>JGI12534J12829_1000001_pt1 | contig 906711 bp, 792 predicted proteins | sample TtanPargueraPR_6_FD_12829 | JGI IMG/M metagenome (IMG submission 12829)
CACAGCGCGAACGCCGAGGGATTTTAAATCCCTTGTGTCTACCAATTCCACCACCAGGGCAACGCAATCATGCGATGGGTTAGACACCATCTGTCTCAGCGACCTTTGCCGTGAGAACGAGGCGTACTTTAACGGATTAATTTATCTGGTCAACAATAAATTTTATCTTTTTGATTTAAGTGCTTAAAAAGCGATCCATACGGTACAATTGGCATTCAATTAGGCCAAGAAACACTCGTTAGCTTTCATCAACTCTAAGTCACACACATGTTGATGCCCGTAACTGCTTAGCTTGTAAACGCCTGACTAACACGGATCGTAGTCACCACTCTCTTCAGCTCTATAACATCTGTAACAATTGGAGACTCTACTCTTGGCACTATTTCACACGAAATATCATATTTTGTTACCGATAACTTTGCATCGAATGTGGTCGTACCTTTATAAAATCATTGACATTTTTTATTTTCAAAAAAAGCTCAATTCATTATCGAAAATATCAATAAATAATGATAGCTTACACTCGTTGCAGTAATTTAATGGACATATATCACATATAAGGACGTGGTTTACTTTGGCGACACACCATAAGAAAAACAAGGTATATCACTAATGTCTATCAAGAATCTTTCTATAGCGAAAAAGATATCGCTATCGTTTTTACTCATTGCCATCGTCAACATTGCGTTTGGCGTATTTTTATCTACAGAGCTCAAAAGCATTAAATCTGAGCTTTTAAACTATACCGATGATACGCTTCCTGCTATGGAAAGAGTAGATTCGATCCGAGATCACTTGTCTCGCTGGCGCCGTGCTCAGTTTGCGACATACACTTATGAAGACGCAGACCAAATCAGAAACAAAATTGCCAGCAACATTCGCGAACGTGAAAAGATCAGCAAAGAGCTCGATTCTTACGGTGAAACGATTTGGCCAGGTGAAGAGCAACAAACTTACCAGCGCCTTATGCGTCAGTGGAAAAAGTACTTGGTTACTATGGATCAGTACAACGAAGCGATGCTAGCCAACGACAAAAGCAAAGCCCACCCTATTTTGGCGAACTCTTTACCTGCTTTCGAAGCGGTTGACTCTGAGCTCGGTGAACTGATCCGTCTACTTAAAAATGCTATGGACAGTAACAAAACTCATATTCTTTCTTCTGTAAATGGATTGAGTAACTCGTCAATTGCAAGCAACGTGATTATTCTGCTTATCATGGTAGGCATGACGTACGTGTTGACACGCCTTATTTGTGGCCCACTAAAACTTGTTGTCGAGCAAGCAAATGCCATCGCAACAGGTGACCTATCAAACGACATCGATCGTAAAGCCATCGGCAATGACGAGCTAGGTGAGCTGGCAGATGCGACCACTAAGATGCAAGATGACTTGCGCCAAGTTATCGACAACGTGATTGCTGCGGTCACACAGTTAAGCAGTGCAGTAGAAGAGATGAATCAAATCTCTGATATTTCTGCGTCTGGTATGAAAGATCAACAACTGCAAATCACACACATTGCTACGGCAATGACAGAAATGAAAGCAGCAGTAGCCGATGTTGCACGTAATACTGAAGATTCAGCGAACCAAGCTAACGAAGCAAACCGTCGTACACAACACGGTGTTCGTGAAACACAAGGCATGGTTGATGCGATTCATGAAGTTTCAAACGTAATTGGTGCTGCGGGCGATACTGTGGCAGAGCTTGAACAGCAATCGAATAAAATTAACGTTATTGTTGATGTTATCCGTGACATTGCCGATCAAACCAACCTACTTGCGCTTAATGCAGCCATTGAAGCTGCGCGTGCTGGTGAGTCTGGTCGCGGTTTTGCCGTGGTTGCGGACGAGGTTCGAACGCTTGCAGGCCGTACGCAAGATTCAACCAGCGAAATTACGTCGATCATTGAACAGCTACAATCGCTTGCAAAAGACGCGAAATCTGCGACAGAACTTTCTAGAACCAGTATCTCAGAATGTGCAGAGCAAGGCATTCAATCAAAACAGCTGATGAGCGACATTGAACACTCGATTTCTGATATCTCAGACATGGGCACCCAAATCGCCACGGCTTGTAACCAGCAAGACTCTGTTGCAGAAGAGCTTAACCGCAGCATTGAAAACATACACTTGGCATCTCAAGAAGTATCACAGGGCTCAGAGCAAACCGCACAGGCTTGTCGTGAGCTAAGTCAGCTGTCAATTTCTCTTAAAGATGTAATGAGCCGCTTTAAACTGAGTTAAACTCAGTTGATACCTTAGTTGATATTGAATCAACCTCGATTTGCGCAAATTGAGTGCAATCACTGAGATATATTTAGGTATATTGAATCATGATCTTCAAAAACGCTCCAAAGCACTACTTGGAGCGTTTTACTTCGTCAGGTACTTTCCCCAAGTACTCAATAACATAACCAATACAAAAAACGCGTACGGAGACTTTATGCGCTTAAATAAAACCTTACTATCACTGACTATCGCTGCTGCAACCGTTGCTCCTGCGATGCAAGCTACTGCTGCCCCTCTTCAAATTAGCAACACAGTAGTAAAAGCAGAGCAAGTTCAAGGCGCTAACGCTTGGCTGGAAATAAACTTAGGTCAATTCCGCGATAATATTGAGCAGTTCAAGTCGCACATGGATGGCAAAACGAAAATCTGCGCCGTGATGAAAGCCGACGCATACGGTAATGGCATCGCGGGCCTGATGCCGACTATTATCGAACAACAAATCCCTTGCGTTGCCGTTGCAAGTAACGCCGAAGCACAGACCGTTCGCGACAGTGGCTTTAAAGGTCAACTTATGCGTGTACGCTCGGCGGATATTGGCGAGATCGAAGCTGCAATCGACTTAAATATTGAAGAGCTGATTGGCACTGCAGAGCAAGCCAAAGTACTGTCTAAGCTAGCAGAGAAAGCGGGTAAAGAAATCAAAGTTCACCTTGCTCTTAACGACGGTGGTATGGGACGTAATGGCGTTGATATGACGACAAAAGCGGGCAAGCAAGAAGCGCTAGAAATCGCTCAACAAGCTGGCGTTAATATTGTTGGCATCATGACTCATTTCCCTAACTACAATGCAGACGAAGTTCGTCAAAAGTTATCTTCGTTCAAAGACAGCTCTGCATGGCTGATTAAAGAAGCGGGCCTAAAACGCGAAGATATTTTGCTGCACGTGGCCAACTCTTACACTGCACTTAATGTTCCTGAAGCACAGCTTGATATGGTTCGTCCTGGTGGCGTTTTATATGGTGATCTGCCAACCAACCCTGAGTACCCTTCTATCGTGTCTTTCAAAACACGCGTGGCATCCGTTCACCACCTGCCAAAAAATAGCACTGTCGGTTACGACAGCAGCTACAAAACGAGCAAAGAAAGCCTAATGGCGAACATTCCTGTTGGTTACTCTGATGGCTACCCACGAAAAATGGGCAATACGGCAGAAGTACTGATCAATGGCCAACGAGCAAAAGTGGCAGGTGTGGCTTCAATGAACACCACCATGGTTGATATTACAGGTATCAAAGATGTTGAGCCTGGTTCTGAAGTTGTACTGTTTGGCTCTCAGCAAGGCAAAACGATTTCGGCAGCAGAAATGGAAAAACATGCAGAGGTCATCTTCCCAGAACTATACACGGTTTGGGGTACTGCGAACCCTCGTGTCTACGTAAAATAAACCCTTTCAGTTATTCGTAACAGAACGAAAAAGCGAGCCTCGTGCTCGCTTTCCTACTCATATACTAATCTGTAACAATCCGTGCTCTTCTCAATTGAGCAGAGCTTGCTATTTGCGTTGCGTTACTTTCCTTGAGCCCTGGCAAGTGACAAATCCTCTAACCCCTTCATCTTAAAATCGTTCAGGTATACTTGTTTTTTTATATAGCACTTAGTGTTTGAAAGCCATTTCAATTGATGTTAAACATTAAGTTTACAAAAGAACAACAAACGCATTCATATGGCACTGCCCTTTTTGCCTGCTGGCTAGGTATCTCTATGACAGAAAATACTCAACATCTTCAGCGTTCCTCATCGGAGTTGCACGAATTTACTCGGATCGACGTGTGGAACGGTTTCACCCAACTTTTACCTCTGTCCATGTTTGTGGTCATATTTGGCCTCGCATTCGGTGTTGCCGCCGTACAAACTGGACTAGATGTATTTCCCACTATGTTGATGAGCACACTGGTCTTCGCCGGTGCTTCACAATTTGCCACGCTAGAAATGTGGGGAGCAGAAGTACCTCTGATTCCAGTGCTTATTACTGTATTTGCTATTAATGCTCGTCACCTCTTGATGGGCGCTACGCTTTATCCATGGTTACGACAACTCCCACCGACAAAACGTTACGGCGTAATGCTGGTAGCATCAGACGCAAACTGGGCAATGGCACTCAATGCATTTGGTAGAAAAGAACCAGGTTTTGGCTTGCTTGTTGGTGGCGGCTTGGCGATGTGGTCGTTTTGGATTGTTGGCACCTGGATCGGCATTTATTTTGGTAACGCAATCAAAGACCCGGTGGGCCTCGGGCTCGATATGGTTATGGGATGCTTCCTGCTGTCTATGGTGGTGGCTGGGCCGAAAGACTTAAGAATCTTTGCGATTTGGGCCACAGCAGCAGCCTCTTCTATGTTGGCGTATTGGTATTTACCAGAGAATAGCCACGTAGTGGTTGGCGCCATTACTGGTGGAGTCTTAGGTGCTTGTTGGAAGGAGAAAAAAGCATGAACATCGAAACGAGCGTAGGTGGCACACTGCTTATCATCATCGCTATGGCGTTAGTCACGCTCATAACCCGCTGGGGCGGAGTGTATGTTATGTCATTTATTCCAATTAGCGAACGGGTTCAACGTTTCATCAGTGCGATGTCAGGTTCCGTATTAGTTGCCCTTTTAGCCCCACTAGCGGCTGAAGGTGATAACGGTGCTAGAGCAGCACTTTTTTCTACTGCTGTCGTCATGTTCATCGTGAAAAAGCCTCTGCCCGCAATTGCAGCTGGAATCATCGCAGCCGCCGCGGTACGCGCTCTTTAACCGTTGTTTCAACGCCGATACCAGTCATCAATAAAAAGCCCCAAAACACGAAGCCCTGATGTCACGAGTGTCATCAGGGCTTGTCTTATGCTCATTATTTTAACGATGATCAACGATATTAATCACGGTGAGATAGCACATTATGCACAGCAGTTACAATTGCGCTTATATTTGTCCATTTTGCCAATACCAGGGTTAAAGGTGTTGGTTGGATCTAGCTCGTGGTAAAACTTCTGCAGCGAATTTTCAGCTTCGTACAAGTGACCCACATTATGTTCTGCTGGGTATTTAGCACCACGGCTATTGAGGTGTTCTAACATCAGCTTTTTCATCAACTTCGTGTCGGTCCCTTTTTTGAAAATGTAATCTTGATGGAATACATAACACATAAAGTGGCCATAATAGAGCGCTTGAACAAGGTTCTTACTCACCTCTTCTGGTAAAGTTTCTAACCACTCTTCATCATTACGTCGCAAAGCGATATCAAGTGCAACGATGTCTTCTACGTCTTTTCGGTGAATCGTCTCGTAACGAATTGCTGCACCTGCTGCTGCAAAGCGATGTAAATAAGCTTTTTTACCCTCTTCCGGCGTACACTCGAAGAAATCACAGTCGTCTTCAACAGCCCAAACTTCTTTGAGGTATTTTTGCGCTTCAGCAATACCACCATCACTCATTTTCAATACCAGGTGATGCTCATACTTATCGCGGAAATCCAGCATTCGTTCTGGTAAATGTTGTGGGAACAACTTACTCGCGTAGTACAAAATGGTATCCGGCAGGTATTTACTAACAAACGGGACGCGCTCTAAGAAATTTTCTACTTTAGCTTTAAGTGCAAACATTTTTGGCAGCTTATCAGTGCCTAATAAGTCGATGGATAAGAAGACATCTTTGCCGTACTTCTCTGCCATGTTGAAGATATCTCGATGCAAGTATTCTCCCATCTCAGGCAAGTTCTCAAACGTAGATAAGAAATCTTTTCGCAGCTTCGTCAGTTTCGCAGGATCATTGGTGCCAAGGTAAAAAACCTGCTCTTTTTCGGGTACTGGGTAGCTATCAACTCGAACGGCGAAAACACCCAATTTACCAGCGCAGCCACTGGCTTCAAATAAACGACGTTCATCGGCATTAAAGCGAGAAGGAATGTCAGAAGTCACGTCTCGAACACGTTCATCGTATTCTTTGTCTGATGCCATTCGCTCGTCATGAATGATCTTCGCAGGGTCAAAGTTTCCTTCTTGCAGGTTTGTCAGAATTTCTTCTGGCGTTTCACCTAAACCTTCAATACCAAGGTGATTAACCAGGTGTAACTGGCCTTGCTTATCGACCTGCGCATAGATCGCCAGTTCGGTGTAAGCAGGACCACGCTTGACTAACGCACCGCCTGAGTTATTGGCGATACCACCAACCACAGTGGCACCTAATGATGAAGAACCGATGATAGAGTGCGGCGCTCGGTTCACCGCCTTCAATTCTTTTTCCAATGAGTGCAGACTTGCACCAGGCAAGCATACCGCCTGCTTACCGCCATCTAATAAGTGAATCTTCTTGATTTTGGTAATATTGATCACGACCACATCACGGTCATAATCATTACCACTTGGAGCTGAGCCTTCTGTTAAACCTGTTTTGGCAGCCTGCATAATAATAATGCAGTTTGCTTCAACGCACTGTTTAATTATCTTCCATTGTTCTACAAGAGTATTAGGAAACACGATAGCAAGTGCAGTGCCACTACCTGAGCGAAAACCTGAGCGGTAGTATTTTGTTTTAACCTCGTCGGTTAGGACATTTTCTTCCCCAACGATAGTTTTAAATTCGTCAATCAGCTGCTTTTGTTTCATATCCGTATCTCTCGTTATTGTACTTCGCTCACATCACCGTTTAGTGACGGTAATGGGCGTTTGAGCCACTATAAGCAGTCCATTTATCGGCGTCTATGTCAGGCAGGCGAGCAACACTTAGCCAACAGACAACAAACAAAATAATTCTTTTATTTTTCTGTCACTTATCTTTCACATTCGGAAAGTTTAACGCAAGAAACAGACCGTTTCTTAAAAGAAACAATAGCAAAACCATTTGTTAACAGTTGTGCGCAGCATCTTGTTATCAATATTAGTGATAAAACAAGGAGAAAGCTTAAGCTTCTAAATTTATAAGAATTTTTAGAAATGAAGATGGAAACAATAACTCAACACCAACATAACGATTGGTGTTGAGTTATTGTCTTAAAATCGATGATTTTGACTTTGAAAGCTGGTGTATAGATGATCAATGAAGATCTTAATTTTTTCTGGCTGTTGACGAGTGTAAGGATACACTGCATAAATACCCAAACATTTGGCGGTTTCGTCTTTGAACAGTTGAATCAGGCGGCCTTGCTTTAAGTCTTCATAAACCAAGACACGTGGCACATAGATGATTCCCTGCCCCAACAGTGCGACGTTTCTCAATACCGAAGAGTTGTTGGTACAGAGGTTACCGTCGACGGTGATTTGATATACCTCGTCTCCATCTTTAAACGCCCACTCACGCGCTCCGGTTTCTTGGTAGGAATAGACTAAACAATTGTGTTTATCCAAGGCTTGAGGTTGCTTAGGAATGCCATGTTTAGCAAGGTATTGGGGTGACGCACAAACAATCCAATTGGCATCCACCAGCTTTCTTGCGATTAGGCTAGAATCTGGCAACACTCCCGTTCGAATGGCCAAATCAAAGCGTTCATTCACGATATCGACAAAACGATTATCTAGATCCATATCGATATTGATATCAGGATATTTCTGATTAAACTCATTGATCACTTTAGGAAGAATTAACTCACCAGAGATAGTGGGTACAGAAACTTTAATGTTTCCAGATAAATTCTTACCTAACCCCACAATGGATTCTTCTGCCGTTGCCACCGCTTGATAAACGGCTTTTGCATGAGTAAAGAACGCTCGCCCTGCCTCCGTCAACGTTAACGTTCGCGTTGTTCGGTAAAGAAGCTGTACACCAAGCTCTTGCTCAAGCCTCGCGATGCGTTTACTGACAACCGATTTGGTCAATGACATGTGTCTTGCTGCAGCACTGAATGAGCCTTGCTCGATCAGGTGATAGAAAATGATGTAATCGTCGGTATTTCTCATGCGTCTTCGTCAAATCCTTTGGAGACCGACATTGTAAACGGATATTGGTCAATCTGCGAAATATCGGGTCACACTTAACAACATAACTGGTGACAGAAACAAGGGTTATACCAACAGTTCAAGAAATTGAGATGGCGTAAATTTATCAATATTCAGATACAAAAAAACCAGCTTTCGCTGGTTTTAAGTTGATGCGCTTGGCATCGAGATACCGCAATTGCCATATCTGAATAATTTGGAGCGACACACGAGGTTCGAACTCGTGACCTCAACCTTGGCAAGGTTGCGCTCTACCAACTGAGCTAGTGTCGCATTGATTCTCGAAAGCCATTCACTCTCAAAGAATAATGGAGGCGCCTCCCGGAGTCGAACCGAGGTCCACGGATTTGCAATCCGCTGCATAGCCACTCTGCCAAGGCGCCTTTTTCACTTCGCTTCAGGGCTCTTCCCCGTTGCGTTGGTGGCTACTTTACGGATTGAGAGAAGATAGTCAAACAAAAATCTTTCATTTTCTGTTTGTTTGATTTCTTTTAAGCCAATTAGACCAAAGTTCGATCTTATCGACTTAAAACGAAGCAATATAAATCTAGCTTTCTGTACGTTTTACTCAATAGAATTTCAATGTCACTTAGTAATTACCGACTCGTTTAAGCAGCCTGCCCACAACATTAGGATGATAAGACCACGTGTGATCAAACATCGACATCAATGCCGGGTTTCCGTATTTAGATAGGCTGATCGCGTGAAAACGGTTTTTCTTCGCTTTAAGCGCATCCACTTTGGCAAGCAACTCGTCTTGTTGTTTTGGCGCGATAAAGTCGGAAATGACCACCATATCGGCATTTTTGTACTTATCACCGCTCATCAAGTCGATAGATTTGATCAAAGTTGGCTCTAAGTCTGTACCACCATGGAAGCTATAAGTTAAAAAGTCCGCCGCCTCGCGCAGACCATCTTGTTTGGTTAGCTCGTACGTAATGTGTTCCGTCGAAAAGATAATGACATAGCAATCACGTTGCTCCGCTAATGCAATTTGCATCAGCGCATAGGCCATGGCTTTGGCGCATTGCTCAGGAAACCCGCTCATGGAGCCGGACGCGTCCACACACACAATAAACGGTCCTTTTTCGATATCTACCGCTTTGTTGTCAGGTCGGTGAGCTTTAACTTTACGTAACGTGCGCGATTTGCCTTGTGTACGGTAGTTCATAAGTCGTTTATCGACTAAGTGTTTATAGAACACGACTTCGAGTTCAGGATACGCCAAAAACATCGTTTCGTTGGGAAGTAGCTTATTTAAATCATCGCTTTCGTGAATGCCGACAATATCATCTGTCGCTTCATCACTCTTCTCTTCGATCATTTGTAGCTCTTCAGTAGGTGCGCGGTTAAGTTCAGGATCATTCACTTGCCCCGCCATACGACCAAGTTGCTCGGCTATTTCTTGCAAGCCTTGGTGCTTCTTCAGAAACTCCGCATGGCGTTTCATCACTGTTAAGTCAGTTTTGCTCAACTTGGCAGATGCCATATCCCATAAGCGCCCTACACTTTCAGCATCACCCGACTCCGTGACCTTATCCATATTACGCATGGTCTCCATACGCTGATACAGGTCATTCAGCACTTTCTCTTTATTGGCCTCAAGCTCGCTTACTTGCGCTTGCTTAATCGCATCGGCTAGACTTTGGTACCATTGATCACAGAAGTAATGTGGGAACATGGGATTATTCATCCCCTTGTTCTTCTCCATCATTCGGCGAGCCTGCATATAAAAAGCGGAGTGCCACTCAAGCTTTTTAATCACATCTTCGATCTTTTCGAAGAACGCCTCTTCATCCCAGTGAATGACCTCTTGATATAAAGACAGCTCTTGTTGGAAACGCTCTGTCTCACATACCTTGGTAATCCGTTTTTTAACACTGCCTCGCCACTTTAATAAGTGGCCTTTGACCGAAGATTTAACGCCTCGGTTTTCTGCCATCATCATGACTTGCGAACGCGCCATTAAATCATTAACTGCGCTATCGATGATGCCAGAGTCGGCTACCATCAGCGCGAGGTTAAGTCCGTCTGCACCTAGCATGTCGTCTCCTTATGAGAAAAACTGATGTAAGTTTTTAAAGCGTTGGATAACTTTCTCGCTTTCAGCTTGGATAGACTCAAGTCTCTGACTGACCTGCTGCAGACTCGACTCCATTAGGCGTGGTAATTCAGGATCAACAAAGCTATGTGGAAGCGCATCATGGAAATTCGCTTTTACCTTGCGCATATGGTGCTCTGCTTCACTGAGTTGATTTACGGCTTTTTCACTCTGCGTTAACCACTTTTGGTAAAGCTCTACATCCAAGCCCTCTTGAGTCACTAAGCTCACCAGAATGCCTCGGTTTGCGATATCACGGATAACTAGGTTATTTGCGGCATCAACATCAAATCGTAAACGACACATGTTGGTGTTTTGATTGACGTAGCCATACACATCACCGTGTCCTTCTTTGATGACTCGGTCTAGTTCATCTTTTGGCACGTAAACCCAGCGGCTATCGCCTTTCTCTGACTCTGAAACCGACATGTTGCTTTGCAAAATAACCAGTTTAACTAAGTTAACGGCTGCGCCAACTTTGTAGGTCTTAGCTTTAGAGGTATCAAAACGCATGGTTTCTTTGCGCAGAATACCCGTTGCCGCTTCAGACGTTAACGTCATGCGGTAGGCATCTTCAAGCTCATGCTGAACATCGACCAAAGACTCGCGACAGTATTCAATTTCCTGTTCGGCGTCTTGTTGGTCAAATGCATGTTTTAGGGCGAACTCTTGGACCACTTCGCGTACCACGTCTCGCGACTCAGGGCTGTTCCATAAACAATCTTGCAGCAACAGTAGATCAAGTGGGTTGATTTCATCGCGGCCATTAAAAAACGCGCTCGCTTTTAGCAATTTCACGGCTTTCTTCCAGCGGCGGTCAGACACATACATGTCGGTATTAGCGACATCGCCAAACTGAGCTTCGACTTTGCTTTCTAACATCGTTTTAAGCTGGAAAAGCTTCTCGAATGCATTATCGGTTAAAGTCAGCTTGTCGAGCTGCTGTTGCCATTGATGATATTCTTCATCTGTTATTGCTAGCCCTTCTGGCACTTGTGCCTCTTGTGACGTGCCTACCGTCAACATCGACTTAAAGTTTTGTTTATTCTGAATTCGATTCACAAATACGCGCACCAACATGCGGTCATAGAGTGCATCCAAACCGCTGTCTTCATCTGGCAGTTCATTGGAAGCCGATACCAACAAACGCATTGGCACACGCTCAATATCGCTGCCATTTTTGAACGTTTTCTCATTGACCACTGTCAGCAATGTATTCAGAATGGCGGGGCCCGCCTTCCAGATTTCATCTAAAAATACGACTTGTGCGGTTGGCAAATACCCTTTAGTTAAGCGAACATAACGACCGTTATCTTTGAGTTCTTGAATACTCAGTGGCCCAAAAACTTCTTCAGGTGTTGAGAATCGAGTCATCAGGTATTCAAAGTAACTGCTATTATCGAACGCTTGGATAAGTCGCTTGGCAATTAAGCTTTTTGCAATGCCAGGTGGGCCTAAAAGAAAAACACTTTCACCAGCAAGTGCCGCAAGGAGGCAGAGCTTGATGGTATGTTCGCGTTCATAAACGCCGTCCGTTAACGCTTTAGCCAACTTGTTGATGCGTTCTGAGAGAAGCGCTTTTTCGGCATTTGAGGCAAATAAGGTTTGTGTCATACGTTCTCCGGCTGCTGAACTGGTATTGCGTTAACATTTTTATACACTTGTTATAACTTTGTTACAAATGTATTTTGTTGAATTCCCCTTATAGCAGATGCTTACCCCCTTCTTTAGCCAGCAATCAAAGTTTCCATTTATGAGATACAGCTCACTGAAAGTGCAAACGCTTTCGTCGTGTTGCAACATTTTTTGCTTTTGTTTCCCACCATTTGTGGTTAATGTCGAAAAACGTCAAAATGCGGTAACAGCTAGGGTTAATAACTGCATGAGCAAAATAATTCATAGATGGAAGCAAATTTCTCTGATTGAAGAAGAGATTATGCTTCCTACAGGACAGGCAATTACGCACACCACAATCCATCATCCGGGCGCTGCGGTGATTCTCCCTATTACAACGGAAGGTGAGGTAGTTCTTGTCCATCAATTTCGTCCTTCACTTAATAAATGGCTTTTGGAGCTTCCTGCTGGTACAAGAGAAGGCAATGAAGACCCTCTCTGCTGCGCGAAAAGAGAGCTAGAAGAAGAAACGGGCTATAGTGCAGAAAAATTCACCTCTCTCGGCCAAGTCACTCCCCTTGCCGGATTTTGTGATGAGATACAGTACCTATTTGTTGCTGAGAAGCTCAGCCAAACCAACCGTTACGAATGTGATGAAGATGAAGTGATTGAGGTTGTTACCTTGTCACTCCAACAACTCGAAGACAAGATTATTGATGGCACAATTACCGATGCCAAAACGATCGCTTGTTTAAGCAAAGCGCGCCTTTGCGGATATATTTAGGACTTTGACCAAGGAGACATTCATGGATTTTCGATCAGATACCGTTACACAGCCTACCCAAGCCATGCGAGAGGCCATGTTTAAGGCCCCCGTTGGGGATGATGTTTATGGTGATGACCCTACGGTCAATGAGCTTGAGGAGTTTGCCGCAGAGCTTGCAGGATTCGAAGCGGCTTTGTTTACCACTTCAGGCACGCAAGCCAATCTGCTCGGCCTAATGGCGCATTGTGAACGCGGAGATGAATATCTGTGTGGGCAGCAAGCACATAACTACAAGTACGAAGCTGGCGGCGCAGCAGTACTTGGGTCAATTCAACCTCAACCAGTCGAAAACAACCCAGATGGCACACTCCCATTTGATAAACTGGCAGCGGCGATTAAGCCAGATGATTGTCACTTTGCTCGTACCAAGCTGCTCAGCTTAGAAAACACGATTAATGGCAAAGTGCTGCCTCTGTCTTACTTAGCAGAAGCTCGTGACTTCGTGAATAAACATAACTTGCAGATGCATCTCGACGGCGCAAGAGTATTCAATGCAGCGGTTGCTTTAGATGTTCCGGTAAAAGAAATCGGTCAGTATTTTGATTCAATGACGATTTGTCTGTCGAAAGGTTTGGCTGCCCCTGTTGGTTCGTTACTGCTTGGTAGCAAAGAGTACATCGCAAAAGCACGTCGCTTAAGAAAGATGGTCGGCGGTGGTATGCGTCAAGCGGGTATTCTTGCCGCAGCTGGCAAACTTGCCCTTACCGAACAAGTGGAACAGCTAAAACAAGATCATGTCAACGCAAAAAATTTAGCAGAAGGTTTAGCAGAACTGCCTGGCTTTTCAGTCAACCCTGATTTTGTTCAAACGAACATCGTGTTCGCGAAGCTTGATCCTCAAGTGGACATAGTAAGTATCGCTGCAAAACTGAAGGAACAAAATATTACAATAACACCTGGAAACCCCATTCGTTTCGTGACTCATAAAGACATTTCAGCGCAAGATATCGACAATTTCTTATCAAGCATTAAATCTCTGCTTTAGTTTGATTTTGATCATTGAGCTTCCCCTAAGGGGAAGCTTTATTGTATCGATATGACTTTTTAGCGAATAGACAATCTTCATGTTCAGATTTGTACTTCTAACCTCTCTTATTTTCTCTTCCGCTAGCCATGCCGCGCCTTTTGGTGATGCTGATAAAGGTAAAATCAAATCCCCTAGCTGCGTCTATTGTCATGGTGCCACAGGCGTCGCAGGAAATAATGCCTACCCAAATCTTGCAGGTCAAAATGCTCAGTATCTATACGATGCGATGAAGTCTTACCAAGCAGGCGAACGTAAAGGGCCGCTTGCCGAAATGATGGGCGCACAGTTAAGAATGTTAAATGATGAGGATCTTCGTGATGTCGCTGCATTTTATGCAGAACAGACGCAAGACAAATGATTTGTTTATCTCGGCTCACAACAAGAGCTTGTGAGCCCCCGAACCGAACCAAAACATTTAACCAAGCTCTGCTTGTAAAATAATCATAATGACTTCACTTCAAATATTTTATGAATTTATAGTTCAATATTTCCATTAATATTGACTTTTTATTCTGGTTTATTGATATTTCATGCTTCATTGAATTTAACGTGAAGTAAGTTATGTCTCACACACATGCGCAACCAGCAGACTCGGTTGCTACACCCAAATCATGGCAGATGCCAGATACCCTCATTTTGATCTTCATTGTTGGTATTCTCGCTGCGATTCTTACCTACTTAATTCCTGCTGGCCATTTTGACAGTCAGCAAGTGACTTATATGGTCGATGGTGCGGAAAAAACACGCACGGTTATTGATCCATCTTCATTCTCTTATGCAACCGATGAAAACGGTGAATTGGTTTACAACAAGGTTGGCCTGTTTGCTTCTGGTGGTGGCATTGGCCTGATGAACTTCCCTTTCGAAGGGCTAGTTTCTGGCTCTAAATGGGGCAGCGCGATCGGCGTGATTATGTTCATGTTGGTTATCGGCGGTGCTTTCGGCGTTGTAATGCGCACAGGCACAATCGACAACGGTATCCTGCGCCTTATCGATAAGACCAAAGGTAACGAAGCACTATTCATTCCAGTGCTATTTTTGCTGTTCTCGCTAGGCGGTGCGGTATTTGGTATGGGTGAAGAAGCCGTAGCATTTGCGATTATTATCGCGCCGCTTATGGTTCGCCTTGGTTACGATGGTATCACTACGGTAATGGTGACCTACGTGGCGACTCAAATTGGTTTCGCAACATCTTGGATGAACCCTTTCTCTGTTGCTATTGCACAAGGTATTGCGGGAGTACCTGTTTTATCCGGCATGACAGTGCGCATGGGGTTATGGGCTGGCTTTACGTTAATCGGTATCGCCTTCACCATGATCTACGCCGCTCGCGTGAAGTCAAACCCAGAACTTTCTTACAGTCACCGCACAGACAAATACTTCCGTCAGCAAGAGCTTGGCAATCAAGATTCTCGTTGGAATATCGGAGATACACTCGTCATTCTTACGGTCATCGCTACCACAGTATGGGTTGTTTGGGGCGTAGTGGCTAACGCATGGTACATCCCAGAAATCGCTTCTCAATTCTTCACTATGGGCTTTGTTGTCGCGATCATCGGTACGATTTTTCGCTTAAACGGTATGACGCTCAACTGCGCAGCCGATGCGTTTAAAGAGGGGGCGGCTATTATGCTTGCTCCTGCTCTATTGGTTGGTTGTGCGAAAGGTGTGTTACTTATCCTAGGTGGCGGTACGACCGATGAAGCGAGTGTACTGAATTCTATTCTGAACAGTGCTGGCGGCGTGATCAGTGGGCTTCCTGACGTAGCTGCGGCATGGTTAATGTATGTATTCCAATCTATCTTCAACTTCTTCGTTACTTCCGGATCTGGACAAGCGGCACTGACGATGCCTTTATTAGCGCCATTGGCGGATATTGCAGGTGTCACGCGCCAAGTTGCCGTTTTGTCATTCCAACTTGGAGATGGTTTTACCAACGTTATCGTCCCTACTTCAGCATCCTTGATGGCAACACTTGGTGTCTGCCGCATCGACTGGGGTGACTGGGCAAAATTCTGCTGGCGATTTATCCTATTACTCTTTACCCTGTCGAGTGTCGTCGTTATCGCAGCTCACATAATGGGGTTTGCGTAAAACGAAATCAATTGGCACAAGGCGAGACACGTTCTCGCCTTATTAATACTCTTCGTATGGCGACGTTAAGGTTTTAGATTGGCTTATGGTTTTGGAGTGGTAACTTTAATGGCAACACAACTTCTCGATGACATGATTCAAGGTCATCAAGTGATTCAATCTCTCAATGTAGCAGACCTAGGTCCGGGTGAGCATAAGTTTTGGTTCCGCATCGCAACCAACGCGATCTCTCAGTGGCAACATCTTCCTGTTTTGGTATTCAAAGGTGAAAAACCTGGCAAGAAAATCATGATCACCGCAGGGGTTCATGGTGATGAATATAATGGTGTGTTAGCAGCGCAGAAGACCGCTAGAGAACTCATTGGCACTGAAGTCGCTGGTACTGTCACTATTATTCCAACCATTAACATGCCAGGTATGCTAAACCACAGCCGCGATTTCTATTCCGCAGACCCGGATGCGTCTCCTGCAAACTTAAACCGCTTTTTCCCTGGTGACCAAAACGGCAATGAGGCACAACGCTACTTATATGCATTGTGGAATGATCTGCTCAAACCAAATGCTGATTTAGCCATTGACCTTCACACTCAAACCAGTGGTGCGGCCTATCCACTATACGTGTTTGCAGACTTCCGAATTGAGCAATCATTAGAAATGGCTCGTCTCATTAATCCTGATGCGATTTTAAATGATCCCGGAGATGCAGGCGTCCTTGAAACAGTTTGGAATAACCATGGTGTCCCAAGCATTACGGTTGAAGTGGGTATGGGGCGCTACACAGAGCAAAAACTCATTAGTCGAACCGTATCAGGCATTTTTAATGTGTTGAAGCAGCATAACGTCGTAGAAGGTGAGATAGAGCCTATCACTTCATGCTTGGAAGGAAACGAGATCGTCAGTGTGAAAGCGACACATGGCGGCTTTGTACTACCTCATGTTGGTTTGATGGATTTTGTCGAGCAAGGCCAAATGGTTGCTATTCAATACGACAGCTTTGGCACTGAAGTTGAGCACTACACTGCCCCAACAAGTGGTACAGTGCTCAGCCACAATGTGGAATCTATTCGGGCGCCTGGCTCTCTGATCGTTCGTTTGATTAAGTAAACCATAACCGTTTGTCGATAGATCCACCTTTCGACGCTCACTCAAATTTATATAAGCCCCATCACGAGTAATCACAAATGATGGGGCTATATTTTTGATTACATGAGGTTACAAGGTAACAAAAACATTCCAAGCAAAACTCAAAACCGCTAGACAGAAACTTCGCTTCTGTTGATTTTAGAAGTCACATTGATGAACTTAAAACTGTCGTCCACTCTCTTGATCAACGAGAATTAGCTCATCTAACGCGAAACCTTTCTCTTTAGCAACCTGCTTAAAACGCTCCAGGATTTTCTCATCAACGTTGGGTGTTCTAGACAATAGCCACAAGTAGTCGTGGTTGTAACCGGAGACAAACGCATAGTCATAGTTTTCACCTAGCTCAAACACAATGTAAGAAGAATAGATTGGCCCAAAAAAGGAGACTTTTAAGTGCCCAACCGTTTCGTCTTCAACAAAATAAGCTTTACCTTCAGCTTCGGACCACTGTTGCTCTTCTTCTGAATATCCGCGGTTTGTCACCTTAACCCCACCATCCTTGCGAAGCCGATACTCGGCCGTAACGTTGGATAGACCACGCTCAAACGAATGATCGAGCCGTGCGATTTCGTACCACTTGCCTAGATAAGGCTCTAAATCAAAATTGTTAACTGGCTCCACCCCATCAGGTTTAGAGGTACAGCCAAATAAAGTTACAAGTGATAAAAGTAATAATGTTTTTAGCGATTTCATACAACACCTAAATTTTATTTAGTGATTGATTTTACTGTAGAAGGTAGCAAATCGATCACTAAGTCGCACCACTGTCCCAAAGGTACGTAGCTACACATCACAGTTCTTCATTATCAATAGCATGCTGAACACCAAAACCTCGTTATGTCAGCAATTCCCTAACAATATTGTTCTATGTTTGACTTACAAGTTGGTCATACTTGTATATTTTGTCAGCATTTAACCGTATGCATATAGAAACTTTGCACAATATAGACATACGCTGTCATATCACCCTCCTATAATACGTCGCGATATAGACAGAGGTTATTGTTATGAAATTAAAAACAGTGTCAGTTTGTGCACTTTTGGTATTGCTTGCAGGTTGCCAGCAGGAAAACCCAAGCCAAGCGACACAATTAACAACCTCGGCAGATGTATGTAATACACAAGGAAACATGCCAGGTGGGTGGAATGAGTTTAATGCTACCCCTGATGCACAAAAGGCAATGGCTTTTGTTTTGAAAAGAATGGACACAATAGCGTCGTTCAAACAAATACTGAACGTTCACGCGCAAATCGTTAGCGGCGTCAACTATGCCATTGAGTTTGAATTGGATGATGGCTCTATTTGGAATACAGTTGTTTATCGCAACCTAGATGGTGAGTATGCGATTACCCAATCGCCAAAAGAAGGCCACTTTTGCGAACAGTAGCGATTAAGTAAGAAAGCCCCTAGATAGGGGCTTTTTGAGTATATCTGTTACTTTCTGAGAGCCGCTGTAACAATCAGCTCCACTTTTAATTCTGGACTGGCCAACTTAGCTTCCCCGCATGCACGCGCAGGTGCGTAGCCCTCTTCAAACCACGTATCCCAAACGCCATTCATTTCATCAAAATCTTTCATGTCTGCTAGCCAAACAATCGTCTGCAAAACGTGTTTGCGGTCACTACCCGCTTCAATCAATAAATCTTCAACACGTTTCAAAGCTTCTTCCGTTTGCTCAGCAACACTCGTACCTTTTACACCAACTTGTCCACATAGATACACGGTATCGTTATGAATCACGACCTTACTCATTCGTTTATTGCTGTACTGTTTTTGCACGTTGTTCATGACTTGCTCCTTCACTTTTGTATTTTTCCATAAATGATTTATTGACTGGCGTTAAACTGGCTAACTCTCCCAGCTTCAGCGGTTTGATTGGGTTGCGCAGGCGGTAATAACCCACTTGCTCCATCGATAGTCCTATTTTATCGCTGATAATATGTGCGACTGTCGAACCGCAGTAACGCCCTTGGCATGGTCCCATACCGCAACGGGTATAGGTTTTTATTTGATTAATTCCATTCGCCCCATTGGCTGCATGTTGCCTAATTTGACCAGCCGTCACCTCTTCACAACGGCAGACGATAGTCTTATCTGATGGGCATAACGCTTGTTTGGGCGGCGCGTACAAGGTTTCTAAGAATGGACGTACTGCCAACTCATGCTCAATAAGTTCTTTCAGCGTCAGAGATTCATTAATCAGCTCTCGGCTCAGCTCGTTTTGTAGCGATTGCAATACCTGGCAAGCGACCAATTCTCCTTGTAGCTCGGCCACCAGTGCACCGCCAATACCACCGCTATCTCCGGCAATGAAAACGCCCTGTCGAGAACTCATATTGTTTTCATCAAGCGTTGGTTTCCAACACACTTGCAAGGCATCCCACTGATGCTCTAACCCCATTGCTCTAGTCAGTTGCACGTTTGGAATTACACCGATATGGGCCAATACCGTTTCAGTCTCTAACGACACTTTGTTTCCGCCACACTTAAACACCAGCTCTTGCACAGAGTCTGTACCTTCGGCCTCGATATCTGTCGCCCCTGTGTAGCGTTTTATTCCGGCCTTTCGTAACTTCGCTAGTAAACCTAACCCTTTAATCAAATACTTACGCCCTGTCCACGCGTTTGACGCAAATCGGAGTGATTTTAAATATCCATCTGATTGTTGAGTATCGACGATCGCTTTAGGAGGTGATCCGGCGTCAATCATTTGCGCGGCCAAAAGGTAAAGTAGTGGCCCCGTTCCAACCATAACCGCTTGTTTTGGCACTAAGCCCGATGTTTTCATCATGATCTGACACGCCCCTGCGGTCATTACACCGGGTAATGTCCAACCAACAAACGGAAACGGACGCTCTGTCGCGCCAGTCGCAATAATGATATTTTTCGCGATGGTCTTATGTGCTTTGCCTTGCTGACTCCAATAAACCGTATTGTCTTCATCAATTCGCCACAATGTGGCTTGCGATACGTGATTCACTTCCGCTTGATTAAAGGCTTTTACTAACTCTGCACCGCGCAAGTAATCCGGGCCAAAAATATGCCCATTCGGGTGGCCGTTCTCTTGCACTGCGCGGTAGATTTGCCCACCAGGACGCACTTGTTCATCGATAACAGTGACGCTAGCACCCGCGGCCGAGCAGCGCACAGCCGCTTTCATCCCTGCGGGGCCTGCTCCGATCACACATACATCCACTACATTGGTTACTTCGTCTTGCATGATGTCTCCTGTTAGGTGGTTTGGCGGCGAATCTGCATGCCGTCTTCGATTAAATTCATGCAGGCTTGAACATTCTGTTCACCATTCACTTCAACGCGACACTCAAAGCAACTTCCCATCATGCAGAACGCTGCTCGCGGGGAACCCGACTGCGGCGTTTCACGTGTATGGTTTACTTGCGCAGAAAAAAGTGCCACGGCAATGGTGTCCCCTTCACACGCGGTATACGCTTTGCCTTCCCAGTAAAACTGAACCAACTTAGGCTGAGAGTCAGCCTGTTCAAGTCGTTGAAACTTAGAATCGTTCTTCACTGAACACCTCCAAATTTGGTGCATCGGCAGAGTCTTCCAGCCAATGTGGAAGTAAGTAGGAGTGTGCCGCTGCAAGGGTAATTCCGCTGTGGCAGCTAATCAGGTAAGCGCCAGAATGCGTTGTTGATTGCTGGTAGATCGGCAGGCCATCAGGAGAGACAATTCGAATCGCGCCCCAACTGCGGACCAATCTTGTTTGTGCCAAAAACGGATACACGGCGATGGCTCGTTCCGCAATAGCGGCTGTCATTTCAAGCGTGTCACTATCATCAAACCCAGCGTTCTCTTTCGAGTCACCAATCTGGATGCCGCCTTCGTCAACCTGTCGAATAATGCCAGAAGGACGCTTGATGATTTTCGGCAATTTTTCCGTGATCAGCACTTGCCCCTTTTGAGGCGAAATTGGGGCAACAAAGCCTAACTTAGGTCCGAGTTTGGCCGCACCTAAGCCCGCAGACAGGATCACTTTGTCACTTTGGTACTGCGTACCGTCCTCAAGTGTTACCTGAAAGCGCCCTGTATCATCCTTTTCAATATCCGAGACATGGACACCCGTAATAAGGTTCGCGCCAAGATTACGAATGGCTTTGGTATACGCTTTAAGTAGTTGCAGCGGATTCACATGGCCATCTTCTGGGCCATAAATCGCCCCTACCACATCTGGGCCGATATCGGGTTCTTCTTCGAGCAAACGGGCTCTGTCCCAGACTTCATAGGGATGATCGGTACCCAGAGCTTCGCGCAAATGCTCGTATTGCTGCGCCTTGGCCATGAGTTCTTTTTCACAGAAGTGGAAATCGTATCCACCTTGCTGAACCAGGTTTAACTTTTCACCCGTTGCGCTTTCCAGCTCGTGCGCTAATCCTTGCCACAAATTCACTGAACGACGAGTCCACGCTGCGTAATGTGGCGCGTCTAACCCTTTGCTTGATAACCACACTAAGCCAAAGTTTCCGCGTGATGCCCGATGCGCACTGTCTCCACCGTCTAATACGGTGACTTGATGGCCGGCTTTCAGCAGCCCATAGGCCAAAGCGCAACCCACGACACCACCACCGACAACTATGTATTCCGGTTTCATAACATTCTCTTCAGACTAAATTTGGGGGCAGGACTGCCCCCGTTTGTATGTGCCTTGCTTAATTCAGCGCTTTATCTATGATTGGCTGGCTCCAGTCTGAGCCGATATCTTCGATGATCTGTGGCCATACTGTTGCGCGAACTTTATCCGCTGTTTTTCGCAGTTGCGCTGGTGTCATTTCTACAATGGTGGCACCTGCTTCAACGAGTCTTTGTTCGTTTTCTTTTTGGTCGACTTGAGCCGCCTGCCAGCGACGAGACTCAAACTGTTGCGCTGCGGCTTTTAGTGCTTGTTGCTCATTTTCGTCTAAGTCATCCAAACGCTCTGAGTTGATCATCAAGTACCAGATCTCGAAGTGCGTGTTCAAAGGAATATATGTCTTTGTAACGTCGCGGAATGACGCATAGTAACCTTCAGCGCCAGAACCAATCACACCATCAACTACGCCAGTTTGAACCGCGGTGAAGGCTTCCGAGAACGGCAGTGGGGAACCGATATAACCGACATTATCAGCCAAAAGTTGGAAGCTCTTGATAGGTGGAACTCGCAGTTTAATGCCCTTAGCTGAATCTGGGTTACCTGCATCCACAGCTTCACGATTTAACGAGATACCACCGAAGTAGACTGGATACGCGGCAAGCAGAGTAATGTCTTGTTTTTCAAACAACTCTTCCATAGCTTCACGTACTGGTGCGCCGCTACCATAAACGTTTTGCGCCTCTTCCCAATCATTGGCTAAGAAAGGCAACAGACCAATCTGCATGCGTCTATCCGTCGACGTAGACGCGGGTTGCAACGCCATATCGATAGCACCGACAGAAATACGTTCCTGAACTAAGGTGTAGTCACCCAAGGCATTGGCGGCATAAACGCGCAACTTAAGATCACCGTCTGTTGAGGTTTTAAGCGCCTCACTAAGTTGTTTGATATCGTTATCAACCACTGTCCCTTGTGGACGAACATGACTGATTTTTAATGTCGTTGCTTGCGCAGGGATCGCTGTCACTGCAGCCGCAATGAGCGAAGCAAGAACGCTGTATTTTTTCAGTGTTGTTGATGGTGCAAACTTACTTGTTTTAAACATGGTAATTTCCTTTTAATAACCAAACACAGTAGGGAGGAACAGAGACAAATCTGCCCAGAACGAAGTTAGGATTACGACTGGCAGGTAGCCAAACACAATCAGTAGCATTGCAGGGCCAACAACTTCCGAGAACTTAACGTTTCCGATGCGAGCACCTAGGTAAAGAATCGACGCATATGGAGGGGTTACACCACCCATTGCCGTGTTTACGCCCATAATGGCGGCAAACTGAATTGGGCTGATACCAATTGCTGTCATCAGTGGTAAAAGCAGCGGCGCGATAAGGATAATAGCAGTAAGGTCATTCACCACCATGCCCACTAAAAACAACAACACGTTAATGAAAATAAGCAGCAACGCTTTGTTATCGGTGATACCAAAGATGGCTTCTACAAGCTGCTGAGGAATGTCTTCAACAACGAACATCTGGCTCAGGATGAGACTAAACAGAATCATAAACATGATAGAGCCAACCGCGGTTGCCGATTCTTTCCCGGATTCCAGCAGAGTTTTCCAGCTCAGACCTTTGTAGATCATGAACCCAACTGGCACAGCGTAGATCACTGCGACGGCTGCGGCTTCTGTTGGCGTCATAATGCCGCCATAAATGCCACCCAAAATGATCACAGGCATCAATAAAGCAGGGATCGCGTTAAAGGTTTTGCTTGATGTCTGCTTAATCAATTCGGACATCGTTGGTTTGTCATCCAGCACCAGTGGAAACTTGCGCGCCATGAACATGTTGATTCCGGCAAAGTTGAAAGTGACCAACAAACCCGGACCTAAAGTCGCAAGAAAACAGGCCAGAATAGAGGTATCAGTGACCCAACCATAGACAATCATGGTGACACTTGGCGGAATCAACAAACCTAGAATTGATGAGTTTGCAATCAAAGCTGTTGCGTACGCTCGTGGGTAACCGCGCTTTTCCATTTCAGGGATAAGCAAAGGCCCAATTGCAGCCACACCCGTCAAGCCACTACCTGAAATTGCACCAATGATTGCACAGCTAACTGAGGCCACGATGCCCAATCCGCCGCGGATATGGCCAACAAAAACGTTCACAAAACCTAATAAACTGGCGGCGATACCACTTCGACTCATGATGGTGCCAGCCAAGACAAACAGCGGTATCGCAAGCAGAACCGGGTTCATCAATTGGCCTGCGCCCCACATCATATTGCCTTTCATCGACATATCGCCGACAAAACTCATCACCATTAACGCACCACCGAAACAGAACGGTAAAGGCACACCGAACGTCAGCAGTATGACCAAAACTGCCACTGCTAACAGAGCTACTTCAACCATAATTTAAACCTTACTTACTGAATAGGATGGAGATCTAAGCTGGCGTACCAACTTGACGATATGAACAGCGATGAAAAGAGTGATCAGAAGTAATCCGAGAAATACGGAGCACTCATGATAAAACGTAGGTATATAAAGCGTTGGACTCTCTTTCCAAACTCGCCATGCGTACTTGGCATAATCCCATGCCCAGTAAGTCAGCCAGGCCGAAATAACAAAGCTGATCACTTCACCGACCAGAGCGAGGATCTGGTGTCCGCGTTCTGTCTTAATGAAAATTTCCAGCACATTTGCACGGATTTGCGTGTCTTCCCTTGAAGCATTCACCGCGCCAAGCATGTAGAGCCAAACAGTGGGGATCACCATCGACTCTTCCAGCCCCATAATTGGGACCTCAAAGATATATCGCGTCACGACTTGGATGAACTGCATCAGCGCTACAGATGCAATCAAGCAAGTCAGCAGATATCTAAACTTTTGCTCCACAGTACATTTCCTTATTGTTGTATTTGTAAATACATCGTTAATTTAATGGTGACACTTAATAAAAACAAATTTAAAATTCCTCTAAAGTCATAATTTTTTCTTATAGGAACACATGAGCAATATATCAATAAAACAACTTGAAACTTTCCGTACTGTGATGCGTTCTGGCTCGGTTACTGTGGCAGCGAAAACTTTGTGCCGGACTCAGCCTGCGATAAGCGCGATGCTGGTTAGCTTGGAGAAAGAGCTTGGATTCGCATTGTTTGAGCGGCATAAAGGTCGGCTAATCCCAAACCCAGAAGCGTACTTTTTACTTGAAGAGACAGACGCCATTCTGGAGCGGTTATCTCGCTCAACACAGCTTATGGCAGAGGTCAAAAACTTAACTCGTGGGAAACTTCGCATTGCGTGCATGCCTGCCGCTGCGCTGTTCTTTATGCCGCATGTCATTGCAGAATTTGTGAAGGATAGACCAGAGGTCGAAGTATCGATGATGATGCGCAGTTCGACCATGGTTCAGGACTGGGTCGCCTCCCAGCAGTATGATATTGGGTACTCGGAACTACCGAAAGACAGGGATTCTTTCCATGTCGAACCCATTCACCTTGAGGGGGTTTGTGCGTTGCATAAAGACCACCCACTGGCGCTTAAAGAAGTGATTACTCCGAAAGATTTGGATAACGAACCGCTGGCTGCGCTGTATACGCGTCACTCTGCAAGTGAGCATGTACGCATGTTATTTGAGGAATGTGGAGCTACTTATCGACCAAGATTCGAGTTGCAAAATTACATTTCAGGCTTCGAATTTGTGGAGCAGAAGCTGTGTGCTTGTATCTGTGACCCAATCAGTGCGGCTAGTTACAAATTGTATAAATCCGGTCAAGGAAATGTGGTGTTTCGCCCATTTACGCCAGCCGTAATGTTTGATCACGCCATTCTAACCCCTGCGCATAAACCTATGTCTCAGCTTGCCAAAGTGTTTGCAGAGAGCATACGAGGAGGAGTCAAACAATTCGTTTCCATGTAGATGGTTGTTCCGAGCATCAACTAAGTATACTTTGCTGCAAATCGTAGGGTACGACACAGCAAAGTATACATCTTTTCAATCGAGTATTAGTTATACTGTCCTAGTTAGTTGAGATTTGACCGATACTGTCGAACCGACTCTTGATGGTTCAACATCAATCCTCTGCGCCATTTGCTCTTTTAACTCAGAAACGTGAGAAATAACACCGATCATGCGTCCAGTCTGTTGCAAATCCACTAGCGTTTGAATGGCGAGATCCAAAGATTCTGGGTCTAAACTACCGAACCCCTCATCAATGAATAAAGTGTCTAAACGGATACCACCACTATAGGATTGCACAACATCCGACAAGCCAAGCGCCAAAGCGAGCGCTGCCATAAACGATTCACCACCGGAAAGTGTCGCAACATCACGTGTTTTTCCTGTGTAGCCATCTTCAACCATTAAATCTAAGCCGCGACCCGCAGCGCCTTTGAAGCCCTCTGTTTTTCGAGCAAGGATATAGCGCCCTTTACTCATGAGGCTTAAACGTTGAGAGGCCTGAATCAATACATCATCCAACAGTACACCAAGAACAAAGCGATGCAGGCTAACCCTGCTGCCTGTTTTACCGCTGGCAACGTCGTATAACGTACCAAACACTTTGTACTCTTCTTCTAACTTGCTATTTTTCTCATGCAGCGTAGCAATATCTTTACGAACTTTTTCAATTCGCTCAAAGGTTGAGCGCGTGGTATCGAGCTGATTCCTTACTTCAATATACTGCGCCTGCAGAGTGGTTAAGCTGTCGTTAAGCGAATCCAAGTCCGGTCTTTCAAGCGCTTTCAATGCATGGTTTAAATCATGTAGTGTTTGTTCAAGCTTGGTTTGTGTCTGTTTGAAGTTGTCTATTTCTTTCTGCCACGCTTGAAGCTCATCATCTGTCACTCTGCTATTTAGATAACTGCTTTCATCCTCAAATTTACTCGCCTGTAATGCCTCATTCCACGCTAATTCTGCTTGGCTAAGCTTTTGTTCTGACTCAGATAGCCACTGCTTGTTCGTCACTAACTGACTTTCAGCATTCGATTGTGCTAATACCGCTTGCTGCAAAGCGTTTTGCGCCTTTTCTAAACCTGTATTCAAGGTCAGAATTTGCTCTTTTGTCAGCGTAATTTCGAGCTCAAGCGCGCCAACGGAACTGTATTTTGGATCGATAGAAGCTTGTAACTGAGTCAATTGTTCTTGGTTTGCTTGAACGGTTGATTCATTTGCCGCCATTTGATTCTGCAGCTCATGAATTTTATTTTCACCCACTAAGCAGCGTTGATTAAGCTGTTCAACGTTCTTTTCTAGCTTTTCAATATCAATAGATTGTAGACGTAGAAGTTGATCATTAAGCGCCTGTAACTCAGTTTGAACCGTCGAGATCTCAGATGCTGCATGCTCACCAAGCTCTTCTTTCAACTGGTTACATTGATTCTGATACTGACTAATAACAACGTTATGTTGCTCTAGCTGATTACTTAGCTGGTTCAATGATGCTTGAGCTTCTCTTTCTTTCGCTCTAGCCGACTGAACTTGCTCTTTTGTAACGACTTCTTCAACAAACGTCGCAGGGTTAGGATGCGCTTGGCTGCCACATACCGGACATGCTTCACCTGCCTTTAGTCGCTGCGCTAATACTGCCGCTTGAGCGTTGTGCCACTTAAGCTCTATCGTATCAGCGGCTTGTTGACACTGCATATAGCGCTGACTGGCTTCCTGTAATGACTGCTGCTTGCTTACGGTTAACGCCGTGAGTTTAGAGAGTTCCAAAGTAAGACCATGCAGCTTTTGTAGATCCTGTAGTAGTCGTTGTTTTTGTTTTATTTCCGCATCGATGCTGCCAACAAGCGCAACATCTACTCGGGCTTGCTCTAGATCTTTCTGGCCCTGTTGCGCCTGAAACGCTAACTTGTCTTTCAGCTCTATGTACTGTTTTAACGTTGCTTCAAATTGTTGTTTTTGTTGATGACCAGCCGTTATTTTTCTTTCCAAGTTAGCTTTTTCAACCAACTTGTCTTTCATGCTTTCAAGTTGATACTGCAGTTGCGTTAACTGTGGGACTTTTGCCGCGGCTTCTTTTGCACTTTGCTGCAAGTTTTCTTTTTCTTTCGTAACAGCATTGGCTTTATCAAGACTCTCTTTCAAGGCAACTATTTTTTGTCTGAGCTCTTGAGTTTGAGTTTTTGCATTTTGTAATGAGACGTAGGGTAATTCTATCTTATTGGCATTTTTAGCATTTTCTAATTGCTGTTGACGAACTTTTATCGAGTCTGAGTGTTCTAGATGCAGCTTGAGTGCGTTTTCTGCTTGCTCTCGTTTCGAAAACTCTCCATTAATAGTTTCCGCTTTTTGCAATTCAGATTTAGCAACATTTAGCTTATCTAACGAAGCTTGTTCTTTCTTTCTACCGACCTCTAGCTGCTCAGCTGCTTGTTCAAGCTGGTGTAATAATTCCTGCTCTGAACTCACTCCTGCAACTTGTAAAGCGCCTCGAATTTGATTATCAAATTCATCTTTCGCTTTACTGATTGCGCTCGCTTTATCTTTGAGCGCGTACTCAATTTTTTTATATATGTCCGTTTGAAAGAGCTGACCAAAAATTTCTTCGCGCTCTTTAGAACTAGCAAGCAACAGCTCCCGGAATTTTCCTTGAGGCAATACCATTACTTGGCGAAATTGCGTTTCATTCAAACCAATAATATTGCTCACTTCTGTTTTAACTTGAGTCGTCTTGCTAGTGATGAGCTTTTCGGTCTCGCCGAGTTCATAAAGAGCCGCAGTGTGCTTTTTTACCGTCATCCCTTCACCACGCGCTTTGGGCGCTTCCTGCTCTGGAGATCGCACAACTCGGTATTGTTTGCCATGTAACGAAAATTCTAGAACGACTTCGGTTGGTAAGTTTTGCGCCGATAAGTCACATCGCATCTGGATGCCTTGCCGCTCATTACCGGTAGTTTCACCGTAAAGGGCAAAGCAAATGGCATCTAAGATCGACGTTTTACCTGAGCCTGTAGGACCGTTAATCAAAAACAGAGGGTTACGGCCAAGCTTTTCAAAGTCAATGACTTCGGTTTTTGCAAACGGACCAAAGGCTTGCATGGTAAGTTTAATTGGTTTCATCTTTGGTCCCTATTGCTGTGATAATTGCTTAATAATGTCAGTAACGGCTTGTTCTTGCTCTTGGGATAATTGACTATCTTGTGCCTCAATAAAAAAGTCTCGGAACATATCAATTTCGCTTCGGGCCAACTTTGCTTGCGCCATTTCCTGCTCTACCCCAATTAACATACCCGGTTTCTCAAGATGTAAAACGTTTGGATACACCGAACGAAGCTTTTCCATTGGATTTAAAATCGCATGTTTATCCATCAAACGAACTAACAAATAATCTTCATTTTTAGGGTCAGTCTTGCCCTGCTCTATGACTTTATCTAGCTCTCCCTCAACAATGCGCATTTCATGAGGGGCAATTAGCTCAATATGTTTAGCAGAGACAAATCCTTTCTTGTCTAGTTCGACTAACGTGAAGCCTTTCTTCTGGTTCTGTTCACCAAAACTATACTTCATAAGTGAACCAGAATAACGGATATGCTCTGTGCCTTTCTTCTGAGGCTGATGTAAATGACCAAGTGCGACGTAGTCGAAATCTAAGAAATGCTCATGACTTACGCGATCAGAACCACCAATAGATAGTGGTCGTTCAGAGTCAGACTCAATAGCACCATCAACAAAACAGTGGCTAACGAGAACACGCCTTTGCTCTGAAATGAAATGCTCTCTTATTTGCTCTACAAGCAGTTGATGTGCCTCATCATGAGTTGATACCGAGGTTTTGTAGGCAAATCTGACCTGTTCAGGGTCGTTATAAGGCATGCCATAAAACGCTACCTCACCCGCAGAGTCCGTTTTTATGATGATGGGAGTTAGCATATCTTCAAAGTTACTAACAATATGAAGGCCTGCATTTTTCATTTGCTCTGAGCCAAAACCTAATCGTTCTGCACCATCATGGTTGCCAGATATCAATATCATCGGTGTTTTCAGTTCAGTACAAATACGCTTCACGACTCGATTTAGCAGTTCTATTGCAACCGTTGGTGGCACCGAACGGTCATAAATATCTCCCGCCACTACAACGGCATCGACGGGGTTGTGTTCAATATAGTTAATCAGTTGTTCGAGTACTGCTTGTTGATCTTCGAGTAGTGATACATTGTGGAATTGTCGACCAAGATGCCAATCTGAGGTGTGGATAAACTTCATTCGAATTCACTTTCTGCCAAATCTTTAAGCCAGGTTTGCTTCTGCAAGAATCCGAATTTCAGCCGTGTAAACATCAGAGTATTACGCGACTGGCTGAATCTGGCACAAACCAAAGCTCAATATATTTAATTTGGGTTAGGATATCTTGAGTCGAACAGCTTTTCATGTAGTTTATGTTCTATGGTTCACTATTTCACCGGAAAGCGAGAAGAACGTTGTATAAACACCTTTTAAGCAACATTAAGCGATGGTCTCGAATAAAAAAACCGTCACATTTAAACCATTAAAAACCAACGTTTAGAAGGGACAAACTAGCTCAAGAACTACTCGTTATGCCAATTGTATAGAACTCCCACCGTATAACCATCTGGCTCGATATCAGCTTGCAAAACGTGGAAGTCTGAGTTGAGGCTGCTTCTTTGATGCTCCTCAATCATTAACACTTTTAGAACACCTCCGCATGCGCCCAGCCCTCCTAGTTTAACATCAATAAATTGATACTGAGTTTGATCAGTCACCCAGGGAGACAAGAATTGCATAGCATTTAACCATCGAGGCTCATCTCCATCAACGGATAAATGCAACTCACTAAGTGAGTGATCACACCCTACTCCAAGTTGTTTAAACACTTTATCGACAGCAATGCTTTGTTGTTTGGTATCTAAATCAATTCTAACATCATCAGTAACAAGGCCGGACTGTTGAAAAAAGCACTTCGTCAAAATGATCGAGTTTTGAGATTTGGCATGCTCTTCTGCATCGCGAGCAATTTCTATAGCCAGTATCCAAGTTGCTTGTGTTTCGTTAACTTCACGGTTTATCCGATTTAGCGCCATCAAGAACGCCGCTTGACCATAAGGATAAAAATAAATTTCTCTATTGGCAGAGTTACCAAGGATAAGAGAAAACTCGTTTATCAATGCCTTAAGCAAGCTTTTATCTACCGAAGACGGTAAAAGAACGCAGATATTCCCTTTGATATCACTTTGCTCCAGTATCTCGCGCTTAGAGCGCACAAGATTTAATATCTGCTCATACAGTGATTGATCAGGATAGGATCTTGGTGTTTCTGCGGGCAATCTAAAACATTCGTTAGCTATCTCACGAACAGTGTATGGCCTGCCATTAATAGCAAGAAGATGAGTTTGAAATGCGAGTGGCATCTAGCCTCCGATTAAAACCGTAGGCATGCCAGACAGAATTTTACCACCATGAGACGTTGAATCCCCGACCCTTGCCGCTGGCTTACCGTTGATTGTAACGCTAGAAGAGCCTGCTGAGATGCTATCCGGAGGACCTATACATATAAGCTTATCTCCCTGCCTAGCCGCTGGAATGCCGCCAATTGTCACGTTTGGCGAGCCAACTACGACGGGGCCACCTACATGAGGAATTTTTCCTGTTTTTTTAGGACAAAGATGAAAGCTGCCCAATATCGCGGCTGGTTTACCCACTTTAAATCACCTTAGTTCAATGAAATTTGCCCAGCTTTAAGAGCGATAGCAGAGCCGTTAATAGATATTTTATTGCCTTTGATGTTGATTTCTCCGGAACTAGACATCTGAATTGAAGCGCCACCGACTTTGATCTCGATACTCTTTCCTGCATTAAAAGACAACACTTCACCCGTTTCATTAGAAAAGTTTTTACCTACTTTCAAGGTCGCATTCTTGCCAATCTCTTGATTGACATCATTCGTCACTTTTTCGGTTTTACTGTTTTCAACGGCAATATCAACACAGTCTTCAACTAGCATTTGGAAAAGTTTTTCGGCATGAAGATAGATGTGTTCTTCACCGGGTTTGTCATCAAAGCGCAACTCATTAAAATTAGATGTGCCTTTTTGTACAGAACGCGATTTATAACCACTTTGAGAGCTTTGCTCTGGTAACGTGTAGGGAGGGAGTTGACTACCATTGTACAGTGACCCCGTAACAATTGGCTGGTCAGGATCGCCATTGACAAACTCGACGATGACCTCTTGTCCTACTCTAGGATGAAACACCGAGCCCCATCCGTTACCCGCGATATTTTGCGCAACACGAATCCAACATGAGCTGTTTACATCGTATTTACCAACACGATCCCAGTGAAACTGAACTTTAATACGACCGTGTTTGTCTATGTAAATTTCGCCATCTTTGTTTCCCGTTACCACTGCGGTTTGCAAACCTTTCATCTGAGGTTTCGGATAGTTCACTGAAGGGCGAAGGATTGTTTTTGAGTCAACACAACTAAATGATACTTTAACACCTTGCGCAGCAGTGCCACCTTGACCAGTCTGATTATAAACAGCCGCAGATAAAAAAACGGAGGACAGTACGTATTCTTTGCCGACTCGAGACTTATCTTCATGCTTTTTAAACTTAAAGCACTTTCCCACACTGAACGTTCGACACGTTGCCTCGCCACGGCACAGATATGCGTTTTGCTGTAGTGCTTCTATAGCGTGCGTGTTTCTAAGTGCGTATTGGTCATCACTTTCCGTTTCACCCATGTATTCAAAATACTCGCTTTCAGGCACGGTAAAAAAATCACTTTCACCCTTGGCAGTATTTTTAGGATTAGACGAAGGCTTAAGCATGTTATAGCCAGACTTTTGGCTTGCTTTAGTCGTCAAAACTTGGGTTTCATGCCAAGAAGAAATATGGCTAGACTTAGCCGTACCTGTATCAAAATCGACTAAAAACTCTGTACCCGGCTTATAGAAACTGATGTCGTCAAAAATCTTAAGCGTGTGGACAGACTTAGTGTGTGTGAAACAGAACGATAGCCCTTCTTCTGACAATAAGCGTCGGACAAATTCAAGGTCTGACTCTTCATATTGCACTTTGTATGTGTATTTAGGGTACGACTTAGTTAACTCAAAACTAAAGGCGACACTATGCTCAGAGAGTACTTCGGAGATAATTTCTTTTATATCTTTATGCTGAAATATTCTGCAATTTTTTCTATAATCGGCGAAACGTAATTTAGGCTCTATTAATAGCTCTATATTTTTATAATTCTCACCATTATGAGTATTAGAAACTCGTTGCCCTTCTAATCTTGCAGCAGATACATAACCATGTATATAACGAGGTTTTGAAGAAACATCCTCACTATTTTCAAGGGTAATTGTTACTTCTTTACCAATTATTTCGTTTAACTCACTTCGTTGATCATTAAAGTAAGCTTTAGCACGCAATGAAAAAAGCTCTGAGATCTCTTCTCTATACTCAAATGAGTTTAGTATGATGGCATCTTTTCCGAATGGAGAGGAAATTCGGATGAAATTGTTATCTTGAGTTGCTCTTTTCATTAAATACTTCTTTCAAAAAATGCGGGGGAATATTCCCCCGCATAAAAATTACATTTGTTGACCTTTAACACCGCTGTAGCCGTATACCAATGGCGCAGAAGTATTGTTTTTATCGTCAGTAGGAGTCACTGTCATCATCATTTCAGTGTAAGAAATAGTGATGGTTTCAACTGGACGATCATCCTGGATAGAAACTGAGTAGTTAGAAATCATTGCATCAGTCAGTTCGATCTTCATGATTTCTTCAACTTTCTCACCCTGCTTAGTAATATGGAAAACCGCAGGTTTACCTTTACCAATTGTCGCTTCTTTAAATAAGTCAGGAGAAGAACGGTCTTGAAGTTTAGTGATAGTCAAATCATATAGACGAGTAGCGCTCGCTTCACGGTCCATCGCTGTACCAGTGTATGATGAGATCTCACGACCTACACTCCAATCTACAGATAGTAGTGTAATCAAATCTTTATATTGCTCGGCAGTTGCCTCACCCTTAATATCTGCGTATTTAAGATACGTATTAGACTGCATGCTAATCTCCTATAGCATTATTAATTGACATATATCGTAGTAATTTAATTATCTGACGTTTGATGATAATTAGTGATTAATGTATCAAAAACTTCATTTTAAATACGCCCTGTTATATCTTTAAATAAGACTTAATTTAAGCGTTTTTTATAAAAAATAATAGTTAATATGAACCAACTCCCAATTATTATTGAGAGTGTAAAGGATGTTAAACTATTGAGACATCAAGTCCACTAGTTGTACCTTTAACAATAATTTCATCAAACGTCTTATCATTAAGAATTGCATGCAATATTTCATGAGAAATCTTAGGAAGTAATGTGTTTTCTATGGTTGTCTGTACCACACGTGCACCGCTCCCCGACTCATTACTATTGTCTACAATATCATTAATTAGTTCTTCATCAAAAAATAGGTCAGCGCCGTAATTTTTACGAATGCGATTCGTAACTTTGGCTAATTTTAATTTTGTTATTTCTATCAATACTTCTCTTGATAGAGGCAAATAAGGTAATACATTAACACGTCCTAAAAATGCAGGTTTAAAGTCAACCAACAAATCGTCACGCAAAGCATCTTTTAGTGCTGAAGGTTCTGGAGATAAATCAGGATCAGAATACAACGACATCGTCGTTTCGGTCCCTGTATTCGCGGTCATAATAATAATAGTGTTTTTAAAATCTATATCGCGACCTTCACCATCTTTAATTGAGCCTTTATCGAATACCTGATAAAAAATATCTTGAACTCCAGGGTGTGCTTTTTCCATTTCATCCAAGAGAATCACACTATAAGGTTTGCGTCTGACGGCTTCAGTAAGTACACCACCTTCGCCATACCCAACATAACCTGGAGGCGAGCCTAATAATAAGGAAACTTTGTGCTCTTCTTTAAACTCGGACATATTGATAGTTGTGACATTCTCTTCACTGCCGTACACTTTCTCTGCAATAGCTAAAGCAGACTCAGTTTTACCCACTCCACTTGGTCCCGTGAGAAGAAATACACCATTTGGTCGTGTCTCATCCGTGAGCTGTGCACTGGCAGTTTTTATCACTTCAGACATGACTTCCAAAGCGTGATCCTGTCCGACAACTCGTTTACACAAACTATCTTTCAAACTCAGTACAGCTTGGATTTCATCATCCTGAAGTTTGCCCAGTGGTATCCCGGTCCAATCTGAAATTACTTCTGCAATAAGCGCTTCATTGACATGCGAAAATACTAATGGCTGCGAGTTAGCAGAGAGGCTACTTTCGAGCTCCTGTAACTTGTCCCTAGCAGTCTCAGAACCCTCCTTGATTATTTGAGCTCTAAGTGACTTAGCTTCACTTACCCACTCTTTTTCTTTCTCCCACAGCGTCTCTAGTTCAACTATTTCACTAGATAGAACATCAATCTCTTTTCTGACATCTTGCAACTGCATATCAAGAGGTGCACCTAGCTGACTTTCTTGGCTTAGGTGCTCATATTCAGCTTGCTTGGCTTTTAGTTTATTCCTTTTCGCATCTAGACCTCCCGGTGTAGACGATTGACTTAACGCGACTCGCGAGCAGGCTGTGTCTAAAACAGACACAGCCTTATCTGGCAGTTGTCGGCCATTAATGTATCGAGCTGAGAGTTGAACGGCAGCATTGAGAGCCTGGCTAGTGATGTGGACGTCATGGTGTTGTGCCATTACGTCAAGTAAACCACGTAACATCTCGATCGCTAGCTCCGGCGCTGGCTCGTCGACCTTCACTACTTGAAAGCGTCTGGTAAGAGCCGCGTCTTTTTCAAAATACTTTTTATATTCTGCCCAAGTTGTTGCTGCGATCGTCCTGAGTTCACCTCTTGCTAACGCTGGCTTTAGAATATTCGCTGCATCACCTTGTCCTGCTTGTCCCCCACCACCAATCAGACCATGTGCTTCATCGATAAACAAAATAATGGGTTGTGGTGCGTCGTTAACTTCTTTCACAAGGTTTTTAAGTCTGTTTTCAAACTCACCTTTCATGCCAGCACCAGCTTGCAATAACGCCAGATCCAAAGACTTAATCGCTACATTTTGTAGAGCAGGAGGTACATCGCCATCAATAATCTTTTGCGCCAAACCTTCAACAACGGCTGTTTTTCCAACGCCAGCTTCACCAGTTAGAATCGGGTTGTTTTGTCGACGTCTTAATAAGATGTCGATCATTAAACGGATTTCATTGTCTCTACCAATAACCGGATCTATCTTACCTTCCCTAGCCTGCTCAGTAAGATCTGTTGTAAATTGATTCAGCGCAGAATTCGCGTTTGATTTCCCTAGGTCATTCGATCCTGATTGACGCGTATTACTTTCTTTAAAGTTCAATAACCGAGATGGTTCTATCTTGTTTAACTCAGGGCTAATCGAACCAGCCATGTTGACTAACGTATCATCAGACAAGTAGGCAAATAAAAGATGAATGCAATCCAACTGCTCCTGATTGAACTCAATCGTTGCCGATAGCAAAGCATTTTGCATCACAGTCACTGTGTGAGCTGAAAGACCTGGGACCGATTGACATCCCGTTTTGTATTTTTCAAGTGTCTTTTGAAGATCAGTTTCAACCTTGATTTTATCGACATCAAATTCGTCGAAAACTTCCGAGTAAATATCGGCAGGGTGTTGAATAATCGTCATTAACCAGTGAGACATTTCAATACTGTGATGGGTTCGAGAGCTTGCCATCGCAGCTGCTTGTTCAAGTGTTTCCTTAGCCAGAGGAGACAATCTTTCGACCAACGCTGAAAGTGAGAGTGAAGCCATTATGTTTCCTTTAAATAGTAATTGTTATGGTTCGATCTTTTGTGCGTTTATGTTTTTTAAGTACAGAACCAACACCTAATTGACCATGTTTTTTTGATAAACAAACTTGAGGTAATAAACTATGTTTGGTGGTGAGCTGCCATTTCACTTGCTTATGCTTACCAATAAATTCATAAGCCGCACGTTTAATAATTTCTACATTTGGATGGTTAGGCAGTAATTTACTAACCAGATCTTTGTGCTTTGGCAGAAACTCGATCGTTGTTCCTGCGTTTATATTCCAAGCTTTCGAGCCTAAGGATGCTCCGGAACCAAGTTGAGCAAACTGCCCTTCTGGCATAGTTCGAGATGAAAGACGTGTTTGCTCTTCTTTTGCAAGATGTAGCCACTGCCCTTGAAACTCATGAATCTTTACTTGGCATCCAGATAAACATTCAAGAACACTTTTTAGTCCAGCTTTGCTTCTCGTCGGTGAAGCAAAAACACCACCATAATACAGGGACAACGAACTACCCTGGCCAGTTAATGCCGACTTACAATCTTCTAAAGGTGAACGTAATCCCTGTGCATGAGCACGAGACTGAACGGTCAATTGACTCAGTTGCCAGCATCGATAGTAAAGAGACAGTAAACGATGGTTAAAAATATCGTAGAAGTCCACCATTGCCGTATCGCCTTCTTTTTGACGATGCAAAGCTAACTCGCTGTAGTGCTGAGGAAGCACCCCCTGCTCACCCGTTAGGCCTATTAAATTGGTTTCAAGTGCTAGCTTGTGGCTATCAATATGTTTTAGATCGCAAAGCTGCGCATTTTCAAAACCTAACGATGGATTGACCTTTAAGTTTAGTTTTTCATGCTTCGGTAGAGCATCTGTCCCTATTTGTGCCTCGGCTTGCAAGATCTCGTGTTCGATAAGGTGAATTGCTTCAAACAACGGATGTTGCTTTAGATCTCGATAAAATTGCTCCGCGATCATAGCAACACCTTATCGCCAGTTAATGCAGGCCATAAGTGGAAGGGCTTTCCCGTTGACTTAAGTCTTATTTCTAGCTGCGTAAAAATGTTAATTTCAGCATATTGTGCAAAGTAAACGGATAGCACACTACCTAGGAGGAAGATTTGCTCTTTAGGTAAAATTTGATCAGAAACCGTCAAAATGATTTTTATACCGTGCGCAAAACCAACTTTACCTTTCTGACTGACTCTACCTGTAGTCGGCTCGAACTCTAGCTTCGCTAAAGCATCAATTACCGCTTTCGTTTCTGCGGTCCCAGAAAATGCGTATAGATTCAGAGTTTGCTTCAAAGTTGTTAATCCATCTTCTTCGGTAAAGTGGTTTAAAGTTAGAAGCTTAGTTAGCTGCCATCGTGTACTTTCATCCATTTCTGGCCGGAGGGTTTCTGATATAGAAACTAAACAACGAACTGACTCGAAGTTGTCATTTACTTCCGGCAAAGAGACTTTTGGAAGACCGCCTCCAAATGGAAGCTTCTGCGCTAAATTACGATTGCAGCACTCAGCTTCAACGTACATTAACCAGTTTTCTCGGCTCTCTGGACTGAACAATTGATGCCTTTTATCAACAAAAGAAATGTAAGTTTCCCTGCCCGGCTCATCGTATCCACCAGCCCAGTTTTTATCCTCACGTCTCATCAACCAATAAATTTCACTGGCGTTCATATAATGCGTGTGCTCACCAGCGTGATAACATGGCAGGTTGTGATACGTTTTGTTCCAGTTTCTCAATGTTACGTCAGAAATAGAGACAACCTCGTTACTCTCGGCTTCCTGGTATTGCGGTGATAAGTGGTAATCGTACTCGGTTGGTAGAATACGCTTGGGCTCCATAACACTTTTAAATAAGTTGACGACTGGCACACAACCAACCATCAAGCTCTCTTCATCCACTTGCTTAGGAAGCCAATCATCATTGGTATCAAAGTAAAAATACAGTTCAGCTTGCTCTCCAAGAGCTAGCTCTGATAATCCAAGTTCAGTGATATCAAAGAACATGAACTTCTCAGGAAAGTGCAGATACTCAACAAGTAATCTTGCTCCCGAAAAGCTTCTCTTACTGTATGGAACAACCTTCTCATCTTCTGAAAATCCCACTTCAATAAGATGCCTTTTCGTTAAAGAACGAACTTCTTTGCCACCCGCAACGACAGATAAACCAATTAGATTTTGAAATAGCATTTGGTAAAGTTTAAACGTCAACTGAGATTGCCCGTTTAAATAAAAGCGCAACCGTTCTAATCCCATGTCACTCAGAGATGTCTCTTCATCTTGGGCGGTGAGCTGGATTTTCAAAACTGAATGAGCATGGCTTTCCCATTGGGAGCCCACCGATTTAAGCGGTGCGTTTTTGAAAGCGCCAGAGGTCACATCAACAGGGTACATTCTGACCGGATAACAGGTTCTAAACTCGCATTCGTGGTATCCAGGAGCACCGATAACGACTCGCTCACCTTCTTCTACGTCAAAAAAAGAGGAAGTGGAGCTAGAGCAGTTCATCTTAATGACGGACATTGATGGAATTGGTGCGTGAAAATCCGGATATAACTGCCCCATCAAAGATTCAGTAAACTGAGGATAACTATTGTCTAAACTTTGCCTAATCCTTGCCGTTAGAAATGCACAACCTTCTAGCAATCTTTCTACATGTGGATCGTCAACCTGCTCCTCACTGATACGGAGTCTCGCTGCGATCTTAGGATACTGCTCCCCAAACTCTTGTCCTTTGTGACGTAAATAAGCTAACTCGCGATTATAGTATTTGAGAAACTCTTCACTCATTTCGCTCTACTCAGTTTCATACCTAAATTTACCGGCTCTACTTCAGAATTGAATCGCACTTCATGAATGCTGTTATCAATTAAGCAAGTGGCGCTGATTTGTAACCTCAACACCCTATCAATAGCGTTTTTCTCGTCCGAAATCTGGACATAAGGATTCCTTAACCTCGGCTCGAACTCTTTAATTGCATCATGAACAATGTCACAGAGCTGATTCTGCCCCTCTTGGCTGCTATAAGGCATCGAGGAAAAATCTGGCAGACCATAATTCAATATTGAGTAGCGAACCTCTAAAAGGTCATCAGGAATGTTTTTCCATCCGATACGACTATTTAACATAGACTCCAGATCTCTAAGCAAGCTGTTCAACATCTGTTGTTGGCTCGTAGGGAAATCTTTTTCATCTCTAGTTGAAGGATCACTATCCATCAATTTGTCCAGCAGAGAAACGGTTAAAGACATGTTCTTGTTACGCTATTTGTTTCGATTCTAACAATGTAGTCAAGTCACAGATTGGGAGGGCTGAATCACCAACTAGCCAACATTTTTGGCCTAAACCCACGAAGGATTCTTGCTCACCAAGCTGCTTCCAATCCGTTTCTCGACCTAGCTTTTGTGCGTCAGTTTCTGAGTCAACATAGGTCAATGGCATATGACCTTCTCCTTCGCCAAGTCCGTCAATATCAAACTCTACAGGTCGCCAAATACTTTCTAATAAAGAGGTAGGTGCTTTTATTTCTAGCGCTTGAATGCTAGAAATTGGAACAAGAAAATAGTTACCCGCGGTGGAAAACAGTTCAATGTAACCACCTAAACGATCATCAATATCCCTAGCATCTTCATAGTTTGTACCGTTTATGTTAAAGCCTTTAATAGTACGATGCTCTTCAATGCTATGCGCTAGGTGTGACGCTTCTGCATAGTCTTGATTTTTGAGAGCGAGGTTAAAGCGAACAAGCTCTTTAGTGAATTCCTCGTCACCTAATACCTTGGCACTAGCCGCACCGTCGATAAAATCTTTTCTAGCCTGGGCCGCTTTCACTAAATGTCGCAACTGACTTGCACCAGGTAGATACTCAGGAAACAATTTGATCGATTGCATAAGTTGCTCATCCGCACGCTCGAAGTCTCCATCAATGCAAAGCAGCTCAATGAACGAGCTTCTCAAGCTTGCATCTTTAGGCGCCGCTTTAATTTCATCAATTAATAGCTCTAGAGCTTGTTGCAATTGGCCTTGGGACAAAGCATTTTTCCATTGGGTCATTGTTATTTCCTTACACCAAGTGCTCTGGTGATAATTCAGTAATTAATTTAATGCTAGATACCATTTGATCGAGCTGGAAGTGCGGTCGCAAATGGATAACAGAGTAATAGTGTCCTGGAGTTTCTCTTTTCTCTCGAACCGTAATTTTCGCTTCATTTAAGGGATACTTCGCCCTAAGTTCATCAGATGCTTCATCCGACGCGGTAGTGTACTGATGCAACCATCGTTGAAAGTCTCGCTCTAGGCTTTCTGCATCTTGATACCCACCAATCTTGTCACGCCCCATAACCTTGAGATAATGTGCAACTCGCGACACACACAACGTGTATTGCAACATCGACGTGAGCTTTGCATTCGTTGAAATGTGTTTTTCTGCATATTGCTTAGGCTTGTAGAGAGATACATTCGAGGTCATCCCTACCATATCGGTTTCAGGTACAGGAGAAATAGAAATGAAACCGCATTCAGACAACTCTTGTTCTTTTCTCTCAGAGATCTTTAAGTTTAAAGGACATCTTTCACGGTCATTCTTGCCATTAACACGCATTTTGTTCCTAGTAGGAGCGACGATAATGCCCTGACTATAATCCCCTTGCTTAATGCCTCGCATGTGCGTAAACCACCCATGCTCCTGAAACGCTCTAATTGATACGGCCGCAAAACAATACGCACTACTCCCCCATAGCAAATCGCGATTAGAGTCGTAGACATGCTCTTGAAAGTCGAACTGATCGTTGCGTGAACCATCACTTTTATATGGCTGACGGAATAAAACATTCGGCGCAGTCAGGCCAATAAATTTGGTATCATCGTTGTCTCTCAAACTGCGCCATTTTGCGTAATCTGCCTGTTCAAATTGGGCCGCAATATCTCTTATCGCAGAGAGCTGTGAAAAACTGTCAACACCAAACATCTCCGGCGATGCTGACATAATGAACGGGCTGAATGCTGCCGCTGCAGACTGAGAGATCTTGCTGAGCACAGACAGATCTCTATCAAAATAATTTTTACTCGCATCACAACGAAGTTGATAATCGCCAACTACCACGCCAAAGGGTTCTCCCCCGGCCATGCCATATTCATTTTGATAGAGCAGCTTAAATAGTGCTGATTGGTCAAACTCGATGGCTTTTAGTGCATCTTTACTGACTTCATTCCATGTTGCCGCCAACACCTTGACTTTGACGGAGTCTGATGAGCGAGTGTCGACCTGTTCGCATAAATACCTCACGCCGATCCAACCTCTTTCGAGTTGTTGAAACTCAGGATGATGTATTATTTCGTTTAATTGAGATTCTAATAGCTCATCAATTCGGTTTATCGTGTTCATCACACTATGACGAAAACTGTCCAAATCTCTTGAACGCGTACCTTCTAGCCAAATTCGAGCTGCCTCTACAAGATCAGAAGATTCATTGAATCGAGTCAACCAAGGGCTATCAAGCTCAGCATAGCCCCCTGTGCTGAATTCATGCTTTAGCTTACTGGGATCGCGAAAGTTAAGTGACACTGCTATTTCCATCTAGAACATAACGATTTGGTATGGCTGGCCTTACGACCAGCCAATTCATTTCTTATCCACCCGACTGAGGGATCTTTGCAACAAGTCGCAAAGATGTCGTCAATTCTTCCATTTGCAGCCAAGGCTTAAGCCATGCTACAGCATTGTAAGAACCTGGTGCGCCAGGGATTTCCTTAACCTGGACACGAGCATCTGCTAGAGGGTATTTCGCTCGGATCTCTTGACCACCCCCCTCTGAAGCATTTACATAGCCTAGAATCCAGCGGTTCAACCAAGACTCAACGTCTTCTGCTTCCATAAAGCTACCGATTTTATCTCGAGCCATTACCTTCAAATAATGCGCAAAACGAGATGTCGCCATCATGTAAGGTAGACGTGCTGAAATCGCCGCATTAGCCGTTGCTTCTGGAGATTCGTGGTTCGCCGGTTTTTGACAGGTTTGCGCACCAAAGAACACCGCATAGTTGGTATTTTTGTAGTGACAAAGCGGTAAGAAACCAAGTTTACCCAGCTCTGCCTCACGTCGGTCGGTAATACCAATCTCTGTTGGACACTTCATATCAGGATCGCCATCATCACTCATGAAGAAATGTGTTGGCAAATTATCCACTCGACCACCACCTTCTGCACCACGGATAGCTGTACAGAATCCATATTTTGAGAAGGCGTCTGTTAACTTAACACCAAGAACATACGAAGAGTTCATCCAACAGTAGTCATTATGCTCAGCATTGACAGCAATACCTGACACTGGATCTACTTCGAACTCTTCAAATCCAAATTCCTCAACTGGAGCAGTGGCTTGTCCGTATGGCAAACGAGCCAGAACTTTCGGCATAGTCAGACTAACAAAACGTGAATCAGCACTCTCACGGAACGAACGCCATTGAGCGTATTCTAGCGACTCAAAGACCTTGTCTAGATCGCGTGGTTTTGACAGTTCAGTCCACTCATCAAAGCCAAATAGTGCTGGTGAGGCCGCGGACAAGAATGGGGAGAAGCCTGAAGCGGCTACATTTGACATTAGGCGCAGCGACTCAATATCCTCTGGGTGGTTGGTAAACTCATAGTCACCAATTAATGCACCATAAGGTTCACCACCTGCACTGCCAAACTCAGACTCGTAAACTTTCTTAAAGATCTGGCTTTGGTCAAATTCAACCGCTTTACTCAAGTCTTTATGTAACTCTTTCTTAGTCATACTCATCATGCGAATTTTCAGAGTAGAGCTCGTCTCTGAGTTCATCACTAGATAATTTAAACCACGCCAAGAACCTTCAAGTTTCTGTAATTCAGGATGATGCATTACTTCAGACAACTGATCAGAAATCTGTTTATCAAGTAAATTAATCGCTTCACGAAAAGTTACCGTTAGGTTTTTGTTCCAAGTAACCGTCCCTTTCATCGCTTCTTCAGTGAGCGTTTTAATTAGCTCTTCAGCACGAGAGGCTTCTGTCTGCTTAGTTGCACCAATAGCTTGATCTAAAAATGAAGTTGTTTGTTCATTAACAGTTGGATCTAACTGCTTTTCAGCTTCAGTCGTCATTATTCCGCTCCTTCAGTACTGTCTGACTTCGCTTTCTTGCCAAGATCTAACTCGCCCGCAAGTTTTGCCAGATTGTCTGTGTTGTTCAAAACATCCTCTAAGATGTTTTCAAGCTCTTCAGAACGGTCAACTTTTGTCATCAAATCACGCAGTTTATTACGCGTTTCCATCAGTTGGCGCAGTGGATCAACTTGATTTACGATCGCAGCGGGCTCAAAGTCTTGCATTGATTTAAAGTTCAAATCCACCTCAAACTGTGAATCGTCGTTCGCAAGCTTGTTCGCAACTTTGAACTTAACCGATGGGTTCATCTTTTTGAGCACATCATCGAAGTTGTCTCGATCGATCTGAATAAAACGGCGGTCTTTCAATGGCTTCAACGCTTCAGTGTTTTGACCAGCGAAGTCACCCATTACACCTACAACAAAAGGTAGCTCTTTCTTAAGAGTTGTACCTTCAGTTTCAACATCATAGGTAATGTGGACACGAGGCTTCCGTACTCGTGACAGTTTCGAGTGGATACTCGTCATACCATTCTCCCTTTATTAATTTTCATTTTGTTCTGCTATGCCAACCAAACGGAAGTAGCTTTTCTTTGCATCTCCGTCGGAGATAAGTTCCGCCAGTAACTCCGGCAGAGGCATTCCACACCAACGAATGATCTGTTCGATGGAGTAAGAAACTGGTGAGTGAGGCTCACTCTCTCTGAAGAAATCAGCCACTTGCTGCAATTGTCTAATCGCCTGCTCTCGTGATTTCATGTTTGTCGCTAATAGTGCATCAGAACTTTGTGAACTCACTTGTTGTTCCGAAGAAGAAGATTCATCCACCTCCTCCAGTTCTTCAAACACAGCTTGTGGTTGATTAAAACGCTCTCCAAGGAGATGCTTTAATGCCGAGTGTATTGATTCAAGCCTTTTTGATATATAAGAGCTAGGAGTAACATCACCTACCGCTTCATCTAATCGCTGACTGAATTCATTAAATGACTCTGTGGCGAACTCCAGATCAGCGATTAGCTCACGATAAAAGGCATCAGAGGTAGATTTAACTGTAGTTGTAATATCAGATAGCTCTGTAGCGCCAAGATCGACTCGATTTCGGCGCTTATCTTCATCTAAACGCTCCAACTCAATAGCTTGCTGATATTCCCAGTAGGCATACGCTTGCTCAACGCCTACGTCAGTAAGCGGGATACAAGCAATAGGGAAAATAAGTGTTCCTTCGCTATCGATACCATTGAGGCCAGTAATCGCCGATATTCTTGTTTCAATGCCATCCTCATCAGGCATTGGATAGAGATCATCCCAAAACTTCTCGATGAACTCGGTTGCGAGTTTGTACCCAACGCCCATACCACGAAAACCATGCAATCGAGTTAGGGCTTCTATAAGCCAAGCAACAAATTCCAAATCTTTAGACTGATTCGTAAGTATCTCTGGTACTTCCTCAATAAATACACGCCATAAGTTACTGTGGGTATAAATGCTTTCTTCTTCTATAAGCGCATTGCGCTCTGCATTTCGCGCAGCCATACGCTGATCTTTTAATCGGTAATAAGCGGACTGTGGCGAGACATCTTCTCTAGGATCAACACCTGTGGGATTCTCTTGAGATATAGGAGCCAACGCTTGTTCATACCAATCGAACATCTCACTATTCATAAGACCTCCCTCTAAGAAAAACGGGGATCGTCGCGTCTTCTCTCGTTACTGCTTCAAATTCCGTCTGCGCTTGGCGAACTTTGACTAACGCACAAGTAACGTTATCACTTGCACCTCTCACTAACGCCGAATGCATGAGTGCTAATCCTGCTTGATTTACTGAGTCCGCATACAATGTCCGGTGAATTTCATCACTCGTTAATTCTTTAGAAAGCCCATCACTACACAGAAGAAATTGATCTCCATCAGCCAACTGCCCTGAAACTTGATCAATAGTGATACTCTCATCTACCCCAACAGCTCTGGTAATAACATTTGCGAGAGGATGTGACTCAGCATCTTCAAATGCCAATAACCCTTGATCGACTAAATCCATAACTTGACTATGATCGCGTGTTTTTTGAGAAAAATGACCATTTCTAAGCTGGTAAATTCGGCTATCACCGACCCAAAGACAGTGGTAATACCCGTCCTGGATAAACAACAAAACGAGAGTTGTTCCCATCGTTTTACCGTCTAAGTGATTTTGTGCGTATTGATAAATTTCTAAATTCGCGGCTTGAACCACACTCCGGATATCATCGATATTGGTATTTGAGACATCCTGCATATGGCGCGCGATTCTATCCACTAGCATCTGGCTTGCTATGTCGCCAGCACTATGCCCACCCATTCCATCGGCTACAACCCAAATATGCTGCTCTGTCATATCTAAAAGAGCATCCTCGTTATAAGGGCGTACTTTTCCTGCGTGCGATTTAGCAAAGGTAAAATAGTTCCAATTCATTCTTCTATCCTACCAATTCCACTTTTTCCAACCGCCATCAAGCATGGCAGAAAATTGACCAATAGAAGGGAAACCGCTGGTCATAAACATACATGGTTCAACTAGAGTCGAGCCTTCAGTCCACCAAAAGCATGGCTTACTCAATTTTTCTTTAATGAGGTAATTCAAAAGTGCGCTTTGATCTGCTCCACCTTGATCATGAAAAATCGTAGATATTTGGCTTTGATAAAGAAACTTAAGAGGCCGCACTTCACTTTTTACATTCGCCACTAAATCGTTTTTTTCTTGCATGCTCTTATGCCAAACATCAAATACAAAGTCGTCCTCAAGTACTGCTAGGGCAAGAGATGCACTGTCCTCGGTCCAAGCTTTGTCCCCCCAATATTGCGCAGCTTCACCTTTTACGGAACGAGCTATAGTAAAGAAAAAGTATCTACCGCATGCATCTACACTAGGAATCATGCTACCAATGTATGTCGAGTCTTCTAAGTAACTAACATCCAGAGCAAAGTGCCACACAGGCGCGGTTAAAAAGTGCTCATTCCAACTTTCACCCAATTGTTCTCTGCTGACTGCAATAACAGCCTGCTGCCAGTCATGCCAGCGCTCTGAAAAATCTTGTGATAAGCCATCTTTCACAAAGTCTCCTTTTGCAGGCATTTTACCGATATAACCCCAGGCTGATGTTACAAGGTTCGTGGACATCTGAACCTCTCCATTTCATTTGACCAAAACGGATTAATAGCACTAGACGGAATAAGCTCTAGTTGCACCTTATTTCCCTTTAAATCAATCATAACTATGTTGTCTTTACGTGATTCTGGTCTTGCTTTAAGTGATTGATCTAACAGTTTGAATATGCCCCACTCACCTTCATAAGTATGGGCAATCTCACGTTTAGATTCTGGTGGTGTGAACACTATTCGAGTCTGATCTTGACCCGCAGGCCAGCTCAAGGATTTAGCTCGTGCTGGTCCATGCTTATAAACCAAATCTTGCTTACCTAACTCTAGAACAAACCGAGTAATGTGCTGATCCAGATACACTGGTTTCATACCGAACTCTACGCGCAATGAATTATCAGATTCAAAGAAAGACTGCCTGATACGCTTCGCTCTTTGAAAGACCATCAGCGTTTCTGGACGAACTCCAATTTCCTTTTCTAATCGCCAACGACTTTTCGAAGTATCGACAAACGGTTCAAGATACTCTTGGAAGAATGAGTCAAGCGTACCTCCATAACCAAAGAAACGTTTGAAGTCCTTCAGCCTTACTTCTCTGCTTGCATTTGGCTCGAATGGGTATCTACCCGCAATAGTCCGCTGATAAGGGCGCACCACTTGCGTAACCCAAAGCTGATTTAGATGATCTTTCGACCCGCTCTCCGCAAACTTAACTGACTCTTGAGAAAGTTCACCTAGCCATTGATTAAATGGCCTAGGCAAAAGTTCTTTAGCGCGAGCAAAGGAAGCAGCCACATCTTGTGTAACGGTCCCATCTAAAATACTTTTGTAAGCAATTTTCTGATTATTACCTGAGCTTGATAAATCGCTTAAATACGAGCGCAAGTTAACCATAGCTTGTTGAATATCATCAAAGTCTTGTTCGCCGAGACGTAAGATCTCCGAAAAATGAGATTCGACTTCTTTACCTGGCAGTGCAACATTGAAACCATTTTCTTCAGGCAAGTACATGTCTAGTCTATCTGCCGTATTCGAAAATTTAACTTTGGCAACCTTACCAGCGACTTCAGAAGTGGCCTTCTGATTTTCTGACAATGATACTTTCGACAAACCAACTTCTTTTTGGATTGCCCTCAACAACGATTCGATTGGTCTTTCAACTCCAGATAGAACTCTAGCTTGTTCTGTTGCAAGCTCTAGGCTCGGAGCCTGCTTAAGTTGAATATCTTCGATCAGAGTTTTCCATTCATTCACATAATCTTGATAGTATCGAGATTGGACTCCTTGAATAGCGCTATCTTGATCAATTTCATGAGCCTTAAGATCGTCACCATAAACCCAGTTCTCTTCCATTAGGCTTTTTACTGTACGGTTGATCTGAATCTGAAAAATGCTATGAAAGCCATTGTACGTATAAAAGCCCGAAATGCCTTGTGATAACGGCTTTCCACTCGCTCGTTCAAACTGCTCAAGCCCTTTAGGCCCCAAGACATCAGTCAAACGAAATGAAGGAACATGACTCTTCGAAAATTGTATCTTCATTCGCTGATAAGCACGTTCTGGTAGAGACATTTGTGTCAAAACCTCGCGAGCATTAGTCACGGCAGCAGTATTATAAGAAAAGCCTTGTCCATTATTCTCTAATAAATTTTGAGTGTGCTGTAACAGACCTTTTCTTAAGTCTAGATTTAGTTCACCCGGATATTGACGTTCAAAATAGAAGTTAAACCAAGCCAACACTTCATCTTGTTGGTATTTGTCTGGATTAAATAACATCAAATAAGTTTTCAACGTTTCATACAAATACTCTCGATGCTGTTGATTACTTTCCATTTCCGTCACCAAGCTATCAAGAAGCAAGGGAGCGTAATATTGGGTCAACGCATCAGAATATGCATTGTTCGCCGCCTGTGAGACTTTATCTCCTTGATAGAGACCAAACCTTTTTACGGAATCAGCATCGCCGTAGTTGCTTTGCTTTCCTAGAGGAAGCGTCATCAATCGGTCTAATGTCTCTACGGCTGAGATAATATCCGCCTCAAAATCTAGGCTCTCAGCACCAATCATTGCTTCAATATGGCCGGCTTGCTCATTGGTATCGACAATCAACTGAGAATTCCACTTGTAGCTCATAAGCCAAAGTGCAGACGCACCTAGCAGTAGAGAAGCACAGCCAATGTAAACACCTCGGCGCATCCACCCTGACTGCTTTTGATAGTGACGATTAACCGTTCCTAACAGTTGTTCCTTGAAAATAACCTTATCAAACAAGTTCTTCACGAAATAACTATGAGACCCTGTTTGGCTCTTTGCTAGAGCGAGGCGATTTAGTCCAAGTCCATTGGTCGATTCATTCATTAACTTATCGACTGGTAAGCCTTCTTGGACCGAGCTCAACATAAACACACCACGAATCAAGGCTGGCTCTTCAAAACTATTTTGTGCAAATATTTCCGCTAAAAATTCATCGAGGTTAGCTTGCAATACCCTTAGCTGTTTAGGAAATTCAAAAATAAGTGCTCGCTTCTCTAAATCATCTTCAGTTTCAAGGATTCTCAGCATTCGAGCATCAAGGCGCTCTAACATGCCATGAAATTCTTTATTGAATAAAGAAATAACCCCTCTTTCATCAGCCACTTCACGCGGAAACATGAAACCGAACAATTCCTCACGCTCTTCCTTACTTAGATCAGAGAAGAACTCATTGAAACCCGCAACTAAATCCATTTTGGTCAGTAGTACGTAAATAGGAAATTGCATCCCTAACTGATTCTTCAGTTCTTGAAGGCGCGACTTGATAGCTCGGGCATGAAGGCTTCGCTCGGTTCTTGTCTGCGACATCACACTGGCTAAACTGATCGTGACAATTGCACCATTAATTGGCCTTTGCGTTCTATATTTTTTCAACAACCCTAAGAAGCCGTGCCATGCTTTAGAGTCGACTTTTTCTTGACTGTCTTGTGTCGTGTACCGACCGGCCGTATCAATCAGAACGGCTTTATTTGCAAACCACCAATCACAATGACGAGTTCCACCGACACCAGCAATAGAGTCAGAACCAAGGCTATCCGCTAACGGAAACTCCAGCCCTGACTGCTTTAGCACTGTTGTTTTCCCTGTCCCTGGAGGGCCGATCAACACATACCAAGGCAAGTCATATAAGCTTCGCTTTCCTTTATGTGTTTTCGTTACTACTTTGACAGCTTGCTCAATACGCTCGCGCATTAAGTCAATTTCACTCGCCGCTTCTTTATCTGACTGACTATCAACCTCAAGTAACGTTTGAATACTTTCGTCTTCTTTAACTTTTTGCTTGTGCTGCTTAGTCACGTTGAATAAAGCCCACACAAACACCAGCACCAAAATCGTGACGAGTCGTTGGAAGTCGCTCTTTAGTGGCTCATATCCCGCTATCGTGATAAGTGGACCAACAACCCAAATAAAAATTGAACAAGCAGCGACACCGATAAGACCGAGAAACCACCTTTGAGTAAATATTCTGCCAATTTCTTTAATACGCATCTCTATCTACCTGTTATTAATTCGCGACAAGGAGGTCGATTTCAATTCGACGGTTAATAGCTCGGTTTTCGTCACTATTGTTTTCAACCAATGGTCTTGCATCACCCAGCCCTTCTGGTATGACTCGACCTTCTAGTGCGCTATTCGAGATAAGTTGTTCAGACATAGCAGTAGCTCGAGCTAGTGATAGATGCCAGTTCGAAGGATATTTACTCGTGAAAATTGGCCTATCATCGGTATGACCTGTCACAATGATCTTGCCTTGGGTCGACTCCAACGTTCTAGCGAGTTTAGAAATTACGGGTTGGATATACGCAACAACATCAGCACTACCTGATTCAAATAGATCTTGCGACTTTAACGAAATTCTTACCCTGTCTTGCAACGGCTCGACGTTAATTAGCCCCTTCCCGATCTCAGTTGCCAGATACATAGAGATCCTTTCTGCAATTGGCGCTGATTTTGATTCTGACGTTGTATCTTGGTTAAGCTGTTGCGGTTGAACCAAATTAACTAATTGAGAAAAGGTGCGGTTGGAAGCCCTGTTTAGCTCATAGCTAAAATACATAAATATACAAACCAATAATGCAGCCGTTACGGAGCACACAACCCAGAGAGGAGCTCTGTCGGAAGCCTTAGAGCCATTCAAAATGTGTTGTTCGATACTATTGCTTAGCTCTTGAGGTATCCCTCTTCCGTAAGACTTAAGAATAGCGATAATCTGCCTTCTCAGTTTTCGGTGAGACTCCAGTCCGTTTTTTTCCAAACGATATTGGCCGAGAAACCCAAGCGATAGGCACACGTACATCAATTCAAGCAAATCTAAATTTGTATCTGGTTGCGCCATGCACTTATCAAGGTACTTAAAGAACGCCTCCCCACCCTGGCTGCTGGCATAGAAAGAACTAAGCAATGAGTCATGGCTCCAAAATGAATGCCCCCCCCAATTAGTATTGAGCACCGCTTCATCTAACGAGCAACACAAACAGTAACGAGCCGTATCAATAGTGTCCAAATCAACGTCGTGGTGGCGTAGTCGGTTCTCATAATCTCTAAGTTTTTGTGCCAACGTCTCTTTTAGAAACAACGGGTCAGAATGAGTCGCTGTCGCTCGAATTTGACCAATAATGGATAAAAGACCATTCGCTTCTGCCAATAAAGGGTTGTTCCCATAAGCAACCACTGAATCGTTATTCACCAATTCAGGACTTTTTGAGATAACTACCGTATTATCCGCTGACTTTTCTGATGGTGGTTTCGGTGCGGGCGCTCTTCCACCCGGTGTTGGTTTTACGATCGTTTGTTCCATACTGAGCACACCTATTGACTAATACTCCACAGCTCAAGGTCAGCATTCGGAAAATGCCCCGATAAATGCAGCGCAATACCACCACTGTCTTTCAGCCTCATCCAAAACGGGCCTTTCTTGACTACTTCGAAGTAGACATAACCCGTTTGGTAAGGGATCTGCCTCGGTACTACACTCAATGGCGCTACGTTTATGCCATTAATCTGATTGTTGATCAGATCACGAATCTGCTCCGCTGGTCCAAACTTGAGCTGCGCCGGGACTAAACGTCTGATTTCATCTGTTGTCGTATCAGCTTTGACCGCAAGCACAAACTGGCATGATTCAAGTAAACGCTTATCTGGAAGTGGCGTCACTTGAATTCCATATTGTCGTGGCTCCAAAGGAAGTTTGCTTGCTGTTTGATCAAGGACAACGCTCAGATATTGACTCAGAACTTGATTCAATTCGCTATAAACACTTGATACATCTAAGTGATCGTATGCAAGTAAGCTTGGCATCCTCTTGGTTTTGTCAGAAAACGTAGCTAATTCACCAATATAACCTTTCAGGGTCGTAGCTAATTCCAATGGATGTAGCCTGTCTAGGTCACTAAAGTGCTTTAACATCGCCTCATACCTGTTCAACATTTGTAGCATGATGAAATCAACAGCAGATGCAGAGGCGGCTTTGCCCTTAATCAATCGCTGCGCAATAACGTCGGCACGCATCTTTGTCATCGCAATAACGTTACGCAAGTAAGCCGACATAACTTTGTCGCTAAGTAAATTTATAAGCGGTGGAACATACGAATCGTCTAGTATTACTTCGCCTTCTGCCGTTACCTCTTTTATTTTCAAAATCGGTAACTCAACATAACCCGCTAATTTGTCATTGCTGGCTTTCAGTTCCAGGTTTAGGGCTGCGACTTGAATCGTTTCTTCATCCTGCCCAGTGAGGTTATCTATAACGTCAACGTCTTTAAGTACATAACGAGAAACGATCGCCTCACTTACATCAGAAACATTTTTACCTTTGACATTTGAAAGGGGAAGAGTGATTTTTACTAACGTATTTTCTACGTCTTTATCAATAAATAAAGGCACAACCGAATCGCTGGCTGTTAAGGTATTAACCAGAGTCATATCTGGCAAAACTGCCTCAAAGTGATCTAATTCAATCAGACCATCTTTTAATGCATGTTCTTTTACTCGACATTTCCAAACCCCCCAATTATAAGCCCCACCAAACTGATGTAAGCCTTTGAATTCTTGAGAGGTTGCGCGTTCATGTTGTTGAAAGTGCTGGGGACGTAAAAACATCCCTTCGCACCAAGCCGTCTTGGAGTATTGCGTCATTTATAATTAGCCAACTAAACGTTATTTTACGACCAAAGACAGATCTTCTAACAGAATTTGATAGGTGTTGTAACCGGTCTTATCCACTTCAATGACTTGTCGCCAATTTGAATTTTCAATATCTCGAAACGCTGCGACAATGCCTAAGTATTCAGTCTTTGGAGACATACTTGCCTGATATGTTTCTTTCTGACCTGGAGTTAATGATATTTCATATTTATTCACTAAATCAGGGCCTAAGACTTTTTCACTTTCTTCATAAATTGAAAAAAAATCCTGACTTTCAAAAAGGGTATTTGATGTTAATTCAAAAACATACACGACTACAGGGGATGGCCTACCATTGGAGTCAGGGTTAATATTGTGATTTGCTGTTATTTCTAAATCTGAATATGGGTCAACAACTAAATTGGCTGCTGAGCACCCAAATAAAACCATTGAAATTAATAACAAAATGTACTGATAAACTCTTTTCATCACCCTATTTCCTAGCTTTTATTTTTTAATGCTAACTCATAATGTTTAGCGAAATCTTCTAAATAAAATGGAGATTCTTTATTGATAATGTCATCGGATAGCTTTTCATGAATATCCTCAAACCGCTTCCAACTTTGAGCATATTTCCTTGCTGGAATAACCTTATTAATAACCGTGTCTTTAGCTAAAGCTTCTGAGTATATAGACGTAGGCTCAACAAGCGACATAACACTTGAAACCGTACCCTCAACACCTTTCATTAACGCTTGTTCATGACTTTCTATATCACTAAACGCTTCTTTAATGGCTGCACTTGGTTTTAGGAAACTTGCAGTTTGACGGTTATATAAGTTATGAATTGCATCTTCTAAATTCGCAGAGAACTTCAGAGGATTATTTTCTGACTTCCGAAACGCAGTATGACTAAGTCGATTTGTTTGTTTAAATACCGCTCGATTGTGCAGCGTTTCCATTAAACCAACTAACATCAAAGAAAATGATTCCCCCAGTTGTTCAAACCATTGCTCTCTGTTATCGCTGGGAATCATCGTTGGATCAATACCCGCTCCTTTAATGAACGCCGCAAGCTCGCTCCCTTTACTATCAAATTTGGGAGTTGGTTGACGTTCTAGCTGTCGTGGGGTTTCCGGTACAGGTGTAGGATCTACACTCTGTTTTTCTGGTTTGGGGATATCAATAAAATCATCGACTAAGCCAATATCTAATTGAAAGTCAGAAGGAACACTCTCATTCAAAAGCTCACTGGCACTAAGGCCGAGGTCTACAAACTCTGCTTCAGATGAACTCGAGAATGCTTCAGGTTCTGAACTGGAACGAAAGTTACTTTCCTGATTATTGAATGCCTCAGTGCTAGTTTGAATACTTACTGAAATTTGGTAATCCCCTAAACTAACCGTATCGCCGTCGCTTAGTGCAATCTCATTTCCTTGGCCCACAGGTGTCACAGCGTTATTAACAAACGTGCCATTAGTTGATAAGTCTTTTATCAAGTATTTATCACCAAACTTGATGAGCTCTCCGTGAGTTCCGGATACTACTCTTTCAGGGTCTGGCAGTGTCCAATCACATTGCTCAGACCGACCAAATGTAACTTTGGCATGCTCATCACTTGATTCAAACACAAACTCACTCTCAATCTCTGGAGTAAATTTGTGAAAACTTGTTATGGTTAAAACCAACTTCATGTAAACCTCACCAAAGACCTGCTAAATATTATTTTTAATTTTATTATTAGTCACTTTCTTATTAACAGTAAGATTAATAAAAACCTTAAATCTGCCATTGAAAATCATGCACGGAATAATGAATCATTTTTTTATCAAAGCAATCACGTATTGTTCAACAATTTTAATTATCCAACCAAGTTCAAATTTTTGACACTTAGACTTTCATCAATAAAAAAACGAATGTTAGTTTGGCCGAGAAATTCTAACATAATGACTTTTCATTGAGCAGAAAGGTATATATTCCCCCATCATTTATACGGAGTTCTTGTGATGGAAGACAGCAATAAAAACAATTCTATAAATAATAAAGATAGCGGAGACAAAACTAAAATTGTAAAGACTCAAAAACGAGACAATGCAATTCGATCAAATAAAGTTGCTAGCAATGAAGGCTCCGTTCAAAATAAAAATGAAACAAATACAAAACTGTCTCAAAAAGAAAACACTCCGTTAGTTAATAAGAAAATAAACAATAAAAATAACACATCAAATAATGACAAAGATGTTATTAATGAAAATTTAATAGGCACAACTGTCAAAAATCGATATGAAATCGAGTCGGTTCTTGGCCATGGCGGACTTTGTGATGTTTATTTGGCAAAAGATAAGATATTAGAATCTTCAGGTTCAGAAGCCCCTTACGTAGCATTAAAAATTTTACAAAAAGAGTTTGCATCTCAGCCAGAGACTGCACGCATGTTGATACGTGAAGCTCAGCAAACACAAAGATTAAGTCACCCTAATATTATTAGGGTTTTTGATTTTGGTGTCGATGGCGAAATATATTTCTTAGTGATGGAATATATTAATGGGGAAACATTAGAGAATTTAATACAACGATCTAGGCCGCATGGGCTGAAGTTTAATGCAACTTTATCGATTCTAAATCAGGTACTTGACGCCCTGTCTTACGCCCATTCACTTGGTGTCGTGCATGCCGATTTAAAGCCCGCTAACGTCATTTTAACGTCTGAAGGTAATGTTAAATTACTCGACTTTGGTGTATCTAAAACTCATCAATTAAAGCAAGATCAATACGCAGCTAAACGTAAATCCGAAAATGTGGAGACTCTTGGTTATACTCCAAACTACGCATCGCTCAACTTGTTGTCGGGTAAAGAGCCAAACTTAAGCGACGATATGTTTGCGCTATTTTGTATAGCTTACGAGTTATTGAGTTGCAAGCATCCTTATTCAAGAACTCCTGTTAATGAAGCTCTCAAAAAGAAAGTGAAGGTCTCGAAACCTGCTAATATGCCAGCATCTAAGTGGCCTATCTTTGCACGCGTGTTTTCAACTGGCATCATCCCTAAAGACCTTACCCCAGAGCAGTTAAAACAAAAGTTGAACATGCGATATTGGCCTATCGTTAGCGGTGTAGCTGCAAGCGTACTATTGGTTACCGGAATCGTATTTGGCTATCAACAACAACAAGAAACCATCTCTGATTTAGAAATAGCTATTAACAAGCAAAATGATCAGATTAATGGGCAGGAATGGTTGCTTGATACACCACCAGAAAAAAGCTTGTCACTGATTAATAGTGAGAAAAACTTACACCCGGTGATTAAAGCTGGCTTACTACGACAGCACAAGAGCTACCTTCTAAGTGAGTTTGAATCTGAAATTGATCAGGTTCTGAATTCTGATGCTAACAACTATCCAAATTATGATGAAATCGAGTCTGTACTAAACAAAGCAAAAGCCTACTACCCTGACTCACATAAAATTGAAGTTCTGGCGTTAGATATTCAATCAAGCAAGCACTCCACATTGCTTTCGATAGCCAGACAAATCAATAGCCAACTGGAAAAGTCTCGATACAGTAAAGAAGAAGACAGTAAGTCCATCTATGAACTGAAAGATGAGTTAAATCAAATTCATCAGGATTACCCATTTACACCAAGCTCATTATCTAGCGATGTTTTTGGTAAACACCTAACTGAAGCACTCAAAAATAAAGATGCTGCAGCACTTGTTTCGCTAATTAAGGTTGGGAATACTTTCTTCTCAAACGTTGAAGAGCATCAAAACAACTTAAAAATAAGCAACGCGATGAAAGATGCAGTTCTCGAGATGAAACTGTATGAGACCGCGCTAGACTCTAACGATCCTCTACCATTTCCGGACGAGGCTGCTCGAATTTTGTTCCAAGAGGAATTTGAAAACTTCTATTACCGCCTAGAAAAGGCAAGAACAACAACTCACCTCGATAACTTAGTGAAAGATGTTGATCAGTTTTCTAAGAACTTTCCTATCGGTTTTCAAGATATTAACGATTTGAGATTCAAAACTGCAGATAAATACCTGCGCTTCTCCGACATACTGCTCAATAAGAGAAGGACCACAAGCGCAAGGCGCGCAATGAAGAAAGCGAACGAATTAATGAGACAGGTAGAACAGGACTCCAAGCAAAGCTAATTGTACAAAAGGGGCTCAAGGCCCCTTTTTTGCGTCAAGCTACTTGCCATTATGCAACTAGGTTGCTAGCTTGTATTTGTACTCGATTAGGAGAGTTAACCTTGACTGAAGGAATAGTCAAAGTTGGCGAGCGCTTGGCTTACTTATTTGATGATTGCTTTAAACTAGGTAGACAAGATTGTTCCCAACCCAGCATTTTATTTGGAACCCACTATCACGTAACTTGTGTTGCCACGACACGAGTGCAAAATGCTTTGCACAAAAGATTAGATCATAGACACTTGTATATAAGTCAAAGTGTACCGAACAATAACTTTGTTTTTATGAGTCTAGCTCAAGTGATAAGCACACTGTTCAGCGCTCAACTCCCCCCACTTCAACATTCCTATCCGATACATTTTTCTACCTCGCGGTTAGTCAGAGGTAAACATGATTAATTTTGATGTTCTCAATAAATACATGGAGAACGACGTAGATCTTATCGTCACCGTTTTTTCCACATACTTAGAAGACCACGCCAATGACATACAGCGTATCAATGAGTTGTACGCAAACAAATGTTGGCCGGAACTCTACTTATTGGCTCACAGTCTAAAGGGCATTCTAGAGAGCTTTGGTGAAGAAACCGCTGTCATTGTTTTCACAAAAATAGAAGCAGAAACAAGAAACGATAACGAGCCAGATAGCTCAGATATAGCTATAGTTACTAAAGAGCTAGCTGCCATTAATCAACAAATCTTTGCTTACTTGAAGAATATGCAATAAAACAAATTAAGGCTTAACTGGGGGAAATATGGCAATGAACAATAGCAATTTCAAGGAGCTGATTGAGTCTCTCAAAGACTTAACGCCAACTCAAAAGAGGTACTTGCTTAGTCGTACAAAGATGGCGTTAGATGATGAGAGCAATATGCTAAACATCAGTGATATCCTGACACCAGAAGAGTTGGAAGCATTGTTGTCGCCTTCACCAACCACAAATACAAAATAACAATAATATACAACGTAACCGTCAGATTAACGCTAGGGACCAGGTGGGGTGAATAGTTCTTGCTTGGTTGTTAGTTTTTCTCCGTTCTTCTTCACTAAAACAAACGTGTTTTTTCCAATCTCTTTTTCTAACTTGAACTGGTCAGATAATTGAGCGACTAACATCAGTCCACGACCTGAAGCAGACCAACTATCATCATCCATTAAGTTAGGAGCCTCAATCTGTTTATTTTTATGTTGGTTGAATGTCATTTCATTGATTGACGCTCCGTAGTCAGAAACCCTAAGTTCAATGAAATCTGACATTTGGTCACATCTAATCCTACACTCCACGTCTATCGGCTTGCCTTCAATTTCACTGTAAGAATGGATGTAAGCATTGTTCATAAGCTCAACAACACAAAGCTCCAACGACTGAGCCGTACTTAACGATACTTGATTATCCATTAAAAACTTAGCAACCTCTTTGCTCGCACTTCGAGAGCGAGTAAGGGATCCGCCGTAAGTTCGTTTAAACTCGCTCTGGAACATTCTTTTCCTTTATCCCTAGGCTATCAGCCACGCCACCTTACTTGTAAAAGACTCGCATCATCATCAAACTCATCTTTGTTCTGCCACGATTGTACTTGTTCAAAGACACATCTAGCCTGCACTTCTGCTTCTAATTGCGAAGTACAAACAGCTTTTATACTTGATGCCAACCTTTGTACTGAATACATCGCCTCGCCTCGCCTCGCTTCTATCAAACCATCCGAATAAAGCCATACTACATCTCCCTCACTCAGAATAATTTGATTACCAACGTACTCCATCGGCTGCAAAGCGCCAATCATAAAGTTGTCTTCACCCGCCAGCTCTGTAGTTTCGGTGCTCGCTCGCCAAACAAGGAACTTAGGATGACCAGCAGTACAATAGCGAAGTTGTCCTGATTCTGTATTAAGAATGGCATAAACCATGGTGAAATAAAGCTGACTGTTCCTAGTTTGCTGATACCGTCGGTTTAGCCGATCAATAACGGCTGCTGGTTCACTGATACAGTAGTCGCCATCTCTTAGCTCCATGGTTATCGAATCAGGTCCCAGATTTTGAGATAACGTCTGTTGGATAGAAAAAGCCATCAAAGCAGACGAAACACCATGACCTGAAACATCGAAAACATAAAATGCGACATGTTGTTCATCAAGCTCAAAATACCCCAACATATCACCACCAATCTGGGAGCATGGTTTGTAGACATAGCTAAAATTTACATTCTGAATAGTTGATTCAGCGGGGAGTAGTTGCTCCATCAGATGACTAGCAGACTGTAGGTCTTGGTGGATTGTTTGATAGGCCGCATCTAGCTCTTTATTTCTCTCAACGAGTTTGTTGTGCAGTTCTAAAGTACGAAACCCCGCACGGATTCTGGCCTGAAGCTCCTCTACAGACGTTTTCTTATCCACAAAGTCATCTGCGCCAGCATCGATGCCTTTCACGATCGAGCTTTGGTCATTTCTAGAGGACAATAAAACAAAGAAAATGTAACGTTCGCTAACTTGCGATTTTAATTGCCGACACAGCTCAATACCATTAATGCCAGGCATCATTAAGTCACTAAGTACAAACTGAATATCTTTGCGATAAGTCAGCACTTCAAGTGCGGATTGTCCGTCTTCAACAGCAATAACTTCATATCCCTGCTTTTCTAATGCACTGCTGATATAAAGTAGTACTGTTTTACTGTCATCGACCAAAAGAATGGATTTCATTCGCCTCCTTAAGACGGTAGTCGGGCACGCTAACGCAGAACACTAGTCACTGATTGCTCATTTCTAAAACGACTATAATCTTCAGCTAATAACTGGTGTTGATATCGAGTGTAAGACAGCGCCTCATTGGAGATTAATATCTGATGCTCTTTCTCTATTAACTGACTTTGCAGTTTTTCAATCTGTTCATTCTGCTGTGTGTTATTGAGGTACAGCGCGACGAGACCAAAGACCGAAACCATTAAAAGAGCAATAAGAACATTATTGATAGTTTTAACTTGAATACGCATGACCTCTCCTTGTCTATTAATAGACTTCCCACTATGAAAAGAACGTCTACAGACTAAGAGCGCTAGGCTCTAAAACGCATTGAAGCCCATTGAGGTTGTTTTTCCAATTATAGGCGATAGGAGAAAAAATAAGAAAAAAGCTGAAGAATTTGAATATCCTTGTGAATTCGAAAGGCAATAGCAGCGAGCAATGATCTACTCGCTGCTGGTACATCAATCTAGAAATGCAGGCCGAGCTGAAACTTGCTCATACCAACGCGCAATGTTTGGTGCAGTAGTAAGCACATCGATTTCTAGGCCTTTAATTGCAAAACCAATCAAAATAAAGCCTGTAATATCGACGATAGTAAAATGGTCAGCGGCAATGAACTCGCTTTCACCAAGTCGCTTATCTAACAACGGTAAAAACTCTTGCACGCGTTGCTTGGACTCTTCACCCCACTCTTTAACACAACGCTCTCTATCTTCATAGATAGCTGTGATGTTTCTAAATGCTTGAAAAGCAGCATACAGACCTTGAAACTCCACCACGCGATGCCACATTTCCACTTGCGCGCGCTCAAGTTGGTTTGCCCCAAACAGAGCTAAATTATTTTCAAACGCTTCATCCAGATAGCGGCAAATTGCGATGCTCTCACAAATCGTCGTGCCATCTTCAAGCTCAAGCAATGGCACTTTTCCATTGACGCTTTTTTGCTTGAAATCTTCCGCTAGATTTTCGCCGTCACGCACATTTAAAGCGATGCGTTCAACATCGCCACCAATTTCCTTTAAAAAAATGCTAACTCGCTTACAACTCGGAGTTATCGCGGTTTCGTAGAGCTTCATTTTATATCCTTTCTTCTTTTTCTAACCGATTGGTTAGGATATACTGTAGCCAGTTTATAAACGATCAGTCAAGAACTTCATTTCCCAAAAGTTGATCAATAAGTTTAGGAGTGGTTTGAGAAAAACCGCTCAGGTAGGTACGCATATGGCAAGAAAAGCCAACTTCGATCGAGAAGAAAAACTATTAGTCGCTATGGACGTTTTTTGGCGCAAAGGTTTCGCTAATACATCCATTTCTGATCTCACCGACGAGTTGAACATTAACCGCTTCAGTCTTTACAACACTTACGGTGACAAGCAACAGCTTTACTACGAAGCGCTCGATACCTACTTGAAAAAGGTCTCGCTACCGTCACTGAATGATCTGGAAAAAGACGACGCGTCTTTACCTGAGTTGGAATCGTTCCTCAAATCTTTTGCTGAGCTGCAACGCAAACGTAACTGTGGGTGTTTTATTCAAAATGCGTTGATTGAGCACGCTGGTGAAGACGATGACGTGCTGCGCAAAGGGCATTTCTTATTTGACCATCTTATCGACATCATTGCGGATGCGCTGACCAATGCGCAAAAAGAAACCTTAGTGCCGAAAACGCTGAAACCAGAAGAGCTCGCTCGTTTTGTTCTCAATAACATGCAAGGCATGCGCGTACTTGGCAAAGCCAAACGTTATGCCGATTTGGATACGGCGCTTTCCTGCTTACTGGTTTTGATTAGGAAGTAACATGTCGATTGAAGTGATAGCAGTACGTCTTACCAAAGGCATGGACTTAAAACTGAGCCTTGCGAAATTGGTCGAGGAGCACGGTATCAAAGCAGGCTCAATTGCTTCATGCGTTGGTTGTGTCTCTGACCTCAACCTTCGTTTGGCAGGTGCAGAAAGCACCTTAACCAAACAAGAGCCATTTGAAATCGTCTCTGTGATGGGAACCCTAACGCCTGAACATCAACACGTTCATATCTCGGTGTCTGATCGTGATGGACGAGTCTGGGGCGGGCATTTAATGGAAGGCACGGTTATAGACACCACCGCAGAATTGATCATCCATTCTTATCCAGAACTTGAGTTTACCAGAGCGATGGACGACTCGACTGGCTATACCGAGCTACAAGTGAATTCTTGCAAATAGTCAAAAGCTCCAGAGCCACACTGTGCTGTCTCTGGAGCCTTATTCGCTTGTCTCTTACGCCAATAATTTATTCATATCGAGCAAGCTAATTTCGAGGATCATTCTTCGACTAAGTAACAAACCTGATTATCGTCGACCGTTACTTGCCACGTTTTTAGACAGTGCGCTTCGTCTTCCAAACACTGCCCACTCTTTAAGCTGAAATGCTGTTTGTATAGCGGTGATGCAACACACATCTCACCATCGATATCACCTACAATCCCTCGACTCATTACATAAGCCTTACCTATTGGGTCCCAGTCCTGAACAGCGTAAACACCGCTATCTGGAATGTAGAACAACGCCACATGCTCGCCTTCAATCAACACCGTGGCACCGATGAACGGCATTAAGTCATCAAGCTGACACAATTTCACTTTGGTTAAAGCTGCCATTTACACCTCCTGTTTCACTGGAATACGCTGACCGCGCACACGTTGGTACGGTAAAACTTTGCTGCCCGACGTGCTGTTCAAGAAAGGACGGAAGCGTTGCAGTTTCTGTGGATTATCCAGCGTACTCTTCCACTCACATTGATAGGTATCTACGACTCGTGCCATTTGCTCATCCAATGAATCACATAGGTTGAGAGAGTCATCCAAAATCACTTGTTTAAGGTAATCTAAGCCCCCTTCCATGTTCTCCATCCACACCGACGTACGCTGCAAGCGATCTGCGGTGCTGACGTAGAACATCAATACTCGGTCAATCATGGTGATTAACTCTGATTTGGATAAGTCGGATGCAAACAAATCTGCGTGTCTTGGTCTCATGCCGCCATTACCGCAAACGTATAGATTCCAGCCGTTTTCAGTGGCGATCACCCCAATGTCTTTACTTTGCGCTTCTGCACACTCGCGAGTACAGCCCGATACGGCAAACTTAAGCTTATGGGGCGCTCGTAATCCTTTGTAGCGGTTCTCTAACTCAATAGCTAATCCGACCGAGTCATCAACACCATAGCGACACCAAGTAGAACCCACGCAAGATTTCACGGTGCGCACCGATTTGCCGTAGGCGTGCCCTGTTTCAAAACCAGCATCAATTAAGGTTTGCCAGATTTCTGGAAGCTGTTCTAACTGCGCACCAAATAAATCCACGCGCTGACCGCCAGTGATCTTGGTGTATAGTTCGTATTGCTGAGCAACTTCGCCTAGCACGATGAGTTTGTCTGGTGTGATTTCACCGCCCGGAACACGAGGCACAATCGAGTAAGAGCCATCTTTTTGCAGGTTTGCCATAAAGGCATCGTTAGAATCTTGCAGAGATTGATGTTGAGGCTCCATTATGTGTTCATTCCACAAAGAAGCAAACACAGATGCTGCTGTCGGCTTACAGATATCACACCCATGCCCTTTGCCATGCAGTGCAATTAAGGTGTCGAAGTCTTTGATTTGTTCCACTTGGCAAATATGGAACATCTCTTGGCGACTGAGCTCAAAGTGCTCACAAAGGTGGTTGTTAACCTCTACCCCCATGGCTGCTAATTGAGTATCCAATACCGACTTCACCATATTGCTACAGCCACCACAGCCAGTACCGGCTTTGGTGTTGGCTTTAAGGTCCGTCAGGTTGGTAGTGCCAGCTTGTATCTCGGCAACTAAGTCGCCTTTTGTGACGTTGTGACAAGAACAGATGATGGCGCTGTCTGGCATCTCTCCATCCAGCATTCCGGTATCAAACAGCAGGTTCGCGGCGTGGTCTGGTAGAACCGTTTTGTTCAAATAACACTGTAAGAGCGCATCGTAGTCGCTGTTGTCACCAACGAGAATCGCACCAAGCAATTGGGTGCCGCTCGCATCAACCACCAGCTTTTTGTAGATGCCTGCAACCGCATCTTGCAACACCATTTCCTGTGCGCCTTCGGTTTGCATTTGTGCATCGCCGATAGACGCCACATCCACCCCAAGTAGCTTGAGCTTGGTGCTCATGTCTGCGCCTTTAAAACCTTCGCTTGGCATTCCAGTCAAGACATCGGCAGTGGTTCTCGCCATGGTGTAACCGGGTGCGACTAAACCAAAGATCCTCTGCTCCCAAAGAGCACATTCGCCAATCGCATAAATATTCTCATCGCTGGTTTGGCATTGATTGTTAATCACAATGCCGCCTCGCTCGCCGACTTCTAGTTCAGCTAGCCTTGCCAACTCATCTTGAGGGCGAATGCCTGCGGAAAAGACAATCACATCCACTTCGAGAGGATCTTTGTCTTTAAACACCATACGATGCTTAGCCGTTTCACCATCGCAGATTCGTTCCGTACCCGTCGAGGTGTGAACGGTTAGCCCTAGCGCTTCAATCTTCTCTTTTAGCACTAAGCCAGCACCATCGTCTAACTGCACGGGCATCAGGCGGGGTGCAAATTCAATAACGTGAGTTTCTAACCCCAATAGCTTGAGTGCGTTTGCCGCTTCTAAACCCAATAAGCCACCGCCAATCACTGCGCCTGTTCTTGCGCCTTCACATGCCTTTTTGATTTGTGAAAGGTCATCAAGCGTACGGTAGACAAACACGTTGTCGCGGTCTTTACCTTCAATTGGCGGCACAAATGGGTACGAGCCGGTCGCGAGCACGAGTTGGTCGTAACCCAGCACATCTTCACCATCAAGCAGAATGCGCTTTTGCTCTCTTTCGATGCCTGTTACTTGGCTGCCAAGTACGAGTTGGATGCCATGCATGTCGTACCATTCTTGGTTACTCAGCATTAAATCATCATGAGACTTACCCGCAAACAAAGAGGACAACTGTACACGGTCATACGCGATAAAACGCTCTGCACCAATCACGGTAATTCGGTGCTCCAAATGCGCATTTTTCTGCACTAATTGCTCGACAAGGTGTTGCCCGACCATACCGTTGCCAACCACAACGATGTGGCTTAATGCGTTCTTTACTGGAATCGTTAAAGGACTGTTCATCGCTGCCTCCTCATGCCGTTTGCGCTGCGGTTTTGGGTTTGTCTTCTTTCGAAACAGGAATCTCGACTTTGGATTGCTTCTCGTAAAGAAACTTCAGCACCGCTTGTCGACACTTCTGATACTGCGCATCATCCGCCAGTGCGACACGCTCACGAGGGCGAGGTAGATTCACTTCTAACACTTCACCAATGGTTGCTGCCGGTCCGTTAGTCATCATCACGATTTTGTCGGATAGCAGCACGGCTTCATCCACGTCGTGGGTAATCATGATGACGGTGTTGTTTAGCTCGGCTTGAATCTTCATCAGTGCATCCTGTAAATGCGCACGTGTTAACGCATCCAACGCGCCAAATGGTTCATCCATCAATAAAACCTTTGGTTGAAGTGCCAGTGCTCTTGCGATGCCGACTCGCTGCTTCATACCGCCAGAGATTTCATCCGGCTTTTTGTGCGCGGCATGCTGCATTTGAATCAACTCCAAGTAGTGATTCACTTGTTCCTGAATCCACGCTTTGCCCTTTTTGCCGGCAATTTGTTTTACTGCAAGCTCAACGTTTTGATACACGGTTAACCAAGGCAATAATGAATGGTTTTGGAACACCACTGCGCGGTCAGGTCCCGGTCCAGCTACTTCTCGTCCATCGACGATCACGCCGCCGTCTGTTGGCATGTGTAGCCCAGCGACTAAGTTCAATACCGTTGATTTACCGCAGCCAGAGTGACCAATTAGGGATACAAACTCGCCTTTATTGATTTGTAAATCGACGTTCTTAAGCGCGATGAACTCGCCATCTGGCGTTGGGAATCGCATCCCTAAACGCGTTAGATCTAATAATGCTTTTTCCATGATCTTTTCCCTTATCTCAACGCTTGTTGTTTATTCCAAGACAGCCACTTTTGAAGTTGCAGCATGCCCCTATCGAGCATCAAACCGATAAAACCAATAGTGATGACTGCCACCATGATGCGACCCAATGATGCTGAACTGCCATTCTGGAACTCATCCCAAACGAACTTGCCTAACCCTGGGTTCTGAGCGAGCATCTCTGCTGCAATCAATACCATCCAAGCGATACCTAAAGAGAGACGTAAACCTGTGAAGATCATTGGAATGGCAGAAGGTAATACGATGGTGCGGATGTGCTGCCACCACGAAAGTTGAAGCACTTTACTCACGTTGATTAAGTCTTTATCAACGCTTGTTACACCCACAGCGGTGTTAATCAGCGTCGGCCATAAGCTACACAGCGCCACAGTGATCAGAGAGTTAATGAACGACTTAGCAAACATCGGATCATCACTCACATAAGTGGCACTCACCACCATAGTGACGATAGGCAGCCAAGCCAAAGGTGATACAGGCTTGAGCAATTGAATGATTGGGTTGAACGCTTGATACAGCCCTTGATTAAGACCAAGCACGATGCCAAGCGGAATCGCGATAACCGTCGCCAGCAAAAAGCCCGCGGTTACAGTCACTAAGCTCGTTATGATTTGGTCGAAGAACGTCGGTTTACCTGTGTAAGGACGAATCTTCACTTCCGCATCTGGATTCTTGGCTAACTTCGCAGCATTGCGCTTTTTCTGACGCTCGATAAACGCTTGTTCCTTTTCTCGCTCTTGCCAATGGTCATCGACAAGGTTGCTGAACTGCTGAAAAGTTTGCACAGGTCCCGGTAGCGTACCTAATGAGGTTTGCACTTCTCTCGCCGCTAAGTGCCACATTGCCAAAAAGATTAGCAAACCAATGACGGGTAAAAGCACCAGCCGACTTCGGTTCACTACCTGCTTAGCAGGAAAAAGGGAAATGACATTACTAGACATACTCACTCCTAAGAAATTTACATCCTTGTTATTGCGGGCAGACTCACCTGCCCGCTGTATTTTTTGTAGGACTGCTCATCCTAAACCTTGTCTTTTCCTTTAAGCCCGATAGAGAACTTCTCTAGATATTTATTTGGCTCGCGACCGTCATAAACGATGTTGTCGATAAAGTGTGTTTGTGGCGCGCGAAAACCATCTTCAGCGCTGAAATCTGGGAAGTCTTTTTTGCTCAACACACCATCTTCAATTAGCGCTTGAGCCGCTTGTTGGTAGATATCTGGACGGTAAACCTCTTTTGCGACATCCATGTACCAATCATCGGATTTCTCGCTTGAGATCTGTCCCCAGCGACGCATTTGAGTCAGATACCAAATCGCATCGCTGTAGTACGGATATGTGGCGTTATGACGGAAGAACACGTTGAAGTCTGGCACGTCTCGTTTGTCGCCTTTCTCGTATTCAAATGTGCCCGTCATTGAGTTGGCGATAACTTCGGCATCGGCTCCGACGTATTCGCTTTTTGATAGCATCTTCACTGCTTCTTGGCGGTTGGCATTGTCGTTTTCATCCAACCAATGTGCCGCTCGAATCAAGGCTTTCACTACGCGAATGTGCGTGTTTGGATACTTCTCAGCCCAAGCTTTGGAAACACCAAACACTTTCTCTGGGTTGTTCTTCCAGATCTCGTAATCGGTCACGACTGGCGTACCAATACCTTTGAATACGGCTTGTTGGTTCCATGGTTCGCCTACGCAGTACCCTTTGATCGTGCCCGCTTCCATTGTGGCTGGCATTTGTGGTGGCGGTGTAACACTCAAAAGAACGTCAGCATCCAACTGGCCACTGTTATCGCCTGAGTCTGGTGCGTAAAAGCCTGGATGAATCCCACCTGCCGCTAACCAGTATCGCAACTCATAGTTGTGCGTCGATACAGGGAACACCATCCCCATGTTGAACGGTTTGCCTTTATCCAGATAGCTGTCGACCACAGGCTTCAGTGCATCCGCTTTGATTGGGTGAACAGGTTTGCCATCTGGTTGTTTTGGAATGTATTGCTTCATCTGCTCCCAAGTATCATTGGAAACCGTGATTGCGTTGCCGTTCAAATCCATACTGAACGCGGTAATCACTTCTGCTTTTGTGCCAACACCAATCGTCGCGCCCAATGGCTGACCAGCAAGCATGTGTGCACCAGCAAGCTCTCCGTCGATGACTCGGTCTAAAAGCACCTTCCAGTTTGCTTGCGCCTCTAAAGTTACATACAAGCCTTCGTCTTCAAAAAAGCCTTTCTCATAAGCAACCGCCAGCGGTGCCATATCGGTTAACTTAATAAAACCAAACTTCAGGTCTTCAATTTCTGGCTCACCCAACTCTGCCTTTACGCTGACCGTGGTGAATACCGATAACGAAATTGCTGACACTTTCAGCATCGAACTCCATTTCATTGGTTTGCTCCCATAAAAAAAGCGCCACTACTCCGAAGAGCAGTAGCGCCGTTGCTAAGTCTACAATTACCGCCGTTGATAATTGAGATAAGCGATTCAACAATAAACCCGTTTTAACTAATCCAAGTACTGTGCCAACTTATTTTCTATTTTAAATACAGCATATTAGAGTCTACCCTCGTAACCAAGCAACTGTTTTTGCTTGCTGTTAGTGCAACACGCACCACGGTAGAATTTCTGCCATAACCCCAAAGTAGTAGAGAAGTTAATCCATTAACTGCAATGCCGTAATCAGATTCTTCGCCACTTGTGAGAGCGTTTGGCTCGATTGCATGGCTGAATTTCTAAGCGCTTTATAAGCCTGATCTTCATCAACACTGTGCATCTTCATCAGCAGACCTTTGGCTTTTTCCACCAGCTTGCGCTCTTCGATCTTATGGGTCAGCGATTCAATTTCCGATTGCATACTTTCGAATTTCGCTCTCACTAATGTCGCATGCTCAATCCAAGGTTGAAGTGCAAACTCACTATCGTGCGGCATAAGAACATAGTCCATTTTTTCTGATAACCGATTGATATCATTAGATGAAAGTTGCTTTAAGACGATAAGAAGTGGTGCCGATTTTCTGCGGCAGAAATCGACGATCAAACGCAGTTCTGCCGTTGGCTGCTGCCATCCAACCACAACGCTTGCCGACGGTTCTCGTTGCATTAACGTTTCTAGTTGTGCCAATTGGCAGCCGATGATGTTGTCGTAATCTTTGCTCAATAAGCCGGACAATCGAGCCTGCTCTTGGAGGCTATCACAGCATACTATGACGGGTGTTTTTGACGTTGATCGAGTCATGCACATTCCTTGTTTATATCTCACTCACTAAGAGAGACATAACAAGGACTGTGCCAATTAAAGTTGAAGCGTTTTAACTAGAGGCGAGATGTTCTTTGAAGAAGCCTAGTGTGCGTTCCCACGCGAGCGCCGCTTCTTCTGGTGCGTAGCGTGCTGTTGAGTCGTTATGGAAGCCATGATTGACGTTTTCATACATTAACGCCTGATATTGCGCATCGTTCGCGATCAATTGCTGCTCATAGGCAGGCCATGTGTCGTTAACACGCTTATCGAGCCCTGCGAAGTGAATCATCAACGGCCCTTTGACCTGCTTTTGAATCTCTTGCGCCGCTGGTGTTCCGTAGAAAGGCACACCTGCATCCAGCTCTTCTGGCATTACCGCTGCAAGCATATTGACGATGTATCCACCGAAGCAGAACCCAACTGCGCCCAATTTACCGTTCCCACCCTCGTAGTGTTTAATGAAATTAGCAGCAGCAATAAAATCTTGTTCGATCTTGGCTCTGTCCATCTCTTTCTGCATGGCGCGACCTTCATCGTCGTTCCCCGGATAGCCACCGAGTGGATAAAGCGCGTCAGGAGCGAAAGCAATAAAGCCATCTTTCGCGAGTCGCCTGGCGACATCTTTGATGTATGGGTTTAGACCTCGATTTTCATGAATCACCAACACTGTCGGCGATTTTAAGGTCTTCTTTTGTGGCACAACCAAATAGCCGCGACCTTCCCCATGTCCATTGGGCGAGGCAAAAGTTTCATAGGTTGCTTTGATGTCAGGATCGTTAAATGAAACTTGTTCTGCAAGTGCGTAATTCGGGGTTAGCGCGTCGACCAGTGCTGTCATGCTAAAGCCAAGCACCGCAAGGCCACCCAGCCTGTTAAGAAACTCACGGCGCGAGATTTTTCCGTGGGCGTATTCGTCATACCAATCGAAAGCTTCTTGTGGAATGGGATGTGACGCCTTGTTGTTAGAATTTGAGTGCTTTAGAACCATTATCCTTGTCCTCATTTCTTATCGAAAAGTAAACTCATCAGGCCTCACTGATGTTTGCCCCAACCAGCTGTGAGACACTTCAAGTGATAAATACATCACTGACAAGCTTACACAAACAATAGATAAAGGATTCCGATCCAACAACGTTTCGCAGTTAGCTCGTCACAGGATTAACTGCCACAACAATAGTTTTCCCAATAAGCAAACGCACGTTCAAAGGCCTGTTCCCTATCGTGCACTTGAGCAAAGAGCACAACTGTCATCGTTGCCAAAACCGTATTCGCCATTTGATTCACGTCATCTTCTGACGTCCCAAACGGACAGTTCGTAGGCATTGGCACCTCAGACAGCATTTGCTCCGTCCAGTAGTGCGATGTCACGCCGCTTGTTTGGCTTAACCATACCGTTTGGCTTACTTTCGGGTTGTATTCTGATTCGCCCGATTGCCCTTTGAATGACACAACAGCGTGAGCGGTTTGACCGATTTCATATTCGACTTCTGCATGAAGTTGTTGGAATCCAGGATGGAAGCTACCACGGATACCAACCGTCGCCTGCCCCGGATTCAATGCACGAACCACGGTATTAATCGGCGTTCTCAGCCCATAACGATTCTTCCAACCGATCATGGTTTCTGCTTGTGGAGCAAATGCGCTGAGCGGTAGATACACGATGTTTTGTGTTTCTAAGACACGCTTTGCTTCTTCTGCTGATTCCGCTTTCTCGATAGCAAACTTGTCGAGGTAATCTTCTGCGTGTAAACGTCCAGATTGACGGTCGTGATAGCCATGCATCAGCACTTTATGACCATTATCGGCAAGGATCTTCGCTGCTAACAGGTGCCAAGGCTGACCTGCCGCTTCACGTTTGCCTGCGTAACATGGCCAGTCGATGTCTGCACCAATAGCAGGCATGCGGGATTGGAATGCTTTCACAAAGCCAGCGATTTCTTGTTGAGTCTCGTTTTGTACGCGGATCAGCATCAGCAGCATTGCCATTTGATCATCATCGCACTCTCCGTTTAGGTATTCATCCATAACTCGAAACGCTTGGTCAAAGTTCAGTGGTTTTCTACCACGTTCGCCACGACCGACTGTTCTGATACACTCCAAAATGCTGCTCATATTCCCTCGTATTCCGTCACTGACTGTACGGTTTCTATTAGTTGTTCGCGCAGTTTGACAACTTCTCCCATCACAATCAATGCTGGGCTCACGCCTTTAAGTGTAATCGATAACTCATTGAGCTGATTGAGTTGTGTAACGTGCACTTCTTGTTGAGGGCTGCAACCATGAGTGATGATCGCGACTGGGAAATCTTCTCTCATACCAGCGTCGATTAAACCGATTTGTATGTCTGCCGATTTTTCTAATCCCATGTAGAACACCAATGTTTGTCCGCTTTGCATCAATTGGCTCCACGCTTCAAATGCGCCTGTTACCACTTGCCCTGTAACAAAGGTAACGCTGCGAGCAACGCCACGATGAGTCAGCGGAATCAAGCTGTTTGCTGAACACCCAATCGCAGCGGTAATGCCGGGTATAACTTCGTAAGCGATTGAGTGTTTGACGAGCGCTAATGCCTCTTCGCCTCCACGGCCAAATACGAATGGATCTCCCCCTTTTAAGCGCACAACTCGCTTTCCTTGCTGAGCGAGCGACACCAACAAATCACAGATTTCTTCCTGACCAATACTAGGTTGTCCGCATCGTTTGCCCACGTAAATCCAATCGACTTGTGGCGAAGCCAACTCCAAAATATCTTTGTTAACCAAACGGTCGTATAGCAATACCTCTGCCGATATAATCGCTTTCACTGCCTTCACGGTTAACAAGTCTGGATCGTGCGGTCCTGCTCCGACAATCCAGACAAAACCTTTGTGGTTCGTATCTAGATCTGCGGAGTGATTTTCTAAAAGCTTGTTAAGTTTGCTTGCTTGGTCATGCTTAGAAAAGCAAGACGAGCGTTCTTGATTCTGACTCGCTTGTCCTTTCTTAAACCAAGACTTTTGATAAGGCGCTTCCATGTGCTTATCCTCTTTATGACTTACTTTATTTGAATCGCCAGACTTTGCTGGTTCGCTTGCTGTTTGCCCTTTTGATGCTGATGTCTGTCGACCATTTGTTTGATTTGAGAAACGCACGAACCACAGTTAGTACCGCATTTGAGTTTGTTTTGAAGCTGGGTCAGTGACGTGCAATCTTGTTTCTCCATCGCGTCATGTATTTGTTTATCGGTGACACGGAAACAACTACAAACCAGTTTAGCGCTGCTTTGCGATTGAGTAATGGTAAGCAGTTGCGATAGCTCCATCGGTTTGCCAATCAAGCCAGTAAAGTTGGTGTAGTCGGTTTGAATCGGTTCACTAGACACCACCAAAACAGAACGAATGATACGAACATCTCCAACAAGATCGTAATCCACCGCTAGCCAACCTTGGGCAATATCAATCGTGATCCTGCGGCTCTTTTCCGTTCGACAAAAACTCTGCTTTTTTGGTCGTTTATCGTGTGCGAAGCGCCAGATGCCCAAATTACTTTCTGATTGAAATGCGCTGTAGAGAAACTTGCCGGAATCAAACTGTGTCCCGATGAACATACCGTAGGTTTTTACCGCTGCGTCTTGCACTTCAACATAAGACGACTTAAACGCAGGTTGCCCAGAAATAGGGTCTTTTGCGCTGTTTATTATCGCGTTAACACTGCTTTCACCCCCATATCGGCCCGCCCAGTGCATTGACATAAACAGCTCCTGAAAACCCAAACCTTCATCAATGGCCACTTTGGCATAAATACTGGTGTTTGAAGTAGGCTGGAACAGCTTGGTGAGTTGTCCTGCTTTTAAGCGATTTTGAGTGGCGGAGAGTGTGTTCATGTACACGGTTGGTTCTAACTCTGAGGCGGCAAGGTGTGCGATATGCCCTGTACGCGTCATGGTATGCCATTGGTCGCGTTGTCTGCCCGTATTGAGCCACCAGCCTTTTGTTCTCTCTAAGCGTTGAGGCAATTCACTGGTCACGACAAAACGCGCTTTACCATCTGGGTGCGAATAGATTCCTTCAGCAAAAGGGCGCTCTCCTCCCCATTGTGTCGGCACCCACTCCTCGTATTCTTGCTCGGTTAAGTTCGCGTATTGAGACAGGTCGAGCTTCAATGGCGAATCAGTATTCATGCCTGTCATCGCCGCATATTCCCTGAATACCGCCCGCTCAGAAGTAAACGCAAAGCCATTTTGTGTCTTTTCCAATGTACACAGAGCTTGTCCGACTTGGCTTATCGCCCACCAATCTGGTTTTGCTTCACCAGGAGGCGTTTGAAACTGACGCTGCCTTGAAAGTCGACGTTCAGAGTTGGTTACCATACCTTGTTTCTCACCCCAACCAGCGGCCGGCAGCAACAGATCCGCGTAATGCGCTACATCCGAATCCGCTGTAATATCGGAAACAATCACAAACGGACAAATCTCTAGTGCACGTTTTACCAATTGGTTATCTGGTAAAGAAACCACGGGATTGGTTGCCATGATCCACAGAACTTTAATCTCACCACACTCTACCGCCTCAAACAGCTCAACGGCTTTTAAACCGGGCTGAGTGGCAATTTCGGGTGAATCCCAAAACGCCTGCACTTGCTTGATAGACTCTGAGTCAAAAGCACGATGAACCGCTAACTGGTTGGCCAATCCACCGACTTCTCGTCCGCCCATCGCATTCGGCTGACCTGTAATAGAAAACGGCCCGCAACCTGACTTGGCAATTTTACCTGACGCCAAATGTGCATTAATAATGGCATTGCCTTTATCGACACCATTTTCGGCTTGGTTAACCCCTTGGCAAAACAGCGTGATTGCGGTTGGGCTTTGTGCGAACCATTGGAAGAATGTCGTTAGTTTTTCTTCTGAAATACCAATGGAAGACGTTAAATTAGTGACATCGTAACGCAAATCAGAAACTTCTTCTGCAAGCGCATCAAACCCGTCGGTGTAGGAATTTATGTATTCAGAATCAATACATTGCTGCTCGATAAGAAACTTGAGCAGCCCATTAAAAAGTGACACATCCCCATCGTTTTTAATCGGTAGATGCAAATCCGCTTGCTGCGCGGTGACCGTCTCACGCGGGTCAATGACCACCAGCTTGAGGTTAGGATTGCTCTCTCTCGCTTGTTGAATACGTCGGAATAACACGGGATGCGTCCAAGCGGTATTCGCACCGCAGATGATCAACAGCTCGGTATTATCAATGTCATCGTAATTGACTGGAACCACATCTTCGCCAAATGCGCGTACGTGAGCAGCAACCGCAGAAGACATGCATAAACGGGAATTGGTATCGATGTTCGCGCTACCCACATAACCTTTCATGAGTTTGTTGGCGACGTAATAGTCTTCCGTCAACAACTGACCAGAAACATACATCGCAACAGAATCTGGTCCAAACTCTGCTTTCGCTTGATGGATCTCTTGTGCAATTAAGTCTGTGACCGACTGCCATGATACTTCTTTTTCCCTTAGCTTGGGGTAGAGCAATCTTGAAGGCATTTGTAAGCTTTCTGCTAATGCGACACCCTTTACACACAGTGAACCGGAATTGGCCGGATGAAGTGCATCTCCAATAATCTTGTTATTGCTGATTTCAATTCCGCAGCCTACTCCGCAATACGGACAAGTTGTCTTTCTACACCCTTGTGACATAACGCCTCCTGCGCGACTAATCCTAAATTACAGGCAAAAAAAAGCCTCTCCCGAATCGAGAGAGGCAGCAATGCCTTTAACGCTGTTAGTACATTTTCAAAAGTAATACCCTATCCCGCTCTCGCCTGCTATAGAGAGCGGCGCATCGAGTTAACGATGAACATTTATCTCAAAGCAAACGAGGTGCCAAGATTGAAAATCTTTAATTTACAAAACGTTAGAATGTAAACAACTATTGCAAAGTAATACCGCGCACTGATTGAGTGCAAGTTTCGTTCATTATCGTGCAGGGTTACTTTACTAATTCCATGACCAATCTAGACTCTTCGTCACCGAAATAATGCGCTTCTTCTTTTAAGACTTTGAAGCCAAGGGACAGGTACAAAGACAATGCAGGCTGATTATTCGGATCGACCGTCAACTTCACACTTGAGCCCAACTTCAACGGCGCGATGGCACTTTCAATCAGAGAACGCGCAATACCCTTACCACGATGTTGAGTATCGACAGCCAGTGACATGATCCAATATTGCTGTGCATTTGTGCTTGTCGTCAGCAAAATATACCCTGCGACTTGCTCCCCCTCTTTCGCCACTAGTAAGCTTTCCCCCCAACAATCAAAAGCTTGCCGAAAGAAAAATTGAGGATAGGCATGTTCTCCAAATAAAGTATTTTCAAGCGTATACACAGCCAATAAGTCGTCTTTATGTGCAGACAGAATGTCCATTCAATGATTCCTCCTTTAACATTTGTGGCGGCAGTATATACCTAAAACTCATCTAAATGCAGGACTCATAGACCTGCCACTTGCTAGCCCTCCAATATGCACCATGGCTCATTAAGTAAGAGCACGCTTCTTTAGCATATACATCCATGATTAAGTTTTAACCACAAAATCAAAAACCACCCATTAGTAAAAATTTGAAATATAACACCAATTTATTGCTTAAGTTTTAGATTAAAATTCTGGTTTTTAAAAAAATTCATAGTTTGATAAGTTACAACCACCCCTTATCTTCAGCATGATTCACCACACTTCCGATGTGATAACAAACACCAAAACCTATACCATTCTCCGCATTATTATTTTTATAAAAGCGAGTTTTAAGTGAAAGAATCTCGAAATGCGTTAAATTCCAGTGAATTAAACACAACAACATCTTGGTCAAAACACGACACACATTGGGTCCTTAGTCTGTTTGGAACAGCCGTTGGTGCAGGCATTCTATTTCTGCCGATCAACCTTGGTATTGGCGGGTTTTGGCCGTTAGTCGCAATGGCTGTGCTTGCTTTCCCAATGACTTATCTTGCCCACCGTGGTTTAGCTCGCTTTGTACTGTCTTCCAAGATCAAAAATGCAGACTTTACTGATGTAGTGGAAGAGCACTTTGGCGCAAAAGCGGGTCGCTCTATTTCACTGCTGTATTTTCTTTCGATCTTCCCGATCCTGTTAATTTACGGCGTCGGTATTACCAATACCGTAGACAGTTTTATGGTTAACCAAGCTGATATGGCTTCTTTGCCTCGCCCTCTGCTTTCAGGTGCACTAGTGTTTGCATTAATTGCCATTATGATGGCGGGCGAAAAAGTCATGCTACGGGCTTTTGCCATTATGGTTTACCCATTAGTGGCTATTCTTGCCTTTCTTTCATTTTACTTGATACCAAACTGGACCATGCCAATCATGGACGCCCCTGAAGCGTCTGCTTTTGCTAGCACTATGTGGTTAGCGGTTCCTGTGGTTATTTTCTCGTTTAGTCACGCTGCTGCGATTTCAAGCTTTGCAAATGTGCAACGTCGCCATTATGGCGATCAAGCGGATGCGAAATCCGAAATAATTCTTCGACGCACTAGCATCATGTTAATTGCGTTTGTGCTTATTTTTGTCTTTTCGTGTGTATTAGCGCTGTCACCAGAGCAATTGGCTCAAGCTAAAGAACAAAACGTGTCGGTGCTGTCTTATTTAGCCAATGCAACAGACAACCCATTTATCGCAACGCTTGGTCCTTTGGTGGCTTTTGTTGCTATCACTTCCTCTTTTCTTGGGCACTTTTTAGGTGCACGCGAAAGCTTAAATGGTTTAATTACTAAACACTCTAAACTGTCTGAAAAGCGAGTTGATCGTATCAGCGTTGCAGTACTTTTCTTTTCAATCTGGGCAGCAGCGATCATGAACCCAAGCATTCTTGGTATGATGGAAGCGTTGTCAGGGCCTGTTATCGCGATGATCTTATTTATTATGCCAATGTTAGCGGTATACAAAATCGATGCATTGAAACAATATCGTGGGAATGGCTCAACTTACTTTGTTTTAACTGCGGGCATTGTAGCGGTAAGTGCATTGATTTTTAGCTTCTTCAGCTAAAAAGTAGTTATTAGGTTGGATTTTCAGGGGAATACCTTATACGAGATTAAGGTGATTCCCTGAATTTTCTTACTCTTAAGCGGGTAACCATCGTTACCATTGACTCTTAAATAAGAGCAAAAACGCCCGCAATCATAAGTACTGAAGCGATACAAGTGCGGCCAATAATACCGAAGTGTGAAGGTTGAATCATTTCATTATGCATAGTTAATCTCCTGTTTATTATAAAAGCCATTTTTTATTGGCTTAATAACACTATGTCTAATATCGAGTTTTTTAACAACCCATACAAACATTAAATATTTATGACAGAAAGATAATTTTTTAGCGAACCAGCCATCTTTCGAGATGCGAATCGCACCGACTAAATGATGAAACTTACACCACTAACAATGTTCGACACACTAGATTCGTCGCACTGTTTATCTTGTCGTTAAATCAATCTTTCCACTTTTGAACAGATTTATCATTATAAATCAGAATATTAGCCTCACCTTTCGCGAAACTTTCTTCACAAGCCGTTCGTAACTCGGAATCCATCCGCACTTAGCCAATAAGAAGTGATAGACTTACCTAGTATTAGGGTTAAACGAGATCACATTTTATTAATAAGCTCATGCACTTTCCGATTAAAACGCTAACTTGCGCGCTGTTCTCAGTACTTGGATTCTTCTTCCATCCAACCCATGTACTTGCCAACACAGAAAAACAGGGCTATCTGGAAGAACACATTTCTCCTCAAAGCAGCTCCATGCTCAATCTCTATTTTCGTTCAATGGGTAAGCCGCGCTCAATTGAAGAAGATGAATTAGTTGCGCCACAGAATGCGTCAGCGGAATCTCTTGCCCTTTATTACTTTGCGCGCCTTTACCTAAAGCGCTACGAAGGTGTTCCGCTGCCCAAAGATATGCCTGATTTAATTGAGTTTGGGACAGAGCATCATTTACCGTGGGTAGTCGCTGAAGCACAGCTTAATAAAGCGGTAACCATGATTGAACTAGACGACAATTGGAATGCAGAACTTGTACTCCATGACATCATCGCTGAAGCTCGCGATCTCGGCTATTTAGCGCTAGAAGGAAGAGCATATCGCTGGCTAGGGAACTTAGAGGTTTCACGGAATCAACTACGTAGCGGACTCAAGTATTACCGAACCGCCTATGAGTTGTTAGAGAGAACCGTGTTTGAAATGCAAGTTGCCATGACGCTGAATAACATCGGTACCGTCTACATCGATGCATCCGATTGGGCTCGCGCCAGTAGCTACCTTACGCAAGCACTCGATACCTATTTAAACAGCGAATATCAATATGACAACAGCCTTTTCATTGGGGTTATCTACGCAAACTTAAGTATTGTTCACTTAAGCAGTGGAGATAGCGAAAAGGCAGAATACTATTTTAATGAAGCAATCCGACTCTCAATGCAAACGGGGTCAGACGTCATCAAACATTATTCATTATCCAGCTTCTCACAAATGTTAAGTTCGATAGGGAAAATTGATGAAGCGTTGATGGTTGCACAGCGTTGCGTAGCTCTCCCTATCACGGGAAACGTAGAGGCGAAGAAAATGCCTTGTTATGAAGCATATGCAGAAGCATACCTCGCAGATGAACAATACGATAAAGCTATTTCGACAGCTATCAACGTACTTGAGCAAACTAAATCAACCGATGAGCTAGAAATACGACAGCGCATTGATATGCTGTCGGTCCTAGTAAACGCGAATCAAACCCTTAATAATTTTGAAGCGGCTTTTCGTTACTTAACTCAGTTAAGAGAGCTAGAAGCTGAATTTTCTCATCATATTCACGGCGAAGAGATGATTAATATTAAGTTTGACCTCGAAGCTAAGTTAGCTCAGAAAGAACTCAAGCTACTAGAAACGAAAAATGCGTTGCAAGCTTCAGAGCTGCGTTCACAACGCTATAGAGAAATGTTCTACTTTATCGCTATCGCAGCGATTGGTGTCGTTGGCTTTCGTTACGTACTACGCGTTAGGCGTATTAATAAAGCACTCACTCAAGAAAATACTACCGATCCATTAACTCAATTGCACAACCGTCGCTACCTTCCCATTTGGCTGGATAAAATGGCTCGTAGAAGCCCAGATAGAACGTTTGCCTTAGCCGTATTAGATATCGATCATTTTAAAACGTTTAACGATGAATATGGGCATGATATTGGCGACAAGATGTTAATGCATATTGCCAGGTTATTTAATGAATCGACTCGCTCTGGGGATCTACTCATCCGTTGGGGTGGAGAGGAGTTTGTCTTATTATTTGAAGTAAACAGAACTGAAGATTGCGCTAAATTCTTGGATCGATTGAGATATATCGTGGAAAACACGCCACTAGTGGTTGACTCTAAGTCACTAAACGCGACAATTTCTCTCGGAGCTGTCGACAGACTGTCCGTAAAAACTATTCAACAAGAATGGGATCAATGGTTTTTCTTCGCAGATCAAGCTTTGTATGACGCAAAGCAAGCAGGAAGAAATCGCTTCGTTATTCACCCGACGTCATAAGAGCAAAATGAAAAAAATCCTAACCATCGCTATTTTTGCGCCTGCACTTCTCACTGCGTGTAGTAACCATCAAGCCTCTCAACTGGGAATGCGCAGTAGCAGTGTTAACGTATATGCCCAGCAAATGAGTAACACTCAGTTGTGCGAGACCCTCTACTACAACCGTGCAACCAACCAAACCAAAGTTGCGATTGGCGCTGAGTTTAACCGACGTGGTTTAAACAAGAAGTGGTGTGATAGTGAGTTCAATAAGCTATACATCAAAAAGTGGATTGATAACGTGTTACCCAAAGAAAAGGCCAAACCGAAGAAACCAATGGCGACAATTCAACCCGCTTCAACTAAATAATCCTTCCTCTCAAAGCAGACAGTACGACCGTATTTTCTGCTTTTTACTTTTCATGCGTGCGCTATTCGACATTAAAAAACCCTATAATTTCAGTGAATTAACACTGACTCATGTTGTTCGTCGAACTTTTGATGTAAACAAGTTGTAAATGGTTTTCGTCCTTATTCTTTGTCGTTAGCTTTGTTTATTCCTGTTAGAGGAATATGAAACAGGAGCTAAAAAATTCCAAACAAAGACATGAGGTCAAAAATGGAAATACGCATTAACCGCCTATTTGCTGCTATGTTGGCAGTAGGCATTGCACCTGCCGTCTCGGCGTTTGATCCACTCTATTCTGAACAATGGCACTTAGACAACACAGGGCAAACTGCTTTTGCAGCTAACCCAGCTGTTGCTGGGAACGACCTAAACACCAAGCTCACTCAAGCAATGGGTATTGCGGGTATTGGTGTAAAAGTCGCGGTCATTGATTCTGGAGTGCAGATCGATCACCCAGATCTTGCAGGTAATATAGTTACAGGTAGCAGAAATTTCGTCGAAGACTCTTCTTTCCCATTAAGTTATCCGGTTGATACCAATGGTCACGGCACTGCTGTCGCCGGTTTGATCAGCGCAGTCGGCAACAATGGTGAAGGTGGACGCGGTGTTGCTTCTCACTCTTCTCTTATTGGTTTTAACTGGTTAGCCAACCAGACATTAGAAGGCTGGCTAATCTCTCACGGCATGGACCCTGCCACACGCGATGTTCGTGTATTTAACCAAAGCTACGGTTTCAGCCCGATCAACCCAATAACTTTTGATGAAAGCGATCCTCAACTTAAACTTGAAATGGACGTGATAAAAAATGTCAGCGAGAGTAACTCATGGGGACGCGGTGCTGTATTTGTTAAGTCAGCCGGCAATGGTTATCGCTATTTCAATGCGGGAAGATTCTTCGTGTTGCCAAGTAACTTCTTTGCTGGTGGAGACAACCAAGGCTTGCCGATGCACAACTCCGCTCAGTCTTATGACAACGCCAACTACTTTAATTTAATCACCAGTGCACTACGTGCGGATGGCACGCGAGCGAGTTACTCATCGGTGGGATCTAACGTATGGGTTGCCGCACCAGCAGGTGAATATGGGCAAGACTTCCCTGCCATGGTCACCACCGATTTGATGGGTTGTGAAGAAGGGCAAAATACCAGCGACGGCCTTGGTATCAATGGCTTACACGGCGGTACGGAGCTAGACCCGAACTGTAACTATACCAGTACAATGAACGGAACCTCGTCGGCTGCGCCAAACACGTCCGGTGCCATCGCGGCAATCATGTCCACAAATCATGCACTTTCTGCTCGTGATGTACGTGCTTTACTAGCAGAAACAGCAAAAGTAACGGATAAAACGCATCCAGGCGTACAACTTGAATTTACTAACCACAAAGGTGAACAGGTTAGCTACGAGGCTATTTCTCCTTGGCAGAAAAACGCTGCAGGCGTAGATTTCCATACTTTTTATGGCTTCGGCGCTGTCGATTTGGATGAAGCAATGCAACGTGCTCGCATGACGAATCGTGTTTTACCGCCTCAAGTTATTACGCCCTGGGTTAATAATGCTAAAGAAGTCAGTGTACCCGATGCGAGTCTGGCTGGCGGTTCATCAAGTATCGCTATTGCCGATGATCTGAAGGTAGAATCCGTTCAAGTGAAATTGACATTAGACCACTCTCGCCTGCCCGACTTAGCTATCGAGCTCGTTTCGCCATCAGGGACTCGTTCCGTTTTGCAAACACCACGTAATGGTCTTGTTGGTCAATCTCTTGACCCAACGATTACTGGCTACAAAGACCAACTAATGTTGTCTAACCAGTTCTATGGCGAAGATGCAAAAGGCGAATGGACATTACGAGCAATCGATACGAATGGCGACGAAGTCTTTTCTTACATTGCATATTTTAACTCTTCAACCATCTATGACGTTCCGATGGCAAACAACGCTCAGCCAGGTGTTATTAAGAACTGGTCGATGCGCATCTTTGGACACTAAGGAGTCAATTACATGAAATACATATCATTTTCTATGCTGGCTCTTTCTATGATGACGGCTAGCGCATACGCTGAGCAACAACTCTCTCAACAACCCGCACCTGAACTGTTTGTGCCTTCAGAAGCGGTTGAGATTAATGGCCAAGATTATCGCAAGGTGCAAACAGGTACAGCTAGGAGCCTATCCGAAGAAGTAAAACTTCAAGCCGGTGATGAAGTGTTTAAGAATGCGTTTAGCAATGTATCCAAGGCCACTGGACTGGTTTACATCACGGTAAACAACCCTAACGAAGCGAAAGCGGTCGCCAAAGAGCTAAAGCTGGAAGTTGTCTTCGCAGAGGGAGAGTCTGCGGTGTTAAAAGCATCTCAAGATCAAGACCTACTGAGCATTAGCGACTATCTAAACGCAGACAGCCGGGTAAAAGCGTCTAAAATTGAACTAAACAGCGGTAAGTACCGTGCACAATAATTCTCTAGCAAGAGAAGTTGGCTGATAAAACCATGCCTCGGCAATTGCTGAGGCATTTTTATAGGTGGGTATAGAAACCCTCTTTTTCTTTTGTAGATTACTACGGAACTAGCATGATATTTAGGGGAACGTGTCCGGCAACGCCTGTCATTTCTTAAATAAAATAACTTCGGTTCTTAGTTTATCCTGCGTGGTTTCTTGCGGATTATCTAAGTAGCGCTCAATCCCTAATGGACTGATTTTGGCTTTCATACCACTCTGGCGAACCAAGTTCATCGCTAAAGCCCATGCATTTCCTAAAAACTGATATTCCCCGCGGTGCTCGACGACAAATGTTTCACTCTCAGGTATGGTACCGGAAACAGCTCCCTCTGGCGCAGTTACCGCGTTATCAAGTGGTAAGCAAGTGATAAACTCAAACGTGCATTTCTGCATATCCATCGACTCATAATAACAAAATAACTCGCCGTTCACAGATAAGCCCTTATCATCAACTATCTGCTTTAACTTGTGAACTTGTTCTTCTATTACCGGACCTAATTCTGGAATGCTGGCCTCGCCTTTTATTCCGATGTAATGAACCTGAGGCTGGGTTCGATTACCAATTTCAACCAAGTCTGAGAGCACTTGTCCGGTTTCAAGTTTGCTTTTGAGCATGCGTAGCCCACGTTGATAATCCATCTCTATCATCGACTTAAACATACTTTTCAAAAAGAACAGATACCAAGGAACGCGTGATTGCATTTGCCATTCGACTAAACAACCACCTTGTGACGGCGTCACTATTAAAGTCACCTTTCCGTGACTCTTGATTGGGCGAAAGAAATGAAGCTCCATATCTAGCCGATGTTCTTGCGTGCTTTCAAGTACGATGGCACCAGTCCCAATACGCTGACCATTCCATTGGTAACCGGCTCCAACGTGACCTTGATTATCGCTGAATGTCAGCTCGCAGCTTGGTTCAAGAATGATCCAAGGTGACCAATCAGGCCAGTTATTAAAATCCTTGAGATAGCCAATAATCTCGCTTTGATTCTTATTAATTTCAATACTTCTGCTGACCTGATAAGAAAGCATAACGGTTCCTCAAGTTTCCGCGTCACTAACTTCAGTCTAATTCAAATTCCAGTTTTTTCTTGTTTGACTGTGGGTTAGACGCACAAAGCTAGGAACGGAATTCCACTTTCGCACTAAATCGAACACCATCATCGTCCAGTATTAACGCCCATCCCATCCGTTCACATATGCGTTGTACGATAACAAGCCCACAGCCGTAGCCGGCGTTGTACGTCTCGTTACCATCGTGACGATTCAGGATCTTAAGAGCATGACCATCCAACTCAATCTCAATATCTCCCACACTATAGCTAAAGGCGTTTTTAATCAGATTGTTGATAACAATGGTCACAAAACTCTCTGGTGCATTCACGACACCACTATGTTGTTCGTGCAAAGAATAATTCGAATCTTGCTTTGCAAATAAAGGAGCCAGCTCTTCCAGTTGTTTTTGTAAACAAGTAAGAAGCTGATGCTCTCCGTAATGCTGAGGCTCTACTTTCTCTTTACCGAGCAAGAGAAACGCTTCTGTCAGTACGCGCATGTCTTCACAAGCTGACTGCATTCTCGCGATGGCTTTTTGCGCGACTCGAGGTTGTTCTGGAATACGCGTTAGAATGTCTGTTGAGCCTTTGATCACCATGATTGGCGTTCTCAACTCATGCGATGCAAAACGACTAAATTCTTGTTCTCGTTTGAAATAGCCCGCTATATCGTTTTTATTATCCAGCAAAGTCTGCTCTATCTGGCGTGTTTCGCTGAACTTAGTTTCAACTTGGAAAGCGGGTTGATCCGGTGACATTTGGCTAATTTTGTCTTCAATTTGCGCTAATGGCCGAGACAATATTCGAACCATGTAAATACCATACCCAACCATGACAAATGAAAACAAACCACCGAGCAGCAGCGTAAACTGATGCAGCGAGCTTTCGTATTCGTCCAAGTAATCATCGGAGTCATCTTGAAATACAATGTACATAAGCCCCTTCCCTGAGGGGTGTTTCAATACAACAAAGTGTTTGTCTTCTTCACCAAGCAGATATTCGTAAAAACCGGGCGAAGTAAAAGAGAGCAACCAATCCGGTGTCGGTGCTTCACTCCAATATGAGTTGAACTCCAATACGTTTGGCAATGGCGCATCCCAGCCCTGTTTCTCGAAATTTTCACTATAAAGCGCAGCTTCAGTATCAAGCCAGTGATGTAAACTCAGCACTTCAAGTTTGTTTTCTGCCACATAAATCAGCGACCAAAAAAGAGTAAACATCACAAGCGTCATCACCCCAAAACCCCAACGGATCTTGCGATAAATACTTGGATATTCGTTATGCTTTAAGTCGGTAACCTTGTCCATGAATAGTCTCTAATCGTGATTCTTCAAAACCTTTGTCTAACGCGGTTCTTAAACCATAAATATGGCTACGAAGTGCATCACTTCCGGGTGGTTCGTCTCCCCACACACTATCGATCACTTCTGTGCGCGAAACCGATGCTGGAGCACGTTGGAGAAGTAACTTTAAAATCTTGGTTTGAATTCGGCTCAGCTTAATTTCTTTGTCTTTTCTCGTCACTTTGCCTGTGCGCGCATCTAAACAAATGTCCGCAAACTTGAGCGTGCCAATATCTTGCCTTGGACCGCGATTAGCCAAAGCATGAACACGCAAACTAAGCTCTTCCATCGCAAATGGCTTCATTAAATAGTCATCGCCTCCCGCTTTAAATGCCGCGATTTTGTCATCTAACGTATCTTTTGCGGTTAGGAAGAGGATTGGCGTTCCACAGAGCTGATCTTGTCGAAGTTTCTGTACCGTACTAATGCCATCGAGCTTAGGCATCATGATATCCATGATGATTACATCGTAATGATTATCCTCGATTAGCTTCAGTGCGGCCTCACCATGATACGCACAATCGATAATCATGCCTTCAAACTCAAGATAGTCCGCAATCGTCTCCGAGACATTGTGGTTGTCATCTACAATTAAAATTTTCATAAAAATCACATTTCTTCACGATCTCTTCACGATATGCCCAATAAGATACAGGCAATTTCCTAAACTAGCTCGTAAATTGAGGTTAATACAATGAAAAAACTCGCTCTTATTTCTGTAGTAGGTTTGGCATTGTCTGGTTGTGGTGGTTCAGGTGGTGGCAGCAATAGCGATAGCACACCAACTCAACCAGTAGTGAAACCAAGTGTAGCGATTGGCTCTGTTGAAGCGGTCAACGCTGAAGAAAACACGTTAACCGTCAATGGATATACATACCATGTGTCTGGGGTGGTTTATAGCGATACATCAATGCAATTGGCCGATGTAGAACCCAAAATGATGGTTCAAGTAGGAACAGATGTTCGTAAAGCGTCTGACGATGGCTTCTTAGTAACACTTGAGCCAACCATTACCGGACGTGTTACAGCAATTGATTATGTGAAGAAAACATTTACGGTAAACGGCGTAGATCTGCAGTTTGACGGTTTAAGTGATGATATAGAGATCAACGACTGGGTGATGGTGTCATCCTTGCCGACTGCTGATGCAGGTTATCGAGTGTTGTCTGTGGTCGAGATCGACGTAGATAACGATTACCCAGCCCTTGGAAGCTACTACGAACTGGAAGGTCGCATTACTAGTATCGATGAAAATGCTGGCACGTTTGAGCTTGGTACAAATATAACCGTATCTTACGACAACATTAGCCAACTTAGCATCGGCCAATGGGTGGAAGTAGAAGGTGAAATGCAAAACGGCGTCTTCATGGCAAATGAGGTAGAAGTTGAAGGCTACGACGTCATAAGCAATGACAGCGATGTGGAAGGCATCGTGACTTGGGTTGCAAATGATTACAGTGAGTTTTCATTAAACTACCGAGGTGCATTCTTCATCGATAACGCAACACGATTTGAAGATGGCAGCAAAGCGAACCTAAAACAAGGTCAAGAAGTGGAAGTAACGTCTGTCATGAAAAATGGCAAACGCATCGCTACCGTTATTGAGTTTGAGCAACCAGACTTTGACGATAACAACCAATGGCAAGGTAAAGAATTTGAATGTGAAGGATACGTATCAAACTACGATGCTGAAGCAAGAACATTTGACATCGAGCGTTGCGAAAACGACGCAGATCAATTGCTAAACAACACTACCGTTGTGATTGATGTACAAACACGCTTCCAAGGCATCGAAGAACTTAACCTAAATGGTGCTCGTGTCGAAGTCGATGGTGTAATCATCAACGACCAAAATATTGCCCGTGAAGTGGAGTTGGACGTTTACGACAACTGATACCTTCTACGCTAAAGAAAAAGTGTCACTTCGGTGGCACTTTTTTGTTTTTCTATTTTTAAATCCTCTCTCTTCTTTTGGCTCACTTTAGTAGCGAAACCTTACAGTAAAAAAGAGCGCCGATTGACGCTCTTTTCGATCTCTAATTGATAACCAATTATGCGGCCTCTATCTGACCTATCCAATGATAATGGTGGTTGGCTTTTTTACCCACTAAACCGAGCTCTGCCAATTCCTCAAACACCTTGTCTACCTCTTCCGCAGATAGCCTAAATTGTTTTGCAACGGCTTTTTTAGTGCACGTAATTTGATGCGTTTTAAGTGCATCGCTCACTTGCTCTAACAAAGTTTTCGGTTCTTTTGGCTCTTCAGGCTCCGGCGTTACTGGTATTTCTTGCTCTTCTTCCTCTTTGATATGAGGAAGATACCCCACTGGCTCTGGTTCGATATCGCGAACCGTTTTCAGTATCATGCCCTCATTTCGGCGGTAGAAATGTCGAAACCGTTGCTCTTCACCAATCAGGCCGACAAAAAATGCAGCAAAGAAATCCAACAAAATCGAAAGAAATACAACCAAGCCAAGCTGAGCTTGCTGAGAGGTGGTACCAAATGCGTTGGCTAGGCTATCAATCAAACCAATCACTGAGCCTTGCGTGACCGGTGGCAAACTATCACGTTCCATAGCCAAGCGTTGCTGCTCTTCGCGTAAGGTTTTGTTTTGCTCCTGAATGCGAGTTACACCGGTCGCGATACGCTCCATCTCGATGTATTTCTGCGCTGCCATATTGTTGAGCTCAATCTGTTTATCGATTGCCGCAATTTGGCGATTAAACGCTTCTACTTTCGCCTGCTCTACCGAAATATGACTTTGTGCGCTGTTTGTTGCACTGTTAATGCCACCAATACTGCCGCCAATGGAGATCGCAGCTAAGACTAAATAAAACACGAGAGCGGTTGCCGCCCCTGTATAGTTGCGATGGGCTCGGCGCTCACCGTATTCATACCAAGCGTAGAACTTACCCGCTTCAAAAATAATCGCTAAACCACCAAATAAGGTTTGCATCATCGGGTTTTCGTCGATCGACAAAAACAGCAATAGAGAAAAAATAGTCGATGCTAAAATCGCAGCACCAGTGAATGCGTATACACTCACCATGGCAAATCGACCTTTAGGGTATCGATATCCAATCTGTTGTTCGTATTTCATTTGAGAAATTTCTTAAGATTAATCGCCCCTCCGACTAAGTAGGACGGACGTTCTGGCATGTACAAAGGAGCGCAGAATACCGTATCCTTTATTAAATTACTGTCATAATTCCGTTAATGGAAAACAAGTGAAGATTCGGTGTGCATTTTGAATCGATATCAGCCAAATCTAGCACGTAAAAACACCACCACGACACCCACTAACCGAAGCTTCAGTGACATATAAGAGAGATTAATTCAGTATCTTCAAAAGCGACTAGGCAAGACAGACAAGCTGAATTGGAGGTTATGAATGCAAGCCGAATCAAGACATGCCATCTGCCGTAACACGTTGCTTTAAATCGTAAAGAGCCAAGCTATTAAAGCGTTAAAAATAGGCAACAAAACAAATAATGCACACTTGCATCACCTTTTAGTAAACTGATAATTACATTGTTTGGTTAATTTGTTAGTATCCTGCGCCGAAGAAGATAAGCACTCAATTGTATGGAAAACACTCTAATACAGCATAAACACCATCGCTTGCACGCTATTGCGGTTATTATCGCGGTGTTGTTTCAGTTGTATTTAGCGTCCACAGCGACTCTTAACCCAACACAAGTTCACAACACAACCTGGCTTAACAACGTTCAAAGTGAAAAGGTCTTACTGTGTACCGCAGATGGTTTCAAATGGGTGGATATCAATACGCTGATTGAAGCTAACGCTCAACCTTCTTCTACGCTCATTCAAGATCTTAATTTACATGAAGGCTTTCAGTTTGAGTGTCCGCTTCTTCAAGCGGTTCAATTCTTTCTTTTGGTTGCGATTGGGCTATACCTGACTACCATCCATTGGCTGCGCCGAGTCAAGAATGCCCTGACGCCTTACCGATTTTCAAAATGCGATAGGCTCGTTTACAAACACATCGCGCCTAAGCACTCTCCGCCGAGTGTTTTTCCTGCCTAACAGGCATCTAATCATTGACAACTTTATTCAAAAATAACGATGACTCTGTTTGTTGTCCATTCAGAGAAGCTATTCATTCAAAAGGAAAAACACATGCTTAAATCATTTAAAACCGCCGCTATCGCGCTTATTGCTGTCATCGCTAGCCCACTGAGTTTAGCGCACGATTATGAAGCAGGAAAAATTCATATCGACCATCCATGGAGCCGCGAAGCGCCACCAAAAGCACCTGTTATCGGTGGTTTTTTTCAATTAACCAACCACGGTGACAGTGAAGATGCATTGATCGCAGCAGAAAGCCCAATCGCAGGACATGTCGAAATTCACACGCATAAGAAAGAAGATGGTGTGATGAAAATGATTAAGATTGACGAAGTGCACGTTCCAGCCAATGACTCAGTGTTGTTTAAGCCAGGCAGTTTCCATTTAATGATTTTCAATCCAACACAAGCGCTCAAAGAAGGTGACCGCTTCCCTATGACGTTAACATTCAAAAACGCGGGTAAAGTGGAAGTAGAAATGGCGGTTGAAAAACAAGGTCACATGGAAAAACACATGCACCATTAATGACGTAAACAAAAATGCCCGCTGATTTAGCGGGCATTTTTATTTCAGCTTAGTAAAAATCATTATTCCGATAGATCATAACCCGATTCTTCTGAATAATGGCAGCTAGTAGCGCTTAGCGAGACGAAGTCATAAATTTGGTAACAATGCCCATAGCGCAATTAGTTTTCTTTCTACTTGAAACAGACCTCAGCCCAACGAGCTAGGCCAGCAGTTACCGAGCCAAAATAATTTCCACTGACAACCGGAATATTTGGCAGTACGGTTTGCACCGCATCGCGCAAGATTGGCGAGCGTGCCGAACCACCAGTCATAAAGATAGCATCGGGTTTCACCCCAGCTTGCTCTACCGCTTCTGTCACCAACGCCGTCATTTTATTCTTCGGCGACTGAATCGCTTCGATCATTTCGTCTCGTTGCACATCGACTTCAATCAGTTCTGACAGTAAGTTGATGCCAGTTAGGTAAGAAGCTTGTTCTGAAAGCGCCACTTTCGCTTCTTCGGCACGGCGAACAATGTTGTAGCCTAAAGACTCATGGTACACCTCTAGTAAACGAGCAAGCTTTTCTGGCTCTTGAGCCTGCTTTTGAAGCAACTTCAACGCGTATAGATTCTCTCGAGAATAGAAATCACTCTGCGCTTCTACATTGTTGATTGCTATCGGGTTCCAGAATTGGGTGGTCGGCATCACAATACCTGACTCCATTTTGCTTTCCATGCCAAACGGGAACATGAGCTGCTTAAATGCTAACGCGATATCAAGATCATTCCCGCCGACGCGCTGGCCACTATGAGCCAACAAGCTTGCGGTCCTATCCGCTTTGCCACGCCAAGACGGCCCCATTTGAATCAACGAGCAGTCCGTTGTACCACCGCCAATATCGACCACTAGAATGGTTTTGTCTTCGCTGAGTGTCGCTTCATACTCTAGGCCCGCCGCGACAGGCTCAAACTGAAACTCCACATTTTGGAAGCCCGCACGTTTCGCTGCCCGCAACAAAATGCGTTCAGCCTGAATGTTAGCCGTTTCACCGCCACGCCCATGGAAGTTAATTGGCCGGCCGATAACAGCATCGGTAATACTTTGCTGCGCATCGTTTTCGGCTTGCGACTTAATATTGTCCATCATCGCGCAGACAAGATCTTCGAAGAAAGCCAATTGCACGTCACGCAAGCCAGAAGCGCCAAGAAAAGACTTCGGCGACTTTACGTAATAGATATCACGAGGGTCTTCCAAATAGAGATTAAGCGCCGCCTGACCAAATGCAATGTCGTCAGATACGAGATCAATACTTTCTTCTCGGTTTAAATTGATTGCCCGGCGTAAAACCTGCTCACCAACTTGATCTAATGGTTTAATATCTCGATGGCGAAATAAGTGCTCGGATACCGATTCACGAGTCGGTGCAGCAAGGGTGGAAGGAATAAATGGACTGTTCCCTTCTAGGTTAAGCATTACTGGCTCACCCGATTCCATTTTTGCCACTGAACAGTTTGCAGTGCCATAGTCAAAGCCGATAAACATAGTTCCTCCCACTAATAAGGGCCTGTAGACCGTTAAAAAGCCGGCAATGCTAACTTAATGGCATAGGAATTACTATCCTAAAATCGTGTGTAATTTAACGTGGCAAGTCTATCTAAGGTTTATTGCTCTCTTTTTTCATAGATGGCAAAACAACCGCAACCAATAACGCTAATAATAAGAATACAGGAGTAAGCGTTAACCCGTGCCAGATCGAATAACCGTCATGGAACAACCAGAAAATACCAACAGTCAAGAGATACGCAAAGTAACTGCAAAACACTAAGCTAATCGCAACAAAGCGAGTTCGATTGATAATAAGAATCCGCACTAGATACTGACTAAGAATACCAGAACAGTGCATGGCAAGCTGCCAATTGATGATAAAGAAAGCAAGCGCAATAAACCCTGCAACCACTAGTGAATCGTGAGTATTTAAAATAAAGTAGCTACCAAATCGGCTTATGATGATCGGGTAATCCCCTTCATATACTGTTGACCAAGATATCGCATTTGCTGCTGCAATATAATTCGCAAAATAAGCGATGGCGTAAAAAGTCGTTTGAGAGCTGAACGGCTGAAATACATCCGTACAATATCCTCGCCATTCTTCTTTGTTGGCGGTAGGTCCAACCCAGTTACGTTTTTGATGAGCGACGCGCTCGGCGAATGCAGGTCCGTTGCGAAACAACAACCAAAATATATACAGTGAAAGTATGACCAAGAGTATCGAAAACATACCCTTCCCCCTCAGAAATTATCGGCTCCACTGCCAATGGCGTTGGGGTCGTAAACTGCACTTCCCTGCTATACCTATTTCATTTATCTGAACTTATTATTTTATTGCTGCCAAAACTTATTTAACGACATGCTAAACAGAAACATGGTCTCACTTGATGTATAAGCTCAAAAACCTACTTGTAGGTTTAGCACACAAAAACAGGGCCTGCAGAATGGAGAAAAGGAAATCGCGACTTATTAACGAACATGAAAACGCTAACTTGCTACGGTGACCGCGATGAGGGGAGAAGCATTCAAAGCGGTCATACATGCGGGAGGAACAGCTATTTCTCTAGCTTCTCTTCAAATACACCAATCTCTCTACCCAGCCAAATCGCGCGTTCCGTATGATCGAGCAACTCTTCTTCACTCACAGGATGGATAAGCACAGAAAAATCACCTCGAATCGTATCGAGCCAAGCCAAAAACTCTTCACTCAATGACTCTAGGTGAATTTCAAACATCGGCATTTTATGTGGGCCAACCAATCTTCCAACCAAAGGAAACACACGCAGCACATCTTGACGCTCTTGACGGATGATCTCGTTCAAGGCTTGCGCTTTATCTTGTTCTCTTAAAGGAAAATAAACATGAGCGTGATACATAATTTCTCCATAATCACTTCGACTTGAGCACCATCTACTGTTGATAAGCTCAAGGACCACCGAGGGTATACATTTGTAATGCCGTCACCCTACCCTGATTCCACTCTGTTGGGAAGAAGTTATGTATTCTCATAAGGCCGGAGTTTCGGGCACAACAAAAATCTCAATACAACACATAACAACTACTTGAGTTGATTCATTAATAATGACTCACTTTGTCAAATTTTACAGCCAAATTTTGTTGCAAATATGTTTCATTAACCAGTAATTAAATTCGAGTTTAAAAATACCACTAGCAAAATAACAGCATATTACTCTGCCAAATCAGGGTGTAAGCAAAACTTTACTACTGGACGAAAGTCAAAATGAAGCACAATTTAACAATTTGTTTACACTTATTGTATCTGGCTATACCACGATTTAGTTAGAGGGTTAGATGCAGAAAAAATGTTTCTCTGTGTCTTGCGATGAAATAGCCGCAGCGGTGTTATCGAAAAATAGTTTAAAGGACGTACAGATGCCTACAGCTATAGAAAACACAAGCAACCTTAGGTATGGCCTTTGCGCTGATATCAGAGTTTGAGTACCCATACAAACTCTGGTTTGATATGAACAGCTGCAGTCCAAAAGACACGCAGCGTCAAAAGGAGCTTGAGATGAACGTTCAGGCATTACCCATGCATCGGTTTATCGACCATCATGGGGACCTAGTCGGCCAACTACCCAACTGGGCTGACACTGAAACTTTGGTCGGGTTTTACCGAGACATGGTATTAACTCGTACTTACGACAACAAAGCCGTTGCGTTGCAACGCACCGGCAAGTTAGGGACCTACCCTTCGCACCTAGGTGCTGAAGCCATCGGCATTGCGGTCGGCAGAGCGCTGAAAGCCGATGATGTATTTGTCCCTTACTATCGCGATATGCCTGCAATGTGGTGTCGTGGTATTGGCATGGAGAAGAATCTTCAATACTGGGGCGGTGATGAGCGCGGTAGTGATTTTGCTCCTGAGGGCAGCCCAGTTCCTAGCCGAGATCTTCCATTCTGCGTCCCCATTGCGACGCAATGTACGCACGCTGTCGGGGTGGCTTCCGCATTGAAAATTCAAGGTAACCATGAAGCTGCGCTAGTCATGTGTGGCGATGGCGGTACATCCAAAGGGGATTTTCTAGAGTCAATAAACTGTGCGGGTGCTTGGAATATTCCACTTGTTTTCGTTGTGAATAACAACCAGTGGGCAATTTCAGTGCCGCGTAGCCTTCAATGTGCTGCCGATTTCTTATCAGAAAAAGCGCAAGGCGCTGGTATACCGGGCATTACGGTAGATGGTAACGATGTCGTCGCCGTTTATGATGCAACCAAGACCGCACTTGAGAGAGCGAGAAAAGGGAAAGGCGCAACACTCATCGAAGCGGTCAGTTACCGATTAAGTGACCACACTACTGCCGATGATGCGACTCGTTATCGTAAAGAGGACGATGTTCAAACCGCATGGCAATACGAACCTATAGCACGTCTTAAAACGTATCTCCTTAATCAAGGAGCTTGGAGCGATGAACAAGAGCAACAATGGCTAGAATACTGCAAGGAACAAGTGGAACTGGCAGTTGAGCGCTACCTCAGCTTACCGTCACAAGCACCTGAAACTGGGTTCGATTATTTGTATGAATCGCTTCCCCAAGAGCTTCACGCTCAAAGAGATGAACTCATCAACAAAGCAATGCGAATGCAGGGAGGCAAACATGGCTGAGCTAACGTTAGTTGAAGCAGTAAACCTCGCTCTGCACCACGAAATGCAACAAGACCAAAATGTTGTCGTGTTAGGTGAGGACGTAGGTGATAATGGTGGCGTATTCCGTGCCACCGTAGGGCTCAAACAAGAGTTTGGTCTCAAACGAGTGATCGATACGCCACTCGCTGAAGCGTTAATCGGCGGTGTTGCGGTCGGTATGGCAACGCAAGGATTACGACCTGTCGCCGAATTTCAATTTCAAGGTTTTGTTTTTCCGGCAATGGAGCACTTAATGTGCCACGCGGCACGCATGCGTAACCGAACTCGCGGTCGCCTCACTTGCCCCGCGGTTTTCCGTGCGCCATTTGGCGGCGGTATTCACGCTCCAGAGCACCACTCAGAAAGTGTAGAGGCGCTATTTGCGCACACTGCTGGCTTTAAAGTAGTGATTCCTTCTTCACCTCAACGCGCATACGGCCTGCTTCTCGCCGCGATTCGAAGTAATGATCCTGTCATGTTCTTCGAACCGAAACGCATTTATCGAACCGTAAAATCTGAAGTCGTTGATAATGGCGAAGCACTTCCACTCGACACCTGCTTCACCTTACGTAAGGGGCGCGATATCACGCTTGTTACTTGGGGCGCATGCGTCGTAGAGTCACTTCAAGCCGCACAGACCTTATCTAGTCAAGGGATTGAAGTCGAGGTGATTGATTTGGCGAGCATTAAGCCAATTGATACCGCAACGATTTTCAGCTCACTAGAAAAAACCGGACGTTTACTCGTTGTTCATGAAGCGAGTAAAACTTGTGGTGTGGGCTCTGAGCTTTTAGCTCGAACAGCCGAACACGCCATGTGCTTACTAAAAGCCCCACCTAAACGAGTAACTGGAATGGACACCATTATGCCTTATTACCGTAACGAAGATTATTTCATGGTTCAGGAAGAAGACATTGTGACCGCAGCGCGCGAACTCGTGGAGGATTGGAAATGAAGACGTTTAACTTACCCGATCTCGGCGAAGGCCTCGCTGAATCAGAAATTGTAAAATGGCACGTTAATGTCGGTGACATGGTTAAGTTGGATCAAGTGATCTTAACTGTCGAGACAGCAAAAGCGACGGTCGACGTTCCCGCCCCCTACTCGGGCCGTGTAGTCAGCCGCCATGGTGAAGAAGGTGATATCGTCAATATTGGCGCATTGCTACTCGAAATTGACGAAACTGGCGCAGAGCGCGGGGCTACGGTAGAGAAAAAAGAGACTGCTGACGCCGCGACCGTTGTCGGCAATGTTTCTCATCAAGCGCATCACGTTAACGTCGATGACTTCTGGATTGGAGGCAATCACAACACGACTGAGAGTAATCTAGTTACTGCTCTACCGTCGGCTCGTCTATTGGCACAAAAACTTGGGGTAGATCTTAATCTCGTGTCAGGCAGTGGTCCAAACGGTCTTATCGTTGATGCCGACATTTACGACGAAGCCGGAAAACAGCGTCCGGGCACAGAAGTATTGAAAGGCGCTCGACGCACCATGGTGTCGTCGATGACTGAGTCACACGAGCACGTTGCTGCCGTGACCATTACAGAAGAAGCGTTGTTGGAAGACTGGCTGCCGAACGAAGACATCAGTATCCGTCTGGTTCAAGCGATTGTTCATGCGTGTCAGGAAGAGCCCGCTTTAAATGCTTGGTTTGATGCAGAAACCATGACGCGTTGCGTACACAATACAGTTAACCTTGGTATTGCTGTAGATAGCCGTCATGGCTTGTACGTACCCGTATTGCGCCACGCAGATGAATACGAGCCACAAGATGTTCGTCGTTGGCTCGATCAAACTGTTGAAGGGATCAGAGAGAGAAAAATCGGTCGAGAGCAATTACAGCACGCGACGATTACGCTTTCCAACTTCGGAGCGATTGCCGGCATTTACGCGACACCTGTCGTCACACCTCCGCAAGTCGCTATTGTTGGTGCTGGTCGAATACTCGACCGAGTGGTGATAAGAAATGGTCAAGCAATTTCGGTGAAAGCAATGCCGCTATCCGTAACGTTTGATCATCGCGCTTGTACTGGTGGTGAAGCAGCAAGGTTTACTAAAGTGCTTGCAGAACACCTGCAACGCCCGAGCGAAAAGTAACTGGTAAAAACCAAATGATAAAGGCTTCCAGTTCGGAAGCCTTTTGTTTGAGAGAACAGATTATATCTACAGCTTCTCTAGCAACTCCGGCATCACCTCAAATAAATCGCCGACCAACCCATAGTCAGCGATGTCAAAAATAGGCGCATCGGGATCGCTGTTAATTGCGACAATCACCTTTGAGTCTTTCATTCCCGCTAAATGTTGAATAGCACCAGAAATTCCTACGGCAATGTATAATTCAGGTGCAACAATTTTACCGGTTTGCCCGACTTGATGGTCATTAGACACATAACCCGCATCGACCGCCGCTCGGGACGCTCCTACCGCTCCACCTAACTTGTCAGCCAATTGTTCGACTAAAGCAAACTTCTCTTTACTCCCGAATGCACGACCACCCGATACCACCACTCTAGCCGCTGGCAATTCTGGTCGCTCACTTTCTGGCGTTTGCTGCGAAATAAACTCACTAAGTTTGTTGATAATCACTGTATCGACTTGAGTAACCTTAGGAACAACTGGTGTGTCTGACAGATCTAGGGCATCAAAAGCCGTACTTCGTATGGTCATCACTTTAAAGGGATCATTCGACGCGACTCTCGCCAATGCATTCCCGGCATAAATGGGACGAATCACCGTATCGATAGACTCGATGGTCATCACGTCCGAAAGTTGCCCTACATCGAGCAACGCCGCCACGCGAGGCATCACATTCTTACCAAACGTACTGGCAGGAGAAAGAATGTGTGAGTAGTTTTTGGCTACTTGTGAGATCAAAGGGGCGATATTTTCCGCTAACCCATGCTCGTATTCCTTCGCGTCAACCCAGATAATTTCTGCAACGCCCTTAACGCACTTCAACTCATCCAAAACCGATTGGCACTGATAACCAATAAGCAATACAGAAATAGGAAGCGATTTAGCATCATCCTTGATATCAAATGCCGCTTTAATTGCACACAGCGTCCCTACAGCCAACGACTGGTTGTCATGTTCCGCAATGACAAGTGTTGCTAATGGTCGGTCGTCCATGGTCATGCCTCGTATAACACGTCAGATCCATTACTTGAGCTTAGTTCACTTCACGTTAACGTCAACTGAGCTATAGTTTTCAGTATAGAAACCAAAAACCTGTCACGCAGATGACGATAATAGAAAGGAAGCAGATAGATGGAACGAGAATGCATGGAGTTTGATGTCGTGATCGTGGGAGCCGGACCTGCGGGCTTAAGTGCCGCTTGTCGCCTAGCTCAACTCAACCAAGACAGTGAAGGTGACGCACTTTCAATTTGCGTTGTAGAAAAAGGCTCAGAAGTGGGCGCACATATTTTATCTGGCGCTGTTTTTGAAACTAGTGCCTTGGATGAACTTTTCCCCGATTGGAAAGAAATGGATGCCCCGCTATCAGCCTCAGTTCAGCAAGACCATTTCCTTTATCTTACTACTGAGCAAAACCATATTCGCGTCCCTCATTTCCTTACGCCACGTCCAATGATAAATGGCGAAAATAATTATGTAATTAGCCTTGCCAACCTTTGCCGTTGGCTCGCTAACCAAGCAGAAAGTCTTGGGGTGGAAGTTTTTCCTGGCTTTGCCGCTGCAAACATCAATTATGATCAGACTGGCGCCGTGACAGGCATTAATACGAGCGATATGGGACTAGATAAGAACGGCCAAGCCAAACCTAACTTTGAGCCAGGTATCGAGCTAAAGGCAAAATACACCCTTTTTGCTGAAGGTTGTCGCGGACATCTGGGTAAAGAACTTATTCAAAGGTTCGACCTAGACGCAGGCAAGCAACCTCAGCACTACGCGCTTGGCTTAAAAGAGATATGGGAATTACCCTCTGACAGCAAGGATGTATCTGGCAGTGTTATCCACTCCGCTGGCTGGCCTTTGAGCGAGACAAATACCACTGGCGGCGGTTTTCTATATCATATGGAAAACAACCAAATCGCGGTCGGTTTGATCGTAGATTTAAACTACAGCAACCCTTACTTAAGCCCGTTTGACGAGTTTCAACGCTTTAAGCATCATCCAGCTATCAAGCAACACCTAAAAGGTGCCCAACGTATCGCATATGGTGCAAGAGCCATTGCAAAAGGTGGACTTTCTTCTCTGCCGAAACAGCAATTCCCCGGCGGTTTATTGATTGGTTGTGATGCAGGGACTTTGAATGTCGCTAAAATTAAAGGCAGCCACACAGCCATGAAATCCGGAATCATTGCAGCAGAAGCTGTATATACCGCCCGACAAACTGGAGCTTCTGAGCCAGACTACCAGTCATTGTTTGAATCATCATGGTTGTATGACGAGCTCACCGAAACACGTAACTTTGGTGCGAACATCCACAAGTTTGGCAGCATACTGGGCGGTGCACTTTCGACATTTGAGCATAACCTGTGGCAACCACTGGTTAAGAAGCCGTTACCTTGGACTGTCAAGGACTATTCGTACGATCACGAACAGTTAAAACCTAAACAAGAGTGCCAACCAATTACATACCCAAAACCAGATGGTGAAATCAGTTTTGATAAGCCTTCGTCGGTATTTTTGTCGGGAACACAGCACGAAGAGAACCAACCTTGCCACCTTGTTCTGACTTATCCTCACATTCCAATTGATGTGAATTTGGGTATGTATGACGAACCGAGTCAGCGCTATTGCCCCGCTGGGGTTTACGAAGTGGTGGAAGTGGACAATAAGTTGAAGTTTCAGATAAATGCCGCCAACTGCGTGCATTGCAAAACCTGTGACATCAAAGATCCTTCACAGAACATCACATGGAAAGCGCCAGAAGGTGGTGGCGGACCAAGCTATCAAAACATGTAATCAAAGAACCACTTAAAGTGCAGAAGCAGTGCATTTACTACTGCTAATTTTTAAAGTGGTTAAGCAAAAAGTCGGTAGCTAGCCGCGGCAGAAATAAAAAATAGCACCTGATGATTCAATCAGGTGCTATTTACTAAAATAACTTTATCTTCAGGTAATACTAATCCACGTTAAAAACTTGGTGATGGAACAGCTGATCAACGATTTCATGAGATGTCGCTGACGACCCTAGCTCCAATCCTGATAAATCAAAGTTCTCTAATGCCACGGACATTGTGTTGCTGTCTTCTCCAGTAATCGTCAAATTCAGAGTATCTTGGGCACTATCGTAGTCTGCGCTTACGTGTTCCAACAAGTTATCCATATCCGTTGTTTCGTCACCGACAAACTCAAGAATGTCACTCAAATCCAACTTGTCTTCATCCAGCCTAAAGTCTTTAATCACATCTCTTGATGACGTCATGTCCAGTGATTCTTGAGTAAAGGTGAAGGTGTCAAGACCCTCTCCACCTGTTAAGATGTCACTGCCTAGACCTCCCGTCAGGATATCGTTTCCAAGCCCACCAACCAGAATGTCATCGCCTGCGCCACCACTCAACGTATCTTCACCTGCTTGTCCTAGCAAAATATCAATGCTTTCGCCACCAGTGATGCTATTCGCAAACTCATCTCCCACCGACGCATGGCGCTCAGTTTGCACAATATCGGTGCCAGAATCGTTCAATGTAAGTGTAAAGACGTTTTCACTTATGCCACCTTTACTATCAGACACTTTAAACAAGAAATGCAAATCCGCCTGCTGGTCTCCCTGTAGAGTAAGCTCATCGCTTTGAGTAAAGCTATAACTGCCATTGGATGACACTTCCAAGGTGCCGAACGCTGTCTGGATATGAAGCTGACCATCTACTTCACTGGATGAAGAAACTAACGGCTGATTTACGCTTACACCGTGCAGATCTGCGCCCAACAGAGTGAAATCGCCTTCTGCCAAAGAAATGGTCATGCTATCACCATCAGCGTCCTGGCTTCCCGCCAGTAACTCGCCGGCAATTGGATCGGGAGAGAACTGGTTTAGGTACTGCCCCAAGTCTTCACCTGAGTCGATAAACACCACTTTGTCGCTAAGCTCATCTAGAGCCTCTGCTGCTTTGACATTATCAGAGAGAGCAATACCAATCCCGTATACCTTGGCGTCATGAGTCTGTTTGTAATCTTCCCAGCGCTCGGCTAGATCAGGAGAAGTAACAGCGCCCTCGCTAGGGTTGGGTTCGCCATCTGAGATAAAGAATATGGTGTCCTTACTCTCAGACGGTTTTTCTGGACCGAAATAATCCCAACCATCCTGCCAAGGGTAAACGGCATTACTTGCCTCACCAGGCTCCATTACAGCCTCTAAAGCTTTATCGTAATCCGTATTGGTACCGTATTCTACGTCACACCAGTTGCGCACATATTCTGAAACTTCATTTTGGAAACTTAAATCGTTTGGATCACGGCCATTCATCTCTGGTGGGCGTGTCATCAACTCAACTTCACTCAAGGTCAGCCAGCTATGTGTGGATGTATCTCCGTCGAAACGTACCAGGCGGATATAGGTATTTGATTCTCCTCCATCGGCAATCATGTTTTCAACCATGGAATGTAACGCTGCTGCTGCTTTGTAAGCTCTCGATTCAGTTTTCGGTGCGGTTGCATCACGACCCACGGTATTTTCACCGTCAAAGGTACGGGTCATGCTGTTCGAGTGGTCGAACACTACCGTCACTTTATTGATCGGTAAGTCTTCCATCTGAGCAAAGCCCTGAACTGGAGATGAGGTTGGGGCATGGTTCTCAGTGACATTCAGGATAACCTGAGTTGTATCGGTATCCACACCATCGCTTGCAGACACTTCCAACTGATACGTTTGCTGAGTCGAGTGATCCAGTTTTACACCATCTTTCAGCCAAATCTCACCACTATTAGAGTCAACACGGAATAGATCAGCACCACCACCACTCAATTCATACTTTATGGTGTCACTGCCATCCGGATCAAACGCTTCCACCTGGCCGACTAATACCCCAACTTCTTGCTCAGCGACGTCAAAGCTTGCTGTATCTTCTGTTGGCATACCGTTGGCATCGGTGCCATGGGTTTGGTCTGTATCACCGACACTGATGAATTCTGGTGCGCGATCTCGGATATCAATGGTAACTTCGCTATTTGTAGTATCACCGTCAGCATCGATAACCGTAACGTCAAGCTTCTCTTGTTGATGACCTACAACATTGCTCGCTTGATAGTCGTAGTGACCATTTTCAAAGTTAATGGTCAGCTTGCCGTGGTTGGTATCAATTTGCGCCAGAGAATGGTCCGATATTTTCGTGCCATCGCTGTTAGTGACATCACCGTTTACTTTGTTGTAGTAATATATCTCGCCATCGATAGTGATGTGATCTACCCACTGAGCATCACCGCCATTGTCATCCAGAAGGTTGCCTTGCAACTGGCCTGAGACCGTTTTACTAAGCAAATCCCCAATCTGAGAATCATCTACAACGACAATAGCACTGCCTTTATCTGTCGCGATCGACTCCAGATGTTCCAGAGACGCTCCATTACCAATACCAACAGACCAGATATTTTCAACATCCTGACCGCTACTGCTGATGCTATTTTCCATCGCATTTTGCAGAATGATGCCCTCTTCTTCAGAAGTAGGCTGAACCCGACCATTCACTATGTCCTGATAACGCTGTTCACTTTCAAAATCATCTGATGTTGACCACTTAATCAAGTTTTCACGGGTTTGAATTTCTCCCACGTTTGTTTGATTTGTCCAATAGGTAAAATCGGAAGGTCGACCATCTGAGATAAAGTAAAGCTGGGTATCGGTATTACTAAGCAATGCGTCATCTTCTGGGTCACTAAGTATTTCATTTATTTGGTCAACGGCCTGGTTATATGGCGTCGATGCATAGGGATGTATACCAGAGATAAAGGCATCAATGGCCTCGGCAGAATCTAGCCACTCAGAAATCTGGCCAGATGGTTGTCCGCTGTAAGTTGCAATTCTAAAACTTACTGGACCCAAATCTTGGTATTGCTCAAACATTGACTTAATGGAGTCTTGAGCAAGTTGCCAGCGAGTAACATATTGTCCGTCTGCATCTGTTACCCAGTCGAGCATTGATTCTGACGCATCAAGTGCAATCACAACACTATTACTTTGTGAATCAACATCATTTATTTCGTGGTGAGCTGAAGACGATGACGGAAATGAATCCGTTACATTCAGATGCAAGGTGGCACTCTCAGACTGACCTCCGGCATCCACCTCGACGCTAGCGCGGATATCCAGCATGTCCGCCCCCTGCTCCGCATGATCAAGAGGCATATGTTGATCAACTGTGAAATGACCCGTTTTGCTATCTATGTTGGCTTGAACCACTTTGATGCGGTCGGCACCTGTTCCAGTATAACCAGTTAGAGTGCTCTGATCTGCACTCACTTCAAACACGACCTCTTTACCATCGCTGGTGAAACCACCTAGGTTTTGCTCGGCGTTGAAGTGATATTCAGCCTCCGTTGCAGACCCGAGGTTTGCGATAAAGTTGCCTTCAGCATGTACGCCAGTATCCGTGCCAACTTGAGATTCATCCAATGCTGCGTGTGCATCGCTGAGCGACATAGGCTCACCCATCACACTAACGGTAACTTTTGCTTTATCAGTCAGACCATCGTCATCACGGATGGTGTATTCGAAGGTATAATCTTTCACTTCACCCGTTTTCAGGGTTTGTTGATCAGCTGGCAGTGACTCTAGGTACTTGGCCGCATCAAAGACCAATTTACCATCTTGCAGATTAAGGAAACTTTCTGATGGATAGTCGATAATAGTCAGAGCGTCACCATCCGGGTCGCTGTCATTCGCTAGAACATCCAGCTCTAAAGTGCCTGAGCCGTTGGTCTGGTAAGCGTCATCAAAGGTCGTCAGGTCCGCTGATACCTGAGTAATAAAGTACTCTGAGCCTTTGGGATCAATGACACCGTCTTTATAGCTGGTAGTAGACATTTCAATACTATCGAAGAAACGCCCATCTGCATTGATGTTGACTACTTGATTACCACCACGGGTACCTTCAAACACACCTGTCGCAACCAAGTCACCTTTGTAGTAAGCCTTCCAAACACCGCGCTCAATACCAGGCTCCCAGCTACCGTTCGAAGTGTCTGTCCATAGATTTTTCACTTCAACTTCAGCATGATCGGCAACCTGACCATTAGCAAAGGAGAAGCGCATTGCTTCACTTTGTCCGGTTGCATCATCATATCGAATCTGACCATCTTGAACCCGGTCTGAGCCGCTGTCTAGCGCAGAACTAACGCCATATTTGTGGTCGCCGTCACCAACATAATCAGCTTTCGATGCATCAGAAACCTTGTTTCCAGATCGCGTATCAATCACATAATAATCAACTGTGATATCAGTGCTATCATCCCAGTTGCTCTGGTCAAGTGTCTTGGTTGTTTTTTCAATGCCCTTATCATCTTCAGCAATAGGGGCTTCATTAATATCGCGAACCAACACTTCGACCTGAGCGGTGTCTTTACCGCCAAACTGGTCACGAGCTTCTACTTCTAGCTGGTAGTTATCGATAGATTCATGGTCCAGATTTGCACCATTTTTGACACTGATCTCACCAGTAAGACTGTTGATTTCAAACAGTTCGCTATGACCGTTTAAGTGATACGTTATCTGACTGTCCTGATCGACATCGAATGCATTTACTTTTCCAATTACACCCGATTGACTGTTTTCATCAACGCTAAACTGGTAACTATCGATGTCGGTTTTACCTTGAGCATCCAGACCAAAGTTGTCATTACTCCCACTAACAAATTCAGGAGCATCATTAGTGCCCGTAATATCAATCACGATCTTTTGTTGGGTGCCATCGGTCGCCGTGAGAGTGATGATGTCTTGCACCTGGTCACCCTCGTCCAACTGTTGAACCTGGCTTTGATCCAGCGTATACGTCCACTTTCCATCCGCCAATACTAGCTCACCGTAGGTGCCCGTAACGGTAGTGTTGCTGAACACTGGCTCATCGCCATTATCAACATCAGAGATAGTGATGGTGCCTGTTGCGGTCGCGACATCACCGAGGTTGCCTTCGCTCACCTTGCCAGTAAACGTACCGTCAACAATAGGCGTGTCTTCGGTGCCCGTAATATCAATCACGATCTTTTGTTGGGTGCCATCGGTTGCCGTCAGGGTGATGGTGTCTTGCACCTGCTCACCCTCGTTCAGCTGTTGAACCTGGCTTTGGTCCAGCGTATACGTCCACTTCCCATCCACCAATGCTAGCTCACCATAGGTGCCCGTAACGGTAGTGTTGCTGAACACTGGCTCATTACCATTATCAACATCAGAGATAGCAAGGTTGCCTGTTGCGGTCGCGACATCACCGAGATTGCCTTCGATCACCTTGCCGGTGAACGTACCCGTCACGACTGGCGTGTCTTCGGTGCCCGTAATATCAATCACGATGTTTTGTTGGGTGCCATCGGTTGCCGTCAGGGTGATGGTGTCTTGCACCTGGTCACCCTCGTCCAGCTGTTGAACCTGGCTTTGGTCCAGCGTATACGTCCACTTCCCATCCACCAATGCTAGCTCACCATAGGTGCCCGTAACGGTGGTGTTGCTGAACACTGGCTCATCGCCATTATCAACATCAGAGATGGTGATGGTGCCTGTTGCGGTCGCGACATCCCCGAGGTTGCCTTCGGTCACCTTGCCGGTGAACGTACCCGTCACGACTGGCGTGTCTTCGGTGCCCGTAATATCAATCACGATGTTTTGTTGGGTGCCATCGGTTGCCGTCAGGGTGATGGTGTCTTGCACCCGGTCACCCTCGTCCAACTGTTGGACCTGGCTTTGATCCAGCGTATACGTCCACTTCCCATCCACCAATACTAGCTCACCATAGGTGCCCGTAACGGTGGTGTTGTTAAACACTGGCTCATCGCCATTATCAACATCAGAGATGGTGATGGTGCCTGTTGCAGTCGCGACATCACCAAGATTACCTTCGGTCACCTTGCCGGTGAACGTGCCCGTCACGACTGGCGCGTCTTCGGTGCCCGTAATATCAATCACGATGTTTTGTTGGGTGCCATCGGTTGCCGTCAAGGTGATGGTGTCTTGTACCTGATCACCCTCGTCCAGCTGTTGAACCTGGCTTTGGTCCAGCGTATACGTCCACTGACCATCCACCAATACCAACTCACCATAGGTGCCCGTAACGGTGGTGTTGCTAAACTCTGGCTCATCGCCATTATCAACATCAGAAATAGTAATGGTACCTGTTGCGATCGCGACATCACCGAGATTGCCTTCGCTCACCTTGCCTGTGAACGTGCCCGTCACGACTGGCTTGTCTTCGGTGCCCGTAATATCAATCACGATGTTCTGTTGGGTGCCATCGGTTGCCGTGAGAGTGATGGTGTCTTGCACCTGGTCACCCTCGTCCAGCTGTTGAACCTGGCTTTGGTCCAGCGTATACGTCCATTGCCCATCCACCAATGCTAGCTCACCGTAGGTGCCCGTAACGGTGGTATTTGCAAAAATCGGATCGTCACCATTATCGACATCAGCAATAGCAATGGTGCCTGTTGCGGTCACAACATCACCGAGATTGCCTTCGGTCACCTTACCCGTGAATGTGCCCGTCACGACTGGCGCGTCTTCAGTGCCCGTAATATCAATCACGATGTTTTGTTGAGTGCCATCGGTCGCCGTGAGAGTGATGATGTCTTGCACCTGATCACCCTCGTCCAGCTGTTGAACCTGGCTTTGGTCCAGCGTATACGTCCACTTCCCATCCACCAATACCAGCTCACCATAGGTGCCCGTAACGGTGGTGTTTGCAAAAATCGGATCGTCGCCATTATCAACATCAGAGATAGTAATGGTGCCGATTGCGGTCACAACATCACCGAGATTGCTTTCGGTCACCTTGCCCGTGAACGTGCCCGTCACGACTGGCGCGTCTTCGGTGCCCGTAATAGAGATCACAACTTCATGCTCAGTGCCATCTACAGATAAAACGGTAATACTTCTGATGACTGGGTCACTGTCATGATCCAAAGCCTGCACTTCTTCGTGCTCATTATTCAGCTGATAATTCCAGTTACCGAAAGCATCAATTGAGAAGACGCCCCAATAACTATCTTGAACCTCACTCTGTGATTGGAATAACGCTTCACCTGTATTTGGATCAGTAACACTGAGGTTGCCAGAAGTTCCAAGCGTCACGTCTTCTTGAACGGCACCTCTATCTTCACCATCAATCAACGCTTCAGTTTCACCAAGCTCTGAGGTTGTGAATCGAGAAATATTAAATAGCGTTGTACTTTGCTCTGTCGTCACGCCGGCGGTTTCAAAAAAAGTACTTGCTAGTACTTCTGCCCCCGTTCGTTCAACAGTACCAGAGGCAGTTAAACTTGAACCCGTAACTTCACCAGCTTCAGTAGCATATTCATCACCTAGTTCACTCGGGTCTTGTCCTTTTTCGATGGCCTCTAATATTTTCGCAAGCTTGTCGGTAGAATCAGTTTGAGCTTCACCTTCTGTGTCAGCAATATATACATGCTGAGGTTGGATCTTCCCCTCTACTAATTCAACGACCACTTCTCCCGGTAACAAGTTTTCTTTAGACGCAAAAGCTTTAATTTGACCATCTAGGCCGATTACAACATAGGTTTGTGCGGTTAATTTTGATGGTCCAACCAAGAGCTTATACCTCATTTAGTAAATACAAAAATCTCAAAGTCCATAAAACTAAGAAAGTAATAAGACTTATTTTTAAGAAGCGATATACACAATTGGGCGTAAGCTAGCATCAATTAACCCACCTAAAACACGCAATTATCCTATCAATAATTTTCATGTTTTAAATTTGTTTTATTTTGCACCGTAAAAACATATGTTATGCGACCTATTTTTAATATTCTTTAAACTTGTCATTAAATTTTCATTGAAATAGCAGCTTACATTCCAAAAAAGCAAGCAAAGGGAAACGTTTGCCTTGGGTAACATTAGTAATCTTTAATATTTATTTTTGAAAAATAACTGGCGTTAAATTATTTGGGGAGATTTTAGTGAAGCTAAGTAATATTAGTATCGCGTGTTTTGGTTTGCTAATACCACTGGTTTCTAGCGCACAAACTTTAGAACAAGCAATAGCGACAACATTTGCAACGAACCCTGATATCAAAAGTGCGTTTAACGAGTATATGAGTAGTCGTTATATTATCGATAAATCACGTGGAGCATATAAACCTAGTCTCGATATTGACGCGGGTATCGGTTACGAGAGCATTCACCCTTCCGACTCTACTGGTAAGAGTGATACCGAGATGACCCGCAAAGATATGGCAATTACTCTTACCCAGTTGATCTGGGATGGTTCAAAAACCCTATATGACATTGATCGTACCTCTGCAGATGCAGAGTCTGTGCGTTATCAGTTACTTGCAGATGCCCAAAATGTTGCGTTAGAAGTCATCAAAGCTTATTTGGATGTAGTAAAAACACAAAAGCTGACTGCGCTTTCCACTAGCAACCTAAACACACATAAGCGAATTTATACTGATATTAAAAAGCGTACAGAGTCAGGAATTGGCTCAGTTGCCGACCTTAACCAGGTTAAAGCTCGTTTAGCAAAAGCTCAAAGTAATGTTTTAGCTGCACAAAATAACCATAAAGACGCTCAAACAGCATTCTTTCGCTTAGTTGGTGAAGCACCAACTAACCTTATTTTTCCGCACGCAGACCAAAACTTTATCCCCAATTCTCTAGACGAGGCCCAATCGCAGGCTTTTGACAATCATCCTGTCATAAAAATAGCACTCGCAGATGTCGATTCTGCCAGGTTCCAATATAAACAAGCAGATGCAAACTATTTCCCAGTCATCTCATTTGAAGCGAAACAAAGCTGGAACGATGATGTAGGAGGAGTAAATGGTCTCAACTCTGAAACACAAGCAATGCTCCGTGTCCGATACAACCTTTACAACGGTGGCCGAGACTCTGCAAACAGTGACAGTATGGCCTACCAACTCAATAAAGCGAAAGACCTCAGAGAGCGAGCATACCGAAGTGTGGAGCAAGAGCTCCGCCTTTCTTGGAGCGCTCTTGAGCTGACTAAACAACAAAAGTCTTTTTTAATACAACACGTTGATTCCATGTCAAACACCGTTATTGCATACCAAAAACAATATCGTATTGGAAAGCGCACCCTACTTGATCTGCTGAACACTGAAAACGAGTTGTTTGAATCACGCAAAAACTACTTAGAAACACAATTTGCGCAGCAATACGCACAATATCGAACCCTGACTTCAACCGGGCAGCTTTTAGACGCATTGCGCGTCGACATACCGGAAGAGTGGACTCAATCGGTGGAGTACTAAATACAATGAAAAAGAATCTTCTAATCACTCTGGCTTTAGTCATAATGAGTCATCATAGTGCATACGCAAAAGATGAGCTGGCGTACATTCCTATACCAAAGGCGAATCAGATTGCTGACCTAAACGACTTGGACAAAGATGGTGTGATAAACGCTCGTGATCTTTGCACAGGCACTCCAATAGGGGCAGAAGTGGACAATGATGGTTGTGAAACCTATTTGCATAAAGAAGAGCAATACCAACTTAAGATTTTGTTTGATAATGACTCTGCTCTTATTAACCAAATTTTTAAAAACAAGATAGATGAGTTGGCTGCATTTCTTAAAAAGTATCCAACCACTTCTATAGAGATACAAGGATACGCAAGTAAGGTAGGACGCGCAGACTATAATTTAAACCTATCTCGCCATCGTGCAGAGAATGTACGCAATCTATTGATAGAAAAAGGAATCCCGGGTGACCGCCTAGCAATTATTGCTTTTGGCGACACACAGTTAGCAGAGCCGGGTATGGATCGTGTCAGCCACGCATTAAACCGCCGCGTTACTGCCACTGTTGTCGGCCAGCAAGGAATGGTTAAAGATGAGTGGACGATATTCACTACCTTCCCAGAAGTAAAATAAACTTATACCCCTGCTTATTTGCATAGATGAGTGGGGGTATTTTCATGTCATTACGCCTAACTAATTAGACACAACTAATAAAACAAACACTAACATTAATCATAACTCACTAATATTATGGCAAAAATTAAAAAGTGAGCCTTTACTCTATATTAGTAGTAATATATTAGAGTCAAAATGAAAACCACCAATACTTTTAAATGGGAAGAAGATAAGCCAATCAATAACACTGAGGGGTTTAAGCAATCACCTTTCTTCACCACAATATGAAATCAATTTATTATATAGCTTTAATAAATCAATCATCTATTGAGGAAACATAATAAAACATGACAGAAACATGTCTTCGTAGATTGAGCCAGTTATTAAAACATTACAAACACTCTCAAACGTATCAGGTAAACCTCGACGATTTAGAACTGGTTTTTTCAACTTCTAGACGCAACATATCTAATATACTGAGAATACTTGACAGCTACAATTGGATCCATTGGGAGCCAGGTCGTGGTCGTGGGAAAGCCAGCACACTAAAAGTGACGGTAACAATACATCAAGCCCTCTACTTTACGATTCGTAATGAAATCAACAATGGTAGCTTTGACGTCATCTCGAGGTTACTTGAGCATTACCGTAGCACCGCTGTAAGCGCACTTAGCCAAGCACTCGCAGAAGTTTCAGAAGAAAACAAAGATTCAAATACACTCATCGTCAGCCAGTATCCTTGGGTAGATGAGCTAACCCCTTCACTGACTTATCGCTTTTCAGAACTGCAGGTAATACGCAGCTTGTATGACACCCTATTTACCGTTGATCACTACGGTCAATTAAAAAATCACCTCGCTTGTGAGTACAAAAATGAAGGCAGTTGTATATATATTTGGCTCCGCCCTGATATCTGCTGTCACGATGGGCTAACATTACAAGCAGAAGATGTCGTACACTCTTTAAATAAGCTCGTTACAACAGACGGCCCCGTCCAAAAATTACTTCAGCAAGTCACTCGTATCAGCTTCGATAATGCCAAACAAGCTATACGTATTGACTTAAAGCAGCCTAATAACTTATTCATTTACTGCTTAGCAACCGCAAATGCGTCTATCACTACTCGACGTCAGAAGAGCTTTAAAGGTCGCAGTATCACAATAGGTACTGGCCCGTTTGTACTTAGGCATTGGGATACCAACAAAATAGTACTGAAGAAACATCATAACTATTTCGCAAAAAAGGCATTATTGGAGCAAATAACGCTCTCTCATCAAGGGACTGAGCTGGATCAATACATCAGTTATAATCAGGAAACTGACGATACCGAATGTTATATGATTCAGGCATTTTCTTTTCTAGCACGTAATCGTCGCGCCGAGTGCTCACTAAGCGAGCAAACTTGGCAGCGCCTATTTTCTTTTATCGAGAGTCGTAGATTTAAATTTGCCAAAGCGAATGGCTTGGAAACGATGCACATTCTCGATGATAGCTCTCACAATGAGAATATTCCTCAGCTTGAGGGAACGTTGGTCATAACCCATCCAAAGTGGACGATTGATTATTTAAGTAAAGCGAACCAATGGATCGTAGATTTAATCCGTCAAACTGGGTTGCATGTAGAATTTGTGGAGCTAACTGACGCTAGTAATCCTCAACTTGTAAAAGAACAAGCCGACTTGCTCTTTGTCGAAGATGTCATTGAGCCACCTTTAACCTATGGAATTTATGAGTGGCTATTAACAGGTACTGGTATTCGATTTGCTCTTCACTCTGATGAATTTGAGCAGCACGTTAATCACGTACACGATGCAGTCTCTGATCCCACGCCTGAAAAACGTTTGGAGGGAATACTCTCGGAGCTCAGAGCTGATACAACAATCTTACCATTGTTCTGGGGGCAAGAAAAAATCACCAGAGCGAAAGGTGTAAGCGGTGTTCAACTCCGTAAATCTGGGTACAGTGATTTCTACAAACTAAGAGTCAGAGCCGGACAAGACTAATCTGTTAGAAGCTTCTGTTTGCTAATTACTTTGGTAATCTACGAGGTGAGTTTTCAAAATAATGCTTAATCGCATTAAGCGAGCACAAAATTGAACTCACCGACGACTCGACCATCAATGTTGACAGGCTCAAACTGCAAATAATCACGGGCTTTTCCGCCCCACCACTCGTTACCAGTTCGCCCTTTCAAATAAAGCTGAGTCGTTAACAGCTCTTTCTCTCCACGCCACAATTTTACGTGGATGTGGGGAGGTCGAGAGCTATATGGAACCGGAAATAACGTTTGAAAAAGGTAATTCCCATCTTCGTCAGTTAAAACTGCACCAAAGCCTGCAAAGTGTGGATCAAACTTATTATTGTTAGGTTGATTCGGGTGATCATAGATGCCTTGTCCATCACATTGCCATATTTCTATTTTCATTCCAGACAATGGGTTTCCTGCTGTATCCATTACCTTACCCTGAAGAAAAATGGGCTCACCAATAAGACCTTTCGACTGCAAAATCAAATTTTGACGAAGTGACACTGGAACCACGGGATAAAATGGCCCTTCCGTTTGAGGCGGTGTCGGCTTCATTGGGCTAGCGGATTTTAGCGAAGGCGCAAATATTAGCGACCATAAAGCTAAGAAGTGTCGACGTTCCATATCATCACCAGTTATTGTTTACCTTACTTAAGTTTGGTGATTCTTGATGATTTTTCCAGCGTAGCAGTACACTACAACAAACATGCCTCTGTTCAGGGCAACGCTGAACAGAGGCATTTACAAATTAGCTACTAATAATTAAACGGCTTCAAAGGCTAGTGCTTTCTTCTCTACCTGACGGAAGATAAGAGTGAGCAAACCATTTACGGTTAAATAAAATGCGCCTGCAATACCAAATACCGTCAACGTATCGTAAGTTTGTGCGTTAATGCGCTGCGCGTAACCCATCAGATCCATGATCGTAATCGTGCTTGCTAGTGAAGTACCTTTGAAGACTAAAATCACTTCGTTCGAATAAGCCGGAACGGCACGACGAATAGCGTATGGCAGCAGCACTTTTAGCGTTGCGGTTTTGTTCATCCCTAGAGCACGACACGCTTGCCATTGACCAGAAGGAATCGCGTTAAACGCGCCTTTAAACAGCTGAGTGCTGTACGCCGCGGTATTCAGTGCTAACGCTAACATCGCACAGAACCAAGGTTGGCTTAACCATGTCCAAAAAACACTTTCTCTCACTACATCAAACTGACCCGGACCGTAGTAAACCAAGAAGATCTGTACCAACAAAGGCGTACCAGTAAACAAGGTGATGATGCCACGGCTTACCCAATGCAAACCCGGAGTACGTAGGATCAGAGTCAGCGTCATCATCAAAGCTAAGAGGCAGCCGACAACCAAGGAAGCGGCGGTTAATTGAAGGCTAGTACCTAAGCCATCCACCATTTGCCAAACGTGTTGTTCGTTCATGCGGTTGCCTCCTGTCCCATGCTCATGCCTTGAATTAAGAACTTCTTATCAATCAGTTTGACGGCACGTTGTGTAATCAAAGTGATGCCTAGGTAAATCGCCGCAGCGGTTGCGTACCATGTAAAAGCTTCATGCGTCGCAGAAGACGTTAGCTGCGCTTGTTTCAACAAATCCGTTACGCCAATCAGTGATACAAGCGCGGTATCTTTCAACAGAACCAACCATTGGTTAGTTAAACCTGGTAGCGCGTGTCTTACTGCTTGTGGCAAAACAATGCGAACAAAAGCATGTGCCTGACTGACGCCGAGTGCACTTGCTGCTTCTCTCTGCCCTCTTCCAACGGCTTTTAACGCGCCACGTAGAGTTTGAGAAGCATAAGAAGCGAAGATTAACGACAACGCCACCACGCCAGACAAAAACGGGCTAACTTCAATAAAGTCGCCGGTGATTAAAAACAGAACCTGCGTCGAACCAAAATAGATGAACAACACGACAAGGATTTCTGGCAAGCCACGGACAATCGTCACAAATGCCGTCATTGGCCATTTAACGAAAACGCGGCGAGACATTTCACCACTGGCGAATACCACTGCCAGAATCAAACCGACTAAAAGGCTTGTGAAGGCTAGCTGGACAGTCATCCAACTAGCTTGAACAAGCGATAAAGAGTAACCCGTTAGTGCCATATTACTTACCGAAGTACTTGTTGTAGATTACGTCGTATTCGCCGTTCGCTTTCACTGTTTTCAGTGCCGTGTTCAGCTTGTTCACTAGCTCATCGTTACCTTTGTTTACTGCGATACCGAAACCGTTACCGAAATATTTAGGGTTGGTTACGTGTTCGCCCACGTATGCTAGATTGTCTTCTTTCTTGAACCATTCAGCTACGACAGCTGTATCGCCGAATACAGAATCAATACGACCGTTCTTCATATCGATGAATGCGTCTTGGTAGCTAGAGTAAGGAACCGCTGTTACGCCCGGCATTTGCTCAATCAGGTAACTTTGGTGTGTTGAACCGTTTTGAACACCAACGCGCTTACCTTCTAGTGCTTTTTGATCAGCAACTTTTTCTTTGATAGAAACAAACGCTGCTGAGTTCTCATAGTATGCATTCGTGAAATTCACTTGCTCCAAACGCGCCTCAGTAATATCCATTGCAGAGATCGCCGCATCGTAACGTTTGAATTTTAATGCAGGGATCAGGCTGTCAAAAGATTGGTTATGGAAGGTACATTTGGCTTCCATTTCTTTACATAGTGCGTTCGCCAGATCCACGTCAAAACCTTGGATTTGGTTGTTTTCATCCATGTATTCGAATGGTGCGTACGTCGCTTCCATCGCGAATTTGATCTCTTCTTGTGCTGCTGCGTTTGCTGCCATAGTTGCAGAAGAAAGGCCGATTAGTGAAGCTAGTAGAATCTTTTTCATTGCAATACTCCGTGTGTACTTAGTGGGCTGACACTCGCAATGACAGCCGAGCTTATCTGTTAAATAGACTGAACTTTAAAAACGTAATTTAGTGATTTAGGTAGTCAGCAAACTGGGCGGTTTGCGGGTTAGAAAACGAATCATTTGTGCCGTGCTCGACGATGTGTCCTTTTTCTAGATACAGTACGTGGCTAGCGATTTTCTTAGCAAAATCGACCTCATGCGTTACTACGACTTGGGTGATGCCAGTTTCGCTTAAATCTTTAATAATCTTAACGACTTGGTTAGTAATTTCCGGATCAAGCGCTGCGGTCGGTTCATCAAAAAGCAAGACTTCCGGTTTCATCATCAATGCACGAGCAATCGCCACACGTTGTTGCTGACCACCAGAAAGCTGCATCGGCCACGCATCCGCTTTGTCTGCCAAATGAAGTGTTGCGAGAATTTGCATTGCTTGGTTCTTCGCTTCTTCTTTATCCATGCCAGATACTTTTACCGGAGCCTCAATCAGGTTCTCCATCACTGTCATGTGCGGCCATAAGTTGTACTGTTGGAACACCATACCTACTTTACGACGAAGTGCTAAACCTTGTTTCTCTTTGATTTCAGTAGAGAAGTCAAAAACATCATTTGTGATGTTTAACTTGCCGTTATCCGCCCCTTCAAGAAGGTTAAGAACACGCAGTAGAGAGCTCTTACCTGCACCACTTGGACCAAGTAACACCAGTGTTTCGCCGCTTTCACACTTAAAGCTGACATCGTGAAGCACTTGTGTCTCACCGTAGGATTTATTGATTCCGCTTACCTGAATAGTCATGCTGACATACCGCATTAATTGTCACTTGGTATTTATATTACTCAATTGGACTTTTTATGCAATAAAAATGTATAAAAATTTAATTTGTTAATTTTTTGTATGATCAGAAACCACCAAGACAGAGTATCTGACTGGTTTGAAGAGTGAGTTTTAACTGAATTTGTTGAAGAAAATCCAACGACATGGTGACGACCGAAACAAGGTTAAAATGGTGGTTACTTTTGTGCTGACGTGTAGAGGAAGTTTTGAGTCGATGAGGATACTCTATTCCAAGCACACCCGCTCATTTTTGCACAGCATCCCCTGTTAGTTTTCCTGTAAAGTCCTCTATGGTAGGGGCCAGATTACGACTTCGCGAATGGACTATAATTTCTCTTTGTATCTGACTCTTAATTTGAGTCATCTAAGTATTAATGGGATAACTCCATGTTGAAGTCGCATTGTTTTTCTCTCGTTACACTCGCTTCTCTGAGCTTGCTTTCTATACCCGGCGTTTGGAGTAGAACAGCAATCGTGTTACCTGGATTGCATGAACAGGGTATTGATCTTCAAGATAAGCCTATCTCTGCTGCGGCTGCACTTGAATGGGAGTTGGATAATGCCGATATCGTGTTTGGAGCTTACGAAAATAAGAGTGATAACGAGCGTGTAAAAGCGCTTGGTTACATGTACAACCAAAAGCTGGAACTTAACTCAGGTTGGCTGGAAAACGATATACGTAACCAAGCAGAAATAAATAACATCGATTATGAGGACTTTTTTCTTCATTTTTCGGAAGACACTATCCTAGCTGAAGTCGACTCAAGCCATGGCGAGAATACTCTACTCAATCGAAAACCGATGATTGTTGGTTATACGGCTAGTGCTGACCACGCCGGTTTTTGGCTATATCAACCACCGCCATGGGATGCTGATGTATTCGGTCAGACGAATAATGGTGGTGCCCTCTATGTTTATCACTCAGAGAAGTTCGACCGCTTAACCCTTACGTTTTCCCAGTTTGCTCAAGGTGGCAACTTCATAATTGAATACCCTTCTGCCATCGATTCGTTTGGTCTGGTAACAGAATGGAAAAGCTTCGCAATTAGAAAAGACAAGACTGAGAACATGACTAAAAACCAAACGGTAAACTGGTCTGTTCCTTCGGATTGGGTTCGCGCTACGACACACGATGGTAGCGGACAAACCTATGGTGGCGGTCAGTATTTTGGGTCCACTTTTTTACGCGACGGCGGCCGCCTTTACGTTGCGAAAATTACTTGGCATGACGACAACATAGAAAACCGCCCACGCCTCGAAAACATTCAACTCAAAGATAGCTTCCCTGTCGCCAATGTCTCAGGAGCACCAACGGAGACACCTGAAGGTCAAACCATTCAGCGCTGGCGACAAATTCGAGGTTTTGACGAATCAGCCGATCGAAACCAAGATAATTATCTTTCTTGGCAAGAGTTCAAGAGCCGCTCAAATAAGAATGCAACCGCACGATTTCGTTGGGAGTCACGCGTTATTCCATTTGGTCGCATGTGGAATCAAACCTCTTCTTGGGCATTAACCAACCTCGGCAATCCCGATCTTGCCAACGCAATACACCACTATTACCAAGCTGAATGGGCGAAACAAGGTTTAAACGGTGCGTACAACGACGATACGAATAAGTTACTCGGAGAAAATCAGTTCTACGTTTATTCCGGTGGTACGGTGGATGAGCTTGGTTTGGTGGCGGGAAGCCAAGCCGCTGATGATGCATACAAAGAGCAATTCTCGGCGTTCTTAAACAAATTGGCGACGCTGGATGCGGATGCGTTAATTGGCCTCAACATAGGCGCGGCCAACTTATTCGGTCGTAACGGCCAAAACCACTTGGTTGATGCTGGCTCCTTGTACTTGCGCGAGCACTACCTTTTCCCTTCCACTGGCTTTAGTGGCTATGCTGGCTTGGCTAAGTTTTGGGATAACTCTGCTCTCGCCAAAGTTGGCCAGAAAGTGATTTATCAAGCAACAACGCGTTATGGTCGCGTTCAATACTTTGGTAACACAGAAAACAATTGGAAGCAGGACCAATATTCTGCACTAGTGGTGTTCTACTTAAACTATCACCCTGAGCGCAGTTACTTTAGCCAGTGGAATAATGGTTACGTATATGGAAGCAATAACACTACAGGTGACAACTTCTGGAAGGCAGGCATACCAAAGAATATTGCTTATCAACCTAGCACCTTGCTTGCCATCGATTTAGGTACGCCAGCCAATCAAATCCCAGATGGGTATCAGGCGACTCCGTTAATGATGTCCACCAGCACGCCCTATTCCGCCGATTACACGGTGATTGGAGATGCTTCTATGAGCAAAGTGGCTCATCCTGACTTGCCTAATGGCGCTATCGATTTGTTACCAACCCATACGTACTTTGCGTATCGCTCAGAAGATACGGTAGTGATGCATGGCCCTACGGAGATGGTGTTAGCTCGCGAATTTACTAAAGGCCGAGTGCTGTATCGGACTGATTTCTTTGGCAAGAATATCGATTACTTCTCCTCACCGAAGATAACTATCGCACTTCCAGAGCCTATGCGACCTGTAGATCAAGACGGTAACATCGGCGACTATGTTTCTCACATTGAGATCGGCGGCTACGAAGGGGTGTTCTTGCTGTATTAACTCCCTTTCTACCACTCTCACTAAACGCTTCATAAATCGCCGTTTTTATGCTTAACGTCACTGAAAAAACCTTGTTCACTGAATCTTTATAAACCGATGTATATACTGAAGTAAATGACAACGACAAGGAAATTCAGTCACATGAAGACGACACCTTCAATGCTCTCTGTTCTACTGCTATCAGCATTATCAACTCATGCAAATGCGGATGAATGTGGAAAAATAACCATCGCGGATATGAATTGGAATTCGGCCAGCTTAATGGCGCACATCGACCAATTTGTCTTAAATGAAGGCTACCAGTGCGATGCGGAATTGATCCCTGGTGATAGCGTTCCTACGGGCACCTCTATGATTGAAAAGGGACAACCTGACGTTGCGCCAGAGTTATGGACAAACGGCATTAAAGAAGCGCTTGATAAAGGCATTGCTGATAAACGCTTGCGCATCGCTGGTGAGTCGCTTGTCAATGGCGGTGAAGAAGGGTTTTGGGTTCCCGCCTATCTGGTAAAACAGTATCCAGAGCTCGCGACGATAGAAGGCGTCATCAAGCACGCCAAACTATTTGAACACCCAGAGGATGATGACAAGTTCGCCTTTTATAGCTGCCCTGCTGGTTGGACATGCCAAATCACCTCCGGTCACTTGTTTAATGCATTAGGGTTAAGTGAGCACGGCTTTGAGATGGTTGACCCAGGCTCTGGCGCTGCACTAGCTGGTACCATCGCCAAAGCCTATGATCGCAAAATGCCTTGGTTTGGTTACTACTGGTCACCAACACCCGTATTGGGCAAGTATGATATGGTCAAAGTGGATTTTGGTAGCGGAACAGATTTGGAAGAGTATCGCAACTGTACCACCCAGCCTGATTGTACTTCTCCCAAAGTAACAATGTACCCACCTTCTCCAGTTCGCACAGTAACAACTGAGGCATTTGCGAACAAAGAACCCCAAGCATTCGCGTACTTGCAGAAACGCGGATTTACCAACGAGCAAATGAGTGAAATGCTGGCCTGGATGGAAGATAACTACGCAGATGGTGAAGAAGCGATGTTTTACTTCTTTAATACCTACCCTGACTTATGGAAAGGTTGGGTATCTGAAGACGTAGCGATGAAGATCGAAAAAGCGCTCTAGTGATTGACGTCTAACTCGTACCAAATAATTTAGCCTCCCATACCGTTTGAATAAATAGTATTGGAGGCTAATCAACGATTCGTTAATACATGGTGTGACCATTCAATGTTTCTTTAGGAATCTCTTGCAGAGCGTCCCAATGTTCGACGATTTTCCCATTATGATCAAAACGAAAGAAATCCATCGTCACGTATTCAATATCATTAGGCCATGTTTGGTGAGTGTGTAGTGCCACCAAATTCCCTTCAGCAATGGCTCGCACAAACGTAATGTCTTTATTTGGATACTCGTTTTGCATCCGCTCAAAATACTCGATAAAAGCCTCGGGGCCGTTTCCAACTAATGGATTGTGCTGGATGTACTCATCGCCAACGTAGTCTTCAACCGCCTTTCTTGGATTACCTCGATAGGCGGTTTCGTAAAACGCAATGGCATTTCTTTTGTTCTCTTGCAGGTCCATTTTTCTTCCCTATGTCGCTCTACTTGGTATTTAACGATAATCATAGTCTTAGAACCTAAGAAGTGACCGAACATCGCGCACAAAAAAGGCCGTTAAACCGCAGCCTTCATCACTTGAAACTTGGAATCACCGTCCCTTCAGAGCTTAAACCACACCACCAGCGCCCTGCTTGGAACGCTCACTGTTCTCCACTAGCAACGCGGTTGCGGTTTGTTTCAGTGTTTCCCACTCTTGGTCTTCGACAAAAATACCATTTTGCCAAGAGGCTTGTTGCGTGTTGCTTAATTCATCGCCTTCAATGTGAATGGTGTATCCTTGTGCGCTTTTCTCGATATCGAAATCGTTCACAGAGAGTTCGATAACCATACTATGCAAATCCGTATCATGCCCATCAAACTGATCCGAGAAAAAGACTTCTGGCGCGATTCGTCCACGATTTAACACATAAAGCGTTCGCTTGGGACTAGAGCCATTGACCCATTGTGCACGGCACGCAATGCCTTTTGCAGAGAGCTTCAACAACTCACTAAAACCTAGCCACCGATTATGACACTGTTTCAATGTGATAGTAATCGACTTGCTGTTGATCATTTTCTCAAGTGCGAAATCCAACACGGCGGGTAAGTGGCACGCCACACTGCCATTGTGCAAATCCATCTCGATACTCGCTGACGTGTTGTTGGTCACCGATACAGCGCAGTCCGAATCTAACCCAAGAAACAGGCTGGCGTTATTAAAGTGACGCACCCCGTGCAAGCCAACCATTTGCAAGTCCGCCACCATGTTCGCAATGACATCCGCCTCACCACAGTGACGGCGCATGCCAAGAAATGCCTTATTAACCGCGGCCACCAATTCGTTGTGAGAGACGATCATAATGCAAATCCTCCGTTGATTTTTAGATTGTCACTTTGCGCAATTTCTTCTCGTTCCGGCATGCTTGGGAAAATCCATGTGTCCGCCAGTTTAGGATCGTGAATTTCATCTAACAGCGGCGCGCCCTGGAAGAAAGTTACTCGAACCCAACGATCCGAGCGCGGATCAAACTTAGTCGCACCAAAGATCGCCAACTTACAGCGCAATAAGTGCATTGGCAGTGCATCTTGGCGTAGCACGTTCATTTGAATATCACCCATTGCTCGGTTGCCTAACGTCCATACGCGACGTGTGATCGAACGGTAAGTCGGATTTTGCAACAGAAACTCTGCTACGGACATTTCTTCATCACAACCAAGCAAGGCGTGGTACAAGCGATTCACTTGTCTGCCGATATCAAGCGGCAGCTCTTTTTCTTCTCCTGCTTCCTCACCACGAACACCAAGCCTTGGCTCTTCTTTGTCTTGCGAGCGATACCAGAACCAGTAGTTGTTCTCGGCTAGTGAGTAATCCGCATCAATCGCCCAGCGGTATTTGCTTTGCAACACCTCAAGTAAATCTTGGATCTTTTTCCCGCCCGGAATCGATAACGTTTCATCCGTATTCATTTGGCTAGCAAATTCATCCACCAAAGATGGGTACAGTTCGATCAAGCAAGAGGTGAGGATTTCTTGGGCTTCCACACTCATTGTTTTCTTTTGCTCGACCAAACTCGCCCAGTTAGGATGTGATGCCATTAATGTTGTTAGCTCCGATAGCAGTTGTTTGATGTCTGCTATCGCTTGATGATTGAGCCTGTCTTGATGTTCATTGATGGTGATGACTTGCTCTAGATGGCGCTGTGCTTTTTGTAGTAATCCTTGCAAAGGAGCATGGAATGACGCTTCACACGGCATCGCAAAGACTCGCGCTACCGCACGCTCGCGAGAGGTCATCCATTGGTCAACGATGCACGGGTGATTAATCAAGTATGGAGCCATGCCTAAGCCAGTAGCATTGCCGACACCAAGGTAGCGCTGCAAGCCACGATGCAAAGCCACCGCGTTGTCGCCTCCTTGCTGAAGTGCTAGGTAGTGCACCCAATCCAAGCTGAATTCACGCAACATATATACGGCACACATTTGCGCACTAAAAGACTGGCTGAAATCTGGGTTATTCTCTAACAGTTTGAAATCGGCGATACCAAACTTTCCGTTACCATAAACAGCTGTGGTGCGCAGGATATAACCCACTTCCGCCAGCTCTTTTGGCTCGGGCTGCTTGCCTTGAGAAAGAGCGCTAACAATGTGCTCAAACACGCGCACGCTTTTGTTTGCGCGAGCCAGAACAAGTACGTTGTTTGGATTACGTCCCGCTTCTTGCAGCGGTACATTTGCTCGCAATCTTTCCAACAAAGTAACATCAACATCGCCTTGAACCAGTGCGAATGTGACGTCCCACTTTTCAGCAATGACGCGGTCATTACGCTCGTCATCAGCAATTTCATCACAGAACACCACCAAATGATAAACGTGCTCTGGCGTGGTCAACTTGTAAATAACGTGACCATAACCACGCGGACAAAGTTGCCACTCATGCTTGGTTACTTGCCAATTTTGGCTTGCCATATTACGAATCAGGCTACGAACAAAGCTGATTCGGTTTTGGTGCATTGCGCCAAGCCTTTCGGCTGCCATGACAATCGCTGCGTCGCGCATAGTTGCTTCCGTATAAGTAGAACGATGTGCATCCATTTTGCTCACCACCTATTTGTTATTGTAAGAATACTAGGGTTTGTGCGGATGCAGGAGGAAAACACCCGCACAAGCTCCACGTTGTTTGAATTAGATAATTGTTATAGCCCTTGCTCTTTCGCCATTTTGATTGCGATTTGCGGTGCATTCCAAAGTGACGGCAACAGAATCAGAGAAACCGGAACCGCGGTAATCACAATGAAAGATTGCAGTGCAGAGATGCCACCAGAGCCAAGGGAAATCAGGATCAGAGCTGTCACACCCATCATTACGCCCCAGAAGGTACGGATGATCGCATTCGGCTCCGTTTCACCACTGATCACGACACTGATTGTGTAGGTCATTGAGTCGCCCGTCGTGACGATGAAGATCGTGGTTAAAACCAGAAATAGAATTGAAGTCAGCATTGGCATTGGTAGTTGCTGAGTCACCGCAAGCAAAGCACCTGGCAAGTTAAAGCCTTCAAACGCCGCACTCACACTACCCGGCTCAGCAATTTCAAACGCAAGGCCAGAGCCGCCTACAATCGTGAACCAAAAACAGGTGGTGAGCGGAGCCACAATACTGATGGTTGAAATAACTTGGCGAATAGTGCGACCACGAGAAATACGCGCAATAAAGATTGCCATCATCGGACCATAACCAAGGAACCAGCCCCAGAAAAATACTGTCCACCAGCTTAGCCAACCCTCGTCACCGCGATAGGTCGCCATTGGGATAAAGTTATCCAGCATGCTCCCTACACCTTGAATGTATCCGTTAAAGATAAAATTCGTAGGGCCAAAAAACAGGATGTAAACCATCAATGCCATAGCCAGAATCACGTTGTAACGACTAAGCAGTTGCATGCCTCGGCTTAATCCACTGAGTGCTGACAAGGTGTAAAGCGCAATCGCAAACAAAATGATGATAAGCTGAGTCGTAAAGCCATCAGGAATATCAAACAGCGCATTTAACGCGTAGCTAACCTGCAAGCCTAGAAACCCAATGGGACCGATAGTGCCCGCGGCTACCGCGATAATGCAGCACGCGTCAATCAATGCACCGAGTTGGCCTTTAAGTGCTCGTTCGCCCAAGACTGGGTAAAGCAAAATACGGGGTTTTAGCGGTAAGCCTTTGTCGTAATGCAGGTGCATCACCACGATGGAAGTTAAGCTACCTACAATCGCCCAAGCCAGAAAGCCCCAGTGCATAAAGGATTGCGACAACGCATTCACCGCACCTTGCTGCGGGTTATCTTGCGCGCCGTATAGAGGGGGTGGGCTAACATAGTGTGCGATAGGCTCAGCCGCGGCCCAGAAAACGCCACCACCAGCCAATAAGGTACAGAAAATAATCGCCATCCAGCGGAAAGAATCCATTTCTGGTTTCGCAATCCCGCCCAACATCACCTTGCCTGTTCGCCCTGCAGCCAAGCCAAGACCAATAAGAAAAGTGAGAAGCAGCAGTAACTGCCAGTAAGGACCAAACACCTGAACTGCCCAGCCAAAGCCAGCGTTAACAATCGTAGATAACAACTCGCCGTCATAAAGTGCAATAGCAACGAACAACGCGATAAAACCACCGCTATACCAAAAGGCCGGGTTATTCAGTCCTAATTTGTCCGTCGTGTTTTCTGTTGTTGATGTATTGTGTGTTGCTTTTGACTTGCCCGATGACACGCTCATCGTGGAAGCTTTCATGCTATTGGTTAAATCAGACATACTCTGGCTCCAGAGGTTCTTTGCAGCTGCCAAAGACTGGCTACAAATGTGAGTTTTACGCCTGCCGTATTGTTGTTATGTAGGCAGGCGGTTCCTAATTTTGGGAGTACTATGAAATAGGCTCTAATCCTTCTTTAAGGAAGTTGAACCAGTTTTCACCCAATATTTTTCCTGCCTCAGATTCACTGAATCCGTGACGCATTAATCCGTTGTAGATGTTCTCCATCCCTGCACTGCCGCAGAACCATGGCAGCGCATCTGGCCATCCCGAGTTACTTGCTGAACCTTCGCCGTAATCCATCGCTTTTGACCAACGACCGTTGCGCATCCACTCCAACACTTGTTGCGGCTGGTTTAAGCACAAATCGCTACCGATACCTAAATGGTCAACGCCAAACATGTCTGCGGTTTTCGCAACCATCTGGCAGAAATCATCCAGCGTGCACTGGCTGCCATTTGGCAAATGGAACGGATATAAACTGAATCCAATCAAACCGCCGCGCTCCGTCAGTGCTTTGATCACGGTGTTGGACTTGTTACGCAGTGCGTCATGCGCAAATGTCGGGTTAGCATGGCTGATACAAATTGGACGCGAAGAGAGCTCGATAGCTTCCAACGTTGAACGCTCCGCGCTGTGGGACATATCAATGATCATCCCGACTCGGTTCATCTCTTCAATCGCTTGCTTACCAAAGCGAGTTACGCCGGAATCGTTTTGTTCGTAACAACCTGTCGCCAGTAAGCTTTGGTTGTTGTAGGTCAGTTGCATGATCAGCAGACCTTGGCGGCGCATCACTTCAATCAGGCCAATTTCATCATCAATTGGTGAGCAATTTTGCGCGCCGAAGAAGATGCCGACTTTGCCTTCTGCTTTGGCTTTTTCTACATCTGCCATTGAATAAATAGGCATGATGAGGTCCGCATTTTGCTCGAAGCGCAAGTTCCACTCAGCAAAACGCGTTAAGGTTTCGCGCGCAGTTTCGTGGTAGACGATGGTGGCATGAACGGCGGTAATGCCACTCGCCTTAAGCGTTTGGAAATACTCTCGATCCCAATTGCAGTACTGCAATCCGTCAATCACAATCCGTTGTTGGTACATAACCACTCCTTAAACAATTTCTTAGCCTTTCAGTGCGGGGAACTGACACCATCAGCTACCCTGCTGTTCTTAGTAAGGGCGCTGATAAGCGGTTTTCACCACGGTGTAGAACTCTTTGGCATACTGACCTTGCTCACGAGGACCAAAGCTAGATTCTTTACGGCCACCAAATGGGACGTGATAATCTGTACCCGCAGTTGGCAAGTTAACCATGACGCAGCCCGTTTGGACTTGCTGTTTGAAGATCGCGCTATTGCGCAGGCTTTGCGTGATAATGCCGCCTGTCAGGCCAAAGCGCGTATCGTTCGCGACCGCAATTGCCTCATCCAGATCAGAAACGCGAATCACGCTTGCCATTGGTGCAAAGACTTCTTCTTGGTTCACTTCCCAGCTGTTTTGTGTGTTCAAGAACAGGGTTGGTGACATGTAGTAACCGTCATGCTCTAGGCTCAGACGCTCACCACCGAAAGCCAGCTCCGCGCCTGCTTGGCGTGCGTTTTCGATCCACTCAAAGTTCGCATTCAGCTGGTTACCATCAACAACAGGGCCCATAAATACGCCCTCTTCTAGTGCGTGACCCACTTTAAGTTCGCTCATGCGTTTGATTAGCGCTTCAACATACGCGTCGTGAATTCCGTCCATAACCACAAGACGAGAAGACGCAGTACATTTTTGACCCGCACCCGAGAATGAGCCTGCGATTGTGGCTTCAACGGCAATTTGAATGTCTGCATCATCTGCCACTACGAGCGCGTTTTTACTGCCCATCTCTAGCTGACAACGCACAAAGTTTGGTGCCGTAGCCGCTGCAACTTTACGGCCAGTGTCCACAGAACCAGTGAAGCTAACGCCGTTCACGTCTTTCGAATTGATAAGGGTATTACCTACTTGCGAACCGCTACCCAAAACGAGGTTAAACGTGCCAGCAGGTAAACCTTGGCGATGGATAATCTCAGTCAGTGCAACGGCACTTGCTGGAGTTAGGTTGGCAGGCTTCCAGACGACACTGTTGCCAAACGCAAGTGCTGGCGCGATTTTCCAAGCCGCTGTTGCTGTTGGGAAGTTCCAAGGAGAGATAATGGCGATAACGCCGACGGCTTCGCGAGTAACTTCAACGGAGACACCTGGACGGACGGAAGCAGCGTTATCGCCAATTTGACGCAGTACCTCAGCAGCAAAGTATTGGAAGAATTGGCCGGCACGGTAAATCTCACCTCGACCTTCAGCAAATGGCTTGCCTTCTTCACGCGAAAGCAAGGTGCCCAATTCGTCACATCGTGCAATGAGCTCATCACCAATCGCTTGCAGCACTGCTTGTTTGCGCTCGATTGGTGTTTTTTCCCACTCTAGCTGCGCTGATTTAGCCGCTTGAATCGCTTGCTCTACTTGCGACACACTCGCTTGTGCGAAATCGCCAATGTTTTCGCTGATATCAGAAGGGTTAATATTGGCGATGGTTTCCATGCCAGATTGCCATTCACCTGCTATATAGAGGGATTTTTCTGCTTGAACATTGTTAATAAAAGTCATGGTTCTTTCCTTGTTCTTCCGATTTGTGATGGCAAGCCACCCACTCACTGATCTCAATTATTCTTGTTGGATTTATTCTGGTTGGCTTGCCGACGCGTAGACGACAAACTCCACCAACATTTCTTCTCGTGCTAACCCTGCAACCACCATGGCGGCGCGATTTGGGTACGGCGCTTCAAAATATTCCGCGTACACTTGGTTAACGGTTTTTAAGTATTCTCTGTCGGTCACGTAAATCAGGACCTGCAATACAGAGTCCAAAGACTCCCCTGCACACTCCAGGGTGTGAATGAGATTGTTAAAGGTTTGACGTGTTTGTGCTTCGATGCCGCCTTCCACAACCGCGCCTGTGTCATCAATAGGAATTTGAGCCGTATACAGAGTTCCATTGTTAACAATCGCCCATTCAAGCGGCGCTTTAGAAGCAAATAGACTGGTTTTAACTGGGTGTTTTTTAGTAGGAGTATTCACGTGCCTTTCAACCTTTGTAACAGCTTTGTTTCAATATGGTTAAATGATGCACATTGACAGGCGATAAATCTAACGGTAAATTTTTTACATTTGATAAATAAAACTTATCACCTCATTGAGAATAACGTAAATAAAGGGATTAAGAGGCATTAGGGATGAGTATTAAGCTTCAACAATTAATGCATTTTGTGATGGTAGTCGAGGAAGGTGGGTTTCGAGCCGCTTCACATCGTGCAAATCGATCTCAGGCTGCGCTCTCCACGTCGATAAAAGAGCTAGAGAAAATGCTAGGACAAACGCTGTTTGAGCCCGGCAACAAAACCAAATTAACGCCTTTTGGAGAGATTTGTTTGCCCAAGGTGGTTCAGTTTCTCAATATCTACAGTGCGCTGGACAACGATCTCAAAGCCGCAGCTGCAGGCCAGCAAGGGAGAGTGCGAATTGCGAGCGTTCCTTCTGTTGCAGCGAAACTCATTCCAAGCGTGTTGGGAGCCTTCTGCGAACAGTATCCAAATGTAGAAGTAAGCTTGATCGACGATAACGCGGCGGGCGTCGAGGCTCGCCTACTTTCCGGAGAGGTCGACTTAGCGCTCGGTAACCCCTCTCACCTTGATGAAGGCGGTATTGACTTTACGCCGCTGTTGTCCGACCCCATTGGCGTGGTGTGTTTAAAAGATAACCCTATTGCCAATCAAACAGAGGGAATCGAGTGGCAAACTTTGCTCGAACAACCTTTTATTCGTAACGGCACCTGTACGCTTCTCGATCCAACCCCAGCCAGAGCACTGAGTGAGCAAGCGCTCTATTCGGTCGAGAATATCACTTCGCTGTTTTCTGTTTTAGAACTTGGGATTGGTGTCACGACCCTACCGAAGCTTGCTTTCCCAACCAATGAAACACGCTTGGTTTGGATCCCGCTTATCGATCCACCGCTTGAAAGGCAAATTGGTATCTTTACGTTGACCGACCGCACGATCTCGCCTCAAGCTAAAGCGTTTCATGATTTGTGTGTGCGTTATCTAAACTATCAAGATGAAGAGACGTAGTTCGAAGGTTTTAGCTAACAGTGGCTCCATTAGATTTTAGAGCCACTGTTATTTGATATTAAGTGACAGATCCGGTCATATGAAATGACGACGCTCTTATTGCACTTATTCTGGCTTGATATTCTGATTCATTCTGAACAAGTTATTTGGATCAAACTTCTTCTTCACTGCTTGTAAACGCGCAAAGGTTGGACCGTAGGCAGACTCTGTACGTTCAGCTTCGTCTTGTGTAAGGAAATTGATATACGCTCCGCCACTTGCATAGGGCTTAGTCTTGGCAAAAAATTCCCTTGCCCAGCTGATGCAAGCTTCATCATCTTCTGCTAAATCCCATCTTCCATGTACATTTAATACATAGTTTGCATCACGGCTAGAATAAGCCATAGACTCGGGCTCAGGTCTAGAGGCAGCGCAGCCAAGAGAGGCGATAAAAATCTCACACTGAGGCGATGGTAACTTACCTGCGTATTCTATCGCTGCATCAATCACACCTTCGCTTAGCGAGTTAAAATTGTGCGATTTCCAATAGTTACGTGCACCCGGAGTAAGCAATGGATCAAACGCTTGCTGCCACGCCGCAAATGGCTGTACACCAACGTGCTCACCATGTGCATCACCAAACTCTCTCAACGGTGCAATTAACTTCTCACCTTCAGCCGGGTCACCCGCATAACATATCGCGAGTACAACTACTTCTTTACCGTGAACGCTTTCAGGTAAGAATGGGAGTGGCGGCGCTTTCCGACTCACCATCCAGACACTTAGGTCATCAGGGGCCGACTCAGTGAATTTCGCAAACTGGGTGATAATGGATTTCGCTTGCTCAAATGGAAAGACAATGAGACCACTTAACACCTCTGGACCGACAGGATGTAGCTGGAATTCAAAACGCGTAACGATACCAAAGTTACCGCCGCCCCCACGTAACGCCCAGAACAAATCGGCATTTTCTGTCTCATTCGCGAGCAGTTGACGACCATCTGCAGTTACGACATTTGCAGAGACCAAGTTGTCTATCGTCATACCATATTTTCGGCTCAACCAACCAAAACCACCACCAAGCGTTAACCCCGCAATTCCCGTGGTTGAATTAATGCCGACAGGCGTTGCTAATCCATATTTTTGTGTGGCCTCATCGACATCAGCCAACGTACAGCCAGGTTCAACGAAAGCCCTTCTTTCGCTTTCATCCACTTGAACATGATTCAAAAGTGACAAGTCGATCATCACACCATGATCGCAAACCGCATTGCCCGCAATATTATGCCCGCCACCTCGGATCGAAAGTAGCTGATTGTTATCCCGAGCAAAGTTAACCGCCATCACGACATCATCGGCAGACTTGCAGCGAGCGATAACACCGGGACTGCGATCTATCATGCCATTCCAGATTTGACGAACTTCGTCGTACGTAGGATCTCCGGGCAAAACAACATCACCCTGAAATTGATTTTTAAAGTGTTCAATGGTTGCATTTTCTAGACTATTCATATTAGTTGCCTCTCACGTTTTACATGAGGCTTGCAAAGCACAATGCAACGACAAGCTAATACAAGTCCCTCACAATTAAACGTGACGTTTGAGTAGCTATTTTCAGAAAATAAACAAGGCCCCACATTAACTATACCGTAGGGTCACAAATTCCCTTACTCTCTTGGGTTCGATAAAGCTGAAACACAGTTATAAAAATCAGATAGTTATCGCAATGATACCGCACCTCAAAACACCTTCTGTATTCTTTACCCTGTGTGACACTCGCACCTAATTATTAATAAGTTCATTGTAAGTTTAGAATGCAATTTAGTTTCAGATATGAAACTTTGTCTTATAATTAATATTTTTAATAATTAATTATATTACCTTTATTTATCAATTAAATAGGATTATAAAAATATTTCGGACTGCGAATAGTGAATAGCCGTTAGAGGCAGTGATATTGAATTAAATTGAATAGCCTTCTTAGTGTTTTAGAAGACTATTGCGCTATTTATCAATGACATACCGCCACTTAAGGTGAGTTATTTACGACGATTTCGGTTCTTATACACCACGCAAAAGTTACCACGTTTGGTTCGGCATTTTGAGCAGCGCTCGCAATCCACTGGCGCTCGATTACCCTCTTTCCAGCGCTTTATTAACTGAGGCTCAGCCAATAAAGGACGTGACACAGCGAAAAATTGGATATCTGTGTTTTCTGCAATTTTCTCAATCGCATCAATGTCACTCAGTCCGCCGACAGTGATCACCGGGATGCTCACATCTTGACTGATCACATGTCCATATTCGTGAAAATAGCCTTCTTCTTGTAGTGTGTAACCATCGACCGTTTCACCAACAAGCTCGTTTGCTTTGCCGTGAATATTGCCAGACACGATGATCGCATCAACGCCCACTTCTTCGAGTTTCTTACAAACGACGCGAGTTTCATCGAACGTTAAACCGCCGTCAAAGAATTCTGTCGCGGTAAGCTTCACAAGGATTGGGAAAGTATTCCCAACCAGCTTTCTGGTTTTAGAAAAAATTTCTAAAAGGAAACGCATGCGATTTTCTAAGCTACCACCGTATTCGTCTTCGCGACGATTATAGTACGGGCTTAAAAACTGGTTAATTAAGTAAGTGTGTGCCGCATGTATCTCTACGCCGTCAAAACCAGCGTCTTGAGCACGTTTACTCGCCAATGCGAATGCCTTTACGATGTAGTCAATTTCGTCTTTTGTCATCGCTTTGCCTTGCGTATTCGTGCCACGCTCAGGCACGTCACTCGGAGCGAAGATGACACGCTCACCGACGTTGTAGGTGGTTTTGGTTCCACCGTAAGCAATTTGCATTACGATTTTAGAATCGTGTTGATGTACTAGCTCTGTTAGCTTTTTGTATTCTTCAATAAAAGAGTCGTTGTAGATCCCCATCATCCCAGCGTTGGGTTTCTCTTCTTCCACGATATTGGCATAACCAGTAACAATTAAACCCACTTCACCTTTCGCCAACTCTTCGTAAATATCGTAAAGCTTATCCGTCATGTGGCCATCTTCGGTCGCCATGTTCTCCCACGTTGCGCTGCGCACAAAACGGTTCTTTAGGGTCATGTTGCCAATGCGGGCTTCGGAAAACAAAATGCTCAAAACCAGTCCTCTTAATGTTGTCTTTATGGTTCTATCTTTTCCCAAGTAACCAAGAACAAAAAAGGAACAGCGATACACAACGTATGGCTGTTCCTTCTCTGAATCCGTGAGACCTGCAAACTACAGGCGCACCTTAATGCCTCGTGGGTGGCAAAACTTTAATCTGGATTAAGGTTTAGTGAGATAAGCTTGTAAGCAAAGCAACTCGGCCGATTTCTCAGTTTACCTTCACTCTACATTCTGGGGGTAAGATCTTTTCTTTTTCGAATGAGACTTCACAATCCACAAGAACGCTTCCTCCCCCATGTAGGTAAAAGTAATCAAGCACGAAAAATACTTTATTATCACGCTCTCCATACTCTTCTACAAAAACGCCAGCACTCTGGTTGAAATCCAGTTTTTCATTATCTAGAGAAATGGAGGAAACTCGAAATACATCATTTATTTCATAATCTGAACGATTAATTGTATCGACTTCAATCACTGGATTAATCTCCATGTTGTGGATAATAAGCCTAACAAGAGTATCTCCAATACGATAAGTTTCCACGGAGCTAACCGAGGACGGAACTTGGGCTAACACGCATGAAGACATTGCAACAATTGAAAGAAGAGTAAAACGACGAAACATGAACCAAGACCATAGTAAAAAGGGATAATCATATTATCTCTTTTAGGCATGAATTCGAGTCTAGCAAAGCATGTAGCTCTCAGAATGGGAGCTACATGGAAGTGATATTAAAGAACTTCAAACTCAATAAATAAACGGCAACGGAATAAGCTCTAATCCTAGTACACCACTAATCCCCATCACCACTAGCAGTGAGACTTTAAACACCGACTTTGACCAAGCGATGTAGTTGCTGTCATCAATGCTGCGAAAAGTCACTTTCGTCCACATAAAGCAAACGACCGCTGCAACCGCTAAGTATTCACACCCGGCTTCACCAAGTAAAAATAACCCCAACGATACGGCCCCAAACGCCACGACATACGCTTTCATGTGTCGATGCGCTTTATGAATGCCCTCTTTAACTGGTAATACGGGAATCCCGGCTTCTCGGTAGTCTTGCATGCGGAACATGGCAATGGCATACGAGTGCGGCATTTGCCAGAGACAGAACATGGTAAAGAGTAAAATCGCTTCCAAGCTAATAAAGTTTGTTACCGCCAAGTAACCCACCAATGGCGGAACTGCGCCTGAAATACTTCCCACTAAAGTTCCATACACCGAGTTACGTTTGTACCACATCGTGTAAAAGAACACGTAATACACGTAGCCAAGCAAAACGACGACAGCGGATAGTGGGTTCACTCGGATAAATAACAGTGCGGTGCCTACCAGCAATAAAGCAAGTGCATAAACAAACGCAATATCGATATTGATGTTGCCTTTCACTGTTTCACGATTTCGTGTACGTGCCATCTTTTGGTCGATATCACGATCAAAAATATTATTCACCACACAACCTGAAGCGATGACTAACCCCACACCAACTAACGTTGTAACGAACAACATTAGACTGGCTGGTTCTGTTTTTGCGGCGAGGAAGAACCCCGCCGCAACAGAAATCAGGTTGCCGAAAATAATGCCCGGTTTAGTGATAGACAAATAACTTTTCAGCATACCTTGGCCTACAACTTCATGTTGACGTTCATGTTGTAGATGATCCATACCGAGCCAGCGATAAGGATAAGTACAACAATGGCGGTAAACATCAGTGATACAAGGTTCCAACGTCCGTCGGATGTTTTTGTTTCCATATGCAAGAAGTATTTGAAGTGAACAAATATCTGCACTAATGCACATCCAAATAGAATCGCATAGGTTGTTGTATCTGGTAATGATTTCGTCCAAACAAAGTAGAACGGAATTACCGTCAGAATCAGTGAGGCAATAAAGCCTTTCACGTAATCTGACGCACTGGTTTCTACATGTTGATCCATTACATTACCCCCAGTAAGTAAACGATGGTAAAGACACAAATCCAAACGATATCTAGAAAGTGCCAAAATAGGCTTAAGCAGTTAAAGCGCATTGCCATATTGTCGTTCAGACCTTTCGTCGACAGTTGGTGATACGCTACCGCTAACCAAATCAGACCAAAGGTTACGTGCAGGCCGTGCGTACCAACCAACGTAAAGAATGCCGATAGGAATGCACTTGTTTGTGGACCATAGCCTTCTTCAATCAGGTGATGGAACTCATAGACCTCCATACAGATAAAACCAAGACCAAGTGCGAACGTTACTAACATCCAACGTTTGAGACCAGCAACGTTGTTGCGCTTCATCGCGATAATGCCAAAACCAAATGTGATACTGCTAAACAGCAGCAGCATGGTTTCGACAAACACGAATGGGAGTTCGAAAATGTCTTTACCTGTTGGGCCCGCAATTGAATTGCTCGACAGTACAGCGTATGTCGCGAACAAGGTCGCAAACAGCACGCAATCACTCATCAGGTAAACCCAGAAACCAAATAGCTTGTTGCCATTCGTGTCATGGTGGTGATCATGGTCGTGATGTGCTGCGATATTAGTTTGCATACGTCACCTCCAGATCATCTTTACTTTCGCTGTCTTTCACTGAGTTTTTCTTCGCTTCTTCAAGCTGAGCTCGACGCTCGGCCTCAATTGCTTTGATCTCTTCAACTTCCACGTAGTAATCCACGTCATCGTTGTAGCTATGCTGAATACACGTCACGATAATACCGACCAAACTTGCAGCCGCTAGCCACCAGATGTACCAAATCATGCCGAAGCCAAATAGGAGCGACCAAGCCGACACGTAGATGCCTGTTGCCGTGTTTTTGGGCATATGAATACGTTCGTATTCCACTTCTTTAGTTGGATCGAACTCGCCACTTTGTTTCTGGTACCAGAAGGCATCCAGCACATCACCTTTTGGTAGGTGTGCAAAGTTGTAGAACGGCGGTGGAGACGATGTTGCCCACTCAAGAGTACGACCACCCCACGGATCACCAGTTAGGTCACGGTTTTGCTCGCGGTCACGGATACTCACGTAAATTTGGATGAACTGAGACAATACGCCCAGCGCTATCACAACCGTACCTGCTGCGGCAATCGACAACAGTGGGAAGTATTCAGGGTTGATGTCTTGGCTTAAACGACGAGTCATACCCATAAAGCCCAATGCGTAAAGCGGTAGGAACGCCATTAAGAAACCAATAATCCAAAGATAGAACGCACGTTTGCCCCAAGTTTCATTCATGGTGAAACCTGTCGCTTTCGGGAACCAGTAAGTGATCGCAGCGAAACATCCAAACACCACACCACCGATGATAACGTTGTGGAAGTGAGCGATAAGGAATACTGAGTTATGCAGAACGAAATCTGCGCCTGGAACAGCCATTAGTACGCCCGTCATACCACCAACAGTAAAGGTGATCAGGAAGCCCACTGTCCACATCATTGGCGTCGTAAAGCGGATGCGGCCTTTGTACATGGTGAATAGCCAGTTGAAGATCTTCACCCCTGTTGGGATTGAAATAATCATCGTGGCAATACCAAAGAAGGCATTTACGTTCGCGCCAGACCCCATCGTAAAGAAGTGGTGTAGCCAAACGACAAACGCAAGAATCGTGATAACTACGGTAGCCCAAACTAGCGATGTGTAACCGAACAACTTTTTACGTGAAAAGGTTGCGGTGACTTCTGAGAACACACCAAAAATTGGCAAGATCAAAATGTACACTTCTGGGTGGCCCCAAGCCCAAATCAGGTTGACGTACATCATTACATTGCCGCCAAGATCATTGGTAAAGAAATGCATACCTAGGTATCTATCCAGCGTTAGCAGAGCGATGGTGACGGTCAGGATTGGGAATGAAATGATGATCAATATGTTTGCACACAGAGACGCCCAAGTGAAAACTGGCATCTTCATCATTGGCATAGACGGTGTACGCATACGCAAAATGGTCGCGAAGAAGTTCACGCCTGTTAACGTCGTACCGACACCTGATATCTGCAGCGCCCAAATCCAATAGTCGACCCCGACTCCTGGGCTAGCCTCAATACCTGAAAGCGGCGGATACGCCAACCAACCGGTGCGACCAAATTCACCTAAGCCGAGAGACATGTTTGTTAGGATGACACCAACAACAAACAGCCAGAAGCTCAAGTTATTCAGATACGGGAAAGCTACGTCACGCGCACCAATCTGTAATGGCACGATGATGTTCATCAGACCAATAACCAATGGCATCGCTACGAAGAAGATCATGATCACGCCATGGGCAGTAAAAATTTGATCGTAGTGATGCGGTGGTAAGTAACCTGCTTCACCCGCAGAAGAAAGGAGTTGCTGACTACGCATCATGACTGCGTCAGCAAAACCACGAACAAGCATCACCATCGCTACTGCGATGTACATGAAGCCAAGTTTTTTATGGTCTACTGAAGTAAACCATTCATTCCACAAATATTGCCACTTTCCGGCTTTAGTTACCGCGTAAACTACGGCTAAACCAACCAGCGCCACAACCGCTAAGGTGATGACGATAATAGGTTCGTGGAATGGAACTGAATCAAGAGTTAATCTTCCAAACATTACGATTATCCTTGGTTTTCAGGCAAACAGTTCATTGAACCAGGATGCTGAGTCACAACGTCGGTGAACAAGAACGGAGGAACGCTAGAGAACAAAGTGACTGGCTCTGCGATACTTGGCGCTGCCAGTGAGCTGTATTGCTCCCAATCTTCAATACGATCAGGGCTCGCCTTCACTTTCTGCACCCAATTTAGGAACGCAGCACGATCAGACATTGCTGAAGCCGTGAACTTCATTTGCGAAAAGCCTTCGCCGCTGTAGTTCGATGCAAAACCCTTGTAGTCACCTTCGTGGTTCGCTATCAGGTTGAGCTTGGTAACCATTCCTGGCATCGCGTAGATCTGTGTACCTAAGCGAGGGATGAAAAACGCGTTCATGATGTTGTCCGAAGTCAGTTTGAACTGCACTGGCACATCTTTCGGGAACGCCACATAGTTCACCGTCGCAATGTTTTCTTCTGGATAAATGAACAACCATTTCCAATCGAGTGACACCACTTCGATGGTCATTGGTTTAACATCACTTTCCAAAGGTTTGGATGGCTCTAGTTCATGAGTCGAACGCCATGTGATCGTCGCAAGAATCGCAATGATGATGATTGGAATTGTCCATACCACCACTTCGATTTTGGTCGAGTGTGACCACTCGGGTGCGTACTCTTCTTCAGTGTTAGAGGCGCGGTATCGGTAAGCAAAGTAAATCGTCATTAGAATCACAGGGATTACAACGATCAACATCAGCAAAAGAGCTGTAATAATTAGCTCTTTTTCCTGCACACCAATGGCACCTTTGGGGTCAAGTAAAGCTGAATTACATCCTGAGAGCATAAGTATGACGGACGCCAAACTTCCCCTCGACAAGATGCGTTTATATCTTGAGGCTTCCATTAACTTTCTCGATGGTTGTCTGGTTTCAAAACAAATGCCAATCACAGTAAATAAGAGCTCAGAAACAGCGCAGGGGAAATGTTTGATAAAAAGGCAAAAATTTTGATAAGTAGTTATTCTACTTACAAATTTTTCAGCGCCGTTATCAAGCATCTTAACCAGCTAGAATGAACAATTACTTGCTACGATTGGTATCAAGCTAAGAACCAGTTGTTATAGTCATTAGAATGTTTATGTGTTGAGCATGAGTAACGTCGGGATCAGAGCGAAACAAAACGGAATTGAGTGGAGATCAAAACCACACTATTAGTGTGAGTTTATTGTTACACTTTGAAACACAATGTTACATTTGGCGCATTATGAGGAGTAAAAAGTTAAAGCTCATTAGCCACAACTGGAAACTAACCTTCCATTAATGAAACCCACACTCTTTAAATAGGAGATTAACCTCAACACGAGTTTCACGTGCTTCACAGTTAATGTCTTTTGAAACAGACAGTTGCAAATTCATTTTGATGAGACTGACTATCAACTGCATTTACATAGATAGCTTGATTACGAAGGGGAAATTAAAAGTGGAAAATTGTGATCAATATCAAATTAATGATTTCACTTAGTATTTGAGTGGTATTTACTTATCATTATTTACTTTTGGCAAACCATTCGCAGGGCGAATCCAAATATGAGTAATAAACACTTACGTTACCCAGAACTGGCTCTCGGCAAAATAGGAAATGCTGAAAGGGAAAGAAGCTTATCATTCCGGTCTGTGGGGCCTAACCCTAGGGCTTTACATACGAATGCCTCCATCCACTTCTAAAACTCTGCCAGTAAAGTAATCACTCTCAAGAATGTATTTTACTGCATGTGCGATTTCACTTGTTTCACCCATCCTTCCAATTGGGATCATCTTTTCTAGCCGTTCTATGGCTTCTGGTTTCATTTGCTCTGCCATCGCGGTATGTACCACACCTGGTGCAATCGCCGCCGCGCGGATACCGTATCTTGCTAACTCACGGGCCCACGTTGTCGCCATGGTTGCGACCGCCGCTTTAGATGCAGAATAATTGGTTTGACCGATATTCCCTGCTCTCGCGACACTAGAAATATTGATGATAACGCCTTGTGAACCACTCTCAATCATCTTGACGGCAGCTTCACGCCCACACAAAAATGTCCCCGTAACGTTGACGTTCATGACCAAATTGAATTGATCCAAAGACATCTTACTGATCACGCCGTCTTTTGATTTTACAAGTAACCCATCTCTTAGCACGCCAGCGTTATTGACTAGCCCATTGAGTTGGCCAAAATCTTGGATAACCGCTTCAAACGTGTTTTCAACATCGATTTCGCTCGTTACATCCACTTGATAAGTCAACGCTTTTGCGCTCAGCATTCGGCACTGCTCTTGTGTTTCCATTAAGCCGCTAGCGTTTACATCTAATAACGCTAAATCTGCACCGGCTTGAGCAAGCGTAATTGCCATCATTTGCCCAAGTCCCTGCCCTGCACCTGTAATGACAATGACACTATTTTTAATATCCATAGTTACTGCACTCCGTCGCTAATAATGTTCCCTATTTCAAGCCTGTTTAGGAGGTCCGAAATGATGAGTTTTACTTCACCATTTCAGACGGCTTTGTAGCAAAACTCAGTCTAGCCCTTCTTACTCTTGTAAAACTCAAACAAGCTTGAGAAGTCGAGCTCGCCATGGCCGCTCGCGTTGTGGAAAGAATATAAATTACGCGCCAGTGAGCCCATAGGAACCGAAGAGTGTGTTTGTAACGCCGCATCTAACCCCAAACCGAGATCTTTCAACATGAGTTTGCTCATAAAGCCCGGTTGGTAATCGTTGCTGGCTGGTGCACTGTCCATCACTCCTGGGCAAGGATTGTAAAGCTCCAATGCCCAATTTCGGCCAGAGCTTTGCAGCATGATGTTTGATAACACTTTGGGATCGAGCCCATGATCGATACCTAGATTTAACGCCTCGCACGTACCAGACATTAAAATGCCAAGCATAAGGTTGTTACAGATTTTCGCCATTTGACCATCGCCCGCTTTACCGGCATGGAAAACATTTTTCCCCATGTACTGCAAAATGGCATTGGCTTTAGAAAATGCTTCATCCGAGCCACCAACAATAAAGGTTAATGTCGCCGCTTTAGCGCCGGCAACACCACCCGAAACGGGCGCGTCGACAAACAGCACGCGTTTATTCGCCGCTTCATTGGCGACTAATCGCGCAGAGTCCGGATCAATGGTTGAACAATCAATCATCAAGGTACTTGGCGAGACAAGATTGAGGACACCTACGCCGCCGTGTAAGTCACCAAGATACACGGAACGAACGTGAGAACCAGCTGGTAGCATCGTGATGACTGTGCTTGCACCATCCACGACTTCCTCAATAGAGCTCGCCACCACCGCACCAAAAGGTGCAAGTTGCTTTGCCGCTTCGCTATCGACATCAAATACTTGCACGTTAAATCCAGACGCTAATAAGTTTTGCGCCATCGGATGCCCCATTCTTCCTAAACCGATAAATGCGATGGTACTCATGATCATTCTCCTTATTGACCTAGTGTTTGTTCACCCAAATCAGCAAGCGGATGTTCGTCATCCGGCCAAAGTGAGGTAAACAAGGTATCGATGACATCTTCATCGACTTCACTGACACTGTTAAACATCCAGTTAGGTTCGCCATCCCGGTCAATAAGCCGAGAACGGACGCCCTCTTTAAACTCACCTAATAAGGCGCTGCGAACCGATAAACTCAGCTCCAAGCGGAAGCAATCTGCAAGTGGTAAGCTGTGGTATTCTTTCACTTGTCTGAAGCAAATATGCGCGGTGATCGGACTGCCCGCGGCGAACGTTTGTTTCGCGTTTTCTATCCACTGACTGTTCCCTTCGATAGCCATGATTCGCTGTGCTATTGCATTAAGATCAAAGCCTTTGCACGCTTCCTCTATCTGATCTAAGTATGGACAAATTTGCGTGGTTGGTTTGCTATCAATAACCTGTTCTTCCATTAATTGTAGTAGCGCAGTTACCAACTCTTTCGCATCTTCTTTGCCCCACTGGAGCCGCTTTAGCTCATCCAGTAAGGTGGGATACTGCTCTTCCAACAGTAACCAATCGGCCAAACCAATAGTGACAGCGTCACTTGAATTCACCATTGAACCTGTCAATCCGAGGAATATACCCACTTGCGGATCTATCTGGCTTAAAAACCACGTACCTCCCACATCAGGATACAGTCCGATATTGACTTCTGGCATAGCAAGGCGTGATGTTGTTGTCACAACTTTATGGCTGGTTCCCATAAAAAGTCCCATTCCACCGCCCATGACAATACCTTCTCCCCAACCGATAATAGGCTTGTTGTAAGTGTGAATGAGATAGTCACACTCATACTCCAACGAGAAATAGTCCGTACAGAATTCTACGATTTTTTCTTTACTCTCGTTATGCATGACGTGATACATGGCTCGAACATCGCCACCAGCACAGAATGCTTTTTCTCCAGCGCCAGTGAGTACCACACAAGTCACATGCGGATCGTCTTGCCACTTGATAAGCTGATCGTTAAGTTGGACCAACATGTCATACGTCAATGCATTCAATGAAGCGGTGTTGTCTAACGTTGCGATACCAATGCGGTGCACGCCATCTAAGCACTCTATTTCACTGATGGTTACCATCCCTGCCATGTGGCCTCCTATCGGTTTTTCCATTGCGGTGGGCGTTTTTCTAAAAAGGCGCGAACACCCTCAACTTGATCTTCCGTATCAAAAAGATTCAGAAACAACTCTCGCTCTTTCATTAAGCCGTGCTTAAGTGGCGCAGAGCGCATATTTTGAATGAGCGCCTTACATGCGGCGACAGAAGATGGTGACTGGTTCGCAACAGATTCAGCAAGCTCCAACGCTTTACTTAACGCTTCGCCTTTGGGAACCAACTCCTCAGCCAAGCCTAGTTCTTTTGCTTTGTCAGCGCTAACTTGTTCTCCACATAAAATGATGCGCTTTGCCCAGCCTTCTCCTACTAACGCTGTGAGGTTTTGGGTACCGCCAGCGCAGGGCAAAAGTCCGACTTTGGCTTCAGGTAAAGCAAGTACCGCTTGCTCTTCAACTACTCGAATATCACAAGCTAATGCCACTTCTAAACCTCCGCCCATGGCGTAACCATTAATGGCGGCAATGGAAACACCACGGAATTCCGAGAGTGTTTCAAACGCTTCACCAAAGCATCGCGCCATGTCTAACGCAACCGCTTTGTCACCATCAGAAAATAGCTTGAGATCCGCACCAGCAGAGAAAAACTTTTCTCCACTGCCGGTTAAAACCAGTGCGTAGACCTGCTTATCATCGTTAAGTGTGAGTATCAGCGACTTCAGTGCCTTGAGGCTCTCTGCTGTCCACGTATTGGCTGGCGGGTTGTTCATCGTCACCACCGCAACGTGATTAGCGATCGTATGTTGAATGGCTTCTTGGGTTAATGGCATATATGAATCCTTTCTCAATGAGCAAATCCAATACTTCGCTACAGCAAGGCCGATTCCTCAGAGAGCAAACGGCGCGCGATGATCAAGCGCATGATTTCGTTTGTCCCCTCCAGAATTTGATGCACACGCACATCTCTGAAATGACGCTCCATTGGATACTCTTTGATATAACCATAGCCGCCATAAAGCTGCAGCGCTTGGTCGCAAACCTGAAAGCCCACATCGGTTGCGAACCGTTTTGCCATCGCGCAATAAGCAGTGGCATCTGGGTCATTTCGGTCGAGTTTACTGGCGGCATAGCGCACCAACTGCCGCGCAGCCACTAGCTCTGTCGCCATGTCTGCCAATTTGAATTGTAAGGCTTGAAACTGCGCAAGCGGCTTGCCGAACTGCTTACGTTCTTGAATATACCGTGCCGCCTGATTAAGGGCCTGTTGCGCCGTACCGACGGAGCAGGTCGCAATATTTATACGCCCTCCATCAAGCCCTTTCATCGCAAAGACAAAACCTTGACCTTCTTCGCCCAGTAGATGGCTAGCTGGAATAACGACATTTTCAAAAGTAACCGCTCGTGTTGGTTGGCTGTTCCAACCCATTTTGGGTTCTTTGCGCCCATAGCTGATACCATCTGTTTGAGCTGGAACAACAAATGCAGACACGCCTTTGGCACCCGCTTCTCCAGTTCTCGCCATCACGACCAAAACATCTGTCTCTCCTGCGCCAGAGATAAAGATTTTGCCACCGTTGAGCACATACTTATCCCCCTTTTTTGTAGCGGAAGTGGTCAGTGCAGCGGCGTCTGATCCTGCGTTGGGCTCGGTTAAGCAATAGGAGCCTAACCACTCCCCCGTAACTAACTTCGGACAGAACTGCGTTTTGGCTTCATCGGTAGCAAAACTGGCTATCATCCAACTGACCATGTTGTGAATCGTCATAAACGCCGTAGTAGACGTACATCCCATGGCCAGTTGTTCAAAGATAATTGACGCATCTAAGCGACTCAGCCCTAGGCCACCTTGCGCTTCTGGAGTGTAGAGACTGAGAAACCCCAGTTCTCCCGCCTCTCTCAATACGTCTTTGGGGAAGATCTGTTTTTCATCCCACTCCGCCGCCATCGGCGCTAAACGCTCATCGGCAAATTGCTGAGCGGTATCGGCAAATGCACGTTGATCTTCATTAAGTTCAAAGTCCATAAAAGCTCCTTCTATTCACTCAGCGCAGTTGGATGGTCAAATTAGGCCCCGTTGGAATATCGTCATCAAACCAACGTGCCGTCACCGTTTTAGTCTCGGTATAAAAACGTACCGCTTGTTTACCATACGCATGCAAATCGCCATAGAAACTGCCTCTCCAGCCTGTAAAAGAGAAAAATGGCAAAGGTACCGGAATAGGCACATTGATCCCCACTTGACCGACTTGAATGTCATGCTGATATTTTCTCGCAGCAGCACCATTAGCCGTAAAAATGGAAGTGCCGTTCCCGTATGGGTTGCGATTCACTAACTCAATGGCTTCTTGTAACGTATCCACTTCCATGCAAACCAAAACGGGGCCAAATATCTCTTGGGTGTAAATCGACATATTCGCTGTTACACCGCTAAACAAGGTTGGGCCAATCCAGTTTCCATCGGGAAAGCCTTCCACTTCACACTGACTGCCATCCAGTTCACACACTGCGCCCTGCTGTTTGCCATCTTCAATTAGGTCCAATACGCGTTGTTTAGCTTGTTCACTGATGAGTGGACCATAAGCAGCTTGCTCATCATCCCAAGGCCCTGGGTGTACTTTCGCCATTGCCTGTTTGAGGTCTGTAATCCATTGTTTTGAATCGCCGACAAATACCGCAACAGAAATTGCCATACAACGCTGCCCCGCCGCCCCAACGGAGGAACCTACTAGGTTATTCACCACTTGTTCCTTGTTCGCATCAGGCATGATCACCATGTGATTTTTAGCACCAGCAAAAGCTTGAACGCGTTTAAAGTGTTTCGTACCCGTGGTGTAGATATAACGGGCAACAGGAACCGAGCCAACAAATGACACCGCTCGAATGTCAGGATGAGCCAGTAGAAAGTCGACTTGGTCTTTGCAACCGTGAACGATTTGCAACACTCCTTTCGGCGCGCCAGCTTGCTCAAATAGTTCGGCTAAACGAATAGAGGTCAACGGCACTTGTTCGGAGGGTTTAAGCACAAACGTATTGCCCGCAGCGATAGCGATTGGGAACATCCACAACGGAATCATGGCAGGAAAGTTAAATGGCGTAATGCCGCAACACACACCTAGGGGCTGAATCATTGAGTAACTATCAATGTCCGTGGCAACGTTTTCGACGGTTTCGCCCATCATGTTGCTGGCAATGTTTGCAGCCTGCTCAACAACCTCTATGCCTCGCCACACATCGCCTTTAGCATCCGCTAAAATCTTACCCGTTTCATGAGAAAGCAGTGTGGCAAGCTCGTCATGATGTTCTTTGAGAAGGTGCTGATAACGAAGCATGACTCTGGCACGTTCGGATACTGCCACTTCCTTCCAGGATTGGAATGTCTCTTTCGCATTATCAATGGCGGCTTCCATCTCGTGATCCGTTGAGCAGGGAACGTACGCAATGACATCATTAGTGGCAGGGTTGGTCACCTCAACCCAATCCGAAGTTTGAGATTCACGAAACTCTCCACCAATAAACAAGGGAACTAAACGAGTCATCATTTACTCCTTTCTGATTTCAATTAAAGCGGTATTTCAATGCCTATCGCTGTTGCCTCTCCACCACCGATACAAAGTGACGCAACGCCTCGCATTACTTTTTTGGCGTCTAGATCACCGTCGGTACCTAAAGCTTGTAGCTGACGCAAACTATGAATCAATGTCACCAGAATTCGTGCGCCACTTGCGCCTATCGGATGCCCGAGTGCACACGCTCCGCCTTTAATATTGACTTTGCTCATATCAAGCCCAAGTTCTGCTACCGCGATTTGTGTCACGACAGCAAAGGCTTCATTGATTTCCCACAGATCCACTTCGTCAATTGACCAATCCAACTGGGACAACAACTGTTCAATCACATAAACGGGAGCCAAAGTATATTCAGCAGGTTTTCTGGCGTGTGTGGCGTGAGACTTGATAACGGCGAGTGGCTCAAGACCTTGGTGGATCGCAGTCTCTTCATCCATTAGAACAAGCGCTGCAGCGCCATCGGAAATCGCACTCGAATTCGCAGCGGTCACCGTGCCTTTTTTATCAAATGCAGGTTTGAGTTGAGGGATTTTATCCAGATCAATCGAGCGCGGGTGCTCATCGTAATCCAGCGTTCCTTGTTCAGACTTGGTGTTGAATTCAATCGGTGAGAGCTCGTCTGCAAATAAGCCTCGCTCTTGAGCTTCCAACGCACGTTTTGCCGACATCACTGCCCATTCGTCCATTTGCTCTCTGGTAAACTTAAGCCTGTCTGCGACGTGCTGAGCATAAACACCCATTAAGTGCCCTTCGTACGCATCTTGCAATCCATCGAGAAACATATGGTCATACGTCGACTGGTGGCCCATACGCATTCCCTTTCTCGCCTCTTTCAATAAATACGGCGCATTGGTCATACTCTCCATACCACCAGCAATGGCCGTTCGAATCGTTCCAGCTTTGATAAGATCGTGCGCCAACATGACGCTCTTCATGCCGGAACCACACACTTTATTGATAGTCGTGCACCCTACACTCATGGGTAAATCCGCACCAATTGCCGCTTGTCTCGCCGGGGCTTGCCCACAACCCGCAGGGAGCACACATCCCATGAAGACTTCATCTACAGATGTCACATTCACTTCGTGCATTGCCGCCTTGATCGCCAGTGCGCCTAATTGGGGAGCGGAGTAAGTTTGCAACTTTCCTTGAAAGCGCCCGATCGGCGTTCTCTTCGCGCTGACAATCCAGATGTCTTTTTCCATGATTCGCATTCCCTTGAGGTATATGTGAACACTAGACTGACTGATAACGCCCTTGCATGACATTGCTTACCAAGCGCTACGCCAGTCTTTGTCGCCCTTTCTCACTGACAAACTTTCATACTGCGATTTCTTGACGTTTACGTAAGCATAGCACTAGCCTTTACAATGAGATGAAAAAACACACCAAGTAGGCGTTTATCTTTCAAAATTTGCGTTCGGCCTTTCCGTTGAAGGTTCGATTTCCAGAAACTGGATTTTTATTCGAGGTAAGTATGTTATGGAAAAATACAAGATCAGTGACCTCGCCAAGGAGTTTGATATTACCACTCGCAGTATCCGGTTTTATGAGGACGTAGGTCTGATTGAACCAGAGCGAAAAGGCAACATGCGCGTTTATCAACGCAGAGATAAAATTCGTCTCAAACTGATTTTAAGAGGGAAACGGCTCGGTTTTTCACTGGCAGAAATTCGTGAACTTTTCGAGCTCTATGACATGCAACAAACCGAAGGACAGTTATTGAAAATGCTCAATATCATTGAAGAGAAACAAGCCGTCCTACAACAGCAACTCAATGACATCAGCGTCGTAATGGCAGAGTTGAATGCCGCTAAAGAACGCTGTATTCAAACACTCAAAAGCAAAGAGACATAACCGCTATACTCAAATAGCGACACTGCAATCGGCTTTTCCACCTTACCTCTGATATCGGGAGACGTTATGAAAAGCACCTACGCCCCACTCAATTTCGGACTTGGTGATACCATCGATATGCTCCGAGACCACGTTAATGCCTTTGCTACGGAACATATTGCTCCCATCGCCGCAGATATAGACCGCGATAACCAGTTTCCGAAGCATTTGTGGCCTTTGTTTGGAGATATGGGGTTGCTCGGTGTCACCGTCGATGAAGAACTTGGTGGTGCAGGCATGGGATACCTTGCTCACGTTGTAGCGATGGAAGAGATCAGCCGAGCCTCTGCCTCCGTCGCTTTAAGCTACGGCGCTCATTCCAATCTGTGCGTCAATCAGATTTTTCGCAATGGCACGCCTTCTCAACGCAAGAAATACCTTCCCAAACTCATCGATGGTACACACGTTGGCGCCCTAGCTATGAGTGAGCCCAATGCAGGTTCAGACGTGATAAGCATGCAACTGAAAGCAGAGAACAAGGGCGACCATTTTGTACTGAATGGCAACAAAATGTGGATCACCAACGGTCCCGACGCTGACATAGTGGTGCTTTACGCTAAAACGGATGTCAATGCAGGTTCACGAGGTATTACCGCATTCATTGTTGAACGCAACGTCGAAGGTTTCAGCCATGCTCAAAAGCTGGACAAACTAGGCATGAGAGGCTCGAACACTTGCGAACTTGTGTTTAACAATTGCGTAGTGCCGAAAGAGAATATTCTTGGCGAGCTGAATCAAGGCGTCGAGGTGTTAATGAGTGGGCTGGATTACGAGCGCGTCGTCCTCGCTGCCGGACCACTCGGGATAATGCAAGCTTGCATGGACATTGTGGTCCCGTACGTACATGAACGAAAGCAGTTTGGAAAATCCATTGGCGAGTTTCAGTTAGTTCAGGGCAAGATCGCCGATATGTACTCTCGAATGAGTGCAGCAAAAGCGTATGTATATACCGTCGCAGCGGCTTGTGATCGAGGTAACGCAACACGCAAAGATGCCGCAGGAGCGATTCTGTACAGTGCAGAACTCGCCACACAAATGGCACTCGATGCAATCCAATTGCTCGGTGGGAATGGCTACATCAATGAATACCCTGCTGGTCGTTTGCTACGTGATGCAAAGCTTTATGAAATCGGCGCGGGTACCTCAGAGATTCGCCGCATGTTAATAGGCCGAGAACTGTTCGAAGAATCTCGCTAAAGGAACATACGACAAGGAAGTCATTATGGCCATTATCAAAAGTAAAACTAAGCCAACTGACGAGTTATTTCTTTCCAATAAAGCTGCGATGGAAACGTTGGTCACTCAACTGAATCAACACATCGAGACAATCAAACAGGGAGGCGGTGAAAAAGCCATTCAGCACCAGAGGCAAAAAGGAAAACTCCCCGCCCGAGAACGCATCGCGCGCTTGCTTGATGACAACACTGACTTTCTTGAAATCAGCCAGTTTGCCGCCTGGCAAGTGTATGACGAATCCATCCCCTGCGCTGGCGTTATCGCCGGCATTGGTTTCATAGCGGGGATTCAATGTATGGTCATCGCCAACGATGCTTCGGTAAAAGGCGGAACCTACTACCCACTCACGGTAAAAAAACACCTTAGAGCGCAAGAGATAGCCCAACGTTGCCAACTCCCCTGCGTGTACTTGGTGGACTCCGGTGGCGCAAATCTCCCTCATCAGTCCGACGTCTTCCCCGACAAAGAACACTTTGGTCGCATTTTCTTTAACCAAGCGAGGATGTCAGCAAAAGGCATCCCTCAGGTTGCTGTTGTGATGGGGCTTTGCACTGCTGGGGGCGCATATGTTCCTGCCATGGCGGATGTGTCCATTATGGTCAAAGAGCAAGGCACCATATTTTTGGCGGGACCGCCTCTAGTTAAAGCGGCCACTGGCGAAGTCGTGACGGGTGAAGAGCTCGGCGGTGCAGACGTACATTGCCGCAAATCTGGTGTTGCTGATTATTACGCTGAAAATGATGAGCATGCCCTAATGCTCGCCCGAGAAGCCATTACCAATGCCAATAGAGCAAAACCGATTAAGCCGGAAAACACCGTGCTACCTCCCCGCTACGATGCAGAAGAAATCTACGGAATCGTGAATGCCAACTTACGACTATCATTCGACGTCCGAGAAATCATTGCCCGCATCGTCGATGATTCTGATTTTGACGAATTCAAAACCTTGTACGGCAGAACGTTAGTGTGTGGCTTTGCTCGCGTTCACGGACACTTGATCGGCATTGTGGCAAACAACGGCATCTTGTTTTCTGAATCGGCACAAAAAGGCGCGCACTTTATTGAACTTTGCGCCAAACGGAAAACACCGCTTCTCTTTCTCCAAAACATTACCGGATTTATGGTTGGGAAAAAGGTGGAAGAAGAAGGCATCGCAAAACATGGCGCCAAGCTGGTGATGGCCGTCGCTTGTGCTGACGTACCAAAGTTTACCGTAATCATCGGTGGGTCGTACGGCGCTGGTAATTACGGCATGTGCGGCCGAGCTTATGATCCAACCATGATGTGGATGTGGCCTAACGCGCGTATTTCTGTGATGGGCGGAGAACAAGCGGCAGGCGTCTTAACACAAGTGCGAAAAGACGCGAAGGAACGCCAGGGGGAAGCGTGGTCAGAGCAAGAAGAACACACTTTTAGAGAATCAATCATAGACTTGTATGAAACACAAGGACATCCCTACTTTGCGAGCGCTCGGCTATGGGATGACGGAATTATTGACCCCAAACAAACGCGTCAGGTGTTGAGTCAGGCGCTAACGGCAGCATTAAATGCCCCCATTCCTGATAGCGAGTTTGGCGTCTTCAGAATGTAAATATCCAAAGATGAATTAAGGAAGTTAGTATGCAGGAAATGCAACCAAGCATTATTCCCAACGCCCAAAGGCAAGATGATGTTCTTTGGCATGTCGATGATAATGGCGTAGCGACCATTACCCTAAACAGAACAGCCAAACACAATGCTTTTGACGCTTGTACGATCGACTTGCTGATCCATCGTCTAGATTATCTCGCTTTACGAACGGATGTGCGGTGCTTGGTATTAAGAAGTAACGGCAAACACTTTTCATCCGGAGCCGACCTGAATTGGATGCAGTCGATGGCCGACAGCACGAGGCAAGATAATTTCGTTGATGCCCAAAACTTGGCAAGACTCATGGAAACACTAGATTCGTTCCCTCAACCCACCATCGCGGTTGTACAAGGCTCCGCTTATGGCGGCGCGCTGGGATTGATTTGTTGCAGTGATATCGCCATCGCGAGCCAATGTGCCAACTTTTGCTTAAGTGAAGTTAAGCTTGGTTTAGTTCCGGCAACCATTGCACCCTACGTCATGCGCGCGATGGGGAATCGACAAGCTAGACGTTATATTTTAAGTGGTGAAGTCATTTCAGCCGAGGATGCCGAACGGTTTGGTATTGTGCACGAAGTGAAAGAAGCCAAACAACTTGAAAATGCGGTCGATAGCGTGATCAAGACGTTACTACTTAATAGCCCAGATGCGATGCGTAAAGCGAAAACGCTCTGTCACCAATGTCATCAAAACCCCATCGATCAACAACTGATTCACTATACCAGCAAGCTCATTGCAGACATTAGGGTATCGCCACAAGGCCAAGATGGCTTGCAAGCGTTTCTTGAAAAACGAAGCCCAAGTTGGGTAACCAAATCACAGGACAAGTAATGCTGCCTTCCAAAGTAAATATTGTCGAAGTAGGTCCACGAGATGGGTTGCAAAATGAATCTCCTGTTGCGACCCAGACTAAAATCCGGTTGATCAACTTACTCTCTGATACTGGGCTAACGCATATTGAGGCAGGCTCTTTTGTTTCGCCCAAATGGGTGCCACAAATGGCGGACTCAACAAAGGTCATGAAAGCAATAACAAGGCGAAATCATGTTACTTATTCTGCCCTGACACCAAACCTAAAAGGCTTCGAACAAGCCTTGGAGGCTGGTGCCAATCAGGTCGCAATTTTCACTTCATCATCAGAAGGATTCTGCCAACACAATATCAATTGCTCGATTGCAGAAAGTTTAACTCGCTTCGAGCCTGTAATGCGATTAGCCACCAAACACGGCATCCCTGTTCGAGGTTATCTATCCTGCGTTGCCGATTGCCCTTACGACGGTCCAACAGCCCCTAAACAGGTGGCGAGCGTGACCAAATCGCTCATCGATTTAGGGTGCTATGAAGTATCCCTAGGCGATACCGTCGGCACAGGCACGCCAAATCGAATTGCTGCTATGCTGGAAGCCGTCATGTTGGTGACACCTCTCCCCCAGCTTGCTGTCCATTTCCACGATACATGGGGACAAGCGCTCGCCAATATTCATCAAGCCTTGAGTATGGGCATCAATACCATCGACAGCAGTGTCGCTGGGCTGGGTGGATGTCCATACGCTCATGGTGCCTCGGGGAATGTCGCGACGGAGGATGTACTGTATTTATGCCAAGGATTAGGGATCGAAACGGGGATCGACTTGGAGCTGTTAGCAAAAGCTGGCTGGATGATCAGCGAAGAGCTTAATCGAGAGCCCACGTCAAAAGTATCGCTAGCTTTGCGTAACCGTATGACATCTCTAGCGTAAGACGTTTATTAAACCTCGTAGTTTGCTTTGATACCAATATCAAAATGAAGTGGCATCCGCCACTTTGATATAGACAGGAAGCCCATAATTAAGCCAGACAACCCTGTTGCAATATTCGCTACCGTCAGTATTTCGAAACAAAACGCAAAGGTTGCGATGGCAAGTAGCACTGGCACCGCTTTCAAGCCTGGAACTTTAAAACAAAAGGATTCTTTCAGCGCCACACCGGAAAAAGTGACAAAGACAAAACCAAGAGAAAGCCACACGCGGGATAAGTCTGGATCGCTCACCATGAAGAGCAGTCCCACCCAAGTTGACCAGCTGAAGACAGTACGCACAGTTTTACTGTAGACATGGATATTTGCTGCAGTTAATACGCCTGCAATGGCGATGAGCAGCAACACATTTCGATCATAAAATGCCGAACCTTCAATAAGGTGCAAACCCGATATCGTCATCGCGATAAGTCCAAAGGCAAATACGCTAATTCCTAAACGGTATAAACAGACACTTAAAATATCTAAAAAGTCTAGTGATTCCTGATACTCAGTATTGGCCATGCTTCACTCCTAAATTGTTCCCTACCCAAACCTCTTGAAGCTACCTAGGGATAGACAAACGAAATCGACCGCCAGTACGATAAATAATAAGAGAGAATAAGATAAGCAAACAGCCTACTAGCTTATTTGCCGTTAGCACTTCGCCATACCACAGCACGCTTAGAATGACGGTCCAAACTGGCTCTAATATCATGATCAAGGCAGCATTACCTGCCTGAACAAATTTTTGCCCCATGGTTTGCATTACGTAACGCAAGCTCGTCGCTAGCAAAGTGCTCAACGCGAACCACCACCAAATGGAGGAGTCAACCTCTGCCGGAAAAGACTCCATAAAGAAAGAAACCAACAAACCTAAACAACCAGCAGAAAAAAGCTGCACGCAAGTAAGCAGCAACACAGGCAATTTTTGAGAATATTTACTGTTCACATTAAAGTGAAGCGCAAGAACCAGTGCCGCCCCAAGAAACCAAAATTGACTGGCCGATTGCTTCCAACCGCCAACTAAAGAGAGACAGGCGAGACCTAATACCGCGATAGGCAAAGAAAGCCAGAAAATTCGTTGTGGTCGTTGACGAAACATAACCCACGCAACAATAGGCACAAATAGCATGGAGAGACTCATGATAAATGCGCCTTCCCCGAGCGTGTCGCTGATGGAGATGGCGTAAATCCATGTCATAACGGCACTGCCTAACAGGAGCCCGACACCACCAGCAGAAAGCACATCTTTCAAATTCGCTTTGAGCAAAGGTCGATAGCACAACGGCAGCAGACAGAGCGATGCAATAGTAAATCGCGCCCCGATAAAGCCGAAAGGTGGTAAACCCTGTATTGTTTCCTTAGAAAAGATCCAACCAAGTGCCGCGATCATCGTTGTCGCAACCAGAATAACCGTCGCTTTGCGTTCTGAGTTAAACATAAGTACTCACAAAATATGGAACACAGTATCGCAGCAAGGGAAGTTTGCTGCGCTGTTGTATCAATTTGAAAGGAGTTTCTGTCGAGCGGAAGTGAAAGCCCGATTCTCTCCTGTGTTGTTGTTAAGCAGATTGAAGTTCTGCGGTCGGATACATTAAAGGCAGGTAAAGTCTTAAGGCAAGCGTTTTCGTATACTAAATTGCCTAAGCATCTTATGCACTAAACAAACTGGCTAAAACTTGGACCGGATGTTGAACTACCTCCCCTTCAAAACGCTTAACTTGACTGCGGCAGGAATATCCCGTTGCTAACACACGCTCAGTGGGCAGGTTCTTTATATTCGGTTTCCAACTCAGCTGATAAATAGCTTCAGACGTACTTTTCTTATCCACTTCATGGCCGAATGTCCCTGCCATACCGCAACATCCCGTAGGTATCACTTGCAGCTTTAAGCCAAAGTGATGAAAAATAGACTGCCAAGATTTCTCAGTCTCCGGTATTTTGGTCTTTTCTGTACAATGCGCCATCAAATACCAAGGCTCTTCATCTGATACACTTACTGGCGGCCATTCATTAAGTGTATCCACCAACCACTCATGAGCCGTATAAACTGTAAATTCGCCTCGCTTTTCTTTTAGAACCTGACGGTATTCATCACGATAACAAAGCACTAAGGCTGCATCGATACCGATCATAGGAATTTCAAGCTCAGCAACTTGGTTGAGAAAATCCGAGGTGTTTTGTGCATTTCTGGCGAATGTCTTAAGGAAACCTTTTACATGTTGAGCTTTCCCATTGGGTTTGAAAGGCAGAACAACAGGGTGTTTCCCTAACCGCTGCAATAACTGAATAAAGTCCGCAACCAACTCGGCTTCATAAAAGCTGGTAAATGGATCTTGAACAATCAAGACGTAATTTTGCTTCACTTCTGGGGAAAGCGATTCTAGATACGAAAAGTCAAACGGGCTCACGCCAAGTGCCTGACATCGGTTTTGCAACGTGGGGATCGATAGCACTGGCGAATCAACAAAACCGATGGATGTCTCTAATACTTGCGTAACGGGCCTACTAGATGCAATTTGATTAATCAACTTAGGGGCTTTTGCCATAATCGGCAGCAGTTGCTCAATATTCGACACCAGATAGTCGCGCAGAGGTCTGCGATAACGCGAGTGATAGAGGTGTAAAAAACGTGCTCTAAAATCAGGCACATCAACTTTAACAGGACACTGACTCGCACATGCTTTGCACGCTAGACAGCCATTCATCACCTCATAAACTTCATGCGATAGGTCATCAGATGTGGGGCGAGATATCAGTTGACTCAGCTTCTGAGCCAAAAGCTTAACAGATAACGTTTGATTGAGAAGCTGTTGTTCGTTAGCGAGCAAATCGAAGCCACTGTGATTCAGGCGACGCAGCCATTCACGCATTATCCCAGCCCTCCCTTTCGGAGAGTGGCGACGATCGGCTGTTACTTTAAATGATGGACACATTGGGCTGTCAGCATCGTAATTAAAACACAGCCCATTGCCATTGCAAGACAGCACGGGCTTAAGCGACTCTCGCACTTCTACAGGGATCTGACGATCATAGTAGCCACGCTTGGTCGCTGTGACTTTTACCATTTCAGCGTCGCTATTCAGTGGCGTGCAAATCTTGCCCGGGTTCATTTTATTGTCGGGGTCAAACGCCGCTTTAATACGCCTTAATTCAGTAAAGAGCTCATCACCAAAGAAGGCAGGTCCATATTCTGAGCGATATCCTTTACCGTGCTCTCCCCACATTAAGCCATTGTATTTTGCCACCAGCGCGACCACATCATCGGACAGTTGATGCATCAACGCTTCTTGCCCAGGATCACACATATCGAGCGCCGGACGCACGTGAAGGACGCCTGCATCCACATGACCAAACATGCCATAATGCAGGTTATTGCGGTCTAGCAACGTACGAAGTTCCGCGATAAAGTCCGCCAAATTTTCAGGCGGTACACAGGTATCTTCCGCGAATGCAATCGGCTTTGCCTGACCTTTGGTCGCGCCAAGCAGCCCAACCGCTTTCTTGCGCATGCCATAAATGGCCTGGATGTCTTGGGGTTCGCGACAGACTTGATAACCGATGATACCACTGCGTCGGTGAGCCATTTCTTTATCGAGAATTGAAAGTAATCGTTCAACTTTATCTTCAATATCATCGCTGTGACTGCCTGCGAACTCGACAAAGTTAATCCCTTGCATCTCTTTGCCCCGCACATCTGAGATCGCGTGTTTTACCGAGTGCCAGACAATGTCTTCTCTTGCAAGATTGAGCACCTTTGCATCAACCGTCTCTACCGATAGCGCCTCTGCTTCGACCATCAAGGGAGCATTTCGCAATGCAGAATCAAAGCTATCGTATTTAACGTTCACTAATCGTCGCGTGGTAGGTATTCGCGTAAGATTGAGCTTGGCTTCAGTGATAAAAGCTAACGTGCCTTCAGAGCCACATAATACTCTCGTGACGTCAAACTCTTCACTCTTGTCGTTGATGGCGTTTTTTAGGTCATAACCAGTAAGAAAGCGATTCAGAGGAGGAAACTTATCCAGAATCTGTTGACGCTTGTCTCGACAAACTTCCTCCGTAATTTTTAACGCTCGCGATACTACATCACTGTTTAACCATTTGTTTTGTTGAATTGCTTCGGTATCGAGCACCGAACCATCCGCCAGTACGGCTTTGAGCGCCAACACATGATCCGAGGTTTTACCATATTGCAAAGAGCCTTGGCCTGATGCATCGGTATTAATCATTCCACCTAATGTTGCGCGGTTGCTGGTCGACAGATCTGGCGAGAAGAAATAACCATAAGGGCGAACGATGTCGTTGAGTTGATCTTTGACTATCCCTGTTTCCACTCTCACCCAGCCTTCCTGCTCGTTAATCTCTAACACTCGATTCATGTAGCGAGACAGGTCAACCACAATCCCCGAGTTCAATGATTGTCCGTTGGTGCCCGTTCCGCCTCCTCTGGGCGAAAAGGTCAGGTGCTTAAATTCATCACGTGCACTGACCTTGCCAAGTATTACCACATCATGATGGTTGGCAGGAAAGACGACCGACAACGGAAGTTGCTGGTAGACGCTGTTGTCAGTCGCCATACTCAATCGAGTGGTATAGCGAGCATCAGTATCCCCCTTGAAACCAAGCTGTTTAAGGGTGTTAAAGAACTTGATAACCACAGGATCAGAGGAAACCTGTAGCGGAAGTGCAGGAAGCATAATTTGAATCGGTGCCTTACGGTTGTCTTTTTAGGTTCGTAACATGAATGCGGAGTTAAAAGTGGTAGAGGCGCTTGGGGTTATCGACCAGAATCTTGCCAAACAGTGTCGTATCTTGCGTCCAGTGCCACAAGGTATCTAATAGCTGGCCATCATTTGGCATCTCAGCAGCAAAACATGGATGAGGCCAATCCGAGCCCCAGACGCATTGCTCTTCATTCGCTTCTAACAAAGCTTGAGCAAACGAAGAAACGTCATCATAAGGCGGAGATTGAAGCGACAAACGATACGGCGCCGACAATTTTGTCCACACTTTCCCTTCGGCCTTAAGCTTCAATAAGGTTTGAAAACCAGGATGAGAAATAAGCTTGTTTGTTGGCATATGTCCAAGATGATCAATCACTACGGGCACGGGTAAAGCCCTTAATCGCTGATATAAGTCATCAAACTGCGAAACATCAATTAAGCATTGAAGGTGCCAGTGTCGCTCTGCAAGGCGAGCCGCTAAACGTTCAACATCACGCCACTCAATACCACCTTTAAACAGTAGATTCATCCGCACCCCACAAAATCCCGCTTCTTGTAGCTCATCCAGCGTTTGCTCGGACACATCCGCATCCACGACCGCGACGCCTTTGTAGTCGTAACCTTGCTGGCGTAAATACCGTAATGTATCAAGATGCAACTGGTTGTCATTGCCATACACACTCGGCTGAACCAGCACGCCATGACGGATGCCTAATTGCTGGTGCAAATGCAGGTACGCGCCGACGCTGGCATCAGGTGGTGTGTAGGTTCGCGTTTCACAGTACGGATAACGTGAAGAAAAAACGTGGGCGTGACAATCAACCGCGCCTTCAGGAATCGCGATTGTTGGTTTATTTACAAATGGGTCAGCCGCTTCACAAAATGGAATTATGCTCATCGAAAATCATCCTGTCAGAAAGGTAGAGGTGCCATCAACGAAAGCACCTCTTAAAGACTTAACTGAAGTTCTCACTCAACCAGTTCGCGATCACGCCAGAGAACTGAATAAACTTAGGATCGTCGTCCAACATCCACTCGGTGTGACCACCTTCCGGCAGTAAGAATAGAGATTTCGGCCCAGGGTATTTCGCGTACAGCGACTTGGCTTCGGTCACTGGGTGAAGGTCGTTTTCTGCACCGTGCGCAATCAAGATTGGCGCGTCTGCAAATCGCTCGTCCAGTAGAGCTTCCGGTTTGAAATTGATGAGAGAATCCGCAAAATCCAGATCAGATGTCACTCCGTAGCCCGGCGCTTTGACCAGTTCAGTGAATACATATTCGCGGCTTACTGGATCAAGCGGGTAGATTTCAAATGGATCAATCCCCTGCTTTTCTCCACCAAGAGCAAGACGTGTACGCTCTTCTAACATAAATTGACGGAACGCTTTCCAGCCGTGCTCGCCACGTTGAGCAACCTGAACACGTACCGCATCATAAAAGCCGTTCATGGAGATAAGTCCATCAATCGCATCTTGACAAACTCGGTAAGCATCAAGAATTAATCCACCCGCCATGCCCCAGCCAGCCAGTACGACTTTGCGGCCTTCCTCGTCAGCGCGCTGTTTCACAACCGCAACCGCATTAGCGATGTCGCGTACTTGTTCATCCAGGATAACTCGCTCACGAATACCCTCAGATTCGCCAAAGCCACGGTAGTCAAATCCGAATACTGTAAAGCCCTTCGCAGTTAAGGCTCTCGCGTAACGCTCTGGGTGAATATTTTTTTGCCCAGTAAAGCCTGAGCAGACAATAACGATCGGTAAGTCTGGGTTGTTAACGTTCTCGTCAGTAAAGAAAGCGCCATCAAGGCGTAGACCATCACTAATTATTGGGGCTTTTTGTTCAATCATAATTATCTCGTCCAAATGAATGTGTATGCTCGACAAAGAAGTCCTTGTCTTAAGTCACATCATGTTCGAATTTTGATAGCAATAATTTAACAATTGCGACATTCTTATCCAGAAATACGACATAGATGAACTGCTCACTTGGTGGCCACAGAGAATGAAAACGACACACACGTATCGCATTGGTTTTTTCCTTATTCCTGATTTTTCGATGCTCTCTTTTTCGGCGGTTATCGAACCCCTTCGAATGGCTAACCGCCTCGCTGGTTGCGATTTGTATCAATGGGATATTTATGGATTCGAAGATAAAGAAGTGTCGGCCAGTAATGGCGTTTCATTCTCGCCAACACAGTCAGTCAACAACATTGCTCATTTAGACTTGCTGCTGGTTGTAGCAGGTATTGGCGCCCACGTTGCTGCTGCGAGTGGGTCGGTGAATCAGTGGTTAAAACAGGCGCTTCGTCAAGGCATCGCCGTGGGCTCGACTTCGACAGGCAGCGTGTTGTTAGCAAAAGCTGGGCTATTAAAAAACAAGACCTGTACCGTGCATTGGGAGTCCGCCAACAGCCTGGCAGAGGAGTTTCCAAACATTAACGTGACCAGTGAGTTGTACGAATTCGACCCACGCACACCAACTTGTTCGGGCGGCTTAGCCGGTTTGGATATGATGCTTCATTTAATTACAAACCAACATGGGAGTGACTTGGCGAATCAAGTGGCAGAGCAATGCATTCACCCTGCTATTCGACCCGCGCATGATAAACAGCGGATGTCGTTAATCCGTAAGCACAACATCCGCCACCCGCGCCTGCTCGACGCTGTAGAGATCATGGAAGCCAACATGGAAGAGCCGCTAAAGTGCTATGAAATTGGCGAACAAGTAGGGTTATCGGTCAGGCAGATGGAAAGGTTATTTTTGCAATACTTGCAAGACAAACCAGGCAATTACTACCTTCAATTGCGCTTAGAGCGCGCTCAACATTTGTTGTTGCAAACCATGCTGTCCATCACCCAAATCAGCACCGCTTGTGGGTTCAGCTCTACATCGTATTTTGCGCGCTGCTACAAAAAACGCTATGAAAAAACGCCGCGTGAAGAGCGACGTTTAGCTTAAGGTTGAGTAAAAGAAAAGAAATTCGATCTCATCGTGATGTGCCAGGCGACGTGTCAGACGGCTTATCAGACAAAGTGCCTTGGTAAAGCAATGATAGCCAAGCAAGTACCCGCTCTTTACTGGCTTTATCAAGTTGCAAACAGCCTTCTTCTATCGCTGACACGCGCGAAGCGGGCAGTTCTTTCTCTGCCAAAGTGCGAAACTTACCTCTCATCTCGTCTCGACTGAGCGGATTTTCAGGATTACCTCGCGCAATACAGGGAGGCGAAGTCAGTTTGTCGCAATTTTTCAACGTCACCACGACATGCGCCCAGCGTTCGGCTGGAAACTTATCATTGTAAGCAGGCTCTTCAATTAACTTCATCCGCTCCGTAATTGCCAAGCGAGCAGGATCTTTCAGTCCTTTGGTAACGGCTTCTACCGTGACCGTATTATCAATAACCGCACTCGCGACTGAAAATGGCAAACTGTACTGAGCCTGCTCGGTTGTCTCTGGGCGTTTGGTATGCAGGCACGCCGCCTGATGAAAGCTGTGAACTTCGATAAGTTCAATCTCATCAGGTTCTAGCTTATTTTCTTGTTGCAGCGCTCTCACTGCTTCAACCGCGGGTTGAGCCCAACGACAAACCGGATACGGTTTAAAGTATTGCTCTAGGATATACCAACGCTGCCCTAAATCTGCCCACAAAGCGTGAGTTTGTTGGTCCAGCAGAGTCACGGCTGGCGCGCCAGTAAAGCCCTCTTCTGCCAGTTCTGCACTGGCAAAGCCCGCCATCGCTCCCCAGCCAGAGCCGTCTTTGAGCATGGTTGGATGTTCAATACAACGCATCATTTGGCTGCGTGGACCATAAAACTCAGCAATGCCGAGCGCATGCTCTGTTTGTGCCTCCGTTAAGCCTTTTCTTCTTGCAGACACCGCAGCGACGCCCAACGCATTCCAAGCACCAGAAGTATGGTAGTCACAAGCAGTTTGATGCAGCGCTATTCCGGCGCGAGTTGCTATTTCGTAGCCAATGACGAGGGACGTTAATAACTCTTCTCCCGTAACTGCTGACTCATGAATACTGGCGAGCAGCCCCGGCAAAACAGCGACGCCGACATGACCTTTCGTCAGGACTTGGCCGTCGTGCGCGTCCATACTGTCAATCAACATGCCGCCATATAGAGTCGCCCCGCAACCACTGGCCGTGTGATCAGAAAACAGCATCGGCGTATCACCGGCAAACTGCTTCTGCGCGAGTTTGGCTACCATGTTTTGCAGCTGCGTCGCTTTACCAGCGGCGGCGACACCTAACAGATCCAAGACGCAATATTTCGCTTGTTCAATAACGTCAGCAGGAAGCTGTTCAAAGGTTAGTTCGTGAATAAATCGATGAATAGATTGCATCATCTACTGCTCCAGTTTTAGCGTTTTGCCTTCGACAATAGCGTTGTGATCAATGGTGTATTGCTGTCTCGCACGGTAGGCAGCTCGAATCTGGCTTTGTCAATATCGTCCAATGACAAGGTTGCAGTTATCAAGGTTTCACCGTCTTCTGCCTGCGCCAATAGCTCACCCGTTGCAGACAAAATACAGCTTCCTCCCCAAAACCACGCTTCGCCCTCTGGCCCGTAACGGTTGGCCATCAAAACTGGAGTTCCGTAGAGCACCGCATAAAATTTAACGTTAACTAACCAGTTGTCTTCATTGGAAAAATCTTTACTGACAATACTGCTGGCCGAATTGATCGGCGCGAGCAAGATTTCAGGCTTATCGAGTAGCGCGCAATGAACCAAAGGTGGATTCCATAAATCGGCACAAATTAAAACCGAGCCTCGCCAATTATCATCAAGAGAAACGCTGGTGGTTGCGTCACCAGAATGAAACCACTTGCCCTCTTCAAGCCCACCATAGGTTGGTAAATTGATTTTGCGATGCACAGCAACCACCGTACCACCGAGCAACCAAGCCATCGCGTTGTAGTACTCTCCCGGCGCGGCCTGTTCAACAAAGCCGACAATTACGGACATGTGCGGTGCAAGTTGCGCAAGCTCTTTAAGCCGAGCATCATCACGCTTCATGGCAACTTCACGCACAGAAGATTGGAGCTGGTATCCGGTCAAGGAGAGTTCAGGAAATAGCAATAGCTGCGACCCCAAGGCCGCAGCTTGCTTTATGTAATCCTGATGAGTATTCAGATTGGCATTCACATCGCCTAACTGGGCGTTGATTTGGGCCACACTGACTTGCAGGATAGTCATGGTATTACCCCAAGTTATGCTCAGATAGGAACTGGCTTGCGACTTCTGAGATCGAACGTCGCTCCACATCAACTTGTTGATTCAAAGTCGACATCGTATCGCCATCGATCGCCGCAGAAAGCGCGTTCATTTGCTCGGCAAGCTCTGGGTTCGCATCTAGCGTTTCTTGGCGAACCACAGGTGTGATCGCGTAATCAGGGAAAAACTGTTTGTCATCCGTTAAAACGGTAAAACCGAATGCTTTGATACGACCATCTGTTGCGAATACGAGCGCAGCATCGACTTCTTTCCCTTTCAGCGCATCATAAGTTAACCCCGTATCCATGCGTTTCACTTGGTCTCGTGAAGCTTTGAATTTGTAGGTTTTCTGTAAAGGTCGGAAGCCATCTTTTCGTGCATAGAATTCCGCATTCAAAGCAATGGTCATTGGCGGGTCTTGGCGCATTTGCTCGGCGAAGTCGGATAAGGTTGAGATGCCACGTTGCTTCGCATCGTCACTGCGCATAGCGAGCGCGTAGGTGTTGTTCGCTTTTGAAGGGTTAAGCCAAACTAGACCTTTCTTCGCATCGAGTTCCTTAACGCGTTGATACACTTGCTCTGCTGGGAGCTTGTCTTTGACTTTGTTGTAAATGATCAGTGATGTGCCCGTGTATTCCCAATAAAGATCAATCTGGCCGTTTTCTTGCGCTTTACGCAAAACCGCACTGCCCATGCCCGAACGTTTATCAACGTCGTAGCCTTTTTTGGTTAAATATTGAGACGTGATTTCCGTTAAAAGCTGTTGTTCTGTAAAGTTTTTACCACCTACGACGATTTCCGCAGATGCGTGAAAACTTGAAAGCAGTACACCAACGGCCAGCAAGCGGCGAGTAATTTGCTTCAACATGTTTGACTCCTGTCTGTGTTCAATTTTTAGGATTGTTATTGTCTAGCTCTAATAGGGTTACAGCCTTTAGGTACAGTGACATAAGAAACGGCTCCTACCACACTGTCGATAGCGATAGCCAGCATCGCTGTAGGAATAGCGCCTGCCAGCATCATGATGGGTTCATCCAGATCAATACCGGTAAAAATGAGCTCCCCTAACCCACCGCCACCAATTAAGAAGGCCAGTGGAACGGTGCCCACGTTGACAGCTAACGCCGTGCGGATACCGGCAAAAATGACGAACAGCGCATTAGGAATTTCAACCTGAAACAACATTTGTAACTCGGTCATACCAATGCCTGACGCCGCTTCTTTTAAATGAGCGGGCACTTCTTTCAGTCCAATGTAGGTGTTTCTGACAATCGGCAACAACGAGGCAATCGTCAGCCCAAATACCGCAGGCACGGTGCCAATGCCAAGAAAGCTCATTGCCAGCGCGAGAATGGCTAAAGTAGGAATCGTGGTCCCCACATTCAAAACCTGCATCGCCGATTCTGCGACTTTCTGAAAACGAGGACGGCTGAGCAATACGCCGACGGGAATCGCGATTAGGATCGCCAATCCACCAGACAGCAGCACCAGTTCAATATGCTGAACCGTCAAATAAACAATGTCTTCTTGGTAGTAAAGAAAATCATCGATCGTACCCGCGCCTTGTAAATAAATACCCAACGCAAAGACACACGCCAATAAAACGAAATAGTAGGTTTGTTTAAGCTGATTGGTCACGATGCCTCCTTAGCCTGATGCAATTGCTGCGGCTGACTAGGAGAGGTATCGCGCTGATAAGTTGCACCGAGATAATGGGTAATGCCGCGCTGTGTGACTTCGCCCACTAAGCGGCCATTCTCGTCAACACACGGCATCCAAACAATGTCGTGCGTGAACATCTTCGACGCGACTTTACGCAGATCATCCGTGGTTCGGGCGATTGTTTTCAGGCCGACATAATGTTCACCGCAGTACCCCTTCATATTGATTGCGGTAGCTTTTGGCACATAACCGATAGGTTGGTGTTGGTCATTCACTAATATCACGGCGTCGCGATATCCATACGCGTCAATTTTAGTTAGAGCGTCGGCAAGCGTATCGTTAGGTTTTACGTACGCAAAGGTTGTCTGCATGACGGACTCAGCCGTCACTAAGCGAAGACGTTTAAGTGCGCGATCATCTCCGACAAAGTTTTTCACGAAATCATCTTTCGGGTGTGCGAGCAAATCGTCAGGCGTATCGTACTGAACCAGGTGACCATCACGGAAAATCGCAATTCTATCGGCCATTTTGACCGCTTCATCAATGTCATGACTGACAAACATGATGGTCTTGTTGAGCTCTTGCTGCATTTTAAGGAACTCATCCTGGATTACTTCACGGTTGATCGGGTCAATCGCGCCAAAAGGTTCATCCATCAGCATGACGGGAGGATCTGCCGCCAGCGCTCGGGCAACACCAATTCGTTGCTGCTGTCCGCCAGACAACTCATTTGGATAACGATTAAGGAAGACACTAGGATCAAGAGCCACCATCTCCAATAGCTCTTTTGCACGCGTCATGTATCTTGCCTTATCCCACCCTAATAACTTGGGAACCACCGCGATGTTTTCGCCGATCGTCATGTTGGGAAATAAGCCAATTTGCTGAATAACATAACCGATATTGCGGCGCAGAGTGACTGTATCCATCCCTGAAGTATCTTCACCGCCAAGATAGATCTTGCCAGATGTCGCGGGAATAATTCGGTTGACCATTTTCAGCGTGGTAGTTTTGCCACAACCGGATGGGCCAAGTAACACACAAATTTCACCACTGGGAACTTCCATCTCAATGTGATCTGCGGCAGTCACCGGGCCATTAGGCGTTTCAAAAATTTTGGTTAGCTTGTCAATTTTGATCATTTGAATGTCCCTATTATTTATCCTTTATCGAGCAGCGGTTAGGCCCGGTGGCGTTAATCTTTTTTGTAGTTGAATCAATCCGTAATCCGCGATGATAGCCAGAAGGCTAACGGCGATGGCACCAACGATCAGTTGTCGAGGATCACTTTGCGAGATGCCACGACTGATAAACACGCCCAACCCTCCTGCTCCGATATACGCGGCGATCGCCATAACGCCAATATTCATTACTACTGCCGTTCTCACACCCGCCATAATCACCGGAATCGCCAACGGAATTTCCACCATTTTCAAACGCTGAAAAGGCGTCATCCCGATGCCTCGAGCTGCCTCTCGGAGTGACGGTTCTACGTTGTGAATGGCGGTATAAGTGTTGCGAATAATAGGCAGCTGAGAATAAAGCAGTACGGTAATCACGGCGGGCACGTAGCCAATCCCATGACCAATGGTCGATAAGAGAGGAATCATCAAACCAAACAGTGCGATTGAAGGAATGGTGATAATGATGGACGCTACGTAAAGCACCACTTTCGCAACGCGCTCATTTTGTGTGATAAGAATGCCGATAGGTACGCCAGTTAGGATGGCAAGCCCAACAGCCAGAGCGACCAAAGAGATGTGCTCCATGGTAAGCGTACCTAGCAGCGCTAAGTTATCTATGGTGAAATTTAGTAAGTCCAAGTAGGTCTCCCCCAACTGTGATTCGCAACCAAGTTAACAGGAGATTAAATTACGCTACTTTTTATTAACAGTGTTGTAAAATAGCGACACGTTAAGATAGAAATACGAAATATTAAGGAGGGAAATAATTAGCTTTCTCATCACCAAAAAAAGCGCTTTATTGGCGATGAGCAGCAGTAGTAAACAAGTTGATTATATCGGAACTGAAAAAAGCCATTGATAGCATGAAGAACCCACTACAATGAGCGGTTAAATTGCTCCACAGCCTCTACGACACGGCTAGCGCCATCTTGTATTTCGTTCATCACGTTCCCCGCTTTTTCTGAGAGCTCTAGCGTATCTAGTGCTTCTTTTTGGCATTTGGCGATCAGTTGGACAGCATTATCGGTTCGCTCTAAGTTTTCAGTTACCATTGTGACAATTTCATCAGTGGTCGCATTGGTTCTTGTGGCAAGCTGTCTGACCTCGTCAGCAACAACGGCAAAGCCTCTACCATGCTCACCCGCGCGAGCCGCTTCTATCGCCGCATTTAACGCTAGTAAGTTAGTTTGGTCTGCAATACCACTGATGCTATTAACCAGTTCACTAATGCGCGATGAGTGCGCTTTGAGCTCGTCAATGGCCGTATTCGCTTGCTGCATCTGGTCAGACAGTGTTTGCACCTTTTCTAGCGTCGAACCTATCACTTGCTGACCTTGCAGTGTTTGTGTTCCGGTCTCTTGAGAAACTTCATTAGCCAATTGCGCAGCCTGAGCCATTTGCTGCTCTTGCATCACCTGCTGGGTGATGTCGGTCGCGAACTTGACTACCTTGTAGAGCTCTCCTCTATCGTTACGGATAGGGTTATAGGAGGCTTCTAACCATACCTCTTCACCGTAACGGTTAACTCGCTTAAATCGGTCTGAAGCAAACTGTCCTTTTGCCAAACGTTGCCAGAACTCGCGATAAGCTTCAGAGCCAGCCTCTTCCTGATCGCAGAACATACGATGATGCTTACCTTTAATTTGATCCAGTGTATAACCCATCGTACTAAGGAAATTATCATTGGCCTTTAGTACATTACCATCTAACGTGAACTCAATAACCGCCATAGAACGGCTCAATGCATTCAGCATGTCCTCTTGCTCACGCGATGCTTTGATCGTTCGCGTAAGCTCAGAAGCAAACACAAAAAAGCTTTCGACTTCTTGATGTTTGTTCAAAACAGGCTGGATAACCGTTCGTAACCACGCTTCTTCGCCGTTGCCTTTAAGTACTTGCATCGCGCCATTCCAAAAGACTTTTTCCTGAACGGCTCTCTTCATTCGATGAAAGTGCTCTGTATTGCGCGAATTTGACGGTACCAACTCGGTAATCGGTTTCGCTAAAATATCCGCATCAGCGAAAAAGAGTTGTTGCTGAAGTTTTGTATTTACAGAGGTAATGCAGCCTTTCTTATCCAGCGTTAAGCGAAGCATTTCTTCATCTAAACTGTGTTGGATTTGCTGCAAGCGTTGCAGATCCTGCTTTAATCGTTGGTTTTCTTGCTGAAGCGACTTATTAAAAAACATGACTTTCTCTCATTTGACTAATCTTCGAACTAGTCAACGGTTTATTATTTATATGCCCAATAGCCTGCAAAGATCCGATTTCGTTTGATCGTTCTTCAAACGCAATTCCTGTCTCCGAGCTGAGACACCTACATGACATAAGGCTATTTTTCTTTGGTATGACTTAAGCGCAGTATACTGAAATTTCTTCACCACCCAAGTTGTTTATATATTTATCAATATTAAGGCAATTGGCAGCTATTAAAGATCCGTATTAATGCGGATAGTTGTATGGAGAAAGGATGTATTTGGATCAAAAAAAGCCCTTTCCATAAAGGAAAGGGCTTTGACTTAGTTCCCAAAATTTTTGCCGTTTTACAGCAGTTCCACCGACTGTTGAGCGATTACCCACTCTTCATTGGTAGGAATAACTAGTGCTTTCGCACCGAGCAACTCAGATGTTGCAATAACACCTGCGTTGCCAAATCTTGCATCTTCGTTGCCTTTCTCATCTTCAACAAAACCTAGCAGTTTTAGGTTTTTCAAGATTTCACGACGAATTGGTAGTGAGTTTTCACCAATACCACCAGTGAAGATGATGCCGTCTAATGAATCCAGAGCAGCTAGATAAGAAGTAATGTATTTCGCAACACGGTAAGTGAAGATTTCAAATGCCAACTTCGCGCGTGTGTTACCCGCTTCCATGGCTTCTAGTACACCACGTGCGTCACTTGTTACACCGGATACACCTAAGAAGCCTGACTTCTTGTTCATCATCTCGAACACTTCGTCTTTTTCCCAACCTTTACGGAAAAGGAACTCGATAACACTTGGGTCGAGGTCACCACAACGAGTACCCATCATTAGGCCAGCTAACGGCGTCAAACCCATACTTGTATCAACACATTCGCCATTTTTAACCGCACTCACTGATGCACCGTTACCTAAGTGCACGGTGATAAAGCTGCTTTCTTCAACCGGTTTATCTAGCATTTTCGCTGCTTCACGGCTTACGTAGTAGTGGCTTGTGCCGTGAGCACCGTAACGACGCACTTTATGCTCTTCGTAAAGCTCGTAAGGAAGCGCGTACATAAACGCTTTTGCAGGCATTGTTTGGTGGAAAGCAGTATCAAACACAGCGAATTGAGGCAGTGAAGGGAATGCTGCCATTGCTGCTCGCATGCCTTCTGCATTCGCTTTGTTATGAAGTGGCGCTAGCTCAGCAAGACGCTCAACTTCTTGAATAACTTTTTCATCGACTTTTACTGTGCCTTTAAAGGTTTCGCCACCAGCAACAATGCGGTGGCCTACAGCTACAAATTTTGAGCTCAAACCCAAAGTCTCGAGTAGTTTTACCACTCGCCCAACAGCGTACTGATGATGGTTACCGCCAGCAGGAATTGCTTCAACGGTTTTTTCTCCCTGATATTTCCAACTGATTTCAGCTTCAGGTAGGCCAAAACACTCACCAATACCTGATACCAAAGCTTCACCGGTTTCAGAATCAATAACAGCAAATTTTAATGAAGAGCTACCAGAGTTGATCACCAGTACAAACGAATTAGACATGAAATAGTTATCCTGTTGTAGAGCAGAGGTTGTAATAGCGCTTGTGCGCTGCGTACTTCTTGTTTGCCCCTCTATTATTCAATAATTTTTTAATCTTTCAACAATCTTTTAGTAAAAGCGATTTGATTGAACAAATTTTGTTGATCTGTAGCAAGTTTTGATTTTATTTGAAGACTAAAAAATATGACTTGTTAAACATAATTTATGAATAGGTCAATTTGTACAAATTTAGAGATATGAGCTACGTTGTTTATTGGGTGAACAAAAATAATAAACCAATCAATAAATCGGGGTAATAATGTGCCCACTATTGCATTTTTATTAGTGATCTTAGGTTTGATTTTGCTCTGCTGGGGATGGCAGATGACAAAAAACATCTGCTCGAGAACTGATGTACCCGGGTGGACTTTCCTATTGTTGTTAATCAGCTGTTTCATTTTTGCGTATGCCGCTTTTTTACACGCTATAATGCAAAAACCTATCGCTTCCCTCTTGGAAACCGGAGTTTCTCTCATTTTATTCGGTGGCAGCATTTTTGTGGTGCTGGTTATCAAATGGAGCAACGACTCCATACTGGAACTTCATACCGTTGCTGAAAAAGAGAAGCGTAATGCCGTTCACGACGCACTTACTGGACTCCCTAACCGTAAATACTGCTTTGAGTTAATCGAAGATAGAATACAGTCTGGAGACCCTTTCTCAGTGATCCTTTTCGATGTCGTTAACTTTAAACAAGTCAACGATGCTATGGGACACTTTTGTGGAGACCAACTACTGATTCAAATTGGGCAACGTCTCCAAGAGAAACTTAAAGGCAGTGACAAAATTTTCCGCGTTGGTGGCGATGAATTTGTCATCCTCACCTCGTCAGCATGCGAGGAAACAGGCAAAAGTCTCATCGAAGAGTTAGATTCGGCACTGTCTAATCGCTTCCATTTAGATGAGTTTCAAGTCTCTTCCCGCGTTGTTTTCGGTGTCAGTACCTACCCTTATGACGCTCTGTCCAATGATCTATTGATAAAGCACGCAGACATTGCCATGTATCACGCCAAACGAAATGGCAATCTCTTTGCATTTTATAATGAGGACATGAACGTCGGGGCCAAGTACCAGCTCGAAATCTCTTCTCGTATTCAATGTGCGCTGGAAAAAGAGGAGTTCCAGCTATACTACCAACCGTTGATTGATGCACATACTAACTTAGCTGTCGGCTTTGAAGCCGTGATCCGTTGGCATGATGAAAATGGTAAAACGATTTCGCCTAACGACTTCATCCCCATCGCGGAGCGAAGTAATCAAGTGCACAACATCACCATGTGGGTCCTCAACCAAGTTGAAAAAGATCTCCAGACCTTTATAGAAAAAGACATCAAGCTTCCTGTCCACGTTAACTTATCTGCAAAAGATCTCTCGTCTAATTTATTGTTCAACCGCTTGGAAACACTGCTCAAAGTAAACCCTCAATTTGCTGACCTTATAAGCTTAGAGATTACTGAAACGATGGCGATTGATAGAGTTGTTGAGCTCAACCCCCTAATTCACCAAATCAAAGGATTGGGTATTAAGATCAGCTTGGACGACTTTGGCACCGGGTATTCATCTCTGTCGCTTTTGAGAGATCTCCCAGTTGATCAAATTAAAATCGACCGATCATTTCTTTGTACCGCAAGCCGGACAGAGGGCACCCGCTCTATCGTTGAGAACACAATAGCGTTAGCGCATGGTCTAGGGTATTCAGTCGTCGCAGAAGGCGTTCAAGACATGGATACACTGCATTTTTTACGCAGTCGTGGCTGCGACATCATTCAGGGCTACTTGTTCTGCCCAGCCCTACCCTTAAACGAAGTAATAACCTGGGTAAATGAGCACGATGAAAAACAAAGCCGTATTCGACGCGCATAAAAAAGCCGAGCATTTCGCTCGGCTTTCAATTCTTGCGGCAATTTAATCAATTGCTCTAATCACTGATTCGTGATTATGCTTCTTGAGTGCGACGACCACGGCCGTGGCCACGCTCACCACGGTGGTTACCACGGTGATCACCACCACGGTTACGATCGAAGCGACGTTCGCCACCTTCACGGTTACCATCGCGGTTGCCGTCACGGTTACCACGGAAGCCACCTTCGCGACGACCGCCTTCACGACGATCACCACCACGGTTGCCGCCTTCGCGGTTGCCACGGTAACCGCCGCCATCACGACGACCGCCATCGCGACGACCACCGTCACGGCGACCACCACGAGACTCTCGGAAGTCATCGAAGTCACATACTACAGCACCAACATCTTGTTGACGGATGCGTAGTTTGCTTAGCTTGCCCGCAGCTTCAGAAGTCATTGCTTTTGGTAGCTGAACGAATGTGTGGCCTTGTGCTAGCTTGATCGCACCGATAGAGCCTTTACCTAGACCTAGTTCGTTCGCTAGAGCACCAACGATGTCTTTAACTTGAACACCTTGCTCGCGACCAACTTGAAGCTGGTAAGTATCCCAATCTTGGTTGTTGAAGTTACGACCGCCGTCACGACCACCTTCACGGCGCTCTTTACGACGTTGCTTATCACGCTCAATCGCTTCAACCATTGGGTCTTCGCCAATGTAGAACAGAGGACGTTTACCTTGCTGGCGCTTAAGAAGCATAGCAGCAAGCGTTGCTGGGTCGATTTCTAGAGAAGTTTGTAGTTTCTCTACTAGCTCAGCAAATTTGTCTAGAGCTTTGTGCTCTTTCTCTGCTTCAAGTTCAGCGCCTAGCTTTGCTAGACGAGCTTCAGCAACTTGGTCACGTAGAGGAAGTTGAATCTCTTCCATAGATGACTTAGTTACGCGCTCGATAGTGCGAAGCATACGGATTTGGTTAGTGCGAACAAGAAGGATCGCTTTACCTTTACGTCCAGCACGGCCAGTACGACCGATACGGTGGATGTAAGACTCAACATCGAATGGGATGTCGTAGTTGAATACGTGCGTAATACGTGGAACATCAAGACCACGTGCCACAACGTCAGTTGCAACTAGGATGTCGATAACACCTTGTTTGATGTGATCAACAGTACGCTCACGTAGAGACTGAGGAATGTCACCGTGCAGAGCAGCCGCTTTAAAGCCACGTGCAGATAGCCAATCAGCTAGACGCTCAGTGTCTTGACGAGTACGTACGAAGACGATTGACGCATCAGTTTCTTCTGTTTCAAGAAGACGAGACATCGCTTCATCTTTCTCTACACCCTTCACTACCCAGAACTGCTGTTGAACTTTGTCTACAGTGTGGTTCTTACCAGCAACGTCAACCATTACAGGCTCACGTAGGAAACGCTCAACGATTTTCTTAAGCATCGGAGGCATTGTTGCAGAGAATAGAACGCGTTGAGCAGACTCTGGTGCATGTTCCATGATCGCAGTAACGTCATCAACGAAACCCATGTTTAGCATTTCGTCAGCTTCGTCTAGTACAAACGTGTTTACTTCATCTAGGTGTAGACGTTCACGGTTGATAAGGTCTTGTACACGACCTGGAGTACCAACAATAACTTGTGCACCGCTCTTAAGAGCACGCATCTGATCTACGATAGAAGCACCACCGTAAATCTCTAAAACTTTAAGACCCTTGATGTTCTTACCAAGGTTTTTCATTTCAGCCGCAACCTGAATCGCTAACTCACGCGTTGGCGCAAGAACGATAGCTTGTGGTTTACGTTGGTTGAGATCGATCTTATTTAGAAGAGGCAGAGAGAACGCTGCCGTTTTACCTGTACCTGTTTGAGCTTTACCCAGCGCGTCAGCACCTTCCAACAGGTGTGGGATTGCCGCAGCCTGAATTGGAGTTGGTGACACGAAACCCATTCCGTCTAGAGCAGAAAGGATAGAATCATTCAGAGATAAATCGCTGAATTGAATAACAGAATCTTGCATTGGGATCCTACTTAATTAAACAAAAAAACAGTCCCATATGCTCTTCCAATTCGATACTGATTCATCCAGTTACTGATTCCATTCAGACAGGAACACAGCACAGTACACAACCGCGATAAGCCATTAGGGACGACTAAGGGAGGCGGATTATTCCTTAAAAGCATAAAAAAAGCCAGAAAAAATTGAATTACATCACAATTTATTCTCAATAATGGCATTTTTAGCATATTTTTCCACCAGCCCCACCATTCCCCGTAGATTTGCGCAGCTCGCAGATGAGTTTTTCATCAATATTTAAGCCGATTTCCTGCAATTCGATCAGCAAAATTCACGGCGAAATTGCGCTCCACAGGTAGTAATAATAGCTCGCAATGATTATAGTGTGCCCAACTCCATAGGTAATTTAAGAAAAGATGTTTCAAGATAACCCACTACTCGCTCAGCTTAAGCAGCAAATCCAAGAAAACCTGCCGAAAAAAGAAGGCTCAATAAAAGCCACAGATAAAGGCTTTGGCTTTTTGGAAGTGGACAGCAAGACTAGCTTCTTCATCCCACCTGCGTACATGAAAAAGTGCATGCACGGTGACAAAGTCGTCGCCATTATCCGCACAGAAAATGAACGCGAAGTTGCAGAGCCACAAGAGCTGTTAGAACAAGCCGTGACTCGCTTTATTGGTCGAGTCAAAATGTTCAAAGGCAAGCTAAACGTAGCACCTGATCACCCGCAGCTTAAAAAGCTTTCTCTTAAAGCGAAACTAAAGAAAGGTCTAAAACCTGACGAGTTCGCTGAGGGAGATTGGGTTGTCGCACATCTTATTCGCCACCCTCTAAAAGGCGATAACTCTTTCTTCGTAGAAATTTCTGAAAAAATCACAGATGCGAACGACAAAATTGCACCTTGGTGGGTAACGCTTGCTCAAAACGATCTACCAAACTCTGAGCCAGCAGGCATCGAGAACTGGGAACTGAAAGACGACGCCGATCTAGAACGCGTAGACATGACACACGTTCCTTTCGTGACTATCGACGGTGAATCAACCAAAGATATGGACGATGCGCTGTACGCGAAGAAAACCGAATCTGGCGATTTCGAACTGACTATCGCTATCGCAGATCCAACCGCCTACATCACACCAGAAGATGAAATGGATAAAGTAGCACGTGAGCGTGGCTATACTATTTATCTTCCGGGCCGCAATATTCCAATGCTGCCTCGCGATCTAGCAGACAACCTATGCTCTCTGATTGAAGGCGAAATCCGCCCTGCTATTTGCTGTACCGTAACAGTAAATAAAGACGGCGTAATTGGCGACGATATCAAGTTCTTTGCAGCAAACATCAAGTCACACGCACGCCTAGCATACGATCATGTGTCTGATTGGCTAGAAAACGGCAGCTCAGAAGCATGGCAACCATCTGAAGAGATCGCGACGATCGTTCGTGACCTTTACGACTTTTCTCTTGCTCGCGCAGAATGGCGTGAGAAAAACGCAGTGGTCTTCCCAGACCGCCCTGACTACCGTTTTGAGCTGAGTGAAGACAACGATGTGGTTGCTATCCATGCAGATATGCGCCGCAGTGCAAATCGCTTGGTTGAAGAGTCAATGATTACCGCAAACATCTGTGCTGGTCGTACACTGCGCGATAAATTTGAAACAGGTGTTTTCAATACTCACGCTGGCATTAAGACTGAGAAGATTGAAGAAGTTGTTCAACTTGTCAACCCAGAAGGTGAACTGGAATTCACAGCGGAGTCAATTACCACTCTAGAAGGCTTTGCTGCATTGCGTCGCTGGTTGGCTGCGCAAGAAACCTCTTACCTTGATAATCGTATTCGTAAGTTCCAAGCCTACAGTGAAGTAGGTAATCAGCCTCTTCCTCATTACGCTATGGGGCTGGATATCTATGCGACTTGGACATCACCAATTCGTAAGTACGGCGATATGATCAACCATCGCATGTTGAAGGCCGTCATCCTAGGCAAAGAGCCAGTGCAAAAACCTGATGATCAAGTCGGTGAAGAACTAGCTCTGCACCGTAAACATCATAAAATTGCTGAGCGAAATGTCTCAGATTGGTTATATGCACGTACGCTTGCTGATGAGCCGAACAAGAAAACTTGTTTCACCGGTGAGATTTTCGATATTAATCGTGCAGGTGCACGTGTCCGACTTCTCGAAAATGGCGCAGCAGCCTTTATTCCTGGTGCACTAATTCTTGATAATAAAGAAAGAATTGAGTGCAATGGCGACAACGGTACCATCTCTATCGATAAAGAGGTCGTATACAAACTTGGTGATACATTGGAAATTGTCCTTACGGACGTAAACCAAGAGAACCGTAGTTTAGTTGCAAAGCCAACCAAGGTATTTGCTGAACAACCAGCAGCACAAGCAGAACAGACTGTAAGTGAATAATACCGAATGAAGTTAAAAGGCGCTCTATTGAGCGCCTTTTTTATTTGTTATGTAAAAATGATAAGAACGAATATGCCGAACATTGAGATCATTCGCTTTAATCACTTCACTGCGCGCAAAAGTGAGCGTTACACCGCAACACATAATGGCTTATATGTTGTTGAAGAAGGTGCCCTATTAGTTCATCAACCAAATGGTGAACAGTTTGAACTTAAAGCAGGAGATTTTACTCTCTACAACTCCGCTGATTTGAGCAGCGCAGAAGCCATCCCTAGTGAAAAAGGCTTTAAAGCACTGGCTCTAGTCTTCAACCCAAATCTATTCTGTGACTTTAAAAAAGCGCACCCAATGCTACGCTCCAAGACGGAAAAAAGGCGCTTCTATCCTTTTTCAGCGCAAGCCAGCAGCGAAGTAGCACAACTAAAAGACACATTGGTCAACTTAGCGAGTCGCAATGCTCCAGACTACACACAAGGTCATATCGCAATGGCACTGCTGTCGTTAATGGTGGAGGTAGAGCCAAATATCCTATCAATCATAGATGATGCAAGCAGCCTAAGCGACTCTCAAAAGGCCATCAAGTATATTGAGAACAATATCGAGAAAGATATCACTCTGGAAGGCTTAGCGGCTCATATGAGCATGTCTATCGCGACCTTAAAACGCCGCCTCGCCGCAGAGGATCTTTCATTTTCACAGATATTAAAAGTGAAGCGGATCAACTTCGCCGCAACCCAGCTGCGCATGTCAGAAAAATCTATAACAGAAATAGCGTTTGAATCCGGGTTTAAAAGTGCAGCGCATTTCAGTACCGCATTTAAATCGGTTTACAACATGACGCCGAAAGACTTTAGAAACCAAGTCGTTAAGTCCAAAGCATAAATCATGGTGACATTGACAGCTGTTAGAGTTGGAGCGTTCCCTATTCCCAAAAACACGCTTGAGGATCGCTTTCCAACTCGGTGAGTAGGTCTTCGAGCGTTTGACTGTATGGAAGTGGCTTATAAGGTATCCACCTTAATAATTCGTTGCGGTACGTTGGGACGTAGAAATACCAAAGCTGATTGCCCTCATCAAACACGATCTTCGCGACGGGAGAGGTATATTCGCAGTGCTGTGAATCAAGAAGAAAATGCGCTCTATGAAGCTCGACACCATTCTCCACTGGCTCATATAGGCACTTACCCTGCTCGACAGGCAGGTTAGCATTACGCGCAGAGCAGAGCGATTGAACTGATTTGTATAAACGACTTGTCGCCATTTGGGACACTGACATCAACGTTCTCCCGATGGATGATAGTTAGAGCTGTCGATCCTAGTATATAACCTTTACACCACCATCGATGGTGATTATCTGCCTACCTCAAACAAAAGGTGGCTATATTCTCATTTACTCAGATTACCATCTCACTTTGCTTGGAAACGCTACCTACATCACCTCTTGGTTAGAAAGAATTCCCTTGTTTAGACCTGACAGTTCACAAAAGTGTAACCTGAACGCAATATCATAAACGCTGCTTTATACCGTATATGGAGTTTAATATGTTACGTTTTACTGTGGCGACGTTATTGGCCATAGCAGTCTCCCTCCCCGCCATTGCAAAAGAAATTAATATCTCTGGGTCAACCTCGGTTGCTCGCGTAATGGATGTACTTGCAGAGGAATACAACAAAACACACCCGGACGATTACATTGCAGTTCAAGGTATTGGTTCTAGTGCGGGTATTACAATGGTTAATAAAGGCGTAGCCGAGATTGGGATGAGCTCTCGCTATCTGACAGAAAGCGAAAAAGGTGAAGATCTCAACGTATATCCTATCGCTTATGATGGCCTAGCTGTTGTTGTAAACCGTACAAACTCTGTAAAAAACCTTTCTCAACAACAACTGTTTGATATCTACAAAGGTAAAATCAAGAATTGGAAAGAGGTTGGTGGTGCAGATCAACCTATCGCTGTTGTCACTAGAGAGGCGTCTTCAGGCTCACGCTACAGTTTTGAAAGTCTGCTAGGACTAACCAAAATCGTAAATGATCGCCTCGTATCAGATATCAGCCCGAACAACTTGGTTGTAAATAGCAACAGCATGGTAAAAACCATCGTGAACCATAATACTCGTGCAATTGGGTTTATTTCTGTGGGATCAGTAGATCGCTCAATAAAAGCGATTCAATTAGATGGTATTGACCCAACTTCGGCAAACATTAGCAATCACAAGTATAAATTGGCGCGGCCATTCCTAGTACTCTACAAAGTCAATAAGATTAGCGAACCAGGTAAAGGGTTCGTCACCTTCCTTCGCTCAGAACAAGGACAAAAAGCGATTGCTGATTACGGTTACACTCCAGTAAAAAGCTTTAATCAATAAAACCAAAAAGAGAGCATATTAATGCTCTCTTTTTATATGTTTTCTATCTGGCTCTGGAATTAGAAATGCAGTTGAATAACAGAAACGACAACAGCACCAGGTCGACGAATACCTTCGATTTCCACTTTAATTTCACGCTCAATCTCCAAACCTTTTTTGATCGGCGTTACTTTTGTTAACGTGCTGACAGCACGAACGTTGTTTCCTGCTTTAACAGGGTAAGGGAAACGAACTTGGTTTAAGCCTAAGTTAACGACCATTTTGGCTGTTGGGAACATTGGCTTATCAGGGTCCACTGAGTCAGTCAATTTAGGCAACAATGCTAATGTTAAAAAGCCATGAGCGATGGTTGTCTTAAATGGAGATTCAACTGACGCACGTTCTGGATCTGTGTGAATCCACTGCATGTCTTCCGTTACCGCACCAAATTGATTGATACGTTCTTGAGATACATGCACCCAGTCACCAGTGTGAATCACTTCACCAATTTTTTCACTTAACTCGTCATACAGCTTTTGAGCCTCAGGTGCCATTACGATTGGTGCAGGTTGAGGCGCAACCTCTTCGTTAACAGCTGGCTGTTGGTGATCACGAACTTTCGAGAAAAGAAAGCTATTCTGAGCTTTTCCCAAAAAGTCACTCCAATAATCGCGTAACGTTGGAGACATCCAATTCATAAACTCGGATTGATGAGCAGAAATCGCATCAACTTTGTCTTTAAATAGATTTGTGACCTTCATAAACACCCTTAAAAAATTTAAGCACAACTGGCTATACCAGTTAATTTTGAATTAGTTCACAAAGTCTTGCAAATACTTTCGGGCGAACACATGTACCCTAAAAGCAAGTTATTTCTTAAATATCATAAAGATAGCAATAAAACACCATTTTATTGACTTGCGCCAATATAAAGTAAAAACTCTATAAATTGCTACTATTTGTCTCTTTTTTACCCCATTTTCAAACTGTTTAAATTTCACCAGCGGCTATAAAACGAGCAAACAGTACTTCTATTATAATTCAGCACTTTACAAGTCGGACTATGCTCCCTATTATACGTTCCGCAACGGAGAGATGGCTGAGTGGTTGAAAGCACCGGTCTTGAAAACCGGCATACGTTAATAGCGTATCTAGGGTTCAAATCCCTATCTCTCCGCCACTTATTAGAGAGCTCGCATTTATTGCGAGCTTTCGTCGTTTTAGTGCTTGTAAAATGACGGAGGTTCGAACCCCTAGTCGTATACGGCCCCAGAACTTCACCACATTCCAATAAAGAGCCCGCTAAAAATTAGCGGGCTCTTTATTTCTATTTTCTAGTGTTTAAGCAAACTTCTTAATCATTTCAGACAGGTCATTGGTGCAATTTTGCACTTTGGTGTTCATATGATTCGTTTCAGTCATCAGTTCATACGATTCACTGTACTTTAAGTTAAGCGACTGGATGTTTTCGTTAATCTCATCCGTTACGTAAACCTGTTCTTCTATCGCTACCGCAATTTGTTGATTTCGCTCGACTACATCCTGAACGAGAGATTGCAGCTGTTGGATGCTCTCTAAAGCCGTGCCTAATAATGTTACCGTTCCGGTCGACATTTCATTGCCTTTCTCTAGCGCAGAAACCGCTGATTTACTGCCCTTTTGAATCCCTTCAATGGCCGCTTTAATTTCTGTTGTCGATTCCTGTGTTCTTTTAGCAAGGGTTCTCACTTCATCCGCAACGACTGCAAACCCTCTCCCTTGTTCGCCTGCCCTCGCCGCTTCAATTGCTGCATTCAACGCTAATAAGTTGGTTTGTTCAGCAATATCATTGATCACTTCAACAACGGTTCCTATTTGCTCGGTTTGTTGGTTCAAACGCATGACCACTTTAGAGATTTCGCCGAGCTCATCCACCAGCTCTAGTACCGAGTGGTTAACATTATCGATAACGCTACGGCTATCTGTCATCGTGTTCTGCGCTTCTAGCGTAGCATCAGCAGTCGCTTGAGCATTATTTGATATCTCAGATGATGAGGCTTGCATCTCGTTGACCGCTGTAGCGACCGAGTCGATCTCTACTTTCTGTGCACTCAAGTTTTCCGTCACTTGCTGGCTATTAGTCGCAGCACTGCTGGCATTTGCACGCGTTTCTTCGCAAGAGTCTTTTACAGACACCCCGACTCGCCCTAATAGCGCATCTGCAAATTGCTTACGCATCTTCATACCCAGCTCAATTTCAGCCAGATCGTTAATTTTTCCGCAATAAATATACTCCATTAGTGGATTGTTGAAGTCTTGCCTAGCCTGTCTAGCAAGCTTTTCAACTGGCCTTGTTAATACATAAATTGAGAAAACGGAAAGTAATGCAGCGATGCCAAAGGCCACCGCTGGTGATTGATTCATTTGTAGAGTTAGCAAGCCAAGAAGGTTGGAAATGAAAAGAAAGAAGGCTGATCTCATCCACAAACGCGTACGGGGAAGATACATTTGCAATGGTTTACCGTTATTCCGAAGTTTTGAATACGCTTTTTCCGCTCGTTGAACGTGTATACGCTCAGGTTTAAATCGAACCGATTGGTACTCAACAACTTCACCATTGGATTTGATAGGAGAAGCAAACGCATCAACCCAATAATACCCTCCGTTTTTACGTCGGTTTTTCACCATTCCCATCCAGTGTTTTCCGGCTTTTAGGTGCGTCCATAAATCTTTAAAAGCCTGTTTCGGCATGTCTGGGTGGCGTACAACATTGTGAGGCTTACCGATAAGTTCACCATCATCAAACCCCGCGACTTCATTAAAGTTTTCACTGGCATATTTGATATAGCTGGACGTATCGGTGATAGAAACTAGGCTGTAACTCGAAGGGTAATCATATTCCGTTTCACTCATAAACATGTGTCCTTACATTGATTAATTAAATAAACGGCAAGTATGAGTGTAGCAGCATAACATTTATGCGCATAATGATAAGCTCATTGTAAAATTCAATAAAATTACTGATAGGTCAATTTATTACCTGCAAACATAGTGGCGGTTTCACTCTCAAATAGCACTACCCTTGAGTGCTCACAAGATGCTGCATTGATTAAAATTAATACACAAAAGCGCTTCCTTACTGAGTTCGTAAATTGTTATAAATACACGATTACAACGAAAACAAGGAAGACAAACATATGACTATTCGTTTTAGTCAGCTTGCCGCTCAAGGGAACACGGCTCACCTATTTATTGACGATTGGAAAATAGACACTCAGCAATCTTGGGGAATATTCAGCGCGGATGGGGATATTGGTTCTCTACTTGGAGACCTTATTTGTGGTGAACTTTCACCAATAAGCGGAAAACTTGAGCTTGATGGGCTGTCCGTTGCTCAAGTGTCGTTATCAGAGCAACAGCGATTACTGGAAAGAGAATTAGAAAAGGACGATACAGACTTTCTTGATCGTATCGATCAAGGCAGTACCGTTTACTCACTCATTCAGGAGCGCAGCCAAGACTCTAATTTAATAGATCAGCTGATTACCGACCTCGACCTAACTCACCTTAAACACAGTGGCTTTCGTGTTCTCTCTACAGGGGAAACAAGACGAGTGATGCTAGCTCGCGCTTTAGCAACACAGCCTGATTTGTTACTGCTAGATAACCCATTTACTGGTTTAGATATTGCCCATCGAGCAGCTCTCGCTCACTATTTACACTCGATTTCTCAAACCGTACAGCTGCTGGTCACGTTTTCTCGCGAGTCTGATATACCTGAGTGGATTGATCGCGTTGCGCTTTTCAGTGCGGGAAAGCTGGACAGTACGATGGATAAATCCAGTTGGGATAATCATCCAATCATTGAACAAATTAAATCTCAGTCCGAGCAACAGAGTGAAGAAATGATGAACTTGATACGTCAGCATCAGCACTCGACACACTTCGACAATCCAATATTTGAACTAACAAATGGGTCTGTTGAATACACTGATAACAAGATCTTTACTGACTTAAACTGGCGAATAGACAAAGGTCAGCATTGGCAGGTCAAAGGCCCAAATGGCTGTGGGAAGAGCACCTTGCTTGGGTTAATCTTTGGTGATCATCCTCAGTGCTACAGCAATGACATTGATATCTTTGGTAAAAAGCGAGGGTCTGGCGAGACAATCTGGGAAATTAAGCAGCACATAGGTATGGTATCTTCAGCGTTACACCTTCAATACCGCGTTAACTGCAGTGCGCTAGACGTGATTTTGTCCGGTTTTTACGACTCCATAGGGTTGTATAACCAACCCACTCGTAAAGAAGTGGACATCGCAAACGAATGGCTCGACATCCTACATATGAGCCAATACCGAAAAACCTCATTCAAGCAATTAGAGTATGGTCAACAGCGCCTGTTGTTGATTGCAAGAGCCATCGTTAAACAGCCTACATTACTGATTTTGGACGAGCCATATCAAGGGTTAGATTTTCTTGGTAGGCGTTTAGTTAAGAATACACTTGAGCTCATCGCCCGAGAGAATTTAAGCCAGATATTGTATGTATCTCATTACCAAGAAGACCGCTTGGATAGCATCAAGAATGAGTTAGAGTTTGTTTTTGATGACAATGACCAATGTTATCGGGCTAACGTTTACCAATCATAATGACTTCGCTGAGCAAGTTGATCATAAGGTAAAGGCTTGGAGTAAAAATATCCTTGATGATATCGCACTCCCATTTTTTTCAAATGGTCGGCTTGCACCGTTGTTTCTACACCTTCAGCGATGAGTTGTACTTTCAGCTCTTCCGCAAAGTGAACAATAGCTTTTAAAACAGAAGCACTAAGGCTAGGTATACCAATAGTTTCGACAAAACATTTATCGATTTTTAGGTAATCAATACGCATGTGCTGCAGAAACGCCAGCGAGGTTTGACCGGTACCAAAATCGTCGATTAACACATCAATGCCATGTACTCGCAGCGCTGCGATGCACTTTCTGGCTTCAGCATCAATGAGTTGACGTTCTGTTATCTCTATGCCTAATGAGACGTTATTTCGACTTAACTTCCTATCAATGAGTTGAATCTTTCTAATCGCGTTTGGCCCAACTAAGTAACCGGGCGGCACATTAATACCAAGGTGAACAGACTGATTAAAGCCTAATTTACTAAAGTCTTCTGCCGCTTTATCGAGAACGTAATCCGTGAGCAAAAAGACCAATCCACTTTGCTCCGCCGCTGGCACAAACTCATCAGGAGAAATGAACCCTTTATTCTGATGTTCCCATCGCACTAGGGCTTCAAAACCAAATAGTTGACCAGTATCGACGTTAATCTGGGGCTGGTAATACAGAGTCAACTCGCCTTTCTTTATGGCTTTCTTTAAATCCAGGACCAAGCTTCGATGAGGATCGATAAATTTATTTAACGCATATAAGCAAAGATAGATAACAAAAATGATTGGAATTGAATACAAAAAATAGGAAAGTGTTCTCTGTTTGACGAACAGATCGCTAGCTTCACTCAAAGCTTCATACTCAAACATTTGCGACGATTTGATGCCAATAGGATTACTTCCCGTTCTCAACGCTTCTTCAGGTGCAACTTGGTCATGGATAAATAAGGCAGAGCGTTTTAAACGTAAATCGTTATTAAATCCTATCTTCGCATTAAAGTAGTCATGATCAATAATCGTCACCGCTTGATAACCTTGCTCTCCTTCGGTCACGACGAGCAAAAATTGGTCATATACGCTATCCACGTTTCCCAGTGCTAACGCTTGTCCCTCAGGAAATGTAATGTGCTCGGCTAACGGCTTAGAAATTACGCCCAGTTTAGAAGAACACGTAATGATCCCATCTTTTACAATCAGCATTTCTTCGATATCTCGTTCAAACATCAAGTTTTGCTGAAGCTCTTCACATCGTCTAGGATGCAACAAAGCCGTGCGGTTTTCGGTCTCTATTTGGAATAAAATTTCGTCTGCGATTTGAACGTTTTTTTCTAATAGATGGTTGAGGTTGTTTTGCACGCTTTCACGAGCTAAATACAAGACTTCGCCAACAATCAAAGGAATGGGCAACAAAAAAATGATGGCTTTTTTAAAAAGCGCCTTATTCAGCATATAAAAGTAACCTTTTATAAAACCGATTTACTGAGATGGTATCTGGATTCTGATACCCACTAGCAACTCTCGTTTATAATATTATTTATTTAGATTAACTCAGTATGCGAAACACTTAGTAATACCGCAAACTAAACAATACCTTAATCCCTCTTGTTCCAATTTAGCATCAAACGACTCAAACATGAGACGTCAATACGACATCATTTTTGAGCCCATCGGTACCAAGGTAAGCCCTCAGCCATCAAATTCTCACCCTGCGAGAATTACCCATTAAAATTATTTTTCTTTTCTCAGTGATTAAGAATTATATTTGTCGTAATTCATATAACACGTTACAACACTCTCATGACGACAAACAAAGCTAATGCGAATCAGGTAAACGAAAAAGCACTGCAGTTGTTAATGCAAGTTGCAGTTAGTCCATTCCCAGTCTCTGCGAAAACGCTAAGCGAGCAATTGAACGTTCCTTTGAGCAGTCTCTACCGACACTTGAAGCTGCTCAAAGAGTGGAACTTGATTGAAGAAAGCGTACACGACAAGACATTTGTCGTTGGCCCGGCAGCATTGCTGCTCATGCATAGCTATGAGACCGCACAGCATGGTTTAGATATGGTCGAAACCATACTGGCTCGGTTGGTACAACAAACAGGGGAAATGGCCGCTTATATGGTACCTGCAGGGTATCGCGCGCTTTGTGTCAGACAAAAAGAAAGTATGCAGGCGCTGCGTTGCAGCTTCGTCCAGGGTCAAAGTCAACCTCTGCTACGTGGTGCCTCATCTAAAGTGATGCTCGCTTTTATGCCTCAAAGTCGATGCGAGAAAATCTTGAGATACTTTAATCAAGATCACCGACGAGACGAATGGGAAAAAGAGCTCACAACCATCCGTAAACACGGATATGCCGTCAGTACTTCTGAAATTGACCCGGGTGTTTCTGGCATCAGTGCACCAGTGATGAAAGGAAGCAAACTGATCGGCGCGGTCTCGGTGATGGCTCCGGCCCACCGAGTCGAAAAGGATAAGCAGCGCATTATTTTGCATGTGTTGCAAGCGGCAAGGGCACTACCACCAGAAAGGTAATTCATCATGTTAAGCTTTTTCAAACGCTATAAACTCCACCACACCGTGAAACAGCCGCAGCATTACCCTTTTTCTTTTATGACAGTGTGTGAGTATTTGCCACCCATGTCTAAGGGCGCGTTTGAATTAGCTGATCAAAGTTTAGAAAATACTAGTGATTGGCTATACCAACAGCATGATCATGAAACCGCTGAAAACTTTGGTCACTTCAACCACGACAAGCTGGAAAATGGCGAGTTTCAGGAAGCGTTAAGCCTTTCGCTTTCTCGTCATTCTATTCCCGTTTTAGTGACCAACTGTACCGAGGCAATCTTGTCCATGTTACCTGTGGTCGTGTCCTATCGAGACGAAGTGGGTGTGGTAAATATTGGACATGACATGAACTTGAAGCCAACACTTGAACCACGTTTAGGCTCGGCATTCCATTTTGCTCTTTCTCGCTATCAAAACGTGCGATTATTTTTTGCTGGTGTTAGCGAACAAGATACAAAGCAAGAAACGTGGGAATACGCGGAGGATCAAGGTTGTGACTGGGTAACCGATAAAGAGTTTTCTTTTCGTCATCGCAATAATGTAAAGCAGTTGATCGGCAATTACCTCGACCATTGCGACCAAATAATCCTAAGTATCGACCTTGGCTCCCTAAAAACCAAAAACAGCCTTGATGGTACCTCAGAGATTGATATCCAAATGGTTCTACGCACCATTAGGCAATGTCTGGTTGCAGGTAAAGTCAGAGCCATTCAACTCGTAGGCGATCGCGATCGTCTGGTCTATTCGAGACAAACGAAAGCCATACTAGAAGAGTTATATCAAATGGCCCCACTCATTGTTCACGCAGCCTAGGATTAAGTTCGGTTCAGAATCAGGACGCTCAAGCTACTGGTTCTGAATCAACATGGTTAATTATTATCTTTTACCAACAAATAGTTACATGAATAAAGCGACTCATGTCACACTTAGCTATTGAACTAATCTCATACTTACGTTCTAATAACGCCACTAAGCTTTGGTATGACATACGAAATAAAAATAGCCAAAGTTCAATAAGTAAGCGGATTAAAAACCAAAAACACCGCCGACATTTCAACTTCTGTGAGCACTTGCTCACGCTCGCTTGATGCCATCTTGTTCCACTTTTTTAGGACATTTGATGATGCGTCTTTGCAGTATTTTCGCTGCGGTTCTTGTTTTACCGCTAGCCTCACACGCCACCACTTATGACGTCAAAGATCTATCTGAGTTAGGTCAACTTTGCTCACACAAGAGCTTTAGTATCGGAAGTGATGGTACGACTTATCACTGTACAGGGAAACTAGTCCTACCCGCAGGTGACAAAATTGTCTCCTCATTACCGGAAAAAGAGATAACGCTAGAAGCAGCTCATGGCATTGTGTTAGAGGGGAACAATACGATTGGTGAACCCAATAAGCGTATATCTCTACACGCACTCGCTACCGGATTAACGGTTAACAATGAGAAAGCTTCAAGCATTGACGATTACCAAAACAAGCACACGGTTATCTATGGTGATCTTCTATCGGCTTACCCAACAAAGCTGAATAACGTTCTCATCGATGGGGATATAGAGCTAACAGGTGAGGCCCTTCATATTGATGGTGAGTACAACACCATTATTGGTGACATTTTGACTCACAGTACGACCGATATATTCAACGCTAACGTTTGTGGCACCATTGAATCAAAAGGCCATCAATTGCATCTCAAGACGAAGAACCCTTTCCAACGACATTTCGTCGTCGGTGACATTGTGGCGCACAGTTCTCTGCTTATTGATGACATGGAGATCTACGGCACTACTGAGACTAAAGGAGCATCTGCCGCATTGAACGGTTCGTTCTATGGCTCTACTACAGCAATTAAATACTTCCAAACATTGAACTTCAACAACGCTCCAAATCAGCCAAGTCAAGTTTGTGGTGAAATCCAACAAACGCCAGGAAGTGCACAAACGAAAGCACAAGACAACAAATACACGCAATACTGTGGATTAGACGACACTGATTGTCACTACTCCTCTCAGGTCTGTCCGATCACCCCTCAAGATGTTCCGAATTGCAGCATGCAACCTCCATCAGAGAACGACTTCGACCTAAGCGTCACACCATCGGACGATATGGCACTGATGTGCGGCGACGATCTTCCGCAATTTACAGCAACAACAACCAATAATGGAGAAGTTGTAAGCGCAGAAGTCAGTGCTGCCCTATCACACCCTGACTTGTTCACTTTAGAGGTGGTCAAAGGTCAGCAGACATTAAAAGCAAACCAATTTATGTCTGACGACAATGGTAAGCTCGTTGTTCGAGTGGTCCCGAACGATATTGATACCATCGCGTTAGATACGAACTACACGCTGACTTTCACTATGGCAGAAGACACCAGCAAGCATCAAACGGTTAGCTTTATGTTTACGCCATTTATGTTTGAGGCCTACTCAAAGACGAAAAGCGCAACTTTAAATGAAATACGCGTTATTGCAGGTAAACCAGAAAACGTGCATACGCGATTGCTGGCTTGTGCCTCCACCGGCGAACCTGTAGTCGCAAGCAACTACAATGGTACTCCTAAGGTTTTTCATCCATTGGTTCAACCATTAGGAGGAAGTGAAGGAAACTTTAGCTATTCAGCGGAATTTAAAGACGGCTTGTCTGAACATGGTCTTATCACGAACGAGTCCGGCATATTTGAAGTGACATTGTCCGATCATTTTGAATGTGAGGGATTTGAAGAGTGCCCAGAAGAAGGCAAAGTGGAAGTGAAAGGAACATTTAATGTGTACTCGCGACCATGGACACTGGCTATTTGTGAGAACCAACGTGCTTTGCCTTCTGGCACCTCTGAACAAGGAGATGGGTTTATCGCGGCTGGAGAACTTTTCTCTCTAACAGTGCAGCCGATCATTTGGCAAACTGACGGCTCTGTAAGTGGCTCTGTGGAATCAGCACGTTATTGTGATGCCTCTATCACCCGTAATTTTATGCTTGATGACGCTCCAGCAGCATCGGTTGTCTTGTCGAGTGAGCAACATACGCCATCAGAGACAGCGAACCAAACCTCGAAATTGCTAAAAAGTAGTGACTCACTGGCTCAGGCGCATAATTCAGCCAAGAATGATCAATTCGTCTTTAATGGATTATATTGGGAAGAAGTCGGGAGCTTGAGAGTAAAAGCAAACCTAGAAAGTAAATATCTAGGTATGACTGTTAACGAAGGCTATCGTTACATCGGTCGTTTTTACCCAAAATATTTTCAAGTGCAAGACCAAGAATGGCACTACCCACATGGCCAAACTTTTGCTTACATGAATCAACCTTTTGAGAAAGTCACTTACGATGTTGTCGCACTCAATGCGAATAAGGAAAACGTGAAGAACTACGTCCACTTTTCATCTAACCTTCAACAACATTTCGACTTAGGCGAGCTAAGCTCATACTCCGATCGGTTTTTGCCGCCTAAGCCTAAGAAGGTAGACTGGAAACTACTGGGTAACGCGAGTATTGGAACGTTTGTGATCGAGAAGCCCTCGACCAATGCGACTTGTAACAATAGCCCATGTTGGAAAAAGAACACGACCGATAAACAATATCCTGATGGCCCATTTAATAAAGGGACTAACAGTGACAGCAGCAAAATAGGTATAGTCACGACTAAAGCCGTTGATGAGGTAAATTTCTTTGATAACAGCGAAATGCTCACTCAACAACCGGACATTCGATTCGGTCGTTTGAACTTTCAAGATGTAGGTGGCAACCAAGGCATGGTGATCAAAGTGCCACTTGATGTGGAAATTTGGCAAAACGGTCGATTTACGACTAACTTCGATGACAGCTCAACAACGGCGAATGGTGAATATTACTTCAGCACGCCAATTTGGTCGCATGCGCCAGCAAACAACGCCCTGCTTTCTGGCGTTGGAACGATGAGTATTGGCAGAATGACCGATATCGTTGCAAGCCAAATTGACTCAGCGCGCGAGCAAATACAATTCCACCTAGATTTAGACAGCTCAGGCAATCGCATCCCTTGGCTGAAATACGACTGGGATAGCTCTACAAGTGAAGAGGAAAACCCACCCGTCATTGTTACGTTTGGTATTCACCGAGGAAACGATCGCATTATTTATCGTGGTGAACCCAATATGCTTGGCCTAAATTAACGCGAAACGGCAAACAAAAAGAGCCCCTCAATTGAGGGGCTCTTTTCATCACAAACTGATGTAATTTACTTTGCGCCACGACGCGCTTTCAGGCGCTTCACCATAGCAAGACGACGCTCTGCCGACCCTTGGTCTGTTGCCGACTGGTTCGGATTATTACGACGGCCTTGACGATTCTTGAATGCTGGTTTTGAGTGCAGCTTTTCAATGTAAGATTCACGCTGTTTTGGTTCATAGCCTGCAAGCTCAATACGGCGAATGCGTTGCTGGATTAGATTTTCAACCTGAACCACCGTGAGCTCTTCATCTCGGTTTACAAATGAAACAGCATGACCTTGTTTACCTGCACGACCCGTACGACCAATTCGGTGAACGTAATCTTCCGCTAGGAAAGGCATGTCATAGTTCACAACGTGAGGTAAGTCTTCAATATCTAGACCTCGAGCAGCGACATCGGTAGCCACCATGACACGTGCTTTGCCAGACTTGAACTCTTCTAGCGCACGACGACGAGCGCTTTGAGCACGGTCACCATGACAAACCACCGCTTTGATACCATCAAGTTTCAGCTCTTTTACCACTTCGTTTGCGGTCTCTTTGTAGTTCACAAATACCAACACTTGTTTCCAGTTTTTGCGACCAATTAGCTCTGAAAGCAGTTCCGTTTTTCGCTCTTGATCAACTGGATATAGCACGTGAGCAACTGTTTGTGCCGTAGTATTTGCACGCTCTACTTCGATACGTTTTGGTTTACGCAGAATGTCTTTCGCTAACAGGTTTAGCTGGCTTGAAGTCGTTGCCGAAAACATCATGATTTGTGGGTCTGTATCCACATCCAGCATGATCTTACGAACTGCATGAATAAAGCCCATATCCAAGATACGGTCTGCTTCATCAAACACCAAAAACTCTAAGTGTGCAACCGAGACATTACCTTGTTCGATGTGTTCTTCCAATCGACCAGGTGTAGCCACAAGGATATCAACACCATTTTCCAGTGCCGCAACCTGAGAAGACATTTTACGGCCACCGAAAATCGCCGCCACCGACAGATTGGTGTACTTCGTATAAGCTTTGATGTTGTCAGCAATTTGTTCAGCAAGCTCGCGAGTTGGAGCCAAGATAAGTGCACGAGCAGTCTTACGAGAAGCGCTACGGTTACTGTCTAACAACTGCTGAATCATAGGCAGAGAAAACGCAGCCGTTTTACCAGTACCTGTTTGTGCTGTAGCGAAAATATCATGGCCTTTGCGAGCCATTGGAATCGCCTTCTGTTGAATTGGCGTTAACTTTTCATAACCGCATTCTGCCAGTGCTTTAACCACTTCTGGCGCAAAACCTTGAGATGAAAATGACATTGAGCGTATTCCTTAAACAAACCACTAAAAATAGCTTTAAAAATTTAGCCGTGCACTATACCCGAATTTGAGTGATTTATCTCACTTTTCTCATTGAAACGCTACAAAAGAAAAAACGGCGAACGCAGACAGATTGCTGGTTCACCGTTTCCGTTTAACATTTGTTCGATTTAACGCTTAATGCCAGACAACTGAAGGAGAATTTGCTCAAGTTCATCCCATGGCAACAACTGAGAATCTATCACTTCTAATCGTGATTCAAACCCTTCTAAGCTGATTTCATTCACCGACACGACTCGGTTGGCAACATTAAACGCGTAACACCCCTGATCTGTGTTGACCACCGCTTTAACACGTTCCGCCGTTAATTCCGAAAGCATTGAGAAAAGTTTATCAAAATCAAACGTGTACTCTGCCCCAAACAACCACCCGCAACTAAAATACCCTTGCCCTTTGTTCTCTTTGCGCACAAAGGCTTCACCTAGCGGCAACTGGAATTGAGGCTCTTGGTGAGCATGGTCATGATGATGTGACTCGATATGGGAAGAAGCGCTGCCGTAAACCCGTTCGATATCCAAGACTTCTATCGGTAACTCACCGTCATGAATAAGCTTACTGAATACTTTTGAGGGAGATTGGTCCGTCACCCAGTCATTAAACACATCAATGTCGTGACAGGTACAAAGGTCAACCTTACTGCCTATAACCACATCTGCGCTGTCTAACTGGTCCACGAAATTTTGGTTAGAAAGATATTTTTCATCACTTAAGTTACGCGGATCAACCAGAGCGATCGTCGCTTTTAGATCAACGTAAGGTTCATACTGTTCTGAGGTAAGCGTCGCGATAACCTGTTTTGGATGACCAAGGCCTGTCGGCTCAATCAATAAACGGTCCGGTTTTTGGCGCAGTAACGCGGTAATACCGACCGACATCGGCACACCCGCCGTGCAACACATACAGCCACCCGGCACTTCTTTAATCAGCGCACCTTGGTCTGTCATCAATGCACCGTCGATGCCAATCTCACCAAATTCATTGACCAAAACCGCCCAGCTTTCGTTTTCCGGTTTGTTCTTCAGTAGATTTAAAATCGTGGTCGTTTTACCGACACCCAAAAATCCGGTCAGTATGTTGGTTGGTACTCGATTTGACATGCTTATCTCCGACACGTTAGTGCATTAATGCTCCAGCAAAGTATACGGAGAATGTGACTCGCTTCAACGCTTTTTATCGCGCTCATCAAGCTCATTGCGTGATGCGTGGGTACACATTTTTTGAGAATGATCAGAGTGACTTATCAACTCTGAACGCTTCATATCAGAAAGATACATACTGGTGTAAATGACGCAGGTAAAAAACGCGATAATAGCGACTACGATGGGAAGAACTCCGAGTGTGTTTTCGAATTTAAGCGCAGCGATAGCCAATGCGAAAACAACGACAGAGATAAGTGCGATTGACTTACTTTTGTTGCTTTTCATGATAACTCGCCTTTCGTAAGGGTAGCCCCTAACACCTCCTGTACTAGGGGAATGCCAGTTTGAACAACATCCAACCTGACTATTCAATGCTACTCCTTTCGCTACTTGTGAAATTTGACAAAGCTAACATTTATTGCAACATCAAACGATGAACTTATTACTAGCTTTCAGACACTTAGTGGACTGTAAAACACTTACTAGCAAATCGACCCGCCGCTGACCAATATGTCGTTTTCATTGGCAATACAAACTTGAGCCACCAGCCTTAGCCCTTCGACTATCATCTCCAGAGACATGGAAGGCTGACTGCCACCTGCTGCTTGTTCTGGCAATAATGGGATATGAACAAACCCATGACGAATTGGTTTGTCTTTTAGATAATGTTGGATGCCATAAAAAAGGTGGTTACATACAAATGTTCCGGCACTGTTGGAAATCTGGCTAGGTATCCCCTGCTTTTGCAGCGTTTGAACAACACGCTTTATCGGCAGCGTCGAGAAGTAAGCATCTGGGCCGTCAGCCACTCCGGGTTCATCAATTGGCTGATGACCAGCGTTATCTGGAATACGAAAATCATCCACATTAATTGCGACACGCTCTGGGGTGATCGCGCCACGTCCGGCCGCTTGCCCAACGGTAATCACACAATCTGGCTGGTGCGCTTCTATTGCATCAATAACGGTATTCACTGACTTATGCCGAATCACAGGAACTGGGCAAGTAACGATCATGGCATCTTCTATTGCCGCACCCTCTAATCGCTTCACCGCTTCTAAGGCGGGATTAATGGCGTCACCACCAAAAGGTTCAAAACCGGTAATCAGGACTTTCTTCATAACAGCCTTTAGGAAAAGAGTTTCACAAATTATTGCACTCCCCTTCACCCCATCCAATAGCAAAAGTATTGTTGACATAAGCCAGACAACATTATGTGACTCATGTCTAACAAGCGAGGGTTTTCACTTTATTGAATCTAGACAAGTTCCGGACTATCGAGACTAACTATCGATGATTAGTGGCAGGGCGAGGCTCTCTCATTACATGGCTCACGCAGAAACTTGGTTTCCACGCTTAACTTAGGTAGAGTACGCGACCGCAATGCAATTCGAAGAGATTGAATACAATGAATATTGATAACCATGTAATCGAAACGATTGAAGAGTTAGAGGCATTTCTGCATTTAGTAGAAAGCGGCGCTCTGGGTCTTGAAGGTGTCACTGGCGTTGCGCTAGCCACCTCTAATACCGATGGCCGTCCATTTGTTGCCGTATTAGGAGAAAAGCACCAATTGCTCCTTGGCCGCTGGGTTTCGCAGCACGTATATGACAATGGTAAAGACATCGTTCGTAACGGCTCAACCAGAAAACACTAAGCGCTCAGCACCATCTATAACACCATGCCGTCTTATACACCAAGCGTATGCTTTGAAAGCAATGCGCTTGGTGTACTTAAAAAATAAAAAAAGAAAAGGCTAGCCTTTATTAATTTTGTCGGTATACTGCACATCAGCTCTTACGGAAAGAGCTATTAATGTAATTAAAGATCAAAGTTTCTCTCAGTTCCACATCGAATTCCTCGTTTACGTTCCTGCGACAAAATAGTTATCTCTAAAATCATATAGTAGCACTTGATATTAGCTAAAAATTCAATATTTAAAACAATCAAATATAGAGGTATCTATGTCTAATAAATTAACTGGTTCAGTAAAATGGTTCAACGAAACTAAAGGTTTTGGTTTTATTTCTCAAGACAATGGCGGTGATGACGTATTCGTTCACTTCCGTTCTATTGTTTCTGAAGGCTTCAAAACTCTTACTGAAGGCCAAAAAGTATCGTTCGTTGTTGAACAAGGTAACAAAGGTTTACAAGCTGCTGAAGTAACAGCACTGTAATTCTTTGTGTGGCATCAACGTTGTTGGTGCCACAATCCCCTTCCACTTATTGCCGCCCTTACTATTCTCTATCTAAGTTTATATACCCAAATCACTTACCTCTCCCACACCGTCATTAATCACTTTCAATAAAGTCACTTTGGTATACATCTTTAGGTAATCACACTACCTACCTTGCAATTCCAGTTTGGAATTAAATTAATCTGATTCATATCTGAATCACTTCGCCTCATGCTTTGCTCATATAAATAAAGTTTATAAAATAAAAGCGATTGGCGAATATAAGAGAAAAAAATGAAATTAAATATATCCGCACAATCAATAAATTCTAATAATTACGAGCAAATTATCCCTAGCCGAGACGTTATCCTTAGCCTATTCGATAAAGTCAAAAATCACTTAAGTCACGAGCAAATTTCTCGCTCTACTGGCTTAGATGAGAAACCACAAAAAGACGCTTTAAAAAAACGTTTACGCGCTATGGAGCGCGATGGCCAGTTGATTTTCACGCATCGCCGTGGTTATAAAAAAGTCGATCAAACCGCTTTGGTTTCTGGAAAGGTCAGCATTCACGCAGACGGCTTTGGTTTTGTCACTTACGACAGTAATGAAAAAGACCTTTTCTTACCTAAACACCAACTTACTCATGTGTTTGATGGCGATATCGTACTGGTTCTGAAAGGCAATGCTCAGCATCAAGGACGCTCAAATCATCGTTTCATCAAAATAGTGGAGCGAAAAACAACCCATATCGTGGGCTTGTTAAAGAGAAAAGGTTCGAACTTCTATCTAGTGCCAGAAAGCGCGAAACTGACTCAAACCATTCATGTCACACCAAATGATCTTATCGCCAAAAGTGCCGGTAAACTCGTTCATTGTAAAGTCACGGCCTATCCAGATCACAGACAATCAACAACAGTTGAAGTGGCTGAAGTATTAGGGCGTCCGGGAGAAGCAGGGATTGAAGTTAAATTGGCGTTACGTCGACATGGCATCAATGACCATTGGGATGATGAAGTTCTTCACGCTGCTTCCGCATTTGGCAATCACGTAGAAGAAAAAGACAAAACGTCACGAGTGGATTATCGAGATTTACCGTTCGTCACTATCGACGGGGACGACGCGAAAGACTTTGATGATGCCGTTTATGCATACCAAATGGACAATGGGCATTGGAAGTTATTCGTCGCGATTGCAGACGTATCTCACTACGTTCAGTCAAACGACCATTTAGATCTTGAGGCGCAATCTCGTGCAACGTCCGTTTACTTCCCCGGATACGTTGTACCAATGCTACCAGAAACATTATCTAACGGTTTGTGCTCGCTTAACCCGAATGAAGACCGATTGGTTATGGTATGTGAGATGACCTTTGACGACGAAGGTAACATGCTAGATTCAGAGTTTTCTGAAGGGATCATTCACTCGCATGCTCGTTTAACTTATAACGAAGCTTACCGCATTGTTTCCCAATCAACGGAAGCAAAAAAATACCAAGGTAATAACCCACAACAAAACATCAAACAGCATCTGGTGAATCTCCATCGCTTGTATTTGAACCTATCTGGTCAACGTCAAGTCCGTGGTGCCATTGATTTTGACACGCAAGAGCTTTCATTCACGTTAAACAATAAAAAGAAAATCGCGTCCATCGTTCCGGTAGTTCGAAATGATGCCCACCGAATGATCGAAGAATTCATGCTGTGTGCCAACGTTGCCACCGCTCAATTTTTGCAGCAACAAAAAATACCGAGCTTATACCGTGTGCACTCTGGTCCTCAGATGAAAAAACTGTCCTCATTAAGAATGATGCTTGCAGACAAAGGGCTAACGCTTGCGGGTGGTGATAAACCAACTTCTCATGACTACAACGCATTACTGGAACAAGTACGAGATTTAGATGAGTGTGATGTGATTCGTACCCTACTGCTACGTTCTCAGAGTCAAGCCGAGTATTCGCCGAAGAATATGGGTCACTTCGGTTTAGCCTATGACGCATACGCACACTTTACTTCGCCAATTCGTCGTTACCCAGACTTACTCGTTCACCGCGCCATTCGCGCTAAACTTCGAGAGCAAAAAACAGGCAAGCTACGCAGTCTGCTCATGAAACTAAAACCTATTCGTCAATTGACAGGTGCTGCTAACAACTACCCTTACGATACAAAAGTAATCGAGCAACTGAGCGTGCACTGTTCGCATCAATCTCGTCAGGCAGATGAAGTGAGTCGAGAGGTTGAGTCAGCACTGAAATGTCATTACATGAAGCCATTTATCGGGCAACACTTCATGGGGACGGTGTCTGGAGTCACACACTTCGGAGTATTTGTTGAGTTAGAGGAAAACCGAATCGAAGGTCTCATTCCTTTATCAAGTTTCCAAAATGGTGAGTTCGAATTTGATGCAGTCAAACAAAAAATTTCCAGCCAGAGCACCACGTTTACTTTAGGGACTAAAGTGCACGTGTTGGTTAAAGACGTCGATTCGAAACAAAGAAAGATCATGTTCAATTTAAAAGATGCAGAACACACGGTAGGTTAGTCTGTCGTAGTCTATTTTCTAACCCATTGTTCAAAAATAAAAAATAAGCTTTAGATACCGCGATTAACTTGTGACATTTCGCTGACATCAGCTCATTCTAAAACCCTAATATCTGGCAAAGGAAACGAATCTAACTTTTGTTTCCAGACACCATCGCAGAGTGTATTTCCAGCACTCTGTTTGCCTCGAGAGGTTCTTATGACAGCCTAGGATCTCTCGGGGCTTTTTTGCGCCTCTTAAACCTTACCTTATGTTGTATCCAACCCGTTACCAACCACACAAATTGTACTTTTTAACTAGTGCACTAGATCGCGAACTCTGATTTAAGCAACTGATCACACAACCACTTCTAAATTTTGGGTATAAAAGTATCAATACTTTCGTTAACTAGGATGTAAATAATGAAAAACTCGTTTGATCTCACCATGCCCAATGAAGAAGGATACTTTGGTGAATACGGTGGTAGCTTCGTGCCGCCGGAGCTTGAACAAATCATGCGTGACATCAACGCAGCTTATGAGGAATGCAGCAAAGATCCTGAATTTAAAGCGGAGCTTGCTCGTTTGTATAAGCACTTTGTTGGACGACCTAGCCCAATCTTCCATGCGGAAAACTTGTCTAAGAAATACGGAGCAGACATCTACCTAAAGCGCGAGGACTTAAACCATACAGGCGCACATAAAATTAACCACTGCTTAGGAGAAGCCATTCTCGCTAAAAAGATGGGTAAGAAGAAACTGATTGCTGAAACTGGCGCAGGGCAACATGGGGTCGCGCTTGCGACAGCCGCCGCACTGGTCGGCTTAAAGTGCGATATTTACATGGGTGAAGTTGATATTGCCAAAGAGCACCCGAATGTCGTCCGTATGAGAATCCTTGGTGCCAATGTCATCCCTGCTACTCACGGGCGCAAAACTCTCAAAGAAGCGGTTGATTCTGCCTTCGAAGCCTACCTAAAAGATCCTGACACACAACTTTATGCGATAGGCTCTGTCGTTGGCCCTCACCCATTCCCTAAAATGGTACGAGATTTCCAATCAATTATCGGTAACGAAGCACGAGTTCAATTCAAAGAAATGACAGGTAAGCTACCCAATAATCTCGTCGCATGTGTTGGGGGTGGATCTAATGCGATGGGGCTATTTACTGCTTTCTTAGACGATGAACAAGTCGCTATTCACGGCGTCGAGCCCGCGGGCCGCTCTTTGCAAAAGGTTGGCGAGCACGCTGCAACACTCACACTCGGTGAGCCAGGTATTATGCACGGATTTAAGTCTTACATGCTTAAAGATGAGCAAGGCGAACCACAGGAAGTCTATTCTGTAGCAAGTGGCTTAGATTACCCATCGGTTGGGCCTCAGCATAGTTACTTAAAAGACATTGGCCGTGTCAATTACGGCTCAATCACTGATGACGAAGCGATTGATGCCTTCTTTGAACTGTCTCGCGAAGAGGGGATTATTCCAGCGATTGAATCCGCACACGCTGTCGCTTACGCGATTAAACTCGCGAAGCAAGGAGAAACTGGCTCAATTCTTATCAACTTATCCGGTCGCGGTGACAAAGACATTGATTTTGTCGTTGAACACTACGGCGCAAAATACGGCATTGAATCAATTGTTTAGTCCCTGTTTGGTAGGCTAACTGTCTATACAAAAAGCTACCTATTACTAGGTAGCTTTTTGTTTGCGCCTTATTCCCCTACATGCGCTTTGAAGGCTTAACTACACAGTCAAAACCTTTTACTTTTGAGAAATAGGCATAGCTTGAGAAAGCCCTCTTACTCACCACTCCAACTATGCCTCTAGAGCATGATTCGATTAACCGATCAGAGCAGGAATGCCCGGAAGCTGACCAACGACAGCAAGCGAGCCTGCACAGACGATAAATGCAGTGCCAGGAATCAGGTATTTATCTTTTCTCGAGAGTTCGTTGGCACGCTCATGGTCGCCGATAAGTCCAAGGTTATCCAGCAGCATCGTGATTGCCCAGCCAAAGACTGGATTAACGAATGCACAGGCAAAAATACAGATACCGGCACTGAGTGAATCTTTATGCTTGTGGATCATCTGCATTCCCGCCTCAAGAAGTGGTAAGAATACACCGACAATCAAAGCAACGCGCAGAACAGGTTCCCACATCGCTAGATCCATAGGGTAACCAATTACCGCCGCGGCAATACACATGAAACCCGTTAACAGTGCGCCACCTGGAATAGGACGTTTAGCAATTGCGGCTGGAATCATGTACGTTCCCCAAGAAGAAGCTAGGTTTCCGCCACCTAATAGTGAGCCAACCCCCTGACGAACAGACGCTCCGACCATCGTGTCGTCGACATCCATGAGTACGCCTTTCGCTTCTTTTGGGTAGTTAAGTTCTTGAAACACACGATGGCCGAGATAGTCAGGGGACCACATAGCGACTGCCAGTAGCGCAAAAGGAGTCACGGCAATAAAGTGCTCTAGGGTTGGCCAGCCTAGCTGCCAGCCTGTATCTTCACCCCACCAATAGAATGGACTGAAATTAGGCAGGCCCGGCTCAGTGGTAAAAGCAAACTCAGCTCCCATCAAATAAGCAACAATACCCGCGAGTGCAGAGCACAGAGGGATTGCCAACCAACGCTTGTTGATCTTAGCTAGGTAGGCATAAACCATAACGGTTAGGCCTATGACCACAAACGAAATGTAACCTTGGTCTGTACTTGCAGCCCACGCCTCAGTCTTATTAATCTGTCCGAGCAATCCAACAGCGCCTAGGTAGATCAATAACCCTCCTCGAACCCCAATGCCAGTCAAGGTCATGAGTTTAGATCCGCCTTTAGTCAAAGCGAGAATTAAGCCAAAAGCACATACCATCAAGCCAAGCGCCAGAGGATGCCCTCCTGCGGCAGCAATCATGGGAATCAGCGGTATCATTGGGCCGTGGGTACCAGCTAAGTTTGCGTTCGGGTTTAGGATGGCGGAAAACAAAATAACGAACAGAGCACCCGCGATAAGCAATTCGTAGCGCACGTTTTCTGCAACGAACTCCGGAGATAAACCGAACTGAGCAGCAAAGGCAGCAACCATAGCGGTGACCATCACCACTTTACCAATGGTTGCGGCTAATGCAGGCACCCAGTCTTCGATTTCAATACTGTAATCACGTGATGGCAAATGAATACCCCAGCGACGAAAGCTCATGATGGTTAAATCATGGTTTAGAAAGTCTTCACGACTTTCAAATTCATGCGGTTTTTTGCGCACATCCCTGTAAAAGGTCTTACTTGAGTCAGACATTGAGCTATCCTTTGTTATATTTCAACGTTGAACTATGCCAACTAGAGTTTCGCTTGGTATACAGACCAATACGAGACAACACCCACATCAAACATCGAGGCCACACCAAGAAAGTGGTATGGCTAATTTTTGATTTGAACCTATTAAGCATGTGTTTCTATCGGTAGGAATATTAGACATTAGTAAAAGAGCAACAAAAATCCCACTTATTACACAAAGATTTAACATCACATTAGAGTACGCGGATCTTTAGTGAGAGTTTTTGAAAAGCAATTCAACAAGATGAACAGCCGCAACTCCACCTGTGCTTTTCAAGGTAGAAAAACATGTCTGAATTCACACAGGTAATTGGTTAATTTTGCTCATGCAAGTACGCACTAACAACATCAAATCGAGTTGCAACCCAAACCATCACTGCCTAACTATAGATATCTCTGTAATGTATAGTTTGCTAAACTCCACCCTTTGATGAGTAAGGCCCCTAAAATGATGACTGACGAAGAAAGAATCGAGCTGCAACGAAACAACCCACTGCACGGGTTAAAGCTAGAAACTATGTTGCAAGAGTTGGTGGATTTTTATGGCTGGGACATTCTAGATACAGCAATGCGCTTTAATTGCTTTAACACTAAGCCTTCGATTGCAAGTAGTGTGAAGTATTTAAAGAAGACCGAATGGGCGAGAGAAAAATTAGAAAATTTTTACCTTTATCGCTTTAAGCGCATGCCACGCGCAAGTGAAGAAGAATATGATTTACCACCGAGAGCTCGTACTTTCCCTCATGGTCTTGAACCTAAAGAGCCAATGCCGCTAACCGTTGACTCTATCCTTAAGTCACAAGCTAAAGCTGCATCCGCATTTAAAAAACGTTCACCTCGTGGACGTCCGACGCGTCGATAGTACATAACCTTGAAATGCAACAGAGCCCTACTGGTAGCTCCAGCAAGGCTCTATTGTTCTTTAAAGAAATGGCTAGAAGCGAATACTCAAGCTAGTGCGCCCCCTTCTCCAGCGCCTCCCGTAAGTAAACTCACAGGTTGTTTACGTTTTCTATTGACTACGCTTTTTCTTCTTTTTACCCGTACCTGCCGGCTTTGCTCGCGGCTTCATCGGTAAAAAGTAGGCTTCACTCTGGTCGTCTTCCACTTCAAAACCTACTACCTGCTCACGTTCAAGTTGGAACTTATTTTTCTTTTCTATAACTTTGAAATGGTGGTAGTCATCGTAATCGATAAGAGATAGCCCTAGACCCACTTCACCAGCACGACCACTACGCCCTATTCGATGCATATAGTCAGCAGGACTACGCGGGAGATCGAAGTTAATCACCACTGGCAGCTTTTCAATATCAAGGCCACGTGCTGCGATATCGGTGGCAATAAGAACTTGAATCTCGCCAGACTTAAAACCGTCAAGTACACGAGTACGAGCGCCCTGCCCTTTATCACCATGGAAAACTTCAGCTGTAATACCGCGTTTTGACAGTTTTTGAGCTAAATGGTTACAGGCATTCTTAGCATTCACAAAAATCAAAGTCTGTCGCCACTGATGCTGTTTGATTAAGTGCGCGAGTACCGCCGTTTTCTCACCTTTATTTACACTAAACACACGTTGCACCAAAGTGCTGGCTTCTGCGCTCTGCAACTGAACTTCAACAGGGTCGCGGAGCAAGTGCTGAGACAGCGTCGTGACTTTATCAGGGAAAGTAGCAGAAAATAACAGCGTCTGTTTCTTCTCTGGCAGTAACGCAAGAATCTTATTGAGTTCTTCGGTAAATCCGAGGCTCAACATACGGTCAGCTTCATCGAGCACGAGCGTTTTTACTTGGTCCAACTTAATCGCGTTACTGGATACCAGATCAAGTAATCGACCTGGCGTAGCTACTATAATGTCACAGCCACCGCGAAGCGCCAGCATTTGTGGGTTCACCGACACACCACCAAATACGGCAACCGTTTTGATCGTATCTCTAAGATGGTATGAGTAAGATTTGACGTTGTATGCCACCTGTGATGCCAACTCACGAGTTGGTACTAAAATCAGGTGAGAAACGAAGTTACCACGGCGATGATTTGTTTCGTCTTGCTGAACAATTTTTTGCAGAATTGGCAGCGAAAAAGCAGCGGTTTTACCAGAGCCCGTATTGGCACCGCCAACAATGTCTTTCCCTTCAAGGATATAAGGAATGGTATGAGATTGAATGGGCGTCGGTTGGCTGTATTCTAACGCTTCTAGTCGCTCGACTAAGGTTGGAATCAGGCCAAGATCGGCAAATGTCGCTTGCTGTGTTTTATTTGTCATTACGATGAATGGCTCAGTGCTAGTAAAGGCCGTGTATCTTATGCTATTTCGCGTCTGGATGTTAGCGATAATGGCCCAAACAGAAGATTGGTGAGAGAAGCACTGTAGAGAGCAGGAATCTCCTTTCACTAACATGAGTTAATGGTTTCGATAACCAAGGCTCTGCGACTCACGGTGGTAGCGTTCGCGACGAACAAAGGGAAAAAGAGTCAGGCCTTCTGATTCCTGTAAAGCAAAATACATTGTATTTTGGGGAAAGAGATTGCAAAGGCAGGCCACATCCGAATCAAAGGCTTAACCACACTATTTAGCCCTGCGGTGTTGAGAGCTTAATACAGCTTGAGAAAACTCCAGGTCACTAATGTCCATCGTTGTCTATTTAACTAATGTAGTGGACTCGGTTGTATAGATTACTTTCGCACGATACCACGGTTCTTCTTAGGGCAAGTTTAACTGCTATAGCCACAATCGTTACTGATGTCGTATATGGAAATACCTGTTGTCAGAAAGGTAACGCGCCAAGATGAGTAATGTTGCATATCATCCTCGTAAGCCCAATTCCTTCACGAGGTAGTAATGGAACAAATTAATTTGCCCCGATATCTGATATGTAGCTTCGCCTTTGTGTTGCTTTATCCTACGGCAATAGATCTCTACTTGGTTGCTTTACCACAAATCGCCACTGACCTGTCTGCGAGCGAATCACAGCTTCATATTGCTTTTTCTATTTACCTTGCTGGTCTAGCATCGACTATGGTTTTTGTTGGGCGAGCTGCTGATTGTTTTGGACGTAAACCTGTTGCCATTTGCGGTGCAGTGATTTTTACCCTTGCATCAATGTTCGCGGGCTCTGCTGAGACCAGTAATAGCTTCCTAATAATGCGCTTCTTTCAAGGTGTAGGTGCCGCATGTTGCTATGTCGTGGCCTTTGCCATTTTGCGCGACACTTTAGGTGAGCAAAAGCGAGCTAAGGTTCTATCGATGCTCAATGGAATTATCTGTTCTATCCCAGTACTTGCCCCCGTGATCGGCAATCTGATTATGATCAAGTTTCCGTGGCCCGTGTTATTCACTGCCATGGCGATGATGGGTATTGCGATAGGCTTAATTGCTTGCTTCGTCTTAAAAGAAACCTTGCCTAAAACCAAGCGCACACTTTTAGATATGAGTGAAGATTCGAACGAATCACTATATAACCGTTTTTTTATATCGCGCGTTATTTATACATCTTTAGGCGTCACAGCGATTCTCTCTTATGTAAATACGTCACCAATGATAATAATGGATTCGATTGGCTTTACTCGAGGCGATTACTCAACCACGATGGCACTACTCGCAATGGTAGGTATGGCAACATCGTTTTCAGTGCCATTTGCTTTGTCTTACTTTAAACAAACCACATTGATGTTCGCTGCACAAATGACCAATTTCCTGTCGGCTATCGTTATTCTCGCGGCTCACTTGAATAGCGATAGTCCGACACTTTATATGGTAGGGTTCACTCTGCTCAGCATGAGTTTCCCTATGGGGTTTGGTGTGGCGATGAGTCAGGCGCTAAGTCAGTTTTCTCGTAAAGCTGGTCAGGCAAGTTCTATGCTTGGCATAGGGCAGGTTTCTTGGTCTGCGCTTTACATTTGGTTGATGGCGACGTTAGGTGTGTCGGCTGTGATGATGTTAATGATAGCGTTGGTTGCTAGTAGCGTTATTGGACTCTCCATAATATTATTATTTCCAAATCAGAATGTTAGTGAGCCTCATGAAGAAATCTCTTGCCCGACTTGATCTTAATTTACTGCTCACTCTGCAATTGCTACTGCAAGAGCAGAGTGTTACTAAAACGGCGAAAAAACTTAATGTAACTCCCTCAACCGTGAGTAAGTCTTTAGGCAAATTGCGCGCTTGGTTTGATGACCCGCTTTTTGTGAATACGCCGCAAGGCCTAAAGCCAACAAATCTCGCAACAAACGTGCAAGTGCTTTTGTCAGACTGGATGCAGATCGGTAACCAGATTGTTTCACACCGAGGTGATGATGCGCCAAGCGGGGTTAAATTTCATCTTGGAGTCGAGTCGCCATTGTCACTCATCATGGCGGATGAACTGACCAAACGAATCCATGATTTTTATCCAGACTCGACGGTAAAGTTCCATAACTGGGATTACGACTCGTTAGACGCCATTACCAGCGGTGAAGTGGATATTGGTTTTACTGGCCGTGAAAGCCATCCTCGCTCCAAAGAGTCGTTAGAACTGCTCCCGTATTTTATTAATTTCGAAGTGCTGTTTTCGGATTTACCTATGGTGTATGTCCGCAAAGATCATCCTGCGCTCAAGCAAGAGTGGAATTTGGATACTTTCTTAAGCTATGCCCACATCAATGTAGCATGGGAGAAAAATGACAGTTGGGCATTGGATGAGATCTTGGCTGAACAGGGATATACTCGAAACGTTAGCCTAACGATGGCGAGTTTCGAGCAAGCTTTATTTGTTGCAGAAAAGCCCGACCATCAAATGTTAACCACAGCACCAAAGTATTGTCAGCGATACTGCGAACAGCTTCACCCCAACTTAATAGCGTTGCCTATCCCCATTGCCGAAGATTATCAGCACAAGCTACTGATTCCATTTACTATGATTTGGCACAAACGCAATAACAAGAACCCTAAAATCGTGTGGTTGAGGGAGACGATAAAGAGCCTGTATGGCACAAGTTGAACGGGTAACTTTGAAGTACATTTAAAGCAAAGGAATGAACATTCTCCCCCCTTTATGTTGTCAATAACCGTAGGAGTGTGGTCTTGCCTTCCATTAGATTAAATATTTTAAAATCTTGAACTCTATTATCCACTTCGAAATTGATTTCAGCTCATTTGGGCAGAAAGAAGCTAGAAGCACTTGCTTATGTTGGGTGAGTAAATGTATGCAAAACCTCAGTACATAAAAACGAACCTAATTTAGGTAAGCTCTTGGCAACTATATGCCACGACTCGAAAAGTAACGCGTGGGTGAATCGCCATAGACCCGACGAAACATCGCGATAAAATTACTGGGCGTCGAATAACCCAAAGCATGTGCAACCGCTCCTACAGATTCTCCGCGTGCCATCATTTCTAACGAATGTATCAGCAGTGCTTGTTGCCGCCATTCACTAAAACTCATGTTTAACTCACTTCGAATCAATCGTCTTAACGTCCGAGATGAGACGGCCCCTATATTTGCCCAATGCTCCACAGAATGTTTGCTGTTTGGGTCTATTAAAATTGCTTGAGTAACTTTTTGCAGTCTCGGATCTCTGGGCTGTGGGATGTGGAGTGACTCATGAGGGCTATTGACGATTTCATCAGATATTACGGCAAGAATACGTAAAGACTGTATGGATAGATCGTCTGTTTTGCTCCATATCGATGCCCTAACCGATAGGGCTTTCAAGACATCGCTCATTTGGATCACACAAGGTCTCATTGGAAACCGCTCACAACTCTCTGGAGTAAACAGTAATGAACGACCTTTCAGAGAACCACAAAAATAAACACTGTGCATCGCACCCGGGGGGATCCAACCAGCTCGGTGAGGTGGTAGTATCCACGTTCCTTCATCGGTTTTGACCTGAATTAGCCCTTCATCTATACACAGTAACTGGCCTCGATGATGGCTGTGCCAATTATGTGGCCGTTGATCCAAATGGTTGAAGTCGCTCCTTTCATGCTGCCACTCCTTAGCGATCAGCGCGGCGCCATTTTTCCATTCGCTGTAATCAGAGTTTGTCACTTTATTTACTCAATTCCATTTTGGCCATTATTCATTATTTTCTGTCCTCTTAACGTTACCATAGCAAGTTAGCGTTCGAGTAACATTTTAGCAACGACCATTTTATCGAAGGCAGAACCATCATGAACGAACCTATCTTTATTATCTATTACATTACAGCAGGCTTGGGCATTGGCTTTCTCGCTGGACTCGTTGGTGTGGGTGGTGGTGGAATGGCCGTCCCTATTTTTGCGTTTCTGTTTTCACTACAGGGAATAGCTGATACAGAAGTGGTCCATCTTGCGTTAGGGACATCAATGGCTTCAATGATTATTACAACATTGGGCAGCATGCGCGCTCACTACAAAAAAGAGAATGTAGACTCGACAATGGTAGTAAAAATGTTGAGCGGAGTTCTAGTCGGAACATTTTGCGCCACATTCGTAGCATCGTATCTACAGGGAATCTATCTGGCAGGTTTTTTCAGCGTATTCATGTTGTATGTAGCTTATAAGATGTTTCGCAACACTGAGAATGAGTACAACCCGAACCCACATGGGGCTATCGGTAATATCACTGTAGGCTCGGTGATTGGCTCTGTATCAGCACTTGTCTCTATAAGCGGTGCGGGCTTGATCATCCCCTATCTTGTCCAGCAAAATTTTGAGGTAAAACGTGCTATTGGCACCTCTGCTGCGATAGGTTTCCCTATTGCGCTATCAGGAAGCCTCGGTTACATGTTAAACGGATGGGGAAACACAGATTGGAACAACTTAGTATTAGGATACATATACCTTCCTGCAATGATCAGCTTCTCCATTAGCAGCTACTTAACTACTAGCCTCGGAGTGCGTTGCGCAGAGTATTTCCCAAATAAAGTTCTTAAGAAAATCGTTGGTATTTTGTGTGTTCTTCTAAGTTTTAAAATGCTGGTACAAGTACTTAATTAGGGCAAATAATACCGTCATTAGTAGGTCTTGTAATATGGTGTGGGGACAAACCTGAAAAACTTACTTCTCGCTTTGCTGGTCCAAGCACACAATGTGTAAGAAAGCTCCGCATTGTTGCACTCTTATGACTTTGTTAAGCTAGCCAGAATTACATCCAAAATTTGCTGGTGATTGTCCTTTCTGGAAACCTCGTCACGCTCCTGGCAAAGTGCTTCCTCCCCTTCTGATGCGAGAATTTTAATGCCACGCTCAGTACATTCTGCGAACGCACTAAACTGACTCGCACTGGGAATCTCTTGAAATGTCACATTGGGAAGAGCAACAAGTGACTCGGCTGGTGTCAGTGCGGGATGTACCCGATCAGAAAGCGTCACCACGGTGATGGTATTTTTCATCAAGGCCAAAGTTTCAGGGACAAAAGTTTTCGTTAGCTCAGGGTTGATAACGACGACCGATTTCAGTTTGTTTTCAGACTGAAATCGGGGGAATTTTTGATCCGGGATGTTGGTAATATCAACGTCATTTTCACGTAACCAATGACAGTCTACATTGGTGGCGTTGTGACACGATGTTCGATATTTTTCCGGGCTTATTTGCGCTCCGGAGAGCATCAGCATAGATGTGCCACCCAGAAAAAAGCCGACACCCTGCACTTCATCAGTATCTACACCTCCGGACAGTATCCCGACCGAACTTAATTCGTTCAGCCCAAGCACCAAATCACTAGTCCTGAAAGTGATTTCATCAACAGCCATTTCTGCATTGATTTCGTTCGGAGCAGGAGGCTTTGGTACAACAACGATATAACCTTGTTTCGCTAGGCCTGAAGCTATCCAACCACTATGGGAAAATGCTGACCGTGTTCCGCCCTGCGACAAAAGCACAACGGGAAATTTTCCACTTGCTAAAGGAGCATCTAACTGCATTTCGACTGATTTAAAAATGTTACCCCTACCAAACGTGAAGTTGGTTTTTCCGTTCGTTGTGGGATACCAGTAGTAGACTTCTACAGGCTTGTCTCTGTCTTCACTGAATACCGTTTTGACTGTTAGCGCAGAATGGTATTTCGGCTCATTCGTACTGGCGCTGACACTGACACACAATGAAGCGAGTAGAAACGACATTATTATTTTGGTTTTCATTTTTACCCCAGCCGATCAATACATTACTCTGCACGGCATCTGGAAAAATAACGCGCAGGAGATTCTCCATATATTTTGCGAAACATAGCAATAAAGTTACTCGGAGTCGAGTAACCCAAAGCAAGTGCCTGCTTTGAACTACGCCAGCACTCTCTTGGACAGAAGTTCGTTAGAGTTTCTAGTTAATTTAGCAATATATGGATTAAATCAAGTATGGGAAGCCTATGCCTAGTACAAATATTAAACAATAATAAGCCACTCTTTAGCCCCGTTTATATCAAACGCCTTTGTACCATATCCAATAGAGAGAATATCCTCAGGCAAAAACTCGTCAAACTTATCGATTTGCTTTTCCAGTACGGACTGGGCTAACTCTGTCTCACTAGGCAGTTTTTTTGAAGCTAAAGTACGTAAAGTCGATTTAACACCCTCAACTGATGTTTTTTCCACTTCAATAACACCGGCATATGCGCTAGCTTCGTATCCATTCATGATTAGGAGAGCTACAATAGTATTGACTACCTTATCTCCCAACCATGTAAACAAATAAGTACTGTTGCCAACTTTCAGCAGCGGTTTTCGTGCTAAATCTGATCGTTGAAAAAAGGTGACACTTTCCTTGAATTGTTCTCTTGCAATCGCATCTGCAAAATCCACTTTTTTATTACCGACTGAAATTCTGTAGTCACCATCTTTGAGTATGCGAAACATTTCTTGGCGAACGACGTCATGGATTGTCATTCCACTACCGCCAAATTTTGGTGGTTTACCGCCTTTAGCGTGTTCAACATAAATGGTTTTTTTGTCACTATCGATATCATTTACTTTCCATCGTTTCCCACCAAACACAATGTTCTGCCCAACTAACACAAGTGAGTCGATAGGAAGTGTTCCCAGCGTTTTTGTCCCATTAATAACCCTGTACTCCTCTGGCGTTTTGAATACAGCATAAAATGAATAGTGACTTGTAATACGTTCACCTAAGATGCCTAAAACTAATTCACCATTACCTAGCTGAGTAATTAGATTAGTATTCCCCATATGGACTAGAAGTCCTTTGAAGTCGTCTACGCCAACTTTCTTAAATGGCCCTTCTTTACAAAGCAAGTTAAATAATTGATCGGCCCGAATGCCTCCCCACTGAGCTATAACAGCGAGTATTTGATGTAGAAGTGTAGAAAAGTGGTAAAGGGACAAATCTGCTGGCTCATACCATTTACTGCCGATGAGTAGCCTAATCATTGCTAGGGATTGTATTAACTCCAGGCGGAGTATATCGACAACGTTTGAATCTTTTGTGAGTTCATCCTCTGCAATCAACACTCGCAGTATAGAAGGACCACCACGTCTTCCTGAGCGTCCCATTCTCTGTCGCAGGCTCGAAATTGAGTGGGGGGCCGTAACCTGAACAACGGAGTTTACTTTTCCAATATCGATACCCAACTCAAGAGTCATGGTACACACCGCTGTAGTAGGATACTGGTCTTGTAGAAGACGTTTCTCTAGGTCTTCTCTCAATTCCTTGGCAAGCGATCCATGGTGAGGAAAGAACTCATTCGGCACGCATTGCTGATCACAGAAATCGCTAAGCGTTGCAGCAATGCTTTCTGTTCTTTTCCGGCTATTTGCAAAGACTAAATGGTTACCTCCTCGGCAAAATTTAAATAGGTCTTGGCAGATTTTGTATTCAGCATCAATTGGCGTTTCACTGTCTACCTGAGCTGGGTTCACATACCCTTTGACTTGCACCTTAAGTACCGATGTCGAATTCGAGTCCCTTATTATTTTACATGGCAAAGATTGATTAGGACGAAGTGACAATGGGACTTTATCTAACTCACCGAGAGTCGCACTCAAAGCAACCCTAGGAATCGGCTTCTTCAAACTCCCAAGAAGATGCTCCAATCGATGAAGCAAAGAAAGTAAGTGATGTCCGCGCTCAGTGCCAAGAAATGCGTGAAACTCATCAATGACGATATATTTCAAATCAGAAAATGCAGACTTCATCCAGCCTGAATCTCGGATAAGCAACGATTCGAGCGATTCGGGAGTGATTAGTACAATTCCCGCTGGTGTAGTTTTTAACTTATTCTTTCGGCTTTTAGCACTGTCTCCGTGCCACGGGGTGACTGGCAAACCCATTAGATCTGAGAGGCTTTCTAAACGTCTATCTTGATCATTTATTAAAGCTTTTAGCGGGCTGATATAAAGGATACCAACCCCTTCATCTTGATTAGCAATAGCACTGATTGCTGGAAGAAAAAACGCTTCAGTTTTTCCCGCAGCTGTCGAGGCACTGATAACAAGGTCTGTTTTCGCTGAAAGAATCGGCTCAATAGCTAGGCATTGGATTTCTCGTAGGTTTGCCCAACCTTGTTTAAATATCCAACGCTGAACTCGGACGTCGAGCTTTTCATGTTCATTAATCATAATTTGAAGTCAGAGAGGCCATCTTCGTTTTCACCTAATTCAAGTTCAACGTCAGAGGGCTTATCTTCTTCAATTCCAACCGATGAAACTAGGTTGTTCCAGCTTATCGTTGGATTTTGATCGATTACCGCAAGCATATCCAAAAAAGCCTTTATCGTATTACGTGGAGTTCGAAAATAAGCGTCTCCAATAGTCTGACTGCAATGTTTTAAAAACGCCATTAGGGATTCGTCAGGAACAAGATATTTGCTTTCATCACCTTCGGCATAAACGTGACGCAAATTTTTTAGTAGTATATACAGCTCTTCCGGGGTCAAACTGGCGAGGTGCAGAGCTGGAGATGAGTAATCGATAAGGCCTGCTTGCTTCGCAAAGTTATTTCCCGCAAGTCTGGATTGAAGGGCTTCATAACTATAAAGACCTTTCCTAGGATCAAGCAGGAATTCAGGCGTTCCACCAAGTAAAAAACCTAAATACTCGGTAGTGCCTTGTAGACAGTCGTTGAGTATTCGTAATATTTGTTCATAGTTAGAAGTCCTAGCTGTTGTGTTATTCAACTTATACAGATTTACCATTTCATCGAGGTTAACGAGCAACCCCTGATATCCCGCTTGGCGAACGAATAGACTCATTATTTTGAGTGCATCATAAAAAGATGTATCTGAAATTATTGTTCTGACGCCTAAATCTTTTCGAGCGTCCGTTTTAGTTGAATATTCAGCACGAAGCCATTTTATAGCATTAGCTTTTTGTGTGTCATTGTCTTGTTCATGTCCAACCCAATAAGCCTCGATGACTTTGGCGAAGTCATATCCACCGACAAGATCAGAAATTGAAGACAGCTTTTCATGAATAACTGTATTGACGCTTTTTCCAGTCGTGTCGGCTTCCTTTCTCACTTCGGTGATAAACTTTTCGACCACGCTGGTTAGCGCATTTCCATCTGGTTTATTGCGCGTAGACATATTGCGCATTAGCTCTGAGTATAGATTTCTAGCTTGCCCAGCAGATGCATGCATGCGTCTATCTGGAGACAAGTCAGCATGAACAGTTACCAACTTTCTTTCCAAAGCAATAGCTCGAACAACACTCAAGAAAAATGTTTTGCCTGAGCCATATTCACCAATAATAAGTCGAAAAGCTGAGCCTCCATCGGAGATCCGTTCAATATCTTGAAGGAGTGCTTTTAGTTCGTTAACGCGACCAACTTGAATATGCTGAATCCCAACTTTTGGAGTTACACCAGACTTCAGAGATTGGATAATTGCATCTCTTTCTTTTGCACGTATTTTTTTTGCAACCATCATTTAACCCTTTAATTCCTCTACAATTTCTAGATCAACGTATATATCACCATCATCATCCAAGACAGGAGCATCTACTTTTTCGTAAGCCCAATCATTGATAGTTTCTATAGCGCCATCAACCATCAAGTTTAGTTTGCTACAAAGTTCATGAACTTCATGCCGAGACCATACTTCTTTGCTAAGGAGCATATCGAACAGATTTTTATGCGCATTATCCAATCCATCATGGCCTGTAGGGGAGGAACTCATCGACTCTATTTCCGGTTCGATATCAACCGTAAATATGTTTTCTAACATGCTCTTGGCATCGCTGGTATCACTCTCATGCATCGCCAGAATGCTCTCATCCAACTGGAACTTATTTCCGCTTTGGTCAGTAGTTGTTGGGAAAGCGGAATTAGGTGTTCTCGTAGATGCTAGGTTGTGAATATCGCTCGTAACATACGATTTATCTAATCCCAGACATGTATAGAGTTTCTCTATTTGCTTTATTTCAGATGAATCGACCTTACCGTCAGCTAGAGCAATTGAAATCATAAATTTCTTTAAGGATTCAATTTGCGCGGAGTTGAGCTGCTCTATTCTTGCTTTTAATCCCGCAATGTTCGCTGGGCTGTTAAGTCGCCACGTCAGATAAGCATTCAATGAACTTTTCTCGAATGGAGACAGTCGGTCATCGTATTCAATTAGTTTTTGCAGCGTCAGTTTTTCGTCTTGGTCAACGATACCGTCAATAGTAGCCACCATTGCACCAAGCCTCATCCACAGACTTACTTGGTTGAAAGCCGAGCTAGGTTTAAAAAATTCACCATGGCTTGGTGAGAACAATACAATGTTGCCATCAGCTTTGAACTTGGTTTGGTGAAAACGCATATCCGGGGCGATACCTATATCAGCTTTATCAGCAAGTTTGATAAGGAGCTCGTTTTCTTTCTTGTTCATAGCCTTAGGAAGCGGCATTCCGGTGTGAGACCAGAACTCTTGAACAGTTGTTATCCCGTTATTGTTCTGAATTACTTGAACAGCCCATGACTTAAAAGATTCAATAATTGATGAGTTAGATTCATTTGCTAGCTCATTTGGTAGTAACATCAGAGCTGCTATATCATTTTTCGAAGTATCAGACTTACCTAAGTAGCGACTATAGCTACTTAAGTCTTCCGTACACTGCTCGGCAATAGGGATAATCTTGTTTATTGGACCTTTGAGAACACTCGGATCAGGCAACTCTTCCAAATTTAAATCAATTCCATTAATGCCGTTACTTGCTGCATGATATGAGAGTCGAAGCTTTGTTTTGTTTGGCTTGACTAATATACCTTCACCAAATTTTTGGGAGAACCTTATTTCGAAAAGTTTGCGAAACTCCTCTTCACATCTACGAGCAGGAGTTTTTAGCGAATACTCAAATGTATTTTTTAACCAGTCTAAAGCTAACTCGGCTCCAACGGGATGCCCATTAACTATAGTTTTGGCTAGTTTAAACTTGAATGACAATGCATTGTTTGTATCTGGTATATTTGCAATCCGTCGCTCAAGTAGAGTTGGTCTGAGCAAAACCATCAACTCAAGAAAATCGGCCGAATATCTTCTAAAAGAGCGGTTTGCATTGAACACTTTATGAAGACGTAATACTTCTTCAAATATTGTGGTAAATTCTTGATCGGATACCTGTGAGTTAGCTTGATTTTCAATGATTCTTCTTTCAAAACCATAGAAATAAATGAATACGTATCCGATTGGTGTATTTGGATCAGAGCGATCAGACTCTAACCAGTCTAGATAGGCTCCTCTGCACTCTTTTGATAAAGAGGAATAACTTGGCCAGTATCCTAGTGTTTCGTCGGTATGTAATTCCGACCCGATGTTCATTAAAGATTTCGATGCGGGGCGTTCCTCATCGATAAGAGATGGTTCTACCCCATATCCATCAAGTGAGTTCATTATCCCACCAAAGTAAAAAAGACCTTTGTTGAGGTTTCTTCCGACAATAGTGAGATGTTCACTTTCACCAATCCATCGGCCCTTTTGTTTGTTAGACGATTTTTCAGCTTCTCTTCCAAAACTCGTGTGAATTGTAAACGTTGCAAACTCTTCATCATTTTCACTGTATGAGGAAACTGATATCGCTTGCGTGCCATAAGCATCACTCTTTTGAACAGAAGGCTTTGAGACTGTATTATTTTGGGGAGAGTTATAGCTGTTGGAAGTTTTGGACTTAGAGTTCCTAGTTATCAGCTTGTACAGAATATAGATGATGATAGCCCCAACAAAAAATTCCATTTCTTACCTTTGTATCAATGGGGTAGATAGGTCCTAACAACCACCTACTCAGTAGTCAATAAATGGCATATTGATGTATTAGATAAACTAGGTCAAATGGAAGCATAGCAAAGTGTGAGGTGTTTTAATGATAAAATACAAAAGGGCAAAGGTGTGTTGCAGTTCTTAAATGGGGAAGTGTTTTTCCTCATATTCCTCAACCAATGCAGCTAGCCTTTCAAGTTTACAAATTAGTCTGATATTTGCTCTATCGAAAGGTATTGAGGTTACTTACCTTGGCGAGATTTTTTAAAGTGCTCAATACCGTGTTGTATGCGACATTCAACACTTGTGCTGTTTCCCTAACTCCAGAGCTATTCATTGACATATCGACAATTTTTTCTTTTACATCTGGCTTGCGGGCTTCGTAAACTTAATCGAGTTGAAAGCCCTTTCGACACTCGATACACCTGAAACGAGGAAAGCCAGAATGCCCTTTTCCATGTTCACGGACGGGCTCTGTTTTATTACAGAAACGACATTGAACTTGGATAGTAGCCATGAGTTAAAAAACATCAGAAATCAGGTGGCTATATTAACATCTATCAACCGATTTGGTCATGACCAATGAAAGGATAGTTAGGTTTTTATTGCGTAAATTATCGGTAAGAATAGTGCATATAACAGGCAATAAGCCAGGTGTGTAGAATTATTCTATTTTAGGGATTTTGCTCTAAATCTAAATGAATCTTTGCATTTCAATTTCAATAAAGCTTAGTTATTGATCATGTTTCTGAGTATGTGAATCATTCTCAACTATGCACATGATTGCTCATTGTCTAGTTTGATTTGTGTAACGTCACTGCAGCACGTATTGAGCGTACTCGCTGATTGTCTGTGTTTTCGTGTTGACAGTTTGGTACTAGGTAAAATCAACAAGACTATGATTTCAAGGAACATTTTATGTTAAAGAAACTACTAAGTTGTTGTATCACCTCCGCGCTCTGTTTTCATTCTTCTCTCGCTTTTTCGCAACCCAATGAGATTGCGGACAGTGCAGAGTTACAACAAGCTCCCGACACATTGCCTGCCACATTAATGCTTGCACCGGACGACATCGCCATTGCAGATCGCTATATAGTGGTATTTCAACAACCGCAAATGATGGCGAGCAGCTCACCGGAATTCGAGCAATTCACGCAACAGTCTGTAGACCGCATGTCCGGTTTATATTCGATAAAAGTGGAGTCGGTTTTTGACCACTCGATAAGTGGATTTGTCGCTAACTTGAGTCCTGAGCAGCTACAAGATCTACGTTCTGATCCTCGTGTGGACTACATTGAGCAAGACAGAATCCTATCGCTTGACCCAATAGTCTCGGTAGATGCAAATCAAACCAATGCCATTTGGGGACTAGATCGAATCGACCAACGTAACTTGCCACTCGATAACAACTACAGTGCCAACTTTGATGGGACTGGGGTAACGGCTTATGTTATCGATACTGGTGTGAACAATGCACACGTTGAGTTTAGTGGGCGCTCGGTTTCTGGGTATGACTTTGTCGATAATGATGCAGATGCAAGTGACTGTAATGGACACGGTACACACGTTGCGGGCACCATTGGCGGCAGCTTGTATGGTGTTGCGAAAAACGTCAACCTTGTCGGCGTGAGAGTATTGAGCTGTACCGGATCGGGTTCTACGTCTGGTGTTATTGCCGGTGTGGACTGGGTGGCTGCGAACGCTTCCGGACCTTCAGTCGCCAACATGAGTTTAGGTGGCGGTCAATCTGTTGCTCTAGATAGCGCAGTGCAAAGTGCGGTTCAATCAGGTGTCAGCTTTATGCTAGCAGCAGGTAACTCCAATGCCGATGCTTGTAACTACTCTCCAGCACGCGTTGCTACTGGTGTAACTGTCGGCTCGACCACCAGCACGGATGCACGTTCGAGTTTTTCAAACTGGGGCAGTTGTGTGGATGTGTTTGCACCAGGCTCACAAATCAAATCTGCGTGGTATGACGGTGGTTACAAAACCATTAGTGGTACATCGATGGCGACGCCACATGTAGCGGGTGTAGCAGCATTATATCTTCAAGAAAACAGTTCGCTGTCGCCAAGCCAAGTAGAGGCCTTGATCGTTAGCCGCGCAAGTACCGGAAAGGTGACGGACACAAGAGGCAGCGTGAACAAGCTACTTTATAGCTTAACGGATGCTGATTGTGGCCAAGACTGTGGTGGCCCAGATCCAACACCAGACCCAGAAGGCAAGTTAACCTCGGGTGTGCCAGTGAGCGGTTTAAGTGGCTCAACCGGTCAAGTCGCGTATTACTATGTTGATGTCGAAGCTGGGCAGCGTTTAACAGTACAAATGTATGGCGGTACTGGCGATGCTGACTTGTATCTCCGTTTTGGTGCAAAACCGACACTGAATGCATGGGACTGCCGACCTTTCAAATACGGTAACAATGAAACATGTACGGTCAGCGCGACACGAAGTGGACGTTATCACGTCATGATTCAAGGTTACTCAAACTATAGCGGTGTCAGCATTCAAGCTAACTACTAGTTATTATTCTCGTTACTAAAAGAGAACAAAGCCCGCTTTTCGGTGGGCTTTGCTTTCGGGAATACTGAGTTTAATAGGTGGCGTTCGATGCTATTCAAACGCACCGGCCTTTTTCTTCAAGAACTCAACTCGAAACGGCATCGAAGCTTTCTATTAGTACACCGCATAAGTCGGGTTCTCCAAGTCGTGTACATCAAATAGGATGCGAACTTAATCTCCTCGAGCTAACTCTTTCTCCATCATAAATCTTGGCATGATGGCAAACCCAAGATGATACAAAACAAATTCTTTACTGTGACCGCGGTTCTCAATTGCAATTTTAGGCTGTGAGACAAACGCGTGACCTGACCTTGGCTGTTGATAATCGTGAACGATATAGTGGCTAATCCGAGAAGATTGTATCCACTCAAAACTCAGACCCCATACTGCACATGTTGATGGGCTGGCAACGGTAACATTGGATGAAATGGGCCTTGAACCACGCAAGATCATTATAAATGGGAACTATTAGGCAAAGAGACGCTCAAACGAGCTAAATTGGAATGGGGCAAAAACGTTACAAACCATACCGACACGCCTCTGGATATAAATGTTCGAGTCCTTTTCTATTAAATCATTAATAACCAAGGATATTGCAAAGAGAGTTGTGGACAGTTAGCAGTATCAGTAGGCTTGTGCCAGTCAGGGCACCTGACTTTGGGAGAGCACTAAACATAAACCTTGGATTCTGCTACCGTAAAGCCCATATTTAATTTGAGAGAGATGGATAATGAACGACAGTTGGGCTAACTTCTTTCCGTACTTTGCTGGAGCTTTTAAGCTTATTGTATTAGGTATTGGAGCTTACTTAGCTATTAAATGGCATTTTGATGAAGAGCGAAGAGTAAGGGAGGCCGAAGGCGTGGTATTCGATAAACCAAGCTTCAAGAAAAAGTTCGTAATGATGCTAACCTTCCCATTCCTTCTAGGTCTTCTAGTCCTTCTCGTTATTTATGCAACTAACTGGTTTCTCTACTGACAGACTTTATTGATACGATCAATGTTTAAGCTCTCAACGGGTTTGGAGCAAAAAAGAGTCAGCCTAACGGTCTGGCTCTTTTGATGAAAACACATGGTATCGTGGAATAACTAGGGAGGCTGTGGCAGATTACACTCACTTACTCCTTAGGCAGGTGACCAGTTTCCTTCGCAAGCTTTTGCATCGCCTCGGCAAACGTTGTTGTCCCGCCTTTAGCTTTAACCTGTATTACCTTATACCCCATTTTTTCCAACGCTTGGCGCTCTGCCAAAACAGCTTTGTCATCTTGCTGGCTACCTTGAGCTGGCTGATGAATGTAACATCCCTCTAATTTACCATCTTCGACCAATTGGTGGTGTTTCAGTGCATCGATATCAAAATTCATAATAAGTCTTTTCATTAAAAGTGGGAGTTTCTGTGGCTAGTTACATACGCTTCAAAGGCTTCACGACATTATCTAAGCCTTCAATTTTGAGCGCTAAACACAGCTTGAGCAAATCCCCTAGTTCGCCGCTTGGCCAGCCCTTTTTATCGAACCACAGTAAGTATTCTTCAGGCAGGTCGATTAACACTCGCCCTGCATATTTCCCAAATGGCATTTGAATTCTAGCGAGTTTAATGAGGTTTTCTTTTTCTAACATAAGTGACAAAGATTTTAGGTAACTCGTCCAAGAATATCACTGCCACCCTCTCCTCACCAGCAAATCGCACTCACGTTTATTTTGGCGGCTTTGACTCGCTTTGTGCTAGAGTACGCGGCATAAAAAATGAGAACGAGAAAGCAATGAAGTCACCTTGTCGAGCAGCATGTAAAAATAACGCCGGAATATGCTCTGGTTGTCACCGAACGATGGATGAAATCATCCAATGGAAAGACAAAACAGATCACCAACGAAACACGATTATCGAACAAATCGCAGGGAAAGATTCAACGCACAATTGTCCTGAGTGCGGGACTCAAGCCCATTGTGATATCGCCGCAGGCAAAGAAACCTGTTGGTGCTTTACTATTGAAACCCGTGATTTACCCAAGCCAAGCGCCAACCAGCTGTGTTTGTGCCGAAAATGTCTAGAAAAAAAACCAGTCGCATAATACGACTGGCTTACTGTTCTGCATTTTCTGACTGGTGTTTATTTAGCGGTTAAAGCGGGTGCTTCAAACCTAATACCATCCCACCCTGTTACCATAAAATTACGAATATTCTGGTGATCGTTATTCTCTGGATGCTGCAATACATCTTCACGATAAAAACGGCCAAAGCAGGCTAGCGTCGCTTCTTTGTCTAGGTTATTTAGCAAGCCGAAAGCGAAGATCTTACACGAACCGTTGTTCTCACCCGCGTTGTTTTGCGTCTCACCATTAACAAAAGCGGTTGGCTCAAACGTATAGTTTTCTTCGATCACCGCCATCGTTGCTTCAAATTCGACCTGCTCTGGTGAAGCTGCCAACAAATCTAAAAACGATTTTAATTCCATTATTCCTCTATCCCTACTTCATCATTTTGATGACACATTAGTTTCATAAAAAGCCAATATAAGAGTCATCAATCATACATATATTCAGAGCCTTACCAAATCACACGTCATTCAGCGTTCCATCATTCCAATTGCGGAAATGGACAGAAGCATAAACCCCATGCTGATTGACAACGTATCGGATTGATAAGGAGATATCATGATCACCCCTTTAAAGGCAATCGGTGCACTCGCATTGTCATCACTTGCCATCGCGTGTTCATCACAACCCGAAGATACCGTGGCTTCATTCGCTACACAATGCAAACCTACCACTGCGCCCGTTGCTGGGGAAACTTCAATTCAAGGGTTAACGTTTATCGGGACATCCGTTGCTGATGCCCCATTCGACACATCGGCAGCTGAAATCGTCAGTTATGACGCCTGTACGGATAAGCTCTATGTGGTCAATGCTGAAGCAAAACGTGTCGATGTACTTTCTATGGATGACAACGGCGTACCAACGCAAACCGCATTCATTGATCTCAACAGCGCTGGCGAAGCAGCTGGCGTTGAAATTGGCGCTGCAAACAGTGTCGCTGTATTCAATGGTTTGGTCGCGGTTGCGATTGAAAACAGTAATAAACAAGCGAATGGTATTGTTGGTTTGTACCGCTCCGACGATTTGTCATTAGTCACGACGTTCCCAACAGGCGCATTGCCAGACATGGTTGGCTTCTCGAAAGATGGCCGATACATCGCAACCGCTAATGAGGGCGAACCAAACAGCGATTACAGCGTCGATCCTGAAGGTAGCGTCACTTTGATCGATCTGAACCTTGGCGTTGCTCAAGCAGAAGTGACACAAATTGGCTTTAACGAGTTTGATGGTTCACGAAAAGCAGAGCTTCCAATGAATGTGCGTATTTCGGGGCCAAACGCCACCATCGCACAAGATCTAGAGCCGGAATACCTCACTTTTGCAGATAACGGTAAAATCTATGTCGCGCTACAAGAAAATAACGCCATGGCAATCGTCAATCCAGAGAGCAAATCAGTAGAGCGAATTGTTGGCTTAGGTGAGAAGTCTTGGTCGGACGCTAAACTCGATGCGTCTAACAAAGATAAAATTATTGGAAACTTGAAAAGCTACCCACAACTGGTTGGCTTATTTATGCCTGACACCATCGACAGCTACTCAGTGGATGGCAGTACTTACATCGTATCTGCAAATGAAGGCGACGGACGTGAGTACGGATTCAAAACCACTCAAGAACAGTGCGACAAAGCAGGCTTTATGTGGGATGAAGACGATTTCCTTGGTACAGATGAATACACATCAGAGCAAGGGACCTGTCTAAGCCATGTTGATGAAGTGCGCGGTAAGAAGCTGAAAGTAGCAGCGGAGCACCCACTGGCAGAAGCACTAAAAGACAACAAACAACTCGCGCGTTTAAAAGTGATTAAGCCGGAAAAAACGCTTTCTGCACAAGGTAATGTTCAAGCATTTGGCACGCGTTCATTCTCGATTTGGGATGAAAACGGCAAGTTGGTCTTCGATAGTGGTGACGATTTCGCGACTATCGCGCTGCTGAATGAAGGCAAGCACTTCAACAGCACCAACGACAACAATGACAGTGGCGATGACCGAAGTGATGATAAAGGCATTGAGCCAGAGGCGATTGAAGTAGCACAAATTAACGGTCGCCATTACGTGTTCATCGGCTTGGAGCGCCAAGGCGGTATTATGATTTATGACATTACCGATCCGAAAAAAGCACAGTTCCTACATTACGTAAACCGTCGTGATTACAATCAGCCAGTGTGTACACAAGTGGAAGATGGCGAATGCACGAACGACACATACAATCCAAAAGCAGGCGATTTAGGCCCAGAATCCATTAATTACTTTACTCGCAATGGTGGTCATTTTATCGCTGTTGGCAATGAAGTATCTGGCACGACATCCGTCTTCCGAATCAATCTATAAAGCAATGTAAAAGTCATACAGAAACACAACGCCCGGCATAAAACCGGGCATTTTTTGTGTGAGGTAATGTCCTACTCTGCCGATGCTAGTGCGTCACACTTTGATGCGCAGATAAAATCGTTTTTATGCAGACCTTTGATAGAGTGACTCCACCACGTTACGGTGACCTTACCCCACTCCAACAAAATAGAAGGATGGTGGAACTCATCTTCTGCCAGTTCCGCGATTTTGTTACTGAAAGCCCATGCTTGTTTGAAGTTTTTGAATTTATACACCTTTTCTAGTTGAGGTATGTCTTCTCTTTCAATGATCTGCCAATCAGACAATTGCAGCAGCAGAGATTGTTGTTCTTCTTTGCTTAGTGCAATGGCATCGATACTACAAGCTTCGCATTTTTGTTCATTCAACATGAGCAGGTTCCTTTGGTTCAAAAAGTGGAGGAAGCAGTCCAGCTTCAATCGCTAGATCGGCTTGTTTCAATAAATTTAACTGACTGATTTTAAAGAGCTGAGAAAAGTCATCAATCACGTAGTACTTCGGTTGCATTATGTCGATACGATAAGGCGTTCTCAGCACAGTTTGTAATTCAAATGGGTCGCGAATTGCTACATCACTCTCTAATGCGTAGAGGGTTTCGCCAGGAGATGAGAGAATACCACCACCGTAAATTTTGGTTTTGTCCCCTTCTTTCACCAAGCCAAATTCTACGGTAAACCAGTAGAGACGAGCGAGATACGCTCTTTGTTTTGGTGTAGCGGCTTGCCCTAGTTGACCATAATGTTCGGTAAATGCAGCAAAATCTGGGTTGGTTAACATCGCACAATGACCAAATATTTCATGGAAGAAATCCGGCTCTTGCAAGTAATCGAACTCTTCTCTGGTACGCAAGAATGTGGCGACGGGAAAGCGCTTATTACCGAGCAGATTAAAAAAACGGTCGAAGTCAATAAGCGCAGGAACGGGCTCCACTTGCCAACCTGTTGTCTCCATCAGGACACGATTAATTTCTGGCAATTGAGGAACGCGGTCTTGAGGTAAATCAAGCAGCGTTAAACCGTGTAAATAAGCCTTACAAGCTCTGTTTTGGATCACACCCATTTGTCGTGCTACCAAATCTCGCCAAATGGCGTCTTCTTCACGGCTCCATTCAACCCTGCCTTCCTGGTTTACGGGTTTAGAACGATACTGAGTCATGGCACATCTCCATTAACAAATCCTTTACATTAAGCCTATCTTCAGTCTTGCAAGCTTCCAATCCCTACACGATTTTCTCAGTATCGATTCGATGTAACATATTGTTTACAACACGTCGTAACTGCATGATTTTTATGACACGATATAATATCTAGCTTGTTTGACTTTATCGTGTATTCCTCTCAAACTAAAATCTGTTACCACTTTGTTATAGAGGGACCTATGCGCGAGAGCAGCAAAGTATGGCAACCGAGCGAAAGTCGTATCGAAGAAGCCAACATCACACAGTTTATTGAACACATTAATCGACAAGGAAATACCATTGAAGACTTCGCCGATCTGCATCAATGGTCGCTCGATCATGTGGAAAAATTTTGGCAAGAAGTCTGGTTATTCTGCGACGTCATTGGTACTCAAGGAGAGACCGTAAAGGAGCAAGCAGAAAGTCGCTGGCAGCAACCCGTCGAAAATAGGGACATGAAATGGTTCCCAAACGCGCAGATTAACTACGCCGAAAACTTGCTAACCTACGCGTGTCACCAACCCGATGATCTCGCGATTTGGTTTGAAAATGAACGTGAAGAAAAGCAAACCTACACATGGAAACAATTGTGTGAAGAAGTTTCGAGTGTCCAGCAATGGTTGAAAGAATGTGGAATCAAGCAAGGTGATGTCGTCGCTGGCTATTTGCCTCACTTACCTCAAACGGTGATAGCCATGTTAGCAACCACCAGTTTAGGGGCAACCTGGACTTCTACCTCACCTGATTTTGGCGTTGAAAGCGTTTTGGAGCGCTTTGGTCAAGTGAAACCTAAAATCCTGTTTACTTGTGATGGCTATACATTCAATGGCAAAACTTTCGATATGTCTGAGAAAAACCAGCATATTGCGGATCATCTTGATGGTCTTAAACAGGTTTGCCAAATTAGCTACCTGAAACCACACATTTTTGAATGCGACGTCTGCACTCAATATTGGCAAAACGTCCTGAATCAATACACACCCGAAGCGCTAACTTTTACTCGTGTTAATTTTAACGATCCGCTATTTGTGCTCTATTCTTCAGGCACGACTGGCAAACCGAAATGCATCGTTCATTCCGTCGGCGGAACAGTGCTTAACCATTTGAAAGAGCACCAACTGCATTGCGACATCCAACCTAGCGACAGAGTGTTTTATTACACGACCTGCGGCTGGATGATGTGGAACTGGCACGTTTCTTCACTCGCGAGCGGCGCATGTTTAGTAATTTTTGATGGTAGCCCTGTTTATCCCACTCATAACGTGCTTTGGGACCTCGCTGAACAAGCCGAAGTAACGCTGTTTGGAACTTCGGCGAAATACCTAGAAGCATTGGAAAAAGTTTCTTTTTCTCCGCCGAAAAGTGATGCATTTCCCGCTCTGAAAACCATTTGCTCAACGGGCTCGGTTCTGTATCCAGAGCAGTTTGATTATGTCTATCAGCACATTAAAGAAGATGTACACCTCGCATCAATCTCAGGCGGGACAGACATTTGTGGCTGCTTTGTGTTAGGCAACCCTATTTCTCCCGTTTATCGAGGAGAGTGCCAATCAGCGGGATTAGGGGTCGATGTCAGAGTCTTTAACCCACAAGGTAATAGCGTAATTGGAGAGCGCGGTGAGTTGGTTTGTGCCAATTCATTGCCCAACTTCCCCGCTGGCTTTTGGAACGACACCGGGGAAAGATACCATCGTGCTTATTGGGATAAGTTCGACAATATTTGGCACCACGGCGACGATGTTGAACAAACCAGCGTTGGTGGATACGTGTTTTATGGTCGAAGTGATACCACGTTGAATCCCGGTGGCGTAAGAATCGGCACGGCCGAAATCTATCAGCAAGTGAACAGTATAGACGGTATTCTAGATTCCATCGCAGTAGGAAAAGAAGTCGATCGCAACGAACAAATATGGCTATTTGTCCAATTAATGAAAGGGATAGAGCTCAACGACGAGATTATCGCCTCTATCAAAGCACAACTAAAATCTGCATGTTCTCCAAGACATGTACCTAGTGCAATTTACGCAATAAGCGATATACCTAAAACCCGTTCGGGAAAATTGGTTGAGTTAGCCGTTAAGCAAGTCGTTAACAATCGGAGCGTAGAAAATTTAGGCGCAATAGCCAATCCTGAAGTGTTGGAGGAGATCCGCAGGATAGTCGCCCAAAAATAACCTCAGAACACTTGGTTGTTAGAGAGCCACTTTGCTTACACCCGCAGCGACAGGTTGAAGAACAAGTCAGATTAACTTGGGGTACATACCCTCAACCGATAAGAAAAAAGCGAGCTAGGTAGCTCGCTTTTATCATGTGGTGTTCTTTATTCAGTCTTAACGGCGACCAAGCCCCATTAATACCGACATCGTTTTACCGTCAGATGTAATGTCAAAAACGTGTTGTGATTCCACTTCAGTAAAACCTGCATCTTTCAAAGCACGTTTAGACTTCGCAAGGGTAAAACCGTCTTGTTCAGATTCTGCAATCCAATCAAAATGAACAAAGTAACCGCCGTGGTTAAGTAAAGAATGCGAGATTTTTAATGACGCGTCTAAGTCTTCCACAAACGCTAAAACTGACGATGCAACTACTAGGTCAAACTGTCCACGAAACGCTGGATGCTGAGCGACCAAGCCGCGAGACAATGCATCTACGACAGGTTCTACATTGGCAAGCTCTTTTTTATCGAGTTCTTCAATCATGGCTTCCGATGCGTCTAATGCTACGATGTCTTTAACCATCGGTGACAATCGTTGACTTAACTGCCCTGTTCCGCATCCAAAATCTAGTACTTTAATGCCATCAAGCTGAGTTAGCTGTTGTAACTGCTCAAACACCGACTGCGCAAATTGCTCTGTTGCTGGATTTGATTCCCAGTTTTTTGCTAAGCCGTCCCAATCTTGTGCCATCGTGGCCTCCATGTTCACTTTTTGTAACCCACATAGATTACCGCAAAACCGTTAAAAGACCATAGACTTATCTGGCGGATTCGCGTTTTTTTCGATAATCTTTCACGGCTTTGGGAGCATATCTGCATAATACCCAAATTATTTGAATTCATTTATTGGTTGTGTCAAATCATGAACTTAACTCAAGTAGAAGCCTTCTGCACCATCGCTGAGTGTGGTTCTGTTTCTGAAGCAGCAAGGCAACTCGATTGTAATCGCACCAAACTCAGTATGTCGATTAAGGCTTTAGAGAAAGATCTCAACGTTGAGTTGTTTACCCGAACTGGCAACCAGCTCACTCTCTCTGAAGCTGGGAAAGCCATTTACAAAGATTGCGAACACCTACTTATCATCGCACAGCGGATAAGAAAAACCTGTGCTCAAATCTCTGAAGGTTTTAACGCGGAAGTTTGGGTTGCACGTGACGACTCCTTGCCTGATGATCTCTGGCAGGAGCTTTCTCATACACTGAATAACCGCTTCCCTTCCACAACCTTCAACTTAATCTTGGCATCCAGTGGCGACTTGGCCAACTTAGTTAGTACCCACCAAGTGGATTTTGCCTTTGGTGTTGATTATGAGCGCGTCGACGATCCTCGTATCGTGTATAACCCGCTAGGCAAGATACGTATGATGTCAGTATGCAGTGCGGAACATCGCCTAAGTAAGATGCGCCGAGTCTCAGACGAAGATCTACGCAGTCAGATGCAAGCATTGATGGTGTACCTAAATGAGAAAGACAACCCTGAACTGCAGCCTTTCTCGACTCGATACATTGGCTTTTCAAGTTTTGACTACATGCTTAACACCATCTTAGAAGAAGACGCTTGGGGTGTACTGCCAGAACCATTAATCCGCCATTACCTTCGCCAGCAAAAGCTCGCCGTTATCAAGCATACATACGGATTGACACAAGAAGACTACTGTATGTTTTCACCTAACGGTCAAACTGAGCACCCAGCAATGACATGGTTAGCGGATAAATTGAGCGAGTATTTATTTGACTTCTAAACATTTTATCAGTGAGCGCCAATTTTATTGGCACCAAGATCATGCAGCAAGTCATTGTTTTATAAGAGTATAAACAAAAGCGTAACTTTTTAGATTAGAACCTGCTCACTTAGTGGTTGCCTAAATTACCTTATGCGAGAAGAATAGTAAGGTATTAAAATTTAAAGGCATCTTTTATGTGTGACAGGACAAGCAAAAACGAAAACCGTATTCTAACCATTTCAGCCCTTTTAGCATCTGGGTTCGCTGCTGGTGGTATGGTACTTGGCTTGCTTGTAGGATCAATTGTCATCGTTTTTGACGGTGTTTACTCTTTGGTCAGCTTACTGTTAACTTTATTGTCACTGGCCGCTTCCTACTATATTAACAAGCCCTCAAAATCTGTATTCCCATTTGGAAAAGCGGTCTTAGAGCCAATCGTTATTGCGATAAAAGCGGCTGTCATTTTAGTGGTTGTAAGCTTTTCTCTTTACTCTGCAATTTCAGCATTGATGTCCGGAGGCCGTGAAGTCGATGCTTCTATTGCCACTCTATTCGGCATCGTAAACGTCATCGGTTGTGGTTACGCTTGGTGGTTTATGGCTAAACGCAGCCGTCGCTTCTCATCAGGCTTGATTGAAGCAGAAAAAAAACAGTGGCAGATGGATACGCTATTAAGTGTGGCAGTGACGGTTGGATTTGTTGCTGCTTGGGCTGTATCACTAACGCCATTCGCTGAATATGCGGTTTATGCCGATCCTACGATGATGGTGCTAATGGGCTTCTACTTTCTGAAAGTTCCTTTTGATATGTTGGTTGGTGCACTACGTGAGCTACTAATGATGACACCAAGCAAAGAGCTATGTCAGGTCGTTGGCAATGATGTACTAGAGATAGAAAAAACATCTGACCACCAGCTGAAGTTAGCGGGTATCACTAAAGTGGGCCAAGAGCTTCGTATTAACATCGATTTGCACGTCGATGACGACACCATCGCATTAGATAAGTTGGAACAAACTCGTACTCAGTTAACGAAACGTCTGTCGAAACACAGATTTAAACTGCAACTCCATTTAAACGTCGCAAACTGTTAGAACACGAAAGAAAAAAGCTCCCTCGGTCGGGAGCTTTTTTCTTTCTGTCATTTGAGCATACAGCGCAAAGATAAAATCAGATAATTTTGGTTTAACCTGCAGCTTCACGCTTCTCCTTGGTGACAACCCAGCAAAGCAAAGAGCCCACCGTAACCATCACAACCCCCTGCCAAAAGCTCGGGCTCAACGTCACACCAAGAATAATGGAAGAAAATAGCGCAGAGAAAATGGGTGTAAAGTAAGAAAGTGTCGCAAGAAAGACCATGTTTCCGCCAACAATCGCGATGTTCCACAAACCATAACCGCCAGCCATCAACGCCGCAGAAGCAAAAAGGTAGCCCATTGCTTCCAATGAAAAAGTCATCTCTGGCTCATCAGCAAACGCATATTTCACCCATAACGAAACAGCAGTAGCAATGAAAAACAACGTAATCGCGTTATGCTTGGATTGCTGCCTCTGGGTTAAATTACAATAAAAGGCCCATATAACTGCTCCTGCGAAAGCCATAAAGTACACCAAAGGGTTACTACTGACATTGGACATAATCTGAGTAACGGATAAGCCATTTTCACCACTCACCGTCCACGCGACTCCGATAAACGCCAGCGCAACCGCTGGATAAAGCAGCCAGTTTGTTTTTTTGTTACTGCCTAAAACCGCAAACAAAACGGTGAGTGCTGGCCAAAGGTAATTGACAATCGACACCTCAATAGCCTGCGCACGCGAGTTGGAATATCCCAGAGATAAAGCGAGAAATATTTCATAACAAACGAACATTGCGCCACCAAGCACGAGATATTTTGGAGAAAAGTACGATAGCTTCGGAATGCCAACTACGATAAGAAGGAAAATAGAACTGAGAGAGTACAACATGGCCGCCCCGCCCACGGGACCTAGGCTCTCGGTTACCAACCTGGCAATGCCAAGTAAGCAACTCCAAGAGAGGATGGCAATACAACCATAAAGTGTGAAACGAAATTGCACTGATTTCATGTGACCTACCACTCACGAATGCCAAAGGAAACATCAGCTTAACTCAAAAATGATCAGGTTCAACGTACTGTTTTATAAAAATCAGTATAAAAATCACTCCATTACGCAGTTGGAGTCGATATGAAACATTTTCTGCCCTCGAGTGTTATGCTTACACCTTTTGTTGTGCGCTACTATGATGAAGAAGACGGCGATAGCGAAATCGCCGAAACTGATTCGAGCACTCAACATCTAAAAGAAACAGAGCAACAAACGGAAACCTCAGACTAAAGGAATTCTCAAATGAAAAAAGTCGCAGTTATCTTCAGTGGTTCAGGTGTTTACGATGGCACAGAACTACATGAAGCCGTATTAGCACTCCATGCCATTGAAAAAGAAGGTGCATCATGGCATTGCTTTGCTCCTAACATCGATCAATTACACGTGATTAATCATCTAACTGGCGAAGAGATGGACGAAACACGAAATGTGTTGGTGGAATCTGCACGCCTTGCACGTGGCAATATTGATGATGTTGCAAGATTAAACCCAGATGAGTTTGATGCCCTACTCTTACCTGGCGGTTTTGGTGCCGCTAAAAATCTCACTGACTTCGCTGTATCAGGAGCTGAGTGCTCGATTAATACACACGTAGCTCAAGCATGTCGCGCATTCGCTCATGCGAAAAAGCCAGCAGGTTATCTGTGTATTTCACCTGTCATTATTCCGATGATTTATGATCAAGGCGTGAAAGGCACCGTAGGCAACGATGAAGCGATCTCGATAGCATTTAATCAAATGGGCGGTGAGCACATCACTTGCTCTGTCGAGGATATCGTTTTTGATGAAACACACCTCGTTCTATCAACCCCAGCTTATATGTTGGCAGAGAATATCTCTCAAGCAGCATCAGGTATCGAAAAGTTAGTATCAAAGCTGATTGATATTGCCTAATTATTGATAGATAACTTATAAACCTACCTCCCATCCCCATTGATAGTTAAGTTATTAATGGGGATTTTTATACTTTAGTCTAATTTAGAGATATATCCGTATTAGATATCAATTTTTGCCAATCGATTGCGTCACTGGTTTCATATTTGTTCTACTTTATATCTGTGTTGCACCTATACGCTGTGCAACAAGATCACTGTCACAGTTTTTCTCTTGCAAATACCTCTAAATAGGTAAACTTGCTTCAGATCAACTTCAATCTGGAAACGAGTGTGCGACAGTAAATGGCAAATTAAGAAAGATTATTAAAAATAACGACGGAGCTATCCAATATGACAAGTGCATTTTTTATCCCTACGGTAAACCTAATGGGCGCTGGTTGTTTAAAAGACGCAGCAGACAGCATCCAATCTCAAGGCTTTAAAAAAGGTTTGATCGTTACGGATAAGATCCTTAACCAAATCGGTGTAGTCAAACAAGTTCAAGACCTTCTCACTGAACGCGACGTAGCAACCGTTGTGTACGATGGCACTCAACCAAACCCTACTATCACCAACGTTAATGATGGCTTAGCTTTACTAAAAGAAAACGAATGTGACTTCGTTATCTCACTCGGAGGCGGCTCACCGCACGATTGTGCAAAAGGTATCGCTTTAGTGGCGTCAAACGGCGGCAAGATCGGCGATTACGAAGGCGTTGACCAATCCGCAAAACCAATGCTGCCTCTCGTATCAATCAACACAACGGCTGGTACTGCTTCTGAAATGACGCGTTTCTGCATCATCACAGATGAAGAGCGCCACATTAAGATGGCGATTGTGGACAAACACACAACACCATTGATGTCAGTGAATGATCCCGAGTTGATGCTTGCTAAACCTGCGTCTCTTACTGCCGCAACAGGTATGGATGCGCTAACACACGCAATCGAAGCTTACGTATCTATCGCTGCGACACCAATCACTGACGCGGTAGCAATCAAAGCAATTGAACTGATTCAAGCTCACCTTCGCACAGCAGTGAAAAACGGTGAAAACCTTGAAGCTCGCGAGCAAATGGCATACGCACAGTTCATGGCAGGTATGGCATTCAACAACGCATCTCTTGGTTACGTTCACGCAATGGCGCACCAACTAGGCGGCTTCTACGACCTGCCACACGGTGTATGTAACGCAATTCTTCTACCTCACGTACAACGTTACAATGCGCAAGTATGTCCAGAGCGTTTACGTGATGTTGCTAAAGCAATGGGTGTTGATGTTGAAGGTATGTCAGCAGAGCAAGGTGCTGCGGCGGCCATTGATGCTATCGTTGAGCTCGCTAAAGATGTCGGCATCCCATCAGGCATTAAAGAACTTGGTGCGAAGCTAGAAGACATCCCAACCCTAGCGGACAACGCGCTAAAAGACGCTTGTGGTTTCACTAACCCGAAACAAGCAACGCACGAAGAGATCTCTAAGATCTTCGAAGAAGCGATGTAGGCTCGCTAAGTAAACAATTCTCTAGTCTTAATTCAATCCCCGATCTCGTATTGGGGATTTTTTATGTTCGCATACCCTGCCAAACGTCCTCTTTTAGTGTTAGCTTTTAAGTATCTTGGATTCATATTGGAAGGAACCATGAAAACTATCACTGCGACCCTACTCGCTTGCCTAGCTTTTTCTATCGATGCTGCGGACTATCGTGCCAATGAGGTTGCCAATGGGTTTCAAATCCCATGGGGAATTGAATTTCTCGATAAGCAACAAATGATCGTGAATGAAAAAAACGGCACCGTTTCATTACTTAATATTGCTTCGGGAAAACAGCAAACCCTCTTCAAAGTACCGAATGTGAACACCAGTGGGCAAGCTGGTTTATTAGATGTAGCTCTAGTGCCGAATACCGCTCCACAAAATCCACAACTTTTCTTTACTTACAGCAAACGTACCGATAAAGGAAATACTGTAGCCTTAGCGACCGCACAATTGAAAAACAATCAACTTGTGGGTTGGAAAGACGTCTTTGTCGCCGACGCCATCACGGACACCAGTCGTCATTAAGGCAGCCGTATTGCGTTTATCGATGACAAGGTTTACTTCTCAATTGGGGACCGTGGCGAACGTGATAATGGGCAAGACACTCAAACCCATGCAGGCACCATTCTTCGCCTCAACCTTGATGGCTCGGTACCACAAGATAATCCATTCAAGACTTCTGAGGCTCGCCCTGAAATATGGAGTTACGGGCACCGTAACCCACAAGGCATGTTTTACGACAAAGCAACAAAACAGCTTTGGTCGATTGAACATGGCCCTCGTGGTGGTGATGAAATCAACCTGATTAGGAAAGGTGCAAACTACGGCTGGGCAAAGGTCTCTCAGGGTAAAGAGTATTGGGGACCGTTAGACGTTGGAGAAGCGAAAAGCTTACCGAATATGGAAGACCCAAAGTTGGTTTATATTCCGTCTATCGCGCCAAGCAATATGGTGGTGTATCGTGGTGATAAGTACCCAGAGTTGGATGGAAAAATCCTCGCCGGTGCCTTGAAGCTGGCGCACATCAACGTGGTTTCTATTGAGGATGGCAAGCTCACCGAATCAAAAAGATTGATGGAGAATCTTGGCGAGCGAGTCAGAGATATCACCATCAGTCCGGATGGCTATGTCTATTTTTCAACAGATACAGGCAAAATTTTCCGTCTTGAAGAGAAGTAATCAAACACCAACATTATTGAGACTATTTAATTTGTGACGTATCAGTGATTTATTTTCGTACAAGTAACACGTTTGAATCTAAAATTAACAATAACCTTTTGTTTTTAGAAAGATAGCTTGGTTTAAGTCGTACGAGGTCATCATGGTTCCTTTTCCATTAAAACTTGAAAGAGTCAAAGCCGTTATTTTCGACTTAGACAATACGCTCGTCAGCTCCGATATGAACTTCAAAGATCTTCGTCAGCAACTAGGCTGTCCACAAAACGAAGATTTATTGGATTTTGTTGATAAGCTTGACCATCCACATCAGAGAGAGCATGCCCATAATGTTATCTTTGATCATGAAATTTCTGATGCTGAGCAATCATCTCCGATGCTGGGTTGCCACGAGCTTTTGGCATACTTACATCAGCATAAAGTTAAAACCGCGATAGTAACGCGCAACTGTTTGATCGCTACGCAGCGTAAGTTGGAACATAACCGAATTGATGTTGAACATGCCCTCACTCGTGAATGCTACCCAGCAAAACCTGATCCTTTATCGCTCCAAGTCCTAGCCAAAGAGTGGCGATTAATGCCAGATGAAGTACTTTATGTGGGCGATTTCCTTTATGACCTACAAGCCGCATACAACGCCCAAATGCCATCCTGCCTTGTTCACCACAATACGACTGCACAATTCCGCGACTCCGCCTCTCTTGCGGTAACAGAACTGACCGATTTACTCGAACATTTTCAGTCTTTTAAGCACATTCGCGACTAACTAGGTACTTTCATAAACAAAAGGAGCACTCACGTGCTCCTTTGACTTATTCCCGATTTATTTATGCGTCCCCAAGTGAGTGCTTGGGTGATGCGTTGCTTAGCCTTGTAGGTAGGCGTTAAGCATCCACATAAGTTTTTCTTGCTCACGGATGTAATCACCCATCAATGCCGCTGTACCTTCGTCATCTGCTTCACCCGCGTTTTGTAGAATCTCACGCTGTTTTAGAAGTAGAACGCTAAAGCCTTGAACCAGACCTTGTACACACTCCTCACCAGAAGTCGCGTTTTGATGTTCTTTAATTTCACTTGCTTCCAAGTAGTTGCTGAATGCGTGCGCTGGCGTATGACCCAAAGTTAGAATACGCTCTGCAAGCTCATCGATTTTTGTTTGTAGATCAGTGTAGATCTCTTCAAATTTTACGTGCAGTTCGAAGAATTGCGCACCTTTAATGTTCCAGTGGTAACCGCGAGAGTTCATGTACAACACTTGGTAATGCGCTAACAGTTGATTTAGCTGTTGAGCTAGTTGTGCTGATTGTTCGCTGTCTAGACCAATTAGGCTTACTTGTTTGTTCATAATCTTGCTCCTAGAAGGATGATACCAATCGTAGTAACGAACGATTCTCTTACCGGGATTGGTATAAAGTTTAAAAATTCTTTTGCAGTATTTGCTGCCGATGGAGTCATATTACGACTACGGCTCGGTGAAGAAAATTTGGTTTTAGCTATGATTTAAATAGCCAAATCCAATGAGCAAGTAGACGAATATCGGCGTATCATCCAACAAAAAGCCCCAACCCTTTTTGTGTAAAAAGGATTGGGGCTTTTTTACTATTTGGTTAACGAGCAAAAGTAGATGAAAAGATGTAAACCTCATCTACGCCGTTTTGAAAGTTGCCATCTGTTGATTAAGCTCGGTAACTTGCTCTTTTACTTGCAATGATGTCTCTGATGCACGTTGGCTGTTATTCGAAACCTCATCCACTGATTGAGTAATATCGGACATCAATCCAGTGATCGAACTAGTCGCATGAGATTGCTGCTCTGCCGCTGCCGCAAGTTCTGCCATTTGTTCATTCAAAGAGCCAATTTGCTCAGTAGTAACAAGCAAACGAGTTACCGCTTTTTCAATGTGCTCAGCGCCCTGCTCCGCAAGTGATTGACTGTGTTCAATCTCCTCAACCACTGAATTGGTCGAACGTTGAATCGCATTAATGATGCCGTTGATTTCTGTCGTCGATTGAGTAGTGCGAGTCGCTAACATACGCACTTCGTCCGCCACGACCGCAAAGCCTCGTCCTTGATCACCCGCACGCGCTGCTTCTATCGCCGCATTCAATGCCAGTAAGTTAGTTTGCTCTGCCAAGCCTTCAATTACTTCTGTCACTCGACCAATGGCTTCGCTCTCTTTGCTTAACTGCGTCACTTGTGTACTCGCGGTTTCAATGCTGCCATGCAAGCTTTCCATGGTAACTTTGTTTTGCTCTAGCGCATCGCGACCTTGTTCAATCTCGCCTTTTGAATCAGAAAGCTTCTGCACCGATTGATTGGCTTGATCTAGCGTGTTACGCGCCGCTAAAGCGATTTCATCCAATTGGCTTCCCATTTCAACAATGTTGGTCTGTTGCTGTTCAACATTCAATGAGGTGACTTGCGCCGATTCCAACAAAGCACCCATGCTGGTATCCACTTGATGTGCTTTTTCACTCACCCCTGCTACGATGCCCGCTAACGATTGGTTCATGCGGTTAATCGAATCGGTAAGGTCTGCCAATTCATCTTTCCCAACAATAGTTAGCGAAGGCTGAGAAACGTCCCCTGAAGCGATCGTCTTTGCTCGCTCCGATAAGTTTTTCACTCGGCGACCAATGGTGTTGCCCATGTATTTTGAAATCGCTACTGCGGCAAACAAAACCAACGCTGCCGCAATCAGCATGGTGGTGAGTACGTTCTTGATGGACTGATTAATGCCCTGTCCGCTTTGATCAGCACGACTTTGCTGCGCCAATACGATCGCCTCTAAGCTTTGGTCTAGGGCATCTGCTGCTGGCAACAGTTCGTTCGCCATCAGCAAGTTTGATTCGTTCCATTCTGGTGACTGACGTAATGCAATCACCTGCTCTGCTAAAGGAAAGTACAGTTGCTGCATTTCTTTAAACAGTGACCACAGTGATTGGTCGTTATCAGTCAGTCTGTCGAGTTTGCTGTCGATTTCCGCCACAGACTGATTGTGGTACTTAATCAAGTCGTGGTATTTGTCCAGATGATCTTGCTGCCCGTACAACAGGAAATCACGCAGAGCAGACAGAGCATTGGCGAGCGAGGTATAACTGTCGGCGTAAACTTTAAACAGACGTTTTCTGTCTCCACCAAATGGGTTTCCTGACTCTTCATTGATTAAGCTTTGAAGCTGATCAAGTGCCACTTCTGCAATGGGTGCCGCTTCGTTAATAAAGAGGTTATGCGCGGGTAAGTTCTCATCACTGTGGCTAAGTTTAATCAGCTTGTTCAAAGAGACTTTTACCGCGTCCCACTGGCTTTGAGTCGCTTGAAAATCCTGTTCAGAGATCAAAGCCTGCAACGTTGGAAGCGACTCGTCTGTAGATGCCATGATATTGCGTACGTCCTCACTCAGACGTGCGCTCGCCTCTTCATCGCCACCTAGCAACATGTAGGCTCGAATAGAAGACAGCGACGCTTGAACGGACTGTTGGATACCGCGACTGGTGTCTACGGTTGGTAAATCGGATTTAAGTAACGAAGAGGCGTATTGCTCTACAGTGGTGACGTTGCGATACGTGAATACCGCTGATGCCATAAAAAGTACGGCTAGCAGCACAAAACTGAGCTGCAACTTCCCTGATATCGTAAGGTTCATCCATAAACTCCTGACAACGATGAGCCTTAAATATAACGATGTTTACAAAAATGTTAAATGCTTGTATCAAAAACAACTTCAGAACAAGGCATTATTTGTGATTGATTGCATTATTTAGGGATAGCAGCTAAATGAAAGGCGTCTCTAGTAACTATACCGGATATTAGCAAACACCAAAGTTGCAGGTGTTTCTCCAAATAAGCTGCCGTCCGTACCGTTAAAATGTTGAACTACAGTTAGCAGTTGCCAATTATTACTGAGTGAATAGCTGCTGGATAATCCAGCAAAGTAAGAGCCATCATCATAGTAACTAGCCGATAAGGTGACGCGGTTGAGCGCCGTTAAGTCGAAGCTAGCATCGGCATAAACAGTATGCTCCGTGAAGCTCAAGGTTTTCGCAGAGAGAGGGAGGTTTAGGTAAGTTAATGCGCTGCTCGCTGGCTTTGGTTCAGAAATAAACAACCAAGCACCTCTCACCATCCAGTTACGCACACCACCAAAACTGTAATCTGACTCCAAACTAGCGACTGTCGTATCCTCAGTAGGCTGACCTTGATGCTCTGTATCAATAGGATCAAACCAGCTTAACTCGCCTCGAAACCCGGCTTGATAGATATCAGTCGCGACCCCTGCTCCAAGAACATAGTCTTGCCGAGATCGGCCCGCAATGATTTGATAGTCCCAACCAGAAACGTTGGAGAAATATCGTAGTGACGTGCTGTTTTCTTTAGACTGCTTTGACGGAGAGAAAACGAGATCTAACCCGTCGGCAAACCCAAGTTTTTTACTCACCATGACAGCGTCGGTGCCCGCCCGCTCTTCGTAATCAAAGTCGTAAATAGAATAGGCGTTGTAGATGTCGTTTGGGTTCCAAATGGTGTTCATTGACCAGTTGACCCGGAACCGCCCTAACCTTGCACCCCAATCTTGGTCACTCCAAGAGAGGTAGAGTCGATCCAGTTGGGTATTGAGGATTACATTATCTTCTCGCCAGTTTTTGCTTAGATCAAAATACCCATTATCAAGCGCCACGAGTTCCGCATATTGAGGAATCTCAAGCGCATCGCCCCACAATGCTCTATTCCTGATACCAAGATTTATTCGCCATTCAGGAGAAAAGCGATATTCAACGTTAATCCGGTTATGGAGTAGATGGTCAAGGGTATTATCCTGCTCGTCAGGCATACTATAGGTCGCCATGTATTTCACATAGCCATTGATATCCCATGCTTTTTCAGGCTCCAAACCCGGTATGCTGGCATTAGTTTTAATGCAAATTACCGCAGGACTTAACGCAAAAAAAAGCCGCAATAACTTGGATAGTAAACCCACACCTTCTACTCTACCACGCATGGCTCTTCTCTATGGTGTTATCAATGTTGGCAAAATCTCGTGCCAAACGCCCGTCCTCAAATACTATGATTCGATGCGCGCGCTTAATAACTCTAGGATCATGGGTAGAAAAGATAAATGTCGTGCCTTCTTTTTCACTGAGTTGTTCCATGATATCAAGCAGCTCAGCTGTACTTTTTGCATCTAAGTTGGCGGTAGGCTCATCTGCCATTACAAACCTTGGTTTTGGTGCCAATGCTCTTGCAACCGCAACTCTCTGTTGTTGGCCTCCAGACATTTTACTCGGACGTTTATGCATCTGCTGTGATAATCCAACCTGTTGCAGTAGCGCGCTGGCGCGTTCACGACATTCCCTTTCTGTTTTCCCTTGCAATTGCATAACAAACTCGACGTTTTCAAGAGCTGTCAGTACGGGGAGCAGGCTATAATCTTGGAAGATAAAGCCAATGTTATCGCGCCGATAAGCGATCAACTCTTTTTCTGACATATCAGAGATTAAGCATCCATCAATTTCCACGCGTCCTGATGTAGGGGAATCGATCCCGCCCAACATGTTTAGTAGGGTCGTTTTCCCTGAACCAGAAGGTCCCATAATAGCGACAAACTCACCTTGCTTGATCTCCAAATCTACGCTCTGAACCGCATGTACCGGAAAGTCACTCTTTGGGTTGTACGTCTTGGATAAGCCTTCCAATTTAATCGTCATTACGTTTTCTCCGCCATGGCATCCGCAGGTCGATGTTTGAGAATTTGCCTTGCTGGATACAAAGCCGCAAATAAGCTTGCGACAAAAATAGCCACAATAATCAATTGATATTCATAAAACGACACTCTTGGATAAAGCAAGGTATCGACGCCATAAGCACCTAATCCATCCGCAAGTGCGCCAAGCGATAAGCCAGTAATACTCAGTATTTTCAACATGACTGCGCTTCCTAATAACCCTAGCGCGCAACCACTCAAACCAAGGAATAGCGTTTCCAAAATAATCAGTGTGCGAATTTTATGCTGCTGCATGCCAACCGCCATTAACACCCCAAACTCTTTCGTTCTTTCAAAAACTGACATCAGCATGATATTGATGATTCCCAGAGTCATGGCAAGTACGAAAACGACCAACATAATTTGGTTAGAGATATCCATTGAGCTCATCATTGTTGCGAGTAAAGGCTGTATTTCTTGCCATTTTCTCACGACCAATTGTTCACGGTTGGCTTGTGGCAATATTGATAACGTAAATGCCTCTGCACTTTCTAGCTGTTCAGTCTCGTTGGAGTTCAACAAAACGCCAATTTCATGCGCACCCGACAAGCCTGCGATTGTTTCGAGATCGACTTTACGGACGTAGACATTACCGTCATCAAACGTGGTGGATGGCGTTTTAAAAATACCTCGAATGCGAAAAGCTGCGCCAGATACATCACCCTTGATGTCAGATAATGTTAAAACCACTTTCGATCCAACACGCAGCTTCAACCGATTTGCGGTTTTTTGCGAAACAAGAATGGGGTTTCTTCCCACTTCGTTTAACCATTCTCCGTCTATCACATGGCTTTTAAGCGGTGTGATACTTTGCTCTTGTTCAATATTGATGCCATTGATCCGAACGCCTCTCGTACTACGCGCAGAAGCAATCATGCCATCAGCAAGAAATCGCGCCGATACCGCTTTAACATCTTGATGTGCAGCCAAAGCGGCCGTTATCGTTTGATAATTCGTTATTGTGTCACTAAGGTCAGGATTATTAAGGTAGGATTTCTGATGCACTTGTAGATGACTGGTTTGCCACGCAATCGCGTTTTTGATCATGCTGTCGACCAAACCGTTCATGAATCCAATCATGGCAACAACGCCCATTAAGCCGAACACCATCGCTCCTAGCATAATGGAAGTTCTGAGCTTGTTCCGCCATAAATTACGCCACGCCAATTTAATCAACATGCGCGCCTCCTTTTAGCCCACTAGCAATGGGCAAGCGAAGAAGTCTAGCCATCGGATACATCAGACATAACGATAAAATAACGAGAACGACAAGAATTTGATCAATTAACAAATACGGCTCTAGCGAAACAGGTACGATTGGTTCAAAGCCACTCTCCAGCATCACTTGTGCAGCATCGCCTGTAATCTCAATCGGATTGATATAGAAATACGCAAGCACAGGCGCGCTGATCAAGATACCGAGCACAAGACCAATAACGGAGATAAACATCGATTCAATGGCGACGAGCCCCATCAGCTTGCTGCGCAACATACCCGTCGCGAGCATCACCGCAAATTCACGCTGGCGCTCTAACGTCATCATCAAAATCGTGGCAAACAGGCCAAAACCAACAATGCCGTACAAGATATAGATCAAAAAGATCCCACCCGCTTTGTCCAAGGCGATCTGTTGGGAAAGTTCTGGCGACAGCTCCTGCCAGCTTTTTACTGCGACGCCATTCCCGTAATGGCGCTTTAGTTGTTTAACAATGTCAGGCAACACGCGTAAACTTTGAGTGTTAAGGACCCATGCGGTGACTTGGTTATCAAGCGAATACAGCGCTTGTGCGGTATCAAGAGGCATGTAGACCAACTGAGAATCTAACTGCTGCAAAGGAAAGTGCAAAATACCAGACACCTGATACAGTCCAGCCGCCGTTTGACCACGATAACCCGAACCATACAACACCAGTTCATCACCAACGTTCAAATGAAGGTAGTTTGCCAAGCCCTCACCAACAAGCACCGAGTTTTGTCCAGATGCAATAAAGCGCCCTTGTACGATTTTGTCACTAATGCTGGAGTAGCTATCTTCAGCGTCAGGCTCAACGCCGAGCACCATCACGCCTTTGGATCGTTCGTCTTTGGCGGCAAGCGCAAATGACTCAATTCTCGGCAGAACGATGTCGATATCAGGATTATTTTTGGCAGATGCAATGAACGCAGGCGTTTGTGGAAGGACATCATCAATGCTAGAGGAGTCCCCAAAATCGGGATGTTGTAGCTGAATTAATCCCGTATAGAACTTCGCAGCGTTTTTAATATTTGAGGAGTAACTTCCTTCTTGGAACGCTCGAGTCAGTAAGGAGAGAAACAGAACAAGAGCTAACGCAGAAGCGGTTAACAATGTCCGCCGTTTTTGCCGCCATAGATTTCGCCATGCGAGCTTGATGAGCATCCGATTCTCACCTCTTATCTAAACCAAAATCCACCCTAATCTCGCAGAGCCTTCATTTGCTGCTGGGAGAAAAAGTCATCATCGATATCAAAATCAAATTGCGCTTCGTGCGTAATCAAAACCGTTTTATTTCCTGGTTTATCTATCGGTTGCATCTCCATGCGAGTCGCAACGTCTCGCCCACCCAACGTTTTCACATCGTAAGTCGTCAAAACATTTACTAGTTCATCAAATTCATCGTAAAACTCGACTTTGCGCTGTAAAAAGCTCGTTTGAGAGATCCACAGTCTGACTTTGCTCCAAACCACTGGGGCGTCAGGCTTGGCAAGTGCATCAACTACCCAAACTTTGTCACCATCAAAGGTTTCACTTTGAAGCAGTTGATGTTGATAATCGACAACAATAGAAGATTGGTTAATTAAATCATCATTCGTGAAGTCTGATCCCATCCAAGACTGACTGAGCATGGATGGCGCAATTTTAATCACTCGCTCGATACTCGGCACCCAATTCCACATTTCTCTATGACGTTTTAACGAGGCGCTACCTTTATCTTTCGCCGGAGCAGTCACCAAGACCAAAGATAATTCCGTACCTTTCGTCCAACTCTTCATGGTCATTGAACGTGACCAGTCAGGGCGAACAATTTTCATGGTGGCTTCGCTATAACTGGATTTTCCGCGCATCGCTTGATCAGACTTTTGGACTATATCGAAAGCGCTCTCAGCGTAAGAAAAAGAAGAGAGAAGTACACAAGCGAGAACACAAAACGTTTTATACATACCTTCCCTTTGTACCGACACGACCTAGAATTTGAATCGAAACGGGTATAATAATTTTAAATTCAATTGAGTATAGCAAGTGAGGATTTAGAAATAGCGATTGGTGACTCAAAAATGCTAAGGGACTTGACGAAGCTCAGGTTGAAACTGGCTGTCTGTTATGACTTGAAACACCGCGCGATTTTTACCTTCAGACTTACCTTGATACATCAGTTGATCAGCGTCTTGTAAATTCACGATATGAGTAAATTCAGGGTAGTATGCGCAGCCTAAGCTAATGCTCAAATGAATCGCTTGCCCACCAAGGATAATAGGTTGTTCGTACACGGCTTTGCAGAGCATTTGAGCAAAGTTGCGCGCTTCTCGCTCAGAGAGCGATGCCGTCACGAGTGCGAACTCTTCTCCGCCAATTCTCGCCAAGGTCATACGTTCATCAGTCATTGATTTTGCTGTTTCAGCCACGGCCACTATCGCTCTATCTCCGACAAGATGACCGTATTGGTCATTAATTGATTTAAAATCATCAATATCAAATACCATTACCGTCAAGCTTCGCTGCAAGTGATTCAAGAGCGCCAATTGTTCAATCAAGTGTCTACGGTTGTAGAGTTTTGTTAGGGAATCCGTTAACGTCATCTCCAGCAATTGCTGGTTGGCAATCGTCAATTGTCTTGTGCGCAGCGCAACCATGCGTTTGAGTGCGAAGATATGATACAGCGTCGCAACCGCCATAACGAAAATCGCAATAGGTAGGAGATAAAGAGGATAGACCGTTTTCACCACACTCCAGCGATTGAGGATCCTTTCTCGATCTGTATCGATAACTTTTTCAAACGCTCGAGAGACATCCAAAATGGAAGCAGAACTATGCAACCCTGCTGCAATCCGAAGGTCTTTACTATATAAATTTATTACAGGAACAAACATGCCTGCTCCCGGCATAGTTGCCATATAAAAGTTAGCAACTTGAAGGTCCGCGACAAAATACAGCACCTTCTTATCGACAGCAGCCTGTATCATCGTGTCGTTATTGATGTACTCTGCGATAGGCGCATTAGGATAATTCGTCTTAATAAACTCAGACTCGTAACTTCCTTTAACGACACCAATTGGCAACGTCATTTCACCAGCTAAAACACTTTTGACATCAATCGAAAGCACGTCTTGATTGACATATAATTTAGTTTGAATGGGCATGATAACTGCGCCAAAATCCAAGTAATCGGCTCTTTCCGATGAGTAAACCAATCCCGCGTGAAAGTCAGCACGCCCCTCTTTTACGGCCTGTAAAGAAGCCTCCCAATCAAGAAGCAGAAACTGAACATCAATTTGGTTGTCCGCCGCATACGCTTTCCAGAAGTCGATCAAAATGCCTTTGGGTTCACCGTCTGGGCTAAGGTAAGAGAATGGCTTCCAAGCTTTGGAGTTAGCAACAATTAAAGAATGAGACTCTGACTTGTGCGCATACGTCATCGGGCAAATAGACAGCCATAGTAGTAACAAAGAAGCACACGCTTTTGTACACTTGCAACCATAAGTACCATAACTCGTCGATGACATACCTACTTCTCACCAGTCTTTTTAAACCATAATCTCGGCTGTTTTGTCTGATCTAAAGATATAGCAGAGCGGTGTCGGACAGGAAGTGGCTCCTATTGATATGAATCTAACTTAGTAGGTTTTAGTACTTATTTGGTACTTTTCAGCGTCTAGTTTTAAGAAGAAAGCTAGCCAGTATAAGGTGAGGTAAGAGTGATTTAACTAACACTAACCCATTGAATTTGAATAGTTTGATAAAAACCAGCTTCAATAAAAAAGCCCTATTCAAAATCCACATCGGGGAGAACTTTGAATAGGGCTCTTTGCCTCTATGCTTCATTTTCCGACTGAAGCTGCCTTTACCTTTTTTCGCTTTTACGACACGTGTTCTGAACAATTGACTGGTGACAACCGCTTTTAACGCATTGTCCTTGATTTCACCTCTGCCGAAATCGGTCTCGTGTTGTAACTCATTCGGCTGAGGACTGGTTTTAGGTTTTGCCATAAATCCTCCTTAATGGTCGAACCAGATTGGACAATAATTATATAAATAAGTCAAATTTATAGATTTAGTTGAATTTTATGCTGAAAAACTTCACATCACCGTCATTTATTTGAAATTTAATCAAAAACATGCTGGTTAAATAGTGACTAAATACAAATATTTGTCCATAAAGCACTAATATATGTTGACTCTTCGTGGAATTAACCTAGACTCAAACACGGCTAGAAAGAAAGTTCTTTGTTTTCACATTTCGTTGGATTACTTGTAACCCGTCGTCCTGTGGTACGCAATAGCAATTTATTTTTCCACGCTATAAGCGCCGTTGAGGCGAAAGATTACATTATTTAGATATTTAGGAAATAGACATGTCTAACACAGCTACTGGCACAGTTAAGTGGTTCAACGAAACTAAAGGCTTCGGTTTCATTCAACAAGAAAACGGTCCTGACGTATTTGCTCACTTCTCTGCAATCACTGGTGACGGCTTCCGTACTCTAGTTGAAGGCCAGAAAGTAGAATTTGTTATCTCTCAAGGTCAAAAAGGCCCTCAAGCAGAGCAAATCAAAGTACTTTAATTCTTAAAGAATTTGATACGATAGCCAGCTTCTAAAGCTGGCTATTTTTTTGTCTATAACTTATTTTTGCCAACAAAAACGATATAAATCCATGGCTCTTAAACCGACTATTTATAAATTTCGTATCGCCATTTCCGATATGAATAACGACTATTACGATTCTAAAAATCTAACTATCGCCCTTCACCCTTCAGAAAAACCTCAACGAATGCTGGCTCGTGTTTTAGCTTACTGCTTAAACGCTCAAAGTAATTTAGAGTTTACGAAAGGGCTTTCTACAATTGAAGAGCCTGATTTATGGCATGTTGGCGATGATCAAAGCATTACTCACTGGATTGAAATTGGCGAACCAGAACCAGAAAGAATCAAGAAAGCCTCTCGCCTAGCAAAGCATGTGAAAGTTTACACTTATAACACTAAAGCGACGGTATGGTGGGATAAAATGTCAGGAAAGTTCTCAATGCTTCCCGTCAATGTAGAAAGCTTTGACTACGACGCTATCGACTTGATTTGTCAGCACCTTGACCGAGGCACTAGCCTTTCTGTTATGATTACCGGCAGCTCTATTTTTGTTGATATCAACGATCAACACGTCGAAGTAACGGTGAAGGAACTAAAAAGCCATGACGTCTCTTAGTGAACTGAGTCAAGAGATGGGATTCAAAGAAATTCCCTTCGTTAAAGAACATAAAGCGGCAAAGCGACGTTGGTTAAAAGAACAGTCACAACTGTTTACAAAAGTTTGTGAGAACAAACCCGCCACGGCGCCTACTCTTCACCTGCTTGGTCTTTTGACTAAGTCGCATATTGAAGCCAGCGCTAACTATGAGCAACACGCGCACTCTGCCCAGCAAATGCAGCAAGTGCTGACTGACTCCTTGGGTGATGAGCACGCGGATAAGTTCACTAACCAGTCCGCAGAAGACCTTATCTTGATAACCCACCTTTGGCTTTATACTCAAGGCTATTTGAATATGGACTTTAGCTTGGCGCACGATCATGCCGAGCAAACTCAGAATACATTGCAACACGAGCTTGTTGTAAAACGCATGGATGTTGATGCATTCAGAACCGAACTGATGCAAAGCTTTTATCTAGGTAGAGAAGCCAGTCCAGCTTCGACTAGCGGCTTTTGGGGCAAGTTAAAACGCTTATTTTCCGCATAAAATACATGGTTTTATCCATTTCAAACAACTGATAGACTTCACGCTCAATGCAACAAGCATCATGATTGCATTTTTAAAGGACAATTACCCAATGAACATCAAGGGATCATTATGAAGTTTATCCGTTGGATTTTAGGCAAGGTTATCTTATTGCTGAACGCCGTGTTCTCACCTCGTGGTGTTAAACGCAGTGCAGAAGAACAACAACGTATTGATGAAAAAGCAAAGCAATACGCACTTTACCAATTTGAAGCTTGCCCTTTTTGCGTAAAAGTCCGCCGTGCAATGAAGCGTCAGTCAGTGAACATTGAGCTACGTGATGCAAAAAATAACCCGACTCATCGAACTGAACTAGAGCAAGGTGGTGGACGAATTAAAGTCCCTTGCCTACGTATCGAAAAAGATGGCGAAACACAGTGGCTATACGAGTCATCTGACATCGTCGCTTACGTTGAAAAAGAATTTGCCTAAGTTCCCCCTATGAACATTGGCGGATGTAAAAGAGGCACCATACAGGTGCCTCTTTTCTATTCAGTCTAGCTGCTCGTTGCTATGCCTAGCCTTTGGGTTCACTCTTCTTGCTCATTCCCAGACGGAAACGCCAGTAAACACATAAGGGCTCAGTGAAAACGACACGACGTAGTTTATCGACCAGCCATCGCCTTACTCATCAACGATCAGCGTTAGCTCTACGCGTCGATTACAAGCTTTGCCACTGGCTGTCGAATTACTGCACTGCGGCACATACTCGCCAAAACCTCTAGAAAATACGCGTTGACGAGGAATACTCGTCGCCAGTAGTTGCTTTTCCACTTCACGAGCTCGCTTTTCTGACAACGTGTCATTAAAGCTGGCAGCTCCTGTGCTATCGGCATGGCCATCGATCACGACATCCACATCCGTTCTTCCTGCTAGATAGTGACCAATGTTTCGAATCCAGTCTTGAGATTGCGCTGATAACTGAGCAGAGCCAGTTTGAAAATGCACTTGCTCTTTCAAACGTATCATTAAGTGACCGCCACTGAGTGTCTCATGAGGAATATTGTGCCTGTTCAGAAACATTTCCAGAGAGGTCACATTTTGCGACTTTTTTACTGATGCCCTCTCAGTATGATACGTGCGAGGTGAAGAAGCCACACTGGAGGCGCTCGGAGAGCCCCACTCAGGATGTCTCAGCTCGGTGTTTGTTTTAGGAGCTGTATCTAAAATGTTCCCGCCAGGAACCATGTCTTGATCAAGGCTACTGCACCCAGTCAGAATGCCGCAAACAATTAAAAACCACTGCTTCATACCATTACCAACGTAGAAAAACTCTTGTCCATTGTGTCGACAAAACACGCCAAATCTTTAGCGCTTTTATCCACCGATTGGTTTGTATATGCAGCGTTCATGCCACTGGAATCAATATCAAGTATCTCTCAAATAAAAAGCGATGCCCAAATACCCCCCTGCAGCCTACACATCAGGAAAAGTCTGTTACCAATCGTCTCACTTTATTGTTACTTAATGGTTTTAGTCACTATCGTTAACCGATAAACTAACGCAAATTTCTTACTTAGAGCATTATTATGTTAAAAACCATATCGAAAGGCTTTGCTGTGATTGCCGCCATGATGGCTTTGTCGGCATGCGATAGCGGCAACACTCAGCCTCAGCAAGGCAAACAATACGAAGTTTTGCCTGTATCTCTTCAAGAATATGATTTGGCGCCATTGACAGAAGCTTTTGCCCTAACTTGCGGCCACTGCCGTTCAATGGAAGAGTTTGTCCCTCAAATCGAATCGCTAACTGAGCAAAGCGTTGAAAAAATGCATGTAACTTTCAATGAAAGTGCACAAGTAAGCGCCATCATCTTCTACACTGCAGTCATGCAGCTAGAGTCGACACCTGACAAAGCATTTATGGCAGATCTTTTTGCTGCCGTACAAATGGGTTCTGATACGACTGCTGAGGAACGTCAAATCGCCGTAGAGAAAGCCTTTGAGTCTCGCAACCTTATCAGCCCTTACCATTTAGATGAAGCACAGCAAAAAACGCTGTTTGAGTACATCACTAAGGCAGAAGCGATCACAACTCGCGGCCAAATTAACTCCGTTCCAGCCTTTATCGTTAATGGAAAATACCAAGTCATTACTGGTGGTCATGACAGCGTCGAAGCCATGGCAGAAACCATTAACTATTTGCTAAAACAACCTAAATAGACAAGGAGCTTACGTGTCTAAATTTTTGTTCCCTCTCATTATTTTCATTCTGGCGGGCTTTTTCATTTACCGTACTTGGACAAACCATAAAGTAGCGGATGAAAACTTTGCGAAAGGCCAAGCATTCTTGCTCGAGAATGCAAAGAAAGAAGGCGTCATTACAACAGAAAGTGGTCTTCAATATATTGTTCTTGAAAAAGGCGAAGGTGAGGTTCACCCAACCGCGACAAGCAAAGTCAAAGTGCACTACCACGGCACGTTGATTGATGGCACTGTGTTTGATAGCTCCGTTAATCGCGGTGAGCCAATTTCGTTTGGTCTTAACCAAGTCATTAAAGGCTGGCAAGAAGGCCTACAATACATGGTCGAAGGTGAAAAAATCCGCCTTTTCGTACCAAGCACGCTCGGTTATGGCAAAAGTGGCTCAGGCCCAATTCCACCAGCAAGTGTTTTGATCTTTGATGTTGAATTGTTAGAGATTCAATAATCTCTAGAAACTTTGCATTAAAGCCCAACTATCAAAACCAAAAACGCCGCGAACCACGCGGCGTTTTCTGTTTAAAGAGAGGCTACAAGCCAATATAGTGATCCGAAAGCAATGCAATGAACAACGCAAAAAGGTGATAGATAGAAAATTTAAACGTCTCCATCGCGGTATTGGGCTCTGGCGCGTATTTTAGCTTCCATGCGTGGTACATAAAGCCAGCGTTAAGTAGTAACGAGGCAAAAAGATAAACTACGCCGACCATTCCAACCAACACCGGCAGCACACAAACCAACGTCAACAATACTGTATACAACAGAATGGAAGTTTTGGTGTACTCGATACCATGTGTCACTGGCAACATTGGAATATCCACCTTACGATAGTCCTCTACGCGATGAATTGCGAGTGCCCAAAAGTGTGGTGGCGTCCAGATAAAAATGATCATCACAAGCAGCCAAGCATTCGCATGCAACTGCCCTGTTACGGCAGTCCAACCGAGAAGAGGCGGCATCGCACCCGCAATACCTGCAATTACGATATTTTGCGGAGTAGCGCGTTTGAGGTACATGGTGTACACCATCGCATAGCCGAGTAAACTCATCAAAGTCAGCCATGCCGTCAGTGGGTTGACCATCGCATATAGAAGTACAAATCCTATGACGCCTAACGCCGTCGCAAAGGTTATCACCGATAACGGCTTAGCTTCACCCGATGGCAACGGACGTTTGTGTGTGCGAGCCATTCTCGCATCAATGCGGCGGTCAATCAGGTGATTAAACGCTGCCGCGGAGCCTGCCATCAAACCAATGCCTGCTAGGCCAACCGCCGCCTGCAACCAAGGAAACTCAGTAACAGGCGCTAAACTCATCCCGACAACGGCCGTCACCAGCATTAATGTGACTACTTTAGGCTTCGTTAACTTCAAATAAACGGAACTTAGTCGCTTTCGATCATTTAACGACAGTGCGATTTCTTTACTCATAGCGAACTCCTTTCGCGGTGTAACTCCAAGCTTTTTTGCCCTGCCACAAATAAAACTGACTCACACAAACAAGACTCAACATAATGGCGGCACCCAAGTTATGTGCCACGGCGACATAAATAGGAAGTTGGAATACAACGTTGCTCACGCCCAACATAATTTGACACGCTAAAGTGAGTAGTAACCATCCTCCAATGCGCTGTGAATGATGGGAATCTTGCCTCATGAGCATAATGCTATAAGCCAATACGACAGTGGCGGTGACAATCGCACCGAGGCGATGCGTAACATGTATGGTCATTCTTGCGGGATACTCTAATACACCAAACTCGTAATTCTCGAATCCGGTTTGCCAGAAAGAAAACGCCTCTTTCCATGAGAGATGACTCATCCAATCTCCCTCACAAATCGGCAATGAGGTGCACATGAGCGCGGCATAGTTTGACGAAGTCCACCCTCCTAGCAGCACCTGCATAAAAACAACCAGAAAAACCAATAATGAGAAGCCTCGCAGCGAGCTGGAAGATGGAGAGAAATAGAGATTATTTTGCGCTTTTAACTGGCAGTAAAAAATCGCCTGCAGAACCAGTAAAGTAAATCCACCAAGCAGATGAAGCATTACGATGACTGGCATTAATTTGAGCGTCACGGTCCACATCCCCAAAAGTGCTTGCCCGACCACCAGTACACTGAGCAGCATCGGAATAGTAGGATTCACGCGCTCAGACCTCATTGATATCACTGTCATGGCAAAAATGACCAAACCCAACGTTCCTGCAAAATAGCGATGAATCATTTCAAGCCATGCTTTCTCATGCTCGACAGCCCGTTCAGGGAAATTAAGATTGGCACGTATTACGTCTTCTTCTTGATGAGGCACACCAAGGTGCCCATAGCAGCCAGGCCAATCAGGGCAACCTAACCCTGCATCAGAAAGGCGAGTATACGCGCCTAACATGATCACCACGAAAGTTAGGAGCAAACTGAATTTAACCAACTGAATTAACTTCATATACGCCCCTTTCTAACCAACTCGTGACAATTTTAAGAGCTTGCGTAAATCCGCCAACATACCTTTGTTGAACGAGACTAAATCTTCATTCGGTTTTGGCGAGTAAGACATCACCAATTGCCCCAGAGGATCAACGATTAACATTTGTCCGGGTTTCACTTTGGCGGTAACCGATTGATTCATTTGCATTGTCGTCATCGATATATCTACGGTACCGGACAACTCTGTCTGCCAAAGCACCGGCACCACACGCTCTTGATATTTTCCTAAAGCGACATGGCTTTGCTGAAGCAGGTAAAGCTGCTGCCTGCATTGTTCTGTGCACTCATTAGGTAAAACATAAGCGAGTTGCCACCTGTGCTCCTTGAGTGGTGACTCTTGACCAAGTAGCTCTAACGTTGTGTATGGTTCAACCAACACACCTCTATTGGTCACACCGCTTTGATACCACCCTTGGGTGAGAATGACCTTAGCGATGACGGCAGGAAGCGCAAACGTACACACCAACGCAATCAACATTAGCCGCCCTTTGGTTACTTTAGATGTCATGCTTCACCTCCATGTGACGCAACTTTCTTTGCCAACGAACAAAAACAATTAAGGTCAATAACAAGAAAACGCCCGCCATCGAAAACCACTGAATCGAATAACCGAAATGCTTGGCGCTGTTGAGCGGCAATGGGTTCCAAGGAAAGTCGTAAGGCCAATTTTTTAGATTGTCTGGCTGCAAGACTGCGGGCATAAGTTCAATATTAAGTAGCTGATTCAGATGCACGATATTAAGGTTCTGCACACGAATGGCATCGCCAACTTCTGGCATTAATTCAGAGCTCAACGGGTTAGCAGATTTTCGGTACAGACGTCCCGAGATAAAGGTCGACACTTCGAGTGTTGTGACGGTTGGTAATATTGAACGATCTGCTATTCCCTCCACAAAACCAAGCTCTAATAATGCATAGGTTCCTGATTCATCACTCATAGAGACAATCTGAAATGCTAAATAGCCCACATTGCCCTGATGCGTTTGGTTATCCAGTAAAATCACGGGAAACGCCTGAGGAACAACATTAGCTTCCACTTTTTTCCCGAGAATGCTGCCTTCTCTCCAATCGTTTTCTTCAAGAACTTCGCCTAAGGCTTGGTACGCACTATCCGCTCGCGCAAGAATGGCTTGTTCCAAAGCCTGTTTCTCTTGCCCTCTTTCAAGCTGCCAAAAACCCAGTTTGACCAAAAGAGAAAACACAACCACAGTTAAACCAGTTGCAACCCAAAACCGTTTCGATAGCCATAATTGTCTTGATAACAACAACGATGAAACCGGAGGTGCTATGTCCACCGTATTTCTATTCAAACTGACGCTTGTCCTTTTGCTGCTTTTCATTATCTTCAACCTCGCAAAAGCGCTTATCGAAATGGTTCGTGAAGACCCAGATAATCCCGAAAAAAGAGACAAACCTATGAGTCATTACTTAGGCCGTCGAGTCATGTTCTCCGCTTTAGTAGTTATCCTTCTACTTATTGCGCTAAGTTCAGGCTGGTTGGCTCCGAATCCCCGTCCTTACTAATCGCCCAATGCACCTACAGCACGTACACAAACACAAACAGACATAACCAAACCACATCCACAAAGTGCCAATACCAACTACCTGCTTGGAAGGCAAAATGGTTCTTTGGTGAAAAATGATCTTTAGCGATTCGGAGCAATAATACGATTAAGAAAATCGTCCCAAGACAAACGTGCAAACCGTGAAAACCAGTCAGCATAAAGAAGGTGTTTCCGTAGATACCAGATTGCAACGTGAGCCCCATTTCTTGATAAGCATGAGCATACTCGACCGCTTGGTAATATAGGAAAAAGCCCGCAAGCACGATGGTGATTTCCAACCAAACAATCAGTGCCGTTCTTTTGTCTTTTTCAAGGCTTATGTGCGCCATATGCAGTGTAATCGACGACAATAACAGCAAAATAGTATTAGTAAGGGGAATGCCCTGCCACGGCATAGCTTGCGTTGTTTCTCCACCCGGAGTCAGTGTGAGTGGCCACATAGCTTCGAAGGTTGGCCACAAAACCTCGTTGGTCATGAAGTTGTTATCTGCCCCACCTAACCAAGGCACAGAAATCATCCTGGCGTAAAATAACGCACCAAAAAAGGCACCAAAAAACATCACTTCAGAGAAGATGAACCAGCTCATCCCTTGGCGAAAAGAACGAGTAATTTGCGAGCTGTACTTTCCACTCAGTGACTCAGTAATCACATTACTAAACCAGCCCGCCAACATGTAAAGCAAGAACAGAAAACCTACCGCTAGCACAATGCTACCAATGGTTCCCACAGCCCCTTCGCTTTGTGTCCCCTGAACGGTCATTCCTGCACCAACGGCAACTAAGAATAGAGCAAACGCACCGATGATCGGCCAGCTACTTTGAGCGGGAACATAATATGTTCCTGGCTTGTTACTCATAATTTCTCTCCTTACTGACCAGCCTTGGTCTGCATCTCTCTCCTTGAGTGGCTAAGAACCTGTAGGAGGGGGAAGTTTATAGAGTGTGTATGACAGCGTTAACGTGTGTATCGACTCCGGTAAGTCCGGTTCGATATAAAAAATCAACGGCATTTGAGCATGTTGTTTGCCATCCAAAGGCTGTTGGTTAAAACAAAAGCACTCAATCTTATTGAAATAAACGGCACCATTCCCGGGAGAAACAGAGGGAACGGCTTGCCCTACCAACTTCTGCCCGCTTTCATTAAATGCAAGGTATTCGGTTTGCACGACTTCGCCGGGATGAACGTCCATCGAAATCACTTTGGGTTTAAACTCCCAAGGCATATCGGGGCTTACATGCGCCATAAACTCCACGCGAATGGTTCGGCTCATATCTGGCTGCATACCAGTTGGTTGAATGGCGGCCACTTCACTTGTTTTTCCATTGATACCCAGTGCGTCGCACATTACGTCATACAATGGGACAAGTGCGTAGCCAAACCCGAACATCAAAAGGGTCGCTAAAAGCAACTTCACTGTGAGCTTTTTGTTTGATGGATTCGGTTTCATCTCACTCACCCTATTCGTTTCTAATCAACTTTAGGCGGCGTAGTAAACGTATGATGGGGCGCCGGGCTTGGCACTGTCCATTCTAAGCCCTCCGCACGTTCCCACGGTTTTGCAGCGGCCTTTTCACCGCTACGAATACACTTAATCACCACCCACAAAAAGATCAATTGTGACAACCCAAACGCAAATCCACCAATGGAGACGATTTGATTGACATCAGCAAACTGAATAGCGTAATCCGGGATACGTCTTGGCATACCCGCTAAACCTAGAAAGTGCATCGGGAAAAACAAAACATTAACTGAAATAATCGAGCACCAGAAATGCCACAAACTCAGCTTGTGGTCGTACATATTGCCTGTCCACTTAGGTAGCCAATAGTACGCAGCCGCCATAATCGAGAATACAGCACCAGATACCAACACATAGTGGAAATGCGCAACCACGAAGTAAGTGTCATGATATTGGAAATCCGCCGGCACAATCGCCAGCATCAACCCTGAGAAACCGCCAATCGTAAAGAGCACAATAAAGGCAATTGCAAACAACATTGGCGTTTCAAATGTCAGAGCCCCACGCCACATGGTGGCGACCCAGTTAAAGACTTTCACCCCTGTTGGTACCGCAATCAGCATGGTGCAATACATAAAGAAAAGCTCTGCAAAAACTGGCATCCCCGTTGTAAACATGTGATGCGCCCACACAAGAAAAGACAGCAACGCAATGCTGCACGTCGCGTAAACCATCGAATGATAACCAAACAGCTTCTTGCCACTGAAAGCAGGAAGGATGGCAGAAATGATGCCAAACGACGGTAAAATCATGATGTACACTTCTGGGTGACCAAAGAACCAAAAGATGTGTTGGAACATCACCGGGTCGCCGCCACCAGCTGCATCAAAGAAGCTAGTCCCGAAATATTTGTCAGTAAGAACCATCGTCACCGCACCCGCTAATACCGGCATAACCGCGATCAATAAGAAAGCGGTGATTAACCAAGTCCAAACAAACATTGGTAACTTGAACCAAGTCATTCCCGGAGCTCGCATATTTACTATCGTCACGATAACGTTGATCGCGCCCATGATGGAGCTGATACCCATGATGTGAACAGAGAATACAAACAGCGCGGTGCTATCTGGGCCATAAGTCGTGGACAGCGGAGCATAGAACGTCCAGCCAAAATCGGGGCCGCCGCCAGGTAAAAACAACGAGCTCAATAAAATAAGAAATGCAAAAGGTAGAATCCAAAAGCTCAAGTTGTTCATGCGAGGTAGCGCCATATCTGGAGCACCGATCATCATTGGAATCATCCAGTTAGCAAGGCCCGTAAATGCTGGCATCACAGCACCAAACACCATCACCAAACCGTGTACCGTAGTCATTTGATTAAAAAACTGTGGATCAACCAGCTGAAGTCCAGGCTGGAATAGTTCGGCACGAATGACCATCGCCATCGCACCACCAGTCAGAAACATCGCGAAACTAAACCAAAGGTACAGGGTGCCAATGTCTTTATGGTTTGTGGAATACAGCCAACGAGCAATACCTTGGGGAGCATGATGATCGTGGCCATCATCAATCGCAATGGTACTGTTTGCACTGGCTTCCGCTGGAGCAGACTTCACTGCCTTATCTATTGGCTTACTCATATTTCCTCCTTAGCACTGCCTTGTGCCTTAAAGGCATTCACATCGGATGCTTGCACCCTATCACCAGTGTCGTTGCCCCATGCATTTCGCTGATATGTAATGACAGCGGCAATTTCTTTGTCACTTAACTGGTTCGAAAAAGACTGCATTGCAGTGCCCGGACGGCCATTCACAATCACATCAATGTGCTCTGAAATTGGGCCTGTTGCGATAGGGCTGCCCTTAATCGCGGGAAATGCACCCGGAATCCCCTCACCATTAGCCTGATGGCACACAGCACAACGCGCCGTGTATATCGATTCGCCCTGCGACATCAACTCATCCATGGTTAAGTCTTGAGAGAGCGCCTCTTGTGCCGCCGCTTTTTGAAGTGCGATTTCTTCCTTCTTACTCGCTAACCATTCATCAAACTTTTCTTCTTCCATCGCATGCACCACCACCGGCATGAACCCGTGAGCACGACCACATAGCTCCGCACATTGACCGCGATATACGCCTGGCTCATCAATTCTTGTCCATGCTTCATTAATAAAACCAGGGATGGTGTCTTTCTTGACAGCAAAATCCGGCACCCACCATGAGTGAATGACATCATCAGAAGTCATCAAAAAACGCACTTTGCGATTCACAGGCAACACCAAAGGGTTGTCTACTTCCAATAGATAATGCGCGCCTTTTGTCTCGATACCATCAATTTGCTTTTGGCTGGTGGCAAGCAAACTGAAGAACTCAACATCTTCACCAAAATAGCTGTAATGCCATTTCCATTGCGAGCCTGTGATCTTGACCGTGATATCTGATTGGCTTGTGTCTTCCATTGCGACTAAAGTTTTCGTTGCGGGAATCGCCATGGCGACAAGAATGATGATAGGTATGACTGTCCAAATAATTTCCACTTTTGTACTTTCGTGGAAATGTGCGGCAACTGCTCCTTTTGACTTGCGATGACGAAAGATGGAATAGAACATGACACCAAATACAATCAAAGCAATTACGCAGCAGATATAGAAAATCAGCATATGTAATTCATACACTTGCCCACTTATCGCTGTGACCCCTTTGGTCATGTTGTAGTCACTTTCCTTTGACCAACTGAAAGAGGAGAATGTGATTAAAATCACATTCAGTGATAAGGCTAGAGTAGTCGTTAATCTTTTCAAAAGATCTCTCCTCTGCTCAGCCGCTACGCTTGCGCGAGCTTCCTTGCGTCCCGATGCAAATATCGAACAACTTTACGAAAAATCACAAAAACTACGATTTCGACACGGTTTGTTATATTTATGTTAAAAGGCTAGTTATAGTTCCAAGGTTCTTCAAGAAATTAAATATGATTAAATTTTGTTCGGATAAGAAAAATTAATTCGGTTTATCGATTGCCCTCTTTGAAATGTAATTGAGAACCATTTACATTAATTTAAAAGAAAACATTGAGATACTTACAAAACGAAGTGTCCAAGAAAGTAGGCGCCCCCTACTAAGGAATGATTGATATGACAGCACTAATTACTCAATGGCTAGAACGAGACCCTGATCCTAAGACTCGCGAAGAGCTACAACACCTCGTCGATACAAATAATGAACAAGAGCTTACTGATCGCTTTGGATCGCGCCTTGCCTTTGGTACAGCAGGGTTACGCGGCAAAGTGGGCGCAGGTCCAAACCGAATGAACCGTTTGGTGATTCAAGAGACAGCCACTGGCCTAGGAAACTATTTGCTAGAGCAAGTCAAAGATGCCGCAAGTCGTGGTGTCGTTATTGGCTACGACGGTCGTCCTGATTCGAAACAATTCGCGCATGATACCGCTTCCGTACTGACTGCCCTTGGCATCAAGGTTTACCTAACGTATGACGTTGCAGCAACCCCAATTGTTGCATTTGGTGTCCGTACATTGAATGCTGCAGCCGCTGTTGTTGTTACCGCTAGCCACAATCCACCAGAGTACAATGGCTTTAAAGTATATTGGGAGAATGGCGCACAAATCATTCCTCCACACGACTCTGGAATCGCAGCGAAAATTGATGACGCAACAACGAAGCCATTACCTTTAATGTCTCTCGATGATGCAAAACAGCACGGTTTGTTAGTTTGGTTGGAAGACGACTACTACCAAACTTACCGTAAGACAATGAACGAAAACGCGCTGCTTACTCCTGACAACAATACCGATATATCTATTGCTTACACCGCAATGCATGGCGTTGGGGCGAATATGGCGGAAACGCTCCTCGCAGACGCTGGCTTCAAAAAAGTGGCAAGTGTTAAGGAACAGCGCGAACCTGATGGTAGCTTCCCAACCGTCAACTTCCCAAACCCTGAAGAAGCGGGAGCAATGGATATGGTGATGGCGTTAGGTAAGTCCGTAGATGCTGATATCGCTTGTGCCAACGATCCAGATGCCGACCGTTTTGCAGTGGCGGTCAAACACCCAGATGGCGAGTATCAAATGCTAACCGGCGACCAAGTGGGTTCACTGTTTGGCGATTACTTGCTAGAACAGCAACCTAACGCTCTGGTTGGCAACACCATCGTATCGTCGAGAATGCTGAGTAGCATTGCCAAAGCCCATGGCGCCCAATACTACCAAACGTTAACAGGCTTCAAATGGCTTACTAACGTTGCCATGGAGCAAGAGACTGAAGCCAATCCATTCTTGTTTGCTTATGAAGAAGCGCTCGGTTATACCGTGGGTAACAAGGTGTGGGATAAAGATGGTTTATCTGCAATCGTCGCATTTGCCCAGCTAACAGGTAAACTTAAAGCTCAAGGCAAAACACTATGGGATAAACTGGAAGAACTGTACCGCGAGCACGGTTTCTACTTTAACGCGCAGCGCAGTATCGCTCTCGACCCGAACTCTCCACCAATCGGTGACAAGCTCCGTGCAAACCCACCAACAGAGATTGCTGGTAAAAAAGTCGCAGTAACTGAAGATCTAAAAACATCAGTTCGCATGTTTGATGACGGCTCAGAAGAATCCATTGACTTACCAGCAAGTGACGTATTGATTTATCACCTAGAAGATCAGTCTCGTGTGATTGTTCGCCCTTCGGGTACTGAGCCAAAACTAAAATGTTACTACGAAGTCATCAACCTTTTCCCTGCGGATATGAGCTATGCACAAGCACAGCAAGCAGCAGAGGCGAAGATGAACGAACTTATCGACGCGCATCAGACAAGTTTGTAAGTCAAAGAGAAGCAGAGACATCTGATACGATAAGAGGCGCAAATTCGCGCCTCTTTTTTTGATTTTGACTAGAACAAGTCAAGCTAACCAGTGCTTTTCCCTAGCTTACAATTTCCTTTTGTAGAAAGTACTTGTGGATGCCCTCTGCAGGATAGCCTGAGTACTGCCCTACTTTTTCAAAACCCAATTTGAGATAGAATTCGAGAGCTTGGAAGCTGTAGGTATCCAAATAAACATGGGTAACCCCGTGAGGCTTTACTTTTTCTTCTAACATTGACATTAACTGGCTCCCGAGACCAGATGTCCGACTTTCAGCATCTACCCACAAAAACTCAACAAACACCGTGTTTTTAAACATTTCGCCAGTCAAGCCACCCATGATCTTGCCATTCTCATCTTTTGCGAAACAACCTACAGCATGCACTTCCCCTTCAGGTAAATGCAGTCGGTTATAAGATCGAATACCTTCACGAACAAAATCAAGGTCTGTTTGATCTGGATTTAAACAAAATTCAAGCTTCATACATCCTCTCCTTAGGAAACACCAATATCCTAAAACAAAAAGCCAGCAATTGCTGGCTTTCTGGTGGAATATGATAACTTTACAAGGCGAAACTGCTCAGCATCCACAACGCTAGAATAACGAACACTAAACCCATTAATTTATGTTGATACGTGCGGAATTTTTCGTTCTCGAGCAGCCCCTTACCCAATGTGCCTGCCAGCGCAACAAGCAATAAATTGAATGATAAGCCAAGGACGTTTAACAATAACCCTAGTGCTAGCATCTGCTCACCAGAAGACGCTGTGATATTGCTTGAGACAAACTGCGGCAAAAACATCACAAAAAATACCAACGCTTTAGGGTTAAGCAAATTACTCATCAAAGCACGTTGATAATAAGTTGACGCCATTTTGTTTTGACCATCAAGCTCTGGAGCCGAAGATGCCTCAGCTCGTAAGCAGTCCCAGCCCATTTTTAGCAAGTAAGCGCCACCTAATAGATGAAGGACTTTAAGGGCGATTGGGCTCATTGCGATCAAGGTTGATACTCCCATTGCAGCAAGCAAAGTAAGAATAACACCAGACGTCGCATTGCCTAAGCTAGCAAACAGACCGACCTTCTTACCGTAACTCATACTAGAGCTCGCGATAAGCAACATATCGGGCCCTGGTAACAGCAACAAAGCCACTACTGCGGTGAGATAAACAGGAAGTACAGATAAATCAATCATGATGGAACCGCTTTTTCTACAACAAAGCGGCGAATGTTATACCAACAAAATAACAACAGCCAGCCCAAAATCACCAAGATGATTAAGAAAATAAAAATCATAGTTTGCCAGGGTGCAAAATAGCAATCAATTCGCCTGTTTATCAAAATCGAATAGCAATTTTGTACAAAAATAAGCACGATGGATCCGTTACACTTTTAAAATGATTTTCTTGAGCAGACCGGATAGAGATGAAAGAAAAGAATAAGGAAATCGCTACCTTCAAGATAGCTCAAGAGCTCGGTGGTTTAGAACTGCTCGATGCAAAGTACGAGAAGCAGAATTTCTCACGCCATAGTCACGAGGGTTACACTATTGGCGTCATCGAGAAGGGAGCACAGCAGTTCTTTCGAACAGGCGGAAATCATATCGCGCCACAGGACAGCATCATCCTTGTTAATGCCGATGAAGTACACAACGGGCATTCAGCCTCGGAAGGTGGTTGGGAATACAAAGCAATGTACCCCGTACCAGAGCAGTTTCAGACCTTGGGGCAAGAGCTTGGTTCACCAAATGTAGCGCTGCCCTATTTCCCTCAACCTGTGGTTTATGATCCTGAACTGGCGAATCAGTTGCGATTGGTGTTTGAAACGCTAGAAAAATCAGACAACCGACTACTACGAGAAACTTTGATTTACGGCACGTTGATCAAACTAGCCAGCAAACACAGCACCCACCGGGCACCACTCAAAGAGTCAACCAGAGCTCAGCGACAAATACAGCTGGTCAAAGAGTTTTTGGAAGACTTCCCGCAAACGGACGTCTCGCTAGAAGAGCTCGCAAAACTGGCTGGATTAAGCCCTTTTCATTTGCTAAGAGAGTTTCAAAAACAGTTTGGCTTCCCTCCCCATGCTTATCAAATTCAGCAACGTTTACGAATGGCGAAGAAGCTACTAAAAATGGGACAAAAAATTTCAGACGTGGCACAAGAATGTGGCTTCCATGATCAAAGCCATCTGCATCGACACTTTAAAAAAGCCATGGGCGTCACGCCCGGCCAATACGTCCGTCACAGCTAAAGCAGCAATATTGTACAAGGCCGTTATGCTACTACCGAGCTATCTTGGTAGTCTGATTTAGGAATAAATAAGAAGAAACTATGGACCACACTTTGCCGTTACAAGAAGAATCAAAAGCTGCGTTATTTTGGCAAGGCACACTCGCGATGATGCCACTGAGTATCGCGGTGTTACCTTGGGGTTTGCTCGCAGGCTCATTCGCGATTGATACTGGGCTTCACCCTTTGGAAGGACAAGCACTATCCGCCATTCTATTCGCCGGTTCCGCACAGCTCGTCGCGATGGGGATGATTAAATCGGGGGCAGGTCTAGTAACCATGTTACTAACAACGTTTTTTATCACCTCTCGACACTTCCTCTACAGTGTATCGATGCGCAGTAAAATTGCACCACTTCCTCTAAAATGGCGGTTATCACTCGGATTCTTACTCACTGATGAGCTGTTTGCGATTGTAGGTCATCATTCCGATAAACAATTTAATCGCTGGTATGCGCTTGGGGCTGGTTTGAGTTTTTACCTGTTTTGGAATATCGCGACATTGACGGGCATTATTGCGGGAAGCTTGATCCCTGAACTGAACGAAATGGGATTGGAATTTGCTGTGGCCGCGACTTTTATCGCAATTGTAGTTCCGACTATTAAAAATATGGCGGTGCTCGCGAGTGTTGTCGTGGCATTAGTGAGCTCGGTCGCCCTAACCTATTACCAAGTGGAAGGAAGTTTGATGATTTCGAGCATTTTAGCCATGCTTACAGGCTACTTTGTGGAACAAGTACAGGAGAAGCACTAATGATCATGTTGTCTATTTTACTGATGACGGGACTTGTTTTCACCAGCCGCTACTTGTTTTTAGAACCCAAGCTACCACTGCGATTAGGGACACGTACACAAAAAGTGCTCAACTACGCCAGCCCTGCGGTACTCACTGCGATCTGGGCGCCTATCGTTTTCATTCCCGATGGAGCACTCAGCGTGAGTGTGCACAACCCATTTTTATTGGCTGCCTTGCTGGCTGCGTTAATCGCGTACTTTACTAAAAATGTTCTTTTAACGACGGTGATCAGCATGGTGGTATTTCTCGTTCTGCGAATTTGGCTTTAATTCGCCACCCACTCAATCTCCAACAAGGTGACATCACCACACTTTAATCGTCCAAGGAAGATGTCACCTTTATGCACCTCACCAACTCCTTTTGGTGTGCCGGTCATTACCACATCGCCATCTTGAAGTGTTGTGTAACTCGTTAATTCATCCAAAATGGTTAGCGGCGGATAGAGCATCTGGTTAACGTGACCTTTTTGTACACGAACGCAGTTAATCAAGAGCTCTAGGTTAAGATCATTAATATCAATGTTATCCAAAGAGACAAATCGACTAAACACTGCGGAGCCATCAAACGCTTTAGCACGCTCCCAGGGCAACCCTTGTTGTTTAAGTGAAGACTGCAAACCGCGCTTGGTCAGATCCAATCCCAAACCGACCGCTGAATAACGTCCATCTTTGATCAGAAAACAGATTTCAGCCTCGTAATGAAGAGGCTCTTGATGAAATGAACGCAGAGTCGTCGATACGGAAGTCGCGGGTTTATTAAATACCACCATTTGCTCAGGTATCGCATTATCAAGCTCATGAATATGTTCAACGTAATTTCGCCCAACACAAAGCACTTTACCCACTTCTACTTTCTTTTCTTCAACTTGAATAACGCTCATCGCTCTTCCCTGCAAAACAAAAACCTCATCATAATCTAACCTATTGACTTAACGACACTAAATCCCATCCTCTAGTGTGAAAAATAAGACATTCACCCCGTTTTGAGTTTTGTATCATCTAATTGAAACATCAAGGTATTTGCAAAACAAATAGACAAAAAAGCCAGCACGAGGCTGGCTTTAAATCAATAAGGGTGAATGATTGTTCTCGCTAAATCCTATTATAGGTAGTAACGAGCACCTATCGCCCATTTGTCATCAGTTTCACGACCATGGTCATCATTTAGGTCAAACTGGTAACCCGCGTAACCAACAAATTTAGGCGTGAAGTTGTACTCTGCCTGCAGTGCCATTTCCTCACGAGCGGTTTCTGTTTTAGAGTTTTTGAACTCTTTACCTTCAACCATCTCGTAGTTAACGCTCAAGTTTAAGCTGTTCGCTAGAGCGTATGCGATGATCGCTTCGTACGTATCACTTTCCGCTAAACGGTCGCCATTTACACTGAAGTTCATATTTTCATTTGAACCATATACCGCGGCAAGGAACAGACCTTGGCCGTAAGCGCCGTAAGATGCAGACACAACATGTGATTCCGCGGTGTGTTTACCTGTGTAAGCAGGGTGTTGGAAGTCACCACCGTTGTATGAGTAGCCAATTTTCGCGCCCATGATTGCGTAAGAAAGCGCAACTTGCATGCGGTCATCGTATTTAAGACCACCAGTGATAGTACCTGCGTCGTTACGCGTGTAATCATCATTTGCGCCTTGCCATCCAAGACCAACGTTAATCGAACCAGCTTCGCCTAAATCAAAGCCATTGCGATAAGACAGCATTTTATCCGCACGACCTGTGCCTAGGTTTCCGTGATCGTCGTAAATGAAGTCATTCGCAAACGCAATTGGCATATCCGCGATGCCTGCTACATCATAGTAAGGTGACCATTGCGTACCACCTACTGCACGACCGTAAACCTCATGTGTTAAACCTAAGTAACCTAGACGAGTTTTAAACGACTCTTCACCGCCATCTAAGTAGTTTAGAGCCCATTCACCACGTGCGTCTGCGGTGAAGCCATTGCCTAAATCTTGTGTCGCAGAGATATTGATACGAGGAGAGTTAGTACCAACATCCGTGTCACCTTGCTCTGAACCATTTAAGTTAACAGAAACGTGGCCGCCCATCGAAAATGTTGTGCCATCGTTATTATAAAGTTCCACTGCCACTGCTTGAGTGCCGAAAGTTGCTGCTGCGATTGCCGCTGCTAATAATTTTTTATTCATTTCTAAATCCATTACTTATTAGTTGGTTAGTCAGTTTTAGACCCAGCTCTGATTCACTTTCGTAAAACGAAATGATGAACACAGAAAGGAATACAAAGGCCCTCTGGGGCATCTTTTCCGCCAGAGTGGATTTACCTTTGTGTAACAACTGCCGACACTTTATTTGATTAGTTCCTGATAGCCGAGTGAAAAATTCTCAGCAAAAAACTAAAAAAGCAAACGTTTACTTATCCAAAAAAATCCAGCCTCAAAAACCTTACAAAAAGAAATGCTTTAACGAGATAGAGCTCACAAATACTTGATGATCCCCAACTTTTGAAAATAACTTTCCCGTCAAAATGAAATATTTATTTACATTTGGGAACAAAAATAGGTTCAGGAACTTTTTGAAAAAAGCACGGTCTCCAATAGAAGGCAGAAAAACCTCAAAAAAGCTAAAACCTTTCTTTTTATAAGAGATATAAGAAGGGACACTTATTCTCGCCAGCAATAAAAGTGCAATCAAATCATAACTTAACAGAAATCTATCTTTCATTTTCAGCGTTTACCTTAGCGTCATCAACACATCGGGCAAGAAAGCCCATCGATTACAACTAGGGTAATAAGAAAATGAAAAAGGCAGCACTAACTACTGCAATTCTTACAGCATTGGTATCAGCACCATCATTCGCAGCAACAGTATACAAAAACGACGGTACTGAATTAAAAGTTGGCGGCCGCGTTGAGTTCCGTGGTGACTTCATCGGTTCAGGTGGTGCTGAAGTTGAAGGCTCAATGGAAGATAAAAGCCGCGCTCGTCTTAATCTAAAAGGTAAAACGGACATCGGCAATGGCCTTTCTGCATTCGGTGTTTACGAAGCCGAGCAAAAAACGGGCAAGAGTGAATTCAAAAACCGCTACATGTATGCAGGTGTCGACTCTGATATCGGTGCTTTCTCTGTAGGTCGTCAAGACATGGCTGCAGTCATCATCTCTGACATGACGGATATCACTGAGTTCTCTGGTGTTCAGCAAGTTATCGATTCCTCTTCTGATAAGCAAGACAGCGTTTTCGCATACCGTGGTGCGTTTGATGCACTACAACTACAAGCAACCTACCAAGCAAACTCTAGTGATAACGAAGATAAATACGGCATCTCTGGAATGTACTCACTGCCAATGGGCCTAGACCTCGGTCTTGCATATTCTGGTGGCGACGTAGATAAAGACAACTCTGAAGATCAAGTTCTAGGTGGTATCGCTTACTCGATGGATAACCTATACCTAGCAGGTACTTATTCTCAAGGGTCCCTGACTGACGCTGAAGACTTTACGGCTTACGAGCTAGTCGCAAGTTACAAAGTAGCGAGCAAAGTGACACTTGCTGCGCTATACACAGCTCAAGAGAATGATCCAGACAACGGTTCAAAGTACGACACTGTTGAAGGTATCGAGCTTGTTGGTTACTACAAACTAAACAGCAACTTCCGTACTTACCTCTCTTACTACATCAACCAACTTGATGAAGCAAAAGATGCAACAACAGGTCTAGTAACAGAAGGCGAAGATACACTACGCCTAGGCGTACGTTACGATTTCTAATTCACTCTTGTCCTAAGAGCGAGTCCAATTGGCCAGCATGCTTGCTGGCCATTTTTTTGTGTAACCCAAGATAACTCGATAAATTTTCACACTATCCAAACGTCGCTCAGCAATGAAAAACGAGCGTAGTGACTCCTGCCTCTGCCCTCTTTTAATGCGATTTGTCACTAAGTTAGTGCATTTCTCCTAATAGCCAACCGAACTAAAATAAAAAGACAATTAAAATCAAATAGATAAAAATTGGCACGCGTTCTGCAATATTATTTATGCAAATGCATGGCAGCGTTTGTGCTTCTCGTTCTTTGTACCTGTTATAACAGGCACGTCCTTTGAATTGGTAATGTCGCCTCCCTCTGGGAGGCATTTTTTTATTGGCGCGAAAAACAATAGGACGTATGATCCCGCCACCTCTATCAAACTGGAATTTTTCAATTGAATCATCATCCTGTTCAAGGTGCGTCCTGGATGCTAACAGCTGGCTTGGCATTCGCCATAGTGAACAGCTTCGCCCAAATTGCTAGCATCAACTTTGGTGTCTCTTCCACCACATTCGCATTATTCCAATACGCTATTGCCTTATTTGTCATTCTGCCCTATCTGCGTACACTTGGAATTAGACGCTCACTAAGAACCCAACACTTTGGTTGGCATGCCTTCCGTATTTTTCTCTCTGTTATCGGGATTCAGCTTTGGCTTTGGGCACTCGCTTATCCAGTTCCTATTTGGCAAGGCATTGCGCTGCTGATGACCTCTCCGTTATTTGCAACGGTTGGATCTGGCTTGTTACTCAAAGAGAAGGTAGGTACTGCACGCTGGTTAGCAACATTAACAGGGTTTGTTGGTGCTATGATCATTCTTGAGCCGTGGGCAGATTCATTTACATGGGCGACCCTGCTTCCTGTTGGCGCCGCATTTTTCTGGGCAGCGTATTCTCTGATGGTAAAGAAAATGTCGGTCAACGATCCGCCCTCAACCATGGTTGTCTATTTATTACTGCTGATAACGCCGTTTAATATCTTATTGGCAATACCGACATTTACAATGCCAAATACCTGGACGATATGGGGCGTACTTTTAGCCGCAGGCGCGCTTACAGCACTCGCTCAATGGGCTATCGTTAAAGCATATGCAGTAGCAGACGCCTCGTTTGTGCAACCATTTGATCACGCAAAGCTGCCTTTGAATGTCGTTGCTGGCTGGTTGGTGTTTGGCTGGGTACCACCTGGTCGTTTATGGCTAGGCGCCGCGATTATTATTGCCTCCATTGCGTTTATTACGCACTGGGAAGCGAAAAAGACAAAGCTAGTTGAAAGAAAAGTCTAATTTCGAGGTTCTATATTTTCAGGAAAGGAAATGAGGAACACCATATGAGTCAACCAATCAAAATTACACTGTACCGCTGGGCTGGTAGTTGGGGTCCATTCAAAGTCAATATTCCTTGTGGTGAATGTACGTTAACTAAAGATATTTTGACGGATACTTTTAAAAACGAACTCGCTGATGTCCCCGTTGAACTGGAAGTAAAAGATTGGTTATCACATTGGTGGGAACCATTAAAAGCAGGGGCCTGGCATGCACCGATTCTTCTTGTCGAAGGAAAAGTGGTCAGCCAAGGAGAAGCGCTAAACCGGGGCGTGCTTGTGCAATCAGTTATCGCTGAATGGGTCAAACGCGATGAGCTAAAAGGCAACATTGTTTATGGTAAAGCCACCTGCCCTTACTGTGTCAAAGCGAAACAACTACTTGACGATGCTGGTGTTCAATACGAGTATCATGACGTGGTTAAAGACAGCGCTGCTTTGTATCGCATGATCCCCGAAGTAAAGGCCATCATTGGAGAAAAAACGCCGGTAACAGTGCCGCAGATCTGGTTGGATGGAAAGTATGTTGGAGGCGCTGACGATTTAGAAAAGTGGTTAGCAGCAAAGGGGCTAGATAAAGTGCCTAATAATGTCGTGGAGATACCAAGCCAATCCGCTTAGCGTTTGATTCAAATGCCATCCGTCTTTGAGTAGTGGTTTACCAATGTTGTTCAATATGTAGGCTGCCACTAAAAACAAGACAGATAAAAGCAAAAAGCCCTGATTCTTCAATCAGGGCTTTTTAAATTATTTCGCCAGTTTTTTCATAACACGAGCAAAAACAGAAGCTTTTTTCTTCTTCGCTTTACCGTAAAGCGCTTTGTGCATCGCGTCTTTTGCAATCATCTGGCCAATATAAGCACCACCAAGTTCGTTACCCATGACCTTCTCCTGAATGTATTGACTTAACTATGTTGTAATTTTACACCACAATTAGATAAAAACAAGACTAGCGTCACATTTATTTTGTAATTAACTTTCAGGTTAGTTCTGATTACTTTTTCGAAACGGGCGCCTATCGCTTAGGTTGCTGGTATGTTTTACCCGCTGCGACGTACGTATCTTTCTGTTTGATTTCAAAGAATGTTTCAAAGAACCACGCAGCAAATTTGATCAAGTGATCGCCTTCATTCATGACGTGCTCTACGTATTCTTGCTCTTCTCCGGACTCATCTTCTTGAGTGGTAATATGGTAAATACGTTTCTCACCATCAACTTCTGCAAGGCCAAACTGACCCGTTAGGGATTGCGCCGCTTGTGCAACTTCTTCTTCCTCACACGCCTTCAAGACTTCGAGTGCCTTTGGCATGCTTTCTTGCTGAGTAATTTCTTTTACCAGTGTTTCAAATTCGTTTTGTTGCATTCTTTCACCTAACGATTAGAGATCGGATAGTCATTTGGGCAGAAATGTATCCCCAAGCTTGAGAGGAGCATCAGACATTGCCCTCTTCCTCTCAAACTGAGTCATTCAATATACACAATGATCCTGACTTAATTTAGCAGCGCATTTTAGAAAGCTGCCTCTTTCGTTGCAAGTATATTCAGGTGGAAGTTTCTGCTTGAATCGTCCCTTTGGGTACTTTACGAAATTGACTCAATGCAAGCACACAGCAAGAAAGTAACGCAATAAACAAATAAAACACCCCAAGCTGGTTTTGATTCGTGACCCAAGAATCTACCAAGTATCCGCCAAACAACCCGGCTAAACACATTTGAATTGATCCAGATAGCGCAGAAACCGCTCCGGCCTGTTGCTTATGTGGCGACAGCAACAAACTAATTGATACCGGAAACGACATGCCTTGGGCAAAACTTAAACACGTAAATGCCACTAGTAATGAAAATACACTGAAGGGTGTAACCAACAACATGAAGCCAGCAATAGCAACAATCGCGAAACTCATCAGCAAGATTTGCTGAGCTTTGTAACGAGCGTTGATCAAATTAAGCACCAAGCTACCCGTCAGCAAACCAACTGACGGTATGATCATCAAAGAACCGTAATCTGCCGCCGTTAAGCCTAACTCTTGTTGCATTAAAAATGGATACAAGGAGAGCGTAACCAGAGCCGATAAATAACTAAGCCAGTTGTAGCTCGCACTACCAATCACTTGTGTATTCGTTAACAGAAGCAAATAGTTCGCGCTGACTTGGCCTACTTTAAATTTTCGCTTCGGGTAAGGCAGCGTTTCTGGCAACACCAATAAACCAAGTGTAAAAATTGCCATTAAGTAAATCAGCACAAACACGAAGACAGCATGCCAACTCAGGTGAAAAGCAATCCAGCCACCAAACAGTGGAGCAATAATTGGCATCACAGAAGCAGTTACTGAAATATAAGATAGCGCTTTGGTTAATTGCATACCGTCATAACTGTCACGCAATACGGAGCGACCAAGCACCGAGGCACTGCCCGCTCCCAAACCTTGAAGTAACCGCCCCGCTTCAAGAGCGATAATGTTGTCCGAAAACGCGATACACATAACCGTACCAACTAGGTACACACTTTGGCCCAGAATAAACACTGGTCGACGACCAATCGCATCAGACAATGGGCCATAAAACAGCTGAGAGATACCGAAACCAACGAGAAATAGTGTGACGAGATTCTGAATCGAATGTTGCGGCAAATTCAAGTCATGACCAATCAATGGCAAAGAAGGAAGATAAATACTAACGCCAACTTGGCCTGTGGCAATGATCATCATCGCTAATAACAATGGTGTTTTACGCAAACGTTCCTCCTACTTTGTGACAGATTGATGGCAAACAGTGTATATTTGATACTCAAAGATGATAATCAGCTAAGTTGGAAAGGAATTAATTCCCAAGGAGACACAATGGACTGGATTCAAAGCGTGAAGAGTTATATTCGTGTGGTCGAAGAAGGTAGCTTTAATGCCGCAGCGCGGAAACTCAATACCACCAGCTCAGCTATCAGTAAACGAGTTCAATGGCTAGAAGATAAAATTGGCGTTCAACTACTTAAACGCACGACCCGCTCTATTAGCCAAACTGAAGCTGGTGCGCTGTTTTATCAACGAGCAAAAAATCAGTTGGATTCATGGCAATCGGTATTAGATGAAACTCGCTCAGTCAATCAATCACCAGCGGGGTTATTGAAAATTGGCGCGACACTGGCGGTTGGTTCTAAGTTTTTGGTGCATTACCTAGATGATTTTCTTGAGAAATATCCAGACATCACGCTTCAATTAACGACAACGCTGCCAGGCCAATTGCCAGAGCTAAGCTTAGACCTGTTTATTAGCCGGGAATTAGAGCAACTTAATTCGCTAAGTTTCAAAGCCACCGCACTTTTCGAACATAAAGCCCAGTTTTACGCCGCGCCTAGTTACCTAAAAAAATATGGCACCCCACAATGCGTTGAGGATCTGACAGAGCATAATGTCCTGATTTGGGGTGAAAAGCCCTCACGAGAAATCAAAACCAATCGAGGCAAACGTATCAGCTTGTCCGGTAACTTTGCCACGACCAACCCAGAAGCGCTGTTTCATGGTGCCAAAAGAGGCATGGGTATTCTGATGACGAATAACGTCATGATCAAAGATGATCTCAAATCCGGCGCGTTAGTGCCTATCTTGCCCGATATCACAGCGGATAAAGCCACTGTATATGCCTACTATCCAAAGCTGGATTATCAGCATACCCGAACTAAGCTGTTCCTCGATTATCTCAAATCGCGATTAGAAGAGGAGAAGCGCGCCTAGCTTAGCGTTTTTATCGCTATACCTTTAAAAGGTTCAAGCATAAAAACATGAAAATAATGATTTGTTCGTTCACAAAATTTGAAAAATTCGCCTTAGTAACCGATAGTTTATTTGATGCATATCAAATAATAATTCTTCGTGTCTCACACGATATGGTAATCACAACGCTAGGTGAAATGCTCAATGGGTCAGGTACAAATCAGTTTCCACAAAATTGATGAAATATTGAAGCTAAACGGCACGGCTCAGCTAAACCGAGTCACGTTAGATATTCATCAACAATTGCAGAGCCATTGCACTTGCGTTGTAGAAGTTGCGCATCTTCAGCATTCGGCTCATACCATCTCCTTCGCTAGCAATGGAAAAATTACAGACAATCTAAGCTACCATCTTTCAGGCACCCCCTGTGAAAAAGTGGCAAAAGACATTGGTGAACATATTTTCTATCAGGACCAAGTTTACAAACGCTTTCCTGAAGATCAGATGTTTCAAGAGGATGGTATTCAAGCTTACATTGGTCTGCCATTAAAGACACAAAATGGCGAGGTTCTGGGAATTTTATTGTCCACCTTTACCCGAAGCATCCACGCTAAGGAAGCGCAAGATATCCTCGACTTCCACCGCTTTTATGCCAATGTCATTATTCACAGCTTACGTGAAAAGTGGGTCAGTGAACGTTCAGATAAGCTTCTTAATCAGCTTAGCTATGAAGTATCGCATGATAACCTAACTGGGCTGCTCAACCGTAGCTGCTTAGCTGATACCTTGGAGACATTGACGCAACAGGCCACTCGTCCATTCAGTTTGGCTTACCTAGACATCGATAACTTCAAATCGATCAATGATATCAACGGAAACTACATCGGCGACCAAATTATTAAGTTTACGGCAAACGCCATTCAACAAAGCTTGTCATCGCCAAACAACGCTTTTCGTGTCGCTGGAGATGAATTCGCCTTCATTACTTACGATGAAGATCCTGTCGCCGTGTGTCAGGAAGTACTCGACAAAATTGAAAGCGGCTACAGCGACAAATCTAACCGAATTTCTTTCACTGTTAGTATTGGTATCGCGCGCGCACCAGTACATATGTTGAACAGCGATGAGCTAATTTTGAATGCCAGTCTCGCTCTCAAAGACTGTAAAAAACATCGCGATACACGAATTCAGCATTACGACACACACCTTAGCGCCCTTTATCACCGTAGAACGCAGCTTATTGAAGCTATGCGCATTCAACTTAGCGCTGACATACGTGATAGCGAAGAGTTGTATGTCGTTGTTCAGCCAATCGTAGATATCACAAGCGATCGCTGGAATTACTTTGAAATCCTAGCCCGCTGGAACAGCAATGTTTACGGAAACATCTCCCCTGCGGAATTCATTGAAGCTGCCGAACAATCAGGCCTGATTATCGAGTTGGGTGAACGTATTATTGAACTCGCATGTATCGCAAAACAAGAGCTAGAAGCCAACTTAGGATACAAAGTCAAACTCTCTATCAATTGCTCTGCGTATGAGCTGGTCGACTCTAACCGCTATATTAACCACCTAACTAACATGGTTGAAAAGTATCAGCATGAAGCAAAAGACTTTGTTATAGAGCTCACCGAGACCGTTTTACTCTCGCAAAGTGGCCGTGAACAGATGGTACTTAACTCATTGCGGTACTTAGGTTTTAAGGTCGCGTTGGATGATTTTGGTACGGGATACTCAAGCTTGAACTATATACACAATTATCCGATTGATAGCATTAAAATCGATGCAACCTTCGTTCAAAACATGCTCTCAAATACAACCTCTGAACAAGTGGTGTTTTTGATAGCGCAATTGGCAGAACTGCTTGATGTGGATTTGATTGCCGAAGGCGTAGAAGACGATAGAGCACTACAAAAGTTAATTGAAATGGGCTGCCACTACATTCAAGGCTATTTCTACTCTCGCCCACACAGTGTTGATGAAATCGTACACCTGATAAATGAACGTGAAGTGCGGAGCGCCTAAGAGCTCTAAACAAGCGACGGTCATGGAATGTAAATCTAGTTAATGCACAAAGTAAAAGAGACCAAGCTATGCTTAGTCTCTTTTTATTTTTTGAGCAAAGTACTTTGTTACAGCACTGCTTTCTCTTTATCGCGTAATAGCTTATCCATTTCATCTCTGTTCGCGACAAAGGTTGCCATCTCTTTCTTAGGAACAGAGCTCGCCATTGGGATGTTTGCTCGCATGGCGTTAACTGGACGGCCGTATTCAATCAATTCATAGTGAAGGTGTGGCCCTGTCACTCGACCTGTTTTACCTGAAAGACCGATACGCTGGCCTCGAGAAACCTTTTGCCCTTTCTTCACCAGAATCTTACTTAGGTGTAAGTAACGGGTTTTGTATTTGCTGCCATGCTCAACAACCACGTAGTTACCCGCATAAGGGTGTTTACGAGTCATGATCACTGTACCGTCACCAGTAGAAACGACTGGAGTACCGGTTGGTACGGCAAAGTCAGTACCGTTGTGTGGCGCGACACGCCCCGTTACTGGATGTAAGCGATTAGGATTGAAGCCAGAACTGATACGCCAACGGCTACTTACAGGATAACGCTGGAATGCGCGCTGCAAGCTCTCGCCTTTGGCATTGTAGAATTGACCATCGGTATGAAGGTAAGCTGTGATTTCACGTCCGCGATTGTAAATCTTAATCGCCTCAATTTCGTTCTTGCCCGTTGGTATACCATTGATGCTTTGCGAACGACGAACGACTTCAAATCGATCACCTGCACGAAGATCACGCCCAAAGTTGAGCTGCTCTTTGAGTAAGCTCACAACTTGACTCACTTCTGCCGACGTTAGACCTAGTCGACTTGCAGAAGAAGAGAAACTGCCTTGAATAACACCAACCAATGGTTCTTGGCGCCACACGCCAGGAATCGAGATATCGGTAAAGTCATAGCTACCATCACTATTTAGTTGGTAGACCACTTTATCTGCAATAGAAAATTGCAGTTCCATTTTCTCTAACTCGCCTGTCGCATCATCACGCCAAAAACGGAGCGTATTGCCCGGCTTTAGTGTATCAAGTGCAAGGTAGTTCAAATCCGTTTCCATTACTTTCATTAACGAGCTGTAACCGAAACCGAGCTGGCTAAAAATAGTGCTTAGGTTGTCACCAGCTTGGATTTGATATTCGAAGTTCGGGGGAGTGACAACTTCGGCAGTTGTCGCATCAAGAATTTTTTCAACGACCTGAGATTCAGGCAGGTTCAATGCGATGGTTTTGGTTAAAGATGACTCTTTGAGAGAGTGAGAAACACCAATCGCAACTAAAACTGGCAAGGAGTATAACAGCAGCGCTCTACGACTTGTCAGATTCGGCAACCGTCTTGTAATTTCATTTGTAGACACGGGAATTACTATCTCCTTTCAAACAAGGCTCATAGCTTATGCATTCCCGTATAAGAAATCACTATGAAATTTCGAGATCTAGCGCAGAAAACACTGAATTTTTACAGAACTCAAAAAAAATTCATCACTGTTGCATATGTAAGTTATTCCCTACACGCTTTAATGTGGATGAATTTAATTGATTTGGCGTATCTGCCATTGCTTGATCGTCACCATGCGCTAAATATGAAAGCGTGATAATGGCATCACTTTCCCATGTAATTTGGGTAAATTTAACGCGGTCACCGACAAAAATACTGTCTAAAAGGACAACTCGGCTCGGCACGGGGTCAAACTTGAACAAGCCAACATAGTTAAACGAACCGCTACCTTGTGTCGTTACAATCATCGGTGCAGCAATCCATGAAACACTCTCAATCTCACGCTGACTAATAAACGCAGTTGGAACGAGTACCTGACCTTTTGTCGCACCTGCATCATAATCGCCTATCAAATAGCCGTTTTCTTTATCCCACTCATCAAGAAAAGTGACCGCTCCCTGCTCTGGTACTTGAATCGTCCATGGGTTGCGTGAAGTAATTCCCAGCGTCTCTTGCACAATAACATTGGTTTCTGCTTCCGTTTGAGGGAACTTAGCCATGATCTCTTCATCAGACAAACTAAAGCGATAAACACCCGCGATCACAACCACGACCAATAATACGATCGGAATAAGAAGAATAAGTGGTATCGGCAGGATTCTTTTGTGAGCCATGAAGACTTCCTTGTTTAAAGGTATAAATGAAAAAGCGAGTATAGCATTGTATACCCAAATGATTTCATCCCTTCAAGTGTTTCAAAATTAAACTAAACTGACTGTATCCAAATGATTTTCAAGCCCAGAGTTCATAACTTGCCACTGACACTGCTCTCAGTGTTCCAAATTCATTGGTGTATTGGGAAGAATAGGTAATCACGATGACAACAACCATTCATACATGCGAATGCGCTTGCGGTTTAGTTGAGCTCCGTTGTAAGGGAGAACCCATCCGTACATCTGTCTGCCATTGTTTTGAATGCCAAAAGCGGACAGGCAGTGTGTTTGGGGTACAGGCTCGCTTTGATAAAGAGCACGTAACTTTAAACGGTGAGGTCACCTGCTATACCCGAATGGGGGATGATGGCAGCGAGGTTCAGTATGAGTTTTGCCCTTCTTGCGGCACGACAATGCGCTTATTGGTCTCTACATTTCCTGAAATCATGATCATTCCCGTCGGTCTTTTTACTGATAAAGAGTTCCACCAACCAACGGTTTCAATCTATGAACAGAGGAAACATGGATGGGTGAGTTTCGAATGTACAATGGAACACATCAGGTAGGGGAAATCCCCCTCTATGTCGTTATCATGGTCAAAGCAACAGCTCGATAAATGAGATTTTTTTGAGAATGATCAACCGAGTTTTACTGTAAGGGGTTTCGTAACGCGGTGTGAGCGTTATAATCGGCTCCTAACATTTGGTGGGGTTTTATTGTGATTTCCAGACTTCCTCGTTGGGTGGAATATGGCGCGTTTCTACTTGCCCTTCTCGCGGGCTGCGTCAATGCCGTTGGTCTTCTCGGCTTTCAACATCAAGCGATAACACATCTTTCGGGAACCGTAACTCAGCTAGGGAACAGCTTGCTAACAGGTGTGGATAGCTCCATTCACCTGCTCTTCATCGTATTTAGCTTTTTGATCGGTGCTGCCTTTAGCGGTTTTTTTATTGAGAGCAGTGCGTTAAAACTAGGGCGAAGATATGGTGTTGCACTGTGCATAGAAGGGAGCTTGCTCCTACTCAGTTTGGGCTTTTTGGTGCAAGGGGATTTGTACGGCCAATATCTAGCGTCAGCAGCATGTGGATTACAAAACGCAATGATCACTACATTCAGCGGCGCAGTAGTCAGAACCACACATATGACTGGGATCATCACCGATCTGGGGATTATGATTGGAGAAAGCTTAAGAGGTCGTCAATTTGATCGACGTAAAGCAAAGCTATTCCTATTCATTTTCTTCGGATTCTTGCTTGGCGGTGTCGCAGGAGCCGCACTATTCGTGGTATATGGATTATATACGCTCGTTTTCCCTGCAATATTGGCTTTCGCTACGGCTCTGATCTACTGGAGTTACCTTTACGTGCTTAGTCGCCAACAAAAAGCATAAAATCTCGAACCGATTGAGGCCGAATGCTTCAATCGGTTGTAGCTCAACTCTCTCACCGCTGCACATCATAATAAACGTTTTATCGTGTTGTAACGCAGCTAAAAAAACCTTATAACAGCTAGGGCTAACAGGGCTTCCGGCAAAAAGTTAGTTAGATCAAAGTCACATTTGTTTAGCGTTTTATTATTCCAGTCACAATGCGCCCCATAATTCTCTGCGCTGCCCGCGCTCCGTGCTACAATTTTCTAACACAAGCAACATATTCGTATACACTTATACGTTATTTGACCAATTACCCGACAAATCGGCTGAATAACTAGATGTATTTAATGAATAGTATTGCAATGGATGCAGTTTGCGGGTACCCTCCGCAAAACTGTGATTAAATACGGATGTTTAGTGAATATTTATGTCATGGAAATGGCAAGTATTGACTAGTAGTAACACGAGACAACTATGCATAACACCACTAATGCTACTGAAGCTCCTAAGGGCAACTTTTGGATGTTTTTCATCCCTTCCCTAATCGGTCTTCTACTCTTTATGGCTCCGATCTCATACGATGGCGGCCTAACTATCCCTGTTGCGGTTATGGCAAAAGTCATCCCGGCAGTATTAGGCGATACCTTGATCGCTATCGTCACCAGTATCATCGCTTTCATGGCAGTCGCTTCTGTTCTTTGCAAAATTTTCAAGCCTGCAGCGATTTTACGTAATGGATTTTTAAACGGTCTTTTCAATCCATCGCCACTTTGGCTTATTGTTCGCTTAATCGGTGGTGCAGCCGTATTAATGACATTCTTCCAAGTGGGTCCAAAAGCGATTTGGGAAGAAAATACAGGTGGCCTTGTTCTTACCGGTCTTCTACCAACTTTGTTTGCGGTGTTCATTTTTGCGGGCCTACTCCTTCCGCTTCTTCTGAACTTTGGTCTTCTTGAGCTGTTTGGCGCGTTACTGAGTAAAATAATGCGCCCGGTATTCAACCTGCCTGGCCGTAGCGCAATTGACTGTATGGCGTCTTGGTTAGGCGACGGCAGTGTTGGTATCTTGCTAACCAGCAAACAGTACGAAAATAAGTTCTATACTCAGCGTGAAGCCGCTGTTGTCGGGACAACGTTCTCAGCAGTATCGATCACGTTTAGCTTAGTGGTTATCGCTCAGGTACAGTTAGAGCATCTGTTCCTACCTTTCTACGGCGCAATCTGTTTAGCAGGTATTGTCGCTGCGGTTATCATTCCTCGCTTACCACCGCTAAGCCTGAAGAAAGATCGCTACATTGATGGCACCAACCCAGATAAAGATGCTGACGCCGTACCAGAAGGCCACACCACATTCTCATGGGGTATGGATCTAGCACTTAAGCGTGCGGGTCAGGTAACATCTGTTCAGTCGGTATTTAAAGAAGGCGTACATAACGCAATCGACATGGTGTTTGGTGTACTGCCTGTGGTTATGGGTCTGGGTACCGTGGCATTAGTGATTGCAGAGTACACTCCTGTATTTGAAATTCTAGGTCAGCCATTCATTCCATACCTAGAGCTACTGCAAATCCCAGAAGCTGTCGCCGCATCACAGACTATTGTTGTTGGCTTTGCGGATATGTTTATCCCGGCAATTTTAGCGGCATCAATTGATAATGAAATGACACGTTTTGTTATTGCAGCAATGTCAGTAACTCAGCTTATCTACATGTCAGAAGTTGGCGCCCTACTACTAGGCAGCAAAATTCCAGTAAACATTGTAGAACTGTTCGTTATTTTCATTCTGCGTACGCTAATCACATTACCTGTGATTGCTGGTGTTGCTCATCTGATTTTCTAAAATCAAAGCATCAATCAACAAAGGCTCCGCATTGTCGGGGCCTTTTTTATGTCTAAAACTCTATCTACAGCTCTATTCAGATCACTTAATTAGCAAACGCTCATAACTTAAAACGAACAGCTCCAATCACGCCCCCTTTTACGACAGTTAAGTCGCTCTCATCTCACCAATAACGCCAACCTGAATCACTATGCTTTACGCAATTCTTTTCATTATGACGCTTTCATTAACAGAGCGCACAAATCTGATCAAACTCACGGTTTTTGTCGTAACTTACCGTTTTGTTTAAATTTGGTTAAAAAAGACAACAAATAGACTCATGTTTTTGACAAAGATGTCGATAAAAAAGATAACCAAACACAATAGGTTTCTCTTGATGCCGAATTCGCCCGTTCAAAAAGAGGTGAAAGCATAGTGAAGCCAACCGGGAGAATCAGAGGAAAGCTCATGAAATTTAGACATAAGGTTGTCACAGCCTCGTCATTTTTGCTGCTAATTACCGTGTCACTACTGTCGACGCAACAAGTTATGACGATCCGCTCCCAAACGCAGGAGCACATTGACTCGAGTGTGAACGAGATATTGACCAGTGTTGGCAATACCGTGCAATCAGAAATGAATGCTAAAAAGGATCTCGCTCGTTCTATTACTGAAGTTATCGAACTTAATCCAAGTTCACACAACTACGTTCAGAACATTCTTGAGCGACCAACACCAAAAGCCAGCTTTCTTGCGATTGGCTTTGGTTATGAAAGCAATGGCTTCGTGATTGAAAATGACGACGGCTGGGAAGCAGGACCAGACTACGATCCGCGTCAACGTCCTTGGTTCATCGCAGCTAAAAACAAAGGCGATTTGGTCGTAACAGACCCATACGTCGATGCGTCTTCAAAAAACGTCATCATCTCTGTTGGCACACCAGTAAAAGAAAACGGCCAGTTCTTAGCTGGTATGTTTTATGACCTTGAGCTAACTACCCTTTCTGACCTCGTCAACCAAGTGAATCTGTTTGACGCTGGTTACTTATTTTTGGTCACCGCTGATGGAACAACCATTGCTCACCCTCAAAGCAAATACAACGGTGAAAAAGTTGGTAGCTACCTACCACAAGTTGATCTTACACAATCAACGCAACACATTGAGATCGATGGCGATCGTTATATGATTAACTTGACTCACATCCCTGGCGAGAACTGGTACGTGGGTTCAGTTATTGATGAAGCTATCGCCTACTCTGCCGTAGGAGAGCTTCGCAACAGCGCTATTATTTATTCAATCATTGCCGTGATTGCTTCTGTTATTGCACTGACTCTGCTCATTCGCACGCTCATGCGTCCGCTGGACACTTTAAACAACGCGATTAAAGATGTTGCGTCAGGGAAAGGCGATCTTACACAGCGCCTTGAAACTGATACTGACCAAGAATTCTCAGAGCTTGCTACAAACTTCAATACGTTCATGGAAAACTTGCAACAGCAAATTATTGAGTCGAAGAGTATTTCTGATCAAATTTTGAATGGCACTCAAATCACCGCTGAGGGTGCAAAAGATTCGGCTGGTGCTATTCAAACTCAGCTACAAGAGCTAGAACAATTAGCCACCGCGATGCACGAAATGTCTGTTACCGCGACTGAAGTTGCCAATAATGCGCAAGGCGCAGCAAGTGCAGCCAAAGAAGCTGATCAAGCAACGGTTGAGGGCTCTTCTGTGGTCGGTGAATCGACACAAACGATCAACATGCTTTCCGATAGCATTGACCTTGCTGTCGAAGAAGTGCAAGTGCTTGAATCGGCAACCGCCAACATCGAAACGATTCTAAAAGTCATCAACGATATTGCGGACCAAACGAACTTACTCGCGTTGAATGCCGCGATTGAGGCTGCACGTGCGGGAGAATCTGGCCGAGGCTTCGCCGTCGTTGCTGATGAAGTTCGTACACTGGCGCAACGAACTCAAGAATCAACAACAGAAATTCGTACTATGATTGAGCAGTTGCAATCTGGCGCATCATCTGTGGCAAATGCTATGCATCAAAGCAAGGGTAGCGCTGTAGAAGCCGTAGAAAAAGCAGACTTGGCAAACAACGCGCTACAACGTATTCGTGATGCGATTCAGCGTATTTCTGATATGAACTTACAAATAGCCTCAGCGGCGGAAGAACAAAGCTTAGTTGCGGAAGAGATCAACAACAATACGGTGAATATTAAAGACCTATCGACTCAAGTCGCCGAATCTGCAAATCGAACTAACGATGCTATGCAGGCACAGCAAGAAGATGTACATAAACAAGATCAAATATTAAACCGATTTACAGTCTAGTCTTCACCTAAACAAAAACAGCGAGCCAATGCTCGCTGTTTTTGTTTTTAGACCTCTATCGCAGTGGTATCTAGACTTAGAACGCCTAGTTTTTAGTGTTGTTGCCACTCGGCTCAAAACTGTTATCACGCTTGCTATGCTGCCTTTCCCACTCTAGTTGAATTCAACATGGATATAGCGGTCATTGGAGCGACGATAATAACGATCATCCACTTTTAAATAGGTGAAATCTCCAATCTTTATGTAGGTACTATTACGAGGAATTCGGTCGTGGTAGTAGTAACTGCGTCTTGGTCGTCGAGACTCCACATAAATAACGTCACGATGTTTATACTTATGCTTATGCTTATGTTTATGCTTGTGCTTGCGTTTATGATGATGGTGATGCTCATGATGGTGATCATATCGATGACCATGCCTATGTTCCGGGTCAGCCATCACTTCTGTACTAAACACACCTAAAGACAATATAACGCCAACCATGGCAAAAGATAATTGCTTTGACACAACAGAGCCTCTTATTAATATCAATAGCAACATAATAGGTAGGTGAATCACTGCACATGTCAGCCTTTCGCCAAGGAGTTTTACTACAAGGTCAAAGCTTATCGTGATTATCAGAGAAAGGTAAAGTATCACTGATATTGATAACTTTTTAAGTCCTCTGTGTTTGGGTTATAAACACAAAAAAGCCGCCCGTTATACAACGGGCGGCTCAGTTTTTAAATAAGCTAGCGTGATTTTATACTGCTTGGGCAAACAGCAAGAAACAGCCGAATAGGAAGATCATGCTCATTCCCATTACGCCGCCACCAGCTTCATAAATATTGTCATCTTCTACTGGCACTCGACGCACTTTCATTGTCATTGATAATGGGACAAAGACCGCGAGAAACACAAGAATAATCCCCGCGTAGCTAAGAATAGCCAAGAAGTGTTCTGGCGCAAACACAGCACCTAGTAGTGGTAGCACAAAAGTAGTAACAAAAATCACTGGCTTACTTGCTTTCAGTAGGTCTGCATTTTGATCGTATAGCGCCATTGCCACACCTAAGAACGACGTTAGCAGTGCTAACCCAGTGAACATGGATAGGATAAACTCCAAACCCTCGTATTGCTGACCTAATACCGAGATCAACTCCGTTACGTTGGAGTATTGAACAAGCTCATGAGGTGGTAGGTTACCGACAACTGCTAACAACCATAATAAGTAACAAACAAGCGGAATAGTTGAACCCACGATAATCATATTACGCAGTTGAGTTTTGCTCGCTTCTTTGTTGTAAGTTACAAGCGATGGGATCACGACCATAAAACCGAAACTGGTGAAAAGCACCGAGCTTGTCTTAATTAGCGCCATCTTATCGTCACTCACGACTTCATCAAGTCCCTCAAACGAGACGCTTGGTGCAAGCGCAAAAAGTGTCAGAATCAGCGCCACGATCATGCCTAGGAACAAACCGCGATTAAGCTTATCTACAACCCCTGTGCCTGCCGAAACAATGATACCGACTAAAAGAGTAAAACCGACTTGGCTTGCGATCGTAGATGTTGGCAGCCCAATTGAGGCTGTTACTTTTTGTACGAGATCACCCGCACCAATGATATAAGCCATCAATAGACAAACTAACAGGGCGTAAAGCAAGCTGTTGGTTACCAACTGGCCACCTTTACCTAGCGTTTCGCGAGCAATTGCATTCATGCTCACGCCGCCGCCTACTTTGCAACTGGCCTCAAGAAGGAGCAGCGCAGCGTAAGTCGTCCCAGCCCAGATGAATAACATAAGAAGAGTGCCCCAAAGGAGGCCAAATTGAGCAAGCACCATTGGTATAGCAAGCATACCAGCGCCAAGAGCAGTACCTGCAACAATCAGGGAGCTGCCGACAAGTTTTAGGTTCACGGTTAATACCTCTAAATTCAATCCGTTTATTTCTCGCCAGTTGTGCTACATCCAAAGCACACCCAACAAAACACTCTACTCAGCCAAAATTTGGTTACAAGAACCCTATATGGCTAAGAAAACATGCAGCAAAAGGTGGTTAATTCAATTGCACATGAACACTTGAGAGTCGTTTTGGGCGATGTCATCGTTGATGAAATGCGCACAACTTTGGGTTCGAAGCAAAATTGTTCATCTTAATTCATCAACGCCATTCGTTATGAATGGATTTGGTTCGAAAAGATTGTAAGGCATAAGCAGGACGATTGAAAAGCAAAAGGTCAATCTTATAGCTATATATTTTAACAACTCTCCTCATTCACCTAAGATGTGTCGTTATTTTCATCACTAATCAGTCTTTTATCGCCTAATGAGAGTAAGAATGTGCTCAACCGCTCAATTTTGGATGGGTGTACAAATTAGTTTACAGTTCAAGTGCAGGTGTTAGATTCCAGGGGCGTAGCCTAGATCGGACAATATCGCTATTATTCGCTGCGTACCGACACTGTTCGGTTCACATACCTCTAAACACTGATTTACGGTTCGAAACTATAGGTAAATGAGTGTCCGAATGCTGGGTGTGGTTCCCCAGCATTTGCATCCTTTCTTTTTGGTGTTATCCAAGCTGTCTAAATCTAAGCTAGCTTGCCCATTCTATTAATACGCTTTATCTAACGCTCCAATGATATAAGTTAATGCTGAAACGCCCATATCCGCGACCTGCTTCTCAGTCACACTCATATTTTCATACGCAATCTGCAACTCTACCTCACCTATCGATTCTTTATGAAGATAAAGCTCTTTGTAGTTCATCAACCTCTGTTGAGACTGTCGAGTCAGAGCGACAACATTGTCTTTAGTGACACGATGCTGCTCATTAAGCTCGCTAAATAATTGATCTAAAATGCGTTGCATTTTGCGAATTGAAGATTTTGTCTCGATTGATTTGTATGATTGATACTTTTCCATTGAGTTTATAACTGACTAAAATATGTACATTTTTATTAGATAGCTATTCTTATACTGATTGCAAAACAGGTAAATATGAGATGGTTAAACTGGTCCACTTCTTGCTTTATTTAGGTCAAAACTGTCCTTTCAGGAGAGCACATGCAGGTCGACCCTATTATTGAAGCACTGATTGCGAGAAGAAAAGCGAGTGGCCTCTCCCGTGAACAAATGGCAAACATCGCAGGGATGAGCGTGAAAACGTATCAACGGATAGAGCGTGGAGAATCCGACCTGAAACTTTCCCAATATCGCTCCATACTGCGCTCTCTGCATTTGACCGATCTCGACATCGCATTGGATATAAGAGACGTTCAACACGTAACAGCGGATGATCTAATTGCCGTTGCACGCTTGCTGTCTCCTGAAGCTCAGTCCCTACTTGTTCGCCTGTTATCGCTCGTTATTGAACAGCGGAACACAAAAAGCGGCTCATAACCTTATGACTGATTAAGAGCAATAAAATTCCCGCTCGTCCTATAATATTCTCGAATTATGGCCTTCGTTCCCTTTTTCATTGATTCTTCTTTTCACGCTTTAAATCACAGTCGCGTTGTTTGTTCTACGCCTCCCCAAAACGAATAAAACCCGCAGCTTGACGGGTTTTAGGGCTGTATAAGAAAATACTTCATTTAATGTGTTTGGGATTTTACTTAGTAAAAATCCTTAAACTCTGGAATCCTCGCCTTACCTCTCAGCAATAAGAAGTTCAAGAATCGGCTCGTCGACGTAGTGAGTATCTTCTCTTCTTCCACACCGTGTTTTTCCAGCAAAGCAATCGCCAAATCTAACTTAGAGATCTCTTCACAGAAGTGCGCATCAGATCCGGTACTGAAGTAAACGCCAATCTCTTTGCCCAGCTCGACAATGCGATCACAACGGGAATCACTGCCCTTACGGCTTTTGCCTGTCAAAGATGTATTGTTAACTTCAACCGCAACATTGTGCTCTTTCGCGCAGCGCAGCACCTGTTCCATATCGAATGGGTAATTTGGGTTACCTAAGTGACCAAGAACATCCACTCTGCCGCTTTTAATCGCATTTATTAGAGCGGCAGTATGCTCAGCTTCGGTTGCGGGCTTGAATACGGGTTCATGGAAACTCGCAATCACCCAGTCAAGATGTTGGTCAGAAGACGATGGTAAGTCTATCTCCCCTTTCACATTCAGCGTGTTGGCTTCGACACCACGGAGAATACCTACATCGTGTAAAAAGCGGGGCAAAATTCTTTGATTATTGAAATGCCAGTAGTGAGGGGCTCCTGGCATTTCGGGAGCATGATCGGTGGTACAAAGAAGTTTTAGCCCCTTATTCTTGGCGGACAATGCGTTCTCTAAAATGGTGCTGTAAGCATGTCCACTGGCAATAGTATGGGTGTGGCTATCAACGACGATATCCATGGTGACCTCCTAAGTTGTGGACGAATTATCGAATTTCGAACGAACCGTTTTGATTCAGAAACAGCGTGAGATCCGCTGGAATCGAGTGATTTAAAACCTTATCTACATTTACGGCATCTGAGTTCAAATAAAACTCCAATGCAGCTTCTGGCTCTGTACCACCACGAATCTTACGATTGACTAAACGCTCTTGTAGAAACTCAGGCTGTGTATCTACGAAGACGGTGAAATCGGCCAAGCGATGCAGTTCTTTCCATACTGGTTCATCTAACAGCAGCCAGTTGCCCTCGACGACGACAATATTGCGTTTAACCTGAATGGCATCATCCACAGGATCATGTAAGTTGCGATCGTAGTAAGGCCATTTGCTGTCTTTCACTTTAAGCTGTTTCAGCTTGTCGATAAGCTCCGTCAGATTAAATGTTTGATAGGATCCCTTAATACTGCGCAGAGGCACGAGCTCGCCATCTCGTTCAATCGTATTGTTGTCGAGGATCTCATTTGGATAGTGGAAACCATCAAAAGGCAGAACCTGAAGTGGCTCTTGGTTTTCATCTTGTTCAGAGAGGTATTCCCAGAACGCAGCAAGGGTTGACTTGCCACTACCCGGAGGGGCACACAAGAACACCACAATGCGCTCCTGCTTCTCATGATATAGGCGGGTAAATTTTTCGATAAGAGGTTGATGGATTCGCTTTACGTCGGCATCAGGAAAGGTAGCTTCGGTTTCAAAACCACTGACGTTTAAATTCACTTTCATGGTGAACCCTTATTGATTGATCTCCCCTTCGATTCTTTCTATCAACATTTCACATGACAGCTTCAACACTGTTTTGATGAGAGATTCGTATCTCATTTGCGAAAAGGACTCAAACGAAGAGAACTTAAGCTGATTGATCGATTCAAGATAAAAGCTGTCTTGCTGAGAAGAGAGTACCGCTTGGTTTTTGATGAAATCATAAATCACGTCATCCGCGAATTCGACTTTCTCCGGTTGGCTAACCACGTACTCCAAGACCTGATCGTACAATCCGATATCGGCGTAAGTTTCCAAAGAGATTTTGCCCATCGCAAACATCAGCTTCGATACCACATCGGTCGTCACCAACGGACCATCTTCTTTCAATAAAGGATCCACAGCATACTCCTTCACCAGATCGTCTTGGACGAACACGCTCGGAAGTAATGCTTTTAACTTGAGGTTAATTATTTTGTTAGAAACCTGAAGAAACGCAGTCGCATTTTCGCACTCGTCCAGTTTCTCCAGTAATTCATCTTCACGTGACAACGTATTATGACCTCTCCATTATGTGGCAGCGCAAAGGCTACCACACAAATTCGTTGCAACTAAACCGTTAAGCTCACGTCATAAAACTCAAGTAACGCTTTTTCTGCATGTGCGTTCCACACATAGTTATTCGCGTTCAAAATTGCGTCTAATTCGGCGAAGAACGGGTCTTGGTCTGCCAACGATAGGAAATCATCAATCGCGGTCAATGGCAGGTCGATGTGTGGGTAAATCAACTTCTTACCGCCCGGAATATCCAGCTGATTCAAGATCGTATGTGGCGCAGCTTGCAGACCACCAACGTGCGTGATCATGAACGATGGATTGATCTTACCTTGTGAAGACAAGTCGATAGATTCCACCATGTCACCGGTCGAGCCGCCAGATGTGCCCACAATGTGCGTTGATTCGTAATGCACGTTGTAGAAGTTAAACGGTACTTTGAATTTTTTATCGGTAGGGCCTGCGAAGAAGTTCAAGCAACCGTCGTTGCCCAACAGCTCATCGGCTTGTTCTAGCACTTGAGCAACCGCCGCGTAGACCATTACATCGTCGTAGCCTTTGCCACCGTTGAGTACTTTGAGATACGCGACCGGATCGTCGATTTGAGCGGTATTCACATAGTGCAGTTCAACGCCCTGCTCTTTGGCTTTTGCAACGGGAATGAGGCTTTCAGCTCGGTCTAAACGCGCGGAGTCGATGTCCGTCACCACGATCAGTTTTGGCTTTACAGGGCCGTTGATCGCATAGTCAATCGCACCAATCCCCATTGGGCCAGCACACGCAAGTAGCGCTAATGCTCCGCCCTCTTTGATGCCCATATCGTGCTCGTACACGTATTGCGTAGTGTGGTAACTCGCATGGTACGCACCGATAATGCAAGACATTGGCTCAGCCAAAGACGCATCTGCAAAGTAGTCACCGTGGTAAGGCAGTACGCAGCCTAGGTCGATAGCGATTTTAGGAATAATGGAATACGTCGCGTTGCCACCAAAGGTTTCGTAGCTGTAACCCGCTGAGTAACCAGTAGGCAAACCCATTGCTGGTTGCAGAACAAAGTAATCGCCAGCTTTGAATCGGTCTTTTAGATTCTCACCGACTTCAACAATCACACCTGCGTATTCATGACCTGTCATCACTGGCACTTCGTCAATGTTTTCAGGAACGCGTTTGTGTTTGCTACCTAACAATGCTGCTTTGTAAGTGGATAGACAAATGCTGTTTGAAATGTTTTTAACCAGAAGTTCATCGGCTGAAATGCTTGGCAAATCAAAAGTTCTTAGTTGAACGTTTTTCTCACCACAGATAACCGCTGCCGTTGTTTGTACCATGATTTATCTCCTAATTGGGGCGATACCTGCCGCCCCAAACTGCATTGTTAGGCTGGTTGCTCAATCGCGACCGCTTGTTGCTTAATCTTGTCCATCAGCTCGTCAAGCGCTGGGTCGTTGAGGAAGTTCTTGATCGTTACGACTGGTAAACCTGTCGCGTTGACTGCGCGGCTTTCTAAGCTCTCGTGCGTCACGACGATGTCGGCTTCACTCGGGACTTTCTCGATGGCAAAGTTCTTCACTTCAATCTCTATCCCAGCTTGTACTAGCTTGCGTTTGAAGGTCGAAGCGCCCATTGCACTAGAGCCCATACCTGCATCACAAGCGAATGCGACGAATGAAATTGGTTTGCTTAGTTCTTGCGTCGTAGCAGCTGCAACTGGCTTAACTGCGCCTTCCGCTTTCATCTCTTTCATGTCAGAAACTGACTTCTCAAACTCGCTTTCTTTTTCTTCTGATTTGCTCACCTTCAGAATCGCACTTGCTACCAAGAAAGAGACAATCGTTGCACTTGTCACACCTGCGATGGTCGCAATGAAGCTACCTTTCGGAGTAAGAGCAAGGTAAGAGAAGATAGAGCCTGGACTTGGACCCGCGACCAAACCGGCATCAAATAGGTTGAAGGTTGCGATGCCTGTCGCCGCACCAGCAATCATTGCCACAATCATGATTGGTTTCATGAGTACATATGGGAAGTACAGCTCATGAATGCCACCAAAGAAGTGAATGATGATGGCACTTGGCGCAGAGCGTTTAGATAAACCCTGACCAAACTTTGCGTAAGCCAGCAGCATACCAAGACCTGGGCCTGGGTTAGACGCCACCATAAAGAAAATGGACTTGCCCGTTTCTGCGGCCGCTTGCAGGCCTAGTGGGTAATAAATACCTTGGTCAATGGCGTTGTTCAGGAACAACACTTTTGCTGGTTCGTTAATGATCGCTAACAGAGGCAGGAAACCCGTCGCAACCAACGCTTCGATGCCTGATTTCACAAACAAGTTTGCTGCGGTGACTGAAGGGCCAACAATCTCGTAGGCGAACAAACACAACAACATACCGACGATACCCAACGAGAAGTTGTTGACCACCATCTCAAAACCAGAAGGGATGCGGTGTTGAATACGTTTATCCACTTGCACCACAACCCAAGCACTCAGTGGGCCCATGATCATTGCGCCAACAAACATCGGTATATCAGCCCCGACAATCACGCCCATCGTACCGATAGCCCCCGCTACCGCGCCGCGTTTTTCACCAACAATCTGACCACCGGTGTAACCAATCAAAAGTGGCAGCAAGTAAGTGATCATTGGCCCCACGAGTTCGCCAAAGGCTTCGTTTGGCATCCAACCCGTGGGAATAAAGAGTGCTGTAATAAAGCCCCAAGCGATAAAGGCTCCGATATTTGGCAGCACCATGGCGGTCAAATGACCTCCGAAGGCTTGCACATTAGCTCGCATGTTTGCTTTCACGTTATGTTCCTTTTAGTATGCTTTTATTATGTCTAGCACTTGTTCTTTGGAAGAGGCTTGTGCCAGTTTTGCAATGTTCTCTTCATCCACAAACATCTCGCTCAACGCTTGAATCACCTCAATGTGGGTATCAGAGTCTTTCGCAGCTAAGGTAATAAGAATATTGGCCGGACCGAGATCCGATCCAAAATCAACAGGTGACGGGAAAATATGGATGCCTAAGCCTGTTTTTAAAACACCAGTTTCAGGTCGGGCATGAGGCATTGCCAATCCAGGGCATAACACATAGTAAGGACCGTTTTCTTCCGTTGAACGGATGATTGCATCAGCATAATGCTGGGAGACGTAACCTTTATTTTCTAGGTATTGAGTGGTCTTTTTAACCGCATCTTGCCATTGGTAAGCGCGATCATTAATTACATCTACTAGTTCGTGGTCGATTAACTCGTACAACATATTTAACCCTATCAACAGTTCGTCATCTGATGGGTTAATTATCAATAACAGAGTCCCAACCGCGCAACCGAGCTACTTTTGCGCTTCGAGTCACACTTTAAAGCCTGTCAATTTGTTTAAATGGACAGAGCTCAAAAATCCCACACGTAAAAAATCTACAAATTTTATTTGAGCAACAAGTCAATAGACGAATTTTGAATACAATCACCTTCTCGAAAATATTCTTAAAGTTACATTATTTAAATCAGATCACATTAGACCTATTGACTCGATATAATTCGTGATTAATTTCAAAGTTCATTTCGGGCCGTTTCTTGATCACTCGCGCTCAAACGTAGATAAGCATCACACTTGTTGGCTAGAAAAAATAAAAACGTCACTGGCTTTCAGCAAATTGCAGACACAAAAAACCGCCATTCAGGCGGTTTTGATCAGTCCGCAGACCAAACGGATCGTATGTCTGGCCATCCCCAGTTTGTGAGTGCGACATCTTCCAAGACCCCTTGAAAACGTAGCGTCTGAGTATGGTGAAACATCGGTGCAATCCAATATTCGCTAATCAATGTGGACGCAATCGGCTCTAACGCGCTCAGATAATCTTCAAGCGGTGAGAATGCGCGGACATTTTCCATTTGAGCATCCAACCACGCCGCATTTTGCGCCCCTAAGGTGTGGTAAAGCACGGCATTGCTAAAGAAGTTGCTAAACGCAGACGCATGACGGTTATCGTCCAAGTTAATATTGGTGACAACCAGAGTCTCATCAAGCGTACCGTTTTTGGCTTTCTCGCTCAGTTCACGGTAGGAGTACATAACGATCTCGACTCGGCTGCCCGCATGTTTTAGACGCGAAGAAATCGCTCGTGCACACCGGCGTAGTGCCGTGTAATTGTACCCTGCGATGGTGATCAGCTTTGGCAACTTGACCGCTTCTCCAAATGGACGCAACACCGGTTTCCAGTTAGGCAATAAGTTATAAGCAGGTATGCTCCCAAATATAATGTTTTCATTACGCATCACTTCAGCTAGCTGTTCAGGTTGAATCAATTCACTGATGTATCGGCGCTGGGCCTGAGACAAAGCGTGCTTTGCATGATGGTTAAACAGTGCGAACAAACAACCGTCTTCCGTTCGACTGCGTTTACTCGCTGGTGATACTTCACTGTTTGGCGTCGACATATAGTGGCTGCACATGTCATCAGCAGAATCAGGTTCTGGTTGCAATGTGTTTGCGGCAAGCGATGGATTTTCCATCTGTTCATCGTTGACGATCCATATCGTCACAAAATCCGTTAATACTCGACACGCGTAATAGCCATCAAACGCTTGCAGTTTCAAACGGTTTTCACTGTGCTCAACGACGGAAAATGGACCACTCCCCACCACCAACTTGTTGTTAGCAACGTTCACCTGACTCACGGGCTGAATGCCATATTTCACGCCAGAAATAAGTCCAGCAAAACCCAAGTCAGGTCGGTTAAGCTTAAAAACAACCTTCAATGGATTAAGTGCCGTAATGTTGGCAACATGCGCCAGCTCTTTTTCGTAGTATTCCAAAGAGCTTAATTTGGCGAACAAACTGACAACCGTTTCAGCATCAATTGGGTTGCCATTATGAAAAGTCAGACCCGGACGAAGATAAAATGTCCATTCGTACAAGCTGTCATCATAACGCCAATGATGAGCCAGCTCTGGCTGCACCTGCCCGTTGTAATCGCTCGAAACCAAACAACAATAAATTTGGCGAAGCAAAAAACGTTCACTACTTCGCTGCAGTTGATGCGGAACAACACGCTCGAACATGCGTTTGTAGGTCAGCTGAATATTGAGCCGCCCCTCTTTTACCGATGCGCCCGACGTTGTTTTGAGGAGTCGCCCAAATGCGGCTTCATCTTCATCCAGAATCGACAGCGCTTTCTCGTACTTACCAAGCTTGATCCGCTCTAGTGCAAGGCTTTCTTTCAGCGCGCTGAGTTCAACGTTTAACAACAATGTTGAACGTTGGTTCCGTCCTGGTTTTGGTCGCCAACTTAACCACGCTATCTCTTGCATCTGCGCCAGCAAACTGCGCGCATGACGAGGCGAAGTAAACAACAAATCGGCGATTTCTTGCAGCGTAGTTTTTGCTTCATTACCAACACCAAAAGAGAGCAAGCGTTGGTAATAACGAAATAAGTTGAGATCAGACACCGCACGTACCTTAACTCTAGGAGGTCATTGAATAGGCGTATTTTACTGAACTTGGCGGCAATAAAATAAGAAAACTTCCAAACACTTTGTTCCCCTTTTACTAGCATTTCGTCCCTATATTGTAGGAAAAACCCTCCTATTTGGTCTTATCAGGAATAAAGCGAAGAAATCTACTCTCTTTTTTACCTCCCCTTTTTTCACCATACTGATTTGGCTAGCAGGAAATATAGAAAATTGCTCATAACCTAACCCCCAAGCAGAACTTAGCTCCTGATACCACACCCCCAATTCGTCGTATCTTTAAGTTCTGCTTTTTTACTTGCTGCCATTTGACCGAATTCTTTGTTAGTCCGCCAAATATTTGCGAGACATCATCCCTTCCCATTTTTTGACGTCGCTTATCTTCAATTCTCCTTTCAACAGTTGCGCCTTAGAAAAAGCACACGTACACTTAATCGTAATTCGACGATTAACTATAAAGGTCTGCTCATGAGCAACAAATGCAGCGAAACGTGCCAAATTGCTTTTGAAACCACGCAACAACAACTCGATAAAGAACAAGCACTCGCCGCTCAAGCGAAAGCGCTGTCTCATCCTGCTCGCTTACGCATTCTGCATATTCTTCACACTTTAGACACCATGGGTGGCTGCTTAAATAGCGATTTAGTCTCTGAGTTAGGTTTAGCGCAATCGACTGTATCAGAACACTTGCGCATTCTAAAACAGGCCGGGTTTATCAGTGCAGAACCCAACCCGCCAAAGGTTTGTTACCGTATTCAACGTGAAAAACTGAACGCGTTTAACGCTCAGTTTTCCGGTTTATTTAGCTAAGACACGTTGCGCGCTTTCCACGCGCGCAAAGATAAACTATAACTTAATACATCGCCTTTCGACGATAAACGAATAGAGACCACTATGACGACTGAAGTTTTAAATAGTGCCAGTGAAAAAATGAGCTTTCTTGACCGCTACTTAACGGTCTGGATTTTTGTCGCAATGGCCATCGGCGTGGGGATAGGCGCAGTCTACCCGCAAGTAGCAGAATGGAACGAAGCAATGTCCGTTGGTAGTACGAACGTACCGCTCGCCATTGGTTTGATTTTGATGATGTACCCACCACTCGCCAAGGTGAACTACGGTCTATTGGGAACGGTAACGAGAGATAAAAAGGCCATCACACTGTCTCTGGTTATGAACTGGATAGTCGGTCCAATCCTGATGTTCGTTCTTGCCTTAACCTTTCTTGGTGATCATCCGGGTTACATGGTTGGCATTATTTTGATTGGCCTTGCACGCTGCATCGCTATGGTTTTAGTGTGGAATGATATTGGCGGCGGCAACAAAGAATATGGCGCGGCCTTAGTGGCATTAAATAGCGCATTTCAAATTCTGACTTACAGCGTTATAGCTTGGCTCTTTATCACCGTACTTCCACCGTTCTTTGGCTATGAAGGCTTTGTGGTTGATATTTCCATGGGTGACATTGCAGAAAGCGTATTGATTTACTTAGGAATTCCTTTCCTTGCTGGTTTTCTCAGTCGCAAGTGGTTAGTCGCTGCAAAGGGTGAGAAGTGGTACAACGATGTGTTTATTCCTCGAATTTCACCCATTACTTTGATCGCTTTGCTCGCCACCATCGTGCTGATGTTCAGCCTCAAAGGTGAGATGATTTTACAACTGCCAATGGATGTGTTCCGCGTGGCAGTCCCACTAGCGATCTACTTCGTATTGATGTTTTTTGCCAGCTTCTTTATCGGGAAGAGAATGGGCATCCCCTACAATAAAAATGCCTCCATTGCTTTTACGGCGACGGGCAACAACTTCGAGCTAGCGATCGCGGTTTCCATTGCTGTATTTGGCCTGAACTCCGATCAAGCATTCGCTGGCGTGATTGGTCCGCTAATCGAGGTTCCCGTTCTGATTGCTTTGGTTAACGTCGCACTGAGGATGAAAACCAAATACCAGAGCTAAAATTGGAAACATAAAAGATCGAGCCAAACAGCAATATTAAGTACTAACTGACGACAGTTTTTATGTACTCACTGGGCGTTAAACCAAACTTCCCTTTAAATCGTTGGCTAAAACGGCCTTCCGATTGATAGCCACACAACTGCGCGAGTAACGCAACGTTGTATGAACCATTTTGCATCAGGTAGAGTGCGTGATTTAAGCGCACTTCTGCCAGCACTTCGCGATACTGAGTGCCCTCTTGCTTGAGTTTGCGTATCAACGTTGCTCGGCTCATAGCAAAGCGCTCAGCAACAAATTCTAAAGGGTGGTCATCGCCCGGAGAGCGTGACAGATAGCGGCTGAGTTTCTGACTGAACGAGGTATTGGAACTCGAGAAAAGCCGATGCAATAGTCCTCGCTCTGCTAACTGCTGATACAACCCCATCATCCAATAACGTTGCGTCGCTTCACTTAAACTTTCCCGTTCAAAAGAAAACAAGGCATTTAATGTCGCTTGCAGTGCTTTGTCTGTCTCCACCGCTGGGACGTAATTTCCCAATGCATTACTCATACTCAGCTCTAACATTTCATCGCTAGGTACGCAGTGAAAACTGAACATTCGTGAAAGAAAACGCCCTTGTTGAGGAAGGTTTTCAAAATTCAGCGAAGCGTTTGCTTCACAAAGCATGATGTTAGGATGAAGAATATCAAACGCTTCGTTTTTCCAAAACAGACGCTTACTCCCTTTAATGATCTGGATAATACTCGGGGAGTGAATCCTGACGTTACGTAGCTTTTGCTGCTGCTCCGCACGAAACAGCGTCACTTGATATTGATGCCCCATCTTCTCCCCTTTCGTATTCAATTATCGTGTGTAAGTCGCGGTTAACTGCGCGTTATCCAATGCGACACTATTCAACGTAAATCCCACAACCGCCGCTGGCGTGTTCTCATCCAAGTTCAACTTGTCACTTGGTAAGGCCCAAACGGTAAACTGGTAGCGGTGCATACCATCTTTTTCTGGAGGACATGCGCCGCCAAAACCAGTAGTACCGTAATCGATACGAGACTCCTTACCGCCGAGCTTGCTGATATCAACGCCACGAGGCAATTCGTTAACTGAGGCTGGAATATCAAACGCTATCCAATGCCAAAAACCACTGCCTGTTGGTGCATCAGGATCGTACGCGGTAATCGCAAAACTTTTCGTACCCTTTGGAACGTCTTTCCACATCAGTTGTGGAGACTGGTTCGCACCATCACATCCCCAACCTGAATATTCAAATGTCTTCGCCATTGGATGACCTTCTTGAATATCTTTGCTCTTTAGTTCAAAAGCATGGGCAGAGCCGATAACCAAAACGCTAAGGGCCAAAACAGACTTGTGAATCGCTTTCATGTGTTTATTCCTTTCAATGAGTTCAATTCAAGTTTATTCATCAACACAGGCCAAGGCGCATCAATAAGTATCACAAAATATAAAATCATCGTCTATTTTGACACTTTAAGATTCAAGCATAAATTTCTTATTCTCTGAGTTGCATCTGGTTTATGCTAACTAATTGCTCAGAAAACAAGGAAGACAAAATGGAACTGGATATCTACGTCGTTGACGCATTTACAGACACGCAATTTAAAGGCAACTCAGCAGCAGTCGTACCCTTGCAAGAATGGTTAGAACCAGAGCTAATGCAAAACATTGCAGCGGAAAACAACCTCTCTGAAACCGCGTTTGTTAAAACGATTGGAACGAATCAATATGAAATACGCTGGTTTTCACCACTTACAGAAATCGACTTTTGTGGACACGCAACGCTCGCCGCTTCTATGGTGTTGTTCGATCAACTCGGCGTTACAGGAAGTATTGAGTTTCACACATTAAAAGTGGGCACCTTAACCGTAATTAAGAACGCACTTGGCAAGATTGAAATGACATTTCCGACAAGAGCACCACAGCCCGTCGACGCCATTCCTACGCAATTAATTGAGGGATTAAACTGCGAAGTAACACACGTACTGCTTAGCCCACAAGCTTACTTCGTCATCGTGGAAGATGAGCAAACCGTTTTCGATGTTCAATATCGATCCGACCAACTGAAACAACTCGCTCCTTACGATGTCGTCGTCACATCAAAAGGCAGTCAATACGACTTTGTATCTCGCTACTTTTGGCCAGCGAACGGCGGAGATGAAGACCCTGTCACAGGATCAATCCACGCAGGCTTAGCACCATATTGGGCGCAAGAGCTCGGCAAAGCATCTTTAGTGGCGTATCAAGCATCAGCGCGTGGTGGCGTTCTGTACTGCGAAGTCAAAGAGGATTGCGTCAAAGTATCTGGTGATGGTGTGTTGTATATGAAAGGCAAAATTTACGTCTAACTGTACGTTGAAAATTGGCGTTAACTGTTTTTATCCTGAAAGCCTAGCCGCCCGCTAGGCTTTTCTATTTCCTGTTGTTTCAGCGTTAATCGTTACAAAGGTTGTTCGACAATACACACTGGAGAGCCTATCTCACAGTCATAACCCGTTGCAGTAATTTCCCCTGTTTGAGGATTGCGACGAAAGCTCACCACATTGTTGGAATGTTGATTGGCAACCAACAACCACTTTTGATCATGAGACAACACAAAATCTCGTGGAAAAAAACCTTCACAGTGAATGGCTGCTCGCCTTTTCGGCGTATCGCCAGACACATCAAACACACTAATTTTGTTCTGAGCTCGGCAAGAGACATACAAAAACGTTTCATCTTGCGAAAGACGAATCGCCGCCGCCGCTTGCTGATTCTCTTCCCCTTCTAATAATTCTGTTTGATTCGAGATAAGCCATTTATCTTGGTGCTTAACTAGCACAATCATGGTTTCTGACAGTTCGCAAACCACATACGCTGTCGACTCTTGTTGGTTAAACACCAGATGGCGCGGTCCCGAACCTGCGGGTAAATGAATCACTTGCGACAGTGAAAAATCCGGCTGGGCATCGTAATCATAAATAAGGACGCTATCGCTGCCTAAGTCTACGACAACCAATTGATGACTGTGCTTTAAAAACGTGACTTGATGAGCGTGAGGAGAAGTTTGGCGTTCTAAATTCGGCCCGCATCCATCAACGTATAAATCCGCCAATAAACTAAGCGGCTTACCATCGCGCTCCAATTGAAATACGCTAACATTTCCAGAACCATAATTAGCAACCGCCAAAAACGGTTCTTTGATATCCAAATGACACGGATAATCGCCATTAATCGGCAAAGAGACGGATTCACTACCGCGAAAAAACGCAAGCTCTGCACCTTCATTTCTATCCATTTCGCTAAACGTATACAGCCCGTGTTCGGTGGTCGTGAGATAGGACGGATTACGTTGAACTACAACATCGTCAAGCCGAGTCAGTTCACCCGTTTCAGTGTTCAGCAATAGACGCGCAATGCCCGTGCTCGTACTCGGAGGGTTGGTGTAAGTGCCAATATAAAAATGCACGTGACCAGTTGTTGTCATGGATGGCCTTATATGAGTGATTCGTATTATTCAACACCTTGCCTATTGTCATGGCCGACCGCAATCCATTTTACGAATCAACCACTTAAAATGTGAAGTGATTTCTAATTCAGAATCAATTGACAACTTGCAGCCTCAACTAGCCTAGTGTTTATCGCTGGGCATTTAATTTTACTTATCAGGAAAAACCTGACCTCGTTCAAGGTTTTTTCATTCCACCTCGCGACAAGCTTGTTCCAACGCTAAGCCTCTCTATTTAAAAAGAATCGCTTGTAGATAAAATGCTAAGCTCTAAAAAGAAATCGTCATGGATGGCAGTTAGCGACGGGTTGGCGGGCTCAATCAACACGCTCCCGTTCACAAGTTATCTATTCATGCATTACTTCTTCAAAGGAAGCACCGCACTATGAAGCGAATCATTTTTGGCACATTGGTTATTGCCCTTTTAAGCGCCTGTTCAAAAGATAACACGCACCAAGCGCTTGGCACTTTAGAACGTGACCGCGTAACATTTACTGCCACATCTAATGAGATAATTAGAGCCCTTCCTGTCAAAGAAGGCAGCTTGGTCAGTGAAGGGGAAGTGTTGGTTCAGCTCGATACCAAGAATCAACAAGCCGTTCTTGCACACGCCGTTGCCGAGCAAGCCAAAGCGGGAGCGTATTTGCTTAAATTGACCAATGGTGAACGTCCAGAAGACATTGCTGCCGCATCGGCACGCGTAGCCCGAGCGGAAGCGCAGCTCATCGAAGCGCAGAAAAACTATCAACGCAAAGCAGAACTGGTGCGTAAAAAGCTCATCAGCCAATCCGAAAAAGATTCCGCTCTTGCGGCAAGGGACTCTGCGAGAGCGGAATTAGACTCAGCAAAAGAAGAGTTCAGTAAGCTCACCGCAGGTTCTCGCCTCGAAGACATCGAACAAGCTAAAGCCGCTTTAATGGCAGCAAAAGCCGAAGTAGCGTTGCAAGAGCAAAAACTGGCAGAACTCACCATCACGGCCACGCGTGACGGTACGCTCGATAATTTGCCTTACAACCTTGGCGAACGCGTACCAGTGAACGGTGTGGTTGCCGTGATTCAAGCCAACCGCGTGCCGTATGCGCGAGTGTATGTTCCTGCCGATTATCGAATCGGGTTTATTCCTGGGAAAACCGTGACGGTAAATGTCGATGGCCTGGAGAGTCCATTACAAGGCACCGTTCGTTGGGTGGCTAGTGAGCCGTCATTCACGCCCTACTTCGCACTAACCGAAGAAGAACGTTCACGATTGATGTATCTAGCAGAAGTTGATTTACCTGAGTCTGCAAAAACGTTGCCGTCCGGTGTGCCTGCCCAAGTAGATTTGGTGGAGTAAGCCAATGACCGAGTATGCAATTCAAGCTCAAAATGTAGTCAAAAAGTTCGGCGACTTTACTGCTATCAATAACATCACACTCAACGTGCCCAAAGGCAGCATTTACGGATTTTTGGGGCCAAATGGTTGCGGTAAGTCGACCACCATTCGTGTGCTCACCGGCCTTCTCAGTCCAAGCGAAGGCAGTGTGGATGTGCTTGGATTAGAAATCCCAAAACAATCCGAACAACTGCGGCTCAAAATTGGTTACATGACACAAAAGTTCTCGTTGTACGATGACCTATCCGTTCAAGAGAACCTCGAATTTATTGGGCAAATTTTTGGTTTAAGCAGCAAGTCGCTGAAAGAGCGGATAGAAGAGCAGCTCACCACTTACGGGTTGGATCAATTGCGCAAACAGCGCGTAAGCGGCATGAGTGGCGGACAAAAGCAGCGTCTTTCACTCGCCGCCGCGACCATGCATAAACCCGAACTGCTATTTTTGGATGAGCCGACATCCGCCGTTGACCCCGAAAATCGACGCGATTTTTGGGAGCAGTTGTTCGACTTGTGCGATCAAGGTACGACGATTTTGGTCACCACGCATTACATGGACGAAGCGGAACGCTGCCACCGTCTGGCGATCATGGAATCGGGCGAAATTCGTGCCGATGGCGAGCCCGAACAGTTAATGGAACAGATGGGCGTTAATATCATTGAGGTGAAAGCCGACAAACTTCGTGAACTCAAAGAAAAGCTGATTCAACGTGACGAAGTTCGCTCTGCGGCGCAGTTGGGGATTCGTTTACGCATCCTTATCCACCAGCATGTCGAGCAACCGATTGAATGGTTAAAGCAGACGTTTCCCGAACTTCAAAACACTGAAATGAACCACGCTCGCCCAAGCTTAGAAGATGTTTTTGTCAACGTGACAGGGAAAGGCCGCCAATGATGAAACCTATCGCCCGCATGAAAGCCGTCATGATCAAAGAGATTCGCCAACTTTCCCGTGACCGAATCACATTTGGCATGGTGGTGATGATCCCGCTTATCCAGCTTTTGTTGTTCGGCTTTGCAATCAATACGGACATTCGCAACATTCCGGTAGGTGTTGTCGACCAAAGTGGCAGTACCGCCGGGCGGATCATTACCCAATCCGTAAAAGTCACTCAAGTGGTGGATATCAAAGAAACCTATGCCACCGCGCAAGAGGCTGAACAAGCGATTCAAGATGGTATTGTGCGCGCCGTGCTGATTTTGCCAAGCGATCTCACACAACGCATGATGCAAGGTCGGGAGCTTGGGCAGTGGATTGTGGATGGGTCAGATACCATGATCAGCTCCGCAATATTGTCGTTGCAAACCATGCCATTGACCGATTTTGATTTCGAGATTCGCCCAGCGCCAAGCAAAACATTCGAAGTCGCACTCTACTACAACCCAAGTCGGCGTTCTGCGGTCAACATCGTACCCGGCTTACTCGGTGTGATTCTCACCATGACGATGATTTTGTTCACCAGTGCCGCGATTGTACGAGAACGTGAACGGGGAAATTTGGAGCTATTGATCACCACGCCCATCCACTCGATAGAGCTAATGGTGGCGAAAATCGTGCCGTATATCTTTGTCGGCTTAATTCAGGTTTTCATCATTCTAGGGTTGGGACATTGGATTTTCGGCGTGCCGATTAACGGTGCAATCAGCCAAATTCTGTTTGGAACCTTGTTGTTTATCGCCGCCAGCTTAACTTTAGGATTGGTCATATCCACCATCGCCACAACTCAGCTTCAAGCCATGCAAATGACGGTGTTCATTCTTCTGCCTTCAATTCTGCTGTCTGGATTTATGTTCCCTTACGAGGGCATGCCAGTCGCAGCACAGTGGATTTCAGAAGCCCTGCCCGCCACTCACTTTATGCGCATGATTCGAGGCATAGTGTTGCGAGGAGCGGATCTGATGGACTTATGGCGAGATACCCTTTGGTTGCTCGGGTTTACCGTATTTGGATTGGTCGTTGCGTCACTGAGGTTTAAGAAATCGCTCGATTAAACTTGCCAATTTTTCTCTTTTGCAGAAACAAAAATAGCCTCGACAATGAGGCTATTTTTGTTTGGATATTCAAATTTAGTTTTACCGGACTTAACTAAGCAACTCACCTTAATAATATTCGCCGTACGAGCAGTCTCGTAAGTCTGAAATACTGTAGTTTTTCAAAGAGTTGATTTTAAAGTTAAACACCACCTGTTTACAGACGACACCTTCACGATCGGTATAGGTAATAAAGCCTTCACTGTAAGCACGTTTGCCATCAGAAGACGTAACATCGGCCACGAGTTCTAAATGCCCTTTGTGCGCCTCTACGCGATTCATCATCTCAAACACATCCATCCACTCTTCGCGATTTGCCATTTGTATCAACATGGATTTGGCCTGTGTTTCCAACTGCTGCGGATACACGTAATAACGGTTGTAACCAAAGTATGCGCACATCAGTAATAAAACGAGTGCAAATGAGGTTGTTCTTGTCATGCAAGCTGCCTCTTGTTGTTATAAAAATCCTGCTTCGTTAGTTCAGTATAGGAAGCAAGCAAAGTTTAGGTCATGGAACTTGCTCAAATAACAGAGAACAGTCAGAGAGAGTCAATTCTATGACAAGCTCAGCACAGGTTTAACTTATGCAACACAACAAATTCTAAGGGCTTTAACTATGGAATATGCACACCGATCTGGGTTGTCACCATGCGGTGATCTGAGCCTTGTGGTAAAGCAGAGGATTCACGAGAGCAGATGATTCGCTGTCCTTGCTCAGATTTTAGCCACAAATGATCAATGCCTATCATCATCGGCTCTGGCACGTTGATGCCTTTGATGTTAGTTGGCCAGCTCGTCACTGGCGCGGTTTGAAAACTCGGGAATAGCGCAGAAAAACGAGGGCTAACCGAGGAGAGATTGAAATCCCCCACAACCAACACCTCTGGCTCGGGATAAAGCGCGGTCAGCATTTCTATGGTTCGCACCAGCGCATTTCTTTGATGCCAAAGCTCGCTGGTTCTTGGTGACGGTGGATGAGCCGCAAACAAAGTGATCGGTGCTTGACCTTTAGGCAACCAAACCGCTCTGATGACTTCTTGTCCATTTGGCGCACGATAAACCGAAACCTCCGTGATGGGGTGTCGGCTAAGAATCATCAAATTTGATGGATACCCCACGTCACGTTGGCCACCATAATAATGCGGATAGACATCATCCAACATGTGCAAAAGGCTGCCAACACGCGGCGTCAGCTCTTGCATCACCACCAAATCAGCAGGATGCCTCAACAGATAGTTGATGAACTGATTGATGTCCGAGTTTTCGTAAAAAAGATTGAATTGAATGACGCTCAACGACTGTGAGCAAGATGTCACATGGCTGCGCTGCGACGGAACAAGTAACGAGACAAACAAAATAGCGACAAAGGCAGAAAATGCACTTTGCAACCATCGACGAGTGATGAAAAACGCCGAGGCTAAAGCAACGTAAGTGAACACAATGAGGGCGGGAATCGAGGTAAGATTCTCCGCCCACCAAATATGTTCAATTTGCCTGACCGCCAGCCAAATAAGAGCGGGTAGAAGCAATATTATCCACTTAAAAACGCTCGGCACACGCACTGCTCGTTTCGCTATTACATATCATAAGCTTAAATGCAATTTCTCAACTCGCCAGTGCGTGAAGCGTTGATGTTAGACGTGGTGTACCGCTTCCTCGACAGGCTCTGGTTGAGCAGCCGTTTCACTAATTTCAATCTTCACCGCTGCGACTTTGAATTCAGGAATTTTCGCATGCGGGTCCGTTGCCGTAGTCGTCAAGCGGTTGACCGGCGATTCAACGAAATGAAACGGGATAAACACGACGCCTTTTTGCATTCGCTTGGTAACAAACGCATCAATATCGATGCTGCCACGACGGGTCGACACTTTTAGGCGCTGACCATTATGAATACCAATTGCTTCGGCATCTTCAACACTGATCATCGCTCTTGGCCCAGCAAGATTATCCAACCCTTTCGTTTTGCGTGTCATCGTACCGGTGTGGAACTGTTCTAGCACACGCCCTGTTGTAAGCACCAAAGGATACTCTTCATCAGGCAACTCAGCTGCATAGCGGAACGGCACGCCCACCATTTGCCCTTTCCCTCGGGTAAATTGGGTTTGGTGCATAATACGAGTACCGTTTGGATTGTTCTTGTTACTTGGCCATTGAACACCGTTCGGCGTGATCGCGTCCCAACGCAACCCTGCATATTGCGGCGTTACACGCGCGATCTCACTAGTGATTTCAGAAACACACTGGTAATGCCAATCGCTGCCCATCGCGTTTGCGATCGCTTGAATGATCCACCAATCTTCTTTCGCCTCACCCGGCGCTTTCACTGCCGCATTAACGCGCTGCACGCGTCGCTCAGTATTGGTGAAGTGACCGGATTTTTCCGCAAATGAACAAGAAGGCAATACCACATCGGCGTACTGCGCCGTCTCGGTGAGGAAGATGTCTTGCACGACCAAGAAGTCGAGTGCTTCCAACCCTTCAATCACGTGTGCTTGGTTTGGATCGCTCAGTACTGGGTTTTCGCCCATGATGTACATCCCGCGAACTTCTCGTTTGCACGCCGCATCGATGATTTCCGTTAGGGTAAGCCCTTGCTCAGAAGGTAAGTTCGGCGCATCCCACTCAATCGCGAATTTCTGACGAACAATCGGGTTATACACTTTTTGATATCCCGGATAACAGTTCGGTAAAGCGCCCATATCACACGCACCTTGTACGTTTGATTGACCGCGCAGTGGGTTAATACCCCCCCCCTCAATACCGATGTTGCCACACAACAATTGCAGGTTTGCAATCGAACGAACGTTATCGTGCCCTGTTGTATGCTGGGTAATACCCATTGAGTAATACACCGCCGTGCGTTTTGCCGTACCGATCATTCGCGCCATCGCGAAAATATCGTCCGCTTTTACGCCCGTCACTAACTCAACTTTGTCTAGGTTGTACGCTGGCGACATCACCTCTTGAAGCAAGGTATCAAAGCCGTCGACGCGCTCTTCGATGTATTCTTGATCATACCAACCATTTTTGATGATTTGCTGCATCACGCCGTTGAGCAACATAACATCCGTACCCGGTCGATGCGCTAAGTACAGCTCTGCATGTTCGGCCATGTCCACTCGTTTCGGGTCTGCCACAATCAAGCGTGCCCCGTGATGACGAATCGCCTGTTTGATGTGCGAAGCGATGATCGGGTGCGCAGATGTGGTGTCAGAACCGATAATAAAGATCACATCGGAATGCTTAATGCTCGGAATGTCGTTGGTCATCGCACCACTCCCCAACGATGCTTCAAGCCCTGTCACACTTGATGCGTGACACAAACGTGCGCAGTGATCAACGTTGTTCGTACCAAGTTCACGACGGATGAATTTTTGAAACGCGTAGTTATCTTCGTTAGTGGTTTTCGCTGAAGAGAATCCGGCCAGTGCGTTGCTACCAAAATCTTGCTTGATCGTCGAAAGCTTCGAAGCCACGAGCTGAATCGCTTCGTCCCAACTTGCTGGCTGCAACCAACCATCTTTACGAATCAGTGGTGTCGTTAAACGCTCTTCGCTGCTAATGAAATCAAAACCGAAACGGCCTTTCACGCACAGCATACCTTGGTTAACCGGCGAATCCGCCCCTTTTACATAGCGGATTTTGTTTTGTTGCTCATCGACAAACATGGTCAACTTACAACCCACACCACAATAGGTACAAATGGTATCGACGGCTTTTAGCTGTTCGGTTCTGCCTTGAGAGCGGTCACGGCTGTCCACCATCGCGCCCGTTGGACATGCCTGAACACACGCCCCACATTGCACGCATTTTGAATCGCCCATGAGCGTCAAACCGCTGCAACCTACGCCTTTTTCATCGGAGCGGAATCGTGGACGATCATCTGGTCTTAAAGCTGGTCGGCCATTTTTATCCGACACAAAACTCAACACACCATGTACCGCTTGCTCGCGGCATGCTTGAATACACTGACCACAACTGATGCAGCGGTTAGCATCAAATTCAATGAACTCAGAACTGCGGTCTACTTCGTATTTATGACGAAGATCTTTCGCACGTAAATCGAGCCAATCTTGATGACCAATCACGTTAGCAGAGGAAACGTCCACGGAAACATCGAAATGTTGCTCGGCATGATATTCCGTTGAGTAATCTCGCAAGGCACAGTCGGTATTCGCTTGGCAACCACACTCTAAGCAGCGCGCCGCTTCTTTCATGGCCTCTTCGTTATCAAAGCCCAGTTCCACTTCAGCAAAACTCTGCTCACGCTGTGCTGGCGTCAATTCCGGCATGATTGAACGAGCAACTTTTTGGATATTTTCGAAATGAAGTGGGTCAACCTGCGCCAGTTTTTTCTCTTTACGAGAGTTGAACGCAGGTTTCGGCATATCCGCCATATCGCCATTGAGGAACAGATCAATCGCTTTTGCCGCAACTCGCCCATCTCCCACTGCTTCAACCGCTGTCGCAGGACCACGACGAAAATCACCGATACTGAAGATATTGCCCGTACCCGTGTGCATGGTTTGCGCATTGGATTCAGATGTGTTCCAACGCGTTAGAGGAATGGAGAGCTCATCGTTTTCTAAGAAGCTGAGATCCGGCTTTTGCGATACCGCTGCAATCACGGTATCAAATGCTTCAGTAAAGAACTCACCCGTTGGTTTCGGACTACGACGACCAGACGCATCTGGCTCACCTAACGCCATTCGTTCTAATCGAATTGCCTTCACGCGGCCGTTTTCATCCGCGATGTTTTCCGCCGGATTCGTTAAGAAATGGAACTTTACGCCCTCATGTTCAGCTTCGACGATTTCGTAGTCTTCGGCTGGCATTTCGTCACGAGTTCGACGATAGATCAAAGTGGTATCGGCACCCGCACGACGCGCCGTACGCGCGCAGTCGATCGCAGTGTTACCACCACCAATCACGGCAACTTTTCTGCCCGTCGCGTAGTTTTGTTCTGTAACGTAATCTTTCAGGTAATCAACACCGAGATAACAGCCGTCCAAGTCGCTACCAGGATAATTCATTTCTACCGCTTGAGACGCCCCCACAGCCAAACAGACGGCATCGTAGTCTTCACTCAATTGAGACAGCGTGAAATCAACACCAAGCTTTTTGTTGGTTTCAACTTGCATGCCGTTGCGGCACATCAGTTCGATTTCTTTGTCTAGAATGTCTTTAGGTAGGCGATATTCAGGAATGCCATAGCGTAGCCAACCGCCTGCTTTTGGCATGGACTCAAATACGGTGACGTCATAACCTTCATTCGACAAGTAATAACCTGCCGTTAAGCCACCGGGGCCACTACCAACAACGGCGATCTTGCGATGCTTCGCTGGTTTTTTCTCTGGGACATACGCTTCATGCGCCGCTAAATCTGCGTCTGCGGCATGGCGTTTGAGTTGGCGAATGGCTATCGGCTCATCCACCAAAGAACGGCGACACTCACTTTCGCAGAATGCCGGACACACACGCCCAATCGATAACGGCATTGGTAGTGTGCGTTTAATAACTTCAATCGCTTTTTGATGATCGTTTTGCGAGATATGGTAGAGATAAGATTGGATGTCTACCCCAGCAGGACACGCCGTTTTGCATGGAGCTTCACAGTCTGCGTAGTGGTCCGTCATGATTCGGTTGAGCGCTTTTCTGCGCTGCTCACTAAGTTGTTCTGATTGTGTGACGACATTGAGACCGCGGTACACTTTGAGATCACAGGCGCGCTTAGTTCCGCCACTTTCCACTTCGACCACACACAAATCACACGGAATTTTCTCGTTACTTTTGTTCATTCCGCACAGTGAAGGGATTTCGACCCCGCACACTTTGGCTGCTTCCAGAAGGGTTAGCCCCTCTTCTACAATTCTATATTTTCCATCGATGACAATTTCTATCATACAACCCCCGAAGCAGGCACACTAAACCTTACATTCTATAAGGATAAACCCTACCATGGAAAGTTCGTGTGACAAAAAACTCACTAGCGAGATATTTCTTAGCGATTAATATGTCCAATTGACTTTAAGATGTAGAACTCATTATCTCGAAGTGGGGTCGGTATAATCCTTGACTTTACCCCTAGGGTAACCTTTATTATTTAGGGGTTACTCGATATATAAGCTCATTTTGACTGGAAACCGTATGCGTCTGAAATCATTGCATACAATTTGGCTAACGTTATGTACAACGCTGATACTGCTGGTATCTAGCGTGGTAAATAGTGCGCCTTTAATGAGCCTAAAAATGATGTCGAGTGATGCCATGATGTCTGCTCACATGACGGAAATGGCAAGCGAGAACGATCACTGCGGCTCCCCGAGTATGAGCATGGAGATGGCCTCATCGTTGAGCTCCGACTCTGCAGAGATTACCATGAGCTGTGTTGATGGCTCCGGTATGATCCACAATTGCTGTACAGCATCTTGCTCATTCGTTTTTGTCCCATTACCAGTCACTGACAGCCAGCTCTCCCCATTGGCTTGTCGCGCATCCATTGCCTCAGAAATTACCGCACCAGTGGTACAAGTCACCCATGATTTGTATCGGCCTCCGATAGTTTAATCCATACAAAGCATTCGACCCTGCATCGCTTTGCAGGCAGTTTCTTTGCGCCCAACTGATAGCGTGCTCACCTCAGCTATTCGCTCGTAACTCCATTTGTTACCTGCTATTTAGTGATAAAAAAGTGCGTCATCCGTTTGGCAAATACCAACGCTCTCCCGCTCGGTTCAATCGATCCCGAAACGCAAAAGAGCTTGGTATCAATTTGGATGTAAATTATGGAATTCAACCCAAATCGCTTAGTGGCACCAGTATGCTCACTGGCTCTGGTTGCCCTACCTGCTTTCAATGTGGTGGCACAATCGCCAGCCAATACGAAAGCACAACAAGAAGCGCAAGCTCAATCAATCCAAGCTCAGTCAACCAATGAGCTAGCAAACCTCATTAGCGTTGCGTTGAGTAACGATGGAAACCGTAAGCAGTTCTATGCTCAATCGGAAGCAATGCGTGAAACAGGCGTAGCCAGCGCAACCTTGATGGACCCGAAATTGAAAGTCGGTTTTGGTGGTTTGCCTGTCGATAGCTTCAAATTTGACGAGGATCCGATGACCAATATCTCCGTCGGTTTGATGCAACAGTTCGAACGTGGCTCGACGCTCAATCTTCAACAAAAGAAAGCCAATCAACAAGCCGATGGTTTGTCGTTGCAAGTTCACGCACGGGAGCTTGAAGTGGCAAACAGCATGACTCAGCTTTGGTTGGAGCTGGGCTATCAGCAGAAAGCAGAGCAAATTTTGCTAGAAAACCGTCGGCTCATGACGGAAATGGAAAACTTCATTCAAACCAATTACTCAATCGGCAAAAGCGAAGCGCAAGATTTACTGAATGCACAGCTTCAAGTGAGTAAGTTGGATGAAAAGCTGCAAGCCAACGCACAAATGCAGCGCCGTTTGGTCTCGCAACTCTCAGAATGGCTGGGCTCTGACTGGCTCAATACCTATACCCAAAACGGACGCTCAACACTTCAAGCCAGCAACACACTGACTTGGGCGTCATTAAACCAAAAGTTGTCTGCAAATAACGAAACGACCAAGCACTACCAACAGTTGAGTGAGCACCCGATGGTGAAAATGGCAGACGTAAGTATTTCTGCCAATGAAACTCAAGTGGACATTGCAGAGCAAGCTTACACGCCTCAATTCGGTGTGGAAGTGATGTACGCCTATCGTCAAGCCAACAATATGAAAGGCGAACCTGCATCGGATTTGGTGAGCGCGTATCTAACAATGGACATTCCCCTGTTCACTGGCAATCGCCAAGACCGCAACTTAGCCGCCGCTCAGTATCAAGTGGGTGCTGCTCGCTCACAAAAAGATACGTTACTGACTCAGATGAACGCGAAGGTCAACACATTGCTGGTTGATCGCGCTAACTTGAGTCAGCGTTTAGAGCGTTATCAATCCACCTTACTTCCCCAAGTTCAAGCTCGTATTCACGCGGTAGAAAGGGGTTATCAAAACAACACCGCACAGTTTAACGACGTGATCATGGCAAGCACAGACGAGCTGGCGCTAAAGCTCGAACAGCAACGTCTTATTACCGATTTAAACATCGTAAACAGCAACTTAGCGGCTTTATTGGGTGGTTTCGAATATCAAGTATCCGCACCCAACATCACGCCTGAAGCAAGCGCGAACTAAAACAAAAACATGAGAGAACCCAAGTTTGGGGACGATGGCGAATTCACACCAATAAACAATCAACATCGCTGTCATGCCTCATGGGGAAAATAAGGAATTAGGAATGAGTTCAAATTCAATCAAGATAGCAACCATCGCTCTGCTTGTTGGCGGGGCACTAGGGTTTGGCGTTAATCAGTACCTATCTGGTGCAAACCACGACATGAGCGGCACAGGCGGTAGCGCTGCGAGCAGCTCAAACGAGCCACTCTATTGGGTTGCGCCAATGGATCCAAATTATAAGCGCGACAAACCGGGCGAATCGCCAATGGGCATGGACTTGATCCCAGTGTACGCCGAAGATCTCGCAGGTGAACAAGACAAACCCGGCACGGTAAAAATTGACCCATCAGTTGAAAACAACTTAGGTGTAAAAACCGCTCAAGTCTCTTTAGAGCAACTTTCACCTCGAATTGAAACTGTCGGCTATATCGCGTTTGACGAAAGTCATTTGTGGCAAACCAACGTTCGCGTGGCCGGCTGGGTTGAAAAGCTTTACATCAATGCCGTGGGTGAAAAGGTCAACAAAGGCGACGTGCTGTTCACGCTGTATTCGCCTGAGCTAGTCAAAGCACAAGAAGAGCTGCTGAACGCCTACCGAACTGGGCGTAATGGCCTGGTGAAAGGCGCGACAGAACGTTTAGTGACACTGGGTGTTGATCGTTCTCAAATCAGAGCCATCACTCAACGCGGGAAAGCATCGCAAACTATTGAAATTAAAGCTCCGGAAGATGGCGTCATCGCGAGTTTGAACGTTCGTGAAGGTGGTTACCTATCCCCTGCTCAAGCGGTAATCAGCGCGGGCCCACTTGAAAACGTATGGGTGGATGCCGAAGTATTTGAGCGCCAAGCTCACTGGATGAAAGCAGGAAGTAGCGCCACTATGACGCTTGATGCTATTCCAGGCAATGAATGGAAAGGGGTTGTCGACTACGTATACCCTATTCTGGATCCTAAAACTCGTACCTTGCGTGTACGCCTCAAGTTCCCTAACCCGAATGGCGATCTTAAACCTAATATGTTTGCCAACATTGCCCTTCAACCAGTCACTGATAACGCAGTTATGACGATTCCTAAGTCTTCCGTTATTCGATCCGGCGGTATGACCCGAGTCGTGTTGTCTGAAGGCGATGGTAAATACCGCTCAACGCGCATCAAAGTTGGGCGTGAAGCCGACGACAAAATCGAGGTGCTACAAGGTCTGTCTCAAGATGATCGCATCGTAACCTCTGCACACTTTATGTTGGATTCGGAATCGAGCCAAACGGCTGATCTATCCCGTATTTCATCACCTACTGAAGCCAAAGTAGAAACAGTTTGGGCTAAGGGTGAAATCACCGATGTGATGAAAGATCACCGTATGTTGACCATTAATCATCAGCCCGTAGCAGAGTGGGATTGGCCGGGTATGGTCATGAACTTTACCCTCGCAGATGACGTTGATGTGGGCACTCTGCAAAAAGGCCAAGCTATCGAGTTTGAAATTCAGAAAACAGAGTCCGGTCAATATGAAGTCGTTGACTACAAAGCCGATGACAGCGTTGTCGTGACTGACGTATGGATTACCGGAGATATCAGCATGTTGATGGCGGATTTTGGGATGATAACTCTCAACCACCTCCCAGTTGCAGAATGGAACTGGGAGGCAGGAGAGATGAACTTCTCTGTGGGTGATGAAGTGGATCTATCCGGATTCAAAGAAGGTCAGAAAGTACGGTTTTTAGTTGAAAAACAAGGAGCTGACTACGTCTTGAAGCAACTTGAAGCGGTTGAGGGCTAACTATGATTGGAGCAATAATCCGCTGGTCGATCAAAAACCGTTTCATGGTTTTGATCGCTACCTTAGCGCTTGTTTTAACCGGACTTTACAGTGTAAAGAATACACCTGTAGACGCCATTCCGGATCTTTCTGATGTTCAAGTGATCATCAAAACAAGCTACCCAGGCCAAGCACCTCAAGTGGTGGAAGATCAAGTTACTTATCCGCTAACCACCGCGATGCTCGCCGTACCGGGTGCAGAAACCGTTCGTGGTTATTCATTCTTTGGTGACTCATATGTTTATATCATTTTTAACGATGATACCGACATGTATTGGGCACGTTCGCGCGTTTTAGAGTACCTAAGCCAAGTAGCACCTAAATTACCACCGAGTGCAAAACCGACATTAGGACCAGATGCAACGGGTGTGGGCTGGGTCTACAGCTATGTACTGCAAGATAAAACTGGCAACCATGATCTTGCTGATCTACGCAGTATGCAAGACTGGTTCTTGAAATATGAGCTGCAAACCGTCGATGGCGTCTCTGAAGTCGCAACCGTTGGCGGTATGGTGAAGCAATATCAAGTTCAGATTGACCCAGCTAAGCTACGTGCTTACAACCTGACACTGCAACAAGTGAACATGGCGATCCAAAACGGCAATCAGGAAACGGGCGCCTCTGTTGTTGAAGTAGCAGAAGCGGAACATATGGTTCGCACTACAGGTTACCTAACGAGTATTGAGGATATTGAATCACTCCCGCTCAAAGTGACAGAGAAAGGTACACCGCTCTTATTGGGCGACATTGCTGACATCAACTTAGGTCCGCAAATGCGTCGCGGCATCTCTGAGCTTAACGGCGAAGGTGAAGCGGTTGGTGGCGTTATTGTCATGCGATTCGGCGAAAACGCGAGTGAAGTCATCAGCAAAGTAAAAGACAAACTTGAAGATTTACAGCGTAGCTTACCGGATGGTGTAGAAATCGTTCCTACTTACGATCGCTCCACGCTGATTAACGCTGCCGTAGAAAACTTGTGGAAGAAATTGGCGGAAGAATTCATCGTCGTGGCGGTTGTTTGTGCCCTTTTCCTATTTCACATCCGTTCATCTTTGGTTATCGCACTGAGCTTGCCCGTCGGTATTTTATCCGCGTTTATCGTCATGCATTCTCAAGGCATTAATGCCAACATCATGTCGCTCGGGGGGATTGCCATCGCCATCGGTGCTATGGTGGATGGTGCCATCGTAATGATAGAAAACGTCCACAAGCATATTGAACGAACGCCTCTCACGGATAAGAACCGCTGGCAAGTGATTGGCAAAGCCGCTGAAGAAGTGGGCGCGCCCCTGTTCTTCTCACTGCTTATCATCACGTTAAGCTTTGTGCCAGTATTTGCACTGGAAGGTCAAGAGGGCAAGATGTTCTCCCCTCTCGCCTTTACTAAAACTTATGCAATGGCCGCAGCGGCAGGTTTGGCAATTACCCTCGTACCTGTGCTCATGGGTTATTTCATCCGTGGCAACGTATTACCAGAGCATAAGAATCCAGTAAATAGAGGCTTAATTGCGCTGTATCGCCCGTTGCTGAATACCAGCCTCAAGTATCCTAAGAGTATGATCGTTATCGCTTTAGGCCTAATGGCGTCAGCTTACTATCCAACCAGTCAACTGGGTAGCGAGTTCATCCCACCATTGGATGAAGGCGACTTGATGTACATGCCGACTACGTATCCGGGAATCTCGATTGGTAAAGCACGTGAACTAGTTCAGCAAACTAACAAACTGATCAAAACCGTACCGGAAGTCAAAACGGTTTGGGGCAAGATTGGCCGTGCAGAAACGGCTACCGACCCTGCGCCACTCACTATGATTGAAACTGTTATTCAGCTAAAACCTCACGATCAATGGCGTGAAGGCGTGACGACAGAGTCGTTACGCAAAGAGTTCGATGAACTGATTCAGTTCCCGGGACTCACCAACGCATGGGTAATGCCGATCAAAACGCGTATCGACATGCTTGCGACGGGCATTAAAACGCCAATTGGGATCAAAATCGCAGGCCCAGACCTGAAAGAGATCGAAAAAATTGGTGCTCAGCTGGAACCTATTCTTAATAGCGTTCATGGCACCTCATCTGTATATGCGGAACGTGTCGCGGGTGGCCGTTACGTAACGATTGATATCAAACGCCGCGCAGCTGCGAGATATGGATTGAGCATCAAAGACGTTCAGCAAGTCATCTCAACCGCTGTCGGTGGTATGAATGTTGGAGAAACCATTGAAGGCTTGGAACGCTACCCGATTAACGTCCGCTATCCGCAAGACTACCGTGACTCGGTTGTTAAACTGCAAAACCTACCACTGGTAACTCCCAACGGCGCACGCATCGCACTCGCAGATGTGGCAGATATTCGTTATGAAGATGGTCCACCGATGATCAAAACCGAAAACGCGCGTCCAAACGGTTGGGTTTTCGTGGATATCGAAGGTCGTGACCTAGGCTCATACGTCGTGGAAGCACAACAAGTAGTAGCAGATCAACTTGAATTACCTGCGGGTTATTCGCTGGCTTGGTCAGGTCAGTACGAATACATGGAACGCGCCAAAGACCGCTTAAGTGTCGTAGTACCAATCACTATTGCGATCATCATGATGCTACTTTACTTCAGCTTCCGCCGTGTGGGTGAGGTGCTGATCATCATGCTGACGCTGCCTTTAGCAATGGTTGGTGGCTTATGGCTGATGCATTATCTGAACTACAACTTCTCTATTGCCGTGGGGGTTGGGTTTATCGCACTCGCCGGCGTTGCGGTGGAGATAGGCGTCATCATGCTGGTGTATCTCAACCAAGCATGGCACCACCGAAAACTGGATGCAGAAGAGAAACAACGACCGCTTCAAGCGCGGGATCTTACAGACGCAATTCGCGAAGGTGCTGGCTTACGTGTGCGGCCTGTCATGATGACCGTATTAACGGTAATCATTGGTCTTATTCCAATCATGTACGGTGAGGGAACCGGCTCTGAAGTGATGCAACGCATCGCTGCACCGATGATTGGTGGCATGGCCTCTGCCCTGCTGTTAACGCTGCTTGTGCTACCTGCCATCTTCAAGCTGTGGAAACAGCGTGAAGTGAAATCAACTCAACACCAAGATAAATAACAACGAGCGCCATTATTCAGAGAGTAATGGCGCGATAGCTCATTGATAGTAAAGGAAATCAACATGAAAAAGACTCTTATCACTTTTGCTCTAACCATGGTATCGGGTGGCGTATTTGCTCAAATAGATAACTCAAACATGAACCACGAAAATATGGAGCATGGTCAAATGGATCACGGTTCCATGAACATGGATAAAATGCCGATGGCTCATGGAAAAATGGACCACGGTAAAATGGATCATTCTGGTATGAGCGGCATGCCGGGCATGTCAGCGGTTGGTATGCCTGCAAATGGCGCAAAACCAGACAAAGTCGTTCATGTACTCTTAACGGATGATATGAAAATTACATTCAAAAAAGATGTGACAATAGAACCGGATGATGTGGTTCAATTTGTGGTAATGAATACAGGCAAAATCAATCACGAATTTACCATTGGCTCAGCAGAAGAACAGCTTAAACATCGTGAAATGATGAAAACCATGTCTGGCGATCACATGCATGACTCCGGCAATGCTGTCACTGTTGAACCAGGCAAAGCGAAACAACTCTTGTGGCACTTCCATGGCGATAAAAATGTAGAGTTCGCGTGTAATATCCCCGGACATGCAGAAGCCGGCATGGTCAAAAAAGTGGAACTGTAGTGAGACCGGATTAACGTATTAACACGGTTCATAGACGTTAAACGTAAATACAAAAGGAGCTAATATCAGCTCCTTTTTATTTCGCCCCAAATGCTAGATTATCGCATCACAAACAGCTCTTCATGATAGTGATGTTCTGTATCAAAACGATATGCCTCTAACTCTTTTTTCAGGGTTCGAGAAAATACCTCCGGTCCACAGAAATAAAACTCATAACGCGATAAATCGCCGCATTCCTTCGCAATTTGTTCAACATTAAGTCGAGGTGAAATCGCAGTATCTATCACGTTCAGTTTCACTTGTGCCTGACGCGCAGCATTCCATAGTTCATCCACTAAATGACTATCTAAGCCACGTGTGCAATAAAACAAATGCACTGGCGGATGTCTTTTTAACGCTTTCAATGAAGATAAGATAGCAAAGAACGACGCTATCCCGACACCACCAGCAACCCAAACTTGCGGCTTGTTGACATCAAACTCTAAACGCCCATACGGTCCTTCAACAACAACCTCATCGCTCGCTTTCACGCGCTGGTACAAATTGGTCGTGAAATCGCCTAGCTCTTTGATCAAAAAGCGAATCTCTGGATCGTGCTCACCTGAAACAATCGTAAACGGATGCGGATCTTCATTACCAAAACGAACATAAGCAAACTGCCCGGCTTTGTGTCCTTGCCAAGGTTTTCCTTGACCGTTATTGCTTGGCGCCAAAACCAGCTCCATCACGCGCGCTTGAGGGAAGTAGCGAGTCGACACCACTTTGGCGGGATAGCGATTCGCTCGTCCGACAAAGCCAAACAAGCTATAAACGGCAGCCGCAGAGCCCATCAATGCAAAACCAAAAGCGATAAAATGAATGGGATCGCCCCAGTACGCGTGCTTGATCAGCAAAACGGAGTGAACAGCAACCATCAAATACGCCACAGCCATTAAACGATGGGATAACTTAAACGGTTTGTATTTAACAACAGCCCAGAGTGACACTGCCAGCAATACCAATAGCAAATAAAAGCCCCACTCACCTAAATCCAAGCCTATATCACGCAGTTCTTTAACCCATAACTCAAAACCAACGAAGTTATTGCCTGATGGCCCTGCTCCAGTGTGTTTTACTGGTTTTTCCAACCAACCAGCAGCAACGAGCCACTTCGGCACTTTATACATAAGCCAATGGATCACACCCAAACTGACGCCTGCTATACCTAACCACTTGTGTACTCGATATGCCTTGTCCATGCCATGAACCCATTGCTCGATCACAGGTAAGCGCAGCGCCAGCACCATCGCAATAGACATCAAAGCTAACGACAAAACACCAGAATATTGAATAAGCGCGGAGCGCCATTGGAAGAATTGGGTCGAGGACAGCAGTTGCGGTTCACTCATCCACCACAACACAGACACGGCGGCAACTATCATCCATACAAAATTTCGTACAGTTTTCATGAACATCACTCTCAAATTGACGACAACTCTAGTTTAGTTTTTCTAGCGTAATGCAACGTCAATATTCGTAAAGTTGAGTAAACCCACAATATAATTAAGGTCAATAACAAACTTGGAGGTATTGCGCAGAATCCTACAAAAAATCGACATGGATTTAACAGTGGTTAGAGTATTCGCTCGTTATAGTTTGCGTAACATCGCCACAGTGCGAACCAAAACCAAAATGAAGAACACGACGCATGAAAAAGTTATTTTTGTTGGCTGGGCTAATGGTTTGCTCAACCCTAAGTTACGCTTCCCAACTGAATGAAGACATTTCTCTCATCGAACAACAAACCTCAAGCAGAATTGGAGTCTCGGTTTGGGATACGCAAACCGATGAGCGCTGGGATTACCGTGGCGATGAACGCTTCCCACTCATGAGCACATTCAAAACCTTGGCTTGCGCCACAATGCTAAGTGATATGGACAGCGGTAAGCTAAGTAAAAATGCGACCGCGAAAGTCGATGAGCGCAGCATCGTTGTGTGGTCTCCAGTGATGGACAAACTCGCAGGCCAAAACACACGCGTAGAACACGCTTGTGAAGCCGCGATGTTGATGAGTGATAATACTGCTGCCAACTTAGTATTGAATGAAATCGGCGGTCCTAAGGCCGTGACAATGTTTCTGCGAACTATTGGTGATAAAGCGACGCGCCTAGATAGATTAGAACCACGTTTAAACGAAGCGACACCGGGAGACAACCGCGACACAACCACACCTAACGCCATAGTAAACACTCTGCGAACCCTGATTGAAGGAGAAACGTTGTCTTACGAGTCTCGCGTGCAATTAAAAATCTGGATGCAGGACAACAAGGTTTCAGACTCGTTAATGCGTTCAGTATTACCAACAGGTTGGTCTATCGCCGACCGCTCTGGTGCGGGTGGTCACGGTTCGCGCGGTATTAACGCAATCATATGGAAGGAAAACCATCGTCCTGTTTACATTAGTATCTATGTCACGGAAACCGAGCTATCACTTCAAGCCAGAGACCAGCTCATCGCGCAAATCAGTCAGTTGATTTTACAGAAATACAAAGATAATTAATTCACTGCTTACGTATTTACTTTCCTAAGTTCACCCTCTTTGCCCTTCTCTTCCCTGAAGGGCTTTTCATTCTTTGGTTCTACCTCAAAAACACCCCTTATTGAGTAATGACTTACTTATAAATAGGTATAACATTTATTCATTTAGGCGTGAGTTAACGCCCACATTAAGCAATTGAACACACATAGATGGCGATAAATAAACCATAATCTTACGTAGAAACGCATTTTTCTTGAAAATAGCTTCGTGTAACTTATTGTTGGTATTTGCAACATCGCAAGGAGATGTCTATTGAGACTTGAAAGAACTTTTAACCCTGATGACTTATCGATGCAGAACATGGAAAGTCCGATCTGTATGCCGATAGGGTTTGTTCACTTTTTAGCTCAATCGGAAACATTGCAGCAGGTGCTCGATACTGTCGCAGAATGGATAAATCGTATATTTAATTCTGACCGCGCGAGTATCACGCTTTATGAAAATGATGATCATCTAAAGGTCTACTCTTTCTCTGGTAATAAAGCGATTCCGGCTGAATTCTTGGTACCTATTCACCGAGCTTTTGTTGGCCGAGTGTTCAAAAAACAACAACTGATGATCTGTGACGATGTCACTCAATCTGATGAGGTCGATTGTGTGATGCTGGCATCCAATGGCATGGGGACGTGTATGGATGCGCCTTTAATGCACGGTAAAGTCTGTTTGGGCACGCTTAATGTTGCACATCACCAAACGCACACTTATACAAACGAACAAGCGGCACAGCTTCAGTGCATTGCTAACTGGATTGCTTTAAACATTGCTCTTCATATACAAATTATGAAAATGGAGCATCTTGCCACAACGGATGATCTGACTGGCATTCCAAACCGCAGAGAATTCATGCGACAAATCGAAAGCCGCCTGACTGAATACCGTACCCAAGGCATTGACTTCCATGTTGCTATTCTAGATTTAGACAACTTTAAGAGCCTTAATGATCGGTTTGGTCATGATGCTGGCGATAAATCGCTGATCCATGCAGTCAACACCATTCAAAGTCATCTACTTGACTGTGACTTACTTGCCAGAGTTGGCGGTGAAGAGTTTGCCATCGTACTAAGAAGCCGGTCATCGCAAGAAGCCCTAAACACATTAGAAACGATTCGCAATGCGCTAGAAACTACGACGATTCAACACTCAGGTCGTGATATGAGCTTTACCGCTAGTATTGGTGTAACTCAAGTCTGTAGCTTGGATGACTCGTTTGAACCACTCGTAAAACGCGCCGACTTAGCCCTTTACAAAGCCAAAGAAACCGGTAGAAACCGTGTTGAGGTTCATAAAACAGAAGAAAACTAGAAAAGAGAGTGATAAAAAAGGTAGCGACTTGTTGCGCTACCTTTTATAAGTTCTAACCCGCCTAAAATATGTAATACGAACTTTAAGCCAGTTTAGAAATAAGAGTGAGCAAATTTAATTATGCTTTCTTAAGATCTTTAGCTGGGTAAGTTAGCGTTTTCTCGCCTGCTTTTACGTGTGTGTAAAAACCGCCACTGCTTAAACCTGTAACAACCATTTCGCCAAGATCGATACCTTTAGTCGCTACTACTACGTCACCGATTGAAAACATATTGAATACCTTGTTTATTTAGATTAAGACACTAAGTCGTTGCGCGGTATTTAATATGATATTAGGCAAACCACCTAATCGAATTTTTTATCGTAAAGATTAATTTTTATTTGGCGTGAACTCTAAGTTTCCATATTGAAAAAACCACAATATTTCCCAAAAACAGATGCGCTATTCTTGTTAAATACGTTAAGATTTTCTAGCATCAATTGCGGAGGTTTACTCCGCCTCATTGGAGATAAATGATGAAGAAAGGCCTAAAAATGCGTGCACTAGAACGCTCTGATTTGCGCTTTATTCACGAACTAAATAACAACCGAAATATCATGGCCTACTGGTTCGAAGAGCCTTATGAATCTTATGATGAGCTCGAAGAACTGTACCGAAAACATATACATGATGACGCAGAAAGACGCTTTGTGGTTGAAGATGAAGACGGCATAGTGATTGGATTGGTCGAACTTATTGAGATCAACTACATTCACCGAAGCGCTGAGTTTCAGATAATCATCGCCCCAGAACATCAAGGACGAGGTTATGCGACAGAGATGATTAATCGTGCATTGGATTACTCCTTCTCGATTCTTAATCTACGTAAAATATACTTATTGGTCGCAGTGGATAATGAAGTCGCTATTCATTTATATAAGAAATGTGGTTTTATTGAAGAAGGCCATTTAGTAGAAGAATACTTTATTAACGGAGCCTATAGCGATGTTAAGCGCATGTATATATTAAAACACCAATATCAGAAAAAGATCGAAGAAAAGAACGCGATTCACTAATTTATTCCATCAAAGTAAAAACGCAGCCATCGTTGCTGCGTTTTCAATTTACTCAAATTGATATTGGTAAGATAATGCGACGCGCCTATCTGCCTCATCTAAATAGGTGTTGTTGTCCATGACAAACGTCATTACGTTAAACGAGTGACGTTTATTCACGAGATAACCAAGGCCGATACCACCAAAGAAGCCTTTGTAGTTCTCTCCTTCACTGTTTTCTGAGCCGTAAGTGCCTGCTGCGAAGCTGATTAACGTCAGCTCTTTGGTAAACGATTTCAGCGCAAATGCACCAACGTAACCGCTGCTGCCTGAAGAGCTCATCATATTGAAACCATTCTCTGCACTTGGAGTGCCCGTAAAGTTAGGCTCGCTACAGTTGCTGCCTGCTGCACCGTCACAAACAGGAACATCACCAGTGTTGTACGTATAGCCTGCCATTGGGAAAATTTGGAAGCCTGCTGGCTCAATCCCGAAATAACTTAGCGGCATAAAGGTACCAACGCTGTAGTTGGTTTGATCCGCGCCGTTTACGTATTCATTTTTACCGAAGTTGAAGTTCACGATACCGACCGGAAACAACCACGAGCCACCAATACGCCACTCGCTCGCATCATCATTGATACGCAGGTTAATTTTGCGCGCTTGGTCAAGCGCAAGTGAGCCCGAGAATGAGATGTTTTGATCATCAAAATCGTAGTTGTTTGCGTACGACGCGCCAAATTTCGTAATGACTTTTGTTGGGTCATCCGCCAACTTGTTTTTATTGTCTTTTACTCGGTGCTCGGCACCATGAGCCAGCGTACTGACCAACAAAGTCGTACACACTAACGCTAGTTTATTTTTCATTTTTAGTCCTTTGAGATGTTGAATACCCGCACTTAGCCGCGCAGATACTTTTTAAATCATCACTCACTGGGTGTGACAGAAGCGCCCTAACTACCTTAGATAGCGTGACAGCATCCAGTGCAGGTAGTTAGGGTAGAATGGCCTGTAAGGAAGGCGTTTTAGCGATTAGGAATGATTAGTTTTTCCAGTTGTAGCTCATGCTCATGAAGTACAGAGCAGGCTCATCAAAGCCAGCTTGTAAGCTTGGCGTTTCTGACGATTCCATCAAGATCGCTTCAAACGCGAAACCAATTGAGTTTTCTGAATCCAATGTGTAATCAATGCCTGTACCAATGCGGTACGCCTTGCCAGTAGGAACGGTAATATCACCGTTTGATTGGCTCTCATACATGCTGGTATCGAATGCAAAACCTGCATTCCACATCATTTTTTCATTCAGTTTGTACTGAGTACCCAATGCGATTTGGTAAGTGTCTTGTGTCTCTACGTTCAGCGTGGTTGTGTATTCGCTCCAGTCTTGCCAGTTCACGTTCCACATCACCGCTAGGTCATCATTCAATTCGTGGTAAGCACTGAAGATAAGTTGTTGTGGAGCAATGGAGTTGCTGTTGTCGAATTCAAATTCGGTTTCAGAAGAGTAAGACAGACCAAGACGCGTGCCTGGTGTTGCCTCATAAAGCACACCTACTCGGCCATTAACCTGAGTATTTTGGTCTTCGTCTAAGTATTTTTTATGCATGTCAGAGCTAGCCAACGTCCCTTCAGCTTCTACTTCATACATACCGTACTGAATACCAAGCGCCGCACCCACAGACCAGTGATCATTGATGCGGTAAGAAGCGGAAGGTTGAATGGTCAAGGCTTGTGTCGTTGCTGTAGGAATATCTAAATGATCACCCAAAAGGCCTTCGTACTCGAGGCCAAGACCGTAGTTGCCATACAGACCAATACCCAGCGTCCATTTGTCGTTCACTTGTTGGCTGTAAAATGCCGACGCCATAGGAACAAAACCAATCACGTTGCCCGCATCACCAGTCATCGTGTCTAGTTGCGCGTCACCGTATAGGCCAATCAGGTTACCAGAGAAAGATTTACCAGAAACATTCGCCAGACCAGCCGGGTTTGCTGCCATTACTGAGGCATCTTGCGCACGAGCCGCCATACCAGAGGATGCCAAACCAATATCCGATGCTGTAGTTTCGTAAAGGTATAACCCACCCGCTTGCGCAGCAGCACACGTCAGTAGAGAGCTCGCAACGACGATTTTTGAAAGATTTTTCATGCTAAAACCTATTATTGTTTGGGGAACCCACGCTGCGACGGTGGTTGTATATCAATGAAAGGCATTGGCCAATCGCATACAGCGTGGGGGTGTTGTGGAGTCAGTCAGTTGAAATCAGCGTAATTGCTCGCTCACCTCAAGTTCAGTGGGTTTCTTTCGCTTAAACTTCTCGCGCAGAGATTGCATCATCACGAAGAACACCGGCGTCAGCAACGTGCCTACAAACGTAGAGAGAATCATGCCGCCGAATACCGCAAAGCCCAGTGAGTGACGAGATGCCGCACCGGCACCCGATGCAATCACCAACGGGAATACCCCCCAGATGAAGGCGAATGCGGTCATCTGTACTGCACGGAAACGGATTCGAGCAGCTTCTTTGGCAGCATCAATGATGGATAAGCCCTTTTCTTCTCGCAGAACTTTGGCAAATTCCACGATAAGAATCGCCACTTTGGCGGACATACCGATCAAGATGACCACACCAATCTGCACGTACAAATCGAACGGTTGTCCCACCAACAGCAGCGTGCCCATTGCGCCGAGAATCGCGACTGGAACCGCCATCATTACCGCAGCAGGAATGGTCCAACTTTCGTACTGAGCCACCAAGAACAAGTAGGTGAACAGCAAAGACAATGCGAACGCGATTGGCGCCATGTTGCCTGCTTTCATCTCTTGGTAAGTCATGCCTGACCACTCGTACGAGTAACCACTTGGCAAAGATTCCGCAGCCAGTTTTTCAATGGCTTTTACAACATCACCCGAGCTGTAACCTGGCGCTGGCGCACCGTTCACGGTTGCAGAACTGAACATGTTGTAGTTCGATAAGGTATCAGGGCCGAAGATCGGCTTCACTTTCACTAGCGTTGCCAATGACACCATTTTTCCAGAGCTTGAACGAACAAACAGATGGTTGATGTCGTCGATGTTGTCACGGTATTGCTCTTCTGCTTGCACTTTCACTTGGTACGAACGACCAAACAAGTTGAAGTCAGAAATGTAGGCACCGCCCAACTGTGCTTGCAGTGTGCTGAAGATTTCATTCAACGGTACGCCCATCGAAATCGCTTTATCGCGGTCAATATCGATGTAACGTTGCGGAATGTTCGCACGGAAAATCGAGAACGCACGCGCCACTTCAGGCAGTTGGTTGATTTGGGCAACAAAATCAGCGGTTGTTTTTGCCAACTCTTGTGGAGAACGGCCCAAGTTGTCTTGCAGCACAAGGTTGAAACCATCCACCGCACCCATGCCTTTGATTGCCGGCGTCGCGAAAACGAACGAAGCGGCATCTGGCGTTGAGTTCAGCATTTGGTTAACTTTATTCATCAATGCGCGTTGGTGTAGCTCAGGGTCTTTACGTTTACTCCAGTTATCCAGTTTGATGATCAACATGCCCGAGTTTGGAATCGACGCCATGTTAATTACCGAGAAACCCGCAACCGAAACCACGTTCTCCACACCTTCCATCTGTTTTAGCTCATCAACGTACTTCTTCATTAATGGTGCAGTACGCTGCAATGCTGCTGCGTCTGGCAAACGCATTTCGACCATGAACACGCCTTTATCTTCGTTCGGTACGAAAGAAGAAGGTACGGTCATGAACGCAAATGCCAGCACCGCAATAAGCGCGCCATAAACACCGATACTCAGCACAATACGACGGCTCAAGAAACCAACTAAACCTTGGTATTTGCGCGTTATTGCTTCAAAACCGCGGTTAAACGCACGCAAAGGCGCAATAGGTTGCGAGTGAGTAGATTTCAACATCAACGCACAAAGCGCTGGCGTTAACGTTAATGCGTTGATCGCAGAGATCAGCACCGACACACAGATGGTGACCGCGAACTGGTTGAACATTCGACCAGAAATACCCGGCAATAGCGCAACCGGTACGAATACCGCCAACAAAATAAGCGTTGTTGCCAATACTGGACCCGTCACTTCTTTCATAGCTTGGATCGTGGCCGGAATCGGGTCTAAATGCTCTTCATGGATAACCCGCTCCACGTTCTCCACCACGATGATCGCATCGTCCACCACGATACCGATGGCGAGGATCAAGCCAAACAACGAGATCGTGTTAATGGTCATGCCCATCACGCCCATGATTGCGAACGTCGCAATGATGGAAACCGGAATCGCTAAGGTTGGAATGATGGTCGCTCGCCAGTTCTGCAAGAAAACGTACACAACGAAGGTTACAAGAAGTACCGCAATCACCAGCGTCTCATACACTTCATCAATCGACGTCTCTACGTATTCGGTAGAGTCATACGCGATGTCGTAGACCAAATCATCTGGGAACGATTTCTCGTACTCTTTCATGGCCTCTTTCACGCGTTCCATCACGTCTAGCGCGTTCGCTGTCGGCAACTGGTACAAGGCCAGAACGGCGGCTGGTTCGTTATTCATACGACCATCAGCTTCGTAGCCTTGTGCGCCAACTTCGACACGAGCCACATCTTTCAAGCGAATCAAAGAACCTTTCTTGCTCGCACGGATGATGATGTTCTCGAACTCTTCCGCAGAAGTAAGGCGGCCTTTGGTTTGCAAAACATATTGATATTGCTGGTCACCCGGAGCTGGCATACCACCGATCTTACCCGCCGCCACTTGGATGTTTTGCGTTTTAATTGCGCCAATAACATCGCTAGCAGAAAGCTTCAAGGTGGCCAATTTATTTGGGTTCAACCAAATACGCATTGAGTAGTCTTTCTTACCCAGCAGCGTAATGTCACTCATACCTTCGATACGTTTTAAACGCTCAACAATATTGAGATCCGCATAGTTAGAGAGGTAGATACTATCGTGAGACTGTTTCGGGGAACGCAGTGTAATAACGCCCAACATGTCAGAAGATTTCTTCTTAACCGTCACACCGATTTGGTTTACTTCTTGTGGGAGAGAAGACGTCGCTTGCGCCACCAAGTTGTTCACACGAACTTGCGCCATATCGCCATCTGCGCCCACTCGGAAATAGATACGTAGTGTGTATGAACCATCGTTACCAATCACAGAAGACATGTAAATCATGTCTTCAACGCCGTTGACTTTGGCTTCTATCGGCTGTGCAACCGTCTTTTTAACCACGTTCGCGTTTGCACCCGGATACATGGTGCTCACCGTAATTACCGTCGGAGAGATTTGAGGATACTCAGAAATTGGCAAGACTTTCAGGGCGATCATACCCATCAATGTCATCGCCAGTGAGATCACCAAAGCAAACTTCGGCCGGTGAATGAAAAATTTACTTAACATCAGTACTCACTCAGCCTTGTTCACTCTGTAGTTCAACGTCTTTCACCGTTGCGCCCGGGCGCACTTTTTGTAGACCATTGACGATGACTTTTTCGTTAGCCGCCAAACCAGTCAGCACAGCACGTTTCACACCGTAGGTCTGACCGAGTTCAACGTTACGACGAGACACCACGTGATCATCACCAACCACCATGACGTAGTCACCCGCTTGGTCTTGCTGAACAGCCGCCGATGGGATAAGCAAACCATCAATGGTTTTGTTGCGCAGCTTGATGGTCAAGTGGCCATATTCACCCGGCATAAGCGCGTAAGTTGGGTTATCGAATTGTGCTTCTGCTCGAATTGAGCCTGTTTCTAAATCGATCTTGTTGCCAACGGCGTAGATCTTGCCATCAAGCGGATACAATGAACCGTCTGAAAGCGTCAGTGTTAAATCAACATCCAGTTTGTCATCGTTACGATGGGCCACATCAATCGCACTTCTTACGCGGCGGTAGAGCTTCTCATCCACATCAAAGCCAAAGCGAATTGGGTCGATTTGAGTGATCGAAACAAGAGGAACGAGTTGAATTTTCGAAATACGGTCACCCACTCGGAAGTTGCTGAAACCCACGCGGCCAGAGAAAGGAGCACGCACAGAGCTAAACTCAAGATCGAGCCTTGCTGAAACCAGCGTCGCTTTCGCCTCTTCTACCGAAGCAATCGCTGCGGCGTGCGCGGCAATGGCGTCATCGTATTGCTGCTCACTGATGCTTTTATCTTTGATGAGTTTCTTCACACGTTCTGCATCACGCGTAGTTTGAACGAGTTGTGCTTTTGCTTTTTGCAACGACGCTTTTGCATACGCCAGTGCCGCCCTGTAAGGACGGTCGTCGATTTCAAACAGCAATTGGCCTTTTTCGACCATATCGCCATCTTTAAAATGAATCGCGGTTAATTCGCCACCGACTCGAGGCATAATATCAACGTCATTTACCGCTTCAGTTCGACCGATAAAAGTATGATAAGGAGTGATTTTTGTTTCGGTTAGGGTAACGGTTTCAACAGAGGGTGCTTGGGCAGTTTTCGTTGCGATATCGCCAGTTTTGCATCCTGATAGTAATGCAGAAGATATAGCAATAGATACCAACGCAAATTTATATTTGGCTTTCATGATAAACCTACTTTATGTAGAAAGTGCCCTAGCCTAAATATTTAAATATATGGATAAACACACTTTCTATTCTGGAAATAAACGAGGAAGTTAGAATTGGTAGTTAAATTCGATACGGTGATCACCATCACCGAAATTAACGTGCTCATTCCAGTTTGCAAAGTAACGAATATTTGCGCGAGGATTAATTTGATAAGACAACGCAAACTCATGAGTTAAGATATTATCTTCACCCGCGTAATAAGTATCTTTATATTGACTAGACCCTGACAATGTATGCATATACATTGGGTTGTAGTTAATCCAGATTTTATCGGTTAATTCAATTTTTGAGTACATACCGACAACGGTGAAAGTACCTGGAATTTCATAACCTTTGCCATCACCACTAAAATCATTAGCAATAGTGACACCTGCACCAGCCAAAGGAAATAACTGCAACATACCAAACTTAGGTAGGCCTTGAATAAAGCTGTAAGATGCATCTAATTTATCGTTATCAACGTCGTAGTTTACATCTAATTGACGGCCTAGACCTTTTGCGACTTCTACTTGGAAATTACGTAGTCGGAACGAGTCAATGCTGTCATCAACATTGGCATACATTGGATCGTCATTGTCGCGAATGCCAAATAGCTCACCACCAATGCCTTTCATTTCGATGATGTTCATCGCCATGGTGCCAGGCTGGCTAGATTGGTAAGTTTGACCGATTTTGATGTTTGCGCCTTTGTCAGTAATACCAAAGCCCGCTTGGGTGTAAACCGCAAGTGGGTCAGACATATCTTGTAGTTCTTCGTCATTATTTGTCTGAGCATAAGCAGAAGACGCGAGTTGAAGGGCTGCTGCCATGATAACAACAGACGGTTTCACTAAATTCATAAAACTGTATCCATTTTAATGATTATAAAAATTATTCACGTCATGAGGTCATCATAAATAGCAAGCAACACAACTCGCTTTGGATAATATAAATTATCAAAGCAAATTTAATAATGACGAAACATTAGACGTTTTAATTAAAATAAAATAAAGCGTCGTAAAAGTTCAATCACTGCTACTTATATCTTATATAACTTGAAATTTGGTAAGCTTTACGAAGAAGGGAATATTAAAACTTATGAAAATTCAATTATCATTAGAACAAATGATTAATTAAATTTACCATATAAATAAGGAGTGCAATGGTGTTAGGTGATCGCGATCAAGTTTTATTTGTATCGTATATTACTCTTCAGGTAAAGAAGATAGATGTAATAAATTGCAAATACCTTAATTTAATTAGCCTTGCGGTCAATTTAGAATAGTTACTCCACAATAAATTAAAAGGAAATCACACTCTGTGATTCCCTTTTATTTTCGAGTGCAAAAGCACCAATGCATTTCGTTAACTAAAAACGCAAACGATTCGCACTATTGCAGTTTCTCTATCCCCATATTGAACAGTGCAAAGCTATAAATATCTGCATTTGTCTCAATTATTTTACGAGTTGGTGTGCCAGCACCATGCCCTGCATTGGTTTCGATGCGAATCAAGGTCGGATTTGAACCCGCCTGTTTTGACTGCAACTCAGCAGCAAATTTGTAAGAGTGAGCAGGAACAACACGATCATCATGATCACCCGTTGTAATCAATGTTGCTGGGTATTCCACCCCCGCTTTTACATTGTGCACTGGCGAATAACCTTTCAGATATTGGAACATCTCTTTACTTTGCTCTGCCGTACCGTAGTCATACGCCCAACCAGCACCTGCGGTAAAAGTATGATAACGCAGCATGTCCAGTACGCCGACTGCTGGCAGCGCCACTTTAAACAGCTCTGGACGTTGCGTCATAACTGCCCCCACTAACAAGCCACCATTCGATCCACCGTTAATGGCTAACTTGTTTGATGACGTTACCTTTTCATCAATTAGGTATTCAGCCGCCGCAATAAAGTCATCAAACACATTTTGCTTTTGCATTTGAATGCCAGCGTTGTGCCACTCTTTACCATACTCCCCACCGCCACGAATGTTCGCTACCGCGTAAACACCACCAAGCTCCAGCCAAGCCGCACGTGTCGGGCTAAAAGATGGTGTGAGGCTAATGTTGAAACCACCATAACCATATAGGATGGTTGGTGCGCTGCCGTCCATCGGTGTCCCTTTTTTATAGGTGATGATCATCGGCACTTTTGTTCCGTCTTTTGAGGTGTAAAACACCTGACGAGATTCATACAAAGCTGGATCAAATGGCGCTTTAGATTTGTAGTACACCTCGCTATCACCATCTTTGATGTTCAGACGATACGTAGTGCTTGGCATCTTGTAGTTGGTGAAAGAATAGTAGACTTCGGTTTCTTCTTTTTTACCTGAAAAACCGTACGCACTACCAATATCAGGCAGCTTGATTTCACGGATGAGTTTGCCGTTCATGTCGTATTGCTTCACCATCGAGATCGCATCAACAATATAGCTCGCAAACAAATTGCCACCCGCGGTAGAAACACGTAACACGTTCTTTGTTTCAAGGATCAAATCTTTCCAGTTTTTGGGCTGCGGCTGACTCGCATCCACCGTCACGACGCGTTTGTTCGGCGCATTAAGGTTCGTAACCAAGTACAGTTTCGTGCCTTGGTTGTCTATTACCCAAGTATCAGAACTGGTGTTATCTAAAATGGTTTTAAGCGGGCTGTTTGGCTTACTCAGATCTTTAAAGAACAGTTTGTTACCCGATGTCGATATGCTGGCTGAGATAAACAAGTAGCGTTCATCTTCCGACGTATAGCCGCCAACATAACGGTATTTCTCTTCCTCAAAGCCGCCGAAAATCAGCTGGTCTTCACTTTGTTTCGTCCCAAGCTTATGAAAGTAGAGCTTGTGTTGATCCGTCTTCGCGGAAAGTTCACTCCCCTTTGGCTTGTCATAACTTGAGTAATAGAAGCCTTGATTGCCGAGCCAACTGATGCCGCTGAACTTAATATCCACCAGCGTTTCGCCGACGGGCTTTTTGGTTTCTGTCTCTAGAACTATGACTTTTCGCCAATCGCTACCGCCTTCCGAAATGCTGTATGCAACTAAAGATCCATCTCGTGAAAAGCTCACTCCCGCTAACGATGTGGTGCCATCTTCACTAAAAGTATTTGGATCGAGGAAAATTTCTGCTTCACCATCACCTAGCTGCCGATAAAGCACGTCTTGGTTTTGTAACCCGTCATTTTTGTAGAAGTAAGTGAACTTACCCTCTTTGAACGGTTGGCTTTGCTTTTCGTAGTCCATGAGCTTAGTGATGCGCTCTTCAATCTGTTCGCGGTAAGGGATTTTCGACAGATAATCAAACGTCACTGCATTTTGTGCCTTCACCCATTCTGCGGTTTCTGGGCTGAGATCGTCTTCCAACCAGCGATAAGGATCACTCACTTTTGTACCAAAGTAGTCATCGACAACATCCACTTTTTGTGTGGTTGGATACGTGATGGCTTTCGGGTTTACCTGTTCAACCGACGACTGCGCCGCTTCATTTGCATGCGCCACAGACAACACACTTCCGAGTGCGAGAGCCGTTGCGAGTGCTAGGGTGTTCTTTTTCATGAAATTCCTTTTTTATTTTTCTGTTGTCTTTTTGTGCAATACATCAGAACTCTACTATATATCGACAAAATGAATCTAATTTCATTAAACGAGTTGTGAAAGCCATCCTAACTCCCTCATTTCCTGCCAATTCTACATATCGGTAAGTGGAGGTGTAGAGCTTAGGAACAACGCTGAAGAGCTACGATGGCGTTTACTCTCTTTCGTCTAATTCAGTTCGATTTGACGCAAAACCCCAGACTCAGAAGCGAAATCTTGGTCGTGACTAATCAGAACAAATCCACCTTTGTATACATTTAACGCCTGACTAAGCATTATTTTTGACTCGAGATCGAGATGATTATCTGGCTCATCAAGCAGCAGCAAAGGCTGGGAGTGTTGATGGCTGACGATCAGCATTGCGAGCTTCATCTTCTCGCCACCACTGAGTACGCATCCCAACCGAAACACAGTGTCTCGACGAAAACCGATCCCCGCCAATAAGGTTCTCGCTTCACTTTCCGTCATCTCTTGGCAAGTCTCCATTACGTTCTCAAGTAACGAAAGATTTGGATTCACTGCGCCAAAGTGTTGGTCGAGATAATACAAGGGAGTATTCACTTGCAGCTCACCTCTCAGAAACGACAACTCGCCAAGCAACGTCTTTAACAAGGTTGACTTTCCGCAGCCATTTTTCCCTTTGAGATGGACTTTATCGTTCGCAAAAATCTGCAAAGTGATAGGAGTAGAATCCCCAAAAGGCAATATACCTTCTTGTATCGACAACACTTTTCTCGAACGGTTCGGATTATCTGCAAGATAAAGCTTTTGCGCTTTGAGCTGCTCATGTCGCGATTGCAACGCCCGCTCTTTGGCTTGTAAATGCACTTGTCTGAGTTGCTCATTCTTATTGCGATTTGATGTGCTGGCGGTCGCGCTATCCTTTTTGCCATCAAGCAAAATTTTGGGCTGACTGCCGTCTTTGCGCAGTTTGTTCCCTTGCGCGGCGCGTTGGTCTGCTTTTTCGCGATTTTTCTGGGCTTGCTCAGCTAACCGTTTTTTCTGTTTATCGACCTGCGCTAACTGCCTTTCGATCGCTTGTAGCTCAGTGCGTTTTTGCTCGGCATACACATCGTAATTTCCACCAAAAACCTGTAAACCTAGGCCCGATAGTTCCCAAATTTCCTCCATTGATCGCAGCAGCTCACGATCGTGACTGATGAGTAAAATCGCGCCGCCGAAATGCGTCATAGACTCTATCAGCCATTGTTTCGCCTCGGTATCGAGGTGATTGGATGGCTCATCGAGAATCAAAAGCTCCGCTTCGTTTTCAAACAATTGCCATAACTGCAAACGCGCCAACTGACCACCACTGAGCCGAGCACATGAGAAATCAGGGTCTTGCGGCAAGCCCATCGCAGCAAGCTGCTGTTTGAGTTTCGGTTCAATATCCCACTGTTCGCCAACCAGTTCGAACCAATGCTCAGAAACATCACCTTGTTCAATCTGCTTCAAAGCATGCAAGACCGAGTCTGTTCCCAGAAACTGGGCGATCGATTGCTGACCTGAAAGCAGATCAGACGGCTGCTGGCGATACATCATGAAAGAAGAGGGAGAAGTCACAACACCGCTGGCTGGCTGAGTTTCGCCTGCCAAAATGGAAGCCAAAAGCGACTTACCGATGCCATTGCGCCCAATCAAACCAACACGTCGTTTAGTCATGGAACAAGAAATAGACTGAAATAGCGTCTCGCCATTATCAAACTGATGGCTAACATTAAAAGCTTGTAAAACTGGCATAATTTGCCTCCTGTATGACAGGGACAACAGCCGTAGCTATGATTTGAGATTGCAACAAAACGCGTGCACAAACGCATTAAGCTCTATGTAAAGCTCGACGATAAACGTCAAATCAAAAAGTCGTCTTGTTGCAAAGAAATATCGGAAAGTGAGCTACGCCTACTAACCCTGCAGATCCAAAAAATAAGTAAAAATATGGATAACAGGTTTAGTTCTTCATGTTGGCGTAATCTCCTAGAGAAATGATTTGCGAAGTTTAGCGGGTTTTCTGACTAAAAAGCAAGCAGCATTATTTATCAAAACTTTGAACGATTTCGAGATCTTATCTACACAAATTTTGCCCAAGCCATACTATGCTTACAGTAAAGCTAATCCACATAAGGGCGTGGTAATGAAATACAAACATATCCTTGTTGCACTCGAACTGTCCGATGAGAGCACTGTTCTGATCGACAGAGCCGTAGCGATGGCTAACTATCTCGACTCCGATATTTCATTCATCCATATTGATGGAACTCACGGGGAAATTTATCGTGAGCTCGTAGACATTAAAGAGAACCCAGACCAAAGGCCGCTGAATGAGCACTCTATGGAATGTTTGAGAACATTCAGTGAGTACATGGATTATCCACTCAAACACTTCTTCGTGGGTACTGGTGATTTAGCCGATAAGCTCGAAATTACCATCAAAGAGCAAGAAGTGGACTTGCTGATTTGTGGCCATCACCAAGATTTCTGGAGCAAAATCATTTCCTACTCAAGACATCTTATCAACAAGTCACCAGTCGATATTTTAGTCGTTCCTATTCATGATTAATTAAAATTTGACGCTTGCCAAAACCACCAACTTATTTGGTGGTTTTTTATTGATATTGAAACAGCTTAAGCACTTTTCCAAGCTAGCTTGACGGCCATTTATGAGTTACATTTTCTAACCAACCTGCGCTCCTACTGGGCATGGTTATTTAGATAGCAAGGATCCTTATGGCGAATAAAAAAGTATTAATTCTCTTTGCTCATCCTTCCCAGCATCGTTCAGAAGTGAATACTCCACTTTTCAAAGAAGCTCAAAAAATTGAAGGCGTGACATGTGTTGATCTCTATGGTGAATACCCTCGTTTCGATATCAATATCGACCGTGAACAACAACGCTTGCGTGAGCATGATGTAGTGGTTTTTCAATTCCCACTATATTGGTATTCAACCCCAGCAATTTTAAAAGAGTGGCAAGATCTGGTTTTGGAGTATGGCTTTGCTTACGGCACTGAAGGAACCGAACTACAAGGTAAAACCATGCTGTGCGTACTTTCGGCCGGCGGCAAGGAAGAAGCCTATAAAGCCGAAGGCTACAACCATTTTACGATTCGGGAACTGCTCGCTCCTATTGAGCAAATGTCAGCGCTCACGGGTATGCACTACATTGCGCCTCTTGCTTTGTTCGGCGCACGTACTGCCGAAGAAGAAGGACGAATTCCCCGTCATGTCGAACGGTACAAAAGCCTGCTAACAGCATTAGTCGAAGATAGACTAGATGTTGAAGCAGCTGCGTCATTAATCAAACTCAACAGCGCACTTCCGAAGCTCATCAAGGAGGCTTCATGACAGGGATATTCTTACAAGCCTTCGTGTATTTGATTGCCGCTGTGATTGCGGTACCACTTGCCAAGCGTTTAGGGCTCGGTTCCGTTTTAGGTTACCTCATCGCTGGTGTGGTAATTGGTCCAATTATCGGTTTAGTCGGTGAGGAAACAACGACAATTCAGCACTTTGCCGAATTTGGCGTGGTGATGATGCTATTCCTAGTGGGGTTAGAGCTAGAGCCTAAAATGCTCTGGTCAATGCGAAATCGTTTAATGGGCTTAGGCGGTCTTCAAGTTGGCGGTACCATCGCGGCGATTATGGGTATTGCCCTGTACTTTGAGCAGCCTTGGACCATTGCCTTAGCCATCGGCTTGATTTTCGCCCTTTCTTCTACCGCGATTGTTTTGCAAACTTTTAGCGAAAAAGGGTTAACGAAGACAGAAGGCGGACAAAACGCGTTCTCTGTTTTGCTTTTCCAAGATATCGCTGTTATCCCGATGTTGGCCTTTATTCCATTGCTGGCCCTGCCGGAGTTAGTCGAACAAGCACAAAGTGCCGCTCAAACGGCTGCTCAGCATCATGACGATTTAAACCTCGTGGCCGATTTACCGGGCTGGGCGTACGGAATAGTCATCACAGCATCGATTGCGATTGTCGTCGTTGGTGGTCACTTTTTAAGTCGACCTCTGTTGAGCTATGTTGCTAGCTCTGGGCTGCGTGAGATTTTTACCGCCACCGCATTGATGCTGGTGATCGGCATCGCAGCACTGATGAGTTTGGTTGGCTTATCTCCTGCCTTAGGAACGTTCTTGGCTGGCGTTGTATTGGCGAACAGCGAATTCCGTCACGAGTTAGAATCCAATATCGAACCATTTAAAGGGTTGTTGCTGGGTCTGTTCTTCATCACCGTCGGCGCAGGGATCAATTTCTCGGTTCTATTTGGTGACTTCTGGTTGATCATGGCACTGACCATTGGCGTGATGGTATTGAAAGCCTTGGTGCTGTTTATTCTCGCGCTGATATTTAGAGTGAAAGGCAGCAACCGCTGGCTGTTTACTCTCAGCTTGGCTCAAGCGGGGGAATTTGGTTTTGTGTTGCTAAGCTTCTCTGTGCAAAACCACGTCATTCCGTTTGAACTCTCGCAAACTCTTGCGCTGGTTGTTGCTATCTCAATGTTCTTAACGCCAGGCTTGTTCATTCTATTTGACAAATTAATACTGCCGCGTTTTGAAACTCAATCAAACGAAAGAGAAAGCGATACGATTGAAGAAAAAGGCACAGTAGTCATCGCTGGTATCGGCCGTTTTGGTCAGATTGTTAACCGCTTGCTTGTTTCTAATGGTGTAACAACAGTGGTGCTCGATCACCAAGCCAACCAAGTCGATAACATGCGCCAGATTGGCACTCGCGCTTATTTTGGCGATGCGACTCGACCAGATATGCTGCACACTGCAGGCATCGAGCATGCGGCTGCGTTGGTCGTCGCAATTGATAACCAAGAATCGAGTGTGGAACTGGTGAAGTACGTCAAACACACGTACCCCAAAGTAACGGTGATCGCACGCGCCTTTGACCGTGGTCACGGCTATCTTTTGCGTCAAGCTGGGGCTGATATTATTGAATCGGAAACCTACCATTCCGCATTGGAGATGGGCGGTCACACGATGAAAGCACTTGGTATTCATCCCTTCTTTGTTGAGCAGCAAAAAGCGACATACAAGCGTGTTGAAGCACGCAAGTCCGAGCTACTCTACAAAGCTTGGGAAGATGATTCTGAAGGCGAACGTTATGACAACAATTTCCGACAACTGTTTATTCAGTTAGAGGAAAAAATGGCGGAAGAGATGCAAAAAGATCGCCATGACAAACTCTCGCGCTCAGAACGTGGTTGGACGCCACCGCCGAAAGGTTACGCCGATGACTTCAATGAAGATAACGTTCAAGAACTAACACCGCCGAGAGAAGAGCCGATCTGACGGTAACTTGCTCAATATTAAAAACCTCCCGTTTGGGAGGTTTTTCTTTTTCAGTACCGAGTCACATGCCGTGCAGGATAAAATGATCTTCTCACGAGATTACATAAGATCATTCATTAAAATCTCATACTCTTCGTTTGCTTCTTCCACTAAGTGAGAAAGCTCTAACGCATCAGTAACTGCAAGATTGAACTGCCACGGAGTTTTGTCTTCTTTACCACAGATTCGAGTTTCACACCCACGGCTCTCAAAAGACAAATCATCAAACTCTGTGGTATGGCGCTCTTGAAGTTCTACAATCTCAACTTCTAATTTACCGACAGGGTTAACTTTAACGTGAGCATGTAAATCTGAACTGTTAGACAAACAATAATCTCTATGAACCGCAATCATGGCCGCCTCCTTGGTCTGCCAACTGACAACTCACCCATGAGTGTAGACGAGGGAGTTTGAACGTGGGGTGAAATAATAATGAAGATTGATCTGTCTCATTGGAGTAGACAATTATTGTTGTGCTGGTATGAGCCGGTATGAATCTCATCTGATTTAAATCGTTCCTAGATCACAAGAGTTGGCATTTACCGAGACTTTCCCTATTATCGAAACAAATTTACTGTAGTCATTCTTTAGAGGTCAGTATGGAGCTTGAAGCCGTCGCTAAAGCACTAAAAGAGTTAGGTCATCCTACTCGTTTAAGTATTTACAAAGAAGTTGTCAAAGCTGGATACAAAGGTATCGCGGTAGGCGGCGTACAAGAAAAGCTTGGCATTCCTGCTTCCACTCTCTCTCATCATATTTCTAGTCTAGCCTCAGCCGGGCTTATCACCCAACGTCGTGAGGGGCGAACCCTTTTTTGCGTTGCAGAGTACCAATGTTTAGATGATGTGATCGGCTTTTTAAAGGCTGAATGTTGCGTTAATGAGTGCTCATAACCTCATAGCAGAGGCGAAAGACTTCGGTTTTACATTAGACTTTACCCGTTCTTGAATGACCGCCGACAAACATAAACACCGAGCTCGCTAAGCTCGGTGTTTTATTTTTTAGTTTTCGACGAGCAATATTGAGGCTTTAGGTGGCACAATTAACTTACCGTCAGATGGAACGTCCTGATCCGTCATCAAATCCACCCAGTCGCCATCCATTTTCAATGCCAAAGACTGCTGACGCTGCGATTTATTAAGCACGACAATGCCTTTGCTCCCTCGCTTAAATACCAGCATATCATCGTTACCTTCAAGAACACTCATCGACTCGCCATGCGTCATATTATGGAACTGGATCATTTTCGCCATTCGCGGATCGTTCCATGCGCCTTGCCATCTTGGTTTGCCATTTTTATCTGTAATACCGCTCGTGTTTAAGTCGGTATAAACCAATGGCACACCACCATCGCGGCCTAGAATGTAGGCATAAGCTAACCATTCGTTTTCCTCATCCATGATCAGATCAAGAAAAACGTCATTGTTAGGAATGTCATGCGTGACAACAAATGTAATCGCGCGACCGGGCGAAAGGGCCTGACCGAAACAGTATGGGTCAATCAACGACTTGAAACTGCCCTTTTTAGCGAACGCCTTAAAAATGGTCGAGAACAACGGGAAATCATAAGCGCCTAAGCGAGTTTCCTGTAAATACGGCTCAAGAAACAACTGATACTCTTCCTCTGTCGCACCGCCATCGGTAATAATTTCGCCAAATATATGCACATCGCGCGTGATGTCGTCTGTCCAAACACGTTTAAGATGCTCTAGCGTCATGTGTTTCGCGGCATCAATACGAAAACCTTTCACACCAATGGCTTTCAATGCTTTTAGGTAAGCGCGTTGCTGCTCAACGACATGGTCACAAACACGGAGGGTTGGCAAGCCAGGATCGGTTGGTCCACCTGTGATGCGTCCATTTTGTACCTGCCATTTATCTTTCCAGTCTTTAATACCGAATGCTTCAACAAAGTCCTCTTCATCAAAAAGCGGTTGAGATAAGTCGCCAAATAACGTTAGCGACTGATATTTCTGTTTGTTTTGTTGGTATTCCTCCAAGACATCTTTTCTTGGGTATTGGAGGTCTCGGCGAAGGTGGGCCTCATTTGCCATATGGTTAAACACCACGTCAGCGTAAACCCACACGCCAACTTGCTCCAGTTCACGAACCATACGGATAAAGTCTTTGGTATCACCCAACGCATTGTCGATGACACGGTAATCTTGAGGTTGATAGCGCTGCCACCAGCGATCATCGTGGGCGCTTTTCATTGGTGGCGAAACCAGCACGGAGCCGTAACCTAGCTCGTGGATTTCTTTTGCTCGTTGGGCAATGTCAGCATACTTCCAATCAAATGCATGTAAGATAACATTCGCACCGAATGATTGTATTTCCTGTGAGCCACTCATGTTGTTCTCCTACTCGTTTTCACTCACGATTACTTGTTTGCTTTTTTTTGTGAGTGAATTCAATAGTCGAAATTATAAGAGCTATTCATCAGACGCCCTCACCCTTTTCGCCCTAACTCAAGGCTGAAAATGAAGGCGTAGTGACTCCTCCATTGCACAAGTAGAAACGGTTCTGGACGTAAACGAGTAGATGGCATTCAAGCACACCGCACATAAAATAAATTAAGTCATTGTTTTGTATTGCAAAAAATTGCATTCAAAATATATGAAAGAAAATGCCCGGGTACGCCCTAAAGGAGGCCAAAGACTAAAAACAGCCAAACCACTCTATTGAGTAACTAATTTTTAATAAAGTGAAACTGGCAGGTGGATCACGTTTGGCGCGTATTCAAAACAGCCCCCTTCTGCGTATCCAACCTTAAAACATGGAAGATTACCGTTTGTATCTATCCCGAAATGACTTCAAAATGCGGAACTTAGCTTATGCCTATTGGTATGAATTACCTTGGAGGGTAATCATGAATATCAAAGAGTTTTCTAGCCTCGTCGGCTTGTCTGCTCATACACTTCGATACTATGAAAAAATTGGCTTACTTAAACATGTCCATAGAAACGCGAGTGGGCATCGAGTGTATAGTGCGAAAGATCTAAGCTGGATTAGCTTCGTAAAGCGATTAAAAGAAACTGCAATGCCGCTTGAGGAGATTCTGGAATATGCAAAATTAAGGGAAGTCGGCTCAGAATCTGTACGACAACGCCAAGCCTTGCTAGAGCAACACCAAGAAAACCTCAAGCTCCACATTGAACAGCAGCAAAAGCACTTAACGGCTCTAGAAGAAAAAATTGCCTTGTATAAAAGCGGAAAAGTTCATTGACTTAGAGTTAACTCTAACGATTAAGGTATGTTTGCATTTATTCACTAGGAACATATCGATGGAACAATCACGCTTTAACAAAGGATTAGAACTACTCTCTCACATTGATGGCGACGCTGGTCACAATGTCATCGAAAGCTTACAAGATATTTGCCCAGATTTAGCTCAGTACACCATTGAGTACCCGTTTGGCGATATTTATGCTCGCCCAGGCTTAGACCTAAAATCGAGAGAAATCGCAACCGTCGCCGCGCTAACGGCAATGGGGAATTGTTCGCCACAACTGAAAGTACATCTCAATGCAGCACTGAATGTAGGCTGCAGCGAGGCTGAAATTAAAGAAGTCATCTTACAGATGTCCGTCTACGCAGGGTTTCCAGCGGCATTAAACGGCATGTTTGCCTTCAAAGAAGTGCTGGCGGAAAGAGCTGAGTAATCACGACGTTGAAATCAATTTAAAGGCAATTAAAAACGGCCCTTGGGGATCGGGCCGTGATTTAAACAACGAGTGAATTAGCGCTCAGGGGTTTCAAGCAGTTTAACCGCGCAATCTACCGCGTTGTTAATGCCTTGACTACTCTCCAACTTGCCTGAACTTGCAGGACCAAGGGCACAAGAATACAAAGCCAGCTGCTTATCGAACGGCAGATCCAACTGTTCATATAGATTTTGTCGGATTCTTGCATGTTGTTCTGGTTCTTGGTTAGCAAGGCTAATCAACGTTTCATAAATAAGCGTTTTCATGTCTTTCCCTTTTCACTTTATTGCACGGGGTGCATATATATTGTATCCGTTTGGAAAGCACAAATCAGAAGCTAGGTCACAGAACGCGTCGCTAAAAAAGTTTATGTGCACGGTAAATTGTAATACAAACCTAAAGCCGTTTAGAAAAAGAGCAAAGGATAACTCGATAAATCAGCCGATTAACTAGCATTCGCCGCTGTTTGATCACAATAGCGTCTGATACAAACAAAAACGCCGCTCAATGAGCGACGTTTTTATCTCGATTTCAGCTAATCAAGCATGTTTTAGTTGAAGTGCACTAACATTTCAACGTCATCACCTTGTTCTGGTGCTTGAAGAGAGAAGTGCACATAACCAGCTTCAGTAACAGGAATCGCAAGGTATTCGTTGCTACCTGCATAGTTGGACACGTACTCGTGTTGCTCAACCGTAGGCCAATGCTCTCTGCTGGCGTATAGATCGACATTACCCGTTTGAGAGTGAGCCGTTAGCCATACACGAATCTCTTCAACACCTTCAGGTACATACACTGCCGCATAACGCTGCTTGTGAACGGTCAGCATTTTTGCTTCACCAGACTCTAGTACCACCGGTGCCAAATCGTCTTGCACTTGTGTTGGCGGTGTTTGCGCTTCAACGTCTAAAGCAGCCACAAGATTCACAGAGTCATAGCTATCACGGCCAGTTAAACTGATGTAGTAACGACCTGCTTTCACGTAACCATCCTGCTCTGGCTCAAATACAATCTCTTCATTGCTGCCATCGCCATACTGGCTAATTTCAAAGTCGTAGTAATGCGCAACTTTGTTGTAGCTCATGTAAAGATCCGCATCCCCCGCACCTTCAATAGATACATTAAAGCGAACGGTGTTGGCTGGTACGTCAACGTAGAACAGTTTTTCGCTGTACGCTTCGCCACTGAGTTGAAGGCTTTGGTTCGCCGCCAATTCAGTCACTTGTGCTTCAGGTTCTGTTGGTTCTATTGGCTCTTCTGGGTCAGTAACTGGTTGCTCTGGCTCCACTTCTAACGTATCCAACCAGCGTTCAAACTCTGCGTCATATTGTTGACCTAATGTCGTCACCTGTTGCGCCCACTGTTCAAACTGACCAGTGCGCGACAACGCCAACAAGCTTTCTACGTCTTGCGGATGATTTTCTAGCATGAATCGAACGGCCAAGTAACCCCAACGATAGATACGATTAGTATCGTGAGAATATGTGGTATCAAACACAGTTGAAAGGCTCAGTTTACCGCCTGCAATCAGTTCGATCGCCGCTTGGTAGCCTTGTTTGTAATGCATGTATTCAGCAAAACCTTCCAGCCACCACACGATATGACCGTGGGCTAAGTTATCACTGAATGAGCCGTACTGGTTAAATCGCGCATCCAAATAGTGCGTGTACTCATGCTCTAGATTCAAGATCGATAAATCTTCGCCATTCGCATAGCGATAAGCCACGAAACGGGCGGTATTGTCCGCTTTTGATGGATTCCCTTCAAGGTACTGACCACCGTTGTCCGTTGTATTACCAAACAGGAACGAAGAATAATCAACGTAGCTATCGTTACTAGCAAACACCGCCACCTCAACACGATCATTCAAGTCATCAGCGACAGGTTGATTGCCCGTATTCGCCACTTGATGGAAGTCGGCTTCTTTCGCAGCCAGTACTTCACACGCTTTCGCAGCTTGAGCATCGGTTAGATCTTCAGAGCGAATGATGGCAGGTCCCTGACACTCAAAACGATTTGGCATCACGCGCGCTGCTAGATCTTGCTTCGCTTGGTCTAGGTCCAGGCCGTTTAAACCTTCAGGTGCGTAGTAGCTCATCATCTCTACGGCGGCAAGCCACAGTTTGTCATGCTCACTGCCCAATGGGTAACGCTGCATCACTTGTTGCATCACAGCCAAGGCTTTGCGTTTGGTCTCCTGATCTGGGCTCGCAAGCAAACGACCAGTTTCACGTAATGCATTGAAAACAATAAAGCTCGCATCCGTATCCAATGCCCAAGCGTTATCAGATGCGAATCTCGCTAATGTATCAATATGGTGAGTATTGTTTGCCATGTAGCGGTAGAACTCATCGTTTGCTACATGACCTGCCATAGAACGGAACAGGTTGTTTAAACCATCGACCCATTGCGTGTCCTGCGCGGTTTCACGGTTAAAGTGCATCAACGCGGCCATCATGCTATCCATGGTCAGCGGCAACTGCTTCACGTTATCAACCATCAAAGTCAAGCTCTTCATTGCGCCAACTTGTTCACGGCCTTGATCCAAAGCATGAGGGTTGTTAAGGAATAGGTTCGTCGACTGAGCAAAACGCTGACTCAACGCTTCTGAAAACTCAGGTGTACCTGTGCCAGCATTGTAACGAACGTAGTAGGCCGCTCGAATAAACTCGCCCAGATTTTCTAGAACACGAGCTTGCTCTGCTTCTCCACGATAGCGGGCAATTTCTTGATCCAACGCGACTTGGATACGGCTTAAGCTCGCTTCGCTGTAAATATCGTTCAGCGTTGCGGAAGGAGCTGAAAACCAAGCGTGGTAGCAATCATACTCTGCACCAGAAACGGCAGCAGCCAAGTCTCTCGATTGTTGTAAATCAGCAACAGCGCACTGGTTTTGTGCAAAAGAGAAGCTAGACACACTCGCTAGCATACAAGCAAGCGCCAAACGATGGCGCGGGAAAAAACGGATATGAGACATAACAACACTCATTGATTATTAACATACATTGAGTGGGGGTTTATATTCTTTACAGCTCAAACAGTGAAATCAGTGTCATAAAATTTATGAAATCGCTCCCAAAAATAGGCTTTTTACTCTAAATTTATGGGATCAATCCCAACCCAAAATTTCTCACAATTATCAATAAAAACATTAATTTACCTTTTTCTAAATAACGACTTTATGAGGAAAATTGCCCTTAAACGCCCCCCTTAACTCTTCCAGATAGAGTTCACGACAATCAAAGGTTCTAAATTAAATTTTGATGCTTGATACCATCTATTTTTATTTGTGACTCATTCCCAATAAGTCATCGAGTGCATATCAAAAGGTTGGCATTAATGGTAAATTCTCCGCCAAATCAAACACATTTACTCCTCGAGTCATTGATGAGTGAATAAAGCAGATATTTGGCTAGGGATAATACATGTCACTTTGGGGATTTTTGGGAGCGGGGATTGCCTACTTCATGACAACGTTTGCCTTTGTTTTTGGCGGCATTTTTTGGTTATGTGCTGAAGGTAATACATTAAGAGAAACAAAGCGCCAATCATCAATAATGTCCGGGGTTATTGCTTGTACTATTGGAACTTGGGTGCTTGCTTTTGGTGTTTACGTTTACGGTTACTTTTGGGATAGCTCTTCTCACTATTATTTTTATTTGCTCGCTCCATGGGGACTTGCCATTTTGGGGGTAAAACTTCGTAACCGCTGGGTTAAGCAATACGCGCGTGTAAAACACGCAAAAGAAGAACAGTGGCAAAAGCGCTGGCGAGAATTATTAGGGGAAGATACTGAAGATCTTCCACCATATACACATGATTACGAGCTCTACTCGGGCATTTGGCAAGCCAATGAAGCGCTCCGAGAACAGTGTTTTGCAGCCCTTCCTCACGGGAAAGCAGTCTACGAGAGAGTGAAAGCCTTCCAAACGATGGCCTCCCCCGCTGGTGACATAAACAATCAAGTTTTGCTGAGTAAACTCGATCAACTAGAGGATGAAATCATTCAAGTTCTTGAGCAACACTCGCAAAAGAAAGTAAGCATTGAAACTGGCGCAGGTACTTTACGCAAAGAGTCAAAACGCAATGTTTATCACCATGAGAATGGCTCAACAGAAGAGCAACTGTACGACTCAATCAATCTCCAACATGATTTGGATCGAGAGCTACGCAACATTATCTATGATCGGCTCGGTTACGATGGCGAAGATGAGTACTTTTTCCTCCGAGCGCCACTCGAAGAGCTTACCGAGAATGAAACCGCAATCAACTGGATGCTCTGGGGTTTAGTAAGCGACCATTTTGCTGTTGACCCATACCAAACGGCGTTGGATCTCAGCCTAATGAATGCGGAACCAAGATGGGGGCAAAATGAACGGTTTGTAATGATTACGGCTCAATAAACGCAAGTACTAAGTCTAACTTTAATACAACCTATTCTGAGACCACCCTCGCGTTGGTTAACTTAGCCAATAAGCCGCCAACGCGATCACGCATTTCACGTCTGTCTACAATCATATCTAATGCACCATGTGCCAATAAAAACTCACTTCTTTGAAACTCGTCTGGTAGCTTTTCACGTACCGTTTGTTCAATAACACGCCTTCCCGCAAAGCCAATGCTTGCTTTAGGTTCACCAATATTGATGTCTCCCAACATGGCTAAACTCGCCGAGACGCCACCATAAGTTTGGTCCGTCAATACTGAGATATAGGGTAATCTGTGCTCAGATAAGTGGTTTAACGCGGCGCTGGTTTTTGACATTTGCATTAGTGCTACCAAAGACTCTTGCATGCGCGCCCCTCCGCAAGCAGAAAAACACACTAGCCCAGATTTTGTATTAATCGCAGTTTCAACGGCGCGGACAAATTTCTCGCCAACCACCGCCCCCATCGAGCCAGCCATGAAAGAGAATTCAAACGCACAAGCTACAATAGGCAAGCCTAGCAACTTCCCCTGCATCACAACCAAGGCATCTTTTTCTCCAGTCGTTTTCTGCGCGATGGCAATTCGCTCTTTATATCGTTTTAAATCTTTAAAACCCAAAATATCCTGCGGTTCCAACTCACTTGCCAACTCTTGCTGTGTTCCATGATCCAGAAAAGTGTTCAACCTTTGACGTGCAGCCATTCTCATGTGATATGAGCATTTAGGGCATACTTCCAAATTTTCTTTTAACGCGGCACGATAAAGTATTTGTTCACACTCAGGACACTTTGTCCAAACGCCCTCAGGGATAGACGCTTTGCGCGAACCTATTATATTTTTATTCTCAAATAACCGTTCTAACCAGCTCATAAATTCACCACTATTGATTACGTTCCAGCGCGATATCTCGCTGTTTGTTCGCTTAAACTTGTAAATAAAATTGTATGTAACTTAGTACAAGGATAAAGTGCGATATGCTGGCTTGATAATCCAATAAAATGGGATAATGAAATGTTTGATAACGTTGACCAAACCTGGTTAAAAAGTTTTCACTGTGTTTATGAGAACAACAGCTTTAAGCGAGCCGCTGAGTGTTTGAATATACCAACATCAAATATCAGCCGACACATTGCCCTGCTTGAAGAAAAGTTAAACATTAGGTTGTTCAATAGAACAACAAGGCGAATGACGCCTACCGAGGCTGGAGAAGAGCTCTATAGCAGCACTCGTCCGTTATTGGAGCAACTCAACGCCGCACTAGAAACTGTAACGCGCCACTCGCACACGGTAACAGGGGAACTGCGAATTCTTATGCCAGACACACCTGTACTGGCAAAAGCTATTGTTTCCTTTTGCAATCAATATCCAGCAATCTCTTTACATTGTGATACAACGCTCGCCCCTAAAGGCGATGCTATCGATGGCTTTGATATAATATTGAGTTTTCACAGAGGGACTTTGTCAGACAGTAACTGGGTGGCGAGAGAGATAAAACGCTGGCCCAGTGCCATTTTAGCCGCGCCTCAACTAATTGAGAAATACGCCACCCCTTACAAAATTACGGATCTAAGTCATGTTCCCTGCATCACGACACTTACTGCTGTAAATGGTGCTCCCTGGGTGTTTAAAAATCCCGACGGAGGTCATATTACGCAAACAGTACAATCCTCGTTCAAAGTAAACAGTGGTCATCTCGCTAAATCTGGCGCGTTATCAGGGCTTGGATACGCAATACTTCCAATAGAGTCATGCAAAGACGAGATCGAGAGCGGCAAGCTTGAAGTCATCCCTCTAGAATACGAACCTGAAGATTTAGTGCTTTATGCGTTTTACTCTTCTAGGAAGCACTTAGCCAAGAAAATCTCTATGTTTGTTGAGCACTTAAAACAACACGCGAAACTTAACGCCTAGTTAATCACTAATCATTTATCCCAATAACTATAAAAACTGACATAGTAGAGCAATTCGACATGCGATTTTCTCAAATAAAAAAGCCAGCAATCGAGATTTACTGGCTTTTGCAAAAGGATTTCCGTTGGCGTTTAAATTCTAAACGCTCCTACGTGACGATCGAGAGTTCTCGATAATTCCGCAAGTTGTTGACTTGATTCTTCCAATTGCTCACTCGCCGTTAGCGCGTTTTTCACGGAGTGACTGACGGTATCCATATTCATGTTAATTTCATTTGCTACCGTCGATTGCTGTTCTGTTGCCGTTGCCACCTGAGTATTGATATCCAAAATAGTGGTCACTTGATCTGCAATTGCCTCTAGTGCTTGTCGAGCGAGCTCCGTTTCTGCAGTGCCTTCTTCAATTAGGGTTCTACTATTACTCATTGAATTAACCGCACTTTGGGCTTCGGTTTGCAACTGATGGATCATGTTGTCAATTTCATCAGTGGACTGAGCCGTTTTAGTTGCAAGATTACGAACCTCGTCTGCCACTACGGCGAAACCTCGTCCGGCATCACCGGCGCGCGCTGCTTCAATAGCGGCATTTAACGCCAATAGGTTAGTTTGCTCAGAGATCCCTCTAATGACTTCGAGAATACTACCAATCGACTGAGTGTTGTCCGCAAGACTTACGATAATATTGGAAGTACTGTTCATCTCGTTTTCAAGGTTCGTCATTGCCGTCTTGGTTCTTTCTAGCGTCTTATAGCCATCTTGAGTCTCATTACTTGCCGTGCTCGCAGCACTCGCTGCACCAGCAGCATTTGACGCAATTTCGTTGACGGTCGCGATCATTTCGTTCATAGACGTGACAACCAGCATGGTTTGCTCATTCTGCTCCTGCCCTCTTGCAAGCGCTTGTTGAGATTGTCCACGCAGCGCGACAGCGGAACCATTCAGCTCTACACCAGTATTTACAACTTGTGTAATGATTTCATGTACCTTGCCAACAAACACGTTGAACGCCGAAGAAATTTGTGCGACTTCGTCATTACCTTTTGCTGGTAAACGAACCGTTAAGTCTCCGTCACCTTTCGAGATGTCTTGCAACGCCTCCTTAAGCGCAGATAGCGGTCGCATCAGCTTGTTGAGTAGCAGCGATAGAGCCAAAACACACAGAACGAAGATCACCACCATGGAAATCAGTTGGGAAGTAATAATTCCATTCGTCGCTTGGCTTACTTCTGTAATAGGAATACCAATATCAAACGTACCGTACAACTGACCATTCACGTAGATCGGCGCCATGATATCAAACACCCACACTTTCTGGACGTCGGCATACCACTTTGAATACTGTTGTACACCCTTGGTTGCACCTTCAACGGTGTAGTTATCATTGTAGGTTTTATTTAGCTTTTGCTTATCACTGTGAGCAACCGCCGTCACATTGCGATCAATTACGACTGCATAGCTTACGTCTGAACGTTGTTTCAAACCCTCAACGAGCGATTGTAAGTCTTGCATTGGATTGGCTGAGTTCTCCAAAATATAACTTGCATTTCCTGCTAAAAACTCAGCTTGAACTTGGGATTTGTTTAAGATGATGTCATCGATTTTCTGACTCGAAATTAGGTACGTTGATGCCATACTTGCTACGACAGCAATACCAAACATGGCGCAAACGGCTAATAAGATGATTCTTTTCATTTTAATTGTCTCGGTACAATTCAATGTGATGCTCACGACAGAGCGTTAAGCCTTTCGCCTCTTATAACCAACACAAACTGTATTTTTAGCCTGTCTGGCAAAGCTAGACGTAACTTTGTAGCCACTGTATCTGCCTGATTACCGATAACTTTAGAATGAAGGAAGAAAAGTCTTCAAAACGTCACATTTCTACGAGATTTGGCTGAAAGACAAGAGAGCAATCGCTAACTTCAAGTAAGCGGCCACACTAGCATCGAGAGTTAAAAAAAGAGTTCTAGTTAGAGCCTTGAAAATATAAATAAGCGAGCGCTTCGACCTATATTCTTACAATTCTCCTTTGCTCAATTAAGTTAATTCTATTCCAAATTCTTTGATAACGATGGTCACAATAAAGAAACAAACGATTGAAATAATGGCGCAAATTCCCAAAGAGAACCAAAACGAATATCGGCTCAGTAAGAAAGGAAAAACTAGAAACATCGGCAATGTAGGCAGTACATACCAAAAAGTATAAAACGCGTGGTTCGCGAGCTTTTCCTGACCTTGCCCTTCAATATACATCCAAATCAAAGCTAAAATAGTGACCGTCGGGAGCGCGGCAATCAGCGCTCCCGCTTTATCACTTCTCTTGGCAACTTCAGATATCAGCACCACTATTCCTGCGGTTAACGCGTACTTAGTAATCATCCACAACATGAAAGAGCTACCTTTAATAAACAAAAAGCGACGTAATAATTACAACAGAGCTTAGCTCATTAACGTCGTAAACCCGTGCATGCCCATATATACACCAACGGCGCTAATCAAGATCCCCGATAGATAAGGTGCACGACGAGCCACATCGTTCAAACCACTCCACTTCGATGTTGCTTTTTGAACGCCCACTGCCGCGACAACACCAACTGCAACTAAAGTTAACGCTAGACCAATACTGAAAGACACCACCAAGGTTGCACCAAGTGTCATGGCCTTAAGTTGCAAACAAATGAGTAAAACAGTGACCGCCGCCGGGCATGGTATTAACCCACCCGTCAAACCAAACAGAAGTATTTGTCCATTGGTAACATCTCGATCGCCAAAGCGCTTTTGAATATCTAGAGCGTGAGCACGCTCATGAGCATCTTTGTACTCTTTATTCTCACCTTCCGAGTGGGAATCCGCATGAAAATGCACCTCGAAATCGTGGGTGTGATCATGGTGCCCGACCATCAACGTGACGAAAAAATCATCAGAGGCTTCAATACAGGAGGCGGATTCCAAATAGCCATCGCGATCAATAAAGTGATAAATATCAGAAGGCTGTCTGATTGCGTTGGGTAGCACTAGTTTAACGTCTTCAGCCGTTAAAGGCTTACCGTTAAGTGTGCGTAATTGAAAACGGCAGTGATACCCTTCTTCTACGATAGAAAGCGATAGATGCCCATGACCAGTATCGACAACTTGCGTTCTCCAGTCTCGAGCTTGCTTATGAGCTTTGTGCCAAGCTCGCTCATCGCTCCACGTTCTCCAGAACATCCATAAACCCGTCGAGACGATAATTACCCCAGAGATAAGCTGCATCCATGGCTCCGCAGCTTCTGCAGTAAATCTTTGGCTTATATACATCCCACCCGCAGCAATTATCCATACGATCGCCGTATGGGAAAGCGTTGCAGCCAGCCCCAACATAACCGCCTGCTTCACTGTTCCTTTTACGGCCACAATAAACGCCGCCATCATCGTTTTGGAATGTCCTGGCTCTAATCCATGTAACGCTCCTAATAAAATGGCGCTGGGTATAAAAAACCATCCGTTACCTTGTTGTAATAATGTGACGAAATCCATTGTTATTCTCAATATGCTCTTCTAAAGTTGCCCTAAACTATACTCCCCCCTAGTATTTAATACTACCCCCCAGTATAAGATGAGTGCTACATTATCAGTTAGAATCTCGCAGTCAGTAACTTAAAGAAGATAAGACATGTCGCATACAACTAGAGATCAAAAGAAGCTCAATACCCGTGTCAGCAAAATACAGGGTCAGGTGAATGGTCTTAAAAAAATGCTGGAAGAAGAACATGAGTGCCAAGATGTGTTGCAACAAATCGCTGCAATTCGAGGGGCTGTAAATGGCTTAATGAAAGAGGTGATAAAAGGCCATCTCATCGAACACGTCGTATTGGAGGAAGAATTAGAAAAGCGTGAAGCTGATATGGAAGTTGTACTGAAAGTGTTGGACTCCTATATCAAATAACACGATTTCATTAATTTTTTGAAGTGCCATTATCGATTTTCATTAAAATAGATAACGCAAGTCCTAAGGCGATAACTTTGCAAATGCCTCGCTCGATATCCAATACATAAACATTTATTTTTATAAGACTCGAGTCGCAACGAACATATTGCCTGCATAGTAAACTCCATGCATTTAAACTGTACATGGAGGTTACTATGCCTGGTGCTTTCGCACATATCACAGCGGTAAATGAAGCTTCTGCTAATAATGCATTGATGAAGTTAAACATACCTCGAGAAGCAAAAAAGGCTTTAGCTCAAAATAAACGGTATTTAGAGCTCGGTTGTGTAAGCCCCGACTATCCTTACCTTGCTCTAATGAGTTCTGCGCAAAATAAGTGGGCAGATAAAATGCATTACAACCACGTTGGTAAGCTAATTGATGCTCTTATTCAACAGGTAAAAGCCGAAGATAACGAACACTTTGAAAAAGCCTTCTCATGGTTATGTGGCTTTGTAGCACATGTAGCAACCGATATTACTCTTCATCCTGTTGTTGAATTAAAAGTGGGCCCTTACGCAGAGAACGCCCAGCACCACAGAATTTGCGAAATGCACCAAGATGCTTATATTTGGCCATCCAGGATGCAACTCGGAAGTATTGGCCTTGCAGATAGAGTCAGAGAAAACATCGGCAGTTGTGTGGACCAGAGTAACAACAACCTAATAGATCCAGTTATTCGTACTATTTGGTCTAGTGCCCTTTCAGCTACTTACCCTGAATATGCTAAAGAATGCGAACCTGACGTAAACGTCTGGCACGAAGGATTTCAATCCATTGTGGATAATGCTGAGGAGTCGCATCGCTTATTTCCTTGGGCGAGGCATGTGGCTTCCAAGCTAGGGTTAACTTACCCGCTTCCAAACGAAGTTGACTCTACTTATATTCAAGATTTAGAAACGCCAGATGGTATTAAGCACTACGATGAAATTTTTGATAAGGCGATTAAGACAATCCAAATATTTTGGGAAAAGCTGGCAGCTACCATTTATGAAAACCAAGATACTGGCTTTTTTGAAAATTGGAATTTAGACACTGGCCGAAATGAAAACGGACAGCTTAGTGCTTGGGGAAATCTATGAAGCTAATCATCGTTATCACCCTTCTTCTCTCATTGACTTCTTGCGCCACCAAATCTCAATATTCTGAAGAAGTCATGTTTGATATGGCCTCGATTTTAAAAGATGTAGCCCAAGCTGTTGACGGTGAGCTCAAGTTTGGAGACACAGCAGGACTAACAGAGAAAGAAATATTCGAAAATGCGATGTCAGCTAATCCAGCTCAAATCACCAAACTCTCACAGTTAGCCATCGATGGAAACATTTCTAATTATCGAATTCTTTCAGAGTTTCAAGATAATAATGCAGTTATGTTGATATGTGACGGAGATATAGCATTAATGGAAGATGCAGGTTGCAACTCAGAATTTGATAAGATCTATTGGGACTCCCCAAAACCTTACTCATGCCAAATCAAACTTGATGCGGCGGCTATTTGTACTGATTAACAGTAGGGAAAATAGAGGAAATTTATGAGTAATACATGGCTTTAACTTATGCCTGTCATGTATTACTCACAATATGCAGAAACAGGTAATATTTAAAAAGCTCAAGCTTACCTGTAAGAAATCACTACGTTCTGTAAAGCACCTTTACAACATGCCAGCCGAACTTGGTTTTGACTAGATGTGGCGTCAGAACCTCGCCAGAAAAGCACACTTTGTCGAACTGAGGTACCATTTGACCACGGCGGAACTCACCAAGATCACCACCGCGCTTACCTGACGGGCAAGTGGAATACTTCTTCGCTAGTGTCTGAAACTTTGCGCCTTTTTTCAGTTGCTTGATAATGTCTTCTGCTTGCTCTTTGTGCTTCACAAGAATATGTAATGCGGCTGCTGTATTTGCCATTGATCTATCTCTCACTATTCTGGTCGCGCAAGTGTACCCAATCCCTTTTAACACGCCAAACATTTCTTGTTTATACCTAGGCGGCTTCAAGGTTCAAATACATGGGACTATAAAACTTTCGGCATAACAAGATTAAAATACAACCAAGTTTTGCTCAGTTAATCACTATTCTTTAAGAGATTGTCTAAAAAGCTCACATTTGTCTCTCCGATGGTTGAAGCCTTCGTCTGATAAGATTAGATTAGACACAATTCGGTGGTATTTATAAGGTTATTTCATGGCAAAAGTCGTTAGTAAAGCGAATCAATCTCAGGGCATGTTGATGTTCAAACTCACCCTGCAACAGAGTTTCGCGATAGGCACGCTAAAAGTCCGTGAAATCGTTCCGTATATGCCAACCACGAAGATCCCTTACTCGCATCATCACGTCATTGGCACCGTTACAATACGTAACTTAACAGTGCCTGTGATCGACATGTCAGCGGCTGTCGGCTTTCGTCCTATCAGTGAAGAAGAATACAAGAATTGCTACTTGATCGTGACAGACTGTTTGCGAACCGTGGTCGCCTTTATGGTTCGTAGTATTGAGAAGATCATTGAATGCGATTGGAAAGCCATTGAAACCCCACCAGCGAGCGCTGGGAAAAATATTTTCGTAACAGGTATTACTCGCTACGAAGACAAAACGGTTCAGATGCTGGATGTAGAACTGCTGCTTTCCAAAATTTATCCGCAATACGAAAACTCAAAGATCCCGATGCTGACAGATGTTGAACGTGAGCGCCTAAAAGCATTAAGCATTCTTTTGGTGGATGACTCTTCCATCGCTCGTAAACAGCTGTGTGATGCTCTTGATAGTATCAATATCGGATACCAAATTTGTAAAAATGGTTTAGACGCATTAGAGCTCATGAAAAGCGAGGCTGAGGCTCATCGACCAATCGATATTTTGGTCAGTGATATTGAGATGCCAGGGCTTGACGGCTACGAGCTAGCATTCGAAGTACAAAATGACTCCGCTCTTAATCACTCATACCGCATTTTGCATACGTCGTTATCGAGCGAAATCTGTGTAGACAGAGCTCACCAAGTTGGCGCACACGAGGCGCTTGAGAAGTTCAATGCTGGTGAGCTGATTGAAGCCATGCTGCGCGGTGCAAAAGAACTAGAAGCCAAAGCTATGGCTTCTTAACTCTTAACTAAACAGCCAAGAAGCAAATTGTCGAATATGGTGTTTTGCGGCCATTTTTTCGCGCAGAAGCTTTGATGTTCGCAGCTGCTAGTTTCTCAGGTCACTTCTTTGGCATCGAGTAACTACGAGATACAAACTCTGTCTCTTCGACTTGATTGATGTGATTAATATAAGAAGCCAAGCTATAAAGTACATTCGCCAATAAGTTCGCGTAACGAAATAGAATGGGGGCAGGTTGTTTCTTACCTGCATGTTCGATCGCAACTAATGCTCGTACCGTTTTTTTAGCTTGGCAACGGCACAAATGCAATTGACTGGATGCTGGGTGCCCTCCAGGTAGAACGAAACCTTTGAATCCACCATCAATGCGTTGCTTAAGTAATTCATAATCTGCCTTTAGCTCTTCAACTTCCGCTTCTGTAATCGCTAGCTTTCCGCGAACCGAACCATTTAGGTGATAAACATTAGGCTGCATTCTTGTCAGTATATCGCGGCTAAACTCGTCCAGATCCATCGCGAGGACTAAACCAATACGACTACAAAGTTCATCTGCCGTGATTTCAAAGTCACAAACCGGACTGTCCTCGTAAATAAAGGGATAACAAATCTCGCTCAATTCCTTGCTCACAGGCTTCATGCTTTTGTTCCAATATAAAAAAGGGAGCCAGTATAACTTAACTCCCCTTATGCGTTCATTATTCCGAATGCTCGATTTTACATGACCGGTTTACAATCAAGCACTTTCGATTTTCTTGTGACCTTCTTGAAGGTGAACAAAGTCCACTAAATCGTCGCCAGAGACTTGATACGCTTGACCAAAGCCTTTAACAAACAGTCCCGATTCTGGCTTTAAGTTAAACAACACGAAATCCTCTAGTTGGCTGAGACCATCAATTATCTCCCCAAAACGTTCTTTCATTTGTCCAACAACTTGGTGCCACATCTCCGTGTCACGCTCAACCACATTTGCCACAGCATCAAAAGTTAAACGCTTACGAGCAAACAACTGCTTTGAAGATTCTTCATCTTCGATCATCATCAAAGAAACGTTAGGATTTTCTAGAAGGTTACGAGCATGACGAGCGATTTTAGAAATGAGTACGAAGTAGCCTTCCTGATTTTGGACATAAGGCGCGTAGCTTACATTAGGGCGACCTTCTGCATCGACAGTTGCAAGCTGAAGCGTACGACGCTCCTGACGAAACTCTTTGATCTCTGGCCCTAAACGACCTTGCAAACGCTCTTGTTTAACTTGTTGATCCATATTGATACCTGACTTTACTAATTAGTATTCGAGTTGAGCCTCGATTATGTTTGTGATTACTTTTTCAATTCGGCTTGTAGGGCGCGGAATGCGGTGACTTGATCTTCAAGTAGCTCGCGCTTTTCGTTACGGCCTAAATAAACTTTGAAAATATTGCTTCCGCACTCAGAGAAAAAGCCAAAATAGTGACTCTCTCTACCCATAAACGGTTTGCTGACCAACGCTACATTTTTAACATTATCTAGCTTCAAGTGACCGTGTAGCTCACCTTCTCTGCCCATTAAATTGTAATAGCCACGCGCCACTTTTCCTTTTGGGAATGGTGCTTTGACTTCAAAAATAGAGCCAAAAGAGTGAACAATAGTCGTCACCGGGCCGAAACCAACCAAACCTTCTAGAATGTTTTGTGCTTGCGCTCCTGGAGCGATGGCCACCATTTCCTGCGGCAAAGCCGCAACAACCTCAAATTCAGAAATGCTGAGACGTTCTGCCATCGCTGCTGGCAATAATTGCGGTTCTTGCTCTAGTAATGCTTCAACTTGTTGTTTGATTGATTCCATATGTTTTCCGTCTTTTTTCAATTTTTTCATTAATTATTGGATACTTTCGGTACAGTTTCGTTCATCTCTGACGTAAGTACCTGAATACAACCTTGAGCCAATGAAACAGCCCAGAAACTACCAGCAAGAGTAAGAAGTAGGCTGCGTTCATTCAGTTCCACTAAACCTTTTTGCTGCCACACTTTAAATAGGGGCATTAAAAATCCGAACGTGTCCTCCCCCATAAACGATGGCAGTTGGTTTGCCTGAACGATACCGCGATCAAACCCGGATTTGAGTGCAGCAAATAGTGGCTCTAGAGGGCTTTGCTTCATCATCATAGCGATGGTGCTTTGCCCTTCTTTGATGGCTTTAATATAGGTCGCCAATGTGCGATGTTGCATCATTCCGTAACCACCGATATTACCTCCAGCGCCACAGCCAATTGGCAGTACCTCTGCATATGTCTTGGCTAAACTGTTGTATAAACTACGTTCACGGTTATCGATTGCCCAATGGTTCACACTCAGTTGCTTCATATGGTGTTTGGCCATAAAGTTCACACCAAGCTCATACATGCCTGCTTTTTCTGGCGTGGTGGCTGGTGGGGGGATTTTTCCTTTTTCTACAAGGTTAAGCATGGGTGCTGAACCACCGACTACCAACTGATATAAGTCCAACCCGTGTGCGCCAGTCGAGAGAAAATCATTTAAATCTTGCTCTAACACTTCTTTGGTTTGATAAGGCAAGCCGTAGAGTAAATCGATAATGACAGGAATTTTGTCATCGTTGGCAATCTCGCTAACTCGCTTTAGCACATCTTCTCTATCATCTAACCGTTTCGCGCTGCGACGCACTTGTGTATTAAAACTTTGTACACCAAAAGAGAAACGATTAAATCCACCGTCGAGAGCGCCTTGGTATAGCTCATCAGAAAAACGGTTGATGCGACCTTCTAAGGTGATTTCACAATCCGCAGCCAAAGGAAAGTGCTCATGAATCGCCTGACCTAACACGCGAACCTGTGCTGGAGACAGATCCGTTGGCGTTCCACCACCGATATACACAGCATGGAAAATACCGTTTTGTGTCCAAGGCAATGCAGCTTTCTCCTTGAGCTCCTGCATCAGTGCGTCAAAGTACTCATCAACCAGTGCGCGGCTCGCAGCATTTTGAAAGAAGTTACAAAAGGTGCAACGTACGCGACAAAATGGAACGTGAATATAAAGACAACGTTTATTGGTCGCTTTAACCGAGTTAGCGGTAACGCTTGAAAAAATCGCCTGCTGCTGAGGTGGGGGTACAGGCACGCTCGCTCCGCCAGCGTGTGCCGAATGTTTCTTAACAAAGGCAAATCGCAATGGGTCAGGGCTATTGCTTCCCAACACTGATTCGTCAAATTTATCGATATCGACGCTCATATATACTCGCTTAGCTCCCACCATATAAGGGGTAGAGGCTGGTCTTTAAAAATCTGCAAGAATCATAATTTGAGCGTAATGATAATGCAATTGATAATTGATCTTATTTCGGTTGTGAGTAATAATCTGCTCAAGTTTTCATAGTTTCCCGAGATACTCCGTGAACGTACAAAGATATGTCATTGCAGGAGGTGCTTCCCTTGCCATCCATGCCGCACTTCTTTTTGTTTCTCAAGAAACGAAAGTGTTCGCGATGCCTGCTGGAAATCCAGCAAGTTCGGTAAGTTTAAACCTTGTATCGGCACCACCACCTACCGTCGAAACATCCACGCCAGAAAATGTGGCGCCACCAAAAGAGCCGCAGCCTCAGGAGCAGCCTGAGCCAGAAAAGAAGATCGTAAAGAAACAGGTCGTCAAGAAAGACGCTGTTAAGAAAAAGGTAGTGAAGAAAAAAACAGAGCCGGTTAAACAATCTAAGCCTAAGACGGTGGAACCAGCCAAAGCCGTAACAAAACAAGAGAATCAGCCCGAAGCCAAACCGAAGAAAAAAACGGAACCGGCGAAGAAAGAGATGGTTGCTCAGCAAACCACGCCAGCGAGCCAATCCAAAGGGGCAACGTCTCAACCTATTTTGGTCGACAAACCAACGTTTGTGAATCAACCAACTCAGCCTCGCTACCCAAGATCTGCACAACGTCGCGGCATCGAAGGCGTAGCCTTATATGAAATATGGCTCGATGAAAATGGCAATCAAATTAAACAGGTTTTGATTGAGTCTTCCGGCACAGAATCGCTGGACGCCTCAGCGCTTCGTGCCATCAAACAGTGGCAATTTACACCACATATTTCGGGCGGGCTAAAAGTGGCTCACCGAGTACAAGTACCTGTTCGTTTTAAGTTGGATGGATAATGGAACAACTACAAGAATTACAAACTCAACTTGGCCTAATGACATGGCCTTTGATCATTTGCTCAGCCCTCACCGTCATGATCATTACCGAGCGGTTATTCCACGTTTTGATTAGCCTTGGCGTCGAGAAACGAGCCATTCGCCAAAAACTCATTGGGTTAGACCCAACGAATGGAAACGATCTTGAGACGCTTGCAGAAGAATTGTCGCATAAGCGACCGCTCCTTTATCGTGGCGTTGCAATGTTGCTTGCCCATCACTCTTTCTCAAAGTCTCTAAGAGAAGATGCCGCAGGCATTTGGCTACAAGAAAAACGTCATCAGCTGCATTCTGGCCTTCGCTTACTGACGTTGATTGGCGTCATTAGCCCTTTGATTGGTTTGCTTGGTACGGTACTTGGCTTAATTGAGATGTTCAAAGGCATCGCTGTCTCAACGGGGAATATCACCCCGAATGATTTGGCAGACGGTCTAGGTTTGGCCATGCGCACTACTGCAGCAGGTCTTATTATCGCCCTTCCTGCGATTTCAGGAGCACAAATCATTGGTTTGTGGGCGGATCGTGTGATCGCCAAACTCGAACACACATTAAACTATGTCAACTTATGGCTTGAAGGTATCTCTCTGCAACACGTGTCGCCAGACAATTCAACATTAGCAGTGCGCTCTTCTGCAAAGGTCGAGGCAGAAGCACAATGATTAAAACGCCACAAGACAACACTCGTAACGACTTAACTCCTGATTTAACACCGCTGTTGGACATCATTTTTATCGTAATGGTTTTCCTGATGTTAACTGCAGCGGTCAAGCTCGATTCATTAGATGTCAATTTACCGAGTACAGAATCTCAGGCCGTTGCAAATGTCGATAAGCAATCCATCACGGTAAATATTCTCAAAGACGAGCCTTACTGGGCCATTAACGGCAAGACATACATTGATTGGGACAACTTTACCCTCGCGCTGCTAGAAGAGAGTAAATCAAGCGATAAACCGATTGTGATTGGAGCAGAAAAAACCGCGAACATTCAGTCGCTAGTTCAACTTCTCGGCTTTTTACAAGAAAACGGAATTCAGGCAACTCAGTTACTCACTGAAGAGCCATCATAAAAATAAGTAAGATAGAGATCCTTTCAAAATGAAGAACACACGTGCCACCATTCATGCTGTTGTTACGGCAGCCATTTCCCTACTTGCGAGTAGCCAACTTTTTGCCAATGAAACACCATCATCAGAGCGTGTTGTTAGTGCAGGCAGTGCCGTCACTGAACTGTTGCTTGAACTCGACGCCAAAGATAGCTTGGTTGCTATCGACGTAACCAGTCAGTTACCAAAAGGCATGGAGCTGCCTAAAGTAGGCTACCATCGCCGCCTTTCAGCAGAAGGGTTGCTCGCCTTACGTCCGACAAAAGTCATTGGCTCTGATGAGATGGGACCGAAAACGGCATTGAACCAATTAAAATCGGCGGGGGTAGATGTAGAAATCGTCAATACCGATGCCAACGTTGAGGGCCTTTACCAACGTATCGATCAAATTGCGAACCTTATGAATCGCCAGGCTAAAGCGGAAGATTTAAAGCAAGATGTGAAAGCACAAGTTCAAGCACTCAATGCAAATCAACCTGCTCAAGCTCAGAAAAAGAAAGTACTGTTTCTACTCATCCATGAAGGTCGACCTGCGAACGTTGCAGGATCAGAAACCACACCCGATGCAATTATCCAGCTAGCAGGCGGACGAAACCCAGCTGCTGACCAGTTGTCTTCTTACAAGCCTTTATCCACAGAAGCCATGGTAGAGATGCAGCCTGACGTTATTCTCGTTAGCGGTCGCAGCTATGAAACGCTGGGCGGTGCCGATGCGATTTTAAAAGCAATGCCACTTCTCGCCGCAACACCTGCGGGAATGAATAAAAATATCATCACGATTGAGGGTCACGCCCTTGTTGGTGGTTTGGGTCTTAAAAGCCTTGCAGAAGCCGAGCGTTTGAATGCGCTGCTTTACCCATAGAGACATGACATGTTGTTAAGACGTATCTCCCTTTCAACGACGTTATCCGTACTTAGTGGCTTTTTAGCATTTGTTGCTATCGCCTCTATTACAGTAGGTCCAATGAGCATTAGCTTCACTGACAGTTTGCGTAGCCTAACAGGAAGCAGTTCTGATCTCGCTCCTCACATTCAGTTGGTGATTAACGAGATCCGGTTACCTCGCACCATTTTGTGTATGTTCATCGGCGCCATTTTGGCAATTTGTGGTGTGGTTATGCAGGGCTTGTTCCGTAACCCATTAGCCGAGCCTGGTATCATTGGTGTATCTGCTGGGGCAGCACTTGGTGGCGCGTTCGCTATTGTTGTATTTGCTGAGTTTAGCCAAAACTATCCGCAACTGATGAACTTAGCTGCGCTGCCTCTTTTTGCTTTCCTAGGTGGTGCGTTGACGACCATTCTCGTTTATAAACTCGGCACAAGTAAATTTGGTACCTCAGTTACGATTATGTTGTTAGCTGGCGTTGCCATCAGCGCGCTTTCGGGAGCAGCGATTGGATATATGAACTTTATCGCAGATGATCAGATGCTGCGAGATCTAACACTTTGGTCCATGGGCTCATTAGCTGGCGCAAATTGGTCGGGGATAGGCCTATCCGCTGTTACGCTGGTCATCCTGTTATTCTGGTTCCAGAAAAAATCGATGGCGCTAAATGCTCTGTTGCTAGGGGAATCAGAAGCAAGACACTTGGGAGTTCCGGTCCAAAAACTCAAACGACAGCTTATTTTGCTCTCTGCATTGGGGGTTGGTATTACGGTGAGTATTAGTGGTGCAATTGGTTTTATTGGGCTCGTGATTCCTCACTTAGGACGCATGCTAGCAGGCCCCGACCATCGAACGCTACTGCCAATCTCTGCACTAATGGGAGCGCTGCTTCTTACCGCTGCTGATATGTTTGCTCGTATTGCCGTGGCACCAGCAGAATTACCCGTCGGTATCGTGACCGCCTTGATCGGCGCGCCCTTCTTCATCTACTTATTGTTCCAGCAGAAAGGGAAGATTTTGTAATGAACCAGATCGTTTTATCGGGTAAAAACATTTCGATGAAATATGGCAAGCGCATTGTTCTCGATGACATCAATATTGATATCCGAGCTGGTGAAGTGACCGCCCTACTCGGCCCCAACGGTGCGGGCAAAAGTACTTTGCTCAAGCTTCTGTGTGGTGAAATCTCTTCAAATCATGACATCGCCTACTTCGGTAAACAAAAGCATGATTGGGAGCCAGAAAAAAGCGCAAAACACATTGCGATGCTCCCTCAGCACAGTACGTTGACCTTCCCATTTTTAGCCAGAGAAGTGGTCGAATTAGGTGCGATTCCGCTATCGCTGTCCAATAAAGAAACCACTAAGTTAGCTTTACATTACATGAAACAAACCGATGTACTGCATTTGGCAGAAAGCCTCTATCCATCTTTATCTGGTGGCGAAAAGCAACGATTACATCTAGCACGCGTGATGACACAGCTACACCAATCTGGCGAGGAACGAATCTTGATGCTTGATGAGCCAACCTCTGCGTTAGATCTCGCCCACCAACACAACACGTTAAAGATTGCTCGTGAGGCCGCGAAAATACAGAACGCCGCAGTCGTTGTCGTGTTGCATGACTTGAATTTAGCCTCCCAGTACGCAGACCGACTTGTACTTTTGCATAAGGGAAAACTGGTTTGTGATGACACACCATGGAATGCACTGACGCCAGAGCGCATTGAGCACGTTTATGGCTACCGCTCCATCGTGACAAAACATCCAACTTTAGACTTTCCTCAGGTACACGCCGCCGCTTAGCGTGTATCTCTTCTGAGCCGTCTCTTCTGCTTTCCAAACGACAAAGGCCCGCAATAATCATATTGCGGGCCTTTGCTTTGATATTTAATCGAATCTTGAGCTCAAAAGAGCGGCGAGAAAATTACTTTGTTCTGCCTTGGCTTTACAACCAAAGCAGCAAACAAGTGTTCATCTAGCGCTCTCAATTGCTATTACTTACTCATTTGGATCAATGAACGACCAATCAACCACTCGAGCTCTTTGTCACCACCTGCGCCAAACTGGCTTTCAACCATTTTGTATAAACGGTCAATACCGTTAGCAGCAAATTCTTGCGCATTTTCGGCCGTGACAATGTGATGGAATAGCAGTCGTAAAATCGCGAGGAACTCAGCATCTTCCAGTGCTTTAATCCAACTTTGTGAAAATGCACTTAGCCCTTTATCAAACTCTAGGTGTTCAATAAACATTTTAAAGATACGGCCATCCAGTGCGGCGGTGAAGTCCGTTTTCTTAGGGAAGTGATGGCTAATACCGGTACGAGATATACCTGTCTGCTGACTTAGAGTCGTGTACGACATTTTGTCGTAACCTAGTCTTAGTAGCTGATCAACAACGGCATCCATGATCTTTTGGATAGTGATTTCGGTATCTTCTTTACTACGCTTTGGCATATTTTAAGCTCTTCTCTTTGTAAATCCATCTAACTCACTATTAAATGAGGCCAGAATGAAATCATTCTTAGCATTATACCCAAGTTGCCCAAGGCACTTCGTTAAGCGAAACCTAAAAATTGAACCGCTAACACCTGCGCATTAAGGCCATTTGGATATATGTACTGCGACTACTTAATATAAAGTTAAGTTCCAAATCATAACGTCTTTACAGTGCGTAATGTGCAATTTGCAGTTATGTTTTTGTCAATACATGCTACTCAAAATAAGGCGAAAAGTTAGTCTCATCAAAACCTTGCGCCATTTATTCATCGAAACTATTCAAAGACCAAGAATGATAATTATTAAAAATAATCAATCAAGAAATAGTCTTATAAATTGTCCATTAGTTCAACTGGGCTGAGCGAAATCTCGTCACTATGTTCGTTAATTGATTTTAAATGTTGATATATATCACATTAACGTTCTTGATGATTTAGTAATCCAATCTTTAACCCTTACTTAACAAGCGCCTATTCTGTTCTTTTTTTATTCAAAACTCGTCATTTTTGTAGATACAGATCAAATACCTGATAGAATACCCTTAGTATTTACAAGAGGATTCGTTATGAGTGTCGAATTAGAAAAAAACCAAGTATGTGAAGCTTGCGGCTGCGCGGGCGAGATTGGCTTCATCATCAAAGAAGGTGACGAAGTTGCCGACGTAACGGTTTTCGCACAGACAAAAACAGAGCTAGAGTCTGAACTACAAAAATACATTGAGCTCGCTAAATCAGTATGTGCTGATGTTGAATACAATGTTTCTGAAATAACAGAAGAGTCAAACCAAGCGACGGCTCGATTCAAATTTGAAGTAAGTGCTGAAAAGCTTATCTTTGAATTAAAAACTCGCTCACTCGCGCGTTAATGGAAAAAGCGAGCTCTGTGCTCGCTTTTTTATTTTTCCGTTATCCTAATATTAAACAGACCGTTTTTTGGCGTTTATTTATCTTTTTTGAATACCACCCACTTTAACGAACCATTCGTTTCAAAATCGTTCTCAGCTGTACACATCAGTAATACACCCTCAACATTAATCACGGCTCCGGTGGTGTAGGCTTTATCATCGTAGTAACAGATACGCTGACCTACCTTGCCGTCAGCGACCACCAGCGCTTTGCTTTCTGGCGTACTGTATGATTTAGCAAAAGCGGCCCCAGATAGTAGTACTGCTACAACACCAGCGACAAAAATAGACACTCTTTTTAACTTCATGAAAATCTCCCTCAGACGCTCATGATACTAACAAGGACGCTTGTTCAGTTCTTGGCAGAACCTCATATTCTTCATATCTCTACTGATATTTTTCTCACATTTACTTTTAAATAAACTATATAATCAATCACTTAATCATTCCCTAACTTGCACACTGAAGCAACTCGGCATCGTGAGAGCGTGTATGCTTTCAGATAAAGCCCTAATTTGAAGTTCTTGGGCTAAAAATCAAAAACTGTTAACAAAGTATGCATAATGAGTCTATTTAAGTATAAGATGAGCACTTAAGATCTCTATGTTTAACTAAGTCTCTGGCTATGCGTATTGTTTCCCTTTTCCTTACTTTGATGCTGCTCTGCTTCTCATCTTACGCATATGAGCTAGATTACTACTCTAAGTTTGGTCACACCGATAATTACGGTAATCTTGATCTACGAAACAAACCTTACACCCAATTACCTTCTGGGTTAGTGGTCAAAGGCAACTTAAATATCTCGCAAACCCCGATCAAAAAGCTGCCTAAGGGGCTTGATGTGGGAGGCAGTTTGGAAGCAACCAACAGCGCACTCAAAACCATTCGCTCAGGTACAAAGATAAAAGGTTATGCGAATCTACTGGGTAGTAAGATCGAAAACTGGCCTAGGGGCATCAAACTCGGCGGTTATCTGAACTTGACGGATACACCATTAAAAACGCTCCCAGCTAAACTTCGAGTCAAAGGCGATTTAAGTGTTATTCGCACTCCTATCTCTGCTCTTCCTGAAGGATTGGTGGTTGATGGTAACCTTTATATAGGAGGAGCCGCGCTACAAGTATTTCCAGACACGATGACGGTGAAAGGGAATATCTTTTTAGGTGGCAACAAGATTACCAAGTGGCCTAGCAATTTAACCCTTGGCGGGGCTGTTGCTCCTTAAAAAGTAGACGAAAAAAAGCCCCGGAAAACCGAGGCTTTAAGGCGTTCATAATCCATCAAGTTCAGTGATGAATATTACTCTTGATTGTTCACTGGGTTGGCATAGCTCGCCACCAAATAAGGTCTTGCACCTTCAGGTAACTGCTCCAATTTATCCGCGAGGTGACGCTTCACCGCCTCTGTGATGATGCTCGAATCTTCGCGTCCAGCAGCTAACAAGTTGATTGGGTACAACTTGTAGTTATTATGAATTTGGCGGTCGATTTCACCGGCAAGAGATTCTGGCGTTTCAAACTCTTGATCAATCACATCACCAAACGCGACATGCACACGACCTTTATAACCAATGATGCCCTGAATGATGCTTTCGATATCTTCAAATTCACCTTTTTCATAACGGCCATTTTCTGCTTTTTCGTACAGCTCTTTTGCTTTGGCAATGTCACATGGATCATTTTCATAGGCAATCGAGACAGGAACGATTTTCAAAGAACGCGTGTATTCACCAAAGCTGATCTTCTGCTTGCGGCCTTCAACATGGAACATTTTTAAAATCGCAGGATCAGTAAAGTCGTTTCCATCTTTGGCACGACCTTCCTTTTGGGCAATCCAAATTGAATTACCGGTATCAAGCGAGTGTTTAATGTAGCTCGACAGTTGTCCTAATGCTTTCATCATTTCTCTAGGCGCCTTAGCAGAGCGCTTAACGATGAAGCTTTTATTGAGTCGCATCAATTCGGTCGCACATGGCTTCTTCAGCAGGTTGTCACCAATCGCAATACGAACCGTACGGTGCCCACTTTGGTACAAGCCATAGTTTACTAGCGCAGGGTCCATCGCAATATCACGGTGGTTAGAAACGAATAAGTACGACGTGTTTTTATCCAGCTTATCCAAACCAGAAAAAGTGACGCCATCCGTTGTCTTATTCAATGTATCTTTCAGATACTTCTTCACTTCAATCTGAATCGCTTCTACTGAATCAAGCTTGCTCCATTTAGCTTTCAGGTAGATGCGCAGGATCGGGCTCATTAGCGTTTTAAACCACGCTGCTTTATTAGCAAAGCGATGATCGAGAATAGCAGTGATAAATTCATCATCTTGGATTAGACGATCCAGCGCTGCTGGAATTTCTTCGTCATTGTAAGGACGAATTTCAATATAAGGATCGGTATTGGCAGTCATTGTTCATTACATATCAAAAAAAGCTGGCACATTTTACGCATAGTTTTGCTGACAAGCAGCATTTCAACCCATACTTTTAACATGGTCATACCAGTTAGGCTACAATTTCTCATGCTAAAAAATTCTCTCAGCTGGTTGGAATCGTATAGGTTTAACGTTACCCTTAGCGCCAAAAAACACTGGTACTCATAATGAACTACGCAATTGAATTTCACGACGCTAAATACCCCTTTCTTGAAGTAGCTGCGCGCAAAAAAGCACTGAAGCACAGTCTGCTGTCTGTCGTCGAAGGGTTAGCCGTCATTAAATTGGGTAAGCAGGAGTATGCCATTGAACCAGGCCAATATTTTTGGATTCCTCAAGGATGTTTGAGCTCCCTCACCTTTTTACCTAATTCTCGTGTATATCGTTGTGATTTTTCTGTGCGTTTAAATGATGACTTCTCACAACAAGCAGGGTTTGTGAAACCTTCACCGCTGCTAAAAGCCCTCGTCGAGAAACTAGCAACAACAGCCGAGCGCTCAGATCTGCAAACCGATCTGCTGACGGTAGTAAGACATGAAGTATTGACTCTCTCTCCTAAACTAGCGCACTCAACGTTAACAAAAACCATCAATCAGTGGACGCCTGGTTGTGACATGGACATTTCTAAAGAGCTGTGCTTGGTACTCACACTCCGTGAAGCAAGAAAAATGAAGCTGTCGGGAAAGAAAGAAGAGCAGATTGTCGATACGCTTTTTGCGGGTAACACAGAAGAATATGAGCAACTTTGCTTTTTGGTCTTTGGAGAATCGCTATAAGTCGCACTCTAACGAGCCATCTTTTCAGTATTACGCAGAGTAACGCGCGCAGAAAATAGAGACTCAGATAAAAATAAAAAGGGCGTACATGGATGATGTACGCCCTTTTTATGTTCGCTCAAGGTGACTAGAAGGGAACTTCAATCTGCATCATCCAGTCAGCGTCGTAATATTCGTGCCAACGATAATCAAATCGCATTCTTGGCTGTCCGTCGGATTTATCACCAAAACCCACGCTAAACATCAGACCATGACTACGGAGCCACTCTTCTGTGTCCATTTTGCTCTCTTCGTCTCGGAGCTCTTCCGGCATCCAAAAACCAAGCCCAAAATAATTCTTTTCTAGATTTTGGGTTAGGAGTGGTGTGTCTTCCGGCTTAATCGCCCACTCTTCCCAATAGTTTTCTGTTGGCCCTTCGAATTTCGCTTCCGCAGCATACCAAATCAACGCATCCGTACTTAATACGCCAATGGAATCTAAAATTTCTTCACAGATAGGAAGGGTGTTATCTTCAAACACAACAGAACGATCAGAAAAATAGTTACACGCAGAATGAGCTTGTGTGACCACAAGCAGCGCACATGCACTAAATACGGCTAATCTGACCATGAAAATCTGACCTCTCAGTTCCCAGATAATGTTTCTTTGTATAAGCCTTCGTTAAGCAACAATTCACAGACGGACGGGGTTGTGTAGGCGCTTATGTCTTCACCCGTAACCAATGCGTTACGTATATCCGTGCTTCTGACTTTTACTTTTTCAGGGCACGCCATAACAGTCCAACGTTCCATAATCTCTTCTGCTCTACTAAATTTAGCAAATTTGAAGAAATTATCAGGACCTATGACAAAAGTTATATCGGCTGTTGGGTAGATTTCTTGAATTTTTTCTAACAACGCATAGGTTGTCACACTTTGTCCGGGTTGGTACAAAGCTTGCTCTGCATCAGAACGCCGAACATTAGAAAGTCCCATATCTTTGATGAATGCATCAACCATTTTGCACCGAGTTGGGTAATCGAGCATATTCTTGCCCCAAGCGTGTGCAATGCTAGGTTCAAGTAGCACAAGGTCAAAGTGGCTCAATGACTCAATAACACTTTTGTGCCCTAAACTAGGTGGGTTAAATGCACTACCAAAAATGGCGATTTTTTTCATATCCGGTGATTACCTGGTTGAAGAGAGTTTTCTAATCTGATGATTTCGGTATGATACTACTAATCTTTACAGCTTTTGACCCTAAAGTCGTGTTTATCAGTCTCAATTGCATGGTTTATCACCATTTGAGCAAGCGGGCTTTGGTGTCTGAAATATTTGCAGGAAAAGGAACCCTAAATGGAACAATCCATCCGTGATGAAATGCGTGTACTCCCTTCAATTGATCCGCATTTTGAAATTGAACGCCGTATTGCTTTTATTAAGCGTAAGCTACAAGAAGCAGGTTGTAAGTCACTGGTGCTTGGCATTAGTGGCGGTGTTGACTCAACCACGTTAGGTCGCCTTGCCCAGCTTGCAGTAGAACAATTGAATGCGGAATCTGGTACTGACAAATATCAGTTTATCGCAGTACGTCTGCCTTACGGTGAGCAAAAAGATGAAGATGAAGCGCAACTGGCACTCTCTTTCATCAAGCCAACACACTCTGTGTCTGTGAACATTAAAGATGGTGTTGACGGTTTGCATGCGGCGACTGATACCGCGTTGCAAGGGACGGGCCTGCTTCCGACTGAAGCCGACAAAATTGATTTCGTAAAAGGTAACGTAAAAGCGCGAGCTCGTATGATTGCACAATATGAAATCGCTGGTTACGTTGGCGGCTTAGTATTGGGAACAGACCACTCAGCAGAGAACATCACCGGTTTTTACACTAAGTTTGGTGACGGCGCGTGCGACCTTGCCCCTCTATTTGGTTTAAGCAAGCGTCAAGTCCGCGAGTTGGCTGCAACATTAGGCGCACCAGAACTACTTGTTAAGAAAGTACCAACGGCAGATCTAGAAGAACTAGAGCCGCAAAAAGCAGATGAAGATGCTCTGAACTTAACTTATGAACAGATCGATGACTTCTTAGAAGGCAAACCCGTTCCACAGCAAGTGAGTGATCGTCTGGTAGCGATTTACAAAGCAACGCAGCACAAACGTCAGCCAATCCCGACGATTTACGACTAAGCGATATTTTTCGTTCACTTTTAAACTCAAAACGCTGCTAAAGTTAGCAGCGTTTTTATTGAGAACCCGGGAGCCTTCTCGCTTAGTTTGTTACCGTCACGTCCGTCTCTGGAACAGCACAACACGCCAATACGGTTCCCATCGCACGTTCCTCATCTGTCAACGCAGGCACGTCCGGATGATGTACTTGACCCGACGTAAGCTGAACCTTACACGCGCCGCATAAGCCAGCACGGCAGCTATTGCTAACAACCTTCCCTGCGTCTTCAAGCTGATCTAACAACGTTTTCTGATTATTCCCTACAACTTTCGTCCCATTGAAATCGATCGCTATGCTCTTCTCTGGTCTTGAAGTGACTGAAGATACGCCAAACGCTTCTTGATGGTAGTTTTCTTCTGGCAGCCCTTTTCTTAGTAGGAGATTTTTCGCTTTCTCCATAAAACCATCAGGACCACACACAAACACTTGGCGCTGTTCAATATCTTTGATTTGCTTAATGTGTGACAAACTTAAACGCCCTTTTAACCCAAACCAATCAACGGCAGGCTGCGTCAAGCAGATTTTCACTTCTAACCCCGGGTGCTTACGCTTTAACTGCTCCAACTCAGAGCGACAAGGAATATCATTTTCGGTACGACATTGATGGTAGAAAACCACGTTCTCCAACTGATTATGATCCGCTAAGTAACGTACCATCGATAGCATTGGTGTTACTCCACTGCCTGCAGAGAGTAACAATAGAGGCTGCGCTTCATGAGTTTTTAGGTGGAACTGGCCATCAGGTTGTTCTGCCTCTAAAACATCACCGACTTGTAAATTGTCTAAGAGCGAATTAGAGACTCTTCCACCTGCAATACGCTTAACAGAAATAGCATAGCGACCCGGACGAGACGGACTGGATGATAGCGTATAGCGTCGACCTACTTTCTTACCATCAATATTCACTTCTATTGGCAGGTGTTGTCCTGGCAAGTAATTAGGTAAAGAACCTTTGTTTGGCTCTAACCATAAGGTCACGAAGTCTTGGGCGATTTCTTCACGCTCAACACATGTTAACGTCATGCGCACTGGCGAGTTATCTGCGTAAAACTCCGGCTCTTTGTACTCCAATACTTCAACTTTATCGCCTTGACGAATAATGCCCTCATTTCGCGCGACAAGATTCTGACCAAAGAACACACCACCGACATCGTTTGCACGGAACTGTTGCAAGGTCTTGAGCGGCTCTTTGCTCTCACGGAATGTGCCTCTTTGGGTATTCACCGTAGTCAGGATACAGCGCTCGCAAGGTTTGAGAGACTCAAACTCTACCTCACCGATTCGTATGCGCTTCCATGAATCTTCTTCAAACGGCTTGGTATCAGAGACCACTAAGTTAGTACGGAACTGATCCATAGAGTGTTGCTCAGAGCTTCTTCGGTTCAGTTCATCAAGGGAAGCCTGGCTAATCACTAACACCGGATAACCATCGGCAAAGCTAACGTTTTGTCCTAGCTTTTCGCGAACACGATTCGATTGCTCACCACTAAACAACAACTCAACACGTTGACCCAATACACGACTAAACCAATCATCTGCATCATCTGTAGTGGTATATGCAGTAAAGGTGTCTTTCCAAACTGTTGCTGGCGTTTCCTGCATTTTAAAGTCTTGATAACGGATTTTAAGCGGCTCCATCCCCAAACTGCTAAACACAACCCCATCGGATAATAAGGCAGACTTAATGGTTACCATTTGCGGATACTTTCGCGCAGTGATCATCGAGCCATCAGCTTTCGCAATCATAAAGCGACGATCGAAGCTCAATCCTTGCTTCTCAACCCATACGGACGACAGCGATAATCCGCCAACTGACTTAACCGGAAAAACATTAATTTGGGATAAAACGGGTTGCGACATGGCCTTCTTCCTACAGGGTGTTTTTTATTTGTTGCAGTATTGTATACCCAAATCACATTAAGTTGCAGAGTCTACTTCCGCTTCATCCAACTCAACTTTTCTGAATGTTATTCTTATAAATTTGGTTTGAGCGACAAGTATTTACTACACTCAACATTCGCGTTTTTTAACACCGTTCTGACCAAATACCGTTTGATAAAGTGTGATACGGCACACATAATTCATCTGAGTTATCACTGCCCCCATTTATTGATTTGGAGCTTAATTATGGATACAAGAAAACTGGTTCTGATTTTGTTATGTATCTTTCTTCCACCCGTCGCGGTGTTTATGGAGAAAGGTTTGAACAAAGACTTTTTGATCAACCTAATCTTGACGTGTTTCTTCTTTCTACCAGGTACGATCCACGCGCTTTGGTTAACAATGAAGTAACCACTTACACTCTCACTCTGTAGAAAAGTGAAAAATGGGATGAAATGTGAGGGCAATTCCTCTATCATCCTGTCGCCTAAGCGCAAGCGTTTGCTCAAAAGCAAATACGGCGCTTAGGCTCCAATCAGACAACTTTTCAATGGTGGGAGCAATTAATGACAACACTGACAATCACTCGTCCTGACGACTGGCACGTTCACTTACGCGATGGGGAAGTTCTTAAAGACACCGTTCGCGACATCAGCCGCTACAATGGCCGTGCGCTGATCATGCCAAATACCGTCCCACCAGTTACTACAACTGAGCTCGCCCTAGCCTACCGTGACCGAATTCTAAAAGAGCAACATGGCGAACAGTTTGAACCTTTGATGGCGCTTTACCTCACAGACAACACCACACCAGATGAAATACGTAAGGCTAAAGCCACCGGAAACATTGTTGCGGCCAAGCTTTATCCTGCAGGCGCTACCACAAACTCAGATTCCGGTGTGACCAATGCGAAGAACATTTACCACGTTCTCGAAGCGATGGAAGAAGTCGGAATGTTACTTCTGGTTCATGGCGAAGTAACACATCACGATGTTGATATCTTCGACCGAGAGAAAGAATTCCTTGATACTGTCCTCGCTCCTATCGTCAATGACTTCCCTAATCTTAAAATCGTTCTAGAACACATCACCACTGCCGACGCAGCAAACTTCGTTAATAACGCCTCAGATAACGTAGCGGCTACCATCACTGCTCACCATCTTCTTTTCAACCGTAACCATATGCTTGTGGGTGGTATTAAGCCTCATTTCTACTGTTTGCCAATTCTTAAGCGCAGCACCCACCAGCAAGCGCTGATCGAAGCTGCAACCAGTGGTAGCAAGAAGTTCTTCCTAGGTACCGACTCTGCGCCACATGCGAAAGGGGCAAAAGAGTCAGCTTGCGGTTGTGCTGGTTCTTACACCGCACACGCAGCACTAGAGCTTTATGCAGAAGTATTCGAGAATGAAGGTAAGCTGGAAAACTTGGAAGCGTTTGCAAGCTTCAATGGTCCTGATTTTTACGGCATTGCGCGCAACACAGATACGGTAACGTTAGAAAAATCCGCTTGGGATGTGCCGGAAACGATGCCATTTGGCAATGATATCGTTGTGCCTATTCGAGCAAATGAACAGATCGAATGGAAAGTGAAGTAAGTACTTTACTGACGTTCCATCCATAAAAGAGGGTCATGCCTTTCTGTGAAAAGAAGTCATGACCCTTGTTGTTCTTGTCTTGTTTTGAGCTGTGATTATTAGTGGCCGCGAATTTTTTCTACAGCAGTCCACACAGCAACCACAATCAAACCCGCCACAAAGCCGATAATGCCGTTAAGCAAAATAGGCAGAATCGCTGTAGCAACCGAATGACCACTAAAGTTCATAATAATCGGCTCTACAAAGTGATGAATGGCAGGCACGTTGTGCACTACAATCCCCCCACCGACTAAAAACATCGCGGCAGTACCCACAATCGTTAACAACTTCATCAGCTTTGGTGCAAAAGCAACTAAAGCACTGCCGACTTTCGCCATCCAGCCCTTACCTTTTGAGCGAATTTCAAGGTAGAAGCCCAAGTCATCCAATTTCACGATGCCTGCTACTAAGCCATAAACACCAATGGTCATGATGACTGCAATTAAGCTCACCACTAAGATTTGCGTCACAAGGCTCGCCCCAGTCACGGTACCCAACGCAATCACAATGATTTCCGCTGAAAGAATAAAGTCCGTTCGAATCGCACCAGCAACTTTGCGTTTTTCATACTCTTCTATCGACTCGCCAGTATTAACTAACTCTTCTTTTTCTTCGTGCGGATGCGAGTGAGGGAACACTTTCTCAAGCACCTTTTCTGCCCCTTCAAAGCAGAGAAACAAGCCGCCAATTAGCAATAGTGGCATGATAAGCCATGGAATAATCGCGCTAATTAGCAATGCTGAAGGAACTAAAATCAATTTGTTTTTGAACGAGCCTTTCGCAACCGCCCAAACCACTGGAATTTCTCGCTCAGATGCAACACCAGACACTTGTTGAGCGTTTAACGCTAGGTCATCACCCAACACACCTGCGGTTTTCTTTGCCGCCATTTTCGACATTAAGGCGACATCGTCGAGTACCGTGGCAATATCATCCAACAGTGTGAGTAAACTTGCTCCAGCCATTTTTTGTCTCTTATATCAAATTGAGTAAGTAACAAAATGTAACACCAATAAATCACTCATCAAAGTGATGATTTTGCAAAGAATACTATGCCAAATGGTGTTTTATATTGCCGTTGAGATAAGACAGGTCTAGTCTTGTGATACCTTTCAGCAGTCAAAAGAAAAAGTATAGATGAAAAGTGGATACATTTACCCAATCGGTACCCCTGGCCAACCTTGGAGCGAAGAAGAACGTAAAGCTTGGTTAGCAACGCAAGAAGTAAAACGTAGCTACCAAGATGAAGTCGTCAGTAAAATCGATGCCCTACGCGAGCGTTTTGATGTTGAACAATACGGTGCACTCTCATACAACGAGGCACGTTTCCCTCTGTTTTGTATCAAAACTCGCAACTGGGATTCAACGAAGCCTGTTGTTTTGGTCACAGGCGGCGTACACGGTTATGAAACCAGCGGTGTACATGGCGCTTTAAAGTTTGTAGAAACAGAAGCAGAGCGCTACGCAGAGCATTTCAATATTGTCGTTGCACCTTGCGTGAGCCCTTGGGGTTACGAGGTGATCAACCGCTGGAATCCAAACGCGATTGATCCAAACCGCTCTTTCTATAAGGATAGCCCTGCCGAAGAATCTGCCAACCTCATGAAGCTCGTTGCAACTTTAGGCGATGTGTTAATGCACATTGATCTACATGAAACGACAGACTCCGATGAAACAGAGTTCCGTCCTGCGCTTGCCGCTCGTGATGGCATTGAGTACATCGAGGGCATGATCCCAGACGGTTTTTACACGGTGGGAGATAGTGAAAACCCTCAGCCTGATTTTCAAAAAGCGGTCATTGAATCGGTTGCAAAAGTGACTCACATTGCACCTGCAGATGAAAATGGCGAAATCATTGGTTCACCAGTCGTACAGTTTGGCGTTATCAACTACCCAATGGTGAAGCTGGGTCTGTGTGGCGGCGTAACAAATTGCGTTTACGGCACGACAACAGAAGTGTACCCAGACAGCCCAACGGTGACCGACGAAGAGTGCAACGATGCGCAAGTTGCAGCCGTGGTCGGTGGTCTGAATTACGTTCTGGCTCAGTTATAATAAGCGGTTCTTATATTGCTCCGGTGTCATGCCGGAGTATTTCTTGAACATCGCGATAAAAGGGCTGGCTTGGTTATAACCTAACGTTAGCGCGACTTCTTTCACGGTCTGCCCTTTACGCAGCAACTCCATAGAATGCAAATAGCGTACACGTAAACGCCACTCAGTGAAGCTCATGCCCAACTCACTCTGACAGTGTCTCGCCAACGTGCGTTCTGTGGTATGCACTTTTTCCGCCCACTCCGCCAAACTGATCTCATCCGTCGGCGATTCTTCTACTGCTTTTAAGATCGGTTCAAGATACTTGTTATCGGTCGTTGGTAAAAAGTGGTGTTCCACTTCTTGCTTTGCGAGCTGGTCCAATAACACCTGTACCAAGCGCTTGTCTTCATCACTTTGCGCCACGTTAATATCTCGTTGACGAAAGTCCTCAATAATGGACGACACGATTGGAGTCACTTTGATCAGACTCGTTTTGGTAGGAAAGTGCGCCGTCAATTCAGGGGCAATGTTCAAAGAACAATATTCGATAGGTTTACGGTTGTAACTAGTATGACGGATACCAGCAGGAACCCAAATTGCAAGATGCGGAGGCGCTAGAAATCTTGTATCTTCTGCATCCATCTCTAGGATCCCACCGCTGATCAGCTGCACTTGCCCCCAAGGATGGCTATGAATTCGCGTTTCTGTATTAGAGAGAAAGGCTTCAAAATTCATAAATACATCCGACGGTGCGCGGTCGATTGATAATGAGGGATGAAGATTTCTGGCGCTCTTTTTCAAAATTGTCTTCCTATCGCTTACGATGTCTTTTAAGAGATACTTTTTATTATAAAGACCTGCCAGACTAGCGCCATCAATAATTGTGCTATAGGGTTCTCATGATTTATTTACTTCCGTTTTTCACCGTTATGATTTGGGGTGGTAACTCAATTGTGAATAAGATGGCAGCAAGCGCCATTGAACCAAGTGCGATGAGTTTCTATCGTTGGTTTGTCGCAATGGTACTTCTAACTCCATTTTGTCTGCCTGCGATCATCAAACAACGACACATTATTCGACCTTACTTAACTAAGCTGGCATTTCTTGCGTTACTTGGCATGGTACTCAACCAATCACTTGGCTACTACGCTGGTTTAACGACAACGGCTTCCAACATGGCACTGATTACCTCTTTGGTTCCTTTGATCAGTGTATTTTTAAGTGTTCCTCTGTTAGGCAAGTCTGTATCAATGTTAAGTATCGTCGGTGGTGTGATTTCGCTCGGCGGCTTGGCGTTTATGCTTGGTCATGGTGATATCACCTACTTTTTACATCAAGACATAACCCAAGGTGATAGCCTTATGCTGATTGCTGCCATGGTATACGCGGCTTATTGCGTGCTGCTAAAACGCTGGAAGATGCCTTTCAGTAGTTTGACTCTGGTTTACATGCAAGGCTTCTTCTCGGTTGTGATGCTTACACCACTTTGGCTCTCTAGTGAGCAACTGTTACCAAGCCAAGGCGCGCTACCATTAATCGCCTATGCTGGCATTGCGGCTTCCATTTTTGCGCCGTTAATGTGGGTGAAAGCGATTGATTCAATTGGCGCTGATTCAAGTGCCATGTTCATGAACTTAATGCCCGTGGTTTCTGTCGTACTTGCTTCAACGTTGATTGGTGAGAAAATTTACGCTTACCACATTATTGGTGGGCTGTTAGTCATCTCTGGCGTTATCCTGTCGCAAATAAAAATACGACACAGAAAGCCATTGCCCAATTCTGAGATTGCCTCCACCGCCAATTAATCCCAGTTCCCCAAGCCACAGAACTACGCTGTGGCTTTTTGTTTTCAGCGTTCGAATAAAAGTTAATATTTTGTTTCATTCGCTATTCCCGAAAATTCATCTTGCTGCTAAATTGGGAAAACAATAACCCATCAAGGAAAGACAGATGAGCAGTGGTCAAAGAGACATTACCCTTCGCTTTTTAGCAGAACCCAGTGACGTCAATTTCGGCGGAAAAGTGCACGGCGGCGCCGTAATGAAATGGATCGACTTAGCAGCCTACGCCTGCTCTGCAGCGTGGAGTGGCAAATATTGCATTACTGCATACGCAGGTGGTATTCGTTTTGTTGCGCCGATTCATGTCGGCAACTTAGTCGAAGTTAGCGCGAAAGTCATTTATACCGGACGAAGCTCAATGCACATCGCGATTGACGTGCAAGCCAGTGACCCAAAGCAAATGAAAAACAGACTCACCACCCACTGTATCGTTATTATGGTTGCTGTAGATGAGAACGGGAAACCAACCGACGTGCCGAAATGGGTTCCAGAATCTGATGAAGATAAAGCCTTGGAGCAATCCGCGATCCGCCTTATGAACATGCGCAAAGAAATCGGGGAAGAGATGGAAGCGCACGTAAAGTATCTCAAGTAACCTACCTCCGTTAAGAACGCTATTGACTACCTCAACGTTACTTATAACCAGAGTGTGGAGCAACATCATGGTTTTGCCATTTGCTTCACACTCGGCCTCCTCTGTCATAAATCCTTCACCTAGCTTTGCTTAAATCCATCCACTATTTTGGAGTTGGATAGAGTTTGGATCTTGAGACTAAAAGAAACGACCTTAAGTGAAGAGACGTTGACCAATTTAAAAGCGGTCGAGTACCAGTGGGTAAGAACCATGTACGTCGAGGGGTATAACGAAACAGAAATTAACCATTACATTCAAACCTGCTTTGGCGGTGATGTCACCTTTGCAAATTTATTTCGTCGCGTCGCACTACAGCAAGAAAGCTTATACACGCTGCTTCAATACGTTGGATGTGCCCCCTCCAGTCGAGAGTTTTAATCCTTACCTACCTCAATTTTACTGATACCTGAACTCAGGTTATTTATGTGAAGTGCTACGCAGGGCATTACTCAAGCCCTGTGTAATCCATTGCAAAGCCGCTAATCTTTATCCGCTTATTGAACAACTGTATTTAACAGGTATAAAAAAACCTGAGTCTAAACTCAGGTTATGGTTACAAAAACTGTTAGTGATTGAATCGTAAGGAACTAAGCTAACAGCCAGCTATGCGTAACGCCAATAAAAGCCAAGATATTACTGATCGGCGGCCAAACCAAAATTGTAATATCCGTGCTACGTATAAGGGCGACCATGTGGTCGCCCTTTTCTAGTTATTCTTATCAATCTCAGACCACAAGAGATTATCCTTTCACACCACCAGCGGTTAGACCACCAACCAACCAGCGTTGAGCAAGTAAGAATACGGCAGTGATTGGCACTGCTGAAAGTACAGCAGCTGCAGCAAAGTCACCCCACAAGTAGTTTTGTGGATATAGGTATTGCTGCATACCCACTGCAAGTGTGTACGAGTCTACATCAGAAAGTAGTAGTGATGCTACAGGAACTTCACCAATTACCATGATGAACGACAAGATGAATACTACCGCTAGGATTGGCACAGACAATGGAAGCAATACCAAACGGAATGCTTGCCATGGTGTCGCACCATCCAGTGCCGCCGCTTCTTCTAACGAAGAGTCAATACTTTCGAAGTAGCCTTTAATCGTCCAAACGTGCAGTGCGATACCCCCTAAGTAAGCGAATATCAGACCGCCGTGCGTGTTCAAACCAAGGAAAGGAATGTACTGACCCAATTTGTCGAACAACGCGTATAGAGCAACCAATGCCAATACCGCAGGGAACATTTGGAAGATCATCATCGCTTTTAGGATGGTGTTCTTACCTTTGAACTTCATACGAGCAAACGCATAAGCTGATGTGGTTGATAGCGCCACGATTAGGATTGCAGAAATACCACCCACTTTTACTGAGTTCCACAGCCATGTCATGACTGGGAATGGTGGCGGTGTAACTGTACCGTCTGGGTTAGTCACCGAGAAACCTAATGCCAATTTCCAGTGATCAAGCGTTGGGTTGTCTGGGATCAGGCTACCCGTTGCAAAGTTACCTTCACGGAATGAAATCGCGATGATCATCAGTAAAGGGAAAATAATCAGTGCCAAGAATGCCCACATCGCAATATGAGTAGCCCAAACACGATACTTTAATGACTTACCTTGTACCATTGCCATTGTAATCTCTCCTTAGTCCTGAGCTACTTTAGTTACGCGTAGGTTGATAAGTGCCAATGCGCCAACCAATAGGAAGATAAGTGTTGCTACTGCACTTGCTAGACCGAAGTCTTGACCGCCCGCACCTTCGAATGCGATTCGGTAGGTGTAACTTACCAATAGGTCTGTATAACCCGCAGGTTCTGACGTACCAATCATGTTTGGACCACCGCCTGTCAACAACTGGATAAGCACGAAGTTGTTGAAGTTAAAGGCAAAGCTCGCAATCAACAATGGTGTTAACGGCTTCAACATCATTGGTAGCGTGATACGAGTAAAGTTAGTAATAAAGTTCGCACCATCAATTGCTGACGCTTCATATAAATCATCAGGAATCGCTTTTAGTAGACCCATACATAGAATCATCATGTAAGGGAAACCAAGCCACGTGTTCACAATCAGGATCATGGTTTTCGCCATGAACGGGTCTGAGAACCAAGCTGGGCTAATACCGAACAAACCTTCCAGAAGCATGTTGATCTCACCAAAGCTTTGGTTAAACAAACCTTTAAAGATCAAGATAGAAATAAACGCCGGTACCGCATAAGGCAGAATCAGTAAGAGTCGGTAAACCGAACGGCCTTTTAATGCTTCCCACTGAACAACACTTGCTAGAACAAGACCAATTACAAGCGTAAATAGTACGGTGAGTGCCGAGAACACAATCGTCCAGATAAAGATACTGATAAACGGCTCTTTGATGCCATCATCTTTCCACACACGCTCAAAGTTGTGGGTACCAATGTTCACAACAAAGCCAGGAGACACTGTGCTACCAACAAACTGACCGTTTTCATCGACAGGTTGGTAGTAACCTAATTCCATATTTGGACGTAACGTCTCTTCAGTACGATTGTTGTAAAGCGTTTCGCCGTCTTCTTGCAGCGTGTACAAAGGCACAACTGCCGCAAACTTACGTAACCCGTTCATGCGGATGTCTTCACCGCTCGGCAGATGCAAATCAACACTGCTCAACGTATTACGGCTCTTAACAATCGTCTTGATTGATTCTTTCTCGCCCGTAGCTTCTTCAATTGGCGATAGGTCAAGATCCGATGCTGAAAGGCTATCTAGTTGAAAAGTGGGCGTAGCAAGTAGCTCCCCATCTTTTTCAACCACAAGCTGATGTCCTTGATCCGTTTTATATAAAGTGAACGGGTAGCTATCACCACTTTGATAAGTTCTGTCCAAAAGTACGCTCTGCGCACGATCAAAAGAGAGTTGGTTTTTCGCGCTGTAGTTGGTAAACGCCAAACCTATGGTGTACGCCAGAGGGAAAAGAATGAAAAGGATCATCCCTGCGATACCAGGGTAGATGTAACGGTGTGCGTACGTCTTTTTACTACCAAAGATGAACAACGCTAAAGCGGTAAGAATGATCGTAAGTAGTGCAAACGCAATCTCACCGCGTGAATACATAAGGATTGTTGCGTAGCCATTGATAATGCCGACTGTGCCTAAAAGTGACCATTTCATGAACACTTTTTTGCTGCTCGGAAGGCTGGCTTCTGGTGCTGTCATAGCATTTGTACCTTGAACTGACTGCATAGGGAACCTGCTAGCGAATATAGAATAAATATAGAAAAGTAAGGAGGAGTTGCCCCCTCCTTAAAAAGGTCTTACTTAATTATTTAGTCATTTGTTTTTCTGCGTCTGCCAATGCTGCATCGACAGTTTGACGACCATCAACTACGTTGATGATTGCGTTCTTAGCCGCGCCCCAGAATGCGTTCATTTGAGGGATATTTGGCATAATTTCGCCGTTCATCGCGTTATCCATAGTCGCAGCGATACGAGTATCTGAATCTAGTTCACGTTGGAACGAGTTAAGCGCTACCGCACCTAGAGGCTTATCGTTGTTAACCATACGTAGGCCGTCGTTTGTTAGTAGGTAGTTCTCAATGAACTCAACCGCTAGGTCTTTGTTTGGAGACGCAGTGCTGATACCAGCCGTTAGAACACCAACGAATGGCTTAGAAGATTGACCTTGGAACTTAGGTAGCGTAGTCACGCCGTAGTTAACGCCAGACTTCTCGATGTTGCCCCAAGACCATGGACCGTTGATCGTCATCGCTGTCTTGCCTTGGTTGAATGCAGACTCAGATACTGAGTAGTCCATATCTGCAGAGATCACGCCTTTGTCGACCAAGCCTTTTACGAAGCTCATTGCGTCTTTAACGCCTTCTTTCGCGATACCAGCGTCTTTAACATCGTAACCTTCAGAAGTGTATTTGAACGCGTAGCCGCCATCAGCAGCCATTAGTGGCCAAGTGAAGTACGGTTCTTTTAGGTTCCACATGATTGCAGACTTGCCGTCTTTTTTAAGTTTTGCATCTAGCGCTGCAACTTCTTCCCAAGACTTCGGTGGGTTTGGAACTAGGTCTTTGTTGTAGATTAGAGATAGAGACTCAACTGCAACTGGGTAGCCGATCAATTTGCCATCGTAACGTACAGCATCCCAAGCGAAATCAACAATACCTTCTTGAATGTTCTTAGAAGGTTTAATTTCTGCTAGCAGGCCAGCTTCTGCGTAACCACCGAAGCGGTCGTGAGCCCAGAATACGATGTCAGGACCGTCACCAGTCGCTGCAGTTTGAGGGAATTTGTCTTGAAGGCCATCTGGGTGAGCCACTGTCACTTTAATGCCAGTGTCTTCTTCGAATTTTTTACCAACTTCAGCAAGGCCGTTGTAACCTTTGTCGCCGTTGATCCAGATAGTAAGTTGTCCTTCTTCGATGGCAGCATTAGCACCAAAAGAACCCAAAGCAACAAGAGTACCTAGTGCTACAGCGCTTAACTTTTTCATGTTCGTATCCTTTTTATATTTTTGATGTAGGGCTAGTCCATTGAGGTTCAGCCGTATTTCGACATATATCATCTGAAATAATCCAATATGTCTCATCCTCCTAATCCCTACGCCCTTACAATTATGACGTATTTTCGTGATCTAAATCGCCAAGGGTAAGAGACTCAAATCACAAAACAGATACTTCCTGTGATCGGTTTCAACTTTAGGTGGTGCAATAATGTGATTTCCGACCAACTGCTTTATTCCTCCTCCTTTTTTACTCCTCCCTACCTACTCCCCCTACAATTATTTCTATTAGGAGGATGTCGCACCTCGCACAATCTTACAAACTTCAGTCATCCAAGAGTGGATGGTAAGAACCCTTTCCCAGCAGTGCCTACGTATTAGGAAAAAGATTTGCTGGTTTTGCATTGCCAGACGAGTGGAATGTCATTATTGGTGTTGTTTGTGGTAATTATTTCACGGGGGAGACAACACGAATAATGTGGGGGAGAGAAACTCGTACTTGGCTATGATGGGTAGCACTTCTATTCAGGACATTTTATTGAAGTGCTACCCTACTTTTCTTACCAACCGCAATAACTTACCGATTCCTACTGTTACTGCTCGCTAGATAATTCATATAATGATGAGCGGTGAATAATAAAAAATTGATCGAGGACGAGCTACATGGCGAGTGTCACGTTAAAAAATGTTTGTAAAGCGTATGGCGACGTACTGATTTCTAAGAACGTAGACCTAACAATCAACGAAGGTGAATTTGTTGTTTTCGTAGGTCCATCAGGTTGTGGTAAATCTACCCTTTTACGTTGTATTGCCGGTCTTGAAGACATTACTTCAGGTGATTTGTATATTGGTGACCAGCGCATGAATGACGTCGAACCATCCAAACGTGGTGTTGGTATGGTATTCCAGTCTTACGCTCTTTATCCACACCTTAACTTATATGACAACATGTCATTTGGCTTAAAATTAGCAAAAGCAGACAAAGCAGAAATCGACAAACGTGTTGAGCAAGCTGCAGAAATTCTACAATTGGGTCACTTACTTGAACGCCAACCAAAAGCGCTTTCAGGTGGTCAGCGTCAACGTGTGGCTATCGGTCGAACACTGGTATCGCAACCTAATGTATTCCTTCTGGATGAACCACTATCAAACTTGGATGCCGCGCTGCGTGTAAACATGCGTGCGCAAATCACTAAGCTACAACGTCAACTTGGTTGTACCATGATCTACGTAACGCACGATCAGGTAGAAGCAATGACAATGGCAGATAAAATCGTTGTACTAGACGGCGGTTATGTATCGCAAGTTGGTAAGCCGCTTGAGCTTTACCATTACCCACAAAACCGCTTTGTAGCAGGCTTTATCGGCTCTCCGAAAATGAACTTCATGAGCGTATTCATTGATGAAGTAGAAGCAGAGCGCGTCAAAGTTCAACTATCTAATGGCGTATCTTTCTGGATTCCAGTGGATGGCACAACTGTTAACCGTGGCGACCGCATGTCTTTAGGCATTCGCCCTGAGCACCTATTATCCGCTTCTGAAGCTGATGCAAGCATTCACGGTGAAGTGATGATTGTAGAGAAGCTAGGTAACGAAACTCAAGTATACCTAAACCTAGAAGGTGCGGACGCGGACGTTATTTTCCGTCAGCCTGACACGCTCGCAGTCGATACCGGCGATAAAATCGAGATTGGTATTTCAGCACACCGTTGTCACCTGTTCCACAGTGATGGTCGTGCATGCCGCCGCCTATACAAAGAAAACGGCGTAGAAGTCGAATAATTCATTCGTCCTTACTCACAAAAAATCCCTCTCACTTGAGAGGGATTTTTTTTATCCTAATAAATATAAGTAATTCGATACTAAATCATTAATCGTTAACCAATAAGATCACCCGTTTCTTCTACCTTCACATAAACCATTGTCTTTGTACTGATACTTCATTTTTAATACTTTTCCTCATCCCTCATGAGTAAGTACCAGCTTTTTCCTAACCCGCCAAACTTAGCCAAAGGTCTAAATTTCATTCTTATTTCCACTTACCTCAACAACGCAAATTTTTACACTTATCAACGAAATTACACGTGACAAAAAACTCAGAAGCATTCAACAGAATGCTCTGTTCACCAACTACTAATAACGCTCACGACACGGCAATTGGGGGAGACACCCAAGGGCGGTAGCGTGTAAGAAAGGAAACTGAGTCATGAAACAAAAAGGACTTATCCGCTCTCACGAGATGGAGTTCGCTTTTTTATATCGCATCTCAGATCTTGCTGTCATCGTCTCTTTTATGCTGCTTTTAGTGTTCAAAGACATGAATACTGCGATGGGGAAAGATTACGTCATACTGGCTTTTGTTGGAGGCATCTCCTTTCTATTTATGGCAGAAAGCGGCAATCTGTACCGCTCTTGGCGAACCAGTTCGTTTAAAGAGCAGATGATTATTGTCTGTGTGGCCTGGGCAGTAACTTCCGCGCTTATCTTTATTGTTCTGTATTTTTCGGAAGTCTATGACTTATTTGATAACACTATTCTGGCATTGTGGTTTACGATTACGCCCGCTCTACTTTTGGCATGGCGAGTGACATTCCGTACCGGATTAGCCTATTTAAGAAAAAAAGGATTCAACACTCGTACTGCAATAATCATCGGCCAAACTCCTCACGGCATTACCCTTGCTAACGAAATTCAAAACCACACTGAACACGGTGTACTTTTTGATGGCTTTTACGATGAGCGTTCTTCCGACAGATTGCCAAATTCTGCTTACCCTATTAAAGGGGCAGTTGACCACGCTCTTGAGCGAGCCAAGAAAGGGGAAGTGGATTATGTCTATATCGCAATGCCAATGCACGCAAAAGAACGTATTGCATCGCTTCTTAACCAATTCTCAGACACCACCGCAAATACGTATCTGATTCCTGACTTCTTTACCTATAACCTTTTGCATTCTCGTTGGGCGCAAATCGGCCAAGTTCAAACGCTCAGCGTATTTGATACGCCATTTGCTGGAATTTCTTCCTGGGTAAAACGGTTTGAAGACATCTTGTTTTCGAGCATTATTTTAGCCTTGATATCTCCAGTCCTGCTCACCATTGCGATTGGCATTAAGCTGACCTCTAAAGGTCCGGTCATTTTTAAACAGCATCGTTACGGCCTCGATGGACGCAAGATTGAAGTATGGAAATTCCGTTCAATGACCACTATGGATCAAGGCCCTCACGTGAAACAGGCGACAAAGAACGACCCACGCATTACGCCTTTTGGTGGTTTTCTGCGTCGCACCTCTTTGGATGAACTGCCTCAATTTCTCAATGTACTGCAAGGGACCATGTCTATTGTTGGTCCACGCCCTCACGCCGTGGCGCACAATGAAGAGTATCGCCAGATTGTTGACCGCTACATGCTACGTCACAAAGTAAAACCAGGCATTACTGGCTGGGCGCAAATTAATGGCTATCGCGGCGAAACAGACACCTTAGAAAAAATGGAAAAGAGAGTCGAATTTGATTTGGATTACATCCACCACTGGTCGGTTTGGATGGACATCAAAATCATCTTCATGACCGTTTTCAAAGGGTTCACTGGTGCTAACGCTTACTAAGGTTGAGATTATGAAGAAACTGACAATGGCAATAGCATTGAGTCTGTTTTCAACTGGCTTACTCGCAGAACCGATGGCTTACCAAACCGAGTCTGGCATTGAGTTTATTCCCCTCGTAAAAACTTTCTACGAGGGCGATGACAACATCAACAAAGCGGAGGAATCCGGCAATGTAGAATCGGTCAATATTTGGGGTATAGAGCCAAGCTTATTAGCACGTATAGAAAGGAATCGCTATCGCGCAGATATTTTATACAAGTTGAAAGCAGGTTTTTCATCCGATGACCGCAACGACTTCGACGATCATACCTTTCAGTTTTCCAACTTTTTTGAGTTCAATCATCGTCATCGTTTAGTGGTTGATTACCGTTTTCGCGCCCAGCATGAAGTTCGAGGAGAAGATATTACCGAAGGTAATGGTAGCGCAATCGACTCACCAATAGAGTTCAACCGTAACGATATCAAAACCAATTATGTATTTGGCTCTAACGGTGCAAAAGGCAGACTCGAATTCGGTTTAGGCTACAGTGATAAAACCTATCAAAACTACCGTGACGGCTTGCCTGGGCGCACAAACGCTAAAACAAAATACAACGATTTTCGAGCCCCCAATGCACACTTGGAATTCTATTTAAGGGCGACGCCAAGAACCTATTGGTTGGTTGGGACAAAACAAATAGTAACCGACTATCAGCACCGAAATTCTGCGCAACCATCCAAAGATAACAACACCAGTTTCTATTACACCGGTGCCGAATGGGAAGTCACAGGAAAAACCAAAGGCATCGCTCGACTCGGTTATCAAATCAAAGATTTTGACAGCGCTCACCGAGAGACATTTAAAGGCTTTAGTTGGGATATCGGCTTTGAATGGTTGCCTCAAGAACAAACTCTAGTCAGCGTGAAAACCACTCAAGCAGCGGTTAACCCTGACCAAGATGGCGATTACAACCTACAAACTCGTTATCGACTGAACCTCAAGCACGATTGGAATAGTTACCTTGCAACTCGCTTAGGTGCTATTTATCAACAAGATGACTATACGGGGATCACCAGAAACGACGATCGCTACACCCTATCTTTTGGTATCGATTATCAAATTAAACGCTGGGTACAGCTGCAAGCCGACTGGCAATACCAAGATAAAACCTCTAACCGACCAGATTATAGCTTCGAACAGAACATTTGGACTTTAAGCGCACAGTTTTCTCTGTAAAAAGGATTATTAATGAAGGCATTCATCACATTCATGAGTGTAGCGTTGTTGCTATTTAGCACTTTGGTCAACGCTGACTCAAACGAGGAAGATTACTTACTCGATACTGGCGATACCATTTCCGTGCAGGTCTATGGTGAAGAAGATCTTACGATTAAAAATATTCTAATAACGTCAGATGGCTATTTTGATTACCCCTACCTTGGCCGAATCAAAGCAATCAAAAAAACACCGAAACAACTCAAGTACGAAATAGAAACGGGCTTAAAAGGCGATTATCTCATCAACCCAAAAGTGATGGTCACTATCAATAACTTTCGTCTGTTTTACGTTAATGGCGAAGTCAGGAAACCAGGTGGATTTGAGTACCGTCCAGGATTAACTATCGAAAAGGCCATCGCTTTAGCTGGTGGCTTGACCGACCGAGCCTCACGCAAAGGCATTAACCTCACCAAACATAAAACGGGTCAAACGATGGAAGGGGTCAGTATGCACCGCAACGTGGAACCTGGTGACATTGTATTTATTGACCAGAGCTTCTTTTAAGTGACAGGGAATCAAATGAACGGGACTCATCCAAATAATCTCCAGATGAACAAAGTAGAACTGATTCGTTTTGGTCATCACTTTAAAGCGATTAAAAAGAATTGGCTAAGCATCGCAGCTTTCACGCTTCTGTTTTCATTAACTTGTACTTGGTATATCTACTCCAAAGCATCGATATACCAAGCTACAGCAACGCTACTCATCCAAGAAGAACAAAAAAGCGCCCTTTCAATCGAGGAAGTATATGGCGTCGACACGACAAAAAAAGAGTACTTTCAAACGCAAATCGCCATTTTAAAATCGAATCATATCGCAGATAAGGTCATTAGAGAGCTGAACCTAACTCAACTACCGGAGTTCACACGCTCAGGTGGATTAAATCAAAAGATCGACCAAATAAAGTCGATCCCTTTTGTTCAAGACCTACTGAATGTGGCACCAAGCCCAAAAGAAACTGCCCAGTTTTCAGAGTCCTATTATCAAGCGCTTCAAGCTTTCAGAAGTAAACTCGATATTGAGCCAGTACGTAACACCCAATTAGTCAGAATTCGCTTTCGTTCTACCGATCCTAAGCTTGCAACGACAATCGCTAACGCGGTCGGCCAAGCCTACATTGACGCAAATTTTGAAGCCAAATTGGTCGTTACACAAAATGCGGCCACTTGGTTGACAAATAACTCACAAAAATTGGAGGAGCGATTACGTAACTCTGAGCAAGCGCTGCAAGAGTTCTTGTTAAAAGAAGGGTTGATCGATATAAACGGTATTGATGAAATTTACGCCAATGAGCTAGAAGAACTCACTCGCAAGCTAAATATCGCTGTTAATAAGCGTATTGAAGCACAGACGTTAATCCAACTGTTAAGACGTAAATCTTCACAAAGTTTAGACAGCTTGCTGTCAATTGATGAATTCGCTAATCAAGCGCAGATCCGCGACCTCAAATTATCGGAAGCCCAGGCAGCCAAAAATCTCTCTGAGCTGGCACAGCGCTACGGCCCCAAGCATGACCGAATGATTCAGGCGAAAGCGCAGCTTGTTGAAATTCAATCTAGAACCCAGCAACTCATTCGTGACATTTCCTTCAGTAAGCAACAAGACCTTCTTGCTGCAAAAGCACAAGAGGACATGCTTCGAGCAGAACTCGATAACAAAAAGGCCGATTTCCAATCGTTAGGGTCACAAAAAGCGCGTTACGAACAGTTAAAACGCGAGGTTGAATCCAATAAGGCACTCTATGAAGCGTTCTTAAATCGTGAGAAAGAGACCAACGCCACCAGCGACTACAAGAATGTCACTGCACGCTTTACTGACAAAGCCATCATCCCTCTATTTCCGGTAGCACCGCAACGAATCAAACTGGTACTGATTGCCACATTTTTTGGCTTTGCCATTGCTTGTGCGCTGGTCATCATCTTAGAAACTCTGCGAGAAGTTATCCGAAGCACAGCCGATGTGCAGGAAAAACTTGGTGTTACGTGTTTAGGCGTGATTCCGATGGTCAAAAAACGCAATTTGCGTAAAAACGGCGTCAGTTATACCGCGTATTTAGATGATGAAGAAAAGCTATTTAGTGAAGCTTGTCGCTCCGTCAGAACCTCGCTTCTGCTCAGACTAACCAACACGAAGCAAAAGATATTGCCCTTTACTTCTGCCATTCCAGAAGAAGGAAAAACATCGACCAGTATCAATATGGCGGTGTCGTTTTCAAAAATGGAAAAGGTATTGATCATCGACTGCGATTTGCGCCGACCTTCCATCGCAAAACGGTTTGGCATTGCTGAATCAAGCCCAGGCTTAACGCATATCCTGACTATGGATACGCCAATCAAAGATTGTGTTACACATATAAAAGAAGCCAACTTAGATGTATTACCGGCAGGCCTAATTCCGCCAAACCCACAGGAACTGCTAGCTTCTGATCGCTTTAAAAAGTTGCTCGAACATTTTCAAAATAAGTATGACCGGATCATTATCGATACACCGCCCCTACTGTCAGTGAGTGATGCACTTATTCTTGGTCAGTATGCCAATGGTCTGATTACCGTCATTCGCTCAGAATCGACAAAATCATCACTGGTTAACCTTGCGTTATCTAAACAAATACAACACTCAGTTCCATCTCTTGGCGTCTTAATCACACAAGCCAAGACTAAGGAAGGAGAAACGCTTTATGTCCAGAAATACGCCTACTAACTCAAACGCATCTTGGTACCAAACGTTGAAAAGCCAAGAACAACCGGTATTGATCTATCAAATGGGCAAAGTAGGTTCGAGTGCATTAGAGCATTCCATTCCTAACTCGGTTCACTTGCACGATCTTATGACTGTCGATGCGCAAAAACAGATATCCCCTGTAAGAGCGCAATTGCATAAACCTCAGATCAATGCATTAAAGCGACGGCTCAAGCGCATAGCGATGAGCCGTATGTTAAAGCGCAAGAAAAAAGTTCGAATTATCTCGCTGGTGCGTGAACCGATCGGACGAAATGTCTCAATGTTCTTTCAAGCACTTCCGTTTTGGATGGCGGATAAATATCTAAAAGATGACAGCGCAATACGTACCGAACGACCGCAATTACTCCAAGAGGCATTTGATAAGCACATGAATCATCAATATGCGCTGCAGTGGTTTGACAACGAGATCAAACAACTAACAGGGATTGATGTGTTTAACGAACCTTTTAATCACGAAGTAGGCTATCAGACATACCATAACAATAACTTTTCACTGTTGGTCATTCGAAGTGACAAGCTAAAGCAGGCTAACTCCGCAGTTGAAGGCTTTTTAGGTTACCCCGTGGATGTTGTTTATGAAAATCAGTCAGACAACAAATGGTACTCGCCACTAATGAAAGAATTCAAAACGCAATTTCAACCTACACCCGAGTACGTTGAAGAAATGCTGAATTCTAAATTGACGAAGCACTTTTTCTCAAATGCAGAAATCACCGACCTTAAACAGCAATATCTGACCAATTAATCATGAAAACCAAGATTCTACATATTATTAATGATCTTTCTCAGAACGGCGGTGCTCAGAAGTTCTTAGTCGACCTTGTTTTAGAACATAAGCCTGAATACGAAATCAAAATTTTGGTCTTGTGTGATGAAAATGATTACTTACCAACGCTATCCGCCCAAGGGATAGAGTGTTTTAACTGGCGCACTTTGTCATTGAGTGAGAAATACTGTTTGCTGCGTTGGCCGCATGTCGTTCACGGGCACCTCTACCCTTCCATTTATCTAGCGCTATTGGCGGTAGGTAAAAAACGAATCCAGACTGAGCACTGTTCTTACAACCGTCGACGTGACTATCCGTTGTTTAAGTTCATGGAATATGTCTTGTATTGGGGCCACGACTTGACGGTCAGTATTAGTGAAAAAGTACAAGATGAACTGGTGAGGTTCATGCCTCGCTACCAACATAAATATCACGTGGTGCACAATGGCGTTGATTTAAAAAGGTTTCCTATGATGCCGAAGTGCGCCAGCCACCTGATCGACAAACCAGTCATCAAGATTGGCATGGTGGGCCGACTTCACCAACATAAAGATCATGAAACGCTTATCCAAGCACTTGTCCATTTACCAAGACGATACGAGCTCCATCTTGCTGGAGATGGCGAAAAAAAATCGTCACTGCAAGCGTTGGCAACAAAGCTCAACGTCACGCAACGTGTTCACTTTCATGGGGTAGTTTCTGATGTTCCAGCGTTTTTGAACGACATGGACATTTACGTGCAATCATCGCATGTCGAAGGCTTTGGCTTGGCGGCGGTTGAGGCCATGGCAGCAGGCTTACCCGTATTATCATCGGACGTACCCGGTTTGGATGACGTCACCGGACGTGCCGAATATTTATTTCAGGTTGGTAACTCAAATGAGCTGAGCCAGAAAGTGCTCCAGCTGTGTGAAAGTGTTGAGCGGTATGACGCTGCAAGTCAATACTCAGTCAATAGGGCCTCTCTCTACACCATCGATAAATTTCGTGAAGGTTACTATGGAATCTACCAGCAGCTTTGCGCCAACAAATAGTTCCGCGCCATCGAGCCACCGAGCCTCATGGTTTGCGGCATGCCTACTGGCATTATTCTTTATTCCCATGAAGTTTCGTGCTGGAGGAGTTGCACTAGCACCTTCAGACATCCTAAGTCTTTTGTCCATTGGTTTTACTGCATTAGTGGTATTGGAAGGAAAAGCTGAAAAACTCATGCATCCCTGCATGGGGTTCCTTGTACTGTTCACTGGGTATGTGTTCTTAAATGGCCTGCTAAATCGCGTCCCCTTAATGCCGCTAGTTATAGAAACCGTGCAATGGCTGGCGATTCTCTGCTTGCTTAGCCTAATGTACGCCTATGGCGTGTTTGATGATGAATGGGTAATGGTTTATTTCACTTATCTGCTGTTTTTCATCTGTACGCTCGTTGCCTTATGGCACTTTGCTCAAGGCTATCAAAGCGGGTTTAAGTTACTCGGGGTAAGTAAATACGGGTTCGGTGTACTTTGCTCACTACTGTACCTTTATCGGGATAAAATTCGCGCTTTCCACCTTTTGATGCTCGTCGCTTTGGTATTACTGGTGTTGTCGCAAGAAAGAAAAGCACTACTTGGTTTTTGTCTGCTTTTCTTCTTTGACCAGCTGCTCGTAAAAAACCTGATGAGAAAATCGCTTAATGAAACGTACACGTGGACGATTTTATTAGCCTTAAGCTTCATTGTGTTTACTGCAGTCACAACCACACTCTACGTTGGATTTGAAACGCTAGCGGACACATTGGAAATAACCCAAGAAGACGTCTTATTTGCCAACCAAAGTGAAGCACGCTGGGTATCGAATCTTCATAGAAAGCTATTACTTGCCAATGGGCTAGATATTTTACTTCAACACCCGGTGTTAGGTGTCGGCGCGAAAATGTTACCCAACTTTATGATCAGTTACTTTAACTATGATGAGCTGGCGATCTACACCCACAACTTTGTGTTAGATACCGCAATTGAATACGGGTTGCTCGGTATCGCCCTATTGTTTGGTGGTTATTTTCTGTTTATTCGCTTTTGCTTCCGTAGTCTCAATGACAACAGAAAAAGCCTCTTACTCGCGATATACGCCCTCATCATGGTGTTCTTCGTTGCGGTAAATACCACCATCATTTTAATACTCTTATTACCCGTCATGATAAGCATGAGCCGCGAGTCAAAGGTCAACACCATTGCTCATACTTTTCCGGTAAACCATCACCACGAATTTGAATAATCAAGGATAGGATAGATGAAGTATTCAATCTCTCGACAATTTGAAAAGAACCGAGAACTCCAAGCTGACAATTTTGTTTTAGTTTACCAAATGGGCAAAGTTGGCTCATCGTCAATTGAGCACACGCTGGGAGAAAGAAATATCCCAAGCTATCACATCCACACCTTTGATGATCACGAAGAATTTCACATGTATCACAATAAAAAAGACGTGAGTAAATTTTTCGATTTCAAAAACCGTGCGCTCTACCGCTTAGTGCTCAAGCAACGAAAACGTATCTTACAAAAACGCGAACAGATCAAAATCGTCACACTGGTCCGTGATCCAATCGCAACTGTCTTTTCTCGTTTCTTTCAAGACCTCCATTTGCAATTTATCGAAGGCAAAAAGAATGATGCAATTCACCGAGATATGGCAGTCACGTATCAGCACCTCGAACATTGTTTCGATAACTATATCAATCTCAACTATTTTGCGAACTGGTTCGACAACGAGTTAAAGCGTAATTTCAATATCGATGTGATGCGCCAAGAACTGGACAACACTCAACCTTTCTTCACATTCAAGAACGAGCAAGCCAACGTCATGCTAATCAAATGCGAAAAGCTCAGCTCTCTCGATAAAGAAATTGGTGAGTTTCTCGGGCTGCAAGACTTCGTGCTGAAAAACAGCAATGAAGCGAAAAACAAGTGGTACTCCAATATCCACCAGCACTTTAAGCATCACTACGACTTTTCAAAGCTGTTCTATATGTACGATCTTCCCTTATATCGCCACGTTTATTCAGAACAAGAGCGTGATGCTTTCAAACATAAATGGATGCAGACACCAGGAACAAAATCATCATGAAAAAAGTGCTCCATATTACAGAAGCCTTCGGAGGTGGCGTTCAAACCGCCCTCTATAGTTATGCTCACTCCTCTCGAGACGAACCCTATCAACATTTCTTGCTAGCCAGAGCTCGAGAAAACGACTTAACCAATGAAAACAACCATCATATTTTCACACAGACCAAATGGGTGGAAGGCGGCTTACTTCAATTTGTTCGCGATGCAAACCACATGATTGCATCACTTGCTCCCGACGTCGTGCATTTGCACTCGAGTAAAGCGGGATTTCTCGGCCGATTTCTACAGCTTGGTAAGGCACGCTTGGTTTATACGCCGCACTGTTATGCTTTCGAACGTGAAGATATCTCCGAATTCGCGCGCCAGCTCTATAGAGCGCTAGAGAAAGTAAAACTAAGCAAAATTGATGTGGTGGCAGGCTGTAGCCAACGAGAATGTGACTTGGCGATTAGTATTGGCGCGAAACGTGCTGAACTGCTCAACAACTACGTGTCCTATCAAAGTGAAGAGCGTTTATTGCGAAACAGACAAGAAGCGCTGCGACTTGTTGTGCTTGGTCGTGTCGCGCCCCAAAAGGATCCGCAATTTCTCATCGACACATTGCAACACCTTAATCGATATGCGCTTAACCGCCCATTAGATATCACTTGGATAGGTGGCGGTGACCACACACTCGAACAAAAATTGCGTACAGAAAATGTGGATGTGACTGGCATGTTGCCTCGTGATGAAGTGGTTAAAAAGCTCAAGGGTTCAGACCTTTACTTACATACTGCAGCATGGGAAGGGATGCCGTTAACTATTCTAGAAGCAGCCAAATTACATCTTCCTATGGTAATTCGAACTATCGGCGCGACCAAAGATCTCAACTACCCATTTTTAGCGCTAACACCTGAAGAAATGGCCAAGCAGATCGCGCACTGTGTCAATTATTATGATGAAATTGATTTTTGCCAATATACAACAGCGTTAAACGACGCCTTCAGTGAAGAAAAACAGCGCCTCGCACTCAATAATATTTACGGTTAAATACCTCTATGTTTCACACTATTCAACAAAAATTACTGTTGATGCCCAGCGGTAAAAAAAGCTTGCTATCTACTGGATTGAAAACCGCAATCACGCGTGTGTTGAGTGCGCTATTTGCTTTTTTACTGACACTGATTGTATCAAAGACCAGTGACGCTTCGACTTCCGGTCAATTTTTCTTTTTATTCAACCTAGTCTCACTACTCGCGATCGTTTCTCAGCTAGGTTTTGATGTCTCATTAGTTCGCTACAATGCGATCGCCTTTAACAACAAAGAGACACTTCAACAAAGCCACAACTATAAAACGGCACTTTATCGAAGTATGGCGTTTTGCTTGCTAGCCATGGCCGTTTTGTTGGTAGGATTTAATCTGTTTCCTGAACAGCTAAACCAGACCCAATCGCCAATGCATGCGATTACTTTAGGCTTGTTCTGCATACCGTTTTTGGTGCTTGCACAGACCAACAGTCGTGTGCTTCAAGCATGTAGAAAGGTCGTGTCATCACTGTTTGCTTTACAGCTTGGCGTGAGTATGTTGATGGTCTTTTTTGTCTTTGGCTTGGACTATATCGGTCAGAAAAATATCAACAATCTGATGACCGCACTGCTTCTGGCGAGTGTGGGCGTCGCGGTAATATCCAGTGTTAATTGGCTAGGTTCAGGTCAGTATCAGACATCAGCTTTCGTACCAAACAAAAAAATGGTCGCTTCTGCCAAGCAAGTCTGGATTGGCAGTATCTTCACGAACGTCCTTCAATGGGGAAGCCTTGTCATTGCGGGCTTTTTTATCTCAACAGCGGAACTCGGTTTATTAGCCGCAGCTCAACGTACATCACTGCTGATTGGCTTTGTGCTGATTACCATTAACTTTGTGGTCGCTCCTATGTTTGCCTCTCTCTACAAAGAACGTCAAATGATCAAACTGCAAAGCCTTAGCCGTTTAGCTTGCCGAGCCAACGTTGGTTTGGCCATTGTGCCCGTGATTATTTGCACTCTATTCCCAGAGTTTGTGATGCAGTTTTTTGGTGAAGAGTTTCTTGCTGCTGCGCCACTGTTAGTCGTCCTGTCTTTAGGGCAGTTAGTCAATGTTGCGACTGGCTCTGTAGGATTTTTATTACTCATGAGCGGTCACGAAAGAACCATGAAATACATTACAATTTCCTCCGGCACAATTTCTATCTGCTTGCTCATTGCGCTTTGCCAAACGTTCGGTGTTATTGGTGCAGCATGGGCGATGGCAATTGGCATGGCAATTCAGAATCTAGCAGCGTTGTACTTTGTAAAACGTTACTTAGGCTTCTTTCCAATAGGTTAATTATGGTTTCAATACTGACACGGATAAGTTTTGTTTTCGTTCTGACGCTTACGGCTTCACTCTCTTTGTGGAAAAGCTCTGACTTACACCATGCCACTTACCTGCAAATGGAAACCTACTTAGGTGGATCGAGTACGCTTCACTTTACTTTCAGTTTATTGATCGGCTTTTTATCGGTCTTCACCTTCCCCTCTTTAGTAAGTTCAAGTAAAGCCGACGTCTTTGGCATCCGCCTTTTGCTACTGCTGTTGGCTATCGTTTCAATGGAAGAAATAAGTCAACTTTTTATTCCAAGTCGCTCGTTTAGTTTTGATGATCTCAGCACCAACTGGATAGGCATTATCTCGGGTTACTTTAGTGCCAAGTTGATTCGCGTCCTGCGCACTCGCTCGTTCTCTTGAAATAAGCACCTCAAGGTTATTTGGGTATATAATTACGCCAAACAATCAGACTAACGAGTACATCATGTCATCCCACCCAACCAAGATTACCTTTTTTGAATTCTTAACCCCGTTGATCACATCAGGCAAAAAAACGATTACGATTCGAGATGAATCAGAAAGTCACTACGTTCCAAATACAGAGGTCGAAGTTTTTACGCTAGAGACGGATCGTAAAGTCTGCAACATCAAAATACGCTCTGTAGAACCACTCAACTTTGAAGATATCAATGAGTTTCATGCTGAACAAGAAGCCATCGAACTGCCAAAACTCAAGCAGTTAATTCGAGAAATCTACCCAAACACCGACACGCTATTTGTGATTGAGTACGAGCTAATCAAATAACCCACAACAAAAACTAGACGACTGGTCTAATTCATTCTATAGTACGCTTCATGAACGCAAAGACGAACGACACACGCCAACATATTCTCGACGTCGGATACGAGTTAATCGTAAACCGAGGGTTTACGAGTGTTGGCCTTTCAGAGCTTTTAAAAAAGGCCGCGGTGCCGAAAGGCTCGTTTTATCATTACTTCAAATCCAAAGAACAATTTGGTGAAGCGATGATTCAAGACTACTTTACTAAGTATTTTGAGCGTTTAAACGCACGCTTTACCAATACCGATCTGAATGGCTACCAACGCCTAATGAGCTACTTTGAAGAAATGGTCAAAGTAGAAGACGACGTATGTAATGCGAACAAATGTTTGTTGGTCAAGTTAAGTGCGGAAGTCTCCGATCTCTCAGAGTCCATGCGTCTAGCGTTACGCCAAGGTGCAGACAAAACCATTCAAGCAATGGCGGATTGCATTGACGTAGGCATTCAAGATGGCTCTATCCCAAATGGTGACAGTGCTTTATTGGCAAGGCAGATATACTACCTTTGGAACGGCGCAAGCTTGCTGAACAAACTGTATCAAGATCAGGCAGCATTAACGCAAAGTCTGACCTATACTCAACATCTACTGCAAAACACGCGAACTTGCCCATAGTAGGTAGCGTAAAAGTAAGATGAACACCCTACATGTGTTTCACAGTTGGTAATAACTCCTGTGATAGCACAATACACTTTCCCGCTCTATGAGCGGGATATTTTGAAATTAAAACTAGACGACCGGTCTAATCAATAAGTGAGATAAATATGACTAACGCAACAAATCGCAGAATCGTACTCGCGTCACGTCCCCATGGTGCACCAACAAAAGAAAACTTTCGTCTAGAAGAAGTGGCGAAACCGACTCCTCAAGATGGTGAGATGCTACTGAGAACCGTTTATTTATCTCTCGACCCATACATGCGCGGTCGCATGAGCGATGCCGAGTCATACGCCGATCCTGTTGCGGTTGATGACGTAATGATCGCTGGCACAGTTTGTCAGGTAGAAGCATCGAACCACCCAGATTATGAAGCGGGTGAATGGGTTCTTGCATACACTGTTGGCTGGCAAGACTACGCCATCTCAACTGGTGAGATGGTGATTAAACTTGGCAAAGAACCACAAAACCCTTCATACGCTCTAGGTGTTGCTGGCATGCCAGGCTTTACCGCGTATATGGGCTTGCTCGATATCGGTCAGCCAAAACCAGGTGAAACCATTGTGGTAGCGGCCGCGACGGGCCCTGTGGGCGCGACTGTTGGTCAAATTGGCAAAATCAAAGGTTGCCGAGTTGTTGGTATTGCAGGCGGAGAAGAAAAGTGCCGTTACGCCAAAGAAGTCCTTGGCTTCGATGAATGTATCGATCACAAAGCTGACGACTTTGCAGAACAGTTGAAAAACGCCTGTGATCAAGGTATCGATGTTTACTTCGAAAACGTAGGTGGCAAAGTATTCGAAGCTGTAATGCCACTTCTGAATACCAGCGCACGTATCCCACTTTGTGGTTTGATTTCTCAATACAACGCAACAGAACTGCCTCAAGGTACCGACCATCTTCCATTATTAATGGGTAAGCTGCTGACTAAACGAATCAAGGTGCAAGGCTTCATCATTTTTGATGACTACGGACATCGTTACGGTGAATTTGCGCAAGATATTAATCAATGGTTGGCAGAAGGAAAGATCCAATACCGTGAACATCTAGTACAAGGACTGGAGAATGCACCAGAAGCATTTATCGGTCTGTTGGAAGGTAAGAACTTCGGCAAGCTTGTAGTACAGATTAACGACCCATTATAAGGAAGGGATAAATAAATGATTAAACTTCACCATCTCAATCAGTCTCGCTCAAAGCGCATCATTTGGTTACTTGAAGAGCTAAATGTGGATTACGAAATCGTGCCTTATGTTCGTGACAAAGTGACCTTCATGGCACCGCCTGAGCTAAAGAGCGTTCATCCGCTCGGTAAATCGCCCCTGCTTGAAGATGATGGCGAGTTCATCATTGAATCAGGCGCGATGACCGAATATTTGATTGAGAAGTACAGTGATGGTGCGTTGGCTCCTGAGCGTGGGACGAAGGCGCACACTGAGTACCTACAATGGATGCACTTTGCTGAAAGTTCAGCAATCTTACCAATGTTGTTAAAAATCTTTATCAGCAAAGAGCCAAACGAAACTCAATTTCTATCAGGCTATGCTGACAAAGAAGCGATGAACGTTCTGGGTTATTTCGAGCAATCGCTAGAAGGCAAAACTTACCTAGTAGAAGAACGTTTAACTGGCGCAGACATCATGATGTCATTTATTGTCGAGCTCGTGCATAAGTTCGGTTTGGCTGGTCACTTCCCGAATATTGAGCGTTATGGAAAACAACTCGCAACGCATCCAGCGTTTGAAAAAGCTGAGCAAATTGAAGTGAAGTACTCCTAATCATTCCGCCCCTTTGATGTTCAATAAAGCGATATCAAAGGGGCGATTTCCAACGTTAGCCTTGTCAACAAAGCGCAATTCATGCAAATGCCAGCGTCCTCTTTTTACCCTTTTCGCCAATACGTTAATAAACCAATCATAAAAATCAGCTAAGAATTTGATTCTAAGTTACTTTTCATCATCGTTACCACCTATTGAATTGATAAGCAGTATCAGTTTTTGCTTCCAGCTTTTCCGTAATAATCTTCTCTTCAGTTGCTAAGGTATTGATCCCTGGAGGGGAAGAAAAATGACAAATAAGAAATTAACCACCGCCGCAGGCTGTCCTGTCGCCCATAATCAAAATGTGATGACTGCAGGTCCTCGTGGTCCCCAACTACTGCAAGACGTTTGGTTCCTTGAAAAACTGGCACACTTTGACCGCGAAGTGATTCCTGAGCGTCGTATGCACGCCAAAGGCTCAGGCGCTTACGGCACCTTTACTGTGACTCATGACATCACAAAATACACTCGCGCGAAGATCTTCTCGGAGATTGGTAAAAAGACCGAACTATTTGCTCGCTTTACCACCGTTGCGGGGGAGCGCGGTGCCGCAGATGCAGAGCGCGACATCCGTGGTTTTGCGCTAAAGTTTTACACCGAAGAAGGCAACTGGGACTTGGTTGGTAACAACACGCCAGTGTTCTTCCTCCGTGATCCACTAAAATTTCCAGATCTAAACCACGCAGTAAAACGCGATCCACGCACCAACATGCGCAGCTCGACAAACAACTGGGATTTTTGGACATCACTACCAGAAGCATTCCACCAAGTTACGATCGTTATGAGTGATCGTGGTATTCCAGCGTCTTACCGTCATATGCACGGCTTCGGTAGCCACACATTCAGCTTTATCAACGCAGAAAACGAGCGTTACTGGGTGAAATTCCACTTTAAAACTCAGCAAGGCATCAAAAACCTGACTGACCAAGAAGCAGAAGCGATCGTAGGTAAAGACCGCGAAAGCCATCACCGTGACCTTTACGAAGCGATTGAGCGTCAAGACTTCCCTAAATGGAAGATGTACGTCCAGATCATGCCTGAGTTAGAAGCGGATGAAGTGAACTTCAACCCGTTCGACCTAACAAAAGTATGGTCACAAAAAGATTATCCATTGATCCCAGTAGGCGAGTTTGAACTGAACCGTAACCCAGAAAATTTCTATGCGGAAGTTGAGCAATCCGCGTTTAACCCGGCAGCTATCGTTCCTGGAATTGGCTTCTCACCAGACAAAATGCTGCAAGGCCGTCTGTTTGCATACGGAGATGCGCAGCGTTACCGCCTAGGTGTAAACCATCACCAAATTCCAGTTAACGCGCCTCGTTGTCCGGTACACAGCTACCACCGCGATGGCGCAATGCGCGTTGATGGCAACTTTGGTTCAACACTAGGTTACGAGCCAAACTACAAACAAGAATGGGCAGAGCAACCAGATTACTCTGAGCCACCTCTACACATCAACGGCAATGCTGATCATTACGATCACCGTGTAGACGAAGACTACTTCAGCCAAGCGGGAGACCTATTCCGTCTGATGAGCGAAGAACAGCGTCAAACTCTATTCGACAACACCGCTCGTGCAATGGATGGTGTGCCAGACTTCATCAAAGAACGTCACGTTAACCACGCCTACCAAGCGGACGAAGCTTACGGCAAAGGCCTTGAGATTGCGCTAGGCTTAAACAAGTAAACGGACACTGCACCAGCAAATGCTGTGATAAGAAGACATAAAAAAGGAGGTGCCCCAAAGCACCTCCTCATTCAAGTTCGTTAATCACACACTAATGTTCAAGGGGAACGATCATGATCAACTTAAATTTCTTCAAGCTCTTTGATACTAAAGAACTGTTTATCTACTACTGATTCTTAGCAACGGCTTTAATCAGAACAGACGTATCCATGCGGCCTAAACCATCGCGTTGAAGGTCTGCGTATTGCTCATCCACTTTCTTAGTCAGTGGGAGCTCTAGACCCACTCGCTCTGCTTCTTGCAGACAGAAGCCTAAGTCTTTGCGCATCCAATCAATCGCGAAGCCAAAATCAAACTTATCTTGCGCCATCGTCTTGGCGCGGTTTTCCATTTGCCATGACCCTGCAGCACCGTGCTTGAGTGTTTCAACTACTTGTTCAATATCCAAACCGGATTTCTGCGCGAGTAACAACGCTTCGCTCAAGCCTTGAAGCACACCACCAATACAGATTTGGTTTACCATTTTACAACGTTGACCTTGGCTATTTTCACCCAGAAGCGTCATTTGCTTTGCATATACGTCCATCGCTGGAGACACACGATCAAAAATGTTCTGCTCGCCACCACACATGATGGTTAGTACGCCATTTTCTGCGCCTGCTTGACCACCAGATACCGGAGCATCAATGAAGTGATTGCCATATTTGGTACAAGCATCGGCCAATTCAACGGCTAAATCAGCGGAAGTCGTGGTGTGATCAACCAGTACCGCGCCTGCTTTTAGACCGACTAGAATGCCTTCTTCACCGTATACAACGCTGCGCACGTCATCGTCATTACCGACACAAGTAAATACGATATCGCAACCTTCTGCCGCTTCTCGCGGTGTCTCACACGCAATGCCGTTGTATTCTGCAGCCCATTTATCAGCTTTGGCTTTGGTGCGGTTGTATACTTTGGTTTCATATCCCGCTTTGCTCAAATAGCCCGCCATTGGGTAACCCATAACACCCAAACCAATAAATGCTACTCGTTGTTTTTCCATTGCACGCTTCCCTTAGTTCACCTGACTGAAATGTTTTGTAACATGCTACTAAAGAATTGAAAACATTACTCGTAATTTATCCTTCACTCGCGGCACAAATAAAAGCGAACCGCGATGTTGGAGTAAATACCAAAAGCATTCATCAGGGTCATCGAGGAGACATTTCTCAGAAGTTAAATGTTAAGACACTCTACGAGCTTGCAACAAAGCCGTGGCGTTCAACATGGCATCCTTGGTACTGACATCCAAGACTTGGATTTTTCGAAAGCGTTCCGGTTCTTTAATCGCCACATCGTGAGCAAAAATCACAAACTTGGCTTTCTCGATGTCTTTCTCGGTAATTCGGTTGATGACTCCATTCGCGCCTTGGGTTTCGACTTTAATCTTAATGCCGAGTGCACACGCTGCTTTTTCCAATGACTTCGCCGCTAAGAACGTATGTGCCACACCTGATGGACAAGATGTGACCGCCAAAACATCCGCCTCACCTTCGCCTTGAACGGAGCCATATACTTGAGAATGACCAGTGTAACTCTCATCTTCGGTGATGGTTTTCTTTAGTGCAATCACGATCAACGCCGTGGTAACAGAGCCCGCAATCGTGCCGATGATGTAACCAATTTTTCCATCCACAACAGGGAGAACAATCCAACCGCCCCACGGTGCATGGTTCATTACGTGGAACATAAAGCCAATCACGTTACCAACGATGCCACCCGCCACAATAGCTGGTAACACTCGCGCAGGGTCACCAGCGGCAAAAGGAATCGCACCTTCGCTAATACCGATCATCCCCATAATACCTGCGGCTTTCCCTGCTTCGCGTTCATCTCGCTTGAATTTACTCGGCGCCAAAAACGTGGCTAGTGCCATACCCAATGGCGGCGTACAAATCGCAATACCGACCCCGCCCATCAACCATGGTTGCGTGTTCACTTGAGTTTGAGCAAACAACGTCGCCACTTTGTTAATTGGGCCGCCCATATCAAACGCGGTCATTGCCCCAAGCACGGTACCGAGCATCACCTTGCCCGAGCCCGCCATGCCCGTCAGCACCTCGTTCATGCTGGTCATTGCGCTGGCAATAGGAGCACCTATCACCCACATCACCGCGCCGCAAGTAACAAACGTCCCCACTAGCGGATAAATAAAAATCGAGCCGAGTGAACTCATGCTGTCTGGTAGCTGAATTTTCTTTAATAGCCAAACGACAAAGCCAGCAAAAAAGCCGACCACAATCGCACCTAAAAAACCCGTATTGTAATGACTGACCGCAATCCAAGATCCAATCATACCCGGCGCAAGGCCCGGCTTGTCGGCAATGGAATAAGCAATGTATCCGCCAAGAACGGCAGTAAACAATGTCAGACCAGCAATCCCCATTTGGGCAATATCGGCCAGAATGCCCTCTTGTGGTACACCACCGTGACCAGAGATCATCACCGACAACGACAACAACACACCGCCCGCAACGATAAACGGGATCATGTGGGATGTGCCAAACAGCAAGTGCTCTTTAATGCGGCCAAGTTTTTGCGCCCAAGGGCTCAGGGGTTCTGATGCAAATTCTAAAGAAGTCGGGAGAAATTCATTGGATTGGGTTTGAATATCAGTCAGCATCTCAAGCGCTTCTTCTCGCGATTGAGCCAGCTTGAGCTTTTCAACAAAGCCGTCTTCGATAATTTTGGTGGAAATTTGTGCCAATACTTCAATGTGATGATGATCATCACCATCTGGAGACGCCAGCATGAAAAACACATCGGACAGCTCGCCATCTTCGGCGCCATAATCAATCCCATTACGGCTGATCCCGACCGCGACAGCTGGTTGCGCTACAGCATCACTTTTGGCATGAGGGATCGCAATACCATCATCAAATCCTGTGTTACCGATCTCTTCTCGTTTCCAGATATCTGCCAAGAACTGGCTTTGACTATTGAGCTTGCCGGCTGCCTCTAGCATCTCGACCAGCTCTTTGAGCGCTTCATCTTTGGTTTGAGCTTTTAGATCTAAACATATCGTTTCCAGCTCAATTAGGTTTGTGATGTCCATTGTTTTACCTTCCAATATTCACGCTCGAATATATACCCAAGTGAGTTTGATATACAGGATCCCCCTGGCTCGTATGCGTTCCTACTCATTTTATTTGGGCATAGATTAACCAGTGCCTCCCCTTTGATATATAGGACTAAAAGTGCATTAACTGGATTAATGTAACATGAGATTCAAACTGTGATAGAGCTCTTGCGTTAATCCAGCTCAAATCAATTCAATCTGCGGTGGCTGTGCTAATATCCACAAAAAATAAAATGGATAGAACATGAAAATCGTAGCGGTGACAGCATGCCCTACAGGCATCGCTCATACTTATATGGCAGCAGATGCACTAATGAAAGCTGCGCCAAAACATAACGTGCAAATTAAAGTAGAAACGCAAGGTGCGATGGGGATAGAAAATCAGCTCACTCCTCACGATATCGCTCAAGCGGATCGGGTTTTGATCGTGTCGGATATTGAGATAGAACAACCAGGCCGATTCGAAGGGACGCGCCAAATTCAAATCCCCATTGAAGAGGTTTTGCTTAACGTCGACAAAGTATTCCTCGTCCACTGCCGCGACTAAATTTGTAGATGAACGAATACCAAATCACCTTTTTCGTCGATAATGCAAATGCCAGTGCGCACCTTGCTCAGCCACTCAATCGAGTGGCAAAGAAGTTCAAAAGTACCTTACATATCATTAATGTAACGCAAAATCGTGTTGCGGAACTCACCAAGTCCGTGGCGATTTTGCAAGCTGGTCTACAACAAGGTGATTTGTGTCAAATCACTGCGATTGGCATTGACGCAGAGCTGGCCTGCTTCGTCATCAAAGACATGATTGCTGAACACTTTACGGTGGTGGGATCTCATATCAACTATGAGTTTTCTAGCCAACTGGCCGAGCGTTTACCGCAAATTTGCCCACCTTGTGAAATCAAATGGCAGTACGCCAAAGCGCATACCGAGCTCACCAAGTTTGAATGCCTTAAAGGACTGGCTCAGCTCATCCACCCCATTCATCCCGACGAACTGATCCTTGCTTTTATTAAACGCGAAGAACGCTCATCAACTTGCGTGACTCCGGGGATCGCTCTACCACATGTGATGTTTTCAGGTGTTGACCATATTTCTATTGCTGTTATTGCGAATGAAAAGTCGATGGATTGGGCTTCGAAGATGGGTGATGTTCATCTGGCTATAGCACTGGTGATGCCAGAAAAGCCGACCCGAGAACAGATCATTGCGGCCACTAACCTCACAAGAAATCTGCTTACCGATCAAATGGCGGAACGCCTACTACTAACAAAAAGCAGCGTCGACTTACAAGCGCTGCTGATGTACGCCATGTCGAGGCTGCTCGCCTAAACTTATCTATGACTTACGCACTTAGAGTGAAGGCTTAAATCGAACCGCGATATTCCGTCGGCGTTCTACCTGTACGGTTCTTAAATACTCGGCAGAAATAGTTCACGTCTTTAAATCCACAGCGCACTGACACGTCATTGAGTTTGAAGTTGTATTTCTTGAGCATAAACTTCGCGCGATCCACACGTACCCAAGTAATGTAGTCTGCCAAGGTCATGTGCCCCTGCTGACGGAACAAGCGCGACAAATGGTTCGAGGAAATACTGAATCTCGATGCAATGCTGTCACGCGTGATTGGGCGATGGAAGTTCTCTTGAATGTAGATGCAGATCCCTTGATAGAGATCTTGCACACGGCTATGTGACTGCTGCTCGACTGGCGCATCCAACATCGTCTTCGCGTATTGCAGCAATGCTTGCAGTAAAAGCTCATCCATTGGTTTTTTAGTATTCTCACGAGCCAGTGAGCTCAACGCTTCTAAGATGTTATCTATCGCAAATCCTGAGCGCGTTTGGATGCTATGCTTTTGAATATCGTAAAAGTTTGCCTCACCTTTGCGTTTGCTCACCAAACTCAACCCAAGTTGTCGACGCCCAAACAAAATACTTAACACTGAGCAATCGGTATCCCAGTCTGGTTTATTCCAACAGTTAGGTGGAATAAATATCGCGTCGCCTTTTTTAGCAACGATGTGCGTTACTTTTCGATCATGACTTTCCATTTCATTAATATATTCCCCATCCAGAACTAACTCTAGGCGAGGGAAATTAACTTGATAGCTAAATTCAGGCGGCGTATGAAAATCTCCTGCAAACCAAATATTATGAAATGGCTCTCTTTCATTTAATACAGCTGAAATTAAATCATGAAAAATCATTGTCTCACACTCTATATATGCATCAATGATGCTATTTACTATAGATATACACCGGACTGGACTTTTGTGCTATTGAGCAAAATCACACTTCCATTTTAATGTTACAAAAATCCAGTTAACGCATCAAATCTCCAGTAACAAAAACTCTATCAACAACACTCAACCCCTTTTCAAGTGGGAGCTAGGCCACATTTCACTTATCGTTTAGCTTCTTATCCATCATGTCACAGATATGCAGCTAGATTTGTCCAGTGAACGATCTAAATCACACTATAGTTAGTCGGTTACAATCCTCCAGTAAATGCATTTTTTCTTCACTACAGTCTTTTTCTCACTAATTTAAAAATATCCCTGAAATAAAATTTATATTTATAGGGGTTCTACAATGATCACCAAACTAATAAATGAAGACTTAATTAAGCTTGATCTTAAAGCGTCTTCAAAAGAAGACGTATTTAAAGAACTGGTTGCCGTTCTTCATGCCCAAGGTCGTATTTCTGACCAAACACAATTTCTTGCAGATATAAAAGCACGTGAAGAATTAGGAAATACTGGATTTGAAGATGGCGTGGCAATTCCACACGCGAAAAGCGCCGCTGTGATTGAACCAGCGGTTGTGATCGGCGTAAGCAAATCAGGTATCGAATACGGCGCGGAAGACGGCTTGCCTTCAAAACTGTTCTTCATGATAGCTTCTCCAGACGGTGGCGATAACCACCATATCGAAGTACTTGCAGAACTGTCTTCAAAATTGATTGAAGATGGTTTCATCGATGCGTTCTTAGGCGCAACAAACAGCCACGACGCACTGGCACTCCTTCTTGCTAAAGAAGAACCGCAACCAGTGACAGATGCTCCAGCAAACCAAGGTTTCATCATTGGTGTTACTGGTTGTCCTGCTGGCGTTGCCCACACGTACCTAGCGGCGGAAGCGCTAGAGAAAGGTGCAGCGGCGATGGGTTACGAAATCAAGGTTGAAACGAACGGTTCAATCGGTGTGAAGAACAGCCCAACCGCAGAAGAAATCGAGCGTGCAGATGCCATCATCGTCGCCTGTGACAAACAAGTCGACATGAACCGCTTCGCGGGCAAACGCGTGGTTAAAACCAACGTAAAAGCCCCAATCCGCGATGCTCAAGGACTGATTAATGAAGCGTTAAACGCACCGACGTACCAAGCTGAGTCCAATGGCAATACGCAAGCGTCAGTTGCAAACAAAGCTTCTCAAGCCCGTTCTGACTTATATCGCTACTTGATGAACGGCGTATCACACATGATCCCCTTCGTCGTAACGGGGGGTCTGTTGATTGCACTTGCTCTTGCAATCGGTGGTCAGCCAAGTGAAGCGGGCATGGCTATTCCTGAAGGCAGCATGTGGAACCAAATCCTCAACGTTGGTGTAGTTGCCTTTACGCTGATGATCCCAATCCTAGCCGGTTACATTGCTTACGCGATTGCTGACCGTCCTGCTCTAGCTCCTGGTTTGATCGGTGGTTGGATTGCAAACAACGGTTCTTTCTACGGCGCAGACGCAGGTACAGGCTTTATCGGTGCCATCATCGCTGGTCTGCTTGTGGGTTACTTCGTGAAGTGGATTACGTCGATTAACTACCACAAATTCATTCAACCTTTGGTGCCAATCATGATTGCGCCAATCACAGGTTCGCTATTCATCGCTGGTCTTTTCATCTTCGTTATCGGCGCGCCAATCGCAAGCCTAATGGACGGTCTGACTGCGCTACTAACAAGCATGAGTACAGGTAACGTCGTTCTACTAGGCATCGTACTTGGTGGTATGGCTGGCTTCGATATGGGTGGTCCATTCAACAAGGTCGCATTCCTATTCTCTGTGGGCATGATTGCGAGCGGTCAAACTCAATTTATGGGTGCGATGGCGTGTGCAATCCCTGTTGCACCTTTAGGCATGGCACTGGCAACGGCGCTTGGTCGTAAGTTCGACCTGTTCGAAGAATCAGAAACCGAAGCGGGTAAAGCCGCAGGCGCAATGGGTCTGGTGGGTATCTCTGAAGGTGCGATTCCGTTCGCAGCGCAAGATCCAATGTCAGTGATTCCTGCAAACGTACTTGGATCAATGGTGGCGGCAGTAATGGCGTTCTCATTCGGCATCACCAACAGCGTTGCTCACGGTGGTCCCGTTGTCGCTCTGCTTGGCGCGATGAACCACCCAGTCCTTGCTCTGATTTGTATGGCAGCTGGCGCAACGGTTACCGCAGTAACGTGTGTAACGTTGAAAAAAGTGCGTAAAGCAAAAATGATGCAAGCAGCCGCTTAATCCCCCCTCCCCCAAATGGCTCCTATGGCTTGGGCAATGTCGCCCAAGCCATGATTTTCTCTCATGGTGACACTCTATGTCTGATTTAACGATGTCCGATACACAAACGATTCAAACTCAAGCTAAGCATCCGATGTTTTTCCTGATGAACAACGTGATTCAAAACTACGCTTGGGGCAGTACTACTTCTGTTAACCAACTGTTTGGCATTGAAAACCCAACGGGCGAACCACAAGCCGAAGTATGGATGGGCGCGCATCCAAACGGTTGCTCAGTGGTGATGGTAAACGGCGAGGAGACCAAACTCTCTTCACTGATTGCTCAAGACATGAATGCTTTTCTGAGTGAAGAAGTCGCAAACCGTTTTGGTGAACTTCCATACCTGTTTAAAGTGCTTGCTGCTGAGAAAGCGCTGTCGATTCAGGTGCACCCAAACAAGCAACAAGCAGAACTGGGTTTTGCACTGGAAGAAAAACAAGGCATTCCCCTAACCGCTGCAAACCGTAACTACAAAGATCCAAACCACAAACCAGAATTGGTTTACGCGCTAACCGAATACCAAGCGATGAATGGCTTCCGCCCAACAAGTGAAATCATCAGCTTCTTCTCTGAGCTGGCGATTCCTGAGCTGCAAAGCTTGGTGGATGACCTTATCGACAATCAAACTTCCAAAGGCTTGGCGAGCTTCTTCTCCGGTCTATTGTCATTGGAAGGCGAACAGAAAGAGATGGCGTTGACGGTGCTATTGGCACAAGCTCGCATCACCGACTTACCTCTATTCAACCTGATCTTGGAGTTAGAAACGCAATACCCGGGCGACATTGGTTTGTTTGCGCCCTTGCTACTCAACGTCATCACGCTGAAACCAGGCGAAGCGATGTTCTTGGATGCAGAAACGCCACACGCGTACTTGAAAGGGACGGGGCTTGAGATCATGGCGAACTCAGACAACGTGCTACGTGCCGGTTTAACGCCGAAGTATATGGATGTAAAAGAACTCGTTGCATGCACACGCTTCGAAGAAAAGCCATTCGATACCCTACTGCTTGCACCAATCGAAAACGACGACATGTTGGAATACCCAATTCCCGTCGACGATTTCAAATTCGCGATTGTAAAACAAGCCAACCAACGAACGCTTGATGTAAGAACCGCAGAAATCCTTTTGCCGCTAGATTCCCCGCTCGTGATTACACACGCAAATGGTGAAACATGTGTAGTAGATAAAGGCCAATCTGTTTTCATTCCGGCTTACGCAAAACAATACAACTTGAATTGCGAAGGTCGCGTTGCACGGGCTTACAGTTAATATCGCTGATTAAGTTCACATGTCGTTACTGCCAATAAGCAAATTGTCTAGAAAGGTTTGCTGCTTAGCGTGGAACATCGCTTGTCCACTTTTATCTTTATTCGACCAAAAGTTAATATTGAACTGTGCATCATCGCTCATTTCAATACGATGCCAATACTGTGGCGGGCTTGTCGCGAACTGACCTGCGTTGATCACGACGACCATTTCAGGCTCTGTCGCGAATTCATCTGCAAAACCATAATAGGTGACTTGCCCCTCCATTACACATAACTGCCCAAACACGCCTTCGGCTGTGTTGTGATGAGTTAGAAGAGCTGGAGGCACACTGCCTTTGGTAAAAAATGGCGTCGAACGTTGAACCGTCCAGTCTTTCGGAATACGAAGATGTGACATGGTTATACCCTCTTTGAATATAAAATTGTGCCGCTTGAAGCGAGTTACGATTTCGCCACTTGAGACAGTTCACGCAGTAACAGAAAAGCCTGAGCCACTTGCTCACCCGTCACAACAAACCCTGTCAATATGCTTTGTTCATTTTCAGCTTTTGCTACGATGCCAGATTGAGAAATCTGCACATTCCAATTCGCGACAGCACTGAAGTCCCCGGCAAGCTGAATTGGGTAACTCGGCGTTTTGACTTTTACCATCATTGGCGGCAACTTCAATTGCGCTTCCTGCCCAAGCAACTGCTTACCTAAAACATTAGCGCTCAACACGATTGGCTGAAGGTATGGAAGCATACGCCCTTGTATCTCGGCGCAATCGCCCAGAGCGAATACATTGTTCGCAGAAGTCTGCAGCTTAGCGTCAACAGCAATGCCTTTCCCAACCTCTAATCCACAAGCATTCGCTAATTGAGTGTTTGAACGTAAGCCAGCGGCAGAAATCACTACATCAGTATCGATCACTTCACCGCTGTTCAAAGTCGCCACCAACGAATCGGCGGTACGATTCACCTCTACAACCCCATTTCCCAACGCCAGTTGAATGCCTTGCTGCTTAAGTTGGCTTTCCAGAGGCAACGCCACAAACTCAGGAATAAGATTGGCAAGCAAGCGTTGGTTTGATTCAACCACTGTAACGGCTTTGCCGCTGCTCGCAATATCCATTGCAATCTCAACGCCAATCAAACCACCACCGATAACCATTACGCGCTTTGCTTGACTGATTCGCTCTTCTGCGAGCTGATACTCTTGTAACGAATTGAGCGTTAGGACATCGCCAGAAGCATCACCTCGCATTGGAGGAACAAAGGCTTTCGCGCCCGTTGCAAAAATCAGTTTGGAGTACGCATAAACTTGTCCATCTGCTACCACTTGTTGGGCTTGCGTATCCACACTCTCAATTTTAGTGTGGGTTAATAACTCGATATGGTGCTCTTGGGCAAACGCTTCTCCCGTTGTTACCACCAGATCCCTCGCGGTCTGTTTTCTACTGAACACATGGCTCAAATCGGGCTTGTTATACTCCGCACCGTCATCAGCGGTGAATACTTGAATTGACACCTGTGCATCCATTCGACGCACAGTTTTAACCAGTTGATAGGCAGCAAAGCCACTGCCTATGATTACAATTGGTGCTTGCATCACAGCTCCTTAACCCTTGAACTCAACAAATACATCTTTACCCAAGTGACACTCAGGGCAAAGGAAGTAATCCGGAACGTCTGACCACACGGTACCCGGTTCTATTCCTTGATTAGGCTCACCCTGAGCAGGGTCATACACCCAGTTGCAAACGGTGCAAATCATGCATTGGCAATCTGATGGATGTGCCTCTGAGCTTGGATTAATAAGCTCCCTTTCGACCACTGCTTGCGTTTCTACTTGTACAACGGGCTGTGATTGAACTTGCGGTGCAGACGCAGCCATCATCTGAGCCGTAACAGGACTTGTTAGTGGATGTTTCGCCCACAGTTTCGCGATGCTCTTACCATGTTCACGACACTCACGCATCGCTTTACCATCTGGTCGCCATTTAGTTTTCAGGCTGACTGCCGTTTCAAAACCCGCGTCGGTCAACCGTGCGTGGATACGGTCTACCGCACCACCATTCCAGCCATAACTACCAAAGGCAGCGGCTTTCTTGGCTTTAAAACGAAGACCTGTGATCTCCTCCAGCATGCCAGCAATCTTCGGCATCATGACGTTATTCATGGTAGACGAACCAACCAAGATGCCTTTTGAGCAGAACACATTGGCGAGAATTTCATTCTTATCGTGCTTAGACACATTGAAGACTTTAACCGCGACACCCGGGTCGACATCGTGAATGCCCTGTGCAATCGCGTCCGCCATCATTCGGGTATTGTTCGACATAGAATCGTAGAAGATGGTAATACGATCTTCTTGGTAGTTATCCGCCCATTCCAAATATTGCTCGATGATTTGAACTGGGTTATCGCGCCACACAATACCGTGTGAAGTTGCAATCATGTCGACAGGTAAGTTGAAGCTCAGTACTTCTTTGATTTTGGCTGTTACCAAGCTGCTGAACGGCGTTAGGATGTTTGAGTAGTAACGCAAACACTGTTCCATCAACTCATTTTGATCCACTTCGTCGTTGAACAAACGCTCATCGCAGTAGTGCTGACCAAATGCGTCATTACTAAACAGCACCGCATCATCCGTTAAGTAAGTCATCATACTGTCTGGCCAGTGCAACATCGGCGCTTCCACAAATACCAATTGTTTACCGTTACCAATATCGATGCTGTCACCTGTTTTTACCGTTTTAAAGTTCCATTCGGGATGGTGGTGATGACCCACAATCGAATCAATCGCCGCTTCTGTACAGTAAATTGGCGTGTTCGGAATCTTCTCCATCAATGCCGACAATGCGCCTGAGTGATCTTCTTCTGCATGGTTCACGACGATAAAATCGATCGTCTTAAGATCGATTTCCATTTCTAGGTTCTGGATAAATTGCTGGCTGAATCGATGATCGACCGTATCGATCAGTATGGTTTTCTCTTCACGAATTAGATAACTGTTGTAACTGGTGCCTTTTGTCATTTTGTATTCTGTACCATGGAAATCTTGAACTTCCCAATCGCGTTGACCTACCCAGTGGATGTTGTTTTTTACGTGAATTGTCATAATTACTACCTTGAATGACGAAATAAACAAAAATAATTTCTTTCAGTACTGCACTGGGCGTGCCAATTTTAGCTTTCAATATAATTCAATAACTTAAAAACAAAACAACTCAAAACAATGTCATTTTGACACAGTTGAAAAATGTCAATTAGACACTAAAATAGTCATATTGACACAATTGGTATTGGCTATGACTTCTTTAATCGCGCAATGGCTACACATCACGCAAGACCTTAACTCGGCGCTCACTCAACAGGCTCGCTTCGATACCTTATTAACCACGATTCGAGAGGTATTAAAATGTGATGCATCTGCTCTTCTTTTGTATGAAGATCAGCACTTTAAGCCGCTGGCTATCAATGGCTTAGCAAAGGAAGTATTGGGACGCCGTTTTTCTATAAACCAACACCCGAGATTGGAAGCCATTGCACGCGCTGGCGATATCGTACGGTTTCCATCGAATAGCAACTTACCCGATCCCTATGACGGGTTAATTCCGAACCACGACGACAAGCTGCACGTCCATTCATGTATTGGTCTCCCTTTGCTGATCGACGATCAATTGATTGGCGCGATCACTATTGATGCCTTCGACCCGAATCAGTTCGATGGTTTACTCAATCAAGAACTACGCTTTGTCAGTGCGTTAGCCGCGGGGGGCTTGCACACTGCTCTACTACTGGAGCAGTTAGAAACACAAGCAAGCTTGCCACGTGATTCTTACACTGAGAAACGCACCTTGAGCAACGAAATCATTGGCAAATCGGCTGGGATGAAAGCACTTCAAGAGCAAATCGATGCGGTGGCAGATACCGAGCTATCTGTGTTGATAATGGGTGAAACAGGGGTTGGTAAAGAGCTCGTCGCAAACGCAATTCATCATCGCTCTCACCGAGCCAATAATACCTTGGTGTACTTAAACTGTGCCGCGTTACCGGAGTCTGTCGCAGAGAGTGAGCTTTTTGGTCATATCAAAGGCGCTTTTACTGGTGCTATCAGTAATCGCAAGGGTAAGTTCGAGCAAGCCGACGGCGGCACACTGTTTTTGGATGAAGTCGGCGAACTGTCGTTAGAACTGCAAGCTAAGTTACTTCGAGCTCTCCAATACGGCGACATCCAACGTGTGGGTGATGACCGCCATATTCGAGTCAACACACGCATTGTGGCGGCAACGAACCGTGTTCTGCATGAAGAAGTAAAAGCTGGCCGTTTCAGAGCAGATTTGTACCACCGTTTGAGTGTATTCCCTCTTCATGTTCCCCCACTTCATGAACGTGAAGACGATATCGTGCTACTGGCTGGTTTCTTTGCAGAGCAACTACGCAGCAAGTTGGGGCTGAACAGTGTTCGACTCTCTCCCACTCTAGTTCAAGCACTCAAAGATTACTCTTGGCCGGGCAACGTGCGTGAACTGGAACACGTCATCAAACGAGCGGGTGTGCTTGCCAAAGCTAGAACTCAATCGCTGGATATCGAATTGGTGGAACAAGATTTCGATATCAAAGCATCGAACAATCAGCCCATCACTGAAGAGCCAGGTATACCTAGCTCTTCATTTGAACTGTCAGACGCTGGTTTAAAGCAAGCCACTGACACCTTCCAAAAAGCCATGATTCTAAAAGCACTAGAGCAGAATCAAGGAAACTGGGCTGCAACAGCACGTCAGTTAGAACTCGATAATGGTAATTTACACCGCTTAGCCAAACGGCTAGGTATAAAGTAAAAAAGGATACGGACGGTTTGAATTCCACAAGAAAATCTATCTCGCTTATGTCAAAATGCCCCATCACAATCGAAAAGTCTGTAATGTAATGAACTACCAAGCTGCTATTTTTGATATGGATGGTTTGCTCCTTGATACTGAGCGCGTCTGTATGCGTATTTTCCAAGAAGCATGTGAAGTCCAAAAACTTCCGTTTTATGAAGATGTTTACCTGTCGATCATTGGTCGCAATGCGGCAGGTATTGAAGCAATTTTCCGCAAAGCCTACGGTGAGAACCTAGACCGCCTGCATCATGAATGGCGTACTCGTTACAATGCTGTCGTCAAACACCAAGCCATCCCAGTGAAAAATGGTGTTGTTGAGCTGCTAGAATGGCTGAAAGCACAAGGCTTACCAATCGCAGTAGCGACTTCTACGGCAAAAGAGGTGGCGAAAATCAAACTGGAATTAGCGGGTTTGAGTAAGTACTTCGACAACCTCACCACAGGCTGCGAGGTAAACCACGGCAAACCCGATCCAGAAATCTATTTGCTGGCAGCGAATCGTCTGGATGTAGAACCAAGCCAATGTTTGGCCTTTGAAGATTCCAATAACGGTGTTCGCGCAGCCGTGGCAGCGAATATGGTTACTTATCAGATTCCGGATTTAGTTGAACCTTGCGAAGAGGTAAAACAATTTGGTCATTCCATCGTGCCGTCATTACATGAAGCGTTAGATGCGTTGAAGCAAAATCGCTAAACGTAAACTGCCGCTCTAACTGTTAAAGCTCAGCAATTTGGCTGAGCTTTTTTATGCTTGAGCCTCTCCTCTCACCTTCTCTAATCTACTTCTAATAAATGCCAAGATACTGCTCCAAAGCTTAATAAGATAGACCTTATCTCTGTACGGGGCGTGTTCCTTTCTTTTTTGATTTACCTCACGCCATCGCATGAAATAGGGCCTATGAGTGATCAAATAGTGGAACTAACCAGTACAACTTTGCAACAAAACGTCAATATACCGCTTGAAGCACGTTTTTCGAGTGAAAATTGGCTGATAATGAGAACTATTGGATGAGATTAATCCAAGTCAGCCCAAAATATAAAATGGAGAGTGTTATATGTCTTTACGTTTATTAGCAGCAACCTTCGCATTAGTAGGAATGAGCTTTGGTGCCCAAGCCAGTGCCGAGTGTGAAGTGTCCCTAGATGCTAACGATATGATGCAGTTTTCTACTAAAACACTGAGCGTTCCAGCCACTTGTAAAGAAGTAAAACTGACGCTAAACCACACAGGTAAAATGCCTGCACAATCAATGGGTCACAACGTCGTTATCGCAGATACCGCTAACCTACAAGCAGTAGGTACGGACGGCATGGCAGCAGGTGCAGAAAACAATTACGTGAAGCCAAATGACGACCGTGTATACGCTCACACAAAAGTGATTGGTGGCGGTGAAAGCACCAGCATTACTTTCAGCACTGAAAAAATGAAAGCTGGTGGCGACTACTCATTCTTCTGCTCGTTCCCTGGTCACTGGGCGATCATGCAGGGTAAATTTGAGTTCAAATAAGAGCTAACAAAGTCAAAACAAGACTCACTATAGGGAAGCCATCGCTTCCCTTTTTATTGCACCTTAGTTAAGCACGTCGATGGATAATCTCATCCAAAGGTACAGGCCTTGCTAAGTAAAACCCTTGAACTTTATCAACCCCACTTGACCGCACAAAGTCATAGTCAGACTGCGTTTCCACCCCTTCCGCTACGACCTCGCAATTTGCAATATGTCCTAACTTAGCAACCAATCGATACAGTTGCCGTCCACGATGATCGTTAGCGTCCAATAGCAGCGATCTGTCTAGCTTAATCTTGTTAAATGGATACTTGAACAAATGAGGAAACGATGCGTAGCCCGTACCAAAATCATCCATTGTGATACGAACTCCCATACTCTGTAGAGCTTTCATGGTGTTAGTTAAAGAAACTTCATTGTCTAATACGGCTTCTTCAGTAATTTCAATTTCAAGCCATTCAGCCGGGATTCCAAAATAGACCAACCTGCCTTGTAAATGCTGAACAAAATCCACTTGTTGAATGGTAGCAACAGAAACATTAATGGCCACTCTTCGCTGATCAGATAATCCCATTTCCTTCATATCCGACAACACCTTTTCGAGAACTAGTTTATCGAGCAGTGGCATAGCATCTAACCGGTGAAAATCTTCAATAAACGTTGGTGAAAGTAAGTTTCCATCTTCATCTTTATATCGAATAAGCGCTTCGTAAGAATACTGTTCCGCATCCTTTGTTGAATGCTGCTTTTGATAAAACATCACCAACTCGCCTTCACGAAGAATGGAAGTTAAACGCTTCTGCGCGGATGACTTGCTGATACTCGATGTGTTCGCATCTTTCACACTACTGAGTAGTGATTTAAATAGGGATTGTTCTAAACCATTGTAAGTATTACTTACACCAAGCTGCCCCACATATTTGCCTGCATAGGCTAGATAAAAAGGTCGATAAATTAGTACACCAATCGCAATCACCACCAGTTGAAGTATCGCCCCCTGGACCTGATGCCCCATTGCAACATAACCACTCAACAGAGGCGGTGTCATCCAGTTCACAATATTTTCAACAGGCGCAATTAAGCCGGAAGCAATTGCGCAGTAGGTGATGATAAAACTTACCAGCGGCACTAATACAAATGGGACGACCAGAATAGGATTAAAGATGATAGGCAACCCAAATAGCAGCACTTCATTGATGTTGAACATCACCAATGGTGCTGCCGCTAACGCCAGTAAAATATGATTGCGCTCTTTAGCGAACAATAACAGACACAGGAGTAAACTAATGCTATTCCCTGACCCGCCCATGGATAAAAATGCGTCGTAAAAACCTTGGCTAATGACGTTAAGCGACGCTTCGCCTGTTTGCCAAGCAGCCATGTTGGCTTCGGTCGCAGCGTATATTTGCTGCTTGATAGCAAACAACATGTTGTGACCATTAATGCCCGCCGCTCCTAATAAGCTCAAGATGGATTGATAAAATAATCCTCCTGTGAACGTCAGCGGATCAAAGTTAAGTCCAGCCACTGTTGTAGTAAAAGCATCCATCACCGCCGCGGTGACATGAGATAAGCTAACCGCAAATAAAACGAATACGAAAAAATGTAAGACATCTTTAAAAAGACGAGAAGAGAAGTCCATTGCTTGAGGATCAAGCAGCTCAATTCGGAAACTTTTACAATAAACGTATGACACCGTTGCACTAAAGAGTGCTAATAACGGGTTATTCGGCAACATGTAATTACTAGAAAGGCTGTCATTCTCTATTGAAATTAAATAGAACATGACCAACGAATAAATGATGATAATCGCGCTCGACACGTTCACTTTATGCGATAAATAGTAACCAGCCACAATGCAAAACGCTGTGGGATATAAGTTGATTAAAATATCAGAAAGATGGAACAATAACTGAGAAACCTCTGACACCCCTAGGATTCTAGAAGCGTGACCAAGAAAGATGGCAAGTGCGTTAGATAGCGTCAGCGGTAACAGCAATAAGGCAATAGATGCGAGATCAGTAAGATAAGATTTAGATCCAAATCGCCATTTATCTGTAAATACCGTTAGACGATGAAAGGGGTCAAATACGCGTTCACGACGAGTGTGCATGGTGAGTTCTTATATTAAGTAATAATCATCGGCTGCGAAATAGGCAGCCGTAAATGCAACGGCCAGACTCAGTAACGTATTATTTGGTGGATAATTTTTAGTGTTTCTATTGGCTAAAACAATAGTTTGAATTGCCAGTCACAGCGCAAAGATGTCGCAAGTGCAATTTAACGATTATATAGCCCTTGATCCAATGAGATTATTATCCTTAACGATAAAAGCCATACCAAGCATCTCGATATGGCTATCGTTAAAACTGATGTATATACCCTAATGACTTCAAGAAGGAAGCTTCGGTGACACGCCCTTGACGGGCTAGTTGATTTGGCTTACATACACTGTGAACGATTTTTGATTTAGCACGAGTAGAACTTCAAGTCGTTGTCTCGTCTGTAAAACAAATCATTCAATCCCGTGTAGCTCTTTCCAGTTTCCTGGATGAACCACATAGCCGAACAGGGCATGCCCACCATAAACCAGCTCGGTTCCTTCCGGGATCCACAGCATCTGACCTGGGTGAACAAGATGTGTTTCACCGTTTGCGGTCAGCTCGAAACAGCCTTCAATCACAAAAATAACCTCATCATAAAGCACCGTCCAAGCCACTTGAGCGCCTTCCCATTTAGCAAAGCCTACGCCAATGATTGGTGAGATTTCCGGGCTTAACGCTCGGGCTACGTACGCCATTCCCGGCGTATCACCACGAACATTAAAATCTAGGTTTTTACTATCAACGAGTTTGACTTGCTTCATAACTCACTCCGGCTTTGCCATTTTGCTAATTGGATACGCGTTTTTACTCCCATGCCTAAAAAAGGCTCTGGCGGATTCAAACAAGGCATTCCTGTCACTTGCTGTATGTCATCCAATGATTTAGATGTCGCACCTACGACATAGTCAGCTAACAGCGTTCCAGAAATGGTTCCCCACGCAGCACCAACACCATTGTCACAAGCGCTGGCATAAACACCTTCATCTAATTGACCAAAAAAGTTAGTAAAGTTACGAGAGATGGCATATACCCCACCCCATGTGTGAGTAAATGGTATGTCGGCCAGCTCGGGGTAACGCGCCAAAAAGACTTGACGATGATCGTCTCGGATTTGCTCTCTGACTTTATCGTTCATGCTTGAGCCATATTTCGGCACGTGTTTGTAAGTATTTCGGATCAAAATACGTCGATCGGCGGTCATACGTAACGTCGTTCCCGCATGATCTGCTGGAGTTAAACCCCAATTCAGCTCACCTCCGTATCGTTGCATTTCTGCGTCGGTCAATGGACGCGTCCAGCTTGCAAACGTCATCACTGGCAGTAATCTGTTTTTAAGGTAACCAAACTCACGAGTAAAAATGCTGGTGCCAAGTAACAGTTCAGTGGTTTCAACAGAACCACTATCTCCATATAATACCCAGTAACCGTTTTCTTTACTGAGTTTGCGGATTGGCGAGTTTTCTAACACCTCGACGTTCTCTGGAAGGCTTTCCCCTAGCCCACGCACCAGAGCAGCAGGTTGCATTAAATAACCACCTGGCGTGTAAATTGCGCGGCTGTAGTAATTTGTCCCTAAGACTTTCGCCAGCTCACTACCATTAACATGGAAGTATGGTTCGCCAAGGTCTTTCATTAGGTGCTCAAAGTGATCGAGATACGCTTCACCGCGCGCCCCTACGGCTCCTTGATATTTGCCCTTTGCTGACCACTGACAAGAAATACTGTGCTTCGACACTAAAGTGTCTAGCTGAGCAATCGCAGAACGGTTGAGCGATAATAACTTTTGTTTGTGCTCAGGATCGGGATGCTCAAGTGAAAACTTATGAGGCAAATCGATCACAAAGCCCGAATTTCTCCCTGACGCCCCTTGGCCGATACGTTGCGCATCAATCAGTATAATTCGTGCGTTAGGCTGAAGCTCAGCTAAACGTCTTGCCATAGCTAGCCCAGCGAAACCGGCACCTAGCACGGCATAGTCAGCAGTTTGTTTACCTTTTAACGCTGGTTTTTCTGGAATACTTGGCAACGCATGGTACCAACCACATGTTGCATCATCATTGGGTAAATGAATCATCTTCTTTCTCCGTTACGCTGCTGACAGTTTCAATGACAATTGATCTAGCCAAGGACCTCGTAATGACTGTACTTTTCTTCCTAGCAACGCAAAGCCAAGCATCGTTCCCTCAGGAGAATAAAACGCAGCGGTCAATTCATCTGCCTGACTCTCGATATACCATTGTCCCAGTTCGTTCGGGGCAACCGGGAAAATAGTGAGTGGAAGAATCGGCGTTTTTACAATCACAGGAGTTGGCGTTAACGAGATTGACGCGACATCGCCTAGCAAGCTTTTCGCTACAGAAGGAATCATTTGATTAATCGGCGCAATATACGGCTGCCAACCTTGCTCAGTTTCAACACAATCACCTAGCGAGTAAATGTTCTCATCACTCGTCTGGCCGAATTGATTCACTTTAATGCCTCGGCCTACTTCAAGCCCCGCGCGCTCAGCTAGAGAAACATTTGGCTTGAGTCCAACCGCGCTTAGCACTAGGTCTGCTTCAATCTGCTTGCCACTGTTCAGATGTAAAACCGCACTGGATTCGGACCTTGGCTCGATTCTGGCGATACTGTCTTGTAGAGCCCATTGCACGCCTCGATCTGCAAGTGCGCTTTGTAATGATTCACCCAACTGTTGCGGGATCAAACGCTCCATTGGCCATTGACCTAACCCGATAACTGTTACTTCATAACCGCTTTCGATCAGGTCATTCGCGAACTCACAGCCAATTAAGCCATCACCTAGGATTGCGATGCGCTTTTTGTCTTGCAGCTCCGCTCTGAAACGCCGGTAATCAACTAAGTCGTTCACACTCATAACACAAGAGCGATCACCCTCAATTGGGATTTCAATCGGTGATGCACCTGTTGCCAGTACCAAGCGACTGTAGGCGTATTTACCGATGGAGGTATGTAGCGTTGAATTGGCACGATCGATATGTTCAACGCGGGTATGCGGGTAAACGCGGATATTGAGACGGCTTTCCCACTCCAACGCGCTTTCACTTTGTAGCGCGTCGCCGTCTTTATTCATGACCAGTGCATTAGACAAGGCAGGCTTGCTGTATAGTGCGCCATCATCAGCGGTAAAGACAGTGATCGGAACCGTTTCAGATTGCGCTCTAAGTGCCGCTGCCAACTGGTAACCACTGTGGCCACTACCGATGATAACGATAGGGTCAGCTGAAAATATAGGCTGAGTGACTTCAGATGGAAGTGGCTGAGCCGCATTTGGCTGAACAGACGATCCTAACGATACCGAAGACACTGCCGCGACCTCTTCTACTGGCGCATCGTCGGTAATTTCGATCATTTCAAAATCGGCCTTACCCACTAAACAGTCGGGGCATAACCAATCATCCGGCACATCTTCCCATGCTGTTCCTGGTGCAATGCCATCGGATGGCCAACCTTGTGCTTCATCATAGATTAAGCCGCAAATAATACAGAGCCACTTTCTCATCACTTTTACTCCAACTACCTTGTTCAGAATTTCCGTGTTTACAAACCGCTGTCAGATTTGTAGCGATTCCATCAACCTCGCCCTAGCTTGTGGTCTGAAATCCAAGCCGGTGCGAGGTGATGAAAATCAAGTTACACGGTAGCTATACGTTGCTGTCTTGCTGCAAACGAATGGCAATATTGCGTGTCTGGACATAGCTATAAATCGCTTCTTGTCCTTTTTCTCGCCCAAAACCGGACAAGCCCACGCCACCAAATGGTGTTTCGATACCACCAGCAAACCATTCATTGATGAACACTTGCCCACCACGCAGTTGCTGCGCCACACGCAATGTTTGGTTTAGGTTTTCACCAAAGACACCAGCAACCAGGCCAAAATCGGTGCCATTCGCGATCTCGATTGCTTCTTGCTCAGTTTCAAACGGTGTAATCACCAATACAGGACCAAACACTTCTTCTTGTGCAATGCGCATATCTGGCGTGGCTTCAATCACTGTTGGTGCCACAAAGTAACCCGATAGATCAGGTGCGTAGCCACCCGTTAGGATGTTTGCGCCGTCGGCTTTTGCTTGCTCTATCATTTCAAGCACGCGTGCTTGTTGATCAGCCGATACCAACGGTGTAATGTCCGGCTGGCTTTCGCCTTGGCCAATGGTTAGGCTTTTTGCAATTTCCACAACCGCCGCTTTTACTTCTTCATAACGCTCTTTTTGAATCAGCAAACGAGACATTGCCGAACACACTTGACCAGCGTTAAAGAAAATACCGACCTGAACGCTTTTCAAAAGTGTTTCGAGGTTCGCATCTTTCAGCGCGATAGCAGCCGATTTACCACCCAGCTCCATCACCGATGGAGTAGCGCGTTGCGCTGAAACTTGCAGGATGCGTTGGCCGGTTGGAACGGAACCCGTAAAGACAATTTGATCGACCTCTTGGTGCTGCACCAAATGACTGCCAACGACTGAGCCTTTACCGCATAGAAGGTTAATCGTGCCTTTCGGGAAGCCCGCTTTTTCAATCGCTTGAATCAACAGCGTCATGGCAAGTGGGGAAATCTCTGGCGATTTGATCACCACTGCGTTACCTGCGGCTAATGCAGGTGCCAATGAGCGTGCACAAATAGAGACAGGGAAATTCCACGGCACAATCTGCACCGACACGCCAAACGGCACATATTGAGTGAAGTCGACATAGTCTTTACCCAACGGAATTGACGTGCCTTCCAGCTTGTCGGCCATGCCTGCGTAGTATTCAAAGTAACGTGCCGACTCTAAAAACTCATCTTTGGCATCTTGCAAAGATTTCCCATTTTCACGACAGGCAACTAACCCACCTTCATCAACCATTTCACGAATAGCTGCGGCTGCTTTTAACATCCACTCGGTTCTGACGGCTGGACGAACGTCCGAAAGAAGACCTTGATTGACTACTCGACGTGCCGCTTCCATTGCGCGATCGGCATCGGTGATAGTGGCTTCTGCAATCGTCGCATACGGTTCGGCGGTTCCTGGGTTCATGACGGTCAGCGCTTGCTCTGAATCGCACCACTCACCATCAATATAATTAAGGTAATGCATCATATTACTGCTCCAGTGCCGCTTTCACTTGCTTTGCCAACCAGGTTTGGAAGAAATGCGTCGGAACATCCATTTCTGGTGAGAACACACCACCACCAAAGCCAGGTGAGTAACGACCTTCCTGCATACCTTCGACCGCTCCAATATCTTCGCCGAACACGACTCGCCACGACTCAACGGTAGCAGTACGGCACGCAGCAAACTCATCTTTCGTTGCTTCATCACCCACATAGAAAACACGTAGGTGCTCAACACTCTTATTCGCAGTGATTGGTTCAATCATCATTGCAAAAGCATGATCGGCTTGAATACCAAGCAACAGGTTTGGAAAGAGTGCAACGTATTCTGCATGACGCAGTTTATCTTCTGGCCAGTTTGGAAATTTAGGTAAGTGTGTTCCTGCTGTATCAGAAAGGTTGTACGCGAGACTACCTTGACCAGCAAAGCGCTCTGCAAACATGATGTTGTAGTGATCCTCTAGGCGAGAATAACTGTTCAAACTCGGATGCACCCAAGGTAAGTGGTAAGCCTCGCAGTAGTTTTCTACGGCAAGCTTCCAGTTACTTTTCACTTCGATCTCTAAGTTGCCACCCATGTTCACGCGGCGAAGAAGCCCTAACCCATCTTCACCTAAGAATTGCTGCCAACGTTGCTCTAGTGGCGCGATATGATCTTCAAAGCTTTCTGCATTGCCCGATAAGTTAACGAATACCATGTCCATCCAAACGGCTGAACGAAGTGGCTTAAGGCCGTGTTTTTCACACTTAAATCGATCATCTTTGTGTTTTGCGATACCACCGATGTGTGGTGTGCCTTTTAGATTGCCGTCAAGATCGTACGTCCATGAATGGTAAGGACAGCGAATCATGCCTTGAACTTCGCCCGCTTCATGCACCAGCTTCATACCACGATGACTACATACGTTGTGGAAGACTTGGACTTCACCTTGACGATTTCTCATCATGAGTAGTGGAAGATTCATGAAATCAAGTGGCATCACATAGCCATTTTTAAGCAGGTCTGATGCAAAACCAATGCATACCCAAGTGTTACCAAACACCTGATCACGCTCAAAAGTAAAATACTCTTCGCTGGTGTAGGCCTGATTCGGCATTCCTGTTGCTTCACTGATTGGGTTCAGTACATTATCAACAAGTTCAACAGGAATAATGGTTTGGTTGACATTGCTCATATTCTTATCTCCGAGAGTCGAGTTGCATCCAGTGCGTACAACATCGTGTTGTGTTAGTGGAGATGATTTTGATTAACAACCCAGCAACAAACAAACGACTTTTTCGCCGGGTTTGGATGAGTTTTTGTCATTCGTGCATTGATCTCAAACAACAAAATAACCTTTTAATTAACAAGGTTCTTCTTGTCATGATTAATACTCATTAACCGATGAGTATTAATCAGTTGAAACACAAAAGCCCTCTCTCTACTCTCTTTCGAAAATTAACAATAACGCAACAAACAATAACGCTAAAACAAACGCACTGTGAGGGATGCCTATGAGAGCAACATCTGGGATATTGAAAGGACTCAATCCGACTGTGACAATCGCATCAAAGATCGTCGTTATCGGTTTTGTACTTTTCTGCGCCATTCTCGCCAACCAAGCGGGCCAATACTTCGAAACGATTTCCGGCATTTTGCTGCAGAATATGAAGTGGTTTTACATCGGACTTGTTTCACTCGTTGTCGGTTTTCTTCTTTACCTTATGGTTAGTCGATATGGACATATTCGTTTGAGTAAAGATGACGAAAAACCAGAGTTTAGTTATTTGTCTTGGGTATCCATGCTTTTTTCCGGAGGCATGGGGATAGGCTTAATTTTCTGGTCGGTCGCCGAACCGATGTGGCATTACGCTGACAACCCATTTACTCAAGGCCTGACCAATGAAGCCGCAACAACATCAATGAAACTGACATTCTTTCACTGGGGTCTACATCCTTGGTCTGTCTTTATTATTGTTGCACTTGCATTAGCCTACTTTTCCTACCGTAAAGATCTGCCTTTTACCCTACGCTCTATCTTGTACCCTTTGATTGGCGATCGTATTTATGGGCCTATCGGGCACACGGTTGATATCCTAACAGTCGCGGTGACTGCTTTCGGTATCTCTCAAACCTTGGGGATGGGAGTTATCCAAATAAACTCTGGTTTGAATCAAGCCTTTGGTCTAGACATTAGTTTGGGGATTCAACTCTTTATTATCGTTTCCCTTTGTACTTGTGCGGTTGCGTCGGTGCTATCTGGTGTAGGGAAAGGTATTCGCCGTTTATCAGAATGGAACATGCTGCTTTCACTCGCACTCGTGCTGGTCGTACTTTATATTGGCCCAACTCGCTACATCTTAAATACGCTACTTGAAAGCACGGGGCTTTATGCACAAAACATTGTCGGTATGAGCTTATGGAGCGATGCACAGAATGACTCTGGCTGGCAAAACTGGTGGACGGCTTATTACTGGCCTTGGTGGATGACTTGGGCACCTTTCGTTGGCATGTTTGTGGCTCGTATCTCTAAAGGGCGCACAATACGTGAGCTTATCGGCGGTGCTCTCATAGTTCCTACGCTGATCACGTTTTTATGGATTTCAGTATTTGGTGGCGCAGCGTTAAAGGTAGAGCAAGACGCTCGTATTGCTCATCAAGAGCAAGTCACTGCGGCACAAGAAGCCAAACAAACACCACCTGCAGATTTTTCTGGCGGCCCGATTCTTGAAGCGACCAAAGCTGATACGACACGCGCTTTGTTTACGCTATTCGACAACCTAGATACAGGTATGTTTGGTAAACTACTTAGCGTACTTGCGTGTTTATTACTCGGTACTTATTTCATTACCTCCGCGGACTCGGGTACCCTAGTTCTATGTACCCTCGATGCCGCTGGACACAGTGAACCTCCCACGTCTATACGGGTACTATGGGGGATCATGATCGCCGCCATTGCGGGAGTGCTTCTATATGCAGGAGGGTTAAAAGCAATGCAAACGGCCTCCATTATTGCCGGTTTCCCTATCGCGATTTTTATCGCGGTGATGAGCTTAACGCTGTTCCATAGTATTCGACGCGAACCTAAGCCATGGGCAATGCTTCCTGAGCATGTTCACCCAGAGCAAGAGAAACTTGATGGTCCTGTTGAACCGCTTGTTGAAAGCAAAACTGTGGCTTCCGAGCCTATCGCTTCAACATCCTCGCTGAAAGATGATTCCACACTCAATCAAGGACCAGCACTCACTTAGTGCGTCATTTCATCCAATCAATTCAAACAAAGCGGGAACTGATATTCCCGCTTTTTTAACATGACCAAACTCTGTTCTTTTCTCTGCTTATTGATTTAGGCTAGGCCTCGGTCACCCACTTCATCTGGCAACTGATGCAAAAGCCATTCTCTAAAACGTTTGACGCTTGCTGGGATTAAACCTCTATTTTTAGGTTCAAGCATAGAAAAATTAGAGGGAGTTGAAAGAACGTGTTCGACTGGCCTAACCAAAGCACCGCTTTGTAAATAGTCGTCCACTAATGAGCCCCAAGCTAACGCGATGCCCTGACCATTAATTGCCGCTTGTAACAGCATTGGATAGTTGTTGATGTTCATGCGATTACGAGGCGAAATATTTGGCAACCCTACACTCGCAAACCACTGCTCCCAATTCACCCAGTCTCTTTGAGACTCTTCCAGATAGAGTAACGTTTTATTGAAGATTTCTTCTGGCTCACTAGGCTGGCCGATTTTCTCTAAATAAAGCGGGCTACACACAGGGAATACCTCTTCTGAAAATAGCGTTGTCACATCCATTTCCGCAGGTGGCGTGCGACAATAAAACAAGGCGATATCGCAATCTAATCGGCGTAAGTCCAACACATTATCTGAGGCCAAAATCCTTATATCGATGTCATCATGTTCATTTTGAAATTGAGCAACCTTAGGCAACAACCACAAAGCGGCCATTGCGTTTGTCGTCGCAACCGTGATCTTTTGTTCGCCCTGCCACTTCTTCACTTCACCCGTGATTTGAGCAATATCGAGCAAAGATTGGCTGACGGCTTGATAATATTGAAGACCTGTAGGCGTTAAGTTAATGCTTCGATTGGCTCTCGTGAACATAGCCTTGCCTAAGTATTCTTCTAATTGTCTAATTTGGCGACTGATAGCACCTTGGGTCACGTTTAGCTCGTCAGCGGCTAACGTAAAACTCAAGTGCCGCGCCGATGCTTCAAACGCAACGAGGCTATTTAAAGGTGGGAGGGGTTTGATTTTCATGTATCTTCCAGTAAGGCAGTATTGTAATTATTTTTATTCCCGGCAATCTTATGTTGCACGTGGATAATGCCATTCTGGACAACACCTCAAAAACGACAATTTATAAATGATAAAAAATAGAGATGAATCATAAATTGTTGTGAGAGAGGCAACCGTATACAGTTTCGTGGCTACAAAGAGCACAAAAAAGAGGAGCAGTTACTCCTCTTATGCCTAGCCTTTTGGTCATTTTCTCCGAGTTAGCCCATTTACCCTATTGCCAGTTTAGTGCTCGCGTAACGCGCTTTTTTCTTTCTTGGGCTGGCTAAGAAGTACGCTAAAGTAAGAGGCCCTAATCGTCCCATAAACATCATGAAGATGATCACTAACTCACCCGGTTCGGACAAACTGCCCGTTAAGCCTCGCGACAAACCAACCGTACCCAGTGCCGAGACCGCTTCGAACATAATGTCTAACATAGACGCTTTCTCTGTCAGTAACAGCGTGAATATGGCAAACCAAGTCACACCCACCGAGATCAGAGTCAGCGCCAATGCTTTGCTGATGGTCTCTTTGGGAATCTCGCGTTGAAAGGCATAGGTTGCTTCATCACGACGTAAATAGCTGTAAGTTGCCAAGACTAACACCATAAATGTCACAACTTTAATACCACTTGCCGTGCTCAATGATCCTCCGCCGATAAACATCAACACCAGAATGATCGCCGTTGTGGCATCTTCCAACTGATCGATAGCTAAAGTGTTGAACCCTGCCGTTCTTGGCGTCACCGCTTGAAACCACGATGCCCACCATTTCCCTGCTTCGCTCAACGGGGCAAGCGTGTTGGGGTTGTCATATTCGATCAGGTAAATCGCGATAAGTGCCACCACGTTAATGATCACCGTGCCTAAGATCATCATTCGACTGTAAACGGTGAGTCGGTGCCAACGGCGATTGCGTTTTAAGTCAATCCAAACCGAGAAGCCTAAACCACCAATAATGAACAAACTGGTAATGGTGAAGTTAACGACCGGGTCGTCCACGTAAGGCATTAAGCTATCGGCACTCAACGCAAAACCTGCATTGTTAAACGCACTGATGGTGTAGAAGAAACCATGGAACAAACTGGTTTTCCAGCCCAGCTCTTCACTCCAATAAACGCTCAAAATAGTGAAACCAATAAGTTCAACGAGCAGAGCGAACATCAATACAGATTTAGCGGTGGCAATGAGTGTCGATGAGTCAGTTTGGTTGAACGCCTCTCTCGCGACGGCTCTCTCCAAAAAGCCAATTTTTCCGCCCAGAGCCAGCAAGGTCACGATGGCAAACGTCATTAAACCTAGGCCACCACATTGAATCAGGAAAGCTATAACCACTTGCCCAAAAGGCGTAAACGCCGTGCCCGTGTCTACCACAACTAATCCCGTCACCGTAATGGCCGATGTCGCAGTAAACAAGCTTTGAATCCAAGTGATGGGCTCTGTGGTGGCAATCGGCAGTTTGAGTAAAACTGTGCCGAGTATGATCAAGCACGCAAAACTGAGGCTAAGTATCAATGGAGGTGCGCCCAACAATTTTTTACCCGCTTTGGGTTTTCGCTCGATTGGGATAATAGAGGGATGCCACAAAACCATGTTACACCAACCTTGGAGCGACGTATTTCAGCTCAGCGCGACTACCGCAAAGCAACAGCGTGTCGAACTCATTAAGCACAAACTCATCATTGATATTGGTGTAGACGGCTTCTTCGCGCTTCACCAAGATAGGCTGAATGTTGTAACTGCCTCGGCTGATCAACTTAGAAAGCGGCGTATCGTGCAGATTGGATTTAACGTGGATTTCCACCACATACAAACCATGGCCCATTTCCAAATAGTTGTTCACCATCGGATAGTTGAGTGCCTGCGCGACTCTTACGCCCATCTCCTCTTCCGGATGAATAATGCGTTGTACACCAAGCTTAGACACGATGGTATGGTGCGCTTTGGTGCTCGCTTTGACCCAAATGGATTTCACACCTAAATTTTTCAGCGCCAGCGTACACAACAAACTGGCTTGCATGTCTTCGCCAATCGCTACCAACACCACATCACTGTTCGCTAGCGCTAATTCTCTGAGTGCACCTTCGTCTGTCGCGTCACATATGACCGCTTGCGTTAACTCTTCGACGTATTTTTCGACGATTTTCGGGTCGCTATCCACCCCCGTTACGGTGTGTCCAAGATGAATAAGTTCTAAGCTAGCGGCAACCCCAAATCGCCCTAAACCAATTACTGTAAAGTGAGCCATATCGATACCTAACTGTGTTTTATGTATAGAAAATGCTAATGCGTTAAGGGCTAGACTGATTTTCCGTCACGAAAAATAGGCAACACGAATCCTGTTCGAGTGCTGATAACCAGCACTAAACCTTGGCATTAACGTTGATTAAATTTGGAATTTAGTGGTGCTTGGACGCCTCAAGCACTAAACGGTAACCCAGCCCCGGCTCGGTTTTTAATAGCCGCTGCTCGTCAGCACTATCGTTCAGTTTTTTGCGTAGTTGACTCACTAGTACGCGTAAGTAGTGAGTATCTTCGACATGACTTTTTCCCCAAATCACCGCTAGCAAATGAGTTTGCTCAATGAGTTTTCCCGGCTTGAGAATCAATTGTTCAATGAAAGAAAACTCTTTCTTGGTGAGTGAAATTTCCCTCTGATCCAACCAAAATTGGTGAGTGCTTTTGATGATTTTTACTCGGCCAGCCATCAGCTCATCAGCGACGGTTTGCTCATCCACCAAATCTCGAACCAGCACTTTGATGCGCGCGATGAGCTCTTTTACGCCAAAAGGCTTGCTCAAGTAATCATTCGCGCCCGCTTCTAAAAGGCGGATTTTTTCCTCTTCTTGATCGCGAGCTGTCAACACTAGCACTGGCGTTTTATACGTCTGACGAAGCGTAGTGAGAAACTCCGTCCCATCGCCGTCGGGTAAGCCTAAATCAAGCAGAATGACGTGTGGCGAATGCGCTTCGAAACACGCTTTGGCTTCTGCAATGCTACTCGCGCCAATGTAATCAAGCCCTTCAGCAGACAGCGAAATTCGAATAAAGGTATGAATGCGAGGCTCATCGTCCACGACTAAAACTTTGTAACTCACGCCTGCTCTGCTCCTTGATTGAGTGGAAGTCGAATGCGGATCAGCGTCCCTTCTGATACTGGCATAGATTGAATCTCTCCTTGGTGCGCGGTGATGATGCCTTTGGCAACCGCGAGTCCCATTCCGGTGCCTGAATCAGCCGATTTGTTGTTCGCACCGGAATAGAAAAGGCTGAATATTTTTTCCGCATCTTCAGCTTTGATGCCAATCCCCATGTCCCGAACATCAATCACGCACGACGAACCCTGCTTAGAAAGAGAAACCTCAACAGATTCATTCTCTGGTGAAAATCGCATGGCATTATCCAACACATTAAAAATCGCTTGTTCGATGAGAGAACGACTTACTGATAAATAACCAACGGAATCATCCATATTCATGGATACTTTCTCGGTGTAATTCGGCAAACGAGAAACCGCATCCCGCACAATATCCGCAATCAGCTCATCTTTTTTAGTAATTTTTAATGTGCCATGCTGGAGCTTAGTCGCCTGTAAGAGGTTCTCGATATATTGATGCAAGCGGTGGCTTTCTGAAGTCGCACTGTCGAGCAATTCTTTGCGCTCTAAGTCATTGAGTTTGGTCATGTACTCGTTGAGTGTGGTCAATGTTCCAATAATGGTTGCCAGAGGTGTGCGTAGATCATGGGACACCGATAGCAGGATGCTGTTTTGCAGCTTGGTTTGTTTTAACTCGCCCTGCTGGCGACGATAAAGATCTGCAAAAGTGCTGGTGATAAATGCCACCACCATAAACACGACTAGATTAAAAATGTCTTCCGGAAGAAACATCTGTAAAGAGTAACGAGGCGTCGTGAAAAAGAAGTTGAAGCTCAGCGCTTCGATCACCGCCGCCGCATAAGCGAATCGCGAGTTGCATTGAAATGCCACCACCACGACTGCTAACTGCAAAATCAGCAGGACCGCAGCGGTAGAGCCAAACAATTGGTCTAACAGCCATGAGGCCACAACCGCGCCAACAATCACGATGGCAGAAAAGAGAAATGTGTTATCTCGCCAATGAGCAAACATAAAGTACATCAACCAAAATTCGATGCAGAAACTTTAGCAAAAGCCAATTCGGAGTTCGCGTAAAAAAAGCGTAAAAAATGCAAGAACGACAGTCAGTTATAAACATAACCATCATTAAGTTGGCCTAACTTAATGAATAATCACACGTAAACGTCACCCATTGACGCCTACTCACTCGGTATAAACGGCAGACATAAAAAAGAGGAGCATTTGCTCCTCTTTCGTATAGCGTCATATTAGATGACTTGCAGTTGAGCATCACTTTGCTCAGACAAAAAGCCGCCGGTTTGATGCTTCCACAACTGAGCGTAAACACCACCCAATTGCAGCAGCTCGTGGTGTGAGCCTTGCTCAATGATTTTGCCGTCATCCATCACAATCAAACGATCCATCGCGGCAATCGTTGATAAACGGTGAGCAATCGCAATCACTGTTTTTTCTTCCATCAGAACTTCAAGGTTTTCTTGAATTGCCGACTCCACTTCTGAATCAAGTGCAGACGTTGCTTCGTCCATGATCAAAATTGGTGCGTTTTTCAGCAGCACGCGAGCAATCGCCACACGTTGACGCTGACCGCCAGACAACTTCACGCCGCGTTCACCCACTTCAACGTCATAACCAACGTTACCTTGCTCGTCTCGTAGAGATTGAATGAAATCATGAGCATGTGCTTTTTCAGCAGCTGCGATAACGGCATCCATTGAAGCATCTGGATCACCGTAAAGAATGTTCTCTTTAATTGAACGATGCAGCAAAGAGGTGTCTTGCGTGATCATACCGATGTGTTGGCGCAGCGACTCTTGTTCGACTTGAGAAATGTCCTGTCCATCAATACAAATCTTACCGGTATTTACGTCGTAAAAACGCAGCAACAAGTTAACCAACGTGGATTTACCTGCCCCAGAGCGACCGACAATGCCGACTTTTTCGCCCGGTTTAATGGTCAGATTCAAGTTCTCAAATACTGCCTTTTCATCACTGTAGTTAAAACCTACGTGATCAAAGCAGATCTCACCTTGGGAGATTTGCAAAGGCTTAGCATTTGGTACGTCTTTCACTTCAACATCGTTTGAAATCGTATTAATACCGTCTACTACTGTACCGATGTTTTCAAACAGTGCGCTAACTTCCCACATGATCCACTTCGACATACCTTGTACGCGCAACGCAATACTGATGGCAATCGCAATAGCACCAATTGTTACAGCGTGATCTAGCCATAGATAAACCGAAATGGCACTAATAGACATCAGCAGCAAATAGTTGATGGCATCCACACTAAACAGTAAACAAGTCACCATGCGCATTTGGCGGTAAACCGTCACCAAAAATTGCTTCATGCTGCTTTCTGCGTATTCCAACTCGCGCTGTGAATGAGCGAATAGTTTTACGGTAGAAATGTTGGTGTAAGAATCGACAATGCGCCCAGTCATTACAGAGCGAGCATCCGCTTGCTCTGTCGCTACTTGTTTCATTTTAGGGATAAAGTAGAACTGGATAACCGCGTACATTCCTATCCAAATCACAATAGGCAACATCAGCAGACCATCGGCCTCGCCCATCATCCAAAGCATCGAAAGAAAATAAACGCTGATATAAACCAGTACATCCACCAGCTTCATGACCGTTTCTCGTACCGCTAACGCACTTTGCATCACTTTGGTCGCAACTCGGCCTGCAAAGTCACGCTGGAAAAATCCAACCGCTTGTTTTAGCAAGTAACGGTGAATCAACCAACGGATAGACATCGGGTAGTTACCCAATAACGTTTGGTGCATCACCATTGAGTGGACAAAACCGAGAGCTGGCATCACAACCGCCACTAAGAACAGCATCATTAGCATGCGATCACCCTGGTCTTGCCAGAATGTTGCGCGATCTTGATTAGAGAGAATATCGACGAGCTCGCCCATATAACGCAACAGCGTCACCTCAGTAATGGCAATAAGCGCACTGAACACAGCCATGACAAATAAAGGGGCTTCAAAGCCACGAGTGTAAAAGCGACAGAAGCCAAAAAGTGTCTTCGGTGGCTTTTCGGTTTCCATCTGGGGAAAGGGTTGGGTCAGTTTTTCAAACCAATTGAACATAACAACGACTTTAAGTACCGCGAATGAATTTGCGAACGTTTTACTATCTTTTGATACAAAAGTCAGTAAAATACCGAAACAAAAGTTCAAATGATAATAATTACAATTAAGCTTAGCGTTAATCATAATTGTCGGGAATATATTTATGACAAAGAATAACTTACTGGCCATCGCGATCCGTAACGCGTTGGTCTGTGCTTTGGCACCAACAGCAGCAGTGGTTGCATTCACAGCACAAGCTCAAGAAGACGTTGTACAAGATGACATTATTGCAATGGAGACTATTACGGTCACCGCGCAAGCACTTAAAGTAGAAACCCCTGCGGCAGAAACACCGCGCAGCGTATCTATCATTTCTGAAGATGAACTTCGTGTTCGTGCACCGCAAAAATTGGACGAAGCATTACGCTACACATCTGGCGTAACCGCTCAGCCTTATGGTGCCGACAACGACACCGATTGGTTCAAAGTTCGCGGTTTTGATGCAGCGACTTACCTAAACGGCAACCGCCTATTCCGCGATGGTTACTACACATGGTTAGTCGAACCTTACGGCCTAGAAAGTGTGGAAGTGGTTAAAGGCCCATCAGCTATTCTGTTTGGTGAATCGGCACCAGGCGGTATCGTGAATGCTGTACAGAAAAAACCAACGTTTACGCCTCAAGGCGAAGTAAAAGTCGAAGTAGGCAACAACCAACACCAGTCTGTAGGTTTTGACATTGCTGATGAAGCAAACGACGCTGGCACAATCCGCTACCGTTTGGTTGGCCTGATGACAAGCCAAGATGGCGAACTGGACGGCACTAACAACGAGCGTTTTTATCTAGCGCCAAGCGTCGAGTTCGACATTTCTGACCGTACAATGCTGACCATTTTGGCTACTTACCTTCGTGATGACGGTGTGCCAACCAACCCATTCTTTCCAGCAGCAGGCACTTTGATTGGTTCTAACTTTGGCAAAATCGATCCTTCGACTAACCTTGGTCAGCCAAACTACGATAAATACGAACGCACGCAGTTCTCTCTAGGTTACTTGCTAGAGCACGACATCAATGACACGTGGTCATTCTCTCAAAACCTCAACTACGGCTCCAATGAGTTGTACTTGCGCAGCTCTTACACATTCTCAAACAACGATCCTGCAAAAGAAGAATTAGCGCAAGGCATCGTATTCCGTGACGGCAAAAACCAGAGCATCACATTCGACAATAACGCTGTCGGCAACTGGATGACAGACAACGCAGAGCACACGGTGCTTGTCGGTATGGATCTGCAATTCCACAAAACCGATGGAGACGAGCAAGACAACTACGCATTTGGCACCATCAATCCGTGGAACCCAGTTTACGGCAACTTCACCCCTCTTGATCCTGCCAACAACGTGAAACGTGAGATTGAGAAATCTCAAGCAAGTCTCTATTCACAATACCAATTGAAACTGCATGAACAGTGGATTGGTAACATCGGTGCTCGTTACGACTGGGTGAAAACAGAAAACTCTGGCAAAGGCGCTACCGTTGATCAAAGTGAATCTCGTGATGATGGTCAGCTCTCTCTAAGTGCGGGTGTGATGTACCTTGCAAACAATGGTCTGTCACCTTACGCAAACTACTCTCAGTCGTTTGAAGTGATCAGCACCATTGATGCTGCAACCAATGAGCTTTATAAACCGCTGGAAGGCGAGCAAGTAGAAGTGGGTGTGAAGTATGAGCCAAGCTTTATGGATGGCTTTATCAACCTTGCATGGTTCGACATTAAGCAAAAGAACGCGTTGGTGACCAACCCATCAACATGGATCGCGACACAAACGGGTGAAGTGACTTCTCAAGGTATTGAGCTTGAAAGCACAACACAGCTAACCGACGATCTAAAACTGATGGCAAGCTACACCTACACCAAAGCGAAAACAGATGAGAGCTTTGGCCAAGGTAAAAAACAAGCCGCACTTATTCCTGAGCACCAAGCTTCTGCATGGGTAGACTACAGCGCCTACAGCCTGATTCCAGGCCTCAATATCGGTACTGGTGTGCGCTACGTAGGTGAGTCAAAAGATAACCCTAAGAGCTCAAACCTAACTGTTCCTTCAGTCACTCTTTGGGATGCGTCAGTCACTTACGACATCACTTCACAGTGGCAAGCACAGCTAAACGTGAACAACATTCTGGATAAAGAGTTTGTTTCAGGTTGCGATTACTGGTGTTACTACGGCCAGTCTCGCTCTGTCATGCTAAACGCAAACTACCGCTGGTAATTGAACTTTCTACTCCCCTCTCTTGAGGGGAGTTTTCTCCTAAGAGTCATCCATGTTTCAACTGTCTAATATTGAGATCGTTCGAGGTGGACGTCAGATCCTCGGCATCGACCAACTTAACATCCCAACGAATGAACTAACTGTCGTTTTGGGCCATAACGGTTCAGGCAAATCGACACTGGTGAACCTGCTTTCTGGTCAAATGTCACCAGATAAAGGCACGGTAACACTAAACGACACTTCCCTTTCGTCACTCAAAACCAAAGAGCTGGCAAAGCAGATCGCCTATTTGCCACAAAAGCTGCCCTCCTCGGCTGGTTTAACGGTAGAAGAGCTAGTGCGCTTGGGCCGCTTTCCGTGGCGTGGCGCACTTGGTCGTTGGAAACCTGAAGACAAACAGATCATCACGCAGGCTATGGAACGAACAGGAGTTACACCTTTTGCTCAAGCTTTGGCGGATGACTTATCGGGCGGCGAGCGCCAACGCGCTTGGGTGTCTATGCTGTTGGCTCAACAATCACCAATTTTGATCCTAGATGAACCGACCTCCGCGCTCGATGTTCACCATCAATTTCAACTGATGGCGCTACTTGCAGAGCTAAATAGAACCGAGAACGTAGGCATTATCGTGATCCTGCACGATTTGAACTTAGCACTGCGCTATGCAACCCACATTGTTGCGCTCAAGAAAGGTCAAATTGCGTTCGAAGGCAACGCCGACATGTTGCTAGATGAGGAGCGCCTTTCTGAGTTGTATGAGTCACCGATTAAGCTCATTGATCATCCAACTCCAGCCAACACATTGGCGAGCCAAAAGGTGGCTGTTGTATGCGCATAATAGCTCGTTTACTTACTGTGGTTACACAATCTGCTTTTCTGTTGGCATTTTTTATGACTAATGCAAATGCAGTCATCACCGTTACCGATGAATATGGTGAGCATAGTTTTGAGCAAGCGCCACAACGCGTTGTTGCCTTAAACTGGGACATCTTAGAACAAGTTTTGGCGCTAAACGTAGAACCAATCGCAGCCCCAAATTTACCAGGCTACCGCCAATGGGTCGTCAATCCAACTGCACCAGAGTCAATTGAAGATATTGGAACCCGAGCAGAGCCCAACTTAGAAAAAATCGCCAGCTTGAAGCCAGATGTCATCCTTGCTGCGTCTCCACAGCAAGACTTGATTCCGTTACTCAAACAAATTGCTCCGGTTATATATTTACCTAATTTTTCTGAAAATGAGGCTGCGGCCGAGACTGCTATTCGTCACTTTCGTACGCTCGGCAAGCTATTCAATAAAGAGGCACTTGCTGAACAGAAACTGGCAGAATTAGATGCTTCATTTGCGCAGATGCGCCAGCGAATTCGCCACTATTACTCTGAGCCACTCAGTGTTCTGGTGATGCGTTTTTCAACGCCGAATACGGTGTTTCTTGCAACCGAAAATTCCACCACAGACTACGTGGCCAGAAAGCTGGGATTACACGCTCCAATTAAAGAGGCTCCACGCGCGTGGGGCGTAAAGCAAGATCGGATTAATCGACTTCAAAACCTTCACAACAGCTACGTTCTCTACGTACAACCTTTCCCAGAAGAACGCAAACTGAAAGATTCGCCACTTTGGCAAGCGATGCCGTTTGTAAAGAAGCAGCGGGTAAATTCAGTCAGAGCAGTGTGGGCGTATGGCGGTGCTATGTCTTTGCAATACACCGCTGAAGCGATTACCGACAGTCTAATAGAGTTGGCACCAAAGCAATGAGAACGAAACATTATATTGGTTATCTGGCGCTGATTACGTTACTTAGCGTCTTTAGTCTACAAATTGACACTAATTTATCACTCTTCGAACAATGGCAATTATTAACAAAACCAGAGGTAGCGAGCGAATTTCGTGACGTATTTTTTACGCAAGCTCAGCTTCCTAGGTTAAGTATGACCCTGCTTGTTGGTGCCATGCTTGGTCTCACCGGCAGCTTAATGCAGCAATTAACGCAGAATAACCTCACCTCGCCGTTAACTCTTGGCACCTCTTCTGGTGCTTGGCTTGCATTAGTCGTGGTAAACATTTGGTTCGTCGATTGGGTAGCCGATTACTCTGCATTAGCCGCAATGGCGGGGGCTTTAGTGGCGTTTGGCCTAATCGTATCAATTGCTGGTGTGCGTAATATGACAGGTTTGCCGCTGGTCGTTTCGGGGATGGTGATTAATATCCTGCTCGGTTCTATCGCCACAGCCATCATTATTTTAAATGCTCAGTTTGCGCAAAATATTTTTATGTGGGGAGCAGGCGACCTCTCACAATACAGCTGGGATTGGTTTGAATGGTTGCTGCCACGCGCTGCTATTGCAATCGTCATTTTGATCGTCGCACCACGCATTCTGACTCTAATGAAACTAGGGCAAGAAGGCGCAGCAGCGCGTGGGTTAGCAGTATTACCTGCTTTTGGTACGTTAATGGTGATGGGTATTTGGCTGGTATCAGCCTCAATCACTGCGGTTGGTATCATCAGTTTTATCGGCTTGTTAACACCAAACATCGCCCGTGCAATGGGAGCGAGAACGCCACGTGACGAATTGATCAGCAGCATGCTAATGGGCGCAATGCTATTAATCATCACCGACTCTGCCGCCATCTCGCTAAGCTTATGGTTAGAGGAAACCATTCCTAGCGGCGTAGCGGCTGCAGCTATTGGCGCTCCCGCTTTAATTTGGTTTACTCGTAAAAAGCTGACGGCAACCGATCAACTTAACCTTTCAATGAGCCAAGGAAAAACGGCGCTTTCTAAGCGCGCAGTTTGTAGCATAGTGATAATGAGCATCGTCGGGGTTCTGGTTTACTCATTCGTTACCCATGGTATAAACGGGATCCAATGGTCCGTGCCAGGGGAGTTTCAATGGCAATTGCGCTGGCCGCGAATGTTAACCGCACTTTCTGTCGGTATTGCTCTATCCGTTGCCGGAATCATTTTGCAACGCATTGTTTACAACCCTCTGGCAAGTCCCGATATTCTCGGTGTGTCTTCCGGAGCCACGTTTGCCATTATTACGACTGGAGTTATCGCTGGGTCACTTCTCTCCGCATTTAACTGGGGTATCGCTTTTTTCGGAAGTATGTCCGTATTGATGTTATTGCTGATTATCGGTAAACGAAGCCATTTTAATCCATCTAACTTCGTGTTGTCCGGCATCGCACTAACGGCACTATTGGAAGCCCTCGTTCAATTTTCGCTAGCTCAAGGTTCTGGTGACAGTTACAAAATTTTATTGTGGCTAACTGGTTCAATTTATCGAGTCACAGCCGACACCGCACTGATGCTATGTTTGGCAATAATGGTTCTGCTTACCGCTGTATTCGCGATTTCTCGCTGGCTAACATTAATTTCCATCGGACGACAATTCTCAAATGCACGAGGACTTAACCCCACCGTAGCCAATACGCTAATGCTCACCATCGTTGCTTTATTATGCGCCTTTTCTACCGCTACAGTTGGTCCGATATCTTTTGTTGGCTTGGTCGCTCCCCATATGGCGATGATGTTAGGAGCAAGAAAAGTGAAAGAGCAACTAAGTGTCGGAGCCTTAATTGGTGCAACCCTAATGTTGTGGGCAGATTGGCTGGGACAAATCGCTATTTATCCAAGTCAGGTCGCAGCTGGCACATTGGTCGCTATTTTAGGCAGTACTTACTTTCTGTTTTTAATGCTGAAAAGTAAATTCAGCTAAGTATTCAGGGAATATAGTTAGAGCTGGAAATACCGTTAGAAAAACAAACCCCGCTATGTTTGATAGCGGGGTTTGTTTTAACTGGCGTACGACACTTCTCTATTTTTCACTCACCACAGGAAAGCGCTGCTCATAAAGTTCCATAAAGTCTTTACGAATCAAATGCTCCAAGTGGTTAGCTTTATCGGTCGGGCAGAAAATCATAACATGCAAAATCTGCTCACCATTGATATTACTAGAAATATGCATATGTGGCTCTGCACCGGGAAGATCGACCCCAGCGTGTTTTTCAATCATCGCGTTGTAGCGATGCGCAACATCACTGAAGTAGCTACAATGCTCTTCAATCTTGTCGGTCAAGATTGGTAACAGAGGATACAAATTAACGAAGTCTTTCACCACGATAGAAAAATTGTGGTAGACGTAGCGCTTCATAAAATTGAGGTTCTTTACTGGGTAAGTAAAAAACATACTATTGGGTAAGGTCGCGGTTTTTCCGGTGTAGTGATATTGCCCATGGTGCAGGTCGATCTCTTGAATCACCGTCGCCATCATATTGTGCTCGATCACTTCGCCGCACAGTTTACCGACCTCAATCCAGTCACCGACACGAAAAGAACGTGAGCTTGCTCTTTGAATCGAGCCTGTAAAACACAAAATTATCTCTTTGGATGCCACAACAATGGCAACCGCTATCGCCGTGACACTTAGAGCAAACTCGTTTATTTCTGATTGCCATAAAATAAATAAAATCAGTAATGTAACGGCAAAGGTGCCGTTCTTAGTTCTGGACATCCAGCTGCGCTGATCTTCAGAAAGAAAGGCATGGTCACCACGAATCATCGATAAAATGGTACGACGAATTAACCACATAATCACAAAGATCAGTGCGGTAAAAATCAGTTTATGAGTGAGAAGAAAATCGACGACTAACTGCACTTTCTCCATTCCACGGCTCCCTTAGAATTAAAATACGGCCTAGTAACGGGTAACCATAACAAATTATTTTGTCAGTTGTCCGTGTTCACTCAAGTACTTTTGAGATTACTCCTCTCTAAAAGCGCGATTCATGCTTTCAGTGATTGGCTTTATTAAATAACTTAAAGGCGTTCGCGGTTCAGATAAAATAAGCACTTCCGCGTTCATTCCTGAAGTTAAGCGGTGTTTGGCTACATCTTCTTGCGAAATTGCAATTCTAGCGAGGTAAAAATCCTCTTGGTTTTCTTGTGAAAGCTTATCCGCAGAAATCGTTAACACCGTGCCGTCTAATGGTGCCAACGTTCTAGCATTCAGAGCGGTCAGACGAACATGCGCCTGCTGACCTGGGTTAACTAAATCGATATCCTGGGGATTCACGCGAGCCTCGACTAACAACTTATCGTCTTGAGGAACCAACTCCAATAGCGTTTCACCCGAACCAATCACACCTTTTTCAGTAAACACCTGCATGTTGACCACACGGCCTGCAATAGGTGCATTGATGGTTGTTCTCGCTACAATATCTTGTGCTGAGCGATACTCTTCACGAATGGCGACGATTTCCTTTTTGGTGTTTCGTAGCTCCTCGACAATCTCATTTAGTCTTTCAAGCTTCAACTCTTCAATTTGCGCTTGGTTTTCATCCAACCTTTTGCTTACTGTGAGTGATTGTCTGTCTAACTGACTTAAGGTACTCCGCACTTCCGCCGCAAGACGTTTGAGTTGAAGTAAGGTGGATTTACCCGAAAAGCCTTTTTGAACTAGAGCTTGGTTACTGTCTATTTCTTCGGCGATAAAATTGAGTCTTTCTCTCTCAATGACTTTGGTTTGCTGGAGGTTTTCTAGCTCCAAATTTGCCCCAGAAATACTCTGCTCAATGATGCTCAGCTTACTATCAAAGAATCGCTTTCTCGCTTCAAAGATCTTGTTTTGAACCAGTTGAGCTTCTTGGACGATATCGACGCGAGGAATACTTTCAAGATCATCAGACCATACGATCGTTGGCAATTCATCTAGCTCAGCACTTAGACGGTTTTCCTTCGCTAGAGTATGAATAAACTGACCACTTAATGAATCCAACTTCGCCATAGCTTGTCGCTTAGAGAGTTGAATTAATAATTGACCTTTTTCAACCAAGTCTCCCTCCTGCACGTACAGCTTTTCAATAATGCCGCCTTCTAGATGTTGAATTTCTTGTCGCTTAGTGAGAACAGACAAATCGCCATAAGCAATTGCAGCACTCTCTAATTTCGCTGTCGCAGCCCAGTAGCCTAGAACACCAAGAAAAACACTTAGCGTCACCACACCAAGTAAAATTGGCTTTCGAAAGCTTAGTTTCGCTTGCGGACTAAAACGATAAACGGTTTCAGACGGATGCTGATTAACGGCTGGCAGTTGATTGCTCATTTCTTACCCTTGGAATATCTGTTCTTTCTTCGCCCATCAAGCGTTTTAATACTTCATCTTTATCACCGTATAATTTGACTCGACCTTCAGCCAAATACAACAATCTATCCATTTGTCGTAATGTACTCGGATTATGGGCAATGACGATAATCGTTGAGCCTTGCGCCTTTAAATGGGCAATCAAACGTTGATATGCAGCCTCTCCTTCACCATCAAGGTTGGCATTAGCTTCATCGAAAATCACAATAGATGGATCGCCATAAACGGCTCTTGCAAGTGCGATTCTCTGCCTTTCTCCTCCAGATAAACCACGGCCATTTTCGCCAATAACGAAATCATAGCCTTTGTTTTTCTTGAGTATTAATTCATGACATCCTGCTAGTTGCGCCGCCTTGATGACTTTAGCGGGGTCTTCTTCTTTGAAGCGCGCGATGTTCTCTCGAATTGTGCCAGGAAACAACTCTACTTCTTGAGCGAGATAACCAAAATGGGCGCCGCGATCTTCCGATGCCCAAGTAGACACTTCCATACCATCAAGCGTAACCTTACCTGCTAATGGCTTGATCGTACCTAATAACAACCGAGCAAACGTCGATTTACCAGTACCAGAGGGGCCAATAACTCCGACAGCAACTCCGGGAGGAATAGATAAGTTGATCGATGAGAGTACAGGCTCTGCTGTGCCAGGATGGCGATAAGCAAGTCCAGTAAGTTCATAGTGTCCTTTTGGCTTTGGCAGTGGCATATTCGATTCATCTTGGCGCACGATTGCGTCGATTTCTTTTAGTCGTTTATACGCGCCTTTAGCAGACATAGCACTTCGCCATGTTCCAATCGCCTGCTCCATCGGCGAGAGTGCCCGACTCATTAAAATGGAACTCGCGATCATCGCTCCCGCAGTAATCTCATGTTGGATCACTAACCATGCTCCGCCTCCCAGCAAAAAGATCTGTAGTGAACCACGTACAAACTTAGAAAAGTTAGCAATGTAAATGGACTTACCCGCCACTCGCTCTTCGAGCATATTGACTTCATTCACGCGCGACTGCCATTTTTCTAAAAACGCGTTCATCATCCCCATCGCAAGAATTGAATTGGCATTTTGCGTGGCTAACTCGGCGTTGTTGATATGAGAGATCGCCCTAACTTCACTTTCTTGCATGGTTTTACGCGTCATTAGCTCATTGAGTAGCCCGAGACTAAACAATACGATAGACCCGAGTAACGCGATGTGACCCAATACTGGGTGCAATAAATATACGAACAAAATAAACAGCGGTGTCCAAGGCGCATCCAATAGTGGATAGGGTGCTTGGCTGCTCAAAAAGCTTTTGATGTTCTGAATGTCTCGCAGCGTTTGCGAGGTGTAACTCTTCCCTGTGTGCGATTGGTATTGAATGCTGCGCTTAAGCATAAAAGTGGACAGTTTGGTGTCCATCCAATAACCAAATGATTTACTCATTTGCGCGCGAGCGATATCAATAATCGACATGGTTAGTAACGCGACAATCACGATAATAGTGAGCAAAAGTAGAGTATCGGTTGAATAGGAGGATATCACTCGGTTGTACACTTGAAGCATGTACAAGGGAATCGAGAGGACTAGTATGTTGATAAAAAGGCTAAAAGCGATTAGCAAGCCCGCAAGCGTGCATAGTTTTTGTCTCACTTCTTTGAAAACCGTTTTTTGCACGACTATTTCCGTTTAAATTGAAAATGTAGGCGCTAGCAAAAGCTAGCACCTAACTTAAGACAGCCTCAAATACACTCTAGAATGACCGAGTTAGTTCACCTCAGCGTGACAGAGCCACACAAACTAATCCCATTCTGAGTGATTTAAGTCATTTAGATTGCAAATAAATCCGCACCGTAAGTATTGATATCAGTTTCGGTAACGCCAATGAGTTTCACGGTTAGATCAGCACCATCGGTAAACACGGCATTACCTACAGCATCATAGCTAAAGCTTAAATCACCGAAGTCTGTGACCGAGTCGCTAATAATGTGCAAAGAATCTTCACCAATGGTGAAATCCACAACTTTTGCTTCGCCATGGCCACCAAACTTATCCGTGAACACAAACTTATCGCCATTGCTTCCGCCAACTAGAACATTATCACCAGAACCAGCTACAAGAATATCTTCACCGACGCCGCCATTTAGTTTGTTGTCACCCAACAAACCCAAAAGCAAATCATTACCTGTACCACCGCCGAGGTAATCGTTTCCTGTACCAGCCCTTAGGATGTCATCACCAGCACCACCAGTTAGGCGATCATCACCGTCGCCGCCGATCACATAATCGTTACCGCCACCGCCAACAAACGAATCATTACCACCAAAACCAATAAACAAGTCATCGCCGCCATCGAAATCAGCAAATTGGTTATTTACACCTGCATCGCCTAGATACGTGTCATTGTCACTTGTGCTCATTTTTATTCCCTCTTGTCTTAATAATTGAATAGACCTTTTATTCTATGTCTGAGTAGATTTGTAACAGACATGAGAAGTCTAATAGTCAACCGAATAGGAATAAGTTTGAATATGGGATGATATTTCAGACTGACATTTTAATAATAAATATAAAACTTAGTACTTTATAGAATATTTTCTTTTTATTACAGTAAGTTAATACTAGTACTACAGATTTCGCCTAGCCCAACTTGTTGCTTGCGTACGGTTCTTTACTTCTAACTTTCTAAAAATATTGTATAGATGTGATTTAATAGTATGCTCACTGATAAATAAAGAATCAGCAATTTCCATATTTGAGCCTCCTTCTTTCAACATTTTTAAAACTTGAATTTCACGCCGAGTAAGCTCTACCTCGATAGCAGGCTCGATAATGCTATTCGCTTCTTTTCCTCGATAATAATTAACCAGCTGATCCAGTAATCTTCGAGACAGCCAATTATCTCCTTTTATTATTGCTTTTAACCCCTGACACACCTTGTCCATGGAGTCTCCCGGACCGAATATACCCTTTACATGCGGCCATGAAGCGAGTTCTTCTGTGTCTAAGTCATAACCTAAATTAAGCATTATGGTTCCTAGTACTTTATTACTATCTTTTAAATAAACTAAAGTTTCGGATGGAATCTCAACTGAAAAATCAACAAGCAAAAAGTAGCGTTCCGGAATGAGTTCGTGATAACTAGGGTTTTTAGTATCTATGATCGTTATTTTAGTTTCTATATTTTTAGAAAGCATTTCCTTAAAGTTTTCACTCTGTAAACTTTGTTGAGTGAGCATTAGGACTTCAGGCTTTTCCATATACTGTTCCATAATGTTTCTCATACTTTCAGTGACTTAACATTCTTAAATTAGTCGTTAATCGTCCGCACTTAGTGTGATATGTAAGTGCTAGTCCACAGAGTAAAGTTATTTGCTACTTTTTTAAATTCCAAAGTTATTAAAAAGAGAATCAAAAAAAGTGTTTCTCATAAAAGAAACACTTTTAACACATTTAGGTCACAGTAATGATTAAGAATTCACTAAATTAAATAACACAATATTTCAAGGACATTACACTGTTAACGAGTTATCCGAAATATTTTCTTTCGCCCAAATAAGTGCTTGGACTCTATTTTTTACTTCAATCTTCTTGAAAATATTGTGTAAATGAGTCTTTACCGTATTCTCGCTCACAAATAGTTGTTCGGCAATTTGTTGATTGGAAGCCCCCATAGAGAGAAAGGTAATTATTTGTTGCTCTCGTTTGGTCAAAATAGCGGGAACATTCTTATTTATCGGTTTGCAGTGGCGACGAAGGTGAGTAATGTATTGCTGAGAAAACTTACGGCTGAACCACATATCCCCCTGAAGTACCTTGCCAATCCCAACTTGCAGCGTTTTTATATCATCAGAGGTATAAAAAATACCTGCTAGAGTACGCCAAGCAAAAAGATCTTCAGTCGAAATGGATTGATCACAATTAATTAAGATTTCGAGCGTATCTTTCTGTTGCGACTCTTTAAATTCCGAATAACGCCGAAATATTTCATCAGTGATCACGCTGCAATCAACAATAATGGCTGACGCTAAAGGCGAATCTAACGCTCCTTGAATAAGAGAGTCTGGTGTGATTAGAGCAACACTAATACAGAGTTTGGTCTCCAATACATCTTTCAGCAGAGATGACTGCAGACTGCCCTCCGTGATTAAAATGACATTTCTTGTTTTTTGTTGCTCCATCCTGATCGCATTCCCTTGGTCGCTTTTATTGAAATACGCAATAGATTTAGATAGAGCAGTAGTATTGTCAAGTATGAAAATAACTAGTACTAATTAATAACTCATTGAAGTGTCAATAATTTTTAAGTGGCAAGTCTGTAAGAGGTGTTAGCATTTTTCAGGCATTAAAAAAGGGAGCATACACTCCCTTTTTTGTATTTGAGTTGGTGATTTTGTCGCGCCCGTTAGAGCCGAAACCTCACCCTAGCTTAGTGAACTGGAACAGAGTTTTTTTGGTTAAATTTACCAAAGTGTTGCTCTAACACTTCTGGCGTCAACTTACCTTCTGCTTCCAGCTTTTTTAGCTCAGCGACGATCGCTTTTTGCTCTTCTAGCGACGGCAGTTTTACTTCTGGCTCCTGAGCGGCTTCCTGAGAAATCTGCTCTAGTTCTTTTTCGAAGTCATTCATAGTACTTACCTAAATTTAGTTAGTGAACTTTTAAACTTCGGCTATTCTATCCAACTCTATAGCTTGAAGCTACCAACCATCTTGTCCAGACGTGAAGAGAGCGCTTGAAGATCACGACTTGCATCCGCCAGCTCTTCTGCCGTTGCCGTTGTCATTTCATTGATCGCGTTGATTTCTTCAATGTTTTGGTTAATGGTATGCACCACAGTGGATTGCTCTTCCGTCGCCGTCGCAACTTGCGTATTACGATCAGAGATGTCTGTAATTCGCTCAGAAATATTGACTAACACTTCCACTGCTTCATCGGTTGAAGCGACCCCTTCAATAGTGACCGCTTTACCCGCTTCCATAGCACTTACCGCATCTTGTGCGTCACTTTGAAGTTGGTTGATCATCCGTTGGATCTCTTCTGTTGAATCAGCCGTGCGTGACGCTAGGTTTCTTACCTCGTCAGCAACCACCGCAAAACCACGACCTTGCTCTCCAGCACGTGCAGCCTCAATCGCGGCGTTCAACGCAAGCAAGTTGGTTTGTTCTGATATGTCACGAATTACGCCCAGAATCGAGCCAATATCTTTAGTTGTCGATGCCAGCTGCGTGACGACAATATTGGTCGTTTCTACGTCATCAGCTAGGCGGCTAATCACCTCTTTGGCTTTCATAACCACTTCACGACCCGTTTGAGTATTATCAGAAGCCTGATTTGCCGTATCGGCAGCAGTAGCCGCGTTCGATGCAATTTCGCTGATGGTCGCACCCATCTGGTTAATCGCCGCAACAACTTGAATGGTTTGATCACGTTGCTCTTGGCTGTTGTCATGTGTGGATGTTGCTTTCGTCGAAACACTTTCTGCCGCTTGACTTAATGAGCCACTGGTCAAAGCAACTTCTTTCATTGTGGCGTGGATCTTCTCAATAAATCCGTTAAAGCCTTTTGAAAGCTGAGCAATTTCATCATTACCCTGAATTTCAATGCGCTGCGCCAAGTCTCCTTCACCTTGCCCAAGGTCGGTAAAACGATCGGCAATCAGTCGAATTGGTTTAGTAATACTATTTGCCAACCATACGCCCATCAGAATGAATACAACGGCGACAATGATGGTCGTAAACAGCATTTTTTGCGCAGTAGCATTTAGGTCCGCGAAGACTTCATCGACAGGAACTACACCAATGACAAACCAATTCATTGAAGGAACATACAAACTGGAAACAAACGTGTCCTGCCCTTCAAAGTCCACATTAATCAAATTGAAGCTGTTTTTATTCAGCAGTGCACTCGCATTACTACCAAATAGCTTGGTGATAGAAGTTTGGTTTTTACCTTGTTGACGATGTATTTGAATCTCACCCTGTTCGTTAGTGAGGAACACATAACCCGTATCTTCAATTTTAAACCCATTGAGCAGCGCAACCATGTCGTCCATCGACTTTGAAAGACCTGACATTGATGTGCCATTTAAGTCTTGGTAGTTGGCAAACATTTTTACTTCGCCGTTTGCCTCTTGGAAAACGCTCACTGACGTTTCTTGACCAGAAGACGTAAAGCCAAAGAACCAAGCATCTTGAGTTCGATTAAGCTGACGCAAGAACCCGTTTTGATTCCAGTAATATGCCGTTTGACGATTGGCTACCGACGCATCATTAAGTCCGTACTGGGATTTAACGTTATTGAGCTGCTGAACTAACTGAACTTCTACCGACGGGTCGCGGTCTGTATTAGATAGGGCTTCGACAATAAACTCGTTTGTTGCGAGCTGTTTTGCGGCTTGTTGCATCTCTACAACTTCGCGGTCAATTTCTGTATTGATTTGCTGCAGCATCGCAGGTAGTTCGATATCAATAAGACGGTGGCTCAACACATCTCTTGCATGACGCTGAGCCATAACACCAACGATTATTGTTGATGCTAAAACAGCAAACGTAATACCAAGTACAACCTTCTGTTTGATGCTCAAGGAATGAAGTTTCAACATATTCGGACCTTTTAAAAGAATCACTTGTTATTGGCCCCATAAGGGGAATCTGGTGCATATCTCATGACACGCACATCACAGAAACTTTATCGGCTCACATATACAAAACTAGAGGCATTTCTCACTATATTATGAAAAATAAATGTAACGCTCTGTCAGATAAGAACTTTCAGTGTTAGCAAGTACTTGCAATTCTCTGCAGCGTCCCAATATTGAAAAGATAAATTGCGAAAGCGCATTGGAACTTTTTCCATCTGGAAAATGACCAATACTCAACACAAAAATCAAATGGATATCGAGAGTCCAAAGCATGCATAAATCTAACTTCGAAACTCTTCAGCAATACCTAGAGTCGCAGATCATTGGTCAGCAAGATCTAGTCAAACAACTGCTTGTTGCCCTTTTGGCAGATGGACATATTTTGGTTGAGGGCCCTCCTGGGCTGGCAAAAACCCGTGCAGTAAAATCACTCTCAGATTGTGTTGAAGGCGACTTCCACCGAATTCAGTTTACCCCTGACTTGCTGCCAGCCGATTTAACCGGCACCGATATCTTCCGCCCCGAAACCGGAGAGTTCACTTTCCAATCTGGTCCTATCTTCAATTCTCTTATCCTTGCGGATGAGATAAACCGTGCACCGGCCAAAGTACAAGCAGCGATGCTTGAAGCAATGGCAGAGAAACAAGTCACAGCAGGTCGCCATACTTACCCGTTGCCAGAGTTGTTTTTGGTCATGGCGACTCAAAACCCGATTGAACAAGAAGGGACTTATCCACTACCTGAAGCGCAGCTAGATCGCTTTTTATTACATTTAGAAGTGGAATACCCAGATGCGGAACATGAGCTATCTATCTTGCGTATTAACCGCGGTGAAGCAAAAGGCGAAACTACCGTCGAGCGCCCAATGTTAAGCCAACAAGATATATTCACTGCGCGTAAAGAAGTGTTGGATATTCATATGGCCGAAACGATAGAGCAGTACATCGTCCGTTTAGTTATGGCAACACGTCGAGCCAGCGAATATGACACTGAGCTGGATAAGTGGTTGTCAATGGGCGTTAGCCCACGTGCCACCATCGCTCTGGATCGTTGTGCCCGTGCGCACGCTTGGCTTGCAGGTCGTGATTTTGTGTCCCCAGAAGATGTTCAAACCATGGCTTATCCGGTTTTGCGCCACCGTTTATTACTGAGTTACCACGCTCAAGCGGAAGGCATTACGGCAAACCAAGTCATTGATAAGCTGCTAAACCTCGTTGGCAGTGCATAAGACGAGGGAGTGATATGTCCACAACGCATCCACTGCCACCTCATGCGAATGGGGTGACATTAACCCTTGAAGAGCTGCTGCAATACCGCACTCAATCTGTACGTTGGTTGCCACCAGCACAAAGTATCTGGTCGCAAATGAGCGGTAACCATACCAGCCGCCAAAAAGGGCGAGGCATGGATTTTATGGAAGTACGCCAATACCAACCTGGCGACGATATCCGCAGTATTGATTGGCGGGTAACTGCTCGTACAGGGAAAGCGCACACAAAGTTATTTGCAGAAGACAAAGAGCAAGCTGTGATTCTTTACCTTGACCTGAGTTCTAGCCTGCATTTTGGGTCTAAGTATATGCTTAAGTCGGTTCAATTGGCTCACTTTGCCAGCGTGTTGATTTGGCTCACTTTGGCTAAAAAGGATCGCATCGGTGCGGTGATTGACGATGGACATCAATGTTTTGAGTTTCGCCCTTCCTCTCTACAAAAACAGGGGCTGCGGATTCTTAATGCTATCGTCGATACACATAACGCGCAGGTGGCTCGTACTGCCAACAACGAGGCTCGTACACTGCCGTATACTCAGGTGTTAGAAACACTTCATACACTGACACCTAAGGGCAGCGAACTGATTATGCTCAGCGACTTTGCCCACATAAACGCGGCAGAGTTGACGCAGTTACGTCGACTAAAACAGCACAACAGTGTGAGGGCTATTCAGTTTTATGATCCTTTAGAAAGAGGTGAAACAAACTTTAGAGGTCAAGTAAAAGCCTCGGATGGACAACGTAGTCAATGGTTCAACTTTGGCTCCAAGGGCCAAAGAAAGGAACTCGAAACACACTTTACTCAACACCAAGAAACCATTAAACAGCAATGCCATTCGATGGCGATTCCATTTAACACGCTATCAAGTGGTTGGCCCTTGATTTCACAATTAAGCTAACAAACTGTACAAGCAGCATTTATTAAGCAGTAATAATAATGACAACAAACAACCAAAGCCTAGACCTTGAACCTCTGATTTTACCAACCGCTCCGGATTGGTTTCCGCTCGCTTGGGGATGGTGGGCAGTGCTTGCGGCCACCGTGCTTTTCGTTTTCAGCATTTATCTTTATACGAAATGGCGTAAAAAACGCCTACGCGCGCAAAAGGCAGCCTTAAAACTTTTAACTCAATCTGTCACACCTCATACCCCCTCCTCTGCTCTGGAAATATTGCGTCAGGCGGCATTGAGTTACTTTCCGCGTGAAGAAATCGCGCCATTAACTGGAATCGCTTGGTATGAGTTTCTCGATAGCCATACAAAAGAAACTCGATTCGTAGAAAAACAACATCAGTGGCAAGAAGCGCTGTATCAGAAATCCTCTCAAGAAAATCATCAAAGCTTGGTCGATGATTGTGTCTTTTGGATAACTCACGCTTTGCCACCAAAGAAAAAGGCAAATAACCGTGACTGAGCAAACACTCATAACCGATCTTGCCCAATGGCTAAACATTGAATTTGTCTGGTGGTGGGCACTATTTTTGCTGCCTGTCCCCTGGCTGGTATACAAGCTCCTGCCACAAGAATCTCAACAAGCCGAGATCAAATTGGCGTACTTACCAACTAATGAGAATGGCAGCAAGCCTAAGCAAGCCCTGCAAAAATCACTATCAGTGGCGATCTGGGTTCTTCTTATCATTGCTTGTGCGCGTCCAGTTTGGTTTGGTGATCCAGTTGAGTTCCAACCCAAATACCGGGACTTGATGTTAGTCGTCGACCTATCTGGCTCGATGCAGCAAGAAGACATGGAGCTCAACGGCGAATACATTGACCGCCTCACCGCTGTCAAAAAAGTTCTATCGGATTTCGTGGCAAAAAGAAAAGGTGACCGTCTCGGGGTTGTTTTGTTTGGCGATCACGCGTATTTGCAAACGCCACTCACTGCAGACCGTAAAACCGTCATGCAGCAGATTAATCAAACCGTCATCGGCCTGGTTGGTCAACGAACCGCCATTGGTGATGGCATTGGTCTAGGCACGAAAACCTTTGTAGACAGTGATGCTCCGCAACGAGTCATGATTTTGCTTAGTGACGGCAGCAACACTGCCGGTGTGCTCGAACCGCTCGAAGCAGCGGAAATCGCAAAAAAATACAAAGCGACCATTTACACCGTAGGCGTAGGTGCTGGTGAAATGATGGTGAAAGAGTTTTTCATGACTCGTAAGGTTAACACCGCAGCCGACTTGGATGAGCAAACACTAACTAAAGTGGCAGAGATGACTGGTGGACAATATTTTCGGGCGCGAGATACTGATCAGCTCGAAAAGATCTACGACACGATCAACCAGCTCGAGCCCGTGTCAAGCGACACGCAAACTTGGCGTCCGCAGTCAGAATGGTTCCCATACCCATTAAGCGCTGCATTCGTACTGTCGCTATTGTTATTCCTACTGAGGAGAAAACATGGCTGAGTTTATTTTCCTTAACCCTTATTGGCTTTTGGGGCTTATCGCAATCCCTATTGCGCTCTTGCTCAATCACAAATTTAGAGCAAAAAAATCGACACTGATTGCCCCTCACCTAGCTAAAGTGCTCGGACAAAACACGCAGTCCAAACACTATTTTATTCTCTGGGGCGTAGCTTGGGCCATTGCCTGTATTGCGCTAGCGGGACCAAGCTGGCAATCCAACGCTCGCCCAAGCTTTGAGTTAAACCAAAACCGCATTTTAGTGCTTGATATGTCTCGCTCGATGTTCGCTACGGACATCAAGCCTAATCGACTCGCGCAAACACGTTATAAGGCGCTGGACTTACTTCCTAAATGGAAAGAAGGGGCTACGGGTCTTATTGCTTACGCTGGCGATGCCTATAACTTAAGTCCACTGACGACTGATTCCAGTACGCTTGCCGGCATTATCGAGAATTTGTCACCAGAGCTAATGCCTTTTCAAGGAGCAAACCTGCCTTCCGCAATTGAATTAGCGCTCAACCAGTTCTCTCAAGCAGGTGTGCAACAAGGCGACATCATCGTGTTAGCTGATGACCTTGATGAGTCAGAACTGTCTCGCGCGTTGAATTTAGTCGAAGGTAAAAACATTCGGATCTCTGTTCTTGCAGTAGGAACCGCTAATGGTGCTCCCATTGCCCTACCCGATGGTTCTCTTTTAAAGACTGCACAAGGCACAACTGTCGTAGCGAAAACAAATCTGAAGAATTTACAAATACTAGCAAAGAAAACAGGTGGAATTTTTGTTCCTATTCAGCACACCAATCGCGATGTTGAGAGAATTTCGGCCTTTACGAGCAACGTTGGCAGTCAACTTTCGGCCAAGAAGAGTGAAGAAGTGAGCACTGACTCTCGCTTAAACGGTGGCTTTTGGTTGCTGCCGCTGTTACTTCTGCCTGCAGCTTTACTGTTCCGACGCGGCCTGATTTGGATGTTTGTGGCAACAATAATACCGATGACTTGGACACAACACGCCGAAGCAAATCCGTTCTTAAATGCCGACCAACGAGGAGCGGAACTCTACAAGCAAGGTGAGTATGAACAGGCGCAAAACCTATTTACAAACCCAAGCTGGAAAGGAGCCGCCAGTTACCAAAAAGGTGACTACGAAGCCGCTATCGAAGCATTTTCTCATGACTCCTCTCCTAACGGCCGCTATAACCTTGCCAACTCTCTGGCGCAAAATGGTCAATTAGAAGAAGCAGCAGAGCTTTATAAAAAACTGCTTGAAGAAACGCCCAACTTTGAAGCTGCAAAGAAAAACTTGTCGGTTGTGGAACAGAAGCTGAAACAGCAACAGCAACAGCAACAGCAACAGCAACAGCAACAGCAACAGCAACAGCAACAGCAACAGCAACAGCAACAGCAACAGCAACAGCAACAGCAACAGCAACAAAAGTCTCAAAACGGTGAGAAGGAAGAGCAAGGACAACAGTCACAAAATCAGCAAGAATCTGAAAATAAAACAGAAAAGCAAAAAACAGAGCAACATCGACCGAAACGAGGTGAAAAGCAGGCTCAGGAACAAGGTGAACCAATGCAGGCTCAAGTGCAGCCAAAAAACACGCATCGGGATGATCCTGAATTCCGTCGTCTAGAAGCAGTCGAAAGCGCTCGCGATCCAAGCTTTTTGATTCGTGCACAAATGCAGCTTCAAGCTCAACAAAAACAACCTCCACAACAATCTCAAAAGGAGTGGTAAGCCCGTGATGAACAAAGGCGTACAACTGATCTTTATTCTTGTGGCCAGCCTATTATCCAGCTTCTCGGTGATGGCACAGACGCTTCAAGCAAGCGTCAATAAAACACAAGTTGCTAAGAATGAAGTGATCAACCTCAGAATCATGGCAGATACTGAGCTCAGCTCAGATGCAATTGACTTTAATGTACTTGAGAACGACTTTTTCTTGGGTCAACCTCGTTATGGGCGCTCTAGCAATAACATTAACGGAAGAAAATCTGTACGTACTGAGTGGAGTATCTCGATTGCGCCGATGAAAGAAGGTGTTCTGACTATTCCGAGCTTTTCCGCAGATGGTATGAGAACGGAGCCAATAAAGCTTCGTGTCACCGCAAGCCAAGCTGAACCCAATCTCGATGACCTATTTAGCTTTAATATCAGTGTCGACAACAGCACGCTGTACCCTCAGCAATCTGCGACATTACGTATGCAGCTTTTGATCAAAGCGGATACCCGCCGTCTTGATAACCCACAAATTGTGCCTCCACAGATTGAAGGCATGAAGCTTGAAGCTATTGGTGGCTTACAGCAGGGACAAAAGATCTTAAATGGATTAGAAGTAGCGGTCATTGAACAGTCGTTTCGCTTAACGGCGAATCAGCCGGGTACTTACACCTTGATAGGTCCTAGACTGACAGGCTCTTACATTTATGGCGACAGCTTGACGGGCTCTACCAAGATCATGCCAATCAACACCAAAGCTGAGCAAATGCCTATCGAGGTAAAACCAATTCCAAGTGAATTTGAAGGGGAATGGCTTCCAGCTTCAGCGTTAGAAATGACGCAGAGCTGGCAAGACGATCAAGGTAATCCACTGTCGGTTAATGCGCTCAACACTGTCAAACAGGGCTCTTCACTCACTCGAAGCATTCAAATTAAAGCTCGCGGAACACAAGCCGAATACCTTCCACGAGTAAGTATTGATTATCCAAGTTCACTACGGGTCTACCCAGAACAGCCTCAATTCGACAGCGCGAGAGATGGCACCGTTATCATGACAGTGAAGCAAGTCATTATCCCCACTGAGGCTGGGTCATATACCTTGCCGGGATACCATTTGAACTGGTGGGACAGTCAAAATGATGAAGCAAAAAAAGCGACGTTACCAGAGCTACAATTAAAAATAGAGCAAAGTGACACCGGGCTTATCACGTTGCCGGAATCGCCTCTGCCAACACCACCTGAGTCAGCCATCAGTCCCGAACCAAACGGTGGAGTGAGCAGTCTCTGGCAAACCCTGACCTTTGTTTTCGCTGGACTTTGGGTGGCGACGTTAGGATTCGCGATTTGGGCATGGAAGAAGCGTCCTATGACGGCGAGTAAAACGGTTTCGAATACCGAGCAACCTCTTTGCGTTGATGCGTTGAAAAAAGTCATCAATGAAGGGGACGCTGCTAAAATTGAACGCTCAGTAAACGAGTATCTAAACACTCACCGAGACAGGTTAAGCCCTGGTGATGCGCAAGCCGTAAAACAAGAGCTTGACGCCATGAACCAAGCGCGTTTTAGTGCCAATCAACAACCTTGGCGTCCAGACTCGCTACTGGCAAAAATTCAAAACCTTGGCAAAGCAAACGTAACGAAAACCGACCACCAGCTAGAAAAACTATAAAGAAAAATGGCAGCTCAAGTGAGCTGCCATTTTTCTTGTGCGACCAAACACACTTTAACAGTTTTATCTAAAAATCAACCAAACTGTCTCAGTAACTTTGATGTTATGAGCATCACTTATTCAACAAAAGCTTGATGCTCGTACTCATATCGCCTTACGCAATTTCGACCATGGCTCTTCGCTTGATAGAGAGCCTTATCCGACAACTGGTAAAGATGGTCGAAATTAAAGTCTTTGCCTTTCGTTTTGTAGCAAGAATAACCGACTGACACAGTGAGCAACTCCCCTTCTGGGTTGTGTTGGTGTTTGATGCCTTCATCTTCAATGCATTGACGAATACGTTCTGCTCTCTGCTTTACCGCCTCTTGATCAGAGCCGATCATTAGTAACACAAACTCTTCTCCACCAATGCGACAGAAAACCTCGTCTTCACCTTTGGTATGATGATCCAAGATATGACCCACGCGCATTAGTGCGATATCCCCTTCGAGATGGCCATAGTGATTGTTAAACAAGCCAAAGTGATCAATATCAATCAGGATAAGACCAAAGGACATCGCTTCCTCACACTCTAGCGCGCAATATTTCTGCATCACATGTTCTAACATACGGCGATTGCCAAGACGTGTCAGAGGGTCAAGTTTAGAAAGCACCTCAAGCTGTCGGTTGGCTTCTTCCAACTCTTTGGTTCGGTTTTGTACTTCTAACTCCAGGTTTTCGTTTAATCCGCGAATCGCCTCTTGCGCTTGAGTGCGCTGCAAAACCTCCGCTAGACTGGAAGCGAACATACGAATCACTTCACGTAGCTGAGAAGTCAGCGGCGCGCGCGTCAATAAGTTATCAACAGCAATAAAGGCGATGGGCCCGCTGCTGTTCGAAGTCAAAACCGTCATCGCAGCCCAGCCAAAGCCGACAATATTACAGTCATGATAAATAGGAACGGATTCCTCAAATGCCACTTCACTAGGTACGGCGCGAGCTAAATTGATCAACGAAAAGTCTTGTGTCTCACCAAAGAAATAAGACTCATCCACCACATTGCCTTGAATGTCAGTCCCCCAAGTGCCTTGCATGTATGAGCAATTTTCATCGGTCAAAAACACCGCCATCCGATCAATACCAAGATTTTTGATGGCAAAAGTGACGGCCGATTTACATACATCGCTGACGGTTGTACAGCGTGATAGCTCAACCATGCTTGAATGCAACATACGCACGTTCTGCTCTTGGCGCTTTCGAATGTAAATTTGTGAGAAAAGGGAGCCAAACGAGTCCAACATCTGTTTTTGATACGCTGTTATCGGCTTGCGATGAATAAAGTTATCAAGCGCGAACCAACCAAATGGCTCATTGCCATCACGTAGAATCAACATCGCGTTCCACCCCTGCCCAACCACTTTACCTGCCGTGTATATCGGCGCATCTTCCACGATCACTAAATTGCTCTCAAGGCTCGACAGCGCAGCGATGTATTCCTCACTCAGTTGATGAAGGTCGTACTGCGTGTGGAATTCATCGATCGTAATACCAGACTCATCCGTGCCGTATGTACCGCTGAAACTTCGCTTTTTCATGTCCAGCAGCATCAGTGTGGTGCGGTCAAACCCCAACCGTTGACGTAGCGCTTCGACGGCTTTGTAATACAAATCTTTTAAGGAATCAGGGTTGGAGATCTCGAGAGCAACTTGCTGAACTAACTTCATGTTCTCGATAAAGCGCTCGCGTTGGTTAATTTCATCGACATATTGCGCTTCACGAATGTCTCTGTGTCTCATCTCTTGCGACGCATTTTTCTCGGCGCGAATGCACTGCCAACGCGCCGCTGCAAGCTGCATTGCATCATAGCTTTCTTCATAGATATTGTGTGCCGTGCGAGCATGAACAGACTGAATCAGTAGGTAGGTGCGTTTGATAGGCGTGTTATCGAGCATCATTATGTAACTATCTCCACCTAAATCTTGGGGGTGATTCCAGTTACAAGTATTGATCGCCAGAGGAATGATGCTTTCAGAAGTGTCAAACTGACTCGCCCACTCCCAGAAGCTGTCAGGATAGCTTTGGATTGGGTAAAGCTCCCCGCGAGAGAAACTCACAGAATAACGAGGATTGATTGAAGGATCTTCAAAAATGGCTAAGGCTTGAGGGGAGAACAAACTCTCTAAATGATCAAATATCGCCTCCGCTAATAAGCGATGATCCCTCGTTGAAGACACTTTTCTTGTAAAACTTCTTAAACTCACCCTACCAACCTAATCTACTTTTTTATTCTCGATAAAAAACTACTTAGGCCATCATATGCAATCAATACAATCAAATTTGAGCTGTTAAGTCATTCGCAAAATTATCAGACTTAGTTTCACATTCGAGAGCTCTTCAGCACTTTTATAACCGTATTTCACATAAGTTACATGTTCTATAAAAAAGGGGGATATTTGTGCTTCCTTGCAAGAATTATTGGTATAGGTTGGTGTTATAAATCTGCAGCTTGAAAAGAAAAAGGCCCCTCAAAAAGAGGGGCAAAGTTACCATCGCTTATAGTTATTTAGTTATGCTTGTAAATATGGCGAATTAACCGAAATCACCATTTACGTAGCCTTGAGTACGGTCATCTTGAGGGTTGCTGAAGATCACTTGAGTATCGTTATGCTCAACCAGTTCGCCCATCAGGAAGAACGCAGTACGGTCAGAGATACGACGCGCCTGTTGCATTGAGTGGGTCACAATAACGATGGTGTAGTTCTTCTTTAGCTCTTCCATCAGTTCTTCGATTTTATGTGTCGCAATTGGGTCAAGTGCCGACGTTGGTTCATCCATCAGGATTACGTCCGGTTCCATCGCGATAGTACGCGCGATACACAGACGCTGTTGCTGACCACCCGATAGACCAAATGCGTGTGACTTCAGACGATCTTTCACTTCATCCCAAAGTGCTGCGCCGCGTAGTGAACGCTCTACCACTTCGTCAATGTGTTTCTTATCTTTGATACCTTGAGCACGCAGGCCGTAAGCCACGTTTTCGTAGATGCTCATCGGGAATGGGTTTGGCTTCTGGAACACCATGCCAACCTTGATGCGAAGATCCGCGACATCAATGTTGCCGTAAATGTCTTCGCCGTCCATCGCCAATTTACCCGTGATTTTCACGCCTTCGATTAGATCGTTCATGCGGTTCAAACAACGTAGAAGCGTTGATTTACCACAACCTGACGGACCGATAAGCGCCGTTACTTGGCGAACTGGAATTGGTAGGTTGATCGATTTCAGTGCTTGGTTTTCACCGTAGAATAAGTCTAGGTTTTCAATATCAAATTTGTTCATTTTCTTAATCTCTTAAATCTTGAATTCGTGTCTTTTAACGTGCGTTCTTAATTAGTGTTGTTAGTAAGTTGCGGTGTTAAAACGTCTAGCAATCAGTTTCGTTACCATGTTGATCAGAAGAACAACCACGATAAGCACTGTTGCGGTACCGTAAGCCTGATTCCATTCTTCAACGGTAAACAGTTCGGTAGTCAGTTTGTATAGGTGAACGGTTAATGTACGACCTGAATCCAATAAAGAATCCGGAATACGTGCAACCATACCTGCTGTCAGGAATACTGGAGCAGACTCACCAATGACACGACCAATACTAAGAATGACCGAGGTTAAGATACCTGGCATTGCGCTCGGAAGAATCAAACGCCAGATAGTGTAAATTTTTGAAGCGCCAAGGCCGTAAGAGCCTTCACGATACGTTTGAGGCACTGCCATTAGTGCTTCTTCCGTAGTACGGATGATCACTGGCAGAATAAGAATACTTAGAGTCAGTGCACCCGACAGAATCGAGAAGCCCAGACCAAGAATTGCCACGAAGAACGTCATACCGAATAGACCGAAGATGATCGACGGGATACCCGCCAACGACTCAGTACAGAATCGGATAATTTTTACCAATCGGCTACCGACTTTCGCGTATTCGGTTAAGTAGATTGCCGTCATGATACCCAGTGGCGCCGCTACCGCGATGGATGCGATAACCATGTAGATGGTCGAGACGATCATCGGGAAGATACCGTGCTCTTCACCAGTACGTGTGTAGTTATCAGCAATGAAGTTCCAATCTACGTGTTGTAGACCATTTGATAGGATGTACCAGATAATCCAGAACAAAAAACCTACCGTTAGTGCTGCCGAAATCCAAACCAAAGCGTTAAAGACGTTATCTTTGAACTGGCGAGCTTGTTTTAGTTTTGCGCGATCCATAATAGTCACCTTTAACGAGCGATTACTTCGCTTTTTCTCGGTTTAGGTAAAGAAGTACAGCGTTCAACGACATGATGAAGACCAGAAGTACAACACCAGTGGCGTAAAGAGCGTTGGCGTGAATACCACTTGCGTAAGACATTTCAATCGCGATGTTTGCGGTTAGCGTACGTGCCGAATCTAGGATGCCTTCTGGCATAGCAGGTGCGTTACCCATCACCATGATGATCGCCATTGTCTCACCTAGAGCACGGCCAATACCCAAAATCACACCCGTCATGATCCCTGAACGAGCCGCTGGAACGAGCAATTTGAAGATTGTGTAGATTTTCGAAGCGCCAAGTGCCAAAGAACCTTCTTTGTATGCGCGAGGCACAGCTCGAATAGACGTTTCAGATACCGTGATTACGGTCGGTAGAATCATCACACCAAGCACGATGATACCTGCCAAAATCGTGTTACCCGCAGGGACATTAAAGATGTTTTGAATCAGCGGTACGATGATGACCAAACCAAAGAAACCATAAACCACAGACGGGATACCTGCCAAAAGCTCAACTGCAGGACGAATAATATCCGCAAGACGCTTTGGTGCGATTTCGGCAATAAAGATAGCCGTCAGCACACCAATTGGTACACCAACGATTACCGCACCTGCCGTCGATACAATAGATGCCACAATCATTGTCGCAACACCGTAAAGTGCAGGCGGCAGCCAGTTTTGTCCAAGAACGATGCCCGATACACCAGCTTCTTGGAATGCCGGGATACTTTCTCGAACAATAAAGTAAGCAATAACGGCTAATGAGACGATGCCGATAACGGCACTGGTTAGGAACAAGCCGTGGAAGATACGCTCTTTCCAGTCTACGCGACGTTTCTCGCGCAGTCCGGGCTTGCTGATAGCTTTAGCGTCAGTATTCATAAGCTTTTCACTATTTGTTGCGATGGTCATTTAAAAAATCTCACGGTTCTGGGCGTTTTGCCGGTGAACACTATGGATAGAAAAGGCTCAGCCCTAAATGGTGGGCTGAGCAAACTTAAGAGTCCCGATAAAATTAGTGAACTGAGATGTAACCGTTTTGGTCAACTAGCTTTTGCGCATCTTCAGTTAGCATCCAGTCTAGGAATTTTTGCGTTTCAGCTGATGGCTTGCCTTCTTTGTAAAGAACAAGGAATGGACGAGCTACTTTGTAAGAACCGTTTTTCACGTTAGCCACTGTTGCATCAACACCGTCGATTGCTAGAGCGTTAACTGTGTTGTCTACCGTACCTAGTGAAATGTAGCCGATTGCGTATGGGTTAGATGCAACCATTGTTTTGAGTGCGCCGTTACCGTTTGCAACTTGAGCACGTTGAGAGATAGCTGATACCTTCTTACCAGAAATCTTCATTTTAAGAGACATGATGTCTTCAAATGCGCCACGAGTACCTGAAGCCGTGTCACGAGTAATTGCTACGATTGGCTTGTCTGCACCACCGACTTCTTTCCAGTTTGATACTTCGCCTTTGTAGATTGCAGTCACTTGCTCTGCTGTTAGGCCAGGCAGTTTGTTTTGTGGGTTAACAACCACTGCGATACCATCACGAGCAACCACTTCTTCTATTAGTGTTGATTCTTTTTCAGAGTCTTTTAGATTACGAGAAGACATACCAAGGTCTGCTGAACCATTTTTTGCTGCTTTAACACCAGCTGAAGAACCAGGGCCTTGAACTTCGATAAATACGTTAGGGTTCTTCTTCATGTACGTTTCAGAGAAAACTTCCATCAGTGGAGTTACGCTGCTAGAACCCACTGCAGAGATAGTTTCTTTAGCAGAAACAGGAGTCACTGCCATTGCGCCTAGAAGTGCGATTGCACCGATTACTGTCTTTTTCATCACAATTTCCTTAAGTGGCTTTATTGCCGTTGTGTTTCACTTGAACGGTGCTCACTTTAGAATTTGAATATGACAGTTGTGTTTCACTTAGTTGAACCCTCTATGACACGTTGTCATTTCTGTATATTAATTCCGCGACTGATCCCTCTACCGTTTTTAGCTTAGCGCTTTTATAAATTGCCGCGCGTTCAAAATGATAACTCCATCGATTTTGGTACATTTCATAACAATTGGATATGAGTAAGTCATTGATTTGACGAATGTGGCAATTAAAATCGAGATGCTTATTTATAAAAAAGATAATAATCAAACCGATAGAGGGTCAATCATGCGTCAATTTCTTAGTACGCTTTCTATTAAACTTCAGGTCTTTTTACCTGTTCTATTCACCGTTGTATTACTCATCATTGGATTGAGCGTCGGAATCGGCAAGCTCGACCAAGCATTCAATAAGGTTTCCACTTCCACCAACAAGCTGATCATTCATAAAGAGGAACTCAGCGCCATCGTAGACAACACCTACGCTATGCGCATCAAAGCCATTTACAGTCTATTTAGAGCCGAAGATGTCCAATCTCTCAACCAAGAACTGTCTGAACGACAAAACAAAAACCGCGATTTTCTGAATTCCATCGATAGCCTCCCAGGCGTTCAAACCGAAGTGAATACTATGCGCAAAGCCATGGATCACTATGTTGATTTCACGCGCGTCACCATGACACCTCTGCTCACCACCAAACACTCTTCTGGCTACACCACATCCGATTTCAATCAAAAGTACGAATCTGCGATGGCAGAATATCGATTGGCTGGCGAAGCAATGATCAACGCCATCGACAACCTGTCTAAACAATTGAATCAAATCGTCACCGATGAAGTGGAAGCGAATGGCGAACAGCATTCAACCACGCTCACTTACAGTGCGGTTTCACTTGCGGTGATCTTGAGTGCTGCTTCGCTTATTAGTTGGATACTAGCCAGCTATATCGTTGCACCGATTCGTAACCTTCAAGGAACCATGCAAGAAGTCGCGAAGGGAAATCTATTGGTTAAAGCCGAAGCCATCGGAAAAAACGAAGTGTCGCAACTGGCTCAGGATGTAAACCAAACCATCGACAAACTGCGTGAAACCGTGAGTGCATTAGTTCGAATTAGTGAAGATGTGGCATCAGCATCGACCGAGTTAGCGACTGTTATGACTCAAAGCAGCGTTAACTCAGATCAAGAAAAGCAAGAAGTTGAGCAAGTGGCTTCGGCAATCAACCAACTAGAATCGACTGCAGCTGAAGTGTCGACCAATGCACAAGAAGCCGATAGCGCATCAAATCAAGCACGCATGCTTACCTCACAAAGTCTGAGCATGTTTGAGGAAAGCACTCGCGCAAGCGAAAAAATGGCAGAACAACTCAACGAAGCCGCAGCCGTCGTGACATCGCTGAAAGATCAATCAGAACACATTGGTCGCGTGATCGAAGTGATTGAAGGCATTTCTGAGCAAACCAATTTGCTTGCACTGAATGCAGCGATCGAGGCTGCACGAGCGGGCGAAAGTGGCCGAGGCTTTGCGGTAGTCGCCGATGAAGTACGTATGTTAGCGGCGCGAACTCAGGAATCGACGAAAGAGATCCAAACCATCATCGAAGAGCTTCAGCAGCAATCGGGTCACGCAAATGAAAGCATGCACTCTAGCTTAGCCATGTTGTCAGACAACCAAGCTCTGGCACAAGAAGTTAGCCAATCACTTGCTAATATCAGTAACGCTATCGCCGATCTGAACTCAATCAACACTCAAGTGGCGACCGCATCAGAAGAGCAGAAACAGGTCACGGCTGATATCAACAACAACTTAACGAACATCTATGAACTAGTGAGCCAGAACGTGACTGGCATTACGCAGTCCGCCTCTGCCGCTCAAGAACTTTCTGGCCTAGCGGAAAACCAAAAGCACCAACTTAAGCAGTTCCAAGTTTAAACATTCTGCTCAACACGATAAGTGCCAAAGGTTAGAAAAGAAAAAAGCTCCGCACTGGCGGAGCTTTTTATAAAGGCAAAGCTATCAATCTTTATTAACGTAATAAGTATTATTCATCTGTCACTAACAAGAGAGAGCTTTTGAAACTTGAGTCTAATGGATCTCTATTGAAAACCTCACCATTAGTCGTATCAAGAGTAGCAACATGCTTACCGTCACCATTAGGTGTGTTACTCCAGATATTACGTCCTAAAATATCGTCCTTGTCTGTCAGTGTATAACCGCTCGCAAAGCCTGTACCATTCATCGCTGGACTATAGCAAGCTTGCTCCGTTAACGATACCAACTCTTTAATGTTTGCTAGTCGCCAATTCTTTTTGCCAGCAAAGTTGTGTAGAGGGTGGTTACCGGACGGATTACGAATTTGTTGGGCCGTAGACAGCGCGAATTGCCATGACATCGTAGCTCGCGTTCCGGTGCATTCTTCGTTTGCTGCATTCCATGTCATACCGACTGGACAGCGCATCCATGTAAGACCTGTTTTTAAGTCAGTTACAGTTCCCTTATCTGAATAAGTGTAACGTGTATTAGGTGCTGTTTTAGCAAAATCAGTCGAACACTCTTGTGTAGCCATTGCTACTTGAGAAGCCAACACAAGAGATAACGCGGTCATTAGTTTCTTCATCTTATTGTCCCTTAACTGCTACTAGACGGATTGGGAATTGGTAGGAATCATAGGCATCTTCACTTGTACTGCTTGAGCGAATCTCAACGAATGAAGTAGCCCCTCTATCTGCGCCCCGAGAGACAATTGCGGGGAAATAAATCTCACCATCCATGAGCTGTGATGATGTTTCCGTAAACCTAAAACCATCATGCCAAAACGCACCTTTTTCTAAATAAGGGCTGCCTAAAGTTTGCTGTGGGAAGTATTTGACATTAAAACCATACACATTGTTCGGTTCATATTCTGTGCTCGGCGCAAATAGTGTCTTTTCACCGAAATCTAGTAAGTCATAAGTTTCACGGTAAGTAGGCAGGCGCCAACCAGTGATTCCACATAACGATTGTTTGTTTATGTACTCAACGTATTGGCTCGTAGTACAAATTTCATCGCCCACCTCTTTACAGCCCGCAAGATCTACATCTTTGCTAAATGGCTTAAATGTTTCAGACTCAAACGCAAATAGGCGGTCTTTAAATTGAATAGAGCTAGCATCCGCACTCTTGTTTTCCCAAACAAGACCAGTACGCTCATCCAAAGTGCAAGCCCACTCAGTGGCATCTGCAGCTAAAGCAGCGCCTTGTGAATCTAGCTTAACGAACTTAAAACCCGCGCCTGTCGACGTTTGCTTGTCCTGTTTGTCGAAGCCATATTCCGCATCTTGACCAGGGTAAGAAGCTTGAACCTCTGCAACGTCTGCAGCGCCATCAGCAAAGTGAAGAATGGCACCCGTATCGTTACTACCAACCGTTTGTTCAGCAACCGCTGCAATCTCTTCAGCAAATGCACTCACTTCCGCTTCAGACAGAAGATCAGAGGCTAGCGATTTACCTTGGAAGCTAAGACTTTGAGCAAGCAGCGCTACGCCTTTGGTCATTTGTTGTGGTTGCATCGCAGCTAATAGCGCAACCGTGTTTTGCTCTAGCTTGTCCAGCTCGCTGGCTTCTGCGTTAGACATCACCGAACCATTCAGCGAAACGCCTACACTAGCCAGTTGCGCTTTAACAATCTCTTCAGCTTGAGCAACGGTTTTACCGTCAACCACAAGACCTGCGAGCAATGTTGTTACACCATTTACTGTGTTACCCGTGGCTAAGTTTTGGCCTGGAGCCGCAAGACGCAACGTTTGGTTTGAGCCTTGATCAACTTGAGCAAGAATCGTGCTAGTCAAAATGTTCTTGTCGCTTGACGTCAGGGAGAACTTACCAGCATTATCCGTTTTAGCACTCGGTTCAGTAGTATCACAAACGTAGTTCTGGTTTAAATCGATACATACTGGCGTATCAAGAAGTGTACCTGTAGAAACGATGGTGCCAGCTACATTATAGGTCGGTGTTGACGTGTCACCACCAGAACCACCGCCACAACCAGCTAGGGCTAGTGACATAGCAACGAAAGAATATTGAAACTTCATAAATTTTGTCTTCTTTAGATTTTAATTAACGAGAACGAATCACTCTCACCATTGAAAGCAGGAAAAGTCCTACCAAGGTCCAAGGCGAACCACTGCCACCTGAACCACCACCACTGCTTTCTTTAGTGATATCAGCACTACACTGATACTGAGCAAAGTGACTAACACCCCACTCTTTCAACACCCCAGAGTTCCCTGACACGCGGTCAGATACTTCGAGACGCCAAGTACCCCAACTCGGTTGACCGACAAGTGCTTGTAACTCCTCGTCATACTGAGCGGTGAAGTAACCTTTAAACCCATTGGTATTGCTTGATTGATGACTAAGTAGCACAACCGATTTACCTTGTGGAGACACAAGCGTCACTTGCAGATCCTGCAGTGAGTCATGTTCGATGTTCAGGTAAACCGCAAACGAATCATCAATCGTGCGTGACTTGTCCGATAGCGTCTGAGAGAACAATCTGTCACCCTGCTCCGGCAAAGCGGAGTTCACTGGTTGAGGCTGGATATCGAGCTCTGGCGTACCATTAACCAGCATCACCTTTTCGCTCCACTGGTGAGCCTTTAAACCTTTAGCAAATTGGTAATCCAATGAGATAGAGGAATCGAATTGCGTGCCACATGTCAGACCGCTTGGTAACGCCACCTTCATTGAGGTCGAGTCAGAAAGCGTTTCATCAAAGTCGAAAACGGATTCGTTGTTTAGCTGCCATTGCCCTTTGATGCTCGCTTCACGGCCAGTTTGGCTCAGGCTCACACCAACGTCTTGACCTTGTGCGATGTATCGAGCGTCATAGCGAACGCGAAGAGGCGCTTTAAGTAAGTTGTGTTTGTTGAAGCTGTCCGTCAGGAATTGGGCATAGTCTTTATTTGGGAACAAAGTGTTTGCGGCAAACACGGTCGATTCCGCCAGATCATGCATTTTCACGCCACGACCAATGCCATACATGCCTTCAAGGACAATGGCGTCAAACTCGCGGAACACGCTATCGGTGTCATCACCGTATCGTTCAACCGATGCTTTAAGCGCTTGGAACAGTGGCGTTGACCACAGCTCATCGCCTAGTTCACCGCCCACACTAACGTGCGCTGGATACTCTGAGCTCTCGAAGTAACGCGCTCTTTGATTCCATAAGCTACGAGTTGTTTTGCGTGTTCCGAACATACCGTCCCAGTTGAACACCGTATCTAACTCGAATTCTTGGCCACGGCGAGCTGCGTCTAAATACTGTGTTCGGTAGCTCGCGCTGCCCGCCCAGTAATCACCAACACCTTCTCCAATCGCGCCAGTATGTCCATACGCCCAATCAGGAACGATTTGATAGTGAATACCGTGTCCTAGCTCGTGCAAAATCACATCTGCATCTGCAGCATCTGGAGATACTCCGCCAACGCCTAACATCAGCGCACGCGAACCTGTGTAGTAAGAAGAGTTGTCGAGCGCTAAACCACGCCCATCAAAACGAAGCGGCTCTTCAAATAAGTCATAGCTCAAGCTCGATAAGTACTGCAGTGAGCTATCAAGATGGTAAAACGCCATCAACTGCAAAAAGGCATTGTCGCCAAGTTGAGCGCTTTGCATCGCTTTTACATCCGCAAAAGATTGAACCCCCTCAGGCGGCAAAATACTGCTTGTATCACGCACAGGCTCCGCACCTACCGCAGGTGAAGACAGTAATGCAAGTGCATCCATCTGTTTAACGCGCTCGTTAGCTAGGTAGAACTTGCCACCGGACTGCAAAACTTGAATCTGCTTCTCAACATATTGAAGTGGCTGCGGATAATCCTCTAACGAATTCCACGCAGAATCAGGCGCAGCTTGTTGTTGCATTGTACGTAAATCAGGATCAAAGAGTGAGACGGGAACGGTCACTAACTCACCAGAGCTCAATGCTGGCGGCTCGGTCACTTCCAATCGAACAGGCAGTTCCAGTTCTCCGGCTGGCATCGCCTCACCATTACGAATCACCGTATCTTCAAGGCTTTTGAAAATACGTTCAACTTGGCTGTCTTGGTTAGTCGACAGCACAATGGTGCGTTGCGGTTGATACTGCCCATCGACCCACACATCAAAGTTGTAATGATCTCCGAGCTGAGAACGAGTTTGATAGCGAAACTTAAGTTCGCCAGCGCTAGCGTAATTGGCTTGTAAGTAGCGCAGCGCTTCGGCTTGGTTCGTGACCGTAATAGCCGCGCTAGGGTAATCCCACTCGGCAGCGTTCGTCACTTGAACGCCTGCCAACGCAAGAGAAAGCGCCAAAAGTCTGAGTTTCATGCAGGGCTCCTACTAAAAGACGTATTTCGCGTTAACCGTAAAGTAACGACCAGGTTCCGTTGAGTAGCGTTTGCTCTCATCAGCTATGCCAGCAACGTCTTGGTAGCGAATGTATTCTTTGTCAAACAGGTTGATGATGGTCGCACTCAAACGAAAATCTTTGGTGATTTGGTAACTTGCCCCCAAATCGAACGTGTTCCATGAATCTGTTTGTGCGCACTCGGTCTTTTGTCCAAGTGACGTTTGGCAACTCGGCACACGATCCATCGAACCAGCCCAGTTCCACGTCGCGAACGCATTAAAGTCTTGCTGCTGATAGTTCAGCCCAACATTGCCCTCGAAAGGTGTGATGCTACGAACGTACTCGCCTTCGGCGTCCTTTCCGTCAACATAACCAAGCTTGGTACTTAGCTTCCAAGACGAAGTGAAAGCGTACGCGGCAGAAAGCTCGGCGCCGTAGGTTTCAACGCCGTGTAAGTTTTGGTATTGCTTGATGTAGTTACCGAAGTTATCTTGCCCTGTGGTAACAACATCGATGAAGTTTTGGAACTTGTTGTAAAACGCAGAAACGTAAAGTTGCGCGCGGCCATTATCGAATTTGTTACCGATTTCAAAGGAGTCCGAAGTTTCAGCCTCTAGGTCCATGTTCGGTGCAATGACAAACGGCGTTAGCGGCACAAAGTCATGGTTTACGAAGCCATACGCTTTGTCGTATTCCGGAGCACGATAACCGTGGTTATAAGATACATAAGCGATGTTATTGGCAAACACTTCACGAGAAATCGATAGGCTTGGAGATACCTCTGAGCTATCCATGTCTTTTAATGGGAAGCCGCCCACTTCACCCTCACCGTCCGGTGTTAGACGGTGCGCATCAAAGCGCAGGCCGCCTGTAATGGTCCATTTATCCAGCTCCACCATATCTCGAACGTACAGACCAATGTTATAAGCACGAGCAGGAGCGAAAGGTTGTTTGGTCGAAGGCGTTACCCCGTTCCAATCAATCTTGGAATCGCTATCTGTGCGTTCATAATAGTCAGTAGAAAGCTCGATACCGTAAGCCAATTGGTGCTCAGCATTTGCAGCATAAATCGTATTGGTGAAATCACCACGGAAGCCAATTGTTTCGTCAATGAAGGTTTTGTGTTCTAGCTCGCGACGTCTAACAGTCAAACCATTGTGGTCAACTTGTCTCATTAAACGATTCGTGTCTTCCACCACTTCGGTGTGGCGCCAGTAGACCTTTGTATCTAACTCTTCGAACCAAGTTGGATTAATCGGTGTAACCTCTGCACCAATGTAAGCGCTGTACTCTTTTGTCGATTCATCTTCTGCGAAGTCTTCGATATGCCATTTGCCATCCTTCTGTATAGATGGCGAACCTTCCAGGCGTTGTTGGTCTTGCCGATAAAGTTCGGCACGCGCTTTGACCATCACTTCATCATTGAAGAAATGATTGATGGCGTATGACGCGCTGTAACCATCCAAATCGCGGTTGTACAAATCTTGGCTGAAGTTACGCGTCTCTTCACCTTGCCAATACGCCGCGTTGACTAAGCTTTCCGTGTCGCCAGAACGAAATGCCAGATTGCTCGCGCCTTTGTATTTATTGCTGATCCCCGTGTACGTGCCCGTGGCATCAACATAAAAGTCACGATCTTTTAAAAACTCGCCAGGCTGTTTGGATTTTAGAATCACAGCGCCACCGATAGCACCAGAACCTAAGACTGAGGAGCTCGCCCCTTTCACTACTTCTAATGATTCGAGATTAGAAAGATCAAACGTATCGCGGCCCACTTTGTCATTGCTGTCATTCGCACCGAAACCGTCTGCTGAGCGAATACCGTCACGAATGATCATAATGCGGTTACCCGTCATGCCTCGAATCGTGATGTTTTGTGGACGACCAGCGCCACCCGACACACTTACCCCAGGTTCATGACGCAGCGCATCATAAAGCTCTGTTTCACCCTTTTGTTCAATCTCTTCGCTAGTAACAACTGCGACGCTGCCTGCTAGTTCAGACATTGGTTGTTCAATCCGATTCGCCGTCACCACGACCTCTTCCATAGAGAAAACGTCAGATTTGGCGTGCACTTGGCTGGCAGCTAGTACCGAAAGTACTGCCGCTGACACTGGGGTAAGCTTCATTTACTGCTCCGCTTTAGATGTTTTAATTAGTGATAAAAGAAAGGCGTATTCTTTTGCTTGTTGTTCTTGCGCTTGTCGTGGGTCCATTTGGTGGCCCGAATTAAAATCGGTCTGCAACAAGTACGGCCCGTCGCGCTCACTTAGCGCGGAAACCTTGGCGAGATACTTGGCACCTTCCCAGTAAGGCACGCGCTGATCGATCAAACCGACTTGAACCAGCATGGGTGGGTAAGCGTCTTTATGAATGTTGAGAATTGGATCGTACGCTTTCATTAGCGCCAGTTGCTCAGATTTGGTTGGGTTACCCCATTCGCCATACTGCTGTGTGGTCAGCGGAAGTGAGGTATCCGACATGCTTGCTACCACATCAACAAAAGGTACTTTAAGCACGACACCTGAAAACAATTTAGGGTCTTGATTAACCGCTCCCGCGACCACCGTGCCACCAGCACTTGAACCGATGGCGAAAATCTCTCTATTGCCGCGTTCAAACGTTTGCAGCGCATTAGCGGCCGCAACAAAGTCTCCAATAGAATTGGCTTTGCGCACACCACGGCCCTGCTCGTGCCACTCATCGCCAAAGTACCCACCGCCGCGAACATGGGCGATAGCGTAAATCACGCCTTGGTCGAGCAAGCTTATGACTTGAGGCATAAAGTACGGTTTCATCGTAAAACCATATGCGCCATAGCCGTAAATCATCACGGGTGATTGCGCGTGTAATTTGTCTTTGCGATACGCCAAAGAGACCGGGACAGAAACACCATCGTGCTTGATAAAAATGCGTTGGGAGATATAACGTTGGCTATCAAAATCTTGGTAAGCATCTTGAGAATACAAGGTTTTAGTCAGCGTTTTTACATCAAACTCTTCCCACTGAGGAGGCGTAGTCATCGACATGCTTCGTATACGAATCTTGTTTGATTCAAAATCGCCCAACGTGCTCAACCAAGCGACATTGCCATCCTGTTCCAATGGCAGTATCACTTTTTCCTGACCTTGGTATGAATACACCGTCAATGTCGCTACGTTGTTCGGCTTACTGAGTGCCACAACTCCTGCATCATAAAGGTAGAACTGGTCAAGCGGTTCACGAGGGGTAGTAAAGCGTTGCCATGTTGCGCTAAGAGGTGCTAGATCGGTTTGATAAAGTGCAAATGTACCTTCAAGGTTGCTGTTGACGTAAATGCGCCCTTTCGCCACATCCGCGTAATATTCCACGCCCGCTTCCGGCACTCTCAGTGAATCGCTTACGGTGCCCGTTTCTAGATCAACAAGCTTCTGCTCTGTGGTTGACTCGTTGTTGCTTTGCAGCACCACGTAACGGCTATCTGCCGCACGGTAGAAAGAAAGTAACCAATCTGATTTGTATTCGTGCCATACAACGGTTTTAGCCAAAGATTCAGTGGAGATGCGTAGGATCTGATGAGGTCGCTGTGTACGCATTTCCTTCGAAACGAGGTAAGCCATCTTACCATCAGGTGAAAGCAATACACCGCTATCGACGTGCGTTGCCAGCTCCGTAGATTGGCCAGAGAGTAAATCAACAACCACGGCGCGATATTGCTCGCTTCCATCAATATCTTCAGTGAAAAGCAAAGTGTCTCCGCTTACTTGCCACTGCCCTACTTGATAATACGGATATGCAGATTGACGTTCAGAGAAATCAAATACAGTGTTCTCTTGTGCATACTGGTTCGAACGTGATAGCAACACATAACCACTGTCACGACGCGTTAACGTCCATTCGCGTCCATTTACGATCGACCATGGTTTATCACCTTTATCTGCCACCATGGCTTCCCACTGCGCGAGCAGATCTTGCGTCAACGTCTGATATTTTTTTTGATGCTGTTCAGTCTTACGGTTCAGCTCTGTTAGGTAGGTAAGAACTCGCTCATCTTTACGAGCGTCATCTCGCAACCAATTAAAGTCATTAACGGCAAAGCAAGAACTAGAGGTAATTATGAGCCCTAAAAAAACATGAGTAAATTTCATATAGAGAGCGAATTCATTTATAGGATTAATACAATGGCGCGTATTCTGCCCTTAAATAAAAATGAGATCAATTATCATTTTCATAATCGTGTAAAATTTTTATCTAGTATGTGAGGAAAAACGTTTGCTTGGACCGAGTTGATAAAACTTAATACCTCTCTAAATTAGCGATCTATGCTGTTTATATAAAACCAGATAAATATAAAAGCCTAGCAAACACGTTAGTACAGAAAGACATCATTTCGCCTAGAGATAAGCATAAAAAAACCCGAGTGCGAACACTCGGGTTTTGAAAAACTAAAATCAGTTGAAAACTGGAGCGACTTTTACTCTTCAGAGTTTGGGGCCGCTGGCTTTTTCTTCGGGATGAACACATCATCACCCACTGATACGTTTTTGTAGAAACTCTTGTCACGTTTAACAGGTTTCTTAGCCGACTTCTTCGCTTGAGGGCGTGATTTCTTCGCTGTCGCTTTCTTGTGACGGAAATCTGGCTTAGGTGGCTTCAGGCCTTTGAACTTACCTTTCAGATCTTCGAATACTGAAAACTCAAGATCTTGTTGTAGGTAAGCTTCTACACGTTTAAAGCTATCCCAGTCTTTTGGACCAACAAGAGAAATCGCATCACCCTTGTTACCAGCACGGCCCGTACGGCCAACACGGTGTACATATTCTTCAGTATGCTTTGGCATATCGAAGTTAATGACGTGTGTCACTGTCGCAATATCCAAGCCACGAGAAGCAACATCTGTTGTCACTAGGATCTTGAATACCGCTCGCTCAAACTGGCTCATGATCGTATTGCGTTGAGTCTGGTTCAAGTTACCACTCAATGCAACGGCCTTCAGTTTCTTCTCGTTTAGCTTCGCTGTTAGGCGCTCAGTATCATCGCGCGTCGCCGTGAAGATGATAACTTGACGATATTCTGCTTCTGAAAGTACGCGATCTAGAATCGCCTCTTTATGATCAAGATGATCACACAAGTAGAATTTTTGCGTGATATCTTTGTGCTCTTCGTTAGAAACACCGATAGCAATACGTTTCGGAGCATTGAGCATTTCAGCCGCAATGTCATTTACGTCGGCGTGATCCAACGTTGCAGAGAACATTAATGTTTGACGGCGACGATGCTTAGCTGCTTTATGGATACGACGAAGCTCTGGTGCAAAGCCCAAATCCAGCATACGGTCTGCTTCATCAAGGATCAGCGTTTCCAAACCTTCAAGGTAAAGCGAGCGGTGCTCTAAGTGGTCAGCCAGACGTCCTGGTGTCGCCACGATGAATTTCGGGTAACGGCGCAGTGCTTTCACTTGATCATTAAAGTTCTCACCACCCAAAATCAATGCAGCTTCATAAGATAGGCCAGCAAGCATAGAGCGAAGCTCACCATACACTTGTTTCGCTAGCTCACGAGTGGGAGCAAGAATAACTGCGCGAGGGTCTTTGGCAGAAAACGATTTTGTCTTTAAAGACTTGTGAAGCATTGGTAATACAAACGCCAAAGTCTTGCCCGAACCCGTTTTCGAAGATGCCAATAAATCCTTGCCTGCAATCGCAACAGGAATAGCCTGCTTTTGAATGTCAGTTGGTTTTTTAAAATCGTAGTGTTTTAGGTTCTTCAACAATCGGTTGTCTAGGCCTAGATCTTTAAATTGCAAAGTATTCTCCAATAAATCAGTCAGCGTCTGAGCGCTCTGTAATGTCGTTTCCGCTCTAACGCAGCAAAAAAATAAAGCTCGGTATAATACCGCAAATCATAGGAGTATAGATAGAGATCACACAAACTAATTCCCACAGATGAAAACAAAACATCATTTGCGGCTCAAGTAAGAACAAACCCTCGCTTTATTGGTCAGCTGCTTGGCTTAAGATTTAGAGAAAAGCGAGCTCAAGGTGCGCCTCTCGTTCTCCAATAAAACTGCGTAAATGGCAGTTATTTGCGCCGAGAAACTTTCATTTGTGTCAATATCGTCTAAATTATTGATATCAGGAACGTGGCAAAAACACCTGCTATGAGAACTGTTGTGGGAATAAGGGAGATGATAATTCACTCACCTTTGTTAAGCTCAGGTAAAAGTTGACGTCAGGTACTCCATGAAATTCTTGGGTTTTTTTGACTTTTGCTACATCATGTACTGATAAAATGTATCCACATTTAACCTCGCTACTGTATAAAATAATAGTTGGTAGCGAGACTTTCACTATAAGCAAGGAGTTCTTATATGAACAAAACGTTGATCGCAGCTGCAGCAACTTCAGTACTTCTACTAGCAGGTTGTGCTTCTTCTGATGACGCAGCAACAGCAAATGCAGCAAAACTAGACGAACTAAGCAACCAAGTTAGCCAACTAAGCCAAGACGTACAAGCTCTTCAATCTGACGTCCAAAAATCAGGTGCAGCAGCAATGGCTGCTCAAGAAGAAGCTGAGCGTGCTAACGAGCGTATCGATAACATCGCTCAGTCTTACACTAAGTAAGATTTGATACCGCGTCTTAACGCCTGTTAAGGCGCGGTTATTTCGACAGGAACCCCATTCTGTGCGGCAATCGCTGCTTTAGCCTTCACATTTTTCAGTCCGAACTCATCCAGCCACCACTTTAACTCTTTTGGTACCTGTAGGTGATCTTTCTCACCATTGCTGCGAGTCAATGGCTCATGTGCCTCTAAAAATACACTTCTGTCCGGCTCTAGTGATACTTTCACTGGTTGGTTAATGATATTCACTTCTTCACCGTTACGAACTTTTTCAAACAACCATTCAATGTCGCTTGGGTCCATACGAATGCAACCCGCGCTGACTCGCATACCGATGCCGAAATCTTTGTTAGTACCGTGAATAAGGTACTCGCCATTTCCGTAGGCTAAACGCAATGCAAACATCCCAAGTGGGTTGTCTGGACCAGCAGGTACAACGGTTGGCAAGTCAATGCCCTTCGCTTTGTACTCGGCACGAATCGAGGCTGGCGGCGTCCACGTAGGGTTTGGACGCTTTTGGCTAATACGCGTTGTCATCACCGGGGTGTCTCGCCCAATTCGCCCTATTCCCACGGGGAATACATGCACAATATCTTCCCCTTTCGGGAAATAGTATAAGCGCAATTCCGCTAAATTGATGACAATGCCTTTGTGGGGTACATCTGGGAGGATCAGTTGTGTTGGAATAGTAAGAACGTGTCCCTCTTCTGGCAAGAAGGGATCCACGCCTTTATTTGCCGCCATTAAACCTAGCATCCCGACATCATAGTGCTTGGCAATATTTGCCATGGTTTCGCCTTCTTGCACGACGTGGTTTTCAAGGCGACCAATTAAACGACTGCCATCCTCTGGTAGCTCGTACATTTTAGCGAATGACAAACCACTCGCTAAAGATAACAATACAGATAACAGCGTACGTTTTGCGAAACTCATTGATCGCTTTTTGCTAAGCATTTCACTTTATTCCTTGGCACTTTTAAAGAGCCGTAAGGTTATCTCTCTTTCTGTCTTGTGATCAACCATCGGCTTGTGATATTCCAGTAAAGAAAATCCCTCCCAAGTCCAAGGTTTATGGATGTATTTGTTTGGCACACTTTTGATTTCAGGCACCCAGTGGCGCACGAATTGGCCATCAGAATCAAACTTCTCACCTTGGCTTATCGGGTTGAAAATACGGAAGTACGGCTGCCCATCACAACCCGTCGATGCAGACCACTGCCAACCACCATTGTTTGCTGCGAAATCGCCGTCCACCAGCTTACTCATGAAGTACGCTTCGCCCCAACGCCAGTCAATGTGTAAATCCTTGGTGAGAAAGCTCGCGACAACCATACGAAGCCTGTTATGCATCCAGCCTGTTTGGTTGAGCTGACGCATTGCTGCATCGACGATCGGGTACCCTGTCACTCCAGCCTTCCATCGCTCAAAAGCCTGCTCATCATAAGACCACTGAATTTTATCCTCCCAGTCGATAAAGCCTTTGCCTTTAACGAGCTTTGGTTCGAAAACCAACAGGTGCTGATAAAACTCACGCCAAATGATCTCACTCAACCAAGTTGCTTTCCCTTCTGTTAGGTCATTTTGTTGGTTTTCAGCATACAAGCGAGCAATACATTGCCTTGGTGACAATGCACCAATCGCAAGATAGGGAGACAGTTGACTGGTGCCATCAATAGCCGGAAAATCTCGATCTTCCTTGTAAGCATCACTGCGCTCACGAGCAAATTCCCTAAGCTGCTTTAAAACATCATTGGTCGAAGTAAACCAATTCTCGCTGGACTCTCGAGGATAGCTAAACGTGAAGTCTGAACTAAATCGAATCGGCTCTAATTGTTCCAATATTTTGCTGCTTAGCGGCGCTTGTTCTTGAGGCTTTGTTACCGTTGGCATTTGAAACTGCGTCAACCAAGCACGTTTGAATGGTGTAAATACCTTAAAATACTCACCTTGCTTATTGAGAACCGTCGTTGGTGGGTGCACACATTTGTCGTGAAACAGTTCAAAATCGATATCATGGGAAGCTAGCGCCTCACTCACTTGTGCATCGAGCTCTCGTTCATTCACTTCATATTGAATATTCGCCATAACAGACGTTGCTTCAAGTGTTTTCGCCCATTCACTAATCACTTCGGTACAATCAGAAAACGACGGCACCTCTTTATATAAAAAAGGCACATTCAGGCTTTCCAACTCGTCGTTGAGATACTCTAAACGACGAGCAATGAGATCCGCCTGCATCGGCGCCATGTGGTGTTCTCGCCACTGCTCTGGCGTCGCGATAAAACAAGCGACAACAGGCTGACCTGAATCTAACGCCGCTTTAAGTGCGGTGTGGTCTAACGTTCGTAAATCACGTCGAAACCATACTAAGATCATGGTGTCTCCTTCGTTTCGTCTACTCTGTTAGGTACAGTTTCTCAATCACTTCAGAACATCCAATACGTTCGCCAAAACGTGTTTGAAGCATTTTGATGGACTCCACTTGCTTAGCTGCCAGCGCTTTATTGGAAAACAGGTAAATGAGGGAGTAGCTATCAACAACTTCGTGCTCCAGTAAACCAGAGACATCATCAACTTTGTCGATCAACGTCGTGTGATACCCTTGCTCACACAACTTCGCCGCTTGAATCCAGCTCTCTGCTTCCCTATGTTGTTCAAAGCTGATAAGCAAGCACTTCCCTTTGGAAGCGGCTTTGTTTTCAGAGTCGATAACAAGGGCAAGACGAGTAATCAAACAAGTTTGAAATAACCCCATCTGCAACGATCTCAGCGATCCTTTGACCATCTCCAGCGCGTCAAATACAGGGTCAATAAATTGTTCAATAACCAAGTTCAATGGATACTCTTTGAGAACAGATGCAAGCAAGCTCTCCGCTTTGCCTCGATTCAGTTTCGACAGTGCTGATAACATGGTCTCTACTTCTTCGAGAGTACGAACTTCATTGTTGACTTCTACGTCCGCACTTTTTCCCAAAAGTCCCTTTACTTTACCGATTGCAATCCCCTTCGCGAGCCAACTCTGGACTTCACGAATCGTATCGAGATCTTGCTGTCGATAAAGTCTGTGCCCTTTTTCTGTTCGCTGAGGCTGGATCAAATTGTATCTTCTCTGCCAAGCTCTTAGCGTAACTGGCTTCACACCCGTGATTTCTGCGACATCTCGGATCGCGTATAGTTTTTCTTCTGAACTACAAACCATAGCGTAATCTCATCTCCTGCGGATACGGTTCTAAAAACTTCTGTTTTGCTAAATACTCATCTGGATAAGTGTTTAAGTAGTGCTTAATCAATGTCAACGGTGCTAATAATGGCAATGTACCAGTGCGGTAGTCATGAATTACTGTTGCTAATTCTTCTTTTTCGTCTTTAGTTAAAGCGCGCTTAAAATACCCTTGTAAATGCATTAGCACGTTAGTGTTGTTTTTTCGGCTAGCACGATTCGCAAGTGCCTTCATAAGACCCAAGCGATACTCTTGATAGAATTCTTCGATTTCATAGCTAGCGACATCGGCAACTAAACGACCAAGAGAGCGGTATGACTCAGGGTGATGCGCCATCAAGGTCAACTTATAGCGCGAATGAAAATCGATAATTTTGCCTCGAGTTGGCTCTCCGTCCATCGAGTCATAAAAGTCGTTTAGGCAAAATACTCGGGTAATAAAGTTTTCTTTTAATACAGGATCGTTGAGTCGGCCATCCTCTTCGACGGGCAACCAAGGCATTTTTTTCATCAGCGTTTGTGTGTACAAGCCGACGCCTTCTTTCGCTGCGTTATTTTTGCTATAAACCTTGACGCGCTCCATACCGCAAGTTGGAGACTTGGCACAGACGATGTAACCACAAAGTTGCTCGCTTTGTAGCTCCTCCACTTTGTTAGCAGAGTAAGCAAGCATATTATCGGTATGGTCATTTTCTGGGTTTTTAGTTTCTACCAGCGCCACACGCTCTTCTTCGGAAATCAAACGAATTGTTGGTCGCGGCACTGGCATTCCTACGCCCACTTCGGGACATACCGAAACAAAGTCAAAATATGGGCTGAGCTCTTTAGTCACAAAGTTACTTACTTTATGACCAGAGTCAAAACGAACTCGTTCACCCAAAACACAAGAACTGATACCTACTTTGATTGAAGATTCCATGATGACGCATCCCTATACAAAATGTTTTGTTGTATAACTTATAGCAAGGCTTTTCATATTGTACAAGAAAATAAATTGTACAATTTAATCGTTTTACTTTTCTCAAGAGCATTTCGATCAGCGCTTTCTCAAAAGTTTTTGATGTTCTCAGTGTCCATTTTGTGCGCGCAATCGACAAATCGCTCAAAAGCGAATCGATTGCTCTTTTGCTTTCAACAGATTTAGTTATCAATGATGTTCATGGTTTCTAAAAGCGTGGTTTTTGTGACTAAGCTCTCAAGGGGCTACTGTACGTCCCGATATTATTGCTTCAACGAAAACGAACAAGTTCAACAGAATTGGTAATAGCGTTCTATACTAGAGGCGTTTTATCAAAACAAAACTTTGGAGAGCACTTATGGCAACCCCACACATCAATGCACAACCAGGTGATTTCGCTGAAACGGTTCTAATGCCAGGCGACCCTTTACGTGCTAAATACATCGCAGAAACGTTTCTTGAAGATGTGAAGCAAGTTTGTGACGTTCGTAACATGTTCGGCTTTACTGGCACTTACAAAGGCAAAAAAGTGTCTGTTATGGGTCACGGCATGGGTATCCCTTCTTGCTGTATCTACGTGCACGAGCTAATCGCAGAATACGGAGTGAAAAACGTAATCCGTGTAGGTAGCTGTGGTGCGGTACGTGACGACGTTAACCTAATGGACGTTGTTATCGGTATGGGTGCTTCTACAGACTCTAAAGTAAACCGTATCCGTTTCAACAACCACGACTTCGCTGCAATCGCTGACTACGGCCTTCTAGAAGAAGCGGTAAACCAAGCGCGTGCTCAACAAGTACCAGTGAAAGTTGGTAACGTATTCTCTGCAGACCTGTTCTACACACCAGAAGCTGACATCTTCGAGAAGATGGAAAAACTAGGCATCCTAGGTGTAGACATGGAAGCGGCTGGTATCTACGGTGTTGCTGCAGACCTAGGTGCGAAGGCGTTAACTATCCTAACGGTTTCTGACCACATCATCCGTGGCGAAAAACTAAGCTCAGAAGAGCGTCAAAAGTCGTTCAACGACATGATGAAAGTTGCTCTAGAAACCGCAATCAACATCTAAGAACAAGTAGTAAGTAATAATTTGCAGCCAGAGTTATTGCTGGCTGCCCGAATTATCCCGAGGGGGCGATTGTGTCTAACGGCGAACTGCCAAAAGACGCAGATGGGTTACAACTCAACTTTTGTAAAACATTGGCGTGTGACAACTTTGGATTGAGTGATGCAAAGCGTTACGTTCTGCAACATGCTAACCCTAAACGTCCGGCGATGGTATGCCGTGAATGTGGAGCTTTCCCCCCCTTACTTAACAATCGCGATGTCGTGAACGAACTTCATCGCCTGCGACACGTCCACAGTGACGGGTTGCCTGCGTGCCGCAATGATGATTGCGAGAACTTTGGACTATCCGTCCACACACATAAACACCTCTACCACGCTTTCGGTTACAGCGGCGATCGTCAACGTTACCGTTGTAAAGCGTGTCAAAGTACCTTTGTTGATAAATGGTCAGGCGCGAACAAAAAGCTACAATTCCAAGAGAATTTAATGGGCTTATTGTTTACTGGTTACTCTGTACGCGAGATCTGCCGAAAACTCAGTATCAACCCGAAAACCTTTTACGACCATGTTGATCATATTGCGAGTCGCTGTCGCCGTAAATTAGCCACTATTGATGCTCGTTGGGTAAACCACGCAACGCACTATGAATTGGCCTCAAACTATGTTGCATTGCAGCCAAACAGCAATAATGGTGTCTACTGGATTGTTTCCGGTGAAGCCCACTCAGGCTATATTCTTTGTCAACATGTGAACTATTCTGCTGATGAAGAGCCAATCGCCACGCTAGACCATAACCCGTACGACGAGGTCTCTCGTTTTGTTTCCCAAGAGTACACAGCGGAAGCAAGTGAACCGCCAGCGGAACCTTCGAACCTCCTGCGTGAGCGTATTGACCAAAAATACCAAACCATTTTGGCTCGCGGTAACGTGGAAGATCCTCTTGGTAATCTTTCCGTATTCCATTACCCATCTAAAGGGGCATTAGTTCGTCCGCCTTACACATCATACGCTCATTACCTGCATGTACTTGATATGTGTTGCCCCAACAAACGTGTATCTCTATATATGCCTCAAGACCCCCTACTACGTTCGGCAGCACTGAGCGTTTGTTTGTCTCGAATTAAAGAGAAAAATGTCGACTTGATGTACGTAGAAGAAGACGCAAATTGGGACATGAGCACACCTTTTGGCAAGGTCGATATCGCCTATATGAGCTGGTGGCGAGATCGCTGGGCGATCTCCACTCAAGACGAAAGCCACAAAGGCATTTGCTACCTTGCAGGTGATAGAAATGAGCCCGAGAAATGGTTTAACGTTGCAACAACTCGCCATGTGCAGTTCTATCAAAATCGCTTCCAGATCCTTTTCGAAAGCTTCATTAACGAGCCACGTCGCAAATTACGACCTGCTGGAATTTTACCTCTTTTAGATATATTCAGAGCTTGGCATAATTTGTGCTATCAGGATAAGCAGGGTCTTACCGCCGCACAAAGGCTAGAAGTCACTGATGCTCCTTTGACCATCAAACAGCTCCTATCGTAACTATTGGCATTTAGATGTAGTAATTAGGGGCTGTGACAGTATACATTACGGCACCTAATCGTTTACCAAAGCGCTATCCGCATCGTTTTGGTAATAAAACATGCATCTAACCACTTAATATTAGGTGTGAATTCCAGTTCGATAGTCATGGATGTGAACGTTGGATAAAAACCAAATTCAGCTAGAAGATGAGCTCAAAAAGCTTAAAGGCCAAATAAAAACGGCCCCTGAACACACCTTCAGTATTGCGCAGCAATACCGTATCCGCGCGGAGCAAATTTTATTTGTGGATGGTGAAATCAGAGCATTGCTGATAATGGCGCAGTGCTGTTGGTGCCTAATGGATTACCGACAAGGCTTAAAGCTAGTCAAAGACGCCTACAGCAAGCAAACCCAACTTGAAACCGACGACCACCTGCCCGAAATTCTTCATTTGTTTGCTCTCCAATATTGGGGACAAGCAAAGTATTACTCAGCCCAACAATATTGGATTAATGCACTCGAACAATCCGCCCTCGTTGATGATATTGAAATTCAAATCGAATCTCTAATTGGGCTTGGCAACGTATGGCGCATCACAAATGAGCATCAACTTGCCGCTTCCACTCATGAGTTGGCCGTTAAAGTGGCAAACAACGTCCGTATTGCTTGGTTGGAAGGCAAAGCTCGTATCCTGTTGGCTTGGGACTATTACTTACTGAATAAATTTGTCGAAATGCTCACTGTGCTGGATGGTGCAACCGAAGTACTAAAAGATCATGATGACAGCACATGGCAAGCCGAGATCTGGGACTTTAAAGGCTTAGCGCTACTTGGGCTAGAACGCCTTGATGCCGCAGAAGAAGCCACACAAAAGGCCCATAAGCTCGCTATTGAACATGATCTCATTTGGATGAAAGCACACTCGTTTATTAGCCGCGCAAGGCTCGAACTCTTGCGCAAAAATACGGATAGTGCAGCAAAGTTATTACTCGCAGCAGAAGAGTCCGCGCTTAGTTTTGACAACGGCGAGCTACTAAGTCAGATCTGCTTTCAGCAATCTCGAGTCGCTGAAGAGCAAGGTGATTTTGAATCAGCGTTTAACGCGTTTAAAAAATACCGTAAACATGCACTTAAAATGCTCAAAGAACAGACTCATCGAGTCAGTATGGATAAAGCACGCGGCTCCAAACGCCAGCTAGAGCAACGAGCGCGTAAGCTGATTAATCGTATCCGTTCCCAACATGAATATGACCCTGAAAAACAGTTTTCTAATGTTGTGTCCGAGACCTACTGGTGGGAACAGTTAGTTCTGTTTAAAACAGAGCTCAAACGCTCCAACCACGCGATCATTATGATTCAGCATGCAAACCCCGAATTTCTCGATGTTTGTACTGAGCTAGTTCATGCATTGACGACCTCAAGTGATCTCATCTCACGAATTTCCAGTGACAGACTAGCTATGTTAATTGCAGAGAAAGGTCAAGCAGCAGAAGATGTCTATCGTACGGTTCAGGCAATGTTAGACATCTATCCATGGAAACGTCGCGGGCTGAAAGGTCCCAAACCGATACTGTATTTGCAAGATATCCTGACCTTCCCATTCACTTTAGAGCAACTCGAAGAAAGCTATATTGAGGTAATGAAGCATGGAACAACTGCTTAGCAAGGTTACTGACGCAGGCATCGATCCTTCTTCCGTCTCTGGTGAAGAAGCGATTACGCTGTGGGAGCACATCGGGTTACATATTGCATCCACGAACCGAGAAAAAGCACATTGCTATATCATTAGTGCCGAGTATCGACGAGAAATTAAACAGCTCAACGACAGCATCGAAGAACTACGACAAGCCCTTGAGTTGCTCGTTTTACCCGACGATGTAGAAGATATTCTGTCTGTAAAAGCAAGCTTGAGTGATCGTTTAGTAGAAGTAGGTGACTACAACGCAGCATTAACCGAGTATGTTGCTGCAACGAATATCGCCGTCGAATATGGCTATATTGATGAGTACGTACTGGCTATTATTGGAATGGGCAATTTGTGCGATGCCTATGGAGATCACCATCGCGCCTTGCGTTATTACCAAAAAATCGATGCGATCGATCACGCCATTAGCAGTCGCTCCCTACGTCTGCGCTACAAACTTTACATGCTTGCCTGTTACATCAGTTTGAACCGTACCGCAGATGCACAAGAATTATTGAGTGAGTGTGAAGAGCTAAGTATCCTCGTCAGTGATAAAAACCTTGCTGCGCAAATTCATCTCTACCGAGCCAAACTGCATCGTTTGCAAGAGGATTACCCTAACGCATTGCTTGCTATCTCGAATGTTCAGTATACGACGGGCAGTGCTACCACGTACTGGTTGTCCACAATGGTCAAAATCGAGACCGCATATTGTCTAAACGGTGTCGGACACATCTCTTTAGCCAACTTAGTACTGGACTCTATCGGTAAACGAATTCAGAAACACTCGTCTCCTCTTGTCGCTCAGCATTTTTACAACGCAATGAGTCAAGTTTACGCTTCTCAAGGGTTATTTCAGAAAGCATTAAACTGTGAAAAAAAAGCGTTTCGCATTGAATCTGACCTTGTCAAACACATTCCAATTGGTGAATTGGGTTCTACTCAATTACGTCGACTTTCTCGTTTTGAGCTACAGCTCAAACTCATTTTGTCAGAACTTGAAAACAAAGAGCTCAAGGAAACCACCAAACAACATAAGAATACGGTCGCCCAACTACAGCAAGATGTCTTTACTGACCCGCTAACCTCTTTGCACAACCGACGTTGGTTAGAAGTCAAACTCAAAGACCTGCTTTTGCACGATACTGAATTTGCGTTGATGGTCATCGATATTGACCACTTTAAGTCCATCAATGACGAGCTCAGTCACCTTGTTGGAGACAAAGCGATTAAACGTGTGTCTCAAGAATTAGCAGGATACTTCAAATTTAAAGGCGCTTCTTGCGTTCGCTTTGGCGGTGAAGAGTTTCTTGTCATTCTAGAGAATAGCAATCTAGAACGGGCAGAAATGCATGCCGAGAATTACCGCGAACGCATTTATCGATATGGTTGGGACGATATTCTTGGCGAGCGGGGGTTGACCGTATCGATCGGGATTACCTTACATCGAGAAGGAGAGAATACCCAACGTACCTTCTACCGCGCCGACAAAGCCTTGTACCGCGCCAAAGCCAATGGCCGAAACCAAGTCTGTACCGAACTTTAAACCATGCCCCAATCTTCACTTGGGGCATAACCGTGGCTTTTATTCTCTATTCCTTCCTTTATTACTACTTAGTTTGAATATAGTCGCCTTCACTTCTTATTGTCCCCGAATAGCAATCGATACGGATATCGCATAAACATAATTCAAGTACAAAATAACTTGATTGAACGATAGTTAAGACAAATACTTAAACTGTTCATTTACGTAAGATTTTCCATTAGGTAACAAGCACAGGCAGGTAAGATGTTTCTAGACTATTTTGCACTTGGGTTACTCATCTTCGTTGCTTTGGTGATCTTCTATGGGATTATCGTTATTCACGATATTCCGTATGAAATTGCTAAAGAACGCGAACACCCTCATCAAGACGCAATTCATTACGCGGGCTGGGTTAGCCTTTTCACTTTACATGCACTGTGGCCATTTTTATGGATATGGGCAACATTGTGGCGCAAGGAGCGAGGCTGGGGCTTCAAACAACTTGAGCAAGAAACTCACGACATTCATCACCGTCTTGAAGAGCTCATCGACGAAGTCAACGAACTCAAAAACGAAGTATCGATGTTGAAACAACAAAAGATTCAGCAGAGGCCTTTGACTGAACAAAGTAAAGAGGACGAATAATGGATTTATTGCTGATTCTGACTTATACAGCCCTTTGTATCGCCATTTTTAAAGTCTTTAATATTCCTTTGAACAAATGGACTGTACCCACAGCCGTACTTGGCGGCGTAGTGTTAGTGGGCACACTCGTCCTTCTTATGAACTACAACCACCCATTTACTCAGTTAGGTAACCAAGTGTTCCCAACTACGCCTATCGTCTCTGGTGTACGTGGCCGCGTTGTGGAAGTGCCCGTTCAAGCGAACCAACCGCTCAAAACCGGCGATATTCTTTTCAAAATCGACCCAGTGCCTTTTGAAGCGGAAGTCGCACGCCTTGAAGCGAAAGTGAAAGAAGCAAGCCAAGGTGCGTTGGGTTTAGAGTCTGACTTGAGAGAAGCAGAAGCGGCAGTTTTGAAAGCGCAAGCCGATAGAGATAAAGCGCAAAGAGAATTTAGCCGATATCAAAGGGGCTTTGATCGCGGCGCGTTTACAGAACAAGATCTAGATACTCGACGCCAAGCGTACAAAGCGGCAGAAGCCATGCTAGACGTTGCCATTTTGCAGCAAGAGCAAGCACAAATCGCATTAGAGTCGGAAATCGGCGGTGAGAATACCCAAGTCGCGCAACTACTCGCTGAGCTACGTAAAGCAGAGTTCAACCTTGAGCAAACCGTCGTTCGTGCGCCAACCGATGGTTACGTTACGCAATTGGCTTTGCGCCCTGGTGTGATGGCTGTGCCGTTGCCGCTTGCCCCTGCAATGACCTTCGTTCATACTGAAGACATTACGTACACCGCGGCGTTCAGACAAAACTCGCTACAACGTTTGAAGGCAGGCTTTGAAGCGGAGTTTATGTTCCGTGCGATACCGGGCAAGGTATTCCGTGGCGAAGTCATCGACGTGATTCCAGCTATTGGTGAAAGCCAAATTCAAGCCAGAGGTGCTCTGCTTGGTACCGATGCCCTGCGCACAAGCGGACGTGTATTTGCGAAGCTGAAAATCACGGACGATTTGAGCGAATACCACCTACCAATGGGTACCGCGGTTGAAGTCGCCGTTTACTCAGACAGCTTTACTCACGTGTCAGTGATGCGCAAAGTGCTGATTCGCATGAAGAGCTGGCAGAACTATTTGTACCTAGACCATTAATGAACAGCTAGCTCATTCATTTATCGATGAAAATAGTATCAGAAAGTGTAATCGGGGGCTGACAATCAGCCTCCGATTTCATTCTAGCCATCCAGACAGATAGCATTCCCACTTTTATCAATATTCTGTATAATGCGCGCCTTATTTTTAATGCTTGCTAAAAAACAAAGCCAGTCAAAGGGATACGTGAATCAAATCACACATTTCCTGAAGAAAAATAGAGCAAACAATAAGCAACTTGGTTGTTTTGTATATATGTTACACAATCAAATAACCAATGCTTTCCAACAATATAAATGAACGTTCTTTAAAATCGACCATTGAACTGAGGTTATCTATGAATCTTTCTGCTAAAACCGTTGTGGTTATTGCAATCGGTGCTGCTCTTTACGGCATCGGTGGCTTACCTATGTTTGGCATCCCTGTGTTTGCAAACACAACGCTAAAACCAGCCATGGCAGTATTAGCATTGTTCTCAGTACTATTTGGCCCACTTGTTGGCTTTTTGGTTGGTTTTATTGGCCACTGGGTCACTGACCTATTCGCAGGTTGGGGCGTATGGCTCACTTGGGTACTTGGTTCAGGTATTGTTGGTTTGATTATCGGTCTATTCCCTTCTCTAACGCGCTACCGTTTAGAGAAAGGCGAATTCAATATGAAAGACTTCGCGTTATTCGTGGTACTTGCGCTATTAGGCAACGTATTTGGTTACGGTTGCTCTGCATTCCTCGACACGATTTTATACGCAGAACCGTTCACTAAAGTGTTTACCCAGCTTTCTATTATCGCGATCGGTAACACCATTCTTATTGCTATTGTTGGCTTCTTCATTCTTAAGTCTGTCGCTAAACGTAACAAGCAAAGCCGTAACTTAACAGAGGCTTAATGTCGAATGACAATCGAATTTTCTAACTTCTCTTTTAGATATGAGTCGCTGGACAAACCGACGCTAAAAAATATCAATCTAAGGATAGAGAAAGGAGAGAAAATCGTCATTATCGGTCCAAGTGGTAGTGGTAAATCTACCCTTGGGCAATGTCTTAACGGACTGATCCCACACGCAATCAAAGGGGAAACCAGTGGAACACTGACCATCAATGGTCAAGACACCGCCCCGTTCGACATGCACCAATACACTGAGCAAGTTGGCACCGTACTGCAAGATACGGACAGCCAATTTGTCGGCTTGAGCATTGGCGAAGACATCGCATTTGCGCTGGAAAACCAGCTAACTTCTAACATCGACATGTACCCATTGGTCAAAGCCACGGCCAAAATGGTCGACTTGGAACAGATGTTAGATCGCTCTCCCCACGATTTATCTGGCGGGCAGAAACAGCGTGTTTCTTTGGCGGGCATTCTCGTCGATGACGTCGATATCCTTTTGTTTGATGAACCACTAGCTGCGCTTGACCCTAAAACGGGTAAAAAAACCATCGAGATCATCGATGAGCTACACCGCGAAACAGGCAAAACCATCGTAATCATTGAGCATCGTCTTGAGGACGTTCTGCATCGCTCAGTTGACCGTATTATCTTGATGGAAAGCGGCGAAATCATTGCCGATACAACGCCAGATGAAATTTTAGCGTCGCCTCTGCTAGAAGATTACGGCATCCGCGAACCGCTTTATATTTCGGCTCTGAAAGAAGCAGGCTGCGCGATTGAGGGCGATGCAAAACCTTCTAGCTTAACTACCTTACCGTTGGAGCAATATAAACCAGCAGTACAAGCATGGTTTGATGGTTCAACAGCACAACCACCTAAAACGCCAGCCGAGACTTTGCTTGAAGTCCGTGGCCTCACCTATTCTTACGACGGTGAGAAAAACGCGTTAGAAGACGTGAGTTTTGACATCAAGCGTGGCGAGTTTGTCTCTGTACTTGGCAAAAATGGCTCGGGTAAATCAACCATCACCAAACTGATTATGGGCGTTATTGAAGCGGATAGCGGCTCAATGAGCATGAATGGTCAAGATCTTAACGAACTGACCATCTTCGACCGCAGCCAGAAAGTGGGCGTGGTGATGCAAAACCCGAATCACATGATTTCCCATCACATGATTTTCGACGAAGTGGCCTTCGGCCTCCGTAATCGTGGCATTGAGGAGAAACAAATCGAAGCTAAAGTACTTGAAGTCCTTGAGCTGTGCGGTTTGAGCAAATACCGTCACTGGCCAATCGAAGCATTGAGCTACGGCCAGAAAAAGCGCGTAACCATTGCGTCAATTTTGGTCTTGGAACCAGAGCTTCTGATCCTTGATGAACCGACGGCAGGTCAGGACTACCGGAACTACACGTCTATGCTGAGTTTCATCGAAAAGCTCAATCGCGAGTTGGGCGTAACCGTGATGATCATCTCCCACGACATGCATTTAGTGCTGGAATACACCACACGCTCTATCGTGATTGCAGACAGTAAATTAGTCGCGGATGCACCAATGACGCAGGTATTCAGCAGTCCAGAGCTACTAGACCAAGCAAACCTCACCACAACAAGTCTGTTTGAGTTGGCTACGAAAGTTGGCATCGAAGACACCAATGGCTTTATGCAGCATTTTATCAATGTAGAAAAAGCGCACCGCCAACAAAAAAGCAGCGACGTAAACCAACCAGAGAAAGCGGTGGCATGAAAGACAATAAGATGAAGTTTGGTATCAACTACATCGATACCCAATCGCCACTTCATAAGTTGAATGGCATTACTAAGTTCTTGCTTTTCATTGCTTGGGTAACGGTGGTGTTGACCACGTTTGACTTGCGAATCATTGCACTGTTGATCGTGCTTGGTTTGGGCTTATTGAAAATGACCAAAGTGCCATTTCATGTCTACAAACCGCTATTATTCGGTACTGGCACGGTATTACTGATCAATGCCCTGTTTATGTTCGCGTTAGCACCGCAACAAGGTACTGAGTTCATTGGCTCATCAACGGTTTTACTCTCATTAGCCGGTAATTACTCGCTCACTCAAGAGACGTTGTTTTATCTAGTAACAGTGACGTTGAAATACTTCAGCATGTTCCCAATCGCGTTAGTGTTTGTATTTACCACTCACCCGACGGAGTTTTCAGCCAGCTTGAACCGCTTGGGTGTGCCTTACAAAATCGCCTATGCCGTGAGCTTAACGCTGCGCTACTTGCCGGAAGTGAAAAAGGACTTTGTTAACATCATGCACGCGCAACAATCACGCGGAGTAGAACTGAGTAAGAAGGCTCCGTTGTTCACTCGTATGAAGAACGTGGCGAAGATTCTTGGCCCTCTGATTTTCTCTAGTTTGGACAGAGCCGACCAAATCTCAAACGCGATGACGCTACGTGGTTTTGGCCGTCACTCATCTCGCACTTGGTACAGCCTAAAACCACTTACCAAAGCCGATATGATCTGCATGGCGGGGATTGCGGTTATAGTGATTGCTGCGATCAGCAAGCGTGTTATGGACACACAACTGTTCTGGTATCCGTTTTAAATTCTAAAGCTTCAAACTGAACATAACGTGGTTAGTGTTGTGACCACGTTATGTTTCCCTCTTTCCCCTCGATAACCCGCTCATTAGCCTCTTGCTTGCAGGTGCTCAAAATAGGCGTGTAATCTCAGCGGCTCGTTGATGTGCCAGAAAGTTGCTTATTTAAGCGACCAACATGAACTAAACTCATCAGTTTTATCAGGGGCTTAATGATCAACTGCGCGCTGCCTACGATGAACAGCCAAGTACCACTTTCAATCAACGAATCATTCAAAAAGAAAAAGCTACCAATTAAAAACCAAATAGCAATGAGTAGGTCGTTTGCAGCACCTAACGCCTCATAGCGGCGCTGAATAACGATGTGACGGCTTCCTAGATCTAAATCCAACTCTCTGCCATGTATCTGCACTGTATAGCTCCCCTCTTATTGTTTCGCGTCAGTTATGCCCAAGTTATTTCGAAATACTTAGTTCTAAACCCTAACGGACGTGGCATGCATTGACAACCATTGGAGGGATTATCTATTTGCAATAAAAAGAAAAGGGCGCATAAGCACCCTTTCTAGCGAGTCTAATTACAGGTATTCGCTTTAATGATTAGATAGTGAGTGCCAACTTAACTCCACTTCAACAAGCGAGTTTCGTTGCCTTCTTCCGGCTTCGCTGGAATATTGAGTGACAACAGCAAGCTCACTGCTGCCATACCAGCGCCGATGTAAAATACGCTCGCAGGTGAAACAAGCCAAATGACACCAAACGTAACAGGTATTACAACCGCCGCAATATGGTTAATCGTAAACGCAACGCCCGCGGTCGACGCCATATCGGCAGGATCGGCAATTTTCTGGAAGTAGGTTTTAATCGCAAGCGCTAACGCGAAAAATAAATGATCGACAACATACAATGCTGCCGCCCACTCTGCCGTTTGCACCAAACCGTACCCGACGAACACGAAGATCAAACCGACGTATTCAAACATCAACGCTTTGCGCTCACCAACAACGCCGATAAAACGGCCTATTCGCTTCGCAAACAAGAAGTTAAAGACATAGTTGATCAAAAACAACAACGTAATGTCTGCGGCAGAGTAGCCAAACTTCTCTACCATCAAGAAGCCAGCGAAAACCGTGAAAATCTGACGGCGAGCACCACTCATAAACGTGAGCGCATAGTACAACCAGTAACGTTTACGCAGAATGAGTTTCTTGTTTTGAGGCACTTTTGTTTTAAATTGAGGGAAAGCAAATGCCATCACCAAAATAAGCACAAAACCTAAACCACCTGCCATTAGATAGACCGTTTTAAAATCAAGTTTGAGCTGTTCGAGCGAAACCCAAATGGCGCCGTAGGTAAACAGAGAAGCCAAAGCTCCAACAGAAATAAATTTACCCAACATTTCCGGTGCTTCTTCTTTCGATAGCCATTGTAAAGACAAAGACTGCTTCAGCGTTTCGAAGTAATGAAAGCCGGTAGACATCAATAAGGTTGTAAAAAGTAGACCGTACAAAGTGGGAAAATAACCTGTTAATGCCGTACCAAGCGTAAGCATCGCCAAAGAGACGAGCATAAAGCGTTGTTCACGGATAAAAAGTAAAACGAATACCGCAGTGAAAGCTAGAAAGCCAGGTACTTCCCTAACACTTTGAAGTAAACCGATATCAGCGCCATCAAAGTTCGCTTTCTCGATAACAAAGTTGTTCAACAACGCCATCCAAGTAGAAAAAGCAATGGGCACGATAATGGAAATTAACAGGAGGAAATTTTGCGGCGTTCTCCAGCCTTGCGATGAGGTAGTCATGATGTTTCCTTTAAATATGAAGGCATCATCATAGCTTCAAATGTAACAAATTCGCAATATCATTATTATTTTCAACCCAAACCAAGCAGATATTGCATAGGGATATTGTTATGAAGATAAACATCGCACTCAATTCCTTGGCTAAGCGCGATGTTGAAATATCGAGAGAAATAGGTAAAACGCCAGTGATGAGGCTCAGTAACTTAATCGATATTCTTTACTGTTAGACGATTCTTAAATTCAAACACATGTTCTGGACACACATCCAAACAGCGGCCACAGCTAATGCAGTTTTGATCCATAACTCGACGATCTCCCTCTTTCAATGGTTGTCGAAGCACCTCAGGTTCTGGGCAGACGTAAAAGCAATCCATGCATTTGGTGCAATCTTCGCGGCGAACAGCAGTAACGCGCAACAGGCTTTTTCGGCCTATCACACCATAGGTAGCACCCAGTGGACATAAGTGCCCACACCACCCATGCTCAACTAAGAGTAAATCCAGTACGAACACCAGTGCGATCAACACCCAACCTGCGCCCATACCAAACACCAATCCGCGATGCAATGCCGCCACTGGATCTAACCATGTCCAAAGAATCGCGCCAGACAGAGCACTACCCAACATCAAAACAGGGATCAGCCAATAACGAATAGTAGGAGACCAACGATAGCTCGCTTTAATGTTGAGCTTTCTGCGCAGCCAAGCCGCCAAATCTGTCACGACATTTAACGGGCACACCCACGCACAAAATGCGCGCGGTGCTAAAATCGCGTAGAACACCACGACAATCACTACGCCTAACAGCGCATTAAACTCCGGAACATGCCCTGTCGCCAAAGCTTGAAGCAAAATTAACGGGTCACTTAACGGCACTGCATCGAGCAACATACTCGATGAGAGGTTACCAGTTAGAGCCCCTAATGTCGGCCCAGCCATAAACAGCGCAATGATGGTGAGCTGGCATAGTCTGCGTAAAATCAAAAACCGATGCGCGCGCCACCAGCCAAGCTTTTCAACCGCTTCTTTGCCAGCATTTTGAGCTAAGTTCTTTGCCATTACTTACCTCCTTTTAGCGATTCAAGCGCACCTTCCGGCACAGGCGTCTCACTAGGGAGGATATTTTCGAGTGGTTTGTCGATCTCTTTCCAACCAAAATTGTAGTGACTGCCCACTTTGCCTTTCGCCAAATCCGTCGGGACGACTTTAATAGCAGCGACATCCAACACGCACGCTTGTTCGCACTTACCGCATCCGGTACACACTTCGGAATTCACTGTTGGGATAAGTTTGGCGTGATAACCGGTTCGGTCGTTGTGAACCATCTCTAACGTGATGGCTTCATCAATCAGCGGACAAACGCGATAACAAACGTCGCATCGTAATCCTTGCCAGTTAAGGCAAGTTTCATGGTCAATAAGAACCGCTGTACCCATTCGAGCATCATCAATATCGGTTAGTTTCGGATCCAGCGCCCCACTCGGACAAGCGACAACACAAGGAATGTCTTCGCACATTTCGCAGGGAATATCGCGCGCAGTAAAGTAAGGAGAACCAGTGGCTACAGGAGAAAGTAATGTCGCGAGTTTCAATGTGTCGTAAGGGCATGCTTGAACACACAAGCCACATCGAATACAGGCTGATTCGAAATCGCCTTCTGGCAAAGCACCGGGTGGGCGAATAGGCACACCTTTCGTTTCTCGAGCTTGGCTTTGCAGCGATTGTAAGCCCAACACACACGCCGCTGTGCCAACACCTGCCGCAGTTCGGACAGTATCACGCAAAAATCGACGCCGACTTTGCGATGTTTTAGACTGAGAGGATTTCATGCTATTTCCTCAACGAAACTCCTTTATCAAGTTAAGCATAAATAGCGCTAAACGTACCTCTTCCCCATACCTCATAAGAGGTAACTCCACCCTCAATTGATTCAAGTCAACTGATATACAGTGCCGTCGTCACAGTTTGAATAATTCCATTTATTTCCTCCAACATGAAATTCACCACGATACTCTGCCGTGCACGCCATTTTCAGTACAATAATTCAACGCCTTTGCAATCTATTCGCTAAATTCAAAGATAAATGACTACTAAAATTTAGAAAAACATCGCTATAACAACCTAATTTAAAAGGTGTTTATCTCTCAAACTTAAAAAAATACTATCCAAAATAAGGAACTGTGGTTAGATTGAAAATTAATACTAAAAAGCGAAGGAGAGAAGCATGGAAATTATCGTACGTCCAACAACCGTTGAAGACGCAGCGGCACTCGTAGAAATCTATTCACAACCAAAAGCACAACGTGAAACCCTGCAACTCCCAAAACCTTCGCTCGCAATGTGGGTAGAACGATTGTCAAATATGCCCGCTGGTGTTTACAGCTACGTCGCTGAAATCGATGGTAAAGTAGTGGGTAACATTGGCTTTCACCACTCGCAGCGTCCGAGAACAATGCACACAGCATCATTTGGCATCGGAGTGCATGATAGTTTCCACGGGCTCGGTATTGGTAGCAAGTTGATTGAAACAGTCACTGAACTGGCGGATAACTGGCTAAACGTGAGAAGAATTCAAATAGAAGTCAACGCCGATAATGACGCCGCCATTGGGCTGTACAAAAAACACGGATTTCAAATTGAGGGCGAAGCGATTGATGGCTCCTTCCGAGATGGCGAGTTCATCAATACCTATTACATGGCACGTATCAGGCCAAGTAAAAAGTAAATCAAAGCCTCCTAGTTGGAGGCTTTTCTTTTTAAACTTCTACTCACTTTCGTAAGTGAGCCAGCGCTCTGCGAGTCAATGCTTCTGTGTAAGGATTGATCTTCCAGTGATCGGGGCTCCAACCTTTCACAAATCGTTGAAAGTCAGCCCACGCAACCGCAAACAAAGGACGCCATTCGCGCTCGACTTCATTGGGGTCGAGATTCGGCTGATAAACCATTAACGCCTGTTGCAACTGAGCAAAATACGTGTCCAAGACCCAAACTTCCATCTCTGCACAACATTCTGGCTTGACGGCGCTGCTCATGAACAGTGCTACGTCTTTCATCGCACAGCCATGTCCGACGTATTGAAAGTCGACCGCAGCAACGCTTGATTCTTCTCGATCAAAACAGAAGTTCGCCAATTTGGCATCACCGTGTACAAGCGTCTTGAACTTGGCTTGCGAAAGCGTTTGATCAATTAACTGAGCGGCATTTTTTAGCTCGGTGTCTTGCAGTACCTCAAGCTCATCGGGTCTGGTTGCCAAGTGCCAATACGTGCCGCTATGCCACAGCTTATCCGAGCGAACACCGATGTAGCGTGCATGAAAATTCGCCAACCAAGTAAGGCAGGCTCGTAGATGTTCTAGCTTTGCATCTGTGATGACTTTTGGAAAGCCCGCCTCGGCGAGGTCTTCCATCACGATGAGCCATTCATTCTCCGATTGGAACGTTTTTAGACCTTGTGGTACTCGGCAGCGAGTGTTCACCTCTCTGGAAAAATGCGTATACCAATTCACTTCCACCTGATAAGAATGCAGCTTTCTTTGGTGAGAGCGGTCCGTATTCCAACCTCTTGGATGCTCTGAAGGCTTAGGGAGTTTTACATGCTTAATGATCACCGAACAAGTTGAATAAGTAACTCGGACTAACTCACCATAGCCTCCCCATAGCGATTGTATGACTTCTACCGATTGATAATTCCCGAGCTTTAGATCCAGGCCAATGCTTTGGTAACGTTGGTGGTTGTCGTTCATCATCATGCAAGCAGATGTGACCACGCTTGGTTTTTCTCCATATAATGAATGACATATGGACAGACTGGTTTGATTTGATAACCGAGTGCCTCAATTTCTGGCAATACCGCTTCCATCATCACTTTTCCGTACCCTTTACCTCGTAATGCTTCAGGAACTACGGTTGATGTGATGTGCATGACATTATTCTCAAGCTGATAAACCACCTTGGCTTTATAACCTTGTTCTAAATCAACCCAAAATGTGTTGTTTTCAACTTCATGAGTTACTTTATGCATATCTTGCTCTCTAATTTTTGTTACGGATTGATTGAATCAAACTATATCACTGAATAGAATCAACACCATGCGGAAGTGCTCTGTCACTTCACGCCCTTACCTTCTCAAATCAGGTACGACAATAATAATGAGAAATATGAGCCCTATTGCCAGAGACGGCAAACTACCTCTGCAAAGCAAGAAGGCACCCGAACGTCAGGCAAGTACACTAAATAGCACCGATGCAATGGCAATGGTCGAACATGGCAGCGAAGTAAGTTTAAACGTCACGACACCTGTTGGTACCAAGTTTATTACAACCAGCACATTTGTCGGCTGTCACTCAAATAATACCGCATTGATAGAGGTTCCGAACATCTCCGATGAGGACTTGAAATTTTATTTTCAAGAAGGCTTTTGGATCAATGTAAAAGCGTACTCTCATCGAGGGGAAGGTGCTGTCATTCCATTTCGGGCGCAATTGCAGCACCGACTCGGCGACCCGTATCCAATTTTGGTGCTAAGTCTCCCCAACACAATGCAGGTCTTTCAGCTTCGTAAAGAAGTACGTTACGAAGTGAATTTGAGGGCGCGCGTTTGTTTAGAAGCCTATCGAACTGAATGCGAGATAAGAGATTTATCTCGCAGTGGGTGCCGCTTTGTGACATCACCAATGAGCCGGCCACTTCAGGTTGGTGATCGCGTTTCATTGGACCTAACCATGCCCGGTGAAAGCCACATGCTCGCGCCATTGAGAGGTCGTATTTGTAACTTACAAAAATCGACACACCATTCTCGCTATGGAATGGAGTTTGATGAGGTTGGTAAAACCAACGCTAAAAGTCTCCTGAGTCACCTAAAATTTGATGGGACTAAACTCACACTAAAAAGGTAGCTTTGATAACGAGCACCAAGTAGCGGCCAGTTTTGATACCCGGAAAACAAGAAACCCCTTACTGTAAAGTAAGGGGTTTTGTTTACTAAGAATAAGGCAGAATCTTAGATAACAGTTTCGACTTAGAAGTCGTAACGTAGACCTAGCGCTAGCTCATCTTTTTCATCAGCGCCTTCGTTATCCATTAGATCGAAGTTGTATGATGCGTAGCCACGGAAGTTAGGCTTGAAGTAGTAAGTAACATCAACAGCTAGGTTTTCTACAGTATCAGCATCTTCTAGCTCACCTTTGTTGAACGTAGAAGTAAATACAGTTTGACCCATAGTGTATGATGCAGCTAGTTCGTAGCCTTTGTAATCCGCAGACTCACCTGCAACATCCACGTCTGCGCCTGTGTAGTTACCAGCGAAGTAGAAATCACCTACAGAGTATGCAGCAGCAAGCATGAACTCATCGCTGTCGTTTTGGTCTGCATAACCAGCACCTAGTTCAAGGCCAGTATTAGCAAATGCGTAGATACCAGATAGAGAGAAGCCATCTTCGTTGTTATCTGCAAAACCATTCACGTCTGTTGTACGGTCAGCAAAGCGGTAGCTAGCACGTACAGCTAGTTGCTCGAATTGGCCTTTGTAAGAAAGCATGTTGTCTGTACGGTCAGATACAGGCAGCTTAAGTGCTGCAGTGTTACCGTGGTAAGCCATAATATCGGTAAAGTCAGTAAGAACGAATAATGCACCGTCATTTTTACCGTAAGTTACTTCACCGTATTTACCGCCTAGGCCTGCGTAAGCATAACGAGTTTCAAGGTCACTGTTGTTATCTACGGCACCTTCTTCTTTTGTTTCGAACTCACCTTCCCAAAAACCAACACCGTATAGGTTTTCATTGATTTCCTGTTTGCCTAGGAAGTTAAGACGAATGCGAGTACGGTCTTTTGCCTTACCATCCATCATAGAAAGACGCGCTTCAGCGCGGCCGCCCATCTCAAGAGAAGTGCCATCTTGGTTGTATAGTTCTGAAGCGACAACTTGAGATCCTGATGCCATTAGCGCCACTGCTACAGCTAAAGTTTTTAATTTCATTGTTATTTTCCATATCATTGTTTTATATGTATTTTCTCACCAGAAAAACAGGACTTTTCTGTACCAACGAGAAAACTGACGGCATAGTAGCAGCTGTTATTTTTCACGCAACGCGTTGAATAAACAGCACTTATAGAAGAAAACACCAAGTAAAATGACGATATGAATACCTCTCAACCATCAAGTTATCGGTTGAGGTAAAAAAATCGTTCGCGTCAAAAAAAAATTGACGCTAAAAACGTAAAAACAATCACATTATATGTGATTTTGCTCGCAAAATATTTTCACTAAATGACTGTTTTAGATAGACTTCCTGATTTTAAATCAGTTTCTCACAAACAAAAAAATCCCCAAGCAATAGCTCAGGGATTTATACATTTTGTTAGGCGAATAGCGAATTAAAGCTTAAAGAAGCTCAATTGCTCTTTCTGCTTCTCTGCAAGTAATGAAAGCTCAGTGCTCGCGCTTGCGCTTTGACTGATACCCGCCACATTCTGGTTAACCAGTTCAGACATGTTAACCACGTTGCGGTTGATGTCTTGAGTGACTTGAGACTGCTCTTCGGCTGCGGTTGCCACTTGCGTGTTTGAATCGTTAATGTTGGCTACCGACTCGGTAATACCAACCAATGCCTCATTCGCTTGTTGCGTCAGTTCGTTGTTACGACTGAGCATATCAAGGCTGACTTGCATGCTGTCATTCGCAAGCCCAGACTGCGCTTGAAGTTCTTCAATAATCGTTTGGATCTCTTGAGTCGAGTCTTGCGTGCGTGCCGCGAGCATACGTACTTCATCCGCAACAACCGCAAAACCACGACCAGACTCACCAGCACGCGCTGCTTCAATCGCAGCGTTCAATGCGAGTAAGTTGGTCTGCTCAGAGACACCGCGAATCACTTCAATAACGTCGTTGATCTGAACCGACTGCTCTTTTAAACGCAGTACGACTTGCGCTGCATCGTTCAATGCCTGAGACATCTGTGCGCTTGCTTCTGCGCTCTCTTGGAAGATAGCCAGACCTGATTGCGCAAGACCATCAGCTTCGCGAGCTGTCGAATCCGCAGACGTTGCGTTATCGCTCACGTTGTTTGCCGTGCTAGCAAGTTCATTAACAGCCGATGCAACTTGTTCGATCTCAGCTAGCTCTAGCTGAGCATTCGCTTCTGCTTGCGTCATTACTGCGGCAAGCTCAGTCGATGCCGATGCCACCTCTTCACTGATGCGAGTTAGCTGGTCGACCGTGTTGTAAAGCTGTTCTGCTGTTTGGTTAACATCTTTGCTCAGCTTCGCAATTTCGTTATCACCGTCTACATCTGCGCGAACTGACAAGTTGCCCATTGCTAACTGACGCATCACTTCTTGAAGTTTTTGAATAGGCGTAACAATCATGCCTGATAAGATCCACGCCCCCACCAATGAGAACGCAAATACCGCAAGAACTGTCAGCATAGCGTTGTTTTGTACGCGCTCATTCTGTTGATGGCTTCTTATGGTTGACTGCTGTGCTTGATCATTCACATGCTTCGACAGAGTATTGATTTGTTGAACCATTTCTCGGCCAACATTACGGTACTCTTTAATGAATACACGGTACTCACTGTCCGATTTCAAGCCTTGATCGTACTGGTTAAAGAAAGCCACTGAGCGCTCTGAATATCGAACATAGGCTTCGATCGCTTGGCGAACTTTAATCGCATCTTCACGAAACAGATTACGAGCTTCAATCGCACTTAAATCAGCTTCAACCTGCTTTAAGCCTTCTTTCAATTCATTAAGAAAATTTTCACGACGGGAAGCGTCGTAGATAGCGTAAACCGCTGTAATACGAAGTGGATAAATTTCATCGTCAATACGCGCCAAAGTGTCTTTATGGAAAACCAAAGACTCTTGGTTGGAAGCAATAACATCTTGCTCAGCTTGAAGATTGTTTTTAGTAATCCACAAAGCAATAAACAAAACAATCGCGGTAAATAATACCGGAACCAAAATTTGCGTTCGTACTGACAAATTTTTCAGTGATAACTGCATGACTGGACCTCAGTTGTATGCGTGATGCCTATATCCAAACGAACTCAAGCAACTCTCAATACTGAAGCTGCATTTCGGTTATTTGAATATCTATGCTTCCTTGCGACGGGAAAGTTCCCAGACGAATAAACAAGTGGCGAATATTAGAGGTCGATCACACTTTTGTCTAGTACAAAAAGTCCCCATTTTCAATCTGTTATTGACAATATCCCGACAGTAGTGTCGGGATATTGTCGTTATGATAAATTGTGAACACTTATGATGAGATACATTCACATTTAGGGCGGTTTTAGGCTATTTTCTCAACGAATTGAGCTTAGCTTGAGCAAGGCCAAAAATGGTATCGATTGGATAAGAACCTTCATCGGTTGGCTCACCGGCGACTTTCCCCGTGAACAGCTCGATGGCTTCAGTGACATGATCAATCGCCCAAATATTAAACTCACCTTTTTCTACTGCTTTCACGATGTCGGAACGGAGCATCAAGTTATGAACATTAGATTGCGGGATAATGACCCCCTGCCCTTCATGACGACCTTTAATCACACACACATCGTAAAAGCCTTCAATTTTTTCGTTCACACCACCAATCGGCTGAGCTTCACCAAACTGATTCATCGAGCCTGTAATCGCAATGTCTTGTCGGTTTGGTTGCTTTGAAAAAGCAGACACTACAGCACATAGCTCTGCCATGCTGGCACTATCACCGTCAACACCACCATAAGATTGCTCAAACGTAATCGTTGTGGTTAATGGTACTCGCGCCGTTTTACCAAACACGGAAGACAAGTAGGCCGATAGAATCATCACGCCTTTAGAGTGAATACTGCCGCCCAAATCCACACTGCGTTCGATATCGATAACATCCCCATCGCCGTAACACGTCGTCGCGGTGATGCGATTCGGCGCGCCAAACATGTAGTCGCTGGTGCTTAATACCGAGAGGGCATTCACTTGACCGATAGCCTTCCCTTCAGTGCGAATCAAGGTTGTACCGTTGACAAACGTTTCCATCACATTGTCGCGTAATCGGCTCACTCGCATTTCTTGGTTCTTGAGCGCCTCTTCCACATGACCGATACGGATCATGTTGGAGTTGGCTTGACGAGCAACGTAGTTTGACTCACGTAATAAATTCGCAATATTGGCAGAGTGGAGTGATAGCTTGGTTTGATCACCAGACAAGCGTGAACTGTATTCGATAATCCGTCCCATGGACTTTCTATCACAGTGCAGCATGTTGTTATCGTTCACGACGCTAGAAATAAAGCGCGCATAGTGCAGTTCCGACTCTGGCGTTCGCTTCATCTCATCTTCAAAATCCGCTGTCACTCGGAACAACTCACTGAACTCTGGATCGTAATGCTGCAGCAATTGATAAGTTCGGTAGTCACCAAACAGAATGATTTTAATATCGAGCGGGATAGGCTCGGGATCGAGTGATACTGCCCCTGTCAATGTCACTTCTTTTTCTAGGGAGGTAAAGCTCAATTGACGAGCACGCAGTGCGCGCTTCAAACCATCCCAAACGTAAGGCTGTTCAAGCACTTTCTGTGCATCCATTAACAGAACGCCGCCATTCGCCTTATGCAAACTCCCCGCACGAATCAGCGAAAAGTCGGTAAACACGGTTCCCTTGAAAGTGGCTGTCTCAATCGAACCGAAGAGCGAATGGTAATTGGGGTTTTCTTCAACAACGATAGGAAAGTCGCTGCTGTTGCGGCTTACCAAGACGTTCACTTTATAACGACGTGGTAATTTTTTATCCAACGACGCCGTCGCAATTTCGCCTTGCTCACCACTTTGGTCAAGGAAGATATCTGCGTTTTCAACAATATCTTTTTGCAGCTCAGTTAAGTACGTTTTGATTTCAGAATATTCCGCGTAATCCACTTTGAGCTTTTTAATGAAGTGAGTAATCACATCGAGCGTCACTTCATCATTAAGCTTTTTGATTTTGTCGCTGTAAGTTTCTTCCCACTCTGTGAGTTCACGGACCATCGAACGTAATCGTACTTCGAGTTCATCAATAGCATCGCTGAACTGCTCTTGCTCTTTCTTACTTAGTGCATCAAAAGACTCTTCCGTATGAAGCTCATCACCATTCATGGCGACAAACTGATAATCGCCTTGTGTAGTAAGCGTCAAGCTAATGCCTTTCTCTTTTGCCTCTCGGCTAATGCGGTCCAGCTCGTTTTGTTGCTTCGCCGCCAATTGATTTTTTAATCGCTCAGCGCGGCTAAAGTACATTTCATTGTCGAACGCTAGGGGTAAAGCATTCAGTAGTTTGCCCATTAAGGCTTCAATATCAACACGTAACTTATTCCCGATACCACAAGGCAGCTCCAATACCTTGGGTGTGCGGGTATCTTCAAAGTTCGCAACGTAACACCAATCAAACAAGGCTGCTGCATCGTGCTGGTGACGATTCAGATAGCGCAGGATCATGGTGCGTTTACCTAGCCCATTCTGACCAATGGCGTAGATGTTATACCCTTTCTCTTTGATGGACATCGCAAACTCGACCGCTTTTTGCGCGCGCTCTTGGCCCACAATCTCATCAATTGGAGGTAACTCCTTGGTCGACTTACATGGCATATTCTCTAGATCTGCTACAGAATATAGCTGCTTAGCTTCCAATCTTAGTATTGCCATATCCACTTCCTTTTTTCTTATTTTCGTCATTTGAGTGTAGAGATTATTTGCTTAATTTTAAGTGATTTACCTTCCACCCTAGTTTGATTGGACATTTTATGAGCATAAAAGTGATATCAATACTCACTTGCAATTGATAATCAATTTCATTTAATATCAAAACAAATCAACTCTTGTGGAGATGGACATGAATATTGAGCAATGCTGGATGCGCTACTTGAAAGCAGAGCAATTGATGGAACAAGGCCATTGGCCCGAGGCACATCGTTTATACGACGATGTACTCAGCAATCTACCCAACCACATTCATTCGGCGCTCGAAAATGCTCAAACCAAACCTTGTCAGTTTGTCTGTCTCATCACTGGGCTTAGAGATGCGTGCGTTGCACAATCGGAGATTCTCAACAAACTCGGATTACAGCGCGATGCTTTTTCAACACTCAATCAAACGTACGCACTATTTCAATTCTTGCAATTAGAGAATCATGAACTTATTGAGCGTGTGGGTCATTTACTTGGTCAACAAAGTGAAGACTTGTTAGCTCATATGGCGGCATTTTGCTCTGCTCAACGCAATGCTCAATGGATGATTGAGCTAGACCATGTGACGCGCGCACATGAGCAGTTTTTGCATTTGCAAGCGATGAGTTCGGCAAAGTCTTCGCCTTCTCACCTGTACAATTAATCTAGAATCCAAGCAATGAGGTCTGCCAGACTTAGCGCTGCCCATTGCTTGTGTTTCATTTGCTTTATCAACCACAAGGATCTGTGATGTCTTCTAAAACCATTCTTTCGGTGAATAACCTATCGGTCAGCTTTACGACAAACGATGGGATCGTCGATGCAGTAAAGAATGTTAGCTTCGATTTAAAAGCAGGCGAGACGCTTTCCATCGTTGGGGAGTCTGGGTCTGGCAAGTCAGTATCAACCAATGCACTGATGAAACTATTGCCAGACAACGCCATTTTGCATACGAACTCATCCATCATGTTTGAGGGTAGCTCCATCTTGGATAAAACGGAGCGTGAAATGCAAAGTATTCGCGGTGATCGTATCGGTATGATTTTTCAGGAGCCGATGACCTCATTGAATCCATACATGCGGGTGGGGACCCAAGTCGCTGAGGCCATCATGTGCCACCGTCCAGTGGATAGATGCAAAGCCAAAGCGAGAGTGTTAGAGCTGTTTGAACTGGTTCACATGCCAGAGCCAGAGAAAGCGTACAGCAAATATCCGCACGAGTTTTCTGGCGGTCAGTTGCAACGCATCATGATTGCAATGGCACTGATTAACGAACCCGATATTTTAATTGCCGACGAACCAACCACCGCGTTAGATGTAACGGTTCAAGCAGAAGTGCTGCACCTGATTAAAGAAATTCAGGCTCAGATGGGCATGGCGATACTTTTTATTACTCATGATTTAGGCGTTGTAAAACACTTTGCCGACCGTGTCATTGTGATGTGTAAAGGGGAAGTCGTCGAAGAAGGCGAAACGCAAACACTCTTCGAAGACCCAAAGCACGAATACACACGTATGCTGATCAACTCTACTCCAAAAGGCAGTAAGGACCCTATTAGCGAGAGTGCTACACAACTATTAAAAGCTGACGATATACGAGTCAAATTCTTGATAACGTCGCATTTTATTGCCAGTAAAAATGAGTACTTCGAAGCCGTAAAAGGCATTTCTCTTGAGCTCAAACAAGGGGAAACACTCGGGATTGTTGGGGAATCCGGTTCAGGCAAGTCTACCCTCGGCCGCGCACTGATAGGCCTCCTGCCATCCACAGGTAAAATCGAATACAAAGGCCAAGATATGGCTTTGCTGACAAACAAAGAACGTTTTGAGCTGAAAAAAGACGTTCAGATGGTGTTCCAAGACCCTTATGGTTCGCTTTCTCCTCGTATGACTATCGGCGAGATCATCACGGAAGGATTAACTGTCCACCAGCCAATGTTGAGTAAAAAAGAACGTATGCAGAAAGCACGCGACGTGCTTCGAGAGGTTCGCTTAGATCCCGCGTCCATCAACCGTTATCCGCACGAGTTTTCGGGAGGCCAGCGTCAGCGTATTGCTATCGCGCGAGCACTGATCCTTGAACCTTCGTTTATTTTGCTTGATGAGCCGACCTCTGCATTAGACCGCTCGGTGCAACTGACAGTGATTGATCTCCTGAAAGATTTGCAGAAAAAGCATAATATTGGCTACTTGTTTATTAGCCACGATCTATCAGTAGTTAAAGCACTCTCTGACCGTGTTCTAGTCATGCAAAAGGGCGAGGTCATGGAACAAGGTACGGCCGAAAATATTTTCCAAAACCCTAAAAATGACTACACGAAAAAACTGATAGATGCCTCATTTGATCTTGAAAACAGTGAAAATCAGCACAATGCGGCTTAGGTTCATCACAGTTTCATATTCATAAACTAGGATTAAGAAAAGGTGATGATTTCATCTTGTCTTAAGAATGGCGTAGCTGCCTTTCGGTTTGGCCGCCGAGACTGGTTGGTTCAAGAGTCAGACTTAGTCAACCTGGCTCACATACTGGCAAACAGTATGAATTGAGTTCCCCCAACCATGAAAAATGCCGCGACAGTGTCGCGGCATTTTTTATTCTCAGAAGCTTCGAGCAACTAAGGCATTAAATCGACTCAATACCCATATTGTATAACGTAAATGCATACACGTCTGTGGTGAGGTCAATTTGCTTACTCAGCGGCATCCCTGCACCATGACCAGCATTGACATCAATGCGTATCAATACTGGATTAGCACCTTGCTGCTTGTCTTGCAGCTCCGCAATAAACTTGTACGAATGTGCTGGCACAACTCGGTCGTCGTGATCAGCAGTTGTCACCAATGTCGCAGGATACTGCACGCCTTCTTTTACATTGTGAACAGGAGAGTAGCCAAGCAAGTATTGGAACATCGCTTCGCTTTGCTCAGACGTGCCATAGTCATACTTCCAGCCTTCTCCAGACGTAAACGTGTGGTAACGCAGCATATCAAGCACACCTACGGCTGGCAGCGCCACCTTAAATAACTCAGGACGTTGCGTCATACACGCACCAACCAACAAGCCGCCATTTGAACCACCACGAATCGCTAGACGCTCGGAGCTAGTGTAGTCGTTTTCAATCAGGTATTCCGCCGCCGCAATAAAGTCATCAAATACGTTTTGCTTTTGCTGCTGAGTGCCTGCGTTGTGCCAAGCTTTACCGTATTCACCGCCGCCTCGCATGTTGGCGACAGCGTAAATACCACCCAATTCTAGCCAGTTGGCCACATTGCCAGAAAACATCGGAGTGAGGCTGATGTTAAAACCGCCGTAACCATACAGCATGGTTGGCGCACTGCCATCAAGCGCGATGCCCTTCTTGTATGAGATGATCATCGGAACTTGCGTGCCATCTTTTGAGGTGTAAAACACCTGTTTTGACTCATACTCATTACGATCGAACGGCGCTTTTGATTCTTGAAACAGCGTCGATTCACCAGACTCAACATCAAATGAGAAGATCGTCGGTGGTGTCACATAGTTAGTGAATGTGTAGTAAAGCGTGGTTTCTTCTAACTTGCCAGCTAGACCATAAGCCGTGCCCTCTCCCGGCAATTCAACATCTCGAATCCATTCACCTTGGTAGTTAAACTGTTGCACTTTAGAAAGTACATCCACCATATAAGTCGCAAACAGATAACCGCCACCTTTGCTGATTTCTAACGGCTGTTCTTGTTCAGCAATCACATCCATCCATTGCGCTGTTCGGGTGTTGTAGCTGACAACTTTGCCATTCGGCGCATCTAGGTTGGTGTAAAGCAGCAAGGTTTCGTCTTGACTATCAATCAAGTAGGTGTCGCCTTGCGTCGTATCGCGCAGTGTCACAATCGCTTGGGACTCAGACTGTAAATCGATATAAAACAGACGATTACCCGATGTGGATTCTGCGCCAGAAATAATGAGGAAGCGATCGTCTGTCGTCGTGGTACCAGACACATAACGGTGAACCTGCGTATCCAACTCACCGAAAATCACTTTATCTTCAGACTGAGGTGTACCAAGTTCATGATAATAAAGCTTGTGATGCTCAGTTCGCGCAGATAACTCACTGCCTTGCGGCTTATCATAGCTTGAGTAATAGAAGCCTTTGCTGCCCAGCCAAGAAATCGACGTAAACTTCGCATCCACAATCTCAGGCTCTAACTGTTCTTTGGTTTCGGCATCAATAACAAAGATCTTGCGCCAGTCACTGCCCCCTTCCGAGATGGAATACGCGACCAAACGATAGTCTTTAGAGAAGCTAACTTCGCCAAGAGAGGTCGTGCCCTCTTCAGAGAACGTATTTGGATCAAGGAAAACCTCGGCTTCTCCCTCCCCTTTATGGCGATACAGCACGCTTTGGTTTTGCAAACCGTCGTTTTTGTAAAAGTAAGTATAATCACCGCGCACAAATGGCTGAGAGTATTTCTCATAATTTTGACTGTTTGCGACCAAGTCACGAATCTGTTGGCGATACGGGATCTGACCAAGAAAATCGAATGTTACCGAGTTTTGTCCCGAAACCCATTGTGCGGTTTCTTCGCTGCGATCATCTTCTAACCAACGATAAGGGTCGGCAATGTCGTGACCAAAATAAGTGTCCACGACAGAATCTTTACGTGTTTTTGGGTAATGCATAACGTCCGTGTTACTCCGTTGCTTTTATTAAGTTGTTTATTTTCATATCGTTTTATTGCGGTGATTACCTTAGAGCACCCAATATTGATTTCAACGACATTGTTTTAAATCTATGAAGGGACTAGAAATAATGAGATATCGTTAAGTAACGATCACGAATGTGCTCAATAAGCAGTTTCACTTTATTCGGTGGTTGACGAGTAAACGGGTACACCGCATAGATACCCAACTTTTTACCCACTAGTTCAGGAAAAATATCCACCAGTTGACCATTGCGAATATCGTGATACACCAAGCATCGCGGGACGTAAGCTATACCATGGCCGCCCAGAGCGGCTTTACGTAATGCGGTCGCGTTATCAGTAGAAAAGCAGCCCGAGACTTTGACGATGTAATTACCATCTTCGCCTTTAAACTCCCAGTCTGTTGCACCTGTGGTTTGGTAAGCGTATTGCAGACAATTGTGCGTGGTGAGATCAATCGGCTCGATCGGCTTCCCATTTTTAGCGATATATGAAGGGGACGCGCACACCACCCATTGAGAATCGAGAATATGTCGTGCGATCAAACTGGAGTCGGCTAGGTAGCCAGTTCGAATGACTAAATCGTAACCATCAGCCACTAAATCGACAAAGCGATTATCCAATGACATATCCACGGTCAGGCCCGGATGAAGGTTACAAAATTCGGCAACAGCATCAGCAAGTATCAAATCTCCAGAGATACACGGCACGGACATTTTTATGTGACCGCTCACATTCTCTCCAAAGCCTGCAACAGCGTCCATAGCCTCCTGAGTGGCCTGCTTCACATTTTTAGCACTGTGGAGTAACACCTTACCTGCTTCGGTTAAGGTCAATTTACGCGTTGTTCGATATAATAGCTGCGCCCCTATCTCTTCCTCCAACCTTGCCATTCTTTTGCTAACTACCGAATTTGTAAGGTTATTTGCTTCTGCAACCTTACTAAAACTGCCCAGTTCGATTACTTGAGAAAATAGGATTAAGTCGTCTGCTCTCATACGATTATGTCACTTTTGGAATTAATTATTTTCATTATTTCCCTATATCAACAAAAAATAAAGGAGTAAATTCACGCCAAATTAACAAAACCATTACAACAAAAAGTCACCTCTACAGCGGATTGACACCGTTCGAGAAGTCAGCGTACGAAGGATGTACAAATGAGTGAAACCCTACTTGCCCTAGTGGCATTTTCGCCAATTGTTGTTGCCGCCATCTTATTGGTTGGTCTCAACTGGCCTGCTAAAAAAGCCATGCCTGTTGCGTTCGGTTTAACCGTCGCTATTGCCTTAATGTTTTGGGATATGTCAGCCAATCGCGTACTGGCTTCTGTATTCCAAGGGCTAGGCATTACTGTCTCTGTTCTATGGATCGTGTTTGGTGCCATCTTCTTGCTCAACACTTTAAAACACACTGGAGCGATCACCACTATCCGTAATGGATTTACCGATATTTCAGCTGACCGCCGTGTGCAAGCCATCATCATTGCTTGGTGTTTTGGCTCATTCATTGAAGGCGCATCAGGGTTCGGTACCCCGGCAGCAATTGCTGCGCCATTACTGGTTGCAATCGGCTTCCCTGCGCTAGCCGCTGTCCTAATGGGCATGATGATTCAGTCAACGCCAGTTTCATTCGGTGCGGTGGGTACGCCAATCATCGTGGGTGTAAACAAAGGTTTAGACACGCATAACATCAGTGAGTCTTTGGCTGCACAAGGCGCAACATGGGAAATGTACCTGCAAGATATCACCGCGCACGTTGCTGTGATTCACGCTGTTGTAGGTACGATGATCCCTGTATTAATGGCGATGATGTTAACACGTTTCTTCGGCAAGAACAGAAGCTGGAGTGAAGGTCTGGATATTCTACCATTTGCTTTATTCGCAGGCGTCTCTTTCACTGTGCCATACGCGTTAACTGGTGTGTTCTTGGGCGCAGAATTCCCTTCACTAATCGGTGGTTTGGTTGGTCTTTCTATTGTTGTTACCGCAGCGAAAAAAGGCTTCTTAGTACCAAAGACTAAGTGGGATTTCGAAAGCGAAGACAAATGGCCTGCTGAATGGCTGGGCTCGCTAAAAGTCGATCTAAACGACAATCCAGGCAAGCCAATGAGCATTGTAAAAGCTTGGGTACCATATGTAATGCTGGCGGTGATTCTCGTCGCAAGCCGCGTAAGTCCGGAACTGAAAGGCTTTGTACAAAGCGTAAGTTTGTCGTTCAGCAATATTCTTGGTGAGACTGGTGTGAGTGCCGCTATTCAGCCGTTGTACCTGCCAGGTGGCATCCTCGTGTTTGTCGCACTGCTTGCCGCAATGTTACAAAGCGGCAGCGCAAAGCCATTGCGTGAAGCGTTTGGCGAGTCAAGCAAAACACTGATTGGCGCGGGGTTTGTCTTGGTATTTACCATCCCGATGGTTCGTATCTTCATCAACTCTGGTATTAACGGCGCTGACCTAGCAAGCATGCCGGTCACAACAGCGAACTTTGCCTCTGACCTTGTCGGTTCTGCGTTCCCAGCACTAAGTGCCACCGTTGGTGCGCTGGGTGCGTTCATCGCTGGCTCAAATACGGTTTCAAACATGATGTTCAGCCAGTTCCAATTCGAAGTGGCACAAACACTGTCTATTTCGAGTGTGATTGTTGTGTCGCTTCAAGCCGTTGGCGCAGCCGCAGGTAACATGATTGCGATTCACAACGTTGTTGCCGCATCAGCCACCGTAGGCTTACTTGGCCGTGAAGGCGCGACATTACGTAAGACTATTATCCCTACGTTCTACTACATTGTAATGACGGGCATTATTGGTTTGGTGTTGATTTACGGCCTCCAAATGACGGATGTCTTGATGAAGTAACGCGAAACGCAGGGTTTGTAGCCCTGCCTAATTTGACACAGCTGTCAGCACTACTACCCCGACATGTTGATTTAGCTTGCTACATCAATCCCCCCGGCAGCTGTGTCATCCTTTCCAATTTGTATAACTGATTGAGTGATTTAACAAAATTTTTCAATCAATTATGTAAATGAGTTACCAACATCACCAGTTCAAACGTAAGTGAACAATAGGTAACTATACTCATTTTGATGCCTTCACTGCTTTGCGATGAAGGCTCAACGAAAGAGCAAATTGCTCCACAACTTTGCTTAGAATAACCGCTAGGACACCATTATGATTATCTCAGCTTCTACTGACTACCGCGCTGCCGCGAAAGCCAAGCTTCCCCCGTTTCTATTCCATTATATTGATGGCGGCTCTTACGACGAACGCACGCTGAAGCGTAATACTGACGATTTGGGTGATGTCGCTCTTCGCCAACGCGTCCTACGCGATATGACAGATTTGAGCCTAGAAACCGAGATCTTCGGTGAGAAACTGGCAATGCCAATCGCGCTAGCTCCTGTTGGTCTAACTGGTATGTACGCGCGCCGAGGCGAAGTGCAAGCAGCAAAAGCAGCCGAGAAAAAAGGCATCCCGTTTACTATGTCGACTGTTTCGGTTTGTCCGATTGAAGAAGTCGCACCTGCAATTGAACGTCCAATGTGGTTCCAGCTTTACGTGCTTAAAGACCGTGGCTTTATGAAGAACGTGCTTGAGCGTGCAAAAGCTGCGGGCGTAACAACGCTGGTGTTTACCGTTGATATGCCAGTTCCTGGCGCGCGTTACCGTGACATGCACTCAGGCATGAGCGGCCCTAACGCAGCCATGCGTCGTGTATTCCAGGCGATGCGCCACCCAAGCTGGGCACTGGATGTGGGCCTACTTGGTAAGCCGCACGACTTAGGTAACATCTCAACGTATCGTGGCGAACCAACAAAGCTAGAAGATTACATCGGCTGGTTAGGCGCAAACTTCGACCCGTCTATCTCCTGGAAAGATCTTGAGTGGATTCGTGACTTTTGGGATGGCCCTATGGTCATCAAAGGCATCCTCGACGAAGAAGACGCGAAAGATGCGGTACGTTTCGGCGCGGATGGCATTGTAGTATCTAACCATGGTGGTCGTCAGTTAGATGGCGTACTTTCAAGTGCTAAAGCACTACCAAGCATTGCAGATGCGGTAAAAGGCGATCTTAAGATCTTTGTTGACTCAGGTATCCGTACTGGTCTTGATGTGGTTCGTATGCTCGCGCTGGGTGCTGACTGCACACTGCTTGGTCGTTCATTTGTGTACGCATTGGCTGCGCAAGGCGGGGCAGGCGTAGAAAACCTACTGGATCTGTACGACAAAGAAATGCGTGTAGCTATGACGCTTACTGGTGCGAAGTCTATCGCGGACCTTTCTCGCGATTCCTTGGTGAAAATCCCATAATCTTTGCAGGCGAGCAAAACAGAAACGAAAAAACGAGCCACAGTTGGCTCGTTTTTTATTGCTCTTCAACCCGATAATTTGACGAGCAAGCTAACTAACTTGGTGAACGTACTCGATCACGACTTGGTTGCCGTCGATAAACACGTTACTGATATCGCCATCCACCGTCACACGATTTTGTAAATAAACCGTACCAGATGCAGATAGATCACGCTCCGTCAAAGACGGAATCACCTGACCAGGACGTACATGTAGCTGCTCGCATAGCTGTTTTACAAAACCTAGCGTCAGTGGAGAATTACCACGTAACAAGCCAGAAAACTCGTGTAGACTCAAACCAAGGCGCTTCGCCATTTCCATTTGAGTGATGTGCATTTTGGCTTTTTGTGACATCCAGATGTCGTAGAGCGCGTTTCGATCCAGCTCTGTAAATTCCATATCTGCCTCCGCTAATTCAAGAGCCAATACACTCTCACACTTACTTAAGATAAATGTTAGCGATAAGTCAGAGAAGTTATAATTGATCGTTCAAATATCAACGCACATCGGAGATGACGAAGCTCCGCACACGAATGGAACGGCGGCTCATCACCCAGTTTCGACCACTCACTTTTTACCTCACGAAATAGCCTACCTCAGGCGATTTATACATAAGTAAATGATTTAAAGGAAATCACTGGGGTGAAAGAGTAATATCTGCTACCTTTCCTTCCATGGTTCACTAGAAAGAAGTTACATATGTCACAGTGGTTTACCGATTTGCAAAGCTATATTGAAACATCTCATCAAGATTGGAGTGGAAGTGTCCTTTTCATTACACTCGCCAGCTTTATTGCTTGGATAGCTTGGCGACTGATCCGCTCTCGTCTCGCAGTACTAGTAGAGAAAACCCCTTTCCACTGGGATGACATGTTGCTTGATGCGCTAAAAGCGCCAGTCAGTACACTCATTTGGTGTTGGCCTGCAACCGTCTCTATCGGCATCATATTAGAGAGCGAGCTCAACGATAAAATAAACTGGTTAAGCACGCTGAAACTGATTTTGGTGATCAGTATCTTCGTCTGGACCGTTATGCGACTCATTACCAATGTTGAAGAGTACGTCCTAGAACAAAAAAACCGAGATGAAACCACAGTACAAGCGATAGCTAAAGTCGCGCGCTTGTTCTTTATTACCGTCGGAATTCTCACTGTGATGCAGGCGTTTGGCTTGTCACTGTCAGGATTGCTCACCTTTGGTGGTGTCGGTGGTTTAATCGTTGGTTTAGCGGCGAAAGATCTGCTGTCAAACTTCTTTGGCGGCCTTATGATCTACTTCGATCGTCCGTTTAAAGTTGGCGACTGGATCCGCTCTCCAGATCGCCAAATTGAAGGTACGGTAGAACGAATTGGCTGGAGAATGACCATCATCCGAACTTTCGACAAGCGTCCTCTTTATGTGCCAAACTCTGTGTTTAGCAACATAGTCGTAGAAAACCCATCTCGCATGCTAAACCGACGCATCTACGAAAAAATTGGACTTCGTTACGACGACGCCGAAAAAATGCCGCAAATCATTACAGCGGTGAAAGAGATGCTTAAGAATCACAAAGATATTGATGCACGCCAAACGCTTATCGTCAACTTCGATACGTTCGGTCCATCGTCACTGCATTTCTTCATTTATACCTTCACAAAAACCGTGAATTGGGTGAGATACCATGAGGTTAAACAGGATGTTCTTCTTCAAGTAATTAACATCATTAAAGAACACGAAGCAGATATCGCCTTCCCAACTCAAACACTCAAGCTCGACCCAGTTCAAATGATAAAAGCTGAGGAGCAAGAAGATCACGGCTTCTAATTTCCATTAATACCAATAACAAAGCCCGCTTTATTCAAGCGGGCTTTTTCATTTTTATTTGCTTGGATTGGTTAGTGTTGCATTAACACCATACGAGCATTCAATGGTTGGATGGGACGATTGTTTTTCCCCATCACTGTCGTAAACGCTTTAATCTGCTCAGGGGAAATGGTTTGTGCTTCTTTCATCACTAACCAACGTACCCCTTCAGAGCATGGTGGTGTCGTTAGTGAGCCATTAAAGCGATAATACGCTTTGTCTTTTGGAAGCAACGCATCCGCTTCAAATGGCAATTTAATCTCTACACCTTGATCTTTACTTGGTATGTTTGCCAGTAACTTCGCTAAATCTGGGTTCGCTTTTCCGGATTGAAAAAACACAGCCACAACCGCCAAATGGCCAGTTGTATCAGCATGCACAAAGTGCGCTTCTAATGGGTATTCTTTGCCATCCACATGGTTTTCTGACGGAGTATGGAAGTGGAACTGCTTTAACGTGAATGCATTACCATCAATCAACAGTGTGTTGTCACCCTCTAGGCTGGTTTGCAGGGTGTGGCCGTTATTGAGCAATGAGATTGCTTTGCCATGGTAGTCGAACTGCAATTTGTCTAACTTCGCTTCTGCTGCGGAGACAATATTAATTGGGCTTTGGTTTTGACCTTTGGAACATTCAGACGCAAACTCGCCCCAATGCTCAGGCCCGTGACTCCCCTCGTAACCCCAGCTTGCTGCGTAAGCTGTTCCTGTAAATACCAACGCCAAACCTAGAGCTGCCAGTGACTTCTTCATAGTTTTCCTTATTCCTTCAAGTTAAATGTTGTGAAAACAAAACCATACTAATCGCACAGAATTAAGCGGGAATAGAGTGAAAACTATGATTACAAAAGTTTTTTGGAATAGATGCCTCTAGTTATGCAATTGATATGATGCTCAAAATTGAACATCAACGATTATCGAGTCGGTATAAGTGCCAGCTGGTGGGGTGGTTTGGCTTGTTATTATCTCTGCGCGATAATTGAAGTTCTGCGGAGTGATGCCATCGGGAATGGTGTCACCCGTATCCACATCGCTCTGTTCACGACGTTCAGAACCAGTCCCCCCCCACCGCTCCGTCGATGAGGATTTATAGATTTCATACTCCAAATAGTTACCGCCAGATGCCATGCGTCGTTGGCCTCCGGAGGCATTCACACCGTCGTTTAAACCAATGGTAAAAGCACTGTTCTTGGTACAGGTTAATGATATAACCTGACTGACAGGGTCAAAACCTGCCACCAATGGTGATGAACCAAAATTAATATCTGGTGCCGTGATCATACAATCGGGAGTGACTTCCAACTCTACCGTAATCAAGCTTTGTGCATTGCCTGTTTCTCGCCCAAGACATACGCCTCCAACTCCAATTCCTGAGCAATAATTCCAAATCCAAGACACCGTAATTTGGTCTCGATAAGTCCCTGCTGAGAGATTACTACCAGCTCCTGTCCGGGCATAAAGCGGAAATTCAGCTTGAGTGCCAAATAAACCTAGTAAATCGAGCAGCCCAATTTCAAAAAAATTGTAAGTTTGGCCAAAAATGTACTCTTGCGAAAGGCTTGGGTCTCCAAAAATCTGATAGCTAAGTTCCGAACTGATATCCGCCGCATTAAGCAACCGCCCATCGTTAGCGCTGTTAAACGTTGCAGACACATAATCGCCACTCAACAAAGAAACAAGTGTAGAAAAGTCACACGTTATCCCTGCGTGAGGCTGGGCTGAGCTCTGTTGCTGAATAGTTGAAACGGTAAACGAGGAAACGCTTCCAAATTGAATCAAAGGCGTCGGCGCAGTGAGCTCACAAGCCATGTTACCGGACGATATAAAAAGAAGAAAAAACCAAAGATAACGAGAATACCGACTCATAATTGTACCTCTGCTTTTTGCTCTTTCGTGCAGACTTGTTTACCTAATGTCTGTATTTTCTCGCTCCGTGTTTGATAGAGTCCCGTTATAAATACTTTACATGGTGGAAAGCCTTCGGGGTAAAAGATAATGTACTCACCTACATTACGCCCCTCAAAATACGTCACTCCATCCCAACCAATTTGCCCTACTACTCCAGTATCTGATTGACCATAAGTTCCTAATGGTAAGTAGGCGTCATTTTCATCAACAACCTCCATGCTTAACGCAACTTGCAAAGCTATTGGGAACTCGAGCAAATAGCCGTACCCAGAATGTATCGAAGCGTATTGTTCTGTTGTTGGGAAAAAAGCATTGGCTGGTAATCTAAGCGGATCAATTTCATATTTTGCGGTGTAATATGCCATTGCCCACGGCACAAGTAAGTAACCGTCATCATCAGTCAATCCAACAACTTGATTCTCATATTTGACGGGCACACCTTCAAAACCGCTAGTACTGACAACAGCGAAACTATCATACACATTATTTGCAGGGAATATTTCACCATCGAGTGACGCAACCGAACCCGACATTTCGGCAAAATAATCGTAATTACCACTCGTCCCATTTAAGCCCGCTCGGAACTCCGCCCAAGAGGCTCGGTAAGTAACATCGGCCTGCTTTCTATTGTCAGGCTTTTCATTAATATCATGCGCTAAGTTGATTCCCCAACCACCTCGAATCGGCGCAAGTCGACTAACACTAGCACGGCCACTAAGATGACCATCGCTTTCACGCTTCATGGTTAATCCCGCGCTACCAGAGAAAGCGCTCAAAGGTAATGAGAATTGTGCTAACGTAACGGCCTCCCCACCGATGTTTCGATTAAACGATAATGACATGTTGATATCGAACGGAAGCGAGCGGCTGTAAGTTACATTAAGTATTCTCGATCGAGAGTCGGTTTGCTGAACATCAAAGTATCCCCCTGATAACGAACCCAACTCATTCAGCCGTGCGCCAACATTTATCTGAGAGACATGTCGAGACAAATTCTCTCGCTCGTTAGTGTTGTCACTTCTCAAGTTCTCTGGTGCTTGGGAAAGCGTGTAAAATCCCTCGCTCTCAACTTGGGTACGAGCGGAAAAGCTAAACATTCGAGATTGATAACTATAACCAACTGAATAGGAACTCGCTCTCTGCTCATAATTGCTAAACCTTACCGCCCCATCAATCGTTCCCATATTGAATAGGTTGGTAACAAAACCGACTCCCGCAACAATTAAGTCATCTTTCGCTTCGGTTTGTGCCTCCAACGTTAGCCAGTTTGTCATTCCGTGCCTCGCAGCTGCGACAACAGCACCATCGCCATAGTCATTTGAAGCGTTGCCATAGTTTCGGCGTAAAGCACCAAAACTAGCGTTGTAAGAGGTATAGTTAGCCTTCAGCAAGTTGGCTGAAAGGAAAAATGGACTGGTCATTGCAGTCCGCCTTCCCTGGGCATCCGTTGCAATCACTGTGGCTTCACCAGCTCCCGATACCATTGGAATATCATTAATAACAAACGGTCCCGGCCCCACAAACATTGAATCGGTTTTTAATCCGTTTACAAATAAATCTAACGTAGTGGGAGCAGTTACTTCGCCATAAAATGCAGGTAAAGGTGCGGTAACCACATCTGGACGCATAGAGAAGTCATGTGAGAGTTGAATACCAGCCATTCGAACTGGTTGACTCCACGCAAGGGGCCTCACAATGTAATCCCCTACTTCAAAGCGCAATCGACGACTTTGATCAACATATTCGTACCTCGTGTCGAAGCGCGTATATTTATTACTTTGTTGCGCTTGAACGTCTCGATGAAGGTTAGATTTAAATATTCCCGTGGTAGAAAGTACGCCGAATTCGGAAAAGGCTCTCAATTCGTGGTTAATAGATACTTCTTTTTGACTACTCTCGTGATCATAAACACCAAACACACTGTAATTAAATAACCCACCAGTTCCGAATTTAGCAGGGGAAAAACGCCTCCTGTTCTGCGCAGAAAAGCGTTGCATCGGCAACCAATTCGGAGGCACTGTGATTGATAATTGCAGTGACGATTGCAAATAATCGACCTCTACACCCGATATTGATGTTATGTCTAACTTCTCTTGCGTCCCAGGTAATACATCCGCGACCACGCCAGCAGACAGTAAATCGTCTCTATACACGAAGTAACGCTCGCCTTTACGTTCAACATCCGAGATTAAACCCGTCGGTCGTTGATTAATGACTAGTTCTAACGACAAATGAATATTTTCAAAGTTCTCATAAGAAAAGTTTTCAGGGCTAGGTAACTGCGATAAATGGGTCACTACGTTATCGCACCAACCCACGCCAGGCGTCATACTGGTAAATAAACAAGATAGATATAAAATCTTATTCATTTTGTTCGAGTGGAATAACGTAACGCTTACCTTCAATATCCGCCTTTACTTTTATATTTTTCATATTGGAGTAAGAAATAGGCCACGTTTTATATTGCTCAGGTAATATATACCCTGCTAACCCTTTCGAAACGATAAAAGGCGATTGGTTTGGTGCGGTCACTGCTAGGTTGACTAATCTGACATAGTGATTACTGGTGTTTTCTATATGAATAAGGTTCTTATCTTTACTCTTTATAATCTTTGCCTGTAGTCCGCTCCAAACTTCATTTGTTCCTTGGGATGGTCTTTTCATCCCTTTACCGTACATAAACAATGGTATGGAATATCTCATTCTCACTTTTACTGCCAGATCATTTTCTTTATTTTCATCTTGAGGCCCTTTAGCTGGCGGGAGTTCATCGATGATAATACGATATGCGTACTCTTTATTCGAAAGCGCCCCATCTTGATTTAATATACGAATAAGTTGCTTGGCACCAGGTGCAATTTTCACAAAAGGAGGCGTAGCTATCAGCTGTCGTTGCTGCGCATATGTATCCTGCCCATCCTTCTGTCCCCACTGAAAAATACGAACCTGCAAATAAAAATCTTCAGTGCCTTGATTAACCATCCAAATTGATGTTGCATTCGATTCAGAAGATATTTTAGGGTAAATAGGCCAAATAAGGAGAGAATTAGCATAGGCCTGTGAAGTTAACGTTGATAAGAAAATAGTGACGAAAACCAGTCTTTTTATTATTAAATCCATTTAATTTCTCCGAAGGTTATCATTTCTTCGAAACAGCGCTTACCACTCAAGCGTTAAGGTAAGAGTATCTGTATAAATACCAGCGATTTCATTTCCATTTAATATCGCCTTTGCCCAAATTGGCACCTGAATGTTGTCAGGGTCTTCATTAGTTCCAACAGAATAGGGGGTATCAATGTCTAATACTTGAGAGTGTTCTGCATCTTCAAATAATAAATAATCCACCGTACTCGACTTTTCTGTGTGCTTCAGCTTGCGTACCCCTAGCGAAGCGTTCAAACCACCGTCAATCTTAATATTCATGGCTATGCCAGGGGTACAACTTAACGTAAGCCCACCGTTGTAGGTGATGCTGCCTTCTACTTCCGCAGCATAAATAGCAGAATGTTCACCAAAGTTTAACTCTCCTATTGTTCCAATTTGAGTGTTACTCTCTTCTGTCAGCGCACCATTGATCAGACATCCCGTATCAATGGTTGCTGACACTTGGAAAGTTTCACTCTGCGCGGCAAAAATAGGATAGGAAAAAGTGGCACAGGCGGTGAATAAAAATGCTTTGAGTAATATAGAGTTCACTTACCAACTCAGAGTTACGTTTAGTGTATCAACATAATTTCCTGCGACGCTGCTGGTACCGTATGCCGTGGCGTACAAATTAATGGTCTCTGAATCAACACCATTAAATGTAGAGAGTGCTATAGGATTACTCGAGGTAAACTGGGTAGAACGATCTGAATCAGTGAAGAGAGTGTAATCCACAAACTCGGATCCGTTGGTCATCGCGTGATTACCTGTCGTCGAACTGGGATCGTTGGCACCACTGACTAAAGAGAAAGTAGGCGTGACTCCATTGCTGCAAAGTATTTCGATCCCCGTACCACCTTCCCCAGTCAAGACTGCTTCTTGCTCAGTAAAAATGGCCGGAACGTCACCAAAATTTAATGAGCCAAAACCAATATTACTGGAACCGTTCACCGCATTGTTGCCATTAATGACACAGCCTTCCACTAAATTGATCGAAACGTCTATCGTACCGCTAATTGTCTCTGCCCTCGTTTGTAAGCTCAACACTGTAAATAACAAGGGAATAATCAAACAAAAAATTTTCATATGAAGCTCCATTTCTATCTCTGTGAACTCTATACAGATGATTGTATTATTAGTTATAGCTCAACAAATAAAACAAAGTGCATATCAAGATTAAAAAGATAAAAAGAAGTCAGTTCATTGTAGTTGTCAAAAGAAAAGCAGTGCTTTAAACCGAGATATTCTTTTAGGTTGGAATATAAAACCACCAATTAACCATATTAAATAAAAGGTCTTTAGTGTGTTCTGCATACGTTGAAACACGAAGAAGGCAGTTTTTTCTGAATTAGACAGCTTTTAGAAACGAAAAAGAGATAGGGTGTGAGCTAAATAATAAAAAATCTAAGCGTTTAAAAAACGAAAAAAAAACGCCCCTTTCGGAGCGCTTTCTTATTTGAGCAGATTATTCCCAATCAAGGATAACTTTGCCAGACATGCCTGAACGCATGACATCGAAGCCTTCTTGGAAGTCATCAATCTTGTAGTGGTGCGTGATAATTGGTGATAGATCCAAACCAGATTGAATCAGTGAAGCCATCTTGTACCATGTTTCGAACATTTCACGACCATAGATGCCTTTGATAACTAGGCCTTTGAAGATCACTTGGTTCCAATCAATGCCCATATCTGATGGTGGAATACCGAGTAATGCAATACGACCACCGTGGTTCATTGTGGTTAGCATTGAGTTGAATGCCGCTGGGTTACCAGACATTTCTAGGCCTACGTCAAAGCCTTCTGTCATGCCCAGTTCAGCCATTACATCTTCAAGCTTCTCTTCAGCAACATTTACTGCGCGTGTTACACCCATTTTACGAGCTAGCTCTAAACGGTACTCGTTTACGTCTGTGATAACCACATGACGAGCGCCGACGTGTTTCGCAACTGCAGCGGCCATGATGCCGATTGGGCCAGCACCAGTGATGAGCACGTCTTCGCCGACTAGATCGAAAGAAAGCGCAGTGTGTACCGCGTTACCGAACGGGTCGAAGATCGATGCTAGATCGTCAGAAATCTCGTCAGGGATCTTAAACGCGTTAAATGCAGGAATCACTAGGTATTCTGCAAATGCGCCTTCGCGGTTTACACCCACACCGATCGTGTTGCGACACAAGTGAGTACGACCGCCACGACAGTTACGGCAGTGACCACAAGTGATGTGACCTTCACCAGATACGCGGTCACCGATTTCAAAGCCACGAACTTCCTGACCAATCGCAACCACTTCACCCACGTATTCGTGACCGACAACCATAGGCACTGGAATTGTCTTTTGTGACCATTCGTCCCAGTTGTAGATGTGTACGTCTGTACCACAGATAGCGGTTTTCTTAATTTTGATCAGAATATCGTTATGGCCAACTTCAGGTTTATCAACCTCAGTCATCCAGATGCCTTCTTCAGGCTTTAGCTTTGATAATGCTTTAATTTTCATAATGTAACCTTAATTAAAGGCCCTATTATCTAGGACCTAGAGTCTTAAATAAGACCCATGTCCTTACCAACTTCGATGAACGCATCAATTGCACGATCTAGCTGCTCACGAGAATGCGCTGCTGACATTTGAGTACGGATACGCGCTTGGCCTTTTGGTACCACAGGGAATGAGAAGCCGATTACGTAGATGCCTTTCTCTAGTGCTCGCTCAGCAAATTCTGCTGCCACTTTCGCATCACCTAGCATGATTGGAATGATCGCATGGTCAGCGCCGCCCATTGTGAAACCAGCAGCTTCCATACGTGCGCGGAAGTGTGCTGCGTTTTCCCATAGACGGTCACGTAGGTCACCGCTCTCTTCTAGTAGATCTAGAACTCGGATAGAAGCGCTTACGATTGCTGGTGCAACAGAGTTAGAGAATAGGTATGGACGAGAACGCTGACGTAGCCAGTCAATCACTTCCGCTTTACCAGACGTGTAACCGCCTGAAGCGCCACCCATTGCTTTACCTAGCGTACCTGTAATGATGTCGATACGGTCAACCACGTTGTGGTATTCGTGCGTACCTGCACCCGTTTTACCCATGAAGCCAACCGCGTGAGAGTCATCAACCATGGTCAGTGCGCCGTATTTTTCAGCTAGGTCACAAATAGCCGGAAGGTTCGCCACTACGCCATCCATTGAGAACACACCGTCAGTAACGATAAGAATGTGGCGTGCGCCTGCTTCTTTCGCAGCAATCAGTTGTTGCTCTAGCTCTTCCATGTTGTTGTTTGAGTAACGGAAGCGCATTGCTTTACATAGACGAACACCGTCGATGATTGACGCGTGGTTTAGTGCGTCTGAAATAATTGCGTCTTCTTTACCGAGAATGGTTTCAAACAGACCTGCGTTTGCATCGAAGCAAGAGGTGTAAAGAATCGTATCTTCTTTACCTAGGAACTTAGACAACTTCTGCTCAAGCTCTTTGTGGATGTCTTGAGTACCACAGATGAAACGTACTGAAGCCATACCAAAGCCGTGTTCGTCCATACCCGCTTTACCCGCTTCAATTAGCGCAGGATGGTTAGCAAGACCAAGGTAGTTGTTTGCACAGAAGTTTAATACTTCTTCACCGGTAGAGATTTTAACAGCCGCTTGCTGCTGAGACGTGATTACGCGCTCTGATTTGTAAAGACCTTCAGCCTTCACTTCTTCAATTTGCTGCTGAATCTGTTGGTAGAATGCAGAAGACATTTGAAATTCCTTCCTGGTTATTTTGGCGAGTATTTACTCGTTTAGAATTAGGTTGAGCCTTTATGTGACGGGCATCACGGGCTATCACTCATCAATTAATTGTAGTGTAATTCAAGGAAGGAAGAAGGATTATCCCTTAAGGTGGAAAAGCATTAATGAATCCAAGGCACAAATTCAATTAATGCTTTCCTATAATATTGTAATAAAAGGAGTTATAGCCCAGTTGGTTGTTTAAGTAGTGCTTCAAAGTCCTTAGCTGGTAACGGGCGGCTATAGTGGAAACCTTGCCCGAACTCACAGTTTAAGTCTTTTAGATAATCGACATGACGCTGTTCTTCAATGCCTTCAGCGACAATCTTAAGGTTCAGCGCTTTCGCCATTGCAATGATCACGTTGACGAGCTCACGATCGGAGTCGTTCTCGAACATATTTTGCATAAAGCTGCGATCAATCTTAAGGCGATCGAACGGGAATTTCTGTAAGTAACTCAACGCAGAATAGCCAGTACCAAAGTCATCGATGGTAAGCTTAGTACCTAACGCTCTTAAGTTATTGAGCATGTCTAATAGCTCTGAGTCGTGGTTAAAGAGAAGGCTCTCTGTCACTTCAATATCGAACTTATCTGATGGAAGACCAGACTCCTCAAGGCTGTTCTTAATAAACGCAAGTAAGCGATCACAATACCTAAATTGAACACTGGAGAAATTCACAGAAACAAACAGCGGCGTCAGACTTTGCCATTGCGCCGCTTGGCGGCACGCTTGCTGGATAGCGAATTCACCAATTTGATGAATCAAGCCATTTTTCTCAGCAATAGAGATAAACTCTTCAGGATTTACGAATCCGTACTTCTCATCATTCCAACGCATTAACGCTTCTGCGCCAACAATTTTACCACTGCGCAGCTCAATAATAGGTTGATAATACAACTCTAGTAATTGGCTGGAGATGGCATTTCTTAGTCGATTTTCCAAATCCAAATAGCGTTGCAAGTCTTGGTTCATATTGTGGTTATAAAAGCAGAAGGCATCGCGTCCATCTTGCTTCACGCGATACATCGCCATGTCAGCACAGGCGAGGAGCTGCTCGGCATTATCTCCATCATCCGGAAATACAGACATTCCGACGCTGCTACTCAAGAAGAATTCATGGTTGTTCCATACAAATGGATCGTTAAACGCCGAAAGCACGCTTGAAGCAACGCGCTTCGCGGTGTCATTATCAGGCAAGTCAGGAATCACTAATAAAAACTCATCCCCACCAATTCTCGCCAATAAGTCTGTTTTTCTCGCGACTTGATGCAGTCGTTGAGCACTAAGTTTAAGGATCTCGTCGCCAACAAAGTGACCCATTGAATCGTTAATCTGCTTAAAGTGGTCTAAATCAATAAACATGACCAATACTTTTGAACCACTACGTGACGCTCTAATCAACTCCAAAGCCAGTCTCTCAGAACCGTAGCTGCGATTAGGCAAGTTAGTCAACGTATCGTATTTAGCTTGGAAGGCGAGTTCTTTTTCAGACGCTTTTCGGCGTTCAATTTCGTTAGTTAGTTTTTGGTTCTGTTGAGAAAGAATGTCTTTTCGCTTTTTCTCTTCTTCAAGTTTAATTTTCAATTCAATTCTATTATTGTTTGTAATGAACGCATAACACAGCGCAATAACAACCATAACAGCAAGAATACTCAAACCGAGAATGAAGATCCGTGATGTGAAAATATCTCGCTCACTCAAAGGCTCAAACCAAGCCATAAGTTTGAAGTGATGTTTTTCAACAGGCACTTCAAAATATATCTTTCCATCAACGGCTTCAGATATTAAATAATTCTCATCTTTATTATGAGAAGACGTTTTATTTATTGTATCCCATACGACCATCTCAACGTCTTTTATTTTGAGCACCATCCGGCTATAACTGTCTTCGTGCTCTTGATTAGTGAGCTGATCAATAACAATGTTTTTATTGAGATCTGCAATTAGAAAGGCAACTGGCTTTCCAGAGAACTTAACTTGCTTAATGACTTGAATACGCACGTCGTCGTTATATCGAGTTGCACAAACCTCTTCGGGATGCCCATGTTGAGTCATTAAGGTTTGGATATCCATCTTATGCTCTATGTTGTCTTCAGAGCCCGTCGTGACAATCGTTGTGCCATCACTTCCTACCAGTGTGAGCTTTTTATAGATTTGGCTGCTATTAATTAACTTACCATCTATCTTTTCATCGAAACGACGCTTCAAGTTAATTAAACTCGCTCCTAATCCGTACTCCATTGACATGCCAGAGGCTAAATTAGCAAAGAAGGTTTGTACTGTTTTATCTGTAGATAAATTATCAACATCCTCACTGGCAATGGTAAATAAATTATCGAGTGTGCTTGCGTAGCTTTTTACTTTTAAACCGAGTTCCCTATGTTGGGATTCTTTTAATTTATTTTGCCCCAAACTTGTCACAACAATAAGCATAGCTAAATAAATAGAGACTAATATTGCGCTTATTGCAATAAATTTTTTACTGGATATTTTTTTAACGGCCTTTTTCATCGGGTTTTCTTACTATCTTCTATGAAGTAATCGTTATAAAAGTAGTAAATAGATGGATAGTATTTTTTTACTAATTTTTCGTAGGTTCCATCTTTCTTTATTGAATCTAAATAACGATCAAATGCTTTGCGTAATTCCGGCGAGTTTTTCCGGAATGCAACAGCCATTTTCTGATTTTCGGATACTGGACCAATGACTTTTATTTCACCTGGCCATTTTTCTAATGCAATTAACGTATCGGCGACGTCTAGTAATGTGCTTTCCGCATCATTTTTCATTATCGCTGGCACCATCTCATTCAGAAGACGAGCCCCATCAGGCAGTATGACTTTTGCGCCTGTGTCATATAAGTCATAAAGGTTAGGGTCCAAGCAAGAGTGCTCCAACGCCAACACTTCGCGACCATGAATAAGCTGCTTGACGGTTTTTACATCTTCATCAACCGACCCACTGGGTTTAATCGGACTCAGCGTGGAATCTGTTCTGGAAACTAACCAAACGCCTGACGGGAAGTAATCTTGTGAAAAGTCTAAAACTTCAGAACGCCAGTCAAGAATGGTAACGCCATTTGCGATCAAGTCCCCCTCGATTGGAACACTTTCTCCCACGACGGCTTGCTTATTATGGTATTGAACATCTTGGCCCGTCAGCTTACCGACCATATCGCTCCACTGAGCTGGAACATATTGGTACTTAACGCCCAACGACTTGGCAAAGCCTTTTACTATCTCTACATCTAAGCCAGTCAAGGTTTCCACTTCACCTTGTTCAATATAAGAAACGAAGTTAGCGTACGGCACACCAATATGGCGCAACACTCCGCGATCACGGATCTGTTGTAAGTCGTCTGACCAAGCGGAAGAGGACATAACAGAGGCCGCCATAAGCGCCATCGCCGCTAAAGTTCTTTTGAATGTTTTGACTGACATAATAATATCCTTACCTTTCACAAAGCGCCCAATCATGGGCGCTTGAGTGATAAACAACGATGTTAGAACGACGAGTAATACAAATTCGTCATCGCCACCACGAGCCCTTCAACATCCTGCTCGTCATGGAACAAGTGCGTGGAGATACGGAGTGCGTAAGTATCAAAGTCATCATCTTTATGCAGCTTAAAGCTGGTTGTTCGAATGATGTAGCCATATTCTTCACGCAGACGATCTCTGAATTCAGTCAATATGTCTTCATTCGTCACATCAGAGAATGGGTTAACTGTGGTTAAGCCACTCGTTAAACCTTCCACGTTTGGTGAGTACATTTGGGCTTGTGGCAAGTACTCTTGAAGTAAGGTTTTACACAAACTACCAAGACTTAGAACACGTTCCTCAATGCGGTCACGGCCAATCTCATCCCACATTTTACAGCTATCAACTAACGCTTGTTTAGCAGGATAGTTGTCGTTCCCGATGTACTGCATCTGTAACTGCTTGCCTAAGTAATCCGCATGAGAAAGTGAAGAGTTGATCAACCACAACGGGTTATCACGATCACTCCAATACTCATTCAAGCGATTGGCGTTATCACGTACGTACAAAATACCGGTTGCGCCAGGACCACACTGCCATTTGTGGCCAGAACCTGCATAGAAATCACAATCCATATCATGGAAATCGAGGTCAAACATACCGACAGTATGCGCTCCATCTACAAGCGTAGGCACACCATATTCTCTCGCTAAAGCACAAATGGCTTTGGCTGGTAACGCCGTTCCCGTTTTATAGGTGATATGAGAGAACATGATGAGGCGAACGTTTTGATGCGCATCAAGCGCGTCGCGGAAAGCTTGGATGTAATCTTGTTCAGAAACGTCTTCAGTACCGGTAAATACTGGTAGTTGAATTTCAACAACATCGACGCCAAAACGATGTTTTGCGACGTTCATCGGTGATGTTGCAGCCATATGCTCATGGTGCGTCGTTAGAATCACATCGCCTGGTTCAAAGTGTAAGCCGTTAATGATCGAACATAGACCATCAGTAGTATTGCGGCTGAGAATGATTTCTTCTGGGTTAACACCAAAGCCAGGCGCTACTTCTTGAACCATCTCAGAGACATAAGGCCAAGAGCCAAATTTGCCCTTCATATCCCAAGGATACTTAGCCACCAACTTGTTGTTATGCTCATAATCTTGAAGAACTTGTCTTGGCATAGAACCCGTTGTGCCAATGTTCATGTAAGTCGTACGTTTATCCAAAACGAACTGTCGTTGCACTTTACGCCAAAAGCGCTTATCGTGTTTTCTACCTAGCCCGCGGCTGCTCCAATCAATTTTCTGTTCTCGTGCTTGAACTGCGCCCGAGAAAGCGGAAGCACTCACACCAGCAACAACAGCTCCTGTTGCGCCTTTCAGAAAATTACGGCGGCTGCTATTAGTCTGAATAGATTCCTTGTCTTTCATCTTTTTCAATCCTTGTCGGAAATTAGCCATATTATTAATTTTAAGTGCGTAACTATCTGTTACTAAAACATTATTACCCATTAAAACCAGAGTTTAATTTTTTCCTCTGCCATTAAGTGACTTTAGTTCCAATTTTTTATATTATTTGATGATATAAGCAACAGTTTGACCACAAACCTATAAACAACCATATTCACATTAAAATATTCATTAAATTGATTATTTTTTATAGAAGACAATTCCGACAACTTCTTTATAAAACAATTATGAGCTTTGTTATAAAGTCATTAAAAATTTAACTTTGCGTTAATTTAAAAATATTCAGGCTATTTTTTGATTGACGTCTATTCTTTTTATATCTGAACAATCTCAATATGTTAAGTCGTAATAATGGAGAGCTGGTTTCGCAGATAGATACCAGTTTAAGACCATAGAGTGAGACACATCACTCTCTGACATAAACCCACCGCTCAACAGACATAAGGAAGAGAAGTTTTCACTAATATGTGCTTGAGCGTACAACCAAAAAGAAGGAAGTCCCATGTTAAAAGGATTGCTATGCATTTCAGTTGCTGCCACTCTCGTAGCCGCTCCTAACGTACTTGCGCAGACTGTCGCGATGACCGATCTCAACAGCAAGAAGAGCGCTGGCACCATTGAGATTTCACAAAGTGACTATGGCGTGGTATTTATGCCTCAGTTATCAGGTTTGTCATCAGGGGTGCACGGTTTCCATGTTCACACCAATCCATCGTGCGATAGCGCGGAGAAGAATGGCAAAACCGTCCTTGGCGGTGCAGCAGGTGGTCACTATGACCCCAGCAACACAGGAAAACATGGCTACCCTTGGACCGATGACAATCATTTAGGCGACCTGCCTCCACTCTACGTGGACATGCATGGCAATGCTAATCAGCCCGTTGTCGCGCCTCGCCTAAAATTATCAGATTTAAAAGGCCGAGCATTAATGATTCATGCTGGTGGTGACAATCATTCCGACCATCCTGCTAAATTAGGCGGCGGCGGTGCGCGCGTTGTATGTGGCGTTATTAAGTAGTCATTCGATAAGCCAAATTCGCGCTTCTCCTCAAGTAGCGAGAAGTGCGAATTTTTGTTGATACTCAGTGTCCGTCTCGCACGTCTCTAAGTAGCTGTGGTGCAACATTAAAATTGACTGCACTATCTTTGTACCAATTCCTAATGCGCCCCCGACGGCATCTTTATCAATTCGATTGACAAAAGTGAACAGGATTCGCGACTTATCCTCACTCAAATGCGCTTGGCAATGCACTTCCGAACCGAGTGGGCTGTGGCGCAACGCATTTTCAAGCAGGTTCAATACCAACCGCTCTAAGAGTCCTTTGTCACCCACAGTTTGGATCTCGCTATCCATATCCACTTTCAACACCACTTCTTTACGAGAAAGCTGGCTCTGCATCATCTCGGCACATTCTGCCATCAATGCGCCAAGATCTATGGGGCGGTACTCGTAGTTTGGCATTGGTTCCTCTTTACGCGCGGCGTCTAATAAAGAATGCAATTGAGTTGAGAGCTTCTCACAATTTCGGAACGCGACATCAATCAGCGGATCGGATCCCGGATGCTGCAAACGCCACGTTTCCAGATAGCCAAGCACGCTCGATAACGGCGTTTTTAAGTCATGACTGAGCTGCAATAAGCTTTGACGGCGATGAGAAGACTGATACTCCAACTGTAAAAACTGCTGCTGAATGTGCTTCGCCATCATCTGATAAGAGTGCGCAATCGGCACGAGCTCCGGCACTTGGTAAGTAAAGTCAGGTTGCAGGTGAAAATCATGTTCGGCTTGCTGTTGAAGTTGCTTGGTCACGCGCTCAATCGGGTTCAATAGGCTACGTTTCACCAGCACATAAGCCCCTAGAGCAAAGCCTAAAATGGACACTAAGACCAATCCTGCCAGCGCGATGTAAGGGGTATCGACTTGCGCATTAGCAATGGCGTCATGTCGGGTACTGCCAATCACCACATAGAGATAACCGACCGTAGAGCCTAATTCCTCTATCGCCGCAACAGAAAACACTTTGTGTTCACCGCGATTACGAGGATCTTCGCCTAAGATGGGAAGCGGTTCGTTGTTTAAGAATTGCTGAATGGGGTTCAGATCCACCGAGTCCATAAGCTTTGCCCCATCTGGCGCAGCATGGGTGGTGATATTGCCTTGGCTATCGAGGAAATAGATTTCAAAATCAGGGCCGATCAGCATAAGGGTATGAAAGATCGACTTGAGCGCTTTAGGGTTGTAATCCGTACCAATCATCAGCGGATTATCATCGCGCATGTGGCTGGCTAGCTCTTTGTGCAGGCTTTGCTTAGTGCGTAACTCAATGGTTTCTTTTTGCCAATTGTAAGTCAGTGCAATCACCACCGCCGCGAGGCAGAACCACAAGCTGGTAAATACCACTAAGCGAGATTTGAAGCTCATCCTATCGCCTCCTTAAACAGCGATGTTTTTGCAACACCCGTGATGATTGAAAAATGACGGTGAAAACAACTGCCGACTTACTGTCTTGGCTTGATGTTTTGACTTACTTTCTTGCATTAGTGTCTTGGCTGAAACTTATATCCAACACCCCACACGGTTTGAATGAAGTGATGATCAGAGTCAGACAACGACAGCTTGCTGCGTAAACGGTTAATGGTGCTACACACCGTATGGTGATAACCAGAATGACTGGTGTTCCAAACGTGATCGAGCAATTCATCTTTACTGTAGACTCTGCCCGGACGAGTCGCGAGAAACTGCAGCAAAGTAAACTCTGTCGCGGTAAGAGTGACATCTTTGTCATTGAGGGATACTTGATGCAACTCCGGAATGATTCTCAGCGGGCCAAAATCCATCGCATCGTCGAAGACCTCATTTGCGACCTTTGCTTCTGCGGTTTGGCTGACTCTGCGTAACACGTTTCTCACTCGTGCTTGGAATTCTAATACGCTAAATGGCTTAGTGATGTAGTCATCAACGCCCGCTTCTAAACCGTCAACCTTGTCCATTTCACCGTCTCTGGCTGTCAGCATGAGCACTGGGCTCCAATCTTGTTGCTGACGCAAATAATGGCAGATGTCTAGACCATCACCATCTGGTAAACCTCGGTCAAGGATCAATAAATCAAAGGGTTGTTGCTGATATTGCGCTTTAGCATCGGCGACATTTGTTGCTCGCGACACTTGGTGTCCTTGAAACTTAAGATGCATCTGAACCAGTTCTGCCAAATCATCGTCATCTTCCACCAACAAGATGTTCGCGACTAAATTGATTGCCTGTTGTTCCATGGTCCTTTCCTTGCCTTCGAGTATCCTCACTTTGCACATGACCGGAACAAATTAGAAATTCTTTCAAAAAAGGTTCCGATGACGCCATGAGGGATAAAGCGCTCTGCTACAAGCGCTTTGGAAAGGAGACGTCATCGGAGCCTGTGTTACTCGACTCGAGTGATGGTGACTTTCGCACCTGGGTTCAAGAAACGATGGTTCGCAGAGAGTGCTGAGTTTGCTAATCCATCACCTTGGCTAACTACCCCCGCATGGAAGGCAACGACATCATTGCTGTCATTACGCGCGGCATTGAAGCCCTCACCGCCACCTGCTGGGCCTGGAATGGTTGCGGCAAGCTCATCGTTCAGTTCTGTGCCAGAATCCCAAACGTTCATGCTCATTTCATAGCTTTCACCCACTGCGAGCGATTTGAGCGATAGTCCCGTTTCGCCAACAAAGGCATCATTGGTATTCACGAACATAGACGCCACGGATAAGTAACCGTAACGACTAGGGTCAACCGTGATGGTGACTTCGTCCGATTCCCCCGGCAACACCAATCCATTACCCGAAATACCTTGGTAAACACTGTCATTACTGTTCATCAACTCAATCAGCTCGGCGTTACTACCGCCTTCGGCAAGATGCTCAAGTTCAACAGATGCGGCTTGTCCAATTTCAAACAATTGGTAGTCACCATTGTGAGTGAGTACCGCAAGCGGAGACATTGGTTGATTCGCAGTCAAGTTCGCCACGTTGACGGTGTAGCGGTACGATTTCACTATGTCGTTATCATCATCGCTTGGACAACCGGCGAGCAAACCGACTGAAGCTGCTACTAGTAAGATTCTGACTTTCATACATCCCCCTTACTTCACAACGATTGTGATGGTTGCAACTGGGTTTAACCAACGATGGCTGCTGCTATCTAGGTCACTGATGCCGCCGGTTGGATCGCTATCACCAAGGTTACCCGGATGCACGTGAACTTTGTCGTTAGTTACTGTTGCTTCAACGCCTGTGCCGCCAGTACCAAAGGTAATGAAAGGTGGGTTTGGCATGCTAGACGCAAGTTCATCGTTCGCTTCTGTACCGGCATCGTAACTTCTTAGCGTTGCTCGGTATGTACCCGCTTCCGTTGGAATCTTCCAGCTATCCAGACCGACGAAGCCATCATTGGTTGGCAGCAACATAGCGCTCAGAGAAAGATAACCGTGGTCACCACTGTCCAAAGTGAAGGTGGTTGCAACACCCGGATTCAAAATACCACCAGCAGGATTCTCAACCACCACACCACCAGCGTTACCAATCACACTAGCAAGACCAGAGATATCACCGCCTTCTGCCATTGCTTCTAGTTCTGGCGTTGCTGATTGACCCGTTCTGAACATTTGAAGGTCGGAGCCATGTGCAGTAACAATAAGTGGCGTAAAGTAGATGCCTTTGGTTGCGTTTGTCACGGTGATTTCCAATTCCGCCGCATTCACTGATGCAGAGCCTAGTGCCATAGCGACTGAAGTCATGACGAGTCCGAGTTGGGTACGTTTTTTCATTGTGATTCCATCCTTTAATGAGGGTTGAACTACCCAAGCCCATGTGTACGGCTTTACTTCTTTGTTCGTGACTTGAGTAGGTTAAGCATTACGTTTCGAACGTTTTGCGTTCTTGCCTCTAAGAATGACGAGCAAATCTATCAGTAACTTCATCGAATTCTCATAAAATTCTCACAAGTTCTGTTCGAATTCTGTCAGCAGCACTTTTTGTATTTACACTTCGCGCTCTCGCCTCCTACAATGCGGAATTCCCTGTTTAAATCACGATTCTCACCATGATTCATAACGTTCTGTCTGCCTACTATGGCGAAATCTACGGCATCGCTTTTTTCAACCACTACTTGAGCCATTACGCCCAAAGTGAACAACAAACACTGTGGCAAACCTTGATTGAAGTGGAAGAACTCACCGCAGAAAAGCTCAAACCTGTACTGCTGACAAATGGCATGGATATCGAAAATCGACACCAAGAGATGCTGGATAAAGGCTTGGCAGATGCAACCAAGTGGATTGGTTTACCATGGCAAGAGTTGGTAGCGACTCTTCTGAAGTGGGTAGAACCTTATGAGGTCAAGTATCGAGAGTGGCATGAAGAAGTGAAAGCTTCGCAGCAATATTCAATCGCTGAGCGAGAAGCTATCGAGTTAATTGCAGACCACGAAACAGCTATTTATCACTGTTGGCAACAATACCATACTGGTGAATCCGGCTTGCCTGCACTCAATACATTTTTAGCAAAATATCGTTAAAGCGAGACGGTGACACTTGAACCTCTTGAAACCGTACCAGACAATATCGTTATTTCGCTGCGCAGAACTGAACAATTATGGTTAATCCAAAACTCATTGCCCTACTTCCTGATCTTGCTTCGTTTATCTTAGTGGTAAACGAAGGCAGTTTTACCGCTGCAGCCAAACAACTCGGCGTGACGCCATCGGCTTTAAGTAAGTTGATCACCCGACTAGAGCAAGCGCTCTCGGTCAAATTGTTTGAGCGTACGACTCGTAAGTTGATCATCACTCAAGCTGGACAAAAGGTTTACGACCAAAGCATCGCAATGGTGAATGCCGCGCAGCAAGCCGTTGAGCTATCTGCGGAAGATCATGCCGAGCCAACAGGCGCACTCACAGTGGCCGCCCCTGAAGCGTTTCTTAATTCGGTGCTTCAGCCATTTGTGTTGCCATTCCTAGAGCGTTATCCAAATATTCAGCTTAAGCTGCGTGCAGCAGATGGTGAGATTGATCTTTTCCGCCAAGGTATTGATGTCGCCTTTAAGCTCACCGACAAACCCGATGAGAACCTGGTACTCAAAGAGATCAGCAAGACCAATCTCGTTTTATGTGCTTCTCCAGATTACCTCACCAAACACGGTATGCCTGAGCATCCGACTGAACTTGAGCAGCACGACTGCATTTACCTTGCCGAGAACGACAAAGACAACATCTGGTCGTTCTTTAAAGAGGAAGCCTTTCATTCGATCGCAGTAAGTGGACGCTACGCCGTCAACCACTCTCAAATGCGCTTGAACGGAGTTAAGTCTGGCTTGGGAATTGGGATCTTCCATGACTTCGTGATCAAAGACGCGTTAGAGCAAGGAGAAGTGGTAGAGGTGCTACCGGACTGGATGATCAAGAGTAACTACCACGGCGCTATCGCGATGCAGTATGCGCAAACCAAATACATGCCTGCTCGTCTGCGCGTGTTTATCGACTTCGTTAAGGAGCATTTAGTCTCCGAGGACGCTAACCATGCTTGAGGATACTAGCCATGTTTGAAGAGGTTAACCATGTTTAATGCCATTCATCACGTCGCGATCATTTGCAGTGATTATCCAAGGTCAAAACGCTTTTACACCGAATTGTTAGGGCTAAAAGTCATTGCTGAAAATTACCGTGAAGCCAGAGACTCCTACAAGCTTGACCTCGCTTTACCTGACGGCAGCCAAGTTGAATTGTTTAGCTTTCCGGACGCACCAGAGAGACCGAGCTTTCCTGAAGCTCAGGGGTTACGCCACCTTGCTTTTCAAGTGGATGATGTCGAGCATGTTAAAGAATATTTAGAGACGAGAGAAATTGAGGTAGAGCCCATTCGCATCGATGAATTTACAGGCAAAGCGTTTACCTTTTTCAAAGATCCAGATGGCTTGCCGCTAGAAGTTTATCAACGCTAACTTTGGTGGGGCACGAGGAACTGGCGTTTCAAATCGTACACTTAGAGCCAAAAAAGTGTAGCTTTCAGAAATGACCAAGCTCAGTTGTGGAAGTATTGGTGTAGTTGGAAGTGAATCATGATGAAAGGTCGAGAAGTGGCTAAAAGGACAAGGTTTGCCTTTATGGCTGACGGCATTGTCACTTTCTTCGATTTGAACCAATTCAAAACCGTTAAGCGTACATAGCGTCGCCCACACACCCATGCTATTACCATGAGCATTGATAACAGGCATCAGGGTCACTAGCACCCAACTTAGAGCACTAGCAAATAGCATGGAGCGATAAAAAGGAATTAATCTACGCATAACGGTGACTTAACAAATTTAATTCAGCGTAACTAATTCTGAGTGCTAGCTCAAAAACAGGATCAATAAGTGGTTGCCACCTCACAGCTTTTCTTCAATAACGCAATTGACAGACACAAAAAAGCCCACCAAAACGGCAGGCTATTTTCATATTCTATTGTCAGCTTTTATCGCGATTAGCCGAACAGCTTACTCCAAATACTTGGGTTACGCTTGTCATGGTATTCTTCACGTAGGCTATCAATTTCACGTAATTGTGCTTTCGCGTCTTGCAGGTTACCAGCGTCTAAGTCTGCTTCAATCTTGTCTAACGTTACCGTTAGTTTATTAAAGCCTTCTAAGTAGGTATCGAATTTCTCTGGTGGATAGTTACCGCGCTTAGATTGCTCGACGATTGCTTGCAAGCTATCAATTGCAGACTTCATGGTTTCAACATCCGACGCTTCTGCCGCCTGTTTGAATTCCATCTTCATCTGCTTCATGTTTTGTTTTAAATCAACCGCTTCTGCCATTGCGTATGTTGAGCCAAACGCAATCGCACACCCTAGGACTAAAGGACGTAACATTTTCACTTCTCCATTTATAGTGCCGAATTCTGTGTCGGCTTTATTTACCCAAATAACCCACGCCATAAAAGGCGACAAACTAGCTTAGTTGAGTATTTCCGGGTCGCAGTGTAAAGCAATCTTACGCCAGGTGCATACCTAAAATGTAATCAAGTTTATGCGTTGCGAATGTCGTCATACTCTGGAATTGGCTTACGGCCTCTCAGAGCTAAGAAAGACAAAAACTGCTGGGCGGTGTGAGTAATCACTTTTTTGCTATCGATACCCACTTTATCCATTAGCTCTCCAACCAAATCCAGATTACCAACATCATGGCAGAAATGTGCATCACTTCCTGTTGTGAAGAAGACACCGAGATCTTTACCGATTTGTGCAATCTCGTGGCAACGGTCTACGCTACCCACTCGGCTATTCCCTTTTAGCGTGGTGTTATTGATTTCAATCGCAACATTATACTCTTTCGCGCACGCTAAAACGGCCTGAAAATCAAAGTCGAAATTTGGATTCCCAAGATGGCCAAGCGCATCAATACGACCGTTTTGAATCACACTAATGAGCGCTTCCGTATGAGTTTCTTTGTTTGCAGGACGAAAAACAGGTTCATGGAAACTTGCAATAACCCAATCTAGGTTACGATCGACACTCAGCGGAATATCGATGTCGCCTTCGGTATTAAGAATGTTGGATTCCACACCCCGAATGATCGCGATACCGTCTAAAAATCGAGGCAGGATTTTTTGGTTGGAGAAAAACCAGTAATGCGGCGCGCCCGGCATTGATTCTGCGTGATCGGTCGTACAGAACATATCCAAGCCGTTCTCTTTCGCCAATTTTGCATTTTCAATCAAGGTGCTGTACGCATGACCACTGGCGTACGTATGTGTATGGGTATCAACTTTAAATTCCATCATCCACTCTCTTAGGTGCGCTATCTTGCGTGCTATTGTATACCTACACGTGATGTACCGTCAGCCCAAGATGAGTATCAGACTTAAGCTTGCTCCTCACTGATGGCTTTTATTAGGGGCAACGCTTTTTCCCATCCGTGATTAAACATAGAAACAAAGTCGCTGTGCGTATGAATGGTGACATTGAGTAACAAACGATCACTGTTGGTGTCGATCTGATAGATCTCTCGTGATCCAATCCACTTAGATGCTAAATCTCCATCCAGTTGCTGCCTATTATCCGGATTAAAAATGGCAATGTGATGAAATTCAAGGCGCTGTTGCGGTTGCACGATATCGATAGTCGCTCGCGTTCCGCCCATATCGGGATCAAAAAAAGTGATGTCTTGCCCTTCTTCCCATATCCCATCAAATTGAGACTGGGGTGAGAAAGCCTGTGCCCAGCGTTTGTATAACTCAGCATCGGTTAGCACTTCCCACACCCGTTGCGGTGTAGCCGAAATCTCAACGTAATAATTTAGCGTAAGCATTATTTCTCTCCCTGAACCTTTCTTGACGCTAGTTCATTGTCAGAAAAAATCAAACCACACCTCTGATCTGCCTAACTTAATCCTCTATTTTCCGACAGGCTAAGAAGTTCTCGCTTGTAACCTGCCACCACGATGCGCCGTAAAGCGAACCCAACATGTGTTCAGTATGGTTGCGAGCACGATTAAACTCATCCCGATAATTTGGCTTTGGCTCATTCGGTCATCGAAAAACGCACTCTGCCAAACCGCAGTGAACAGTAGGTTAGTAAAAATAAGTGGTGCAAGTTGAGAGCCGCTGCTTGCCAGTTGATACGCTTTGGAGCGGAAAACTTGGGTGTTAATGATCATCAGGGACATCACACCGAGCCACAGCATATTAGAAGAAACAGTAGATTCCATCACATTGGCTTTGAGGAAAACATCGATGTCGTTAAACAACGTTAGCGGTAACAGAAATACGGCAGCAAACCCAAACGCCCAAAAGTTGATTTCTAATGGCGACATATCAGTTTTACTCACTTTATATAGCGTAAGCTGAGAGCCGGAATTGAAGAGTCCACCAGCTAGACCGAGTAATAAATCCGAACGCCAAGTAAACTCCCCACCAACTCCCGCCAACATAACCACTCCAGTAAACGCCATTGCTAAAGCCGCCAATGTTGAAACGCGAATGTGGCCTCCCATAAACAGCTTTTCAACCAAAGGAATAAATAATGGGCCAGTGGCAAACAATACCACCCCTTCTACCAGCGTTAACGTTTGTAATGACGCGATGAAACACAACTGTGATAAGCCGATACAGAAGGCGCGAAGCAAAATCGGTTTTAACGTCCCAGCTTTAGGAAAGGTAAGATTTTTGAAACGAAGTAAGACAAGCAAAATAAGTGCAGGAGCCAAAAAGCGTAAGAAGCTAAACAGTGTGACGGAAAGTTCACCTGTCAACTGCTTTGCTAACAACCCAGTAACAGATAAGCTTAACGTAGACATCAGCATGAAAAGGATAGATTTATTTACTGCATTCATTCGATACTCCTTAATATGTGGAGTATTTTATGAGATATCACTTATTGTAAATAGCGAGTAATATTAACTATTAATGTAAGAAAAACTTACAAGTCAACTTATCTCTCATCATGTTATGGTTTCTAAAATATGCGTAAGTTAGTCCCTCTAAAATCCATCTATGCATTTGTCGCTGTGGCGGAATCTGGCAGCATGACAGAAGCAGCGCAGATATTAAGTGTGAGTCATTCGGCGGTGAGTCAGGCGATAAAATCACTGGAGACTCAGGTCAACAAGCCTCTGTTTGATCGCGTAGGCAGACAAGTTCAACTTAATGCTGACGGTAAAAAATATTATCGAAAGGTTGCGCCAGCTTTAGAACAAATTGTCGATGCCACAGAAGCGCTAATCCAAGACCAAAACTTGCAACGTATTACGCTTAATATGGTGAATTCCTTGGCGCTGCATTGGTGGATTCCGCGAATGTCGAGTTTGCAGGACTTTGCTCCGCAATTAGACGTTCGTTTATCCAACCTGTCTGGCAGGTTTAATCTAGAACAAGAGGGGATCGACGCTGCCCTCGTGCATGGAAACACCGAGGAATGGCAAGATTATTACTGTGAAAAGCTCAGTGAAGATGAACTGGTTTTGGTGTGTAGCCCTGAATTGATAGCTAAGACGAATGACTCAAATATAGCTCAACTGTTAAAGCAGTATCCCATCATTGAAGTCACTAACGAACGAAGAAAAAATGACTGGAACGTGTGGCAGAATGCGACTGGCATCCTGCGACCTAAAAGCAAAAAACCAATCACTTTTAATATGTCGATACAAGCCGTGCAGGCGACGACTCGTCGTTTAGGCTTATTGGTGACTCATCGCTTGTTTGTGAAAGATGACATCAAATATGGCCAGTTAATCGAGCTGGGTAAACCCGTCATTAATCCTAACCAACAGTTTTACTTTGTTTGCCCACCACACAAGCTAAAGCTGGAATCGTTTCACCTTCTGCGCTCGTGGTTGCAACAATCATTCAATTAAAGAAACCTTTTGTTAAGCACATTCATTGAAAAATTAGTATAAAGTTAGAAAGAGCACTTTTCATCCAAGGATGGTTTATGAAGCGGTATCAAATATGGTTAAGCGTACTCTGCCTCGCAGTACCCATGAGTGCAGTCGCTGAAAGTAAAGACGCTCATTCAGAGCAAGGCATCTCAACGGCAATCATAGGCGGCCAGCAAGCCACTCAAAATCAATTGCCCTTTTTCGCACGACTCATTCTACACAAAACTGGTGCTAATCAATTTGCCAACATCTGTGGCGGCACGATTGTTAATGACCGCTTCATTTTAACCGCCGCTCACTGTGTAGAGCCGAGTGTTTTTTCTGACGGATGGACAATCAATGATCTGCGAGTCTTAGTAAAAAACCCGACAATGAACGATGTGTTTGTTGAGGAATTCAAAGATGTTCGCTCTATCACTATTCATCCAAATTACGAGCCTAGTGATTTATGGATTAATGATATCGCCGTACTTGAACTTACCCACCCGATCACCGACAACGTTCAATCCATTACGTTGCCGCAAGATTTTGGTGATTACAGCAGCCAATCGGTTTATCAGATATTCGGTTTAGGGCAAACCTCGACCAACGATGAAAGTGGACCAAATTATTTGCGATGGGCGGAAGTAAAACCACTCACTGATGCGCAATGTGCTTCTTTAGTGACGGGGTTTAATGCTCAAGAAAGCTTATGTGCCAATGGGTTTCCTGAGCGCAGTTATACCGGTATTTGCAGCGGTGACTCTGGTGGCCCTCTCACCTATCAAGACAATAACGGAATGTATCAACAAATCGGTATTGTGAGCTATGGTTCTTCTGTTTGTGAATCCGCTGCGATTCCGAGTGTGTTTACTGAGGTTCTAAATTACACAACATGGATTGCAGCCCAAACCAGTTCGGGAGTGAAAACGCGTTACAATTCCCTCTTAGCAAGCACAGAAGATTATCATAGTGAAGGTGATTCCGGCTTTGAGCCAGAAGATACCAACACATCTGGCTTTGAGGATAATGGCAGTAGTGGTGGCGCACTTGGCGCAGGGATGATCATGCTTGGGGGCTGGTTTGGTTGGCTAAGACGACGCAGCAAAAATTATTCGCGCTCCTAATAGCTTCGACAAGACATCATAATATCTTGCGCTTAACACGAGAGTTGATGATGTCTTCTATTATTTTTTGCTCTTTTTTCGCTTTTTCATAATTTTGCTTAGTACGCCATCGTTCGAGCACTTTTTCTAACCCTTGAACACGAGCGTGTTTGTGCTCTAGCGTTTTTTGTACAGACGCACATTCCGCTTGCATGACGGCTTGTTCATGCTCATGGTGGCGAAGCATTTTTTGCAGCATTTGATCGACACGATTAAAGTTCATCAGCGCTGCGCTTGTCAGTGTTGGAACAGTTCTGGTTGATTGTCCCGCATGGCCTTTCAATGCTGACAATTGTTCCAACTGCATTGAAAGATGGGAGTGACGTTGACGCATGGCATCAAGTTGTTGACCCACACGATCACGTTGCTTTTCTTCCATTTGTTGTAGCTTACCCACTGCTTTTAACTTGGATTTCATCTCAACGATACCACTCCCATTTGGTTAAGCACTTTGAAAAAGCTGCGCGAGCTCGGTCAAACTGGTTGGGTAATCCACTGACTCATTGGCGGCTTGTTGTAAATACGCACGTAAGTTTGGATACATAGCAACAGATTGATCTAATTCAGGATCTTGCCCCGGTTGATAGCCTCCTAACGGCAGCAGTTCTTTCACCTGAAGATAGTTTGAGTACATCTGGCGGAAATTATTCGCGATCGTGCTATGCGCCTCCTGTGTACAGGTACTCATACAACGGCTGATAGACGCATTAATATCAATGGCAGGATAGTGCCCTTGCTCGGCAAGTTGACGCGATAATACAACGTGCCCATCTAAGATAGCACGCGCAGAATCCACGACAGGATCTTGCTGGTCGTCCCCTTCCGCCAACACGGTATAAATTGCGGTTAGGCTACCGTGCTGATTTTCACTGTTGCCCGCACGCTCAAGGAGTTGCGGTAACACGCTGAAGACAGAGGGCGGATAACCGCGAGATGCCGGAGGCTCGCCAAGCGAAAGAGCGATTTCACGCTGTGCCATGGCGTATCGAGTGAGAGAGTCCATCAACAACAGAACATCTTTGCCTTGGTCTCGAAAATACTCGGAAACGCGATGACAAAGCAGTGTGGCTCTTAACCTCATCAGCGGGGATTCATCAGCAGGGGCTGCAATGATAATCGCCTTCTTGCGCGCCTCTGGGGTTAAGTTTCGTTCGATGAACTCGCGTACCTCTCGGCCTCGCTCACCAATAAGACCGACCACAATCACATCGGCTTCGGTGTTTTTGGTGATCATCCCCATTAAAACACTTTTACCGACACCACTGCCCGCCATTAAGCCGATGCGTTGCCCTTTTCCGACGGTCAAGAGTCCATTGATTGCGCGCACCCCAACGTTGAGTGGGGTATCAACAGGACGTCGCTTCAATGGGTTAATCGGTTTTGGTTCAAGTGAAACACGATCTCCCCCTTTAAGCGGTGCCCCGTCATCCAACGGCTCACCTAAACCATTCAGCACTCGCCCTAACCACTGAGCACTTAACTGCACGGTACTGTCACCGTCCAGAGGAATGACTTTCGCACCAGCAAATAAGCCACCTAAGCGCCGAATAGGCATTAGGTAAGCAATAGTGTGCTCAAAGCCCACCACTTGCGCTTCGATCATGTCGCCTTCTGCGGTTTCTACGAGACAGCGCTGCTCCAGTTTAAACCGGCACCCAACGGCTTGTAACATTAAGCCGTTTACTTTAATCAAGCGCCCTGTCACGCGAGCAACAGGGATTGAATCGAGCGAAGCCAATGCTTCGCTCAAACGCTCACTCAATAGCTCATGGCTTAAGGTATTACTCATGCTCTGATTCTACCTGCGGAATACTAACTTCATCCAAAAGGTGTTGTTTTACATTGTCCATACAGGCTTCTAAACGAGAGTCGCAACTTGCATCCGCCTCTGCATCATCGGTCACTAGTTGGCAGCCGCCAATCGGAAGTTCCGTATTAGCCACCAGCTTCCAAGATTGTGGCAGATCAGCATTAATGTGAGTAATTCGTTCTAAATCCTGCGGATTTAAATGCACGGTTACGGTCTCCGCTTTGCCTGGCATGGCAGACAATGTCTCATCCACCAAGGCAAGGATCTGTTGAGGCATTAAAGTGAGCTCAGCACGAATCACTTGCTGAGCCACTTTTTGTACCAGCTCACAAATCATATGGCGTTGCTGTTGCTCTTTTTCGTCTTGCCAGCGAGACAGCGCATGAAAGAGCTCGTTCACGGGTTTCGCCGCCTCTAGAAAACTCTGTTTTCCTGACTGCTCACCAGACACAAAGCCTTTTTGGAAGCCTTCTTTTTGTCCATCTAACAGACCTTGTTGCTTACCCTGCTCGATACCTTGACGTAAGCCTTCTTCATGCCCTTGTTGTAAACCTTGTTGAAAACCGGCTTCAAGCTGCTGTTGAATATCAACTTGCGGCTCTTGCCAACCTTGGTTATCTAGCCCGAATTCGTCTTCTATAGCCTTAGGCTGCGCCAAAGGCGGAAAACGGTGCAAACGGTATCCACTCGGCGGCAGTCGCATCGTACTTGATTTTGTCTCTACCATGACGTTACTCCACCGTTGGCTCTTCATAAAGAAGCAACTGAACTTCACCAGATTCATCCAATTCACGCACCATTTGCATGATGTCTTGACGCGCTTTTTGAACACGACTTAGCGCAACAGCCCCGCGCGCTTCCATATCGTCTTCCAGTGCTTTCACCATACGCTGAGGCATAGAACGTTTAATGGCTTGCTGTAACGTAATTTCTGAACCTTTAAGTGCAACCGCCCACAATTCTAGTGGGATCTGCTGCACCAGCATGTCCATGGTTTCTTCACGCTGACGACCAAGAACCATAAAGTCGAACATATTCTCTTCAATGGCATTAACGACATCTTCATCATGCAACTTCAGCATTTCCATCAACGACCCGCGATCACCTTCAAAGCGGTTAATGATGTCAGCAGCTTGCTTGACACCAGATAGCGGTGTGCTTTGGCTTGCAGATACTTTTTCAATGCAGCGCTCAACGAGCTCATGCAAATCAATAGCAACTTGATGATCGATGTCTTGCAGCTGAGCAATTCGGAACAAGATTTCGTCATGGTAATCTTGTGGCAGGTGCTTCAACACCGCTGAAGAGCTATCGGCTGGCAAATAGGCAAGAAAAATCGCTTGCATTTGCGGGTGCTCATTCACAATGAAACGAGCAAGCGTTTCTGCTTCTACCCACTGTAAGCGCTGCATATTGTTGCGAATTTCATCACCATACAGCGTATTCAGCAGCCCTTTTGCCAAATCATTACCCAATGCTTTACGTAGCGTATTAGACAAATATTCTTTAGAAGCTCCACGAATGCCACTGTGCTCACGAAAGTCTTCAAAGAAAGTTTGAATAACGCCGCGAGCGGAATCGCTCTTAATGCCATTCAACTTCGCCATTGCACGAGTCACCCGCTGGGTTTCATCACGGCTAAAGTGCTGTAAAACCTTCGCAGCGGCATCCTCGCCCATGCCTAATAGCACGAGCGCGGTTTGTTCTACATAACTAAGCGTCTGCTTTGATGGAACTGTGTTCATTGATGTTTACCCATTGTTTCAGTATTTCGGCTACGCGCTCTGGCTCTTCATTGGCAATAAGCTGTAGGTGTTTCAATTGAATCTCTAGTGGCGAACCGGCTGGAGGCAGCATGTCGCTGTTTACATCTAAGCCGGAAGAGGCTGAGATACCTTTTTCTGATAGACGACGATCAAGCACTTCTTCATGCTCACGCTCTTCACGCGTTTGCAGGTTGTCATAATCAGGCTCTTCTTGCGGCTCTGCAAAGTCTAACTCTGGTACTGGCTTATCAACGCCTGTGAGGTGCATGATCAATGGGCGTAGTACGAAGAAGATCATCGCCAAGCCTAACAAACCACCGATAACGTAACGTATTGGCTGCTGTACTGTAGGGTCTTGCCACCACGGCAGCGCAGGAGGCGCATCAATTTCAATTGGAGTGAAGTTGAAACTCATCAAGCTTAAGCTGTCACCTCGTGCCGCAGAAATACCGACAGCATCCATGATCATATTTGAAATCTGCTCTTTATCTGCTTCACTCCAAGCAACACCATCCGGAGAGGCTTTCGAGTTCAACAGTACCGACACGCTCATTTTCTCAATTTGACCTTGTTGGTATTGAGTACGACGAACACTACTCCCCACTGCATACTGACGGTTTACTTCAGAGCGTGCGTTGGTGTTTTGGCTATCGTTCGTTTCTACTTCTTCACCAGTTACCGGCGGTTGGTTGCTTAGAGAACCTGGTACGCCTAGCGCAATTTGGTCAACTGAGTTGTTGTGAATGGTGTGCTCGTTACGTACGACAGGTGCGTTATCCAAAATCTCTTGCGTTTCTTCAACTTGGCTAAAGTCCATATCAGCAGCGACTTGCACACGGAAGTTACTCGGACCCACAATTGGCGTAAGCATGTCTGCTGCACGTTGAATGATCTGCTTCTCAACGTTCTTTTGATATTCAAGGTATTTTGCATTGACTTTACCTGCTTCCGCCGAAGCAACATCTGCACTGAGTAAACGGCCATATTGGTCGATAACAGATACAAATTCAGGCTTCATCGCCGTCACGCTACCAACCACTAAGTTGATGATTGCTTCAACTTGCTCAGACTTGAGGTCTTCGCCAGGTTTCAGCTCAAGCATCACTGACGCTGAAGGGTTCTCGCTGTTTTGACGAACAAATAAGGTTTGACGAGGAATAGCTAAGTGAACACGCGCATTCGCCACTGAATTCAGAGACATGATAGTGCGTACTAACTCACCTTCTAAACCATGACGGTAACGCGCCGTTTCCATAAATTGGCTTGTACCGAGAGAGCTGTCTTCTTTAAGCGAATCCAAACCTGTCGGCAGTTTGGCTTTAACACCTTTTGACGCAAGCAACATGCGAACTTTCGCAACTTCGCCTTCTGGCACAAGAACTTGGCCATTTTGCTCTTGCATACGGTAGCTCACACCTTCACTTTCTAATACCGAGACAATCTCTCCGATATCAAAACGTTCTTGTTGGCTATACAGTGGACGGAAGCTTTGTGAGGAACTCCAAAGAGCGACCACAATGATTGCCGCAACAATCGCAGCGAGTACGGCAGATAACACTAGGTTTCTCTGGCTACTCGACCAGATTTGCTTCAGCTTCGTTGTTACATCGTCCATGCTATTCGCAGTAGAAAATGTCTGTGCTGAGCCGGAGGTCATGGCTGTATTTCCGGCGACTTGGGGGGTTAGTTCTGACATGAATTACACCGGCATCTTCATAATATCTTCAAATGAGGTCACGACTTTGTTGCGCACTTGCATCAAAGCATTAAATGATAAGCTGGCTTTTTGGCTAGCGACCATCGCACCAACTAGGTCATCACTTTTTCCTGTTTCTACGGCCGTCATTTTTTGACTAGCCACTGATTGATGTTGATTCACTGTATCCAACACATTTGTCATCGCTTGTGAGAACGATAATGGTGCGTTTAGTGATTGTTGATCTAAAGGATTTGCACTCACGATAAACTCTGGCGGCTGCACTTGTGCCTGCATCGCCTGCATTTTTGACAACATAAGTTGCTCTGCCGAGACCGCATGAGTAGGTTGACTTGCCATCTATTTTTTCTCCTATTAGGCAGCCGAGCCTAGTGCCGACTGTAAATCAATACCATGTTCTCGCATGGCTGCGAGTTTGTAGCGTAGCGCTCGAGTTGATACTCCAAGCGCGTTTGCGGTTTTCGTTCGGTTTCCACCAAACTGACGTAATTTTTCTAAAATAAATTGATATTCGGCCTGCTTCTTCGCTTCTACATGACCAAAGCTTGAAGCTGGCTCAGCGGATGGAACTGGCGCAACAAGTTCAATAGGCAGCATCAGATCATGGGCAGTAATGTAGTCACCATGACGCATGACCAATGCACGCTGAATGACATTTTCCAACTCGCGAATATTGCCTGGCCAGTGATACTGACTCAGCGCACTGATCGCATCTTGGGATAGATGACAGCGACTGCTATCTTGATACTTTTCAATAAAGAATTGGCTGATCGGTAAAATGTCTTCTTTTCTTTCACGCAAAGGCGGCCAGTGCAGAGGCAAAACATCCAATCGGTAATAAAGGTCTTCACGGAATGTGCCTTTTTGAACTTCTTCACGTAAGTCTTTATTGGTTGCCGCAATAACACGAATATCAAGCTTCACCGCCTTGTGGCTGCCTACGCGTTCCACTTCACGCTCTTGAAGAACGCGTAATAACTTGGCTTGAACTGCAGGGGACATTTCACCGATTTCATCTAGCAAAATCGTCCCGCCATTCGCTTCTTCAAACTTACCGCTTTGAGAGTTAGTCGCTCCTGTGAAGGCACCTTTTACATGACCAAATAGAACCGCTTCTAGCATCGACTCTGGAATGGCGGCGCAGTTAACCGCCACAAATGGACCATCAATACGTGGAGAGTGCTCATGCACATATCGAGCCAGCACTTCTTTACCCGTTCCCGATTCGCCTGTAATTAACACACTGGCGCTGGTGCAAGCGGCACGATGCGCCAATTGCAGTACCTGCTTGCTTCGCCAAGATTCCGCAACAATGTTGGCCATTGGCTTACCTAACGCTTCAACGCGCTTCAGTAAATTAAGCAGCTGATTCGCTTCAAATGGGCGTAATAGATAATCGGTTGCTCCCGATTTCATCGTCTCAGCCGCCAAGATTCCCTGCTCTTGATCGACAATAGCGATAACAACACCAGAGTTACGTTGCTTTTGGTGGCAAGCAACAAACTCGCGGACACACATGTCCGGTAAAGTAGAGCTCACAAGAGTGATTTCTGCTCGCTCTTCAAGTAATGCGCCTCGGCCAGTACGAGTGTGTTTTGCGGTGTAACCTGCATTTTGCAACACATCCAATACTGGTTGAGCAAGAGCTTCATTCGGCTCAACCAACAAAATTTTCGTTTTCGTCATCATTGAACCTTAACTTTCGTTTGTTGATTTTGTTGTTGTACATCAGGGTGGTGTTTCACTGCCGTTCGCTCGTTATCTCTCACTAGGCGCAACATTACACGTCGATTTTTCGCTTGGCCCTTCGTCGAATTATTGCTGGCAATTGGGTAACGAGAACCATGCGCTCTTGTTTCGATCATCGATTTATCAATACCAAGTTCAACTAAGGCCTCGGCAACTTGCTCTGCTCTAGTACGTGATACTGAAAGGTTCGCCAAACTAGAACCAACGTTATCGGTGTGGCCATCAATTAAAATCTTGGTCACGCGATCATCAACAGATACATAGCTATTTAACGCTGCGAGCGTTTCTTGCTGCTTACGACTTAGCGCCTTCTGACCAAAGTCAAAAGACAGAACAAGATTTCGTGCCTCTGAAAACGAAAGCTTAGGCAAACGCGCTCGACAGGCATTAAATGACTTGAGCGCGTTTTGAATTTGAATAGTCGGAATCACAATCTCTGACAAAGAGGAAGCATTGCTTCCCTTTAGTGACAACGTCACCCAGTTACCAGTAGCAATTGAATCCATGAGTTCATCAGCACCTTTGCTGAAGACAAATCGTTGGGATGGCTTAGTAAAATCAAGGGTGGCAAACTCTTTTCTATAAAGCTCACTAGACCAAGGGGCACTTTGACTTATTAGAGCAATCGTTTTCCATTTATTATTTTCATAATGTATATCGGAAATAAAATAAGTTTTATTGTTAGGTTCCGAACGGAAATAAAACTTCCCATACGGCGTGCTTGAGTGCAATAAGTTGCATTCAAAGTTGTTTCCTTTATATGTCCACTTTGAAAGGTCCATGGGGATGGTCACAACCTCACCTGAATATGTCACCTTAGACACTAGCAAACTGACAAAAATAAATATTTTACAATTTATTAAACCGTTAGGGTTCATGTATATCTTACAATTCCATGACCTTATCAATTTAATTAAATATGCCACTAAGCCGTGATAACTGGCATAGTTAATCATGTTAATTACCTATTCTGAATATTGAAACTGGTTACAAAATACTCACAAGAGCATAGCTAAACCTTTAAAATCAAGATTTAAGCTTTAAAAACAATGTCTTATATTTTAATTATCTAAATTAGCCGTTACACCATGAAGATGGTTTTAAAAAGTTAATAACAACTAAAAACGCTTAATATTTTTATATTTTCTTATTAAGCAATTTATAAAGGAAACTAACCCTTTTTAAATTTTATTAAAAGATTAAGACTATATGCTCAAGGCAACATGTGAACTAAAGTCACAATCTTAGAGTTTGAAACTAAAAGATCATTAAAATTTCTGTGTAGACTACACGCCATTAAGTTAAAACAGTTTCGATTGTTAACGCACGGTAAAATATAAATGGAAAATAGAGTTAGCGAGCCTATTTCTGATATTCAACTACTTGATGTAGAATTATTAGGCAAACCTATTCATATCATTCGTGAAAAGCTTGAAGGCTTGATTTCAGAGTCTTGTTCCAGCCTTACGATTGAATTACAAAATTGGCTCAGTACGAGTAAAGTGGAAGCTAGCTTAACCTCTGTAGACTTGCATCGCTTTACACCGATAAAAATGGATAAAGACCAAACGTCAACCTATCAACACCAAGAAGGCGGCATGGTATTTGTTCATGGAGATTCTCACACGTTAATAAAACTGGCAGATCGGTTCTATGGCGCCAGCACTGAGCGTTCAGCAACAACACTGACAGCAAGTGACCTCCGCTTACAAGAGCGAATCAGTCGTATCATTATTGGTTGGCTTGCACCTGGTGAGATGTGGGAAATGGGTGAGTACGAAGCGCCCCGAGGGATTGGAATTAACGTGCAATTAAACATCGCGTTTGACGATCACCAAGGCTCAATTCATCTCAAACTAGATAGCCACCTTATTCAAACACTGATCGAGCAGCTTGAACTGCAGCCCGATACGGATTTGTACCAACCATTCTGTCGCTCTTTAGAGGCAACGCCTGTTCGACTGAATGTTGTTTTAAGTAAAAAGAAGATGCCGTTGAGCGACGTTGTTGGCTTACAACCTAACGATATTTTACCAATTGAGCTTCTTAATACGGTTCCAGTCAGCATTGGTAACCAATCTTTATTTACAGGTCGTATTGCTGAGCAAGACGGCCAACTTGTTTTGATCTTTAACCCTGATAAGGAACCGCAGCGATGAGCGAAGCGCCAGAAACGAATGCATTCGACGCAGAAGAATTGAACTTTGACGACTTTCAATTAGAAGACTTTGAAGCTGAAAGTACGCTCCAACAAGAACCAGCAACTGCGGAACGTGATCTTAGCTTTTTCAAAAGTATTCCCGTCACTGTCACGCTGGAAGTTGCAAGCAAAGAAATCCCACTTGGGGACTTAATGAAAGCCGGAGAAGGCACGGTTATCGAACTTGAAAAGCTCAATGGTGAGCCTTTAGACGTAAAGGTAAACGGCTCTCTAATGGGTCACGCTGAAGTCGTCGTTGTTAATGATAAGTACGGACTTCGTCTGATCGATGTACATGACTCTGCATTGAGTGGCGTTGGTCAATAATCTTAGGTAGGCATCACAATGAAAAATCTGAGCGCTTGGCACCGTTGGTTACCTCTTTTGGTACTGGTGTCACTTTTGTTTGCTTTCCCAACCATGGCGGCAGACAACGGCTTAACTATCTTGTCCGTTTCTGATGGCGACACACAGCAAGAATACAGCGTTAAATTGCAAATTCTGTTGTTGATGACGGCGCTCAGTTTTCTTCCAGCATTCATTCTGATGGCAACGAGCTTTACTCGGATTATCGTCGTCCTCGCGATTTTGCGCCAAGCCCTTGGTCTTCAACAAAGTCCTCCTAACCGCGTATTGGTTGGGATTGCTTTGGCATTGACCTTGCTGATCATGCGACCTGTTTGGAGCGATATTCATGAAAATGCATTTCAACCGTATGACAATGGTGAAATCACGCTAATACAAGCATTCTCTGTAGCAGAGAAACCAGTGAGAGAGTTCATGCTGGCACAAACTCATCAAAGCTCTCTTGAGCAAATGCTGCGTATTGCCAATGAACCACTCGACCAAAACGTTGAGGATATTTCTTTTGCGGTTGTCTTGCCTGCGTTTGTCATCAGTGAACTAAAAACCGCCTTTCAAATTGGCTTTATGCTCTTCATCCCCTTCTTGGTTATCGACTTGGTTGTCGCCAGTGTGCTCATGGCAATGGGTATGATGATGCTATCACCTTTGATTGTTTCACTCCCTTTTAAACTGGTGGTGTTTGTACTCGTGGATGGCTGGGCAATGACGGTTGGCACGTTATCTGCCAGTTTCGGTTAAATAGGAGCATGCTATGACCCCTGAACTAACCGTAACGTTATTTTCCGATGCAGTATGGCTGATCATTTTGATGGTTGCGGTACTGGTTGTTCCTGGCTTAATTGTCGGTTTGTGTATCGCCGTTTTCCAGGCCGCCACACAAATCAACGAGCAAACACTCAGCTTTTTACCACGTTTGCTCGTTACGCTATTGATGGTGATTTTTGCGGGTCATTGGATGCTCCGAAAAATCATGGAACTGTTTGATTTCTTATTCCACAACATACCGGGGATGATTGGCTAATGGCCATCACATTTGCAGAGCTCTCAGCGATACTCGGTCAACTCTGGTGGCCGTTTTTTCGTGTGGGAGCTGTATTTATTTCGATGCCCTTCTTTGGTGATGCAATCATTCCCGTTTGGATCCGTACCTTACTGGCACTTTCGATCGTCGTGATTACCGCACCATTGATGCCACCAATGCCACAAGTCGAATTGTTCTCCATGACGTCTCTATTCCTTGCTTTTGAGCAAGCGATTTGGGGCGTGATGTTTGGGCTAATTTTGCACATGCTCTTTAACGTTTTCACCATGCTTGGTCAGGTCGTTTCTCTGCAAATGGGATTGGGTATGGCAATGATGAATGATCCTATCAACGGACTTTCTGTCGCCATTTTGGGCCGCATATTTCTTATATTTTCAACCTTGTTATTTCTCGCGCTAGAAGGACACTTGCTCGTCATTGATATCGTGATTCAAAGTTTTGTCGTGTGGCCGGTCGGTTCTGGCATCACATCGCTTTCTCTGCAAGGCGTTGTAAATATTTTCGGTTGGATGTTTGCCTCTGCTTTAGCACTAGCGTTGCCTGCTATTGTTTCAATGCTCCTAGCCAACATCAGTTTTGGTGTGATGAATCGCGCCGCCCCCTCACTCAACGTGTATGCGTTAGGTTTTCCAATGACGATGCTTCTTGGCCTGTTCAGCGTATTAATTTCAGTATCTGGTGTGCCGGGTCGCTACACCGCGCTTGTGCACGACACCATCAGACACTTGAGTAACTTTATGTTGGGGGGCGCATGAGCGATCAATCGTCTCAGGACAAAACTGAAAAAGCCTCGCCGCAGAAAGTAAAAAAAGCACGTCAGGAAGGACAAATTCCTCGTGCTAAAGAGTTTACTACTGCGGTGATATTTCTAGCGGTGGCGCTCTACTTTTACTCTCAGCTCAATAGCATTTGGGAAAGTATGTCAGGTATTTTTCGCTACAACATGATGCTGACGCGAGCCGACCTAGAAAACCCTAAACAGCTTGTCGAGCAATTGGGACAAAGTTTAGCGGTCATCATCGACATGTTATTACCGTTGTTTACCGTCATTATTATCGTGACCTGTGGTAGCAGCCTTGTACTAGGCGGTTGGATGTTCCGTCCGGCGAACGTTATGCCAAAGCTGAGCAAAATTAATCCTTTAAGTGGGATAAAGCGCATTTTTTCGACACGCTCAGTGGTTGAGCTATTAAAGTCCACGTTCAAAGTAGCCGTTATTTTCGGCATCTTATATGGCTATTTAGACAACCACTTACAGCCTCTGCTAGGTATGCAAAACTTACCTTTAAGCCAAGGCTTTTCCCTGGTGATGTCTATTCTCTTTGAAGGCTTACTGTTGATGGGGTTTGCGTTGTTGTTATTTGGTGTTGTAGACATTCCCTACCAACGTTGGGAGCACCTAAAAGAGCTGCGTATGACCAAACAAGAGCTGAAGGAGGAATTCAAGAACAACGAAGGCCGCCCAGAAGTAAAGCAGCGAATCCGTCAAATTCAACAGCAGTTTGCACGCCGTAAAATCGATAAGATGGTACCAACGGCTGACGTGATCATCACTAACCCAACTCACTACGCTGTCGCTCTGAAGTACGAACCTTCACTTTCTGATGCTCCATTTGTGGTTGCAAAAGGCGTAGACGAAACAGCCATGCACATTCAACGAATCGCCCGAGAAAACAAGGTGGAGATCATCAACTCACCACCGTTGACTCGTTCGATCTATCACACCACAGCGATTGAACAAGCAATCCCAAGCCAACTGTACATTGCCGTGGCACATATTCTTACGTACGTTTTGCAATTGAAAGCCTTCCGTAAAGGTGAAGGAAAAGAGCCAACTCCTTTGCCTCATTTTTCGATTCCAAAACATTTGCAGCACTGATTAACCCGCGTTTATCCAAGGACACGAAAGTATGCTTAACCGGTTAAAACAACTTCAAACATCAACCAAAGGCTACATTGGCATTCCAATTGTCTTGCTAATGATTTTGGCAATGGTGATTTTACCTTTGCCTCCCCTGCTATTGGATGCGTTGTTTACCTTCAATATCGTCTTGGCAATCCTAGTATTGCTGGTCAGCACTACCGCAAAGCGACCATTAGACTTCTCAGTTTTTCCAACAATTTTGTTAGTCGCGACATTATTGCGTCTTACACTGAACGTCGCTTCCACACGAATCGTTCTCCTAGAAGGACATAATGGGGGGGATGCGGCAGGTAAAGTCATCCAAGCGTTCGGTGAAGTCGTTATTGGCGGTAACTACGTCGTTGGTATGGTGGTGTTTGTTATCTTGATGATCATCAACTTCGTCGTAATTACCAAAGGTGGCGAACGTATCTCTGAGGTGTCAGCGCGCTTTACTTTGGATGCCTTACCGGGCAAACAGATGGCGATTGATGCCGACTTAAATGCCGGTCTTATCGATCAGGAAACCGCTCGATTGCGTCGTAAAGAAGTCGCTAACGAAGCCGATTTCCACGGCTCGATGGACGGTGCCTCAAAGTTTGTGCGAGGTGATGCTATCGCTGGTTTGCTGATTCTGTTTATCAACATCATTGGTGGTATCAGCATCGGCGTCTTTGAGCATGGACTCGCAGCATCTGACGCCTTTAAAACATACGCACTACTTACAATCGGTGATGGCTTAGTAGCTCAAATTCCGTCACTTCTATTGGCAACGGCTGCAGCGATTATCGTTACGCGAATTAATGATAGCGATAATGGCATGTCGGAAACCATGCAAAAACAATTGCTGGCAACCCCGGCGACACTGTTTACCGTCGCAGGCATCATGGCTGTGATAGGCATGGTACCAGGCATGCCACATTTGGCCTTTTTTGCTTTCGCGGGTGCTTTAGCTTTCGCGGGTTGGCGTCAAACGAAAAAGCCCGTGCAAGACTCCCAAATCGAGGAGGTCGAAGCACTTTCACAAGCCATGCAAGAGGACGATACACCGCTTACATGGGAAGATATTCCTCATGTTCAAACGTTGTCGCTTTCCCTGGGTTACCGTCTCGTTCACCTAGTCAACAAAGAACAAGGTGCACCTTTATCACAGCGTATTCGCGGTGTGCGCCGTAACCTATCTGAACAAGTCGGCTTTTTATTACCAGAGGTGCGTATTCGAGACAACCTAAGCCTTAAACCGAATCAGTATACAATTTCTCTCAATGGCGAAGTGATCGAACAAGGCTTTATCGAGCCAGAACGTTTGATGGCGATTGCAGTCGGCGAAACGTACGGTGAAGTAGATGGTATTTTGGGCAGTGATCCTGCTTACCAATTACCAGCAGTGTGGATTGAACATCAAGACAAAGCGAAAGCGCTGAACATGGGTTATCAAGTGGTCGATGATGGCACGGTCATCGCGACTCATATTAGCAAGATAATGAAAACAAACCTTGCAGAGTTGTTTACGCACGACGATGTTGAGGCCATGACGCAACGTTTGACACAGCAAGCACCGAAGTTAGCCGAAGCCCTAGCCGCAGCACTTAACCCTGCGCAGCAACTCAAAGTATATCGCCAGTTGTTACTAGACCAAGTGCCACTAAAAGATATTCGTACGATTGCTAACACAATGTTGGAATCCGCGGAAAACACTAAAGACCCGATTTTACTGGCATCTGATGTGCGTTGCGCACTAAAACGCACGCTCGTAAACCTGATCGCGGGACAGAAAAACGAATTAAATGTCTACGCTCTCTCTGATGAACTAGAACAAATGCTACTGACTTCGCTACAACAAGCACAATCTTCTGGTACAGTAATGTTAGACAGCTTCCCAATTGAGCCAAATATTCTTGGTCAGTTCCAACAAAACTTGCCACTGATAAGACAACAGCTCAAACAACAGGGATTACCTCCGATTCTTCTCGTTATGCCTCAGTTACGTCCACTTCTGGCTCGTTACGCACGCACATTTACGCAAGGACTGGCAGTATTGTCTTACAACGAAATTCCAGAAAACAAACAAATCAATGTGGTAGGAAACCTTGGTTAATCTTATTTCAACACATGCGATGTACGAACATTTGGTTGGTCTCGCAGTACAACATATCGTCACGGATGACGATCAATTAGTATTTGATGCTTTAAAGCACAATGACATTCAACACGCGTGCCAAGCCATTCGCGAGACTCAATCAGGAGAGGTAGAATTCCAACACCTGACGTTGAGATTTGGCACGCGTGGCGAACAAAGCGTCTATCAATTCGAACTCTCTGAACAAATGCAGTACTGCCTAGATTTGTTCAGCCTTTATCTCGCATTGCGACAAACACAGTTTCAGCTAGAAGCCTTTCACCCCGACTTAATCAGTAACGTCGTCGTGCCGATAAGAATTGACGCATTACTATGGGAACCAGGCATATACTTTCTCGAACAGATGATTCAGTTTCACTCTTCCGCTTTTCAACATGTGATTCCTTCTCTTCAAGCAGACAAAACGCTATGCGCCTATGATAAAGTCTCAGCGCTGATAGAGAAGTTAAGAGAAAACGCCTACTCACTTTGGTTTGAAGTCGCGACATCACAAGTGAACTTCGAACGAGTCGCTGACTTTAGTCCCGATATGATCAAACTATCAGTCACGTTAGAGGATAAAGAAGAAAGACATGCTTTCCTACCGATTGCTAAGTTCTTAAGAAAGCACAAATACCCTTGGGTAGCCGGGCGGGTAGCGAGCCAAACAGAGCTAAACCGCTATCGCTTGTTAGGGGCCAATTATTACTTTGGTTATTTCAGTGACATCCCGACCTCCCTCTCTTTTCAATCTTTTGGTGAGGAATGACAGAATCCTAACTATTAATCTTTATAAAACAGCGCGAATTATTCGCGCTGTTTTTTTATTTATAACGAAGAACGACAATATTGATAGATGACTGCTTCCCTGATTAAGTCAGGCTTATTCAGGTTATTTGATGTTATATCTGTATTTTCATGGAATACAAGTCACTAAAAATCATCAATTTTGATCTTTTTTAGGAATTTTTTAATTTTCAAATTAATCATTAAAGCTGACCGACCGCCTCTAGTTAGTGACTAGGGAATATCCCGAGGCCTGAAAGATATAGTGACTAACTAAGGAGACTAAGATGGCTTTATCAATGCACACTAACTACGCATCGCTTGTAACTCAAAACACTCTGAACAACACAAGCGGTCTTCTAAACACCGCAATGGAACGTCTAAGCACAGGCTACCGTGTAAACTCAGCTGCAGATGACGCTGCTGGTCTTCAAATTGCTAACCGTCTAGAAGCACAAACGCGTGGTATGTCAGTAGCAATGCGTAACGCTCAAGACGGCATCTCTATGATGCAAACAGCTGAAGGCGCAATGGATGAGATGACTAACATCACATACCGTATGAACGACCTAGCAACACAGTCTTTGAACGGTTCAAACAGCGATAAAGACCGCGCGGCAATGGACGCAGAATTTAAACAGCTTACAGCTGAACTAAAGAACATCGTGGACAACACCTCTTTTGGTGGCCAAAAACTACTAGCAACTGGTGGTGGTTTTGAAGCTGGTGCAGTTACCTTCCAAATCGGTGCTTCTTCTGCTGAAACTCTAGATGTTGACGCATCTGCAAGCATCCAGAAAGTTGCAGCGACTCTTGCTGACGCAGCAATCACAGACGGTATCGGTGATACAACTAAAGCGAAAGCAGCTCTTGATAAAATCAGTGGCGCAGCTGGTCTAGTGGAAGATATCGGTGCTACTCGTGCTCAATTTGGTGCGAACATCAACCGTCTTGAGCACACTATGACTAACCTGGGTAACATGGTTGAGAATACTTCTGCTGCTAAAGGCCGTATCATGGACGCAGATTTCGCTGTAGAATCTTCAAACATGACTAAGAACCAAATGCTAATGCAAGCTGGTACGACAGTTCTGTCTCAAACTAACCAGCTACCTGGTATGGCAATGTCTCTACTTCGTTAATAACGAACTAGAAATAAAATATACCAAAATAAAAAGCCTCCCTATGGGAGGCTTTTTTATCACCTGCGAATATAAATATAGCTTTTATTCCCACGTTGCTCTTCCGGTACTCTAAAACCTATTTTCCGCATTATATTATGAAGCACTTTATTAAATAGCTCCAACTCAACTGTCTCGCTTCCCTGTCCTTGCTGATATGTTTTCAACTCAGGGAACTTGGATATCGCTTCTTGTAGGATACTTGCTAGTTCATCTGAATTAATATTTTGTTTGCTCAGTAACTTAGCACTAATAAACGTTTCGTAAGATCGAGCACATTTCATCAGCCGCAAAACAAATTCATTCATTTCTGCCGTTCTTATCTAAGTGTAAAACTAACGTTGGAAAAATATCTTCAAACACCAAATACATACCAAGTTAAAGATACCAAAAAGCGACATCCCACTATGTAGGAATAGTCCCAATAAAATAGCAGGAAGAACCTAAAATACCGCACTATTGATAGTTTACTTAAACTCCCTCCCCCTAAAGTGGATTAAATAATTTAGTTTTTTAGTCGCCTTGTCTTATAAGGAAACACTAGATGTTTTCTAGAGGAAGGCGGAACACACTAGGTGGAAAATCTACTTCCTCTCAAATCCAAATAACATCGTAAGTTTATGTTTTAAAGCTCATTTTAATTGGGCACGTATCTTGCGATAAGACATATATTCCAGGCATAGAGTTACGCCAATTACCGATGAGAGAGGGAATAAGCTCGTGAGTTCATTAGATCCAATATCCATGGCAACTAAGTTGGCTACGTACGACGTTCAACCATTTAAACAGCGCTATCAGCTACAAGCCGATAAATACCAATCTCAGTTATCTGCCTTGGGCAAAGTTGAAAGTGCAATGCGTGAGTTCCGAACTGCTCTCAAAGAGATGAACAGCAGTACTAGCAGCATCATTAAAAACTCAACAAGCATTTCTCAAGAAGGTTACTTTACAGCTAATGCTGACGCAAAAGCGCTATCCGGTAGCTACCAGATTTTCGTTGAACAAGTTGCAACATCACATCAAGTCTCTACAGGCATGCCTGCAGACCTTGACGCCACTACAGAGGTTCCGACTTCAGGAACTCTCGAATTCACCATCAACGGTGAAACGATGACACTTGATCTATCAACAGTCGATACCGACGGTGATGGTACAGCAACAATAAGTGACTTAGCGACTGCAATTAATAACGACAGCGATAACCCAGGTGTAAATGCAACCTTAGTGCGCTCAAACGGCCAGACTCACTTTATGCTTTCAAGCACTGAAACTGGTGTTGCTAACCAAATCAACGTATCAGCGTCTGGTACTGGCCAAGCCTGGTTTGAAGATGCATTCACAAACCTCAATCAGATAAGTGCTCCACAGGATGCTGTGATTTGGTTAGGAGCAGAAGGAACTGGGCTAAAACTAACAAACTCAAGCAATACGTTTGAAGGTGTTATCGATGGCGTAGATATTACCGTTACCAAGGCTCAAACCTCAGGAGAAACCGCTATTGGTTTAGGTATCGGAGCTGACGACGAAGCAACAAAAGAGCAGCTCAATAAGTTCGTAGAAGCCTACAACACATTGATATCTGCGATTGATGAGCACACGCAAATCGGCGGCGAAGATAAAAAGCGAGGCGCTTTGGCCAGCGATCCAACTATGCGTTCGATTGAAAGCCAGTTAACCAGCCTGGTTCGAGGTGAGCACGGCGGCATGCGCTTGAGCGAAATCGGTGTGACATTGGACCGCAATGGCAAAATGAAAGTGGACCAAGAAAAGTTTGCCGAGGCACAAAAAAACAACGGTGCGGGCTTGGAAGCGATGTTCAATGGCGACGGCGCTTTGCTCGACTCTATTGATGCTATGGTCGAACCATTCCTCAAATTCTCTTCTGGAGCGTTCAAATCTCGTAAAGAATCGCTACAAGCAAACATTGATCGCATCTCAGATAAACAAACTACTTTAGAGCGTAAATACGACATGTCGTACAAGCGTTACCTAAAACAGTTCACTCAAATGAATACATTAATGACCCAAATGAACCAAACCATGTCAATGTTTGGCTAAGGCTTTAGGAGAATATCTCATGCTTATGGACTCTGGCTATGACTCGTACCAACAAGTCGATCTCGACGCGCAAGCGGCAGCAGCAAACCCACACCAATTAGTCATTATGTTGATCGATGGCTTACTTGATGAAGTTGAACGTATTCGTGGCCATTTGGCTGCGAATCGCTTGGCTGAGAAAGGTAACGGAATCAACAAATGCATGAACATCTTGATTGGGCTCACAAGCGCTCTAGATGATGAGAATGGTGGCGAAATTGCTGAAAACTTACGCCAGCTGTATGACTTCTGCCAAGTTGAGCTTTATTACGCCAGCGTGCAGAACGATGCGAATCGCTTGGTTAATGTCGAGCGTGTAATGGGTAACATTCGTGAAGGTTGGATGAATTTTGGACAACAAGCATAAAGTGTCGCCAGAGCGATTTCGTCATTTATCTCAGCTCATCCAATTCGCTACAAAAACAGCAGATTGGCATGCGCTTAAGCGCTATGACTTGCAGTTGCGAGAGCTATTGATCAGTCACAAACCTTTTTTGAAGGATCCTAAGCTTGCACCTGAAATTCAACGTGCCAAAACCGTTCATGCTGATGCATTCGCTAGATTAGAAAAGTCGAAGAACGAGTTAGAAAAAGAGATGAACATGGTCAATGACCATCAAGAGCGCGCTATGGCCTATCAATTAGCGATGACCATGGAGCTAACTCAATGATCGTATCTCCTTCAACTCAAATATCCGGCAATGCATCACCTAGCCATGAAGGCAACATAAAACAAGCAAGAGCTGTACACGGTTTTTCTCATAACCCTATGTCTGAGCATAGCCAGTATGACGGCCAAGGTTTCGCCTCAGCTTCAACCGTGCCGAGTTTTCATCTTACCGCTCCAGCTTTGGACAGCGAAGAAAAGGCGTATGATCGTGGTTCGGATACTGACGAACACTCGGCTTCTGAAGCAGATGCTCACCTGACAAGTACACTGGGTTCAACAGAATCACCTGATCTTGCTATGCAAGCTCAGGCTCTAACCCAGAGTATGCTCACTATGGCCGAAAAGCAGCCGGGTCAGTTCGGAAAAACTCCGCCTTTAGCGGTAGCTAACGACGTTAAGTCTGCAACACAAGACTCAAATAACGCCTTGCTAAACACCTCTCCAAAGCAACAAGAGGTGCAACAAAGCCAACCGATGTCATCGAACTCGCGTCTATCAATCTCCAGTGCCGACTTTCAGACCCTATTGAGTCAACCAGCTCAAGGGCAACCAACGGCCTCACCACTCCAAGGACAAACACCAACGCCACAAGCCCCGAACACCGCCGTTGCCACGAGTCATATTCAAACTCAAGGCTCTGAGTGGGCGGCTGTGCGCGTTGACACCAGTGCTGGAAAATGGGGAGAGCAAATGATGCAAGTTCTGCATGACCGTGTGACTCTTCAAGCGCAACAAAATGTACAAGAAGCCAAAATCCGCCTCGACCCACCGGATTTAGGTAAGCTGGATTTACTTGTACGTGTTGAAGGCGACCGACTAAGCGTGCACATCAATGCCAATGCAGCCGCAACACGAGAAGCTTTAATGCAAGTGTCTGAACGTCTACGCACAGAACTGCAAGAGCAGAACTTCGTCCATGTCGATGTCAACGTGGGCTCTGATCAAAGCCAGAGTCGCAATGACCAACATACAAATGAAGAAGACGCCACTATTTTCGCAGCACGAGAATCTGGTGCATTCCAAACCACAACAACAAATTATTCAGAACACTGGCTGAACACTCAAGCCTAGTTAATCCTCGAGGAAAAAGGTTATGACCAAACAACAAATGATCGCCCTGTTTATCGCCATGATCATCACCAGCGCCCTCGTTTCGGCCGCCACGATTATGGGCGGAATCTGGTACTTAAACAAACACGCTCAAGAGTCACCTGACTCTGGTTCCTTGATCGATGATTCTCCATTGTCATTTTTAGTCACAGAAGAACCGACAAGCAAAGGTCCTAGCTTCCATCCTTTAGACAAAGTCGTTTTAACCGTAAAAGGTAAAAAGCAAACTCACTTTGTCATGCTAGAACTAGCAATTGAAACACGCCGTCCTGAGCGTATCAAAGACATTGATGAATACATGCCAATGGTACAAAACTCATTATTAAAATTGTTTAGCGACAAAACATTTGATGAGTTACAGCAAGCGGGTGCCATTGATATTCTGCAAAACGAAGTAAAACAAACGCTTTTACTGGCTTTTGCTAAGACAGACATCGTTCGCGAAATAGACGATGTTTTGTTGACTAAATATGTTGTGCAATAACGGAGCACAACCATGTTAGACATGAATATACAAGACACCTATACCACAGAAGAGGAAGTGACGACGCCATCACGTCCAATTGACGAAAATGCACTACTGCAACGTCATCAAGTTATGGTGAAACGCGTCGTTAACCAGCTACGTGTTCATGCCACTTCTCACTGTAGTATTGAAGATATGCAGCAAATTGGCCTTATCGCTCTAGTTGAAGCTGGACGCCGATACGGCGATGTTGACGATCCTCATTTCCCTGCCTTTGCCGTGTGTCGCGTTCGAGGTGCAATTTTAGACGAATTACGCCGGCTAGATTGGCGATCACGTAAAACTCGCCAGCAGGCTCACGAACTCAATGACGTGACTCGAGATCTCACACGCTCTTTAGGTCGGATGCCCACGGATGCAGAAATCATCCAAGCCTTGGGGACGAATGAGCAGGACTATTACAACCGCCAAAATGCCGCCCTTGCGGGAGAGATGCAAAGCCTTGACCAACTAATGGAAAGCAGTGGTGATAGTTATATTGGCGGGCAATATGATGGCATGGAACATGAGCATATTCGTCGCAGTTTAGATAGCGCTTTAGGCAAATTGCCGAAGCGTGATCAATTGCTGCTTACTCTGTTCTATCAACATGAACTCAACTTACACGAAATAGCTCTGGTATTGGATCTGACACCACCTCGTATATGTCAGCTTCACAAACAAGCGCTGAAACAACTCAACCAATTAATGTCCTCTTAGGAGTCACAAGATGCAAAAGTTTTTTGGAGTCCTCACTATCCTGGTGTGCGTCTTCGGTGGATACATGTGGGCCGGCGGTAACTTAGGCGCTATCTGGCAACCAGCCGAATTCCTTATCATCATTGGCGCTGCTGCTGGTTCTTTGATCATCGGTAACCCACCTCACGTACTGAAAGAAATGCGTCGCCAAGTGCCTGCGACCATTAAAGGTCCAACAGAAGAGCATGAGTACTACATGGAATTAATGGCGCTGCTCAATAACTTGCTCGAGACAGCGCGCAACCGTGGTTATAAGTTTCTCGACTCTCACATTGAGTCGCCAGAACAGAGCTCTATGTTTCTCGCTTACCCGACGATTGCTGAGGATCATCGCCTAATTTCTTTCATTACTGATAATTTACGTTTAATGGCAATGGGACAAATGTCGCCTCATGAATTAGAGGGACTGCTAGAGCAAGAAATTGAAGCTATCCAAAACGAAATGCTTTTGCCTTCACGCTCACTACAGCGTACAGCAGAAGCACTACCTGGCTTCGGTATTCTTGCAGCAGTTGGTGGCATCATTATCACCATGCAGGCCATTGATGGCTCAATCGCTATGATTGGTTATCACGTTGCAGCAGCTCTCGTAGGTACATTCATTGGTATTTTCGGTTGTTACTGTGGTTTAGACCCACTAAGTAACGCCATGGCTCAGCGAGTAAAACGTAATATGACTGCTTTTGAATGCGTACGCGCAACCTTGGTTGCCTACGTAGCGAAGAAGCCGACATTGCTCGCCATTGACGCTGGTCGTAAACATATTCAGCTAGACATCAAACCAACATTCAACCAAATGGAGAAGTGGTTAGCTGAACAGGAGGGATAATGCAAAAACAAGAGCATGTAGTGTTCAAACGTGCCAAAGCACACAGCCATGATGAACCTCATGGCGGCGCGTGGAAAGTCGCGTTTGCTGACTTCATGATCGCCCTAATGGCGCTGTTTCTTGTGCTTTGGGTTATGCAAGTGGTAGACAAAGAAGAGCGTAAAGCAATTGTCGCCCACTTACATAGCTCAAGCGTATTCGACAAGAGTTACGGTAATCCATTTGATACTTCACAAAGTATCTCTCCTATTGACTTGGCACAGGACTCTTCTGTGCCAAGTAAACACAATTCCAACCACGTGGTAAGCTCATACTTTCGAGGTGACGGCGATGGGCCAGAAATCGACTCGTTGATTCCTGGTAACTTCGATACTCAGGAGCAACTTGCAGCGCTGGCGAAAGTCATTGAACGAATGACCGCTCAGATTAACGCACAAGGAAATGTCAACGTCACCGTGACCCCACAAGGCCTACGTATCGTCCTTCAAGATGATTACAAACAACATATGTTCAGTCGTGGAGGCGCAGAGCTGACCCCTTTCTTCGAAGACTTATTACTTGCACTTGCGCCTGTATTTCAGCGTGTGAACAACCCACTGATCATCAGCGGACATACGGATGCGATTCCATTTAAAAAACGCTTTGGTCGTCAATCAAACTGGGCGTTATCTGCATCTCGAGCTGATGTCGCAAGAAATACGCTGGTTGAAGGTGGCATGCCGGATGATCGAGTCATGCAGGTCACAGGCATGTCGGATAGAGCACTGCTTAACCCTGATGAACCAGATTCAAGCGAAAACCGCCGTATCGAGCTGTTCGTTTTAACGACGCCAGCAGCCAAAGTACTCGAAACTCTTTTTGGTAACCACCAAGAAAGTGAACTGCAAAAAGCGAAAGATAAAGCCGAATTTAACCAACCAGTCATTCGACAAGAAGTCATCAATTACTCGGGTGATACGGCCACCAACGAAGTAAATATTCAAGAATTATAACCTCAAAAGGTCACCTCGCCTGATGGTGACCTTTCTAACTGAAACCTCTGTTACTGTGACTTTTTAGTTGAGTTCTATATGCACATAACACCATCCGAAAACAAAAAACGCGATCTGTTGAAGAAGGCCTTTTTATGGTTAATTGTCTTCGACTACCTTTTATTGGCGTTTTTCTTAACTCAGCTGTCCAGTTTAACGCTTAACAGTGGGACCATGATTAGTATGCTGCTCGTCGTCTACAACGTCTTACTCGTTTCTCTGTGCTTTCAAAGAACCAATAAACAGGATTCTTATATTATCTACCCTGTTTTATCCGCGACGTTGTTGGCATTTGTCTGCTTTCTTTATTTCTTTTTTTTAATTTAGATACCAGACTCCACCATTGACTTTATTTTTACTGCTTTTTCGAAGTGGTCGAGCCGATGGGTCTGAATCCACCACGTAGCCGCCTCCATCAACCGCTCTGGATCATCATTTTTGTTGGCGAAAAACGCATAAAATGAGAGCCCAACCTGCTCACCTTTGCTTGCGATCTTTTTGTCACAGACCTCTATTATTTTGTCTCTCAGTGAAGCTCTCATTTCTATTCCCTTACGCTAGTACATACTCACTAACCATACGGTTGAAAGAAATCAAATCAAACGAACCTTTAATTTCAAAACGTACTCTTCCCACCTCACTCATAAAGAACTCAATTTCACAATCTAAGTCAAAAGTACCAGACGTCTCGATAGAAAATGCATTGATCTTGCTATAAGGCAGCGACGTGTAATCCACTTTTGAGCCCGTAATCCCTTGCACATTCGCCGCAATCACTCGCTTGTTGGTAAACACCACTTGGTCGCGAACCGTTTTAAAGCCCGCAAATACCGACTCGCCATCAATAAGAAACTTGTGAAAATCTTCCCTAACTTTTGATACCTCAATGGGTTTAAGCTTAAACACTGATGAATTGTCGAAATCGATCATAGTCATTCCTTTTTAGTTGATAGCGAACAAACTCAACGTAGCAGATACACAGACCGTTGCCTATCAGCTAAGTACCATCTTTCGATTTCAAACCTAGGAAAAAATTCAATAAAGTGCATTACTTCCATCCTTGCCGCCATAGCTCTGGGTCTTTCAGGTCTTGCCAGTTCATCTCTTGCTCACGTTTACTCATAACGGCTTCAATAACACATTTCACAACATTGCCGTCTTCATCCAGCTCCATTTCTGTTACGACAAAGTGCTTCTCTTTATTTTTAGGTGACGTCGCCGTCCATTTGCTGTGCAATAACTTCTTGGGATGAATTTTATTCATAGTGGTATACCAATTTAACTAACATCTTTATGTATACGACTGAATACCAAGAGAGAATCAGATTTTATTTTTAAGCATCCACGAAAAGAAAAAGCCGCAAAAGAGCTCATCCCCTAATGCGGCCTTACTTGCAACCCAATTAGGTCTTTTGACCGTTCAAACGAGGGTTTAAGTACTGACTCTGTAGCAACTGCAACGCCTTACCTACCAGCACAATCACCACCGCGCCGATCAGTACTGGCGTGAACAGAAAGCTCCACCCCTGCCCAGAGGCCATGATCAAGATAGGATTCGCGCCCGCTGGTGGATGCGTTGTCTTCGTAATCAGCATTGCTGACACTCCTAACCCAGTCGCAATCGCCAGCGTGATTGGCGTGATCTCAACGTATTGGCTAAACGCAATACCGATAGATGCCGTAATGAAGTGACCAATGATCACATTTTTTGGTTGAGCGAGAGGGCTGCTAGGCACCCCAAACACCAACACCGCCGTAGCACCAAATGGCGCCATGAGAAGTACAACCTCAGTAAGAGATACCTCGGCGTAAGACAACACACCAATAGCCAATGTCGCACCAAGCCCCGCGACCAACGATAAAATTAAATTATTCATAAACACCTCAAAGTAGACCGAATTGTCTACAAATTAAAATAGACAAACCTGTCTACCTTTGTCAATATGTGTTTGTAGAACTTTTTGAGGACGTAGTTATGAACAAAAAGAAACAGTTATTGATCGACACCGCGTTGTCGCTGTTTTACAAACAGGGCATCAACTCCATTGGCATCAATGAAGTCCTTAAAGTATCTGGCGTGGCTAAACGCACGCTGTACAGCCATTTTGAAAGCAAAGAAGCGCTCATCCTCGCCGCACTAGAACAACGCCACCAAATCTTCATGGCGTGGCTAGAGGAGAAACTATCACCAGCACAATCGAGCACAGACGTGATCGACCAGTTGTTTACCGCGCTTAACGGCTGGTTTCATGGTTCTGAGGAAAAATTGGGCGAGTTTCGCGGCTGTTTCTTCATCAACACGTCCGCCGAATTCAGTGACGACAGCGGCGAGATCGCAACGTATTGCCGCCACCATAAACAACAGGTTCGAGAGCTAATTCAACGCTATCTCAAATCAGACAACACATCATTACTCGATGCCATTTGCATCATGAAAGAAGGCGCCATCACTACCGCTTACATTACAAAAGAGTACGACGACGTCACAAAGAAATGCGTGGAAATTTTGCACAAGCTGTAACGGTAAAAAAGCAAGAAACGAAACGACCGAGCACCAAACTGGCGAGAATGTTCAGAAATGGTAAGGTTATTTTATCAACCTAATGAGACACGCTTGATATGAAAATTGGCGAACTGGCGCAAAAAACGGGCCTTGCTCCCTCGCGTATTCGATTTTACGAGCGCATCGGACTGCTAAAAACCGTGACCCGTAAAGCCAACGGGTACCGTGAGTATCCGCAAGAAGCATTAATGATCCTGGACATGATCACAACGGGTCAGCAAGCTGGATTCAGTTTGGATGAACTAAGTGCGTTACTGCCATCCGACCTTTCTAACTGGGATCATCATCAGTTATTGACAACCTTGCAGCAAAAAGTCCAAGAGCTCGACGAGCTTGAGCGAAAAATCGCGCAGAGTAAAAGCAAGTTAAAAGAAGTACTTAAAGAGATTGAAGCTAAGCCAGATGACATGGACTGTGCAATGAATGCAAAACGCGTCATGTCTCAACTTGGTCAAACGATTCTGACCAAAGAAAATCCCTCAAATAAAAAATAAGACCGTCACCAAGTCAAGGCAATGTTAACAAGCGAAGCCTTACTCTTGATGTTGGGTTAAAGATTCGCCAATTCCCCTGCCCGCCACTAAATTGAGTCTGTAAAAACCATTCGCCCTTAGCTCAGGTGTACCACCTCCTTGTTTCTATAATCAATAAAAAATCAATCCAATTTATCTTCAAAATGCGGGTTGACCTTAAACCTAACTTTAACGTTAGGATGAATATCAAAGTAACACAGCAGGAGACTGGCGAATGCAAACGATATTGGGTGCAAGTGGGCAAATTGGCCGTGAGCTGGCATTAAGCCTAAAACGAGACTTTACGAGCGACATCCGATTGGTGAGCCGCAATCCACATCGAGTCAACGAGACGGATCAACTGGTAAAAGCGGACTTGCTCGACGCGAAACAAACATCAGATGCCGTAAAAGGTTCTAGTATCGTTTACCTTACTGCAGGGCTACCAATGGATACCCAACTGTGGGTGGAACAGTGGCCAACAATGATGCGTAATGTCATCGCCGCATGTAAAACTCATCAAGCAAAGCTTGTTTACTTTGATAATACCTACATGTACCCGCAAACGGATACGCCTCAACAAGAAGATGCACCATTTCAGCCCAATGGAGAAAAAGGTCGAATTCGTGCGGTCATTACTGACATGCTGCTAGAATCGATGAATAAAGGAGAAATCGAAGCCGTTATCTGTCGTGCTCCGGAATTTTACGGCCCGGGGAAAACGCAAAGCATCACTAATTCCGCCATTATCGATAATCTACTTAACCAAAAGAGCGCAAAAGTGTTTTTACGTGATGACACCAAACGCAGCTTAATTTATACGCCAGACGCAAGCCGAGCGATGGCGCTAATTGGGAATACGCCCGATGCTTACGGACAAACTTGGCATTTGCCTTGCGATGATCGTCGACTGACGTATCGGGAGTTTATCGCTGTTGCAGCAAAGGTTTTTAACGTTCAGCCGAAATACAAAGTCATCAAGCGCTGGCAATTGTGGCTAGCTGGGCGATTTAATCAAACCATTCGAGATGCTGCCGAGCTTTTGCCTCGCTACGAATCTGACAACCTTTTTGTTTCGGATAAGTTTCAGACTCGTTTTCCAGATTTTCAAATCACCACATTCGAACAAGGCTTGACCACAATTCAACAAGAAAAAGCCAATGACCAGAAACCTCTTTAAGCAGGCATTGATAGGAGCTTTTTGATGAAATATAACACACCGGCATCATCCCCAGATCGTTGGATCATATACGGAGCCAATGGTTATACAGGCGAGTTGATTGCGAGAGAGGCCGTAAAACGGGGTCACCACCCAATCCTTGCAGGTAGAAGTTTAGAGAAAGTACAAAGCCTAGCGGCTGAACTAGGGCTGCAAAGTCTTGCTTTTTCTCTTGAGGATAAAAGCAGCGCAGTCCAACACATTTCGGGTTCATCACTGGTATTAAACTGCGCAGGACCCTTTTCTTCGACGGCAAAACCGATGATGAAAGCGTGCCTAGAAGCAGGCGCACATTACCTCGATATTACAGGTGAGATCTCTGTATTTGAGTTTGCACAAACGCTGCAATCACAAGCAAAGGAAGCTGGTGTCGTATTGTGCTCCGGTGTTGGTTTTGATGTTATTCCAACGGATTGCATTGCAGCCACATTGAAAGCTGCGCTACCAGATGCAACACACCTGTCTCTCGGTTTTGACTCTCGCTCTGGTTTTTCTCCGGGCACGGCGAAAACGTCTGTCGAAGGTTTGGCTCAAGGCGGTAAAGTGCGGCTTAACGGAAAAATCACCACCGTTCCGCTAGCGTATAAAGTTCGCAACATTGATTTTGGTGACGGCGAAAAACTTGCGATGACCATTCCGTGGGGCGATGTTTCAACCGCCTATTACACCACGGGGATTGAGAATATTGATGTTTTTATTCCCGGATCGCCAAACATGATAAAAAACGCTAAACGAGCGAATTGGGTTCGCCCCCTTCTCGGCATAACCTGGGTACAAAACCTCATAAAAAGCCGTATTGAAAGAACCGTAAAAGGACCGAATGAGGAGCAAAGAAACCAATTACCCACATATGTGTGGGGTAAAGCAAGCAACAAACTCGGACAAAGCAAAACAGCACGAGTACAAACGGCCAATGGCTACAGCTTAACCGTAACGGGATCTCTGGCGATTGTAGAACACCTGCTACATACAAAGCCTGAAGCCGGTGTATACACACCCTCTAAGCTCATGGGCTCCAGTTTTGTGTCGCAGCTTCCCGGTTCTAGTGACATAACCATTGAAGAGTAAACAAAAAGGCACCTATCGGTGCCTTCTGCATTAACAGGGGTTGAGGCCATCACAACTCGTGTTCGGTACGAGCGATGATGTCATCCTGCGCGTCTGATGACAGCGCGGTAAAGAAGGCTGAATAGCCCGCAACTCGTACGACAAGGTCACGATATTGCTCAGGGTTCTTCTTCGCTGCCAGTAAGGTTTCACGAGAGACGATGTTGTACTGCACGTGCCAACCTTTATGGTGATTAAAGAAGGTACGAATCAGCATTGAAAGCTTGAGCTTATCCCCTTCTGAAGCAACAGCCGCTGGGCTTAACTTCTGGTTAAGCAGCACGCCACCTAAGATTTTATTGGCTTGAATTTTACCGACTGAGTTATACACCGCCGTTGGTCCCAAACGGTCAGAGCCCGATGCTGGACTTGCGCCTTCCGCCAGTGGCGTTTTCGCTTTTCGACCATCTGGTGTTGCCATCGTGGATGCGCCAAATGGCACGTTGGCAGAGATGCTCGATGTTCCCGCGTAGTAGCCACCACCAATTGGTCCGCGCCCATGACGCGTGTTGACAAATTGCGCCAACTCATCGATATAAACTTGGTAAGCATCAGCCAGCAATTGGTCGACATAATCGTCGTCATTGCCGTATTTTGGCGCGAAGTTGATTAAGCGTTGGCGAAGTTGTTCGTTCTCAATACCATCGAAGTCTTCTTCTAATGCTTTTGCCAGTTCCGTTTGGCTGATTTGTGCTTCTTCAAACACCAAATGTTTGATCGCAGCCAAACTGTTACCCAAATTGGCGATACCCACTTGCAGGCCAGATACCCAATCGTATTTCGCTCCGCCTTCTTTTACTGTTTTACCGCGCGCCAAACAGTCATCCACCAGCGATGAGCAGAAAATATCTTGCGCTTGCTGCTCAAGCACGCTGTCGACTACGGTATCGATCTCAATCGATTTACGTGTGTAGTAGCGAATTTGCTTCGCCCAAGAAGCGGTGACTTGCTCAAAGCTCTCGAAGTTACCTTTTGCTAGTGACTTATCATGCGGCAAGAAGGCTTTGCCCGTCGTCGCATCCACACCTTTGTTAAGCGCAGCCAGTAAAATACGCGCAAAGTTAATGAAGCTCATACCCGTGCAACGGTAACCCCACTTGCCTGGAACAGCAGTTTCAATACAGCCAATAGACGCGTAGTTGTAAGCGTCTTCTTTCTCGACACCTAGCTTGATGAATTCTGGAATGACGATTTCATCGTTGTTGAATGCAGGCATACCGAATCCGCATTTGATCACTTCAATACAGCCCATCAAGAACTCTTGATTCAGACCTTCATGATAGCGAACACTCAAGTTCGGTTGCGTGGAACGTAGCTGACCACAAGACTCTAAAATCGCCCAAGATAGCGGATTTACGGCGTCTTCAGGTTGTCCATTCTCATTCAGCTTTTGTCCACCGATACAGACGTTTTGATACAGCGGAGAACCTGCCGACGCTTTTGAGTGCGCACCAGAGCGAATCTTGTTTACTTCAAGCAATTTCAACCAACAGCTTTGTAATAGCTCAAGGGCGAACGCTTTGTTCATCGCGCCACTTTCAAGATCACGCACGTAGTAGTTGTTTAGGAACTGGTCCATCCGACCGAATGAAACAGAGTGGCCATTCGATTCAATTTGCAACATCAACTGAACAAAATAGCTCAGTTGCAGAGCTTGCCAGAAGTTGGTTGGCGCATGGAAAGCCACATGACGACAGTTTTCTGCGATTGTCTCCAATTCCGCTTTCCTCTCTGGTCGCGTTTCGTTTTGTGCCATTTCCAGAGCGAGATCGGCGTAACTCACCATGTGCTCCTGAATCGCAAGCAAGACAATTTCGACGGACTTATAAAACTGCTCTTTCTTTAACCCTTCATACGTCGACACGTCGTTATTAGCGCGATGCTGGCGAACCTCATCCAACAGACCGTTCATACCGATCTTCAGGATTTTTTCGTTATCCACTGCAAGGTGCGCGTCGCCCGAAGTCATGTTGCCTTCGGCTTTAATGATGGTGCTGGCTAAGATCTCTTGCTGCTCGTCGGTAAAGAGTCCATAGCAGCGATCTTGAACCGTTTTACCGCGCCAGTATGGCGTAATGGCGTGAATGCTTTGTTTGTCTTCTTCACTTACCGCAAAACCAGCCCCTGGTCGGTCGGCCAGTTCGTCGATTTCCGCTTCAATCCAACGCACCGTGTATTCAGGGAAGATCGGCGCAGCGCGTACTTTGCTCGCTTGGTTGCCTACAATCAGCTCGTCGTGCTTAATCCAAATGGTGCGAGTGCGTAAGTGCTCTTGTAACGCCAACGCTCGTTGCACAATCACAGGTTTGTCTTCATTTGCCTGATACGCTCGGGTATAAGCCTCTGCGCGCTCAATACAGATAGGCGGCGTTACGATGTTGACCAGTGCCGATTTGTGGGCTTTGATCCGCTCAGGAAGGGTATGTAGGTCCATGGTTAACCTCTAACAATCACGTTAAGTTGAGTATGTTCGCTTGCGTATTGCATTGCGTTTTCTAGCAGTTCTGGATTATTTAATGGTTTGTCAGAACACTCGTAAGGCATATCGAGCAAACGGTATTTATTGATGCCGAGGGTGTGATACGGCAACAAGTGGAGTTCTTGACAGCTTTCTAAAGAAGCAGCGAAATCAATGATCGCTTTGAGCTCATCAATGGTGTCATTGAAGCCCGGCACAACCGGCACGCGAATCACAATGCGTTTGGCAATTGGTGCCAATTTTCTAAAATTGTCTTTGATGCGTTTTAACGATCCCTTCGCCCAGCGGAGAAACTTTTCTTCGTCGGTGTGTTTAAGATCCGCTAACCAGCAATCAATATATGGCGCGACTTTTTCTACGTTTTTCCACGGAACATGCATGCACGACTCCACCGCCGTAGACACGTGGTTTTGATGCAAACGTTCGGCAAGTTCTGCCACAAGATTTGGCTGCATCAGCGGCTCGCCACCAGAAAACGTCACGCCACCTTGGCTTTGATCGTAAAAAGGCTTGTCTTTCATCAACACTTCAAACAAGTCGTCCGATTTCGCCGCTTCTCCACATATGCTGAGCGCTTGTGTTGGACATACGTTTCGCAGCGCAATGATCTGCGCTTCGCTCATGGCTTTTCGATTGATGATGATTTGATCGTCAATGCGTCGGATACCATCGCTCGCCATGTCGCCGTTTACGGTTTGTTTATAAACCGACACACAAAGCTGGCAGTCCGCTATACAACTGCGCTCATCAAACAGCAGAGAGTGCTTTTCACTGCGGCTTTCTGGGTTTTGGCACCAAGGACAGGACAAACTGCATCCCTTCAGAAACAGAATGGTGCGAATACCATCACCATCGTGGGTCGAGAACCTCTGAATATTGAAATACATTGCTGTCCGCCTCTTGGTTTGCTCTTCTACTTTTCACGCTTTTCTTTTTCTGAAAGCTTCACTTGATAATGAAATATTGCCACTTAACTTTCGTTTTGTGAAATTATTATAGTTTCAATTGAAATTACAATTGATCGAAATCAAGATCTCAGCGGATTGTCAGATCTATAGTGATCCCATCATCAAAACGAAGATTTTGTATAAGGTAGAACCCATGATCGAACTCTATTTAGATACTGCTGACGTGGCAGAAGTAAAACGCTTTAACCAATGCCTACCTCTGAAAGGGGTAACCACAAATCCAAGTATTTTGGCGAAGTCAAAACAAGGCTTGAACCAAACCTTAGCTGGCATGCAAGAAGCGCTAGGGGGCACACCCCGTTTCCATGCTCAAGTGGTGAGCACAACTGTAGAAGGCATGGTGGAAGAAGCGCGCCAAATCCATGAATTACCCTATGATATGGTCGTCAAAGTGCCAGCAACCGAAACAGGTTTATCGGCAATTAAGTTAATGAAAAAAGAGGGAATTCAAGTACTCGCCACTGCTATTTACTCTGCTCAGCAAGGTTTCCTTGCGGCATTGTGTGGCGCTGACTATCTTGCGCCTTATGTGAACCGTATTGATGCGATGAACGGAAACGGTGTAGAAGTGGTCGCAGACCTGCAATTGCTACTGGATCAAAACCAACTGCCTGCAAAAATTTTGGCAGCGAGTTTTAAGAATACCCAACAAGCGATGGAAGTGATGAAGTTAGGCATTGAAGCGATCACCTTGCCTGTCGATGTGGCCGCGCAGATGTTTTCTCATCCAGCAGTTCAGCCGGCTGTCGATCAATTTGATAAAGACTGGAAATCCGCGTTTGGCAACAAACTTTCATTTGAAAGTTAAGCGTAAAATTATCGAAAGTCCCATTCCCCCTCGATCGAGGGGCTTTTGATATGGGAATCTCTGAGAAAAAGTAACATTCGCGCAGGCATCTGTATGTATATGCGACTTACGAAGAGGTTCCCACCCCACTAATCTCGCCTCTCCCTTCACGCAAAGTACTCTATTCGTAACATCACTACTGACGAAAAACGCTTGTTCCACAAGCAAAAATTTTTTGCTTCAAGCCGACAAACTCACAAGCGCAACGCATCAATAAGTCGGTAATTATTAATTTTATCTATTGGAAATGAACACTGTTCATTTATAATCAGCGAACCTAACGCAGTAACAAGGAATCCACTTCATGAAACGCATTGCGCTTCTCTTTGCCATGTTTGCATTACTTTCTGGTTGTAGCAGCATGTCGCCAGAACAATGCCAAACCGCAGATTGGTATCGCGTCGGCTACCAAGATGGCCGCTCAGGCAACAACCCAAACATTTTGTACGAATACATTAAAGACTGTCGCGAAGCAGGCGTAACGCCAAATCACGTTGAGTGGCAAGACGGTTTTGATAAAGGCACCATTCTTTACTGTTCGCCAGACAATGGTTACACGGTGGGTGCAGAAGGAAAAACCTACTATGGCGTTTGCTCTAACGATCTTTTCCTTAAAAACTATCAGTTAGGCCATCAAGAATATCAGCGTCAACAACGAATTAACGCATTAGATGCGGAGATATCACGTCTTGATCATCAATTGGATGCAAATTTAGATAAAGACAACGCGAAGCGTATTAGAGAGAGAAGAAAACAACTGGCGCGTGAGCGTGCATCACTTATCTCGCCAGGAGCTAATTACTACTTTAACTTTTAGTCACGATGGGCTACAACGCTAGGGTCATAAAGCGGCTGTTTGGATCAGGTTGATAGTCGCCAAACGGCTCGCAGTGCGCGAAGCCCTGTTTTTCATATAGGCGATGCGCGGGTTCAAAAAATGCCATCGACCCAGTTTCCAAACTTAGACGTTGTATCCCCTGATGTTTCGCTTGCTCAATCACGTGATTGAGTAAGCGGGATGCCACGCCCTGTTTTCTCGCCGATAACGTCGTACGCATCGATTTCAACTCTGCGTGACCATCTTCTAGTTGGCTCATTGCCACACATCCCAATAGCTGCTCACCATCCCAGCCCGTCCAAAACGTGATTGAAGGCAACTTCAACTTGCTTACATCTAACGCATGCACGCTCTCTGGTGGCGATGTAGCGTACATGTCCTGTAAATGCTCTTCCAACAACGCAATCACCTGCGGCCGTTCTAAATCGTCAATTTCAATTCTCATATACCCATCCTTGGTGTTTTCCTAGTTAAAGCGGTTGTCTCATAATGTGCTGCGGTCCAACGGGGCCGCCGTGGTAAAGCTCATTGGTATCTTCAAACCCTGATTTTAAATAGCACTGATAAGCAGGTATGTTGCGGCAATTCACGGTGAGATAAAGCGCATCAAACTCGGGATAATGGCGTTTGGCGAAATCGGCAAACTGTTGAATGGCTTGCTTGGCGATGCCTTTGCCTTGATGACGGTGATCCACCAGCAAAGCACGTACGCCTAAGCTGTTTTTCGGGCAAAAATCGTATTTCTCGCTGTAAGCAGCATCGAACAGAAAAAAGCCAACCACGTCATCGTCTGCCAAAATCAGATGCGGAAGCTCTGTGGGTTCAAGACGTGTCAGCATTTCACCCACATCCGCGACCGTAAACTGCGATTGCTCTTCTAGCACGCTAAGTTCGCAAGTTTGTTCATGTCGCTCAGGCGAATACTTTTCAATGGTAATCATAATCTTCCTTGTTGTTTTTATGCTCAATTCATACAGGGTATGTCGTAAATAGAAATACCTAGTGTCGTATTTCCCACTCGCAGGCAAACGTTTAGCACTCTATTATCCTCGCCATTCGATAGAGAGGTTTCCATGTCCCGTTTTTTACTTTGTAGTTTTGCACTCGTTTTACTCTACCCTACTGCCATTGATTTGTATCTTGTTGGTTTGCCTCAAATTGCGTCTGATCTCAACGCCAGTGAATCTCAGTTGCATATTGCGTTTTCGATCTATTTAGCTGGCATGGCTACCACCATGTTATTCGCGGGGAAAGTTGCAGACTCTGTGGGACGAAAGCCTGTTGCCGTCGTCGGCGCGATGATCTTCGTGCTCGCGTCTTTTCTCGGCGGGATGGCTGAGCAACCAAACACTTTCTTGATTGCTCGCTTTTGCCAAGGCATCGGAGCTGGATCTTGCTATGCCGTCGCATTCGCGATTTTACGCGACACGTTAGACGATGAACGCCGCGCGAAAGTATTGTCGATGCTCAATGGCATCACCTGTATCATTCCAGTGATCGCACCCGTGATTGGTCACTTGATTATGCTGAAATTTCCTTGGCCGAGTTTGTTTACCACAATGGCAGGAATGGGCATTCTCGTCAGTGTATTGGCCATTTTTGTTCTCAAGGAATCACTACCCAGCCAACAAGGTGAAGAACAGACAACGCCAGAGAGCCATCAAGAGAATTTCTTCGAGCGATTTTTTATCAGTAGGCTGATCATTACTGCACTTGGAGTGACCACCATTCTGACCTTTGTTAACGCTTCACCAATTGTCGTGATGAGCATGCTTGGTTTTGATCGCGGCGGCTATTCTTCCATCATGGCAGGGACTGCGACGATCAGCATGTTGATTTCGTTCTCGGCGCCATTGGCATTGGGGATTTTTAAGCAGCGAACCTTAATGATCACCTCTCAAGTATTGCTCGCTTGTGCAGCCATAGTACTCAGTGCTGCCCATTTCCATGATGGACAATCTCTTTACTATGTATTCGGACTTGGGCTGATTTGCGCTGGCTTCGCTTGTGGCTTTGGCGTGGCCATGAGCCAAGCGCTCAGCCCATTCTCTCAACAAGCTGGCGTGGCAAGCTCGTTACTGGGCATTGCTCAAGTTTGTAGTTCCGCGTTCTATATTTGGTTTATGGGTTTCATCGGCGTTAGTGCTCTGAATATGTTGGTGTTTATCTTAGTGTTAGGTAGCGTAATCAGCCTTGCTCTAATACTATTGATTCCAAAGCCTGTTCACGATACCCATTATGAAGAAATCCCTAGCGCGACTTGATTTAAACTTACTGTTCACTCTGCAATTATTGCTGCAAGAGCAAAGCGTCTCGAGAGCCTCGAAAAAGCTGAACGTTACGCCCTCTACCGTAAGTAAGTCGCTCAACAAACTTCGTCATTGGTTCGATGATCCTTTGTTTGTCAAAACACCTAAAGGTCTTGCGCCAACGCCTTTGGCACAAAGCATGGAGCAAGATCTTGCAGAATGGCTGCAAATTGGCAGCCAGATTGCAGAAAAACGCAGCGATATTACGCCTAAAGGAGTGCGTTTTGATATCACGATTGAGTCGCCATTAGTGCTCACGGTGCTGGACAGGCTCATCATCGCTATCCACCAGCGATACCCTGAAGCGAAAGTAAAAACCAGTAACTGGGATTACGATTCACTCGACGCCATCATTCGAGGCGAGGCGGATATCGGTTTTACCGGCCGAGAAAGTCACCCTAGATCGAAAGAGTCGTTGGATCTTCTGCCGTATTTCTTGGATTTTGAGATTCTATTTTATGACCTGCCGATGGTGTATTTACATAAAGATCATCCGGCATTACAGCAAGAGTGGAATCTCGAGACCTTTCTGAACTACCAACACATCAATATTGTTTGGGAAAAAAGTGAAACTTGGGCGTTGGATGAAGTGTTAACGGAACTAGGGCTACAGCGCTCTATCGGGCTGACGATGTCCAACTTTGAGCAATCCCTTTTTATGGCAGCGCAGCCGACTCATGGCATGATCACCACCGCGCCGCACTATTGCAAAAGCTACACAGAAAAGCTGCATCTCGATTTGGTGTGCTTGCCAATTCCGTTAGACCAAACTCAACAAGACAAGTTACTGATTCCATTTACCATGATTTGGCATAAACGCAATGCGTACAATCCCAAATTGCTATGGTTGAAAAACACCATCAAGTCATTGTATGAACAACCATCCCTACCACAGTAACACTCAGGCTAAGGTCAGGTTTTCTTTGGTGATTTTTGATGGTTTTCTCGCTCTGACAGCTATAACTAATCACTTTATCAACTAATGAAAAAGGTCGTTTGACGCTACACTCAATCCATATTTCTGCGTTAAGGGCCAAGGATGTCGACCTTTTTACTCACTGCTATTACGATGCTGGCGTTCGCCGCCAATTCATTATTGTGCCGACTTGCATTGGCCGAAGGGTTAATTGATGCAGGAAGCTTCACTCTCGTCCGATTGATATCTGGCGCGATTACCTTAATCGCATTGCTTGTCGTGAGAGGTCAGTGGAAAGCCGATCGGCCAACTTCTCGCTTTCGCTTTTTTGCTGGCGTGGCGTTATTTGGTTATGCTGCCCTTTTTTCTTTCGCGTACTTACAACTGGCGACAGGAACTGGTGCTTTGCTTTTGTTTGGTGCCGTGCAACTTACATTACTGGCAATCTATTGGTGGCAAGGTGAGCGCTTTCAGTTTCTCGAAATCATCGGTATCGGCCTTTCGATTGTTGGCTTTGTTTGGTTAATGTTGCCATCAGCCACTCGCCCCGATATCAGTTCTGCACTTCTCATGTTGATTTCTGGCGTTTGTTGGGCTGCGTTTACTGCGCTCGGTAAACAAGCGCCTTCTCCAAGTAGTGGCATCACGTGGGGATTTATCGCTGCATCTATGATTGGCATACTGCTATCGCCGTTGATGCTGTCCTCAATCCATCTCTCTCTGAGTGGAATCTTGCTCGCTATCACGTCTGGCGCCATTGCATCTGGCCTTGGTTATACGCTTTGGTATCAAGTCATGCGTAAGCTCTCTTTACTTCAAGCCGCCGTCAGCCAACTTTCCGTGCCAGCCATTGCTTTGCTGTTAGGTACCGTCGTACTCCACGAGTCTCTTTCGCTGCATACACTTTTAACCAGTGGCATCATTCTTGGTGGTATCGCTTTGGTTTTTTTATCTCGATCCAAAAAAACAAGCGAACAATCGGCAAGCCGATAAAAAATAATAACTTTCCCTCTCAAATACCCATTCATCATCTATGCTTTTTAAAGCAGCAAAGCTCATTGCAGATGGTACGAGTGGCCTGCTTTAGTATCAGGCGAAGGATATAAGGTGAGAATTGGCTCACACAACACGACGATTTTGTTTCAAAAGTGAGAATCGTCACAGATCGCGATTTTGCTCGTTTTAGGCGTTTCATCAATAACGCCAAGGGCTAGCGCGAGATCGAGCCAAATACGCACTTTGTGTTTTGACAAAGGGTTTACAAAGCACACTTTTTCACCCGCTATATTCCGCCCCCCCGAATTTATTCAGAACAAGATTCTGATTATTCACATAAGAAATTCATCAACTTATAACGATAAGCCTGAGCAAACTTTGACACTATGAACGACAAAATAAAATTCGCTATTAAAGTATCGCTTAGCCTGACTCTGGCTTATCTAATCCCGTTTGCCATGGGTTGGCCGCAAGCATCGACGGCCGCAACCACAGTGATGCTGATTGCATCCACAGGCAGTCGTCGTGAATCCCTCGCCAAAGGTACCTTACGCGTGTTCGGTACGTTGGTTGGCGCCGTCGTTGGCTTGTTACTAGTGGGATTGTTTGCTCAAGACCGCTTGCTGTACATGCTGAGCGTGTCGGTTGTGGTCTCTTTCATTTTTTACTTCCGTAATGCCTACCAAAAAGATCCAACGCTACTCATGCTGACCGGCGTCATGACGCTGATGATGTCCAATGGCGGTGACGCAGAAGGTGCGTTTCTTTATGGCGTTGACCGCGCTTATATGACGGTGTTTGGGGTGGTGGTTTACACACTCGTGGGGACTTTCTTATTCCCGACCAAAACAGAACAAAACCTAAGACAACTCATCGAACAACTCAACCAAGCACAACGCGCGTTGTTCACCGCTATCTTGCAAAATTTCGAGCAAAAATCGGCAGGGCAAGTCTCTCCTCAAGAAAAAAGAGAAGAAAATCCAGAAGCAGGAGAGCCACAACCTAGCGTAGATTCTCTTATCGAGCAGATGTTTGCCGCCCAAAATGCGCTCGAACAGCGTTTTGCCACAGTCAGTGTGGAATGCAGTGACGTGTCGGCCTACATGAAAGAGTGGCGCTTGGCGGTTCATTTGAACAAGCAGGTAACGCAACAATTGACCGTCGCGGCGCACAGCCACTTTAGCCACCAGCAAGACCGTGAAAGCATCAGCAACTTTGATCAAGCCGTTGCGGAAATTGACGCGCTATTTGATACCTGCCAACAAGTCTGGGACGAAAAAGAGCCCGCTTTTCGTGCTCAAGAGTTCAAAGTCGAATACAACCAGGCGTTGCTTGAAGACGCGGCGCACCTAGAGAAAGGCTCTGCGCTTATGCTGGGGCACCTCTTGGGGCTAATGCATCAAAACTTGTCGCGTTTAGCGGAGAGCATTAGCTGCATTGACTCTGTGACGAACAATGTCTCCTTTGACGTGCCGCTGCCGAAACCGAAAGGCAAGTTTCTATGGTGGGACGCAGAAAACTTTAAAACCGCGGTCAAAACCTTTGTCACTTATTGGGTTGCAGGGCTGATTTGGATTTATTTCAATCCGCCAGGCGGCTACTCGTTCGTGGTCTTCTCGACCATGTTTATGTCTTTGCTGTCGTTCGTGCCTGTACACCCGATTTTGTTGCTTGTGCTGTTCACTTTCGGCTTCTTGTTCGCGGTGCCTTCTTACGTCTTCATTCTTCCGCAATTGGATCTCGGGTTAGAGCTTGGCCTATTCATTTTTATCTACACCTTTATCGGCTTTTATCTGTTTAACGGGCCAGTGACGATTTTCTACATGGTGGGCTTGTTTGTTCTCGGTTTAGACAACAACATGTTCTATCACTTCGGGATCCTCATGACGATCATGCTGCTGTTCTACATGGTGGTATTCATGATCATTTTCGCGCACTACTTCCCGTTTAGCTCACGACCAGAACACCTTTTTTTGACTATAAAAGAGCGCTATTTTAGGCACACTCGGGATCTGTTTGACTCCTATCAGAAGCAGTCCAGCTCGATTATTACGCCGCTCAAACGGGCCTTGCATTTGGTGACGCTCAACGTTTCATCGAAAAAGCTCAAGGTGTGGGGTTCGAAAATCAACCACAAACACTTTGACAAAACCACGCCAGAAGCGATTGGCGCGTTTAGCAAAGCGTGTGATGTACTCAGTAGTCACATCAATATCTTAATGGCCGCCGAGAAAAAGTTGCTGACCAATCCGCTGATTACTCAACTTCGCCAACAACACCGCGATTCCATCATTCCTTTGATGGCGGGCGCTTTAGCCAGACATCAAGCAACACAAGAACTCGATTCCGTATTCGACCAATACAGTCAGGATTACCAATCATTCGAAGATAAACTGGAAGATTTTTTTAGTGAGTTAGATTTATCTGACTACGCTTATTCAGAGATAGCCGGTTTTTATATCTTGCTGAATTTAAAACGGAACGTGTTCGAAGCAATCAAGCATTGCAAGCAAACCTACGAGGATATCGATTGGGTGAACTTACAACAGAAGCGTTTTTAAAGGTGGGGATATGATGCTTCCAAAACTAACTAAACCAAGCCTCGCCATACTTTCTCTGCTCGGGCTCAGTGCGTGTACCACTGTCGGACCAGATTATGTTCATCCAAAGCAGGCGCCACTGCCAAGTGACTGGTCGGTGCAAAAAGCAGCCAAAGATACGCAGCAATCAGAGCAACAGCTACAACAATGGTGGCAGCAATTTAATGACTCAACTCTCAATCAACTGGTTGAGTTGGCAAGCAAACAAAACCTCGATTTAGAAGCCGCGGGACTGCGCATTGTCCAAGCTCGTTCATTGCTTGGCATTTCGACTGGCTTGCAATACCCGCAAGTTCAAACCGTGTCAGGAAATCTAGCGCGTGCCTACGTGAATGATCAGGGTGTAAACAACGCCGCTCTGTCGTTTGATGCTGCGTGGGAAATGGATATTTGGGGCAAATACGCTCGTGGCATCGAATCAGCAGAAGCTAGTTATTACGCATCCATCGCGTCGTATCACGACATAATGGTCACTATCACCGCAGAAGTGGCGCGTAACTACATTAACTATCGCACGTTCCAAGAGCGCATTTTGCTGTCTCGTCGCAACATCGAAATTCAAGAGCGTGTCGTCCGCATTACACAGGTGCAGTTCGACTCTGGCAACGTTACAGAATTGGACGTTCAACAGGCGAAAAACCAACTCTATACCACCAAAGCGGCATTACCGAGTCTCGAAGTCGCGATGAAACAATCACGTACCGCGTTGGCGTTATTACTAGGTGCATTACCGGAAGAAGTAGACGAGCTGCTGCAATCAGATGGAATGCATAAGCAAATTGCTGACTACGAAAAACAGTTCAAATCGACAGGCAGAAAATCGGCGTTATCGGGCACCGACGAGCGCTCCATTGTGCCGCGTCCACCTCTGTTGGATACCCAAGTGGATGCTAACTTAGTGATGCGACGTCCTGATTTGCAAGTCTCTGAGATGCAAGCTCGCGCGCAAAGTGCGCAGATTGGCGTGGCGGAAACGGCTCTGTACCCAAGCTTTTCGTTGTTCGGTTCCATCGGTATCGACAGTACGGTTCCCGATGGCAGCAGTTTCAGTTTTAGCGATTCGCTCACCATGGTGGTTGGCCCAACGTTCAGTTGGAACATTTTCCAATACGGACGTGTGAAAAATAACATTCGCTTCGAAGATGCTCGCTTCCAAGAAACGCTGACCAACTACAACAAAAAAGTGCTGCAAGCCGTGAACGAAGTGACCAATGCGATCGAAGCGTATGACCTGTATTTGCAGCAAAAAGATTTACGTTTGCAATCGGTCAACTCTTCCATTCGTGCATTCAACATCTCCATGACGCAGTACGAAAACGGCCAAATCTCTTTTGAACGTCTGCTCAACTCGGTAGAGAAAATGACCCGTGCGGAAGACAGCTACGCAACGATCAAAGGGAACGTCGCGAACCAAGTTGTAGCGCTCTACAAAGCCCTCGGTGGAGGCTGGCAAACCCAAACAGGCAAACCCTTCCTCAGTGAATCTATTGCCAAGCAAATGACAGAACGTACTGACTGGGATGGTTATTTAAATGAAGAAAACCGCGTATTGCCGCCTTTGCGCCTCGAAACTCCGGCTGAGAACAGTGATGAAAACAAAACGGAGGATCTCTAATGCCTCATGAACTCTCTTGGGGAGACATTTACTTTTCTCCCACGTTACTGGTGCTCTTTCTCGCCGTCACGGCAACGTGGATAACGGTGATGATATTGAACAAGACACGTTTGTCTCGCTTCATCGCTTTTCCGTCTCTGACGTTTATTGCCATCATGGTCGGTTATGTGGTGGCCATCGACAGCTTTTATATTCAATTTTAGGTGCCAAACAAGATGAAAAAACTATTCGTAATCGCACTCAATCTTGTCATTCTTGGTGGCGCAGCTTGGCTCGGCTATCAAAAATTTGAAGAGTATTTTAATAACCCTTGGACACGCGACGGCCAAGTGCGCGCCAACGTCATCAAAGTAGCTCCTCGTGTATCAGGCCCAATTGTAAATGTCGCGGTGCAAGACAACCAAGAAGTGAAAACAGGCGATTTACTGTTTGAAATCGACCCTGCGACTTACGAAGTTGCTTTGTCTCAAGCCGAAGTGGCACTAGAACGCGCCATTGTTAGCTCTCGCGGTAAAAAAATCGAATACGACCGCCTTAAAGATATTCGCGCGAAAGACCGCGGCGCGGTTTCTCACAAGGATCTGATTCGTCGTGAAATCGCTTACGAAGAATCGCTACTGCAAATCAAATCTGCAGAAGAGCAATTAAAATCAGCGCGCCTTAACCTCAGCTTTACCAAAGTTTATGCGACCGTCGATGGTTTTGTGTCTAACCTCGATATTCGAAACGGTACGCAAGCAGTCGCAAACCAGCCACTGCTGGCGCTGATCGACAAGAACAGTTTCTGGGTGTTTGGTTTCTTCCGTGAAAACCAACTCGCGCAAATCGAACCGGGTAGCCAAGCACGTGTCACTTTGATGTCTCACCCAGACACGCCAATTGACGCAACGGTTGACTCTATCGGTTGGGGTATTGCGCCGAAAGACGGCACGGTCGGCTACAACCTTCTTCCAAACGTGAACCCTGTATTTCAGTGGATTCGCTTGGCACAACGTATTCCGGTGCGAATCTCAATCCAAGAACTTCCAGAAGATGTTGATCTTCGATTCGGGCTTTCTGCGTCCATCATGGTGATGAAAGATTCATCGGCAGAAAATGAACAGTAACTAAGTGAGAAGAACCATGGTCATTGGTAAAAAACTCAAAAACATTAATGAAGAAAACAATTTCTTCTATCTAACTTTAGCGCTGGTGATTTTGTTGCTAGGGAGTGCGATGGCACAAGTGGTGGGTGAAGGGACTATTGAACACATACTACAGGCGTTCACGGTTCTCACGTTCATTGTCTGTTTTGCCAGCCTTCGCTTCGACAAAATGTGGTCTCGTTTCCTCTATACCCTGTTTGGCGTTTGGGTTTTTGTGATTGTGATCAAGACCGTTTTCAACATCCGGGAGATGAATGTAGTGATGCTTGCCCTCACCTTCGCATTCTTTTTCGGCACTTTTAAATCCATCGCAAGGCAGATTCTTTTCACTGGCCACGTCAATAGCAACAAAGTCATTGGCTCAGTCGCGCTTTTCTTGCTGCTTGGTCTGATGTGGGCAATTGCCTATCTCATTCTTCTAGAGTTCTCGCCAACCTCATTCACTGGGATGGAAGCCATTTCTTGGGGGCAGAATTTCTCTAATGCGGCGTATTTTAGTTTCGTCACCTTAACCACGCTTGGTTATGGCGATATCAGCCCTCTAACGCCATTGGCTCAAGTCGTGGTGTATTTAGAGGCCATTACAGGTGTTTTCTATATGGCGATTGTTGTTTCAAGTCTCGTCAGTTCTAACATTGATCATCAGGTAAACAAAAATGGATAAACAATCGGTAAAAATCGACAGTAAGCTTTTCATCAGTAATATGGTGGAGTCAGCAATACGCATTGGCTTGATCTTCGTCTTGCTGATGTTTACGTACGACATCATCAAACCCTTCATTCTTCCCGTTATTTGGGGTGCAATTATAGCCGTCGCTTTAATGCCACTTACAAAAAAGCTGGAGCGTGCATATGGCGGTCGCAGAGGCCTGGCAGCCACGACGATTGCTTTACTTGGTATTGCACTCTTAGTCACACCACTTGTTATGGTGTCAGGTTCCATTGTGGATGGTGCAACGCATGCGCTTGAAGTATTGCAAAACGGGCAAGTGAAGATCCCAGGTCCAAAACCTTCCGTTGCGGATTGGCCTGTCGTAGGTGATAAGCTCTATGAGGTGTGGACCCTATTCGCGACTAACCTTGAACAAGCGATTCAAACCTTTATGCCGCAGATAAAGTCCGCGCTCACTTCTTTGCTAGGCACACTTGGCGGTGTATTGGGCAGTTTACTGCTTTCAATCTTGTCACTTGCGATTGCAGCAGGTTTTATGACGTACTCTGAATCTGCAGCATCAGGGCTAAGAACCATCGCTATTCGTACCGCTGGTGAAAACGCTAAAAGCTGGACCACGCTTATCGCAGCAACCATTAAAAGCGTACTGCTTGGCGTAGTCGGTGTGGCGGCGATTCAAGCCCTATTGATCGGTGCTGGTTTCTTTGTATTTGGCGTTCCAGCAGCTGGTTTGCTCACTCTGATTCTGATGATCTTGTGTATCGCTCAGCTACCAGCGCTGCTTGCCGTACTACCAGTGATCGGCTTTATGTACATGACTCAAGATACAACGACAGCCACCATGTTTACTGTCTGGGTAGTAGTTGCAGCTCTTTCTGAAAACCTGTTCAAACCAATGTTAATGGGACGTGGTGTCGACGTACCAATGCCTGTGATTCTGCTCGGTGCCATCGGTGGTATGCTTTTCTACGGCATCGTTGGTCTGTTCTTAGGTGCTGTTATCCTGGCGATTTGGTATGAGTTATTTGTTTGGTGGTTGAGCATTGAGAAAGCACAACAGCAAGAAGAAATGGCAGAACAACAAGACGCTTCTGATGACCAATCAGAGCCTGGACACGGTGCTGGCATATAATAAATCAATAAGTTAGAAAGAAATTTAATCTATAACTTATGATATCAAACCGCTCTATTGCAGCGGTTTGATTCTATTTGGATCACAGTTTCCCCGTAATAAATGCGATAAAAATGACGTTCTTGTTAAATTTTCATACTTCTTACACTTGGGAGTTGCAATCGGGCAATGAACGATGCACTCTCGATGACCACTAATTTGCTTAGGATAAAAACAATGAAATTGATCAAGCCTTTAACTTGTGCGCTTGCTCTCGCAATGAGTGGCATGGCATTCGCAGATGTAACCGTGAGTGTTCCTGACAACGTTTCAGTATTAGCGGCTAACGGTGAAAAAGCAGACCTTTCGGGTGGTTTTTTCGCCTCGGAAAGAACACTAACGTTACCTGATGGCGTTAACCAAGTCGTATTTCGCTTCGCCCCTTACTTTAACCAAGGCAATGACCGTTTAAGTGTTGAAAGCGATGTTATCGTTACACGATTTGACGCTGCCAATGCCGAGCTGACGCTACAAATGCCAGAATACCGCAACCTTCGCGATGCGGAAGAAAAGATCAAGGACTTAGATTGGAAACTGGTTGATGATTCAGGCAACACCGTCGCCGTTGAGCAAGACAAATTGATCAAACCGGGTATGCAAATCGGTCGTGATTACGTGCGTGAAGTGGAAAGCTACAACAAAACAGGCGGCGTTGCTGCTATCGCTGTTGCTGGTGCAGCCGTTGCTCAACCAGTCACACTACCAGCAAAGATTCCTGAAGATATGCAACAAGCAAGAGCGACTGCGGTTAAATCAGATTCGACAGCAGAAGAGATGCTGCACTTCTGGTACCAAAAAGCAGACGCAGAAACCAAAGCTCGCTTTAAAGCGTACGTTAATCAACAATAACTCTGATTGACTCTATCGATATTAAAAAAGCCACTTCATGTGGCTTTTTTGATCGAACAAGCTAGGACGTTTGAACGACTTTGGTATTGGTGATCATCATGTGTTCAATATGGTTATATCAATTTAACCAAACGCTACCAGTAACGCTCATAGATGATATTGCCTCCTGTTTTAGGACGATACTTTTCCAACCCAAGATCTTGTAAGACTGGCAAGGTATCTTTGATCATCTGCGGGTTCCCACACATCATGACAAAACTACTTTGAGCAGAGAATGGCACATCAGCAGCGTTGGACAGTCTACCCGATTCGATGAGTTCGGGAATTCGACCTTGTAACTGGCCATCCACCACTTCCCTACTGACTATCGGGATGTACTTTAATCTGCCTTCATATCGTTGCTGTAGTTGCTCAATCAGATATTTGTAGACCAGATCTTTTTCGTAGCGAACCGCATGAACAAGCACAATTCGCTCATTATGGGGTGGTAAGTTTATATCATCCAGTAGCGATAAAAACGGTCCAATACCTGTACCTGTAGATAGCAGCCACAGATCATGAGCCTGTTTAGGAATAGAGTCGTGGATTAAGTCACCATGTGCGGTCTCACCAACATAAATACTATCACCAGATTTAAGCTTTTGGAGCCTTGGGGAAAGTTGTCCTTGAGGGTCCGCTACTATTAGGAACTCCAACCAATCGAACTGTTCGCTTGGTGCATTAACCACAGAGTAAGCACGGCTGATCGGCTTGCCCTCATCATCTAGCAAAGCAAGCTTGGTGAACTGGCCGGCTTTAAAGGTAAGAGGCGCGCCTGAGACCCTTAAACTGAACAGCTCGCCAGTCCAGTCAATGCGTTTTTCCACCTTGGCTAGATTGAAACCTTTCAGCTCAGTCATGAGACACCTCCTATTTGGTTACTCTTAATTAAACTTACGCCTTCAACTCGATTATGTAAAGCTTCTAGTTTACATAATAAGATTGCCATTTCATTTCACATTTTAAAAACAATTTTATTACATATTAAATGATTACATCTAGAATAAATGCTCAAAGTGATAAGTCGCGTCGCAATTTGTGGCAATGCAGATGAAAAAGGAGCACTAAAAATGGACACACTGTTAAAGGACTTTCCCGTTATCACAGAGATCAAAGTCGCATGGGGTGAAATGGATGCTCTGCAACACGTCAATAACGTTGTCTATTTTCGCTACTTTGAGACGGCGCGTTTAGATTACTTCAACAAAATTAATCTGCTAGTCGACCTGCAAACCTCGCAAATTGGGCCAGTACTGAGCGAGACGCAATGCCGCTACAAGCTTCCTGTCACTTACCCAGACACGTTATTAGTCGGCTCGCGCGTGATCGACATGCAAGAAGATCGCATCACGATGGAATACCAAGTGCTGAGTAAGAAGTGGGGTAAGATTGCGACCATCGCCACCGCTACTGGTGTGATGTTTGATTTTAAGAACAACGTAAAAGCGGCGATTCCAGACCACGTTCGCCAGTCGATTTTAGACTTGGAAGGAACTGTGGGTAGCACGCATCATTTAGAGTAGCAAGAAACGAGAGATTAAAGGCGAGGTTCCCGACAGCGCTTCTTCATCGCTATCGGGAATAATGCTGAGGTACTATTCCAGCCTACACGATAAGAAAAGCTGCGTCATTCTAGCGAGCCATAGCGAGACTAAGAATCTACTTACCGCTTGCTGCAGACCCTAGAGCGATGAATAAACTCAATACAATCTGAGAGTAGATTCTGAATCACGCTCGTTCCTCGCTGTTCAGAATGACGAACCTCGTTTAGGTTCTGACTCTAAAACACTATCTAAAAAAAACATCCCGGACGAGCACAAGCGAGTCATTCGGAATCTCGCTTTAGACGTAATAGCAGAGCTACTCTTCCAGCCCACACGATAAGAAAAGTGGCGTCATTCTAGCGAGCCAAGGCGAGACTAAGAATCTACTTACCGCTTGCTGCAGGCCATAGAGCTATGAATAAACTCAATACAATCAGAGGGTAGATTCTGAATCACGCTTTAGACGTAACAGCAGAGCCACTCTTAAAGCCCACACGATAAGAAAGGTGACGTCATTCTAGCGAGCCAAGGCGAGACTAAGAATCTACTTACCGCTTGCTGCAGACCATAGAGTGATCAGCAGAACGTCTCGATGTATAGCGCTTCCACCTTATCTCTTGCCCATTGCGTTTTACGCAAAAACTTCAGCGAAGATTTGATCGACGGATCTTTCTTAAAACAGTTCACTCGAACGCGCTCATACAGGCCATTCCAACCAAAGTGTTCAACTAGTCGGGTGACAATTTTTTCTAAACTCAACCCATGCAGAGGGTTATTCGGCTGTTCGTTGCTCATGTTGTTGATCCAGTAACGATGTAAGTGGCGGGCTAATCTAACTCAAAGTGACCACTTAACCTAATGTTTTCACCTTCAAAGGCGTTTAGCTTGAATTACTTTGCTCATCTCCCCTATAGTAGCTCAAACTTCACAAACATCCTTTTCACGATGAAAGCCCTCAACGACCTCAATATTTTTGTCGAAACAGCGCGCCAAGGCAGCTTTTCAAAAGCCGCTAACAGCATGGACATGACACCTGCCGCCATTAGCGCATCGATTAAGCGTCTTGAAGGGCAAATCGGTTTCCCGCTGTTTGTGCGTTCTACCCGAAGCCTGCGTTTAACCTCAGAGGGCGAACTATTTTTAGACAAAACCACGCAAGCGTTGGCAACATTGCAAGAGGGGTTGGATCAGATCTCAAGTGCGCGTGGTGAGTTATCTGGTCAACTGCACATTACTGCGCCCTCCGATTTTGGTCGCAATATGTTGCTCGATTGGGTGGATGAGTTCATCGATCTCTACCCAAATGTTTCCATAAAACTAGAGCTGTCCGATAGCTTGACGGATATGTACACCAAGCCTGTCGATATTGCGATTCGCTACGGCGAGCCTGCCGACTCCAATCTGGTCGTGTTGGCTTTGTGTGGGTCAAACGAACGGATCTTATGTGCATCGCCAGAGTACGTAGCTACACACCCAGAACTCACCTCTCCTGCCGATTTAATGCAACACAACTGCTTGTGCTATATGGTCGCGGATTCGGTCTACAACAAATGGACGCTCACGCGTGGCGGCGAGAAAGAACAAGTCGTGGTCAGCGGTAACTTGATGAGCAACGATAGTGACTTGCCACATCGGTTAGCGATCAAAGGCAAAGGCATTGCGAATAAGTCGTTGATGGACATCAGCCGAGACTTAATCGAGGGAAGATTGGTGCGAGTGTTACCAGAGTGGGATTGCGGCCCAGTGCCACTCTACATGGTGTGCGCCGATCGTCGCTTACTGACGCCAACGATTCGGACTTTCCGCGACTTTATCCAACAAAAATGCTGCCAGCAACGCGCCAACGTGCTGGCAACCTTCTGTCATTAGGCGATAAATCGAAGAGGACGAATCTGGGTATATTCAACCCAATCGTTCTCTTCCAATGTTTCAAGAAACGTCGCCATGTGCGGGCTTTGCAAATGCTTATCCAAGGCCTCTTGCGATGCCCAAATTTCTTGGAACATAAATAGGCCTTCAACTTTTTCGTCGAGATACAACTCGTATTGGCAACAGCCTTCTTCTTTGCGGGTTGGCTCTAGTAAACCAGCAAGCAAATTCGCCACCTGATCCTTACTATCTGGATAGGCTTTCACTTCTGCAACTAAGTGGATCATCGTTTTATCACTCTTTTGCGATTTATATATTGATTACAGGGTTCTACGTAACCTGCAAGTAAGCTCGAATTAGATCTCGGTGAATACGGTTTCTGCATCCCAGCGAGACTTTGGCGTTTTCGCGTTGAAGTCATCTTCCGCGTGGTAGCCAAGCGGCACGATCACAACGCTGGTGTAACCTTTTTCGCGCAAGCCAAATTCTTCATCCAGCACTTTGGGATCAAACCCTTCAATTGGCACTGCATCGATTTCTAGCGTCGAAGCACCCAACAGCAACGTACCCACGTTGAGGTAAACTTGTTTCTCCATCCAATGGTTCGCATCTTTCAGATCAAAACGGTGCATGTTCACAAAGTAGCTACGACCACCGCGCACAGCCGCTTTCGCTTCTTCAGTTGGGAATCGGCCATCTTTTTCTTCTTGCACCATTAGCGCTTCAATGTAGTCGTTATCGATGCCTGTTTTTGCACAAAACACCAATACGTGAGAAGCGTTGAGAATCTTCGCCGCGTTAAACGCGTAGTTCTCTTGCGCCGCTTTAGCGATGCGCTGTTTGCCTTCTTCTGTGCTTGCCAGAATGAAATGCCAAGGTTGAGAGTTCACACTCGATGGACTAAAACGAATCAGCTCTTTAACTGCATCGATTTTTTCTTGAGGTAGCTTGCGCGTTGGGTCAAACACTTTCGTTGAGTAACGAGATTTTGCAGCTTGTACGATATCCATGAGGTTCTCCAATTAATGAATTTAAGCTGAGTAACAGCATAACCTCATGAGATAAAGGGAAAAACCGATTTCGATTAAAAACATTTTCAAAATAAATTTGAAAATAAAACGATAAGAAAGGCTTTGAGCGTTCTCACTGAACTTCTTCATCCTTTCAGCAATAATGCATGTTTGCTCGCAACCGAACTCAACTAATGCTACCTCAAGATAACGTTATTACATCCTTTCTGTGCAAAAAGCTCGGTCACAATCATCTGCGAATTGCCGGCGAATATTGGCACATTGAGAAGTTGGTTGCCTTGCAATGCATGATGTTGAAAGAAGCGCCTAACCTCCAAGAAGGGCTGCTTTGGTGGAGTAAAAGTGTTTCATTATTCGACCGCCGTTTGTACGTCACATTTCAACATGGTGATGCCCAAATCCATCTGCAAGTCGAATGCAGAACGGCCGATATGCCAAATTGGGCGGAGTCGGTGTTTGGCTTGCTCAAAATGCAATTGGAAATGCTTGAGCTAAGCGAATCAATACAGGTACAAGTTCAAGCCAGCAATCCACTCGCGGCCGATATTTTTCTAGAGGAAACGCAAGATTCTAAAACGAGTTCAAACGTGTTTGAATTGGTGAAACATGTTTATTTGCTGCTTTCTCACCAGCCAATTGAGCAACCAGAATTACTGAGTGTTTTGAACGCCTTGTTCATCAAAAACAGCAATTACGCGCTCAAGTTAGAGCAAGCGGCAAGGCAACTGGGCGTCTCCAAACGCACCTTGCAACGTCGACTGCAAGAAAAGCAAATGAACTACTCTCAATGCGTTGATTTCGCCAAAAGAAAGCAAGCACTCACTTTGCTTGCTGACACCCAACTCACGACGCAGCAAATCGCCTATCAACTTGGTTATGAAGAACCATCGAACTTTCACCGCACTTTTCGTCGTTGGTATCCGTTTTCACCAATGCAGTATCGCCAACAATGTTTGGATAACCGAACTCAACTAAATCAACAACCGATCCGCTTGTACTACGCCAAAGCCAATACCTTCGACGATAACCACATCGACCAACCTGTCGGCAAAATCTGGATGGAAGTGGACAATATTGCGTTTGAAAAAGTGGTCTCGGTAGAATGCCGTGACCGTGATGGCGCATGGCGGCGCTACCCCGCCTTCTTCGAGCGTTTTTTAAGTCATGGCACCGAACTCTGGGCAACGACCGAACTTCCGGTGGCGCATCCCCTTACCTTTCGCCTGTGTTATGAAGTCGATGGGGAACGTTACATTGAGAATAACCACCAGCGTGACTATGTGGTTTCTAAAGGGCTTTTAATTGGCGCAACGGAATACATTGTCCCGACTCGGCAGCTTATTAATATTGGGGCGCAATACACGCTCTTTATCGAACTGGCATGCCGACTTGAAAACGTTGCGAGGATTGACTGTTACGTCGATGATGACCCCACACCTCACGCGATGCGCTTGACCCAACACTCGCTACATTATGCTTGTTGGGTGCTGCAATTATCGCTCACTCAAACTGCAAAGCAGTGCCGTTTCCGCCTTTATGATGAATCCGACAACGAGCTCGCGAAAGAGCATTACCCGATACAATATCCTATTGTGCAACCGCTCAATTAAAACTGTCGGTCAGATCAAAATCGTCTCTTCGTGACATCATTCCACGTCTTTTTTGGCGTGAAATGACACTCTCAATTTCAAACCTTTGCTTTATCGTTTCTGCATTGCTGCATAACGGAGGCAAATACTGTGTTTGAAACTCTACCTAACCCAATGAATAAAATAAAAATACTTCCTTTCGCGATCGCTCTTGCCCTTTCTGGCTGTGGAAGCGACGAAACCACACCAGTCGATACAGGCAGCCACCTGGCATCCCCTGATTGGCAAGATCAAATCATTTACTTCCTGATGATCGACCGTTTTAACGACGGCGACAGCGCTCTTAATGATCAAGGGCAAAACGAATTCGATCCAACTTCGGATAAAAAATTCAGCGGCGGCGACCTCGTTGGCGTGAGTGATAAGTTAAGCTACATCGAAACTCTCGGTGCCACATCGATCTGGATTACTCCGCCAGTTGCTAACCAATGGTGGGATGCGGAGCAAAACTACGGCGGCTACCACGGGTACTGGGCGCGCGATTTCCAAAAAGTGGATGAGCACTTCGGCGACCTAGAAAGCTACCAAGCGTTAGCACGCGAAGTGCATGCGCGTAACATGTTCTTAATTCAGGACATCGTGACCAACCATGTAGGCAACTTCTTTACCTACGATGATCCTTACAGTTATGATCCAAGCCTACCTTGCCAAGGTTTCCGTTTGATTGAAAATGCACTACCCGCCGGGCAAGAGCTGCCGTCCCCCCTCAACATGAACGAGTGTAAAACAGACGGCACAGGCAGCTACCACTGGACGCCAACCATCACCGACCACAACGATCCGGTACAAGAGAAAACCTGGCAGCTCTCAGATTTAGATGACCTCAATACGTCCGACCCTGAAGTACGCGCTTATCTAAAAGAGAGCTACCGAAAATGGATTCGCGAAGTCGGCGTCGACGGATTCCGTATCGATACGGTGAAGTTTGTTGAACACGATTTCTGGAATGACTTCCTACACGCCGACGATGGTGTGATGACGCAAGCGGTTGATACCGGTCGTGACAACTTCCTCACTTTTGGTGAAGTATTCGAAACATCGACGCCTTACCACACCGAAGGCGAAGAGAAGATGCTGACTTACATCGGTGAAAGTGGCTCACCGAAACAGCTAACCTCGGTACTGAACTTCCCATTGCAAGCGACCATGACGCGCGTATTTGCATCAGGACAACCGACCGACTATTTACGTTTCCGTCTTGAGAAAATGATGGAGATGTTCCCAAATCCATACATCATGCCGAACTTCATTGATAATCACGACATGCCGCGTTTTCTGTCGCAAGGTAGCGTGAATGACATGAAACAAGCACTGATCACCATGATGAGCGTGCCGGGTATTCCTGTGATTTACCAAGGTACAGAACAGGCGATGTCAGCGGCGCGCGATGCGATGTTTGCTGGCGGCTACCGTGAAGACGGCGACTACGTAGACTCATTCGACCAAAACAGCGAGATGTACTTGTTCATCCAAGAGCTTGCTAAGTTACGTACCGAAAACAAAGTCATGACACGCGGCGAAATGAAAGTGATTGGCAGCGATAAAGCCGGCGCCGGTGTGTTCGCTTTTACCCGAACGTTGGATAACGACGAAGTCTTAGTGGTAATGAACACATCGAATTCCCCGATGTTGATGAACCAACTCGATGTAGAGCAAGCGGGCGGCACTGTTTTCCAACAACAAATCATGTCGAACTGGGCAGACGCTCCGGAGAAGCTAATCGCAGATGAAAACGGTCACATAACCCTTGAGCTACCAGCAAAATCTGCCGTGATTTACTCGAAAACTAACGACACCCAATCGGTAGATACACCAGACCTCAACATCCAACTAGCGCAGGATTGGGAAGGGCAAACCATCACAGATGACATCGTGATTGCTGGTACTGCTAATGCAAACGAGAAGTTGAACCTCGTCGTCGATGGTAACTTGGAAACAGCGCAAACCATTACTGTAGGTGCTGATGGTCAGTTTAGTGTCACGCTGTCGACTCGTCACTTTGCGATTGGCGAACAACAGCATCGCTTTGCAATTTATTCCACCGAGAAAAAAGCAGGCATCGAGGATGTGAATTTTATCTCGAACCTAAGCTGGTCAAGCTCGCCGGATGACACCATTGATGATGCGGGGGATGCACAAGACGGCATGGGCGGTCCAAACGGTAACTACTCATTACCAACCGATCCAACGTTCGACAAAGACAACAGCCAGCTCGCAATCAACAAAGCAGAAGTGTTTACCGTTGGCAGTAACGTACGTTTGACCTTCACCATGGACAACATCACCGACACTTGGTTGCCACCAAACGGCTTCGACCACGTGGGTTTCACCATCTTTATTGATTTACCTGAAGAAGCCGCAACTAACTTGTCTGAGCTACCGAAGATCAACGCTTCTATGCCAAGCGGAACCTGGAGTCGTAATGCGGTTGTTTTTGGCTGGCAAAGCTCGATTTACAACACCAAAGGAGCAAATGCGACGACATGGGGAGAAGCGGTCACGCCAGCACCAACAGTGACAGTAGACAAAGCCAATAACACTATTTCGATGGACTTTGCGAGTGACGCGCTGGGTCGACCTGATTCACTGGATGGCATTCGATTCTATGTGACGACTTGGGACTTAGACGGCCTTTCGGCAACTTACCGTCCGCTAGAACAAAACAAAGGCCCTTGGAACTTCTCCGGTGGCGCATCGGATGAAAGTAAGATTTGGGACGATTTACCAATCATCACCTTGTCGGAATAAACCGTTAAATAAGACACCGCCCAGCGTTTAGCTGGGCGGTCATCAACCAAAGAATGCAGAAAGACACTTCTCTAGTTTTTATTCTAGTTAAAGAACGATTTCACCCACAGCACCAGACTGTCCCAAAGCTGAGCGAACCACGAGCCCTCTTCTACCGCTTGGCTGCTGACTAAGGGATAACTCGCCACGGTACTGTCATCGCTTTTCCAAACGACCTTACCAATCTCATCCCCTTGCGCGATCGGTGCAATCAATGGTTCATTTAACACCACACTCTTATCAAGCCCAGCCGTCATTGAACGAGGCAGAGTGAGATAGGCATCATTAGCGAAGATCGCCTCAACTTGATTGGCATTTCCCTTCCAAACGCGAACTTTAGACTCAACCTGCCCTTGTTTGGCAACTTGTTTGGTGTCATAAAAACGAAAACCATAACTGAGCAAATTCTTGGATTGGCTCGTTCGAGCCTGTTTACTTGGCGTGCCCATCACTACCGAAATCAACCGCATTTTCCCTTCTTTGGCGGAGCTCACCAAACTGTATCCCGCATTGCTGGTGTAACCGGTTTTGCCCCCGTCGACGTCAATGGAATTGTCCCACAGTAATTTATTGCGGTTGTACTGCGTAATGTCGTTCCACTTGAAGACTTTCTCACTATATAGCGCATACACAGCGGGAACATCGTTGATGATCGACTGCATGAGTTTTGCCATATCGGTGGGTGAGGTTTGAATGCCTTCACTATCGAGACCATGGGAGTTTACAAAATAAGTGTCTTGCAGCCCTAACTTCTCAGCCCAACCATTCATCAAGGCGACAAAGCCGCGTTCACTGCCAGCTACGTGCTCAGCCAGTGCAACGCACGCGTCATTACCCGATTGGATGATCACACCGCGCATTAAGTTCGCAACACTAATTTCATCTTTCGGTTTGATGAACATTTTAGAAGATCCGGGAAACTTGGCCGACCACGCGTTTTCGCTCACGGTGACAACATCATCCCATTTCAAACGCCCCGCTTTGATTTCTTGTCCAACGACGTAAGCGGTCATCAACTTGGTTAAACTAGCCGGAGCAAGGCCTGCTCGCCCGTTATGCTCGGCAATAATGGCACCGGATTGAAAGTCCATTAATACGTAACCTTTCGCCTTTAATTGAGGTGGGTTGGGCGTAACAACGGCAAAAGTAGGTACGCTTATTAAACAAGTCACAATAATCCATCGAGCCAGTGACACTTTCATCCGACTTCCTCCATGCTCTCACTTTGTCGCAACTCTATTGAGCATAGCTCACTCAACCAGTTGCACCAGTCGCTAATCGTTTCATTTTCTTGAACTTACATTGATTTGACCAAGGTATAGAACTGACGAAGCGATTTGGAAATAGCATTGGTTCTTCACGCCATTCGCAGTAAAGTAGCGCTACCCATCAATAAGGAAATAAAGATAACAATGAACGCTCAATCATTTATCGACGCAGGATTGCATTACACTCCCCACAGTTTTACCGTTCCTCTGGATTACCAAAACGTGAGTAAAGGCACCATTGAAGTCTTCGCTCGTGCGGTTTGCCTAGTTGGCGATGAAGAATCGACCAAACCTTGGTTGGTTTACTTTCAGGGCGGGCCAGGCTTTCCCTCTCCGCGTCAAAACGGCAATAACGGCTGGGTAAAACGCGCGCTGCAAGAGTACCGAGTTTTGCTTCTCGACCAGCGCGGTACGGGCAATAGTTCGATGGTTAATCATCAGACTCTGGCTCATTTCACGCCGCAACAACAGGCCGAGTACTTAAGCCACTTCCGAGCGGATAACATCGTGCGCGACGCGGAGTACATTCGTGAGCAATTTGGCGTCGAAAAATGGGCGATCTTAGGTCAAAGCTTTGGGGGGTTTTGCTCCCTCACCTATTTGTCTTTGTTCCCAGACAGCTTGCTGCAAAGCTACATCACGGGTGGCGTGCCATCAGTATCGCGTCATGCCGACGATGTTTATGAAGCCACCTTCAAACGCACCATGGAGAAAAACCAAGCGTTCTTCCAACAATTTCCAAGTGCGCAACAACTTTGCCAAAACATTGCGAATCACTTGCTGGAAAATGAAGAGTACCTACCAAATGGTCAACGCTTCACGGTGGAACAATTTCAACAAATCGGCATCAACTTTGGTGTGAGTGATACTTTCTTACCAACTTACTATTGGTTAGAAAGCGCGTTGATTGAAGTGAACGGCAAACAACAACTTCGCTATGAGTTCTTGAACGATATGTTGGCGCAACAAAACTTCCAAACCAACCCGATTTACGCCATTTTGCATGAATCGATTTATTGCCAAGGTTTTGCGTCAAATTGGAGTGCACACCGTGTTCGCCAAACCCGACCAGAGTTTAATTATGAACCTGGCAAGCCATTTTACTTTACGGGGGAAATGGTCTTCCCATGGATGTTCGATCAATACGTCAACCTCAAGCCACTAAAAGATGCCGCTGAAATATTGGCCGCGAAAGAAGATTGGACTGCGCTGTACGATCAAACACAACTGGCTCAAAACAAAGTGCCTGTCAGTTGCGCCGTTTACGCTGATGATATGTTTGTGGAAATGGATATCAGCCGAGAAACGCTCGCGTTAATCCCAAACTCAAAAGCGTGGATCACTAACGAGTACGAGCACAACGGTTTACGTGCCGACGGTGAGCGCGTTTTAGATAAGTTAATTGCGATGGGGAATCAAACCGCCGCTAATTTGAAATAAATACTATAAAAACGCCTCTTCTAGAGGTAAGAGGCGTTTCATTCCTACCATCTTGTTTTTACGAATCTTTTACGCGCTTGGTCATACGTTTCGTCATCACCCGGTAGCCCATTTTATGATAGAAATCCTCACCTTCATGGTTAAATGACGCCACGGTTAAGCCGATGTCTTCTATTCCTTGAGCACACAAATCGCTTTCCATCTTATCCATCAGCGATAAACCTATTCCTAGGTTTCGATGGCTCTCTGAAACAATAAGCTCATTAATAAAGCCAACGCGTTTTTCTGGTGAAATCAGCGACTGAACGTTACGAACCGAGCCAGAGATAAAACCGACGACCTTTCTTTGCGAGCAAGCAATAAAAGCGCTCACGCTCCCGTCAAAATACTTTTCGAAGGTGCCATATGATTCTCTTAGTTGCGCCAATTCCTTGGGTGGACGATAGAAGTTCGGTTCAGCTTCATAGTGCGATGTATCGAGTTCAACGAGTAATTGTTTGAGCAAGGGAACATCTTCTTCCCTCAGCCGCCTGATATAAAACTGCTGCATGTCCTTTCCTTGCCAACTGATCCGATTATTATTTTGTAGCTCTTGCGCACAACTTTAATGAAGAGCCGAAGAAGGAATCACAGTACAAATTTAAACCAAAAGTGTCGAGTTCAACTTACCTTGTTCTCTACAATTTATGCTTATAATTTGAACACATAGCGATTTTACCCGCGTGACGCTTTGCCGCATCAAAACACCGCTACATCCTGTCTAGCCATAATATCCGCATAATTTGTCCGTATTTCCGACTAATTTAGTCAGGTATACTTCGTGCCGCTAAAATTTTAAGGTCGTTGACCACCTGTATTTTTAAAGGAAACCTCATGAGTCAGTATGTAGTTTGTGCGCTGTACAAGTTTGTTGAGCTGAATAACTATCAAGAACTACGCGAGCCATTACTTGCGTTGATGGAAAAACACCATATTCGCGGAACATTACTGCTGGCAAGTGAGGGCATCAACGGCACTGTTGCCTCTGATCGTGCAGGTATTGATACGCTACTGGAGTGGCTAAACAACGAGCCTCGTTTGACAGGCACCGTATACAAAGAGTCGTACTCTGAGACCCAGCCATTCAATCGCACCAAAGTGAAACTGAAAAAAGAGATCGTAACATTGGGTGTTGAAGGCATCGACCCTCGCCACGTAGTGGGTACTTACGTGAAACCTCAAGAGTGGAACGATCTTATTGCTGATCCTGAAGTGTTTGTTGTCGATACACGTAATGATTACGAAATCGAGATCGGCACATTCAAAGGCGCTGTAAACCCAAATACTGAAACCTTTCGTGAATTCCCAGACTATGTAAAAGAAAACATGGACCCGGAAAAGCATAAGAAAGTGGCGATGTTCTGTACCGGTGGTATCCGCTGCGAAAAATCAACTGCTTACATGAAAGAACAGGGCTTTGATGAGGTCTACCACTTAGAAGGCGGCATTCTTAAATATCTTGAAGAAGTTCCTCAAGAAGAGAGCATGTGGGAAGGTGACTGCTACGTTTTTGATGGCCGTGTTGCAGTAAACCACCAGCTAGAAAAAGCAGATTACGACTTATGTAACGCTTGTCGTCTACCGATCACTGAAGAAGACAAACAGTCTGATTTGTTCGAGCAAGGCGTGAGCTGCCCGAAATGTCACGGCACACACTCAGAAGAACAAATTGCTCGATTCCGCGAACGTGAAAAACAAATTGTTCTTGCAGAACAACGAGGCGAGCAGCATGTTGGTGGCGAAAGTGCCAAGCAAAGAGAAGCTCGACGTGCCGCTAAGTACGCACAAAAAGAAGCTCAGCGTAAACAAGACTAAGCTCAACTCTAATTCTATTTTAAGCGAGCTGCCGTAAGGTGGCTCGCTTTTACTATGCACCAACACTCTTTCAATACAATTTTGTATCCCTCACCAAAACCTCTAGTTGATTGTCTCTTTTGCCTTCGGGTAGCCCCACCATCTCATCATAAGCACTTTGATGTACTAAAACCTGCTTATTTGCTTTGATGTTCTTGCACTTCTTTTGCATCTCGATAAGGGAATGAGCCCTCAAAAAGATACCGTTGTCATCAGTGATGAATTGCGCTTTCCCATCAACTACGACAGATGCTTGATACAATGCGAGATCAAGCGAGTGAATGATCAATTTATCTACGTAGAAGAACTTTTCTAACTTACTCAGTGGTATCGACATATCTCACCTCCTTGTGAGCAACCTCTACGTTTTAATGAACAAAACCGATCATTAGGTGAGATCTCTTCGGATCATTTGCGTACAACATCGGAAACAAAGAGGATTCCGATGCAAACAATCAATGTCGTGTGGTTAAAACGAGATTTGAGACTGACTGACCACCAGCCCTTAACACAAGCATTGTCGTCAAAGCACCCAACGGTACTTTTATATATTGTTGAACCGTTGCTGTTAAACAACCCTCACTATTCTGAGCGTCACTGGCGATTTGTTTGGCAATCATTGCAAGACATGAATGAGACGCTCAAAGCCTATGGACACCGCATCACGGTTCTGTTTGGCGATGCCTTAGCATGTTTTCAATCAATTCAAATGCAATATCAAATCAACGCTGTGTTTTCTCATCAGGAAATAGGGCTCAACTGCACCTTTGAGCGCGATAAGCAAATTGCCGACTGGCTGCATGAGCAGAACATCACGTGGTTTGAGTTCGAGCACGGTGCTGTTATTAGAGGAGCAAAAGACCGGCAGGGTTGGGACAAACATTGGGATTTGGTCATGAGAGCCTCCATAAGCCCTCTTGAGCTGCAAACCAACTTGTTGCATTCATTGGATGCAGAATCACTCGGCTGCGCGTTTTCGCCACCTTCATCCTGGCTATCAAAATGCAAAGGAATGCAAACGGGAGGAAGCCAACTCGCTTGGAAAACACTGGAGGACTTTTTCAATCGTCGAGGTCGTGATTACTATCGAAGCATTTCTAGTCCCACAGCCTCACGTACAGCCTGTACTCGCCTTTCTCCATACCTCGCTTGGGGTAATATATCCTTGCGTGAAGTTTATCAGTACCTATTGAAACACTGGCAAGTTGTTGGGTTTCGTCGCAGCTTAATTGCGTTGTCTTCACGGCTGCATTGGCACTGCCATTTCATACAGAAATTCGAGTCGGAATACGACATGGAGTTTTACTGTGTTAACCGGGCTTACGAATCGTTGATTAAACAAAGTAGCACTTTCGATGAAGAAAAGTTAGCAGCATGGAAATCCGGGCATACTGGCGTACCTTTGATTGATGCCTGCATGCGCTGTTTGCACCACACTGGTTACATTAACTTTCGCATGCGTGCCATGCTGGTTAGTTTTCTCACTCATCACATGAACACGGATTGGCGAACTGGCGTGACGCATTTAGCGCAACTATTCCTCGACTTTGAGCCTGGTATTCATTACCCACAATTCCAAATGCAAGCCGGGGTAACTGGGACCAATACAATCCGGATTTACAACCCGGTTAAGCAAGCCCAAGAACATGACCCTGATGGCGCGTTCATCTATAAATGGGTGCCTGAATTGCAAATGGTCCCCACCCCACTATTGTTCGAGCCCTGGACAATGACACAGATGGAAACCGTCATGTACCACTTGAAACCGGATAGCCGTTACCTAGCGCCTATTGTCGACCTAAATAGCGCAGCTAAAGACGCAAGGGAGCGTCTATGGGCATGGCGGAAACGGGCCGATGTAAAACAAGAAGGCAAACGGATTTTAACGCGACACGTGAGGCCATCGAAAGAAAGCAGGGCTCGTTGATCATCTTTTCATTTAGATGCGTACAAACAAAGACATTCTCTAGGGAAACCGTTGTACCCCCAACTCGTAAGGAACACATTATGTTTAAACGTATCTTGGTTATCACGGCTACATTGATGGCGACTTTATCTTTTATGCTTCCCGTCAAGGCTCATGAGCATGGCATGATGAAGGCTGATATTGTCGACGTTGCCACTGAAAACGGCTCTTTCAATACACTTGTCGCTGCAGTGAAAGCGGCTGATCTAGTCGATACACTCAAAGGAGAAGGCCCATTTACTGTTTTTGCACCAACGGATGACGCTTTTGCAAAACTGCCTGACGGTACAATCGATATGCTCTTAATGCCGGAAAACAAAGACAAGTTAGTATCCATTTTGACTTATCACGTCGTCCCAGGGAAAGTAATGGCTGCCGATGTTGTTAAGCTGGACAAAGCGACTACGGTTCAGGGCCAAGATGTGATGATTAAAACCATGGGCGACAAAGTCATGGTCAATGGTGCAAATGTAATGGCAACCGATGTGAAAGCTAAAAACGGCGTCATTCATGTTATTGATACCGTCATTATGCCTAAATAAAATGATTCAGAGGGCGGTATATTCCGCCCTTTAAACGGTGCTTCTTCTATCCTTAATACTGCCCCTCCCACCTTCGACCCAACAACCAATCACTCATTCACTCCAGCTATCAAAAAGACAAAAACAACATCAAAACCAATACCTTAGAAACAAAAAAGCACAATATCAATGAGGTTGGCGTACCGTTACCTTTCAATTTGAGAACATGATTCCATGTCAGTGTCGTTTACTTTTCCACATGTAAATTCTTGAGCTAAATTTTGGCTGCTCAATCACATTTCGGCAAACCATTCGAAAGGGTGGGACGCAAAGCTTCCGGTCTGTCAGCATTCCATCATCAAAAGTAATGCTCATGATAGCGGGGTTGCCATGTTGCAACACTACATTATCCAAAGTATGGATTCATGCAGCGTTGCTTCGTGCTCAGCATGCGCCGAGGTGTGACATTAATTTGTCAGCCATAACAGAGGACATGTGATGAAATCCTTCCCAACCAAATCCGTACTTACGTTAGCACTTGCAAGCATTAGCTCAGGTGCTGCGGCTCACGGCTACGTATCAGAAACCAATGATGGTGTCGCTGCAAGTCGCTCGGCACTATGTAAGTATCCAACATCTGATACTAACGAAAAAAATAATAACTGCGGTGCCATTCAATACGAGCCACAAAGTGTTGAAGGTCCTGATGGTTTTCCACAAACAGGGCCTCGCGATGGAAAAATAGCAAGTGCCGAAACCGCTCTAGCTGCCGCTCTTGATGAACAAACTGCCGACCGCTGGGTTAAACGTCCTATTCAATCAGGTACACAGACTTTTGAATGGACATTTACAGCTAACCATGTGACGCGTGACTGGAAATATTACATCACCAAACCTGATTGGAACCCAAATGCCTCACTATCACGCGACTCGTTTGATCTGACTCCTTTCTGTGTAGTCGACGGCAATATGGTTCAACCTCCAAAACAGGTGAGCCATCAATGTAATGTGCCTACGCGAGAGGGGTATCACGTCATTCTGGCGGTATGGGATGTTGGCGACACAGCGGCTTCATTTTATAACGTGATCGATGTGAAATTTGATGGTGACAGTCCAGTCATTCCAGATTGGACGCAAGGCGGTCAAATTATTCCGACGATGGATTTAAATGTTGGAGATTCGGTTTATACACGCGTATTTGATCAGGCGGGTGAAAACATAGCTTATCGAACCGAGCTAGAAATTACCGATGCAGTCATGGGCAAAGCGAAAAACTGGTCTTACGCTCTAGCAACGAAGATCAACCAAGAGCAAACTAAACTGCAAGCTGGACAGTATGCCGAGGATAAATTCACTCCTGTTTATGGTACTAACCCGGTGTATCTGCAAGCTAATAGCGGCCTTGAGCGTGTAGAAATCGGCTACAAGATAGAAACTCCCGCTCCAGAGTACTCACTCACAGTAGATGGCTTAGCAGACGAATATATTATTGAGTCAACACCGACAACGTTGGAGCTGACACTAACTGCTGAAGGCGATTTAAACGCAGAACTCACCGTGTACAATCACCACCGTGAGCCACTTGCAAGCTGGGCAGACGAAATGAAAGACGGCTCGGTGGAGGCTGTATCGCTCGCTTTAAGCAAATCAGAGCCTGGTCACCATATGCTCGTGACTCGTATTAAAGACAAAGATGGTAACTTGGTGGATCAGCAAACGCTCGACTTTCACTTAAAAGAAGAGTCAGTAACGCCACCACCATCTGGCGAGTACGATTTTGTCTTCCCTGAAGGGCTATCTAGCTACACGGCGGGTACAAAAGTGCTTGCAAGCGACGGTGCCATTTACCAATGTAAACCCTTCCCATACTCTGGTTACTGTGTACAGTGGAAAGAAAGCGCAAACCAATACGAACCAGGAACAGGTTCACATTGGGAAATGGCTTGGGATAAAGTCAACTAAATCGCCCTTTGAACGTTAAGTAAAAAGAGCCTCGCTATGAGGCTCTTTCATTATCAAACGCAAAAATGGCAGTTTTCCCGATCTAAACCATGAACACCTGACAAATTAGCCAAATGAGCCCGCCCTTCAATCAGCCCCATTTCATAACCTTCCAATAGAACGGTTTGTCGCATTGATAAGCGCTGAACAGGAAAATTATCTGGTGGTGCAATCACTCTGACATGCGTTCCCGGTGGAGGATTACGAATAAATTCCAACGATTGATTGTAGTTATCTGCACGTCTTAACATCGCGTCCGCCATTTTAGGATGTTCGGCAAATAACTTCTTCATCAACCATGTGGTTTTTACTGGCTTCTTGGCATAATTTAGCGGGTGAGAAAGTACAACGGTTATGTCGCGAGCCCCGCGACGATAAGCCTCACGCACTGGGATAGAATCTGCAACCCCACCATCGGTATAGCAGCCTCCAGAAAAGCAAGGGGTATGCTTGTATGCAATGGGTAACGCTGTTGTCGCTTCAATCGCATGATGAAAATTATCACGCGTCACGCGATAATAATCTGCCTGTCCTGTATCTACATTCGTCGTCGCTGCCAGAAAAGGAATACCATTAAACAGTTTATTTTCATCGACGGGATACAAACGATTAGACTCTTCAAACAGCCACTTCACATCAATGAGATCCCCACCTTTAACGAAGCGAGTCGGATCAAAAAAGCGTTTACTCGTTGCCAGCTTAGTAATGACATTGATGCTGCGATGCGGATAGTCGGTCAAATAACCAATCAAGTTTGATGCGCCAGCAGATACACCAATGGCAAAATCAAACGGTTTATAACTCTGCTCTAAAAACGCATCTAGCACTCCGCTTGCGAAGACACCTCGCATCGCGCCACCTTCCACTACAATTGCTTTTGTTGCCATATTTCCCCCATTATTCTTTCCAAAAGAGTAATGAAATTCGTGCAATCAAAACAATTGAATATTCTTATTATTGAAATAGGTGAAGTCTATTTATTTCTTTCTTAGAAAGTGAAAACTAAAGTTCAAAAAATCCACACCTGCTAGAAATGTAGGTGTGGATTTAGACGAGAGGGAAACGCCTAAGAGAAAACAGTTTTATAGGCTTCGCCCGCGCCATCAATAAACATTTGAGTACCGATAACCGCTAGGATTAAGCCCATCATTTTCGTCACGACGTTCAGAGCACTCGGTCCAACTGCTTTGACCAATTTGTCTCCAAATAAAAACAGTATATAGGTAATAACACACAACACAGCAAAAGAAACGATGGTAATAATGGTTTGATCAAAACCACCCGCCGTAGCAAAGTTCATCGCGGTAGCAATCGTTCCAGGCCCTGCTAATATCGGCATCGCAAGTGGAGAAACGGCAATGCTCAACGCCGCCTGCTGCTGCGCTGGAGAATACGCTTTCTCTTTAGTTTTCTGATGCGTCGAATCACCTTGAAGCATATTAAAACCGATCAAAAACACCAAGATACCGCCCGTTATTCGCAAGGCGTACAGCGTGATACCAAACAAATCAAAAATTAATTTACCGGCGATCGAAAATATCGCAATGATGACAAATGCAATAAAAACCGAACGAAGCGCCATGGAACGTACGGTTTCCCTATCCTCATCAGCCGTTAAACTCAAAAAGATAGGAATATTGGCGATGGGGTTCATGATCGCAAAGAAGCCCATAAACACCGTGACTGTATGAACGATGAGTTCTTTCATATTTTCCACTGCAGTTAAATTGTTGATTCTAAAAACAGTATATACGCTCTCAAGCAGAACGAGTGATGTATTCTCTATTCATCTTCACACTTATGCGCTAAGCATTGTTTTTCTTTTGAGATAGTTTACCGACTCATTAAATATCGCTAAGGTGAGGCTTCAGCCTTTACATATAACAGGGGATGTTAAGTCACCATGAACAGTACGATACAAACAATTCTCAATCACCGCTCAATTCGAAAGTTCACCTCGCAACCTATTGAAAGCGAACAATTAGAAACGATTCTACAAGCTGGCCTTGCGGCGTCTTCATCAAGTATGTTGCAAGTCGTCTCAATTATCCGCGTGACTGATAAAGAAAAGCGTACGCTATTGGCACAATATGCGGGGAATCAAGGGTACGTTGAAAGCGCTGCTGAGTTTTTGGTGTTTTGCATTGATTACCAGCGCCACGCCAGTATCAATCCTGATGTGCAAGCTGATTTCACCGAGTTAACACTTATCGGTGCTGTTGATTCTGGCATCATGGCACAAAACTGCTTACTTGCGGCAGAGTCTATGGGACTAGGAGGCGTGTATATTGGTGGCTTACGAAACAATGCTCAAAAAGTCGACGAGTTACTAGGCTTACCTAAAAATACAGCCATTTTATTTGGTATGTGTCTTGGTCATCCAGATCAAGCCCCTGAAGTTAAGCCACGTCTACCTGCTCATGTCGTGGTGCATGAGAATCAGTATCAAGACCTAAATTTGGATGATATTCAGGCTTATGACCAAACCATGCAAAACTACTATGCAAACCGTTCGAGCAATCAAAAACAAAGCACTTGGTCACAAGAAGTCACCAGTAAACTAGCTGGCGAATCACGTCCGCACATCCTGCCTTACTTAAACAGTAAAGGACTCACTAAAAGGTGATGACCACAGTACGATAGGATCAAAAAAGGCCTCTGAAGAGGCCTTTAGAATTTATCAGCAAAAACTCGCTTAGTTACCGCCTGTCGCGCCAGTACCATCGCCTGGTTGTGGTTCTGGTTTAATTGGCTTACCAGGTTTCGCTTCAGGAATTGTAGGAACAGTTGGTTTAATTTGATCTACAGGTTTACCTTCAGCGATATCTTTTTCAACCTGCTCAACAACGTTCTTTGTAGCTTCTTCAGAAATCTCTACGTAAATCACGTCATCAGAACCCGCACTAGCTTTAGGGTAATGTGGATTTTTCGCAATCACTTCTTCGGTAATCGATTTTGCAGCAACTGCTACAGCTTCAGGTGCAGCTGTTGGGTTTGCTTTAATGATATCCGATACAACGTTCGCTGTAGCAACTAACTTCGTAGCAAGTGCACTATTACCGCCTTCACTTTGAAGATCTTCAACTACTGACTCTGTATCACGAAGGATTTCATCAACCGTTTTACCACTTGCATTGATATCAATACCTAAGTTCTCGAATACTTTTTCGGCGATATCAGAAGAGTAAACCTCACCTTCTTTCAAAGAGTTAGAAACCAAAGTCGTAAATGGAGAGCCTGTTACTAATGAATCCGCCTGCGCTAAGCCTTGAGGGATTTTGTAGTCAGATGTAATAGGTTTGCCATTTGATGCGTCTTTACTCTCATCAGTATGCGTCAATACGAAAGCACAGTCACCTGGCGCATTTACGACATTGATATTTTCAAAACGCGCTTCACCAACCATACCTTCATAGTTTGTTGTCTTTTCAATCGCGTCGTATGTTTCACCACCACATACAGCTTGAACCTTCATGCCGATAACAGCTGGGTCATAAGCCTGAACCGAGTATCTTTTTACCTCAGGGTCGCTGTCACTACCACAACCTGCTAGTAGGACTGCTGCCACACTTGCCGTTAAAAGTTTGATTTTCAAAATTAGCTCCAATATTTGTTGTTATATCCGACCGCAACAGGAAGCATAACGGCAGTTGCATATGGTGTAAATAGTATACATACAACTTTGGCATGAGTTTTTTCACATTCCCGCCTGTTTACTTGTGCAAAATCATGCATTCATCTCAATAACGTTAAATAGACACAATTTTGTCATGTATTCGTCAGTATTTTTTTAAGTATCTTGTTGCCTTTATTGCAACCAGATGGATAATAGTTGACTATTTTTTGTGGGTCAGATTTTTACACCTTCATTAATGAAACTAAGAGCTCTAAGTCGCTAGCAGCCATTTGGAGTGTTTATTACACAAATAATTCTGAATGGACTCGCTTTCTAAAGGCTTAAAACTGCAGTAAATCGTCAACATTGATGAAATGCAGTTCAATTAGAATGAACCAATTTCAGTCGGCAAACTTTCTTTCGGTAGTTATAAACCAATGAACACATTTAATAAATTTTTGGGGATATCAGTACTTCCTATCCTTCTTACAGGGTGTACTCTGCCTGGTAGCCACCTTTCGGTCAGTGACAAAACAGTAATGAGCACTGAATCGAGTGATATAGAATCGCAGGTTACGGTTTATCCTTTAACTTTGGAGCGAGTGACCTCTTTAAATTCAATAGATCCTTTTTCAAAGCCAAATCCAGAGTTAGATATTGAAATCGCCAAGTACGAATACGAAGTAGGACCTGGCGATATCTTAAATATTACTATTTGGGACCACCCAGAGCTCACGATCCCAGCTGGCTCATATCGTAGTTCAGCCGAAGCAGGTAACTGGGTGCACTCAGATGGCACGATCTTCTACCCTTACATTGGCGTTGTACACGTTGAAGGTAAAAACGTTCGCCAAATTCGTGCAGACATTGCCAACCGTCTTGCAAAATACATTGAGAGCCCACAAGTCGATGTAAGCGTTGCAGCTTTTCGTTCTAAAAAGACTTATGTGACTGGCGAAGTGAACAAGCCAGGGCAACAACCAATCACAAACATTCCTCTTACACTTCTTGATGCCGTAAATAGAGCAGGCGGACTGGCAGCCGAAGCCGATTGGCGTAATGCAACACTGACGCGAAACGGTGTGGTTGAAAATGTCTCTTTATACGCTCTGATGCAACAAGGCGACTTAACTCAAAACCGTCTTCTAAAGCCAGGTGATATTGTTCATATTCCCCGTAACGATGCACAAAAAGTATTTGTTATGGGCGAAGTTAACGATCCGAAGCTACTCAAAATTGATCGCAGCGGTATGAGCCTTACTGAGGCTCTAAGTAGCGTTGGTGGTATTAATGAAATCTCCGCCGATGCCACTGGCGTTTTCGTCATCAGACGTTCAAAAGAAGAAGCTAAAATGGCGGACATCTATCAGTTAGATGTTTCTGATGCTTCTGCTTTGGTGATTGGAACAGAGTTTGATCTCAACCCATACGACATAGTTTATGTAACAGCCGCGCCTGTTAGCCGTTGGAACCGCGTTATTGCTCAACTTGTTCCAACCATTTCCGGCTTTAACGAATTAACCGAAGGTGTACTACGAGTACGCACTTGGCCGTAAAAACGACGTGCCGCAAGAAAGTTATCTCTTGCGGCATGCATTCAATCGTTACGTAGCTCAATTGTGCAATATAAAGAAGCAAGCACTCCAGTTGGGATCATAGGCATACAATTTAAAATAGGGTAAGCATTTGTTTTCTAATATTCTTGTCGTCTGTGTAGGTAATATTTGCCGCTCTCCAACAGGAGAGCGGCTTTTGCAGTCTTTACTACCAAACAAACATGTCGCGTCAGCGGGAATCGCGGTGGATAAAAGTCATTTAACAGGAAAAGCTGCTGATGATATGGCAACCACCATCGCGAACGAACATGGCGTAAGCTTAGATGGACACGAAGCACGACAATTAACACCTGAGCTTTGCGCTCAATACGATCTGATATTGGTTATGGAAAAAGGTCATTTAGAAGCCTTAACCAAAGTCGCTCCTGAGGCACGAGGCAAAACGATGCTGTTTGGACAATGGATAAGTGAAAAAAACATTCCTGATCCATACAGACAAAGTAGAGAAGCCTTCGAACATGCTTATACGCTTATAGAAAAAGCAGCAAAAGCGTGGTCTCAAAAACTATAAGCCGCAAGGCTAAATATATAAACGCCAATGGCAAGGTATTTAAGAAGTTAAAGTAATGACAACACAAACTATTAAGCAATCACGTCAAGCCGACGATGAGATCGATTTGGGAAAGTTATTTGGGATCATTCTTGATGCCAAATGGCTCATTCTATGTACCGTAGTCCTATTTTCAATTATAGGCGTCGGCGTTGCCATTCTATCAACACCTATCTACAAAGCTGACGCTCTTATCCAAATTGAAAGTAAGAGCTCCGGTGGTATTTCAGCGATGGTTGGTGATATGGGAGAGCTGTTTTCAGCAGAGTCATCAGCGACAACAGAAATTGAGATCATTAAATCTCGTATGATTTTGGGTGGTACCGTTGATAAGTTCAACTTAACCACGGTCGTCTCTCCGAATTACATGCCTATCGTCGGTAAGGGCTTAGCTCGACTGCAAGGCGAACAAATCAGTCTGAGCGTTTCACGATTTAATACCCCTTCTTACGCAGTTGGAATTCCTCTAACTCTCGAAGTTATTGATTCTGAAAAACAGACGTTCAGACTTATAGAAGATGACAATAACGTCATTTTAGAAGGTAAGGTTGGCGAGCTCATTGAAAAGAACGGCTATCAATTCTTAGCTACAGAAATGATAGCGCAAGACGGCGCATCGTTTACCGTGAGTAAAGTCAGCAAATTAGATGCAATTAATAAACTTCAAGAAAACTTATCGATAAGCGAACGTGGTAAGCAAACCGGGATTATTTCTTTAAGCTTCTCTGGTGAAGATCGCGCTAAGATTCAAGCTATCTTGAACGACATTAGCCAGAACTACTTCTTGCAAAACGTTCAAAGAAACTCAGCAGAGGCAGAGCAAAGTCTCGAGTTCTTGAAAGGTCACCTTCCAGACATCAAAACAAAACTGACCGCTTCTGAAGACGTTTTAAATCGATTCCGTCAAGAAAATGAATCTATCGACTTAGGCCTTGAAGCTCAATCAACGCTTAAAGTGATGGTTGAATTAGAAGCGCAGTTAAATGAGCTTACATTCAAAGAGAGTGAAATCAGCCAGCGCTTTACACAAGATCACCCGGCTTATAAGTCTCTGCTTGATAAACGTGAGACGCTACTCAAAGAGAAAGAGCGTCTTAATAAACAAGTTCAAAAGTTACCGAAAACACAGCGTGAAGTTCTACGCATGACGCGCGATGTAGAAGTAAACCAACAAATCTACATCCAGCTATTGAACAAGGTTCAAGAGCTCAACATCATTAAAGCAGGAACCGTTGGCAACGTTCGAATCTTAGATAACGCTCAATCGTTCTCTAAGCCAATCAAGCCGAAAAAAGCGCTTATCGTTGTGCTAGCAACACTGCTTGGCGGCATGGCAGGCGTGGCTTTCGTACTAATTCGTGCGGCATTCCACCGTGGTGTAGAAACACCAGATCAAATTGAGCAGATTGGTATGCCTGTTTACGCTAGCGTTCCAAAATCTATTCAACAACTGGAATTTGCAAACAAGCTTAAACGAAACAAAGGCAGCAACGATGAGCTAGTCCTTCTTGCTGAAGCTAACCCGGCCGATCTTTCCATCGAGGCCCTGCGTAGTCTTCGTACTAGCCTGCACTTTGCGATGATGGAAGCGAAGAACAATGTTCTTATGATTTCAGGTCCAGCACCATCTATCGGTAAAACGTTTGTATCGACAAACTTTGCAGCAGTCGCTGCAAAAACAGGTCAGAAAGTACTGCTTATCGATGCGGATATGCGTAAAGGTTATTTGCAGCAATGTTTTGGTTTACGTTGGGATAACGGTCTTTCTGATTATTTGAGCGGCAAGACATCCCATAGCAATATCATTAAATCAACATCCATCGACAATCTAGATGTGGTTACTCGTGGCCAAGTACCACCAAACCCGTCAGAGCTTTTGATGCATCCTCGCTTTAAGAGCTTTGTTGACGAAATGTCGGCGCAGTACGATCTTGTGATCATCGATACGCCGCCTGTACTCGCGGTTACCGACCCAAGCATTGTTGGTGCAATCGCAGGAACAACACTGATGGTAGCTCGTTTTGATCAAACGACTTTGAAGGAAATTGAAGTCGCACAAGGCCGCTTTGAACAATCCGGCGTGGAAGTAAAAGGCGTGATTCTAAACGCCGTAGAGAAGAAAGCGTCAAACTCATACGGATATGGTTACGGTTACTATAACTACGCTTACAAGAGCGAGTAGTTAATATCTACATCTATTACAAAGCCCTGCTAGACCTAGCAGGGCTTTTTTATTACTGGATCCTGTAATGCATATCTACTAGAAAACGGATGGTCGTTCACATCTACCTAGGCATTGGCTGTCAAACTATTCAGCACTTCTTTAATGGGGCTGATATTTTGTGATGCGGTTCTCTCATGAATAGTTGCATGATGGATTGTGAAACTCTACTATCAGTCTGCTCACGCCTAAAGCCCCCAACACTCGCGGAAAGAACTTGGTTCACGGCAACTCTTCTACCCTACTCTGTGTAGCAGGCACAATCTGTTTTTACCTTCTTTTTAGCTTCTATTTAGGCGAGTGTGGAAGAGATAAGAAAGGTGAAAAATGAACTCTACAAATAGCTTCTTAATCAACATTAACCAACAAAAATCCGTTGCTAAAAAAAGGCTCAAAGCTATACGTCAACACGATGATGAGATGTTGGATCGAGTTAAGCGATTTCACTCCAAACCAGAATCATTAGCTCCCAATACAATTCAATTAGCTGACGTTCAACATTCGCTAGCCAGAGAATTAGGTTTACCAAGTTGGAGTAAATTAAAAGCGCATGTCGAAGAGTTAGAAGGCGCCATCAAAAATCACTTCCCTCCTCTTGATAGCGAACTAAAAACGCTCCATGTCCGCTGTGGGCATGATATTCAGCAACGGCTTAAAGACAGCGGATTCAAGGGGAAATTTTTAGCCCTGATAGATCCGCTTTGTATGGGTCCAATCCCAGCAACACCACAAAACTTCCTTGCCATTCGTGCCCAATATGTCGTAGATACTCTGCTGCCCGTGATGAAGCGTGAAGATTCAGTGCAAGATATTGTCAAATTTGAGCAAGCTAATATCGATACGCTGCTCAGTGATACATTTGAACGAATCGTCTTTTGGGTCGAACATGACAGCTATGACCAATTAATGCTGCTTCGTGCCCTAACGTTGTTAGAGAATGTAGAAAACAAGGTGATAGAGATCATTGAATTGAACCAGTTCCCTGGCACTGAGCGATTCATCGGTTTAGGGCAGTTGCCTAAAGAGGCTATTCGCGCTTGTTGGCAATACCGTAAACCCGTGACAGCCAAATTATTCAGTCAGGCTAAACATTCCTGGCACGCTGTCACATCACCGACACCCATCTCTATGGTTAATTTGATCGAGCAGCATGATCTAGATTGCTTACCCAATATGCTCAACGTGCTAATACGCCATATGCAAGAGTTACCTCATTCACAAACAGGATTAAGCTTGACTCAGCAGATTGCATTAGAGGTCCTAAGTTCTCAAAATCGTTCAATTCTCATCAAAGATTGGTTTGAGCAATATCAACAACGTGAACCTCTACCTTACTTGGGCGATGTGATGTTTTACGCCTTACTCCTCCCTCTAGCACAATGTCAAACGCCTTTCATCACGATTGAGTCACGTGAAAGGGACTGGTGGGAACAGAGCGTCCATATCACTGAGGCTGGTCAGCATTGTTTGGAAGGCTTCATGCTAGCGAAGCAATGCTATTGGGTTGGGGGTATTAGCAATACCAATCAGAATTATTGGAGTTGGGATCACCTCCAATTATCTACATTGACCAACCTTCATTGATTCAGCGGATAAATAACATAAGCAGGGGCATAGACGGCTCGTTAACCCCTTGTGCTCAGCCCAATACAAAAACAATCAAAAAGAGACGGCTTCTAGCCTGAATAAAATCTAGATAGTTATGCAAGAGCAACATTCCTTAGAGATAATATGCACTCCATTTACTACCAAAAACAAATGTAAATACTCTTTCTTATCGGTTGTATATTCGATAAAAGTGTTAAAATACAAACTTTTCGACCAGTCAAATAGTTAAGATTTGGTTAAAACTCTATTTTTATTAGTGATAAAGTTCACATCTATTAACCATTTAGAGGATTATTCTTTCGTATTTTCTCACTCCACTGCTACTCTGCTCGCCGCTTTGAAGTGAACTCAAGGTGCATAACTATAAGGAGTGTTCTCATGAATACCAAGAAACCGATGTCGCTAACCAGCCGCGTAATTTTGGGTATGGTAGCGGGTATCTTGACAGGATTTGCAATTCGCACACTTTTTGCCGGCAACGGATTTGTCGACGCATACATTGTTAATGGATTATTTGAAGTTGGTGGACAGATCTTCGTCGCCAGCTTAAAAATGCTCGTAGTCCCTCTAGTGTTTGTTTCACTAGTTTGTGGTACTAGCTCCCTCAAAGACCTTTCTACACTGGGTCGCATGGGTGGTAAAACCCTCGCTTTCTACGTTACAACAACGGCTATCGCGATTACGCTTGCTCTAACTATGGGTACTCTGTTCCAGCCAGGTGCTGGCGCTGACCTAACCGCAGCAAGTTCATTCAAATCAGCAGAAGCACCATCTTTGGGTCAGGTGATCATCGATATGTTCCCAACCAACCCTATCAGTGCGATGGCTGAAGGTAAAACCCTGCAAGTTATTGTGTTTGCGGTGCTATTTGGTATTGCGATCAGCGCAGCAGGCAAACCTGGTGAACGTATTGCAGCGTTCTTCTCTGATCTGAATGAAGTGATCATGAAACTGGTTGCGATTTTGATGAACTTGGCGCCTTATGGTGTGTTCTTCTTAATGGCGAAGCTATTTACTGGTCTTGGTCTGGGCGCAATCGTCAATCTGGCAGAGTACTTCTTAGTACTGGCGGGTACGCTTGTCCTGCACGGCCTAGTCACTTACAGCTTAATGTTAAAAGGTTTCACTGGTCTAAATCCAATTACGTTCCTACGTAAGATGGAAGACGCGATCATGTTTGCTTTCTCGACCGCATCATCAAACGCGACGATTCCAGTGACAATGGAAACGGCTAAGCACCGTATGGGGGTTGAGAACCGCGTATCATCGTTCACAGTACCACTTGGTGCAACCGTGAACATGGACGGTACGGCGATCATGCAAGGTGTAGCAACCGCCTTTATTGCTCAAGCCTTCAATATTGATTTAACTATGGGCGATTACCTAATGGTAATCATGACAGCTACATTAGCATCTATCGGTACTGCGGGTGTCCCTGGTGTTGGCCTTGTAATGCTAGCCATGGTATTGAACCAAGTTGGTCTGCCGCTTGAAGGTATCGCGCTCATCATGGGTGTTGACCGTCTACTTGATATGATTCGTACTGCGGTAAACATAACTGGTGACAGTGCAGTTACCGTCATTGTCGCAAAATCAGAAGGCGCATTGGATGAAGCTCGCTTCAACGATCCAATGGCAGGCGTAGCCGAAGAAGAAGTGCATCTTAAACGCGCTGACGCCTAAATCGTTTTACGATTACCATTCTGAAATTATATAGTCCTGTCTAAAACAAAAGCCCCGATGGAAACATCGGGGCTTTTGTTTTCTCCGCGTCTAGAAACGCTCTTTCTAATCCGCCATCGAATTCAATTTTTCTCTGGCTCGTTCTTCGTGTTCTTCAGTAATGGCATTGCCGACTGAGTTAGCGGCTAAGGTAAGCGCTGCCATGTCATCGGTAAAGCCGACGCCTGCTAACACATCTGGCACCATATCGGTGGGTAATACGAAGTAAGCCAATGCGCCACCTAAAATCGCCTTATGGCGAACGGCGGTGTTGGAATCTGTCATCGCGAGCCATGATTTTATGCCCATTACGGCAATTTCTTCACCCGCTTTCTTAACCGACCCTTTCATTTTTCGCCAGAATGTTTTCTCATCTGGCGCTTGCATCGTTTGATCTTTGGCGTCTTTCGGCGCCGATTTTACAGACATTGTTGTGCTCATCGTTGCCTCCGAAATTTATGACTGTGGCCAACATATTAATAAATCGAACCTGAACGCAAGATTAATAACAAGAAATGATAGTAAAGTGAAACAAAAACACAGATAGAAAAATCCCCAAACCGAAGCCTGGGGATCGTGATGTTGGGAACTAAGTTGTCGAGTGCGCTACTGAGCTATCTTCTCCAGTACACACATCAGCATTTTGATACGTGGTTCGATAGACTCAAGCAACAAGTACTCTTGGTCACTGTGGAAACCTGCACCGATAGGTCCTAGACCATCCAAAGTTGGAATGCCAAGAATTGCCGTATTGTTTGCATCAGAGCCGCCACCCACTTCTTTCCAGTTGATGTCGATAGCCAGTTCACTTGCGGCTTCTTCAACTAATGCCATCAAGCTTTCAGTTTGCGCGCTTGGCACCATAGAAGGTTTGTAAGCTTCACGAACCAACTCGATGCTAACGCCATCAACAAATGGTGTCTCCAGCATGCCGTTTAGCTTGCTATCAACATCGTCGTACTCATCGTTATTCCAGAAACGCACATCCACGATCGCTTCAGCGTGCTCAGGGACGATGTTTGCGCCGTTACCGCCAGACACAATACCCACGTTTAATGTGGTACCAGATTCGAAGTTCGTCATGGCATTGATTGCGAGAATCCAGTTCGCCATCTCGGTAATTGCACTGCGGCCATTTTCTGGCTCGTTGCCAGCGTGGGCCGCCACGCCGTTAAACGTGATTTTGTAACGCGCCATGCCTTTGCGCGCTTTGACTAAACCGCCGTCTGCACGTGCTGCTTCTGCCACCAATACGTTCTTCGCGTTTTTTGCAACAGATTGAATCCAGTCGACCGAATCTAACGATCCGGTTTCTTCGTCTGGGTTCATGCAGATACAAATCGACAGTTTATCCAACACCGCTTGGTCGAGGTTACGCATCGCGTACACAATATTCAGCAAGCCAGATTTCATGTCCGACACACCCGGACCGTACGCTTTGTCAGCGTCTTGAGACATAGGACGTAATCCGGCGGTGCCGACAGGGAACACTGTATCCATGTGACCAATCAGCATCACGTCAACTTGCTCAGCCTCAGGCTTGTTTCGAACTTCAAGACCGATACCCGCTCTGCCACAGTCGATGCGTTTTACGCTCCAACCTGACATCGCTTGGTACTTCCCTTCAAATTGAGAAGCGATGAACTCAATGCCATCAGTGGTGTACGTGCCACAATCGACATTGATGAGAGGACGAAGTTCTTCGAGATATTCATTGAGAGAAAACTGCATGATTGCCCCCTAAACAAACAAGTTCATGACTAGCATTGCGCCAAATGCGTTCAATACGGAAATCGCAATCATGATTGGGATATAACGACCTTCAGTACCGATAGGTCCCATAATTCGACCCATGTACTGAACCTGTGAGCCCATTAGGTAAATTGCAGGTGCAAGAATCGCAATGTGCGTGCCGTTCAGGATACCTTGGTCAAACAGTGTAATCACTACGCCAACCGCGCCGCCCATCGACATCCAAGCACCAATCAGCACCGCAGCCGCTTCACCTGGCAAACCAAAAACTGCCATTACTGGAGAAAATACCGAGCCCATCAAATCCAACGCGCCAGTAATCTGCAACGCTTTAATGATGACAAACGCCATAAGAACGTTAGGCACAGTTGATGTTGTCGCAATAACCCAGCCTTTTTTAGCGCCTTCAACGAAAATATCTGTCACCATCGGCTTACTTACTTTTACGTCACTCATTACGCCGTCTCCTCTTTTAAGTTCTCAGATTTGTTTTGCTCTTGCTTGTCTTCTTTACCTTCTGTGATGTTTAGGTAGATACGGAATAAGTTCGCGCCCACAATTTTAAACAAGAACATCACCACAACCGCCAAACCAATAGAAGACGTTACGGCAAGCGAACCATCCGCCATCGTCAGCGTAAACAGCACCGCACCTGAGGAAAAAAAATTAACAATGGTGGCACCAGCGGTGAACTGGAACATAGTGAACACATCGGTTTCGCGTTTGGTGAGGTGACCTTCATCTTTAAGCTGACGAGTCATCGCCGCACCTGCGTCGGTACTTTGCAGCGAAGCGATAAGAGCCAAACCAGAGTTACCTGGGATGCCCATTAGAGGACGTAGAAGAGGAGTAAGAAGCTTACGAGCTGCTTCAAGCGCACCATAGTGCTCAAGTACATTGATCATACCCAGTGCGAACATAACGGTAGGAATCAAAGTAAGTGCAAAAATGAAACCGTCACGTGCACCGCTACCACCAGTACCACGAAGCGACGTTGTTGCAACTTGCACACCGTCAGCCGTTTCGGTGACGCCATAAGCCACCTTGCCGAAAGAGCCATTCAACGTGGTGAAATCAAATACGCCATACCATTCATTCGATTGCATGAGACCAGAAAAGAAGACGACCGCAAACGCCAGTGCAACGTAGCACCCCAGCGTAACCTTGCGCTCGGTTTGAACAGGATTTTTCATAACATTACCTACACATGTGGGACAGGACACATATGTTCACCCGAATAATGTGCTAGAGAGATGATCAAAATCAATCCGCCTGCCGAACATTCTAGCGACTCAGTTATGAAGTTTTGTTTTATGATTTTAATCACATTTGAAAGATAATAAAAATTTGTGCTAACAATTAGGTATATTAATCTATATCGATACCTCAGGACTTCTTCATCAATCCAACCAATGATTCCAACGAACATTGCTTTCTACAACATTCATGACGTACTTCATACTTTGGCATTGAGGCGATATCGATTAACTCGAAAGTAACATTCCATAATGAAATTTAGGTTAGGATTGTCCGGTCATATGCAAACGGCATAAACCAGAATCAACAGGACTAGGCAGCCCATTGTTACGCTCACAACCTAAAATAGCCAAGTGGACACTCGCCCTCGTGTTTTGGGTGGTGATGGTATGTTTGAGCCAAAACTCCGGCTTCTCGAAAAGCTGCCCTAAGGCTCACCAAATACAGAGTCAGCAAAATGAAAGCGTGAATTTATCACCATCTTGCGACCTTTCAGAGAAGCTAGTTCAAGCGTACCAACACCAGTTGGACCATATTCTTATTCCATTTTTTCTGTTTGCTTTGATTGTGGCGCTGCCGATGGCATCCACAGCAATTCATTATCTGGAATACACAGAACCGATACCGGAAAAGTGTCGGGTTCACCTAAAACTTTGTGTGTTTAGAGAATAAACCTAGCAAGGCGAGAGACCTTCTCGCCTGACTTTTGTACGTATTTTATTCACTTCACATAACAAACAACGAAATCTAAAAGTTTTAGGAAATATTATGACATTCACTCGTACACTTTTGACGTTAATGATGGCTATCGTACCTGCCGTATCTTTCGCATCAGAAAAGACCGCAGAACAAAAGCTAGAGGAAGTTACTCAGATACTAAAAGAGAATCCTCAAATTCTTGATTCATTACACCAAAACCTTCAAGAGTACATTGCGTATCAACAGTCATTTGGAGATACCTTGAAGGAGGTTCGTCACTATCTAAGTGATGGCAAACATTCCTCTTTTGGAGCTGAAAACCCTGAGTTAACCATTATTAACGTAACGGACTACAGTTGCCCTTTTTGTAAACGTTTAGAAGGAGAACTGGTCAAAGTTGGCAAAGAATATCCGCAGATAAAAGTGCTTAACCTCAATGTCTCTTTTAAAGAACAATACGAGAAAAACGGCTACAACTCGGCAAGTTACGCATTAAATGTTTGGCAAAACCAGCGAGATAAGTACGAACAAGTGCATGAGTTACTGGTGAAAAAACCGGGCGCACATGATGCACGTTCGTTAAAACAAATCGCGAAAAAAACGGGGACAGAAGCGCAGCTTGTCGACGACAAAGAGACCAAAGCACTGCTTGATAAGAACTATCAGTATTTCACGCAACTTGGTTTACGCGGTACGCCCGCGTTGATCATTAATGATCAGATCATTCCTGGTTATGTGCCGTTTGACGAGCTAGAAAAAGTCATCGACCAAGAACTGGCGAACTAAAACAATAAAGCCCTTCCTTGATAACTCAAGGAAGGGCTTTATATTTACCGACATAAAGAGCGTTTAGTTACTTATCACGTCCAACAAACGCCACGACGACTTTGTCATTGCCAAGCGAACGAGAGAAAACGTACGCGCCTTCCTGTTCAATCACTCGATGCTGACCTGCGCCAATGGCAGGGTGTGCTTGACGGAACTGACCAAGGGTTTGCCAGTGTTTCAGCAAAGCTTGTTTGTCATCCGATAGCTTCCAAACCATGTCTGAACGTGTGCCTTGGTGGAAATCATCCGCGTAAGGGCCAATGTTACGGCCTACTTCATCGCCATAATAAACCTGAACCGCTCCTGGGCTAAGGAGCAATGCGTTCGCGGCATTACGTTGCATGCCGTAATCTTTAAAACGTGAGAAGAACAGCTCCGTATCGTGAGAAGACATGTAACTGACTGGGTTGAAGTCTTTCTCGTTCGCGATAGTGTCCGCATAGCTTTGGTAAGTGTCTGCCATTTGGCTAAAGCACGCCGCGCCTTTGTCTAGCTTCTTCTGCATATCGAAGTTGATCAACGCGTCAAAACCATCATCGAAATAAGGGCTGCGATACGCGGTGTGTCCCCAGACTTCGCCCATCATCCAGAACGGCTGACCTGATTTGCCATTTTCTTTACGCCATTGTTCTAGGCTGTTCGATGCTTCCTCTTTTAGACGCTTCCAAACTTCACCTTCGACGTGCTTCACCGTATCGACACGGTAACCATCAATGCCAAAGCGTTTCACCCAATCAGTTTGCCACTCAATCAAGTAATCCGCCACGGTGTAGTTGTCACGAGCTTCTACGCGAGTGCCAGGGTTATCCAATAGCCACTGCGCGGGCTTCACTGCTTTGTCTGATTCAGTGATGAAATCTGGCAAGCCAGCAAGAGACATCGTAATGTCGCTACTGCCCGGAGCTGGGTAACCCGGCAAGCCGGTTCTTACCCAATCGCCGCCCCACCACTTCGCCCAGTTCGGACTCTGATAATCAATGTTCTGGTGGTAGCTATGCCAATTTTCGCCTGCTTTTGGTTGCCAGTCGCCCCATTTCTTGGGCAGTTCGGCATTAGGCTTTAACACATCGATACCATCAAACTGTAGATCTGCCAATGTTGAGTAACCAGAATGGTTGATAACCGCATCCATCAAGACTTTGAGGCCACGCTTATGCGCCTCTTCCACCAGCGTTTTTAAATCTTCTTCATTACCGAAGTTCTCATCAATCTTGGTGAAATCGCGCGTCCAGTAACCGTGGTAAGCATAAAACGGGAATGAGCCACTATCGCCACCACCGACAAAGCCGTGCACTTGTTCAACGATTGGCGACAACCAAATCGCGTCTGTACCTAGGCTCTTGATGTAGTCCAATTTCTCAATTACACCTTTAAGGTCACCGCCGTGGAACGTGCCAACTTCATCTTTGCCGTCTTTTTTGCGACCATAACTGTTGTCGTTACTTGCGTCTGCGTTGTTGAAACGGTCAACCATCACGAAGTAAATGTTTGCATTTCGGTAATCAAATGGCACCGCTTCTTTGGTTTTCTGCACAGGCTCTAGCAGCACTAGGCCGCCAGAGTCTTTACTTGGCGTCAGTGATACTTTCTGCTCTTTCACTTCAACCATTTGACCTGAATAAGCATCGCGTAGCTTGGTGCCTTCAGGAAAGCTATCCCCCAGAGCGATCGTCACTTCACCGCCTTGGTAGACTTCACATTGTACTTGCGGGATCGGGCGTTTAAATTCGGTTTTTGCTGTTTTTTTCGGCTCTCGCTTAAACAGCAACGTCTTAGCCGCGTCGTCATAAGCGAAGGAATAGTCGCCAGTAAAGCGAACTTTGAGTGGCAGTTCGGTCGGCTTGCCACAATTTAGCGCGATAGGTTTATTGAACTTCACTTTCTGACCATCGGGTGCAACGCAGTCACCTTCAACGCCCGTGATTTTAAGCGTGTATCCGTCTTTGGTTAGAGGCACAACCAAAGGCTGCTCTGCACTTAGCGGGAAGTCACGGCTGTTGGTCGTGGTAGAAATGGTGATGTTAGGCTCGGCGATGGCACTTGCCGACGCAAGCAGTAAAGTAGTGGTAATCAGGTTCAGTTTCATCGTTCAGTCCATTGGTAGCACATGGTAACCATGCACATTTATTAGTTTTATTCACACTAATTGTGCCTAGATAAGAAACTGAACACATCATTCTAACTGCCTACGCCCCAAAGGTTGTGACGCTTCACATTTTATTGATATAGGGGCGTAGTTCTATTTAAGCGTAATGGATTGAGGGAGTTAAAGTTGCACGCTGCCAAGATTGCTCATTTGATTCATCGCCCATCTTGTGCGGCGAGCAGTGTAATCACTTTGTGGGTAGACTTTGATTCGATATGGATTTGGCAACACCACGGCTAAACGCGCTGCTTGCCACTTCGAGAGTTGCTTTGCACTGACACCAAAATAATTCTGCGCAGCTGCTTCAGCGCCGTAAATTCCGGGACCAAATTCAACCACATTTAGATACACTTCGAGAATGCGCTCTTTACTCCACATCAGCTCCATCAGCAAGGCAAAGTAAAGCTCATAAGCCTTGCGAACATAGGAGTGAGACGGAAACAAAAACACATTTTTCGCGGCTTGTTGGGTAATGGTGCTCGCGCCTCTCGACGGACCATTATCACCTGCCTCGGAAATAACATCGAATAGCGATTCGAAATCGACACCATAATGATGAGGGAATTTTTGGTCTTCGGTCGCAATCACCGCTAACTGCATATTTTTTGAAATACGTGTCAAGGATACCCATTCATGTTGGCTGCTGTCTGGATAGTTCTTTGGTGGTGCAACAATGCGGCTTAACTTCCATCCCCATATTGGTGGATCGACATATTTCACCACACCAACCAAAACGATTGGGGCAATCAGTAATATCAACACCATTTTAAATAGAAATGACTTAAGCCTTTTCAACATGTGTGGTTCCCCAATGCATTAGCGATTGATAATAAACAAACCAGCGAGCTTGCCTGATTCAATCAGGAACAACAAGTTTTTGAGGTAAAAAATAGGTCAAAAAAAGCCCGATTTACAATGTAAAACGGGCTTAGAATTTGATTAGACTGAATTATTTATTCAGCTTTGTAGAACACGGTTGAAAGTGGTGGTAAACGAAGCTCAAGTGATTGAGGCAGTGATTCACTTTCGACTTTTTCCGTTTTCACACTGGTCAGCACTTTAAAATCGCTGCCGCCGTATTTGCTGTCGTCCGTGTTCAGCAGCAGTTCGTATTGACCTGCATTTGGAACGCCTAAACGAAAACGCTCGTGTGGTACGGGCGTAAAGTTGGTGATGATGAGAATACGCTCACCTTCTTTACTGATACGCTCGTGCGCTAGGATACTCGCATCCGCTTCGTCTTGTAGACGCCACTCAAAACCAGCAGGAACACAATCTTGATCGTGCATCGCCGCTTCATTTCGGTACAAGTGGTTCAAATCTCGCATCAGCTTTTGGACACCTTGATGACGCTCATATTCCAGCAAGAACCATTGTAACTGATCATCGTGGTTCCACTCCGCCGTTTGGCCGATTTCCGCGCCCATGAAGTTCAGCTTTTTGCCCGGTTGACCATACATGTAACCGTAGTATGCACGTAGGTTTGCGGTTTGCTGCCATTCATCACCCGGCATCTTGTTATGGATAGAGCCTTTGCCGTACACCACCTCATCGTGAGAGAGAGACAAGACGTAGTTCTCGCTGTGCGCATAAACCAGCGGGAATGTGATGGTATTGTGGTGGTATTTGCGGTGAACAGGATCTTCTTTGATGTATGAAAGACTGTCGTGCATCCACCCCATATTCCACTTGAAGCCAAAACCTAAACCACCCATAAAGGTTGGCGCAGACACCCCAGGAAACGCCGTTGACTCTTCCGCAATCGTCATCGCATTCGGGAAGTGCTTGTACACTTCTTCGTTCATCCATTTTAAGGTTGCGATTGCGTCGTAGTTTTCATTGCCACCGTCGACGTTCGGTACCCACTGATCGTGGCTACGTGAGTAGTCGAGGTAAAGCATCGATGCGACTGCGTCCACGCGAATGCCATCAATATGGAATTGTTCAAACCAGTACAGCGCATTCGATACAAGGAAGCGACGCACATGTTCACGACCGAGATCGTAGATGTATGAGTTCCAATCTTGGTGCCAACCGCGACGTGGGTCCGGGTCGTGGAACAACGGTGTGCCGTCAAAGTTTGCTAAACCGTGGTCGTCCGATGGGAAATGCGCCGGAACCCAATCCAGCACCACACCGATACCAGCTTGGTGACACGCATCCACGAAGAATTTGAAATCATCCGGAGAGCCGTAACGGCTAGTTGGCGCAAATAAGCCAACGGGTTGATAGCCCCATGAACCATAGAATGGATGCTCAGACACAGGCATCAGCTCAACGTGGGTGTAGCCCATATCCACAAGGTATGGCACCAACTGCTCCGCGAGTTCGCGGTAGTTGAGGAAATCACCTTTCTCGTCGCGCTTCCATGATCCAGCATGCAGCTCATAAAACGATAACGCTTCATCACGCTTTTGTGTCACTGCGCGGTTTTGCCATTTTGCATCTTGCCATTGGTAACGCTTGTGATCGTAAGTAATGGACGCGAACGATGGGTACTGCTCAGAGTAAAAACCCCAAGGGTCTTGTTTGTGTGGCAGCCCTTCCCCATTTGGCCCTTTGAGCTCAAATTTGTACTGAACGCCTTCTTCTAAGCCAGGAATGAACAAACCCCAAATGCCATAATCTAAACGTTGCATTGGGTGACGACGACCGTCCCATTGGTTGAAGCACCCCACAAGGCTAACAGCCGATGCATGCGGTGCGTAGACAAGGAAGCGAACACCGGAGATGTTTTCACCGCCACGTTCTAGCGTGACAAAGTGTGCGCCCATATAGTGATACATGTCTTTGGGCGTATGCAGATGCTCGTACTCTTGGTAAATATTGTGGTACTGGTACGGGTCATCAATAATTTGTTCAACACCATTCCAATCGACCGCCAAACGGTAGTGGGTCAGGTGTAAATCGCGTTGTTCTTTTAAGATAAAACCGCTGTCACCATCACGCTCAAGCGCCACGCGAGGTTCGCCATTAACAAGCAGTTCAACCTTGTTTGCGCCCGGCATCCACACTCGCAGCGATCCTTCGCCATCATCAATGAATGGCCCCAACGCCGAAAATGGGTCTGAGTAAGCCGCCTCAGCAAGCAGTTCATATGCGCGTTCGTGTTGTTTCTTTATTTTCTTGGTTTTGGTGGTTTTCAAATCTTTCTCCCTAGAGCCAATATCCTTTTCAAGACCAGAAATCTGAATCAAACATCGGTTTCTCCACAGCCAACGTTGTGAACTCACAAAAGACTTCGCTTAAAACATGTATGCATCAAGCGATGTCAAAAACAAAAAATGCCCGCTATTGTCGCGGGCATAATAACGGTACTTCATCCTAACGGATTGTGTTTTCGGAATGAGTGACCTAGACGGAACTTTCGTACCTCTGAGCTAACAAAATTGGTAATCCGCTCATTCATCTACGTCACTCTACGCATCTTATTTGCTCGCCTGTGCGCGAACTTCAGTGAGGCGTTTGGAAATGCGATTCACATCTTCACGGCTGAAGATTTCATCTAGGTTCATCGACAATTTACGACGCCAGTTTGGATACTCATCCACCGTGCCAGGAATGTTGACCGGTTGATCCATTTCTAGCCAGTCTTCAAGCTGAACGCTAAGCAGTGCAGAGTCACCCGCAGCTACGTGCAGTTGCAGCGCTTCGCTTAGGTACGAGTCCATCGGTACGTACTGAGCATCATGACCAATGCCTTCTGGCAAATAGCCGTGCCAGCGAACGCTGTCTAAGATACCTTGCTTGCACTTCAAGCGATCAGCAAATAAGCCTTCCAACTGTTTCTCATCTGGGTAAAGGCCAATCTCACGACCCATTTTCAAATCATCGCAGTGCCAGAAACCACGCAGGGTTGGCATGTCATGCGTACACAGTGCCGCCATCGATTGCTCTGCGTAGTGCTTCGGAGAAATGAACCCACCGTCTTCTTTCGAAGTTTCGAAGAAGAACACTTTGTATGAGTGCACACCTGCATCGCGTAGGATATCGACGATTTCATCTGGCACAGTACCTAAGTCTTCACCAATCACAGAGCACTGATGACGGTGCGACTCAAGCGCTAGGATTGCGAGCATGTCTTCCACTGGGTAGTACAAGTAAGCGCCTTCTGTCGCTTTCTCGCCTTTTGGAATCCACCAAAGGCGAAGCAGGCCAAGTACGTGGTCGATACGCAGTGCACCACAGTGCTTCATGTTGGCACGTAACAACTTGATGTACGCGTCGTAACCAGTCGCTTCTAAAACTTGAGGGTTAAGCGGTGGCAGACCCCAGTTTTGACCCAGAGGACCAAGTACATCCGGCGGCGCACCGATGCTGGCGTCTAACACTAAGTTACCGTCGTCGGCCCAAGTTTCACTACCTGAGTCGGCAACACCGACAGCAAGGTCACGGTACAAGCCAACAGCCATGCCTTTTTCTTCTGCCAGTGACTGCGCTTCTTTGATTTGATCGTCTGCGATCCACTGTAGGTACATGTACAAGTGAACGCGGTCTTGGTTGTCTTTGATGTATTTCTGAGTACCGGCTGCGTCGAATGTGCGGTATTTCTCAGGGAATACAGGCCAACCCCACATGTTTGAATCTTCTGCGTGTAAATCAGCATGAAGCGCATCGAATGCAGCTTGGTGTAACAAGCTGTCGCCACCTTTTTCTACAAAGTCCAAGAATGCACGAGCGCGGTCGGTGTTTTTGTCTAAATGGCGAGCTTTAAACTCACTAAACAGCAGTGGAAGAACGCTCATTTTCAGTTGCGAAACTTCTGTGTAGTTCACCCAATGAGAGTCACGTGCTTTTTGTAGACGCTGTTGAAACTCTGCACTGCCAACACGTTGCTGAGCTTCAGCACTCAGTGCGAATTCAGGTACAGAACTTACGTCGATGTACATGATATTCAACCAACGACGAGAAGACGGGCTGTATGGGCTCGCGCCTTCTGGGTTCGCTGGGAACAGTGAGTGAATCGGGTTCAAACCAATGAAGTCACCGCCACGAGAAGCGATATCGCTCACCAACTGTTTTAGGTCACCAAAATCACCGATACCCCAGTTGTGCTGAGTACGCAGTGTGTAAAGCTGGATACTAGGACCCCATAGCTTTTTATGTTGGTTTAGATCGTCTTGTTTGAAACACGCTTTCGGCGTGATGATCAATGACATCTCGTAAGGCGTTTTACGACGCTTACGGCTGACAATCAATTTGTGATAACCCCAAGCCAAGTTCTTTGGCAATGCAAACACTAGAGGGCCACCCTCAGCACGCTCATCACGAACAATTTGGGACTGAAGATAGCCTTCAAGTACCTCTCCTTGTTCTGTTTCTAAACGCCAGCTGAATTCACTCTCACGAGCACTCGTACCTAGGTTTAGTTCCACTTCGACTGGTTCGCCGTCGCGTAAAACAAGAACAGGGGCTAGTACGTCTTTTTTATGTTTCTTTTCAGCAGAAGCCAATAGTTTTTCATCGCTGCTAGTATCGTAGCCAAGCGAAGCGAGCAAGCGGCGTAGCGTCTCCTCAGACACTTTTGCCTCATCTCCCCAAGCACTGACATAGCTATCAGCCAATCTCGCCATTTCCGCGACTTTCTTTAATGCTGTTTGTTCTTTCATCGCTTTCTCCGAAGGTAATACCAACACCTTCCATGTAGGGTTTTATTGTTATCAATAACTTCTTTTGGAAAATGACCAAAGGTAGCGCTTGGCTACCTTGGTCTTAACTCTGTTCTATTAACGGTGAACCGCTTTTAGTTTCCAGATGTTGTTCACATAGTCGCGAATTGAGCGATCTGAGGTGAACTTGCCGACAAGGGCGGTATTAAGAATGGCTTTCTTCGCCCAACCAGCTTGGTCTTTGTATTGTTCGCTCATGTCTTCGTGCGCTTTCACGTAAGATGCGAAGTCCGCAAGACATAAGTACGGGTCACCGCCGTCTAGTAGGCTGTCGTACGTTGCACGCAGTAAGCCTGGTTGACCTGGAGTGAATTCTTCACCCAGTAGTAGGTCCATAGACGCTTTGAGTAGGTGATCCGCATTGTAGTAATCAAATGGGTTGTAACCTTGAGCTTTCAGCGCTTTCACACCTTCAACGTCTAGACCGAAGATGTAGATGTTCTCATCGCCTACTTCTTCACGAATCTCAACGTTAGCACCATCCATCGTACCGATCGTTAGGGCACCATTAAGCGCCATCTTCATGTTACCAGTACCTGATGCTTCTTTACCCGCAAGTGAAATTTGTTGTGATACGTCCGCCGCAGGAATAATAATTTCAGCCATGCTCACGCGGTAATCAGGAATAAAGACCACTTTCAGCTTGTTGCCGATGCGAGGGTCGTTGTTCACTTTCTCAGCAATTTTGTTAATAGCGAAAATGATTTCTTTCGCTAGGTGGTAACCCGGTGCCGCTTTCGCTGCGAAGAACACAACGCGAGGCACACATTCGAAGCCTGGTTCGTTAATAATGCGATGGTACAGAGACAGTACGTGTAGAAGGTCTAAGTGCTGACGCTTGTACTCGTGCAGACGCTTGATTTGAACATCGAAGATCGCATTAGTATCGAGTTCGATACCCATGTTCTCTTTCACCCAGTTAGCTAGGCGTTCTTTGTTCTCTTTCTTCACTGCCATGAATTCTTTCTGGAATTTCTCGTCAGTGGCGTACTTAGCGATGCCTTCTAGTTGCTCTAGTTTCGCTGGCCATTCTGGGCCGACTTTCTCTGTGATTAGCTTAGAAAGACCTGGGTTACAGAACTTCAACCAACGACGTGGCGTAATACCGTTCGTTACGTTGTGTAGACGTGTTGGGTACATTTCGTGGAACTCTGGGAACAGGTCTTTCTTAACCAATTCAGAGTGAAGTGCCGCTACACCGTTTACTGCGTAAGAGCCAATTACACATAGGTTTGCCATGCGAACCATGCGGTGGAAACCTTCTTCGATGATAGAAAGCTTCTGTTGTTTCGCGACATCACCCGGCCACATTGCACGTACGTCTTGTAGGAAGCGGTGGTTGATCTCGTAAATGATCTCCATGTGACGTGGTAGTAGGTGCTGAATTAGCGACTCTGGCCATGTCTCTAGTGCTTCTGGAAGTAGCGTGTGGTTTGTGTACGCGAATGTTTGAGAGCTGATTTCCCAAGCCGCTTCCCAAGTTAGACCTTTTTCGTCCATCAGGATGCGCATTAGCTCAGGAATCGCAATCGTTGGGTGCGTATCGTTAAGCTGAATAGTCTCTTGCTTCGGTAGATCCGCTAGCGAGTAGCCAGCTGCTTCGTGGCGACGTAGGATGTCACGTACAGACGCAGCTGAGTGGAAGTACTGTTGCATTAGACGAAGTGTTTTACCTTTCTCGTGGTTGTCGTTCGGGTAAAGCACTTTAGTGATGTTGCCCGCGTCGATCAGTGCGTGCTGCGCTTCGAAGTAGTCACCGTTGTTAAAACTTGCTAGCGAGAATGGTGCAATTGCCTGACATTCCCAAAGTCGTAGCGGGTAAACCGTGTCTGATTCGTAACCCACGATTGGTAGATCCCAAGGCATTGCTCTTACAGACATGCCAGGAACCCATTTGCGAACTTCTTTACCGTTCTCGTTAACCACTTCAACGTGACCGTAGAAACCGATCTCTTGTGCAAGTTCTGGACGAGCAATTTCCCAAGGGTAGCCTTCTACACCACGCCATGCGTCAGGTGCTTCTTGCTGGCGACCATCTTTGAAAGACTGTTTGAACAAACCGTATTCGTAGTGCAAGCCGTAACCGACGGTTGGGAATTCTTGTGCCGCACATGAATCCATGAAACATGCCGCTAGACGACCAAGACCACCGTTACCCAATGATGGGTCACGTTCTTCTTCTAGCAGGTCAGTTAGGTTGTAACCCAGTTCAGCCATTGCTTCTGTTACTTGTTCGTACAGACCCATGCTGATTAGGTTGTTACCCGTCAAACGACCGATAAGGAACTCTAGCGAAAGGTAGTTAACGCTCTTCGCACTTTTAATGCGCGGATCTTCTTCAGTAGCAAGCAAATCTAGAGTAGTGAACTCAGCCAGTGCATGACCCATTGCTAGGTACCAAGCGCGGCTGTCTGCGTTTTCAATCGTATGAGCGTAAGTTACAGATAGGTGTTTCTTTACGCTTTCTTGGAACGACTTCTTGTCAAATTGTTTTTGTTGAGTAGGTTTCATTACGAAATTCTCACGTCTTTTGGTAATTCATCTGCCATACATCGTGCATTTACCTCTGTGAATAAACATCCTCCTAATTCTCATCCTTTGAAGGAGGAGGGCTGAGGGCGTAGAGGGGGTACCATTGCTAGGTTAGTGATCCAAATCTCAACAAAGTGAGCTTTGCTCCAGTTCTTAGTGATTTTGATCACAATGGAATATGAGAAAGGTTAAAACCCGTTCATGACGCTTTTTATAGCCCACTCATCTGATGATGTGAAAATTGTAATATTGGTCACATTAACTTGGTTAACATGGAAAGATTTTTCATAATCGATGTGCAACGAGATCTTAATACACTCGACACAAAAGATATTTAAGTGACAAGAATCACAAATAAAGGGCGTAGTTGATGGTAAATCCATCAACCCTTGAGAATTAGGAAGTGGATCAAAGTAACGGACATTTCTGATGTCGTAACATCCCACACGGCTCACAGGATTGTACGCTTTTTATACAAACTAGAATTAGGCGGTGTGAGTTATTTCTAGTTTTCGCTAGCTTTTATATCTAAGTGACCGTATGGAATGCTTTTTCAGACGGATGCAAGCCCCAACAAGAGGCGACATCAACCAGCATTCAAACCGTTTTTGATGCCGGTGAAATAATTCAGTAAGACGAAGCTTTCGAGGGGGCCTTACTGAAATGATCATGTCGCAATCACTTGGGTATACATAAATAAGGACATAATTACTAATGTGGATTCCATCTAAGCTTACTCGACCAGGACGCCTGCACAATGCCATCGTGCGCCCACGAGTGTTGGACTTACTACAGCAAGCGCCTTACTACAAATTGGTTTTATTCCGCTCCCCAGCAGGTTACGGAAAAACCACCATGGCAGCGCAGTGGCTATCCGATAAACCAAACGTCGGTTGGTACAGCATTGATGACAGCGATAACGACGGCTTTCGTTTTGTGAACTACCTGCTTCAAGCATTAAACAAAGCCACCAACTTCAGTTGCTCTAACGCACAAAAACTGGCGGAAAAACGCCAGATCTCTTCTCTACGTTCTTTATTCAGCGAAGTGTTCGCGGAAATGGCTGATTTTCATCAAGAGTGCTATGTGGTGCTTGATGACTATCACTTGATCACCAACGATGAAATTCATGAATCCATGCGTTTCTTCTTAAAACACATGCCAGACAACCTCACCGTTGTGGTAACAAGTCGTGCAGCGCCGCCTCTGGGTACTGCAAACTTACGTGTTCGTGATTTAATGATCGAAATCGGCAACGAGATGTTGGCGTTCGATACCGAAGAAACGACTCGTTTCTTTAATCAGCGTATTGCCGATGGCATCGACGAAGACATGGCAAACAGCCTCAGAACCTATGTGGAAGGTTGGCCATCGGCGATGCAGTTGATCGCGTTGCAAGCGCAACATCAAAACCGTACATTGGCACAAACCGTAGAGTCGGTATCTCAGTTCAATCACGCGCATTTGTGGGATTACCTGGTCGAAGAAGTATTTGACCTACTCGATCACGAAACTCGTCATTTCTTGATGCAAGTTTCCGTGCTTGACCACTTCAATGATGAGTTGGTGTTTGCCCTCACCCAACGCGAAGATGCGCTTGGTTTGATCGAATCATTAAACCGCTACGGCTTATTCATTTACCCGCTCGAAGGGGAGCAAAACTGGTTCCGATTCCATAACTTATTTGGTGAGTTTTTGTCTCATGAGCGCCAAGCGCGTATTCCTCAGCAAGAAAAAGATCTCCACCGCAATGCAGCTGTTGCCTGGTTACAACAAAAAGCACCGCACCAAGCGATTCACCATGCACAAAAGTCGAACGATAAAGACTTGGTGGTAGAAATTCTAAACGAATTCGGCTGGAAGATGTTTAACCAAGGCGAGCTCAGCACACTGGAAAGCTCAATTAATAAGTTGGATGCTGAGCTTCTGTTCAGCCACCCAAAACTTACAATGCTCCGAGCTTGGTTAGCTCAAAGTCAACACCGTTATAACCAAGTAGGCCACTTGCTTGAAGAAGCGGAAGAGGAGCATAAAAAGCGTAACATTGAGTTAGATATTCATTATCAAGGTCAAGCAAACGCGCTGCTTGCTCAAGTGGCTATCAACAGCAACCAGCCAGAGAAAGCACTCGAATTAGCGGAGCTAGCACTTAGCCAACTTGATAACACGATTTACCGTAGCCGCATTGTGGCAACTTCGGTTGTTGGCGAAGTTAACCACGTGCTAGGTAAACTCGACCGCGCGTTACCGATGATGCAACAAACCGAAAAATTGGCGCGTCAGTACCAAGTTTACCACCAAGCGTTATGGGCGATTTTACAACAAAGCGAGATTTTGATTGCGCAAGGTTACGTACAAGCCGCCTTTGAGCTGCAAGATTCCGCATTCCGCCTGATTGAAGATCAGCAACTTCAACATGTTCCTCTGCACGAGTTTTTGCTGCGTATTCGAGCGCAAGTGCTTTGGTGCTGGAACCGACTTGATGAAGCAGAAGAATGTGCCTACCGAGGTCTACAAATTCTCGAAAACCATTCGCCAAGTAAGCACTTACACAGCTACTCGATGCTGGCGCGTATTGCGGTTGGCCGTGGCGAGCTAGACAAAGCCGGTAAATTCATTGAGCACATTCAACATTTGATGAAGCAGTCGACTTACCACGTAGATTGGACAGCAAACGCTTCACTATCGTTGATCCTGTTTTGGCAAGCGCGCGGGAATACCGATGCAATGCAAGAATGGCTCAACACTGCGGTTCGTCCTGAATCGGCATGCAACCACTTTTCACAATTGCAATGGCGTAACATTGCACGCGCACACATCAACTTAGGTCAATATACCGAAGCGCGCGCAGCATTGGATTTCCTCCAAAGTGAAGCTCGTCGAACCAACCTGATCACAGATACTAATCGCAACTTAGTGGTCGAAGCGGTGTTTGCTGCTCGTCAAAAAGACGAAGAGCAAGCAAAAGCTTTGCTAAAAGAAGCGTTAGTGATGACAAACCAGACGGGGATGGTAGGTAATTTCCTCATTGATGGCGCCACCATTGGCGGGCTACTGGAGAAGTTAAGCCTCCGCCATGAGTTAGGCGATCTAGAACGTCACCGCGCTCAACAATTGATGAAGGATATTTCCTCCAATCAGCGCAGCCGCTCTATTCACTTTGATGAAGACTTCATTGAGAAGCTGGTAAACCACCCTAACGTACCGGAACTAGTTCGCACAAGCCCACTGACTCAACGTGAGTGGCAGGTGCTTGGTTTGATTTATTCTGGTTTCAGTAATGAGCAAATCGCGCAAGAGCTTGATGTGGCAGGCACCACGATTAAAACCCACATTCGCAACTTGTACCAAAAGCTCAATATCGCCAATCGTAAAGAGGCCATTGTGACAGCTGAAAATTTACTCCAGTTGATGGGGTACTGATCAGCTCAAGAAAACAGATTAAAACCTAAAGTGAAATACAAGGGGTTGCCGTGATGCGTCAGCCCTTTTTTATGAGTCTAGAACGAGGGAAGTGCAATTTGCAAAGCACGTAAGTAACGTTGTTCATATAAAAAAATAGCCAACCGCAATAATCGCGATTGGCTTATATTTAGTGTGAACAAATTGTATTCACTAACAACGTCAGTTGGCTAGGTGACCCTCGGCTTAAGAAGGGTCGAGCAGTATTATGCATTAATCATGCCAAAATGCAAAGACTTATTTTTGGGCACAGGATCTCATATAAAGTGAATTTGTCTATATAAAACATAGCAAAACGCAAATCCAATTATCAAATTGCATTTGCATAATGCAACAGACGTAGCCATTGATAGTACAGTTAATCATCTCAATAATGTAAACCAAATATTAAGATATCGTTGTATTTGAATCACCTCATAACCTGTAACAAAAATAAGCAATTGCTTGGATATAAAACCCAGTAGCTACAGCACTATTTCATACTTTTTTCGTCGCAATGTTTGTATACTCTGTGCCATCGAAACGACTTAGCATTAGAGCAATGAACTACTTAATTACTTTCTTCAAAGGAATCGCCATGGGCGCAGCAGATGTTGTTCCTGGCGTATCAGGCGGCACCATCGCGTTTATCACCGGCATTTACGATACGCTGCTTGAGAGCATTCGACGCATTAACCCATCACTTTTCTCTATTTGGCGAAAAAAAGGGGTTAAAGCCGCCTTTAATCACATCAACGGTTTCTTCCTTATCGCTCTGTTTGCCGGTATTTTCACCAGCATTGCTACGCTAGCAAAGTTGATCACTTGGCTTCTTGACACACACCCCATCCCACTTTGGTCATTTTTCTTTGGTCTGATTTTGGTATCGGTCTATCACATTATTCGTCAGGTTGAACAACGTGATCTTATCCGCTTCGTGACTTTACTTGTTGGTGTCGGGTTTGCTTACAGCATCACCGTGCTTAAACCTCTGCACATGGAACCAACGGCTATTAACACATTGTTCGCTGGTGCTATCGCGATTTGCGCGATGATCTTACCGGGCATCTCTGGCAGCTTTATCTTGTTATTGATTGGGATGTATGCGCCAGTATTAGCCGCCGTGAAAGGCTTCCAAGTCGATACATTAGCGCTGTTTTTGTCAGGTTGTGTGATTGGTTTGCTGTCCTTTTCGCATCTATTGTCGTGGTTACTACGCAAGTTCCGCGATTTCACTCTGATGTTTTTGACAGGCTTAATGATTGGTACGTTACCAAAGATTTGGCCTTGGAAAGAAACCATTACTTGGCGCACCAATTCAAAGGGTGAGCAAGTGCCCTTGCTACAGCACAACCTATCACCATTTGAATTTGAACACGTAACATCACAACCTTCTCAGTTAGTGCTTGCCGTTGTGATGATGCTTGCTGCCATTGCGCTGGTTTTGAGTCTCGAAAAATTCGCGGATTCAGACAAGTAACTGCGGTATCAAATCAATACGGAATCAACAAACAAGAACGGAGCCAATTGGCTTCGTTTTTGTTTGTTGGCTAAGAGAAAATCATCGCAATTGAAAATCTTTATGAGCTTGATTCAACAGTCCCTAAGCCGCGCGGTTATTTTGATCTCTGTCATCGAGGCACAACGCACAATTTATCTAGGCCACGAGTTGGCGAATGACGCTTCTGTGCTACGATGCAGGTAATGTTAAGTGATAAATGCTGAACCTTAATGAAAGTGTTACAAATCGCCGCTGTTTCAGCCGCACTGATTGCGGGATTTTATGCCCCGACTTTACTAAAAAGCTTTTCTTCATCCACTCCGATCAAACCGATAGATGAGTATTGCTTTCTCTCTACTGCCTCGTGCGTTCAAGAGAATGTTACGATGACGCTCAACGCAGATACTGCTCAACCCTTGGTCCCTACAACTCTGAATGTTGAGTGGCGCACAAGCGATGCTGAGCAACTAGTCCTAAGCCTTTCAGGAAGAGAAATGGAGATGGGAGAACCCAAGTTTTTACTGAAGCAAGTCGCTCCCGGTCGATATCAAGGTGACATCATTCTGCCGGTTTGCACTCAAGACGCCATGACCTGGGTTGGTGAACTCAGTGATGGAGAGAGTACCGTTTACCCTGCTATAAAAATGCAAAGATAAGGAATCGTTATGAGCCGCAATTGGTCCCTATTTCTCGTAGTTGCTTTCGCCCTCGGGTTTGGCGTAAAAAGCTATTTAGATAATCAGAAAACGAAGCCAGAGCAAGTGGATAGTTCCACCTCTCAACAAACGGTATTGTTTGGGGAAAATAACCAAGCCGTCAATATCTTCGATGTGAATGACCCTCGCATTCGAGTCGTCTATTTTGGTTTTACTCGCTGCCCAGATGTTTGCCCAACTTCGCTTGCTATGCTGGCAGGAGCCCTGAATCAAATCGATGAAGCGCAAAAAGCACAACTGCGCCCAATGTTCATTTCTTTAGATCCAGAGCGTGATGAGGCCGATGCCTCGGCGAAATATGCCCATTACTTCCATCCAATGATTGAAGGCCTATCGGCACCGCTTGATGTAACCACACCTTTGGCACACAACTATGGTGTTATTTTCCGAAAAACCGAATTGGAAGGCTCGGAGCTCAAATACACGCTTGATCACAGCTCTTACTTTTACTTCTTGAAGCCGGATGGCACGTTAATCACCAAGGTACCGCATACACTCTCGCCGGCACCGATTGTTGAAGCCATTTCAAAACTGACGACTGAAGGCTCCTCAAATGACAGTTAAGTCAGCGCTGAAACAGTTTTTCAGTTTCCTAACTCAAACCAACCCCAATGTCGGACAAGACGTCGATACGATCATTGACGCCATTGGGGGGATAGAAAACCTGCTAGAAACTGGAGCATGCGCGACTCGGCTGCGTCTTACCCTTAGAACGACGTCCATCATAGATAAAAATGCACTCAAAAATCATGGCGCGCATGGCGTCGTGATACTGGATGAGCGTCATGTCCAAATCATATACGGCTTAAAAGCCAACACGTATTCGCAGATAATGGAAGAGCGCATCAACAAACAAAGCTAATATTTTCGCAGTATAGCTACCCTCTAAGAAAAAGGGCGGCTATACTCTCTTGGCTTAATTAATTCACTTATTTATTAACCAACGAAGAGGACACATGATGATTGTATTGAATAACACTAACTGGGCATCGCAAGGGTAACCCTAACCGCACCAATTACGTGGCATAGCCACAACTCCCCTTCTCTGCCCGGTCTTCACCGGGGTCAACTCTATCCGAATTAGACCCTAATGCGATTTGTATTAAGGCGCTATTTTGCGTCTGGGATAATTCAACAATGAATCAAACACATACTTTTTGTGACACGTTAATTTCAACTTCAAACCCACTAAAACGATTGGGTTGGAAACCATTTTTTCAGCAACAACTGACACTAGACGATTACGACGACACTATCTTTGCACGTGTGATTGCGCATCACCGAAGTGGTTACCTATTGGCGACAGAAACGGGGCAAGTCCACCTCAATGCCCACCACTCTCTACCCAATATGACCGTCGGAGACTGGGTTATCTTAAATGACGATCAGCAATTTGTTCGCTTACTGGATCGCTTGAGCCTCTTTAGCCGCAAAGCAGCAGGCAGCAAAGTGGCAGAGCAGCTCATCGCCGCAAATGTGGATACCGTTTTTATCGTCTGTTCCCTTAACGACGACTTCAATTTAAGTCGTATTGAACGCTATCTCGCCTTGGCTCATGAAGCCGAAGTCGAACCCGTCATCGTCCTTTCCAAAGCCGATTTGTGTGGCAACATTGATGAACTAAAAAGCCAAGTACAGAAGCTCGACCCTCTGCTAGTCATAGAGACAGTCAACGGCTTAGAAACAGAGAGTGCTTCTAAACTCATGAGCTGGTGCGAAGAAGGACAAACCGTCGCTTTTATCGGTTCTTCAGGCGTTGGCAAATCAACTCTTGTGAATGCATTACTCGGGCAGCAAGAACAGGCGACTGGGCATATTCGTGAAGACGATAGCAAAGGGCGACATACAACTACATCGCGCTCTATCCATCTATTACCTGATGGCGGCATCTTGATTGATACTCCGGGAATGCGCGAGCTTCAACTAGCAGGCTGCGAAGTGGGCGTCAGTGAGGCATTTTCTGACATTGAGGTTCTCGCTCAGCGTTGTCGCTTTGGTGATTGCCAGCATCAAACTGAGCCGGGTTGTGCAGTTCAAGCTGCGATTGAAAATGGCAAACTGGAGGTTCGTCGTTTCAATAACTATCAAAAACTATTGCGAGAACAAGCCTTTAACGGCGCGACTTTGGCAGAACAACGAGCTCAAAGTCGACAGTTCGGGAAACTCACTCGAAATGCCATGAGTGATAAGCGCAGGCGCCAACAAAGTTATTGATTTGTTACGTTTGAGTTGTCAATAAAATCAAAGGAGACGAAAGTCTCCTTTTTAACAACTTTATTAAAAACCATTACTCATAACTAATGATAATTTTCAACATAAAAATCTTATTTAAATAACATTGAGCAAACATTTAATCCAAAAACAAACTAAAACTAGACACAAAATATTACCAAGCTAAGATATGTGATATTCAGCAAGAAAATGGCTGAATTTATAAAAACAGGATAATTGATAATCATGTGTCTTAGTGACCAGAAGCAATGCTCACCCCTTGCAATACAAGGGCATTATCGCCGTGTAATGATGGACTATTGCCCTGCTCGCTCTGGCATAAAATTGCAGGAATGATGTATGCAACACAACAGCCTCGTTGCCCGATTTGCTCATGGTAACCTCGTCGTCCAGATCCTTGTCGGTATTGTCTTTGGTATTTTGCTCGCCACAATTTCCCCAAGCCATGCCGAAAGTGCAGGATTAATTGGTAGCCTTTTTGTTGGTGCTCTTAAAGCGATCGCGCCAATCCTTGTGTTTATTTTGGTTGCCGCTTCAATTGCGAACCAAAAGAAAAACCAGCACACGTACATGCGTCCAATCGTTGTACTGTACCTGATGGGTACGTTCTTCGCGGCGCTATCAGCAGTGGTTCTAAGCTTCCTTTTCCCGACCAATTTAACGCTTGTCACCGGCGCTGAAGGTGCAACGCCGCCTCAAGGTATTGCTGAAATTCTACGCACACTGTTGTTTAAACTGGTCGACAACCCAGTAAATGCACTAGTAGAAGCAAACTACATCGGCATTCTTGCTTGGGGTGTGGGTCTGGGTCTTGCGCTACACCACGCATCTGCAACAACGAAAGCCGTGTTTGAAGATCTCAGCCACAGCGTGTCTCACATTGTTCGCTTTATCATTCGTCTTGCACCATTTGGTATCTTTGGTCTGGTTGCTTCAACGTTCGCAACAACAGGCTTTAGCGCACTAGCAAGCTACGCACACCTTCTGGCGGTGCTTCTTGGCGCTATGATGATCATCGCACTCGTTGTAAACCCGGCGATCGTGTTCGTTAAAACTAAGCAAAACCCTTACCCACTTGTATTCCGTTGCCTACGTGAAAGTGGTGTAACCGCGTTCTTCACTCGTTCAAGTGCGGCGAATATCCCAGTAAACATGGCACTATGTGAGAAGCTAAAACTGGACGAAGATACGTACTCAGTATCTATCCCACTAGGTGCGACCATTAACATGGCTGGTGCTGCAATCACTATCACAACGCTAACGCTTGCAGCTGTGCACACTATGGGTATTGAAGTTGATCTACTGACTGCGCTACTGCTAAGTATTGTGGCTGCGGTTTCTGCATGTGGCGCATCAGGTGTTGCAGGTGGCTCGCTACTACTTATCCCACTTGCGTGTGGTCTGTTTGGTATCTCAAACGACGTAGCAATGCAGGTTGTAGCGGTTGGCTTCATCATCGGCGTGATTCAAGACTCTGCTGAAACTGCACTAAACAGTTCAACAGACGTTGTCTTCACAGCAGCAGTTTGTAAATCAGAACAGCAAAAAGCTCAGTAAGACTGACAGAATAAATAGAAAGGGGAGCCGATGATGGCTCCCCTTTTTTATATACTAATTATTTGCGCTCAATTACGCGGTGGCCAGAGCCACCTCTTCAATTGAGAAATGCTTACTTGGCTCAACAAACTCTTGCTGTGCCGCGATAGTTTGCAGCTCCCACTCCCCTGCATGGTAAGTGGCGCTTAATACCCCGTAGCACGCGTCATGGCAGTGTTGGAAAGCTTGCTTAGGAGACCACCCCTTCAATAATCCAGCGGTGAAGATAGCCGAGATAAGATCACCCACACCCACAGGCTGTTTGGCAAACTCAAACTGAGGACGCTTCGCTAAGTAAATGCCTTCTTGCGTTGCCAGTAACATGTTGAAGCTGCCATTCTCTAGGCAGTAAAGGTGCTTCACTAGCACTATTTTTGGACCTTTCGCTAGTGCACGTTGGCATGCCGTGATCGCATCGTCTAACGAGTGGATTTCCATCTCTGCAAATTGGCTTAGCTCGAACTGGTTAGGCACGATCACATCTGCCATTGGCATCAGACGGTTTAACAAGTTTTCTGCAATACCCGGCGCCACAATACAGCCTTTGTCTGGCGCGCCCATCACAGGGTCGCAAACATAAAGTGCCTTCGGGTTCGCTTGCTTCACCTTCGTCACGGTTTCTTCAACAGCAAGGCACTGCTCTGCGCTGCCTTGGTAGCCCGTCAACACCGCTTGGCACTTTTCCAATGCACCGATGTTACTAAGACCACGAACTAACTCGCTGATGTCTTCAGCCGCAAACGCTCGCCCAGTCCAGCCTTCTTGATACTGCGTGTGGTTAGAAAATTGAACGGTATGAATCGGCCATACTTCGAAGCCCATGCGTTGCATTGGGAAAACGGCACTGCTGTTACCAGCATGACCAAAAGAAACATGAGATTGTATAGAGAGGATACCTTGCATAGTACCTTACCTCTTATTGTTGTTATCGATAGTTCAAAGACAGCGGCAAGCGCCAGTTTTGCGAAACCAGTAGTGTATCCGACAAACCAAGATTCTCTAACTCAATTCTCGTTAACTTCTTCGGAGTAAGTTGGAGCGCTGGTTTTCAACACCATCTTCTTGATTTCCATTTTGTCTTTATTCAGTGCGATTTCTAGGGTATCTCCTTCCCTTATCCCGAGTTGAGTCAGGATTACGCTTGGAATGACTACGGCGGTATCGTCACCGATTTTAACAGGTTGACTTATCATCTTTCGTCCTCCAAATGTCGAAAATGAGTTTTCACATCATTGGATATTTATTCCCAAGAGCCTTGTTCTGACTTGGGCTTGGCATAAGCGCCTAAAAACAAAGAGCCTTCCACACCGCGTTTGGGAAGGCTCTTTCATTATTATTTTTTAATTTGCTAAAGGCTCATGCTTGGCTGCAATCAAACCGTAAGCACTCCAGCCTAGGAAGGTGACGATTGAGCCCCACATCATCGCTTCGTAGCCAGAACCATATAGCGCGTAGAAGCTGTATAGAGAACCAATCAGAGCGATAATGTTGGTGGTTTTCATCTCGCGCTCTGGCACGTGCGCCACTTGCTGCATGATGAAAATTGCGCCCATACATAGGATGTAAGGAATTACGTTCGTTACTACCGCTAGGTTAACCAGCGCTTCGAACTGCTCGTTCAGCGTTGGAGAAATAGTCATTAAAGACAGCACCGATTGGATAACCGTGATGGCCACCATACCTTTGATTGGCGTACCACGTTTGTCCACTTGAGAGAACAATTTAGGGAAGAAGCCCGCATCAGAAGATGATTTGAACACTGACGCGATAGTGAACTGCCAACCTAATAGAGAACCCGCACAAGCCAATACCGCCATACCAGCAACCGCTTTACCTGCTGCTGAGCCAAGCATCACAGACCATACGGTTGAGAATGGTGCGGTAGAAGCGGCAAGCTCAGAGTTTGCAACGATACCAGAACAGATGTTTGTCGATACAATGTAAACCACCGCAGCAATCAACGTACCGCCCAATACTGCGATTGGTACATTCTTCTCTGGGTTTTCTACCGCTTCTGAGTTCGCACAGGCCGATTCAAGACCAAGAAACGCCCATAGTGTCATGGCAATAGAAGCACTCACAGCTTCACCAAATGGTAGGTGGTGTGGGTTCCAAGCTTCTATGTACATGGTTGGGTTAAACCAGAACCAACCAACAATACCTAGCGAACATACCGGTAGGATCACACCCCATACCGTGAAGGTACCGATTTGACCTGTGATTTTCGCACCACCGAAGTTAGCGAAAGTACAAATCCAAAGAATGGCGATGGTGTACAAACAGGTTTCGACCGGAGATAGGGTCACTTCAAAAAATGCGGAGCCGTAACCCACACAGGTAATCGCGATCGCAATATTCGCAATAAGGAGCGACAAACCGTAAGTCCAGCCCGCCATAAACGCACCAGATTTACCGAATGCGTAAGACGCGTAACCGTTCATACCGCCGTCACGTTTACTAAAGCGACCACATTTTGCAAACACATAAGCCAACGCCAAAGAGCCCGCTGCCGTGATCAGCCAAGACAACACAGAAATGGTGCCCACTTGCGCCAGTTTACTTGGCAGCATGATAATACCGGAGCCAGCCATGTTGATGAACGTCAGAATGGTTAACTGCACCACCGACATTTTTTTAGTTTCAGTACTCATAAATTATTCTCCACGAATAAGCGGTTCGCACCGACGCCGGAGCGTGGTGCGAACGGGTAGATTAATCTTTTAGGACATAGCAATGTGCGGTGGTGCGACCGTCGACATCTTCAAGGTACACACCTTGAATTTCTGGCGCGAAGCCTGGGAATCGGTTGATGCCTTCTTCTAGAGATAAGAAGTAATCCACCACCTGTTGAGTCCAGATTTCACCAGTGATCACACAGATAATGCCTGGAGGGTAAGGCAGTGCACCTTCGGCGGCTACGCGGCCGACAGCCTCTTTAAGTGGTAGGTAATCGCATTCACCGCGGAAGTATTTACGTGTTGCCACGTCTGGTTTGTGAACCATTTGTGGGAAGTATTCACTGCGGAACATCGCTTTTTGTAGCTGTTTCACGTTCAGCTCTTTGTACATGTCATGCATTTCCTGACATAGCTGACGGATGGTGTAACCACGGTAGCGCTCTTTGTTCGCTTCGTAGACGCCTGGTAGCACGATACTGAGAGGTGCATCATCACGAATGAATTTTTCAAATCGGTTGATTTGCGCGACAAGGTGACGGATCTTACCCATATCTTCAGCAGGAGTGAGTAGGAACAAGATGGAGTTCAAGTCACACTTCTCAGGGATGATGCCGTTTTCTCGAAGGAAGTTCGCCAATAGCGTTGCCGGAATACCGAAATCTGCGTAGCTGCCGTCTTCTGCAATACCTGCCGTGGTTAGCAACAATTTACATGGGTCAACAAAGTATTGACCTTCGCCATAACCTTCAAACTTGTGCCAGTTTGCATCTGGCTCGAACATGAAGAACTTCTTGTTGGTCGCGATCACATCAGTGTCGTAACTGCCCCAAGGTTGACCTTCAATTTCATTTGGAATGAACGGACGAATTAACTCACAACTTTTGAGAATTTCTTTACGCGCTTCGATACCGGTCTTAACCGCGTCGCTCCATAAACGTAAGCCTGCTTCACCATCGTGGATCTTCGCGTTCACATCCAATGCAGCAAACAACGCATAGAAAGGAGATGTCGATGCGTGCATCATAAACGCGTTGTTAAAGCGTTTGTGATTGCAGTAACGAGCTTGGCCTTTGATATGGCGGTCTTTTTTGTGGATTTGCGACGTTTGAGAGAAGCCAGCTTGTTGCTTGTGAACAGACTGAGTCACGATCACACCCGCATCTTCTGGTTTCAGATCCAGTAGCAGTGGCGAACAGTCTTTCATCATAGGGATGAACTGCTCATAGCCTACCCATGCCGAGTCAAACAAGATGTAGTCACAAAGGTGGCCAATCTTATCCATGACGTAACGAGCGTTATAAATTGTACCGTCGTAAGTACCCAACTGGATGATGGCCAGGCGGAACGGACGTTCATCTCGTGCACGCTCTGGAGATACTTTCGCGATTTGAGCACGAATGTACTCTTCATCGAAACAGTGCTCATCCATACCACCAATGAAGCCCCAAGGGTTACGCGCTGTTTCTAGATAAACTGGCATACCACCCGCTTGGATTAACGCGCCGTGGTGATTCGACTTGTGGTTATTGCGGTCGAACAATACCAAATCGCCTTCAGTTACTAGCGCATTACACACCACTTTATTTGAAGCAGAAGTACCGTTGAGTACGAAGTAAGTTTTGTCCGCGTTAAATACTTTTGCAGCGTGTGCTTGCGCTTGGTGTGCAGAACCTTCGTGGATCAGTAAGTCACCTAAGTCCACGTCCGCGTTACACAAGTCGCTACGGAATAGGTTTTCGCCAAAGAAATCGTAGAATTGTTTACCAGCAGGGTGTTTTTTGAAGAACTGACCACCTTGGTGCCCTGGACAGTCAAACGCCGAGTTACCCATCTCAACGTAGTGCGTTAATTGCTTGAAGAAAGGAGGGAGCAGACGACACTCATATTTAGTCACAGCTTCATTAATTTGACGGCAGTAGTAATCGATAGATTGTCTTTCTAAATCAATAACCCCCGTTAACCAAACGTAATCTTCTGCCGAAACTGGAGTTTCATCGGTCACTAAGAAAACAGGAATTCCGTACCCTGTTTCCGAAATCATTCTGTGCAGACCCGCTTTAATGTCTGCTGACGTAATAATAGCCGCACCAACGTCGGTTAATTCAACTTGTTCTAAAGGCAGTAAGTGACGATTAAATTGTTCATCTAAAGATTCAGCTAATAAGCTAAAGTCTTCAGGCATGTAATTACTAACACCTATAATTAAACGTTTCATTTGAAATATCTCTTTTTGTTCTTTAAAAATGACAAGGACAGATATTACAAACAAAATATTTATTTAAAATTCAAATTACAAATTTCGTGATTAAATTTTCATATTTAAAAGACTTATTTTATCGAATTAAAATTTAGAGACTTTCATCACTTTTCAGCTTCTATCTCAATGATATTGAAACGCACCTAAAAGGAAAGAACCTTCAATAATTATGTGACAACGCCCATTATTAAAAAGAAGGTTATTATAAGAAAATAAAGTTTTGAGATTTCCATCACTATATAATAAGTTAAATTATATTATTGCAGTTTAAAACACTCCACTTTTAACCAAATTTAAACACATAATAAAAGAGCCATCAACACATGTATTGATGGCTCTTTACTTTGGATATAAAGAAAAAACAACTTAATTGAATAAATGACTATCTAGCTTGACTCCACCATTCGACCATTGCTGATAACGCTTTACAGACATGCCTGACGAGTACATGGTATGTTTACAATCCATACACTCAACAAAATACAACCCACTCATTCCTGCCATAACGTGCAGCCTTCGGCTATCGCAGCGCTTGCAGGACAGGCGCTTTACTTTGGTGTTGACGTCAATACGCCGAGCAAAGTTTAACGTTTCGTGAGAGCATAAAGCGTCAACAGCACTATCTTTAAAAGGATGCTCACTAAGTAAATAATTAATGGCGTAATCGTACACCGGGGGGATTGAAGATTTTCCACTTTCAATATTACTTATCTTAGCAACGGAAACGCCTAATAAAGAAGCGAACTCAGCCTTACTGTACTCTAAGATAAATCTTGAAGAGATGAATTTATCTGCACTAATGATTCTCAACATACACAAATCTCTAATAGAAATAAAAACAGAGCAAACTAATTCGCTCCATTTCTGCTGAAACATGTAATGAAAAAGTTACTTCCTAGTGTAATTCTGCATATTATCTATGCTATTTTATTTTGTACGTCATCTTGCGCCTAATTAATTATAAAATCAATAATCCATGCCTAAATATAAAAACACAATTTAAGATTTATAATACAATTTTTAATTTACATTATTAGATAAAGTAATGAATACTATTCACCTATTACTCTGGGCATCAAGTATTGCTCTTCAATCATTATTACTATCAATTGAAGAGACTTGATTTGAGCCCAACAGGAGAAGTAGATAAAGAGGGAAATCCCTCTATTTGAAGATAAACATATCCCGCCTTAGCGAAGTACTAAAAATGTGTTGAAAAATCGAATAAATAGTATGCAATCCAGTAAATAAATCGCTTAGATAAGTTTACAGTCTGTAATTGTGATCGACAGAGATACTGAGACAGAAAGGCAAAAGAAAAGCCTCAATTATGAGGCTTATGGATAAGATAAATTATGGTTGAAGGAAATTCTGCGTGAAATCGAGCGCCTCTTTAGAGAGCTTTTTTTCGGTGGACGATGTGGTTGTCTGTCCCTCCGTCGTTGCGGTCGTCATGTCAGGCTGGAAGTTCGGCGCCGATGCTTCATCCCATGCGTTAGCATCGTCTTTATTTTCGTCACTCAACACCGCGTTAAGCTCCTCCTCTGCAGGAAAATACGCTTCGCGTTTGTACACCTTGTTCAGCGCCCGAATAATGGAATGCTTTCTTACCATCCCTGACGCCAGCTTTCTTTGCAACGGTTTCGCTATAGATTGCAATCCAACGACGACGTCAACACCAATATTGGTTGCCACTTCGTCACGCAACGTACGCGCTGGCTGATACCCCATATTGGCAGCAAGAAACAACCAAACATAAGCAATCGCATTGCCTGTTTTACCTTTGTCCTTCCACGCTTCGCCAGCATGATACATCGCCTCGGCGCTACCACCTTCTGCGGCTCTTTCAAGCCAATAGCAGCCTTTGACCATGCTTTTTTCTGTACCAACACCATTTAGGTAACATAAGCCAACTTGGATTTTTCCGTCCGCACTGTCTTTTTCAGCCGCTTTCATAAACCAATAAAGCGCATCTGCACAGCGTCCTGCACTATTGTCTGGTGAAAGTTGCCATTCACCCATGTAAAGCATGGCATCAATGCAGCCTTCTTCGGCTGCAGTTTCAATCAGTTGGTTACCTTTGGGAATATTTTTTTCCGTTCCGCGACCAAAAACCAACGCTTTGCCTGTCGCAAATTTCGCTTCGGTATCCCCTTCCATTCCGGCAATGGCGGTACGCCAAAAGTTTGCCTGCTCTTTTAAAATCACATCTTCACGCATGCGCTCACTCAAGCGAACAATACCGTACATTCCCGTCACATTGTCCAACTTAGCGGCTTTATCATACCAATACAGCGCTTGACGAATGTTGTCCTTCTCAGCTTCTTTCGCTAGAAATAAAATGGTGGGGATATGTCCGGTTTCTGCTTTGAACTCACGCTCTTTACGCTCTTGCTCTCGCGCTTTTTGCATCGCCTTTCGATAAGCGGCTTCGCGAGCTTTCCTCTCTGCCTCGAGTCTCTGTTTCCGCATCGACAACGAGATCATCCACACAAATATCAGGACGAGTGAAAGGCCAGTTGCCGCAATGGCAATGCCCATACTACTCATAAATAGCCTCTTTTGGTTTCAGGGCCCAATTCATCTCCCTCTCAGGGAAATCTTAAGATTACGCGCCGACATAACGCCGACTACCTTCATTATATAACGACCACTTAGCGAAAATCTGAAGCTTGCCAAGACTTAATGGCGCTATTTTATTCAATATCACTGCAACTTATTTTTAATTAAAAAATATCACTGCGAATTTTATAGAACTTAATCACGGTTTTGGGGCTGAGATATTCTCCTCCCCTATCATCCCCCCTTGCTCCTCCTATAAAAATTTACATTTTAATGATGTGCAGAAGCTCTCACTATGCGTCTGTTTTATTATTTAATTTGTGAACAAAATCGACTGTGACAGAAAATTTTCACTTGTAAAAAACTTAACTGCCTGCTCTCACATTTTGCTGATGATTCAGTGTATTAGCATCTAGTTGAACATTTCCTTTTTCGGCATCTGCCTTTCTAGCGTGTGCGAAACCTTCTTGATGACTGAGTCAGCGAAGGCAGCGCGCAGCTCAATATCAATTCAATAACAATGGATTTGTAAACGTGGACAATAAGACATTTAAATTATCAACAATTGCCAAAACCGTACTGCCTTTGATTTCCGTCGCAGTCATCAGCGGTTGTGGTAGTGATAGCACGAACGAAGATACGACGAACCCAGGCTCAGGCTTGTACCCTGCGGGAGAGAACGAGGTCGTCATTTATTACAAACGCGACGTGGCGTCCGCTTCAACGGCCAGCGACTACGAAGGTTGGGGCTTGCACCTGTGGAACGGTGAAGGCTGTACCAGCACAGATTTAGACGCAATGGGCATTCCTGGCACAGGAACGGATTGGTCGGCACCGCATCCATTCGATGGCATCAACGACACCTACGGTGCTTACTACATACTGAAAGTGAACCCAGATGCCTCTGACCCACACGAATGCATGAACTTCATTCTGCACAAAGGTGATGAGAAAGCATTCGGCAGTGCAAATTCAAAAGTAGAGCTGACGAAAATCGGCGAATCTAAAGGGTTGTTTGGCTTCCACGGCAGCAGTGAGCTTTACTACGAGCCAATCGAAGAACGCCCTGTTGATATTGATGGTCAAAAAGCGCATTGGCTAGATGCCAACACCATCGCGTGGGAAGCGGCGGCCAATGCGGATTCCATGAAGCTGTTCTACAGCCTCAGCAACGACATTAAAATGGATGAAGACAAGCAAATCTCCGGTGGCACGGCGGTTGAGTTGACGAAAGCAGGTGATTTATCTGATGGTCTGAAATCACGCTTCCGTCACCTTGCTAGCCTCCAAGCTGCAGGTATTGATGTCGATGACGCGACTCTACGCACGATCCTGAAATCACAAATCGTTATGATAGCTTACAACGCAAATGGTGACGTCATTTCTGCAACTGAAGTGCAAAAGCCGGGCGTTCTCGATGCAGTATTTGCCGATTCCAAGGCAGGTAACGCGATTGGTCAAGAACTCGGCGCAATTGTGGAAGGCGGTGCCGCAACCTTCAAACTATGGGCACCAACTGCCCAAGATGTTGATCTGATAATCTACGATGAAAACTTAGCAGAAGAAGCGACCGTTGCCATGACGGAAGACCCAGCAACAGGTATCTGGGTTTCTGAGGCACAAAGCAACGTTGTCAACAAATACTATCGCTACCAAGTTAAGGTATACCACCCAACAACTGGCGTCGTTGAAACGCGTTTGGTAACAGACCCATATTCAATGAGCTTGTCTAAGAACTCACGATACTCGCAAGTGGTTGATTTAGATGATCCAAGCTTAATGCCTCAAGATTGGAAAAACTACGCACGCCCAACGGTTAAAAAAGACGAAGACCACGTCCTTTACGAGTCACACATTCGTGATTTCAGCTTTAACGACAGCAAAGGCACACCAAGTCTTGATGGCAAATATCTGGCGCTTACAGAACCTGAGCGTGAGTCTGTATCTCACTTACAAGCTTTAAAAGATGCTGGCCTAACAACGCTACATATCCTGCCAGCATTTGATATTGCAACCGTGGATGAAGACGCTGACCAGCGAGTCGATATCACCGACACCGTGGGTAAGCTTTGTGGCATCAAGCCAGAAGCCTCCATTTGTGAGACCGAAGATGACGGCAAAGTGATTGAAGAGGTTTTAAATAGCTACGACCCAACAACGGGCAAAGCACAAGCGTTGATGAACGATCTTCGCATGCTAGACAGCTTCAACTGGGGTTACGACCCATACCACTACACCGTGCCAGAAGGCAGTTATGCGACCGATCCTAACGGGTCTAAGCGTATTCTTGAGTTCCGCGAAATGGTTCAAGCGACGCATAAAATGGATCTGAAACTGGTCATGGACGTGGTGTACAACCACACAAATGCATCTGGTGTGAACGAAAAATCAGTACTGGATAAGATTGTCCCTGGGTACTACCACCGCCTAAACGTCAACACTGGCGGCGTAGAAAACTCAACCTGTTGTGATAACACCGCCACCGAGAACTTGATGATGGGTAAACTAATGGTTGACTCATTGATGGTATGGGCGGATGACTATAAAGTCGATGGTTTCCGTTTTGACCTTATGGGCCACCAGCCGAAAGATGTCATGGTCTACGCACTTGAAAAAGTCCGTGAAATTGATCCGAATACTTTGTTCTATGGCGAAGGCTGGGACTTCGGTGAAGTTGCGCAAAACGCTCGCTTCGATCAAGCGACACAAGTCAACATGGCGGGGACAGAAATCGGTACTTTCTCTGATCGTCTGCGTGACGCAGTTCGTGGCGGAAGCCCGTTTGATGGCGGTGTAGATTCTGAAGGTAAGCACCCACTTCGCTTCAACCAAGGCTTTGGTAACGCCGCTTACCCGAACGAAGAAACTAAAACTGATGCAGAATCTGTGAATGGCCGCCTACACAACCAAGATCTGGTTCGTCTAGGTATGGCTGGTAACTTAGCTGACTACGTCCTTCTGGATTACAAAGGCGAAACCAAACTTGGTAAGAATGTTGATTACAATGGTGCTCCAGCAGGCTACACAAAAGTGCCATCAGAGAACATTTCCTACGTGTCTAAGCACGATAACCAAACGCTGTGGGACAACAACGCTTACAAGATTGCGACAGGTACTTCATCTGCTGAACGCGCACGAATGCAGTCTGTATCACTATCAACGGTGCTGCTAGGTCAAGGTATTCCGTTCATTCACATGGGTTCTGAGCTATTGCGCTCTAAGTCAATGCAGCGTGACTCGTACGATTCTGGTGACTGGTTCAACCGTGTATTCTTCGATGGAAGCGACAATAACTGGAACGTTGGTCTACCACGTGAAGACAAAGACGGCGCAAACTGGGAGTTGATCAAAACCATCGTCGGTGACAGCACGGCGAAACCAGACTCAACGGACATCGAGCTGACGAAGCAACAATTCCTAGAGCTACTAAAAATCCGCAGTACAAGCGAACTGTTCCGCTTAGACACCGCGCAAGAAGTGATGAATCGCGTTGATTTCCGCAACGTGGGCCAAGACCAAGTAGAAGGCTTGATTGTGATGTCTATCGACGATGGCACATCAGCAGGTGCCGATTTGGATTCGAACTACGATGCGATCGTGGCCGTTGTGAACTCAACATCAACTGAGAAATCTTTCAAAGTTGCTGGCGCAACTGGTTTCGAGCTGCATGAAGTTCAACAAAACTCTGCGGATGACATCGTGAAAGGTGCAAGCTTCGCCAATGAAACGTTCACTGTACCAGCACTGACAACAGCGGTATTCGTACAGCCACAAGACGGCGCGCAAGGTGCAGGCCTACCAGTAAACACGGACAATAAAGACGTATCGAGCATTCCTCCTTACGGCGAAACTGTGGTTTACGTCAAAGGCACCATGAACGAGTGGTCAGATAGCAGTGACTGGGCGATGACCTTTATTGGCAATGGCATGTACTCTGTAACTGGCGTTCTTGAAGCTGGTGAACACGAGTTCAAATTTGCGGATTCAGGATGGGCAAATCCAAACATCGGTTGTGATGCTGCGGATTTGGCTTCTGGCTCACTAGACTTAGGCTCTGCGGGGAACTGTACGTTGTCTGTCGCTGAAACTGGTAAGTACAACTTCACTCTGAACGCGTTACATGTTCAAGATGAAAGCGTAGAAAAACCTGTCGTTTCAGTGACGAAGTCAGCAGATGCACCAACGTTCGGTGAAACAGCACTTTACCTACGTGGCACTATCACCACATGGGATACTCCAGCGCAAGACTCCACTGCGAAGTTCAGCTATGTAGCAAATGACGTTTACTCGCTAGACATTGACCTAGCGGCGGGCAACTACGAGATGAAAGTTGCGAGCGCAGACTGGGCAGCAGACACCAACTTCGGTGGCGAAGGCAGTGTTGAGCTTGGTAAAGCGCTAACGATGGAAGTCGGTGGCGGTAGTGCAAACCTCAAAATTGCGATTGCAGAAGCGGGAAATTACAACTTCCACTTCAACGCGGCTGACAAGTCGGCGCCAATCGTGACGGTAACGAAAAACTAGTTTCATTTAAAAACATCCGTAATGAAAAAGGGGAAGCATCGCGCTTCCCCTTTGTTTTGTTGGTGTCACTATCACTAAATGGTGGATACCAAAATCAAGAAGGTGTTAGTTTCCCCAAATCTGTTCAACAAACTCTGGGTGATCAACGAATGGATTGCGATTGCCCTGAAACTCAAACACTTGTTGATTGCGGTTTTGTTCTTTTTCACTAACGGGATCATTTTTGTGCCAACGCTTCAGCATGTTTAACATCCAAGGTTCAAAAACTGTTGAACTTGAACCATCAAGGACAGCATCCGCATTGCTTGAATTGCCTTCCCAGTTACCTACAACATTTTCATAGCGGGTTGCTATGTAGAAATAGGCACGAGCAAAGTCGCCTTTGAACTCATCGATTGGCTCAAACACCGTACCGGAATAACCTAGGCTAGTACTTGCTTGACCAAGTTTAGAACCATTACTAGACACGTACGTCGCGGTGGCAACTTCACCAAATGGCCAGTTACTGCGCTTCGCATTCACATAGCCATCGGTCGCAAACAAATGGTGACCATCTGAGTTCATCGGCTCAACTTTACCGCCAAACCAGCTTTTCGGGAACGAGTGTTCACGGTTGTAGCAATCCCCTTCTTGGCTGTATTGACCACATTGGTCTGTCACTTTCGTGAAGCTGATAGCATCAGTGCCCGCAGGTTTCTCTGAATACATATCGAGAATAGAGCCATCATTTTCGTAATAACGATCAATATCGGCATCTTTTACCAAGGTCCACACCGCAGAATAACCTCGGCTAGTGTGGTTGTTGATGATGTTAAACAGCGCCGTTTTTAGAGCGTAGCCCGTCTTGCCAGACGCCGCTTGGTAGTAACCATCAACTACTGGTGGGGTCGTGGTTGAGTCACCTAACGTAAAGTCAGTGGTTTCGCTTTTCGCAAATTCAGCGCCAGAGGCAAGTGTATTATCCCTCACCTTCAACGCGTAAGACCCCGAACCATTGCCACAGCAAATGCCGTCGCCATAGCTGTCTTGAATCGTAAATTGGTAGTTACCACCGGCTAAACACATGGTCTTTTCAATAGTGGTTGACGACTCATACCCCTGACCAGAGAAAAGCACTTGCGCTTGGCTATTTTTCAACTCCCAGCTAGTTTCTGAGCCATAGTTGTCCGTCGTGAGTGTAAGAAGCACTTCATGATCACTACAGCTTTCTACAGGAGGTTGTGTACTTGTCTCGGTCGGTTGAAAATTATCGACGTAGACAACTTCTGAGCCATCAAACCCGGCCTCGTCATAAAAACGCAACCCGACATTGATGGTCTTGTTCGAACTCGCAGTATAGTTATGCGCCAGCTCTTGCCACTGGTTTACCTGCTGCGGATCTGAGTAATTGTGATAACCATCAACCACCAGACGTGCTTTTACATTTCCTTCGGTGTGATAAACCGAGACAGAAAACGGATAGGTTTTCCCTTGCTCCACATTAATGGTTTGCAAAAGGTCAGTGTTGCTTTGGGTACCTGTATTCACGACGACTTGAGCAGCCAGGCCGCCCGATTTGATTTGTTCGCTGCTTGGCGACACCGCGATGCCAGCGTCAATCACTGACCACTGCGTAGGCGCAGTGCCATTCCACTGTTCAAAGTCACCATTGAGAATTTGGCTATATGCAAGCGGAGAGCTAATAACAGCAAGAAGACAGAGGGGTTTCGTTATGGATTTCATTATACTTTTCCATTAGTTATGTAAATCCCAAACACGATAAACATATTAGTAAGGCATAAGTAATCCTTAGGTCACACTTTTACGTTGCACAAGTGTTAATTTACTTTTTAATGTGCAGCTTATCTCACAAATATCTACCGGCTGAAAACAAACGCCAATGCAAAAAGCGAAGCAACCTGTTGGCTACATCGTTGGAAAACCATTAAGGGAAAAGTAAAACAGACAGAAAAAAGCCAAGTGTGCGCCTATGGGGGTCAGCAACAACACTTGGCTTGTGTATAAGAAAGCTTGTGGTCAGCTCAACTGGTGAGCATCAATTCTGGATAATTCCTTAAGGTGTTACCGCAAAGAATCGTCCTTGTAGTGGCGACATCAGAATCTGATATTGACTATTGCTCGGAGTAATTTTTTCATTCGTGAGCAAATCCACCAACTCACCTGTGCCAACACTCTCCTGAGTAAGAATGACAGTTCTCGCGTTCTCTAAGGTATTTAGCGCAAACAAGACTTTGTCTGTACCAGATTGTTTCAAGTCCACATAACTGCCGTTACTCGCAACTAAATTCGTGCGTGACCCCTGATACAATGCTGGGTGCGCACTGCGCATCGTCATCAGCGATTTCACGTAAGCTTTGAGATCGGCTTGGTTTGCGTCAAGTGTCGCCGTCACACCTTCAATTTTTGCACTGCTGCGCGCAACGTGATCATCGCACAAACCTTGAATGGCACAGGTGCTGTTGTCTTCTTTTTCGGCAAAACCATCCACTTGATCCCCGATTTCATCGCCGTAGTACAGCGTGATTGGTCCGGTGTACGCAGCTTGGAAGGCAAACGCGGCTTTATGGCGTAACCAATATTCTGCATCATTTACATCCGCTAAGTTTCCGCGTTGCAACAAGTCACCAAAGCGCACTAAATCATGGTTGCCGATCATCAAGTTCGGCTGCGCATGCGTTGGATATTGGTTGTGTGTACTGTAACCGTTGTCTAGCCAATCCACATCGCGACCACCCACGCCGCTCTCATTCACGGCCAAAGTTTCTACGATGCGATAGCGCATCGGGAAGTCAAATGCAGAGCACAATGCTGGATCGCTGTTCGATCCATACGCCTCATTCGCGATCTCAGACTCCCCTTTCCAAATCTCTGCCACCATGTAACCCAACGGATTCACTTGTTCGCCTTTGCTATTGGTGTACGTGACACCTTGCGAGGCTTCATCGACAGCTTTACGAAGTTGTGTCCAAGCGTCTGTCGGAACTTGATAGGCTTGATCTAAACGCCAGCCGTCAATCTTGAGTTCTTTGATCCAATACGTCGCCACTTCTTTGTAGAAATCGAGACTGGCCGGGTAATCAACGGGATTGTTTGAGCCAGAAGGCAACAAGCCGGAAGGTGAGGGTTTGATCAAGCCATCTTTGTGATGACCAAATACGCCATCAAAAAATACGTATAAGCCGCGTTTGTGTGCTTCTTCGACTAGAGTTTTCGCGGTCGCTAAATCACCAAATTTTGGATCGATCTTAAAGTAATCTGTCGCAAAATAGCCCGTGGCATCCAAACGATCGGCCCAGTGATCTTGTCCTGCGATCGCTTCAGACTCAAAAATAGGCGTCAACCAAATCGCGTTCATCCCTAAATCTTGGATGTAATCGAGTGAATCAATCACCCCTTGCAAATCACCATTATGATGGCTGGTACCATAACCTGTACCGTGACCAATGCTTGCATCACCATCCACAAAACTCTCGACCATGATTTGATAAGTACGAAGTTGGTTACTTTGCGCCATGACATTAGTTTGGCAAGCATAACTGGTATCCGGTTGCGGAGTGCTGCTATTAGTATCGCCACCACCAGAAGAATTACACGCAGATAAAGCACCAATCACACTTAATGCAAGCAGCGATCGATACAGGCGATGGTTACGTCGGACGTTACGCATTTTACTCTCCCTAACTTACTCAAATTAAGTAAAAACATTTGAGTAATAAAATTAACCCCAACATGCTTCCCATGTAGGGGTTAATAAATAAAAACAGATTTTAAATAACTTAATGTAATATTATTGACACTTATTTACCATAACATGAAGTGGTTTGCCTTTTCCTTCAAATTGAAGGCTCCAGACATATTTACCATCTTCTTTAATATCAACTGAAGTATCTGTACCGTAACCACCAAATGTTAGTGTTGTTAATTCACCAACGTTCATTCGATTCCCTTTAGCGGTAAATTGTGGGAACCACAACTCGGTCGCATACTGCATTTTGTAGGAGCCTACTTTTTCTTGAACCACAGCTTGGTAGAAGTTATTCCCTTTGTAGGTGTATTGACGTTGAGGCACGTGTTTCCAGTCGGAATCCGCAAACGTACCCACCACAAACAGTGGTTTAGAAATTGGTCCTTTCGCCGTGCTATCTGGGTTGTCACACGCTTTCATGAAAGCAACCACTTCGTCTTGAGACATATTCACAACAGGCTCTGCGGCCGCTTCTGGTTCTGCAGTCGATTGACAACCCACTAAGGCAACAAGTAGGGCAGCGGCAAGAGAGGTCTTCATCATGTTCATTTCACGTAATTCCTTTTTAGTATATCCAAAGCAAAATAAACTCAACGTTTAAAATAAATATTAATCGTTATTAAAATGGAAATATCAAATACTAAATAAATATCGCCGGCTTGCGAATTTAAATTACTTCGAGAAGTTTATCTATTTCCTAAGTACAAAAATAAGTTAGGAACTGTCAATAATTATTGATCTAACCAATATAAAAAACAAAACAATAAAAATAATAATGTGAATAAGATAACTCTATGTAGGGGTATTTTTATTGGTTTATTTTCTATGAAAAAAGGCCAGCATTTTGCTGGCCTTTTATATTCGATTATTTTTTATTTACGGCTTTCACAAACACTTGTTGCGCACCTTCAATACCCAGCTCTTTTGCTTCATCGAGCAAGGTGAGTGCTTTCGGAATATCGTTCGCTGCCACTGCCGCTTCAATTGAGCTGTGGTAGTAGCTAGTGAGATCCGTACCTTGCGGAATGTTGTCGTTTTTCGCAACAATCTTGGTATTCACGATATCATTTGCGGATACCGACAAACGGAACTGACCCAGTGGGCTGTGTTTCGCTAAAGGGTCTGCAATATCTGGCGGCTGAGTGTGGCGCGCCATGGCGAAGGCTTTTGCAGGATGCAGAACTTGCGTACTGCCTTTTAGATCAGCGGAAGTCGTGTACACCAATACATGCAGATCGTTACCTGTCATGTCTGGAATCACATTGAGATCAAGTACGAATTTATCGTTGTCCAACAGTTTTGCTGGTTCGTACTTAAACTTTGAGAAATCTGCTTGGTAAATGGTTTCTCCTGCCGAGTTCATCACTGCGACATTAGGAGCATAAAATTGAAGTTCTTTACTTACGAATGTCTCTAATTTGATATCGAGACTGCCACGGTTGCCCGGAAGAGCAAACGCTGCAATAGCGCCAGCACTGTTACCATCCAACAGCATTTGGCTTTTATCAGTCAAAGCGAATTCAGTAACCACAGGTACATCAACCGTTACCCATTGAATATCACCCGATTGAGTGATCACTTGTTGCTGACCTTTTGGACTCATCTCTACTTGTTCTACGGACGCACAACCAGTAGCCAACATGCCCAGCAGTACGGGAGCAAGCCATTTTTTCATTACTGTCTACCTCGACTCTTTATTGTTTTTTAAATAAATACAGCCAGATAAGTTCTGGCTGTATCATTCTAGGACAATTTAGGACTTAGTGGTTAGATGATTACCACCAAGCTTCAGCTTGTACACCGAATTGGAACGTATCGTCTGAACGACCGTTGTCAAATGTGTTAGAGTTGTCTTCTTTGTCAGCCGTTAGGTAAGAAGCGTAAACACGGATTTCAGGACGAGCCCAGAAGCTAGAACCAGCAGACCATGCTTGAGCAACAGTTAGCTTACCGTATTTGTTTTCGTCGCCGTCGTTATCATCGATAGCGTAACCAGCTTCGAAGATAGTTTTGTGGTTGTCATCCCATTTGTACATTGGACGAACTACAACAGACATTGTTTCCCACTTGTCTTGGCCAGCCCACATGTCTTCACCAACACCGTAAACTAACTGGTGACCCATTTCCCAGCTGTCACCCATGCCGATTACACCCCAGTTGATTAGGCGGTAACCAGATGCACCGTTATCAGCTTCTGCACCGTACCAGCTACCGTCGCCGTAGAATGCCATTGTTTTTGAGTAGCCTTCAGTACCGTACTGAAGCACTGTTTTGTTGAAACCAGCGTCTAGACCTTGAGTCAATTCTGCTGTGAACATTACGCCGTTTTTCGCATCTTTAGTGCTGTTTGGCGCAGCGTCAGTTTCGTTAAGGATTGCGTAGTTCAAGCCCATTTCTAGAGAACCGTTGTCCCATAGAGGAAGACCTGCATAACGTACGTCTAGAGTGTTAACGTTTGTATCGCCGCCATCGTTACCTGGATCTGCGATATCGCCACGGTCATTACGAACCCAAGCGAAAGAAACTTTACCTGGACCAGCTTCGATACCTTCAACACCAGCGCCCGCGCCAGAGATGTTCCAGTAGTAGAAGTCAGAGATATGAATGTCGTGACGTTGGTAGTAGCGCTTACCAGCCCAAAGTGTTGCTTCTGGAGCAAAGTTTAGTAGGCCTTTAGCTTGAACGTTGAATTGACGTAGTGCGAATTGTGCATCGTCAACACATTTCACTTCGCCGTTATCCAAACCACAGTTAGCAGAAGTGCTTTCCCAGTCGTTTGAACCATTAGAAGTCATTGCAACCATAGAGTCTACGTAGAACGTTTTGCCGTTGTTGTTGTAAACTTCTTTACCTAGTTGAATCTCGCCGTAGATATCGCTTTCATTACCTAGACGACCGATCTTGTTCTTTTCGAATGTTAATTGTTGACCACCGTCAGCGTTCACGCCAACGCCAGCACGCATGTAACCGTGGAAATCCACTGCGAACGCAGAACCAGCAGCTAAAGTTGCAGCCACAGCAGCAGCAATTGCACTTACTTTTTTCATTCTTAACTCCATTAAGGGTATTTATAATTCTGTCTTCCCTGCTCACTCTTTTAGGTGAATATAGGCAGTAAAAACACACCTAAAGAAAGAGAGGTAAGATGGGAACGAATCCCCGTTTGTTTCAACAGTTATGAGATTACCCGAGGCGTACAAGGATGACTTCCTCCGCCCCAAACTAATTTAGGGGGGATGAGAAGGGAGTAGAAAATTTACCGAATGGTGTTTTTTCGAGTCAGATCACCAATCTAGGGAGGAATTAGTAAGTTTATTCGGTTTTGAGCCGCTACAAAGTGATAGCCATTTCATATTTTTGACTCTAAGCCGTCACATAAAGTAATTAAATTACATGAATATTTTTATATTTAGGGTGGTTGACCTTAGTAAGACAAAGTTTTTAACTTATAGTTTCCTAAAGGTAGCAATAAATATTAAATAAAGTATCTCCGATGACACGACTTCTCTCTCGCCCTTACCCCTTGGGTGCAACTGTAAATAAAGAAGGTTGTAACTTCTCTATTCACGCACCAGGGAATAAAGACATAAAACTCGCCCTGTTTGCAGACGATGGCAGTTACGCGCTTCATGATTTACCGAATGAATACGCTGGCATACGTCATACTTTTATTCCGGATATTAAGCCGGGGCAAAAATACGGTTACCTTGTCTCCCACAAGGAAGAGCCACTATTAATTTCTGACCCTTACGCAAAGTCAATTGATAAAGCCCTCCACTACCACCCTCCCTACTCTCCAGCCAAAAGTTTCGATATGCCGAAGTGCATCGTTATCGAAGATAATTTTGACTGGCAAGATACGGATCATCCGCGTATACCCAGAGAAGAGATGGTGTTGTTTGAGACACACGTCAAAGGGCTTACCCAACTTCACCCAGAAGTTGAGGACAAGCTGAAGGGGCGCTATTTAGGTCTTGCATCACCTAAAATGCTGGCCTTTTATGAACAGCAAAACATCAACACGCTGCAATTGCTACCTGTCGCTGCGTGTATGCATGAGCCTCACCTACTAGAGATGGAAAAGGTCAACTATTGGGGGTACAACCCTTATCTCTTTATGGTGCCTGATCCGCGCTATGCAGAAAAAGACGCCGTCACAGAGCTCAAAACAACGATTCGAGAACTGCACAAAAACGGCATCGAAGTGATTCTCGACGTAGTTTACAACCACACCGCAGAGGGGGGGGAAGGGCCTACAATTTTCAACCTGAAAGCGCTCGATTCCCGTTTTTACATCAAACATGGCAACCACTTCGCAAATTACACTGGTTGTGGCAACACGGTCGATCTCACCTATCAACCCGCTTTAAACCTTGTAATGGATACATTGCGCTACTGGGTTAGCGAATTTAAAGTCGATGGCTTCCGTTTTGACTTGGCTGCAACGTTAGGTCGACAGGGCGATGATTACAACCCAGAAGCAGCTTTCTTTAAAGCCGTCGCGCAAGACCCAATTTTGCGTGAAACCAAATTGATTGCCGAACCTTGGGATATTGGTCCAAATGGCTACCAAGTGGGTAACTTTCCATTTGGCTGGAACGAGTGTAATGACAAACTGCGTGATATTTCCCGCAGTTTTTGGCGCGGTGATCAAGGCTATTTAAAAGAGTTTGCCACTCGATTAATGGGCTCTCGTGACATTTATAGTGCAGCGAACTGGCCATACAAACTCACGGTGAATTACATCACGTATCACGATGGCTTCACACTGCAAGATTTAGTGTCTTACAAGCACAAACATAACGAAGCTAATGGCGAAGAAAATCGCGACGGCCACGGTGACAATCGCTCAGAAAACTACGGTGTCGAAGGCGAGACGGAAAACCTGATGATCATCGCCACGCGTGAGAAGCAAAAACGCAACCTTATTGCCAGCTTGCTGTTTGCTTTTGGAATCCCACACATCCTCACTGCTGACGTGCTGTCTCACACCCAAGGCGGTAACAATAATGCCTATTGCCAAGATAACGAAACCAGTTGGCTTAACTGGGGAGAAACGGAGCGTAAGCAACATTTCAAAACGTGGATGTCACAAATGGTCGCCAACCGAAATCAATACATGGTGCCATTTATCCGAGCTTTCAGTGGCGAAAACCGCAATAACAACCGCATTTTCTGGCGCCGAACAGACGGTCGCTTAATGGAGCATGATGATTGGAACCGTTTAAGCTCTGTCGCACTTCACCTTGGCATCGGTAAAGAAGGACAAGAGCTGATCTACCTCATCAACCAAACTAACGCCACAGCTCGCTTTAAGCTCCCCAATGAGCGAAAGCAAGAATGGGTGACGATCTGTGATACAAACGTACGTAACCTCAACCCAGGACATGCTGAAGGCGAAGTCTTGCTGTCACCCACCTCGATGGTGATTTTGCACTATCAACCAAACCAAAGAACACCAAATGGTGAGCAAACGCATAGCTAAATTATAAACGCTCCAAAAAAGGAAAGCCGATGCATCTCAGTGCTTCGGCTTTTTTGTTGGTTAGATTTGCCTAACTCATTATTCGCAAGGCGGCGCTAGGTGGATCAAAGCCAATCCACCCAGTGACGTCTCGCGGTATTTCTTGTTCATGTCCTTGCCCGTTTGGTACATGGTTTCAATCACCTTATCCAACGAGATCAAACATTTACTATTACGCTTTAGTGCCATGCGAGATGCATTGATCGCTTTCATTGCACCCATTGCATTACGCTCAATACACGGTACTTGCACTAAGCCACCAATTGGGTCACAAGTCATGCCTAGTGAGTGCTCCATGGCGATCTCGGCCGCAATACAAATTTGCTCATTGCTGCCACCACGTAGCGCGGTCAAGCCAGCTGCCGCCATGGAAGAAGACACGCCAACTTCGCCCTGACAACCAACTTCGGCACCCGAGATAGACGCATTGGTTTTGTACAAAATGCCAATCGCACCGGATACAGCAAGGAAGTCTTTAAGCTGTTTGGTATCAAGCTCTTTGATGAAGCGATGGTAGTACATCAATACCGCTGGAATCACACCCGCCGCACCATTAGTTGGCGACGTTACGACTTGTCCACCAGAGGCGTTTTCTTCACTCACAGCAAAAGCAAACAGGTTAATCCAATCCATGATTTCCATTGGATCGTTTTCAATCGCTGCATTTGCTTCAAGCTTCTTCAGCAAGTTAGGCGCACGGCGGGTCACGTTCAAGCCGCCATCCAAGATACCTTCTGTCTCGAAACCACGCTCCATGCAACGCGTCATCACACGCCAGATCTGCTCTGCGCGTTGATTGATGGCTTCCATATCCTGAAACGCTTGTTCGTTTTTCAGAATCATGCCGCCAAGGCTCATGCCGTTCTTCTCAGCTTGTGCCAACATTTCGTCCGCGCTGGAGAATGGGAACTCAACGTCTACGGGTGAAGTCGCACTGCCATTTTGCAGTTCATCCGCCGTTGCGATGAAACCACCACCAATAGAGTAGTAAGTTTCAAACCCAACCTGATTGCCGTGCGCATCTAACGCAGTAATCGTCATTCCATTCTCATGCAGAGGAAGGTTCTCTTCATGGAACAACATGTCCGTTTTGTAGTTGAATTCGATTTCATGACGGCCATCGACAGACATCATGCCCTCTTCAATCGCCTTGCGCATCGCTTTATTAGCAGAAGCGATTTTGATGGTATCTGGTTTGTTACCCAACAGACCCAAAATCGTTGCGCGGTCTGTATGGTGACCAATCCCCGTTAACGAGAGTGAGCCATATAAATCGACTTGAATACGAACCACTTTTGCCAAGTTCGATTCAATCAAACGAGTGAAGTGGTAACCCGCGATCATTGGACCATTGGTGTGAGAGCTAGAAGGGCCCACACCAATCTTGTAAATATCAAAGATGGACAGCATAAACTTACCTATTACGACAATGCAGCATAAAGCCAATCAGGGAGAACCATACAAGCGGCGATGGTCGCCACAGCGAACACCAATAGCCCGTAATGGCTTGCGGTTGGCTTTGCAAAAAGATGTTTTTGATTATTGATAAAAATTTGTTGCTCGGCAGTCACAGCGCCCCAACGACGGCTCACTAACACACCAAACAAAAGGAAGACAAACGTACCAATTGGCGCGAACCACGGCCAAGCCACGTCGAGATACATGGCAGTAAACACCGCAATCACACTCATGATACTGCCAACGATCACGCCTTTCTCATTGGCTTTCGCCCAGAATAAACCAAGCACGAATGAACCCAATCGGATACCAACGAAGATAGAAGTCAGGCTAGCGATGGTTTTGAGTACCGATTCATTCGATACCGCCAGAAGAGCTGGCACCACCACCATGGCCGCAGCAAGTAAACTCATCTTTCTTGCGACTTTTTCGTAGTGCTCATCATCGGCACTTTTGCGAACGAAACCCTTGTAGATATCGAACGTTGCGACGGTCGCCATTGAGTTGTAGGTCGAATCCAAGGTCGACATTGCGGCCGCCGCCAATGCGGAAATGATTAAACCAACGACGATTGGGTTAGTGTGGTTGAAGACGAAATCCAAAATCACTTCGTTGCTGTTTTCAAACGATTGATCTTGATAGAAAACACTCAGAAGAACACCGAGTACCGCGAAGAACAAATACACGAAAAATGCACCGTAACCACACAACAGCATCGACTTCTGCGCCGTCTTTTCACATCTCGTCGCTAACGTGCGTTGGATGATCAATTGGTTGGTGCCGTACACACTCAAATGCAAAAAGCTCACGGCAACCACGCCAGCCCAGAGTGTGGTATCTACGCCTAAATCAAAGTCTAAATTGATGATATTCAGGTGATCACGAGAAAGGTAATCTGCCGCATTAATCTCTGTCATTAGAATGGCAAAGATAGCGATGCTGCCCGCCACCAATACTGCAGATTGCAACATATCGGTCCAGATAACCGTGGAAATCCCGCCCGCATAGGTATAGCAAGCGGTGAAAATACTGATGTAGATGATGGCTTCAGAAATACTGATAGGCAGAACTTGCACTAAGATCAGCGCCACGGCATACAAAATCACACCCGCAGAGATACATTGAACCACAATGAACACAATCGAGTTGATGGTTCTTGCATACACCCCAAAGCGGTGCTCAAGGTATTCATAAATCGAAGTCAGACCCAGCTTATAGAAGACAGGCACAAAGAAAATGACGGTGAAAAAGATAACGATGGGATAGTTAAGGTGAATACTCATCGCTTCCATGCCAGAGCTATAAACCCAACCAGGCATCCCTACAAACGTCATCGCACTAATGTAAGTCGCAAGTATCGAAACACCCGCCGTAAACCAGCCAAATTGCTTTCCACCCGTGGAAAAGTCGCCACCATTGCTGTAGCGCTTATTCACTAAATAGCTGATTAGTATGGTGATTAACACGTATAACGCAATCACCACAAAACTTGAGTACGTAACCATTTAAGGGTATCCATAATTCTGGGTGCTAATTATTTGTGCTTGGATATTACTTTAAAAAAGCATATCTAAACGATAATCCCGCCATAACTGTGACTATAATCACCAATATAGACGGTTATATATTCAAAAATGCCAAAAAGACCGATTTAATGAGACTCCCATCACTAAAAACCACTAATTGGGTACGAATTCATTTTAAAATTGATATTGATCACGGATCTAATGACCTTAAAAAAACTATGATTCACCACGACACGAAATCGAAGATGATCCCAATAAGATCGTGTTCTTTAAGTTTGAATAGCAACAAATCCTAAGTGAAATAGAGGTTTATCGGTCATGAATGCCAAAAGACACATGAGCGAAGTTCCTATGATTCAAAGGGTAGCTGCCTATCTAGCGATACTGGTTGGTTACTTTTTTTATTGTTATAACTTTGTAATTATTGACTACGTACGCCCATACATCGTTGAAGCGTATGATGGTATTAGCCTGTCAGACACTGCCCAGTTCTATACATGGCAGTCGGTTGGTGCACTTATCGGTGCATTGAGCTGTGCTTGGTTCGCAACAAAATTTGGTAAGAAATCCACTCTTATTACCATCACAGCCCTAAACGGTGGCGCAACGATCATCAATATGATGTTCACCGACTACACAACATGGGCAGCAATGCGTTTCATCATTGGTTTGTCACTGGGTGGTTACTTCACCGTGGCAGTGAGCCTGATGATCGGTCTATTTACGCCAACGGTACGTGGTAAGTTGACGGCATTCGCGTCTTCTATGTTCTCTGTAGCACTGATGGCAATGGGTGCGTATGCAGCATTTATTGCAAGCATCGATGCACCATGGGAAAGCCTAATGCTTGTAGGTGGTATCCCACCATTGGCAGCCGCTGTTGTCATGATCTTTGTACTACCTAGCGACAGCAAAGTGATCGCTTACGGCGAAGAAGAGCAAGCAAAAGCAGAAGAATCAAATACACCAGCGAAAAAAGGCTCTTGGGGCGAAATGCTAAGCAAGCCTTACCGTAAGATCACACTAACGTGCCTATTACTGGCTGGCCTCAACTTCTACGGTTTCCAATTCTTTGGTGGCTTCGTAACCACTTACCTACGTGATGTACGTATGTTCGACGGTGCAACCATCGGTCTCATCTTCTCTATCTCAGCATTTGGTTCACTGTTTGGTGCGTGGTTCTGGGGTTGGGCGGCTGACAAATTCGGTCGTAAGGTGAACGCATTTGGCTTCATCCTGGCGGGCATCATGGTTTCAATCTTCTTTGTTGCACCTGGCGACATGGTGATTGGCGGCCTAAACATGCTGGCTCTACTCGGTCTGATTTACAACTTCGGTCTGTCTTCTTCAGCAGTATGGGGTGGTTACTTCTCAGAACTGTTCCCAGCACACCTACGTAGCTACGGCGCGGCGCTATTCCACGGCGGTCGTATCCTCGGTATGTGGGCACCAATGGTACTTATCTTCATCCAAGAGCGTACCGACCTACAAACCGCAATGTGGGGTTCACCAATCGTATGGATCCTTGCAGGTCTTCTATGGCTATCACTGCCAGAGACTCTAAAAGGCGGCGTGTTCGATAAGAGCAAAAAAGCCGAAGCAGCAAAAGCGTAACTGAATTTCAAAAACTCCGGCTGGCTCCCCGGCCGGATGAAAAAACTTAATTTCGAGTCCTGTTCCCAAAGCCGACTCGACAGCAAATAAGAGAGTTTATTATGTCTAAATATCAAGAAGCGAAACGCGTTGTACGTGAATACTTCAGCGCAATGGAAAACGCAACTCACGAGAACGTGGCAGAAGTACTAAAAGCACACACTTCAGAAGATTACCTATGGCGTGGTGTTTACCCATTCCGTGAGCAACAAGGCGCTAAAGCAGCGGCTGACGTTTTCTGGGCTCCTTTGATGAAATCAATGACTCGCATGCAGCGTCGTCAAGACATCTTCATCGGTGGTGAGAACGAAGTAACATCAGGTGAAATCTGGGTAATGAGCATGGGTCACTTCATGGGTCTATTCGACGCTGAATACCTAGGCATGCGCCCAACTGGCAAAATCATGAACATCCGTTACGCAGAATTTAACTGTGTTGAAAACGGCAAGATCACTAAGACTGGCCTATTCCTAGACCTTCTAGGTGCGATGGACCAAGCGGGTTGTTACCCACTACCACCATCAACAGGTAAGCACTTCGTATACCCTGGTCCTCGTAACCACGACGGTCTACTGTTCGAAGACGCAGCACCAGAAGAAGGCGTAGCAACACTAGCACTAGTGAATAAGATGGTTGATGACCTATCTGCACTAAACGACAGCGGCGCTATGGGTTGCCCACCAGAAGTTCTTGAGAAGAGCTGGTCTAAAGACATGATCTGGTACGGTCCATGTGGTATCGGTGCGTCTTACACAATCCCTCGTTACCAACAGCAGCACCAATTGCCGTTCCGTAACAACCTGAAAGACAAGAAGTTTAACGGCCACGTATGTCGTTTCGCAGAAGGTAACTTCTCTTGTTTCTTCGGCTGGCCAAACCTATCTAACACGCCAATCGGTGGTTTCCTAGGTATGACAGGTGGTGAAGTACGTGCAGACATGCAAGTGGTTGACGTTTACTACCGTGACGGCGACAAGCTATCTGAGAACTGGGTACTGATCGACCTTCCTTACTGGCTAAAACAGCAAGGTCTAGACGTGTTCGAGCGTACTCAGCAGATCCTAAACCCTTCTCTATAAGAAGTCCTAGGGGCGGATTGTCAACCCGCCTTTATGTTGCCTGAATCCCCCTCTCGGTTCAGGTGACATGCTCCCAACTCGTGCCTCAAGGATGGGGCACAACCTCAAGATAGAACCCTTATTCAAAACGGGCATGAACGCACGGTGGCTTTCTGCGCCCTGAATAACGAGATTGATGATGAAAAAGTCGACCCTTTCTGCAGTGATTTTAGCAGCGCTTACTTCTAGCTCAGCCTTTGCTGCACACACTTTTGTTAATGACGCTGGCGACAGCCTAACCATCGATGGCCGTTTCGATCTTCGCTACCAAGACCGTGGCGGTGATGACAACGGCGAATGGAACAGCGGCAGCTCACGTTTCGGTTTGAAAGGCCAAATGGGCCTAGATAACGGCTGGACTGGTTTCGGTCACGCGGAATGGGGCTACAACTCTGGCGCGAACGGCGACAACATTTACGACCGCTTGCTATACGCAGGTGTTGATCACGAAAAATACGGCAAGATTGCTGCGGGTACTAAGCAGTGGTCTACCTTCTACGACGTAGCATGGTACACCGATTTAGGTCGTGTATTCGGTACTCGTGGCTCAGGTGTTTACAACCTAGCTGACTGGGGTATCGCATCCGGCGCGGGTCGTGCAGAAAACTCAATTACGTACCGTAATTCAATCAATGAAAAAGTGAGCTACGGCTTTACTTACCAAACCACGCGTGAAGATGTTGCTCTAGCAAGCAATGCGACAGCCTCATTGAAAAACGGCATGGGTGCGTCGATCACTTACAAACCCGTTGACGGCGTAACACTTGGTGCAGCTTACCATCAAAATGAAGTTGCGGATCTAGATGCAAGCGTGGTTGGCGTAGAAAACGGCGACAACATGCGCATCATGCTATTGGGCGCAAACTACAGCAGCGGTGGCTTCTACGCGGGTGCGACTTTCCACGTTGGCGAAAACTGGGAAGCAGTGAGCCAAGGCGGTACGGACGTAATGTTCGATACCCTAGGTGGCGAAATCTACACTTACTACCACTTCGACAACGGCCTACGCCCAACGTTGAACTACAACTACATGGAAGATCGTGGTGACGAGACGCAAGGTTACGAGCGTAACTTGCTGATTCCTGGTCTTGAATACCACTTCCAGAAGAACAAATTCCTAGTTTGGACTGAATACCAGTTCGACCTAGGTAAAGAGCAGTACGATGGCAGCAAATTCGAAAACCGTGATGATCAATTCGCGGCAGGTATTCGCTACTACTTCTGATAACCACGAGATAAGTTATTCCGGTTACATAACTTATTCGATTTAGTGGAAATGGGAAATAAGAGCAAGCCTTACCTTTTTTGGGTAAGGCTTTTTTCGTATGCAAAACATGAAATGTGACTTGGGTACTGCCAAAATTGCGCCATCAAAGACAATCTAACCCTTTATTTACTTAAATCTTGCTTATTTCTCTTTATGACTACGTACCTATTTGTGTTAACCTAGTCACAGTTAAACTGACTTATGAATCAACTCACATGAATCCTGCAAAACAAACCGTAACATCGAAGGACGTTGCCAAACTGGCTGGCGTTTCTCAATCTACTGTATCGCGTGTGTTTGTTCCGGGCAGCTCAGTATCTGAAAAGACCAAGCAAAAGGTCTTCGAAGCCGCGAAAGCCCTAAACTACCGTCCAAATGCTTTTGCACGTAGCTTGACCACTAACGAATCTAAGTTGATCGGTTTGGTATTCCCCGATGCGGACTACCCTATCCACATGAAAACACTTCAATTGATTTCAAGTGAATTGCAGAAGCAAGGCTACTCAGCGGTGTTGATTCCATGGCAAGTGGATGATGAAGACAACCACTCGATCCCGAACATCTTCCAATACCGCGTAGATGGTGTCATTGCCGCTTCCGCTACCTTCAACAAATCACTGTATGAAGAGTGTGAAGAGTTCAATATCCCTATCGTTCAGTACGCGCGCGTCGTAGAAGGCACTAAGAGCAGTTACGTTATCAGTGACAACTACGAAGCTGGCCAACAAGCCGCGCAACTTTTGCACAAAAGTGGCGTGAAGAACGCGGTTTACCTGACGGGTGAAGTGCCAACATTTACCAACGACGAGCGCCAAAGCGGCTTCTGCTCTGAATTTGAAGACCTAACTAGTAATACGCCACGCATCGTTGAAGCCACTTATGATTACGCTAGCTCACTCGACAAAATCCGCGAAATACTCGCTGATAAAAACCGACCAGAAGCCGTGTTCTGTGCGACCGACAACCTTGCAATGGCTGTTATGGATATTGCGCGTATCGAATGCGAATTGAGTATCCCGCAAGACTTACAAGTCATTGGTTTCGATAATATTCCGCAGACAGAGTGGTTGAGTTATCAGTTAACCACATTCCGCCAAGATTTTCGTCGTCTCGCTCGCGAATGCGTGAAGATCATTGTTGATCAAATCAATACTAAAAACGGTAGCTTGGTCAAAATGATGGTACCAGTGAAACTAATCGAGCGGCAGACAACGAAAGCTTGAATGACTAAAGCCAACCATTCGGTTGGCTTTTTTATTTGCTTTTGTTCAACCTCAATGGCCCATTTAGTGTTGTAAGCATTAATGAACCTCTGTACATTTATGAGCCATTACAGTATATGAACCAAATTTAAAAGGCGTATAGTCCATATGGCTACTTATCTTTACACACGTTATTCGCCAAAAAATCGAGCTTACCAAGAGCACCTTAATACTCTAAAAGCTTTTGCGCCCGAAGCTCAGCATTTTGAGGATAAGGTTCGTGGTTGCATGCCTCCAACCGAGAGAGAGGCATTCTTACAACTGCTCGATTCCGTCAGAGCAGGTGATACGATTGTGCTCTGGTGGCTAACGGCATTTGGTCGAGATTTTAGTCAGGCGTTAAATACAATCAAAGTATTACTAGCAAAAGGGGTCACACTGAAAACCGTTTGTGAACCACTCACATTTGAACCGGATTCTGTTCAAACTCAAACGCTACTCACCGTGCTATCTGGATATGGAAAAGTGCAGACTGAACATCGCCTGTATGCAGCAGAGCAAGGACGGCAAGCCATTAAAGATCAACCAGATTTGTGGAAACAGAAATTTCGCGGACGCCCAGCAGACAAAACTAAACACCAACAGATCGCAACGTTGCTGTTAGAAGGCTATACGTTGAAGAGTGTTTCGGAGCAGTGTGATGTCAGCCTATCTACCGTAAAACGCGTCAAATCTAAGTTAAATGAAGTGGATGATGAAGGCTGCCTCAGAACACGAAAGCAAAGAGGTTATTCTGATGGTGATCCATCATGAGTCGCCCAATCAACTTTCGCACTATCTTACTCGCCTGTCTTATTATCAGTGTTGGCCAATTGAGCATGGGGCTTGTTATGCCCTCTTTGCCATGGATCGCAAAAGACTTTTCTATCTCCCTTGATCAAGCCCAACTGCTCGTGAGTATTTACTTACTCGGTTTTGGTCCCTCTCAGTTCATTTACGGTCCGGTATCGGATGCTTTGGGTCGAAAAAAAGTACTATTGACGGGCTTGCTCATCGCGATGTCTGGTCTATTAATGATCATTTTCCTCAGTGACACCTTCACAGGCATGGTGATGGGGCGTTTTCTACAAGGCTTAGGAACTGGGTGCTGCGCGGTACTCGCGAGAGCATCGACTCGAGATAGATTTAGCGGTGATGAGCTCCCTGTCGCCATGTCTTATATCGCTATGGCAGCTTCGATCACGCCACTCATTGCGCCTGTGATTGGCGGCTTTATCAACTTCCACTTTGGTTGGAGTATGGTGTTCATTTCACTGCTAGGTTATGTCTCACTCGCTTGGGTAATCATCGCCTTTAAGTTTACAGAAACCATAGCAAAACGATCTGTTATTCCGTCACCACGCAACATGCTTTTCCAGTATCGAGACTTGGTGACGTCACGTTACTTTATGAGTTTTGCCAGCATCAGTTGGTTTAACTTCAGCCTGATGATAACGACCGTGTCCGTGATGCCATTTATCATGCAAGACCAAATTGGCATGACATCCGATCAATACGCAATGTGGGCACTCATTCCCGCTTTAGGTATGTTAGGCGGCACCACGATTTGTAACCGAGTAAGGCCAATTATCGGCAACAAAAGAATGCTACTTTGTAGTCCATTCTTGCATCTCAGTGCTGCAATATGGTTGTTCTTCTGCCCGGTAGAACCGCTGTATTTAATGTTGGGGCAACTATTAATGATCTTAGGTAACGGCATTGCCCTACCTTGCGCGCAAGCCATGGTAATGCAACCCTACAAAAAGCAGGCTGGTGCTGCAGCAGCCATGTCTGGAGGTGGACAAATGATCGTATCCTCATTGGTCAGCTTAACATTGGTACAGCTTGGTTTAAGCCAAGCCTGGCATCTATCAATCGTTATTGTGGTGTTTGCAGCAATAACGCTCACCAACATTCTACGAGGTTTTGGAGCAGAGCAACCTTCAGAACAGTAACGAAAAGACTTACTATTGTCCTTATAATTAAGAACACATCGTATGAGCTTTAACTAAGGATAAGTTGGCGGGTACTAACATGATGTTGCATTTACGAATTGGCGCGCTACTACTCGCCACTTTTATATCCGCAGGCACCGCCGCGAAAGCCAACGAGTACTGGCAATTTGATAGTGACGATAACGGAATCACTATCTACTCTCGAGAGCATACCGACGGTTTAGTTGAGATTCGTGCTCGGATGTTCACACCCACCAGCTATGGCGCATTTTTAACGCTATTGGAAGATAGTGACAATATCCCGAACTGGATTGACAATGCCAGTCATAGCCGGGTTTTAAATCAAATATCAGCCACCGAAAACATCGTTTATACCCAATTTACGGCGCCATGGCCTGCAAAAAATCGTGATATGCTCACCTACTCTGAATATTGGGTCGATGAGCTTGGGTTCACGATAAAAATCAAAAGCGCACCAGACTCATATCTTGCTGAACAACAGGGCTATGTTCGCATTCGTTCGGTTGCTGCAACTTGGGAATTACAGAAGCTCACTAATGGCACGACACTCATTGATTACAAAGCGTTTGCTGACCCCGGAGGCCTTTTGCCAATCTGGCTAATCAACAAACTATCAAAACAAAGTGCACGAGCAACATTTAGTAATCTAAGGAAAGAGTTACCAAAATATCAGCAATACTCCCATCCTCAGATAAAGGAGTAAACTTCACGTTTGCTCTTTAATTACGATTACGGTGTTTGAAAAAAGTGCCCACAAAAGAGGCGAAGGCTAACCCTAAAAAGAGCCAAAACAAAGGGATAAACCCAAATGACTCTACTAATAAGCCATTTTCATCTACGTAAGAGCCTTGAGCGTGGTACGCAATTAAACATGCCACACCGCTCAAAAATAAAACTACGCTCAGTTTATATTTACGAATAAACCCCATCTAAACCTCAAGCAATCAATTGATATGTCTTCGACATATTGCCACCGCATATAGTTCACTCAAAAAACATATTGTCTCTATGTTTGCTCCAATCTTTATTAGAGGTCTTTTAATCAGAGATAAGATAAAAACCCAAACATAAAGAATAAAAAGTCAAATTTAACTCAAAATATTATATGCGTTCTCAGAACTATCTTGACCTTTTTTCTCACATATACAATGTAATTGTTATCATTTTGTTTGCTCAATGCTGCCAAAAATCGTTCACACCTCCCCCAAAATAATTAGTGTTCTAAATATTTTTATCACTCTACGCAAAAACAAACCAAACAACAAAAAACTTTTAAAATCAAAACTTAAGGTTTAAAAGTCAATTGTAAAACAATAATAGCAACGAGTTAACCTCTTCATCTCTTTCGCTTTTTAATTGAACGTCTAATCAAGTTAACGCACAATGCCATCGACAACTCACATAATAAATCATGAAAAAAAGGAAGTGTCTTCATGCATAATTTTTCAAAAAGTGCAGTGGCAACTTTAATCTCTGGCCTTTTGCTTGGAACTTCAGCGCATGCGGGAGTGAGTATCACACAGGGAAAGACCACGATCCCCGATGGCGAAGCTACACACGCTCAAGACATTACCGTTCAAAACGAACATGTCGCCTTCGCTCTCGCTGTTGAATCCGCACCACCATGGGGCGTACCGCGAGGAACATTGGTCGATTTGGCAGCAGTAAAGGATGGTAAAGTAGATCTTGACCGTGTTGCCTTTGCTGACTTCATTCCTAACAGCTGGTCCGCATGGCCGAATGATCGCAAGTCCATTGAAATTATCGAAGACAGCGACAATAAAGCGGTCATCAAAGTGAGCCGCAACTTCGATAACGTTGATATCACAACGTGGTATACGCTCGCTTCTGGATCTGACTCAATTGCGCTTAAAACGGTCATGACCAACCAAGGTAAAAAAGATCTCGCGTTAGAATCAGGGCACACCATTTGGCCAGACACTGGCTACCAATTTGCCGTGCCGGGGTTGGAAGGGAAAGAAGAATCCATGGCCGACAATGCCCTCGCCGATCGCATGGTCGCTTATGATCGAGACTGGGCCTTTGCACTTCATGCTCCTTATTTTGATCGCGTCAAATACAATGGTCGTGACATGTACCTAGGGCATACCTTGAAAGCAGGTGAAAGCCGCACTTTCCAATCCCGATTACAAGTGGTTCCAAATGGAGACATGGCCCCCATTGTCAAGGCAGAAGCTGACCGACTAGGACAAGCGACAGGCACCATCAACGGCCAATTACGCGCAGATAATGGTCATGTTCCTGAAGATGCTATCGTGATGATCGAAAAAGAAGGACAACCCTATGCCTGGACATTGGCCAAAGATGGCCAGTACAGCATGGCGCTGCCTGAGGGTGAGTACCAAATCTACGGCACAGCGACTGGTCACGCAAACAGCGAGCTGCAATCGATTCAAGTGGCGAGAAATAGCGAGCAAACACTCGATTTTACGTCTCTAAAACGCCCAGCAACTCTCTCACTTCAAGTTGAAGAGGCAACATCAGGTCTGGCCAAAGATGCGAGAATCACCATCCTTGAAGGTCAAGCGCCACCGGTTGAGTTTTTGGGTAAACGCACCTTCTTTACCGATCTGCTGCCTGCAGGTCATGCGGAGCTAAAACTAGCACCCGGTCAATACAAATTAGGTATCAACTCTGGTGGAGGCTTTACAGCTAAAACCCAAACATTAGACGTAACCCTAACATCCGGTAAAACGACGAAGCAACGAGTAGAAGTGCCTCAAGTGACGTTTCCTAACCGTCAGCATTGGTATGGCGCAGATTTACACCATCATGGCAACGTGTTGGAAGGCGTTACTCCGCCAGAAATTGTTGTGCGCGCTCAGTTGGCAACGGATCTTGACCTGACTTTCATTAGCGATCATGACTCAACCATTAACCACCAAACGTTTGCAGAACTATCTGCGAAACGTGGCGTGCCTTTCATCCCGTCGATCGAAGTTTCGCCATCATGGGGACATATGAATCCATTTCCTATCGATAATGGCGCCGAGCTAAAGGTCGATCCTGGCACTGCTGACGTTCACACGTTACTTGACGCCGTACATGAGATGGGGGCTGAAGTCGTACCGATGAACCATCCATACAACGACTATGGCTACTTTACGAATATCGCTAAAAATGCAGTTCCTGGTGGTAAAACGGATCGCTTCGACCTTATGGAGCTTAATGCGCGCGTAGACAATGAACCAACGTTGAAGAAAGCGCATAAACTCTGGGACCTGGGTGAAGCAATGTACTTTACGGCGGGAACCGACACCCACGATGCGTGGAACCAACTCACGGGGCAGATTCGAATGATGGCAAGAGTCGATGGCGAGCTAACGCCGTCGAAGTTTGCGCAAGCACTTAAAGCCGGCCATGGCTACGCAACACAAGGCCCTATTCTTTATCCGCAAAACATTATGTTTGGTGAAACAGCAACAGCTGGCGATACGTGGGATATCCACGTCGTTGCAGCCGATGGTCTAAAAGAAATTCGATTGTTCGGTAAAGGCGGCAAAGTGCTGAATACCCTGACGATTAACCCGAAAGTTGATACTCAACGCATAGAGCTGTCGCTACCTATACCTAGCGACGCAGAGGGATGGATAAGTTTAGAAGTCGAAGATAAAGACGGCAGCACGGCCTGGAGTAACCCTGTTTGGTTGCAGTCATAGTCTTGATGAATGTCCGACTCGATGGTAAACAAACCTGAGTTCGACGATGAAATAAAGGCGGCACAGTGCCGCCTTTTTCTACTCGATGTTTTACTGCTGTGCAACCGTCACGGGTTTGGTCGCACCACGGTAATCAAACTCAAAACCAATACCTTGATCTGTTACATCCATCGTCATACCACCAACAAGCTCACCTTGTAAGCTTTTCATAACATCATCAGGTAACGGCTCACCAGTCACGGCTGACGCACTTTCCAACACTTCCAAAATGCGTTCTGAATCGAAGTCAAAACTGAACAAGCCATTTGGAGAAAGTGGTTGTGCCATCACTTCTTTGCTCGCGTCTTCGGCATTCTCACCACTGTAGAGCGTAAAATGGTTTTCGTTTAAGCGAGCAAACACATCCATCTTCAAGCCTGTATGCATTTCTAGCAGGTCACTGACATTAACAGGCTGGTTATCCGGCTGAATTTGTAATTGAGCAAGTTCAGGGACAAACATTTGCGCGGTTTGAATCAGCATCATTGGATCATTGGCAGATAGAGATAACATACCATCTAGCTGGCTAAATACTTCACCGTGCTGAGCATTAGTGTCAACGTGGATATCAAACATTTGCAGGCTTAATCCTTTCAGGCCGTTAACCATGCCGGAGCCCATGCTCACAGCTGCGGCTGGGTTTTGGCCACCCATCTCTTGCTGCATTTGTGTCAATAAAGAACATTGGTACTGAGGCTGAGTCAAGTCGCTCCAAATCTGACCAATCGATGGCGCTAGCGTATTAATGTCTAAACCAAGCGCCATGCTAAAGAAGCTCTTATCATTGTTCGATTCTGCCAAAACGCCACGAATCGACTTAAGCGCATCTAGAATCACTTTATTTTTCGATTCAACAACAAAAGCACCTTTAATGAATGCCTGCTCGCCTTTCAACTTGTATTCCGCAAATGCGACGGATTGAGGCCAGTTTTCTGCAACTTGAGTAAGTTCTGTATGACAAGCTGGTGAGCGCATCTCCTGAATAGTCGGCTCAGGATCAATGGCATCCAGCATGCTGACTTGACGCGCAAAGATATTGCCATCTTTCGTCGTCAAACCTTTAACCAATTCACGGTGGTCAAAGTAACCGAAAGAGTTATTGTTTTCGCCGTATTTAGCCTGCAACGCCGCTAGGCGTCCACTCTCCGCAATGTTTTGACTTGGTGACTCAAGTCCCAATGCCATTTTAAGCGGGTTTTGAACACCCAGTTGCGGAATATCAACCGTTAACGTAAGTACGTTGTCAACCACGGCAACAACCAAGCCAATGCCATCTTGCGGGTCAACCGAATCTGTCATCTCGTAACGACGAAACTCCACTTCACCAAGTTTAACCAGCTCGTGCTTAGCACCGCTCATCTGCTCTTCGTGATCCAATGTTTTCCATAACGCGGCAGGGTCTTCAATCTTCAATTTGTACACTGGTACCATACCGATTGTGTACAACACAGGATTAATGTTTTCTCCGGTACCTAAGTAGGCTTTTAACGTTTCTGGCGATGCAGCGCTCTCCAGATATCCATCAAACAAGTTAACGGCAAACTGTTGCTGTGGAGAAAGTGGTTCATCGGCAAAAAGTTCAGCAATCGAGCCTTGGTTAGCCGTGCCAAATGCATTCATGTATTTATAATGATTAAAAGGTTCCGTCTGATACGTCACCATGAGCGAATCCGCAGGAACTTGCGAAAGTAGTGATACTGAATCACTCGAGGTAGTATTGTTTTGGTACAGGTAGCCAGCGCCCCCTGCAGCTGCGACCACTGCTGTAGCCAATAGTAGTTTTTTCACGACCAACTCCGTTGTCATAGTTATGTGTTCCTAAGCGAAAAGTCACGCTTAGGTTTAAAGCCTTTGAATAGCACTTTTATATCGACCGCTATCATAAACAAGTTATCGATATAATGAATGTCGGTTTGATAAATTATCCAACATTTATAAGGTAAACCGTGAAGTAAGTTGAATTGCGTGAGGATGCTATTGGCAATATTCACAATCTAATTTCTCGGATAACCACCTTACAAATCAAAATCTTCAGTTCAATAAAGCGATTTGGAGTAACTACGACCAAAAGCGCTAAGATATTAAATCTTTATTGAGTCTTTTATCTAATATCTGAAAACGCCTCACGGCCTGACACTTCTTTCCAATTTGCCTCTAGCGGTCCCCGTTCGTTTTCCTTACATTCCCATTAACTCAGTGACGAGACGTATACCAGATACGAGCAGTAGAAGACGATGAAAGACCAGTTGACGATCTCTATATCAACCATCAATGGCTCCAGACATTGGTACTTCAGTAAAAGGATGCAACGCAATCTAAAAACGTTTTTATGCTTTTTTGTCATTGCTCTGGCCGCAACCGCAATCTTAATTCATCACTTGTACACTCGCGTCGATAATGCCGCGTTAAAACAAGCTGAATTGACAGAACATTCGCGCACTATGGGTGAAGAGCTCAGCACACTGAAAGCATTAAAATCCGAGCTGGAAAGTGATCTCTCAGAGCGAGAAGAACGAGTACAACTTGTTTCGGAGCGTTTGGGAGAGTTAGAGAAAGTCCTTGGAGTTGGAGAACATACTACCACGGATAATTTGGATGCCCGACTTGATGCGGCGGCGATTACGTCGAACGTTCGCATGGTGTTGTTAAACCAAATACCAAGCGGGTCTCCGGTCGGTAAAGCGCGGCTCTCTTCTCGCTTCGGTAAGCGCATTCATCCGGTGACAAAAGTCGCTAAGATGCATCGCGGGCTCGATTTTGCCGTGAATACCGGTACTAAGGTTTATGCCCCAGCAGATGGGGTTGTGGAAGTCACCCGCCGCAGCAATAAAGGCTCTGGTAACTTCCTCAGGCTGCAACATTCTTTCGGTTTTTCGAGTTCTTATTCGCACTTGAAAAAGTTCAAAGTAAAAAGCGGTCAGTTCGTCAAAAAAGGGCAACTGATTGCAATTTCCGGCAACAGTGGGCTCTCTTCTGGCCCTCACCTTCACTACGAGGTGCGTTTTGTTGGGCGAGCACTGAATCCGAAGCCATTTGTCGATTGGAGCCTCAATGATTTCGAAGACATTTTTACTAAGGAGCGAAGAATACGATGGGAATCTTTAATCAAAACCGTGGAACAACGAGTAGCTCAGCAGCTTCAACTCTCATCGCCAAAGGCTGTGCTGTTAGCGGAGAACTCAAAGTAGAAAACGATGTCCAGATTGATGGCATCGTCGATGGTCAAATTAATGTAGAAGGCACTCTCGTCGTTGCAGAAAGCGGCCGAGTAAACGGTGAGATCTACGCTAAACAACTGATCATCAATGGTATGATGGATGGTAACTGTCACGCAGAACACATTCAAGTACTTGCCAAGGGACGTGTAAGTGGGAGGATCTGGAGTAATAACCTCAGCATCGAACCTGGTGGTAAATTCTTTGGTGAGGCGGCCGAATTACCTGAAAAAGAAGTGGTGACACTGAAAGGAAAGGCTCAAGAAAACGCCAGCACGAAAGAAAACAATACCAACAATGAAAAGCGACCTGCGCGTAAATCAGCGTAAACTCTTTGGTTAAAGTGCATAAAAAAGACGGCTTTCACGCCGTCTTTTTTATTACTAGAGACACGAGCTTCGTCAGAAACTAAAGTGATTATTCGGCCGGGTTTAAAATCATCACCGAGCGCTTTGCTTGCGGACCAAAGGCCGCTTTCGCATGCGCTTTCACTTCTTCTAATGTCACACTCTTAGCCGCTTTCTCAACGTCAAGCAACACATCGACGCCGTAATCATGCACTAAGTAGCGAGTATACGACCATGCGCGCTGAGCAGGGTTATCATCTAATCCTTGCATCGCTACCGCCAATTGCTTCGCTGCCGTATCCACCTCTTTTTGCGTGATGTTCGAAGCCAAGTCATCAAACATTTTGCCTAACTTGCTATCTAAAGCTGCCACGTCTTCGGGCTCAACTTGAGATTCCAAGAGCCAATCAGAGATTGGTTCGCGATCTTGCGTCACGGTGTAAATATTTGGGCTGTAATCGAGACTAGACTCTTCTCGCACAATATCCAAGACACGCGCATTACTGATACGTTGCAAAATATCTTCGATAACCGTATCCCTTGCCGTACGTTGGTAATCGTTCGTGTTAGTCAAACGCATTACATACAACGATGAAGGTTCATGACCATCCGCAACGACTGTTCGCGCCGGCACGTCGGTGTTGAACGCAACATGGTAATCAATCGAACGACCCGGTTTCATCTCGATGGAGGCCACATACTTACGCAAGAGTGGCGTAATTTCTTCCGGCTCGACATTTGCCACAATGACCATCTTAAAACCATCATTGGTTTTGAAAAGTTGCTCATGCACCGCCAGTATTTGCTCGGAAGTCACTTGCTCCACATCGTGACTGGACACTATACGATGACGACTACCCGGCAAATAAGAATTACCGTTTGCTTTCTGAATCAGTTTTCCCATCGGCGATTCAAAAAAAGCGCCACTCTGCTGTTTAAACTCTTGCTTTGCTGCCGCCATCTGGCGCTCGTCAACTTTGATCTCCGTCGCTAGGTTGTACAACCCATTCAACGCGTAAGTTAAATGCGTTGTTGGCGCGGTAATTTGTGAACCGTGACTGGTCGCATCGAGAATCGCGCTAAGCGCAATGTTATTTTTGCGTAAGTAACTGTCTAACTCTGAACCAGAAAATGCCCCTAACCCACTGCGTATCGCCGTCGTTGCAGCGATTTCATACGCAGCATATAACGCTGGATCAACGGCGGCTTTACCGCCTTGGCTCGCATAGTAAATATAAGCTCGGCCACCCGCTTTGGCATCTTTTTGGAACCACACTTCGACACCGTTTGATAGCGTATAAACTTGAAAGCCTCCCGCTTCCTGACGCATGCTGGTGATGGTACCTTCTTGAGTAGGCTGTAAGAATCCATCCACTTTGTCATACATCTCTAACGGTTTTTCGCCCGTTTGGAGGTAGGCACTGTATAGATCGGTAAATACATCATTGAACTGAGCTGACGCTTCACTTTTCCCTAACCCAATCACAAAGATTGGTTGCTCAGACAACAAGGCATTCAATTGCGTGTTAATGCTCTCTAGATTCTCGTTGTTGATGAATTCAGACAAACTCTGGGCGTAACTCTCTTTTGATTGACTCACACTGCCTTGGTCAATTTGGAAAACACGCGCTTCTGCGTAACTGTTTGGCTTACGCTGGTCCCAGTCTGAATCAATATTTGCGAGCTCACCTTGCCAATTTGACATGATGCTCTCTAACTCAGATTGAGTCGCACCATAATCTCTCAGTGACGCCAACGTGCTGATGAAAGTTTGATGCATTTGTTCACGACGCTCAGGCGCAAACGAAATACCTGCCGACATCATGCGCTGGTAGTTGGAGTAGTAAGGCTGGGCATAAGCATACTGAAAAGGTTCAGCGGCATCATTAAGTACACGAATCAGACGTTGTTGAATTAGCTGTGTTGCCACTTCATCACGCCACACTTGATGCTGTTGTTCAATCGTCGTGCTGCCACTTAGACCACGCTCAATAACTAAATGAAGGCTTGGTGATTCCATCGTGTTACTTGGCAAGATTCGGTTTTGGTTATTCACTCGAATATCGCGGCGCTTCTCTATTACGGTATCCGAGGTGCTTTCCCAGTTCGAGAATTTGTTTTTGATAATATTGGACAGTGAATCCACGTCGATATTACCGGTCACAACCAACTCGGCATTTTGTGGTTGGTACCACTTGTCGTAAAACGCTTTTAGCTTGCTTGATGAGGCATTTTGAATCGCTTCGCGAGTACCAATTGGGTCGTGTTCACCATACATAGTGCCTTCAATCGACGCTTGATAAGCATGCATAGAAAAGGATTTATCATCCGGGTTAGCACGTCGCCATTCACCAAGGATCACCCCTTTTTCTTTCTCTACTTGTTCAGGAGCAAACTGAAGTCCGTTTCCGATATCTCTCATCCACTTCAGGGCATCTTCCAGCTTTGTATTATTGGCAAGATCAAGTTGGTAAGAAGTTTGCTGATAAGTGGTAAAGGCGTTGATATCGGCACCAAAGCTACCACCAGATTGCTCGAAAAGTTTAACAACGTCGTTGCCGGTAAAATGCGTGCTGCCATTAAACGCCATGTGCTCAACAAAGTGAGCGTAACCTTTTTGATTGGCGTCGTCTTGGAATGAGCCGACATTCAGAACCAAACGGACCGATACTTCTTGGTCTTTTGTTGGGTAAAGATGGTATTTCATACCGTTCGATAACTGGTCGACATGCCAGTTGGCGTCAGGCTGAATCGGCGTCGATTGTTGTGTCAGAGCACACCCTGACAGTAATAACGCGGGGACTAACAATATACTGCGCATAACTATTGCCCATAACAATGATTAAGCCGATTAATATAATCCTCGTTCGATGACCTTCACATTTTTAATGGATTATTTGCTACTCAAACGTGATGTAAATCACCTTTTAATGAAATCAATTATCATTTACAAAAAATAGACAAATCCTTACTTTACAAATAGATAAATAACACAGCTTAAAAGCCTTTTTCTTATTTGATGTAAAACTCAAAATCGCGACATGGAGTCAGTATTTATTTTGAGCAATAAAATATAATTATTGAACAGATTCGAATCTGACTTTCTGCTGCATACTCAACGGCTCGGTGAGTCCTGATGAGAATAAAAACACAACAACTATTATTCAAAGATCTATTATTCGCTTTATGTTCAAAAATCTATCATTAAAAAACAAACTGGCAATCTCTGCCAGTGCTGCCATCATTCTCGGGGGAGTGCTGGTAGAAGGGCTGTCTTTTCGAGATTCATTAAATAGACTGGATGTCGAAGTCGCGCAACGACTAGAGAGCACCAGCGCATCTTACAATCAATACGTAAAGGACTGGTTACTCTCAAAAGAGCGAGCACTGACGTCACTCTCTTCCGATTCAGAGAAGCGTTCTCTGGTTACGCACTTGAAACAAGTCCGAGACTCTGGCGCGTTTGATAACGTCTTTCTCGCTTACCCAGACGGCTCACAAGACAACGCCAATGGGGTGGTTTTGCCACCAGGTAATAACGACCCACGCAAATGGGGTTGGTACACCAACGCCATTGCCAATCCATCGAAAGTCTTTATGGATAACCCAACCGTCGCAGCGGCCACGGGGGCCAACGTCGTGTCGCTTGGTAAAGCCCTGCAACTACATGGTCAAACCGTCGTTCTGGGTGCTGACGTCGAGATCGGTGATATTCTAAACAGCCTCAACCAAGTGATCCTGCCGGGTGAAGGCTATATGTTTATTGCCAACGATCAGGGCAATATTTTCACCCATAACGACGGTAAGCTGCTGAATCAACCTGTTAGCAAGCTGGGCCTAAACAACAGCGATATTACCTCTGCCGCACGTTCCGGCACAGAGCGTCGTGTCTCGATTAACAACACCGAATATGTGGTTTACGCGCGCCATATTGAGGGCACCAAACTCACAACGGTCACAGTGTTAGATCAAAACTCGTTGGTTGCCCCACTTTACGATGCTGTTTGGGATCAAATCATCGCAACCACTATCGTCGTCGTTATCTGTGTAGCTTTGTTTAATCTGCTATGTAACATCTTGTTCCGTCCGCTCTACAACGTTTCGAATGCGCTCGCACAAATCGCAAACGGCAGCGGCGACCTAACTCAACGCATCAAAGTAGAAAACCGTGACGAAGTTGGTGAGCTGGCTGAAAACTTCAACCAGTTCGTTGAAAGTTTGCAGCAACTTATTGGTCACATTCGTCACCAAGCGGAAGAACTGAGCCAACAATCGGAGCTGAGCACGAATCGCGCGAATCAATCGGTTTCCGATCTGAACCATCAGCAACAAGAAATCACTATGGTGGCGACCGCTGTGACTGAAATGGCATCGGCAACGCAAGAGATTGCAGCACATGCAGAGCAGACGGCTAAAGCCGCTCAAGACTCTTCAGCAAGCACACAAAACGGTCATGAGTTGGTGATCAACTCCAAATCGTCCATCAATAATTTGTCTTCTGAAGTCAACCAAGCGAGCGTTGTCATCGGCGAGCTCAACCAGCACGCGCAAGACATCTCAACCGTACTATCAACGATTCGAGACATCGCAGAGCAAACCAACTTACTGGCTCTGAATGCGGCGATTGAAGCGGCGCGTGCAGGTGAGCAAGGTCGCGGTTTTGCCGTTGTTGCAGACGAGGTGCGCGTGCTATCACAACGCACACACACCTCAACCGAAGAGATTCGCTCGACGATCGAGACTTTGCAACAGACCACACAACGCGCTGTGACCATCATGGATACAAGCTCTCAACTTGCCCAAGGATCAGTGGAAGATGCCGATCGCGCAGCACTGGCTCTGGATGAAATCAACGCGGCCGTTGCGTTGATCAGCGATATGGCAACGCAAATCGCGACCGCAGCCGAAGAGCAAACGCACGTAACCAATGAAATCACACAAAACGTCACGTCCATTAAAGATGTGACCGATCACTTGGTGATTGGTGCCGAAGAATCGATGAATCAATCTGCTGAGCTGAAATCGCAAGCCGAGGATCTCAACTCGAAAGTGGCAACGTTTAAACTGGCTTAAGCGCCACGTTAGGAACGCTCTTAAAAACAACAAACCCCGCTAGTAACTGAGTTGCTAACGGGGTTTGTTTTTATGGCTCAGCGTTTTAACTGCAGATAGCTTTCGAAAGACGTAAGACCTACACCGCCACACACATCGGCGTGCCTGAGATTGGGTCGTTAAATACTCTCGCTTGTAAATCAAACACCGATGCCAACATGCCTTCTGTCAGTACCTCTTGCGGTGTTCCCTGCGTGACTAACTGACCTTTTTCCAACACCACCAAATGATCACAGTAACGGCAAGCTTGGTTTAGATCGTGCAGCACTACCACTACAGTTTTGCCTTTGTCGTTCATATGCCTCATGAGTTTCATCAGCTCAACTTGGTGAGAGAGATCCAAGTAAGTGGTTGGTTCATCAAGCATCACTACGTCAGTATCTTGCGCCATTACCATCGCAATCCACGCCCTTTGTCTTTGACCACCAGACAACGATTCAACTGGCTTGTCAGCAAACTCTATCACGCCAGTATCTTGCATTGCTTGCTCGACTAAGGCTTTGTCTTGTTGACTTAACCTGCCCCAATGAGAGAGGTAAGGCGAGCGGCCATATTCGACCAGTTTTCTGACGGTAATACCTTCAGGACTGACAAGAATCTGCGGCAGCAAAGACAACGAGCGTGCCAAGCGTTTATCACCGTAGCTGCTTAGTGGTTTGTCGTCATACAACACTTGGCCGGACGCTGGTTTATTGATGCGTACCAAGGTTTTTAATAGTGTCGACTTACCGCAACCATTTGGACCAACAAGCGCGGTAATTTTACCTTGAGGAATCGACAAAGAGAGATCTGGAATGATGGTCTGTTTGCCGTATGCGACGGATAAGTTCTGCGTTCGTAACATGCTTACCAACCTCGATAACGATACAAAAGAAAAATGAAATATGGTGCGCCAATAACAGAAGTCAGCACACCCGCTGGTAGCTCAATTGGCGGCTGTAAGCCTCTCGCTAAACCATCGGCGCAAATCACCAACAAAGCGCCAAGGGTTGCAGCGGCAGGAATCAACAACTTGTGATTGTGGCCAAACAGCAAACGCGCAAGATGCGGCGCAAGCAGGCCAACAAAGCTTATTGTACCTGCCACAGACACGCTGATGCTCGCCAGCAGTACCGCAGCAATCAGCGCAAGAATTTGGATCTGTCTTGGTTTCGTGCCAAGCGTAGTGGCGCTTTCTTCTCCCAGTCCCATCACATCTAGCCGCCAAGCCAACCAAAACGCCAATGGCAGTAGCAGCAATAAAGCACTCCAAATAAACGGCACTTGTTGCCAGTTTCGTCCCCACAAACTGCCGGTTAGCCATACCATTGCCGTGTTGATTTCGATAGGGTGCACAATCAGAAGAAAGTCGATACCGCTGGCTAAAAATGCGCTGACAGCAACACCAATCAGCGCCAAACGTGCTGGTGTTGGTTTCGACCAGTAAGCCAGCACAGCAATAAAGCCAGCAGCAAGCAAGCCTCCCGCCATGGCGACCATCGGCAACATTGCCACTGGCGCATTCGGATACAGCACCAAACAAGCGGTAGCCGCCAGTCCTGCTCCTGCGCTTATCCCCATTAAATCTGGTGAGGCAAGTGGATTACGGATGACGCCTTGCACTAAAACGCCTGACAGCCCCAACCCAGCGCCCACGCCAATGGCGAGCAACATTCTCGGTAATCGATATTGGTGAATCACAAAGTCCGAGTCAGGGAAAGAAAACAGTAATGCAAAAACCTGTTGAGCCGACATGTTCGCCGCGCCAACAAACAGCGTGAGAGAAGACGCAATCAGCAAAAATCCAACTAATGCAAACAGTTTGGTTTGATTCATCATGATGATTTCCTCATTGCAATCACGATAAAACAAGGTGTGCCCAACAGTGCGGTAATCACGCCCACCGGCGTTTCGGCCGGAAAGGCAATCGCGCGTGACAAAGCATCTGCCCACGTCACCAATGCCGCGCCACACAAAGCGGAAACCGGAATGAGAATGTGATAGTTGTGACCAACAATCGGGCGTACCAAGTGCGGCACTAACAACCCGACAAAGCCAATTGGCCCAGCAATCGCCACGCTAGTACCCGCCAACAGCACAACCGCTAAACCACTGATTAATCGCGTAAGACGAATGTTACCACCCAACCCGACAGCAACTTCGTCCCCCAACGCGAGTAAATTTAAGTTTCGCGCTAATCCCATGGCGAGCACAAAACCTAAAGTCGCAAAAGGCCACAGTTGCTGCCACTGCTGAGAATCTACCGCAGAGAGTGAACCCGTTAACCAATGCAACACGCTGTAAGCCATGTCATCCGCCAAAATTACCGACGCACGAGTTAACCCTATCAGCAGCGCACTGATGGCAATGCCTGCCAGCACCAAACGCAATGGGTGAGAACGCGCGGAGAAAAAACCACCCAACAACATGACCGCACCACCACTTAGTAGCGCGCCGAATACCGCGTTGATGATTGGGTTCAATTGACTAAAGAATGGTACGCCGATGGACGCCAAGGCCATAAAACACGCCGCACCAGCATTAATGCCGAGAACGGATGGCGACGCCAAAGGGTTGCGAGTTAACCCTTGCATCAGCACGCCAGATACCGCAAGCGAAGCACCAATCAATAACCCCGCATAGGCGCGAGGAGCGCGCAACGTCGCAAGAATTTGATGCAGCATATTGCCCTCATCAAATGCAAACCAATAGCTTGTCAGATCATTAACACTCAAAGAAAAGTTGGACCAGCCAATCATTGAGGCGGTATAGCCTGACAACGTACACAACGCCATAGCACAGACAAACAAGCTCGCTTTCCAATGCGATTTGCTAACCGAAGACGGGCTTTCTGAGATTATCGACGCACTCATGAGCGCCCCAATAACGCTTCAAGGTTGCGGGCAATTTCTTCCGCCGCCAACATGCCACGATTTAATGACCACAGTTCCGGAGAGACTTCGACCAGTTGCTGCTTTTTCGCCGCAGTTAGCAACTTAAATAATGGATTTTTGCGCCATTCATCCACGATATTTGGTTGAGAGTAAAGTCCAACTAGTAACCAATCAGGGTTGGTTTTTAGTAAAAGTTCGAAGCTGGTTGGGATATACGCATTGTGCTCAGACGGAGCCAGCGGGCTTTGGATGCCTAGTGTACTCAAAACGCCACCAGCGTAAGAAACCGGGCTATGCAGCCACATCCCTTTATCGGAAACCACACCAAACTGAATGGTTTCTTGTGTCGCAAAATGCTGTTTGAACTCCGCCATGGTCTGTTTGTGCTGCTCGATTCGTTGCGTCATTTGCGCTTGCTTGCCAATTGCCACGCCGATTTTGTGTGCGGATTCGAGATTTTCTTGATATGTCTCACCACGGCTTTTTAGCAGCAAAGTTGGCGAAATTCGCTGCAAATCTTGATAAATCGCGCGATGACGTTCGGCATCGGCAATGATCAAATCAGGCTTGAGCACCGCAATCGCCTCTAAACTCGGTTGTGAACGTATGCCGACCGATTGCCAAGGTTCAATCTTGGCACGAACAGCAGGGATGACTCGTGTGGCATCGTTGTCATCGGCGACGCCTACCGGTGAGACATCGACTGCCGCTAATGCATCGACAAACGAAAATTCTAAAACCACAATACGTTGAGGTATCGCTTCTAGCTCAAAAGTGCCTTGCTCATCTTGCACGCTACGCACCTGAGCACTTGCGGAAAATGACATCAAAACTGAGCTCAACAGCATCAGCAAAACGGTTGAAAAGTGTTTGATCGTAAATTGTTTTTTATTTTTCATCTTGCTTTTTTCCAGTGCTAGAGTTTTCCAGTACCTAAGATCGGCAAAGTCGCCAAGGTAAACTGGCGACTTTTCTTTTCAAACTCGGTGAACGAAACGCTTAAAACTGATAGTTCAGATCCAGCGTGTAAGAGCGTCCCGGAGCTGGGTACCGACCAACTGGGCTGGTATCAATCCCGCGGAAGTAATACTCCTCGTCAAACAAGTTGTTCACCGCAACATTCATGCGTAACTTGCCTTTGTCGTCTTTGTATAAATCCGTCCCCAAGTTGAAGTTCCACACCATGTAAGATGGTACTTTACCCGTTGCGCCTGTTGCATCTTCGGCACTGGTGTTGGCGTTATCGGTATACGAGTCACTGAAGTAGAAACCCGATAGCGTGGTGTCCATGCCGTAAAATGCGTAGGTTGCATCCCAACCAAGCTGATGCTTAGAGGTGTAAGGCAGTTGATTACCTTTATTCGCGCCTTCTTCTTCAAGCGTAGCGTCTAGATAGTTGTAGCTTGCGCCTAAACTCAGTGCAGGTAGTGCTTCAGGCACGTAACGAGCAGAAAGCTCTATGCCTTGGTGAAGTGTTTTTCCGATGTTATCGAAGGTCTGCGTTGAGCTTTGCCATTGCAATTGATCTTCAAAGTCGATGCGATAAAGCGCAGCGTTAAAGCTGGTCGCATCTTGGGTGTAACGCGCGCCGACTTCGTAGTTCCAAGCCAGTTCGCTACCTTCTTCACCCAAACCTCGGATGTAGGCAATTTGTGGCGCACGAAGTGATTTTTGCGCGTTCGCATACGTCACCCACTGGTCAGTTAAGTTGTATGCCACCGTCAAACCTGGCAACCATTCCGTCACGGTGTTGTCTGCCGTTTGTTTTTTACCACGATCGGTAAACGTCATTCGAACCGACTCAACACGCAACCCAGGCGTTACCTTCAATGTATCATTGAACAAACCAATTTCGTTGCTAACGTATCCAGCAAACGCGTCCGTATCTAGATGCCAATCACGCGGAACGCTGGTTGCACCACCGGCGATTGGAGTCTGAGTGAGTTTGTAGTCAATGTCTTCATTAACATAACGGGTACCCACGATCCAGTTTTGAGTAACGGATTTACCTTCGCCAAAGTACATCGCCATTTTTGGCTCTATACCATACACGGTAAATTCACGTGGAGAGGTACGAACGTCCGTCGCAGGCAGAGCCGGATCCGCCCAATGGCCACCCGCGCTGTTAAAGCCCCACTTAAAAAGACGCTCTGACTTGTGACCAAACGTTAGCACTTCTAGCTCGGCACTGTCGGCAAATGGCAAATCGTGGATGTACTTAACACTCCAGCGCGTCGACTTACCTTCATAATCATCGTAAGGACGTTTCGATTGATGACGATCTTGCTCGTAATCTTGTGGCGAAAGTGCGCCCGGCATTTGCGTTTCAGCATCGTAACGTTGCAGGAATGCTTGAATCTCTTGAGTATCACTCAATAGCCACTGTGCTTTAGCTTGAAAGTTCTTCACGTCCGTATCGGAATGTTCACGGAAGCTTTCGCCTTTTAGGAAGTTACCCTCCAACTGCAGCGCGAATGTGTCGCTTAACCAACCGCCCGTGCGTAGGTAAAAATCATTCAGCGGCGCATCACCGCCATCAAACACGGTAAGGCGGTTACTGATTTCAGTTTGCCAAGTGTGTGGAATCGGTTTGGTCACTAAGTTGATCACACCACCGACGTTGTTTGGACCGTACTGCACTGCGGCACCGCCGCGTACAATGTCAATACGATCAAGCATCGACAGTGTTGCTGGGAAGATAGACTGACCAGTGTGACCATATGGCGCAAGTGTTAGCGGTACACCATCCATCAAGAACTGAGCATGACCACTACGGCTTGCTTTCAAACCACGTACAGAAATGTTAGGCAATACGCCCGTTCCGCTTTCATCCTGAACTTTAATACCCGGCACGCGCTGTAGCGCGTTATCAATCGAGCCTGCGGCGGTTTTCTCGATTTGATCGCGGGTAATGACGGTACGAGCACCTGGGTACTCTTTGACATCTTCAATTTCAGAGTTACCAATCACGCTACCAGTGACAACGACGGTTTCCATCGCGGTAGTTTGTTCTTTTTTAGCAGGAGCGGCAACCGCGCTCATGGATGTGGCAGAAGCGATTGCAATCGCAAGCACACTGTAAGTGGTAGACAAACCAGCACGTACACGCACTTTACCATCCAAATTCTGGTAAGACATTAAGATCTCCTTTGCGAGAAATTGAGCCTCGGGCAGAATACATCCCGTAGGCTCTCGGGGCTAAACATCCTCAATATGAGGTAAAAATTGGCTAACAGGCGCTAACTACGCACAAAAAGCCTAGAACTGATATCCGTAGCTGAGCATGAACTCGGCTGGTGCGCCGTAGCCAATCTGGTTTAAGCCAGACGTGCCGTTTGTTGCGCCAAGAATGTATTTCTCATCCAAAATGTTGTAAGCGTTCGCTTGGATCTTGTGACGACCAGTGGTGTACGCCGCCATCAAATCCACCGTTGTGTAATCGCCAAGTGCGACTGCTTCGTCGTTACCTGCGTAACGATCGCCCACGTACTTCACACCACCGCCTAAACGCCAGTTGTCATCCAATTGGTAAGTGCTCCAAAGAGAGAACAAGTGGTCTGATACATCGTTCGGCTTTTTGCCTGTGGCTTTGTCTTCCGCATCCAAATAGCTGTAACCCACAGAGATGTCCCACTGTTTGGTGATTTGACCGCGAGCCTCTAATTCAATGCCTTGGTGACGCACTTCAATTTTATCGATCACATCGCCGTCCACGTTGGTTTGTGGTTGCTCTTGATCAATCTGGAACAGTGCCGCATTCAACATTAATGCGTTATCCAAAAGGTACGCTTTTGCACCCACCTCTTTTAAGTCGGTGTGGAAGAATTCCGCCAATTTTGGATTGATGTAGATACCAGCGTACGGTAACTGCCAAGAGCGCGCTAAACTGGCGTATACGGATGTGTCGGAATTGATACGGTATACCAAACCAGCACGGTAGCTGACTTTGTCATCATCCAATTTTTCCTTATCTGAGCCCGCTTTTTGTTGTTCGAGCTCCATCGAGTCGTAACGCACGTTACCGATCAAAGAAAGGTCGCCCCACGTATAGACGTCTTGCACATACAAACCTGTCGTGGTGGTGGTATTGTCACGAAATGGCTTAAAGCCCGGATCGGGCGTTGGGCCAATGACTGGGTCGTAGATATTTTGCGGAGGAAGCGTTTTGTCACTTGCCAACGTTAGGTCGATATCGATCTGGTTGAAATCTGCACCCACCATCAATTGATTGTCCCTGGTTTCCCAAACCAACTCAGATTGTAAAGTGGTCGTCGTACGTGGGTCGTAACCAAAATTGTTCACGGTTTGAGACACTTCATTACCCGTCACTTTGCCCTGACGCGTGCCTTTTTGCTCAAGTTCAATATGGTTGAACGCCGCTCGGTTGTTCCATACCCATTGATCATTCAGACGCCATTCGTAATCCACCGCAATACGGAGACTGTCTGACTCCTGATAGTCGTTTGTACCGCCAAAGTAAGTACTTACTGGTAAATCAACTGGCTTGCCATTTTTTGATGGCACACCACGATATGGCACTAGTTCTTGATGGGCGTATTCCACGTCAATATCAATGGTGTGACCATCCGCTGGTAGCACACGAATGGTCGGTGCAATGAAGAAATCGTTTGAATCAACATGATCAACGTACGAGTCGGCTTGACGGTATTCCAAGTTAATACGCCCGTTGACCTTATCTGAAAACGCCATTGAGCTGTCGACCTGACCGACATACTGGTTGTTGCTGCCTACACTACCGTTTACGTGAGTAAAATTCTCACCGTTAGCGCGTTTCGTCACCAAGTTGATGATGCCCCCAGCCGAACCACGGCCATACAAAGCACCCGCAGGGCCTTTGACAATTTCAACGCGTTCAACGTTCGCTAAGCTGCGGTAAGACTGCAACGTACCGTCATCTCGTAAGCCATCACGGTACATATCGTTGAGTGAATCAAAACCACGTATCATGAACTGATCGCGGCTGCCTTCGCCCAAGGTGTTATTGACCCCGGCTACCCCATCTAGCGCATCCACTAAGCGCACCGCGCCTCGGTCTTGCATTTCTGTTTTCGTTACTACGGATACCGCTTGTGGCACATCAAGCCATTCCACATCGGTTTTGGTGCCTGATTGAGGCATGTGTTCAGCATAACCTTCGTACTGATGCCCGAAGACTTGAATCGTTTCAGTTGCTGATGAGGTTGAGTTCGTCTCTTCTGAAGCCACTGCGCTTGGTGCTACTAGTGAAGAACCAATCGCGACCGCCAAGGGGGTCAGGGTCAATAATTTATTCATTCCATAATTCCGTTTAGTTGTTATAAAGCCAACGGATGGAAATAAGAACAAATATTATTTCTATTTGCAATATTAATTTTATGCTCTATATTTATTTACCCTAAAAACACAACTAACAACAAAAAAAACCAAACATAATAACAATAAACACTAAAACTTCTGCCCTCCGTCTCGCGAGAGGCACATTGGAAGACGACCGTGAGCGACTTTATCAACGTTAGAAGAAAATGTTAGAAAATTAGGAAAGCTCATGAAATCTACGATGATTATCGTAAGTCATGTCGTTAACGATGCAGTCACTCACGGCTTCGTGCCTGCAGCTAAAGCGATGGACCTTCACGTCGTTCTTATCACCGACCATAAGCTCAGCCATTTAGAGCTGGCGAGTCGTGATAGTCACTTTAATCCGGATACCATTCTAGAATGTGATGTCTTCAACCCATTAGAACTCATCGAAACCATCACGGAGCATGAATTAAAGCCAGACGCTATTTTTAGCAATAGTGATCACTTACAAACTTCCACCGCCATCTGCGCGCAATTTTTTGGCCTCCCATCCAAAGATTGGTCTGTCACGTTAAAGGCCAAAAACAAACACTTAACTCGACAAGTGTTAAATGAAAAAGCCCTACCCAACACACAAAGCTGTTTGCTGCACCGCCATTCGAATGTGGCATTAGGCATGGCCTTTCCTGTCGTGGCAAAACCCAAAGAAGGCGTGGCAAGTTTAGATGTGCAGCGCTGTGACTCCCAAAGCGAGCTCGATGCTTACTGCGAGGCGTTTTGGCAAAAGCACCCAAACGCCGCCATTCTGGTGGAGCAGTTTCTTCAAGGACCGTTGGTTACGCTCGAAACTTTAGGAGACGGTAACCAACTTATCGCCGTGGGCGGCTTTGATGTGTCGCTCTCAGAGCCGCCTTACTTTATCGAAACGGCCGCAGACTGGAACGGACCAAACGGCATTGCTCACCGAGAAGCTTGCGTGGCTCAACTGAAAGCGTTTGGCGTTGGTTTTGGTGTTTGCCACAGCGAATTTATTATCACTGAAAACGGCCCAGTCCTAGTGGAAATTAACTACCGCAGCATTGGAGATGGTCGCGAATTCTTGCTCAACAATCTCGCTCACTTCGGTTGGTTTAGCACGATTTTAGGTCTGCATTTAGGCCGAAGATTGGACGGCGATTACCAAATTCATGGTTCAGCGCACGTGCACTACGTAGTTGCGGAACACAGTGGTGTGATTGATGGAGATTCGACGTCGTTCATCCAACACGATGACGATATCATCACCCAGCAACAGGTACTAAAAACCGCTGGAGAACACTTCCAACAGAGTTATTCCAATAAGGATTATCTCGCCCGAATTTCGATTGTCTCACCATCAGGGCGAAACCTCGACCAAGCGCTGCAGAACGCGCTTAGCAATTTCAATCTAGCTCCGACTCGTGAGGTGGCAGCATGAATGACAACGCTTTGTATCTAACGCAACGATTGATCGACACTTGCTTACGCGAAGACATGTTTGGCATTTTGTCGAAGGCCAAGTTCAGCAACACCACACCAAAAGGAGCGATTACAGCTAAAAATGAGCAAGTCTGGCTGATATTTGCCAACTCTGATTTCACGTTGTATTTACCCGTTGCGCCAACGTATTACATGCAGCACTGGCGCTACAGTCACGCCAATGACGAAACACCACAAGGTTGGTGGGTGGAGAAAAATGGCCAAGTCGAGCATCAACAACATTACAAAGAGTGGATTGCACTACTAACGACACTGGCGCATGAGAGCTCTCACGAATTGTTGGCGGGGTATCTTCAAGAACTGGAATGTGCAGAGAAACACAAAGCGCTGTGTGACCAAGCGTTTCATCTTCACGCAGACCACATTTCTCAACCAATATCCAAGCTTGGTTCTTGGCATCAAAAACTGCTGCTAGCCGACCAGATCGCTTCTTACCTTGACCACCCGTACTATCCAACTGCGCGGGCGAAGTTTGGCCTGAGCGATGAAGACCTTGCTAAGTACGCGCCCGAGTTCGCACAAAGCTTTGCTCTGCATTGGATTGCGATTGAAAAATCACTGGTGACATTAACCAGCGAACAACCTGATTGCTGGCCGACGATGGAGCAAGTTGGGCTTCCTGCTGATTTTGCACTGAGCCACGTACTGTTCCCTGCGCATCCGCTCACCCTTCGCTCTTTAGAAGCCTTACCCGAAGGCATGATAGAAGCGCCGTTTACGTACCTAGACGTGACGCCAACGCTTTCCGTTCGAACTGTGGTAGTCAACGACGCGCCGCATATTCACATCAAAGTTCCGCTGATCATGCGATCGCTAGGTACGAAAAACATTCGCTTAATCAAGCCTTCAACACTGTATGACGGCCACTGGTTTGAACGTCTACTCAGCCACCTTGAGCAAACGGACGCCGACTTAAACACTCGCTTGTTCCATTGCAACGAAAAACACGGTGGACACGTCGGTGAGGATAAAACCTTCGCGTACATCGTACGTGAGTACCCATTTACTCATTGCGAAGACAAAGCGTTAGTTCCGGTTGCCGCACTGGCAAGCCCAATGCCTGACGACCGCTTGTTCTTAGAACATTTGGCAGAGCAGTACTATCAACAAGATACGCTGGCGTGGTTCCAAGATTACGTCGACCTATTATGCCAAGTGCACCTCACCTTGTGGCTTCGTTATGGCATCGCATTGGAGTCCAACCAACAAAACGCCATCGTTGCATTTGCTCAACAGGGCAAAATGACGCTCGCGATGAAAGACAACGACGCGGCGCGAATTTGGCCTGAGCGCTTCCACTTTGCTACAGAGCATGCTGCCCAAAAACACGTCGCAGGAACAACTCCCGTGGATTGTGATGAACTGCTCGACCAACGCATCAAAGTCGACAATGAATTGGCGCTCGGTCAGATGTTTACCACCATCACATTACAACTGGATATCGCAGCGATTGTAGAAGCCATGGCAGCGAAGGGCATTGCCTCTTCAGCATCGCTTTACGCCATCGTGGCCAAAAGCATTGCAGAGCAACTCAACCGATTAGAAGGCGAAGGGTTAGAGACAAAACTGGCACGCGAGTTACTGCAAGAGGCACCTGATTTGTACGCCAAGTACTTGTTGAGCTCTGGCAGTTTGCTCTCGAAAGAAACCTCCGGCGCGAGTGACATCAACAAGTTCTATGGTTTGTCGGCGCCGAACTTCTTACTGCTTTCTAGCGAAGAAGCACAGCGAGCCTACTTAGAAGCCATCAAAAAAAGCGTACGTTAAACGATTATGACCAAACTCATCTACAGTGTGTTGTTGTGCCACTTTATCGCTGCGTTTGCCGCGTTAGGTATGCCGCTATTTCTACCCGTCGTGTTGCCAACGTTAGGCGCAAGCATTGATGCGAACTGGGCAGGGGTATTGTTTATCCTACCTACTTTTTGTACTGCGTTGGCGGCACGATTTTGGGGCAGCTTTGCCGATCGCTATGGTCGCCGCCGCTCACTCTTGCGTGCACAACTTGGCCTTGCAGCAGGGTTTGCGCTATGCGGCTTGGCAGACAACCTCGCCATGTTTGTGTTTGGTCTTATTGTTCAAGGAACCTTTGGCGGCACCATGGCCGCCTCGAACAGCTACTTATCTAGTCAAATTAAAGAAGCCAAAACACTCGGCAAGTCACTCAATAAAACCCAACTATCTGCTCGCTTGGCGCTGATCGTTGCGCCCATTGGGCTCGGCTGGAGCTTGTCCGAAACCAACCCACTCAACGCGTACCTTTGGTTATGCGTTTTGCCTTTAATTGCTATGGGCATCACGCTAGCACTGCCAGCGGATAAACCCGCCGAACAAAACCTCGAAAAGCCAAACTCAGAATCTCAGCAAGAACAACCCATTGCACAGAAAAACGCAATGCATGCCATTCGTTGGATCTTCTTTGCTCAGTTCGGGTTTGCGTTTTCTATGGTAGTGACCTTTCCTTATTTCTCGCCGTTTGTGCAGCAATATGGCATCACTAACCACGCATGGATCGGTTTTTTGTACGCACTGCCGCATGGCGTCTATCTGTTGCTGGCAGGCAAAATCCACGTGTTGTCAGATGGGCTGAATCGCCATCAACCGCTGCGCACGTTGTGGCTCGGGTTTGCATTGCTTGCCGTGAGCTCTGCTTTGCATTTGATTGCGTCCGAAACCGCACTCATTGCTGCGAGAATTATCTTCGGCATCGCGATGGTGTGTTGCTATCACGGATTGCATCAGCATCTTGCGAGCAATCTGGATCGCAAACTCAGTGGCAAAGTATTTTCTCGCTTTGATGCCATGTCCAAATGGGGTGGCGTGGCGGCGGGATTTTGCGCTTCTTTCATTTCTAGCTTGGGGCTACTTGAGGTTCCTTTCCTACTTTCTGCGATAGTCAGCGTAATCACCTTGATCGCGCTGGTTCTCCACTCAAAATTTGGAAATCAACATGTTACAAACTCAATCCTCTCAGACTAGCGAGTTGCGCGCGCATGATGTGCAGCTCAATCGTGAGAAAGCCCAACTCAACACGATAATGGGTGTTCTTAATTGTTACTTACGGGAATTTGCGTTACCGAATCAACAAGTGGAATGGCACTACCAATCGACATCGCTACCCCAAACGTTAAAACGCAACTATTCCGCCAAGCAGCGGGTAGCCGTTCATCTGTCTCAACAAAATGGCGTGCTGGTTTTGCCGATTCACTACGCGAGCAAACTGGGCAAAATCAAATTGGCAGAACTGCCGTGGGCGAAAATGCCGGGTTCTGGTTGGGCCAAATTGGATGCCACGCAAACTCTTACGCTTTTGCTTAACTATCTCAAGCAGGTGTTGGCGATCCCATTTAACCATGAGCTGATCGAACAACTGGAAAATAGCGTGCTAGTTACCGAGCAGTTTCTCAACGTCGCGCCCAAATCGCATCACAACGAGTTTATCGCTTCGGAACAGTCTCTGATTTGGGGGCATACTTTCCATCCGACCCCGAAAAGTCGTTCGGGCGTCACCATGGATGATCTCTTGGCGTTTTCTCCAGAAGTCGGCGCGCAAGTCCCGTTATACTGGTTTGAAGTGGATACGTCCTTACTTGATGTGCTGAGTTCCGACGGAGAAGCTAACCCTGCTCAGCAAATGCTACAACAGCTCGCGCCACAACACACCACCAGCAATGGGAAGACCCTCTACCCTTGCCATCCTTGGGAAAGCTACACCATTTTGAGCAACCCAAGCGTGAAGCGTGCCATTGAACAAGGCAAGATCACGCCACTGGGTTTAGGTGGTGAAAAGATGCAGCCGACCTCTTCAGTTCGTACCCTCTACCACCCAGACATGGACTGGTTTGCGAAATTCTCCATCAACGTACGATTAACCAATTGCGTGCGCAAAAACGCGTGGTACGAACTCGACAGCGCCGTGCAGCTCACGTCGATTCTCAAACCAATTAGAGAAAACGAACAGTTGCACAACCCCGTATTTAAAGTGATGACGGAGCCTTACGCCACCACGTTGAATCTAGAAAGTGTCGCTGAGCGCAATTGGGACGACAACACCAAAGCGCGCGAATCGTTTGGGATTTTGTATCGCGAAAATTTCTCGCTGAGCGAAGTCGACATCTTAAAACCAACCCTCGCTGGCGCTCTGTTTGCTTACAACAAAAACGGCAACAGTTGCATTGCTCAACGCCTTAAAAACAAAGCGCGTACTACGCAAAATCGCTATTCCGACATCGCGACACTGTGGTTTGAACGCTATTTGCATTGCCTAATTCCGGGCGTGTTTAATTACTACTTCAAACACGGGGTGGCGTTTGAGCCGCATTTGCAAAACACCTTGATTGGCTTTGAGCAAGAGATGCCGTGTTGTGTTTGGATTCGTGATTTGGAAGGCACTAAATTACTGCCAGAGTTCTGGCCAGCAGAAACATTAACTGATTTGTCTGAACGCGCGCGACAATCGGTTTACTACAGTCGCGAACAAGGCTGGAATCGCATCGGATACTGCACCTTTATCAACAACATCAGCGAAGCGATTTTCTTCATCGCAGAAGGTGATGAGCCACTAGAGCAAACGCTGTGGAATGCGGTGCAAAGTGCCATTGTGCGTTGGCAATCAGTGAATGGAAAACAGCCGGAACTAGAAGCGTTGCTGAATGGCGGTCACTTCCCAAGCAAAAATAATTTCACCACGCGTTTGATGCAAAAAGCCGATAAGGAGTCGGGCTATACCCAAGTCGCCACGCCTTGGCAACAATACGAAAAAGGAGCGCAACATGTCTAATTCACTCTCCCTACCGACACGTATTAGCCAGCAAGTTCACACGCTCGCACAGCAACAAAATCAACCCTTATGCGCGTACTTGTATGACCTAAAAGCCTTAGAAGAACACATCAAACAACTGCGTCACGTTTTGCCGAAAAATGTCGAGCTATTTTACGCAGCCAAAGCCAATCCATCGGGCCCGATTCTCAAAACGCTCGCGCCGCATGTCGATGGTTTTGAAGCGGCATCTGGCGGGGAGTTGACACACCTCCACCAGCAACAACTCGATAAGCCGTTGATCTTCGGCGGCCCAGGGAAAATGCCAAGTGAATTGCAACAAGCGATTGAGCTGGATGTTGATGCAATTCATGTCGAAAGCCTCACCGAGCTACAGCGCATTGGAGCACTAACCGAGCGCCTCAACCGCCCAGCTTCGATCTTTTTGCGTATGAACATCGATATTGGCGACATCACGCTCAGTAAGTTGGCGATGGGCGGCAAGCCGACTCCGTTTGGCTTGGACGAGTCCGAACTGAGCAATGCTTTGATGTTGCTGCGCGATTTCCCGCAAGTGTTACTGAAAGGCGTCCATTTTCACTTGATGTCGCATCAGCTCGATGTTGAACGTCACTTAGCGTTAATGCAGCGCTATTTCCAAGTCGTGAAGGCGTGGCAACAAGAGTTTGAACTCGGTGAGCTGATGATCAACTTGGGTGGAGGCATGGGGATTAACTACCAAAACCCTGAGCAACACTTTCCGTGGATGGAGTTTTGCGACAAGTTGGAATTCCTCATCGCCAAAGAGCAAGTGCAAGACTGGACACTGCGTTTTGAATGCGGACGTTTCATCACGGCGGCATGCGGTTATTACGTAATGGAAGTGCTGGATATTAAGCAAAATCTTGGCGAAAACTTTGTCATCGCGCGCGGAGGAACTCACCACTTCCGCACACCAGCGGCGCAGAGCCATGATCATCCATTCGTCATTCTGAAAAGCGAGCAACACCACGAGGTTTCTCACCCAATTCAGCATGCACAAGCGACCTTTGTCGGCCAGCTTTGTACACCCAAAGATGTGCTGGCACGCAATCAACACGTCGCCCACGTCGATATTGGTGATTACGTTGTGTTTACCTTAGCGGGCGCGTATGCGTGGAACATCTCCCATCAAAACTTCTTGATGCATGAACCGCCGATCTTCCACTATTTCTAAACGGCATACTTCGCTTTACTCAAGCCCCAATCATTGGGGCTTTTTTATTCCATCTCGGCACAGATTCATTGCCATTAACCGCTTTTCGAAATCGCAATAATGCGTTTTATCAGCTCGTCGGGTTCCATCTTGGGATTGCGGTAAAAACGGAAGATTTCCGAGTTTATCGCTTGCTGAGCAACTGGATTGACCGCCATTGAATCAATCATACTCGGCACAGCGAGGTTGTGTTTTACGCCGTAGTGAAAGTCTTGATATGACTGGACCTGACATGGATTAAAATCGCTGATGTCGATATCGGTGCGCACCGGAATCGAGCCTTTTACCTTATTGAACTTGGCTTGAAACTCGACGTCTGCCAGCGCGCTTGCGGTTTGCTGAGCCGCCTCGGAAGAAAACGACTTGCTCGACATAAACACCAAGCTGTCCATGTTGTAGAGGAATACACCATCGCTGTCAGGCGTTGGGTAACAGCCGACCTCTTGCGGAACCGAGACTTGATTGGCGAGCAGCTCACCCAAAATCCAATCACCGCCGATTTGAAACAGCGCCTGACCGTCGGCTAGTGCTTGGGTCGCCGTATCCCACTTACTGTCGGGTAATTGGTTGTCGATCAACAAACTCAGGCGGCGAAATTGCGTCAGCGCTTGGCGCAGTGTATCGCTGTCGATGCTGTCGCGTTCTAGTTTAACCATTGCATTGGTGTAGAACTCAACGCCGCCAGTGGAGATCACTAAGTTCTCGAAAAGTTGGGCGACTTGCCACGGCTGCTCACCGACCGCGATCGGTACAATGCCATTTTGCTTCGCAAGCTCCATGGCAGCGAACATCTCTTGCCAGTTTTTCGGCGCTGACAGATTCAGTTGTTTAAGCAGTTTGTGGTTGACCCACAACCAGTTCAAACGGTGCAGCGTAAGTGGCAGGGCGATATAGCCGTTTTGTGTCTTATTGATTTCGATAGACAGCGGGTAGAGCACCTCGTCCCAGCGCTGCTCGTCCGCTACCGCGTTGACGTTGTGCAAAATACCGATGGCATCCCACGCTTTAATACTTGGCCCTTCGATTTGCGCGAAGCTCGGTGGATTGCCCGCCAGCGCGCGAGCTTGCAGTACCGTCATCGCGCTGTCACCACCACCGCCTAACACCGGGCTTTGCAGCAGCTCAATATCGTGCCGTTTTAGCTGAGCTTTAAGTGTTTGCAGCGCTTGCTGCTCGCCGTCAGAAGTCCACCAATGTAAAAACTCTACCCCTTGTGGCGACTCAGCGTGAGCGACGCAAGGGGCGAGCAACAGTGGGAGCAAGAATGCCAGTTTGTTCATAGTCAGTCTCTCGGGAAAGTCAGTGTGGCGCAGAGGCCGCCAAACTGAGAATGGCTCAGCGACAAACTGCCGCCGTGAGCCTTTGCAATGCTCTGTGAAATGGTTAACCCCAGACCACTGCCTTCTTTATCGTTGCTAGCGCGGAAGTATGGCTGGCAGAGCTTTTCAAGTAATAAATCGTCAACACCGTCACCGTGATCTTCAATTTTAATTTGGATCGACTCTGGGCTTTCACTCAGTGTAATGTCCGCTTGATGGCCGTATTTGAGCGCGTTATCGACCAGATTCTGAATGCAGCGCTTAATTGCTAACGGTTTACCAGCAAAGTGGGTGCGGATTTCGCCGTGGATGCGAATTGTGTCCGGCGCATCGGCGATATTGGCGGAAATGTGCTGAATCAGTTGGGTGAAATTGATCGGCTCGATTTCCTCGTGGATATCGGTCTCTTTAATGCATTGCAATGCGCCTTTGACCATCAAATCTAGGTCGTTACTCAGGCGGATAAAGCGTTCTCGGTCGGCGTCGTCATCCAGCATTTCCGCTCGCAGTTTTAGGCAGGCAATCGGCGTTTTCAGATCGTGGGAGATGGCGCTGAACAACATTTCACGGTCTTTAATATGGCTGTCGATGCGTCGATTCATTTTGTTAAACGCACGTACCGCCGCTTTCAGTTCGTTACTGCCTCGCTCAGAGACTTCGGGCACGTCTAATCGGCTCGACATCAGGGTTGCGGCTTTTGCCAGATCTCGAATTGGTTGAATTTCTTTGCGAACGATAAACCAGGTACACAGCAACAGCATTAGCGCGGACACCAATAGCGTCAGCCATTGGCGCAGCTCAAAATAGTTAGTCTCTAGGTTGATGTAAGGCGCGGGCAGCACCGCCGCGAGATAAAACCATTCGTTCTGCGCGACTTCGACCTGCATCACCAGAATGGGTGGATTGAGGTCACCAAACGACAGCGAATAATGCGCCCACAATAGCGGCAGTTCATCGATAGGTAGCTCGTTGTTGAACACTTTGAGTTTGTCGCGCTGGGTGAACTCCACCTCGATATTAGGAATGCCGCTCAGCTCGCTTTCTAATACCTCGCGAACTTGGTTGATGACCAACGTTTTGCGCTCGCTCTCTGGCAGCGGGTCGACCTCAATCTGGTGGTTGTTGAGTGAGACGAAAAAGCGTGTGCCGCCCATGTTGCGCAGTTGATTGAGTACCAAGTGGCGATATTCCGAAGGGAGGGTTTGAAAGAAAGCGATGGTGGAAGAAGCGCTCAGTGCTAAGCTTTTGACCGTGGTGGTCAGGCCTTCTTTATCGCGTTCGCTGGCGTGTTGATACCAGATAATCCCAGATAATACCTGCGCCAGAATGATCACCAGCAACAGGAACACACTGGTACGAACGACCAGTGATCCCGTCCAGCGTTTAATTCTCATAATGCACGTCCGTGGTCAGCATGTAGCCTTTGTTGCGCACTGTTAGGATCAGCGAACGGTCTTTATCTTCAAGGTGATGACGCAAGCGGCTGATCTGCACGTCAATGCCGCGTTCAAACGGGTCGGCATCGCGTCCCCAGATCTCGCGCGCAATGTCATCGCGAGACAATATTGATTGCGCGTGGTTGACGAACAAACCGAGCAGCGACAAATCCGCGCCACTAAGTTGCTTAACTTCGCGGCTAGCGACGTGGGTCAGTTGCCGGGTTACGGTATCTAACAACCAATCATCAAAACGCACTTTACGCGTCAGTTTGCTATTGGCGGTCGATTGGCTGCGTCTCAGAATCGTTTTGATGCGTGCGAGCAGTTCACGCGGACTGAATGACTTGGTGATGTAGTCGTCAGCGCCCATTTCTAGCCCTGCGACTCGGTCGGCTTCTTCAGTGACGGCGGTCAGCATGATGATCGGGATATCGGAGTTTTTGCGCAGTTTCTGGCACAGGGTAAAGCCGTCTTCACCGGGCATCATAATATCGAGGATGATCAAATCAGGATGGTGATCGTTGAGCAGTTGCCACATCACGCCGCCGTTTTCTGCGCAAAGCACTTCAAACCCAGCGCGGCCAAGGTAATCTGACAACGCTTCGCGAAGGTCTAGGTTGTCATCGACGACCAGTATCTGCTTGTTTTCCATCCTACTTTCCCTGTGTCCGTCCCTGTGCCTGCCCCTGAGTTTGGCGCTGGCCAATATGATGCATTCTTAAACGCCCATGCACAATCGAGCCGATTGCAATTTTCACTTCTCGGTGTAAGAGATTTGTAAGCGGCCACTTACAAACTGATTGCCTTTTGTAACCTTAGGCGCCGCCTTGCTCGCTATGATCACCCTGACCTTACGTGAAACAACATGACCTGAAGGAATCAGGTCCTACAACACTGGCATTCGTCAGGAGGAAACCATGTTTGCAAGTATATTTGGACAACTACAAAAAATAGGGCGGTCGTTGATGCTGCCTGTGGCGGTGTTACCGGTAGCCGGCTTGATGCTGGGTATTGGTAACGCGGGTTTTGCGTTTATTCCAGACGCGGTCAACAAAGTGATGCTCGCCGCCGGTGAGGGCGTGTTCGGCAACATGCAGTTGATGTTTGCGGTCGGTGTGGCACTCGGGTTATCAAAAGGCAATGACGGTGCCGCTGCGCTCGCAGGCTTAGTTGGCCTAATTATTATGAACGCATCGCTCGGTATCGTGACAGGCCTGCGCGGTTTAGAAACTGACGCCACCATCATGGGCGTTGAGACGCTGCAAACCGGGGTGTTTGGCGGCATCTTTATCGGTGCGGTCGCGGCAATCATGTACAACCGCTTCTACAATATCAAACTGCCGGAATATTTGGGCTTCTTCGCGGGTAAGCGATTTGTGCCCATTGTCACCGGTTTATCGGCGATCGTCGTTGGTGCGATTCTCGCGTTTGCATGGCCACCTGTCGGACAACTTCTTGATGCATTCTCTCATTGGGCAGCGTACCAAAACCCTGTACTCGCGTGGGCGGTTTACGGCGCGGGCGAACGTTCATTACTCCCGGTTGGTTTGCACCACATCTGGAATGCGCCGTTCTTCTTCGAAGTTGGCAGCTATGTAGACCCAGAAACAGGCAAAGAGTTTACCGGTGAGCTCACTCGCTTCTTCGCAGGCGATAAAACCGCAGGTTATCTGTCTGGTGGCTTTATGTACTCCATGTGGGCGCTACCCGCAGCGGCACTGGCGATTTACCACTGCGCGTCTCCAGAGCGCAAGAAAATCGTCGGCGGTTTGATGATGTCTGCGGCGTTGACCTCGTGGTTAACTGGTATCACTGAGCCAATCGAATTTACCTTCCTATTCGTCGCGCCAGTGCTGTACGTGATCCATATTTTCCTCACCGGTATTGCGTTTGCGATCACCGCATTTTTGGAAATCAAACACAGTACGGACTTTGCGCACGGCGCGATCCAGTTCTTCCTTTACTACCCAATGTCGACCAACGCGTGGATGTTCATCATCATCGGTCCAATCTGGGCGACGCTGTACTACGGCTTGTTCCGCTTCCTAATTGTGAAGTTGGATCTGAAAACGCCGGGTCGCGAAACCGACATTGCAGAAGTGAAGATCGCCGGACAACCTGATGAAATTGCGGTGGATGTAGTGGCTGCATTGGGCGGCAAAGCCAATATTAAGTCAGTCGATGCGTGTATCACCCGTCTGCGTGTCTCAGTAAAAGACATTGCCAACGTTGATGTTGCTAAGCTAAAAGCGCTCGGCGCGCGAGATGTGTTAGTGATTGGCGACAGTTTACAAGCGATTTTCGGTACGCTGTCTGACTCAATTAAGTCAGAAGTGCACAGCGTGCTCGCCACCTCCTGATCTTACCTCCCCCAATCTAGGTAAGATTTGCCAACCTCCTTGTGAGGTTGGCTTTTCGTTTTCGGAGTAAAAAAAGCGAAGCCAATAACCAGCCCTACTTCGCCGCCGCGTTGGTTAAATTGCCCAGCACGCCACTGATTTTGTTCAATACCTCGTCACAGCCTTCAATATGATGGCGCTGCTTTAAATACATCGGATCGTTGTAAGCTAACCATGTTTTACCTTCAGCATCTTCATACACCAACACTTTTTGGGGTAAATCGAGCGCCACTTCCTGCGCACAGATCATCAGTGGCGTGCCCACTTTAGGGTTCCCAAACACGATAACTTCGGTTGGTCGCAACGTCATATCGACTTTCACGGCGTTCTCTTGATGGTTAACGCGCGCAAAGACGTTCAACCCTTTTTCTTGCGCGATAGCGACAAATTTATCCGCCGTATCTTTTGCTGAATGCGTGCTCGCAACGGTTACCACACCCTCCCCAGCCAACGCACTCAATGACGTCAACGCCACGACCAACCCGATGATTACTTTTTTCATTTGTCGTCCCTTCCTCTCTATCTGAGTCGAAAACTGTAAATATAGAAAAACCAAGTGTAGGAAAACTATAGAAGTCAGATTCCGCTATCGCGAATTGCACTCTACCCACTCAAGAGTCGACCGTGTAACACGGATTAATTGATTCAGATTAATAAAGCATTAACTAGCTGAGCATCAAAAGCGTGAAATACGTAACATTTGCAGCCTATTTTAGTAAGAAAGAGAAAAGTAGTGACACGCGATCAATTTGAGTTATTAGCACCCGGTGGTGATTTAGATTCCATCAAAGCCGCCATTGCCGCTGGCGCCGATGCAATTTACTGTGGGCTCGACCGCTTCAATGCTCGTAACCGAGCGACCAACCTCACCTTAGATAACTTAAATGGCGTGTTAACGTTGGCCCATCAGCACAGCTGTAAGATTTTCCTAACGTTGAATGTGCTGATTTTAGAAAGTGAAATTCCAGCGATTGTTCGCTTACTCAGCCAACTGAACACCACCAAAATCGATGGCGTGATCGTGCAAGATCTCGGTCTGGCCTACATTCTCAAACATCACTTCCCCGATTTGGATGTGCACGCTTCAACGCAACTGAACACGCATAACGAAGGCCAGATCCTCTTTCTCAACCAGCTCACCGCAAGCCGAGTAAACTTATCTCGCGAACTTAACATCGATGAAATAAAACATCTGGCGCAATTTGGTCGCGAGCACAACGTAATGATGGAAGTGTTTGTCCACGGCTCATACTGCATCGGATTCTCCGGAATTTGCTACATCAGTTCCGCTCGCAATGGCGCATCAGGAAACCGTGGACGCTGCAGTCAACCTTGTCGCGAACAGTACGAAACGACCAAAACGGGCAACAACTACCCACTCAATATGAAAGACAATTCCGCCTTTGGGGACTTGAAAGCTCTTGCCGATGCTGGCGTGTATTCATTAAAAGTGGAAGGACGAATCAAGAAATCGCACTACGTCTATACCGTGGTCGACAATTGGCGTCAGCAAATCGATCGCTTGTGCGAAGGTTTGGAACTCTCTGAAGACACCACCGAGTTATACACGGTGTTCAACCGCGATTTCTCCAACGCATTTTTGCAAGGTGATTTCGGCAAGGCGATGTACATCGACAACCCGCGCGACCACGCTGTAAAGCATTTTTCGAAGGTTTATCAATGCCCGTCTGCTGATGATGTGCAAGCGGTGAAAAAGAAACTCTACGACGACAAAACCGCGATCATTGAGAAAGTGGCAGAGCAAACTAAGTCGTTCGATGTCGCTTCGACACAAGTATCCGGCAGCAGCTTGAAAGGGTCGATTGATGTGCCAACTCTGCCAGCGTTACCTCAACCAGAACCTCGCCAAGGTGCGCCAAAATTATCGGTTCTGATCTCGTCAGCACAAGAAGCCATGCTGTGCGAATACCACGACATTGATGTTTACTATCAATTGCCAATGGGATTGTCTGGCGAACTGAGCGCGATGATTGAGTTGTTCCAAGCCAACCCAATGCTCAAACCTTGGTTCCCAGCCATTTTGATTGGCGAAGACTACCACGCCGCGCGCGTATTTTTGGAAACCATCCAACCTGAGTTGTTGATCACCAATAACTCAGGCGTCGGCATGATCGCAAAAGAGCTCGGCTTAGGCTGGGTGGCAGGCCCACAAATGAACACGGTGAACTCATACGCGTTTAAATGCCTTCAAGACGAGTTCGCGGCAAGTGGCGCGTTTGTTTCTAACGAGCTGAATATGAAGCAGATGCGCCATATCAAGCGTCCGAAAAACATGCGCAGCTTCTACAGCATTTATCATCCAAATACCCTACTCACGAGCCGCCAATGTTTGTTTCAACAAACCGAAGGATGCCGTAAGGTGAAGGTCAACAAAGGTTGTTTGAAACGCTGTGATAAACGCACGTCTATCATCAACTTAAAAGACAATCCTTACGTGGTGCAAAAACAGAAAGGCAGCCACAATTCGATCTACAGCGAACACAACGTCTTAAACCTGCAAGTGCTGCACGATCTGCCTCAATTATTTACCGATGTGTTGATCGATCTGCGTGATATCCAGACCGAAACGAAAGTCTCAGCAAGCAAACCTGAGTTGATTGACGCGTTCTTAGCTCTACTTGAAGAACACAGCGAACAAACCGTCCAAACGCTGAATGCCATGATTCAACCAACAGCCAACGCGCAGTATTTAAAGGGGTTGTAGGGGAACAAAACTAAGTTCTACAACCTTTACTAAGGGCCAAACAAATAGGGGGAACTCTCAGGATTGCTTTGCCTGAGCGCCTCAATGCCAAGATGAGAAAAATACCAATGAAGAGTACAAGTGCCGTCTTGAGACGTTAGTGTATGCGCCCCGAAGTTGAGCCATATCTTCTCTCCGACAGACACATCAACACCATCAATAAAGCAACGGTTCAAGCGGTCACTCTCTAGCACGTACCAACCCGAGCGCAGTAAATCGCCTCGAACACTAGATTGTGTTTTTAACCCAAGAGTCAGAATAAGCGGAGCAACAGATACATAGTGTTGCCGAAGAGCATCACGGTCCTCCTCTAATAACCAATCAGGAATTCGATAGCTTTCGACGATGAGTATAGGCTTTACTGCACGAATTTCCTGCCAAACGTCATACTGACCCCGATAGTAGTTGTCTATCTTGATGGCAGATGTTCGCCAATGATAAGTCGATGGACGAAAAAGACCTATTCCTTCATAGGCAAAGACCGCATCGTCAACTTGCGTTTGCCTTTCTATGAATGTGTGTAGGGCGATTTGGTGCTGATTATTATGTTGTACCGGATAGTGGATGATACGAGCAATCACAATCAAGAATAGTACGATACAAGTGGCAACCGTTCCTTTCGACCACTCCCGAGTAGATGAAACAACGTACTGGATTGAAAACGCAACAAATACCGCAAGCAAAGGGTAAAGTGTGACCAAGTTATATGCATGATAGTGGGGGTTAGCCAAAACCGACAACACAGCTAATATAACCAGAGCTATCAAAAACTGAGCTTGCTTAAACGACAGCACTTTCCACTTACCGACACATATTCCTACTCCTATGAGAGCAAACAGCCAATAAACAATATCATGTAAAAAGTACTGTATCAGTACATCAACCTTCAGAGAGTTTGCGTCACTAACATGCGATGTCGAATACAGAAATAAATCAAACGTCGTGTACAAAAACAGTTCAAGTGAAGAGATTCCAACGGTCGCAACAAACAAAGCCGTGCAAGAGATAATGCCTAACAAAAGCGCACTGACATCCAAGACAAAGTCCCGTGCGGAGCGCTTTTGAAATAGCCGAATAAGCCCGAAGAGACCAATCACTACGCCAATCAAAATCGCCTTAAATTTGAAGAGTATCGCAAGCCCGAATAATAACCCCACCCAAAACAATTTATGAGCATCACTTCCTGGGCACACATACAACACAATGATTATTTGTAACCAAAGAAAAAGAATAACGAGGTCAGGACGAAGGTCAATGCCACGCATCACCATCGCAGAAGAGGCAAAGAGCAATAACAATGTAGTGAGTGCAATATTGACCGTAAATATTTGGCGAAGAAGAACATAGACTTGCCAACCTATCGCCAACAAAAACAAAACAAAAAACGAACGAAAAACGTAAATAAGCTCGAATCGATCGCCAAAGAAAAAGTAAACTGGAGTCATCCAATCAAAAAGCAAAGTATAGCTATCAACATTGAAGTCAAGATTCGGCCGTTTCCCAACGCTCATTAACCATGTGGTATAAAGCGCCATGTAATCATCATTAACGAGCGCGAGATTGAATATGATGTAAACATAAAAACCGAATAACAGACTTAAGTTAATCCCAAGTAGCCATCTAACTCTTGCTTCACTCATCGCTTCTTAAGTATCCAAACTTGTTTCGTTTTGAGTAAACTCGGCCAAATTGACTCAAGCCATATCAACGGGCGCATTAAAATGCCTGGAATAAAGTTATAGACAAAGCTAGGAAAGAGCAGGATCACTTGAGAGTCTATAACTTCGAAACCGTGTGCATCTGCCAGCTTGTAAATACTAGATGTGCTATTGGTGTAAACATCTCCTCCTAGCTGTTCCGAAAAAAGTCGGGTCCAAGTTCGCGGAGACCACCTTAGGCTATCAAAAATAAGATATCCTTCTGGTGCAATTAACCGTTCAAACTCTGCAAACAACCGATCTTGATCATCGCAATGAAACAGAAAACGACTAGATAATACTACTGAAAACTGCTGCTCTGGATATGTCGTTGAATAGATGTCTTGTTTAGAAAAATGTGTTTTTTGGAGCAAAGGGTTCTCGTAACAAACTGCGAGCATCTCATCAGAGTAATCTGCCGCATAAACCTGTTGAAAGCCAGACGCCGTAATAGTTGGAAGCATTCTTCCCGTGCCACAGGGTATATCTAGAATTGACTCTTGCAAGGAGCAGATATTAAGAAACTGTGAAAACAAAGACACTTCAGACTGATGTACAAATTGTCCACCAACATTTGAAAAACGTAGATCTTCATACTTTTTCACCGTTTCAGAATCACTGTAGAAATCTTGTTTTTCTTGCCGATTCGTTTTCATAAGTCACCTCTTTTCAGCGCTGAAACAAATGAGCTTGATTAAAGACAATGCGTTTCATTAATAGATATACAATTGGGAAACGAATCAACACGACCAAAATCTGCGAAATGAGAACATGAATGCCTACAATACTTTTAAAGATATAAAGCAGTAAAACACTCAAGAACAATGATCCTGCCGTTATGGTGATGAATTTAAAAAAGCTTCTTACATTTGCACAAACAGAAAACGTATATCTTGAGTTCATGATGTAACTAAAGGCAGAACCCACTAAAAAAGACAAAACAGAAGATGTCAAATAATAGACATCAAAATAAATAAGCACACAAAAAACGAGGTAACTGACCAGAGTATTCATGATACCCACTGAACCAAACTTAACTATCTTCATCGCTACTCTTTATATTCCTTGTGTAACGAATAATGTAATCGGGTCGGTCTTGACCTTGCTCGAAAATTCGCCCGACGTAAGAGCCGATTAAGGCAATAAAGAACAATAAAATCCCTGAGAAAAAGACTTGGAAAAAGATGATTGATGTCCAACCATCGACAGTTGTGCCAAAAACGAACTTACTTACTAGTGCTTTGGTGAGATATAACAAGCCAAGTGACCACATCAATGTTGAGATAACAAACATCAGTTGAATAGGAAAGCGGGAAAAATTAAGTACCGCGTCTGACGCTAAAGCAAACATCTTAGTAAGTGAATACTTCGTTTCTCCTGCATGTCTACCATCACGTTCATATTGAATAATGGTTTGATTAAATCCGATAATGGCAAAAATACCCCTCAAGTATTTGTGCTTCTCTCGGTAACATGAAATGGCCTCTCTAACTGGCTTAGTAAATGCCCGAAAATCACCGCAATCTTCAATTAAATTAGCGGGAGAAGTTAGGGATAAAAAGCGGTAAAACAATTTTGCACTAATTAGCTTAAAAGCGGTTTCATTTCTTCTCGACAAGCGTTGGGCATGGACGATATCAAAGCCTTTATCGATCTCTTTTAAGAACTGTGTAATAACTTCTGGGGGATCTTGAAGATCAATATCAATGGTAATATTAATATCTCCAGTTGCAGCTTCGATTCCAGCAAACAAAGCGGTTTGCTGCCCTACATTCGCAGCAAGATGCACGATCACTAATCGTTCATCCGCCATAGCCAGCTTGTCTAAAATTACTGCACTTTTATCAACACTAGCATCATTAACTACAACAAACTCAAACAAATACTGATCGTATTGCTTAGCAATTTCGGACAAACGCGAGTAATACTCCTCGATGACAGACTCTTCATTAAAACACGGAGCGATAAAGCTAATTTTATCCATACTCCCTCCTACCCAAGGCCGAGTGTTCGCGTATAGCCAGACACAAAACTTTCTAACGTATAACGAACTTTAAACTGCTCTATTTGATTTCTAGACATCTGGTCAAGTTGACCTAACTTAAAACCGTTCTCTATCGCACTTGCACTCGCTTCTAAATCATCCAGATCAATTTCAATGGCGTTAGAACCAAATTGAATAACATCCGATAATTGCTCGAAATCAGGAATCGCAATCGGTAATCCGCAAGATACCGCCTCCACGATTAGGTTAGGTGTTAGGCTCGTTCCGACACATGTCCTTAGTGGTAAAACCAACAAATCTGCACTCGCCATCTCAACTGAAATATCAATGCTCTCTTTAAATTCTATTTGGTGATGTAGCTCATGTTTAGAAACAAGTTTCTCTATATTTGCTTGGTCGCCGAAGCCACTGAGACAGAGAGTTAGATCAAAGTCGATATATTCTCGTTTCTTTAGTATTGCAGCCAATTCAATTAAAGCGTCAACGCCTTTTGATGGCTTAGAATGCCCGATATAAAGTAAAGACATTCTTTGTGTCTGCTTTGCAGGATTAGGTCGCGAAAAGTGCTCAGAAAAAACCCCATTTTGAATGAAATATACTGGCAAATGAGACAGAGAAGATAACTGAAATTTCTGGTAGTTACTGTGCACAATCGCTTGACAAAAATTGTCTAACAAACGCTTGTATAAAGGCGCACTGATAAACGAATTAAATAGAAGTAAATGTAAATACTTAAACCAATTCCGAAAAAAATAATGCTTGTTATTACGGACCTCGTCTAAGGTCAAATATGACTGCCAAATGGATAAAGTCGTCTGCTTTTGATATCGAGATTTTAAAAAGAAAAAAACCACCAATAGTTCTACAGGCGTAGCAATGTGTAGGTTAACCTTCGCACTGTTGGTTTTCTCGAGCAGCCTGTTGAGCTCTCTACATAAGTAAATTAGATTCATCAGCCCCTCAAACAGAGATTCATATCGACTCTCATTACGAAAGGTATGTTGTTCAACCTTAATATGAGAACGAAACTCAGTTGGAGAAACAGTGACAACATGATGTCCATTCTCAGTTAAGCACTGCGCTAAATTGACGAAGTTTTTACTCATTGCTTCTTTTTGATCACTTCGAAATCTAGCGATAGCTAAGATCACAAGTTCCATTTGTTTTCCTAATACTTATCGCACCTAATAACCATAGTATAAACAACGAGAACCTGAGAAACTGTTGACTAGTAAGAGAATCAAAATGATAAAAAGATAATGATTGAATTAGTTTTAAAAGGGCTCACCGAAAGAGCAAAAGGAGATAGATAAAAATCAGGGTTTTATTGCAGTTCGGTCCATTAAAACCAGTCACAATCCTTGAACACTCGCCTTGCACTGACTACAATGACGCACTTTTTTTAATGACTTCAAGGTCACACAAAATGACAGATACAGCTAAACCAGCTCTACCAGATCGCCTAGCGGGTAACCCACGTAGCCCATTCTTCATCAAAGAATGCTTCGAGCACCAAATCGGTATTCGTATCAACGGCCAAGAGCGTACTGACGTAGAAGAATACTGCATCAGCGAAGGTTGGGTAAAAATTGCTTCTCCTAAAGCAAAAGACCGTTTCGGTAACCCAATGCTAATCAAACTTAAAGGCGAAGTTGAAGCGTACTACGTGTAAGCTAACCACGCTGAATTTCTTTGAAAGCTCGAGTCTGACTCGGGCTTTTTTAATGCCTGTCATATCCCCTTCTCGTTTAATCTATTCCCTCTTCTTTTCAGTACAAGTTATTAAGAAATCGATGTAAATCGCTGTTTTTATCTGATTGTTGTCTAAAGTTTCTAAAGAACGAACTGCAATAGCCATTGCCAAAAGAAACGACACCTTTTGATTGTAGGGGGAGGAAATGGAAAGCCCACTTGTCACACTCAAACACGCCAGCAAAAGCTTTGTTGATGGCAAAGAGACACATCGCGTGTTGGAAGGCGTCGACTTTACGTTGAACACAGGAGCGAGTGTTGCGCTGACGGGCGCCAGTGGTAGCGGCAAAAGTACCTTACTCAATGTCATCGCTGGCTTTGAGCCACTTTCCGATGGTGAATTGTGGTTAGATGGTGATAACACAGCGACTTGGAAAGACCCACAATGGAGCCGATTTCGACACCAAAAACTCGGTGTTATCTTCCAGCAATTCAACCTATTAACGCCGCTCAACGTGCAGCAGAACATCGCCTTCCCTCTGCATTTGAATCAACAAAAATGGAGCGACTGGTGCGATTATTTGGTCGAGACTCTAGGCATCAGCCAACTTCTCGACAGGCATGTTTCTGCCCTTTCCGGCGGCCAACAACAACGAGTCGCTATTGCGCGCGCATTGGCACACAAACCTAAACTGCTACTTGCTGATGAACCCACAGGAAACCTCGACCAAAAAGCAGGGTTAGAAGTAATGAAACTACTCAGTGAAATCACCACCCAAGGCAATACCGCCGTGCTATTGGTGACACACAGCCCTGAATGTGCTGAGTTTATGAAAACACGGCTGAGATTGGATAATGGTCAGCTACAGAACAGTCATCAAGTAAACAAACATGAGCTTCGCCATGAAGCAAGCTAAGCTATCAAACACCAGATTTACTCATACTCGACTCTCCCTGAATCTGTTTGTAGCGCACTATCGGCAGGCACCACTGCAAGCCGCCGCGATTCTGATCGGTATTGTGCTGGCTGTGACCTTGTTTGTTGCGGTGCAAGCCATCAACCTCAATGCCAAGCGCAGTTATGCTGAGTCTACCGAGCAGCTTAGCGCACAAGCTCAGAACTTAATTATTCCACCAGCAGGGCAAAACTATCTGCCCGAATCGCTCTACTTCACCCTTAGACAAAACGGGCTCAGTGCAGCGCTACCTGTAATCGAAGGGCGAGTGAGAGACGAACAAGGTCGACGCTGGTCAGTACAAGGTAGCGAGTTGATTGCCGCCATCTCTTCACGTTCGCGCTATTCTTCAGAAAACCAACAGAACGTGTCTTTGTTCGACAGTGCTTTGCCTTTACCTGAGCTTTTAGCTGGCAAGCCAATCGTGATGATGAGCCAATCTCAACATCAAAACTTAGGAGAGGTAGAAACCCTAACTCTGGACGACATCCCAACCCAAGTAGTGGTGCTACCAGACGAATGGCAGTTAGGTAGCCGAATGTTGATGGACATTGGCTTTGCCCAGCGACTGCTCAATAAACAAGGGCAGCTCAGTTACATTGCGGTTTTCCATTCGGGTGATAAAGGGAATAAAGGCACACAAGCAAATTGGCAAAGCATCATTGGTGAGCAAGGACAATGGATTTCCAATAACCAAAGTACAGACCTTGGCTCGCTGACCGACAGCTTTCACCTCAATCTCACCGCGATGAGCTTACTTGCCTTTTTAGTCGGGCTTTTCATTGCTTACAACGGCGTAAAGTACAGCTTGCTTAAACGCAATCGGCTGTTAGTACAAATTCAACAGGCAGGTGTTGCGTCGAGCATTGTGTTCTCTGCGCTGTTAGTTGAACTCACTATTCTCGTTACCATCGGTGCTTCACTCGGTTTTGTATTGGGCATGCAGCTTAGCCACTGGTTACATCCGACCGTGGCACTGACTTTAGAACAACTTTATGGCGCGACACTGCTGCCCGGCACTTGGCAGTGGCAATGGTGGGTGCAAGCGCTGCTGCTCACTTTAGCCGCAACCCTATTGGCATGTTGGCAGCACTTTAAACAGCGAGTGCGCCAACTGCTCTCCTCTCATGGCGGATTTTATCAAGCACCTGAAGCTTCTAACGAAAACCAATTGTTCGTGATAGGTATTGCGTTGACGGCTTTCGCGCTTTCAGGTTTGTGGCTGAGTGAGCATCATCGTTTTACCATGGCGTGGCTCGGCGTGCTTGTGGTGTCGATTCCTTTATATCTACCCAAAACACTCAGCGTATTAGCCAATTGGTGTGAGAAGCGCACCACTTCCGGTTTGATGCAATATCTGTTTGCCGAGCTGCGTGAGCTGATTTCTCCGCTTTCTCTCGCCATGATGGCGCTGCTACTCGCCGTTACAGCCAATATGGGCATGAACACGCTAGTTGGTAGCTTCGAGTCCACCCTAAAACAGTGGTTAGAACAAAGGCTACACGCCGATATTTACGTCAGCCCTGCCCAAGGAGAAATCGCTGATGTAGAGCGCGCGTTAGGGCAGTTCGACAAGGTTGAGACCGTCTACAAGCAATACTACGTCGACGATAACCTGCAAGGCTTACCGATTTTGCTTGGCACCAAAGACAAAGACACCTTAGAACAAACCATGGTGTTCAAATCGCATTTGGAGAACTTCTGGTCCCGCTTTTACCAAGGTGAGTTAGTCGCTATCAGTGAACCAACCGCGGTCAAACTGGGTTTATCACTGGGTAGCGAACTCACGCTTGATGCCGTTCCAAATAAGAACCTGCTTGTGGGTGCGGTATTCCATGATTACGGCTCACCCAACGGTGAAGTGTTATTGGCACCCAAATTATGGCAAGAGAGTGGCTTTACCGACCTGCCAACAAGCCTTGGTATTAAAGTCTCGGGGGACCCACAAATCGTCTACGAGCAACTGCGCGAGCAACTGAATCTACACCCAAGTCAGCTCTACGATCAGGCGCAAATCAAATCCATCGCGTTGGATATTTTCTCGCAGACCTTCGCCATTACGCGCGCACTCAACGGCGTGACTTTGATGGTCGCCGTGATTGGTTTGTTCAGTGCTTGCTTCATGTTGCTTGACGCGCGCAAAGCCGCCATTGCAAGACTGTATGCACTTGGCGTCAGCCGTCGTAAATTAATGACCATGGTGGTCGGACAGATCATTGCTTTGGTGAGTTTTACTCTTGTTATCGCCCTACCTTTAGGAGCTATGGTGGGTTATGTGCTGACAGATATCGTCACCTTGCGCGCTTTTGGTTGGAGCTTAAATTATCTGTGGAATTGGAGTGATGCCCTCAGCATTGCGGCGATCACCATCTTGGTGGCGGTGATTGCCACCTTGATTCCGCTGTGGCGATTGGTCAGCAAGCCTGTCGTCTCCAGTTTGCAAAGCGAGGTGTTGTGATGGTTCGATTGGCAAGCAAGCTTACTCTACTCATAAGCAGCTTATTCCTATTCGGTTGTGAAGATCCCCAACAAAACAATATGGGCACGTTGTTGGGCAGTGGAGACACGCCAAGCGAGAGCAACCCATTCACACCCGTGGAAAAAGGTGTCGAACTGACCTTCCCAGCAGACCATCAAGCGCACCCGAATTTTCGTCATGAATGGTGGTACTTAACCGCTAACTTAATTGATGAAGACGGCAATCCACTTGGCGTTCAATGGACACAATTTCGCTTTGCTGCTGCGCCACCAACGGGCGAAGATGACGTGAAGAAAACCGAATGGCAAACTCAGCAAATCTACATGGCGCACAGCGCGGTCACGACGAAGGACAAACACTATGCAGATGAGAAATGGTCACGCGCTCAAGCCTCTCTAGCAGGTGTTGATACTTCACCATTTCGGGTTTATCTCGACGATTGGCAGTGGACTTCTTCAACCACCGATCTCTTCCCTGCCGCATTGAATGCAAACTCAGAACAGTTTGGATATTCGCTGACGCTTACCAGCAGCGCACCTTATCAAAAGCAAGGCGAACAAGGTTACAGCACCAAAAGTGCCGATGGCCGTGTGGCTTCCTATTACTACAGCCAACCGTTTATTGATGTCTCCGGTGAAGTCACGATCGATGGCAAAACCCATCAAGTATCCGGCAAAGCTTGGATAGACCGAGAGTGGAGCTCGCAATTCTTACTCGACTCACAACAAGGCTGGGACTGGTTTGCCCTAAGGTTGAGTGACGAGACCAGTCTGGTGGTGTTCCAATTGCGGGATTCTAAAACCAGACAAGCCAGTTACTCCAGCGCAAGGCTGATGCAGCAAGATGGTTCTGGCATCGCTATCCCACAAAAAGACATTCAGTTAGAGGCGACCAAGCAAACAGAAATCCAAGGGCGAAAGTATCCAACCCAGTGGCAAGTGTCGATTCCTAACCAGCAAGTTGAGCTTACCGTTTCTGCACTCAACCCGAACGCGAAAATGCCCCTTTCTGTGCCTTATTGGGAAGGCCCTGTGCGTATTGAGGGCTCTCATTCAGGGACAGGTTATATGGAGCTGACGGGATATTAAGCGCTCTTAACGGATTTCAATTACCGTTGAGAAGCCATCTTAAGAACCATCTCCTACCCGCAACAGAATGCATCATAATCAGAAATAAATGACTACGACGCATTTATTCGATACTAGCCTTGAATCCTTGCTTCGTTGCGGTACGCTTTGAGCAAATCAAACAAGGGTGGCCCCTCTCATGCGTGTCGATTATCACCAACGACTCGTTCCTGTTATTCGCTATCTGGAACAGCACTTTAACGATCCTCTCAATTTGCTCGAAGTGGCAGCGCTAGCCAACCTCTCTCCCTATCATTTTCACCGTACCTTCAAGGCGGTACAAGGCGAAACATTAGCCGACTTCATTCGACGTTTACGGCTAGAGGCGGCAGCAGACGACCTTTTCAAATCAAAGCAACCAGTGCTGAACATCGCGTTAGAGTACGGTTTTTCTAGTTCGCAAAGCCTAGCTAAAGCGTTTAAGCAGCATTATGGCGTAACACCAACCGCCTTTCGCGACTGTAAAAACTACCAGCAATTTTCTGAACTCGCGCGAAACAGCAAGATTGGACACGCACTGCGCAAGAATGGAAACGAACGAACCCTAAGCGATTCATATACTGACTCTGAACTCACAACATGGAGCAACAATATGGAAACGCAAAACTTTGATAAAGCAAAATTGGCTTACATTCGCGTTAACGGCCCTTATGGCCAAGGTTATGAAGAACCATCAGGTCGCTTGTATCAATGGGCAGGAATGAAAGGTTTGGCGGGCAATACCTGTATCTTCATTTATCACGATAACCCAGAAATCACGCCAGACGAGAAGTGTCGTACTGACATCTGTCTAATGGTGCCAGAAGATACCGAAGTACCAAAAGGCATTGAGCTGCAAGACTTCCCCGGCGGTCAATATGCGGTGATGCGCCAGCAAATTACCGAATTCAGCCAATACCCTAAAGCATGGGATGATTTGATGAGCAAAGTGGTTGAATCTGGTATTGAGAACGACTGTCGACCTTGCTTCGAACTTTATCATAGCTACGATCCACAAACGCACCATGCAGACGTCAGCTTCTGCACTGCCATCAAATAATCGAAAAAAGCCTGCACGTTCGCAGGCTTTCCTTCTATTAGAAATAATGTCTAAATCGATTAGATCGCTTCGCCGTTTACTGTAACAGCAACATCAATATTGCCACAAACGGCGTTTGAGTATGGGCAAACTTGGTGTGCGATGCGCGTTAGCTCTAATGCTTGTTCTTGTGGCATATCTAGCTCTACCGCTAAGCTCACTGTTAATGCAAAGCCGCCGTTATCGTTCGGACCAATGCCCACTTCCGCTGTTACGGGTGCACTTTTCAGGTTTACTTTACCTTCACGTGCTACATGCAGAATAGCGTTAGAAAAACATGCTGAATAGCCCGCTGCGAAAAGCTGCTCAGGGTTAGTTGCCGCACCTGTGCCGCCCATTTCCTTCGGGTATGACAGCTCTAGATCGAGAAGACCGTCATCTGTTTTTACTTGACCATTACGACCAGCCAAAGCAGTAGCTTGAGTTTTGTATAGAGTAGTCATGCGATTGTCCTTCTTAATTTAAGTTGTGCGCAATTTAATTACTTACAATCTTATATCGAAGTAAAGATCGTTTGCAACTATATTGTGCACAATTTATTTTGTTACTCTCTTTCTCTGTAAGCAGGTAGGCAACGCCAATGAGCCAGTGTTACACCGACAACACCATGACCAACGACGATAAACTCTTACTCGAAAACCAAGTTTGCTTCCCGCTCTATAGTGCAGCAAATGCGGTGATCCGAGCTTACCGCCCTTTGCTGGACGAACTTGATCTGACTTATTCGCAATACTTAGTGATGATGGTGTTGTGGGAGAAAGACGGTGCCAGTGTTAAAGAACTGGGCTCGCAACTGCATTTGGATTCAGGCACGCTCACGCCGCTGCTTAAACGATTAGAAACAAAAGGCTATGTAGAACGTGGTCGCAGTGACACCGATGAGCGCGTACGCGTACTCAACCTTACAGAGCAAGGTCGTGACCTCAAAGAGCAAGCCAAGTCAGTGCCAAACGCCATGATGTGTAAAATCACGTTAGAGCTGGATGAAATGATCATGCTGAAGAAGTTGTGCGGCAAGGTGCTCGACAATCTGAACTAAAAAATAAAAGCATCAGCTTCCCCACTTCCTATTAGAAAGAGCCTGCCGAAATGCAGGTTCTTTCGATCTTAGCCAGACGATATCTTAAAGGTCATCATCGGTATTCTCTATTACCACTCGGCCTTCCTCTTCAATAAAACCTATCAAAGCAAACTCACTTACATCGGGCTTCCCTATTAATAAAGATAGGAAATGACTATCAATAGGATAGTTACAAGCGATTTTCCTTAAACACAATCCAATGCGAATATACTTTCCGAAAGCAAGAACTGCTCACCCTAAAACATTCTGAGGAAAGTAAAAATGATTAATACAAAGATCAAACCATTTGCAGCTACAGCATACAAAAACGGCGAATTCGTTGAAGTAACAGAACAAGACGTTCTAGGCAAATGGGCTGTATTCTTCTTCTACCCAGCAGACTTCACATTCGTATGTCCGACAGAACTAGGTGACCTAGCAGACCACTACGAAGAGCTACAAAAACGCGGCGTTGAAGTGTACTCAGTATCAACAGACACACACTTCACTCACAAAGCTTGGCACGATAGCTCAGAAACAATCGGCAAGATCCAGTACTACATGCTTGGCGACCAAACGGGCAACATCACAAACAACTTTGGTGTGATGCGTGAAGGTCAAGGTCTTGCAGACCGTGCAACGTTCCTAATCGACCCAGAAGGTACTATCCAAGCAATGGAAATCACTGCTGAAGGTATCGGTCGTGACGCAGAAGACCTACTACGCAAAGTGAAAGCAGCTCAGTACGTAGCAGCACACCCAGGTGAAGTTTGCCCAGCGAAATGGAAAGAAGGCGAAGAGACGCTAGCCCCTTCTCTAGACCTAGTAGGCAAAATCTAAGCCACTGAATTTAAGCTCAATTTGACATGCTAATTGACGCTTAACTTAGAGAGCATTCCAGGTTAGATACCTTGACGACCTTCTGCCTGGTTTGCTCTCTCCCTACTGATTTTATCCAGAGTAACCACTCTTTTGTTTATTTAAGGTAACAACAACTATGTTAGACCAAGCGATCCAACAACAACTCAAACAATATCTGGCTAATGTAAAAGAAGACGTTCGTCTAGTGGTTAGTCTAGATGAAAGCAAAGCATCGAATGACATTCTGTCTCTGGCGAACCAAATCGCAGAGATGAGCGACTTTATCACCGTTGAACGTGACGACAACGCAAGCGCACGTAAACCAGTGATGACGGTGACGAACCCAGTAAAAGGCACAGCACTTCGCTTTGCTGGCCTACCAATGGGTCACGAATTTACCTCTCTGGTATTGGCATTACTGCACTCTGGTGGTCACCCAATCAAACTAGATCCAGAAGTGATTGAACAAATCGCAGCACTAGATAAAGAATTGGATGTTGAAGTGTTCATTTCGCTGTCGTGCCAAAACTGTCCAGACGTTGTTCAAGCGTTCAACATGATGGCGGCGATCAACCCGAAAGTGAAAGCAACCATGATCGACGGTGCACTATTCCAAGATGAAGTGAAACAACGCGACATCATGGCCGTACCAAGCGTATTCGTGAACGGTGAGCTATTCGGTCAAGGCCGTATGTCTTTGACTGAAATCCTACACAAAGTGGATGACGGCGCGAGCGAGAAAGTAGCCAAAGCACTGAGCGAAAAAGACCCATACGACGTGCTAGTTGTCGGCGGTGGCCCTGGTGGTAGTGCAGCTGCACTATACGCAGCGCGTAAAGGCATTCGCACTGGCGTTGTCGCTAAACGCTTCGGTGGTCAGGTGATGGACACCATGGCAATCGAGAACTTTATTTCGGTAAAACGTACTGAAGGTCCAAAACTGGCAACTGACCTAGCAGAACACCTAAAAGAATACGATGTTGACGTCGTGACTGAGCAACAAGCAGAGAAGCTAATGGGCGCAGCACACACAGAGGATGGTTTGATTCACATCCAACTTGAAAGCGGCGCAACGCTGAAGAGTAAGAGTGTCATCCTAAGCCCTGGTGCACGCTGGCGTGAAATGAACGTTCCGGGTGAGCAAGAGTACCGCAACAAAGGTGTCGCGTACTGCCCACACTGTGACGGTCCACTGTTCAAAGGCAAGAAAACAGCAGTTATCGGTGGTGGTAACTCAGGCATCGAAGCGGCTATCGACCTTGCTGGTATCGTAGAACACGTAACGGTTCTTGAGTTCGCAGACGTACTTCGCGCAGACCAAGTGCTTATCGACAAAGCGAACTCACTACCAAACATAGACATCATCACGATGGCGCAAACCACAGAAGTAGTGGGCGACGGCACTCGCGTAACAAGCTTGAAGTACAAAGACCGCAACACAGATGAAATCAAAGAGATTGAACTGTCAGGTATCTTTGTTCAAATCGGTCTAGTACCAAACACAGAATGGCTAAAAGATTCAGAAGTAGCGCTTTCTGAGCGCGGCGAAATTGAAGTCGGTAGCCGTGGTGAAACCAGCCTGGAAGGTGTCTTCGCAGCCGGTGATGCAACGACGGTTCCTTACAAACAGATCATCATTGCGATGGGTGAAGGTGCAAAAGCAAGCTTAGGCGCGTTTGACTACCTAATCCGTAAGCAAGGTTAATCTCTACATTTCTTGAACACAAAGCGCACGGTGCAGTGTTTTCTTCCCCTGAAAACCAATCGGGGCACCGTGACAGCGATGAGTAACAAGAAATAAAAGCAAAAAACCTAGAAGCCCAAAGACTTTGCCAGCAGGTATTAACTGCTGGCTTTTTTGGTTTTTGGGGAGGGGTGTAAGTACATCCCCCAGCACTCCGTGCTTAAGGTGGCAAGTTCTACAGTCACGGATAATTCAGTTCACTCCACTAGCATCACAACGCGCTGCAAATAGATTCTGAATACTCGCTTAGGCTCCTTCAGAATGACGCTGTTCGTTAAGCGCTCTCTTCACGTCATTCCCGAGAACCTAGGTGAGACTGGGAATCTACCCACCGCAAGCTTGAACGAAAGAAATTCACACATATATACGTGAAGCATCAACGGTTAGAGGGTTCATGAGCATGATCCTTCTCTCAACCTCAAACCACCAATCCCACCTAACCTTCTCTTGTATCAAACTCTAAAGATCTCAGCACTCCGGACTAAAAGTGGGGCTGGTTCTGCAATCGCGGATAATTCAGTTCACTCCACTAGCATCACAACGCGCTGCGAATAGATTCTGAATACTCGCTTAGCCTCCTTCAGAATGACTCAGTTCGTTTAGCGCTCTCTTCACGTCATTCCCGCGAACCTAGGTGAGACTGGGAATCTACTCACCACAAACTCGCTCGAAAATGATTAGCACGAACAAACAAAAGATGAAAGAGGGTTGTAAGCACCTAACCCAACTCGCAGATTCAAAGTACCACCCCACCGAATCTCTCCATGTATCAAGCTCCAAAGACATCAACCCTAAAAAACTTAAAAAATCCCTTTACCTCAATTTAACTTGAGGTTTTAGCATGTTCATCGTTGGCTAGGAAATGACAAAAAGGAGCACATCATGATCCAACTAGAACATATTAATTTAGTCGTGAAAAACATCCCTGAAATGCTGAAGTTTTATCAAACTGCATTTCCACATTGGTACGTGCGTGATGAGGGGAAAGGCGAATGGAGTGGCAAGCCAAGAAACTGGCTACATTTGGGCGACGAGTATCAATACATTGCCATGAGTGACCACGGTGAAGGTGAGAACCGCGAGTTGGGCGGCCACCAAGTAGGGCTAGCGCATTTTGCTTATGTGACCAACAACGTCGATGCCATCATAAAAAGACTGACCGATGCAGGTTATCCGATTGCCCAACCTGGGGCTGATGAGCCATATCGCAAGAATGTGTATTTTGTTGACCCTGCAGGTTTTGAGATCGAATTCGTTGAATACCTGACGGATGATCCAAAACTTCGTAACCTGACAAGCTAAAAGAGACGTAAATAATAAAACGCCAGCAGATGGTTACTGCTGGCGTTTTAGTTTATCTATCAGGTTTCTTTATCGCATTAGCGCTGTTTGGCAAAAACCTGAGTCCAGTAATACCCGTAGCTTGCCGAGTGATTTTCGACAAGCGACGCGCCCATCTGATCAAAACCCGCACTCATGATATTGAGGCAGTGACCTTCGCTCGATAACCAAGCATTAACGACGGCGTTAATGGAACTTTGCCCTACGGCGACATTCTCACCAATGGCGCTCCAAGCATAGCCCGTTGCGTTGACTCGATCTGACATATTGCTGCCGTCAGAGCCTGTATGACTCATGAAGTCGCTGTTCGCCATATCGCTCGAATGTCGATAAGCGGCGCTTTCCAAATCGTAGCTCCAAGTCAGTGCCCCAACAGGTGGCATGGTGGTTGCGCCACACTGTTGTGTAGTAGAGCGAGCACTGTTGACCGCTTCGAGCATCTGCTCGGCAAATGTGCCTTGTGACGATGTGGAACCTGTGTTTTGAGAGCCGCTGTCTACAGGTGCTGACGACTCCCCGTCGCCGCCACATGCGCTGAGAAGTAGGGCCAAAGCAGGCACTAAGATCTTAGTTGGCATTGTCTTTCCTTTATGAGTGACGAAGAGCAAACTGCGTTTGTCGATAATAACGCCCAATAACCTAACAAAAACCCATAAAAGCACCATATGGCTTGGAGTGTTTTAACCAAAGACTCACATGAAGTTTTCAATCTCCTTGGTTCGGTTGGTAAATCGGCAACGTTTCAGCCCACGTATGGAATGGCGTTTCATCCATATCCTGTATCGTTTGGGTGATAAAATCGATGAACACCCTCACTCGAGCAGGCACATATTCCCGGTTGGCATAGAGAAGATACACGCCATTTCCTGCTTGGCGCATACTCGGAAATATCGGCACTAAACGCCCCGCTTTGAGCCAGTCTCTCGCGATAAAGTGAGGAATCTGAGTTAACCCTAAGCCTTCTGCGCAAAGCTCTGCCATGGATTCGCCGTCGTTTACAATAAAATTTCTCTCGGGGTTATACTCACTTGCACCGTCTGGTTCTGGCATCCGAATCGGCAACAGTTTCCCCGTTTGTTTAAAACGAAAACGAACCCAAGAATGGTCATTGAATACATCCGGGCCACTCGGAACACCATGCCGCGCTAAATAATCCTGACTGCCACAAATAATAAAATCGATAGGACTCAGCTGGCGCACAATCAACTGGCTGTCCTGAACGACACCATATCTAATCGACACATCAATCCCTTGTTCAATAATATCAACGTAGGCGTCATCGTAATGAATATCGATCGTGATACTGGGGTAGCGGCGACAAAACTCTTTTAATAAAGGGCGAATGTAAAGGCGACCATAGGAGACCGGCACATTAATCTTAAGCAGCCCTGAAAGCGCATCATTGTGGCTTTTTAATGAATCCTCACACGCAGCCAGTTCGTCCAGTACAAACCTAGCGGTATTTGCGTATCGACGACCGGCTTCTGTCAGACGAATCTGTCGCGTAGAACGTTGGAAAAGCTGTATTTCCAAGTCGCTTTCAAGACGATGGATGGCCTTACTCACCGTAGAAGGGTCTGTGCCATACGCTTTGGCGGCCGCAGCAAAACTGCCACCCTCTAAAGTGGCAATAAAAAATCGTAGGGACCGTATCTTATCCATAAAACTCGCGCACTCCATTCGTGAACTTTATTCACTTTAGTAAAGACAAAGTGGCTCTTCAATCACCAATCAGCCCAAATATAATGAATCTCAATAACTTGATGCTCTGTTAGCGAGGAAAAAACAATGGGTAAAAATGGATTAAAGAATGCACTACAACTATTGATAGCGACCTTAGTCCTATTCTTTGGGATGCTTCAAACGGCACATGCGACGGATAAACGCATTGGCATTTTGGTTTACGACGGCGCACTGACCTCTGATGTCACTGCGCCTTTAGAGGTCTTTGGCGTCGCAAGTCGTCTCACTTGGTTTAGTGATTATGACGTGCTCACCATTTCCGTCTCCGATCAGAAAACCATCACCACTGAAGAGGGATTAAAAATTGGTGTGGATGCTTGGATTGGCGATCAACCGGAACTCGACGTGCTGGTTTTAACATCCAGCTACGACATGGATGCGCTAATCGAAAACAAGGATCTCATTCACTTTATTCAAACCACATCAAAGGCGGCAGATTGGATGGCAAGTAATTGCTCTGGTGCGTATCTATTGGCCGAGGCTGGCCTGTTAAACGGTAAGAAAGCGACGACGTGGGCAGGAGGTGAAAACGGATTACAAAAAGACTATCCAGCAGTTGATGTACAGGTCGACCAGAATTTTGTTGTTGATGAGGGCGTCATCACCTCAAACGGCAGCCTAGTTAGCTATCAGGCCGCACTTAAATTGCTGCATCTCATGACTTCGGAATCTAAAGCTCAAGAAGTCGCAGACGCCCTTCAATACTCACGTTTTTCTACCCAGCCATTTTAAGCGGGCAAGGACGAAACCGCAGGTAACCTTTGAAGCTTCAGAGGTTACCTTGCTGCTCAGCTCTACACTTCTGATCTTAATGCTATGGAAAAACACAAACGATACGAAGCACTGACGAAGGAGCAATACCAAGATATCTATCGTCTCGCATATTGGCTATGCAAAGATCATCACCTTGCTGAAGATTTGGCGCAAGACACCTTCCTGAAAGCGTGGCGATTCTTTGATAACTTAAATGATCCCAATGCCGCGAAGCCTTGGCTCATCACCATTTTGCGTCGTGAGAATGCTCGGCGCTTTGATAAAAAGCAGTACGATTTTGTCGATATTGATGAGTGTGTAATACAGGCAAAAACCTACCCTGGCAGTGACCACGACATGGCACAAGATTGGCTTCAAAAACAAATGATGATTCTCGAACCCAAATACCGAGAGCCATTGGTCTTAAAACTCGTAGTCGGGTTTAATCATAATGAAATTGCTCAAGTATTAGAGCTTAATCACAACACCGTGGCGACTCGATTATTCAGAGCACGCAATCAGATCATTGCGCAGAGGGAGCGCGATTAAGACACAAAAAAAAGTAGTCAATCATGTCAACTAACTGGCTATGCTCCGGTCTATTTCATAAGTCGTTACACAACTCGGCGCTTTAACGCTTTACATCAAGCGCGACTAGATGAACACTTCTCGTCAAAGTACAATAACAGCCGACATAGAGTAGAGTCAGTAAAACATTATGAGTAACACAACGGCGAAAAAGCCGAATCCCCTATTCGAGATTCTTTTTAACGTATTCATCCCTTCCTTTATCTTGATGAAGTTTAGCGGCGATGAACACCTAGGAACAGCAATGGCGCTGGTTGTCGCTTTGCTATTTCCTATCATTTACGGCGGTATGGACCTTGTCCGGAACAAGAAATTTAACTTTATTTCTGCACTTGGCTTTATCAGTGTTTTATTAACTGGCGGCATTGGCTTGTTAGAGCTTGATACACGTTGGTTAGCCTTGAAAGAAGCCCTGATCCCTGGCCTGATCGGTTTAGCGGTTTTGGGCTCAACGTTTACCCGCTACCCACTGATGCAGAAGTTAGTACTGAATGACACGGTATTGAATTTATCGCTGATTAACGAACGCTTGAAAGAGAACGGTCAATCAGAGGCATTTGAACGTTGTCTAATGTCATCAAACTATCTGTTTGCGAGTACTTTTGCGTTCTCATCCGCGATGAACTACTTCCTTGCGACTTGGATCGTAACCAGTCCTTCGGGCACGGCTGCTTTTAATGAAGAGTTGGGTAAGATGACGCTTTACAGCTACCCGATGATTGCAATTCCAAGCATGTTAATGATGTTCGGTATTTTTTATTACATTTGGCGTCAAGTACGTACGATGACATCGCTCGAGACAGAGCAAATTTTCCATCTAAAATAGTCCCATCATTACAAATAACCCATCAAAAAAGGGAGGATTTTATCCTCCCTTTTCTCAACAGACTCACTGTAATTCATAGCGTCAAAATGATTTTTCCTGACACCGCCGATGAGCGTTGCTCAACCATTTCAATCGCAGTTTGAAAATCCTCTAGCGGCAGCTCAGACGCTACACTTAACTTTATATCGTTGGCAATAAAGTGGTCTAACATTTCAGCGAATACCGCCTTTCTCCCGCCTTTACCTACCGATTCTTCCCAATACCGCAAAAAGAAGGTGCTAAAGTCGATGTTGTTGGTCTTCATCAATTTAAAAAACGCAGGCGTATAAGGCGCTAACGACAACGTTCCGTAGTTGATGTATTGACCGTTTTCTTTCAAGGTACGAATGAGATACGTGCCAGCCTCACCGCCTATCGCATCCAAAGCGGCCGTTGGTTGTGGCAGTTTGCGCGTTTGCAGTTGCGCATGTAAGTCTTGCTTCACGTCCAACACTGGAATCGTATCGTACGGATACTCGTCTGGCTTTGAAGTGACAGCAATCAGTGTAAAACCCAGTGAATGGGCAAGCTGGGCAAATATCTTACCGATCGCCGAACCCGCCGCATTGATGATCACCACATCCTCTTTGTTCAACTTAGCCACTTTAGTGGTGATCACCCACGCGGTTAACGCGTTGATGTACAACTGGCAGGCATAGCCGTTATCCAAACTCTCAGGTAGCGGAAAAAGATTCTCAGGCGAAGCATCTATGTAGTATTGCCAAGTACCACTCATCGCCACCAACACTTTTTGCCCAACTTGAAGGTCAGTGTGACCGACTGCACTGACTTCCACCACACGCCCAACCGCTTCAAATCCCGGCACGCGAGGTGGTACGTGAACGCGACGGTATTGCCCAACACCATGAATGGAAAGCAAGTCACTTGGGTTAATATTGGTGGCTTCCAGTCGCACCCGAACCTTGCCCTGAGCAAGCGGTTTGAGGGGCTCTTTTTCCAACGACAGCGACGTTTTTGGCTGACCAAAGCAGAATTGGTTCACTCGAGTATTTATCGTTGGTGCCATTGTTATTCATACCATGTAATTGAAATTCAAAAAGGAAGTTTCGCGACTTCTTCTCAAACGCATTGAGTTAAGTCGAAACTCTGTATTTCTACCTGCGCGATGCGCCGTTCACTCTAAACTGTTGTGGCGTCATATCAAAATAGGCTTTAAATGCTTTGATGTAGGATGAGTCGTTTTGATAACCCACTAGGTCTGCAATGGCTTGGATTGGCAACGTTTCATCTAACAAAGAAAGCGAGTAAATCAGCCGAATTTGTTGCCGCCAAAGCAGAAATGAAGTGTTGAATTCCTTGGCAAACAACCGTGATAAAGTGCGCTCAGACGCCCCAATTTTCTCCCCCCACTCTTTTAGCGAACAGCTCAACGCGGGCTCGTCAGTCAGTTGCTCGAAAATCAGTTTTAGTCGTCTGTCTTGTGGCAGCAACAACTGAAATGTCTGCACGTTGCTTTTCAAAATTTGATCATGCAACACCGCCAGCAAATGCAGCACTTCTTCGTGGCTTGTCTCACCTTCACACTGTCTACGGATCTCTTGTAAAAGCTCATTTAAAAACGGCGTTAAAGCAATGGTTCTCACTTGTGGCTCGTACGTCGCACCAAACGCAGGGTTGAGGTAAATGCCAACAAATATCGTATTGCTCAGAGCAATCGACTCGTGTTGAACACCCGCAGGAACAAATAACGCAGAAGTGTGCGGAACCAAATGCTGATAATGCTCCGTTTGCGTTTGCAATAACCCTTTGATAGGAAAGATGATTTGATGCCAAGTGTGTTGATGCAGCGCATCAATGTAACCTTTTGGCATGTCGATGGTTTTCACCAAAACAGGAGAATGGGGATTCGCGGCCATCATTTCATTGGAGGTCATGACGCCTGACTTCGAATCAATTTGGCGAGTTAGCATTGTTGATTGTCTTTTCATCCCTATTCCGACACAAGTTCACTAGGCTATCATGCTCCGCATCGCGAATGAAGGTAAACACTTTATCTCTCATTCAAATAATTAAGGAGGTTACATGAAGAAAATCGGCGTCGTAAAAGCTGTGCTAGCAGGGAAAACCGTCCCTTATGCTCATGGAGCGCAAAGCGCAATCAACAAACAAGTGTTGCCCGAGCGCCAGCACGCAACAGAGCTTGGTTTTACCAGCGATGAGCAAGGCGATCCACGCTTTCATGGTGGAATTCAAAAAGCGCTTCATATTTACCCAAGCGAGCACTACCCAATCTGGCAACAAGAATTAGGCGAAAGAACAATTTTCCAATCCGCCGGAGGCTTTGGCGAAAACATCAGCTCCGAAGGCGTCACCGAATCCACGATTTGCTTGAAAGATAAAATTCACATTGGCTCAACACTACTGGAAGTGTCGCAAGGTCGCATGCCTTGTTGGAAACTTAACGTACGCTTTGACCAACACGACATGGCGAGAAGACTGCAAGATACGCTTCGAACAGGCTGGTATTTCCGAGTGTTGGAAGAAGGCGATATCGGTGCAGGTGACGAGATTATTCTGTGCGAAAGACCTTATCCAGAATGGCCACTGGCTCGCATCATGGGTGCGGTTTTCACTGGCTGTTTAGATAGAAAAGAACTCACTAAGCTGTCTGAACTGCCGTTAGTCGAGTCTTGGGGCAAGTTAGTCGAGCGCCGCCTAGAAACTGGCGAAGTCGAGGATTGGGAAATGCGCTTGGTTGGCCCAACAAGACAATAAAAAACGCAGAGTAAAAGCTCTGCGCTCGTTATAAAAACGTGGCCTTTGTTATTGCTGTCCTGCTGCATACTGACCATCGGTGACTTGCTCTTTCCAGATAACGTTTTCACCGTCTTTTGACGCCGTAACCACTAGGTGAGTCATTGGCGCATTTGGTGTTGCACCGTGCCAATGGTCGATACCAGGAGGACACCAGACACTATCACCAGCAGCAAATCGAATTACATGCCCATCACGCGTTCCTGTAAGTGCGGTACCGGAAGTGACGATCATGTGTTGTCCTGCAGGGTGAGTATGCCAAGCGGTTCGAGCTCCTGCATCAAAAGTGACATAGGCGGCGCTGTAGTTTGCAACTTCGTTTTCAGGAAACAACATCTCGACGTTAACTTTCCCGGTAAATAGGTTTTCAGGTCCTTGAAACGATTTCTGATCAGCAGAGCGATAAACTTGCTGCGAAGATGAGTTACCATCGGCTGCTTGAGCGATTGGAAGCATAAATCCCGTCGACAACAGCACAGACCAAATAAACAATGATGATTTATTTTTCATAAAACGAATTCCTTTCTAATTGATATGATTGGCCAAATAATATTTATTTTTCCAAAACTGTTTTTAGGACCGATTGAGCATTGTTAGACACACTTTCACCACAGCACTCACTTAATACAACAATAAATTCCTCTAACTCTTTAAGAGAAACATTGTTATTCATACTGATATTATAGTGAGCTGCTAATTGGCTATTAACACCGTTCATATTTGCTAATGCTGCAATCGTAGCAATTTCACGCTCTTTCCAAGTGAGCACATCGCGTTCAAAAATATCACCAAACAAATGTGCTTTTAGGTATTCATCAATTTGCGGAGAAAAATCGAATAGCGCGCCTTTTACTTCTGCACCAACAAGTTGTGTTTGGTTTTCAGCGCCAAATTCTAAGCTGGTTTTATCGTTAGGTAACGCGCTTGATTCTCGCCCTAAGATATCGGTAATACCTCGGCTTTTACGTTCATCCAACACCGTCATAAATGTTGCTAGTCCATTCAAACTGCGCGGAAATCCAGCATACGCGTACAACTGAGCCAGCACTTCTTTTATCTCGTTGACCGTTAGGCCTGCGTCTAACCCATCATTAAGGCTTTGTGTTAGTTTTTCTATTTCACCACTCGCAGTAAAAGCAGAAATAGGAATAATAGCTCGCTCTTTATCACTGAATATTTCTGATGCTGAAGCGATATTCGTTGTGCATAGCGTTGTCATAGTGAGCACCAATATCAATATTGATTTAACAGATTTGTTTAATGATTTCATATCAAAATTCCATTATGTAACGGTGTTCTAATCCATAGAAGTTCTAGAAATATATTTATTAGAGTTCTGATTTCTACATTAATAATTCACATTGTTAACTGGGTCATTAATTTACTTTTTCGATCGTGACACGGTTTGTTTCTTTCGAAATAAAGCAATGAATCCCATCATCGATTTGACCTAATTTAATTAACCCAGACGCGTAACCAAAGTCTTTATAAAAGATAACTAAATTTCCCCAAGGGGCGTAATAAGAGATGTCACCCGCTTTTGATTGAGTTCCAGAAGGTGCGCCTTCGCGAGTTAACTTGTTCGGTAAGTAAGCAATTTTCTCTGTATTTGCGTAGTCTTGTAGATCTAATGTAAGAGGCAATTGACGAACAAAATCGTCTGTACTCGCACTGCTCTTCAATGTGCCTAAAACACTGCAATCATCGAAAATAAAACGAATTTTCACCATATTTTCCTCCAATCCAGCGCTATTAAATTCTGCGTTTACAATGCAGGGGAACATCCAGGCACCACTCACCAAAACGCATCTCACCCACTGATTGAAACGGTATGCTTGTCTCATCGATATTCCCTTTTCTCACTGAAAACTTAGCTCGGGCTACTTTAGTTGCATGTACTCTTGATCAGAGACTGGTTCGCACCATTCATTACTTGCGCCTTCAGCCGGTATTTCTATTGCTACATGTGAGAACCAACTGTCTTTAGCTGCGCCATGCCAATGCTTAGTACCTGGCGCAATATGCACGACATCGCCAACATTCAACTCTTGTGCTGGTTGGCCAAATTCTTGATACCAACCTCGCCCTCCTGTCGCTAACAGAATCTGCCCACCTTCATGATGAATATGCCAAAAATTGCGACACCCTGGTTCAAACGTTACGTTCGCCACGATAAGACCAGGCTGATTGAGCAACGCCAGATAACTCGTACCGGTAAAGTAATCCGCATACGCTTCATTCTTTTCACCAAACTCGAAAATGCCTCGGCCTTGAAATACACCGGCTTGCAGTACGTCAGGGATTTGAGTATTGCTTTTGTTATTCATCATGACTCCAAATAGTGTTCTTGAGTGCTTTCATCACCCTACAAACGTAAGGCATGGTCATTCACTCACCAAACCATAGGTTCACTGTATTGCGCTTTGATAGATGACCGTTAGCCTATTCTTTGCTAATACTTGCCCAATATTCCAAACCAATACAAAAGACAACCATACTTGAGGCCGGTTAGAAAAAACGGAATAAAAACTCAGAAATACATAATGATTTGATTTTTAAAGAATAAACTCATGGAAGACAATTAGCCCGCTCGACAATCAAGCAGAAAGATCAATCTCCGATCGCTTAACCTCGAAATAGACACTTGCCCAATATTCTTTACTTAAAGAAATGAACTGTTATAACTATGCTTAATCAAGTCGCTTAATTGATTCCGAAGAGGCGTTAACTACAAAGGCAGAAATCGCATGCCGTTAACCCCGAACCTGAGGCCAACCAGAGGAGAGCACTGACTTATGCAAGAGGTACCGTCAAACACTTCGTCAACCCTGGCCGGTGCAATAGAAAAGCTTGCCAAGCACATTGAGAAATGGGCAAATGGCGCGAACCAATATGACACAGAAATTCCAGGATTAAGGTTCAGTCGCTGGGCAACCCCAACACCACCGACAAGCTACACCCACAACCCAAGTATTTGCTTAATTGCTCAAGGGAGAAAGCGCGTGTTGTTGGGTGAAGATAGCTTTGTTTACGATGCGAACCACTTTTTGATCTCCTCTGTCGACTTGCCGATTATCGCCAATATCATTGAAGCCAGTGAAGATAAACCTTATTTAGGGGTGATTATGGAGCTGGATCTGACTGAAATATCTCAACTTATTGTCGATAGTGAACTGACGTTTAATCAAAGCAAAGAAGCGCAAAAAGGCATAGCGGTTGGAGAATTGTCGGAGCCATTACTTGACGCCTTTCTGCGTTTAATAGAGCTGCTGGATGAAGGACAAAGCATCAAAATTTTAGCGCCGATCATTAAACGAGAGATTTTTTATCGACTGTTAATCACCGAACAGGGCGCTCGTCTTAATCAAATCGTGACTGCAGGAAGTCACAGCCATCAAATCGCGAAGGCCATTGATTGGTTGAAGAATAATTTCGTAAAGCCGTTAAGTGTCAGTGAGTTAGCCGCCTACAGTGGCATGAGTAAATCGGCGTTTTATACTCACTTTCGTTCTATGACATCCATGACTCCACTGCAATTTCAAAAGAAATTAAGACTCAGCGAAGCTCGGCGTTTAATGCTTACAGAAAACCTCGATGCCATGGCGACTACGTTTAAAGTGGGTTACGAAAGCCCTTCTCAATTTAGCCGTGAATACAGCCGTTTATTTGGTGCGCCACCATCCAAAGACATCAAGTCTTTGCGCGAGAGTATGGGTTAAGCTCGGAATATCCTAGGAAGAAGCTAGAAAGTGAAACCGTCAGCCTCGTACTGCCTCGAGGCTAACGGTTTTATTATTTGGGATAGAATGAACGTCACCTGCATTTGCAAGCAAAACTGCGCAATATTGTTTATAACACCGCTTGTCGACTAGGCAAAAATACCTCACCCAACATACAGCGAACCGAGCCACCACCAATAGATTCTATGGTAGAAACATCGAATGGCAGCAATTTACCGTGCGTCGAAAGTTGATTTCTTTGTGCTGGAGAGAAAGCATCGTATGCCGATTGCGACATCGCAATGACTTTGTCTCCATTGATGGTTTCCAACTGAAGAATGTTGCCGCAGAAGTGGTTCATTTGCTCAATCGAAATAGAGATCACTTGTTTATCTTTAGCGAGAGATTTCATCACAAAACGACGCTCAAATTCTGGGATCACTTCGTCACAAATCACGCAGAACTGCTCACCCACAGCCATCATCACGTTGGTATGGTAAATAGGCGCACCAGATGGCAAACGAGTTTGGAAAGAGATCACTCGTTCATAGCCAATACGATCGGCGTAATCTTCTAAAACCAGACGATCACAACGTTGTGAGAGTGCGGCATAGACCGTTTTATTTAAGTGGTCAAAGACCATCACACCCGTGCTTTCTAAATACGCTTGCTCATCAAGATATTCAGTTAGGCTGCTACGTCGATGAACTTCGCGCCCAGCTTGCGCTAGTGCCGCCACAAGCGCATCGGGACGCACTTCTTTTTGACGGTTTTCACAGGCCATTGGAAAGGTGTACAACGTGCCATCTGGCGTAGTGCTAAACCAGTTGTTTGGAAATACCGCATCTGGCGTCGCAACATCAGAAGCTGGATAATCAAACTCAACAACTTGAACGCCCTCTTGACGCAGCGTTGCTACCATACTCGCGAACTCGGCCATCACTCTACGCGAGACTTCTTCTTGGCTGAGTGACACTTTATGTTGGAACTCATTATCTTGTGCGGTTTCTTCATTAAAACGAAACTCTTTCGGTGGCACCATCACTACGCAGTTTGCGGTTTGGCGCTGAGCACTTTGCGTGCTTTCTTCTTTCCCATTAGCAAATTGGGTCACTGATTCGTGTAATAGCATCCAATACATTCCTTATCACTAGAATGAGGAGATTGTAAATTTATTGTTAACTTCAGTTTTGCTGTTTTCACAATTAATTTAATTATCTAGAAGTAATTTTCACTGAACTTAGCTTATTTCTCCCGAAATTTTATTGTCACTATGCAGGTTTAAGGTTTTATGGCATCGCGATGAACATGCGAAGAATTCATCATAAGAATCAGAACCATAGACAACCACACCCATAACCAACTAGTTACATTTAAAACACAATCGGTTAGACTATTTTTTCGCCCCTCTCGTCAATCCGTCTGCTTTCTCGAGAGCAGCCAAAAACCCTTATACACGCGGCTTCGTCCAAAGCTGCGTGAATCGATGGATTTAGCCACCCCAAATGGCACTGTTTTAACTTTAGGATGAGTTATGTTTAAACGATTTGAAGGCTTTACAGAGCCGTTCCCCAAATCCACACCAGATCAGCCTCCTTCAGGGATGCTCGCTTTTTTACGTTATTACACCCGCGGCTACGAAAAGCCTTTGATCATCATGTCTTTGATGGCCACGATTGTTGCTGTCGTTGAAGTTATGTTGTTTGGCGCGATGGGACAATTGGTTGATTGGTTATCCACCAGCAATCCAGAAACGTTCTTGCAAGACAATAAAGCAGATTTGATTTTTTACGGAACCTTATTGTTGGTTGTCATGCCCATTTTGGTGATCGTGTATTCGTTGCTCGTTCACCAAACATTATTGGGCAACTATCCAATGTCTATCCGCTGGCTTGCACACCGGTATTTGCTCAATCAAAGCTTAAACTTCTATCAAGATGATTTTGCAGGCCGAGTTGCAACTAAAGTCATGCAAACCTCATTAGCTGTGCGCGAAACCGTCATGAAAGCTATGGATGTATTTGTTTATGTTACGGTTTACTTCACCAGTATGATCATTATGTTAGCGACGGCAGACTGGCGTTTGATGATCCCAATGATCGTCTGGCTGCTCGCTTACATCGCTATCCAAATCTATTTTGTCCCTAAGCTCAAAGACGTCGCTTCAGCGCAGGCCGATGCTCGTTCGACAATGACAGGACGCATCGTCGACAGCTATACCAATATTCAGACGGTCAAACTGTTTTCTCATAGCCAGCGCGAAACCCAATATGCTGAGCAAGGCATGAAGGGATTTTTGAATACGGTCTATCGTCAAATGCGCCTAGTGACCGGCTTTGACGTTGCTGTAGAGATCTCAAACTATATTTTGGTGTTTTCCGTTGCTGCTTTATCGATTTACCTGTGGTTGGATAGTGCCATCAGCGTTGGCGCGATTGCGATTGCTGTTAGCCTTGCATTACGCGTAAATGGTATGTCGATGTGGATCATGTGGGAAGTTGGCGCCCTCTTTGAAAATATGGGAACCGTAGTCGATGGAATGAAAACGCTCTCTAAGCCAATTGATATTAAAGATAAACCAGACGCAAAAGACTTAGTTGTCACTGAAGGTGGCATTCACTTTGATAACGTCAGCTTCCATTACGGTGAGAACAAAGGCGTGATTAGCCACCTCGATCTCAACATCAAACCAGGAGAGAAAGTCGGCTTGGTTGGGCGCTCCGGCGCCGGAAAATCAACTCTGGTGAACTTGTTACTTCGTTTCCACGATGTCGAAGACGGCAGCATTAAGATCGATGGACAGAACATCTCAGAAGTCACACAAGACTCTTTGCGTTCAAAGATCGGTATGGTGACCCAAGATACTTCTCTGCTACACCGCTCGATTCGCGACAATATTTTGTATGGCAACCCAGATGCGACAGAAGAAGATTTGCTGAAAGCCACTAAGCAAGCGCATGCCCATGAGTTTATTGAAACTCTGACCGACCCATTTGGTAATGTCGGATACGATGCGCAAGTTGGTGAACGTGGTGTGAAACTGTCTGGCGGCCAACGTCAGCGTATCGCAATATCTCGTGTGCTACTCAAAGATGCACCATTGTTGGTACTGGATGAAGCAACATCGGCTCTGGATTCAGAAGTCGAAGCAGCCATCCAGGAAAGCTTGAATGAGTTAATGCAAGGAAAAACCGTTATTGCGATTGCGCACCGATTGTCGACCATAGCACAAATGGATCGCCTCATCGTGCTAGATAAAGGCAGTATTGTTGAGCAAGGTTCTCACCAAGAGCTCATCGCGAACAACGGTATTTATGCCCAGCTTTGGGCGCATCAAACTGGCGGATTTATCGCTGAAGAGTTAGAAAATCAACACGTTTCTTAATTAGCGAGAAACCCAATAAAAACGGCGCATGAAGCGCCGTTTTTCATTTTTATTAATAAACCTATACTCATATAGCCATTATAGTTTCTCATATATGAAACACCCTCCATGATAAAGCTCACATTTTTTCTGCTAATATACCGCCTCGTTGCGTATCCATTGCAATGAACACAATACAGAGTTTTGAGCCGTCTTCATTTGTCATTTCACTTTTTGAGAAACAGCTATACTCAATAGATGGCTTAGTTATTAGATTAACAATAAGGTAATTAGCTTATGTGTAAATGTGGTTCAATGCAGATCGTACAACTCAAACCAAGTTGGGCTGACAAGCTATTCGGCTACTCAGAAAGATGGAAATGCCAACTTTGTTGTAAGATCTACCGCATCTAAAATTAAAAATAGAATCTTAGTTTTTCTAAGAAAAAGCAGTGGCCCGACAGTAATTGTCGGGTTTTGTTTTTCTGCACATCCATTTTTATCCCTTCGCAACACGGTCACTCATCACGGCAAAACCTAGCATCTCAATGTGACTTAGGTATAGAATCAGGCCCACTTATTTATTCCGATATTCACATATAACTGGTCACTATGAACAAAAGTTTGCTAACGAATGTCCTCGCTATCGCTTTGATGGCTGGAGGTCATCAATTACAAAACGACTACCTTTGGTATGCGGGGCTGTTTGCGTTCTCAGGCGCCATCACTAACTGGCTTGCCATCCACATGCTGTTTGAAAAAGTGCCTGGATTATACGGTTCTGGCGTGATCCCCGCGCGATTTGAAGAGTTTAAACTGGCTATCAAAAACTTGATGATGGAGCAGTTCTTTACCGAAGCGAACATCGATCGATTCTTGAACAAAGAAATGGCGGGCGGTGTAAACATCGATCTTCAACCTGTGATTGAGAAAGTGGATTTAAACCCAGCGTTTGACTCTTTGGTAGAAGTGATCGAAGGCTCTCAATTTGGCGGCATGCTAGCGATGTTTGGCGGCGCGGAGGCATTACAACCTATGCGGCAGCCTTTCGTCGAAAAGATGCAAGAATCCATTATTGAGTTGAGCAAGAGCGATAACATCAAAGAAGCACTGAAAGAGCAGTTCGAATCTCCTGCTATGATGGATGAGATAAAGCAAAACATTGAAGGCATCATTGATCAGCGCTTGAGCGAGTTAACACCCGCACTGGTCAAAGAAATGGTGCAAAAAATGATTAAAGAACACCTTGGCTGGCTAGTCGTTTGGGGTGGCGTATTTGGTGGTTTGATTGGTGTTATCAGCACCTTTATCGGCGCATAGTCGCTCACCGATTTATCAAAAAGGAGCTTCGGCTCCTTTTTTGATCTTGAAAAAGTAATATGCCAAGCCACGCTAAATAATATGCTCAACGCATAAGCGCTGCAGTCATAGAATATCAGCCTCTAACCAAGAAGCTCCGGGTTTACGCCAAATCCTGTTTTATGTTCTTCAATTACCACTTCACTGCGAGTCTGGATTACGCCCGGAAGCGTGCCTAACTTACTCGACATAAACTCCTGATACGCTTTCATACTCTTAACACGAACCTTTATCATGGTATCGAAGTCCCCAGAGAGCGAATAACACTCTTCAATTTCCGGCATCAATTCGACGGCTTTCGCAAACTTTTCAAAAATGGAAAAACTGGTTTGGTCTAAGCGAATATGGATGAATACTTGCACATCCAACCCTAATTTTTCCGCATTCAGCTCCGCATGGTAGCCATTGATATACCCCTCTTTTTCTAGCCGCTTCACGCGGTCAGAACATGGCGAGGTCGTTAAGTTGATCTGCTTTGCGAGTTCAACAACTGGAATTCTGCCTCTTGAATGAAGCACTCTCAAAATGTGTAAATCAATCCGGTCCAATTGGTAACTCATTAACCACATCCTTGTAACCACTCAGGAAGCATCACATTAATCGTTGCTTAAACAATTGCAAACCATCAAATGCACAGCATGTGAAATTCAGCAGAGAATAATTAGAAAATAACTAAGGAAGGAAAGGGCTGCGATTACTGCCGCTCTCTCCATAACCGAGTATGCAGAACAAAAGTAATCTAGCGGCTCCCGTAGAGTCGCAAATTTGAAAGCGTGTGATACGCCTTTATAGATCTGGCGTGCGGGGCAAGCAAGCCGCCCTGTTTAGCTATTAATCATAGCTATCGCTCTGAATTAGAGAGCTGCCGACGTATGCCTGGTAGGATGAGGAATCACTTCTCCAATTGCACGATGATTACAGCATCGGCAGTAGTATTGTGGTTCCATCTCGTAGTAGTGTTCACCTGATACAAATTTCGCCATCAGCTGTGTAAAACTCACCACTTTACCTGTCAACGAATCAACGGACTGTGGCTCGCAACGCTTCATGATCACTTTATGTTGCGTTGATTTTCTACAAGCTGCGCAATATATATCCGGCATTTCTCTTCTCCCTGTTTTTCAGTACTACTGACAATTGACATATTTTGTTCAAAATAATTCCACAATAAAAAAGCCCCTTTAATTTTTTGTGTCCTATCTTCAAAAAATTGGACGAAAGTATCAAAAAACTGAGACATTGGTCAGATCTCAACTTTTGTACCATTATTATGAACGAACGCGCTTATGTGTGTAATAATACGACACATAACACATAAGCAATTGTTGCTACTCGCTATTTCAATCTGCAATGATCAATTTTATGGCGTTTTAAATATGGCTTTCACTCACATTTTCGATTCAGGCATTACTTGGTTGTTTAAACATGCCTGATTTACAGTGTGAATCTGCAATTTCCACGATACTGACTCATCTCAAGGACGCACGATGACGCTTCAACCAACGCTCACTACAGAAAGGCTTATTCTTCGCCCATTTCATCCGACAGACAGCGCAACAGTCGCACGACTCGCAGGAGACAAGAACATTGCTGATATGACGGCAAATATTCCTCATCCCTATGAAGAGCCGATGGCACAAATTTGGATTAAGAGCCATGTTGGCGTATATCACCAACGTAGTGGGGTCATATATGCCATTACCCTGCGTCAAGACGAAGCGTTAATTGGTGCTGTTAGTCTGCTAAACATCTCCGAGGGAGTCGGCACATTAGGGTATTGGCTTGGCGTCGATTATTGGGGTAATGGGTTTGCTCAAGAAGCGTCAATGGCTTTAATTCAATTTGCCAGACCAAATTTTGAGTTATCGGGCCTAAAAGCGATGCACTTGGTCGAAAACAGACAATCCCAATCAGTCATTCAAAAGTTGGGCATGACGTATATCGACAATCACATCATCAAAATGCAGGGAAAAGAACGAGAAGTCTGTGTATACCAGCGAATATTTTCGCCTCAAGTAACCGTAGCAACCTCTCAAAATTAAGGCACTAAAAAACCAGCCTCTCAGCTGGTTTTATCTTTCACCTTGAAAGGCAAAAATACTAGTCTTGTGCGACTTTCACACGAATCTTGCTCTTGTGTACTGAAGACAGGTTTAGTGCCTCCAACGCCGCAACGGCTTCGGCTTCATCCGGCATGATCACAAAACCAAACCCTTTTGATAAACCCGTTTCTTGATCAAGCACGACGGTGCAAAGCTCAACTTTGCCGTAGTTTGAAAACAGAGTACGGATGTCTTGCTCTGTCGTCTCACGAGCTAAGTTTCTTACTAGAAGTTTCATATTAAACCATTTTATGTTTATAACGCCTCAATTCTCTCAGCTTCTCCCTTACAAACCAAGTGAATAATGTTCTTGCGAAGGCTAGATGTCTCTAAGTGTTTCTGTTTAAATGATTTTTAGTGATAACGCTCTGAATCCTGCATTACGAGACGATTGGAGTATAAAAGCCTAGGAGATTCGACATGGAAACCAAACGTTTAAAGCTCATCCCAGCTTGCTTGGAACGTGCAGAAGAAGCACATCAGGCCGTTGTTCGTAGCCAAAAAACGCTTGAAGTTTACCTGCCATGGGTACCTCACGTGCTCACTTTAGAAGCGATGATTGCAGGGACAGAGAAAGCCATCGCAAACTTTGAAAACTTCGAAGAAGAGTTGCGCTACTACCTAATCGACAAGAAAAGCGATCGTTTACTCGGCGCCATTGGGTTAATGATCCATGATCAAGAGATACCGGCATTTGAGATTGGCTATTGGCTTGATGATCGCGCGGTAGGCTACGGTTATATCTCTGAGGCGGTAGCGGCAATTGAAAACTATGCATTCGAAGCGTTGGACGCGAAAAGAATCGCGATTTTAGCCGATGCGAATAACCGCAAAAGTCGTACGGTTGCTGAGCGCTGTGGGTATGAGTTTGAAGGTGAGCTACGCAATGCTCGGCGTGCGTCTTCTGGCGAGCTGAGTAACACCGTCATTTACGCCAAAGTTCGTCGTGACTAACACACTCACAAAGAATAAAGCGACGTAAAAATCTGGCCTCAAGCAATCACCATTAACGTTTATTAAGTTCAGATAACACAAAGCCCGCTGTATAAGCGGGCTTTGTGTTCGTACAAGGAAGTAATTAGTCTAGTTCAACTAGTTTCTTCTCGTACGATTGATGTTGGTCTAATACGTCTTGCGCTGCACCACCTGTCGCTTTGCTGATAACAACGATAGCAAGCGTAGAGAAGATGATGCCCGGTACGATTTCGTACACATCAAACCAACCGCCAGTTAGCTGCTTCCAAACTACGATAGTGATACCACCAACAAGGATACCTGCTAGTGCGCCGTTACGGTTCATACCGCTCCAGTAAAGGCTAAGTACAACCGCAGGACCAAATGCAGCACCGAAGCCAGCCCAAGCGTAAGAAACAAGACCAAGTACTGAACTATCTGGTGTCATTGCTAGGAATAGCGCAACAAGCGAAATAACGATAACGCCGATACGGCCAATCATTACGATTTCTTCAGAAGAGGCTTCTGGCTTGAATACTTGCTTGTAGAAATCTTCTGCAAGCGCTGAAGATGAAACAAGGAGCTGTGAGTCTGCTGTACTCATTACCGCCGCTAGAATTGCTGCTAACAACATACCCGCAACGACAGGGTGGAATACTGCGTTAACCAATAGCATGAAGATCTTCTCGCCATCTTCTAGTTGAGTGCCCGGATGACCCGTAACCCAAACCAGACCGACAAGACCAACAAGCATTGCACCAACCATAGATAGTGCAGTCCAAATCACAGCGATACGACGTGCAGTCGTTAGATCTTTGTTTGAACGAGACGCTTTAAAACGCGCTAGGATGTGTGGCTGACCAAAGTAACCAAGACCCCATGCCGCTAAAGAGATGATAGCAATCGCAGACAGTGGTTCGCCTTTGGCGTCATTCCATAGCGTTGCAAGTTCTGGGTTGATGTCATGCAGATCAGAAGTTAGCTGACCTAGACCACCGTCCATTACTGCAACAGGAACAATCATTAGCGCAGCGGCCATTAGCAGGCCTTGCACTAAGTCAGTCCAAGATACCGCAAGGAAACCACCGAATAGTGTGTAAGAAACGACACACACCGTACCGATGATAACAGCGTAGGTGTAATCTAGACCGAATACCGTCTCAAACAGTTTGCCCCCTGCGACCAAACCTGAGCTGGTGTAGAAAAGGAAAAATAGAAGAATGAAAAACGCAGAGATTGTCTGGATCAGTTTCGACTTATCGTTGAAGCGACGTGACAGGAACTCTGGCAACGTTAACGCGTCAGTTTGGATACTGTAGGTACGTAGTCGTTTTGCACTGATGAGCCAGTTTGCCCATGTACCAAGAAGTAGACCGCCGGCTAACCAGAAGGCCTCGATACCCGCAGCGTACGCATAGCCAGGCAAGCCTAGCAGCAACCAACCACTCATGTCTGAAGCACCTGCAGATAATGCAGCAGGCCACGGACCTAGGCTACGGCCACCTAGGAAGTAATCAGATGAATTGGAAGTCCTCTTATACGCGTAAACGCCAATAGCAACCATAATCAGTAAATACGCCACAAAAGTGGACGTGATAGCAAAGCTATTTTCTATCATTAGATAGTCCTCGTTATAATTATTTCCTTCCTTGCCTGCCCTGATATTTTACCGTCTCAGCAATACATCAGAGTATAAGAAACCAATCTGGACCGGCTCTCAGTCCAGTTACTCCAGATTGGTATCACAAGTCAGGTTAGTGAGTTTCGTTCCCCAACTCGAGTAGAGTCGCGTTACCACCCACCGCGGTAATATTTATCGTTCGAGTGCGCTCGGTAATGAAGCGCAACGAGAGATGAGGATCATGAGCCAATTTCGGTGACTCTAAATCCGTTTCAGAAACTAAGCCGACGATTGCACCGTCACGCTTAGCTAGTTGAAGATTGAGCGCATGCTCAACCTGTGAACGCCCAACATAACCCACACTACGTACATCGCTCTCAAGCAACGGGGCAGACGCATCGTACGCAACAACCTGGACTAAGTTAGATGGGAAGTTTGCCAACGCTACAGCTTGCTTAACCAGTTGGTTTAGCTCTGCATTGTCACTGCAAACGACCACACTGTTGCCTGCAATTAAGGCACAGGTGATCATTGCAAAAGCACTGTATAACGCATTATCAGCAGGCTCGATGTTGTTTTCACAAATCACCAAAGCCACACCGCGTCCTGCGGCATACAGTTCGTTAGTTTCCCCGGTAGGGCCAACTAACTGGTGAGTTTCTGCAAGAAGAGTTGATGCTTGTTGCAAGTGGTAAGAAACCACTTTGGCAACGGTAGACTGCTGCCCTTCTAATGCAGATTTAAATGCCAGAACATGCTCGCATTTGTAATCAAAATCAGTCAGATTCCACTGCTCCCACGCAGAGAATGCATCTTTAAAATAGGTGATCTGATGAACCATAATGCGACTCCTTATGCGTTTTCTGCTTGAGCAAGAAGATGTTGAGTAAAGCGGAATAGGTAGTGTGGACCACCAGCTTTCGGGCCAGTACCCGACAAGCCTTGACCACCAAACGGCTGTACGCCAACCACAGCACCAACTTGGTCTCGGTTGATGTAGCAGTTACCCACTCGAGCGTGTTTCTCAATCCAACGGTACGTGGTTTCGTTACGGCTATGGATACCCATCGTCAAGCCAAAACCCGTCTTGTTGATCTGCGCAACCACGTTCGGTAATTCAGACGCTTTAAAGCGAACAATGTGCAAGATTGGACCAAATTGTTCTTCTTTCAGCACATCGATGCCCGAGATTTCAAACGCACTTGGTGAGACAAAGTCACCATGCTGGCACGATTCATCCAGCTGTAGCTGAGCGACTTTAGTCTGTGTTTTGCTCATTTGCTCAAGGTGAGCAAGGAGTTTTTGTTTTGCATTGCTGTCGATAACCGGACCAACATCCGTTTTGTGTAGGTAAGGTAAACCAACATGCAGCTCGTTCATCGCACCTTGAATCAGGTTGATCATACGGTCTGCTACATCTTCTTGTACAAATAGAACACGAAGGGCAGAACAACGCTGACCGGCAGATGCAAACGCTGAACGAATCACATCACGCACCACCTGCTCTGGCAATGCAGTACTGTCCACGATCATTGCGTTTTGACCACCTGTTTCCGCAATAAACGGAACCGGTTTCGCGCTGCGCTCCGCAAGCGTGACGTTAATGCGTTGCGCAGTTGCCGTTGAACCAGTGAATGCCACACCAGCAATAGCATCATGAGAAGTCAGTGCATGACCAATCTCAGCGCCGCGACCAGTAAGTAACTGAATCACACCAGTAGGGAAGCCCGCATCAAGCATTAGTTCAATAGCGCGAGCGGCAATTAAGCTTGTTTGCTCAGCAGGTTTTGCAACCACAGTGTTACCTGCAATCAATGCTGCCGTTACCTGACCAAGGAAGATAGCCAACGGGAAGTTCCAAGGGCTAATACATACAAACACACCAAGACCTTCACGGCTAGAAATGCGTTTCACACCGTCAAAACCTTCTAGCTCAAATGGCTGTAGGTTTTGCGCTTGTTTCGCGTAATAACGACAGAAATCCACTGCTTCACGAACTTCATCAATGCTATCGTGAATCGTCTTGCCCGCTTCTTTGTGACAAATCGCCACCAGCTCAGCCAGATTTTCTTCCATTAAGTCAGCAAGCTTTTCTAAACAAGCCGCTTTTTGCTCAACAGGAACACCTTTCCAATCAGAGAAAGCAGTTTGCGCCGCATCAATTGCAGCGGAAACATGATCAAGAGTTGCAAATGCCACCTTGCCGACTTCAATTCGGCGATCGTACGGTGCGGTGATGATCTCAGCCGCATTTTCCTTGATCATGCTTTCGGCAAAACGCTCACCATTGATCATCGGGCCTGCAACCCACTGATTGTCCATGAAGCTTTCTACTTGCGCTTCAAATGGCTTCGCCTCACTATCGATATCAATGTTGACGCCGTATGAGTTCTTACGCTCAGGGAAGATGTCGGCAGGTAATGGGATCTTGTCGTTGTGTAGCGTGTCAAAACCCGTCAACACATCAACAGGGTGATGAGTCAACTCGTAAATCGGACAACGCGCATCAACCAATCGATGTACAAAAGAGCTGTTCGCGCCATTTTCAAGCAGACGACGAACCAAGTACGGAAGAAGATCAGCATGGCTACCGACAGGAGCGTAAATACGTACTGGCTGACCATACATTTCCATAACATGGTTATACAGTGAATCACCCATACCATGTAGACGCTGGAACTCGTACTCTTTGTGCTCAGCCATAACGGCGATTGCCGTCACCGTGTGGGCATTGTGGCTTGCAAATTGCGGGTAGATATTACCGCGAACACCTTCGCTAAGTAGGAAACGAGCACAAGCTAGGTACGCAACGTCCGTCGCTTCTTTGCGAGTGTATACCGGGTAATTAGCGTAACCCGCTTGTTGAGACCACTTGATTTCGCTGTCCCAGTACGCGCCTTTAACCAAACGCAGCGGAATAAGGTCACCCTGCTCTTTTGCGAGTGCGTTTAGCCACACCAAGACTGGTAGAGCGCGTTTTGAGTAGGCTTGAATAACCAAACCAAACTTGCCCCAACCTTTCACAAGATCGCTACGGTACACTTTCTCAAATAGCTTCAGAGAAAGCTCAAGGCGATCCGCTTCTTCTGCATCGATTGTGATTGCAACGTCGACTTCAATTGCACGTTTCAATAGCTGCATTAGTGAGTCATACAACTCTGTCATTACACGTTCTTCATTTGCGACTTCGTAGCGCGGGTGTAATGCAGAAAGCTTGATAGAAATCGAAGGCGCAGGACTGGTGTCATTGCCGTAAGTTTCTCGACCTACCGCTTCGATCGCCATTAGGTAATCTTTGAAGTACTTGTTCGCGTCCGCTGTAGTTAACGCCGCCTCACCTAACATATCAAATGAGTAGGTGAAACCTTTGTCGCGCATTGGGCGACCATTCTTTTGCGCTTCTTCGATCGTACGGCCACGAACAAACTGATGACCCATGATCTTCATTGCCTGATACATGGCTTTACGAATCACAGGCTCAGAGAATTTATTTACCAGACGGTTTACAGCCTGACCTGGGCTCTGGGTGCCTTGCTCACCAAGACCAACCACTTTACCTGTTAGCATGAGGCCCCATGTTGATGCGTTAACAAACACAGAGTCAGAGTTTTTCAGGTGAGATTTCCAGTCTGCGACGCTCAACTTATCTTTAATCAAAGAATCTGCTGTCGCGGTATCTGGGATGCGCATTAATGCTTCTGCAAGACACATCAGCAAGATACCTTCTTGAGTATCTAAGCTGTATTCCAACAATAGAGCATCAATCATCTGGATTGACTTCTTATCGGCACGAATGGCTTCGATAAGTTGGGTCGTTTGGGTAGTGATCGCCGATTTTTCATCCTCTGTCGGCGTCGCTAGTGGCAATAGTTGCTCTAGCCATTGAGACTCGTCCACCATATACAATGGCGAGATCAGTGACCACAACTTATCAAGCGGCTGCCCGATAAATTCCGGTGTCAACACGTTCGTAGCTGTAAACATGTGTGTTCCTCAATCTCACTCCTCGAAAACCGCTTCGAGGATTATCAATGGCTGGCAGTGTATTTTGAGGCCGATAAGAATACTTGTCAAAAACTACGACATTTTTGCCAAAAACTCGCTTTTATAACAAAACATCCACATAGTCACATTCAAATAGGTAATATTTTGTGTTGTAAATTTTAATTTTTTCATTGCATTCACAACAAAATGTCAGGAATATCAATAAGATTTTTGTGAAGCGCTCGTTCTAAGAGAAAATGTAGGATCAAGTGGCATATCAGTCACACCAAAGGACAGAGAATTTAACAAAACGAGAGATAGGTCACGTGAATAAAACACAAAAAAACCATGCATATTGCATGGTTTTGTTCTGATTGCTGATAATTTGACCTAAAAATACGCGTTGTTATCCAACTTGTTTTTTATAGCGGGATGGCGATATTCCCTGTAAGCGAGTAAAAGTATGAGTAAACGTACTCTGGCTTGAGAAACCAGTGAATTCGGCAATTTGCCCTAAAGAAAGGTGGCCTTGCTCGATTAATTCACGAGCCATGTCGATACGCTTTCCGAGAACATATTGATGAGGTGTAATCCCCATCTGCTCCTTAAACAAGCAATGGAACTGACTTTCCCCAAGAAACACTCGTCCCGCTAACTGAGCCACACTGATCTTATGGCTAAGGTGCTGCTCGATGTAGCGATCAATCGCCTCCAAATCAAAGCGTGACTCTTTTCGGCTAGTCTCAAATGCCGAGATATGGCGCTGCATCAGTGCAATCACAGTGTCGTTGCACGCACGACTTAACAGCAGATCATCCGGATGGTTTCGCATTTCCTGAACCAACATCTGTATCAGCTTCTGAATTTGACCGTCTAACTGAAAGTAGACATGGTCTCTTTCTAGATTATTGATTTTCTGCAGCATTTCAGGATCATCATTTGTCGGTTTTGGCATATTCAGCACCAAAATATCCGATTGATTAATGACGCCACCGAAAGCATGATCAGAGCATGCGGTTACCACACAACCTTGGCCAGGACCGACAAGATTACCTCGTCCACGCACTTCAAATTCGGCTTGTCCTTTTAAACCAATCACGATCTGTGTGTAAGAATGATCATGGCAGTCCATATAAGACGGAAGTGTGATCAGTTCTGCTGGCTTAGGCAGCATAATCTCTTGATATGGCAGGGCTTTGGGGTTATCTGAATCACTCATTTTAAACAGTCGTCTTTACACGGTCAGCTTACGTCTTGGCATCATATACCTTCCTTGTTGGGTTGCAACTTTTCCCCAACTCAATCGCACAAGATCAAAACAGCATGATCAAGTTCGTTTACATGATCATAGTTCCGGAACGATGATCATGCGAGGTTAACTTACGGTCAATGAGCAACCAATTTTATTAACAAAAACGGATAGATAGAAGCACCTTACGTATACATAACCAATAGATATAAAGATCCTTGTTACCGAACAATCCGTTATTTGGTAGAACACTGCGGTTCAAAATAGATAAATCGCCTCATAAACAGATCAAAGCCACCTCTTGAAATCAACATAGAGGGATTTCCCCCCTTACTAATATGCTTCTGATTCAATACATTAGTCCTCGAGCTTTAAGATGCATACGATCTAAAGCTCTCGGTATCTCATTGATACCTCTAACTTACTTAGCAGACCCTCGCTAGGTAATTTAGAACCTCTTCTACACGTCGACAAGATTATATCTTGTGTTGCCAGCCCGTCTTCAGGCTGGCTTTTTTTTCGCTTCTCAACAATGAAAACAATGGCATAAGCTGATATTATAGCTTTCGTCTCACTGTCCCTCTCATATGACTTAGGCGCCGTTCTCCCTCTCGATGAGTGATATGAACGCTAACTAAATTACAACTGAGTTGTAGGAAGCATGATCAAGGACGATACGAGTTGTAAGCCGAACATCAGGCGGACATCCGTGAGCGCACATATCTGTAATGAAACAGACCATTTTCCCAATTAAATTCTTCGTTCAATTTCGTTGTTGTTTATCACTGTGTGACGAAAATATCGAACACCATGAACTTAATTGGATTGAGCGCCAATCAACGAACGTGTTCTAGCAACATGACTGCCTACTTGGCAATGTCAATATTAACAACGCAACACGGACGTCTCTGTATTGGTAAAAGCAGTATGTAGTGAGTCCTTTTGTGAATATTTCAGTCGATACCATAGAACAATCCCTCCTTAAACAGCTTCCAGGTTGTTGGGGATGCAAAGATAAAGATTCGGTATTCCGCTACGTAAATCAGGAATACGCAGAACTGTTGGGACACACGTCGCCCGAGGAGTGCGTCGGTAAAACTGATTTTGAGATGGCAAGCCCAACCACTGAATGTGCACAAGAATTTCAACGCCAAGATAAACACGTCATCGAAACTGGTGAGTCACTCAAAATTCTTGATATCCATCCTTATCCAGATGGCCGCTGGCGAGCGCATATCTTTACTAAAACACCGTGGCGAGATGACAATGGTAACATCGTAGGGACCATTTTCTACGGAAGAGAACTCACCGACACCGCCGTGATTGAAGTGGGGTATTGGGTTTGTCGTGCAATCAGCACCAACCCTAATCAGCAATCCATCTTTCGTTTCTCTGATTTACAACCAAAACCAGAGAAGCTCACATGTCGCGAGCAAGAAACGCTTTTCCTCCTGCTCTATGGCAAGAAGCCACAATTCATCTCTCAGGTCATGGGCATATCAACAAAAACCGTTGAAGGTCACGTCGCACGCTTACGTAATAAGTTTGCAGCGAACAGCAAGAACGAACTAATAGATAAAGCAATGGAAGCTGGCTACGGCTCTGTTGTACCCAAAACGCTGCTTAAGCATCAATTATCGGTAGTGTTGAATGGAGAGCGATAATTCGCGCCACTTTCCACCTACAAAAACACCGCCCAAGTGGCGGTGTTTGTTTATTCATGAGGCAAGAGAGTTTATGGCGCTAGACGGTCAATGTCCCAACTTCCATCATGTTGGGAGAAAAGAAAGCGATCATGAAGACGGTGTTCACCACCCTGCCAAAACTCAATGCTCTGTGGTTTTACGCGAAAGCCACCCCAGAAGGTTGGAACCGGTATTTCACCCTTAGCAAATTTCTGTTTTAGCTCTAAAAACTTACCTTCTAATACGCCTCGAGCAGAAATACGGCTACTTTGCTTGCTCGCGATTGCGGCTAATTGGCTCTCTTTTGGACGAGAAGTAAAGTATTTCATATTTTCTACGGCGGTGAGCTTTTCCGCCACACCAGTAATATGAACCTGGCGCTCTAACGGATGCCAAGGGAAGTGCAAACTAATATTGCTGTTATGCTCAAGCTGCTGGGCCTTGCGACTGCCTAGGTTGGTGTAAAATACAAAGCCATTTTTGTCGACGTTTTTTAATAGAACAATGCGTTGAAACGGCATGCCATTTTCATCAACCGTTGCAACTGTCATCGCAGTCGGATCCGTTAAACCCGCTTCAACTGCTTGCTCTAGCCACAGATTAAATTGATCAATAGGATCAGCTTTCAAATCTTTACGACGTAGCCCACCTTTGGTGTACTCACGACGAATATCAGCAAGTTCCATCTTTACTCCTTCACTCGTTTTTGTCGATTGTGCTCCCGATACTGAGGAAATACAAGGACATCATTGTGCTTGTTATCGTTGCCGCTCACAGCATCACAGTGTGTCATTTGATACCATGACACAAAAAACCAGTGAGCTGATCGTGAACTTACTCAACCCTAAAGCCCTACGCCATTTTCTATTGCTACTGTGTGCCGTTGGCATTTCAGGGCTTGCGCTTACTCATCATTACGCAACTCAATACCAACATGATCAGTGGCAACAAAAGCTAGAGAGACAAGCAGCGCAAGTGTCGCAAGAAGTCGACTACGAGCTGGCAAAGTTTGAACAGATACCAAACCTATTAAGTCACGATCCGAGATTACTCAAAGCAGTAGAACGCGGAGCGCCCTCTCACGAGCTCAACCTATTGTTAGCAGATTGGTTGAAACAAAGTTTGGCCGATACGATTTACGTTCATGACCGCACAGGGTTGGTCATTGCCTCAAGTAACTTTCAGCAAGAAGATACGTTTGTTGGTTCCAGCTTTAGCTATCGTCCCTATTTTAAAAATGCGCGACGCGGTGAACCTGCTCAATATGTCGGGTTAGGCGTTCGTTCAAATAAACGTGGGTACTTCTTCTCATCTCCGCTTTGGGTAAATGATGAGGTCGTTGGCGTAATCACGGTAAAAGTGAATTTGGAGCAGTTGGAACAGCGTCTTTCGCAAACCACGACGGACGTACTCATCACGGATAAACACAATGTCGTGTTTATGAGCAATTTGCCTAACTGGCGCTATCGTGCACTTTTCCCGCTGTCACCAAGTGCGATAAACGAGCTTACCGAAACGCGTCAGTATGGCGATACCTTACCAGAGTATTTTGGTGAGCTTACCGCGCAAAGTGGCGTCACCGAGTTTGCTGATAATCAATTGCTCCTCTCACCCAATTACCTCGCATACGCGACACATGTATTGGATAAAGGATTTCGCGTCGTTGCCTTGATAAGCCACAACACCGTCCTTGCCGCCGTTTTACAGGCTGATATCGTCTTCCTGATTCTATATGCGCTCATTGCGCTGATTGCGTTGGCGTGGTTCCAAACACTTGTGAACAAGGCACGCCTAACCGACCTTAATGTGAGCCTAGAAGAAAAAGTGGTGCAACGGACACTAGTGCTGAGTGAAGCCAACCAAAAGCTACAACAGACCATCCGCCAATATGAGCAAAGCCAACAAGAGCTTAAACAAACGCAACAAGAGTTGACTCAAGCCGCGAAATTGGCACTGTTGGGCGAGCTGTCTGCCAGTATTAATCATGAGATAAATCAGCCACTTTCCGCACTAAGAACCTATACCGAAAACTCACAGCGTTTGTTGGCAATGGAACGATACCCAATGGTCGCCGACAATTTGGGCAAAATGCTAACACTCAATGACACCATTTCGGAAGTGATCGCACGCTTAAAAGTCTTCACTCGGAAAGCCACGCACGATTCACACAATGAAATCGCGGTACTGCACGACGCAGTACATACTGCCACCAGCATTTTGAGCAACAAACTCATTAAACAAGGGGTGACATTAAAAGTCCCAGCCATCGATTATAATGTGAAGCTAGCAATTCACAGCGTTGAGTTAGAGCAAGTTCTAATCAATCTCTTCCACAACGCTGCACAAGCGATGGAAAACTACTGCATTGATCCGCAAATATCTATTGCCGTTCAGTGTCATGATGACAGCTGTGACATCCTTGTTTCCGACAACGGGCCCGGCATGTCGGACGAAGCCCTAGCAAAAGTCTTTGACCCATTTTTTACGACTAAGCCAGAGGGTTTAGGATTAGGTTTGACCATCTCCAAACGCATTTTAGAAAGCTATCACGGTTCACTCAGTGCTTATAAACATCAGAACACGGAACAACAAGCAGGAGGCATGACCTTTATCGTAACGCTGCCAATCGCTATCCAAAACCAACACAACCCAGAAGTGGAAAACAACCATGAATAATCCCGTTTTCTTTGTTGATGATGAACCACATATTCGTGATGCCGTCGCTCAAGCACTGCTTATTGAAGGGATAGACGTCACCTGCTTACCAAACGCCGTGGAAGCCTTGCGCGTTATCGACCCAAATACGCCAGCGATCATCATCACCGATATCCATATGCCCGTGATGGATGGATTGGAGTTCATGCGAACGTTGCGAAGTAAAAACGATCACTTTCAATTTATCGTACTTACCGGACATGGAGATGTGAAAACCGCGGTAGATGCGATGAAAAGCGGCGCGTACGACTTTCTCGAAAAGCCTTTTTCAACGGAACAACTGATGAAGTCGCTCAATAACGCTGGTGATAAGTTGAATCTATTGCAGGAAAACATCTGGCTTAAAAAAGAGCTCGACATGCAAACTCATGTTGGTCCGAAAATGATTGGTCACAGTAAAGCCATGGTGAGCATTCGTCGCGCTTTGATCAGCGCACCAACGAACCAGCCGATCATTTTTGTTGGTCAAGATGGCACAGGTCGCCGGCTCGCCGCACAATTTGCCCACGACATACATGCAACGCCAGACAGCGAGTTAATCGCCGCTTCTGGTGAGGATCTCTATGAGCTTTCATTAGAAGCCCTCGATAAAGCCATACATCGCTTGATTGAAGGAAAAAGCCATTGCAGCTTGTACTTACATAGTGCTGAGCATGTCTCATATGAACAATGGCAATGCTTGTTTAACCACCCGAAACTTGAGCGTGTTTTTGGTGCGACAACCCAAGTTGATCCGTCTATCAAAGCCCTGGCTACTCTAATTCACTTGCCGACACTCGATGAAAGAAAGGAAGATATAGGGCCTTTATATAAGCACTTTGTACGCCACGCAGCGAGCCGTTATCAGCTTCAACCGCCACACATTAGCTTAGAAGAAGTCAAACATCTGACCGATTTAGAATGGCCAGAAAATATTAAGCAGCTGCGCCAATTTGCAGAACTTCGCGCGCTCAAGCCAGATACTTTCCGAATGGAAGATTGGAACAGTGAAAAAAGTATCGAAATTCAGAGTATGACTCAGCGCACAGAATACTTTGAATATTGCTTATTATTCGATGCACTACAAAGACACCGAGGCAGACTCAAAGAGGTTCAACTAGAATTACAGGTATCACGCAAAACCTTGTACGACAAACTAAAAAAACATCAGTTGGATAAAACCAAGTTCAAGGCGCAATAGCCATACTCTGACGGTATCTCCACTTTTCTTTTGCTAGAGAAGCATTGAAAACGCTCATTCGGAGAGAGAATGGTCTTCGTCTCATATTTTTATTCGCCGAGCATACTGACATGATCGGTTAATAATAATAAGATCAAAAAGATAATCAGCATTTATATAAGCAGGGACTGTGATGAGCCGAGATAACTACAACAAACTCAACAATGAAGAGTTGGATTTTGTTGACGACAAAACTGCAGCATTGCTCCTCAACACCCCCAACAGCGCACGTTTGATGCTCTGGGTGATGGTGTTGTTTTTTATTGCAGCAATAGGCTGGGCGTCTTGGGCTGAAATCGACCAGGTCACTGTTGGTCAGGGAAAAGTCATTCCCTCTTCACAGATTCAAGTTGTACAAAACTTAGAAGGTGGCTTAGTCAAAGAAATTTTAGTCAAAGAAGGTCAGTTGGTTGAAAAAGGTCAGCAGTTACTTCTTATCGATGACACTCGCTTTCGCTCTGATTTTCGTGAGCGTGAACAACAAGTTGCCAACCTAACTGCGTCTGTGCTGCAACTCTCAGCTTCGATCAACAGTGTTGCCGTGAATCGTGATTTTGAAACGGAAAACTGGCGCCAAAGCGTAGTACTCGATTATGGCAAACTGACCTTTCCGCCAACTTTAGAAGAAACTCAGCCGAAACTCACTCAGCGCCAGAAAGCAGAGTACCGCGAAGATTTAGACAATTTACGCAACCAACTTTCGGTGATTGACCAACAAGTTCAGCAAAAGCAGCAGGACTTAGTAGAGATTGAAGCGCGAGTAAGGAACTTACGTCAAAGCTATCAATATGCAAAGAAAGAATTAGACATCACCAAACCGTTGGCTGATGAAGGTGTTGTACCTCGTATTGAATTACTCAAATTACAACGCCAAGTCAACGACACCCGCCGCGAAATGACTTCCAGTGAGCTCAAAATCCCGGTACTAAAGTCAGCAATTCGAGAATCCATGCTTAATCGCATCGATGTTGCGCTCAAATTCCGCTCTGAACAGCAAGAGAAACTCAATAGCGCCCAAGACCAGTTATCTGCCTTGGTTGAATCAGCAGTGGGTTTAGAAGATAGAGTTAATCGAACCGTTGTGAACTCGCCAGTAACAGGCAAAATCAAAACGCTGAACATCAACACCGTTGGGGGTGTTATCCAGCCAGGCATGGATATCGTCGAAATTGTACCAACTGAAGATACGTTATTAGTAGAAGCGAAAATTGCGCCCAAAGACATTGCATTTTTGCGCCCGGACCTACACGCCATCGTGAAGTTTACGGCTTACGACTTCACTAAGTACGGCGGCTTAGAGGGTGAATTGGAGCACATCAGCGCAGATACAACCCAAGATGAAGAAGGAAATAGCTTTTACATCGTTCGTGTCCGCACCGATAAAACGAATTTTGGTCAAGATGCAGATTTACCAATCATTCCAGGAATGACGGCATCGGTCGATATCATCACAGGGAAGCGAACCGTTTTGGAATATCTACTTAAGCCGATTTTAAGTGCCAAAACGAACGCCTTGAAGGAGTAAATCACACCAAGGTACTCACAACGGCGAGTATTGAGCGATAAGTGACTAAATAAAAAGCACTTGTTTCTCACTGACGAACCCTTTAGAAGAGTATACTTGTGATATGAGTCGAATATGCGATCCAATTTGAAGCGTAAAGTTACATTATTAATCAGTTTAAGTTGTTTTTCGTTCCAAATTGGTGCGTTAAGCAGTAAAGAACAACAATGGGTCAATACGGTCACAGCGGTGTACGGCGAACGTGCGGGATTGCGCGTAAATACATGGCGAAAAAACCTCGACTTATTTAAACAATTAGAGACACATGAACAGCTCGCTGGCGTCAACGACTTTTTTAACCAGCTGTATTTTGTTGACGACATAAAACTGTGGGGAAAGACAGATTATTGGGCTACGCCACTCGAATTTTTAGGGAGTAATGCAGGGGATTGTGAGGATTTCACCATCGCCAAGTACTTCTCGTTACTCGAGCTAGGAATACCAGATTCTAAGATGCGTTTGATCTACGTAAAAGCCATCGAACTGAATCAGTTTCACATGGTATTAGCTTACTACCCAACCCCAAGCTCTGAGCCGCTCATTCTCGACAATATCAACCCTGATATTGTCCGAGCCTCTAAACGTAGCGACTTGCTACCGATATACAGTTTTAATGGTACAAACCTGTGGTTGATGAAGTCTTCTGCTAGCACTGGAGAGCTGGCAGGGAAAGCATCACGGTTGAGCCTTTGGAATGACTTACGCTCGCGCGAACGTAAGTTGCAGTTAAATAAACCTAAAATTAACTATGACGAGTGAGAAACATGACCCTATATAAGAAGCTTGTAGTGGGAATGGTTACGGTCTTTATACTCTTGTTGGCATCAGTATTCGTAATCCAATTCAACACGACTCGAGACAGCTTGGAACAACAGCAACGTTCAGAGGTCAACAACACCATTAACACCGTAGGTTTGGCATTGGCTCCTTACCTTAAAGACAAAGATAAAGTCGCGGTAGAATCCGTGATTAATGCTCTGTTTGACGGCAGCACCTACTCGGTTGTTCGCCTTACCGCTTTAGATTCTGACTACCAAATCGTGCGCACTTACCCGGTTAAACCAAGTACGGTGCCACAATGGTTTATCGACATGAATCTATTCAAAGCCATTCACGATAAGCGCGTAGTAACCAGTGGTTGGATGCAACTTGCTGAAGTGGAAATCATTAGCCACCCAGGAGCAGCTTACGAGCAGCTCTGGCAAGGCTTTATTGGTTTGTTATCTGCATTCAGTGTCATTTTCCTGGCTGGTTTAATTGCGATTTCGTACATCCTCCGTCGCTCACTAAAACCATTAGCGGCCATCGTGAAAAAAATGCATGAAATCGCTAATAACCAATTTGGTGAACCACTTGCTCGTCCAAGAACCAAAGATCTGATCGCGGTCGTAGATGGCATTAACATGATGTCTGCTCAAATTGAGCTGTCATTCAAAGAGCAAGCGAAAGAGGCACAACGACTGCGTGCTCAAGCTTACCTCGATCCTATCTCCAAACTGGGTAATCGCTCGTTCTACATCAACCAAATCGACCAATGGTTGGCAGAGCAAACGCAAGGGGGTATCGCGCTACTCCATGCAGAATACATTGGTGACATTTACGAGACAAAAGACTACCAACGCGCCGATGCCCACGTAAAAGAACTGTCTCAACGTCTGAAAAACACCATTGATGTGCCGGGAGCTACCATTGCACGCCTATCTAGTGATGAGTTTGGCCTGCTTTTCCCACACATGGATGAAAGCGAACTACGCATTTTGGCGGACAGCATCGTGAACTGCGTTAACGGGTTGAACACTGATCCAACCGGTCTAGCCAAACCAAAAGCAGCCTTAGGTGTTGCGCATAGTAAAGACCAAAAAACGCGCTCTGAAATCTTATCTATGGTGGATAATGCGCTCTCGAAAGCCAAAGCTCAACCAGACAAAGCTTACGGCTTTATCGGCAGTGACACACCTTCTAACTTAATGGGTAAACAGCAGTGGAAAGCGCTGGTTGAAGAAGCGATTCATAGCGATTGGGTTAAATTCCGCTTCCAAGCAGCGAAGAACACTTGGGGTAAAGTGTTCCATAACGAAGTGTTCTCAAGCATCGAAAAAGAGGGCGAAACGTTCCGTGCCAACCAATATTTATTCGCACTAGAGCAGCTAGACGCCACCAATATTTTCGACCAATACGTTATTGAGTCGATGATTAAGATGTTGGAAAGTGGCGAGCTAACCGATCCTGTCGCGATCAATATTGCGCAAAGTAGCTTGTCTCAGCCATCGTTCATTCGCTGGACCACCAGCATGTTGGAAAAACACGCAAAAGTGGCCTCTAAGCTACACTTTGAAATTCCAGAGGAGTGTTTTATTGATCAGCCTCACCACACGGCGCTGTTATGTAATGCCATTCGCCAATCCGGGGCTGAGTTTGGCGTAGATAACTATGGACGTAACTTCCAATCATTGGAGTACATCCAAGAGTTCCGTCCTAACTATGTGAAGCTCGATTACCTATTCACACACAACTTACACGACGAAAAACAGAAATTCACGCTAACATCGATTTCTCGTACTGCCCATAACCTAGGCATTACGACTATCGCGTCGCGTATTGAAACTCAAATCCAGTTGGACTTCCTCACCGAGCATTTTGTTGAGGTATTCCAAGGATTCATCGTCGACAAGGAATAAAAAGGTTTACCACAGATGAAAGACCCTTTACTGAATTCGCTCATCTACGTTAGCCGTTACTATGGGTTAGCTAACTCGCCAGAAGCGCTAGTCAATGGCCTTCCGCTTTCAGACGGCAAGCTAACTCCGTTTTTGCTACCAAGAGCAGCGGAAAGGGCCGGATTGGTTGCCAAGGAAAACCGTGCAGAGCTGGAGAACATCTCCAGCCTGATTCTGCCGGCAATCTTAGTTCTTAAAGGCGGTGACTCATGCGTTCTCAACAGCATTAACGCGGAGACACGCGAAGCCGAAGTCACCACCTTAGAAAGTGGAATGGTGCCAATCTCCATTCCATTAGAAGACCTACTTGAGCAGTACACTGGTCGCTACTTTTTAGTTAAAAAACAATTCCGTTTCGATGAGCGCTCTCCCGAGGTGCTCAAAACCAACGAAGGTCACTGGTTTTGGTCAACCTTGTGGCAGTCAAAACGTATCTACCGCGATGTTTTAATCGCCTCACTTCTCATCAACCTCTTTGCCGTTGCCGCCCCGCTGTTCACTCGTTTGGTGTACGACAAAGTGGTACCAAATCTCGCGTTTGAAACCTTATGGGTATTGGCAAGCGGCATCTTTGTTGTCTTTCTATTCGATTTCATACTCAAATCGTTGAGAAACTACTTTATTGATGTCGCAGGAAAGAAGTCTGACATTCTGATTTCCTCCAAACTGTTCAGCAAAGTGATGGGGATTAGAATGGAATCGAAGCCGCCTTCGGTCGGTGCCTTCGCTCGCCATTTACAAGAATTCGAATCTATTCGAGAGTTTTTCACTTCAGCGACCGTCAGTGCCCTAATTGACCTGCCTTTTGCCATTCTGTTCTTGGTGATTATATGGCTAATGGCTGGCGATCTTGTGTATGTTCCAATGGTCGGCGTGGTCATTTTGATTGTCCATTCGCTACTGATACAAGGACCGCTGCGTCGCTCTATAGAGGAAGGGTCACGCTTAGCATCGCAAAAATACGCCAACTTAATTGAGAGTCTAGCGGGGCTAGAAACCGTAAAAATGCTCAGCGCGCAAAGCCAATTCCAATACCGTTGGGAAGAAGCGGTGGCGCACATGGCGAACTGGAACATCAAAAGCCGCCGCATTACCGACAGCATCCAGAATGCGGCAGGCTTCGTGCAGCAAAGTAGTAACGTTGGGATGATCATTCTCGGTGTTTATCTGATTGCAGAGGGCGAGCTCACTATGGGTGGCTTAATCGCCGCAACCATGTTGAGCGGTCGCGCCATAGGGCCTTTGGTTCAGTTGTCTTTGCTCTCAACGCGCTACAACCAGGCGAAGTCTTCTATGACGATTATCAATCAAGTCATGGAAATGCCGGACGAGCAAGAAGAAGGGAAACGCTACATCCATCGCCCAATCATCCAAGGTAAGATTGAAATTGATCGCGTAACTTTTCATTACCCAGACTCTCCTGTCGCGTCTATACGTAACATTTCTCTCACGATAAATCCTGGAGAAAAAGTCGCTATCATCGGTCGGATTGGTTCGGGTAAGACAACGTTGGAGCGCTTGATTATGGGCTTGTATAAGCCAACAGAGGGGCACGTACGTATCGATGACACTGATATTGCACAGCTTCACCACGTTGATGTTCGACGTAACATCGGCTGTGTGCCTCAAGATTCGAATCTATTCTTCGGTTCGATTCGCGACAATATTACCTTGGGTCGTCCACTAACAGATGACCGAGACGTGCTTGATGCAGCAAACCGTGCAGGCGTGACCGCATTTACACAATCGGATCCAGCTGGTTTAGAACGTCAAGTAGGTGAAGGTGGTGCGATGCTTTCTGGTGGTCAACGTCAAGCAGTCACGATCGCTCGTGCATTTTTGGGCCGTCCTCCCGTCCTACTCATGGATGAACCGACCAGCGCGATGGATAACCGCTCTGAAATGCATATTAAGCACCAGCTATCTCAGCTCAAACCGAGCGAAACATTGATACTGATTACGCATAAAACGTCGATGCTCGACATCGTTGATCGAGTAATTGTGATGGAGAAAGGCAGCATCATTGCTGACGGTCCTAAAGCGCAAGTGCTGAATGACCTGAAGCAAGGCAAAGTACGTGCGGTTAGCTAACCGAAATTAGCATTTACAAAAGAGAAAGGCCCCGTTTGACTCATGTTTAACGGGGCTTATTTTATTGAGAATCCAAGATAGTTAAGCTCTTCAAGCGCTATCCAAACGAGCACTAGCCCCACAATCACTACCAACATCATAATCGCCTTTTCATCTTCTTCCATTTGATAGATATCCTAGCAAGCCATTTCACTCAACACGTCTTAGGTTATCAGGACAAAAATCATATTCAGCACGTTTATACGATCCTAGCCTCATACAATACCGGATATGAGATACAGCTCAAACATTAAACACTTTAAAACCGCATCAACTTTGGTTGAATATATGCGGTGAGCGCAAACAGAAGTAAAGCTCTGCACACTATTGATAAAACTCTACAACTCTCCGTAGGCTCTAGGGCTAAATTCCTAGGTAGAGAGACGAAAATGGAGAGAAAAATTTGTGATTACTTACATCAGAAAATCAGCTATAACAGCGGTTTTCTTAATATCGTCGAGTTGAAGAAATGAATGATTGGATCCATCTAGATCAAGTGAGCCAGTATTTCACCGCTGGCTCTCTCGGGTACAAAGTCTTAATGGGCATTATTGTCCTGATTGCTTATCGCATTCTGAAGAGAATCGTCAATCGAGCCATTTTAAACTTAGCGACCTCAAAAGGTGTAAAAAAGGCCCGCCTGAGTTTTATTCAGCGTTGTTTTAACGTCGTGCTTTTATTTTTAACCGCGTCTGTTTTTGCCATTATCACCGGGATTGGCTATGGCGATGTGTCATTGTTCCTATCGTCCATTTTCGCCGTATTGGGTGTGGCGTTTATTGCGCAGTGGTCAATTCTGAGCAACATCACTGCCAGCTTTTTGATCTTTTTTGTCTTCCCATACCGAGTGGGCGATCGCATTAAAGTCGTAGACAAAGACGAAGACATCAGCGGCGAGATTCAAGAAATCAGTATGTTTCACGTGTTAATTAAGCACGATAACGGTAACTTGATCACTTACCCAAACAACCAGATTTTGCAAAAAGCGGTACTAAAGCTGGCGAAAAACAAGCCAGAGCCAAGTAAAGCAAAATCTCGGATTTATACTCGCAGAAAGAAATAACCCACTAAAAAGCCGATGTAGATACATCGGCTTTTTAATATCACTTGGTAGTCACAAATAACCCAAAGTTAATGGAGAACAACAGTGAAGAGACAAAACGTATAAACTGAAAGGTCACCGCTGTATTCTTTCATGATAAACACATGACACATCGCCGAAACCAAAAGCGCCACTTTAACCAAAGTAAGCTTCTTCTTTACGAACCTTAAATAAATACAAAAAATAGAGATGGTGCAAGCAAAGAAAAAATCGTCACTAGTTCCATCTTCCTTAAAATACAAGGACATGGTTTTAGTTAAGCTTATATTTTTAGCTTCATTATGAGCCACCCACTAATATTTAGCGAGATAAGGGCAGAAAAGAGGTAAAAAACAAGACTGACCGAAACAAAAAGTAGTGCATGCACTTTTTCTTCTAAGCTCTCTGGATGAACATTCATATCCACATCAAACACCCCCCCTATAAAGTGTGCAAATGCCGTGGAAAAGGCTGTAGAAAGGCCTCCTACCATAATGATAATAATCCCTCGCCTTAAGAAACGATGAAATGTACTTTTCCCGCCTTGGATCAGGTCTGAGTTTACATATTTTAATCTATTTTTCCGCCTATTAATCATCACTAGCATCGGTACCTTTATCATTGTTTCCAAGAGAGTTTTCTACATCTTTAAGATCTTCCTTTAACGCTTTTATACACGACATTCATCGTCGTTGCATTCACTGTAGTTATGCCGTCGACTTACCCTATAAGAAAGCTCTTTAGATACCAATTCGTACTTTATCTATCTCAAATCTCTTCTTGACCTCAACTTAGCTTGAGGTTTTAGCCTTAGTCGCACGATTAAAAATCAACAATGAAAAAAGGAACCATTGTGTCCAAAATTGCGATTATTTATTTCTCTAAAACCGACGTTACTGGTCAGCTTGCTCGCGCGATTGCCGCAGGCGTTGAACAACAAGGCATTAAGCAGCAAGATGAATGTGAAATCCTCTCTCACCGAATTGAAGGCAGTGAGATTATTGAGGGACGTTTTGTGAACCCTAAACTAATGGATGAACTTGCTGAGTGTGATGCGATTATCTTTGGCTCACCGACCTATATGGGCGGTGTAGCAGCGCAGTTTAAAGCATTTGCAGATGCAAGCAGTGAATCTTGGTATTACCAAAAATGGGCGAGCAAAATCGCGGCTGGCTTTACCAGTGGTGGGGCAATGAATGGCGACCAATCTTGCACATTACAATATCTACAAACGCTCGCTAACCAACACGGCATGATGTGGGTCGGGTTGGATAAGATCAGCAATTCTGGGGAGCAAAACCTGAATCGTTATGGTGTACAAGGTGGTATTGTTGCACAAGGTGGTGAAGGTGGTCAGTTGCATGCTTCTGATGTTGCAACGGCGGAGTATCTTGGCAAACGAGTCGCTATGCTCGTGAACAAGCTCTCCGCTCGCTAACAATAAAAAGAAGCCCCGTAAGATACATCTTCGGGGCTTCATATTTATCGCTTGTTTTGAGCGCTACTTCTTGATGTAGAGGTCTTTCGAGTAGATACGACCTTCTACGTTGTTCTTGGCAAAACCGCCAACCGTAGGACGAACCAAACGCGCTTGCATGTAGTAGTAAATCGGTGCGATAGGCATATCTGTCGCCAGCAACTGTTCAGCTTGGTCGTAAAATCCTTGGCGCGCTTTCTCATTGGTTGCAGCCAATGCACTGTTCATCGCGTTGTCATACGCTTCACTGCTGTAACGTGCAAAGTTACCCGAAGAACCTGAGCGAAGTAGGCTCAGGAAAGTAGACGCTTCATTGTAATCACCACACCAGGAAGCGCGCATCACATCGAAATTGCCTTGTTTACGCGCCACTAAGTACGACTTCCACTCTTGGTTTTCTAACTCCACGTTTGCACCGAGATTTTTTTGTAGCATCGACGCTATCGCAACCGCGATCGATTTGTTTGCCTCACTGGTGTTGTACAGCAATTTAAAATCGAGCGGCTTGTCTTGGCTGTAACCCGCTTCTTTTAACAACTGACGCGCTTTCTCGTCACGTTGTTGCTGACTCCACTTACTATACTCAGGGGGCGTTGCATCAAACCCTGCGGTGTACTGATGCGCAAAAGTATAAGCAGGAAGGTTGCCCACTTGCGTGACACCATTCGTAATCACATCACGCATGATGGAGTACGACACCGCTTGACGCACTCGCGCATCATCAAATGGCGGACGAGTGGTATTGAACGCGTAGTAATACGTGCACAGTAATGGCACCACCGTGTAAGCCTGCTTGTAATCTTGTTGAAGCTTCTGTGCCATATGAGTCGGCACATCTGACGTAATATCCAGCTCTCCTGCCGCATAGCGATTGATCGAAGCGTTTTGGTTTTCAAACGGAATGTAAGTCACTCTGTTTAGATACGTATCTGCGCTGTCCCAGTAACTTGGACTCTTAACCAGTTCAATGCGCTCATTCACGACCCACTTATCCAATGTGAATGCACCGTTACTAACAAATTGGTCTGGATCGCTCCACGGCTTGTCGCGGTTTTCCACTGTCGCTTGATGCACTGGCATCATGGACGTGTGCCCAGTCATGGCAACAAAGTACGGAACTTGACTGTCCAACTCAAAACGTAGGGTGTATTTATCCACCGCCTTGATACCGAGCTCGTCCAAAGGCTTTTTGCCCTCTGCTACATCGGCGATGTTTTTGATCTTGGTGAGTTTGAGATACCAAACATTTGGAGAAGCGGTTTTCGGATCTACCGCTCGGCGCAGTGAATAGACAAAATCCTCCGCCGTCACAGGCTCGCCATTCGACCATTTCGCTTCTTTGCGCAAGTGAAAAACAAAGGTTTGGTTGTCCTTGGTTTCCCATGATTCTGCCACACCGGGAATGATGTTTCCGTCACGATCTTGAATCACAAGCCCTTCAAATAAGTCACGAATCACATGCATTTCTGGCAGACCTTCGGCTTTCGCTGGGTCAAGCGTCGCCGCCTCTGCGTCATTCGCACGTACTAAATGCTGTTCTGCGGCAAGTTGAACGCCGTTAGGTAAGGTCTCCGCAGCAACTGATGTAGCAAGAAAAGGGGTGAATAAAGAGGAAATCAGCAACGCCGTTGAATGTTTTTTAAAATCCATATCGTTTTTCGTTCTCCTAACGCGTCTTGTGAAGCAAGTGCCACAATTAACATTTCAACCGTTGACGAGTTTAAACGGTTCAGTTTAGCTAGGTGTAATTAGCTTAGATATTGATACTACTTCATCAATCAGGAGATTACGGTGAGTCTAATTCCAAGAACGGAAAGAGCGGCATTTTTAATTCGGCCAACAATATACGGTCAATCCGTGCTTGGTGCGCCATTACTGTATTTTCCGGCTCAAGTCGAAAGTGCTTCGCGAGGTTTGATTTTAGCAGGCACTCACGGGGATGAGACGGCCTCGATTGCAGGTTTGTCCTGCGCGCTAAGAAGCTTGCCTGCTGAAAACTTACGACATGATGTGATTCTGTCAATGAATCCTGACGGCAACCAGCTAGGCACACGCGCAAATGCAAACCAAGTGGACCTCAATCGCGCGTTTCCAACCCAAAATTGGACTGAGCATGGCACAGTGTATCGATGGAGTTCTCACACACCCGTTCGAGACGTAAAAGTGAAAACTGGCACTAAAAACCAGCTAGAGCCAGAAGTTAGCGCATTAATTAACTTGATTGAACTACGCAAGCCAAAGTTTGTTGTGTCGTTTCATGAACCGCTTGCGTTTGTAGATGATCCAAAACATTCCAACCTTGCCAAATGGCTCGGCGAGCAGTTCCAACTCCCAATCGTAGACGATGTCGACTACGAAACACCCGGCTCATTCGGCACTTGGTGTAGTGAACGTAATTTACCTTGCATCACGTTAGAGTTACCTGCGATTTCTGCCGATCTCACCATTGAAAAACATCTGTCCGCCTTTATTGCTTTGCTGAGGCACGATCCGGATCTTTAGTCCGCTGTTGATTAAGCGATCATGTGAGGATCTGCTTGATGTCGGTACTGATATCGCTGATCAACTGACGGGCACTGTCGTCTCTTTGCTGAACCAAGATGATAAACAGCAAATCGGTGATCACGTTTTGCGCGGTGCGTGAAGCAATGGATGAGCTGCGATGTTCCGTTTCATTTGCAATCGTATCAAACGTAATATCGGCAATACCGCGCAAGCGACTTCTCCCAGGAGCAGATAACGCAATCACCTTCGCGCCCTGCTCTTTTGCCGCTTCTGCCGCGACGAGAATTTCTTTGCGTTCGCCCGAATACGAAATCGCAATCTGCACATCTTCTGAAGAGAGGGTACGAGCAACAGCAATCTGCACGTGGCTGTCTTGTTCGGAAAGCGCCGTAATACCGAGTTTAAGCAGTTTAAAGCTTAAATCCTTCGCGGTCAGGGCTGAGCCCCCAATCCCGACCACTTGCACTCGACGCGCTTCACTCAACCATTTCACCGCTTGGTGACACGCTTCGTAAGACAGCGTATTGGTGGTTTGAAACATAGCGTCGGTTTTCGCTTTCACCAGTTTCTGTGAAATAACCGCAATGGGGTCGTCAGCCAAAATATCACTGTGCAGCGGTGTCGACTGCATCGCATGCTTACGGCCAATCTCTTCATTCAGAGCTAATTTAAACTCGCTGTAACCTTTAAAGCCGATACGCTGAGTAAATTTCACAATGCTCGATTGACTCACTTTTACTTGCGCCGCAAGTTCTTGGCTAGTGAGCAGCGCCGCCTTTTCTGCGTTTTCAACAATCCAATCGCCAACCAAACGACCACTTTGCGAAAGCTGAGTACGCCTCGCGACTATCCTATTGATAACTGACACAACAAAAACCTCAAAAATTTTAAATAAATTATTCCAAAACAGAAATAATAGGCGTTTGATTTAACCCCCTGATTATTCTAACCAAGACAGTTAATCCCGGATGTAATAGACGTATATTTTCTCTCATTATTCCAAATTTCTCCTGCATAAAGAATAACCTCAAGTGTGATTTTTATCACCAAACCTGAATATTTTATTCCATAAAATCGCCCTCAGATTGAACATTACAAAGAGTGAAAAACATGAAAATTGATTTAAGCAGATTGGTGACAGAAAGCCGTAACCCAGCCAGTGCCGAGATCGATACGCTTTCGACCATCGAGATGCTGCAAGTCATTAATGAAGAGGATCAAAAAGTCCCGCTCGCGGTAAAAGCGGTGCTACCACAAATTGCAGAGACAGTTGACGCAATTACCCAAGCTTTTGCAAATGGTGGCCGTTTAATTTACATGGGAGCTGGTACGTCAGGTCGCTTAGGCATTCTTGATGCAAGCGAGTGTCCTCCTACCTACGGCACGCATCCAGATATGGTGATTGGCTTAATTGCTGGTGGACATCAAGCGATTTTAAAAGCGGTAGAAAACGCAGAAGACAACGCGAAAATGGGTCAAGACGACTTAAAAGCACTTCACCTCACCAAGAATGACGTGGTTGTAGGCATCGCTGCAAGTGGCCGTACACCTTATGTGCTAGGTGGTTTGGAGTACGCTAAATCCATCGGAGCCACGACCGCATCTATCGCTTGTAATCCAGAATGTACCATGGCAGAAGCGGCCGACATCGCGATTCTGCCGATAGTTGGCGCAGAGGTTGTCACTGGATCTTCTCGCATGAAAGCCGGCACCGCACAAAAACTGGTGCTAAACATGCTCACGACAGGCGCAATGATTCGTAGCGGTAAGGTATTTGGCAACTTAATGGTGGATGTAGAAGCCACTAACGCCAAGCTCATCCTACGCCAAACCAACATTGTTGTGGAAGCAACCGACGCATCAAAAGAAGAAGCAGAGCGAGCATTAAATGCCTGCGGTCGCCACTGCAAAACCGCCATATTAATGATTTTGGCCGATTTGGATGCCGAACAAGCCAAATCACGCCTCGCCACGCACAACGGCTTTATTCGCGCAGCACTAAATAATAACTAAATAATCCGAGTTCTGAAGGGTAGACCCTATGGCAAAAATAACTTCAAACACAGTATCGCAGTTGCTGTCCGCAGTGGGTGGCAGTAGCAACGTAAGCAAATGTGGTAACTGTATGACGCGTTTGCGTTTATCGCTCGCCAACAATGGCTTGGCTGATCAGTCAGTTATCAAGCAAATTCCCGGCGTAATGGGTGTGGTGGAAAGCGATGAGCAGTTTCAGATAATTCTCGGTCCTGGAAAAGCTCAACAAGCGGCTGAGATGATGAATCAACTGATCGACAGCTTAACCTCTGGTGACAGTGAAGAACCAGATATGCCGCAACAAGATCTTTCTGCCGTCGCAGCCGAGCAGAAAAAACAGATGAAGAGTAAGCAAACCAGTGCGGTTCAGCGTTTTTTAAGCAAGTTTGCCACCATCTTTACGCCGTTGATCCCAGGCTTTATTGCCGCTGGTTTGTTGCTAGGTTTTGCGACGTTATTGGAACAGATGTTTGTTCTCGACCAGACACCAAGCCAGTTTATGTTGGATTTGATCGCCTACATGAAAGTCTTTGGTAAGGGTCTGTTTGCTTTCCTAAGTATTCTGATTGGTTACAACGCGCAGCAAGCGTTTGGCGGCTCTGGTGTTAATGGTGCCATTCTCGCCTCTTTGTTTGTGCTGGGTTACAACCCAGAGGCTACATCCGGCATTTACTCTGGCATGAACGAGTTTTTCGGCTTTGCGATTGATCCGCGCGGCAACATTATCGGCGTACTTTTGGCGGCGATCATCGGTGCGCAAGTCGAGCGTAAGGTTCGTCAATACATGCCAGATGATCTGGACATGATCTTAACGTCCGTTATCACTCTGTTGATCATGGGTGCGGTAACCTTCTTGATCATCATGCCAATCGGCGGCGAGCTGTTTAAAGGGATGTCTTGGTTGTTCCTCAACTTGAACGATAACCCATTGGGCGCTGCAATCTTGGCAGGTTTGTTCTTAATTTCTGTGGTATTTGGCATCCACCAGGGTTTTGTTCCAGTGTACTTTGCATTGATGGAAGCACAGGGCTTTAACTCGCTATTCCCTATCCTGGCGATGGCTGGTGGCGGTCAGGTTGGCGCGTCAATGGCACTGTATTTCAAAGCAAAAAGAGACGCTCTACTGCGCACTCAAGTTAAAGGAGCTATTATTCCGGGTCTTCTAGGCATTGGCGAACCATTGATTTACGGCGTGACATTACCACGCGTAAAACCATTCGTTACCGCTTGTATTGGTGGTGCTGCGGGCGGCTTCTTTATCGGCTTAGTTTCTTACCTTGGCTTGCCAGTTGGTCTTAATACGGTGTTTGGCCCGTCCGGTATCGTGGCGATTCCTCTCATGACATCAGAAAATGGCATCTTCCCGGGCATGATGGTGTTTGTTGCTGGCCTGCTTATCTCTTACATCGTTGGCTTCCTCGCGACTTACTTCTTTGGCTGCAAAGACGTCGATTTAAGCTAAATCATTCTTCCCCCATAGGAATGGACTAGCTCGCGCCCTTGGCAAACAAGGGCGCACCCTCTCTCTACTTCACGACAATTTTTCTTATTCCGTTACTCGGAAGGGGCTTTGTCGTACCTAAAACAATAGAAATGAAAGGTCGTTAATCATGAAAAAGCACATTTTGACTCTACTTATCCCAACATTGATGGCATCAAACGCAATGGCAGCGCAGCTGTATCAAGCGGAAGATGGGTCAGTTTTAAATATTTACTCTCGTCTTGGTTTCAATGTCACCAGTAAAAATGATGAGCACGGCGATGCAAATGGCGAGTTTGATGGCCGTATTGGTTTAAACGGTTCACAAACCATCAACGAGTACGCGTCGATCATCGGCCAAGCGCAATACCAAGTGGGTGCCGCTGAATACGCAAACCAAGTAAACGACAAACCGTCTCTGACCGCACGTTATGTATGGGCGGGTATTGATGCGAAAGATTATGGTCGCATTACTGGTGGTCGCGTGGCATCTGGATTGATTATGTTTACCGACATTGGTGATGTGTTCGCCTCTTCCGATGTTTCTATGGCGCGCCAAGCGAATAAAGTCGACAAAACCGCGACGCAAGTTTTCCGTCAAGATGGCACGCTGCAATATCAAAACAGCCTAGGTAATTTCGACTTTTCTGTCGCGTACATTTTAGGAAACAACACTTCTGAGCTCGACTACGGTTACAACGCTGCACTGCGTTATACGCTAGACATGGGGAATTTGGGTACCTTGGCACCAGTGGTGGCGATGCAGAAAAATAAAGGTGATGCACGTGAAAGCAACGACACCGATTACACATTCTGGGGCGCAGGTACGCGTTACTACTTAGGTGATTTAATGTTGGGTGCGTTGTACTCGGAAGATGAACTAGAGGGCTATTACTCGCAAACCAGTACCGACAAAGTGATGGAATTGACGGCGGTTTACAGTGTAAATGACAAATGGGCACTGCGTGCTGGTTATCGTTCTTTAGAGAACAGTGAGGGTGACGAGCTAGAGCTGAAAGATACAACGCTAGAAGTGCAATACAAACTGACGCCTCGTTCTTCTATCTACACAAACTACGTTGATCGTAACGGTTCGCGTGGCTACAGCAATAGACAAGAAGTCTCGTTTGGCGGTGCGCACGCAGACGAAAGCTACTACCACTTAGGTCTGCGTTACGAGCTGTAAGCACGATACTTAATGTAAGTTAGCTGAATCCATGAGCTTCTTTTATGTCCGGTCAGTAGTTATTGCCTTTAATGCTGATTTGAAGAAGCTCACCCTCGCAATATGTTTTCTTCGTTACCTGTTTTGACCAACACGCCTGCATCAGGAAAGCTGGTGACAGTAGCTAACAATTTTCCATCTACAAAGTGCAATGCCGCATAATCGTGAATGCCATAACAAGTGATGCTCGGTTGAGAACGAGCAAAGGCTTGGAAAACCTCAAACTTCTCACCGACATGGGAAAAATGCGCCGCAGCCAAACCGTCAATTAATCCAAGACAACGCATAACTTGGTATGCTTCGGGATCACTGTCTGTCACCGCAAACTCAAACCAACAAATTGCACCAGCGCTCATGCCACAAATGATGATGCCTTGTTCATAACACTGCTTGAGTATTCTATCGATTCCCCATTCGCGCCAAATGGCCAACATCGAACGCGTATTACCGCCACCGACGTAAATGATGTCTTGTTCAAATAGCGTTTCTTTCCAACCAGTATCAAACTTAAACAGCGGAAAATGGGTTACGTTTTCACTAAGCTTCGCATTGTAAAAACGTTCAATAACTTCATCGGCGTCTCCCGTGGCTGTCGGTAGAAAACAAATGTTTGGATTCTCCTTACCAGACAAAGACAAAATGTATTGATCGAGCGGACTCGGATTCTCTCCCATCATCCAGCCACCACCACCAATCGCAATACAGTGTTTTCGCATTCCTTTGCTTCCTCTATTGTTACTAAGTCTGCTGTCGCTATTCGCCGACAGAATATATGTTCCTAAAGTGATCAATGAACGCTCGCGTTCTTCTTGGTAAGTGCTCACGTTTTGGGTAAAGCAGATAAAGCGGCAAAATCGCATCCGTTTGCCAATCTGGCAGCAAACTCACGAGTTGTTCTTTTTGTGCAGGTTCGAGTTTAGCCAATGCAAATTCATCTAACATGGCTACACCACAGCCAGCCAAAGTAGCATCCAACATGGACTGGACAAGATTAAAACTCAGCACACTTTCTAACTCAATGCTGCACTGTTGTTGAGTTTGCTTATGCCTAAACGTCCACTTATCTAACACCAAGTCGTGACTTTTATAGAGGATGTGCTCCAAGTCACCAAGCTCCTCTGGCGTACTTACATTTGGTTTATCAGCTAAATACGAGCGATGAGCGATCGGTTTACAGTGTAAAGCGCGTAACTGATGGCCGACGTATCCCTCAGGAGGAGTATCGGTAAAGTAGAATGCGATATCAAACCCAGCTTCAATCAAGTCGAGAGGTGTCTCTGTGAAGATCACTTCGACGCTCACTTGTGGATGCTGCAATCGAAACTCGATCAATGTTTGGCTGAGTAACGCGGCTCCAAAAGAAGCAGACGCCGCTATTCTCAATTTTCCCGATACGATCTCGTTTGCCATGACTTGTTCATTAATCTGCTCAGCGCCTTCGAGCAGTTGCTTTACCTGCTGATAAAACCGCAAACCATCGTAGGTCAAATTAAACTGGCGCGTAGTTCGCTGAATAAGCTGCACCGACAATATCTCTTCAAGCTGTTTAAGTTGCCGACTTACATGCGCATTCGAACAATTCAGGCGCTTTGCCGCGCCAGCAATACTTCGCTCTTCGCACAAAGCGACGTAAAGTGGTACGTAGCTGAGCCATTTTATTTCCATACAGTAATTCTGAATCTCTAAAATCAAACTACTGGAAATAATAGAAAGCATCTAAACTCTGTACAACCTAAATTTGAAAGGATGAGTTATGAGTGTTTTCGACACGTGGTTAAAAGGTCAAGTCATTAAAGATCACATCACAAATCCCAATATCATCGTTGGCGATTACAGCTATTACTCGGGCTTCTATCATCAAAAAAGCTTCGAAGAGCAAGCGGTACGCTACTTGTTGGGTGACCCCGTCACACTTCAAGAATGGCAAAGTAGAGAACCCGATAGCATCGACAAATTAATCATTGGCAAGTTTTGTTCCATCGCTTCTGGAACCACCTTCATGATGGCAGGCAACCAAGGTCATCGCATTGACTGGATTTCGACATTCCCCTTCTCTCCTGAAGAATTTGGAGAAGGCGTACAAGACGGTTTCGAGCGTGCCGGAGATACAGTGGTGGGGAATGATGTTTGGATTGGCAGTGAGGCGATGATCATGCCTGGAGTAAACATCGGCGATGGAGCCGTCATCGGAGCACGCGCCGTAGTGACGAAAGACGTGCAACCTTATTCGGTGGTGGTTGGAAACAACCAAGTCGTACGTCAACGATTTAGCGATAAAGAGATTGAAACTCTACTCAATATCCAATGGTGGAACTGGCCAATAGAACACATTAAACAAGCAATGAAAGTAATGTGTAGCAGCCAAGTTGGTGCGCTTGCGGACTACTATCAAGAGCACATTGTCGATTTGTAGATAAAAAAAGCCCACACATCTTGTTGCGACGTGTGGGCTCAGTGAGTAAGAAAGCTTAAACCGCAGCGACGTCCTCTTCTTCCAAGTTCGCCGAGACTTTAATTTCGTATTGATTGAAACGGAACGAACAACCGCCATGAGTGCGCTTTGTCGTTACTTGTTCGTCGCCAAACTGCACCGTCACGCGAGTGAAGACACGCTCTTTGGCTTCGACAATATTTTCTTCTAACGCGACTTCAAAGTCATGTTCCGTTTGTTCTAGCTTTTGCTTTATCGCTTCAAGCTGCTCGTTGTTTTGTGTTTTCATCACATCAATCTGAGCTTGTTCTTCGTCGGTACGTTCGGCTTTAGGACGTTTCTTAAATTCGAGCTCTTTACGAATCACATCCATCGTTCCTTCTTGAGCGCGTTTATATTGATCTTTGAGCTCTGCTAATCGCTCCTTAAATGCAGAATAGCGCGCGAACGCTTCTACCTTAGTGGCGGTGTCGCCTTCTACGCCCAATTGTAAGCACACCACTTTGTCACCGACTTTTGCATCTCCGCCGCTGAGCGTGCCGTTCCTACCGTTCGCATCCAACACCGTCAGATTGCGCCCACAAACAATATCGTTATTCATGCTGTGCACCGCCAATTCAATATCTTCGCCGGCTTGCAAATCACAATATTGGGCGTAGCTGGCACGAATCGAACCTTTGGCTTTGACGTGACAACTCTTTGGCTGGCCATCACTCACTGTGTGGCCAATGATCCCTTTACCAACTTGAATGTCGTCTTGCGCTTGTACGTCAGCCGATTCAATGAAGCCGCCTACAGTAATAGAGCCCGTCGCTTTAACAATCATTCCGGATTCAATGTTGCCACCGATAATCACATTCCCTTTGAATTTCACGTGACCTGTATTCACGCCAACGCTATTGAGACAGAGTGCGTTATCAACTTCAATGGTTTTGTCTTTAATCAGAGGCGTACCGGATACCGATGCAATCAATAGGTTTGGGTCGTGCTTGCTTATCTCGGTGCCCTTGCCTGGCTTCATTGGGCTGTCTTTTCCAGCTTGTGGAGGAATCACTCGCCCTTGAACAGTAAAACCTGGCGTACCTTTGGTCGCAGGCGTGCGACGCATCACCTCATCGCCTACGTCAACCGCGATAGTTTCACCGAGGTTACGTAAATCAATTTTGTCGCTAGCAGATTGGCCGTCTTTGGGTTTGAGGATACGTTTGGTGATGTCTTTAACGAGAGGAGTAAAAAGAGCGTCTTTGCCTTTGATAGGTTGCTTACCAACCGCTACAGGTTGAGAAAAAGTTTCGCCGGGTTTGAGCTGAGTGCTGACAACCAACACTTTCTTCAAAGCCAGTTTGTTGATGCCTTTCGAAACTCGCGCTTGAGCAAGGGCTTGAACAATCTCGGGGCCACGTAAACCTCGGCCTCCGTACGCGCCGACAACGTTCATACTGGCGAGCATGTCATTATTCGATAATTCAACCTCAACTTGCGCGTTGCGTTTTTCCGCAATGACGATGCCTTCGTAAGCTTCGGCTTTACGTTCTTTGGCGCAGTTAATGAATCTCACGACTTCCCCCTCAACAACAAACATCTTTTCAGCGTTCATTGCGACGAACTGCTCGTTTAATTCATTTTGATTTAGCTCACCACCGAGGTCCACTTCTCCCGGAAGACGGGCTATCACCTTGGTATTATCTTCAGATAACTCAAGACACAGCTTCCACATACCCTTACCACTTTGCTTCCCATCAACACTTTCAGTCTACCCAAATCCGTTTTCTGAACAAACCTCGCATTTCTTATTATAGGGCTCACGTCACTAAAGAAAGTAATCCATTAATAACGGTTAAACAGATATTAGGAGAGCATTTCGATTTAACCTAAAGCTCAATCAAAATACACACAGAAATAAAAAGGAGCTGGATTTACAGTGTAAAATCAGCTCCTTTTTATTTCATTTACAGTGTAAATTTCCCTTTAGTGTTTACAGTGTAAATCGTTCCAAATGTGCTTTACTTCGTCCCTTAACTGCTGCTCAACTTGCCTTCTTCCAGGTAAACCAAATTGCTGAGCACATTCAGTCCAACTACGGTTAAGAAAAAGCTTACTGATCATCAAGTCGGAAGCGGAGTTCAAACCTAAGTTAAGTAACCACTGCTGAAGCCAAGCAGACACGGACTCATAACTGTTACCACCATCAGCATAGCATTCAATTAGTAATAACTTAGCGGGATGAAGTGGACTCATTCCCAAAGGTTGCGGTAATAGAGCTCGAAAAATTGAGGCTTCTAATTTTGGATAGACGTCAGCCACATTGTTAGACAACATTTCTTCAAATAGCGCCTGAGATTCATCGACCCAAGCCGTCTGTTTGGAATCACAAGCTTTGACCATCAAGACTGAATAACAACCGCTAGCAGCATCGCGCATTGACCCTAAGCGAATTGCACGGAAGTTCGATTGTCGCCAGAAATAGACCAACTCTTCCGTCGCACCGAAACTCGTGGATAAGTAAGCAATGTGTTTAGCCGACATTTGATCAAGTTGCTGCAGCATTTTTTGACCGATGCCTCTTCCTTGCAATTCCGGATGAACAGCAATTCTCATGACTCGCAGCGTCGATAGCTTCGCAACATTGGGGAATCCAAGGTGGTTTGCAATCGTAATTGGGGCTAAGTGTCCTTTAGGACGACGCTTACCAAGCTGAATTTCTTCAACCAATTCTGCGTCAAGCCCCCCCTCTTCGACCGCTAATATTACCCCCACAACCGCATTATCTTGCTTAGCAAAATAGAGCTGACTGTTGTCGTCTTGCAAAAGGTGAATCAAATCATTCGGAGAGGTCTGATAATGAGCATTCACCAAAAGAGCGAAGCACTCACGCAGCAAACTAGGCTGCGATATCAAATCGTTCTTATCGGCTTTAGAAAGGGAAATTGAGTCGACCTGTTTAAGTTGATGGTGCGTTAACTCCGCATCCAACAAAAACGCGTCATAGAGCCATGATTCGAGCGCATCATTCATACTCCAACGGATGGGCTGTGTCATGTGCCATGTTTTCATTCCCGAACGCTGTTTCTGAAGCCAATCAACAAATTTAATCGTAAAGCCCCGGCCACAACCTTCATAACCGTGAATAGTCGTAGAAAAAACGAGTCGATGATAATGTTCGGTAATGCTCTTGAGCATAGGAACTGGAATTGCAGCCGCTTCATCGACAAGTAACAAATCACATTCAGATCGGCTCGATAGAAGTTCGTCAGGAGCAATAAATTGAATGGCTCCCTGCCCTAATTCTAATCTGTCCTTCTTAATGCGCTGTGCGTTAGGGAGTAAACGTAAAGCATGTTGGTAAACAGGCTCAACGGCTTTTATAGATGGTGCCGTAATTAAGATTCTAAGTGGCTTCTGCTGTAATAAGTTCGCACACGCAATGCCGAGAGCACTTGTTTTTCCACGCCCACGATCAGCGGTCAAAATTAATGGTCGCTTTCGATGTCCTGTCACCACCTTTTCAATTAGAGAAATGGCATGTTCTTGTTCCGTGTAGTGGCTTTCTTTTTCTGCTTGCTTGATGTCTGGAGCCGTTGGCAATGGTTTGTCTTGCTCGATAACAACGAGCTTCTCCCATTGTTTGTGCATCCATTGCTGAGCAAAATTCGTAGGTTGTCGAGGCTCAGTAATGATAATAAGAAGACCACCGCCAACCAATGAGCCAAGCGCGGCGGTAAAGCTATTTGCGTCAAAGCCATTTCGAGCATCAAACAATAGAACGTCACACTCTCTGCCTAGCAACATGTGCCCTTGTTTAGGCGAAACACTGTATGCGTTTTCCAAACCAAAATCGCCGACACAAAACCAACGTTGATACATCTGTGTTTTATGGAACTCTGCCACCAATGCATCTTGCCAAGAAGACTCGCCTTGAATGACGATGCCGAATCTTTGGAAAGATTGGTGAGCTTGTTGTTGAAGTGATGAAAGGAAATCAGATTGTGTCTGCATTTTGTCTATCCAACGTTGAACTGACGCAATGGTATCACATCTTTAATTTGACGCTTCTCAGATATAAAAAACCGCCCGGAGGCGGTTGATTCAATCATCTTTTGTTATTGCAGCTTGTTTTGCACAAAGGCAAGAATCTCTTCCATCAAGCTGTCGTCAACTTTCTTCAAGTTCAACGCCAGACTGCTACCTTTTCGGCTGTAGCTTGCTCGACCTTTTACTAAGTCGACTTTTTCGGTCTTCTTGCCAGGTTTTGCTGGTGCAAGCTCAGCAATCCAGTTTTCGATGCTTTCCGTGACTTCTTTTGTCAGACGAGCAACGCCTTGAGCTGTGCTTCGCTGCCATAAAAAGCCTTCGCTAGAGCGACACTTATCTAACAGCTCTTGCTGCTGCTCTGGCGTCAACGTTGAAAACTGTTTGTGCAGTTTCACAATAGTTGGACGACCAAGATCGCCGACATTGGGATACGCTTGAAGCAGTTCTAACGGTAATGCCGCCGCTTTTAAAGCGCCACTTACTAACGCTTCACTGCACTGGAACATTTTCGCCAATGCTTTCTGATCTTCAGCTTCACCGCTATCTAGTTTAGCCTGCATCTCTTTACCTTTTTCGTACAAAGAGAGCGGCTTGTGAGCATTTGCCACATCAGACAAAAACTTTGCATGGTCAGTATTGATGTTGTCAGCAACATAAACCAAAAAATCTTGCTCCGCGAGGATACAAGACATGCGACGACGGCTACCATCTAAAACTTCAATCTTGCCATCTTTAGTTCTACGACCCACCGCTGGATATTGTTGGCCACGCTCTTTGAGTGTGACTAAAACATCAGATAAAGCATGCTCGTTTAAGAACGATTGCTCACGAGCGTTATCAACAAACACCGTTGTTTCTGTCGCGACTTTCTCTGCAGGAATACGAACAAGTTCAAACTGAACAATGTTTTCACCTGCGACAGCTAGCTCAATCGTTTGAGCTTTTTCTTTTGCCGCGGTTTGCGCCTCTTGTGGAGTCACAACACGACGTTTATTCGTTTTGCCAAATAATTTCGCGTTTAATTCAGACGTTTTCAAAGCCATTTACTTATTACCCCTGATTCAATGACGGCCAATTAGAATGCAGCACACGCTCTAATTCCAGTGCGCTTTTATGAACAGCATCTTGTGCGGTGGCTAGCGTCTTCTTACCGCCTTCAAAATCGCTTACTGTCAGATCAAATACTGTGCTGTAGGTATCGGCACAGGTTTCAAACGCACGGCTACGAGGGATAGTAGCCATCATAACTTGGTCACCTAGAAGATAGTTCATTTCAGTTAAAACAGAAACTTGCTTCTTATTGTCGTCCTCAAACATGGTTGGCATCAAGCGAACAAACTCAAGACCATTCCAGTCTTCCGGAAACATTTCATATACCGTAGGCAAATGCTGGAAGAAGTTTACTGTTGAAGCCCAGTCCAGACGCTTAGCCGCACAAGGGATTAACAATGCATTTGATGCATACATCGCATTCCATACTAGTGGGTCAACGTGTGGGCCGGTATCAATCATGATGATATCGAAGTCATCAGCAATTTTATCAATCAGTTGCTCTTTTAGCAGACGAACGATATCGAGTGATGGGTCTTCAGATAGCGTTTGCCATGCTTCAGCATTAAACATTGCGTCTTCTGGAAACGCTGAAATTGACTTTAAATTCGGGTACTGCGTTGGCAGTAATACGTTTTTACGCAAAAATTCACTGTCAATTTCTACACCATCAGGCACGTTACCCAACATAATGTCTACAGCAGAATAGATATTGTCATGCTCTGCCATGCTGATTTGTGGGTTGAGGAATAAACGTAGCGAGCCTTGTGGGTCTAAGTCGATTAAACAAATACGGTAGCGTTTATCCAAATTTAGCGCTAAACATGCCGCTAAATGAACCGCGGTCATTGATTTACCAGTACCGCCCTTTTGGTTCTGCACATTAATAATCCAAGGTTTGTTACCTGAATTCTTCTTACGCTCATGAAATTTAGGCACTTCAGCCGCATCCATAAGCATATGTGCTTCTTCTAACGTAATTGAATAATGATTCGCGTTGTTTTTGGTAAATTGATGCCCAGCGGCTTCCATTTTACCAATCGCGTCATCGAGCTTACGGCGAGTTAAACCTGAACGGGTTTCCATCATCGCCTTAGACATTGGTGGGAAGTAGTTATCGCTTCGCTCTTCTAAAACAATTTCAATACGGTCAGCTTGAACCTGCTGAGTCAGCTCCGCCAACTCAAGAAGGTTTTCAATCGTTTTTTCTCTTTTCATGCCAAATTCCGTTGGAAGGATTTATGCTTGCAATTGTACAGCAGTAAAGACCAAAAACAACAAAAAGGTGCACGAACATTTTGAATAACCATCACATAAAAAAACACTCAAATCGACGCTTTTATGATTTATGGTAAAAAACATAACTATTTTTAATTAAATAATCTTCGAATAAATGGACACCTTAAACTTAAAAACAAAAGTGTTACAACGTCACTCATTTACAATGTAAATCAATTTTCTACCGGAACGATTATATTCTTAAGCTAAATTACGGATTATGTTAGGCCAACCTAATTTAAACAAAAAATAGAAAGCAATCTTTCAACATGAACGCTAATAACAACCTTGATCATGTATCCGAGCCAAAAAGGGCAGTTCAAGTGATGTTCCTATGGAAGTATGATCAAGGTATGCTTATGATCATGCTTCCATGATAAAACACAAATACGAAAGCATGATCATGGAAAAATAGAGTAGACGAGGGTGTAAACACGCGGATTAAATAAGATCCATCAATCGGAAATATGATCAAGCTATAGAATCTCTCGGAAGCATGAGTTTTTGTCTCTAATTTACGGTTGAATGCAGTCAGAATGGGGGATGGAGAAGAAATTAATGGATAGAGAAGCCGGAACAATGAAATTGTTCAAGTTACTATTATAAATCTTACTCTCATGATCATGCTTCCCAAGAATAGCCCGAAACTAGGTTTTACTGCGGAATAAGAGCTACTTGGATGTATTTTCATCACATGCGTAATTTATCATCAGTATTGTCTCCAGAACGATAGCTATCTCAGCTCTTGATCATCGATCCGAGTATCAATAACATCGACAATGCTCAATAAAATCCTCATTAAGATCATTATTAAACACAGCATCTGTGGATAACCTGTAAAAACATCATGATCATCGTTTCAAGACTCTTTTGATCATCTTTTCATAAACTTAATGATCATGCTTACGAGCAAATGTGATCATGCTTTCAGGCTATTGTTGATCATAGTTTCAGAATTAACATGATCATAGTTCCGACCTGCGTGAAAATAATCACCTTATAGAACAGGTATTTAGCGGCAAAACGACAGCCAGATCATTAGATCATATAATCAATTAAGATCAGATTAATCAAAAAGATCAGTTATTTAAAAAACAATCTTTTTTCTTTATTTATGATCTGTTTTTCTTTATTCTTCGGAACCATAGCACAACTACGGCTAGTGTGATCTGGATCTAAAATGACGGCTGATGAAAAAATTCTGATTAAAGCACCTAGAAGCCATAAGGATGGCCATCTTTTTGAGGTACATGAATCCTCTGCAGATTGGGTAGAGCAGTACCAACATTTCAAAGGGGTGACCAAAAGCATCTTAGAGTTGCTTAATCTGATCTCATTGCGAGGTTTCAGCAGCAAAGATGGATTGGTTTCCACCACAGAGATTGTGGAAGCGACGGACGGACAACTCACTCGTGCAGCTCTGCAACAACGCTTACGTGCAGCAGTAAACATTGGTTTGTTTACTCAAACTCCAGTGCGGTTTGAAGAAGGACTTGCTGGTAAGACGATGTTACATAAGTTTGTTAATCCTAATCAGCTTATTTCAGTGTTGGGTGCAACAAGTCTTGTTACAGACAAAGTACGCCAAAACGAAAAGCAAAAACGTTCAAAAGCATTGGCTCAAACCCAAGTGAACAAGCGTTTGTTGAATGAACATGGGTTGAATACCCCTCCAACGATGAAAGATGAAGCCGATCAATTTGTCGTGTCTCCAACGAATTGGGCTGGGATCATTGACCAAGCACTTGCACCACCAAGAACTCGAAAAAGTTATCAGAAATCCATGGTGTCGATCTCTGGTACCAAAGCGGTTATTGAAACGCGATCATCCAAAAATATCATGACTGTGGATGATCTGATGACCTTGTTTGCTCTGTTCACATTGACCGTGCAATACCATGATCATCACAAAGATCAGTATCAACTCGACGCAGCACACGTGCCGAACAAGACGCCGTTATACATTACTGATATTTTGTCGCTTCGAGGCAAAAAAGACAGTGGTCCAGCACGTGATTCTATTCGCGACAGCATTGATCGTATTGAGTTTACCGATTTCCAGCTGCATGAACTTACTGGTCGTTGGCTAAGTGAAAACATGCCAGAAGGATTCAAAAGTGATCGTTTTCGTTTTCTTGCTCGAACCATCACTGCGTCTGAAGAAGCGCCTGTAGAGGGAAGCGATGGTGAAATTCGTATCAAGCCAAACTTGTACATTTTGGTTTGGGAGCCTTCGTTTTATGAAGAACTATTAACGCGTGATTATTTCTTCTTGTTCCCACCAGAGATCTTGAAGCAACATACTTTGGTATTCCAACTGTATTCTTTCTTCCGTAGCCGCATGGTGCGTCGTCATACTGACTGCATGCTGCTGAGTGAATTAAACCAGAAGCTGGCACGTAACATCGAATGGCGACGATTCTCGATGGATTTGATCCGAGAGCTGAAGCGTTTATCGGATGGTAAGGGAACGGATGAGCTGTTTGTCGTGAATTTGTGGGGTTATCACCTGACGATCGAAACTATGATCGAGAATGACAAAGTGATGGACTACCAGATCGATATTAAATGCGATGTGGAAGAAGTCTTACGTTATTCACGTGCGCGAACAACCAACGCAGGAAAGCGTAACATGGCGCCTACGCTGCCAAACCCACTTCGTAATGAGATGGTTACCCGACAACAGCTTGAAGAGCTCTCAGGCATCATAGACGGCGAATTTGAGCCTATCCAACGCAAAGCGCCATCTCCAAGAGGGAATTTAGGCCGCCGCGTGAAGCAAAGAAAACACCTGGTAGAGATCAATGCAGACGAGATCACCATTACTTTATCTAAATATACCTCACCAGAGGCTCTAGAACGCAGTATAACGGCTTTATCTGCGATGACAGGGCACTCGTATGCCTCAATCAAAGAAGAGTGCTCTGATTACATAGAGAAGCTTGATTGGCTAAGGGTAGGGGATGAGCCAATTCCTTATGAGACATTAAGCAAAACCGTCGAGCTGTTTAACACTCAAAATGATATTAAGCATCTTACCATTGAGCGCTTGATTGCTGGATTAGCGGTACGTAGGAAGGTGTGCCGTCAAATCTTCGATGGCCACATGGATGAAATGGTGTTCCGCGCTCTGGATGAAATGGCGATTTAAAAGCGTTGCTTGATGTGTATCAAGCAATAGGCGTGGCGTATTGATTTGAAATGTAACAATGTCTTTCGATGATAAAAAACAGACTTAACTCTAACAAATCACTGACATTAGGAGCCAAGCCTGAGACTACTATTTATCACGAATAGACAACCTTTTGTCCTTTCTGATGATTAATAGATTGGCTCATATTGTTACATTCATTCTGAATAGACTTCGCGAGTTTCTCCTCAGGAAACTCGCTTTTTTTTACCTCAAATTCCTCAAAGTAAGCCTTGATCATTTTTCCAGATTAATGAGATAAACCTTGATCATGCTTCTTGGCTTCATTCCAGTGTAAAGAACGCATCAAAGCAACATGCGACTCGATCAAGTTATGTGCTTGTTGTTGCCACTCATTTTGATCGCATTGCTGATTACAAAACTCTAACGCTAAAACGGTAAGGTGCTGAAGTCGCTTTAAACACCAATCTTTTATCAGAATATCGGTCGATACCTGACATGCCGCTTGCTCAAGCTTTGCGCTCGTGTAAAGCAAGGTTTGATACGCTTTTTGAGGATCTTGGTACCTAGCATGTTGAAACACACGTAAACAACCGTCTAGCCAGCAAGCAATCGCTTTGCTTTGAACTTCGTTCAGTTCTGGGCCAAACACGCCGTCGGGCGCTTGATATAAGATCGCTTCCAGGTTTTCAACTTGATCATGCTTCCGATGTTCATACCACATGGCGATCTGATCTTGCCAAGTCCTCAATTCCATTACGCAGCCTCAGTCCATTGTTTTACATAGTGATTGGGTCCTATTTGATCAAATTCGTCGACAATGATGCTGCTACGACTACGAATTTCATCGGCATCTATCGAATAGTTTGGCTCACTTTTCACTAAGTTACCAAAAGGAAGATCTGGATCGGGAACGGCTGAAATCAATAGTTTGGTGTACGGGTGCTGCGGATTCTTCAGTATTGAGTGTGTATCACCCCATTCAACGATTTGCCCTTTGTACATCACAGCTGTTTCTTCCGCGATGTAGTGTGCGGTCGCCAAATCATGAGTGATGTACAAAAAGCCGATTCCTAGCTCTTGCTTCATGCGCTGCATTAGATTTAGTACCCCGAGGCGAATGGAGACATCCAGCATCGATGTTGGCTCATCCGCAAGAATGATTTGCGAACCGACGGCGAGAGCACGTGCTAAGTTTACTCGCTGACGTTGTCCACCACTAAGCTCGTGAGGAAACTTATTTAATGTCTCTTCAGGTAGTTCCACCAGCTTTAAAAGCGCTTCCAAGCGGGCAGGAATGTCACGCTCGCTTTTGATTTGCTTATGAATCTTTAAAGGGCGTGTTAGATGATGGCGAATGGTATGAGTTGGATTGAGTGAACCAAACGGATCTTGAAACACCATTTGTACTTTACTGCGATACTCTTGGAGCGCTGAACGTGACGTAATCTCATTGATATTAGTGTCATTGAAAAGGATCTCGCCTTCTGTTGCCGGATAGACTTTAGTGATCAAGCGAGCACACGTACTTTTACCGCAGCCTGATTCTCCAACCAAAGCCAGCGTTTTTCCTGCATACAGATCAAAGCTCACGCCTTGGAGCGCACGGAAGGTTTCCTCTTTCGCTAAACCACCGCCTACTCTGAACTCTTTAATCACGTTTTTCATTTGGATGATAGGCTGATTCATGATTACGCTCCTGGTTGCTCTGGTTGTTTGTGGACGTCGTGGATGTTTGGGAAAGAAGCCCATAGCTTTTGTGTGTAGGGATGTTGAGGATTATTGCGAATTTCGTATGCCTGATTGACTTCGACGATTTCTCCATGCCGCATGATGGCAATGCGATCACACAATTGGCTCATCAACGCCAAGTCGTGCGTAATAAAGAGTACTGAGAAGCCAAATTCATCTCTAAGCTGATAGATTTGCTCTAAAATCTCCCTTTGTACCACCACATCTAAAGCGGTTGTGGGCTCATCCATAATGATCAGCTTAGGGTTCAAAGACAAAGCAATAGCAATCACCAAGCGCTGACGCATTCCACCTGAAAATTGGTGAGGGTATTCCGTTAACCGTTCTCGTGGAATATTGACCAAGTCCAATAGTTTTTCTGCTCGATCTTTCGCTTGAGCGTTGGTGAGTCCTTGGTGATGACGCAATACATCTGCGAATTGCTCTTGGATCGTTAAGACAGGGTTGAGTGAGTTCATCGCGCTTTGAAACACCATGGCGATTTCACTCCACCTCAGAGCGGTTAGCTCAGAATCTGAGAGGCTAAGAATGTCTTTGCCATCAAACAATATTTTACCGCCAGAAATGAACGCTGGTGGCTTATGGAGACGGTTGATCGAGAATGCGATCGTGCTTTTACCACATCCCGATTCACCAGCAAGCCCAAATACTTCCCCTTTGCCGATATCGAAGCTGACGGATTTTACCGCATTGAAATCACCATTATCGGTGATGTAATCGACGCATAAATCTCGGATCTGGATGACCGGATTATTGTGGTATGCATGATTTAAGTTAATACCATCCATATAAACACCTTACCAATGTAAAAGATAATTATTATCATTATCAGGTGTGATGGTTTTTAGAAAGTGGCAAGCGGCGAATCAGTGAAGTGACTCGAAAGTTAGGCGAAATAAAAAGTGGTATCCGGCGTTGTTAATGAGGCCAAGGAAGACGAGAATTGAGAGCTGGATCAGCACACTTTTCTTAGGGGTAATTATTCAAATCTAATCGTAAATTTGCCCCTTGGCAAAACTTAAATGATGGATCTATTAAGGAGTTAACGAAAGGGCGGGAGGGGTCACATTTCCCTACAGTTTTTCTTACCACCTCGTTCCTGTTTTGCTATAGATTACGCATCGAAAACATGGTGTGTTCGGAGGAAATATGTCCATTAATTCTATCGACCATGACGAGATGACCAACATCGCTCACAAATGGGAATTACCTGATGAAGAAGCCGTTGTGAAGCCTGAGAAAACAGTGAAATCAGCAGAAGCCAGAAGACGCATTGAAGCGCTACGTGAAATCCGTGAAAGTGGATTGACCATTGAAGAAGCAAGGGAGCTTGGCTTGATACACTGATTGCTCTAGTTTGGTATAGCAATCCATAGGGTAGTCGTCGGACTGCCCTTTTTATTTTTCCTTCCATTTTAGCCATAGCGTCTCACCACAACATCTCACATCTCTTTATTTTTCTTATCCAAACGTTCTAATTCACCTCTCTTTCACCTAAAAAGTTCTAGATCCAAACTCATTTTCATCTGTGTAGAAGTTTGACAATCTTACCTAGCGTTACTAAAAGATATATCAATAGCGATATGCTTTTTGTTGATTATCGCGACCACAAAGCAAGGAGCGCGAGTATGGTTGACCAAATCCTTTTTTATGAGCCCGATGAGCCCCACGGTTTTCTTTCCAATTTTTGCCATGCCCCAGTCAATATATCCTCCCAAACTTGGCCCACCAGCGAACATTATTATCAAGCCCAAAAGTTCCTCGATGCGCAGTTACAAAGCAAAATTCAACACGCGAGCACTCCCGATGAAGCATTCGCCTTAAGCCGAAAATACGAACATTTCGTCAGAAGTGACTGGGAGGATATGAAGCTGGCCGTTATGGCTTTCATCGTTAGAGAAAAGTTTCTGCAAAATCCACCTTTAGCGCAGCAGTTAATGAGAACGGGTAACGCTTGTCTTACAGAGCATTCTCACAAAGATGCCTTTTGGGGGGATGGGGGAGACGGTAAAGGAGAAAATCATTTAGGAGAAATTCTGATGAACGTTCGGGCTGAGCTGAGACATGTCGAGCCCTACAATCTCGTGAAGTTCATCGATAAAGCCAAATTGCCGACCCAATGGGGCACATTTATGATGTATGGCTTCGTTGAAACTGCCACGAACAAAGAGCATCTTGCCCTCGTGTATGGAGAGCCTGAAAGCAGCGCTGCACCGCTTATTCGGTTGCATTCGGAGTGCCTTACTGGCGATGCCTTGTTTAGTACGCGTTGCGACTGTGGTTTTCAGCTCAACAGGGCGCTACAAAATATTGTCGAAGAGGGATGTGGTGTACTGCTTTATTTGCGTCAAGAAGGACGTGGTATTGGCTTGATTAATAAAATTCGAGCTTATCACCTCCAGGACGATGGCGCCGATACTGTAGAAGCCAATGAACGTTTGGGCTTTGCTGCCGATATGCGTGATTACGCGTTCTGTAAAGGGATGTTAGAGCATTTGGGCATTGATGCGGTGCGACTAATGACGAACAACCCACGTAAGCTGGCTGCGTTAAAAGCGGTTGATATCAACGTCATTGAGCGTGTGCCCTTGCAAGAAGGTAATAATCCGAGCAATCAACACTACTTGCAAACTAAGGCGAGTAAATTAGGGCACATGTTTGATCCTAAGTTTGTCAATCACACCAAGTAAAGCATCATCTATGTCTCAATAGATGAAAACGCCAACGATAGAATCGTTGGCGTTTTCATTCGTTAGGTCATTTATTGATACCTTTGAATGATCTCATCAATTTCACCCGATGTTTTTAACTCAGCCAAACGTGTATTGATGTAGTCCTGAGTTTCTGGCTGCATTTGGGGCGAAAAGGCCAAATAGATCGAGTAGTCAGGGATAACTGAGTCGAAAGATTGGATCTGAAAATCTTCTAGCGACAAATTGAGGCGTTTTAAGTTGTACATAACGCGTGATTCCATTTCGACGAAGGCTGTATCTCCTGGTGTTCGGGTAATCACTCGATATGCGGCATCATAATCTTTAACGCGTATTTCATTCACACTACCATCCTCAAAGAATGGGATTAAATTCGGATAATCAAAACCGAGTAGTAATACGATAGATCGGCCATGCATGGTGTCCATATTCTTGAACTCTAACGGTTTCTCACTACTAGAGACCAATACATGTTTTACAGTGTAAATGGGCTCTTCAGACAAGTTTTCTGATTGCACCTTGCCCCAATTTGGGCTGCCGTAAGTTAGCCAGTTTGGTTCGCCACCTTCTTCTAATATGGAGATCATTCGTTTAAACGGATAAGTGTGATAATTCACCTGATAATCCGATTCAGCGAAAATGGCACTGACGATGTCAGTCACAATCCCGGAATGCATTTGCCCCTGTTGTTCTATTTGAAATGGCCTTGCTTGGTCGGCGATAACGTAATAGTTCACTTCAGCGGCAGTAGCATAAGTTCCTACCGCAATAAAACTAAAAGCCAATCTAAGTAGAAGTCTTTTCATCGTATCCTCGATTATTATTTGCGCGTGGCTATATTTAGAGTAGCGCAAGTTTATCGGAGCGATTTCATATGGATGAAAAAGAGCGATCTCAACGTCGATTTAGTATCGGCAACCAACTTATGTTGGCGGTGTTAACGTTGAGTTTAATCTTTACTGTCATCATTTCCGCTGTGAGTTTATATCGAGTTTTTAACGAAGATTTAGCCCATTTGCACGTTGAGCTAAAGCAGGTCGAATCCAGTTACTTATCGAGCTTTTCTGCCAGCTTATGGGTGGAGGATAGGGAGCTGTTACTCACTCAAGCAGAGGGCGCAATGCGCATGCCCTCTGTGGATTATTTACGTATCGCTAATGAAGATGAAGTTATCGTCGAACTGGGTACCGCACTTTCTGAGGATGTCGTAGAAAGAAGTTGGCCGATGCAATATCGTGTTGGTGATAAAACCTATGATCTGGCGACATTGACTGTTCAGGCGGATCTGAGCTCGATTTATGAAGATCTTTGGCAACAATTTTTTTTCTTACTCACGACAGAAGCGATCAAGATCCTATTGCTCATAATTGGCGTGCTTTGGGTCGCCTTCCGCCTCTTGGTCAATCCACTCCAACTGCTTTCTGGCGCCGTGAGCGATTTTAGTGGCGGGAAGGTCCCAAGCAAAGTTACGCTCCCAAAGCGTTGGTGTTTTGATGAAGTGAGTGTGTTGGCGGAGAAATACAACCGAAGCGTCGAGAAAGTCCGTGAACATCAGACTGAGCTTGAAGAAGAAAGAGATAGAGCGGAAGTCGCCAACCGCAAAAAAAGTGAATTTCTTGCCACCATGAGCCATGAAATTCGAACACCGATGAATGGCATTATTGGTGTCGCTTCATTACTGGGTGACACCAAACTTGATCCTCAGCAAAAAGAGTTTGTAGAGATCATCGATAGTTCTTCTCACTCTTTAATGACGATCATCGACGATATTCTCGATTTTTCCAAAGTCGAAGCAGGTAAAGTCGAATTAGAAAATGCGAGTTATGATCTGCGCCGTATTTTGGATGATGTGATCAGCTTACATACCGTCAAAGCCAAGCAGAAGAATCTGCAATTGCTTAGCGATATTGATCCTCACTTGCCAGCGGAAGTGCAAGGTGATGCTGCACGCTTAAAACAGGTATTGAACAATTTGTTGAGCAACGCGATCAAATTTACTGATCGTGGTCATGTGAAGCTTCTTGTTGAGTTAACACGTCAAGAGCATGATGTCGCCATGATTCGATTTCGCGTCGTTGATTCTGGCATTGGTATTGCGAAAGAGAACCAACAAGCGATCTTCGAACGTTTCCAACAAGCCGATGGCAGTACAACCAGAAAGTACGGTGGTACCGGCCTTGGTTTGGCGATTGGTGCTCAGTTGGTGAACTTAATGGGAGGAGAAATCCAACTGACAAGTGAGTTGGGGCTTGGTAGTTGTTTTGAGTTTTCGATTCCAGTTGTAGTAAAAGCACGGTCTACCTACACGGAACGACCTAATGTTTTGACGTTTCCAAAAGTTGAAGATAATGAAACCAGCCTCCAGCATGACAATCAACCTTGGGTATTGATTGTTGAAGATACCATCGTAAACCAGAAAGTCGTGCGTATTATGTTGGAAAAGCTCGGCGTTCGAGTGAGCGTCGCAAATCATGGTGAAGAAGCGCTTCAGCTATGTGAGAAGCAAGCTTTTGACTTGGTGTTTATGGATTGCCAAATGCCAGTGATGGATGGTTTCATTACTACTGAGCGTATTCGACAAATGGGAGAGTGGGGGAAACACGTTCCCATTATTGCGTTGAGTGCCAATGTTATTAAGGAAGATCAACAACATTGCTTTGACGTCGGTATGAATGAGTTTGTCGCCAAACCTGTGACCAAAGATCGGTTGCATCAAATATTCGAGCAGTTTTTACCAAAAGCACTGAAAATCAGTGCGGGTCCCAAATAGTTAACTTGAAATTGATCAAGTTAAGTGCGTTTCTATTCTGCAATTGTAACTCTGTATGCTATAGTGCGCGGCTAGTATTTAAAGTACCTTGAGGCTGTAAATGTCGTTCAATCTATCCCTATTGCCGCCTGATGAAAAAAACAAAATCGAACTGGATAAACAAGCGTCGTTTTTGGTTTGGAAGCTCAGAGAGGCCAAATCTGGTCCTGAAGCAATAGAAGAACAGTTGTCCAAGATTAACGATGCTGATGAAAAAGCGTTTTTTCAGCAATCGGTCGAAAAGTACAAACGAGTAATGGGTGTCGCTTAACGCGAATCGTGACAACGGTATAAAACTATGTGGCGAATGAGGTAACCTCCCCATTCCTTTGCTAAGCGAAATTGAAAAGGTTTCGCTTTTTGCTAAAATCCTTCGCATTAAATTTGAATTTAGAGAGACATCCCGATGGGAAGAAGTTTTGAAGTGCGCAAAGCCTCTATGGCGAAAACTGCAGGCGCGAAAATTAAAGTTTATTCCAAATACGGTAAAGAAATTTACATGTGCGCGAAAAACGGCGGTAGTGACCCAGACATGAACTTGTCTCTTCGCCACCTGATCGCGAAAGCGAAAAAAGATCAGGTACCAGCGCACGTTATCGACAAAGCACTAGACAAAGCGAGTGGCGGCGGTGGTGAAGATTACCAACCAGCGCGCTACGAAGGCTTCGGCCCTGGCGGTACTAGTGTTATCGTTGACTGTCTGACCGATAACGGCAACCGTACTTTCCAAGATGTACGCCAATGCTTTGTTAAAGTGGGTGCGAAAATTGGTGTTGAGGGCTCAGTTTCTCACATGTTCGATCACCAAGCGGTATTCCAGTTCAAAGGCGACGATGATGAAATCATCCTAGAAACGCTAATGATGGAAGATGTAGACGTAACTGACGTTGAGCTAGAAGACGGTGTGATCACTGTATTCGCTCCTCATACAGAGTTCTTCAAGACGAAAACAGCACTAAATGGTGCGTTCCCAGATCTAACGATCGATGTGGAAGAAATCACTTTCGTTCCTCAAACTCACACTCCAGTAGCGGGTGAAGATGCTGAGAAGTTCCAGAAATTCCTAGATCTTCTAGATGACTGTGACGACGTTCAGCAGGTTTACCACAACGCAGAGCTATAATTTCTTAGCTTCCACCGTTGTAAAAAGGCTTCCCGAGGGAAGCCTTTTTTGATCACTCTCTTTGCTAGCAGCATTATGCGTTGCGATATTTGGAATAACACAGTGACATGATCACACCAAAACAGATGCCTTGCGTCAGCATGGCCGTGCCGCCGTAACTAAAGAACGGTAGAGGGCTTCCCATTACAGGCAACAAGCCGCTCACCATGCCTGTATTGATAAAAGCATACAGGAAAAAGCTCATCGCTAATGCACCACTCACAAGCCGACTAAAAAAGTGGTCAGACTGACATGCAAGCAACATGACGCGCGCGGTAATAAACAAGTACAGTGTGAGCAAGACTAAACTACCAACAAAACCCCACTCCTCGGCATAAGTCGAAAAAATAAAGTCCGTATGACTTTCTGGAATAAAGCCAAGTGTTCCTTGCGTAGCATTCATCCAACCCTTGCCTTTCATTCCGCCGGAGCCTATCGCAATCAAAGATTGGATGATTTGGTAGCCCGAACCTAACGGATCCGACTCCGGGTGCAAGAACTGAGTAACGCGGCTTTTTTGATACGTTTCCATGACGAAGAACCACAAAATTGGCGCCAACGTTAATATACTCGCGACAAAGCCACCGATTATTTTCCAGCTCATGCCAGCTAAAAATAAAACGAATAAGGCGTAAATGACGGTAAAAACTGCACCGTCTAAATCCGGTTGTAGCGCGATTAACCCAGCAGGAATCATTGTGATGAGTAAGCAGAATGCGATTTTCCTACTATCTGGTCTGCCACCTTCAATATGTAGCATCCACGCGATCATGATTGGAATCGAGAGTTTGATTAGCTCCGAGGGTTGAAAGCGAAAAAAGCCAATATCGAGCCAACGTTGAGAGCCATTAGTACTATCGCCAAACAAAGCGACAGCAAGTAGCAGCGCAACCGCAATAATGTAGAGATATGGAGCTGAGCGTTGATAGCTAGCGGCGGGAATCGATGACATGACCAATATACAAACCAAGGTCAGTCCGCAGCGTGCTAAATGCTTGAAGAGCATGGCCTCATTAAAGCCACTGGCACTCCAAAGTGTTAGTGTACTCAATAGCATGATCGGAATGATCGCCATCAGCAGTGGCAAATCGACCCTGGGGAAAAAACGCTTATTCATTTTCTACGACCTAATAACGCACCCAGTTCGAGCGCGAAAACAACCAGAACTCGAGAGTTCGAACTATTCCGATGCTAAGAATCCTATTTGGAAATAACAGACACCATGCAAAGGTGCGTATGAGAGGAGCGTCGATGTCGTCTGTTATGGGTAAGCTGCTTGGAAAGCTGTGGAATGGATAAATACACTAGACGCAGGTTTTAAGCCAGTATTTTTATTCCTATTGTGGTGAAAGACAGACGCTTACAAACAAGCTGGGATAAATGTTCTCTTTAAGGATGGAATGTCATTCATCGCAGCAAACAACCGTTCACTCCACATAACTGCCATTGGTCGCATGCAAAAGCAGCGTGCGATCTTCTCCATTAATCTGAAACCATCAAATCACGTTCAACTAAGGACAGTACATGATGGTTTCTCAATCTCGCTCAATCAAAGCTCTTAAACTGGCAAGTACGTTTATCGCCGCATTTGCACTCAGCAGCAATTTGGCTCTGGCTAATCCAAGCGAGCGCACACTCAGTCAATTCAACCAAGCAGCGCAGGGTGACTCTGGCTTAGTTGATACCGTTTACGGCGAATTATCCAAACAACTCGAAGAGCAGGGCGCAACGCCGGTGACCTTGGTGTATTTAGGCAGTGCTGAGACATTACAAGGCCGTGAGGCGTTTATGCCTTGGAACAAGATGAAGTTCACCGAGCGCGGTCTTGCGACAATCCAAAAAGGTTTGGATTTAATGGCGAGTCAGCCAGTACCACTGCAAGAGCAACAACGCTTACAAGGCTTGCCGGAATACCAATTAGCCACCGCCATGGCAGCCACCACCTTTACTTCTCTACCTGACATGTTCAATCACTTTGAGCGTGGCTACGAGCTGTACCTTTCTCTGCTCGATGAACCGAGTTTTAGCCAGCAACCTTTCGCCGCAACGTCTTGGATTTATCGCTACGCCATTGAAGCTGCATTGCGCGCTGAAGATGTTCAACAAGCCAAAACATGGTTAGCGCAAATGGAGCAATTGGGTGACAGCAATCTAGAAACGCAAACCGCGAAAGCGCTGTTAGCGAAATATTAGGGAGGCGTCATGATCGTTTTTAATCAACTTAGCCGCGACTACGCCCTTGGCAGCCAAACGGTGCGTGCATTGCGAGACGTTTCTGGTGAAGTATTTGCCGGCGAAATGGTGGCATTGTGCGGGCCGTCTGGCTCAGGCAAGAGCACCTTACTTAACGTACTTGGCATGCTAGATACTCAATACCAAGGTCAGGTGACATTTGCAGGCAGCCCATACCCAACCGGACAAATGCAAGCTGCGAAAATGCGCCGTGAAAAGCTTGGTTTTGTGTTCCAAAAATTCAACCTTGTTCCCGTGATGACAGCGTTAGAGAACGTGGCGTATCCGCTACACCTCAACGGCTTTTCAAAAGCAGAGCAAACCGAGCTCGCCACACAAATGCTAGAACACGTTGGTTTGGGCGAGTTTATTCATCATATGCCCGATAACTTGTCGGGCGGCCAGCAGCAGCGTGTAGCAATTGCGCGTGCGTTAGTACACAAACCAGCATTGGTGATTGCGGATGAGCCAACCGCAAGTCTTGATAGCCAAACTGCCAACAAGGTCATCGACATTATGAAAGGGCTCGGACACGAGCTTGGTACCACTTTTATTGTCGCCACTCACGACCCTCGTATGGCATCTCGCTGCGATCGAACCATTGAATTGGTGGATGGCAAAACCACCCAAACGCACGCAAGTGTGGAGGAGGTTTCATGGGCAAGCTAATTCCTGTTTCGGTTCGCCTTGCTTGGTTGAACCTGCAGCGCAATCGCCGCCGTAGTTTGTTGTCGATGCTGATCGTTGCCATTGCCGTGTTTGCATTAACCAGTGCGGGTGGTTTTGGTCTGTATACCTACGACAGTTTGAAAGAGTCGACAGCGCGCGACACGGGGCATCTGACGTTAACCACGCCGGGTTACTTTGCCAAAGAAGAAGAGATGCCACTGAGTAACGGTTTAACTCATGCGGACGACATCACCAAGCAATTGATTGGCTTGAATGAAGTGCGAGGCGTGCAGCCACGAGTTGAGTTCAGCGGTTTGATTTCCAACGGCAACAAGTCATCGATCTTTATCGGCATTGGTGTTAACGAACGCGAATTCGATATGAAAGGACCGTTTTTGGATGTGCGCGAAGGGCAGACGCTGTCCAACATTCATGCATCGCGTTATGACCCTAAAGAGCCAGAAGTGATGCTTGGCGTTGATTTAGCGAACAACCTAAGCGTGCACGTTGGTGATTGGATCACCTTGCTGGCGACCACAACCGACGGTGCGTTGAACGCGTATGACTTCAAAGTTCGTGGCATCTATTCAACAGGCGTACCTGAGCTTGATAAACGCCAGCTGTACGTGCACATCAACAGCGCGCAATCGCTGCTCGGTTCAGACAAAGTCAGCGCGTTATCTGTCTTTCTGTTCGATACCAGTTTAACTAACCAAGTCGAGCAACAAGTGGCTTCGGTTCTGAGTAAGCAAAAACAGAACCTTGGTGCTCAAGATATTGAGATTACGCCTTGGCAAGAACGCGCGTTCTTCTATCTCAAAGTGAAAGATTTGTACGACCGTATCTTCGGCATCATGGGCGCAGTAATGGCGTTGGTGGTCTTTGTCGCGCTGTTCAACACCATGACCATGTCGGTCACCGAGCGTACACGTGAAATCGGCACCTTGTCAGCACTTGGTAGCTACCCTCGCGAAATCATTGCTGGGTTCTTACGCGAAGCAGGCTTACTTGCCGTGATTGGCAGCTTAATCGGCGCTTTGTTTACTGCGTTAGTTACCGTCTTACTGATGGTCGTGGATGTGCAAATGCCGCCACCACCAGGACGCACAGAAGGTTACCCATTGACGATTTACTTCTCTTGGGAGTTGGTGGCTGTTGCAGGATTTGCAGTATTGATGATTTGTTTGGTTGCGGCGTTTTTCTCGGCGCGCAAAGGGGTGAACAAGCCAATTACGGAGGCACTGATTTATGTTTAATTTCAAATCACTATTACCAATTGCATTGCTGACGGCAAGCGGCGTTGTAAGCATGAATGTCAGTGCGAATGAAACAGCGTTAGATGCACAGCAAGTTGCGCAATTGATTGAAAAAGCCGACAGCTACCGCTTGCAAGATGACTCCTCCAAAGTGGTGTCACTGGTGCGCTTATATCAAGACAAAGAGTTAGATAAAACCCGCCTTTACCACGTGTACACACGTCCAAATCGTGAATCGTTGGTGGTGTTCAAATCAGCAGTCGAAGCTGGGCAAAAGATGCTGATGATGGGCGACAACTACTGGCTGCAAATGCCTAAGAGCCGCCGTCCGATTCGCATTACGCCGATGCAAAAGCTGCTTGGGGAAGCGTCTATCGGCGACATCTCAACCCTGACGTGGAGCCAAGATTATCAAGGTGAATGGAAAGCGACAGAAACCGTTTCGGTGAACGGAGAAAGTGTCGCGGCTTATCATCTTGCTCTAACCGCGAAGACCAAAGGGGCGAGCTATCAGAAGATCGACTTGTGGTTGTCTGAGCAAGATGCGTTTCCTATCAAAGCCGATCTTTACTTGCGCTCTGGCAAACTCGCCAAGCAAGCGCAATACGGACGTGCAACCGACAACGGTGAAGACTACGTCAGTGAGATGACCTTGCTTGATAGCATTCAGCCGAGCAAAAAGACCGTTATCGAGTATCAAGAGATCGTGCCTTGGCAGCTGGATAACAAGTTCTACAACCCAAGCTATTTGCCTAAAGCCAACACGACTCAGCTTTAGTCTGAGCTTCGTAAATAGAACCATGAAAACGAGCAAGGAAGTCACATGAAATCGCGCCAGCCTAACCTTAACAAAAGCACCAGTTTGTTGATTTCTGCCTCATTGTGTGTGGGCGCGGCAGCCCCAGTTTTTGCCAATGACGAACTGAGTTTTGAGTGGGATTGGGCTGTCAGTTATGAAACTGCCAAGCAGCGTGACAGCGCATTTATACAGGCGCAGGGCAGTTCTCGTGATTCACTTAATGCACTGTTGGATGTGCAGGTGAATTATCAGAACTTCAGTGGCTTGTTTGCTCTGTATAGCCAAGGTTTGTACCTCAATCAACAAGGGGAGAGTGACTGGTGGAGTGAAGCAGATAATCAACTGTTGATTCGAGAGCTGGCTTGGCTAGGGGAGTGGCAAGTCGGTGATACCACCCTTGATGTGAGTTTAGGTAAGTTGCGCGTGGATTGGGGCGTAGGTTATGGCTACCGACCTTTGGATCTGTTTAAGCCGTATCGACAAAACCCTGTTGGCTTAGTGGCAGAAGAGGGCGCGGGTGTGTTTTCACTTTCACACTACGATATGGCCGGCGAATGGACCGTCATTGCGACCGATTCAAGCTGGGGGCAACAAGACCAAAGTGCACTTGATCAAGCCGCAGAGCAACAAGGTGTTGGTATTCGTCGTTATGCGCTGGTGGGTGACACCGAGTATCAACTTATTGGTTATTACGATGATGTGCGCCGAGGTTTACTCGGAGCCAGTGCCATTGCCGTGTGGGATGAATCCATCGCCATGCACGGTTCCATGCTGTGGCAAAAGCAAAGTGTCGGCTATCAGTTTCAGCAGGATGATTTTTACCAACCCGTTTCAGTTGAGGAGCAGAGAAGCGCATTCCAAGCTTTAGTTGGGGTGAACTGGGCAAACCAAGCCGGACACAACGTGATTGCTGAATATTGGTACGACAGCCGAGCATGGTCGAAAAGCGAATGGCAGCAAGCAATAGAGCGTGGCGAATTACTCTCTCAGATCCCTGAACCTAATGTATCTCTACTTGCGACAAGCTACGCCCAAGGGTTTCAGCATGCCAATATCGTTCAGCATAACGTAATGCTGCACTGGAGTTGGGATGTAGAAGCATGGGCTGCATGGAACGGTAAAGCGGATATGGGCTGGTTAAGCGATATAACACCCACGTTGGATGTGATGTTGTCGCCGCAAGATGGCGGTGTGATTGTCACGCATTGGCTTAACTACCAATGGATTGATACCGGCGATCAAAGTGTAGAAGTGGAAGTTGCCGCACGCTTTTTAACCGGAGACGACCAATCTACTTACGCACAAATCAATGATAAGCATATGATTGTATTTAACATCAAAGGGAAATTCTAAATGTATTCAGCTAAGTTAATGGTAGAAAGTGGATGGCTACGCAGTGTGGTTGTCACGACTTTATTCTGTTTGTTTATCTCGGTAATGACATTGTCTGTTTGGGGTGGTCCTTACTATGTACATGTATTGGTGAGCTTTGGTTTTGGTTACTCCGCCTTGTTCTTCTCTTGGTTAGTCGACAAGTTGTTTCCTAGCATCCCTCGTAGACTAGAAATTGCTTTGTCACTGACCGCCTGTTTGTTGTTTGGCGTCATTAATGCGCAGTTTTGGCTCGGTGAATACTTCGGCATTTCGGGCATGCTGCCAGTGTTGCTGATGGGCTTGTTATTCAGCGGCATGTGTTACTTTTATTTTCACTCACGAGAGAAAGAAGCGATTGCTCAGCGTGAATTAGAGAGTATCAAGCGTGAAAAGGCAGAGCAGGAACGTGCGCTGTTGCTAAGTCAGCTTAAACAGATGCAAAGCCAGATTGAACCGCATTTCCTATTTAATACCTTGGCAAATATCAGCGTGTTGATGTCCCAGAACGTTGATAAGGCCAAGCAGATGTTGGATCAACTTACCGCACTATTACGTGCGACGCTAAAAAGCTCACGTGAAGAGCACACCACGATTGAGAATGAAATTGCCTTAATTGAAGCCTACTTGAGTATTCAGAAGATACGTCTGGATGGACGTCTAAGCTACAAAATTGAAGTAGAAGACGGTTTAGGAACAACAGAACTGCCACCGATGATGTTGCAACCTTTGGTGGAGAATGCCATTGTTCACGGTATTGAGCCAAAGCGAGAAGGCGGCGAAGTCAGTTTGCTCATCAAGCGCGAACAACAGAACTTGCAGATTGAAGTCAGAGACACAGGTGTTGGCTTGAATCACGTTAGTGGACACATGGGATCTGGCGTGGGTTTAAGTAATCTCAAGCAGCGAGTTGAAGCTTTGTTCGCAGGGCAAGGAGAGGTCTCTATCTGTGAGTCTGTTCAGGGTGGCGTTTGTGTTCGCCTGAGCTGGCCAATAGAATCGTAATCAAGGAAGAAAGGAATGAATACAGGGTTTACTGCCATTATTGCTGATGATGAACCGTTATTGAGGCGTCATCTTGATAAAAGCCTAGCTGAAGTTTGGCCAGAGCTAGAGGTAATAGCCAAAGTCGCCGATGGTGAACAAGCGTTGCAAGCCATTGAGCAAAGCCAACCTGACATTGCGTTTCTTGATATTCGTATGCCAGTTTTGGATGGCATGACATTAGCGCAAAAACTCAATCAACTCGCCAATCCACCTTTGATTGTTTTTGTCACTGCTTACGATGATTACGCCATCAAAGCTTTTGAGCAAAATGCCGCCGATTATTTGCTCAAGCCTATTTCAGATGAGCGCCTCCTGACGACGTGTGAAAGAGTGAAAGCACGCCTTGCTAAGCGAACACAAGAGAGCAGCAATGTGCAGATGAGCAGCCTGTTAGAGCAGTTGCAGCAATTATCCGCGCCACAAACGCCGCAGTATTTACAGTGGATTAAAGCGACGCAAGGGGAAGATATTCATCTGATCGCCACGTCTGATGTGTTGTATTTCAAAGCGGAAGAAAAATACGTTTCTGTGTATGCCCAACAAGGACAAGGCAAAGTGCAGGAGTATTTGATTCGTACATCGTTGAAAGAGTTGATAGGGCAGCTTAACCCAGAACAGTTCTGGCAAGTGCACCGTTCAAGCGTGGTGCAAGTGTGCAAAATTAACAAAGTAAACAAAGACTTTGCTGGAAGAATGTTTGTGCATGTTGGAGAAACTAAGCTCCCTGTGAGTCGTGCATCTCAAAGTTTGTTCAAAGGGATGTAATCGCTAGAACTGCTCACTCTTTACACTGTAAACTCGCTGCTCTTAACCTACATTATCAAGGAAGATAAATGAGTTATCGCGTAACCCTGTTAAATGCGACGGGAGAGTTGTCTCCAATCTCTGAGTATTTGCATCAGAAACTTGATGATCTGAGCTCACTACTTTCTAGTTACTTTGATCTAAGTAACAACGATTTAAGTAGCAATGATTTAAGTAACGTTGACCTGACCGTTAGCCCGTTTGATCGCAATGACGTACCGCAGACGGGGATTGGTGGCTATTGCTTAAGCTCCTATCGTGTAGAGATTCTGCTTGATACGCAACGTGCTGATATTAAAAATGTTATTGAGAAAGAGCTAGCTGCGGTGTTAGCGCATGAGTTGCATCACCTGTTCCGTATGCGAGCGGGAGAGAATGGCGCTGCGCTTGGTGATGTACTGATTATGGAAGGGTTAGCTTGTCATTTCGAACGTAAGGTGAATGGCGGCATCACACCGAGCTTGTTTGAGCAAATCAAAGATCAAGATTGGCGCCCTTTCTATGCTGAGATGAAAGACAAGTTGACCAGCTTAGATTACAACTTCGACGCTTACTTTCTTGGCAGTGATGAAAGTCGCTGGCCGAAATACATGGGGTATTGGGTTGGGTACAACCTTGTCGCTGAATATCTGGTGGACTTTCAAGGCTCTGAGCTTGATTTAGTCGGAGCAAAAGCCGAGCTTTTCTATCAATAACTCCGGCACAAGCCAAACTCATAGGCTGAGTCATAAAACAAAAAGCGCCTAAGTCATCAGACATTAGGCGCTTTCTTCGTTTTATAGCGACGATTTCTCCGAAGAGGCAAATGGGCTTATTCGCTGATTGTCACTTTCTCAATAATGATTGGATCGCATGGCACATCATCATGACCAAGCTTAGAAGTTGTTTTCACTTTCGCAATGCGGTTTACGACATCCATACCCGCGGTCACTTTACCAAACACCGCGTAACCCCAGCCTAGGTTGGTGGTTGCGGTATGGTCTAGGAAATCGTTGTCTTCCAAGTTAATGAAGAACTGTGCCGTTGCAGAGTGCGGTGCATCGGTACGCGCCATTGCGATAGTGCCAACAAGGTTCTTTAGACCACGGTTTGCTTCGTTTGCGATTGGGGCGCGCGTTGGCTTTTCTGCCATGTCTTCGGTGTGACCGCCACCTTGGATCATAAAGCCATCGATAACGCGGTGGAAAATGGTGCCGTCGTAGAAGCCATCTTCACAGTATTTTTTGAAGTTCTTTGAGCTAACTGGCGCTCGTTCTAGATTCAGTTCAATTTCGATGTCACCGAAATTGGTGGTCATAATTATCATTTTGTTTTACCCCTGTGGGTGCGAAGTTGGCGGCATTATAGCTAAGTCGTTTGAGGATAGCAGAAATAAAAACAGCGACGTTAAGGCGTCGCTGTTTCTACTATTAAGTATGGTTAAGGAAGCTAAACCGTGAAGCGTCCCACCAAGTCGTAAAGCTCGTTGGCTTTGTGATTGAGGTTTTGGCTGCCCGAGCGATTTTGATTGGCAAGGTGCGCCGATTGACTACTTTGCTGAGAAATGACTTCGATGCGTTGTGAAATCTCTTGTCCAACTTGGCTTTGCTCTTCGGTCGCGGTAGCGATCAGCGTATTCATGTCCATGATATTCGCAATCGCTGCTTGAATATCCTGCAGCGCAACCGATGCAGCACGTGCTTCTTCTACTGTCGCTTCGCCACGTGCTTGGCTAGATTCCATCGCTTTTACTGCGGCATCCGATCCTGCTTTAAGTTGATCGATCATCTTGTGAATGTCACCTGTGCTGTCCTGAGTACGGCTTGCAAGCTTACGCACTTCATCCGCTACAACTGCGAATCCGCGTCCTTGGTCGCCCGCTCGTGCTGCTTCAATGGCGGCATTTAGCGCAAGCAAGTTGGTTTGTTCAGCAATATCTTGGATGACTTCAAGTGAGGATGAGATGTTCTGCACGTCACTCTCTAGACGTGAAATTACAGTGCTTGCTTCAGACACCTCATTCGCTAGGGCTTCAACGGAGTTAGCGGCGGAGTCCACGATATGCTTCGCTTGTTGTGCGTTGTCATCGGCGTTTTTAGCGGAATCGGCGGCTTGGTTTGCGTTGCCAGAGATCTCGTGAGCGGTAGCCGTCATTTCTGTCATTGCGGTCGCGACTTGTTCCGTTTCCTCACGTTGACCAGAAGCCAATTCATCCACTTGTGAGGCGCGTTGAGACATGTTGTTAGTTTCTGATACTACCTCTTGTCCGACATGGCTGACGCTCTTAATAATTCCTTGCAAGCTCTCAACGAAGATATTGAAGTTATGCGCGAGCTGCTTAAATTCTGGCACGCTAGATTCTTCCATACGCGCGGTTAAGTCGGCGTCACCTTGCGCGAAAGATTGGATTGAGCTGTCAAACTGTTCGATAGGGCGCATAATGCTACGGTTGACGAGTACGGCAAAAATGGCCACGACAACGGCAATAGAGACACAAAACATAGCAATAGCGGCTAAGGTATTGTTTAGCTCATCGTTTGCTGTGTTTTCCATCTCTGTAATGATCGCATCGATGTCATCAGTATAAAAACCTGTGCCAATCATAATATCCCACTTGGGAATGAACATGGAGTAGCTGAGTTTTGGTAATGCTTCGGTTTGCCCTAACTTAGGGAAGTAGTAGGTTGTGAAGTCACCCGTTTTGGCGTTTTTCAACAGGTCTTGGATCAGGTAGTTGCCTTTTTTGTCTTGAAGGTTATAGAAGTTTTCTCCAACCCCTTTGTTGTTTTTTCCGACAACAACACGCACACCTTTTGAGTCGTACGCAAAAATATAACCTGATTGGCCGAACTCTAGCTCTTTGAGCACTGGAATGGCTTCTTGCAATGAGGCATTACGATCCAATAATGGTTTGAGTGCGGAATGAGCCATCTGCACATAGTTTTTCAGTTCCGCTTTCTTCATCGCCATCATCGTCGTGTGCGTATGATTGATTTGTTGTTGGTTGTAGGTACTGGTTTGGAGGTAGGTAAACCACATCATACCCAAAGCAATCGTTAACACGGGAATGATGGAAAGAATATAAAGTCGCTTTCTTATCGTTAGATTCATAGGTACTTCCTTACGTCTCGGCGCAGCGTTACAAATTGGTAAACTTCAATAGCTTTACCAAATAAAAGTGTTAATAATTATTTTTGTACTGATTGCAGATTAACCGAGTTGGCGGGTGAGAAGTACAGGAAGTTGGTGATCGTGGACGAGAGAGACTCACATTTTTAAGCAGGATCACAATTAGCGAGAGCATTGGCCCGAGTTGCAGCGGGAGCTACCAGTAAGCCAGTATGAGACACGATACCTATTGTTGGCAAAACGCAGGTAAAGCCAGTCGGCAATTGGCTTGAGTAATGGCCAACGTAGTGGAGCATATAGCCAACCTCGACCGACCAACTGCCATGCTCGGTGAGTCACATCAAGACCAAGTATCAGTTCATTGTTGTCATTCAGCGCATGCAAAATCGTATTGGCTTTTTGCGCGTCTATCTGTGGGTAATCAGAAAAGTCATCGCTGTAGATATCGACGATTTTTATCGCTTGTTTTACATCTCGTCGCTTAAGTGCGTACATTTCTTTGGCGCACAGTGGGCAAGTTCCGTCATAAAATATGGTGAGTTTTGTCATTGCGATCGTCTTATTATTTTATTTGTTTTACTGAGTTCTACGTGGCGATTTTTCTTTTGGTTCATTATGTTGCAGGTAGTGGTTCCAATTCGCGCGTATGTTCTCGTAGTTGTATTGGCAAAAGTCTTTGCGATCTCGTAGGTAGTCTTTTTCAACTTCATCGAGAAGCGACTTGTACTGTTCCGGATCACTGCCGTACACCAAACATAAGGTAGAGAAGTAGCGTTGCAAATCAAAACTGTGCTCATCAATGTACTCACCGAAGTCGTAGTAGTCCGGTCTGTCATCGGACTCAAATGCGAACATGTCGGCGGCGCTAATAGCCATCTCTGCGCCATCTTCTAGGAAGTCAATCATTAAGATCGTGGCAAAATTATCGACGGCATCTTCTTCTTTTCCGAGAACAGGGATGTTTTGATCTTCGATGTAAGCATGCCCGGCTTCATGCAGCAAGGTGTGTAATAACGTATCTAACGCCCCTGTTTTTGGGGACTTTCCAAGGCGTTCTTCATACTGGTTATTGGAGAAGTAATTGAGTGATTCCAAATAAAAAGTGTAGGGAATGTGTATCGTGTGCGTATCGGGATCGTACATTGGGCCATCTTCTCCGCCGTAAACCAGTGTGAGTGGTTTGCGAAATGGAAAGTGGATCTGAGATAGCTCAAGAAAAATTGGGTTTACATCGCTGTTTTGGATAGATTGCAGGGCGATTTTTTCATGGGTTGTTTCCACGGGAGAATATTCAATACGGATATTTTCCGCTGCAGTGGCAGATGAGATGGCATAGAGTAATAGCACAGGGAAAAGCGAATGAATTTTCATGTAGGGCTCTTGTTATTTGAATAACTTACATAAAAATTATACATGTTTTTGTGTGATGCATAATTGGGATTGTTTTTATCACCCAGAATCGGGTAGTTAGCCTCGAAAGACTACCATGACAATACCGTACATTTTGGTTGCTGGGCTCTCCAGAAAGCCTATCAAAACACGTTGTACTCAGTAGACCATAGATAAGTGATTGGCTTTTAAGGTTTATTTTTTTGGTGAGGCTAAGTTGAATTCGCTTCGCTCTTTTGTCTGTAAAAATGCTATTCAGCAGTTAATCATTATGGAACGAAACCATGGGATTGGTGAATGTCACTGAATTGAAGAAAATTATCAGCAATATGTTATAATCCGGCTCCGTTGTGACGAAAACGTTTGTTGCAGCTTGAGAGTTTCCTTGGATTCGGCTCGTTTATACACCATGAGCCAGAGTTAAAAAACTACGACAGGAACAAGCAAACCCAATTGTTTTGAACGCGATCTCGGCGTTTAGAGGTTACAACGGGAAGGAACTTTGTTTGATAGTAATTGACACATTCTGTTTAAGTAAGGGAGCCCAATGTGGTTCAGAAAGTGTCACCCAGAATTTACTCACAACACTATACCCCAAGCAGTAACGCACAGGTATTGCGAGGGGGCATTTGAAGGAGCTATATCGGCTCCTTTCACATTTAAGGGCTGGCTAACAGCGGAAAACTGACACATCGCTAAAGGAGCGTCCCTTAAACTAGCCTAAGGCGCATCTACACCAACTTTTGAGTATTTTCGAAACAGTAAAGCGAGAACATTTGCTATTGAATGAAGGTTAAATTAACACTCGATCATTACGGAGGATGAAGAGAACAATAATAAGAGGCGATATGAATCATTTAATATCTGTAGGTGCACTGGAGTCCTTCTTGGTCGCAATCAGTGTGCTTTTCCTGGGGCATTTTATTAATGCTAAGCTACCGATTTTAAAGAAGTTCAACATACCTGAGCCGATTGTAGGTGGCCTTATTGTGGCCTGCATGATTACTGCTCTTCATTTCAACGGCATCGACTTGGAGTTCGATTTGCCGTTACAAAATACGTTTATGTTAATGTTTTTTGCGACGGTTGGTTTGGCCGCAAATTACACTCAGTTGATGAAAGGAGGTGCGAAGGTTTTTATCTTCTTAGCTGTCGCATCGTTTTACATCATCATACAAAACGGCGTTGGCGTTTCACTCGCGGCGGCGCTCGGTTTAGATCCTTTGATGGGGTTAATTGCTGGCTCGATTACTCTGTCTGGTGGCCATGGTACAGGTGCTGCGTGGTCACAAACCTTCCAAGACGTGTATGGATTGGATAACGTTTTGGAAATTGCGATGGCATCAGCCACTTTTGGTTTGATCATCGGCGGTATCATTGGTAGCCCAGTGGCACAGCGCCTCGTAGAAAAAAATAGCATTGAATCGGAGTATGGTCGTGGTGGTCGGGATGCCAAAACTCACGAAAAATTCCCTGAGTTGGTGACCTACAACGAATACGAAGAAGATAAAGTAACGGCGAAAAAAGTGGTGGAGAAACTCTTCTTCCTACTGATCTGTGTTACGGGGGCGAAGTATGTTGAGCAATGGGTTAGCACGTATGAAATCTCATGGTTGATGATTCCAGACTTTGTTTATGCGCTGTTCATTGGTGTGATCATCACGAACTTCTTAGAGGTGACCAAGCTTCGTAAGTTAGACGCAGAAACCGTCGATATGCTCGGTACCGTTTCTTTGTCATTGTTCTTGGCGATGGCATTAATGAGCTTGAAGTTATGGAATATCTTTGACTTAGCGATTCCATTCTTGGTCATTTTGGCTGTGCAGTCTGTGGTCTTAGCTATCTTCACTTACTACGTTACGTTCAAAGTGATGGGACGCAACTATGACGCTGCGGTTATTGCGGGTGGTCACTGTGGTTTTGGCTTGGGAGCAACCCCAACAGCCGTGATGAACATGGGCTCTATCGTTAACCGATTTGGCCCGTCGCCGCAGGCATTTATGGTGGTGCCAATTGTGGGGGCTTTCTTTATAGACATCGTTAACTTAATCATTTTACAAGGTTACATTTCATTCCTTGGTTAAATTTAAGTTCATGATCTCCTAAGGTCGAAATAAAAACGGTCACAACACAGGTTGTGACCGTTTTTTTATGGCTCGATTTTGGCCGTTTATCGAACGACGGATTATTGAATGGTTCGGCTGAATTTGAGACTAGCTGTCCAACCAAGAACGCCGATGAAAGCGTAAATGCCAACGTTTAACCAGCCCGCCTGAGGAATTGCATTAAATGGGCTTGGTGCAACAATGGCGTGCAGTGGAAGGTAAAGCACTTCGGAGAAGAACTGATCTAGGCCGTAATAGCCAAATAGTGCGATTGGCATCCAGCGCAGCGCATAAATGGCGATAAACAAAATGACCAGTGGTGAATTCACTTTCTGAGAAATAGCCATTGCGGTTAATGCCAGCGGTAATAGTAGAATACCGGCGAATAACATTCTGATTAAAAACTCTCCCCAATGCAGCAGCACGTAACCTAACGAGGCTTGGCGGTACAACAAAGCCAATTGGTGATCAGTAGAGATGTTCAGCAACCACAACATCAAATCTGCTGCGAGCACAAGCGCCGAGCAAACGAGCGGAATCACCAATAAACCAAACCCTAGCTTCACTAAGTGAGTTTTTATATCGCTGACCGGCATACTACGCCAAAACATAATACTGCCCTCTGCGCGCTCTTTGCGCAGTGTTCTCGGGAAGTATTGAACGGCTAACAAGATAGACAGCAGTCCCGCCCCGCCGGTGATCAACATGTTTACATCGTCACCAAGCTCTTTGTGAATGTCACTGACATCGCCACCAAAGCTCATTTGGAAAAACATATTGTGTTGTAGAGTGTCGTTACTCATTAAACTGACAAAGAGGATAAGTCCACACGCCAACACAAACAGTGGAATACGTAAAACAAGAGGGTTTTCTAACCACTCTTTTTGCAACATCGCGACAACTGAACGCATTACGCTGCCTCCTTCTGCAATGCTAAAAATAGATCTGCTAACTTCACCCCATGGATGGCCCCCATTGTTTCTGCTTGTTGGGCATACTGGGCTGTGAGTAACCATTTCGTTGAACCGAGCCCTTTTTGTGACGACAGTGGGTTCATCGCTTCAATTTGTGTGCGGTATTCGTCGCTGGCCTCAAGGATGAAGTAGTCTTCACTGATACTGTCCATCGAGGTTTGTAGTACAGGGCGGCCATGCTTGAGAATCAGAACATCAGTCAGTAAGTGCTCAATCTCTGATACTTCATGACTGGCGATGATCAACACGCGCTCGCCGTCGTGAAACCATTCCAATAAGTGACGATAAAACGTATCACGATACACGAGATCTAACCCGAGTGTCGGCTCATCCAATATGAGGATTTGGGTGTTAGTCGCGATTACAATCGCGAGGTGCAATTGCACCTTCATCCCTTTGGATAAAGATTTGATGCGCGCACGAGGTTTGATGTCCGTTTGACGAAGCAGCGTATCTGCTTGAGCGCGATTGAACCCTGGATGCACGCCTTCGGTATAGTTAAGCAGTTGAGCGACAGTCATCCAATCTGGCAGAACGTTCACATCCGAGATGTAGGACAAGCTCTGCATTATTTTGTCGCGTTGCATAATGGGTTCAAATCCGTTGATACGAACAGTGCCTTGATATTCATGTGCGCCGAGTAGGGCATTAATAAGCGTTGATTTACCTGCGCCATTATGGCCGAGTAAGCCTAGTACTTGTCCTGCATGTAGGTCGAAACTCACTTCATGCAGTGCTTCTCCTTGTTGCTGATATTGCTTGGAGACGTTTTTTACACTGACTAATGCGCTCATTGGTCACCTTTCAAGTGTGGTTTTAGTTGTTGAATGAATTCGTCGAGTGACATATCCAGACGCTGTATTGTGCCGGCTATCTGCGGAATTTGTTGTTGAAGAAAACGTGCCTTCTCGTCTGCGAGCAATTTTAGTTTTGCCCCTGAAGCGACAAACATACCTTGACCGCGTTTTTTCTCCACTAACCCCTCATCAACAAGCAATTGATAGCCTTTCATGACGGTGAGGTGGTTAATTTTCATATCCGCAGAGATGCTACGAACAGAGGGCAGAGCATCGCCTTCTTGCCAGATACCTTGCAGTATTTGTTGAGTGATCTGGTCAGCCAACTGTCGAAAAATCGGTTGGCGATCATGCCAATTGGTCATGAGTGAATCTCTTGGCTGAAATGGTGTTATATATAGGTATAACACCTAGTATGCCGGAGAGAAAGTAATAATTTAAAATAAAGCGTATGTACTAGCCTTCGCTTTTCCTAAATATCTACCTATGTGATTGCTATTTTGAATACTTTGTTCTGATCATAAATTAAACACTTCTCATAAGTTGAGAAGTGTTATTTTTCTAATCCAATCAAGGTATTTACCACCAGCTTGGTATTGGTATTCTCATATAATGATAATCAGTGGGATTTTGGGTGCGTCCATTTCTTACTTGATGAGAATTTGTGGCAAATACACCCTAGAAAACAAAAGGTTCGAGAGGCAATCTGATTGACTTAGGCACCTATCTCACGTTGAGCGCTTGCTCAATGAATGAGAAAGAGGAGAGTAAAGAGGTCTCATGAATCAGGTAATATCTATCGGCCCACAAGAGTCGTTTCTCGTCGCAATTTGCGTGTTATTTTTAGGGCAGTTCATTAACACCAAATTACCAACCTTAAAGAAATTCAATATCCCAGAGCCAATTGTTGGTGGTCTAGTTGTGGCTTGCGTGATCACGACGATGCACCTAAATGGTGTGGATGTATCATTTGATTTGCCACTGCAAAACACCTTTATGCTGATGTTTTTTGCGACGGTTGGCTTAGCCGCGAATTACACCCAACTGATTAAAGGCGGTGCGAAGGTTTTCATCTTCCTTGCTGTGGCATCGGTCTACATTCTTATCCAAAATGCGGTCGGCGTATCCTTAGCAACCGCATTGGGGTTAGATCCACTCATGGGGTTGATCGCCGGCTCTATTACGCTTTCTGGCGGACATGGAACTGGTGCGGCGTGGTCGCAAACTTTTCAAGAAATGTATGGTTTGCACAATGTCCTAGAAGTGGCGATGGCTTCTGCTACGTTTGGCTTGGTCATGGGCGGGATTATTGGCAGCCCTGTCGCGCAAAAGTTACTCAACAAGCACAACTTAGAATCGGAATACGGACGCACCAACCAAAGCCATCAGAGTTTCCCTGAATTGGTGACCTATAACGAACATGAAGAAGATCGTGTCACGGCGAAAAGAGTTGTAGAAAGCTTATCCATTATTTTGCTTTGCGTGACAGGCGCGAGCTATCTGGAGAGTTGGGTGAGCAGTTTTGGCATCAAGTGGTTGATGATCCCAGATTTTGTTTATGCGCTGTTTATTGGTGTTGTCATCACCAACATCATGGAAGTGACCAAGGTGCGCAAGGTTGATTTAGAAACCGTTGATATTCTTGGTACGGTTTCGCTATCGCTGTTCCTTGCCATGGCTCTGATGAGCTTGAAATTGTGGAATATCTTTGATCTTGCGATCCCATTCCTTATTATTCTTGCTATTCAGTCTGCCGTACTCGCGGTGTTCACTTATTACGTAACATTCCGCATGATGGGCAGTAATTACGATGCCGCGGTGATCGCCAGTGGACATTGTGGTTTCGGTTTAGGTGCCACACCGACTGCGGTCATGAATATGGGCTCTATCGTGAGTCGTTATGGTCCATCACCACAAGCATTTATGGTGGTACCAATTGTCGGTGCATTCTTCATCGACATTGTGAACTTAGTGATTTTACAAGGCTGCATCGCTTTTATTAAATAACACCCGCTTCTTTCAACTTAACATAACAAAGCCAGTCCCTTGAGATTGGCTTTGTTATTTGTAACACGAAATCTTGTTTCTCTGACTTCAAGCCGTGAAATCAATACGTTACTATGATGACATAGTGTTCAGTTTTACAGCAGCATGAGGTACCCACATGTCTGAAAAAATATCGACGTCGGCATTAGCGAAAATGCGTAAGGTTGAAGCCAAGCTGTTGTTTGCCGATCTCAAACGTGCTGGATACATTGTTCGCCAAGACGAAAAATGGATTCTGACGGAAGAAGGCGCCAAGTTTGGCGGCGAGTATGTGGATCACCCTAAATTTGGCCAGTTCATCGTCTGGCCGACCAATTTACATATTGAGCTGACTTCCAGCTCAGGGAAAACATTAAGCGCCACGCAGCTGGGTGAAAAGCTGAAACTGAATGCGAAGCGCATGAACCAACTGTTGAGTGAGTTGGGGTGGATCACCAAATCTGAAGAAGGTTGGAGTGTCACTGAAGCTGGTATACGCGCTGGTGGCCAGCAAAGAACCGATAAAGAGACACAAAATACCTTTGTCGTATGGCACGATGTGGTGCTGCGTAATAAGCGTCTTAAGCAGTCTGTCATTGAATTTTTAGGGCAAGATGCGGAGTCACACTCCACGGATAAATCGTACTCAAGCTTTCGCCAAAAGTTTGAAGCCAAACACCGAACATTAGATGGGCATTACGTGCGCTCTAAGGGGGAGTTGCTCATCGACAACTGGCTGTACTTGGCTGGTGTGGTGCACGCTTATGAACGTCAGCTGCCGATTGACCAAGATGTCACCAGTGATTTTTATTTGCCAGGCGGTAAAGTCTATTTACAGTTTTGGGGAAGTGATACTGGGGAGATGGCTGAGGCTGACCGTGAGACCATTCGTACTGTTTATGAGCAGCATCATTTCAACCTTATCGAAGTCGAACCGAGTGAACTAGACAAGTTAGATGAAGTGCTTCCTAAGCGTCTTCGTCAGTTTGGTATTAAAGCTTATTAACGACTTAAGCCCGCTGTTCAGATAAGAAAAAACCCGTGATTGATCACGGGTTTCGTATTTTTAGCGTGCATCTAGGCTGTCATCCTATGGATTAAAAACCTTTGATGTTTTCCGCTTCTAGCTCTGAGAAGTACTTCACTGTCTTCACTTTCAGTTCTTGTTGAGCTGGCTCGTCACATACGATCACTGCTTTAGGGTGAAGTTGAAGTGCAGAAACCGTCCATAGGTGGTTTACACAACCTTCTACTGCTGCTTCAAGTGCTTGAGCTTTGTTATGACCTGTTACCAGAATCATCACTTCTTCTGCGTCTAGCAGTGTACCCACACCGATAGTCAGTGCGTATTTAGGCACTTGGTTGATATCGCCGTCAAAGAAGCGAGAGTTCGCAATGCGAGTGTCTTCAGTCAGTGTTTTGATGCGAGTACGAGAAGATAGAGATGACGCTGGCTCGTTGAACGCGATGTGACCGTCGTTACCCACGCCGCCCATGAACAGGTTGATCTTGCCGTAAGACTTAATTTTGTCTTCGTAACGCTTACATTCTGCGTCGTGATCGTCAGTGTTACCGTTCAGTAGGTTGATGTTTTCTTCTTGGATATCAATGTGATTAAAGAAGTTGTTGTACATGAACGAGCGGTAAGACTCTGGGTGATCTGCAGGGATGCCAATGTACTCATCCATGTTGAAAGTCACGACGTTTTTGAAGCTCACTTCGCCGGCTTGGTAAAGCTCGATTAGGGCTTTGTAGGTTGCTAGAGGAGTGCCACCAGTTGGTAGACCCAGAACGAATGGACGCTCAGCAGTAGGTTTAAAGTCGTTGATACGCTTAGCGATATGCGCAGCTGCCCACTTACCTACTTGTGCTGCTCGAGTTAACGGGATAAGTCTCATTTTGTGCCCCTAGTTATTGGAATTTACGATGTACCGAAACATTAATTCGCATTATAAAATAAGTAATGACGAACTGCTATTGTTTTAGGTCAAAATTTTGCTTTTTCTTTAACCAGTGTTGATTTTATCGACTGTTTTTATATCTAAATGCTTTTATAAGCCGATTTTTTACAAAGAAATTGCATTATGAAACTGACGAATTGATAGATAAAATTTATGATCTAAATTAAGTTCTGTCTTCGCACTTAACCTTGTTTTTTAACAACCTACAGAGTGTGAAACCGCACACGAACTTCAAATATTATGGGATGGACATGGCACGACGCTCATTCCTTAACCATAATTGAAATGTGTAAACCAGTGAGGAATTCGGTATGAAAAATGAGTTAGATCCGAGCAAAGTACTACAGGCTTACGAATGTGTGATGAACAACGGTACACCAACCGAATTTGGCAAAATGTATGAAGGTGTAGAAGCGTTTTCCGATTACGACGGGTACAACGTTTTCTTACGAGGGAATGGTGTTGAGCTAAAGGTTGGCTTCCACAATACCTATCAATTGGAGTACGACCAAGAGCACTTGAAAGAGAGCTTTTTGAAAAAGATCGCGATGCTTGCAAAGTAGACTAGCACTAAATACTAAAAAAGCCCTTGGGAGAACGCGCCCTTGGGCTTTAGGAGAAGAAATGAGCTTGTTTTGCTCGCTCAGTCAAACCAAACGAGCTTTCGCCTACTTCTAGAAAAAGGCGAGAATTAGTTTATTTGGTTATTAATCGTCTTCGACCAAACTCTCTTCAATGTAATCTTCTGTTGCGTCAGGCTTATTACGACCATTTAGCGTGTGGAAGCGCTTGCGACCACGAGCAAGTTGGGTGTACTTTAGCCACGTACGCTCAAGTTTTGTTTTTGCTTTGCCAGGGTTTTCTAGCACCTTGATGAAGTGTTTCTCTTCGCTATTTTCAGGTGTTAATTCGCCTGACTCTAAGCCAAGCATAGTATCCCCATAAATTGTTAGGATTTCCTCTTCCGAGAGAGTAAAATCGCCAGACTTTGCAAAGCCGCGTGGGAATTTTACGTTGTCGTAAAAACGTTTTTTGCCATGACGGAATTCAGTGTCAGACATGTCAACAGCCTCTGTAACCGTTATTGATGAATGTAGTGAACTACGGCGAAAATTAGGCGTAAAGCTAACAAAAGAAAAACAAAACTTTTTTGTCGTCATGATTTTAATTAGTTGTTAATCTGGTTTTATATTAACCAGGAGATGGTTTATGGATGTAAAAGTCTTTCGAACATTTTTAGAGCTGGCAAGGGTTCGTCACTTCGGACGCGCCGCTGAGAATCTTTATATTACCCAAGCTGCAGTGAGCGCACGTATCAAACAATTGGAAAGTTACTTCGATACGCAATTGTTTATTCGTGATCGAAATAACATAAAGTTGACCTCTGCAGGTGAGCGCTTAATCAGTTATGCAGAGGTGATGGTCACCACATTGCAACAAGCGAAGCTAGAGTTATCGCTTGAAGATGGCAAAGCGCTGCAATTAACGTTAGGCGGTACGCCAAATATTTGGGACGCCTACTTGCAGAACTGTTTAAGTGTCGTCACAGATTCATTTGGTGGTTATGGCTTCATGGCAGAAGTAATGGGGCGGGAAATGCTCAGTCGCAGCTTGCTAGAGCGCACGTTAGATATGGCATTTGCGTTCGACCAAATCAAAGCTGATGAGCTTAACTGCAAAAAAGTGGCTGATGTTGTTCTCGTTCTGGTATCGACTGAGAAAGACTCTTTAGACACCGTTTTTGAAAACAAATACGTGTATGTGGATTGGGGAACACGCTTCTCATCAGAACATTCTGAACGTCACCCTAAGATCCCGGCTCCGTATCTGCGCACGTCAACAGCGCGTATAGCATTGGACTTTATTTTAGAGAAGGGCGGTGCCGCTTACTTACCCATCTCTCTGGTAGAGCCATTTATCGCCAACGGGCAGCTTCACAAGGTGTCTGGCGTAGAAGATTGGTGTCGCCCTATCTATTTGAGCTATCGTAAAGCTAGCTCGTCGGTAGACGCGATTAAGCAAGTGGAAGAAATTGTCAAAGAGATTGATCCACTGACGGCTTACAGTTTTCAGCAAATTGGTTCCGGCACTTCCGACGAATAGCTTTGAGTGAAAAGTCAGAGAAATTAAAAAGCCGCCTTGGAAAATCCAGGCGGCTTTCTTTTTATCTCGATGAATCGATAGTTATGGCAAGTCAAATAGCAGGGCGGTTGTGCTCTCGTTCGATGTATTGCGCAAAACAACCTTACTTTGCTGTTCGATCTTCGCGCCGTCGCCTGCCGTCAAGGTGGTATTGTCGATGCTAAGGCTCCCCGTTACTTGGTGAACGAATAAGTTTCTACCCGATTCTATCTCAAAGTTAAGTTCGCTATTTGGTTCAAGAATTAACTGATGTAATGTGGCATCTTGCTTAATAAGTAGCGTACCGTTTTCTCCTGTTGGAGTCGCGATAGTTGTTAATCCAGGCGTGCGACCAAAGTTTTTTTGCTGATAACCTGGTTTGGTTCCAAATGTATTTGGCTGAATCCAAATTTGTAGAAAGCGCAGCGTGTCGCGGTTCGACGCATTGTACTCACTGTGGTAAATCCCTTTCCCTGCCGACATGAGTTGGAATTCCCCAGCAGGTAATGTTTTCACGTTACCTTCGCTGTCTTTGTGCGCGATAACACCTTCCAGCACATAGCTGATGATCTCCATATCACGATGGCCATGTGTATCAAAACCTGCGCCAGGTTGGACTACATCGTCATTGATGACTCTCAGCTCAGAAAAGCCCATATGTTGTGGTTCGTAATAGCTACCGAAAGAAAACGTATGTTTGCTATCAAGCCAGCCAAAGTTTGCTCGACCTCGGTCTGCTGCATGTCTTACCGTAATCATAAGGCCTCCCTAAGAGAGTTTTTTGTGCAAGAAGTTATCTAGCGCGGCCTTACCTGCGCCAGAAAACGCCAGTGAAACACTTGCTGCCAGTAAAGCTAAGCCAAACTCGTAACCGTTGTTTGCCATGAACAAACCGTTTTCAAAGTGGACGGAGAATATCGCTACCACCATCGTGAACGCTAAAGCAACGGCGGCTGGGCGAGTTAGCAGACCAAGTAAAATGAACAAGCCGCCAAAGAACTCTGCGCTGCCCGCAAGGAATGCCATGAGCACGCCAGGACCTAAACCGATAGATGCCATCCACTGACCTGTGCCTTCTAGCCCGTAGCCACCAAACCAGCCAAACAGCTTTTGTGCGCCGTGCGCCATAAAGATAATGCCGATTGGAACGCGAAGTGATAGTGCGCTGTAACCTGCGTTTGATGTGGTAATTTTCTGTAATAGTGCTTTCATGATTCTGTCCTCTGACTCTTTTCAATGAGTGGGAAGCGTGTGCTCCCGTGCTGTTGAGAACAGTTTAGGTGGCGGTGAGAATAAAAATAACGGGAGTATTTTGATAAACTCGTTCTAAAAAATTGAATAACAGCTTTTTGTTATTTTTAATCAGTTGCTTGAGTGTTTTTTATGAGTTTTTTATGAGTTTTTTATGCCAGTTTTGTCGTGTTTTAAATCAGGCTCCATCATTATTTTCGATAAACATTTTTGCTGTTAAACAAAAAAAGAGCACAGGTTGCTGTGCTCTATTGCTTTCGCTATTAACAAGGGAGAAAGGTGTGTTAAAGAAAACCGTCAGAGGTTCATTAAGCTCTCTAGTGACTCCTCTACATTGTTGTAGTGATAGGTTCGAATATTACGTCCATCCGTGGCATTAATTTGAATTTCTGAGATCTCGTTATCTGAGTCTCGTTCGATAATTCCAATTGAATGATCTACGGATTTACTGGTAATAACCTTTTGGTTTCTTAGTACAATTACGCAAGTGTGTAAGTCCATGCCAATTCCCTTTAGCCGACGTTGTTGTGATGTTCTGAATCTAACTTTAGTGTACAAAAGCGCTAATGCCAATAAATCTCAATATTGAGTTCCGAAAATGGCTAATTGTAGGCGCTTAAGCAAGCTACAATAACACTATATTGAACGATGCCTATGAACAATAAATGACAAAAGGCATGAGCAAGGAAAGCACTATGTTTATTCACCCCCATACCTCACTGACTTTCGAGCAGTGTCATAAGGCGCGAGTCGCGCGAGACAGCCGCTTTGATGGGCGATTTTATGTGGCAGTGAAAACAACGGGGATATTTTGTCGCCCAATTTGTCCGGCTAATTTACCTAAAGAAGAAAATGTAGAGTACTTCACCGATAAAGCGCAAGCTCTCCAAGCGGGGTACCGTCCTTGTTTGCGCTGTCGACCTGATAGCGCGCCGGGTTCCTGGGCATGGAAAGGCGTAGAAACGACCTTTCAACGAGCGATTTCGTTAATTGATCGAGGGGAGTTGCATCACCACTCGGTGTCTGAGCTAGCAGGGCGTGTTGGGATTTCGGATCGCTACTTACGTATGTTGTTTGAGCAGTATCTAGGCATGTCACCCAAGCAGTATGCGCAATATCAACAATTAATGTTCGCCAAACAGTTGCTTCATTCCAGTTCTATGTCGGTCACCGAAGTGGGGTTTGCGTCTGGTTTTAACAGTACACGCCGCTTTAACGATGCTTTCCAAAAGTTTCTCAAATTGACGCCTTCTCAAGTCCGTCGCAAAGAGTTTGACGGTATGGGTAGCAATCGAATTGCCTTGCCTTATCGAGGTGAATTGAATTGGCAGCACATGCTGAACTTCTACCGTTTACGAGCGATTGAGGGGGTTGAGCTGGTGAGTGATGAGAGTTATCAGCGCAACGTTTGTCTGGATACCAGTAAAGCATGGTTTAAAGCGACCAAAGGTGAAGGGTACCTAGAGCTAGCGTTTGAAATTGAAGATGTAACGAAGCTGCAAAACTTGGTGTCTGACATTCGTCGTATGTTCGATCTTGACGCCGATATTTGTACTGTTGAGCAGCATTTGGATTATGTTGCACCGGGGCTTGTGTCGAGTAAAGGTATTCGGATTCCTGGTGTATGGAATGCATGGGAGGCTGGAGTTCGAGCGATTTTAGGCCAACAAGTGTCGGTCAAAGCGGCGATTGGTCAACTTAACTTATTGGTGGCCACACTTAGTGGAGAGTCAGAAAAACGCTTTTTCCCGACACCAGATGCGATAGCGAATACCGACGTGAGCTTTTTGCGCATGCCGCAAAGCCGTAAAGAGACGCTAGTGCGCTTCGCCCAGTTCATGCAGGACAACTCAGAAACCGACCCCCAGCAGTGGCTAGCTTTGAAAGGCATTGGACCTTGGACAGTCAGTTATGCTCAACTGCGAGGGCAATCTCAACCCGATTGCTTTTTAGATAAAGACTTGGTGGTGAAAAAGGCGATGCAGCGTTACCCATCACTGAATACGCACACTGCGGCCCCTTGGGGAAGCTACGCGACGTTTCACTTATGGAATCAATCATGAAAACATTTTATACCGAAATGCCGAGCCCATTAGGAACGGTGACCATCCAATCTAACACTGAGGGCTTGCTTGGCATTTGGTTTGAAACATGCACCACTAAGCCGAGTGAACTGGGAGCGCGAGACGATCAACACCCGATTTTGCGCCAAGCTGTTACCCAGTTGAATGAATATTTTTCTGGCCTACGTAATGAATTTGAGCTGCCTTTGGCGGCTACAGGCACGGATTTTCAAAATCAAGTTTGGCAGGCACTAACGACCATTCCATACGGCGAGACGTGGAGCTATCAAGATCTCGCCAACGCGATTGGCAACCCTAAAGCTGTGCGCGCTGTTGGGTTGGCAAACGGAAAAAACCCTATTTCTATCGTGGTACCTTGTCATCGCGTTATTGGCAAAAGCGGTAAATTGACAGGGTATGCTGGTGGAGTAGAGCGCAAGCAACGTTTACTTGCGTTGGAGCAAGGTACACCGCTTTAAGTGAGGCGATTCTCATATTGTGATTAAGCGTGCTGCACAGGGGAAATGATAGTGTAGAGTTTCATATTCGTTATACGAATAGAAAAAGGATAATAAGGACATGCCTTTCAAAACGGATTTTGATGCATTCATGAGTGAGTGTTGGCAGCATCACGAAACACAGCCCGAACAAACTTATGCTCAATTGGAAACGGCTCTGAGTGAGGTTGAAAACGTTAACCACATCGAGCGAATATTTGCATTGATGCTGCACACCGCGATTGGGCACCTCCAGCGTCCAGAACCGTTTCTTGCTTGTTTAGAGCGCTTTGATGAACGCAAGGTTGCCGAGAGTTCGGCATTGCAACGCAGTATTGCCGTTGCGCGCTTTTTCGTTGATGGCACTGACTGTGTGGGGTTGTTAGCAGAGCAAGACCAACGCCGAGTTTACGCTCTGATTTCGAATGAACTTTCTGTACTTGCTCAGCTTGAGCTGGCGAGCCAATGGCTGGAGAAAGCCGCGCTAGGTATGACACCACAAGATGCTGAAGGGCCGCTAGCGCGCTCTATCGCAATCACAGCAAACAACTTGGCGTGCCAGTATGAAGCGCTGGCTGAGCGCACGGATGTGGAAAAATCGAGGATGCTAGAAGCGGCGAAGCTCGCGTTGGATTACTGGAAAGTGGCGGGTGGTTGGATGCAAGAAGAACGTGCAGAGTATCGCTTAGCGATGAGTTTACTCAAAGCGGGTGAAGCCGGACAAGCCAAGCAGCATGCCGAGCGCTGCGAAGCCATTTGTCAGCAAAATGGTGGTGACGCGTTTGAGCTGTTCCATGCGCATGATTTGCTGATGCAAGTGCACTTCCATCTTAGCCAGAAATATAAAGCTCAAGTGGATGTGGGGATGCAGCAATACTGCACAACGAGTTCGTTGACATGATCTCAACGTTGAATAAAAAAGCCCCGAGCGAATGGCTCGGGGCTCATATTTTGTAAGTTCACTCATTACACGATGTTGATTATGCTATTTGCGCTTTTGCCTGGTATCGTCCTGGTTTATGGTTCATCGCCAAAATCAAGTTTGTCGCCACGGCACCCAGGACGGATAGAGCGATAAGGTGCACATCCACAATGAACAGCGACATCACTACGATGGCACAATCGAGCGCCATCTGAACTTTACCAGCTCGAATCCCAAAACGTTCCTGAAGGTACAACGCTAGAATGTTAAAACCGCCTAAACTCATCTTGTGACGGAAAATCACCAACATACCTATTCCAATTAACCCACCACCTAGAAGTGCTGCATAGAAAGGTTCGATTCGTGAAATTTCAATCACATGGTGCAGATGATCGACCGCAAAAGAAACAATCGAGACCGCAATGAAGGTATTAATGGTGAAGCGCCATCCCATGCGCATTACAGACAAAATATAAAAAGAGAGGTTGAGAGCGAAAAATATCTGACCAAAGCTGAAGTCACTCACTTTGGTAAGGAAGATCGCCAAACCAGCCGTACCGCCAGTGAGCAATCCTACTTTGCTGAAAAATATTACCCCAAGCGACACTAACGCACTGCCGAGCGTCAGAGCCAAGAGGTTCTCTCTTAGGCTATGATCTTTATCCATAAAATTTTTTCCTTGGTTTAAAAAACGCGCCGGAGACAACACGTCCATCCAACGCGATAAACAGTTGCCAAAATAGCAACTAACAAATCGGCCAATAAAATGTCGCGAAAAGTGATGAATGTCGAGTTTTTGGACAAGATTGTGCTGATGCTAGCCTGTTTAACATAATGTACACAGGTAGAAAAACAACAAGGAAAAGTTATGATTAAGACAGTCGGCACTACCCAAATCAACGCATTACATCGACTGAGTTGTCACTGCGGAAAAGTTGAGCTGGAACTTGCATTACCTAATGGTATTGAGAAGCTGAGACGATGTGATTGCTCCATGTGTCGACGTCGCGGCGCGATTGTGGCATCTGTGCCTCTGAATGGTATTCGTATCGTGCAAGGCGAAGACGTTTTGAAGCTGTATCAATTTAACACTCGCACAGCGAAGCACTTTTTCTGTGGCGAATGTGGTATTTATACGCACCATCAGCGTCGCTCTGACCCGAGTGAGTACGGCTATAATGTCGGCTGTTTAGAGGGCGTCAACCCATATGAATTGGGAACTATCGAAGTGATGGATGGCGTTAACCATCCATCCGACAGTTAGGTTATATCGCAAGTTAAGCGCCTGACTCACGGTGCTTTTAGGTAAATAAACCGCTATTCATCCACAAGTGCACTGCAATACTGGCGGCATAACCCAAGGCGATGACGGGAGCCCATTTTAGGTGGCCAAAGAAGGTATATTGACCACGCGCGGCTCCCATTAATGCGACACCTGCCGCAGAGCCAATTGAAAGCAAGCTGCCCCCCACACCCGCAGTCAATGTGACAAGTAACCAGTTCCCCATCGACATGCTTGGTTCCATAGTCAGTACAGCAAACATAACCGGAATGTTATCGACGATGGCAGATAGAACACCAACCATCACGTTGGCCCAGACAGGGTTCCATTGGTTGTACATGACGTTTGAAACCAGTTCGAGATAGCCAAGTAAGCTCAAACCGCCGACACACATCACTACGCCGTAGAAGAACAGCAAGGTGTCCCATTCTGCGCGAGATACACGGTGGAACACGTCAAACGGAACGACTGAACCTAAGCGTTTTAATGCGTGATCGTCGCCATTGGCAATTGCCATGGCCGCTTTTTTTGCCAAGGAATGTTTGAGTGTTTGGCGTAAGAAGTAGCCGAAAAATTGTAAGTAGGCCAAGCCCATCATCATGCCCATAACGGGTGGGAAGTGCAGCAAAGCGTGGAAAGAGACTGCGGTGGCAATCGTCAGAATGAATAGTGCGACAATGCGTCTCGCGCCGCGTTTCAGTTCTACGTGTTGGTGAATCGTATTCGGTTTGGTGTTTGGAACAAAGAGTGACATCAAAAATGCAGGAACCAAGTAGTTCACCAGTGACGGGACGAATAACGGGATGAATTCAGCAAAGCTGACATGCCCGGCTTGCCACACCATCAGGGTCGTAATGTCACCAAATGGGCTGAATGCACCGCCAGCGTTGGCAGCGATAACAATGTTGATACAGGCAAGATTCACGAATCTAGGATTATCACCAGAGACTTTCATCACCACAGCGCACATCAAGAGGGCTGTGGTTAAGTTATCGGCAATCGGTGAAATAATAAAGGCGAGAAACCCCGTCAGCCAAAACAGCTTTTTGAAGCCAAAGCCTTTGCCGACCATCCACGCCTGTAAGGCATCGAAGAGTTTGCGCTCTTCCATAGCATTGATGTAAGTCATCGCTACTAACAAAAACAGCAGCAGTTCCGCGTATTCCAACAAGTTGTGCTCTAGTGCGGATTTGGCGATTTCTGGCTGGTTGTGTTGAGCAAAGGTGTAGCCAATTAGAATCCAAATTAACCCTGCAGCGAGCAGCACAGGCTTGGATTTTCTCATTTTCAGATACTCTTCCAACATAACCAGTATGTAAGCAATCGAAAAGATAATGAGAGCCGCGTAACCGACACCAGAATTAACAAGGTTCAGTTCATTGGTGGGGGCAGCAAAGGTGGCGCTAGAGAACAACAAACAGCAGAAAGCTACAATTGGATAGATTGGCATAGACATTTCTCCTTTGTCTGGTTGGAGAAATATTAGCCACAAATTAATGAGTTAGTTGTGAGAGAGCTCGAATTAACAGTAGGAGTTAGGAAATGATAGTGTGCGCCACTATTTTCTGAGTGACGCAATGCTTGCTGCGCCAAATAAAACCACAGCGGCATACAAACCGTAAGTTAACCAATGGCTAATCTCTAAAAAAGGAACGAGTCCTTGACCTGCCCACATACAGCCTCCGTTTAATGAGCAATGTTGTAATAGTCGAGCAAATTTAAAGGAAATGAACAATGTTTTTTGTGAGTGACGGCAAATTCTGAAGGATTAGAAAGTCAAAAATTGGTCAGTGAGAGAGAAATCTCATTTTTAACTGGTTAGCTCTAACCCTTTTGAGTTAGAGCTAGCTATATCGAGCGCTGAATGGATTTAGCGCAGCAGCCATTTTCTCAACGGTGAAGCCTCAATTGCTTTCACAAGCAGTATGGTTGCGACAATCGTTGCAGGATAAATAAACACATCTTTCTCAAGGTGTTGCAACCCGATAAATCCAGCGACATTCATCATAATAATTATCACCAGCAGATGGCTAACATAAATGCCTAACACGCTAGGAGATAGTTTGAATACCCAAGGCATATCGCCAAAATGTGGGTGGACTAACAGCCACATGAAGACACCCACGGCCCAGATAACAGTACCAAACAGGAAGTCGTGAGAATTAAAAGCGACCTCGTGTTGCATTAGCCAATAAGCTTCACCAAAGTGCAGCGCCATACCAAGAAGAATGCATCGAATCGTATTGTTTCGCGACCATCGCCACTGTTCTTCTCGTGCTAGATAACCCAGTGTTACCAGCAACGTACTGAAAAACGGCCCATTACGAGTAAAGAAAGGCGCTGGCAGATCGGTAATGGTCGAATAACTGCCAGCAAACACGCCGTATATGTATAGCAATACGGCGGTTGGCAGTACCAATTGAGCCATATTGATATGCACGAGGAAGGCAATTAAGGCAACGGCAATGACCAGAGCTGGAATAAACCACAGGTGAACGAGCCCGCCTTCGACGAGTGAATTGAACGAGGTCGACATTAAGTAGCCCCAGTAGCCCTGCCTTTCGGCGAGATACCCCGCCTCAGCGACAGTTTGCCACTGGAATGGCATCAATAAACTGATCACGCTCCAAATGAGCCAAACCTTCATCAGTGGTTTGGCGTAGTTTTTTAGTGTTTCGATAGGTGCGCGGCTTAACTTGGGCTGGATAAGATAACCAGAAATGAGAAAAAACAGTGGCACAGCAAAACGAGCCAATTGGTTGAGCATATAGCCAACCCACGGTATTCCATCCCATTGCCAGTATGTCAGGGCCATCTGGCAGTGCAATCCTATAATTGCAAACATCGCAATAATACGCGCAAACTCTAAGCTGGCTATTTTTTGTTTCTTTGCCATTACATTACTTACCTAAATAAAAAAACTTAGGTGAAAGTAGCAGGTTGTGGCTGAATTAATGCGTGAAAAAGTCAACAGACTCGCGCTTACACTGAAGCTGTGTTTAAATTTAAGACTTACTTCAAACTTCTTAATTATTAACCCATTAACCAACTCAATACGTGATTAGCGAGTCGAAAATGACACTAATGTATGGTTAGACCAGTTAACTCTAGATTGCAAAAAAGAACGATCGTGCTAAAAATAAGATTATGCAAAAAGGAAAAGTGACAAAAGAGTTTATTCTGCAACGGGCTTTTGAGATCGCCAGCGAAGACGGATTAGAAAGTCTTACGATTGGTGAGTTAGCCAAGCAATGCGGTATGTCGAAAAGTGGTCTGTTTGCCCACTTCAATTCGAAGTTGAATTTACAACTATCGGTATTGGAGCACGCCAATAAAGTGTTCGCTGCTCGGGTTATTGAGCCTGTTCGTGAAGCAGGGGATGGCAATATCGAACGTAAAATTCGAGGGTTGCTCGACTCTTGGATGACTTGGAACCACGCATTTCAAGGAAGTTGTATGTTTCTAGACGCTTGGAATGACACGGCAGATAAAGATTGCCCACTTCAGGCCGGACTGCGTAAATCCATAGACACTTGGCTGAGCTATTTGGAGATCCAAATAACGAAAGGCAAAGAGAAGCAAGAATTTGCAGCAGACTTAGATACACGCCAAGCAACGTTTGATTTATACGGTCTTTATTTGAGTGCGCATGTTTTTTACTCAATTAAAGGTGAGGAAGAAAGCTTGCGCCTGTTTTGGCAAGGGATCGACAACTTATTTTCTCGCTGGAAAGGCTGATACCAGTTATTCGCTTTCCAGATTTGTAGACATAAAATCATAAAGAGCGGCTGAGTTCGCTCTTTCTTATCAGTATAAAAAGCACGACCGTTCTATTTTTTGTGCGAAGCTGATAGTTAAGGACATAATCATGAGTGAAAAAATTTACTTTAATACATCGCAACGTTTCAGTATTAAGCGCAGTTTGGTGAACATCAGTACGCGTTTACACCATACGCTGGCCCCTTCCCATGCAAAGAATACCGCGCGTAAGTTGCTCCTGACACCTGCTCGCACAGCACCTAAAAACACCGAACCTCAAGGACTTGCCAAGGGTGAAATTAAAGGGCATGCAGGCATTATCAAAACCTACACTTTGGGCTCTGGACCTATTTGGGTGCTAACTCATGGTTGGTCTGGCACCGCAAGTCAGTTTTATCCGTTGATGGAACATATTGCGTCGAAAGGGTTCACCGCTTTGGCATACGATCATCCAGCACATGGTGAGAGTGAAGGGCAGTATGGGCACATTCCGGGTTTTGTCAAAGGGTTAGAAGATGTGTTAGATACGGTAGACGATATTGTTGGTCTAGTTGGGCACAGCATGGGCACCGCTTCTGCTCTTGAGTGCAGACATAGCAAATTAGAAAACAAGCCTTTACTGCTTATTGCACCGGTATTGAATTACGTAGAGAACCTATTCGGTAGCATTGCGCGTTCAGGTTATTCGATGAAGCTTTTTAATGCCGTAGTTTCTGAAGTTGAAGATCAATTTGGTTACCCATTACAGTCAATTGATCCGCTGAAGCGTTTGGCTGAGCGCTCGTCTCCAGCCATCATTGTTCATGATGAGCAGGATAAGTTCACGAAGTACAGTATCTCTGCACAAGCCGCTGAAGAGATTGAAAATGTTGAGTTAGTGACAACGCAAGGTCAAGGCCATGGCCGAGTGATGAAGTGTGCACAAGTCTTCAGTAGTTTTGACCGTTTACTCGATCGTGCTTGGTAATCTTCATGCTTGCTAATTGGCTCGGTCCGTTTTGGGCTAATTCGATTTGAAAGCAATACCTCGGACTGTTTTTCGTCAGTGGTATCGCTTTTCTCATTATGAGATAAAAACAAAAAAGGACAGCCGAAGCTGTCCTTTCATCGTTAACTTTACAGAAAGTCTGCAAGGTTGGGCTTAGTTACAGTTAGCTACGCCAACTTCTTTCCATACGCCCCATTCGCCAGATTGGCTAGGATCGTCACCCTGAGTCCACCATTTCGCTTCCCAAGTTTTACCTGCATGAGTGACTTGGTTGCCGCCTGTGTACACTGCGCTTGCATCCCATGCGTTGTCACAGGTGCCTGGGTTTGGATCGGTGGTATGCTGTGCAACAACAACAGTTGCGCTTGCCGTTGAAGACGCTTTGCCGTCGCTCACACTTACGGTAAAGCTTAGGCTAGTGTCTTGCGGGTATTCAGCAGCAGTGAAAGTTACTTTAGAACCGTCAACCGTTGCGTTCAAACCTTGAGGAAGCGTCCAGTTGAAAGTAAGAGTATCGTTGTCTGCATCGCTAGAGGCTGACGCATCTACAACCACAACGTCACCAGCGTTTGCTGTTGCTGGAGCAACAACTTGCGCTACTGGCGCGGTGTTCACAGGGTCAACCACACCTGCTGGCTTCACCGTTACCACAACTAGATCAGATGCCGTTGCACCTTCGTTGTCAGTCACTGTCAGCTTGAAAGTTAATTGCTCCTCAACCGTAACTTCTGCTGCATCAAAGCTTGCTTTCGCAGTGTTGGCGCCTGCTAGTACCACTGCAGTGCCAGATACTTGTTCCCACGCGTAACTCGCGATAGTGCCGTCAGAGTCTTTCGATAGGCTACCATCTAGAACCACACTTGCAGGGCCAGTTACAGATTGATCTGCGCCAGCAGCTGCGGTTGGTTTACGGTTTGGTTGAGGAACCACACCGCCAGCCATACCTTCGTGCATTGCGTTGAGAATGTCACCGTTATCCGCGTCGATTTCCCAAGAGAATAGACCCGCTAGACCTAGAGACTTAGCGTAGCTACCTTTTGCTAGCACTGAGCGATGGTCATCAAATGTGATCAACTCGCCCGTAGTACGGTTCCATACCCATGGTGCTTCTGCTTGTGCATCGTAGCCGTACTCGAAGCCGTTAATGCCAGTGTTGTTGGCACCTAGCATGAATGACTTAATGCCTTTGTAGTCAATTACGCCATCTTCCCAAACACCTTGCGCTGTACTGCCCTTCAGTTTACCTGTAGCAGTACCTGTCATTGGGTCATTTGGATCGGTTAGCGTATCTGGAGTTACGCCTTCCCAGCCACGACCGTACATTGCTGTACCAAGTACTAGCTTGTTCGCAGGAACGCCTTGAGCAAGAAGAAGCTGGATGCCGTTATCTGCTGTGTAAGCAGGACCTTTGTACGGTTCGCCGTTCTCATCAACGCCACTACCGTCACACTGACCAGGGCGCATGAATGAACCACAGTAAAGCGCAGTCTGGTGACCAGGAACGTTGTTCCAACCGCCATAGAAGTCGTAAGTCATCGCGAAGATGTAGTCCATGTATTGAACCGCATCTGCATAGTCTACGTCTTCAATCTTGTCGTAACCGACACCGATAGCTGACGTTAGCTCGTAAGTACGGCCTGTCTCAGCTTCTAATTCATCAAGCATTACGCGCAATTCGCGCATCAGTGCGATGTAAGCTGGGCCATCGTTTACAGGGTCGCCCTTATCCGCGGCTGCACCGCCACCACCAGGGAATTCCCAGTCGATATCAACACCGTCGTAGAATTTCCAAGTTTTCAGGAACTTCTTAACCGATGCGACGAATGTGTCTCGGTTTTTCTTGTCTACGAAATCGAAGAATGGGTCAGACAGTGTCCAGCCACCGATAGATGGGATGATTTTTAGATCAGGGTTACGTTGTTTCAATGCCATTAGCATTGCGTAGTTACCCTTGATAGGTGTGCTGTATTCATGACCAGCTTGTGGGAAGCTCTTCTGATAAGCAGCCCAAGGGTCGTGGATCACGACTTCGTAGTCAGGCACGCCTGTACAAGCGGTTTGTAGTGCATTGAAGCTGTTGCCGCCAACAGACTTCACAGACTCATTTGGGCCACAAATTGGGATAAAACCGTAAAGGATGTGAGTCAAGTTGTCGACTGGCATGTTATCGACCGTGTAGTCACGACCATAGATGCCCCACTCAACAAAATACGTACCCATCACGACGCTTGGATCGGTATTGTACGTTTTGTTGTTTGGATCAACATTCATCGTCAGTGGCTTCAAGTGAGAACCATCGGTATCTGCAATCGTGATTTCAGCTGGTGCGCTTTTCGCACAACCTGTCGCATCACACGCCTCGATTTCCATTTGGTATAGGCCGCCCTGACCATATTCAAATGTCGCTGTTGTTTGGCTACCAGTGATTGGGCCGGTTGCTACTTTTGCACCATCAAAATAGACGTTGTAAGTATCACCTGGCGTGCCACTCCACTGGTTAAACTTAACAGTGATCTTCGCTTGCTCATGGTATTTCACCATGTCGTAGTAGCCTGACGTGGTTTCCATCGCGAGTTCAATTTTAGAAAACTGAAGGTTGTTGGAACCGTACATATCGATACTTGGTGCGGTTGGAGCCGCAACTGCAGCACCTGATAGTGCTAAAGCAACGCCAGCTGCACATAGGTTAAATCGAATCATAACTTCTCTCTCAATCCTTGGATTCATGTTCTACCTAGAACATAGGCTGCTCTTGCACCAGATAAGATGATTGGATTTACTCCATGTGCAAAAGCATCACACTCAGCATTTCAGAGAGTTTTTTTTCGTCAAAAAAAATTAAGACGGTTTTCGAGGCACTTGAGAGAACTTAACTAAAACTCGCATTCTGTTACACAGAAAGTGTCAGACTGAGTCAATAATTTATAAAATCTCAGCAGAAACTAAAATTATTGTTTACTCAGTAGCGAGTGTGATAAATGCGATGAATACCTTATTTCATTGTTTATTAAGGTTTTGTTTCATCGAAGTAGAAAGAGAATTGAAAGGAGAAATAGCCGTGAAGACGTGCTAGTCACGGCTGAAATGTTCACTTAATGCAGCGCGACGTTTTGAAGCCGCTCCGGTTTCTGAGCCTTGAACGGTATGCTCAAATCCCTTACGGATGAATCGTTGGTCTGGAATAAGAGGCTCAATACGGCGAATCTGAGGTGAAAGGTGAGAGCCCGAGATCTGGTACGCGGTTTTTCCTAATCCGGTGTTCAACGTGATGACCTTTCCATCGAATTCAAATTCTGTCGTGATGAGTCGATGGTTTCGATATACCCCATCCTCCGTGAAAGTCAGACGTTCTGTTTGGTAGGGTGGCGCGCCGATCTCAATCCACTCGCCGTAGACTTTTTCTGGGTCAATATGGTCTTGATAGGATAGGTGGATTTGATAGCTGAAAAACGTCAAAAGACCCACCCCAAAAACGGCAAATGTGCTTTTGAGGACTTTGGATTGGTGGCGAGCCCAAAATGAAAGTTTTGGTTCCTGTCTTGTTTTCCGCCTTCGGCGAGCTGAGTCCGTCATTGGTCTACTTTTCTTCCCTTTTTTAATATGGTGGAAACCTTCCTTCTCAAAAACAAACAATCCCGCCATTAAGACTAAGAAATTATGATCTAATGTCCACTTTTACATTCGGATACACTCTTATTGATGGTTTTATTGTTTGCTAGCGTTAACTAATTCACCGACTTTATCTCACTAATTACGTCGTCTGGTTAAGCCTAGAAAAAGGTGGCCTCGCTCAGTAGCAAAGGATGTGCTTTATAACGTTGAGCTTAATGGCTTTCAGAGCTTGAGTAACAGGAAGAAACAAGGTAAAAAAGAGCGGACTTTTGATAAGGAAACCAATAATGAGTATTAAGGAAAATAGCTATTTTGCAGGTAGTGTAAAATCACTAGGCTTTAACCAGAATGATCAGGACGTTAGCGTTGGTGTAATGCTTCCTGGTGAATACACGTTCGGCACTCAAGCGCCTGAGCGTATGACGGTTGTAAAAGGTGCACTTGTGGTCAAGCGTGTCGGCGAGAGTGATTGGACGACTTACCAAAGTGGTGAGTTTTTTGAAGTGGAAGGGAACTCCTCATTTGAGCTTCAAGTGAAAGACGCGACTGCGTATTTATGTGAGTACTTCTAAAGCGTCCTTTTTGCCTGTAACAAAGCCACCTTCGGGTGGTTTTTTCGTCTATGTCCTTCACTTATAAAGCATCTTTTGGTTATTTGGGTATATACTTAATAAAAATGTACCCATCGGCCAGGGAGGAAGTGATGGCAGTACAACGCAAGCATTCTGATCTCCCTCCTCGTTACGAGGACAAAGATCTCACCAATGAGCAAAGACATCGTTTTACCGAGGTCGCCAATGCAGCCCATAAGAGACGTGAATTCTATCGACGTGCTCTAGGAAAAGGCTTAATGGGCAAAGTGAAGGACCGTGCGTTTAAAGGCCAATTCGGTCGCCAGCAAGATAAGCCGAGCAGAGTGCTGCAAGCTGTGTGGCTAATCGTATTTCTGGTGCTGGGGCTATGGGTGATGCATGTATTCGCTTAACCGTTAGCAAGCTTCTGACACAGCCGGCGTTTCAGAGGCTGACTTCTCTTCGGTATTGCAGTGTTCGTAATACGCGTATTGGTTTTTCCCTGTGTGTTTAGCCGCATACATTGCTTTATCTGCGCACCGAGTCAATTCAGATAAATCCTTCGCATCTTGTTTGTAGATAGCAGCGCCCACACTCATTGTTAACTCGTTAATCATATCGTAGCTTCGGTAGCCTTTTGGGAATAGATTCACAATACGCTTCAAAATGCTGTCGAGGTCATCTTTACTGTTTATGTCGTACAGCATGAGCACAAACTCGTCGCCCGCAAATCGAGCGATGGAGTAGTCGTGTTTGTCGGTTTTTCTGTCTTTATGGCGAACATTGTTTTTTAATCGAGTTGCAAAGGCTTGAAGCACTTGGTCACCAATATCGTGCCCGTAGGTATCGTTAATGTGTTTGAAGTTATCAATATCTAGGAAGACCAGAGCAGTGATGCTGTCATCAGATGAATGGTTGATCTCATCGAGCTTTGCACGTGCCCAAGTTTCAAAGCTCCAGCGGTTGGCAAGCCCTGTGAGTTGGTCAAAATACGCCAACTCTTCAATCCCTTCACGATAAAGTGTTTGAATGTAGTTGAGGACTTTTGTGTAGTAATACGAGAATGTGTGACACACAAATGCAGTTGCTATCAGGGTCAGCATAAATCGTCGTTCTATGATGTCACTGGCTGTTGGTAGCCGATCTAAAAAAACGACGCCAAAAAAGATCAGTAAGATATAGGTGCCACTAAACAGCAGACCGACTTTAAACTCATTGATCAGCACCAGAGTGGCGACAATAGGGTATAGCCATAGCAGTTTGCCTGAGGGGGCATCGTTATACAGAAGTAGCAATAACCCTTCGAACATCAAAACTGCACTCAGCCATAGGTCGGCATATTGATGATGTCGTTGAACCTTTATCACATAACTGATACCTAAACAGGCTAAGGCACACAGAGCATGGAAAAAGCTTAATCCCCAATTATCCTCAAACAATTGAGCAATGGAGCCATAAGTTAAACATGCCGCGGCGATACTGGAGCATAAAAAGACAATTTTCTTTTTTCTTGTTGAGCGGATATCCGCCATTTCCTCTAAGCGTGCTCCAGCCAATGTCGACATTACGTATCCTTGCTTAATTAACGTGTACGCTTATTCTAGGCGGTATTTTAGCGATGAATAGAACAACAAAGTTTCCAAATGTGATGTCAGTCATTTTTAGTATGGGCCTAGAAGTGTGGTTTGGTGAGAGTGCTCAAAGCACAACAAAGGCTTATAAAGTTTTCCATGGCGGATCTTTATGGCTTCAGATGGTTCGATTAATAATTCAAAGTAATGCATTTCCACCGCCGTATTTGCAGGATCTATCCTGACTCAACTCTGTTGGGAGTAGCATGAACTGCGCCTTCTACCTATTGAGCTCATTGTTCGTCAATCGACGATCTCTAAATTCCGGCAATGAGTTTTTCGTTGTGAAAAAGCATTAGAAATATTTTTCCGAAACAGAGCGAAATATTGTTGTCGTTGTGACCAATATGCGACTAGAATCCGCGCTAAATCACGACCTCATATCGAGCTTCATTCGAGTTACTCTTTTTCCAAACTGCTTCACACATTTTGTGAGGCAGTTTTTAGTTGTAGGAAAGGTTAAAAACATGCCTAAAAGCCAAAACATCAACCAACGAATGTCCATTGTGGCGTTAGCTTGGCCGATTCTTGTCGAAATTTTGCTACGGACGGCTTTAGGAACCAGTGACGTGTTCATGCTGAGTGGCTACTCAGACAAAGCGGTATCCGCTGTTGGTGTGATCACGCAGATTACCTTTTTCTTAATCATCGTTTCGACTTTTGTCAGCAGCGGAACGGGGATTTTGATTGCCCAATATAACGGCGCTGGGCGCGAGCAAGAGTCTGTGAACGTCGGCGTTGCAAGTATTGCGCTGTCCGTGATTGTCGGTGCGTTCTTGAGTGTGATTGCCGTGCTTGGCGCGATATTCCTGCTCCCGTATTACGGTTTGGAGGCACAAGTCGAGCAATACGCACGTGAATATCTGCTGATCAGCGGTGCGATGACGTTTAACGTTACGATTGGCGTTGTTTTTACGACCATTCTGCGTAGCCATGGCTATTCACGTTCTCCAATGGTGGTGAACTTGATCTCTGGTGTGTTCAACATCATTGGTAACTACATTGCGCTTTACCAGCCATTCGGTTTGCCTGTGTATGGTGTGCAAGGTGTAGCAATAGCAACCGTCGTCAGCCAAGTCATCGGTACGTTAATGTTATGGTTTATTCTCGCTCGCAGCAGCATTGAACTACCAATGTCGACCATGAAACAAGTGCCCGCAGAAATTTACAAAAAGATCTTAAAAATCGGCGGTATGAACGCGGGTGAAGTGCTGTCTTACAACGTGGCGCAAATCAGCATTGTGTACTTTGTGGTGCAAATGGGGACGGCATCGTTGGCAGCTTTCACTTATGCGCAAAACATTGCCCGTTTCTCGTTTGCTTTCGCGTTGGCAATTGGTCAGGCTGCGCAAATTCAGACTGGTTACTACATCGGTAAAGGTTGGGTGAGCAGCATTTTAAAACGCGTACAAATCTACTTCTTAGTGGGATTTGTGGCATCAACGGCGGCAACCACACTGATTTACCTGTTTAGAGAAGAGATTCTGCGCGTATTTACCGATCAACCAGAAATACTCGCATTGGCAGGTTCGTTAGTCATGGGCTCAATTTTGCTCGAGGCCGGACGTGTGTTTAACCTGATTTTTATCGCGGGGCTCAAAGGCGCGGGTGACATCAAGTTCCCAGTGCAAATGGGTATTTTGAGTATGTGGGGACTAGGCGTGCTTTTCTCTTACATCTTTGGCATCCACTTGGGTTATGGCGTTTTAGGGGCTTGGATGGCAATCGCACTCGATGAATGGGTACGTGGTATCATCATGGCAAGGCGTTGGCGCTCTCAGGTGTGGACCAAGTTTAAGGTGAGCTAACGGTTTTCGGTATCGCGCATCACGCTTATTCTGTTGTTAGAAACCAAAAAAGGCACTGTTAGTCAGTGCCTTTTGTTATTTAAAATCTGGAAGGCGTTAGAATTCGCACTCAGCTCTGAATACCATGCGCTCTTTGCTGTATGGATGATCCAGCTCTAGCATCTCAGCATGCAGGTGTAAGCGATTCGCTTTTTCGCCGTATAAACCATCACCAACCATCGGCATGTTTAACCCCATGTGATGAGCACTGTGTACACGTAGTTGGTGAGTTCGCCCGGTTTTCGGATACATGTATACCTTGCTGCGTCCATCTTTGACTTCAATCAGTTGCCAGTAGGTTTCTGCATGTTTACCGTGCCCAAAACACACCAGTTGACGTGGGCGATCGTCGGGGTCGCCACGCATTGGCAGTGAAATCTCCCCTTTCTGCTCGCTCAATACGCCTTCGAGTAGTGCCATATAACGTTTTTGTACGCCGCGAGCCATAAACTGTTTTTGCAGACTTTTGTTCGCGCGTTTAGTTAAGGCAAACACCAAAATGCCAGAGGTCGCCATGTCGAGGCGATGAATCACAAACGGCCCTTCCACATCAGGGAACATCACTTGTATGCGCGTATAAGCAGAGTCTTTGATGGTTTTACCCGGCACTGAAAGTAAGCCCGAGGGCTTGTTGACGACGACCATAGCGTCGTCTTGGTAGATTATCTCTAGCTCTTTGTCTTCTGCCCAATTCTCCGCCAATGGGTTAGGTTCGACATCCAGCCCTTGCATCATATGGCCTAAAATCGGCTGACATTTGCTGTTGCACGATGGGTAGAATTTTTTGTGTTGGCGAACTTCAGACTTTGGCGAAACACCCCACCAAAACTCTGCCAGCGCCAGCGGTTTGAATCCGTATTTAAACGCGTATTGGAGCAGTTTGGGCGCAGCACATTCCCCTGCACCTGCTGGTGGTATTAGGTTTGTGGTGTCCGCAAAAATGTCCACCAAGTCGCGTGTTTCACCATGGCTGTTTAGGAAGCGGTATTGTTTATGCAGTTTGTGCTGTAAAGCGTTGGAGAGCGTCTTGCGCTGCTCTTTCAGGTGAGCAAGTTGCTGCTCTAACTCGGCCAATCGTGCTTCTTTGATTGCAAGCTTTTCATCCCACGCTTGCTTTAAGTATTTGAGAACGTTTTTCTCGGCGACACTTTGTTTACCCAACTCATCCAACAAGATTTTGAGGTCATCGGCATTGAGCGTTTGCTCGCCCTGTTGGCGCTGTCGTTTGCGTGCTGCGCGGCCGTTAATCATCACTTGGCGCTGTGTTTGCTCTTCTTGCTGATAAGCGGCTCGGTCGGCTTGGATTTGCGCTTTAAGCTCCTCCAATTCCGGATTCGCGGCACAGGTTTTGTACTCCGCATTGGCGGCGTTGATGGCATCCGTTTCTGCGCGGAAGAAGCCTTCATCGGTCAGCATGTCGTACACAGGAGGGACAAATCCTGGAATCAAGTTTTGGTCAGCAATTTTGCCAGAAAACGCACTTAAAAAGCCGAGCTCGCCTTGAGGGCTTTCTACCAGCAATACGCCAAACATTTTGCCTCGCCCCGTTTCTTCATTAACCAAACCAAAATCGTGTTCGAAGTCGGTTTGCGCTAATAAGTGCTGTTGCAATTGCTTTGCGGCCAAAACGCAAAGCGGATGCGGCGTGTAGTAGAACGGAAACGTAAACTGCGTTGGTAATTCATAGTCAGAAGTATCAGCAGTAAAACGAGTAAAGCAATGTTCAGGCGAGTGCATGGTGGGTATCCGCGCGAGTAAAAAATCGAGCGAGGATTGTACCTGTTTGAGTCAGGATTGCCATGTCGGTGTTGGCACTCGCTCTTGGATTAAGAACAAGAGCGAGTGGGGAAGAGCTTATTGCAGTTTTTGTAATGCAAGCTTCCACTGTGCCGGTTTGTCGTAGTAGGTCGAGTGCGGCAAGGTCAAGTACTCGCCATTTACTTCTGCAATCAGGGTTGGATAACCACCAACGTGTAACTGGCGCATCAACTGTCGGCTAGAGCGAATTCTCTCGTTTAGCTCGGCTTTGCTTAACGTCATGTTTTGCTCCCACGCATCGTTTGCTAAACCTAGCGATTCTGCAATGGCTTTGAGCGTCGATGCTTCATTCACTTTTAACCCGAGCTGATAATGCGCGGATTGGATGGCCTTTAACATGTGCCATGGATTCAGCCCCATTTTCTCCGCACTCAAGATCGCTTGTGTTGGTAGATAAGAATCAAGAACAAACGCACCTTCGCTTTTCACGCGTTGCAGATATGCCTCACCAAACGTTGCTCCCGTTTCGGTTGCGATACGAGCGTCACTGTTGATGATGTGCTGACGAAATTCAGGCTCAATCGCGCGTTTCTCGATCATGCCGCCGGGATGAAGCTCTACCTTAAATTGAGAGGTGTCCATCAAGGCTTCGATGAGTGGTGATGCCCCGTAGCACCAACCACACATGGGATCGAAGAAGTAATGCACGGTTACCATGTCATTTCACCAGTATGCACTTTCGCACCGATTTCTAACGCGATTGGCAATTGAGCTTCTGGGTATTTCGCTGACATGGTGTCAATGAGTTGAGTACTGTTATTGCTGTGTTTTTTCGCTTGCTGAAAATCCTGCAAGTATTGTTGCGAGTAGCGAATGGTGTCTGCGTTCAGCTTTGTGCCTGCTTTCATGTGACCAGGAATGACCACTTGAGGTTTAAGCGCAAGCATCTCGCTAAGCTGCTGCTCCCAAGCATTGATAGCGGTTTGGTCAGCGGCATCTGCCATCCATAAATGCACGTTTGAGTACACGGCTACGTTACCCAGAATCGCTTTGTTATCTGGAATCCATAGGTAAGGGCGGTGTGCTGATGTGCCATGGTTACCACGGATTTCAATCTTATGACCTTCTAGCTCTAATGATGCTTTGTCGTATGCGACAGGGATCACTGGTTTTACCGGTGCGTTTGCGCCAAGTTTTGGTCCCCAGTACGCCAGCTTTCCAGCCAACTTCTCTTTAATAATTTTTTGAACCGCTGGCGTTGTGATGATCTGCGCATCAGGGAACTGTTGGTGTAAGGCCTCTGCGCCAAAGTAGTAATCTGGGTCCGCTTGGCTGATGAAAATGGTTTTAAGCGTTTTGCCTGAGTCCAACACTTTGGCGGCAATGCGCATCGCGTCAGCTTTGGTGAAGCCAGTGTCGATGACCATGGCATCAGTCTCACCGTATACCAAGGTTGAGTTAACGTGGAAGCTGTTACCATCGGCGTTGTAAACCTCAAGAGTAAGGGGAGAGTGGTTTGCCGCTAGAACAGGGCTTGCCATTAAAATGGATGCAGCAATAAAAGTGAATTTTTTCATAATAAGCTCCTAAAGAATTTGGGGCCAAGCGACCATGGCTTGGGAACGAGAGCTATATTAGGAAATTGATACGCTCGGAAAAATACACAATAATGTGCATCACTATTTCTTATTTCGAGCAAATGTATGGACAGAGTAACGGCAGCAAAAGTATTTGTGGATGTGGTGTATTCTGGCAGTTTTACCGCTACCGCCGAGCGGTTAGACATGTCTCGGCCAATGGTGACTCGTTATGTAGAGGCGATGGAGAACTGGCTACAAACTCGTTTGTTGCACCGCACTACGCGCAAGGTGTCACTCACCACCGCAGGGGAGCGCAGCTTGCCTCAGATTGAGCGCTGGTTAAAACAGGCCGATACGTTGACGTCGAACATTGCCGTTGATGGTGAGCTGTCCGGAAAAATCCGTCTCGCGTCGAGCACTTCATTTGGATTCTCACAGTTGATCCCAGCCGTAAACAGTTTTATGCAAAAGCACCCCAAAGTGCATATCGACATAGATCTGCAAGATTCAGTGAGTGATCTAACCGAGCAACGCATCGATCTGGCAATCCGAATTGCGTCAGATCCCGATCCTTCTTTGATTGGTAAGCCGATTGCGGTGTGTGAATCGGTGTTGGTGGCATCGCCGCAATACTTGCAAACTCATCGCGCGATCGCGCATCCGCGAGATTTATCTTCACACGACTGTTTGGGTTACAAAAACTTTGAGCGTCACGTGTGGCATTTGTCTCAGGGCGAGCAGTTCGAATCGGTGGGAATTGAGTGTCGCCTAACCAGCAATGAGGCCACAGCGTTATTGCATGGCGCTTTGCAAGGCATGGGTATTTCGATGCTGCCAACCTATTTGAGCAATATCTATCTGCAATCGGGTCAGCTTGAGTCGGTGTTGCCGGATTGGAAGCCAAATGATCTCAACATTTACGCGCTATATTCATCGCGTAAACACTTGTCTCCTGCGGTGAGAGCCTTCATCGATCACAGTGAAGATTACTTTAAACAGCACCCTTGGTAATCGCGAAAGGCCTCGTCATCCCGGCTTGAGATTCATACAAGATCCTGTACCTTACATGGATATATTTTTCGCAGCGTCATTTAGAGTTTTAGTTAATGTCACAAGTTCGCATCAAATTTATTGCTTCCGATATGGACGGCACTTTGCTTGACCAATACGGTCGTTTGGATCCAGAGTTTTTCGATCTGTTTTTGCAATTGGAAGAGCAAGGTATTTTGTTCTCCGCTGCGTCTGGTCGTCAGTATTACAGCCTGCGTGACACGTTCGCGCCAATCAAAGATCGAGTGTTGTATGTGGCCGAAAACGGCACCTTGGTGATGTACCAAGACAAAGAGCTCTACAGTTGCACCATTCCTAAAGCGGAAGTGGCGGAGATTGTGAAAGCGGCTCGTGAAATTGACGGGGCGAACATCGTATTGTGTGGCAAGCGCTCGGCGTACATCGAAACGCATGATCAGCAATCGCTGGAAGAATTTCAAAAGTACTACCACCGCTGTGAATATGTGCCGGATTTGCTTGAGGTCGAAGACGAGTTTATTAAGGTAGCAATTTGTCACTTTGACGGTTCGGAAGAGCTCCTGTTCCCGACCATGAACGCGAAGTTTGGCGCAACGCATAAAGTCGTAGTGAGCGCAAAAATTTGGCTGGATGTGATGAATGCCGAGGCGTCTAAAGGCGCGGCCATTAAGCATCTTCAAGAGACGATGAATTTTACTCCGGCAGAAACCATGACGTTTGGTGATTACCTCAATGACCTCGAAATGCTGCAAGTCAGTGAGCATTCGTACGCGGTTGCCAATGCGCATGAAGAGATTAAGAAAATCGCTCGTTATTCTGCGCCAAGCAACCAAGAGGCTGGGGTACTAAAAGTGATTAAAGAGAAAGTGTTAGCGAAGTAACGCTCATCCTTTCGATGTTCTTTTCTTCTTAACGTAAAAAGCCCCGCAGTGTATGCGGGGCTTTGTTTTTTTGTGTGGTGGGAGGGGGTAGTAATGTTCCCGTTTTTTAGCGCACGTAGTTGGCAGTTGCGCTGACCAAAAAGTGCTGCAACTTTCCATCCGATTTTGGTACCCACAAGTCGTTGTGGTATTGGTAGATACGGCCATTGACGGTCACAGACAAGGTGTTATCACCCGTTTGTTCCATGCGAATAAACTGATCCGAAGTGACCAAAAACGGCTCTTGTTCTTCAATGCTCTGGCCCGTTGCCAATACGAAGTAGCCGAATCGGTTGCCAGCATCCGGATCGGTTGAGTAGATTCGATGCCCAACGAGGCTGTAGTCGTCGTTGAGTGCCTGCTCAAGCGTTTTTTGCCCGATGGTTTCGTGTGATGGGATAAATACCCAAGCCAACACACCTGCCGCAATGACTGCTATTAGAAGCAGTACTTGCATGAACTTTCTCATCATAAATACCGTTTAACGTTGAAATTTCATTTTGTACATGCGCTTATCCGCTATGCTGATAAGAAAGTCAACATTGTTACTGTCTTTTGGGTATTGCGCTAAGCCCATGCTGGTTGATAGTGTTGCGACGTTGTCGGAGTTTAGTATTGGCGCATCAAATACCGCATTGATATGCTCACGAACGCCTTCTTCATCAACATGCTCCCCTTCGAGGATGACGGCGAACTCATCGCCTCCCATGCGATAGACGGTAAAATCATTCAACGCCATAGATTTAAGCCGTCTAGCAATTTCACGCAGTACGGTGTCTCCCACTTGGTGACCGTGTGTATCGTTGACACTTTTAAAACCATTTAAATCTAAAATCCACAGAGAAAAAGGCCTTTTCTCTTGAGTGAGCTCATTCAGGTTGATAAATAGTGCATTGCGATTTCCAAGATGAGTCAGTGGGTCGCTGAGCGCCAGTTTTCTATGGAAATGGGATTCACGATAAAAGAAATAAGTCAGAGACAGGATCGACAAAACGAATGTAGCAAACAGCATATACTGCGCTTGCATTAACCGTTGCGTTTCTCCTTTCTGTGCCTCATAGACTTTGCTGCTTAGGCGAAAGTTCTGATTAACGAAATCGACCAAGCTTAAGTACAGTGTTTGAGTGGATCGATAAAATTGAGCCGCAGCTTGGCTATCGCCAGTTCTTGCTTCAACTAATTGCGCTTCCAGACCCTGAAATTCCTCAAACAGATCAATGAAATACTGATGCATATTATTTCGAGAGAAAAAAGTGTAGGCTTCATTACTACTAATTAATAAATCGAATCTACTCCAGGCCAATTCATATTGCAGCTCTGCACCTTCGATATTTAATACATTTTCATCGACTCGTCTCGCTTCTCCGACAAGTTCCGAAAGCTCTTTAGAGAGTTGGAATAAAAACCAGGTTGCTTGTTTTTGCTCATTATTAAAGTTTTGTGACAGTGCGCGTGTCTGCTGCAGAAGCAATACATTTGCGAGAAGCAAAGAAGTGGCAAACACCACAAGCAACATTTTACTGGTTGTAGAGTATTGTGGTGCTCTCTGCTTTTGATAGGTGGGTTCTGATAACTTCATTCTTATTATTTTGCTTTCATCTCATTTACTTGCCAGACCATTTGCGCGTGATATTTATTGTAGTTGAGCTCAGGATAGAGGCTAAGAGAGTATATTACCCAAAATGGCCCCTTATTCCTGACTTTTATATAGTGTTGATCTTGTTGGTAAGCCAGTATTGGTTGGTATCTAAGAATGTCTTGTCGAGACAGTGTCGAGTGATAGTCATTCAAGCTACTGACATCAACTTGTTCTGGCACTTTGCCATAGACGTGGGTGAGGAGCGTGCTAAGTTTGACCCCAAGAAATTCAGAAGAAGCAGGGATCCAAGGCAGCGTGGTTGTGTAGCTGGTGGTTGGTAAAGATTGAATCTCTTCCAGTTTTAATGTGACACTAGGTTGTTGGCTACTGCTAAATACGATCGTACTTGCAGATAAGAATGGCGCAACAAAAAACAGACCTAGCGCGACTATCTTTTTCATCATATGCCCTTTGAGTTTTATTCTTTTTGCTGAGCTAGGACAAAGGTGCTAGCGGTACTTTATTTGTAATTGTAATAATAGAGCCAACCGGATGAGATTTTATAATATGTTATGTTTGAAAAGTAACTGTCGGTTTACTGTACGTCAAGGTTATTAAGTGACTTCTTAATTAAAAGGTCAGAAATATGCGTTATTATTTCGCTCTATAACGAATTCGTGTCAGTTCGCAGATTTTTAATGGAAATTAATCCTATTTTCAACCGATGAATTGTATTGTGAATGAGAATTAGAAGGGTTAATGATTGAGGTATAAGCAAATCCGATTTCATCCTTACATTGTTCTCTATCTTTATTCCAATGTTATTTAAGATTGGTATGTTAATACGCACCAAAAATAAAGCCACCTAGGTAGGTGACTTTATTTTTTAATTCATCAAGTTACTTCTATGAATTAGGCAAACAAATACTTCGCATGGAAGTTGAGATGATCGTCAATAAAGCTTGAGATGAAATAATAGCTATGGTCGTAACCAGATTGCATTCTTAAGTTCAGGTTTGAATCATGCACTTTTGCTGCAGCAACCAGCGCTTCTGGCCTAAGTTGCTCGTTAAGGAATCCATCAGCATCACCTTGATCAACCAAAATAGGAAGTGGTGATGGTTTTTGCTTGAGAAGCTCACTTGCATCGTATTGCTTCCAGCTTTCAATATCTTTGCCTAAGTAAGCAGTAAAGGCTTTTTGTCCCCAAGGGCATTGGACTGGGTTACAGATAGGGCTAAACGCCGATATTGAGCGATATTGTTCTGCGTTTTTCAGACCAATGGTTAATGCTCCGTGACCTCCCATGCTGTGCCCAGAAATGGATTTTACTTCTGAGACAGGGAAATTGCTTTCAATGATCTCTGGTAACTCTTTAGTCACGTAATCGTACATGAAGTAATGCAGTGACCAAGGTGCTTGAGTCGCATTAAGGTAAAAGCCAGCTCCTTTACCCAGGTCATAGTTTTCATCGTCAGCGATACCTTCGCCTCTTGGACTCGTGTCCGGAGCAATGATCGCAATGCCAAGCTCGGCCGCCATACGAAATGCGCCCGCTTTCTGCATAAAGTTTTCATCGGTGCAGGTTAAGCCCGACAACCAGTACAAAGCGGGTACGGGGTTCGATTTAGTGGCATTCGGTGGTAAGAAAATCGCAAAGCGCATCGTGCAGTTTAGGGCTTTGGATTCGTGTGTATATTGTTTGTGCCAACCGCCAAACACTTTGGCCTGGCTTACATTTTCAATGGTCATGAATAAACTCTCTAACAACAGAATGAATTCAGGCTCCCCAAAAGGAGAGCCTGAGGCAGCATTATTGATCCATATGAATAACAGTACGGATGCTCTTACCTTCGTGCATCAGATCAAACGCTTTGTTTACGTCAGCCAATCCCATTGTATGAGTAATGAACTCTTGCAAGCCAAACTCACCAGCCATGTAACGGTTTACGATTTCTGGAAGCTCAGAGCGGCCTTTAACGCCTCCGAAAGCCGAGCCTCGCCATACGCGACCAGTTACTAGTTGGAATGGACGAGTTGAGATCTCTTGACCTGCACCCGCAACACCGATGATCACCGACTCACCCCAACCTTTGTGACAACACTCAAGTGCCTGACGCATCACGTTTACGTTACCGATACATTCGAATGAGTAGTCAACACCACCGTCAGTCATTTCAACAATCACTTCTTGGATAGGCTTGTCGAATTTCTGTGGGTTAATCACATCGGTTGCGCCTAGCTGTTTTGCAAGATCGAATTTGCTTTCGTTGATATCGATACCGATGATGCGGCTTGCACCTGCCATGCGCGCACCGATGATCGCTGAAAGACCGATGCCGCCCAGGCCAAAGATCGCAACCGTGTCGCCTTTTTCAACTTTTGCCGTATTCATAACTGCGCCCATACCGGTTGTTACGCCACAACCTAACAGACACACTTCTTCAAGTGGTGCATCTTTGTTTACTTTCGCTAGCGAGATTTCAGGGAGTACCGTGTACTCAGAGAAAGTAGAACAACCCATGTAGTGGAAGATGGTTTCACCGTTGATAGAAAAACGGCTTGTACCATCGGGCATCAGACCTTTACCTTGTGTTTCACGCACGGCCTGACAAAGGTTGGTTTTGCCCGATTTACAGAACTTACACTCGCCACATTCAGCGGTGTAAAGAGGAATCACGTGGTCGCCAACCTCAACGCTGGTAACGCCTTCGCCCACCATTTCAACAATACCGCCACCTTCGTGACCAAGAATAGAAGGGAAGATGCCTTCTGGATCGTCGCCTGACAGAGTGAACGCATCAGTATGACAAACACCTGTCGCGACGATGCGCACTAGCACTTCACCCGCTTTAGGAAGCTGTACATCCACTTCTTCCATTTTCAGTGGTTCGCCAGCGGCCCATGCAACCATTGCCTTGGATTTGATGTGAGTTTGACCAGGTTTGATTTCAACAGTCATTGGATTTTCCTTTATATTCTCAGTATATGGAGTGACGTAATAAGCGTAGTTAAGGTTTGCTTACTGCGCTGCGTCGTTTTGTTGATATCTATTCTAGGTGTTTCAATAAAAATGATAATCCGTCCATTTTGAAAATGATTTTTACATATACGTAATAATGGTAAGGTAAGCAGATTATAAGAGTGTGACGTCTCCTCAAAGCGGAAGGGAAAGCGGAAAAGGCAGTTGACCTGAAGTTAGGTCGAGGGACTAGAGTAGAAAACAATCAACCCATCAGCGAAGTAAGAATGATTATGAACAAGACGGATCTGAATGCCTATTTAACCAAGCTCGGTTTGCCAAGAGAGCTACCTGCCGATTTAGAAACATTACATAAAATACACGTGGCGCAGCACCACAGCCTGCCGTTTGAGAACTTTGATATTGCATTGCAGCGCGGCATCTCTGTTGAGATTGAAGACATCATTCAAAAAACCGTGTATCACCCTCGCGGTGGTTACTGCTTTGAATTGAATGGCTTAATGCTTGAGGTACTCAATACTCTCGGATTTGAAGCACGCAGTTTACTAGGACGTGTGCATGTGTCGGGCACACCAACTGGCCGTAGTCATCAAATCACGTTGGTGACGCTGGATGAACAAGCATGGATTGTTGATGTGGGCTTTGGCTCCAATACGCCGCGCGCGCCATTGCCGTTTATCCTCAACCAAGTGATTCAGACGGATTTACAAACCTTCCGCTTTGTCGAAGATGCTCAGTTTGGTTACTTCCTTCAAGTGTTGTCAACGGATGGAACGGACACATGGAACAACCTTTATAGCTTCGATTTAGAGTTTGTGTTTGCGGGTGATATCGCGTGTGGCAACTTTTTTACTTCCACTTCTCCTCACTCGCGTTTTACCAGCGCAAGAGTCGCGGCGAAAGCAACAGAAAGTGGGTTGGTGACATTGCTTAACTACACACTCAAATACACCAGCCAAGGTGAGCAGACAGAATTGGAGTTAGAGCCAGGCCAAGCCTATCTGGATGCATTGAAAGAATACTTCGGCATTGAACTTGATGCGCAGTACGGCGATCTTCGTCCGTTGCCTGATGCGTAAAATTCTCCCGTTTTCAAAGCGTAGCGCGACGAGAACATTTTCATCACTATTTGTCTAAAAGAGGTCGACAGGAATACAGCATGGCGAATTGGGAAGGGGTCAGCGAATTTGTTGCTGTGGCGGAAACCAACAGTTTTACCGGAGCAGCAGCTAAGCTGAAAACATCGGTGGCACAAATCAGTCGTCGGGTATCAGCACTTGAAGAACGACTTGCGGTGAAATTGCTGCATCGCACGACGCGAAAAGTCTCCCTGTCTGAAGCCGGACAACTCTATTACCAGCAGTGTAAACATTTGGTGGAAGGGTTAGAACTGGCCGAGCTTGCCGTAACGCAAATGCAGACGGAACCGCGCGGTTTACTGCGCGTGACGGCTCCTGTGACGTATGGGGAAATGAACCTCGCGCCGCTTTTGCATCAGTTTTTGGAAAAATACCCGCGTGTGGATCTCGATTTAGTGCTGACCAACCAAAAGCTGGATTTGATTGAGCAAGGTGTGGACGTGGCGATTCGTCTTGGCCGCTTGCAAGATTCCAGCATGATTGCTAAACGTCTTTCGTCGCGCCAAAACTATGTGTGTGCCAGTCCGATGTATTTGGAGCGTTTTGGTGAGCCACATACGTTGTCGGAATTGGGACGGCATCAGTGCTTGGTTGGCTCTGTCGACTATTGGCACTTTAAAGAAAATAAACGCGATAAGTCTTTGCGCGTGTCGGGACGAATTAAATGCAACAGCGGTTTTGCTTTGGTGGACGCAGCGAAACGCGGTCTGGGTTTAGTGCAGCTGCCGGATTACTACGTTCAAGAAGCGTTAGACAGTGGTGAGTTGGTCGAGGTGCTGACCGATTACCGCGACGATCGCGAAGGCATTTGGGCGCTGTATCCGCAAAGTCGCAATTTGTCGCCAAAAGTGCGGTTATTGATCGACTTTTTGGCGCAAGAGTTGGCATGATCAGCGCATCAACTGACGCAACGTGACATCCGGAAGCGCGGTCAGTTTTTTACTTTGCACCAAGAACAATTCCGCGCACGCCAAGGCATCACTGGCGGCTGAGTGCGATAAGTACCCCGGCAGGTGATAGTAGCGGCGCAAATCGTCCAACTGATAACTGCTGTGCGCGCCGCTTTTCCCTGCATAGCTAAACTGCTTTTCGATTTGCAGAGTGTCGATAAAATACGCGGGGAAATCCTCTACTTGGTAGCGAGAGGAAAAGTAAGCGTGAATGAAGGCTTTTTCAATGCAGCATCCGTGGGCGAGCACCACTTTTCCTGTGATGCGTTTCAGCAACCGATTCATCCCCTCATCCAATGGCAGTCCTTTAGCGAGATCTTGCGGAGTTAAGCCATTAATTTTCGCTGTTTCTGGTTTGATGAATTGTCCGTGACAAATGTACCACTCTTTGGAGCTGGCGATATCAATGCCGTCCAGCGTTAGGTCAACCACGCCAATCGATAAGATTTTATCGCCTTGCGCGTCCACGCCCGTGGTTTCAAAGTCCAACGCAACAAAACTCAAATTCTTCAGGGTCGTTGAGTCATCCACCAAAGGCTGTTGAAGATAGTCTTTCAGCACGATTGGCCAATCGTCAACAACGTGAATGGCTTGGCGTTTTTGCTCAGGAGAGAGCGGCGTTTCCCACCGCTTAAACCAACGTTTAATCATGGTTACGCCCCTTTCACAAACTTCAGTTTCGCGACATCTTGCAGCTCACTGATGATCTTAAATGCATCTTTTAAGTGCTTGCGCTCAAAGCTACTGAAATCATCGGGTGCGATGTGGTTGTCAGGTGTGGTGCCTGCCAGAATCGCATTGAGTTGATGACGGAAACGTACCTGAGTAATAAAGCGATAAGCGCCAATGATGTTTTCAACACTGTCTTTCGACAATGTGCCGTGCTGGGCTGCGTAGCGAAAACGCTCTTCTGTGCCAGTTAACGAGCCGCCAGCGGCAAGACTGAAAATACGCGCCAGATCGATGATCAGATTCAAGGCGTACTTTTTGATGTTTAACGTGTTGCTGTTTTCCCCACCTTTTTCCAAGACCAAATTGTTGAAAATGCCAAGTGGCGGCTGAGTGTCAATCGCATCGCGCACCAAAGCCGGAATAAAGCTCGGGCTCTTTTGAATACAATCATGCAAGTGTTGTTGGATTTGGTCGACAAACTCGCGGTTGCCGTGAATGGCACGTACTTCAAGGAATACGCTAATGCTCAATAGTTTGTTGTATTCTGGGCTGGCCACCCATTTCTGATAGTACTCTTTCCAACGACGAATTGGCTGACACCACTTTGGTGACGCTGCCATGTACTTGCCATCGCAAAGTGGATAGCCGCACGCCGCTAAACCATTACACACCCGCATAGCAAGGTGAGTGAAGTACAGTTTATGTTCTTCGGTGGCGTCATCGGAAAGCACAATCGCACTGTCTTGGTCAGACAGCATGTGCACTTCGTTACGGGCGTGAGAGCCTGCAACCAACCACGCGTAATCACATGGCGGTGGGCCCAACAGTTCTTCATTGAGCTGGATGATGCGGTGCGTGAAAGCGTCCATGATCATCGACATCACTCGACCCTGAATTTCCGCACTCACACCGCTTTCCACCAACGCTTGGAAAATGGTTTGACGTTCTTCTTTCAACGCCGCCAGCGCGTTGAGTGAACTCGCGTATTTGATTTTCTCAATTAAGAACAAAGACTGCGTGCGGTGGTTATGCACTAAGTGTGTTGTCGTTAGAAGTCCTTTCACTTGCTTGCCATGCACCACGGGCAAACAGCGAATGTTGTACTGCAGCATCAAGGAAATGGCTTGAATCACCTTAGCATCGTCTTCGATCAACACGGGGTTTGGTGTCATCACATCGGCAATGGGTTGATTGGTATCCATGTCTTGTGCGACGACCGATTTCGTCATATCTCGGTCGGTGACTAAGCCAATAATTTCGCCTTCTTTCATCACAACGGCACAGGAACTGCGTTGTTTGCCACACATGGTTTGCGCCACACTGCGGATAGAGTCGTTCACATCGACAATCGCAATGTTTTCACTGGCGATCTCGCCAACAGTACGAAAGAACAGCCCTTTTTCTTCTTTCCGACAAACGTACTTCACCGCAGAACTCAAGCGCACATTGGCTTGGGCGGCAAAATAGTCGGCAAATTCTGGGTGTTCTTCGCTGACCAGTTTTAGCTCAGAATGGGGGATCAAATAGAGCAATGAATCTTCAATCGCTTCCGCTTGGTAGCCATCTTCGGCATTTTCGAGTGGATCGAGGAAAGTAAAACCAAATTGGTCATCTTGCCCAAGGCGTGCACGCAGTTCGCCATTAGGCGTGCGCTGTTCAATGGCGCCGGTTCGGATAATGTAGAGGTAACGTTGATCGCACAAGGCGCTAAAACCGATGCTTTCACCCCTCACGAGGTACTTGACCTTGACGGAGTTCGCGATGCTTTCAACCACAGGTTCTGGCAGTTTATCAAAGGGGTCAATTTTGATTAAAAAGTCGAAGATGTTTGGAGTGACGGATGTGCCCATGGTTTACCTCTAAAATGAACCGGTGTTTCAATGTTGTTCTAAGTGGCAAAAAAAGCAGCCTCGCGGCTGCCTCTTGTTTCTGATTATGCCGGGTAATCGTGGTAACCCAATTGCTCAGAAATGTTTTTACCTGCTTGATGCAGTAAGCCGACGTAATATTCCATTCTCTCTTCATCGAAACGGATGGTTGGGAATGAGATAGACAAGCCAGCAATGATTTGACCAAAGCGGTCATAAATCGGCGCAGCGATACAACGAAGACCTGGTTCTTGCTCTTCGTTATCTTCTGCATAGTGGAAATCGCGCACTTTCGCCAATTCTTCTAGCACTTGATCGGTGTTTTCCAATGTTTTTTCTGTGTGCTTAATGAACTCGACATCGCTCAATACGTCACGAACGAAGCTTTCATCGCGCTCAGAAAGCAGCACTTTACCAATCGCAGTACTGTAGAGCGGATTGCGACGACCGATGCGCGATTGCATGCGTAGGTTGTAGCCAGAGTCGATTTTGTGGATGTAAATGATGGCATTTTCATCCAGCGCACCAAGGTGCAAGGCTTCGTTGGTTTGTTCTGAAATGTGGCGCATTTCTTTGTCGGCCAGTTCGATCAGATCGACGTACTCAAGCGATTTTGCGCCCAACTCGAACAGCTTAAGTGTTAGAGAGTACTTATCCGCTTCGCCTTCTTGAGACACGTAACCGAGCGATTTCATGGTTTGCAGAAAACGGTAAGTAGTCGCTTTCGACATCATTAGACGTTGTGAAAGCTCTGAAACGCCGATGGCTTTCTGTTCACCAAGTGCTTGAAGAATATGAAAAACCTTAAGTACTGACGAAACCGCTTCAGGCTGAGTCGACTTTTCCATTGTTGCCCCTTTCATTCTTAGTTTTCTGCATTATATCGCTGAAAAATTTAAGAACCAGTATTTTTAAAATGCCTTTTCAAAAATTTGAAACCGCGCAATTAAAGAATCCAGAAAAACAAGATCGCAATCAATATTTTTAAAACGCCTTTTCAAAAAAAATTGCAAACAGTTTCTTTTTGGGTCAGGATGAATGCATACAAAGTGACATGGCCAAGACGCCAAATCACGACATTACCTACTATTGAGGAAAACGACATGATTCTTGATTCATTTAACCTTGAGGGAAAAGTGGCCATTGTTACTGGTTGTGACACTGGTCTTGGTCAAGGTATGGCGCTTGGTCTAGCAAAAGCGGGCTGTGACATTGTTGGCGTAAACATCAGCGAACCAACAGAAACGATTGAGAAAGTAGAGGCTGAAGGCCGTAAGTTCGTCGATATCCGCGCTAACTTAATGAAACTAGACGACATCCCAACTATCGTTGACCGCGCAGTAACCGAACTTGGTCGCATTGATATCTTAGTGAACAACGCGGGCATCATTCGTCGTAACGATGCCATTGAGTTTTCTGAGCAAGATTGGGATGACGTAATGAACATCAACGTGAAGTCTGTGTTCTTTATGTCTCAAGCGGTTGCAAAACAGTTCATCGCGCAAGGTGAAGGCGGCAAGATCATCAACATCGCATCAATGCTTTCTTTCCAAGGCGGTATTCGCGTGCCTTCTTACACTGCGTCTAAGAGTGGCGTAATGGGTGTGACTCGCCTAATGGCGAACGAATGGGCAAGTCACGGCATCAACGTAAACGCGATTGCTCCGGGTTACATGGCAACCAACAACACCGCGGCATTGCGTGCAGATGAACAGCGCAACAAAGAAATCGTAGACCGTATTCCTGCTGCTCGTTGGGGTACGCCAGAAGATCTAGCTGGCCCTTGTGTATTCCTAGCATCTAAAGCTGCGGATTACATCAACGGCTACACCATCGCAGTAGATGGTGGCTGGCTAGCGCGCTAATCGAGTTGCGAGAAGGTGATGGTGGATACCACGATATTAGCGCAAGCTTTAGGGTTTATTAGTTTTGGTTTGGGATTCTCCGTCTTCTACCAGAAGAATGACAGGCACCTAAAAATCTTGATGCTGATTTTTAACCTCAATCATCTTCTCCACTTTTTATTGCTGGGTTCGATGGTCTCTGTGCTGAGCGCATTGCTGTCGGCGCTCAGAACGACCACGGCGATTTTTGTCTCGTCGAAACGAGTCGCTGCTGTCTTTATTGTGATCAGTTTAGTCAGTGGCTTTTGGGTAGCAGAGCAATGGCGTGATTTATGGCCGATTATCGGGACGGTGATTGGTACATACTCGGTGTTCTGCTTGTCAGGGATCAGGATGCGCATTGGCTTTTTGCTCGGCGCGTCTTGCTGGCTAACCAATAATATTCTGGTGGGTTCCATTGGTGGAACGCTGTTAGAAATGACCGTGATCGTGATGAATTTATTGACGATTTATCGCTTACATCGTCAGCAATCAGAATCCATGATTAATCAATCAAGTTATTAGGTGAACCATGTTCGTATTTAACCAAGACATTCCGATGGAAGATCTCGGCGAAGGGATTTCACGCAAAGTACTGGCACACAGCGACAACATGATGTCGGTAGAAGTGCACTTTGAAGAAGGTGCAATTGGTGCGATGCACTCACACCCGCACGAGCAGCTGACTTACGTGCTTTCTGGTGAGTTTGAATTCACCATCGGTGATGAGAAAAAAATCGTCAAAACGGGCGATACTATGTACAAAGAGCCAAACATTGAGCATGGCTGCGTTTGTCTGAAAGCGGGTGTACTTATCGATACTTTCACCCCAATGCGCAAAGATTTTGTTTAAGAATTGAAATTTGAATGCGGAGTTTCCGCAGGAGTAACACATGAAAATTGCACTAATGATGGAAAACAGCCAAGCAGCGAAAAACGCAATGGTGGCTGGCGAGCTTAACTCTGTAGCAGGTGGCCTTGGTCACGATGTTTTCAATGTTGGTATGACGGATGAAAACGACCATCACCTAACTTACATTCACCTAGGTATCATGGCGAGCATTCTGCTGAACTCAAAAGCTGTGGACTTCGTGGTAACTGGTTGTGGTACTGGCCAAGGTGCATTGATGTCTTGCAACCTACACCCTGGCGTTGTTTGTGGTTACTGCCTAGAGCCATCAGACGCGTTCCTGTTCAACCAAATCAATAACGGCAATGCGATTTCTCTAGCATTTGCTAAAGGTTTTGGTTGGGCGGGTGAATTGAACGTTCGTTACATCTTCGAAAAAGCGTTCACAGGCAAACGCGGCGAAGGTTATCCAATTGAGCGTGCAGCACCTCAGCAAGCGAACGCGGCTATCCTAAACAACGTGAAATCAGCGGTAGCAAAAGACGTGGTTGAAGGTCTACGTGCTATCAACCAAGAGCTAGTGAAAACTGCAGTAGGCAGCACGCAATTCCAAGAGTGTTTCTTTGCGCACTGCCAAGTGCCTGAAATTGCAGAATATGTGAAGTCGCTACTAGACTAAGCACTCATTTTATCGGGAAATAGGTTAAGGCCAGCCATTGAGCTGGCTTTTTTTGTTTTTAAGCTGGAGAAAATGCCATGCACGTTGCGCCGATTACTTCACTACAGACTTGGTTTCCTGAGCATCCCGTTTTGCCTTTATGGTCTGAGCCTCAAATCCCCTCCCATCTGGTGCAAAGTTATCAAGAAAGAAATCCGAACGAGTTGTTACCAGATCGCGCAGTGTTTGACATCACGCATCCCGAAATTGTCGTGTTTGAACCAGAGCAATCCAACGGGATTGGTATTTTATTGATGCCTGGTGGCGGTTATCAGCGAGTCTCGGTGGATAAAGAAGGGGCGGACAGCGCACGCGTGCTGAACCAAGTAGGTTTTACCGTGTTTGTGATGACCTATCGCATGCCAAACGAAGGGCACGAATTTGGAGCTTGGACGCCACTGGCGGACGCGCAGCGAGCAATGCGTTTGGTGCGTCGGTTGCCTTTGGCGTCTCATTTATCATCGATTGGTGTGTTAGGTTTCTCGGCTGGCGGACACGTTGCAGCGAGCTTAGCGACGAGTCACGCATTGGATATTTATCCTCTTCAAGATGAGGCGGACCGTGTATCTGCCAAGCCCGATTTTTGCGCTTTGATGTACCCGGTGATCAGTATGAACACCGACATTGCGCACATGGGCTCGCGTGCCGAGTTACTGGCGAATTTGGAACGTGAATCTGACCTTCTCCGATTTTCGCTAGAAAAACAGGTGACGTCAGACATGCCGCCTTGTTTTCTTTTACATGCCAGTGACGATACCGCCGTGAGTGCGGAAAACAGCCTCGTGTTTTGGCAAGCACTTCGCCAGCACGGAATTGCGACTGAAATGCACTTGTTTGAGCAAGGTAAACACGGTTTTGGCATTCGCGATGCACAAGGTTTGCCTGTCGCGGCGTGGCCGCAATTGCTCTCTGCATGGCTACAAAATCTGGCCGAGAAAGCACGCAGATAGATCAAGCTCACGAAATAAATGAACCGTTGTTTTATTTTTATTGTTAACTGGTTTTGTAATTGCAATAATGGCGACATCAAATACTGAGGAGACTTCCCATGAACCCAATCAGTCGTGTCGCCATCATCGGCGAATGTATGGTGGAGCTTAAAAAACATGACGGCGTGCTACAGCAAGGTTTTGGCGGTGATACGCTCAATACCGCGGTGTACCTTTCTCGTCTAACCAAACAACACGGGGTCGAAACTTCGTATGTGACGGGATTAGGGCATGATCCGTTTAGTCGTGAAATGCTAACGGCATGGCGTGAAGAGGGGATCAATACGGACATGGTCTACCTTTCTGAAGATAAATTGCCAGGCATCTACGCGATTGAAACCGCCGAAGATGGCGAGCGTAGCTTCTTTTACTGGCGTAATGATGCGGCAGCAAAATACTGGTTGCGTGAACGAGCATTGTTGTCGTTGGTGAAAGATCTTTGCCAGCATCAAATGATCTACCTGAGTGGCATTAGCTTGGCGATCATCTCGGACGATTGTCGTCAGATGTTGATTGAGCTGCTAACAATGTGCCGTAAAGAAGGTGTGAAAATCGCATTCGATAACAACTTCCGCCCTAAGCTCTGGCCTAACATCGAGCAAGCTCGTGATTTTTACTCAAAGATCCTCAGCGTCACCGACATGGCATTTTTGACCTTCGATGACGAGGTCATGCTGTGGGGAGATAAGCACGAAGATGAAGCGATCAGCCGTACGAAAAACTTTGGCGTGAAAGAGATCATCGTGAAACGTGGCGCGGACGACTGTTTTGTTGTAACACAAGATCAACAACACACCGTTGCGGCCTTGAAGGTTGATGCTGTGGTGGATACCACGGCGGCGGGTGATTCTTTTAGTGCGGGTTATCTTGCAAAACGAATTTTAGGCGGAGACGTTGCGGAGTCTGCGCTTGCTGGCCACAAAGTGGCTGGCACGGTTATTCAACATCGCGGCGCGATCATTCCAAGCCAAGCGATGCCAACTATTTAAGGAACGATGAAATGAAAGATCTGAACCAACAACTTTCAGAAATTAAAGTAGTCCCTGTTATCGCGATCAAAGACGCAGGCAAGGCAGTGAAATTGGCACAGGTGCTGATTGAAAATGGCCTGCCATGTGCTGAAGTGACGTTCCGTACTGAGGATGCCGCTTTAGCGATCAAAAACATGCGCGAAGCGTACCCAGAGATGTTGATTGGCGCGGGAACTGTGCTGACAAGCGCGCAAGTGGATGAAGCGATTGATGCGGGCGTGGACTTTATTGTGAGCCCAGGTTTCAACCCAACTACAGTGAAATACTGCCAACAGCGTAACGTGACCATCGTCCCTGGTGTCAACAACCCAAGCTTGGTTGAACAAGCAATGGAAATGGGTCTGCGTACGCTGAAGTTTTTCCCAGCAGAACCGTCAGGCGGCGTCGCGATGCTAAAAGCATTATCTGCGGTTTATCCTGTAAAATTCATGCCAACCGGTGGCGTGAGCCCAAGCAATGTTAAAGATTACTTGTCTATTTCTTCAGTCTTAGCGTGTGGTGGTACTTGGATGGTACCCGGCGATTTGATTGACAACGAGCAATGGGATGAACTGGCGAAGCTGGTTCGTGAAGTTGCGGGAATTATCGAATAATTCCTCACCCCGGTTAGCGCCGAGAACTATCGTAGATAGTCGAACGATCTTTTGAGCAATTTGCCAACGCCTGCGGCTCCACCGTAGGCGTTTTTTTATGTGCAGTTTTGGCGAGTTAAAAAGCCAGCTTTCCACTAGGCGCGACACAAAACAACGCGCCCAATACGGTTTACTTACCCATTTACTTACTTAGTTTTTTGTTTCTGCCAAGCACGTTTAGAGTGCTGGGTAGGTTGTAGTAGGAACAAGCTAAACAGCAACACAATGCAGCCAATTGCGACAAAGATGGATTGAGAAGAGCCCGCTAACACGACGCCGGCAAGAATCAGTAACATGCCCGCCAACGCTGTGATGGAGCCGACATAAAGTCCTTGCTTATGATTGATAGGGGACAGCTCCTCGTCGCTGATCGGTGTGGCTAGTTGAATCGCAAGTGCGGTGCGACTTTGCTGGATTGATGGTGACTCTTTGGCATAAAAGACTCGCGTAAACAGGAAGAAGCCTCCCGTCACCAGTAAATGAACGGCAAGCGTTGCGACCACGGACAGGTCTTTGCTTTCTCTTGGCGTTAATGGCAAGGAAGAGAGCCACTGTACATCAAAGATAAACATCATAAAGAGCGATACTGCGCATCCGACCATAACGGTGGCCCACCCCGACCAGTTTGGTGTTTTCAAACTGACAAGCGCAAGCAGAGATGGGATGTTGATTGGCATCTGAATGAACGCCGCGAACACAATCATCATGTCGAACAAGCTGTACGACTCAACAGACGCCAGCAGCAAAGCTGTGACCGTGGCTAATACGCCAGATACTATCGTCGCAATTTTTCCAACCATCAACTGCTGACGACTGGTAGCATTTGGGTTGAACCACACTTGGTAGAGGCTTTTGACCACAATGCCAGCGTTGCGGTTGTGTGCTGATGAAAGCGGCGCAATGGTCGCGGCCACCAATGCCACCATCACCAATCCGAGTAAACCTTGAGGCATGTAATGTTGGATGTAGTAAAGATAAGCGGCGTTGTTCGCACTCTGCTCTAGTGCAGGATAGATCGCCAGTAAATCGATGTTTTGCGCTGCCACGAACCACGCTGGCATAAACCACAGTAGAGGGGCAAAAACAAACAGCACACCAGCAACGAATGCGGCCTTGGTGGCGTCTTTATCGTTGGCGGTGGTCAGAAAGCGATAGCAGCTCAAGGTGTGGTTATTACTCATGGTTTGTTGCAGCAGCATGGCGATCGCCCACATCACAAACAGAGACGGCATCCTGATCTGTTCACCATAAATTGGCGTGGTGTACGCAAACACTTCGCTTGGTGAGTCAAAGCGTTGCAGTGCGGTATAGCCGATCACTAGAGTAATGGCGATCAGCAAAATTAATTGAATCACATTCGTCACAGACACCGTCCACGCGCCGCCACTCACGGCGATCAAAGTGACGATCACCCCCATAGCGAGAATAGTGGTCGACATCTCAATGGCAAAAACGGCAGAGAAAAAAGACGCCAATCCATTCATCCAAATAGCACAGGCGATCAAAGTCAGCGGAAAGCTTAACCATGTGAATAGCTGTTCTGATGTGTGGCCAAACCGCACTCGAATCACTTCCATGGCGGTTTCTACGCGTAACCTTCGATAGCGACGCGCAAAAAATGCTGCCGCGACGAAAAATCCCAACGCATTTCCCCAAAAGATGAACATCACGCTGATGCCATCTTCATACGCTTTGGCTGCGGCACCCGTAAACGTCCACGCTGAAAATTGCGTCATGAATGCGGTCGCGCCAGCCATCCACCACATCATGGTTCCTCCACCTTGAAGGAAGTCGTTCGACGAGGTGGAAAAGCGGCGAAATAGCCACGCAGCGATCCCAATAAAGAGCAGATAGATCATTACGATCATCGAATCCAATAAAGTCATGTGTCATAGCTCACGAAAAAATTAAAACACCGTTTTAAAGATCACAAAAATACCGATAAGAACTTTATCAGTACGTAATAATGAATATATTAAAACAAGATTTATTATAAAATAAAATGGTGTTTCAAAATGAAAGTTAGATACCTTACTTCTGCACTCTTACTTGCAATGACTTCTGGTTTAGCGGCTGCCGCATCGGTGGATATTCGTCATGAATATGTGCCTGATCGTGATGGTGACGAACATCGAGATCGTATTTACGTTTCTCACCGTTTCGATAACCAAATCGGTTTTAGCGTGGAAGCAAAATGGAACTACAAAGATGGTCACATGGGCAATGCAGGCCATGAAACTGGCGTGAGCTACCGTTGGAAAGCGACCGACAATTTCTCTCTAACGCCGGGCATTAACATTGATGCCAGCCCATCGGGTGCGTCAGTGTTCAAGTACAACTTGACGGGCGCGTACAAAATCAATGACGAGTGGGATGTCGCTGCGCGTATTCGTCATGGGTACAAAAATACGGACGACTCGCGTTACAACCAGCTCAACCTTTACGCAAACCGTAAGTTTGAATGGGGCAAGCTTGGCGTAGAAGCGGAGTACAAAGATATTCATGGTGGTGAAGGTGGCTGGAAAGACAAAGGTCATGATCAGCTGATCGACTTTAAAGGCGAATACACCAAGTTAGAAAGTGGCGTGATTCCATTCTTCGCTATCGCGGCGATCACGCACAAGGGTGACGGCTCAGAGTTTAAAGATGAATATGTTCCTCGTTTCCGTGTCGGTTTGAAATACAACTTCTAACAAGGAAAAGTGACCATGAAAAAACACACTTTAGCCTTGTGTCTGGCGGCCATATTGGCCCCAGCCGCACACGCTGCTGAGATTAAGGTCGAAGACCTGACTTGGAAAGCGATCACTTTTGGTCAATCGACCGACATGAACTTTGGCTCAACCATTTTGCCGGAAAAAGTTGGCGTGAACCAAGTGACGGTCAATGGTGATGTTGTCGCTGCTGGCAAGTTAGCGTCCACATTTACCATTGAAAGCCGCGGCGGCAAGTTAGCTAACTCGCATGAAGGACTCACCTTTTACTACACCGAGCTACCAACTGATGTGAACTTTACCCTCAGTGCGGATGTGGTGCTTGAACAGCTTGGCCCGGAAACAGGCGCGACACCCAACCGCCAAGAAGGCGCAGGTTTGATGGTGCGCGACATTCTAGGTGCCGAGCGTTTAGTGCCGCAACCTGAGGGCCATGAAGAGTTTCCGTCTGCATCGAACATGGTGATGAACCTAATGCGTTCTCACTCCCGCACGAACGATGGCATGACCAACATCAACGCATCGTTTCGTGAAGGCGTTTATCAACCTTGGGGAACACCGGGTAACCGTTTAAGCCGTGTCGATTATGTGGAAGGGGTGCCTTACGGCACGGCTGAAACCTACCGCATGACGCTGACACGCACCAATGATGGTTTCAAAGTCAGCTACCGTAATGGCGAAAAATTCGTTGAGCAAGCGGTAAAAGGCGCGAATGCCAATATCGTTGAAATGCAAAACTCAGACTCGCAATACGTCGGCTTCTTTGCGTCACGCAATGCAAAAATGACGGTGAGCAATGTCGATTTGCAGCTTGCTGCGGCGGATACCGTGGACGCTCCAAAATACGCGGCCAAGCAGGGAGAATTGGTATTCCAAATCGCTTCTTCACCTCGATCTGCAACCAAGGAGTATCCGGTTCAAGCTCGTGCCAACTACTCGGGCGAATTTGAAGTTCTGCACAATGACAAAGTGGTTGCGAAGCAAACCGTGACGGCGGGCGATCTGTTCAGCCAGTGGCTGACACTTGATAGCGGCGCGAATCAAATGGAAGTGAGATTCACCGCCATTGACGGCCCAAACAAAGAGACACAAGCGCACCGTTACAGCGTTGACGTTGTTTCTCTGCCAGACCCAATGACGCTGTATGTTGCACCAAACGGCAGCGACAAAGGCAACGGATCTCAAGCGCAACCGCTTGATTTAGCAACCGCAGTAGAACTGCTTCCTACTGGTGGCACCATCATTTTGAAAGATGGTGACTACCAAGGGATGGAGATCCCGCTGACTGCGAGTGGCAGTGCCGACAAGCTCAAGCACCTACGTGCGGAAGGAGACAATGTTCGCTTTGTTTCGGAACTTCGTCACGAGGCAAATTACTGGCATTACCAAGGTATTGAAGTTGCGGGTGCGCAGTTCATTGTTCATGGTAGCCACAACACCTTCGAAAAAATGGTGACACACGGCGCGCCAGATACTGGTTTCGTGATCACCTCTCCTGAAAACATTGGCCGCGCACTGTGGGCAAGTTACAACCAAGTGATTGAAAGCGAAAGCTACAACAACATGGATCCTTCGCAGATCAACGCAGACGGTTTTGCGGCCAAGATGCGTATCGGCGATGGCAACACTTTCATCCGTTGTTTGTCTCACCACAACATTGATGACGGTTGGGACTTGTTCAACAAAGTGGAAGATGGCGCAAACGGTGCGGTGACTATTTTGGATTCCATCTCGTTCAGCAACGGGCGCACACTCGATGTTGCCAACAAGGGTGGCACGATTGGTAACGGCTTCAAGCTAGGCGGCGAGGGGATTCCGGTTCCACATGTGGTGAAAAACAGCTTGTCTTTCAATAACAACATGGACGGATTTACGGACAACTTTAACCCTGGTGCACTGGTATTGAGCGACAACGTGTCGATTGATAACAAGCGCTTCAACTACTTGTTCCGTAAGAGCCCATATTCCGGCGAGATTGAGCAAGGCACGTTCACCAATAACCGTTCTTACCGATTCCATGTCAGCAGCAAATATGACGACGTGATCAACAGTGCGAAATCGACTGGCAATGCGTTGGTCGAAAATGGCACGACTTACACCAGTGATGGCAAAGCGGTCGACAGCAAAATGCTCGCGCCATTAAAGCAAGCGTCAGTGATTGATACCCAACAAGCCATTCCGGGTAAGCAAGAGGCGATGCAGCTTAAGCAACTTATTCACTAACGAGTAACCACGGGCTCTCAGGAGCCCTTTTTTTCGTCAAAACTCACCTTACAACGGTCGCATTTTTACGCTTTTCGACTTGTCAGTGACAATCTCTTTTTGGTTCTAAGATTAACTAAGGGAATGCAGCAACGACGAGTATGGATCCGCAATTATTTACAAGACGCTCACTATTGATCTTCATCACGTTTGAACGCAAAAAATAAAAAATGAACCGTTGTTTTGATTTTTGTCTCAGTTAGTTTTGTTTTTTGAAAATATAATTTATCTAAATTAAAACAGCGTTTCGAGGTTTCTATTATGGAATACGATTACTTAGTAATAGCAGGCTACTTTGCCCTGATGGTGGCAATCAGCTTGCTGTTCAAAAAAATGGCAAGCAATAGTACCAGCGACTATTTCCGCGGGGGCGGTAAGATGCTTTGGTGGATGGTTGGTGCCACAGCATTTATGACTCAGTTCTCTGCATGGACGTTTACCGGTGCAGCGGGTAAAGCGTTTAACGATGGCTTCGCGGTATTGGCCGTGTTTGTTGGCAACATGGTGGCGTACGTTTTCGCTTACTTCTACTTTGCTCGCCGCTTCCGCCAAATGCGTGTCGATACGCCGACTGAAGGGGTAAAACGCCGCTTTGGTAACACTAACGAGCAGTTTTTCACTTGGGTAATCATTCCATTAAGTGTGATTAACGCGGGTGTTTGGCTAAACGGTTTGGGTGTGTTTGCTTCTGCGGTATTTAATGCCGACATCGTGACTACCATTTGGGTGACTGGCCTTGCGGTATTGGCTATCTCATTGCTGAGTGGTGCGTGGGGCGTAGTGGCGTCGGACTTTATTCAAACGCTGGTAGTTGCGGTTATCTCCATTGCTTGTGCGGCAGTTGCATTGTACGTCGTTGGTGGCCCTGGCGAGATCGTTGAGAACTTCCCTGGTGGCTTCATCATGGGCCCAGATATGAACTACCCACTACTGTTAGTTTGTACGTTCATCTTCTTCGTAGTGAAACAGCTGCAAAGTATCAACAACATGCAGGAGTCTTACCGTTTCCTTAACGCGAAAGATTCGAAAAACGCAAGCAAAGCTGCGCTGATGGCGCTTGTGATGATGCTATTTGGCGCGGTAATTTGGTTCATCCCACCTTGGGCTTCAGCAATCCTGTACCCAGATGCAGCAACGCAATACTCATCATTGGGTGCGAAAGCAAGCGATGCGGTTTACCTTGTCTTCGCTCGTGAAACAATGCCTCTAGGCACCGTTGGTCTGCTCATGGCAGGTCTGTTTGCGGCGACCATGTCTTCGATGGACTCTGCACTAAACCGTAACTCAGGTATTTTCGTTCGCAGCTTCTACTCAAACATCGTGCGTAAAGGCCAAGCTTCGGATAAAGAGCTACTGCGTGCTGGTCAAATCGCATGTTTGGTGAACGGCATCCTCGTTATCATGATGGCTCAGTTCTTCAACTCACTGAAGCACCTAAGCTTGTTTGATCTAATGATGCAAGTGGCGACGCTACTTCAATCACCAATCCTAGTTCCATTGTTCCTTGGCATCATCATTCGCAGAACGCCGAAATGGGCACCATGGGCAACAGTTGTGGTTGGTATGCTTGTCTCTTGGTCAGTGGTGAAAATCTTCACTCCAGAATTTGTTGGTAGCTGGTTCGGTATGGATGAGCTAACACGCCGCGAAGCAGGTGAAATGCGCACAATGATTACCATTGCTGCTCACCTTGTCTTTACTGCTGGTTTCTTCTGCCTATCGACTCTGTTCTACAAAGAAGAAACAGACACGCACAAAGAGACAACGGCGGAATTCTTTAAAGATGTGGACACCGAGTGTGTTGCAGAAGAAGGCCAAGACATTGTTGACCGCATGCAACGCGCGAAATTGGGTACGCTGGTTATCTACATGGCCGCAGGTTTAACACTGATGGTGTTGATTCCAAACCCACTATGGGGCCGCTTATTGTTCCTTGCTTGTGCAGCGTCAGTCTTTGCTGTGGGCTACGGCTTGAAGAAGAGTGCCAAGCTAGACACGCAGCCCTCTAAAGTAGCCGCGACAACGACCCAATAATCTGAATTTTTGTTTTGGCTGCCCTCGCTTGGGCAGCCCTTTTGTGGAGATATATTATGGCTAAAGGTGATGTGATTACTCTCAACTTCGAAACGTTTGTTGATAGTGATACCCAAGTGAAAGTGACGCGATTAACGCCAACGGACGTGATTTGTCACCGTAACTACTTTTACCAGAAGTGCTTTACTCAGGATGGAAAAAAGCTGCTGTTTGCAGGTGATTTCGACGGAAATCGCAACTATTACCTGCTTAACCTTGAAACGCAACAAGCAGTCCAACTGACGGAAGGTAAAGGTGACAACACCTTTGGCGGTTTCATTTCGACGGATGAGCGTGCATTTTTCTACGTGAAAAACGAACTGAATTTGATGAAAGTCGATTTAGAGACGCTGGAAGAACAAGTCATTTATACGGTCGATGAAGAGTGGAAAGGCTACGGTACTTGGGTGGCAAATTCTGACTGTACCAAGTTAGTCGGCATCGAGATTCTAAAACGTGATTGGCAACCGCTGACATCGTGGGAAAAGTTTGCCGAGTTCTACCACACCAATCCAACTTGTCGCCTAATTAAAGTGGATATCGAAACCGGTGAGCTGGAGGTGATCCATCAAGACACTGCGTGGCTAGGTCACCCAATTTACCGTCCGTTTGATGACTCAACGGTTGGTTTCTGTCATGAAGGTCCGCATGATTTGGTGGATGCGCGCATGTGGCTGGTCAATGAAGATGGCAGCAACGTTCGTAAAATCAAAGAGCACGCAGAAGGTGAATCGTGCACGCACGAGTTCTGGATTCCAGATGGCAGCGCAATGGCGTACGTTTCTTACTTCAAAGGTCAAACTGATCGCGTGATTTACAAAGCCAACCCAGAGACATTAGAGAATGAAGAAGTGATGGTGATGCCACCTTGTTCTCACCTTATGAGTAACTTCGATGGTTCTTTGATGGTTGGTGATGGTTGCGATGCGCCAGTTGATGTTGCAGACGCGGACAGCTACAACATCGAAAATGACCCGTTCTTGTATGTATTGAACACAAAAGCTAAATCGGCGCAAAAACTGTGTAAGCACAGCACATCTTGGGATGTGTTGGATGGCGATCGCCAAATTACTCACCCGCATCCGTCATTCACACCGAACGATGATGGTGTGTTGTTTACCAGTGACTTTGAAGGCGTTCCTGCGATTTACATTGCGGACGTGCCGGAGTCTTACAAACACTGATTACGTCAAACATGATGATGAAAAACGCCCGGTGGTGCCGGGCGTTTTTATTGGGATGAGAGCTGGAATCGAAAAGACATGAACCACTATTGATTGGATTCCGCGTCTTCACGTTTAATCACTTTGTGCCCGTCTTCCGACACGCCTTGTTTCCAATAGCTGCTGATGTAGATATTCTCGCGTTCGACTTCTTTCTCATTGCGGAAATATTGGCGCAGCGCGCGCATTGAATCGAACTCACAGGCACACCATACTGCGGCGTCCCCATCTAGCCATTTTTGTTCGCGTACCGCTTCTGCTAGGGTTTGACCTTCTGTAAGCCAAATTAGCTCTATACCAGCTGGTGCGTGCAGAGGCTGGATGTCGGCCGCAGACATCACACTGATCACGGCGTAGCCTTTTGCATCTTCTGGTAGCGTACGAATTTTCGCTGAAAGAGCAGGAAGTGCTGTCATATCGGCGGCCATAAAGAACCAGTCAGCCTCGGTATTCAAATTAGAGATACTGCCTGGACCTACGATATTAATCGTATCGCCTTTTTGTGCGGCCATCGCCCAACGCGCGGCAAAGCCACACTGTAAATCTTGTGTGGTGTGGCGGACAAAATCGACTTCGATGGTGTGTATTTCCGGATGGAAACGACGAATAGTATAGGTTCGCATTAATGGTCGGTTATCGTCGCTTAGCGTGTTCAAATCGGTACCGCCCATCTCATTGAACAATAGCTTGATGTAACTACCTTCGCAGTCGCGTGGAAACTGGCTTAGCGCTTCACCTTGCAAAGTAATACGCTGCATATTTGGGGTAATTGTCTCTGTATCTGTGACAACAATCGTTTTAGGTTGAGGCTTCTTCTTCATCTTTGACTCTACTCGATAATTATTCTCTTTCTCATTTAAGATTATCAAGATCTCTCATAAGAGGGTAGTGTCTTTATATAAATTTACACTGTGAATTGAGCTGGATTATTGGAGTATTGCAGTAGTACTGTGGACTGGGTCGAGCAAAATACGTAGAAAAAATAAGAAAGGGCACGCCAACATGCCCTTTCGAACTTAGCGATGTAAAGGCTTACTGAGTCTGCTCAAGTAAATGTGTTTTTAGGAATCTATCCATCGCTTGGTAACCATCAAGACGGTTCTCCAAAGAGCGGAATCCGTGCCCCTCATTTTCCTTCACGATGTATTCGACCTCGACGCCTCGTTCGCGTAGTGCATCAACGATTTGGTCTGACTCGCTCTTCACCACGCGTGGATCTTGTGCACCTTGTAGGACCAATAAAGGTGCCTTAATTTGGTCGACATGGAACACTGGTGAGTAGGCTTTCATCATTTTCGCGTCTTCAGGATCATTCGGATTGCCTACTTGCTCGTGTAACATTGCAAGGAATGGTGCCCAATAAGGTGGAATGGAGTCCATAAAGGTAAATAAGTTAGATACGCCAACGTAGTCGATTCCGCACTTATACAAATCAGGAGTGAATGTCACCCCCGCCAGAGTTGCGTAGCCGCCATAAGAGGCACCATAAATACATACGTTGCCATCTTGTGCGTAACCTTGTTCGGTAGCCCATTTGACACCGTCGGTAATGTCATCCTGCATGGATTGTCCCCATTGCTTAAACGACTTCTCCCAAAACTCGCGACCATAACCAGTTGAGCCCCTGAAGTTCATTTGCAGCACCGCGATACCGCGGTTAGCGAATAATTGCACCTCAGGCTGAAATCCCCAGTGATCACGAGCCCATGGACCGCCGTGTGGGAGCACAAGCAAAGGCAGATCTTTGGCTTCTCGACCCTTCGGCAGCGTTAGGTAGCCATGAATGGTTTCTCCATCGCGAGCGGTGTATTGGATAGGCGTCATCTTCGCCATATGTTCTGGCTTATGCCATGGAGCGTTTTCTGCCAATTTCTCCAATTTGTCTGCTTTACGATCGTAGAAGTAGTAATTCGGTCGATCGACATCGCTGTAGGTGACGACAATCATTTTACTTTCATCTCGCGTCGCACTGGTTACAGAAATTTCCACATTTGGCAGTTTCTCTGAGAGGCGTTCGAAGGTTTGTTGGTAGGAATTATCTAAGAAGTGATAGTGGTTTTTATCTGTCACGTAAGAGACTGAAACCAGCTTATTAAGCGCTTCAGAGTAATGAGCGCTATTCACGTCAACTTCCGGGTGAGAGAAGATTTCTCGTATTTCTTTATTGGCTTTTACATCGTATTCAACGATGGCTGATTTATCACGTGTAATTCGTGATGCCACATATAAGTTTTTGTTGTCCGGCGTGAATGAAATGGGGCTAAAGCTCTCTTTGAAAGTGAGATTTTTTAGCGGCTTAAATTCATCTTCAACCGTATCGCGATATAAAACGGAGGTATTAACACCATCTGATGTGGTGATGACACGAATGTTGCCATCGTGATCGGTACCCCATGAGCGCACATTGCCCGGGTTTTGCGCAACGAGAGTATTTTCGCCTGTTTTTAGATTATGTCGATAAACATCAAAGACTTGCGGGTTACGCTCGTTACTCGAAATCAAAATGTCATCGGGTTGATTGTCTAGTGTGTCGATAACGTATGCCACAACACCGGATGTCGGTGTTATGGTTTTCTCTTCGCCTGTTTTGACATTAACCGTCACGAGATAAAAGTTCTCATCTCCTCCCGTATCACGAGAGTAAATTACGGTGTCTTCGCCAACCCAGTAGTAGTATGCAATGTCGCGCCCTGTTACGGATGTGACGCGTTTTATCTGATCGGGGTTATCTGTGGGATAAACAAAGACGTTCTTACGGTCTTGCCATGGCTTCATCATTGAGATGTAGTCACCAGCAGGAGAGATTTGATAGCTAGAAACTTCGCTGTTTTTAAAGAAATAATCCACTGGATACTCGGGTGGAATGACTTCAGCATTGGTTGTGGTGGATGTTTGACTGCAACCCGCCAATAATAATCCAAAAGTGGCAGCAAGAAAAAGCTTGCGAGTGTGCATTGTGTAACGCTCCTTGTGTAAAAGACCTTAAGCTCATGAGCTTTTGGCCAGGGTGATAGATTCATCGCAGTTACTGCGATCAAGCAACGAACATTAAAAATAGCTGTGGCTTATGATTAGTGTGCTTTTAATAAATAGCGCATTGCTTCGCTACTATGACCCTGGCATTGTCCAAAAGTGGCGTTAGATTGTGATTATTGATTCAGTATCTACCTGAACTTTGTATTAGATCACGGTTTTACGGCTATTTTGTCTTCTATATCATTGGGATAGTCGACAGCAGTAAAAGCGCTGCCATCCCATAGTTAAACCCTTTTACACGCCTAGATGTGGTCAACCAGCGTTGAAGTTGCATGCCTGCCGCGGTCCAAAATGTTACCGATGGCAAGTTAGCTAAACAGAAGATACCGGCGATAAAAGTCAGTTCAAGCCAAGAACCGCCACTGGTGTATACCGTAATGGCCGTCAACGCCATCGACCAACCTTTTGGGTTCACCCACTGGAATGCCACCGCCCCTAAAAAAGACATTGGGCGAAAATCGTGTTTTGCTTCGGTTTTGCCGCTCGTGGCGATTTTGTACGTCAAGTACAGCAAATAACTCAAGCTCAATACTTTCAAAATGGAGTGAGTAATCGGGTAAGCGTTGAAGAGGCTCATCAAGCCAATGCCCACCAAAATTAGCATGGCACCAAAACCGAAGGTAATGCCCAACATGTGTGGAATGGTGCGTTTAAAGCCAACATTTGCCCCTGAGGTCATCAACATAATGTTATTGGGACCCGGCGTAAAAGTGGAGACAAAAGCGAACAACGCCAAAGCGCCCAGTTGATGATATTCCATAGATTGTTCCTTGAATCAGTTCTCGATAAGTTGAGAACAACTATAAGTAGAACTGAGGTCAATATTGTGCTTTTATTTGATGATTAGAAACTAAATAAGCAATGAAACATCATCATGGATAGATTTGACGAAAGAATATTGCAAGTGCTCAAACGAGACGGAAGAATCTCCAATGTGGAGCTGTCGGAACGCGTTGGTTTATCTCCGTCTGCAACCTTACGCCGAGTGCAAGATTTAGAGCGTAAAGGCGTGATCAAAGGCTACCGAGCAGTACTGGATAATCAGCAACTTGGCGTGGGTTTTGTCGCTTATGTGTCGATTGGTTTGGCCTCGCACTCTAAGCAAGCACAGCTTGGTTTTGAAGAACACGTGCGCTTTGTGGATGAAGTGGTGGAATGTCACAATATTACGGGAGCCAATGAATATTTAATACGCGTAGAAACGCAAAGTTTAGCCGCATATAAAGCGTTCCATGCCGATGTACTGGGTGAGTGTGAGCACGTCAAGTCGATCACAACCATGGTGGTAATGGACACACCGAAAGACGAACGTTAGTCGGTCAAGAGTGGCATGGTTTTGTGGCACATGAATTTGAAGTGACTCGAAAGAGTCAGTCGAGTATGAGATAAGTACACAACAAATGCTGGAAAGCAGATGGCACTCTTACAATTTCCACCTTTATTCTCACCTTCGAAATAATCTCATCCTGCTAGTTTTGCTTAAACCGCTTGTGTTCATGAGCGGCGAGTCAGCAAATTTAAGGATGAACGATGAAATCACATGTAACACTTCCTCTTTTGAGCTTAAGCGCTGTTGCCGCATTGAGCTCATTTAACGTCAACGCCCACGGCTGGGTAGAATTTCCAAGTGCTCGTCAGAATACGTGTTATTTAGACGGTGGTTTTTGGACCAATGAGATCCCCAACCAAGCGTGTAAAGCGGCTTTTGAAGAATCTGGTGCTTACCCGTTTGTGCAACGCAGTGAAATTGCAGCAAACGTACCAAATTACCGAGATATGGAACATGTTAAAGCCGTAGTCCGTGACGGCGAACTGTGTTCTGCTGGCGATGCCGCTAAGAAAGGCTTGAACATTCCTTCTCCAAACTGGCAGCGCACCAATGTTACACCAGATGCAAATAACCAGATTGAATTGGTGTTTTACGGCAAGGCGCCGCACAACCCATCATACTGGGAATTCTATCTCACCAAGCCGACCTATGATGATTCAAAACCGCTTACTTGGAGTGATTTAGAGCTGATCGACACCGCAGGTGACGTGTATGTTGATGCGGAAAAACGCTACCGTATTCAGGTGACTTTCCCAGCTGAGCGTTCGGGCGATGCGGTGCTTTATACTCGTTGGCAGCGCATTGATGTCGCTGGTGAAGGTTTCTACAACTGTAGTGACATTACGTTAAACGGAACGGGCACGACGCCACCGACTGACCCCGTTGATCCAACCGAACCGGGTAATAATCTGACATCTCTGGGCTACTTTGTTCAGCAAGGTTTTGGACCAGTAGAAGCGGGTGACACCATCCGTTTCCGTACTTTTAATGCGACAGGCAATGAAATTGTTGATATTTCACTGCCAATCAGCGCAAACAATACGACGACTTGGGCGGCAGAAATTGCGGATCAATTTAACGCGCAGCAAACGGGCGATTGGTATGTGGGCATTTGGCATCAAGAGATGAACCACTACATGTTCGATAGTAAGAACGTGAATGCGAACCAAGTATTAGCGCCAAGCGCAGACTTCAGTTATGCGTTGTCACTGATCAAAGCGGATGTACCGCCACCAGTTGAACCAACCAACTTGTGGGACAAGACGGCTGTTTACGACCAAGGTGATGTGGTGACGCACAACGGTAAAGAATGGACCGCTCAGTGGTGGACGTCTGGTGAGGAACCAGGCACAACGGGTCAATGGGGTGTATGGCGTTAAGCCATTTATCCGGGCCCTGATCAATAAAACCCTTCTCATGTGAGAAGGGTTTGTTTTTTCAGTCTAAAACGACCACTTTGGTGGAGTGGTTGTCTTGAAAATCAGAGCACATATCGTTATTCGCTTGCTCTCCACTCGATCCAGTTGAGCATCGCGTAGTCTGCCAGTTTGAGCATCGGAATGTCTTCGTGTGTATCACCGTAGGCATAAATAGACTCAAACTCGTCGAGCGAAAACGCCGCCTTAACGCGCGAGACTTTTCTTTCTAAACTGCAATCACCTTGCTGGTAAAAGCCACTCAGTTTTGGCTGCTCTGAGATCAGTTCACTGCACAGCAAGTGGTAACCGTTCGCTTCACACCAAGGCTTGAGATACGCATTGAGTGATGCCGACACCACCACAATGGTATCGCCTCTGTGTTGATGCCAAGTCAACCTTTCCATCGCTTCTGGCCGTAAGTACAGCGGGATCACTTCATGGGCAAACTGAGCGCCAATCGCTGCAATTTGCTGCGCTTCCTTCCCTGAAAATGCAATAAAACTGCTGAGCGGACGCATAAGACGAGCGGGTAACACTCCGAGTTTGTACAGCGCATAAAATGGCATGATAGCGACCTTTCCTACTCGTTTGCGCAGGCCATAAGCAGAATAGTGGAGGAAAAGGCTAAACATATCCTCTCGGGTAATGGTGCCATCAAAATCAAACAGTGCCAGTGACGGCTTGGTAGTATCGAGCAAATTCAGCGCCTATTTTTCGATTTAAGATCGTTTTGTGTTTATTGATAAAACACTGCCAACCAAATGGTTTCTTGCGTTGGGTCTGTCCAGCTCACTTTGTGTTTGGTATGAGCTGGAATCGTAACGTGATCGCCTGCCTCAAGTCGTTTCACTACACCTGATTCAAAAGTCAGCTCTCCAGCTCCTTTAAGAACCAATACCCATTCATGTTCTTCTTGATCGTACCAGCCACTTTTGGGCGAGGTTTGCCCTGTTGAGACAATGCGTTCTATACGCAGGCTTTTGTGGGTCAGCAGGTCTTCGAACACTTCCTCGTCGAGGTTATTCGGTAAGTCTTTAAACAGGTTCATGGCCTTTCCTTAGATAATGATCAGTCCAAAAGGCGCAAGCAATTGCTCTTGTTGCCAATCACAAATTTTAACACCAAACAGAGAAACGCGGCGAACATCCAGCCCGTCTAGTTCGACATGAGTCAGATCACACTGCTCAACGTTAAAGGTTCCCCATTGTTCTGGCGAGAATTCGCAGCGAGATAAATCCGAGCCTTTGAGAGTTGCCCCTGCGAGGTTCGCACCGTTCCAACGGTTTTCAAAGAGGTCACATTTTTCTAGTAACACTCGCTCGAAGTTACAGTAGGTGAGGTTGCAGCCAGTAATAAAAGCAGAACAGAAAAACATGGTGTTACTGACGCGATTAGCAAAGTTCGCACCTTGGAAGTTTGCCCCTTTGAGATCGCACTTACGCAGCTCCAAGCCCATACAATTTGCGCCGTTAAACAGGCTCATCGCCAACATACAGTTCGTGAAGCTGGCATCTTTTAAGTTCGCGAAGCGAAAACTACACCCTTCTAGCGCTTTGGATTCGATAAAGCGACAGTCGATGAACTTAGCATCGCGCAGATCGGCATGGTCGAAACTGCACATATAAAAGTGGCAGTTTTTAAAGGTGGCATTCTGAAAATCGTGGTGAGAAAAGTTTTCTCGTTCAAAAATGAGATCGGTTTTTAACATGTCTTCTCCTTAGCTGCGAGCAGACTAGCACTCCAAGTAACTGATTTTCCAGAAAAATAACTTCTTGTATTTCAGTGTTTTACAAACCCCTCAAATCGCGATTTTAAGGGGTCAAACGAGCGTTTTAAGTGGGTTATTTTTTGAAAATAGAAGACGTAGAGGAAGAAAAAAGTTTTTGCTGGCTACGGACCTTAGCGAGAGGATTCGTGTTTTTGAGCATGCATAGCTTCTCACACGCACAGTTTGCATTACAGAATTGTATCCGATTTGCATAATTTGTTGATCGGTATGGCGTTTCTCTATACAAAAAACCTATATTTTTCACAAATTGATTTCCATCAAAATAGTAGGGTTTCTATGTGCTAGATTGCGCGCAGCTCAAAAAATATAGATGCCCGTGTGCTTCAAGGCGCTGAGTTTACTTGAAATCTAAGGCCAGTCAGCAGGCACACCTTTGGGTACGACATAACGAAGCCCTATAAAAGGAAATAAAAAATGAAAAAAACAATCTGCAGTCTAGCAGTGGTTGCTGCACTCGTGTCACCAAGTGTTTTCGCTCATAAACAAGGTGACTTCGTCCTTCGTGTTGGTGCGGCGTCTGTCGTTCCAAATGACAGCAGCGATAAGATTCTTGGTTCTCAAGAAGAATTGAAAGTGGATTCAAATACGCAGCTTGGTTTGACGTTTGGCTACATGTTCACAGATAACATCAGCCTAGAGCTTCTAGCAGCAACACCATTCAGCCACGATATCTCAACAGATTTGTTAGGTCTTGGTGATATCGCGGACACCAAACATCTTCCACCAACGCTTATGGTTCAGTACTACTTTGGCGAGCCACAAAGTAAATTCCGTCCATATGTTGGTGCAGGTCTCAACTACACCATGTTCTTTGATGAGGGTTTCAATAGCACGGGTAAAGGCGCTGGTCTTTCAGATCTTAAGTTGGATGACTCATTCGGTCTAGCAGCGAATATTGGTGTGGACTACATGATCAACGATCAATGGTTCCTCAACGCTGCTGCGTGGTACGCAAACATTGAAACAGAAGCAACTTACAAAGCAGGTGGAGCGAAGCAAAAAACCGACGTCAAAATTAACCCTTGGGTATTTATGATCAGCGGCGGTTACAAGTTCTAAGAAAAACCAGTAGTTACACGCATATTACTATTATTGGCATGACTTTGGGGGCGGTTACGGGGACTGCCCCTCTTTTTTATCCTCGTTTTGCTTGCACATCATTTACTCAACTTAGCAACATGCAAAATTGGATCTTTACCTTGCAGATCATTTTATTGTCCGAAGATCGAAAAGTCCTACACTGATCACATAATTGAACAAGTGGACAATATAAATGAGCGGCGACATCGCGAAGCATTCTTCCGCCAGATCTAAGCTGGTAAAAACTCTTTTCTTCACTCTCTGTGTTATTGCATTTAGTGCGATGTATTGGTCTTGGCAGTATTCTGACAGTCATCCAAGCACGGAAGATGCCTACGTTAGGGCAAAAATTTTGTCGGTAGCGCCTCAGGTAAAAGGCCAAGTGGTTTCTGTGGATGCCAAAGATTTCCAATCTGTTAATAAAGGTGACCTACTGCTGAAGATAGATTCACGCCCATATTTGTTGGCAGTGAAGCAAGCAAAAGCAGCATACCAATTGGCGGTCCAGCAACATGACGTTGCCGATAAGCAGGTAACTGAAGCCGTTGCGGGCTTAGATGCGGCGCGCTCTAACCTGACAGAAGCGCAAGTGGAGTACAAACGTACGGATTCTCTAGTGAAACGCAAACTGGCGTCGGACCAAGATTTAGATACGGCGAAAAACAAACTTGCTAATGCCCAAGCGAGCCTAGAGCAAGCGCGTGCGACGGTAGAAAAAGCCATTGCGAACCGTGGTGAAGAAGGCGTAGAGGCTGCGGTCGTTCAACAAGCGGCAGCGCAGTTAGCGCAAGCGGAGCTGAACTTGAGTTACACCGACATTACGTCACCAGTGGATGGCACTGCCGGAGAAATCAATACGCACGTGGGCTCGGTCGTTAGCGTGGGTCAAACGCTGTTCCCTGTGATTTTAAAAGACAGCTATTGGGTACGCGCGAACTTTAAAGAAACCGATCTTACTCATATTAAAGCTGGCATGCATGCGGATGTGGTGATTGATATGTACCCAGACGTGGTGTGGAAAGCAACGGTAGAACAGCTGTCGCCTGCGAGTGGTACATCGTTCTCCTTGATGCCACCAGAAAACGCAACGGGTAACTGGGTTAAAATCAAACAGCGTTTCCCTGTACGTTTGGTATTAGAAGTACCGGCCGATGCGCCGCAACTTCGCGTGGGTGCGAGCTCAGAAGTCACCATTGATTTGCAAAGTAGCGTGCAATGAGTCATCAAATTACGGCAGACAAACGGGGGATTGCCACCGTCGCCGTGATGCTTTCTGCCATCATGGTGTTAATCGATATGACCGTTGCGAACGTGTCGCTATCGCACATGATGGGCGCATTGGGCGCAACGGCAGACCAAATTACTTGGGTGCTGACGGGTTACAGCATGGCGGAAGCGATCTTCATTCCGATGACCAGTTTCTGGGTGTCGCGCTTTGGTGAACGCAAAGTCATGCTGGTTGCCGTGGTCGGTTTTGTGATTGCCAGTGCGCTTTGTGGGCAAGCACAGTCTCTTGAAGAGATGGTGCTATTTCGCATTATCCAAGGCTCTTTCGGCGCGTCGGTGATTCCATTGGCGCAGTCGACGTTAGTGCAGATTTATCCGTATGAGCAAAAAGGCAAAGCGATGGCGATTTTCTCCATCGGCATTTTGCTTGGTCCTATTTTGGGCCCAGTTGTGGGTGGCGTGATCACCGACAACATCAACTGGCGCTGGATTTTTTACATTAACTTGCCATTCGGTTTGATCTGTACCTCTTTGATTTATCGCTATATCCATATCGACAACAAATCCAAACCTAACTTTGACTGGTGGATCATCGGTTACATGGCGTTAGGTGTGGGCGCGTTGCAGTTTGTGTTGGATAAAGGTAACGAAGAAGACTGGCTCAACTCACGCATGATCCAGACGGCGATATTGCTCGCAGTCATGGGATTGGTGATGTGGATCTATCGTAGTTGGAAAACCAAAAGCCCAATAGCGCCATTATGGCTGCTTAAAGACCGAAATCTTATGGTCTCGTCGTTGATGATTGCCGTGGTGTCGATGGCGATGTTTGGTCTGACGACTCAACAACCGATGTTGTTGGAAAGTTTGCTGGATTATCCGGTCTCAACCACTGGCTTATTAATGGCACCGCGTGGGTTGGCGTCAGCGGCGATGTTGATTTTGGTGATTAAGCTCAATCCGCAATTCGATCCCAGAATCAAAATAGTCTTTGGCTTGAGCTGCATCGGGATTGGTAGTTATTTGATGACGCAATACTCACTGCAGATCGATACATTTTGGATTGTGATGCCGAGTATGATTCAGGGCATGGGGCTTGGTTTAACCTTCTCGACGCTGTCCACCTTGGCGTATTTAACGATTCCGAAAGAGCAATCTGTCGCGGCGGCGAGCATTTACAATTTGTTCCGTACGATTGGTAGTTCGTTTGGTATCTCTATCGCCACCACGTTCCAATATCGTGATAGTCAGCAGCAATGGCATGCGCTGGGAGAGGGTATTAATCCTTATAATCCTAACTTGCATGACTGGGCGGCCAATCAGGGGCTTTCTATTACCGACCCGGTTGCGTTAGACCAATACCAACAGATGTTGCAGCAGCAATCGCAAATGGTTGCGTTTGTACACACTTTCCAGCTTGTAGGAGTGATGTTCGTGATCATGATGCCGATGTTGGTTTTCATCCGGTCGCGTGAATAACAACAAGTTCCGGTGAATCGTGTCAGAGAACGCCTCTCAAGTTGTATTTGCTTGAGAGGTGTTTTTTATTGGACGGTGTCAATGAAAGACGGACGTTTACTCAAACGTCACTTCGTCAAAATGCGGATTGGCTTTGAGCGCGCGCATTGCGACTAATTGTTCAGTCGGGAAGGCGATGTGCTCACCATCCATATCTAAAAACAAGCACTCTTGTCGCTGCATGTCGTAGCCTGTGTCGAACGCGTTGCCCTGATGAGTTTCACCATTTTTTAGCGTGATCTCGATAGGGAGCTTAAACATACAGGCGATTTCAATAAAATCGTATTGGCTGCAAGTCACCATAGTTTTCTCCTTTCAAACCGACGCAGTATTCAGAAGGTTTGAGAACCGTTTCCTTAAATAGAAGACGTTTGATTGAAACTGAATCTTCATCTTACACCTCATTTTGGTCACGAAATAGACATACACGCACGTTTTAATAAACCTACTGTTGAGCGTTCGCAAGCGAGACAAAACTACGATATGTCTGAGACGATACTTAAGCGCACATACCTAACGAGTGAACAAAAGACACAAAAGCCAAGTTCACTGATTCCGCCTCAAACCTACCATGCGCAGTTGGCGTACCGTGTTCACCACTCGCCTCAATTTGAAAACGGCCGCGTTAAAAACGAGATGCCAAACGTCCCTAGTCCGCAATCATTCTGGCAGGTGTGTTGGAGTTATCTTGGTGGTAGAACGCCGTTGAGTCCTAACGAACATCTGCCACATTCCCCAATTCAACCCACGCAGTTTGCGCAGCGAAGTGAATCGATGCGCCTTACTTGGCTGGGCCATTCCACTATGCTGGTGGAGGTCGATGGCATTCGAATTCTGACCGATCCGGTATTTGATTACGCTTCTCCGTTCATCGCAAAAGCGTGGTTTGAACGCAATATTCCCAATACTCACGCCAGAGATTGTTTGCCGATTCCTGAAATTATCGTGATTTCGCACGATCATTACGACCATTTAGAAGCATCGACCATACGTTTCTACGCCGATAAGCCCGTGGCGTTCTATGTACCCTTAGGGGTTGGCAAGCATCTGATAAAGTGGGGTGTTTGCGCAGACAACATCGTGGAATTCGATTGGTGGGACAGCGTGCATTATGCCGGAATCGAACTGATTTGTACGCCTGCTAACCATAATTCAGGTCGTACTTATTTCGATAAAAACTCGACCTTGTGGGCTTCTTGGGTCATCAAAGGCAAAGAAGAGACGCTCTATTTTAGTGGCGATTCAGCTTACGACTCGCACTTTTCCGAGATCGCACAGCGATGTGGACCAATCGACATTGCTTGTTTGGAAGTGGCTGCTGATGTGAAAGGCCAAGGTTATCCGGTCGAAAACTGGGGGCACATGCAGGCTCATCATACCGTGCAAGCGTTTCGCGATTTAAATGCGAAAAAACTGTTGCCAGTACATTGGGCTACATACGAGCTGTTTACTCACCGCTGGGACGAACCGATTTCAGATTTGCTTGCCCATTGTCAAAAAGAACATATAACGCTGCTGACGCCAATGCCGGGGGAGAGTTTTTACGTTCATCAAGAACATATAAATAAACAGTGGTGGCGAGAAAAAGAAATATGTGAGCCAGCTAGAATTTTGACTTAATAATATGATCTTACTTCAATAATTATTTCAGAAATTAACCTTGTTATTTTCAGAATATAACAAGGTTTTTACTGGTCATTGAAATTAAAAATTTCCATAGATTCACTTTCCAATTGTGATCTCACGCTTTTATAAATCGATTGGTGTCATTTTTTGATACTTTTCATCTGAAAATTTGCGCTCTTATCAGAAAAGTTTTAGTAAAAATCTTTGCCATCTTAATTTTACTCTTCAAAACAATTATACTGACTATTATCTTGATAAGCCCATAGAGCAATGGCTATAACTTGTTCTTGATGGGCAAAATGTATCCAGTTAAAGAAAAGTAAAAAAATCTAATGGATAAGACATGTTTTACGCCAACAAGATAGAATATTGAGACCAAAATCACAAGAGTAGGACTCTCTTGAATTTATCATCATGGATGCTGAATAAATAAAATACAGGCATTGTTAGATGAATAATTCTGCAACGTATTTACTTGCTGCTTTACGAGAAAAAATAAAAGAAAAAGGCATTGGATATTCTGAGCTTTCTATTGGACTTGGAATCCCGCTTTCTACTATAAAAAGGCAGCTTCACAATACGTCTCTTGGTTTAGATAAAATCTTGTTGTACGCCACGCACCTTGATACGGATTTGGTTGAGTTATCCATGCGAGGTAAGCAGCTGCAGCAAGAGAGTGAACAGTTTATCACCGACACCAACAGTGAGATTTTCCATCAATATCCTCACTTATTTGATTTTCTTTATCTTTTGCGTCGACCTGAGTGGTCTTTAGAAGAGATCGCACGGAGATACCAGCTGAGTGATACTTCCGTTGCGCTCTATTTACGTGCACTAGAAATGATGGATTACATTGAACTGAAAGGGGATAAACACTATCAATTTAAAGATACAGGCCGCTTTATTTTTGAAGAAGGTTCAAATTTAGACACGCTATTTGCACAGCGCTTTCGTGAAGAAGTGTTTAGCCACGATATTCGACCTCCAATTTGTGTTGGACGCATTGCGATTACCGAAGAACAAGAAGAAAAACTGGCAAATGAAGTGTACAACAAATTAATTGAGTTTGATGTTCAAAATAAAACCAGTGAGAACAGTCAACGACTAAAAAACGTTTTACTCACTTTTACGCCTGGTAATCAGATATTTTTGGCTGACACAATTCCGAATATTAATGGCGATTTATTAAAAGCCATCACTGTCGCTAAAGAAAAATAAAATAATAATTATTGGAAGCTCGTGCTTATTTAGTGCGAGCCGAGCTTCTGCACACTAAAAACACTCATTTATATAAATGAGAATATAAAAATAACGTAAATAATAGGGAAAAAGTATGTTTAAAAAGAGCACACTTGCCATTCTGATCGGGGCTACTATTTCGCTTGTTGGATGTGGTTCCAATGATAAAACTGAAATCCGTTTACCACAGGCGCCAACTTCAGAATTTACTAACGTGATTGATCGCACTGGTAATCCAACTTACCTGCGTGATTACGACAGCTATTCGAACCTGAAGTACAACGCACTCACGGACAACGGCGCGTGGCATGGCCATTTGCTACCTGAAGATGCGGCGGGTTATGGCGCTTTTGGCGGTATTATGCAAGTAACACAAGAGTACGCGCATTTTATGTCTGGCCAAACGTTCGACAAGCTCACGTTGACCGACAAAGTGAGTGGCCAAACTTACGATTTATCGAACGCAGAAGCGAAAGTCTATTCCATTCCAGGTGCATTAGTGCAGGTGTTGGACTTGGACGATATTCACGTGCAAATGGTGCTGCGCTTCGTGACTGACCGCTCTTCGCTGGTGGAAACGCTAATCACTAACAAAACTGATCGTGATATGAACTTGGCGTTGGAGTGGGACGGCGAGTTGGTGAAATACGCGCTGTCGACGCGCAAAGACCAAACCGTGGCGCAGTACTACCCAGATTACAAGCGTCAGATTTCGACCATCGAGAACGGCATTAAAATTAACTTTAGCGAGATGAAAGACAACTGGGCGATCCGTAATGATCGCGATGCCGAGTTCCGCATTACTCGTTCTCTACCGACGAAGACGTTCACCAACGAAACCTCATTCAGTTCTACCGCGGAGATGAGCCTACCAGCTGAGCAAACATCGGCGGTTTATACGGCGTATTCTAACCTGCACAATACGAAAGAAGTGCAGTCAGAATCGTTGAAATTGCAAGATGTATTAGCGAATCCAACTCAATACATGGAAGCGTCGAAAGCGCGTTGGGACGGCTATTTAGCGAATGGTCTTATCAACAAAGAAGCGACAGCAGACCAAGCTCGCGTAGCGGTAAAAGCGATGGAGACCCTAAACGGTAACTGGCGCTCTGCGGCGGGCGATATTGAACAAGCGACAGTCACGCCATCGGTCACTGCACGTTGGTTCTCTGGTAACTTAACATGGCCGTGGGATTCGTGGAAACAAGCGTACGCGATGGCGCATTTCAACCCAGATGTTGCGATGGACAACATTCGCACGGTATTCCAAGAGCAAGTTCAAGCTGATGACAAGATTCGTCCGCAAGACAAAGGCTACTTGCTGGATGTATTGACGTACACCAAACCTGTTAGTCGTGGTGGTGCTGGCTCTGAAAACTGGAACGAACGCAATACGAAACCATCGTTGGCGGCATGGTCTGTGATGGAGGTGTATCACGCTCTCGTGAACCAGTTTGATCGCCCAGAAGACGCGCAAAAATTCATTGATGAAATGTATCCGAAGTTGGTGGCATACCACGATTGGTGGCTATCAAACCGCGACCACAACCAAAATGGTGTGCCTGAATACGGCGCGGCAGTGGACCCAGCACACAACACGGAAGAAGGCGTGATGTACGTTTGGGTAGAAACGCGCGATCCTAACTTCACGACCATTATTCCGGCAGAAGACATCATCGAGCAAAACGGCAATTCTTATAAAGTAAAAGGCATGGCGTCTTACAATAAGATTCTTGATGAAGTGGATTACATGACGATTCACGTCGGCGCACAAGAAGCGGCTGGCTGGGAATCGGGCATGGATAACGCGGCTCGTTTTGGCTTTATCTACAACATCCACAACATGAATTCGCAAGCTGAAGACATCAGCAACCCAGACAGAAATGTGGATCAACTTGGTCGCTACGCGGCAAGTGCGTACGGCTTTGATAACAGCATTAAGCTGGAAGGCGAAGAGTGGGTGTACAGCAATACGTCAGCGGAAAACTTAGCGAAACTCGATCTAGCGAAGAAAGATTGGGAAGTTCGTTTTGCAGAAAACCGCACCAACAATAACGCTGCGGACGGCGAGCTGCTTGGCTTCTCTATGCTGCAAGAATCGGTGGATCAAGCCTCTTACATGTACTCAGACAACAAATACTTAGCGGAAATGGCGAAGTTGGTGTCCGATGGCGTAGAAGGTAAAGATCGTGCGCAAGAATTCCTTAATGGCGCAGAAAAAATCAAGACTTACATTAACCAATGTATGTTTGATGAAAGCACAGGATTCTTCTACGACATTCACTTGAATGTGGCTGAAGATGGCACTACTCCTGCGCCTCTTGCAAATGGCTGTGCGGGTTTGCCGATTGTAGAGCGTGGACGTGGCCCTGAAGGTTGGTCGCCGCTGTTTAATGGTGCAGCAACGCAAGAGCATGCCGATAAAGTGATCGCGGTAATGCGTGATCAAGACGAGTTCAACACGCCAGATAAATTCCAAGGAACGGGTGTGCCTTTGCCGACCGCATCGCAAACCAACCCTGCTTACGGTAAAGATGTGTACTGGCGTGGTCGTGTATGGCTAGACCAAGTGTACTTTGGCTTCCGTGCGATGGAAAACTACGGCTACAAAGAAGAAGCGATTGCGATGGCGAATGAGCTGTTTAACAACGCAGAAGGTATGACGGGTGACATGCCAATCCGTGAAAACTACAACCCTGAGACGGGCGCGGTACAAGGTGCGTCGAACTTCTCTTGGTCTGCAGCGCATTTGTACATGATGTACAACGGATTCTTCAAAAACTAGATCGCACACATTAGGCGCTTTGGATGACCCCCCTAGCATTCGTAGCGCTTAACGAACGATAATTCAGTGACAAATAAGACAAACCGGACTGTGTTGGCAGTCCGGTTTTTTTATGCCTCTTGTCACACAGATTTTAGTGCTGGGTCAGGGCGTGTTGCCATATCGAAAGCATCTCTTCACTAAACAAGTAAAAGCGCATATCGAGTGCCGCGTATTCCGGTCTTTGACAAACGGCCATCGCGACTTCTGCTGCTTCTTGGGGCGGGTAACCATACACTCCGCAAGAAATCGCAGGCAGCGCCACACTTTGGCAGTGGTTGGCGAGCGCGAGCTCCAGCGAACGTTGATATGCAGATTCCAACACCGCTTTTGGATCGGCGAATTTATCGTAAATCGGGCCAACGGCATGAATGACGTAACGCGCGTTTAAATTGCCAGCCTCAGTAATGCGTGCGTCACCAAACGGGCATCGAATACCGTCGACATCATCAACGGCATAACACGCATTGATAAGCGCAGGCCCTGCTGCGCGATGAATGGCACCATCGACGCCACCTCCGCCGAGCATTCTCGGGTTTGCTGCATTCACGATGGCATCGACATGTGCGGTGGTAATGTCGCCTTGGACTAACGAGATCGCGTTCATTTTTTTGAGCCTTCTACAATGATGAGAAACAAATGGTCAGTAACACAGTTAAGTGTAGCTTACTCATCAATCACTTGAGGTTTTAACTCGACGACATTTCCTTCCGGATCATGTATATAGAGTGATCTACCGAACCCTTGTGCGCCATACCGCTTCGCAAACTCTTCGGTTTCAATGCCGTTCGAACGCAGATATTCCAGTATTTCATTTTCGGAAAAAGGCGCTAGTTGCAGGCAAAAATGGTCAATATTACGACCATTTTGAACTGGTGGCTTTCCGCCAAGTTGCCCTAACTCGCTGTCCACCGTCACCACATCAATCAATGCGTTACCAGCCCTGAGCTGGGTTAAACCAAGCTCCATTACTTCGCGCTCGACAGGGCAGCCCAAAATATCTCGATAGAAATGCAACATGGCGTCGAGGTTGCACGTTCTTAACACGACATGATCAAGGGCTTGGATTGCGATTGGGTTGTTGGTGGGCATGCTTCACTCCTTTTGTGCGGTTATGGAAAAGTATACGACCTGAACGTCCATATTGATCGTTAAGCCATTTTTAACATATGCGCATTTAGTCATAAAGAGTGCGTTTAAGAAGAGAGAAAGAGTTTTTGGCGAAACGCCTTGATGTGCGACCGAGTCAGGCGTTTAGGCCTGTAGCAAATTGGTCACGCGCCCAAGCTCGCAAACATTGATGGGAAGTGCTGGATTCATCTCGTTTATGGAAAATCAGCTTATAGCTGACCGGCTCGGAAAACATTGGAGTTTGAATGACTTGCAGATTCAAAGCCGATTGCCATTTCTGCGCCAAAGACAGGGGAAGCACGCCTAAGCAATCGTGTTTCGCCACATAAAGCATCATGCCAGAGAGCGATGTTGTCATCATTTCCACATCACGCTCTTGCAGCCCTGGCTGGTGAATTTCGGTGTTGCTAACTGGGAAGTCTTCGTCTCCGACAAACCGACAGTGCTTTTCAGAATAAAACTGTTCTTGTTCGATTTTTCCTGCGATACGTGGGTGATCTTGACGACAAATCACCACCATTGGCTCTTCAAAAATTGACTCACTGATAAATGATGGGTCATGAATGGTCGTTGGGCTAATAATCAAATCGATCTGTTTAAGTCGTAGATCGTTCAATAACGAAGGTAAATCCGTATCGGCGCAAATGCTGATCGTGTTGGTTGGTGTGATGCGGTGGAGCAGCGATTCGTTACAGCTCAGGCGGAAAGTGCTTTGATCGGAAATGGCATCATTGATCATCGCAAACGCCTGATGAAATTTAGGTAGCAACTGATGCGCTACAGAAGTGAGTTTGATTTGTCGCCCATCCTTCACAAATAACGATTTGTTGGTTTCTTTTTCCAAACGCTTCATGGATGCGCTAATCGCTGGCTGAGTTAGCCCTAGGTGCTCTGCGGCGCGAGAGTAAGATTGATATTCAGCAACAATTAAAAAGGTTTGGATTAGATTAAAATCCATACGATACCTAAATAAAAATAATCACTAGATTCAGTGGGCGTCTCTTTGATTTTTGGGCTAGATGTTCGCCCTAGGCACCCACCTTGAAATAAGCCTCCTTAACGCACTTACGAGCTAAGGAGGCGACAGAGTAGTGGTTCGTTAAAACGAATTATTTAACTACTTTGATTTCAGGCATTTGATACTCACCACTTTGGATTGCATCGTCTGCGCCGTAAAAACGCATGATGGCGTAGAACGGTTTTTCAGGTACTGGCAAGAAGTTTGGATCGTCTGCTCGGCCTTTCTCGTTCGCACTCATGTAAATGGTGTAGTAACCGTCTTTGTCCGCTTTCATGGTTCGGTCGCCACGGCTGTGACGGTTTAGGTCGTTTTTCGCCATCAAACGGTTGTCGTTGCCGTAAATAGTAACAGACCAGAATTCGCTGACGTTCGGCGCTTTAAAGCGCATCACGTAATCATGCTTCGAACCATCCAGTTTTTGACCAGTGCTGTCGAAATCTGATTTACGGTAAGACGCTTCGATAGGTGGTAAACCCCACTGACCAAGGTAAGTACCTTCTGCAAAAATATCGCGTGGCGCATCACCCAAGGTATCGCGTGTACCAAGCAACGTACGAGCATCTGTCATTTTAGGTGCAAGTTCGACGAGGTGTTCCATGCCTTTCTTCTCACCAACTTTTGCCAGTTTTAGCTGCTCAGGTGTGAAGTCAGTTTTGCATGGTTCAACGCCGATAGATTGGTATTTGTCCAACCACTGTTTGTCTGCATTGCCCATCGAGCCATCACATAGCACGAAGTTCACGCGTTCAAGCCATGTTGAATTTTTTGGATCTGGATACGTTCTTTGTACTGGTTTTGGCCCGTTCTTACCTAAATATTCCGATAGGGTACGAATGTTCCATTGGTCCATGTAGTTAAGCGCGACTTTTGCGTCTTCGTCATTCACTGCCATGATGCGACCCATCAGCTTCACAAGATTGCTGTCTACGCGAACCACTTCGTCGACAGACGCTGGCACTTCACCTTGCCAATCTTGTGCTGCAAACATGAACTGGCCGCCTTTTGTGCCGCGAGTACGAGAACTGAACGCTGCGTTGGTGTAGTGGCCCATGTCCATTGTGTGCAAGATCCAGTAACGGCCTTCATCCATATCAGGCACGCTCACAATGACAGGTTCTGCAGCAACATCTAACCATCCCATAAGGTGAAGCGTATCGTTATTAATGGTTGGGTGAGCGGTGTAAGAGTCATCAGCTAGAGCACGAATATTCTGAAAGCGGTTCAGTGGATAGTTGTTTTCTACCGCCGTGTGATAGAAAAACTTGTACGCTTCATCGATAGAGTAGCCGTAGATATAAGCATCTTCTGCAAGATCAACATTGGTGTTAGCCGCAAATACAGAGCTGGCTCCTAGCGCTGATAATCCCAATAGAGTAACGAGTAATTTTTGTTTCATGGCTGGTTTCATCCATTTGTTTGTGAGGATATGTTTCCAGCTAAGCTTAGTCGTTAACCCGTTTATTACAGAAATGAATTGTGAGTATTTAGTCTATATCAAAAGTGATATGCTTTGAGAAAAGCTAAAGAGATAACGTTGATGAACTTTGATTACAATTTGCTCAAGGTACTTGCGGTGATTCTTGAAACACGCAACACCACAACGGCTGCGGAGCGTTTGTGCACCAGCCAGCCTGCTGTGAGTCGAAGCTTGCGTAAAATTCGGGATTTGTTTAACGACGACATTTTAGTGCGTAAGGGCACCAATATGGAGCTCACGCCGAAAGCCGAAGAGATCAAAGCGCAGCTTTCTGGGATCATCAACGACATCGACAAGCTGGTGAATGTTTCTCATAGTTTTGATCCCGCGACCGAAAGCTGTGTTCTGCGTGTTGCGATCAACTCGTCCATTGCGCAATGGTTTTCTGCCGCGTTTACTCAGCTGCTAGCCAAAGAAGCGCCGTTTATGAACTTGGTGATCGAAGACTGGACGGAAACCACGCCAGACAAAATCGATGCGGGTGAAATCGCTTTTGGCATCAACTATTTCTCTATGGAATTGCCGAAGCATCTGGTTCAGAAAAAAGGCGGGCGGGATGACTTTGCTCTGGCCTGTCGCGCGACGCATCCGCATGGTGGCAAACGCATGTATTTGGATGACATTTCAGAGTACGCGTACGCGGTTCACATCATCCAACATTGGAATGAAAAAGAAGATCACATCTCGCGCTTATTACAGCCTTTTTCAGTTGTCCCAAGAATTCAACTGCGTACCACGCACATCAACACCATTTTGAATTTGGTTGCGGATAGCGATGTGCTGTTTCCTTGTTCGCGTCACTTGATCAATCAGTTAGATAAGCGTTTTTCTTTTATCGAATTTGATGACGCGCTGCCGAAATTAGAGGGTAACTTCGGTTACGTTTACAGCGTAAAGCGCCGTAATGATCCGTTGATATTGTGGGTTAACAATACCGTTGAATCGTTGATGAAGTCGTTAGGCATTGAGTCGTAACAATGGTTGGTGAAACGGTTTGAACAACCGGGTTCGGTAACGCACTGATCCCGGTTGTGTTGCTTGATGTAATTACTCGTATTCAGAAGCGTAAGTTTCTTCATAAGTGTGTGAGTAAAGCTCGAACAGGTTGCCGAATGGGTCTTCTAGATAGACCATTTTCGCAGGCTTGTTATCGTCTTCTGGGTGGTAACGCATGATGTCCATACGAACTTTGCCACCCAACGCTTCAGTGCGCTTGATTGCACCTTCAAAGTCGTCTGTCTGCAAACAGAAATGGAAGATACCGATGCGAGAAAAATCCACTTCATGGCGCGCTTGACGCTCTTTCATTTCAAATAACTCAAGTCCGATGCCATCGCTTGTCACTAGATGCGCAATGTTGAAGCCTTTAAAGCCCTCACCAAAGACCGCAATACACATTCTGCCAATTGCGGTTTCGCGTTCTTCAATCACTTTCGTGTTGCCCATAACGACTTTTAGACCAAGCGCTTGCGTGTAAAACTCAACCGCTTTATCCATATCTCCGACCATAATACCGACATGATTCATTTTCATTTGTTTGCTCCCAACATGTGTGCTTAAACGTTGTTTTGTTTCGATGTGGGAGAGTATATGGTGCGGTTTTAATTACATGAAATTATCATAAATTATAAAAATAATAATTTTATGTAATCAATGTGGGCAAAGTTCGAGTTAATTGGCTAATGCCTCAACAGCTTGCTGTACCGAGGTGAAGTGAATTTTGATGATGCACCTTTGTGCGAGACTAAACTCATGCGACTGGATGAGTGACGTAACTTCCTCGACGGACAGAGTGCGTTCTTCCGGTTGTAAAACGGTGGTGTTCGAATCGTTGTATTGCAACCCGAACGTGTTGCCATTTGAGTCAATTACGTAATCATCTGGCCCCAAAATGAGCGCTTCGCATTCGGAATCAAGATCGGCATGAGAACGCAAATAGATAAGTTCATCGTCGCCATCGAGTTTCAATAAACATGGCCATGTAACCATGGGGCCTCCGGTGTAGTGGCTAAAATTGTTTCAATGTCTGAAAGGGCAAAGTGAGTGCTGGCAGCATTCAAGGTGTTGGCCTTAAACCGCAGTCAAAAATTACGTGTGTTGAGCAATAATCGAAAACAGCTCGTCAACCGTTCTTGCCACGTAATCTGGTTGCACGCTCCAATGCTCTGGCATCGCGCCACTGTACGCTGCTGCAACGGCAATCACCTTACTTTGGCCACCCAACTGCTGTTCGATGTTGCGTGCGAATTGCGTGTCGGCTTCATGGTCACCGATGTACATCAGCTGTCGATTTTCTGCGTGACCAAAAATCGACTCAACGCATTTGATGCCACTGTACGCATCGGGCTTTTGGTGCCCATTCGAGACGTCATCATACCCGACGATGGATTTAAACGGCGCGCTGATGCCGTTGTCGGACAGCACTCGACGAATATTGCTTTGTGAGTTTTGAGAACAAATGCCGTGAGGCAGCTGCACAAACTCTTTAATGACGCCATCAATGCCTTCAAACAGGGTTACTGGTGTTTGGTTTTTCTCTTGATGCTCTGCCCATAAACCGCCAGCTTGCAGCATTTCATCATGGGACATGCCGTAGTAATCCACGTAGAGCTCTTGCCAGTTTTTCGCCGCGTGGTTTGCGTAGTGATAGTTGGCTTCTGAATGGAGATATTTCGGTAAATTATCGCCAGTTAAATGCGGGGCAACGATGGATAAGATCGCTTTGGTGATGTCGATGTTTTTCGGTACAGAGTTTACGAGTGTCCCATCGTAATCCCACAATATGGCGTCTAATTTCATTCAACGTTCTCGTTGTTATTGATGGTTAAAAACTGGAACCGGGTTGCTGCAAAAATGCCAACTCTTCAGGTGTGCTTTCTCTACCCAAGATGGCGTTGCGATGTGGGTAACGTCCAAATTGGTCGATGATGGCTTTGTGTTTTAGCTCAAAATCGTAGTTATTTTCAAGCCCTGATGCGCGAAACAATTTCTCAGCTTCGACATGAATGAGGCGAGATTCGCTGTGCATAAAAGGCATGTACAAAAAGCTTAGCTGCTCAGGCACTAATTCTTGATCGTGTCCTAACCGAATTGCTTCTTGAGCCAATGCTAATGCGAGTGGGTCTTGTGCAAATGCTTTTGGGGTGTTGCGATACACATTCCGTGAAAACTGGTCGAGCACGATGATTTCGGCCAATCGCCCTAGTACGCTGTCTCGCCAGCTAAAAAGCTCACAGCGAGCGGCTTGCTCTAATACAGAGGTAAATCGCGATGTAATATGTTTGTCCAGTTCAGGGTTGCTTTCAAACCAGTTTTGAGGTGTCAGCTCTTCGAACCAGAACTTGATGATTTGTTGATGCATAACGCTTCCTTTTGTTGTGCCTTAATAGTAAAAAGCCAGAAGCGTGGCTTCTGGCTCTTGGCGTGTTATCGACCGTAAGTCTCTACGATGTAACGTTCAAAATCGTCACACATTTGTTCGTCAGAGATGACGTTGCTTGCCAGTTCTTTACTGCCGTCGACGACTTTAATCGTCGCGTTCAGTGAAGCAACTGGTGCTCGTTCTCGTGTTGCAAGTGAGTCGATTTTCTTCTGCTGTACTTCCCACGCTTGCTCTGGCGATAGATTACATACATCTGCCAAGTACTTAGCATTGAACCCCTCGCCAGTCAGGCTGAAAATGGTTTCGTTGTGCGACAAATGATTGCCTGCGTGCCAGTAGTGTTTTGCCAGCAGTGGGCCAATTTCTGGGTTATCCGTCAGATAGCCAAACTTCTCAAGGAAGTATGCACGGGTCTGGTATACCGCCATGTGCGCGAGTAGGTAACCTTGATACGCACAAGCCGCTTCGTCGGATAGCAAATGTGGAATCGCCATCAGTGGGCGAGGGCTGCATTCCAAACCAAGGATCTGTTTTTCACAATCGCGAGCCAGCTTAGTGATGCGCTCTGGCGTTAACTCGTCATCGCTAAGTTGATATAACGCGCGTTCAAAGTACGGCACAACCAAGATGCTACGTTCTTCATAAGCTTTGAATGGCTGACGACTGTTGATCATCGCTTGAATGATCTCATCAGGAACCGGATTCCCTTCATCATCCAGTGCGTATTGTTTTAGCCAATCGGCATCGGTTAACAGGCTGTCACAGAACATCGACTGAGTTTCTGCATAAGCCATTGAAGTCGGCGCAAACTCCTGCGAGAAACAAGGCGCGTTCATTTTTACGTTCGCAAAGTGTGCTGCGTGGCCACCTTCGTGGAACAGCGTGTTAATGCCATCGTAGCCGCTGCCCACTTGGTCTGGTTTGGCATTGCTGGTGAAGTTCACCTGTGCTGCGACCCATTCGCCTTGATTGTAGAAAGAAGGGATAGGGCCGTGACAGAATCCGTTCGGGTACTTACCTTTGCGGTCTAACAAATCAAGCGTTAGCGTCGCGCCAGAGTAATCAATATTCAGACGACCAAACGATTCTACCCAGCGTCTCAGAGATTTAGAGAACGGCACGTATGGGTCAAGGTCACGCATGACGTCACCCGCGAACGAGTAAACAAAGTTGAAGCCCGTTAGTGCGCTTGCGCCTTTCTCTCTCGCCAAGTTTTCTAAGCTGTTTAGGTGCGCATCTCGCGTGCGTTGTTCGAAATCTTCCAAAATCTCGAATAGCTGCTCAGAGCTCATCTTTTCCGTTTTTTGTACGGAGTAATCAAAGAAGGTCGCATAACCCAGTGAGCGAGCGAACTGGTTGCGCAGTTTGATCAGTTCTATAAAGCCGTTTTGCAGTAGCCATTGTTCAAGGTTCAGCAACGCTTGGTGAGCCGATTGGCGAACTTCTTCATGATTGTTGGTGCGAATGGTTGAGCTCAATACTGGCAGTGAACCTTCCACTTGCTCGCCGTTTTCATCGGTAAACGTTTGTACGTGGTTCTGTTTTTTCTCGAACAGCTCAGCTTCAAAGGCAATGAGCTGATTTTTCAACGCTTGTGCCTTTTCGCCCTCGATTGCGTGAGATTCAAACATCGCCAGCCAACCAGAAAGCCCCGTAATGGTTTGCTGTTTCTCTTGTGGGTCGGTAATTGAGTCCGCGGCTTCAAGCTGTTGTTTGATGGCAGTAATTTGCTCGGCGTTGCTCAAAAAGCTTGTCCATGCGGTTTGTGCTCGCGTCGAGCCATCATGGTCATCGCTGATCCCCATGTAAGTTTCCCAAAAGAAATCTTCTTTGGTGCGGTGAATCGCGAGGTAACGTTGATTGAGGTCGTTGAGATAATCCGTTGCGGTCATTTTGATCCTTCAAATGGTTGGGAGTAGACCCCTAATTATTGCACGCTTGTTGATAATAAAGGAGGGACAAATTAATTTGCTGGTAGTGTACTGCGTAAACGTGATTTTACTATTTGTTTACATTTTAATGAGTTAGCAAGAGTTTTTACGCGTTCGGAGTGCGCAGTGTTAAGACTGGCACGGGTTTTACAGTTCATCAGTTAATTAATCTGCGAGGCGCTCTCGATGATCTTTGTCATGTGTAATAGTATTTCTATATCGCGGCAGTACATATGGAAACGATATGATAAATAAGACAAAAGTTACGCTATTGGCGCTAGGTACGATTTTGGTTGGATGCTCTTCTGTCACGCCGCCAAGAAATGATGCGGTTGAGAACATTCAACAAAAGTGCTCTGTAATTTTAAGCAGTGATGTTTCAGGTGAACAGCGCTGGCAGACATACAACGGCTTGCTTGTAGAATATGCTGTGCATGGCATTAAAACTCAGGCGCAGTTAGAACGCTTTGAAGCGTTTGTGCAGCGAGTACAAAATGATGAATCTGGACAGTTAGTTACCGAGCTGATTGAAGTCACCGATTGGGGATGCTCAAACGGCAATTATCTTGAAGAGATGGGCTTGTTTATTCAAGAAGTTCAAAAGTAAAAAACCGAGCGTTAAGTCGCTCGGTTTTTCTGTTTATGGAGTGCTTTGTGCGCTGGCCCGTCAGGACGTTTACTCCTCTGGGTATTCGCCCATACCTTGCGTTTTACCTTCCGCTTTCCAATGCTCACCGGGGTCAAATGCTTCATCGCATAAATCTACGGTGTAGCCCATTTCTGTGATTTCCTTTAAAGTGAGATTATCTGCAATTTTTGCGACTTCACCCGATTTATTACGTAATTCCATGTTGTTTCCTCCTCTGTAGGTAGACGAGCGGTATCGATGCACAGTGACGAATGCATCGGTGACCTTTGTTCTAAGTATATAACTCTCAGCTCAAAATGAGGGTTTAATCCATTTTTTATCGTGTGGTTAATTGAGTAATGCTTTGAGCTGTTTCAGTTATTTTTAACTGCATCATCGCGACAGTTGGCTATTTGTGATTTATTGAATGATTAAATTGTCAATCTGGAAAATCGAAATGGTTATTCTCGACCACTCCCTAGCACAGCAAATTGTCGATCGAACCATGTCCATCATTGGTCACAACGTAAATGTGATGAACTCAGCAGGCATCATCATTGGCAGTGGCGATCCAAAACGCGTTGGGCAAGTGCATGATGGCGCGGTATTGGCGTTGAATCACGGCGATTCGCTAGAGCTGAATGAGCAGCAATGTTTGACGTTGCAGGGTGTCAAACCCGGAATCAATATGCTGTTGAAATTGCATGGAGACGTGGTCGGTATTGTTGGTGTGACAGGCGAGCCCGAGAAAATTCGAGATTTCGCCAAACTGGTCAAAATGACCGCTGAATTGACAATCGAGCAAGCCGCGCTGGTGGAAAAATTTCAGTGGGACAGACGTCATCGCGAAGAGTTTATTCTGGCTTGGATCAATGGCAAATTGACCGATGAAGAGCTGAAAGATTGGGCGATGCGTCTTTCTATCGATATTACTCAACCACGGGTGGCAACGGTGATTGAAGTCTCGACGCCGTCCGCCTCAAAAAGCATGAAGAGTGTGCGCAATATTGTTGAGCTGCTTGAATATCCGGAGCGTAACAACCTGGTTGCGATTGTCTCGGTGAATGAAATTGTGGTGTTGAAACCGTGTCATTCCTCCAAGCAGTGGGATAGCCAAATCGAAAGTGAACGCATTGATAAGTTGATGTCGCGTTTAAGCGATCACGATTCGCATACGTTTCACATTGCGCTAGGGCAGCTGTTTAATGAGCCTAAAGATGTCGCGTTGTCATACCAAAGCGCGAAGCAGGTATTAGCCATTGGCAAGCAGTTCTACCCAGAGAAACGTAAGTACCTGTTCGATGAACTTCGTTTGCCTGTGCTGTTAGCGCCGTTGGCGGATATTTGGCAAGGTGAACAAATTATTGATGGCGTGAAACGATTGAAAGAGAAAGACAAGTCTGGGCAATTGCTGAAAACCCTAGATGCATTGTTTGAATGCAATGGCAATGTGACGGAGTGCTCTAAAATGCTGTTTATTCACCGGAACACACTGCGCTATCGATTAGAAAAAATCACCGAGATAACAGGGTTGCCAACCACCAATTTTGTGGGGTTAGCGGAGCTTTATATTGCGACTCGGCTCTCAAAAATGGCGTGATATTGTGCATTTGCACAATACGCGTCATTTTTTGACCACATCATTTGTCACTCCGCCTAAAGGAATTCGAAAGCAAACGATTAATAATTCATGCGTCCCTACATGTTGAGTGAGCCAACACGGACTCGCTTAGCACAATAAGAATAAATGGAGTTATCATGAACCTTATATTAATCCTGCTTGGGGTGATCGCATTTATTGTGCTCACGACCACCAAATTCAAATTACATCCCTTTTTAGCGCTGATCATCGCAGCGTTCCTTGCGGCATTTGCTTACGGCTTACCGGCAGATAGCATTGCCAAAACCATTGCTTCTGGCTTTGGCGGCATCCTTGGTTACATTGGCTTGGTTATCGTTTTAGGTACCATCATCGGTGTTATTTTGGAAAAAAGTGGTGCGGCGATCACCATGGCCGATACGGTCATTAAAGTGTTGGGTGAGCGTTTCCCAACATTGACCATGAGCATCATCGGTTACATCGTTTCTGTTCCGGTATTTTGTGATTCAGGCTTTGTAATTCTGAACTCGCTCAAAGAATCACTCGCGAAGCGTTTAAAAACCTCAAGCGTTGCAATGAGTGTGGCGTTGGCAACTGGCCTATACGCAACACATACGTTTGTGCCGCCAACTCCTGGCCCGATTGCCGCTGCGGGTAACTTAGGCCTGGAATCTAACCTTGGTTTAGTGATTGGTGTGGGTGTGTTTGTTGCAGCAGTTGCGGCGTTAGCGGGTATGTTGTGGGCGAACCGATTCCAACATGTTGAACCAGATGGCATTGAAGCCGCAGATGAAATTCAGCATGACTGGCAAGCACTCAAAGCGTCTTACGGCCAACTGCCAACGGCGAGCCAAGCATTCGCTCCTATTTTTGTTCCAATCTTATTGATCTGTTTTGGCTCTATCGCGAAATTCCCAAGCTTACCGCTAGGCGAAGGTTTTGTGTTTGATGTTCTGACTTTCTTAGGACAGCCACTAACGGCGTTGGTGATTGGCCTGTTCCTTTCTGTTCGCCTACTCAAATCAGACAACAAGATTGAAGAATTTGGCGAGCGAATCAGCCAAGGTATTACGGCTGCTGCGCCTATTCTTTTGATTACCGGTGCTGGTGGCGCATTTGGCGCGGTATTAAAAGCAACGCCGCTAGGTGAATACTTGGGTACGACGCTATCGGCGCTGGGCGTGGGTATTTTCATGCCATTTATCGTTGCGGCTGCGCTAAAATCGGCACAAGGTTCGTCAACGGTTGCACTGGTGACCACATCGGCTTTGGTTGCGCCTATGCTTACCCAATTAGGGCTCGATTCAGAAATGGGCCGCGTATTAACGGTGATGGCGATCGGTGCAGGTGCGATGACGGTTTCTCATGCAAACGACAGCTTCTTCTGGGTAGTTTCGCAGTTTAGTCGCATGTCAGTGGGCTTAGCGTACCGCGCGCAAACCATGGCTACGCTCGTTCAAGGTGTCACGGCAATGGCATTGGTGTACATTTTGAGTCTCGTTCTCTTATAAGTCTCTGGAAATACGTATGAAAGTGGTAATTGCACCTGATTCATTTAAAGAAAGCTTAACCGCCAAACAAGTGAGCGAGGCGATCAAAACGGGTCTTGCTCGCGTATGGCATGATGCCGAGTTTGTTACAGTTCCGGTCGCAGACGGTGGCGAAGGCACGGTTCAATCTTTGATAGATGCAACTCAAGGCGAACAAGTCTTCACAACAGTGACTGCGCCATTAGGGAATGATGTTGAAGCGTTTTATGGCATCCTCGGCGACGGCGAAACTGCGGTTATTGAAATGGCGGAGGCCAGTGGGCTACACCTTGTGCCGAGTGACGCTCGCGACCCAAAACTGACCAGCAGCATTGGTACCGGACAGCTGATCAAACACGCGCTAGACAGAGGTATTCAACGCTTAATCATTGGTTTGGGCGGCAGCGCTACCAATGATGGTGGCGTGGGCATGTTGACCGCGTTGGGGGTGGCGTTTCTTGATGAATCTGGCCATGCAATTACCCCAAATGGAGGCGGGTTAGCGGCGCTTGCGTCCATCGATATTTCTGGTCTTGACCCTCGTTTAGCAACTTGCGAAGTGTTGGTAGCGTGCGATGTTGATAACCCACTCTGTGGTGACAAAGGCGCGTCGGCTATTTTTGGCCCGCAAAAGGGAGCGACCGTATCAGACGTCATTCTGCTCGATAACGCATTGCGCAAGTTTGGCGAGTTGACGGAACAAGCGACGGGTAAGCATGTACTGACTCGTAAAGGGGCGGGTGCTGCTGGTGGTATGGGCGCGGCCTTGCTCGGGTACACGCCAGCACGTTTGCAACCGGGAATTGAGATTGTGCTCGAAACGGTCAAGCTTGCTCAGCATGTTGCGGATGCGGATATCGTATTCACAGGTGAGGGTCGAATCGATCATCAAACCGCACATGGTAAAACGCCGATGGGCGTTGCTAAGGTGGCAAAGCAGTTTGATTTACCAGTCATTGCATTAGCAGGCTGTGTGGGCGACAACTATCAGGCGGTTTATGAGTGCGGTATTGATGCGGTGTTTGCTTGTGTACCAAGGGCGATGAGCTTATCTGAGGCCATGAAAGAGGCCGACGTCAACGTTGCCAATTTAGCCGAAAACGTCGCGAGAATGTGGCAAATTAAGTCGCACTGAGGGCGATAACGATACGAGAAAACTCCACCTTTGCGTGGAGTTTTTTGTTGTTACCTGTTTGCGTGTGTGGGCATAAGTTCATTTAGCAAGAGCGAGTTAACAGACATGCTTTGCTATCAACTTTGCCAGTGTTTGCATCGCGTGACTCCAATCGGTTTCATGACCAAAGTTTGCCACGCTGAGGCGCACGCAATGTCGATATTGCTCTTGAGTGCCAAATACGGTGCCGGGAAGTAGGCTGATTCTGTGCTTATTGCACGCTTGATACAACGCATAACTGTCCGTGTCTTCGGGCAGGCGCAACCAAAGCAAGAACGAGCCTTGCACGGCGTTGATCTGGTATCGATTTTTTAGAGATTCGTATTCATCCAAGTATTGATGAAGCATCTGGATAAATCGGCGCATGTTGTTTTGATAAACCCGACCCATTCGCGCAGTATGCGTTCGATACTTGCCTGACGTTAGAAACGTTGCCACGGCAGATTGCATCAGATTCAAACTGCCCATGTTCTCACACAGTAGATATTGCTCAATTTGATCTCGATATCTCCCCGCCAGCATCCAACCAATTCTCAAACGTGAATCGAGTGTTTTGGATAACGAATTCACGTAAATCACGCGTTGCTTGTCATCGAGCAAGCTCAAGCTTGGCAACGGCTTATCATAACTTAACCCGCCAAACACATCGTCTTCGATAATAGGAACATTGCCGGACGCCAAGAGCAATTGCTGGCGCTTTTCTAACGGCATCATGGCACCAGTTGGATTGGTGAAGTTTGGCGTTACGATGATCGCTTTTATGTCCCATGTCGCCATTGCTTTTGCTAAGGCTTCGGGGCACATACCGTCTCGTGGGCAACTCGGAATTTCCACCACTTTGAGGCCGAGTGATTCGAGCATCAATAAATTACCAAAATAGCAAGGGGACTCCACCGCGACGATATCGCCTTTTTGTGTCGTTGCGCGCAGCGCTAGGCTAATTGCTTGCTGCGCGCCGTGCGTCACCATGATCTCATCCAACTTGGCTGGCGTGCCCAAATCTTGCGTGATTTTCGCCAGTTGTTTGATTAAGAGGTGATCACCGGGTGGCAATTGGTAATGGCTCGGTACATGCGTTTGCTGGCGGCTGTGGCGGCCAATCTCGGCGTACAAGCTTTTGATCGCGGGGGAGTCAATGTTTGGGTGGGCAGAGCCTGCGGGCAAACGCTCTTGGTATTCAGGGTACGTGAGGATTTCTTTGCAGATCGAGAGCAAATCCACGCGAGTCGGATCCGGAATTGAGCGATAGGTCGGCAAAGCGACTTTCACTCGATAACCCGATTTGGGAACCGAGTACACCAAGTTTTGCGCTTCCAACTCTTGATACGCACGAATCACGGTGTTTTTGCTGACGCTTAATTCTTGGCTCAACGAGCGAATGGAGGGCAGTCGATCATCCGCTTGATAAACGCCACCATTGATGGCTTGTTTGAGGTGTTTTTCCACCACGAGGTACTTATTCCCTTCACCGCTTCCCAATAAATCTGTACCCATAAAAACACTTCCATCTGTCACTTTTTGAAAACACTGTACCTAATTACATTAGCAGCATCTCAAAACATAAAACAAGCGTGAGTGAGGCGAACATGTTAATCCGAGCCATCCCTTTTGTATTTGTCATCCTTTGGGCTTCTGGATTTGTTGGTGCGCGTTTTGGTTTGCAGTATGCCGAGCCAGCGACACTACTTTCTATCCGTATGGCATTCAATGTCTTACTGTTTTTGGTTCTTGTGGCGGTATTGCGTAGAAGGTTGCCGACAGGAAGTGATTTCTGGCACAGCTGTGTGGTGGGTGTGTTGATCCATGGCTTCTATTTAGGCGGCACTTATTTCGCTATTGATTTGGGTATGCCTGCCGGGCTGAGTTCGTTGTTGGTGGGCATTCAGCCGATTTTAACCGCGGCTTTGCTGGTGGTGTTTGTTCGTGAGGAATTTAAACCCTCGCAATGGCTGGGTTTGGCTCTTGGCTTTGTCGGCATCGCCATGGTGCTGATGGGAAACATGGAGTGGCAGTCTGAGCAACATAAGTTCTTAGCCATTGGAGTCTGTTTACTGTCTTTGGTTGGTATCACGTTAGGGACGCTGTATCAGAAAAAACATTGCCAACAGGTGGATATGGTTGGTGGTGCGACGGTGCAATATTTGGCCGCACTCATCATGTTTCTGCCTGTTGCGATGCAGTTTGAAACCATGCAAGTTCAGTGGGAACTGGAGTTTATTTTGACCGTGTTGTGGTTGGTCGTCGTGCTCTCTTGTGTGGCTATCCTGCTGCTGCTGTACATGGTGAGAAATGGCGCGTCTTCGAGTGTGGCGTCTGTGTTTTACCTAGTGCCGCCAACAACCGCGATTCAAGCTTGGCTCGCGTTTGGAGAGTCGTTTGATTGGATGGGCATTTCTGGCTTTGCATTGGCGGCCACGGCGGTCTATCTAGTGGTTAAAAAGCCAGAGCTGACGATAAAAAAATCGGTTCAAACAGAATATACCTAAATTGGGTAGGGACATTCACGTGCCAGTGAGTACAATTCTGCTTCATCTTAATCCGTGGAGCAGAGTGATGACGGCAAAGCCAGACCGAATGACCGCGATGCGTAATATCATCGAGCAAGTAAAAGCTGAACTACCGATTTACGAACCGGAAACCTTTGTGTGTGGGCCGGAAGGGCAGTGCATCGGTTGTCCAAAGAAATTATTAGAAATGGTCGATTCAGAGGTTACTTATTGGGAGTCGGCAATGGAGCGGGGTGTGATTCCGCAGTTTGATGAGATCCGTCGTTTCGGGAAGATGTGCACTAACGTACGTCGCGGACTTGTTCGTAATAACGTTCCACTACTCGGGTAATCTACTTCAGTAAATAAGTGATTGATAAATAAAGTCCTAAAATTGACACATAAATGTGTGCGTTTGCATAGTAACTTGGCGAGCGGTCTCAACTTTGGCCCATGACTCTTGTTTGTCATCTACTAGGGCTTTAAACCTTTTAAATCAGCGATATATTGGCAAGGTCTCACATGGATGTGAGGCAAACGACCATTCATTCTGCTGAGATAAAAAAGTGAGATTAAAGGGATTTACGCTGATGGAAATCACCATAGTGCTCGCCACTTTGGCTTTCATCGCTTTGGCTGCGTTGCCAACACTACTCCACATTCATCGCCAAGCCTATGCGTCGATGTTACACAGTTCCAATTCGTCATTGGGTACCGCGCTTAAATTTTTCAACGCCCGAGTGGCGATAGACAATGCTGCCGAGCAAAACCAAGTCCACTATATTGATAGGAACGTAAAAACCTTAAGTGGTATGCCAGAAGCGAGCGCCAATAGCATTGGCGCGTTATTAGAAATCGATTTGCCGCAGAGTGGCGTGTCCAAAATTGATGTTCCCTGCAAAGGCAGTGACTTTTGTATTATTGGTCAGCAACACCCAAATAGTACCCACTTTGTGTCTATTCCCGATTATCAATTTGTCGACCAGTCAGGTCTTGATCGGGTGGTGTACATTTGGCCGCAAGGGTATACCTTGGCAGAAGAGGCATGCTATTTCTATTATGTAAATCAAGCATCCACAGAGTCTATCGTCCGAGGGCACGTTACTGAGGGTTGTTAGGCGCGCTTAACATCATCTTCTGACTCATCAACACTTCGCCATTGGGGAGAGTGACTTCTCCTAGTTCACCATGGTGCTCAAATCCAAATCGCTCGTACAACGCTATCGCGGCAAGGTTGTCCTTATAAACATTAAGTACAATGGTGTCGTAACCATATTCCCAGGCACTTTTAAGTGCGACAGACAATAGCTGCTTACCTAGCCCTTTTCCTCTGAATGTTCTATCGATATGAATACCTAAAATGCCTGTGCTAGTGAGTTGACCGCCTTCATAACCGCACAGTTCGGCAGGAAAAATCTCTACACTACCAATCAGAACGTGATTGTCCAAAGCAACAAATTGAGGAATCGATTCAAGTTCTACGCGACGTAAAATATTGGTCAGGGTGTCTTTATCTGGAGCCGGACTGCGCAGGTATTTACCTTCGGCATAGACTCGGTTCCACAGTTCGGTAAAGCGCTCGATATCGCTTACCTGGATGGGTCTGATTTGCATTCATCTTCCTTGATTAGTGCAGGTTAGTGATGGTTAAGGTACGAGTTCAGATAAACAGCGAATTTGGTTCGGAATGGGATCGGCTGGCGCACTGGCTCCTGTTGGATTAAACCAAATCGTATTTACGCCAGCTTGCATTGCAGGGTAAATGTCTTTATGAGGCAAGTCGCCAACCATGGTTAACTCACTCACGTTAACCCTTAGCTGTTTTGCGATAGCAAGATAAAACTCAGATTGGTTTTTAGCGATGCCGAGATTGGCAAAACAAAAGTAGCCATTTAAGTACTGGTCTAAGTCGACGCGGACGAATGCACGCTGAACCTCTTCCATGTTGGAATCAGATGCACTGGTCGCGATGTAAATAGCATGATTTTGGGAAAGTGTTGCCAGTGTTTCTTTGGCCAGAGGGATCGTTTCTACGTGTTCCCAATCGCACATTTTTCCTTGTGCGTGAGGGAAATCCACCATTAAGGTGTTCCCCCAATCGAAAAGATAAATCATGTTCGAATCTCCTTTATCCGCACATCATATCGTCTTTTCTAAAATCAGGGGATAAATTGCATCGATAAATGCGATTTAGGTGGCTTTAGTCGTGAAAAGCGCTTAATTGTTGTTATCGTTACAAATGTTTCAGCATAATGCGTGAGTTAGTTTTAAAACCTTGCTTGTCGTAAAACCGCTGTGCTGGTTGATTGAATTCCATCACTTCTAATCGAACTTGTGTAGCATTGGCATCGCGCGCCCATTGCTCACAGACCTCAAGCAGTTGGCGACCGATGCCTTGTTGCTTTTGCTCCTCATCGACAACAATCGTTCCTACTCGACAAATTGGATCTTTGATCAGAAAGCTGACGGTTTCATTCTGAGTGATCATCGCGGTTAAAAAGCCGACTACCTCCTTTTCATGTTCTGCGACTAAAAACAAGCGTTCATCATTCTCGAGAGCCTGAGTGAGGAACGCTCGGTCGTCTTCCGAAGGTGCTACAAAAGCTTCAGGCGCATTGGCAAAATGCAGTGCGTTGATTTGTAGGTTTAATTCAAAAATTGCATCCAAATCGTCGGGACTTGCTTGTCGAATGTTGACTTCCATTTTACTTACCGCCTGAAAGATCGATAAAAGAGCCTGTAACATAAGAAGCTTCATCACTGAGTAGCCAAGCGATCGCATTCGCCACTTCTTCTACCGTACCGCCCCGTTTCAGTGGAATTTGAGGGCTGAGCCTATCCACTCGGTTTGGTTCTCCACCATCGGCGTGCATATCGGTGTAAATGAAACCAGGTCGAACGCCATTGACGCGAATATTTCGGTCTGCCAATTCAAGCGATAGCCCTTTGGTTAAGGTATCCATTGCGCCTTTTGATGTGGCGTAATCGACATATTCAAATGGTGCGCCTGAGCGTGATGCCCCAGAAGAAACATTCACAATTGCACCACCAGTACTGAATCGCTTCGCCGCTTCTCTACAACAGAGAAAGCAGCTATTTACATTAGTGTTCATTACTTTCTGAAAGCGTTCCAAGCTGATTTCCGCCAACGGTGACTGAGTAAATAGAATGCCAACGTTGTTGACCAAATGGGTGACTGAGCCTAGTGCGTTTTCTGTTGCATCGAAAAGTTTGAGCACTTGTTGCTCGTCAGATACATCTGCTTGAACGGCGATCGCTTTTCCGCCATTTGCTTGTATGTCTCTGACCACTTGGTGAGCTGCTTCACTTTGCGCACGGTAATTAACACACACGGCATAGCCTTGCTCGGCCAGTTTTTTCGCCGTCGCTGCTCCAATGCCTCGGCTTGCGCCAGTAACGATGACTACTTTATTCAAAATACATCCTTATTTTTGTAGTGAGTAGATTTTGTCGGCGTAACGCTTGTCGCCAATTTGGTATGCGTCAGGAATGACTTCAGATAGCTCGAATCCGCACTTCATGAGAACACGTTCTGAAGCAATATTCCCTTCAGTGACCGTAGCGGAAAAGCGGTCGATGTCATGTGTTGCTCTCGCCCAATTTAGAAGCGCTTGAAGGGTTTCCGTTCCAAACTGTCGGCCATGAAATTCAGGCAAAAGTAAGTAACCCACCTCTGCGTTACCTTCTTCAATGGCAAGGCCAGTGACGCCAATCGGTTGTTCAGATTGCTTATCGAGTATGACGAGGCAAAGCCAGTGCGGACTGTCTGGTGTCCATGGTAATAATCGCGAAGCAAATTTTTCTTTTATTTGTTTTTCGCTCGGGCGATCAAAACAGAGCTCAATGATCTCTGGTTCGGAATGTAATCGCTGAAATAGTTCCCAATCGCTGGCTTCGATAGGTCTTAATCGGCTTCGGTGAGTCTCAATATAAACTGACATGCGTGTCCTTACAGCATTTATGTAGAGAGCCAGTTTCTCATCCTCTTATCTCTTTAATCAAACGGTTGCACTTACAAAAGTGATTTGTGTGGTGAATGCCTGGTTGGGTAATGAATTCTTACTGAATATTCATTTATGGGATGAAAATAACGAAATTTCATACTTGAGACACTTAGAGCAACACGGAAATGATGTGGATCAAGAGAGAACTACCCATAAAGTAGTATTTTGCGATCTATAATTACATTTTATTTGGAAGTGTTGCTAATTATGTCAATAAAAAAACGATATGTTGCACTGCTGGTGGCTGCCGGCATTGGTGTGGGCTGGTTAACATTAGGTGGTACTGCAGCGGTGATGCATTACACCTCTGATACTGAGTTCTGTCTCTCGTGCCACTCTATGGAAATCCCTTACAAAGAGTACCAAGGCTCAGTGCACTTCAGTAATGCGAAAGGCATTCGTGCCGAGTGTTCTGATTGCCACATCCCACAAGAACCGATGGACTACCTGATCACGAAGATTCGTGCATCGAAAGACATCTACCATGAGTTCGTGACTGGCAAGATCGACACGCCAGAAAAATACGAAGCGCACCGCAAAGAGCTTGCGGAGATGGTGTGGGAGCAGTTCCGTGAAAACGACTCTGCAACGTGCCGTTCTTGCCACGACTTTGACGCGATGGAAGAATTTGAGCAATCTCGCGATGCAGCGAAAATGCACGAGTACGCAAAAGCGAACGATCAAACGTGTATCGATTGTCACAAAGGCGTTGCTCACTTTGCACCAGAAGCTGAGCTAGACAGCAAGGCATTTGAAACGTTGATGAGCTTCACCACAAAAACATCACCTGGTGCCAAAGTCGTTTACCCTGTGACTGAAATCGCAATGGGTGAGATGGGTAAAATTAACCCAACGACGAAGTTAGAAGTAATCAGCTTTGAAGGTGATGAGCGTACTGTTAAGTTGGACGCATTCCAAATGAAAGGCGCAGAGCAAGTGCTGTACATGGGTGAAGGTCAACGTGCCATCGTAGCAACGCTAACCGAGCAAGGTCAGCAAGCTCTTGAGGGCGGTGAGTTTAAGGCCGACGTTTACGGCAACGAATGGCGCGCAGTGTCACTAACAGGCACGATCGATTCTCCTGTTGTGGATACACTTGACCCAGTTTGGTCATACGCAGAAGAGCTAGACAACGTTTATTGTGCAACTTGTCACGCGAAAATTCCTTCAAATCACTTCACAGTGAACGCTTGGGGACCAGTGGCGAAGAGTATGGGTGATCGAACAGACATCACTGCCGAAAACCTAGAAATTCTTACTAAGTTCTTCCAGCACCACGCGAAAGATGTGGTTGGTCACTAACGATAAATAGAAGGATAAGATTATGACTAATTTAACCCGTCGTGGATTTCTAAAAGGCACAGGTATGGCGGCTGGCGCCATGGCATTTACTTCTTTTGCACCTATGTCTGTTGCGTCTTCAAACCAGCGTGGCAAGGGCATTTTGACAGCGGGTCGCATGGGCCCAATGTTATGTGAAGTGAAAGATGGTAAGTTGGTTTCGACTACTAATGCTCTTCCACAAACTGTACCAAATAGTCTACAAACTACTGGGCCTGACCAAGTGCATACCAAGGCGCGTGTGAAGTACCCAATGGTACGTAAAGGCTACTTGGCAAACCCATCGTCGCCAGAAGGTGTGCGCGGTAGTGATGAGTTTGTGCGTGTGTCTTGGGATGAGGCTTACAAGCTGATCCACGAACAGCACATGCGCATTCGTAAAGAATATGGCCCAGCTTCTGTGTTTGCTGGCTCTTACGGCTGGCGTTCAAGTGGCGTGCTGCACAAAGCACAGACCTTGCTGCAACGTTACATGAGCATGGCAGGCGGCTACTCAGGCCACTTGGGTGACTACTCAACGGGTGCTGCGCAGATCATCATGCCGCACGTTGTGGGCTCTATCGAAGTGTACGAGCAACAAACCACGTACCCAGTGGTGCTAGAGCACAGTGATGTGGTTGTGCTTTGGGGCTTAAACCCGATCAACACCCTAAAAATCGCGTGGAGTTCAACAGACTGCGCGGGGCTTGAGTTCTTCCATCAATTGAAAAAATCAGGCAAGACGGTTATTGCGATTGACCCTATTCGTTCTGAAACCATTGAGTTTTTTGGTGAGAATGCGGAGTGGATTGCTCCTCACCCAATGACCGACGTAGCGATGATGATGGGTATCGCACACACCTTGGTGAAACAAGGTAAGCACGATAAAGCCTTCCTCGATAAATACACCGCTGGTTACGACAAATTTGAAGCGTACCTGATGGGCGAAGAAGACGGCGTAGAAAAATCAGCGGAGTGGGCATCGCAAATCTGTGGCGTACCTGCGAAGCAACTTGAGCTACTGGCTGACATCTTCAGTAAAAACCGCACCATGCTGATGGCGGGTTGGGGCATGCAGCGCCAACAATACGGTGAACAGCGTCACTGGATGCTGGTTACACTGGCAACGATGTTGGGTCAAATCGGCTTACCGGGCGGTGGTTTTGGTTTCTCTTACCACTACTCAAACGGTGGTAACCCTGCTCGTGACGCTGGCGTGCTTCCTGCGATTTCAGCATCACTGGGTGGCGGCTCTTCTGCGGGTAACGACTGGGCGGTATCTGGCGCGGTGCAAAGCTTCCCTGTGGCGCGTATTGTCGAGGCGTTGGAAAACCCAGGTCAATCCTACCATCACAACGGTCATGAACTGACGTTCCCAGATATCAAGATGATTTGGTGGGCAGGTGGTGCGAACTTTACTCACCACCAAGACACCAACCGCTTGATTAAAGCATGGCAAAAGCCTGAGCTGATCGTGATTTCAGAACCTTATTGGACAGCAGCGGCGAAGCATGCGGACATCGTTCTGCCAATCACCACATCGTTCGAGCGTAACGACTTAACGATGACGGGTGACTACAGTAACCAACACTTGGTGCCAATGAAGAAAGTGGTTGAGCCGCAAGGTGAAGCGCGTAATGACTTCGATGTATTCGCGGACATGGCAGAGATGCTAGCTCCGGGTGGCCGTGACGTGTACACCGAAGGCAAGACTGAAATGGAATGGCTGTACGGCTTCTACAAGGCGGCGCAACAAGGTGGCCGTGGCTCTCGCGTAGCAATGCCGAACTTCAGCAAGTTCTGGGAAGATAACCAACTGATCGAGATGAAGTGGAACGAGAAGAACGCACAGTTTGTTCGTTACGCGGATTTCCGTGAAGACCCGATCATGAACCCGCTAGGTACGCCAAGTGGTAAGATTGAAATCTTCTCGAAAACGATTGAAGGTTACCAGTTGGAAGACTGTCCTCCACACCCAACGTGGATGGCACCAACCGAGTACACTGGCAATGCAAAAGATGGCGAGTTGCAGCTAATGACCGCGCACGCAGCGCATCGTCTACACAGCCAGTTTAACTACGCGAAGATTCGCGAAGAGTACGCAATTGCAAACCGTGAACCTATTTGGATTCACCCTGAAGATGCGAAAGCGCGTGGTATTAAAACGGGCGATCTAGTTCGTGCGTTTAACAACCGTGGCCAAGTATTGGTTGGCGCAGAAGTGACTGACCGAATCAAGCAAGGTTCAGTGTGTATTCATGAAGGCGGTTGGCCGGATCTGGATCCGAAAACCGGCATTTGTAAGAACGGCGGTTGTAATGTGTTAACGTTGGATATTCCGACCTCTCGACTTGCAAACGGCTGTGCGGCGAACTCGGCACTGGTTCGTATTGAAAAATACACTGGCCCAGAATTAGAACTAACAGCGTTTGAACCACCAAAAAATGGCTAGAAAAAAGTAGCGCTTGAAAGCAAGAAGCCAGCGAATCGCTGGCTTCTTTTTTATCTAGTCATCGTTCGCATTAGCGCGAAGCGAGAGAAACAAACGGCATCTGTTTCTTAATCTGAAATGTCGGGAGTAAAGTAAATACAATCGCGACAAACAAGACCGAACCTATTAAATCTTCAGGGCGATGCATGCCCAGCCATAAGCGGCTATATGCGACGCTCATTCCCCACATCCATAATGACAGTGCAGAGATATAGCACTTGTTCTGTAAGAACAACCCACCAAAGAAAGCCAAACAAATCGAAACGAAAATCGTATGGCCGGACGGGAAAGAATAGTCTTTCTCGCCTTGCCAATGGCGTGTCCGCCAATCACTGACGTGTTCAGAAATCTGGTTAATTACGTTGGCTTGTTGTTTTGTATCTAACTGATAAAATGTTTCTGGTGTTTCAATCAATTGTTCTGCTGCGAGCAATTCCGTGTACGGGCGCGGGCTTTCTGTCATCAGTTTTAGCCCCGTTTTGCTGGCAAAGCCAATCACAAGTAACAGCACTAACATTGAGAGTTTTTGCATCCACTCAGTGCGACTTGGTTTAAAGCAAAATAAAGAAAGCAGTAGCAGTGTTAAGGTAATTAAAAAGCCTTTGCTGCCAGCAGAATCAGTGAGCAAAGTAAAAGTAATACCCAGACTTTCAGGCACCTGTGAGGTGAGATCGTGATAAGAGCCAAACAGCGACATTGGGATGATGCCAAGAACAAACAAGGCGAGCATCATCAATCCATATTTTTTGGTTTTCATTGAGAGCGTTTTGTTTTTATTGAGGGTTATTCAACCACGTGAAAATAAGGGGCTTATCTTACGTTATCTGGCGTGAAAAACTTATCAACGCTTTGTCAATTTGACGAGAGAATGAAGGTTGAGTGATGAATTGATGACATTTATCCGGAGGGTAAAGGCGCTCATCCTTAAGCGTTGGGGTCTTAATCCATCAGAGAAAGTAAGTACTCTGCTGCTTTGGTTGGGTTTTCTGCATGACAAATGGCAGAAACCAAAGCCAAACCATGTACACCTGTCGCACTCAGGGCAGGAATGTTGGTTTCGTTGATGCCACCAATAGCGACGATTGGTAAAGACGTGGTGTTCAGCGCCATCTTCAAACCTTCAATACCCCAGTGTTTTTTGGTGTTGGTTTTGGTTGGTGTAGCGAAGATGGCACTCAAACCGATGTAATCAATGGGCAGAGAATCCGCCTCTGCCAACTGCTCTTCAGTCTCAATCGACAAGCCTAGAATCTTGTTTGGGCCAATCAATTGACGAGCGATCTCTGCGAGCATGTCTGACTGCCCGAGGTGAACCCCATCGGCATCGACGGCAAGGGCAACATCAACACGATCATTGATGATTAACGGGACGTCAGTGCCTTCAAGGACCGTCTTTACGGCTTGAGCTCGTTCAATAAATGCACGAACGTCACCATGTTTTTCGCGTACCTGTACCATGGTTACCCCACCTTCTACCGCCTTTCTTACAACGTGTTTGAGAGTGGATAAATCTTGTTGGTCGTCGGTGACCAAATACAAACGATAGGCGTTCATTATGTTTCCTTTTGCCTCCCACTGTCTTTGGAGTGAGAGGCGTTTAAAGCATTGAGAAGTGATTTATCTCACTTGTAATTTAAGACGTGTTGCCAGTGTTTCTTCATCCAGTTGGTAAAGCTCATCCAAAAGATGCATTTGCAAGCTACCTGGCCCTCGCGCTTGCTCAGCCGCAATTTCACCCACAACGCCAAGCACCGCTGCCGCAGCAAGGCCTGTTTCGTCGCCGATTGCTGCGAAAGCGCCAGTCAGTGCCGTCAGTGTGCAACCCATGCCCGTTACGTATGGCATCATCTCGTGACCATTATTCAGCTGGACGGTTTGCTCTTTTGTCACTATGTAGTCAGTTTCGCCGGAGATGACCACGCTCGCTCCGTATTCTTCAACTAAGAAGTGAGCCGCCCCAAGGGCCGCATCACTACTGTCGAGTGCATCTACACCTTTGCTTTGCGCTTGCTCACCAGCGAGAGCAATGATTTCGGAAGCATTACCACGAATGATTAACTTGTTTGCAAGGCGGGCGATTTCGCGCGAGGTTTCGGTGCGCAGTGAACTTGCGCCGCAACCGACAGGGTCGAGCACAACGATTTTACCGTTCGAGTTGGCTTGCTCGACGGCATAGCTCATGCGCGGTGTCCAAACGCTGTCTAGGGTGCCGATGTTGATCACCAAAGCGCCAGCAAACGACATCATTTCTGCCATTTCTTGCTTTGAATGCGCCATGATTGGCGAAGCACCGATAGCCAACAAAGCGTTCGCCGTGTTGTTCATCACCACGTAGTTGGTAATGTTCACGACTAAAGGCTTTTGCTGACGCACTGCGGTTAATGTTTGAGTGATTTGTTCTATTAACATGAGATTCTCCAATTAACCTTATTGCGCGTTTAGACCTTGTTGCCAAAACGCCACTTCCATACGCGTTGCGGTTTTGAAGACCTGAATCAGGTTTTGACCGCGCTGGCTGTGGATGTCGATTTCAGCCAGTAGCTGGTTAAAGTGTTCGGCCCCACTTGCCACGCCAGATTGGAACTCTTCACCGCCGTACAAGTTAATCCAACTTGCGTAAGGATTGCCTTCGAATACCGTGTTTTCATCTTCAATCAGCATTTTACCAATGACGGCGTAGCCGATGGAGCAAGGGGCGAGCGCGGCATACAAGTCAACTAAGTCGCCCGTCATTCCCGCATCCAATACGTAGCGCGTGTAAGCCACCGTGCCAAAGTCTTCCGGCTCGTTTTCGAGATCAGATTCCGTCAATCCCCACTGACCGCAGTAGGTAACATGGTGGGCAATCTCTGAATCTAAAAGCGCATGTACGCTTGGTAGTGCGCGGCGCATGTCGTCTAACGTACGTGCTTTGTAGATTGCTAGCGCATAAGCTCGCGCGTACTGTTTTAGGAATAAGAAATCTTGCTTCAAGTAATGTAGAAAACAAGGTTGAGCCAGTGTGCCTTTGGCTAATTGCTGCACGAAGGCATGCTCAGTGTATTCTTGCCAATCTTGGCGGCAAGCGTCGATCAAATCTTGGTATTTCATAATGGGGCTGCCTCGTAATTAGTCAAAGCTCGGTACGTAATCTTTCGCTTTTGGTAGCGTTTCGATGATTTGTTGTGAGTACATGAACTCTGCGTAATCGTCGTAGCGTTTTAGATCGACTGCTGATGGGCGAAGCGCGAAACGAGTTAGCGTGTCATTCCAAGCGCGTTGGTTGAGCTCGTTGTTTAGCGTGTCTGGCGAGTAAGCGACAAACTCTTTCCAAGACTCTTTAGGATGGTTGACGATGTAAGTGGTCGCTTGCTCCAGCGCTTTGTTGAACGCTTTAATAGCCGCTTTGTCGTAGGTTTTTGCATTCGCCACAAACACCAGTTCGTCATACGCTGGTACGCCGTGTTCTTCTGGGAAGAAGGCTTTGGCTTTGTAGCCTTCTAGCGCAAGTTGGTTGGTTTCGAAGTTACGTAGACCGCCCCAAATCGCATCCACCTTGCCAGACGCAAGAGACGAAGACAGCGCCCAACCTACGTTGATGATTTGTACGTCAGAAAACTTCACGTTTTCTTGCGCTAGCATGGTGCCGATTGTCGCTTCTTCGTTGCCTGCGATCGCAATACCGATCTTCTTGCCTTTCAAGTCGCCAAGGTTTTCATTCTTACCGTTATCCAGCACCATCAACGTGTTGAGTGGCGTAGCAATCAAAGTCGCAGAGCGGATTAGTGGCAAACCCGCCGCGACATCGATGGTCAGGCTTGGTTGGTAAGAAATCGCCATGTCGACTTTACCCGCAGCGACCAACTTAGGCGGTGTGCTTGGATCTGCAGGCTCTTGAATATTGACCTTCAAACCTTGCTGTTTAAAGTAGCCGCGCTCTTGTGCGATCACGATAGGACCATGGTTCGGGTTAACGAACCAATCCAGCATTAAAGTAAGCTCTTTTTCGGCAGCAAGTACGTTAGTTGAAACAATTGATGCGAGCAGAGCAACAGCGCTCATGAGTTTGTTTTTATTCACGGGGTTCTTCCTTTTTCTTTCCCTATTTGTTTTCCCAGGGAATGGCTTTTTTCAGTAATTTGTCAGTGGTGAAATAGAGTGCGATAGACAGCGCGGCGAGAATAAACAGTGCCGCGAACATCTCATCGATGATCATGCGAGCGTTGGCTTGCAGCATCAGATAGCCTAGGCCCTCACTTGAGCCGACCCATTCACCTACCACGGCACCAATCGGCGCAATAACCACGGCAACGCGAATACCAGACGCTAACGTTGGTAGGGCGGCAGGTAGTTGAATATGGCGCAGTAATTGCCATTTCGACGCGCCCATGGTCTTGGCAAGATCGAGGTAACCTGTTGGTGTATTGCGTAAGCCGTCGTAGCAACATGTCGTGACGGGGAAAAAGATGATGATCGCTGCCATGACGACTTTCGATGCAATACCGTAACCAAGCCAAAGCATGAGCACTGGCGCGATAGCAAATACTGGAATGGCTTGGCTAGCAATCAGAATTGGGAGTAACCAACGCTTCAGCGGCTCGAACATCAGCATTTGTAAAGCGAATAGCAACCCCATCGATAAGCCGAGTGCGAGGCCAAGAAGGATCTCTTGCGCGGTGACCCAAGTGTGTTTGAGTAGCACGTCGTATCGAGTGATTAATCTATCCAATACTTCAATCGGCGAAGGCAAGATGAAGTTTGGCATGTCAAACACCACTACAATGAGTTGCCACAAACCTAAGATCACGGCTGCGCTGATTAGCAGACGCAACGCCGGATGAGTCACGCGTTCCTTTTTATTAATACGCGCCGAAACGGAGTTGTACTGAGTCATATCACTCATAGTCTTTCTCCAATTGATCCAAAATCGCTTGCTGCAATGTTGCGCATTCTCCATCAAGTAGGCGAGGTGGTGGCGAATCAGGTACATTAAGGTGCTGTGCTTGAGCAGGCGTGCCTTGCAACACATAGAGTTGGTGTGCCAATCGCACCGCTTCTTGTGGATCGTGCGTAATCAAGACAACGGTTTTGTCCTTTAGTAACTCGGCAGAGAGAGTTTGCAATTTGTGGCGAGTCACGGCGTCCAATGCCGAGAAAGGTTCATCCATCAAAACCAAAGGTTTGTCTTGCATCAGAGTGCGAGCAAGGGCTACGCGCTGTCGCATACCTCCGGAGAGTTGAGCGGGTTTGGCGTAACCGTAATCTGCCAACCCAACGTGCTCTAACAAGTTGAGAGCGCGTTGTTTCTCATCCGCTGGATTTGAGTTGGTGTGAGAAAAGCGCGAGCTGAGGCAGACGTTATCCAGCACGTTAAGCCAAGGCAGCAACAAATCTTGCTGGGCCATATAAGCGATACGGTCATGCAGTGCAGCGCCATCGGTTGTGATGAGTTTGCCATGCCAGTCAACTTGGTCATCCAGTAGGCCTGCTAAGTAACGCAATATCGTGGTTTTTCCGCAGCCACTTCGCCCGAGTAATACCGTCCATTGACCGACGGGAATGGTCATGTTCACTCCCGCTAAAGTCGGAGTTTGGCTATCTTTGTATTGCAGACTGGCATCGGAAAGCTGAATGCCAATCGCGTTAGCGAACATAAGTATGACCCGAAAAAAAGTGATTCACAGGGCCGTGACCTTTACCGACATCCAATTCATCAGCGTGTGCGATAGCTTGGCTGATGTACTGCTTACCAAGGTGCACTGCTTTGTGTAGGTTGTTGCCTTGGCTAAGGTAAGACGCAATGGCGGAAGACAGTGTACAGCCCGTACCGTGGGTGTTTTTGGTCGGAAAACGCTTGGCGCTGATTAACTCGGCACAGTCTTGCATGATCAGCAGATCGTTGCTGTTTTCATTTTCTTCAAGATGACCGCCTTTGAGCAGAATAGCTTTGGCACCAAGTGCACGAAGGTCGGTAATCATATCGTTCATTTCAGATTCTGATTGAGGCACTGGCTTACCCGTCAATGCTGCACCTTCTGGCAGGTTAGGAGTGATGATGTCTGCCAGTGGAATTAACTCTTCTTTTAATGTGCTGATTGCCGACTGTTCCAGTAATAGATCGCCGCTGGTGGCCACCATTACAGGGTCAATCACGAGGTGTTTTGGTTGGTATTGTTTAATTTTGTCTGCAACAACTTTGATGATGTTGGAGTCGGCTAGCATGCCCACTTTGACTGCAACGATGTTGAGGTCGGTAAATACTGCATCAAGTTGGCTCTCTACATGGTCGAGAGGAATGGGGAAAATCGCAGAAACGCCTTGGGTATTTTGCGAAGTAATCGCCGTGATTACCGAGCAAGCAAAACTGCCGGTTGCGGACATCGCTTTGATGTCGGCTTGAATACCTGCACCGCCACCACTGTCTGAGCCCGCGATGGTCAATACGATAGGGGTAGGCAAGGCTGGCGTGTGATGTGAATGAGGTTGTGATTGCTGCGTCATGGTCGCTCCTACTACAAGACGTATAGGAACTGACTTTGACCGTTGCAGATAGATCGATTTTTCGATCGCTATCGCTTACCTAAGAGGGGCGACGAAAGGCAAAGTGTGCATAGTTCCCTACGTCAGTGCTAACTGAATCAGGTTCAACGGGTCTCGAATTTCGATCTCAGCCAACACTTGTCGTGTGGCCCCCCGACTATTTCGTTCGGATGATAGCAGGACCATTGCGGAAGGGATACGTTTTTTGAGCGTAATTATAATGAGTATTCAATTATGCGAGGTGAGTGATAAAGTAAGCACCTAAATGGTTTGCTGTGTGGAATTTACTAGTGCAACGCTCTGGTGAATGAGCAGAACCTGGAATATTTAATAAATAATCGTGGTCTCGCTAAGCAAGGATTAGCACAAAACAAGGTTAAAAAACTGTTAAAATTTAACGTGTTGCCAATTTAACTTTGTTGAACTTTTTCACAGTTAATTAGGAAGGCTAAGACGATCATCGAGCAAGGAGACTTCATGCTTAATTCTGCAACAGCGAAGTCAGTGATCGATCATGCTCTCTTTTTAGGGGCTGATTTCGCTGAACTATTCGTTGAACATCATCAAACTAACACCGTCCAGATCGCATCTGGTGAGGTGGACAAGGTCAATTCGGGGATTGATTTTGGTATCGGTATTCGCCTCTTCTTCGGTCACAAAGTGCTTTATGGATACACCAATAGCACGGACGAAGCCGAGCTAAAACGCGTAACCTCATTGCTTGCGGCAAAAGACAAGCGTGAACAAATCGCGTCAGCAGGTTCTTTAAATTTGAACCGCTACCCAATCCAACACGGTTGCCGCATGCCGTTAAGTCAGGATGCCAACTTAGATTCAAAAATCGCGTTTCTATTGAAAGTTGACCAAGCTGCGCGTGCAGAAAGTGAGTACATCAGCCAGTTCATTGGTAGTGTGCTTCAGCGCGAGCAACAAGTGTCTATCTTCAACTCAGAAGGTTTGCATGTAGACGATACGCGTCACTACATTCGTGTGGCGGGTAACACCGTTGCTCAAAAAGGTAATGAGCAGTCTTCTGGTATGGAAGGTCCTGGCGCTCTTGCTGGTTGGGAGTTCAGCGAACAGCTTGATGCGAAAGAGCTGGGTCAAACTATCGCGCAGCAAGCGTTAGTGAAACTTGGCGCGGATGCTTGTCCATCGGGGGAAATGCCAGTGATAATTGGTAACGGCTTTGGCGGCGTTATCTTCCATGAAGCGTGTGGCCACTTACTCGAAACCACTTCGGTTGCGAAGAAAGCGTCCGTATTCCACGACAAGATGGGCGAAATGATTGCTCACACCGCAGTGAATGCTGTCGATGACGGCACCATGACCAACGAATGGGGCTCGATTCATGTTGATGACGAAGGCATGAAGACTCAGCGCACTCAATTGATCAAAGACGGTAAGCTAACCAGCTTTATGGTCGATAAAATGGGTGGCATGAAGACAGGTTATGAGCCTACGGGTTCTGGTCGTCGTCAGAACTACAAGTTCGCACCAACCTCGCGTATGCGTAACACCTTTATCGAAGAAGGCGAGCATTCACTTGATGACATGCTGGCAGGTATCGAACGTGGTATCTATGCGAAGAAGATGGGCGGCGGCTCGGTTCAACCGGGAACGGGCGAGTTTAACTTTGCTGTTCGTGAAGCTTACCTCATTGAAAATGGCAAAATCACCAAACCTCTGAAAACAGCAACGCTTATCAGCACGGGCCCAAAAGTGTTGAAAGAAATCAGCATGGTCGGCAAAGACATGGCGCTTGCGCCGGGCATGTGTGGTTCAGTAAGTGGTTCAGTACCAACAACAGTCGGTCAGCCAACACTGAAAGTAGATAATATTCTGGTAGGAGGCGGTAACTAATGAGCCAAGAAAAACAACTTCTTAATGCGGTTGATTACGTCCTATCAGAAGCAAAGCGTCAAGGCGCAGAAGCGGACGTCATTGTAAACCGCAACAGCAGCTTTTCTCTGAAAGCAAACCAAGGCAAGCTGGATGAGTACAAAGTTAGCTCAAGCCAAGTGCTGGGTGTTCGAGTTATTAAAGATGCTCGTGTCGCGACAAGTTATTCTGAATCACTAGAGCAACCAAGTTTAGATTTGATGCTCACAAACGCGCTGCAAAGTGCTCGCTTTTCCAAGCAAGATGAACATCAGAGCGTTAGTTGCGTGAACAGCCAAATCACGACTGACGTGGCTGAGATTGCTCAAGAAGACACAACTTCGGTTGAGGAAAAAATTGAACTGTCTCTCGCACTTGAGCAAGGCGTAGTAGCTCTGCCTCACGCCTCTAGCGCACCATACAATGGTTACAGTGACGGTGAAACTCAGCTCATCATCGCGAATACTCAAGGTACGTTATGTCAACATTTCGAGCGATCGTTCACTTGTTACGCGTATACCCTGTTTGAAAAAGACGGCAAACAGTCGATGGCGGGAAGAATGTCGCTAGGTCGCCGTTTTGATGAGTTGGATCCAGCTTATTGTATAGAAGGCGGTTACAACCTTGCTCGTGATCTTCTTGAAGGTGTACCGGTTGCGACGGGTAACTACCCCGCTATTTTCCACATCAATGCGCTGGCAAGTTTATTCGGTGCTTTCGGCAGTGCTTTCTCTGGTGTAAGCGCGATGAAAGGCATTACGCCACTGGGTGATAAGCTTGGTCAACGTGTTGCGAGTGACTTGATTACCTTTACTGATACGGCTTACATGCCAAATGGTATGGCTATCGCAGGGTTTGATAGTGAAGGTTTTGCCACCCAAGACAATGTGTTGATCGCCAATGGCCAACTGAATACGCTATTGCACAATAGCCAAACAGCGAGTTATTTGGGTGCAGTGTCGACGGCAAGTGCTGCTCGCGGTGCAAAATCGAGCTTAGACGTGTCAGCGAATCACAAAGTGATTGCGACAGGCAACAGCAGTGCGTCAGAAGTCAAAGCAGGTGAATACCTAGAATTAGTGGAACTGCAAGGGGTTCACTCTGGTGCAGATGCTGTCAGTGGTGATTTCTCATTTGGTGCGAGTGGTTTCTTGTGCCGTGATGGTCAACGTGTTCAACCAGTTCGTGGGATCACGGTAGCGGGTAACTTCTACAAGATGCTGCAAGAAGTTGAGGCAGTAGGTGATACTCAGCTAATCAACGATAGCCGCACTTTCTTCTCGCCAGACGTTCGCTTTGCTCGTTTGAGCATTGGTGGTAAATAAGCGCGGCATAGAAAATCAGAAACAAAAAAGAGGACTCAATCGAGTCCTCTTTCATCATCTAGCAACGTGTACGCGAATAACTAGAATTCGCGGATATCCAGTTCGTTGTGGATCAGTACTACACACTGAGAAGCAAACAGCATCTTAGGCCCAAGGCTGATTTTCTCAGTACCTAGGCGCTTCAAGCTGTTGAACGACTTCTTCGGCATCGGAATGTGATCGGTTAGTAAGAAACATGGATTTTCACCAATTTCTGTGTCACGAACAAATTCGCCTTTCTTGTCCAACATATAAAGCTGGTGATCTTCGGCTAGTTCTTGAACCAAGCGTTCGAAGCTCACTGTACGAACGGTGATACCAGGTTCGACTTCACGAAGCTGCTCTTTACCCATACCAACAGATGCGTCCAACGCACGGGCAACGGCAGCGATCAACGTTGACTCGTGAAAACCACCAATATTGGTAATGTCGTTTGAACGAATGGTAATCGTGCGCGAGTAATCCTTCGTGCTCTCTAATACCAAGTGGACAACCACATCTTCACGGTGAGATTGTGCCACGAACATGGTGTTCATCATGGTATGAGCAAGGATCTCGGTATGCGCCTCGTTACCAACACCTTCTAATAGTGCTTTGCTGGTGGTTGGCGCCGCGCGAGCTCGTAAAACAAAAGAGCGCATGAGTTTAGCCTCTATATAGGAAGAGTGAATGCGCGGAAGTATATACCCAAGCAGGGAAGGGATGCGAGTTTAATAGTAAATGTGAACTTACTTACAAAGCTTCGATTGTCGTGCGGAGTGTGCTGGTTAGAATAGGAGGCAACCCTGTTAGGAGCGGTATATGGAAATCAAAAAGATAAATAAAGACATTTATAAAAAGAAAGTAAACCTGGTGATTGGCGGTTTTGTTGCGTTGCTCGCTATCTCATCTCTTGCCTTTAGTACCTTGCTTATTGTTTTGTTTGGCAACACTGAAGTCGTACCTGAACAATCAACGGGAAACTTTCATTGGAATTTGATTGGTGTCGTTCTCGCAGTCGCAACTTCCCTCTCTTTATTGAATCAAATTAAAACTCGACCATACATGGAAGAGGTGCTGTACGTTTGGAAGCTCAAGCAACTGCACAACAAAATATTTCGTAAACTAAAAAGCATTAAAGCAGCCGCGAGCAATGACGATGTAAAAGCGCTCACTACGCTTAAGTTCTATTACACAACGCAACAACAAGTGTTTGAGTTAGACAACAACACATTGACGATGAATAGTGTAAATAAAGAATTAGAGGCAATTGAGCAAATCGAAGCGGCGCAATCACTGGATCTTGATATCACCAGCTTTAAAGAGAGTTGGGTAGACACATACTGATTGCCTATTTGCTACTTGAAGTTAACAACTGAGTGCTAAAAATAAGCGTTTGAGTGAGATTTAATCACTCGACGCTTTTTTTTAGTTTTTTTTCTAAAAAGGGGTTGCCAAGAAAAATCATCTCCCTATAATGCGCCTCCGTTGTCAGGGCAAAGCGGAAACGCAAAAGCAATTGGCAATAAGGCGAAAGAAAGCTTCTAAAAATTAATTTTAAAAAGTGTTTGACACTAAGAATTAATTCCTTAGAATACGCCTCCGCTTCGATAGCAAAGCTTACGAAGCAAGCTCTTTAACAATATAGACCTATCAATCTGTGTGGGCACTCGTTGATGATAATCCAATTAGAAGCTTAGGCTTCAAATTAGGTTTCAATGATACGAAGTGACCATTCGAATTGGGAAGCAGCCTTGAGCTGTTTTGTTTCACTTTTTCAAAAGTGAAAACCAATAAGAGCACAGTCAATTCAAACATTACTTTATGTAATGTTCAGTATTCATTGAGCCGAACAAAATCTTAAATTGAAGAGTTTGATCATGGCTCAGATTGAACGCT